>ERZ857982.2-NODE-2-length-817961-cov-10.882101_pt1 | contig 817961 bp, 728 predicted proteins | sample MGYA00519955_ERZ857982 | MGnify/ENA primary metagenome ERZ857982 (study PRJEB31778, sample SAMEA3449416) | human gut metagenome | biome: human gut; feature: human-associated habitat; material: faeces | place: United Kingdom | collected 2010/2012 ... | reverse complement strand
AAATCCATATTGGGTTGTCATCGGTTACTCCTTATACCTTCTCAACCTGAACGAGGTTCGTATGGGACGGATTCCCCTTAGCGAGAGGAGAAGGACGCTGGGTCGTCAGGACGTTAATACATCCCCCCTGATCCACGCGTTTTGCATCCGGGTCATACCAGGCGCCTTCGCCCAACGCAACGACGCCCGGCATCATGCGCGGCGTCACTTTCGCCTCAATATGCAACTCGCCGCGACCGTTGAAGATACGCACTTTGTCGCCGTTGCTGATGCCGCGTTTTTGCGCGTCCATCGGGTTAATCCACATCTCCTGGCGGCAGGAAGCTTTCAGAACGTCCACGTTGCCATAGGTAGAGTGCACGCGAGATTTGTAGTGGAAGCCCGTTAATTGCAACGGATAGTCTTTGGTCAACGGATCGCTGTAGTTTTCGAAGCCCGGCGTATAGATCGGCAACGGATCGATCACATCGCCTTCCGGCAGTTCCCAGGTTGCCGCAATCTCTGCCAGCGCCTGCGAATAGATTTCGATTTTGCCTGACGGCGTTGTCAGCGGGTTCGCCTGCGGATCGTCACGGAAGGCTTTATAGGCAACGTGATGACCTTCAGGGTCGCGCTGCTTAAAGATGCCCTGCTTGCGGAATGCTTCAAATGTCGGCAGTTCGGGAATCGCCTGACGCGACTGTTCGTACAGATGACGCATCCACTCTTCTTGCGTACGCCCTTCGGTAAACTGCTGCTCCACGCCGAGACGCTTCGCCAGCTCACTGGTCATCTGATAGATAGTCTTGCACTCAAAGCGCGGTTTAATGGCCTGATCGGTGAAAATAACGTAGGACATGTTCCCGCAGGAGGCATCCAGCGCGAAGTCCATCTGCTCAGAAGCGGTGCAGTCCGGCAGCAGAATATCGGCATATTTCGCTGAAGAGGTCATATGACAGTCGATAACGACGATCATTTCGCACTTCTTGTCATCCTGCAAAATTTCATGCGTACGGTTAATTTCGGAATGCTGGTTAATCAGGCAGTTACCGGCATAGTTCCAGATCATTTTGATGGGAACGTCGAGTTTATCTTTGCCGCGAACCCCGTCACGCAGCGCCGTCATTTCCGGCCCGCGCTCAATGGCATCGGTCCATAAGAACATCGAAATGCTGGTCTCGACCGGGTTTTCCAGCGTTGGCATACGCTCAAACGGCAAATTGTAAGATCCCTCACGCGCACCGCTGTTGCCGCCGTTAATGCCGACGTTGCCGGTCAGGATCGCCAGCATAGAGATTGCGCGAGTAACGATTTCGCCGTTGGCATGACGCTGCGGCCCCCAGCCCTGGCTGATATAAGCGGGTTTGGCGCTACCGATTTCACGCGCCAGTTTTACAATGCGCGCCGCCGGGATACCGGTGATCTGCGACGCCCACTCCGGCGTCTTCGCAATACCGTCTCTACCCTGTCCCAGAATATAGGCTTTGTAGTGACCATTTTTCGGCGCGCTGGCGGGTAAGGTTTTTTCGTCATAACCCACACAGTATTTGTCGAGGAACAGCTGATCGACCATATCTTCGGTGATCATGACGTATGCCAGCGCATTTACCAGCGCCGCATCCGTACCCGGGCGAATCGGAATCCACTCATCCTCACGACCCGCGCCGGTATCGGTATAACGCGGATCGATAATAATCATCCGCGCATTTGATTTTTGCCGTGCCTGCTCGAGGTAATAGGTTACCCCGCCGCCGCTCATACGGGTTTCCCCCGGATTGTTACCAAACAGCACAACCAGCTTACTATTTTCAATGTCGGAAGGACTATTACCGTCCGCCCAGCCGCCGTAGGTGTAATTTAACCCGGCGGCAATTTGCGCGGATGAGTAATCGCCGTAGTGGTTGAGGTAACCGCCGCAGCAGTTCATCAGCCGGGCAACCAGTGTTTTTCCTGGCGGCCAGGAGCGCGTCATCGTGCCGCCAAGCGTACCCGTACCATAGTTTAAATAGATGGATTCATTGCCGTAGTCTTTGATAAGACGCTGCATATTGGTGGTGATAATGTCATAGGCTTCGTCCCAGCTGATGCGCTCAAACTTACCTTCACCACGTTTGCCAACGCGCTTCATTGGATATTTCAGACGATCGGGGTTATAAACCCGGCGGCGCATAGAACGCCCGCGCAGACAGGCGCGAATCTGATGCAGACCGTCATAGTTATCATCGCCCGTATTGTCCGTTTCAACATATTTGATTTCACCGTCCACCACATGCATGCGCAGCGGGCAGCGGCTTCCGCAGTTAACGGTGCAAGCGCTCCAGATAATTTTTTCGCTGGATGCGCTGGGGCTGATAGCGTCAGCCGCATTGGCGATCCGGGTAAATGGCAGAGTCAATGCGCTACTGGCGATTGCCAGCCCGCCTATTGCTGTCGTTTTTACCAGGCCTCGACGAGTTACCTCAGCTGCCAGTACAGCATCGGGGATATTCGTTTTCATGATGACTCACTTTGCTTGCTCACGATTGATAAAAGCCAGACACTTCGTTATGTAGTTATTTATACAGCGAATAAATCGCTATATAGTTTTGTATATAATGAATATGAGAAAAATCAGCGATAAATGCTAATCTTCATTCGAAGGTAGTATTACCCCCAAAGGGGTAACCATTCTTGTCCGGTGTCAAACAGGCATAAAAAAAAGCGCCCGGAGGCGCTTTTTAAGCAGAGAGAAGCGGGGATTAGCCGATATATTCCAGTCCGTTCATATACGGACGTAATACTTCTGGAACTTCGATGCGGCCATCGGCCTGCTGGTAGTTTTCCATCACGGCAACTAAAGTACGCCCAACCGCCAGACCGGAACCGTTCAGAGTATGAACCAGACGGGTTTTCTTGTCGGACTTACTGCGGCAGCGTGCCTGCATACGACGCGCCTGGAAATCCCATACGTTCGAGCAGGAAGAGATTTCACGATAGGTGTTCTGCGCCGGGATCCATACTTCGAGATCGTAGGTTTTACATGCGCCAAAGCCCATGTCACCAGTACACAGAACGATTTTACGGTACGGCAGACCCAGCAACTGAAGCACTTTCTCAGCATGGCCGGTCATCTCTTCCAGCGCATCCATTGACTCTTCTGGACGCACAATCTGCACCATCTCAACTTTATCGAACTGGTGCATACGGATCAGACCGCGCGTGTCACGACCGTAAGAACCCGCTTCAGAACGGAAGCATGGCGTATGCGCAGTCATTTTGATCGGCAACGCATCTTCGTCGATGATTTCATCACGCACCAGGTTAGTCAGCGGCACTTCCGCCGTCGGGATCAGCGCATAGTTGCTGCTGTCAGCCTCTTCTTCCAGCGGACGAGTATGGAACAGATCGCCCGCAAATTTCGGCAACTGCCCTGTACCGTACAGCGTGTCGTGGTTCACCAGATACGGCACGTAGTTTTCACTGTAACCATGCTGTTCGGTGTGCAGATCCAGCATGAACTGCGACAGCGCGCGGTGCATACGGGCAATCTGCCCTTTCATTACCACAAAACGAGAACCGGTCAGTTTAACCGCAGCCGCGAAGTCGAGACCGGCGTGCATTTCACCCAGCGTCACATGATCGCGGACGTCGAAATCAAACTCACGCGGGGTTCCCCAACGGCTGACTTCAACGTTGTCGTTTTCATCTTTACCTACCGGTACATCATCAGCCGGTAAGTTAGGAATGGTCAGCGCGATATCGCGAATTTCAGCCTGTAAGCTCTCCAGCTCGGCTTTTGCCGCATCCAGCTCTTCGCCCAGCTTGTTCACTTCCAGACGTAAAGGCTCGATATCTTCCCCGCGCGCTTTCGCCTGGCCGATGGATTTCGATCGAGAGTTACGCTCTGCTTGCAGGTTTTCCGTGTTGACCTGCAAAACTTTACGACGCTCTTCAAGAGCGCGCAGCTTATCTACATCCAGCTTAAAGCCCCGGCGTGCCAGTTTTTCAGCGACTGCGTCTGGCTCATTACGCAGCAGATTGGGATCGAGCATGCTTATCCTGTGCTTATCGAATTAAAATAGGAAACGTGACCACAGCCTGCAGTCACAGGGATACAGTGCCAACATTACCGCAACGATCGCGCTAACGGTAGCGTTTTGTGGGGCTATTTTGATCCTGTTCAGCCAGCCAGGCGAGCTTTTCGCCAATCTTGCCTTCAAGACCCCTGTTTGTGGGATGATAATAGCGTGTTTGCGCTATTTCCGGCGGGAAATAAACCTCGCCTGCGGCGTAGGCGTTTGGCTCATCATGCGCGTAGCGGTATTCCTGGCCATAGCCCATTTCTTTCATCAGTTTCGTCGGCGCATTGCGCAGATGCACAGGCACGTCATAATCCGGGCGTTCACGGGCATCGGCCAGCGCCGCTTTGAACGCGGTATAAACCGCGTTACTTTTCGGCGCACAGGCCAGATAAACAATCGCCTGGGCTATCGCCCGTTCCCCTTCCGCAGGGCCAACACGGGTAAAGCAATCCCACGCAGAAATCGCCACCTGCATTGCGCGAGGATCGGCATTGCCGACGTCTTCAGAAGCAATCGCCAGGCAACGTCGGGCGACATACAGCGGGTCGCCGCCAGCGGTAATGATCCGGGCATACCAGTAAAGCGCCGCGTCCGGGGCGCTACCACGCACCGATTTATGCAATGCGGAGATGAGATCGTAAAAGCGGTCGCCTTTATTATCAAAGCGCGCGCTGCGCTCCCCGGCGATTTCGGTCAGTAATGCGGGCAATAATACTCGCTTACCGCTGTCATCCACTTCCGCCATGTCTGCCATCATTTCCAGCGTATTTAACGCCCGACGCGCATCTCCGTTCACCAGTTCGGCGATCGCCCGGCGCGTCTCGTCCGGCAGAACGATATCCTGGCCGCCATAACCACGCGCTTTGTCATCCATCGCCTGATTCAGTACCTGCTCAATATCTTCAGTCGTTAAGGATTTGAGGAGATACACGCGGGCGCGTGACAGCAAAGCCGAGTTCAGCTCGAAGGACGGGTTTTCGGTCGTCGCGCCAATAAACGTAATCGTGCCGTCTTCGATATGCGGCAGAAACGCATCCTGCTGGCTCTTGTTGAAGCGATGGACTTCATCGACAAACAGAATAGTGCGGCGCCCGGCATTACGGTTCTGGCGGGCGCGTTCAATGGCTTCACGGATCTCTTTTACGCCAGAAGTCACGGCGGAAATGCGTTCGACGTCAGCATTGGCATAGCGGGCAATCACTTCGGCCAGCGTGGTTTTGCCCGTACCGGGCGGCCCCCACAAAATCATCGAGTGCAGGTGCCCGGCCTCAATTGCACGAGGCAAAGGCTTACCCGCAGCCAGCAGATGCTGCTGACCAATATACTGCGCTAAATTTTCTGGCCGCATACGCGCGGCCAGTGGCTGAAAGGTATTATCAGAAAAATCGAGCGACAGATTGCTCACTCATGCGCCTCTACTTACGTTGGTCGTCTACCGTTACACCTTGCGGCGGAGTAAAGGTAAATTTTGATGCATCGACAGCGCTATTCTGCTGAGATTTCAGCTGATAGCTGCTGCGCTGATCGTCTTGTTCCACTGCGCTGAACTGATGAATAGTCCCGTCACGACCCACATTAATGGTGAACTGCTTCAGGTTACCGCTGCTGCTTTTTGGCGTCAGCACAAAGTCATCGCCATTTTGTTTGATGTTGTACTGCTGCCAGTCGCTGGACTGGTTACGGGCTATCAGCATAAACGGCGTATTGCCCGTCGCATCTTTTAACCAGGTCGCCGTCGCCTGCTCGACAAACGGGTTAAAGAACCATAGCGTTTTCCCGTCAGAGACCAGAATGCTCTCGTCGGGCTGCGTCATATGCCAGTTAAACAGATTAGGACGCTTAACCCATAAGTCGCCCTGGCCTTCCTGAACGGCGGCGCCGCTGCCGTCAGTCACTTTTTGCGTAAAGCTGGCGTGGAAGCTGCTGACTTTATCCAGACGGCTTTTCAGATCGCTGGCGGCATCCGCCCATACGCTGCTCACCACAAAGCCGGAGAGTAATGCGCAGGTGATTGCGATTTTTTTCATCATTATTCCTCAAAATACGTCACTCCCGATGGGGAGTTCCCTCTGCTCTCTATTCCAGGCCAAAAATCAGCATGAGGAAAGAAGAAAATACTGAATTCTTATTTATTTACCGATCTTTGCAATCATTCGAACGGCGGTGGCGCCAGCACCTCGCGGTTCCCGTTATGGCCTTGTTCGCTGACAATGCCCTGGGCTTCCATCTGCTCGACAATGCGCGCCGCACGGTTGTAACCGATACGGAACTGACGCTGAACGCCAGAAATGGACGCTTTGCGTTTTTCGGTCACAAAGCTCACCGCCTGATCGAATAACGGGTCCAGCTCCTCGCCGCCGTCAAAGCCGCCGCCGCCCCCTTCGCTTTCGCTATCCGAGGTGATGCCGTCAATGTATTGCGGGCGACCACGCGCTTTCCAGTCCTGCACCACCGCATGCACTTCCTGGTCGCGGACAAACGCGCCATGAACACGTACCGGCATGGTCGAGTTCGGGCCGGAATAAAGCATATCCCCCATCCCCAGCAGGGATTCCGCGCCGCCCTGATCGAGGATCGTGCGTGAGTCGATCTTACTGGATACGGTAAAGGCGATACGCGTCGGAATGTTGGCCTTAATCAGACCGGTAATAACGTCAACCGACGGGCGCTGAGTCGCCAGCACCAGGTGAATACCTGCGGCACGCGCTTTCTGCGCCAGACGCGCAATCAGCTCTTCAACTTTCTTACCGACGGTCATCATCAGATCGGCGAATTCATCGACCAGAACCACGATATACGGCAGTTTTTCCAGCACCGGATGCTGGGCATCCATGCTGTCGCCCGGCTTCCAGTACGGGTCTGGAATCGGACGCCCCATCCGTGCCGCTTCGGCAATTTTCTCGTTATAGCCTGCCAGATTACGCACGCCAAGCGCCGACATCAGCTTATAGCGGCGTTCCATTTCATTAACGCTCCAGCGCAGTGCGTTGGCGGCGTCTTTCATATCCGTGACCACTTCGGTCAGCAGATGCGGAATGCCTTCATAGACCGAAAGTTCCAGCATTTTCGGGTCAATCATGATGAAACGCACATCTTCTGGCTGCGCTTTATACAGCATGCTGAGGATCATGGCATTGACCCCAACCGATTTACCGGAACCCGTCGTCCCCGCAACCAGCAGATGAGGCATTTTCGCCAGATCGGCCACAACCGGATCGCCAGCGATATCTTTACCCAGCACCACGGTGAGCGGCGACGGATTCTCGCGGAATTTAGCGTTATCCAGCACTTCACGCAGGTAGACGGTCTGACGTTTTTTGTTCGGCAGTTCGAGGCCCACGTAAGGCTTACCAGGAATCACTTCTACCACGCGTACCGCAACGGTTGACAGTGAACGCGCGAGATCGCGTGACAGGTTAGAAATACGCGCGGCTTTCACGCCCGGCGCCAGATTCAGCTCAAAACGGGTAATAACAGGCCCTGGGGAATAGTTCACCACGTCAGCTTTAATGCGGAAATCCGCCAGACGCGCTTCGACCAGGCGTGCCATTTGTTCCAGCGCGAAAGTATCGACCGGTTCCACTGCGCTCGGCGGCGGCGTCAGCAGATCCAGCGACGGCAACGGCGTGGTAGGTTTCTGCAACGGACGACTGTCGCCATTACGCATCAACAACGGATGGATCAGGCTTTCCTGCGGCTGTGGCGCGGCCGGTTGTTGCGGTTGTTGATACGGTTGCTGCGGCGCAACCGGCTGCTGCGGCTGCTGATACTGTTGCTGTGGCGCAACCGGCTGTTGCGGCTGCTGATACTGCTGCTGTGGCGCGACGGGCTGTTGCGGCTGCTGATACTGTTGCTGTGGCGCGACGGGCTGCTCAGGCATCACGCCGGGAGTAAACAACGGCTCATGCGGGCCTTCATCCACCAGCGCTTTCATCGGCGAGAATTCAAAATCATCCAGCGAGAACGGATGGGCTCCCGCAGGCTGTTCCCCGGCATAGCGCTGCTGCTGTGAAGAGGCAAACTGGCGAGCCAGTTCAGCTTCTGCTGCATCCTCATCTTCTGCCTGAGGAGCGTCATGTTGATATTCGGAACCATAACGATGCTGCTGAGACTGGGCGAACTGACGTGCCAGCTCATCCTGCTGCATCTCATCAATTTCATCATCGGTATACTGCGTTTCGGCATCATACTGATGACGCCCCGCCGCACGCGCTTTCTCTTCCGCGATACGCTGAGACGGTAATTTTATGCCATACGAGGCCAGCTCACGGCGGGTCGGAACGCGAACGCGGTTAGGGCGAGGCAGTTGCGGGCCAATCCCCTCTTTAACCTGTGGGCGTGGCGCACCACCGCTTACCGGGCTAAACGCAGGTGCAGCGGATGCCGCCGCCGCGCCTGCGGCCAGCGTTGCATCTTTGACGCCTGCCGCCAACGGCGCAACCGCGGCAACGGATTCAACAGGCGGCACAGAAGCTGCTGTCGGTGCCGATGGTTTAACCGGCTCCGGCGCTTTCGCTGGCTCAGGAATCGGCTGATACCACGCAGCCAGTTGCTCACGCTCACGCGCGCGTTTCTCTTCCACTTCTTCAAAGTAGTAGAGCGGCGGACGGGCGGGTTTAATTTCTTCTGCTACAGGCTCAGGCTCCACCGCAGACGGCGGCTCAACAGCAGGCTGCTGCTGGTAATACGTATCCTGAACCGGTTCCTGCGGGTAAGCCGGTTGCGGCTCGAAAGTCGGCTCGTGTTGATAAACAGGCTCTTGCGGATAAACCGGCTCAGGGTGCCAGGGTTGTTCCGCCGCAGGTTCCTGCGCTTGCGGCTCGGTCGGCGCAGGCTGCTGCCACGGTTCATAATGTGGCGCTTGCGGCTGCGCATATTGTGGTTGCGGCGGATAACTTTCCGGCGCGGGCGCAATGACCGGTTCGCCGGTTTGCGGCCCCGGCACAGGCTGCCATTCCACCACCGGTTGCGCAGGCGCGGTTTCAGCACCTGGCACCGACGGTGCAGACATAACCGGATCAACAGGCGCCGCCCAGGCTTGCGTTGCCGTTGTCGCCGCAGCAGCGGAGGCAACAGGCTCCGTGACCGAATGCCCATTCAGCAGAGGATCGTATTCCTCATATTCCGGCTGCGTCGCACGATGGCCGGAGAACAGCACATCATCAGGATCGGCAGCCACGCCACGCGCGCTGTATTCGATATCGTCTTCATCATCCATACGCTTGCCGGAGAAAAGCGCCGCATCCGTGTGTCGCCCACGCGGATTGCTGAACTTCTCTGCCAGCCGCTTACGGCGCGCCAGGGCGCCACGAAGGATGCGCGCACGTCGGGATTCGCGCTGTGCGCCCACCGCTTCATCTTCTTCGTATTCGTCATCATCTTCATACTCGTCGTCATCGACCCAGGTGTCATCGCGGCGAGTACGGTTGCTGGCGAAGGTGAGAATATTCAGCAGCCAGCCACCCAGTTTTTCTGCAATGCTCACCCAGGACCAGCCGGTGAAGAGCGTCAGACCAGCTGCCCAGACGCACAGCAGCGTAATCGTTCCCCCGCTGCTGTGCAGCAGAGGCTGAAGCGTGGTGCTTAACAGGCTGCCAATGACGCCGCCGGACGCGAAGTACCAGATATCATCAGCATTAATTGCGGCTAATCCGCAGGAGGTAAGAATCAACGCCAGGACGCCGATAATACGCAGCGACACGGCAAAATAGTCGATGTAATCGTCGTTGCTCTGGTGCCGCCAGGCAAACCAGCAGCCGCCAACGATAATCACCGGGATGGTGTAGGCCATCACGCCAAAGATAAAGAACAGCGTGTCAGCCAGCCACGCGCCCGGCGCGCCGCCTAAATTATGGATAGGCTCATGCCATGCGGTTTGCGACCAACTGGGATCTGAAGGGTTAAAGCTAAGTAAGGCTGCCATCAACCAGACGGCAAAAAGGGCAATAAGGATCAGCAACGCTTCCAGAAGTCGGCGCCCGCTGCTTAACTTTTTCAATGTGACTTCTTTGTCTTCAGTGTATTCCTGGCTCAAAAAAGGCTCTCCAGGTTTCGGGCTTTTCCTGCCCGATGCTAAAACGGACAACAGCACCGGGTTGCCCCGGCACTGTTGCTGTATGGATTAACAGGAGTGTAATCAAACTACGTCGATTTTGCACCTGTTCCGTGTTAGCGCGTCTTAATTACCAGACGATTGCTCTGTTTGACTTCTTCCATTACCACGTAAGTACGTGTGTCATTCACGCCAGGCAGACGCAGCAGGGTTTCACCCAGCAGCTTACGGTACGCTGACATATCCGGCACGCGTGTTTTCAACAGGTAGTCGAAATCACCGGAAACTAAATGACACTCTTGAATTTCTTCAAGTTTTTGTACTGCGGCGTTAAATTGTTCAAACACATCTGGAGCGCCACGATTCAGAGTAATCTCAACAAAAACCAGAAGTGATGCATCCAGATAATGCGGGTTTAACAGCGCCGTATAGCCCTGAATAAAACCCTGTCTTTCCAGCCGACGGACACGCTCAAGGCAAGGCGTCGGTGAAAGTCCCACTCGTTTAGAAAGCTCGACGTTAGAAATACGCCCATCCTTTTGCAACTCATTAAGAATGTTACGATCGATACGGTCGAGATCTTTGCCAGGGCGCTTCTTGCTATCTACCATTATTATTGTCTCTCTGTATTCCTTCCCTACTCCTGCCTGACTCTACTAACATCACTGTTCAGAGTCGATGCCCATCACAATAGACCGAACCCAGAGGGATTAACGGCGCGCAATGCCAGGGCCTATGGTGAGAAGACCGTTGCCGGATGGCAGCTATCGACATCACGAATGGCGTCTGTCCACGCCATGCGTAGATTTCACTAGCCCGGTAAACATGGTGCTTATATGCATGATTATGCAGCACACACATAACACTGTTTTTTTCTTCCAGAAGATGTTTTCGCAAAACAGCAGGGGATTGTCAAAGCAAAACATCGATTTTTAGTACAACATGCCAGTTATTCATTAAGAGCGGCGCTAAATCGTCATTTTATCACCTTATAACTGGCCGATTTTAAGTAGAAAGCGTTATATCGCAGCCCTAAATCCGCCCATTCATCGGTTCCTGCTATTACACATATTGTTAACAAAATCGCTATACTCTTTTTTTACGTCTGCAAATTCCCTACAATCCTGCCCATTGTCTGCCAACAACTATGGGGATCTCATGGGCACGACCAAACACAGTAAACTGCTTATCCTGGGTTCTGGACCGGCGGGATATACCGCTGCGGTCTACGCTGCGCGCGCAAACCTGCAACCGGTTCTGATTACCGGTATGGAGAAAGGCGGTCAACTGACCACCACGACGGAAGTGGAAAACTGGCCTGGCGATCCGAACGATCTGACCGGCCCGCTGTTGATGGAGCGCATGCACGAACATGCGACAAAATTTGATACTGAAATCATCTTCGATCACATCAATAGCGTGGATCTGCAAAACCGTCCTTTCCGTCTGACCGGCGACAGCGGCGAATACACCTGCGATGCGCTGATCATCGCAACCGGCGCTTCCGCACGCTACCTCGGCCTGCCGTCTGAAGAAGCATTTAAAGGCCGTGGCGTATCTGCCTGCGCCACCTGCGACGGTTTCTTCTACCGCAACCAGAAGGTCGCGGTCATCGGCGGCGGCAACACGGCGGTTGAAGAAGCGTTATACCTGGCGAACATCGCCGCTGAAGTGCATTTGATTCACCGTCGCGACGGCTTCCGCGCCGAAAAAATTCTGATCAAGCGCCTGATGGATAAAGTGGAAAACGGCAACATCGTGCTGCACACCCACCGCACTCTGGAAGAGGTGACCGGCGATCAGATGGGCGTTACCGGTTTGCGTCTGCGTGATACGCAAAACCCGGACAACATTGAATCCCTTGACGTTGCAGGCCTGTTTGTCGCCATCGGCCACAGTCCGAACACTGCGATTTTTGAAGGTCAGCTTGAACTGGAAAACGGCTATATCAAAGTCCAGTCCGGCATCCACGGTAACGCCACGCAGACCAGCGTTCCCGGCGTGTTCGCCGCAGGCGACGTGATGGACCATATTTATCGTCAGGCAATCACCTCAGCGGGCACAGGTTGCATGGCGGCGCTGGACGCTGAACGCTACCTTGACGGTCTGGCTGACGCGTGCAAATAGTTTTTACAAATCAGTAACAAAAGTAAAAAAGGCGACTATAAGTCGCCTTTATTTTTGCCCCGTTGTAACATTGCCGTGCCAAAAATTCCGATAACTCACCTGCTAAGCGTGCAATGAATAAAACCCGTCAAAAAGAATTGACCCGCTGGTTAAAACAGCAAAGTGTAATTTCCCAACGTTGGCTGAACATTTCACGCCTGTTGGGTTTCGTGAGTGGCGTACTGATTGTCGCTCAGGCCTGGATCATGGCTCGCATTCTCCAGCATATGATCATGGACAATATTCCCCGCGAAGCCCTCCTGCTCCCCTTCATCGTACTGATGTTGGTGTTTGTCCTGCGCGCCTGGGTGGTCTGGCTGCGCGAGCGGGTGGGTTTTCATGCCGGGCAGCATATCCGATTTGAGATCCGCCGCCAGGTGCTGGATCGCCTGCAACAGGCAGGGCCCGCCTGGATTCAGGGTAAACCGGCTGGTAGCTGGGCGACGCTGGTGCTGGAGCAGATTGACGATATGCATGATTACTATGCCCGCTATCTGCCGCAAATGGCGCTTGCTGTCTGCGTTCCCTTGTTGATTGTGGCGGCGATTTTCCCGTCAAACTGGGCCGCCGCGCTGATTTTGCTCGGCACCGCACCGCTGATCCCATTATTTATGGCGATGGTGGGAATGGGCGCCGCCGACGCTAACCGCCGTAATTTCCAGGCGCTTGCCCGCCTGAGCGGGCATTTCCTCGACCGCTTACGCGGTATGGAGACGCTGCGCATCTTCGGGCGCGGTGAAGCAGAAACGGAAAGCATTCGTGTCGCTTCACAAGATTTTCGCCAGCGCACAATGGAAGTCCTGCGTCTCGCCTTTTTATCCTCCGGGGTACTGGAGTTCTTCACGTCGCTGTCCATTGCGCTGGTCGCGGTTTATTTCGGTTTCTCCTACCTCGGCGAACTTAATTTCGGCCATTACGGGACAGGCGTCACGCTTGCCGCCGGCTTCCTGGCGCTGATTCTGGCGCCGGAGTTTTTCCAGCCACTGCGCGATCTGGGCACCTTTTACCATGCCAAAGCGCAGGCGGTAGGTGCGGCTGACAGTCTGAAAACCTTTATGGAAACACCTCTCGCTCACCCGGAACGCGGTGATGTCGAACTTTCCGGGAAAGAACCGGTAACCCTTGAAGCGCAGGATCTGATAATTACCTCGCCGGAAGGTAAAACGCTTGCCGGACCGCTGAATTTCACACTGGCCGCAGGTCAGCGCGCCGTACTGGTTGGTCGCAGCGGTTCAGGAAAGAGTTCGCTGTTAAACGCGCTGTCTGGCTTTCTCTCTTATCAGGGCTCCCTGTGCATTAACGGCGTTGAACTTCGTGATTTATCCCCGGAATCCTGGCGAAAACATCTCTCCTGGGTGGGGCAAAACCCACAATTACCGGCTGGCACGCTCCGTGAAAACGTCCTGCTTGCCCGCCCGGATGCCAGTGAACAAGCGCTACAGGCGGCTCTCGACAGCGCCTGGGTCAGTGAGTTTTTACCTCTGTTGCCGCAAGGCGTAGACACGCCGACTGGCGATCACGCTGGTCGCCTTTCCGTCGGTCAGGCGCAGCGGGTTGCGGTTGCCCGCGCCTTGCTAAATCCCTGCAAATTGTTGTTGCTGGATGAACCCGCCGCCAGTCTGGATGCCCACAGCGAGCAGCGTGTAATGCAGGCGCTGAATGCCGCATCAAGACGCCAGACCACGCTGATGGTGACGCATCAGTTAGAAGATCTTGCCGACTGGGATGTGATCTGGGTTATGCAGGATGGGCAGATCATCGAGCAAGGTGATTATGCCCAACTCAGCAGCGCCAACGGCGCGTTTGCGACACTATTGGCTCATCGTCAGGAGGACATTTAAATGCGCGCCTTGCTACCGTATCTGACGCTGTATAAACGTCATAAGTGGATGTTAACGCTCGGTATTATTCTGGCCATCGTCACGCTACTGGCCAGTATCGGTTTGCTGACGCTCTCTGGCTGGTTCCTCTCCGCTTCAGCCGTAGTCGGTGTGGCGGGTATCTATAGCTTTAACTACATGCTGCCGGCTGCTGGCGTGCGCGGTGCGGCGATCACCCGTACTGCGGGCCGGTATTTCGAGCGTCTGGTCAGCCATGACGCCACCTTCCGCGTATTGCAACATTTGCGTATTCATACGTTTAGCAAGCTGATGCCGCTCTCCCCTGCTGGTCTTGCCCGCTATCGTCAGGGCGAGCTGCTGAACCGCGTTGTCGCCGATGTCGACACGCTGGATCACCTCTACCTGCGCGTTATTTCTCCGCTGGTTGGCGCGTTTGTGGTGATTATGGTGGTCACGCTGGGGCTGAGTGTTCTCGATTTCACCCTCGCGATTACGCTGGGCGGCATTATGCTGCTGACGCTGTTTATTATGCCGCCGCTCTTCTATCGCGCCGGAAAAAGCACCGGGCAGAACTTAACCCATTTACGCGGTCAGTATCGCCAGCAGTTAACCGCCTGGCTACAGGGTCAGGCGGAACTGACAATATTTGGCGCCAGCTCGCGCTATCGGGCGCAAATGGAAGCCACGGAATTACAGTGGCATGAAGCCCAGCGACGTCAGTCTGAATTAACGGCGCTATCCCAGGCCTTAATGCTGCTGATTGGCGCACTGGCGGTAATGCTGATGTTATGGATGGCTTCCGGCGGCGTCGGCGATAACAGCCAGCCTGGCGCGCTGATAGCGCTGTTTGTCTTTTGCGCACTGGCGGCATTTGAAGCGCTTGCCCCCGTTACCAGCGCGTTTCAACATCTTGGCCAGGTCATCGCCTCTGCGCTGCGTATTACCGAACTGACCGAGCAGCAGCCTGAAGTGACCTTCCCGGATGGCGAAGCAGCGGCTCCCCGGCAGGTAACGCTGACGCTGCGTGACGTTTCATTCAGTTACCCGGAGCAGCCGCAAAAAGCGCTGGATGCCCTTTCTCTGCAAGTCGCGCCCGGAGAACATATCGCTATTCTCGGACGTACCGGCTGCGGGAAATCGACATTGCTGCAACTGCTCACCCGCGCCTGGGACCCACAGAGCGGCGATATTCTGCTTAACGATCAACCGATTTCAACGCTGGATGAAGCGGCCCTGCGTCGCACCATTAGCGTGGTGTCGCAGCGAGTACACCTGTTCAGCGCCACATTGCGTGACAACCTGCTGCTGGCAGCGCCAGACGCAAACGACGATACGCTCTCAGAGATGCTGCGCCGTGTCGGGCTGGAAAAGCTGCTGGAGGATGGCGGACTTAACAGCTGGCTAGGCGAAGGCGGACGTCAGCTGTCAGGCGGCGAGCTTCGTCGTCTGGCTATCGCCCGTGCCCTGCTGCACGATGCGCCGCTCATGCTGCTCGATGAACCCACTGAAGGGCTGGACGCGACAACCGAAAGCCAGATGCTTGAATTGCTGGCAGAGGTTATGCGCGGGAAAACCGTTTTAATGGTCACGCACCGTCTGCGCGGGCTGTCACGTTTTGATCAAATAATAGTGATGGACAACGGACAAATTATTGAGCAAGGTAATCACGCAGATCTGTTAGCCAGGCAGGGTCGTTATTACCAGTTTAAGCAACGTCTGTAAGCTATTATTGAACGATCCGACTTGCGTACTGGAGTTCTGCGGTCATGCGCCTGGTTCAGCTTTCTCGCCACTCAATCGCCTTCCCCTCGCCGGAAGGCGCGTTACGTGAACCCAATGGTTTATTGGCGCTTGGTGGCGATCTCAGCCCTGCCCGCTTATTGATGGCCTATCAGCGGGGTATTTTCCCGTGGTTTTCACCGGGCGACCCGATTCTTTGGTGGTCACCCGATCCTCGCGCTATTTTGCAGCCTGAAACATTACACATCAGCCGCAGCATGAAGCGTTTTCACAAACGATCGCCCTATCGCGTCACGCTTAATTATGCGTTTGGTCAGGTTATTGAAGGCTGCGCCAACGATCGTGACGAAGGAACCTGGATCACGCGCGATGTGGTGGAAGCGTATCACCGCTTACATGAGCTGGGGCATGCGCATTCCATCGAAGTATGGCGACACAACGCGCTCGTCGGCGGCATGTATGGCGTTTCGCAAGGCACCCTGTTTTGCGGCGAATCGATGTTCAGTCGCCAGGAGAACGCCTCCAAAACCGCGCTGCTTGTTTTTTGCGCTGAATTTATTCGTCAGGGTGGAAAATTAATCGACTGCCAGGTGCTGAATAGCCACACGGCATCGCTTGGCGCTGTCGAAATTCCCCGCAGGCAATACCTTGAGCATCTGGGATCATTACGGCAACAGCGATTACCGGGTCATTTCTGGGTGCCGCGCACGTTATTTTCGCCTCAGGCGTGAATGTTTTCGGCACATTTTTTGTCAGGGTGTTATAATTGTGCCGCAGAGCAGGTTATGCCCATTACCCCGCCGCCGTTAAGGAACCGTTCGCGTCAGGTAACGCCCATCGTTTATCTCATCGCTCCCTTATACGTTGCGCTTCAAGTGCGGCTTTGCCGTGTTTTTCGGAGTAATGCGCCAAACCTGATTTGCTGCGTTTTAAACGCGCAAATCTTTACTTATTTAAAGAACTTCGGCATTATCTTGCCGGTTCAAATTACGGTAGTGATACCCCAGAGGATTAGATGGCCAAAGAAGACAATATTGAAATGCAGGGTACCGTTCTCGAAACGTTACCTAATACCATGTTCCGCGTAGAATTAGAAAACGGTCACGTGGTTACTGCACACATCTCCGGTAAAATGCGTAAAAACTACATCCGCATCCTGACGGGCGACAAAGTGACTGTTGAACTGACCCCGTACGACCTGAGCAAAGGCCGCATTGTCTTCCGTAGTCGCTGATTGTTTTCACGCCCGGGTGGCGTAAAGATAAAAAAAGGTCGGTTTATCCGGCCTTTTTGTTGTCCCTTTCCTGCATGAATACCGTTGATGCGAATTAACGTTATTTTTATTCCCCGCAGCGTCCCTTCCTTCTACATTAAATACTGAACTGCCTGTGCGGCAGTGGATACCGGCATAAGGTTTCGCCATCCGCAGCCACATTTCTAAGCTACCTGTACGGCAGTGAACATAGCAAGTCAGTAAATCTCGTTGTATATCGTTTTCTAAGCTGCCTGTACGGCAGTGAACAGGAATAATATCAGACAATCACGTTGATTTATTGAAGAAAAACGCAACGTCTTCCTGTCAGACCCTTTTTCACCCAAGTTGTATATATAAAATAAAATCAATAAGTTAGTAACATAAAATAAAAAAGGGTATATTGCGCTCTGTTTTAATCCTCCACCATCCGCGCATACTCTTCTGTCAAAAAATCCACCAGCGCGCGTACGGACGGCAATAATCCACGGCGGGACGGGAATACCGCATGAATCACCTCTCTTCTGGGTTCCCATCCTTCCAGCAAGGCAACCAGCTCCCCCGCAGCCAGTTGGTCTTTCACCATTAAAACAGGTAACTGAACGAGGCCGACGCCCGCAACGGCCGCTTCACGCAGCGCCAGCATGTCTGTGGTGATCAAACGCGGTGTAAAGTGAACTTCAGCACGCGCGCCCTGTGGACCAAAGAGTTCCCAGCGGTGGATATGTTTACCTGAAGCCAGGCTCAGTCCGGGCCAGTGATGCAGTTCTGCTGGCGAAGAAGGATTCCCCATACGCTGTACCAATGCCGGGCTGGCAAACAAACGGTGCCCCCTGTCCGCCAGCACGCGCATCACCAGATCGCTGTCTTCAAAAGGACGCGGCCGGACGCGAATTGCAACGTCAATGCCCTCGCCAACCACGTCAACACGGCGGTTGGTTGCTTCAAGTTGTAACGACACATCGGGATAACGCGCCATAAACTTCGCCAGCATTGGGCCGATATGTACATGTAGCAACGTCACTGGACATGTCAGTTTTACAATGCCGCGCGGCTCGACCTGCAAGGCGGCTATCGCATCCTGCGCCGCCTGTGCTTCCACCAGCATTGCCTTACAATGTTCATAAAAGGTCTGCCCGACTTCGGTGACATTAAATTGCCGCGTGGTTCGTTGAATAAGGCGAACGCCCAGCCGTTCCTCCAGTTGCGCAATACGTCGGCTAAGCTTTGACTTTGGTTCATCCAGCGCTCGCCCTGCCGCCGCAAATCCCCCCTCCTCGACGACATGAACAAACCACGCAAAATCATTGAGATCCGGTTTTGTCATTACATTGTCCTGTATATAGAACGGTAAGGTCTATTTTAGCGACTACTCAGTTCATTGTCATAGATATAAGCTTATTTACATCAAGACAACGCCACCGAGGAGACCACCATGAAACAGATTACAGGCGTCTATACCGCACCTCGCCCGCACTGGGTTGGCGATGGATTTCCGGTTCGTTCGCTATTCTCTTATCAGTCCCATGCAGAGCAGTTAAGCCCGTTCCTGCTGCTGGACTATGCCGGGCCGCATACCTTTGCCCCTGGCGCCGAAAACGAAAAACGTGGAGTGGGAGAACACCCGCATCGCGGTTTTGAAACCGTCACGATTGTTTACAGCGGCGAAGTTGAGCACCGCGATTCAACAGGCCGCGGCGGCGTCATCGGCCCTGGCGATGTGCAGTGGATGACCGCAGGCGCAGGCATTTTGCATGAAGAGTTTCATTCTTCAGCCTTTACCCAACAGGGAGGCGAGCTGGAAATGGTGCAACTGTGGGTGAACCTGCCCGCGAAAGACAAAATGGCGGTGCCGGGTTATCAAAGCATCAGCAGCGATCTCATCCCTGCCGTAACGCTGCCTGACGAAGCCGGAACCGCGCGCATTATTGCGGGCCGCTATCAGGATGTGAAAGGCCCGGCGCATACCTTCTCACCGTTGAATGTCTGGGATATGCGCCTGCAACGCGATCGTCATCTTACGCTGCCCGTCGCTGAAGGGTGGAGCACCGCGCTGGTCGTCCTGAAAGGAAGTATTACGGTGAATGGCACAACACCGGTAAATGAAGCGCAACTGGTGGTGTTAAGCCAGGAAGGTGAAAACCTGTATCTCGAAGCCAGTAGCGATGCCAGCGTTCTGCTGTTGTCGGGCGAGCCGCTGAATGAGCCCATTGTCGGTTACGGCCCATTTGTCATGAACACAAAACAAGAAATCGCAGAAGCCGTACGCGATTTCAACTCCGGCCGTTTTGGCCAAATCTGAAAACATTGAGGAGTACACAACATGTCCAGTCCTGCTAATTTTAATGGTTTGCGCCCGGTAATTGACGTTAACGATTCCGTTATGCTGTTAATCGACCACCAGAGCGGGCTTTTCCAGACCGTTGGCGATATGCCGATGCCTGAATTGCGCGCCCGTGCGGCCGCGCTGGCCAAAATGGCGACCTTGTCGAAGATGCCGGTCATTACGACGGCATCTGTACCGCAGGGACCGAACGGCCCGCTGATCCCGGAGATCCACGCCAATGCACCGCACGCGCAGTATATTGCCCGTAAAGGCGAGATCAACGCCTGGGATAACGCTGATTTCGTCCAGGCGGTAAAAGCGACTGGCCGTAAAACGCTGATCATCGCCGGTACGATTACCAGCGTTTGCATGGCATTCCCGGCGATTAGCGCAGTCGCGGAAGGTTATAAAGTGTTTGCTGTTATTGATGCTTCCGGCACCTACAGCAAAATGGCCCAGGAAATCACGCTGGCACGCGTTGTTCAGGCGGGCGTCGTACCGATGGATACCGCCGCAGTGGCTTCCGAGTTGCAGGGCACCTGGAACCGTGAAGACGCAGCAGAGTGGGCTGAGGTTTACACTAAAGTGTTCCCGGCGTATCAGTTGTTGATCGAGAGTTACAGCAAAGCGCAGGAAGTGGTGAAAAACGGTGAGATACTGGATTCACAGCGCTAATCGTATTCCCTGCTCCCCCAGGGCAGGGAATATGTTCATTGCGTAACCAAACGATAATTAAAGCGTAAATTCTGCTTGACCGTTTTGGCGCAACTCCCTATAGTAGCGCCCCGTTGCCCCCCAAGCGGTCAGGCAGCAATACAATATGGTGAGGTGTCCGAGTGGCTGAAGGAGCACGCCTGGAAAGTGTGTATACGGCAACGTATCGGGGGTTCGAATCCCCCCCTCACCGCCATATTCAGAAAAAGAGTTCGTACGAAAGTACGGGCTTTTTTTTCGCCTATTGCACATTGCCGGATGGCGGCGCTCGCGCCTTATCCGGCCTACGAGTGGCGCTCTGTAGGCCTGATAAGCGAAGCGCCATCAGGCTTCTCAGAACCAGGGAATGGTCGCCGTAGAACTTAATCCATAGCTTGTGAATGTCCCGCTAACAGGTTCAGAACGCAGTTCACCGTGGCGAATAAACACCCGAAATTGTTGCTGATTCGACAAGCTCTTAACGTTCAGGTAAGGCAAATCGCTATGCTGTTCGGTTGACTCCACCAGGCGCAGTTGCGCCTGCTCTTCCGTTAACCATCCCTTCCTGACGGAACGCCGCAATAACCGTTGTGGACTGCTTTTCACCTGCACCCGACTCACCGTGCGCCAGCCTTTTACAGCCGGAACAGGCGTTATCGCCATACACTGGCAATAATCATTCAGCCCCTTACGCCATGAACCGGCCTCAAGTTCCTGTAACGCTTTTTTAAGCTGCCTGTACGGCAGTGAACTGAAGCTGTTCGTCGCTATCATGGTGTTAATAAAGAAAAATATAAACACATAAAAATCATAGCGTTAAAAAAACACTCAAAAAAAGGGTTTTCAGGTATCCGGGGCATGACGGCAAAAAAAATCCGTAACCTCAAAAGAGATTACGGATTTTAGCGAGTTTATCTGAACGCGACTGGCGTTCAGATTTTACCGGCTACGAGATTAATGCGCGGCTTCCGGTTTGTGCTTTTGCGCACTCTGGAAGCCATACGTCAGCTCATTTTTCTCTTTATCCAGCGCAACGGTCACCTGGCCGCCGCCAACCAGCGAGCCGAACAGCAGCTCGTTTGCCAGCGGTTTTTTCAGGTTGTCCTGGACGACGCGCGTCATTGGACGTGCGCCCATCGCGCGGTCATAGCCTTTCTCTGCCAGCCAGTCACGCGCTTCCTGACTCACTTCCAGGGAGACGCCTTTCTGATCCAGCTGAACCTGCAACTCGACGATAAACTTATCAACAACCTGATGGATCACTTCAGTAGACAGGTGATCGAACCAGATAATGTTGTCGAGACGGTTACGGAACTCCGGCGTAAACACTTTCTTGATTTCACCCATCGCGTCCGTACTGTTGTCCTGATGGATGAGGCCAATCGATTTACGCTCAGTTTCACGCACACCGGCGTTAGTGGTCATCACCAGCACCACGTTGCGGAAATCCGCTTTACGCCCGTTGTTGTCCGTCAGCGTGCCGTTGTCCATCACCTGCAACAGCAGGTTAAAGACATCTGGATGCGCCTTCTCAATTTCATCCAGCAGCAGAACCGCATGCGGATGTTTGATAACCGCATCGGTCAGCAGACCACCCTGGTCGAAACCGACATATCCCGGAGGCGCGCCGATCAGGCGGCTTACGGTGTGGCGTTCCATATACTCGGACATATCAAACCGCAGCAGCTCAATACCCAGCGCTTTGGAGAGCTGTACCGTTACCTCGGTTTTCCCTACCCCGGTAGGCCCCGCGAACAGGAACGAACCGACAGGTTTATGTTCATGACCGAGACCCGCACGGCTCATTTTGATCGCTTCGGTCAGCGCTTCAATTGCCTTATCCTGCCCGAAGACCAGCATTTTCAGGCGGTCGCCGAGGTTTTTCAGCGTATCGCGATCGCTCTGCGAGACGCTTTTCTCAGGAATACGCGCAATGCGCGCCACCACGGACTCAATATCCGCCACGTTGACGGTTTTCTTGCGCTTGCTGACCGGCATCAGACGAGCACGCGCACCGGCTTCGTCGATGACGTCAATCGCCTTATCCGGCAGATGACGGTCGTTGATGTATTTCACCGCCAGCTCTACCGCCGCACGCACCGCTTTCGCCGTGTAGCGAACATCGTGGTGCGCTTCGTACTTCGGTTTCAGACCGTTGATGATCTGCACAGTCTCATCCACGGACGGCTCAGTGATATCAATTTTCTGGAAGCGACGCGCTAACGCGCGGTCTTTCTCGAAAATGTTGCTGAATTCCTGATACGTCGTGGAACCAATCACGCGGATCTTACCGCTGGAGAGCAGCGGTTTAATCAGGTTTGCGGCATCCACCTGGCCGCCCGACGCCGCACCCGCACCGATAATGGTGTGGATCTCATCAATAAACAGGATGCTGTTGGTGTCCTGTTCCAGCTGTTTGAGCAGCGCTTTAAAACGTTTTTCGAAATCGCCGCGATACTTGGTGCCCGCCAGCAGCGAGCCGATATCCAGCGAGTAGAGGGTGCAATCCGCCATCACTTCCGGCACATCGCCCTGGACAATACGCCAGGCCAGACCTTCGGCAATCGCCGTCTTACCGACGCCGGACTCACCCACCAGCAGCGGGTTATTTTTCCGGCGGCGACACAGCACCTGAATGGCACGCTCCAGCTCTTTTTCACGACCAATCAGCGGATCGATTCCGCCCACGCGAGCAAGCTGGTTAAGGTTAGTCGTGAAGTTCTCCATACGTTCCTCCCCGCCAACTTGTTCTTCGCTATTTGGCTGATTGCCGGGGTCAGAAGACTGACTCGGCTCGTCCTTTCGCGTCCCATGAGAAATAAAGTTCACCACGTCGAGGCGGCTGACTTCATGCTTACGCAGCAGATAAGCCGCCTGGGATTCCTGTTCGCTGAAGATAGCCACCAGCACATTCGCGCCAGTTACCTCACTGCGCCCGGAGGACTGAACGTGAAAGACCGCACGTTGCAGCACGCGCTGAAAACTCAACGTCGGCTGTGTGTCGCGCTCTTCTTCGCTGGCAGGCAGTACGGGTGTGGTTTGTTCAATGAAGGCTTCAAGTTCCTGACGGAGCGCCACCAAATCCACGGAGCACGCTTCCAGCGCTTCGCGGGCCGATGGGTTACTGAGCAACGCCAGTAACAAGTGCTCGACGGTCATAAACTCATGTCGGTGCTCGCGCGCTCTGGCGAAAGCCATGTTTAAACTGAGTTCCAGTTCTTGATTGAGCATAGGCACCTCCCCCAATTTTTACGCCTGCATTCAGGCTTTTTCCAGCGTACACAGCAACGGATGCTCGTTCTCCCTCGCATACTTGTTCACCATCGCCACTTTGGTCTCCGCAACCTCGGCGGTAAATACGCCGCAGATAGCTTTACCTTGATAGTGAACCGCAAGCATCAGTTGCGTTGCACGTTCTACATCATAAGAAAAGAATTTTTGTAACACGTCAATAACAAACTCCATTGGAGTGTAATCATCATTGACTAATATCACTTTATACATAGATGGCGGTTTTAGCGCGTCGCGCACCTTATCCTCCGCCAGCTGGTCAAAATCCAGCCAATCGTTCGTCTTACCCATTGTCAGTCGTCATCTTCGGTTACGGTTACCGGCAGAACGTACTGCCGCTGACAAGAGCCTATGCACGCAATCAATCTACCCCAATTAATAGATAACTATCATCTATCTCTGTCATCCGCGACATCTGTCACATTACCGGCAATAGCGTTAACTGCTTCAAATTTTTGATTCATTTTTACCCCATCCACCCCGCCTGGCGCTTGACGCCCCGCCTGATTTCTCTAAATTGTAGTTTCGAGAGTTGGCGAGGTTTTGAACAGCCCCCACTCCGCCACCGGTTCATTCCATCTTACTTATATAAGATTTACGAAGGATGTCGAAGCATGGAAACGGGTACTGTAAAGTGGTTCAACAATGCCAAAGGGTTTGGTTTCATCTGCCCTGAAGGCGGCGGCGAAGATATTTTCGCCCATTACTCCACCATTCAAATGGATGGTTACAGAACGCTTAAAGCCGGGCAGTCTGTCCGGTTTGATGTCCACCAGGGGCCAAAAGGCAATCATGCCAGTGTCATCGTGCCCATCGAAGCAGAAGCCGTTGCATAGCTCTTCTGTCTCATTGTGTACATCCCGCAGTCAAAATGCCAGCCCGATCGGCTGGCATTTTTATTTCTGCGCCATTGCTTTTTGCCGAATAGCGACGCTGACGCGCCTTACCCGGCCTACAAACATCCGGCAAGATTCACTCCCGCGCCAGCGCATCTACCGGATCGAGTCGTGCAGCATTACGTGCGGGCAACCAGCCAAACAGTATCCCGGTAAACGTCGAGCACAAGAACGCCGTCAGGAGCGCGACGGGCGAGAAGCCAATTTCCCAGCCGGGTAAAAACATCTGTAGCGTAAAGGCGATCAGCATCGACAGCCCGATCCCCAACGCGCCGCCGACCAGACACACCAGCACCGCTTCAATTAAGAACTGTTGCAGCACATCGCTGGCGCGCGCGCCTACCGCCATACGGATGCCAATCTCCCGGGTTCGTTCAGTGACGGAAACCAACATAATGTTCATTACGCCGATCCCCCCTACCACCAGTGAGATCACCGCAACCAGCGTCAGGAACAGTTGAAGAGTACGTGTGGTCTTTTCGGCGGTTTTCAAGACGCCGTCCATATTCCAGGTAAAGAAATCCTTCTTCCCGTGGCGCAGCGTCAGCAGGCGGGTAAGCTGCTGCTCAGCCTGCGCGCTGTCAAATCCCTCTTTCACCCGAACGGTGATGGAGTTCAGCCATGACTGCCCCATCACCCGCCCGGACATCGTGCTGTACGGCAGCCAGACGCGGAGGATCTTACTGCTGCCGAACATAGACTGTTTCTCTTCGGCCACGCCGATCACCGTTGCAGGCATATTGCCGACCAGGATCACTTCGCCCACCACTTTCGCTTTATTGGGGAAAAGTTGACGCCGCGTGTTGCTGTCGAGCACCACCACCTGTGCCCGGCCATTCAACTGCTCTCTGTTGAACGTGTTCCCCTCGCTAAAGGTCATGCCGTAGACGTTAAAATAGTCGCCGCTGACGCCATTGGCGCTGGCGGCCACGTCGATGTTGCCATAGCGAAGCCGCAGATTTTGCGATACGGCAGGCGTCGCGGACGTTACCCACGGCTGCTTCTGAATCGCGTTCAAATCGTCATATTTCAGCGCCTGCTGATATTGCGGATCGTCGTCGCCGAAGTCTTTACCGGGGTAAATATCGATAGTATTGGTGCCAATGGCGCGAATATCCGCCAGTACCATCTGTTTTGCCGCATCGCCGACCACCACGATCGACACCACCGACGCAATCCCGATAATAATCCCCAGCATGGTGAGTAAGGTGCGCATTTTATTGGCGGCCATCGCCAGCCACGCCATCGTGAGCGCCTCACGAAATCCGCTGACAAACTGGCTCCAGCCAGAGGCCGTTTTGACGACGGGCTCCGCAATGCCTTGCCCCGCTTGCGTTTTCTGCGACGGCGGATTACGCACGATCTCGCCATCGTGGATTTCAATCACCCGTTCGGCCTGAGCGGCAACCTGCGGGTCGTGGGTCACGATAATGACCGTATGCCCCCGATCGCGCAGTTGATGCAGAATCGCCATCACTTCATCGCCGGAATGGCTGTCGAGCGCCCCGGTCGGTTCATCGGCGAGGATCACCTGCCCGCCGTTCATCAGCGCGCGCGCAATACTCACCCGCTGCTGTTGCCCGCCGGAGAGCTGCGAAGGCTGATAATCCACCCGATCGCCCAGCCCCAGCCGTTGCAGCAACTCTTCGGCCCGCTCCAGCCGCCGTTTGCGCTCCGTACCGGCATAAACGGCGGGCACCTCAACGTTTTGCGCCGCCGTCAGATGTGAGAGCAAATGATAACGCTGGAAGATAAAACCAAAATGTTCGCGGCGAAGTTGCGCCAGCGCGTCGCTGTCGAGCGTGGAGACATCCCGCCCCGCAATCCGATAGGTGCCGCTGGTAGGTTTATCCAGACAGCCGAGGATATTCATCAGGGTCGATTTACCGGAACCGGACGCGCCGACAATCGCTACCATCTCTCCGGCATGAATTTGCAGGGAGATGCCCTTCAGCACCTCGACCTGTTCTTCACCTGACGGATAACTACGGCGAATATTGCTCAGCTCAAGCAATGCCGTCATTGCGCGGCTCCAGGTTTGCTCTCGCTGATCACCACCTCATCGCCCTCTTCCAGTCCCTTGACGATCTCCACGTCGGTATCGTTACGCGCGCCAATCGACACCTCGCGTTCACGGGTTTCGCCGTTACGCAACAGCGTGACTTTGTAGCGGTTGTTGCCGACCGGGTCGCCAAGCGCCGCCAGCGGAATCGTCAACACGTTTTTAATGTCCGTGAGCTGAATATGCACCTGTGCGGTCATGTCCAGGCGCAAAATCCCTTTCGGGTTAGGAACTTCAAAACGCGCGTAATAGAAAATAGCGTCGTTCACTTTTTCAGGCGTGGGCAGGACATCTTTCAGCGCGCCTTCATAGCGGGTCTGAGGGTCGCCCAGCACGGTAAACCAGGCTTTTTGTCCGGGACGCAGGTGAATAACGTCCGCTTCGGAAACCTGCGCCTTCACCAGCATGGTGCTCATATCCGCCAGCGTCAGGATATTTGGCGCCTGTTGAGCGGCAATCACCGTCTGTCCCTGCAAGGTGGTAATTTGCGTCACCTCGCCTGCCATCGGGGCGACAATGCGGGTGTAATCCAGGTTGGTTTTTGCCGTATCAAGAGAAGCCTGATTACGCTTAATCTGCGCGTCAATCGTGCCGATTTGCGCCTGTTTGACGGCCATTTCCGTCGCGGCCGTATCCAGTTCCTGTCGCGAAATCGCCTGGGTTTTCGCCAGCTGTTGCTGGCGTGACAGGGTGACGCGCGCCAGTTTCCACTCGGCTTCAGCCTGTCGGCGCTGAGCGCGTAATTCCATCAGCGTGGCTTCCACCTCTTTGATCTGGTTTTCCGCCTGTTCAGGATCGATAACGCCAAGCAGCTGATCTTTTTTCACCTTGTCGCCAATTGCGACCGACAACGTTTTAAGCTGGCCGCTGACCTGCGCCCCGACATCCACTTTGCGCAGCGCATCCAGTTTCCCCGTCGCCAGCACGCTCTGCTGGAGGTCGCCCGGACGGACAATCAGCGTTTGATAGTGGGGTAGCGGCGCATTTAACGTTCGCCAGAGCGTAAACATCGCCACGATGATAATGAGGGCGATGAGAATATAGCGCTTTTTCATTTTTCCCTTGAGCTTCATAACGATCCAACATTCCCCGAGATATCCACCAGAGTGGGAAGATAAACCTTAACGGTAAATAAACAAACACTGAAAAACGCGCCGAATATCGCCGTCGCTATCCATTGCTGGACTGCATTCCGCCACAGATGTCGCGGCTGTTTCGCCGTTAATCCGCTCTCCCGCGCGCCAGCCAGAGTACGCGGGAGAACATTTTTTTGAACAGCGTCGGCACCGCGTCAACGCCGCGTCGCCCTGCCTCCATCGCCACTTCAATGGCTAAATCAGGCTTTGACGAGCGGTGGATCGCCTTCGAGATAATTTTCCGCATATTCATTGGAACGTTTTCCGGTATTTGCGCCACCCGATGAAAGACATCAGCAAATCCTGACCGATACATAAAATGTTCCATATCCAGAGCAGGCAATGCCGTCAGGTGCTCACGCTCTTCTTCCCGGTCGTTATTCAGCAAACCGCGCACCGTTGCGGCATATTTTTTCCCGGCTTCGTCGCCATCCACCAGCACATGCCACTCAATTCCCATCCGGCGGGCGAATTTTACCAGCGGTCTCAGGCCTGACTGGGCGAATTCGATCACTTTAATCCCTTCGGCATCGAAGTGGTGCCCACACTGGCGCGCCAGTTCGTTGATAACCCAGGTTTCCGTTTCGCCTTCCACCAGCAGCCAGCAGCGGGAAAACAGCGACGAGGCCCGGTTAAAACGAATATGAAAAGCGATGCGGCGACCATCTTCCGCGCTCAGCCCGCCAGGCCCCAGTCGCCAGGCCGCGACCCGTGAAGATTCACGCACCAGACGGACAACGTGCTCCACAGGCGTCAGCGACAGCAGCTCGCCGGAATTAGTCGTTGCCACACGTTGCAGCGGTAAAAGATTCAACAACTGCCATGCCACCGACAGCATAATCGGATGCAGACGCGTTTCCGGGTCTTCAACCAATAATAATGGTCGGGCATCTTTATCCAGCCGCAGCGTCCCTTTTGCCTGTAACAGCGTGGAGAACAGCCCCAGCAGGATCACGCGATGCGTGCGGCCGCCGGGTTTGTCGATCATCCGGTTAATAATGTCCAGATAGCGCCAGCTACGCTGTTCGTTGTTCGAACGGCGACGCATCAACCGATGACGGGATTGCCCCGCGCCTTGCTCGGAAAAGTAATGCTCCAGCAGCTGTACCATCGCCGAAAGCCCCTGGCGGATCTGCCCGTCCGTTAAATTCTGCGGACGGGTCGCCAGTTCTCGCGCCAGAAAGTCCAGCTGGCAGGCGGTAACTTCAACATCGGGAACATCGGGCACCGTACCGTTACGGATGCGTCGCATAAAGCGCGCATCGCGCAGGCGCAGTACCGGCATCAAACGAATGAGATGGTGTGCCTGGCGATTAATATCATCGATCGGTAGCGGGTGGCCGTCGCCATCAAGGAAGCTGCGCAGCGTCATCACGCTGCCATCTGCCGCGCTCTCCCCCTCCAGGCGGTAGAAAATACGGTGAAAACCATCCTGACAAGGAGACCAGCATGCCTCCAGCGGGCGGTATCGACGCACCCGATGGCGGCCAGGCTGAGATTCACGGAAAGTGAGGATAATATGCAGATGATGTTCACGTCCCTGAATATCTCCGGGGGGAAACCAGAAATCCTCGCGGATGAAATGATACAGTTCCGATTCTGGCGACAGCAGCAGAGTTAAGGCATCCAGCAGGCTGGATTTCCCCCACGCGTTCTCCCCAATCAGCACGTTGTTTTGCTCCAGCATCAACGATAATCGATTGATCCCGCGAAAACCCACAATCTCAACGCGTTCGAGAATCATGTATCCTCCAGAAATGAACAACTTATCCTTTCCGCAGTATAACGACAAAATCCGTTGCATGGCGTGATAATTGCAGCATTAAGTCCGTGCACTACACTCTTTATTAAGACAAATCAGAACAAGGATTCACACCACATTGCCCTAAATCAAACTAACTGAATTTTTTTAACTGGTGATTGGGTGACGTTCGTTCTTAAAATATAGTTTCCTGCATTATGTCGTCACCCTTTTATGACGATAAAAAAACAGCCGCATATTCAATGTGGTTAATTTTATTATTTGAGGTGGTTATGTTTAGAAAATTAGCAGCCGAATGTTTCGGTACATTCTGGCTCGTTTTCGGTGGCTGCGGAAGCGCCGTTCTGGCTGCGGCATTCCCTGAACTGGGAATTGGTTTTGCGGGTGTCGCGCTGGCTTTTGGTCTGACCGTACTGACAATGGCATTCGCCGTAGGTCATATTTCCGGCGGACATTTTAACCCGGCAGTGACATTAGGTTTATGGGCTGGCGGTCGTTTTCCGGCAAAAGAGGTCATTGGCTATATTATCGCTCAGGTTGTCGGCGGTATTATTGCCGCGGCGGTGCTGTATCTGATTGCCAGCGGTAAAGCAGGCTTCGATGCCGCTGCCAGCGGTTTCGCCTCTAACGGTTACGGCGAACATTCCCCTGGCGGTTATTCCATGCTTTCCGCCATCGTCATTGAAATCGTGCTGACCGCCGGTTTCCTGCTGGTCATTCATGGCGCGACGGACAAACATGCCCCGGCAGGTTTTGCCCCAATCGCCATTGGTCTGGCGTTAACCCTGATTCACCTGATCAGTATTCCGGTCACCAACACCTCTGTGAACCCGGCGCGCAGCACCGCGGTTGCGATCTTCCAGGGCGGTTGGGCATTACAACAACTGTGGCTGTTCTGGGTGATGCCGATTATCGGCGGTATTCTGGGTGGCGTGCTGTACCGCACGCTGCTTGAAAAACGCGATTAATTGAGTGAAGTCCGTGGTGTCGGGTGGCGACTACGCCTTACCCGACCTGCGGTACAGTACAATAAGCAGGCCGGGTAAGCGTTAGCGCCACCCGGCTTTTTTTTGCTCCTTTACCTGACCGCCTTTATTGGGTAGTGTCATTGCGCTGTCTCGCATATAAAGGACCCGGTTGTTCATGTTTTCAGGACTTTTAATCATTTTGGTTCCACTGATTGTGGGCTACCTCATTCCACTTCAGCATCAGGCCGCATTAAAACTGATCAACCGGCTGTTAAGCTGGATTGTCTACGTCATTCTCTTTTTTATGGGGATCAGCCTGGCGTTCCTGGATAATCTCGCCAGTAATTTGCTCGCTATTTTTCATTATTCCGCTGTCAGTATTACCGTTATTTTGCTGTGCAACATCGCGGCATTATTCTGGCTGGAACGTTCGCTACCGTGGCGACACAACCACCAGCAGGAGAAATTACCTTCACGTATCGCGATGGCGCTTGAGTCACTTAAATTATGCGGCGTCGTGGTGCTGGGTTTTCTGCTTGGCCTCAGCGGGCTGGCATTTCTCAAACACGCTACGGAAGCCAGCGAATATACGCTGATCTTCTTATTATTCCTGATCGGCATCCAGTTGCGAAACAATGGCATGACCTTAAAACAGATTGTGCTGAATCGCCGGGGGATGATTGTCGCCGTGGTGGTGGTCGCCAGCTCTATGCTCGGCGGAGTCATCAATGCGCTCATTCTCGGCCTGCCGATCAAAACCGCGCTGGCAATGGCATCAGGTTTCGGCTGGTATTCCCTGTCCGGCATTTTATTGACCGAATCGTTCGGCCCGGTAATTGGCAGCGCCGCTTTCTTTAACGATCTGGCGCGCGAGCTGATAGCGATTATGCTGATCCCCGGTCTGGTTCGTCGCAGTCGCTCCACCGCGTTAGGGTTATGCGGCGCCACGTCGATGGACTTCACGTTGCCGGTACTTCAGCGTACAGGCGGTCTGGAGATGGTGCCTGCCGCCATCGTTCACGGTTTTATCCTCAGCCTGCTGGTGCCAATCCTGATGGCCTTTTTCTCAGCCTGATACCTCCCTGGCGGTAGAACCCTGCCGCCAAAATTGCGCTAAATCAATCTCCCTGTAAATTATGTAAGAAATCACTTTTATCCCTTTGCGCGCAGGCATAACCTTAAACATGTATATTAAATATAACTTTAAAAAAGGTGTGACCATGTTTTGTGTGCAATGTGAACAAACCATCCGTACTCCGGCGGGGAACGGCTGCTCCTACGCGCAGGGTATGTGCGGTAAAACAGCGGAAACGTCCGATCTCCAGGATCTGCTGATTGCGTCCCTGCAAGGTCTGTCTGCATGGGCTGCTAAAGCCCGTGAATATGGCATCATCGATCATGACGTTGACAACTTTGCCCCGCGTGCATTTTTCTCCACTCTGACCAACGTTAACTTCGACTCTCCGCGTATCGTCGGCTATGCCCGTGAAGCGATCGCCCTGCGCGAATCGCTGAAAGCGCAGTGCCAGAACATCGATGCAAGCGCCACGGTAAACAACCCGATGGCCGACCTGCAACTGGTCAGCGACGATCTGGGCGATTTGCAACGTCAGGCTGCCGAGTTCACCCCGAACAAAGACAAAGCCGCTATTGGCGAGAACATCCTCGGCCTGCGTCTGCTTTGCCTGTATGGTCTGAAAGGTGCGGCAGCGTATATGGAGCACGCCCACGTTCTGGGTCAGTATGACAACGACATCTACGCGCAGTACCACAAAATCATGGCGTGGCTGGGCACCTGGCCTTCCGATATGAACGCTCTGCTGGAATGTTCTATGGAAATCGGCCAGATGAACTTCAAAGTGATGAGCATCCTGGATGCCGGTGAAACCACCAAATACGGCCACCCGACCCCGACTCAGGTTAACGTGAAAGCGGTTGAAGGTAAGTGCATCCTGATCTCCGGTCACGACCTGAAAGATCTGTACAACCTGCTGGAGCAGACCGAAGGGACTGGCGTGAACGTCTATACCCACGGTGAAATGCTGCCCGCGCACGGTTACCCGGAACTGCGTAAATTCAAACACCTGGTCGGTAACTACGGCAGCGGCTGGCAGAACCAGCAGGTTGAATTCGCCCGCTTCCCTGGCCCTATCGTGATGACCTCTAACTGCATCATTGACCCGACCGTTGGCGCGTATGACGACCGTATCTGGACGCGCAGCATCGTCGGTTGGCCGGGCGTAAACCACCTGGAAGGCGAAGATTTCTCTCCGGTTATCGCTCAGGCGCAGCAGATGGCAGGCTTCCCGTACAGCGAAATCCCGCATCTGATCACCGTTGGTTTCGGTCGCCAGACGCTGCTGGGCGCAGCAGACAGCCTGATCGACCTGGTCAGCCGCGAAAAACTGCGTCACATCTTCCTGGTGGGCGGCTGTGACGGCGCGCGTGGCGAACGTAACTACTTCACCGATTTCGCGACCAGCGTACCGGATGACTGCCTGATTCTGACGCTGGCCTGTGGTAAATACCGCTTCAACAAACTGGAATTCGGCGACATCGAAGGTCTGCCGCGTCTGGTTGACGCTGGTCAGTGTAACGACGCTTACTCCGCCATCATTCTGGCCGTCACGCTGGCAGAAAAACTGGGCTGTGGCGTGAACGACCTGCCGCTGTCTCTGGTGCTCTCCTGGTTCGAACAGAAAGCGATCGTCATCCTGCTGACGCTGTTGTCTCTGGGCGTGAAAAACATCGTGACCGGGCCGACTGCGCCAGGTTTCTTCACCCCGGATCTGCTGGCTGTCCTCAACGAGAAATTTGGCCTGCGTCAGGTCACCACCGTTGAAGAAGATATGCAGCAACTGTTGAGCGCGTAAGGAGTTTTAGAATGACGATGCCAACCACTCAGTGTCCGTGGCGGATGCAGGTACATCACATCCATCAGGAAACCCCGGATGTGTGGACTCTCTCATTACTGTGTCACGATCACTATCCGTACCGTGCCGGTCAGTATGCGCTGGTCAGCGTTCGCAACTCTGCGGATACGCTGCGGGCCTACACCATTTCGTCCACGCCGGGCGTGAGCGAGTACATTACGCTGACGATCCGTCGCATTGATGAAGGCGCAGGTTCACAGTGGTTAACCCGCGAGGTGAAACGCGGCGACTATATCTGGCTGTCCGATGCGATGGGCGACTTTATCTGTGAAGACAAAGCCGAAGACAAGTTCCTGATGCTGGCGGCCGGTTGCGGCGTCACGCCAATTATGTCGATGCGTCGCTGGCTGGCAAAATACCGCCCGCAGGCAGATGTGCAGGTGATCTTCAACGTGCGTTCGCCGCAGGATGTGATTTTCGCTGAGGAATGGCGTCAGTACCCGGTCACGCTGGTGGCGGAGAACAATGCGACCCACGGTTTCGTGGCGGGTCGCCTGACCACTGAATTACTGAAAAACGTGCCGGACCTGGCATCGCGCACCGTCATGACCTGCGGCCCGGCGCCGTATATGGACATGGTTGAGCAGGAAGTGAAAGCGCTCGGCGTAACGCGCTTCTTTAAAGAGAAGTTCTTTACACCAGTTGCCGAAGCGGCAACGGAGGGTCTGAAGTTCACCAAACTGCAACCGGCGCAGGAGTTTTACGCGCCTGTCGGCACCACGCTGCTGGACGCGCTGGAAAGCAATAAAGTTCCGGTGACTGTGGCATGTCGTGCTGGCGTATGCGGCTGCTGCAAAACCAAAGTGGTTTCCGGTGAATATACGGTCAGCAGCACCATGACGCTGACCGATGCGGAAATCGCCGACGGTTATGTACTGGCCTGCTCCTGCCATCCGCAGGGCGATTTAGTTCTGGCATAAGCTCTCATTGCCGGATGACGCTTCGCTTATCCGGCCTGCCATTTTTCGGCAGGCCGGGTAAGGCATTTACGCCGCCATCCGGCAATTCTTTACCGCCAGGCCGAATTTCCCGCAACAGAGAACCGCCCCGCCCCCAGAAACGCCACCGCCAGCGCGCCAATAAAGAAATAAACTAAACTTTCTATCGCCCATGCGCCGACGGCATCCAGTTGCCAGGTTTTCCCGGTGCCGACCATTAACCACGCCACCACCATCGTCAATGCCAGCACCAGCGCGGCAGGACGCGTAAGAATACCCAGCACAATCAGGCAAGGCGCAATCACCTCGCCCACCAGCACGCCATAGGCGATAAACCCGGGCAATCCTTTTGCAATCAGCATATTGCTAATGCCATCAATACCGTCGAACAGTTTATGCAGGCCGTGAAACAGCATCAGCCCCCCTACTGCGAGGCGTAACAGAAACTTGCCAAAATCTTCATGCGTCAGCATACGGTTCACTGCATTTAATAACGTTGTAACCATCTGAATTGACTCCTGGTTCCGGCTGGTTTGCCATTAAATTACGCGTTCTGTCGGTTGAAATATAGCTGCTGAAAATAAGGGGTGATGACAAAGCGTAACGATTATCTTCATCTAAACTTGTAACCGGTATCACATTACAGGAGATGGAAAACCATGAAACAAACCGTTGCCGCTTACATTGCAAAAACACTTGAACAGGCTGGCGTGAAACGTATCTGGGGCGTGACGGGCGACTCCCTGAACGGCCTGAGCGACAGCCTGAACCGGATGGGGACAATTGACTGGATGTCGACGCGCCATGAAGAGGTCGCCGCCTTTGCCGCTGGCGCGGAAGCACAACTCACCGGTGAACTGGCGGTGTGCGCGGGTTCATGCGGGCCTGGCAACCTGCATTTGATTAACGGTCTGTTCGATTGCCACCGTAATCACGTCCCGGTTCTGGCTATCGCCGCCCACATTCCTTCCAGCGAAATCGGCAGCGGCTACTTTCAGGAGACCCACCCACAAGAGCTGTTTCGCGAATGCAGCCACTATTGCGAGCTGGTTTCCACCCCGGAGCAGATCCCGCAGGTACTGGCGATCGCCATGCGTAAAGCGGTGCTTAACCGTGGCGTCTCCGTCGTGGTGCTGCCGGGCGACGTTGCGCTGAAACCGGCGCCGGAAAGCGCCAGCACCCACTGGTATCATGCCCCGCTGCCGATCGTGACCCCGGCCGAAGAAGAGCTGAAAAAACTGGCACAGCTATTACGTTACTCCAGCAATATCGCCCTGATGTGTGGCAGCGGCTGCGCGGGCGCGCATAAAGAGCTGGTGGAATTCGCCGCCAAAATTAAAGCGCCAATTGTTCATGCGCTGCGCGGCAAAGAGCATGTAGAGTACGACAACCCTTACGATGTGGGCATGACGGGATTGATCGGCTTCTCATCCGGTTTCCATACGATGATGAATGCTGACACCCTGATCCTGCTCGGCACCCAGTTTCCCTATCGCGCCTTTTACCCGACCGACGCCAAAATCATTCAAATCGATATCAACCCGGCAAGCATTGGCGCGCACAGTAAAGTCGATATGGCGCTGGTCGGCGATATTCGCTCCACGCTCGCCGCGTTATTACCAATGCTGGAAGAAAAAACCGATCGTAAATTCCTTGATAAAGCGCTGGAGCACTATCGCGACGCGCGCAAAGGGCTGGATGATTTAGCCAAACCGAGCGAGAAAGCAATTCACCCGCAATATCTGGCGCAGCAGATCAGCCGTTTCGCCGCAGATGACGCCATCTTTACCTGCGACGTCGGCACGCCGACCGTATGGGCGGCGCGTTATCTGAAAATGAACGGTAAGCGCCGTCTGCTGGGATCGTTTAACCACGGTTCAATGGCCAATGCCATGCCGCAGGCGTTAGGCGCCCAGGCCACCGAACCGGGCCGTCAGGTGATCGCCATGTGCGGCGACGGGGGATTCAGTATGCTAATGGGCGATTTCCTCTCTGTCGTACAGATGAAGCTGCCGGTAAAAATTGTTGTTTTCAACAACAGCGTGCTGGGCTTTGTGGCAATGGAGATGAAAGCGGGCGGCTACCTCACCGACGGCACCGAACTGCACGACACGAACTTCGCCCGCATTGCTGAAGCCTGCGGCATTACAGGGCTCCGCGTTGAAAAAGCCGCCGACGTCGACGAGGCGCTGCAACGCGCGCTGTCTATCGACGGTCCGGTACTGGTCGATGTGGTCGTGGCGAAAGAAGAACTGGCCATTCCGCCGCAAATAAAACTGGAGCAGGCCAAAGGGTTTAGCCTGTATATGCTGCGCGCGATCATCAGCGGGCGCGGTGATGAAGTGATCGAACTGGCGAAAACCAACTGGCTAAGGTAAAACAATGCACATCGCCTTTTAAACTATAGGGATGTGCAATGATCGATTTACGTAGTGATACCGTCACCCGGCCAAGTCGTGCCATGCTCGAAGAGATGATGGCCGCCCCGGTCGGGGACGACGTGTACGGAGATGACCCAACTGTCAACGCCCTCCAGCAATACGCCGCTGAGCTTTCTGGCAAAGACGCGGCGATTTTTTTACCCACCGGCACTCAGGCTAACCTGGTCGCCCTGCTCAGCCACTGTGAACGCGGCGAAGAGTATATCGCCGGTCAGGGCGCGCATAACTATCTGTACGAGGCAGGCGGCGCGGCGGTGCTGGGCAGCATTCAACCGCAGCCCATTGATGCCGCCGCAGACGGTACGTTGCCGCTGGATAAGGTCGCCGCGAAGATCAAGGCGGATGATATCCATTTTGCCCGCACTCGCTTACTCAGTCTGGAAAACACCCACAACGGTAAAGTGCTGCCGCGCGAATATTTAAAACAGGCGTGGGAATTTACCCGCGAGCGCGGTCTGGCGTTACACGTTGACGGCGCGCGTATTTTTAACGCGGTCGTCGCCTACGGCTGCGAACTGAAAGACATTACCCAATACTGCGACTCATTCACCATTTGCCTGTCAAAAGGTCTGGGGACGCCGGTAGGCTCACTGTTAGTCGGCAACCAGGACTACATTAAGCGCGCCATCCGCTGGCGCAAAATGACCGGCGGCGGTATGCGTCAGGCGGGTATTCTGGCGGCCGCCGGGCTGTACGCGTTGAAAAATAACGTCGCACGTTTACAGGACGATCACGACAACGCGGCCTGGATGGCGGAGCAACTGCGTGAAGCCGGCGCGGATGTTATGCGTCACGACACCAATATGCTGTTTGTCCGCGTTGGTGAAGAGAACGCAGCGGCGCTGGGCGAATACATGAAGGCGCGTGACGTGCTGATCAACGCGTCGCCAATCGTGCGTCTGGTGACGCATCTGGACGTATCGCGTGAACAGCTTGCTGAAGTCGCCGCCCACTGGCGCGCCTTTTTAACCCGCTAAGGAGACGGACGTGCCGCAACGTATTTTGGTTCTTGGCGCCAGTGGTTACATTGGTCAACATCTGGTGCGGGCGCTCAGCGCGCAAGGGCATCAGATTCTGGCGGCGGCACGTCGCATTGAACGGCTGGAAAAACAGCAACTGGCTAACGTCAGTTGTCATAAAGTCGATCTCAACTGGCCGGATAATCTGCCCGCGCTGCTCCGCGAGGTCGACACCGTCTATTATCTGGTGCATGGCATGGGCGAAGGCGGCGATTTTATTGCCCATGAGCGCCAGGTTGCGATGAACGTGCGCGATGCGCTGCGTGAAGTACCGGTCAAACAGCTCATATTCCTCAGTTCGTTGCAGGCGCCGAAACATGAGCAGTCTGACCATTTGCGCGCCCGGCAGTTAACTGCGGAGACGCTGCGCGAATCCGGCGTGCCGGTGACTGAACTGCGCGCCGGCATTATCGTCGGCGCAGGTTCAGCCGCCTTCGAAGTGATGCGCGATATGGTCTACAACCTGCCGGTGCTGACGCCGCCTCGCTGGGTGCGCTCCCGAACCACGCCCATCGCGCTGGAAAATTTGCTGCACTATCTGGTGGCGTTGCTGGATCACCCTGCCTGCGAGCACCGGGTTCTCGAAGCCGCCGGGCCGCAGGTCTTAAGCTATCAGGAGCAGTTCAAGCACTTTATGGCCGTCAGCGGCAAACATCGCCTGCTGATCCCCATCCCTTTTCCGACCCGCTGGATTTCAGTCTGGTTTTTAAATGTCATTACGTCCGTTCCGCCGACCACGGCAAAAGCGCTGATCCAGGGGCTGAAACATGACCTGCTGGCCGATGATACCGAACTGCGGACGTTGGTTCCCCAGACGCTTATCACCTTTGACGATGCCGTGCGTCGCACGCTGAAGGAGGAAGAAAAACTAGTCAACTCCAGCGACTGGGGATACGACGCCCAGGCGTTTGCCCGCTGGCGACCAGAGTATGGCTATTTTGCCAAACAGGCCGGATTCACGGTTAAAACCTCCGCCAGCCGGAAAGCCCTGTGGCAGGTGATCAACCGTCTCGGCGGCAAAGAAGGCTATTTCTTTGGCAATATTCTCTGGAAAACGCGTGCGGCAATGGATCTGCTGGTGGGGCATCGACTGGCAAAAGGCCGACCTGAACACGCGCTTCTTCAGACTGGCGACACGGTGGACAGCTGGAAAGTCATCATTGTCGAGCCGGAAAAGCAGCTGACCTTACTGTTTGGCATGAAAGCGCCGGGTCTTGGCCGTCTGAGCTTTACCCTTGAAGATAAAGGCGATCACCGGCAAATTGACGTGCGCGCCTGGTGGCACCCGCACGGGATGCCCGGCCTTTTCTACTGGCTGCTGATGATCCCGGCGCATCTCTTTATTTTCCGGGGTATGGCAAAGCGAATTGCCCGGCTTGCAGAACAAATCACAGATTAATCATAAAAACATACTGTATTCTTTCATGTTTCCCATTGCATACCGACGTAATTCACGGAAGAATGCGCACGAAGTTCTATTAACCACAGTGGATTGATATGAAGGTACTGGTTACCGGCGCCACCAGCGGCTTAGGTCGAAACGCGGTTGAGTTTTTGCGCAATAAAGGCATCAGCGTCAGAGCTACCGGTCGCAATGAAGCGATGGGCAAGCTGCTGCAAAAAATGGGAGCGGAATTTGTCCATGCGGATTTGACCGAGCTGGTCTCTTCGCAGGCAAAAGTGATGCTCGCAGGCATTGATACGCTGTGGCACTGCTCCAGTTTCACCTCGCCGTGGGGAACCCAGGAAGCCTTCGATCTGGCGAACGTTCGCGCCACCCGACGCCTCGGCGAATGGGCCGTCGCCTGGGGCGTACGTAACTTTATTCATATCTCCTCTCCGTCACTCTATTTTGATTATCACCACCATCGCGATATCAAAGAGGATTTTCGTCCGCACCGCTTCGCCAACGAATTTGCACGCAGCAAAGCGGCCGGTGAAGAGGTGATTAACCTGCTGGCGCAGGCCAACCCGCAGACGCGTTTTACCGTCCTGCGCCCGCAAAGCCTGTTTGGCCCACACGATAAAGTCTTTATTCCGCGTCTGGCGCATATGATGCACCACTACGGCAGCGTTCTGTTGCCGCACGGCGGCAGCGCACTGGTGGATATGACTTATTATGAAAACGCCGTCCATGCGATGTGGCTGGCAAGCCAGGAAAGCAGTGACAAGCTGCCTTCTGGTCGGGTCTATAACATCACAAATGGTGAACACCGGACGCTGCGCAGCATTGTGCAGAAGCTGATTGATGAATTAAACATTGATTGTCGAATCCGTTCGGTTCCGTATCCGATGCTGGATATGATCGCCCGCAGCATGGAGCGTTTCGGCAATAAATCGGCGAAAGAGCCGACGCTGACGCACTACGGCGTTTCCAAGCTGAATTTCGATTTTACGCTGGACACCACGCGCGCCCAGGAAGAACTGGGCTATCAGCCCATCGTCACGCTGGATGAAGGCATTGAGCGTACCGCCGCCTGGCTGCGCGATCACGGCAAGCTACCGCGCTGACCGGCGCACAGTGAACACAAAAAACGGCAACCATCAGGTTGCCGTCAGATTGTTGTTGTACCGGATGGCACAATAGATACGACTCACCCGCCACAGGCCCGATAAGCCTTCGCCATCGGGCATTTCAGGCGTTGTCGTTTTATATTGTCATTACAGCGCGCTCCACGCGTCAGACCATGCCAGACCCGCGCCGGGTTCATAATAGGCCGGCGCCGTATTACACCAGCCGCTATACGGGAATGGTTTGCACTGGAACAGCTTACCGTGGTTATTCACGATATCGCCCGCATTGTACTTGCTGTTCGCGCTCCATGCCGGATACGAACCCGAAGCGCCGTCGTCCTGAGATGGCGTTGCCGCTTTCGCTTTCACGTTGAGCAGATAAGAGGTGGTGCTGCTCAGCTCACCATCACTGACGGTCAGGCTCACCTCGAACTGCTGAGCGGTCGCCGCTTCCGGCGCGGCGAAGGTTACAACCGCTTTGTCTTCGCCAGACACGGTCTGACCATCCTGAGCACGCCAGGTGTAGGTCAGTTTGTTGCCGTCTTCGTCAGTCGACCCCTCCGCGCTCAAAGAGACCTGCGCCCCCGCATCTACCGCGCCAATCGGCCCTGCGATATGGGCTACCGGCGCATGGTTAACGGTGGTCGGCTCTGCTGGCGTTTCATCCGGCACTGGCGCAGGTGCAGGCGTATCATCAGCCGGTGTTGGCGTTACGGGCTCTTCATCCGGTTTAGTCGAAGAACCGTCATCATTAATGATGTTCACATTGTAGAAATGCTGTACACATTTCGTGTAATCCCCCTCTTTAAACGCGCTGAATGGCGTCTGATAACCCACCAGTTGGCAGGCATAGGTTTTGCCGTCCGGCGTATCCGAGCTCCATCCCCAATCTTGTTCCCAGTAGATCTTCAATGCGCCCGCGCCGCCTTCATCGAACTGCTTCATGTTGGCGCAGCCCAGCACTTCATCTGCCGGAACCGGTACTTTCAGGTAGTTAGCGAACTCTTTGTAGTATTTGATACGATTCTGCGACTGCGCGATTTCCGTCGGGCCGCCGCATTCAACGCCGCCGTTGATAATCTGGGTGGTGACGCCAAAGCCGGGCACCAGACCGTTAGCCTTATCGTGCGCGTTCGGCTGCCAGGTGCCATCGATGACCTGCAACATGCTAGGTTTCGGCGGCTGCGGGTAGGCGAAGAAGAAAATAGCGCTCGCCAGGTTCAGCCAGGTATCGGCAACCAGTTCCGGTTTATCCAGTAGCGTGCGAACGTCGCCATACATCGCTTCGGAGAACGGCCCGTAGTTGTAGTTATAGGACAACTGTTTCGCACCGCGGCCAAAGTAACTCAGGAATTCACCATCTTTGTCTTTGCCGCACGGCCAGGTTTGCCCCTGCCAAACGCTCGGGTTACATTCGCCGTTATAGCCGCCTTTCTGCCCTTCGCTCCAGCCCATTTCACGCACATACACCAGCGCCTGGCGCCATTCGGCCTCTGGACGCCAGCTCTCATGGCCGCCGGTTTCCTGCGCAAAGTGGGCGAACATCGTAGCCAGCTCTTTGCGGCAAATCGCATCACTGTCGCGACCATCGTTATAGGTCTTACACAGCGCCGGAAATTTGCCGACTGCTTTCAGGAAATTGCTGTAGGTATATTCTTTAGCACGCAGCGGGAAAAGATATTCCCAGTCGCTGGCTTTGATGATCCCCTCAACGCGTTTGACGTTTTCCGGGTTGGCGGCGCGACCGGGTTCAATGAGTTCTACCTGGGCATTATCCAGCGTCTGGATCGTCTCTTTCACCGAAGCCATCAACGGGAAATTTGTCAGCTCCTGCTCCTTTTTCGCCAGATCGCTGGCTTTTATGGTGTAAGGCTCACTGCTGCTGGCCTGCAATGTATTTGCTTGCGCCATAAACGGCACCGTACAGGCACCCGCAATGAGTACACTCAATAATGTCCTTTTGCTCATTTCAATTTTTCCTTTATGTACAATAGTGATTAATTCAAATTCTGCGTTGTCCATTAACAACACGAATAAACAAACGTCAGAACCTGGGGTTTTACTTTTCGAAGAACACCAGCAGGAATTCTTCAAAAAATAAAAGCGGCTGGATTTATTTATATTGCGTAGTCATTTTTATACGCTGGTATGTTTCCCAGACTTTATGCGCGTAAATCATGCGCTGCGGGTAATTCTCTTTTTTAACCCCGGCGTTATATGCGCCTACCGCCTCCCAGTTATAACCATATACTTTGATCATATCGGATAAGATCGACGCGCCGACCATAATAGATGTACAGGGTTCCAGCATCAGTCGATACTCATCAATGCCACGGCGTTCCAGCGCTGAAAAATGCGAACTATTTATTTGCATCAACCCGACATCTCTCGTCCCGTCGTGATTTCGTCCTACCGCATAGGGATTCATGCCAGACTCGACTTGCGCAATGGCAAATAATAAATAAGGGTCAACATGATAATAATTTGCGGCTCTGTCCCAGCAGTTGGCAAACGCGCTTTGGCTTAACATCAATAACAACAAAATTAAACGTTTCATATTTTCATCCGGTTGTCGGGGTGATCTGCTCCTTGTTCGTTATGCACATTATTTTTTAGAGATGGCCGCCCCCAGACAGGGGCGGCTACCCTTCGCGAATAGATAACGTATCCGCATTATTAAGGTAAGAGGATTATTGACAGTCTGCGGCGGCGCCTTCTTTCACCCACACATCGCTGTTGCCGGGTTTATCACCCTGCGTCCACCATTTAGCGCGGTATACAGACCCCTGATAGGTGGTAGTCTCACCGCCGTTGTAAACCACATCGGAACGCCAGTTGAATTTCACCTGGCTGACCAGTTCCCACGCGTCCACGCCAAAGCCTGGCTGATTGCCCTGCGTCCAGTACTTCGCTTTCCACACCAGGTGATCAAAACTGACGGTATCGCCATTGTTGTAGATTTTGCTGGCGTCCCATGCCGCGTAGTGGCTGGCATTGGCATCAACCGGGCTGTCGCAACCGCCGGTTGCCGCGCCTTCATCAGACGGCGTCGTCCCCTCATCGGATGGCGTAGTGCCTTCATCAGACGGTGTTGTCCCTTCGTCGGACGGCACCGGCGCCGCTTTTGGCGTAACGTTAATCTGCACGTTGGACTGCACGCTGGTTTTACCATCGCTGACCACGACGCTGACGGTGTAAGTCGAGGCGGAGCTTACTTCCGGCGCGGTGATGGTCACGCTGGAGGTGTCCGTCCCCGTCGCGTTCATGTCGCCCGGCACGCTCCAGGCGTAGGTCAACGTGTCGCCATCAGGATCGGCAGCCTGCGCATTCAGCGTGTAGGTTGCGCCTGCTTCAAGCGACACCGTTTCCAGCGGATTCACAACCGGAGCCTGGTTCGCTTTTGGCGCTTTGTTCACAACCTGAACGTCAATGGCGTTACTCAGACCTTTCGCATCGGTAACGGTCAGACGGAACGCCAGATTCTGATTGCTGGAGACGGCGGCGACGTTAAAGCTCGCTTTCGCGCTGGTGCTCTTGTTCAGCGTTACGGACGGACCGGAGATCTGCGTCCACTTATAGGTGATCGCATCGCCATCCGGGTCGGTAGAGGCAGAACCGTCCAGCGTGACCGTCGCCGGGCCGGTGACGACCTGGTCAACTGCGGTCGCGACTGGCGCATGGTTGGTTACAACCGGCTCAACCGGCGTAGAACCCCCACCCAGCAAACTTTCGTTCATCGCGTTCAGAATGTCGCCGTTATCAGAGTCAATAGACCAGGAGAACAGGCCGCCGAGGTTGTTAGCCAGGACGTATTTACCTTTCGCCGCCGCAGAACGGGCGTCTTCATAGGTAATCAGGTCGCCGGTGGATTTATTGAAAATATACGGCGCTTCCGCCGCAGCGTCGTAACGGTATTCCCAGCCTGGTTTGCCTTTGTATTCATTAACAATCTGACGATAATCAACCACGCCCGGCTCCCAGGTGCCTTTCACCGGGCCGGTAGCCGTACCGGTAAACGGATTGTCGCCGGTATAGCCATGCACGCCAGTCCAGCCGCGGCCATACATCCCCGCGCCCACCACGATCTTGCCTGGCTGCACGCCCTGTGCCAGCAACGCATTGACGCCATTTTCCGTGGTGTATTTGGTGTCCGGTTTCCACTCTGCGCCGTGCAGCGCCGCCTGGTGCCCCAGATCGGTGTTGCTCCAGCCGCCGTAGAAGTCGTAGCTCATCAGGAAGATGTGATCCATATACTGCTGCGCCTGGGCGTAGTCCACGTCTTCAATTTTGTCCTGACCGGAACCGATAGCGGAGGTCAACTCGTAAGTCCGACCGGTTTCGGCAGACAGTTCGTTAAGCATGGTGCGCAGATCGTGCATCAGTGCCGTGTAGGTCGCTTTATCCTGCTGCGGGTTGCCCAGCGTTTCATTCTGACCGCCGCCGCCCGGGAATTCCCAGTCAATATCTACGCCGTCGAAGAATTTCCATGTCTTCAGGAAATCCTTAACGGAAGCAACAAACCGAGCGCGAATCGCGCTGTCATGCATCTGGAAAAACGGATCGGAAAGCGTCCATCCCCCAACCGATGGCAGGATTTTCAGATCCGGGTGCGCTTTTTTCAGCGCCATCAATTGACCGAAGTTGCCTTTATACGGGTCATCCCAGTTAGAGACGCCAGCCTGCGGTTTTTGCAGCGCCGCCCACGGATCGTGGATCGCCACGGTATAGTCCTGTCGGCCATTACAGGCGCGTTTCAGCGCTTCAAAACTGTTGCCGCCCTCGATGGATTTCAGGCTGTCATTGATGCCGTCGCCGCCGCAAATGGGAATAAAGCCGTACAGGATATGGTTCAGGTTAGCCGCCGGGATCTTATCCACCGGGAAATTACGGCCATACACGCCCCATTCCGGGAAGTACGCGCCCACCACTTTATCGGTATGCTGAGCAAACGTTTTATTGTTTTCCTTCATGGTGGTATTCAGCGGCAGCAGATGGCTACCGTCGGTATCCGCCACAATAATCAGCTTGCTGACGCTTTTCGTACACCCGCTGGTATTACATAATTCAACCTGCTCCTGATAACGACCGCCTTTTTTGACTTTGAAGGTCGCAGAACCGGCAGCGCTACCTGCGCCAGACCATACGGTCTTACCATCCAACAGCACTTTCGCGGAGGTCGGCGCATCGCCGCTCCAGACGTTCCATTCCACCTTGACGTCCACACCATCGTTATGAACTTTCACCAGGTTGTTATAATCCTGCGCAGCCTGATCCACTTCCACAATGGCGAATTTATCATTGCCGCTGGTAATAGACGGCGTACCCGGCGCAGCGGCAAAAACCGGACTTGTCGCTGCTGCCACAAAAAGTGCCAGATATTTAGGCTTCATAAATTTCATTATTAATTCCTGATAATTTTATTCGTGAATATTTAACAGCCATGCATTCCTTAGAGCATGGACGAATTGCAAACAGTAATTTATTTAAGACAACGGAAACCAACCCATTATAAAAATGAAATAATCTATTTCGCTTTACGCTCCTCCCTAAAATGGCATAAGCATTAATTCTATTAACTTATGCGACAATGATAATCTGGAAAATAAATAAGTTCCCTTTATTCCCTCGGCGAAAGAATTTAAAAAAACACTTGACCAACCGCGTCAGAATGTGAATTGCAATGTCTGGAAGATAAACATCGCCATTCCCGAAAAGGCCAGGCAGGGACCAAAAGGAATTTGCCCCGCTTTATTTACGCCAGAGTAAAAAAGTCCATACAGCACAATACCGATTAATGCCGCAACCAGAATTAATAACGGTAACGCCTGCCAGCCGCACCAGGCCCCCAGCGCCGCCAGTAGCTTAAAATCGCCCTGTCCAAGCCCTTCCCGCCCCGTCAGCAGGCGAAAACTCCAGTACACCAGCCACAGAATGAGATACCCCGCAACGGCGCCATATAACACGCTCGCCAACGGCATCGTGTGGAAAACGCAATGCAGCAGCAGCCCAGCCCACAGCAGCGGCTGCGTGAGACAATCCGGCAACAGCATATATTTCGCATCAATCATCGTGAGCGGCAGCAAACCGCACCATAAAACCCACAGCGCGATCAGCGTGACAGAGGAAGGGAGCGCCGCCGCCGTTGCCGCAAAAAAAAGCGCGCTGGCTAACTCCACCAACAGCAAGCGCAGGGGAATCACAGACTGGCAATGGCGGCAACGACCGCGCAGGCCGCACCAGCTCAGTAACGGAATATTTTCCCACCAGGCCAGTTGATGCCCGCAGTCCGCGCAGTGCGAGGCAGGAAAAAGTAAATTCCCCGCCCCTTCCTTTTCCATCACCATTGCGGGAACGCGCTCGCTGACTACGCCAAGAAAACTGCCGAGGATTCCGCCCAGACAGGCGCTCATTATGCAAAACCCAATCGGCCAGCTTTCCCGAAACAACATGATCGTATTCATGCGTTTTTATTCCAGCTCAGCGTAATATTGGCTTTCACGTCGCTTTGACGATCGACCGGCCGCAAATCCATTTTTTGCAACTGAACGCCGGACGTGACATTCACTTCACGTAGCCAGTTTTTCAGTTCATAAATATTGACCTGTTCAACAACAAAAGAGAGTGAGCGTTCATCCTGACGAATATCAGACAACGCGAGATGGATCTCTTTCGCGCTCTCTTCAATAACCGTTCGCGGGTTGTTCGTTTTTAAGACTTTCGCCTGTAAATGATTTTTATCGATTTCGTCCCGCATCCAGCGCAGCGTCTCTTTTTGCCGCATTAACGTGGACTGACTGTTTTGGATCATATGATCCAGCGGAATAATGCCGCCGTAATAAATTACCGCGCAGCACATCGCCGCCGCACATAGCGTAATAAGACCACGCTCGCGATCGCTGTAGTTTTGATAGCGCGCTTTTAATTGTGCAATTCGCTCTTTCATTTATATTTCCCCGTCACGATCGCCGTATAGGGTGACTGATTCGAAACCGGTTGTAACGCAAAGTCAAAATGGGGGCTGGCCTGCGTAACGAAATCCTGTAGCGCCTGCGAATTCGGTGAAGCCGCGTTCAGCGTCAACACATTCTGCGCGTTGTCATATTCCACTTCATTTATCTCAATAGCAGGCACAGACTGTTTAACCTGTTCCAGCGCCTCAAGTTGCAGAAAAATACCTTTGCTCTGTTTTTTAATATTCTGACCAAAATGGTATTTGATATTGGTTTTCTGCCGCAGACTCGGGAAATAATGTTGAGCGACCTGGGCAATCTCGGCCTGTACCTGATTTTCCTGCTGAACCAACATCCATGCCATTGCCACGCGCGGGCCAATCAGCAAACCCATCGACAGCAGCGCAGACACCGCCATTGCTGTCCTCAGATGACGAAATCGCCCCACCTCTTTGCCGCAGGCGGCAAATGCGCCATGCAGCATATTGGCGTGACACGCTTTCCATTGCGGCTGAATCAATACCAGCGGATGCTGCCACGGCAGTTGTTCAGTGACATCGATACCCGCAGGCGCTTCGCCGTAGCAGCGCACTTCGCCATCGCCGCCTTGCGCCAGCAACAGCGGCAGCAGCGTAGCATCCGCTTCGCAGGCGCCGAACGGCGGAAAGCGCAGCCACCAGCTTTCGTCACAGGAAACCAGCGTACTACCGCCTTCGTTTACCGGCAGCAGAATGGCGTCCGGCAATACCTGAATCACCTTCAGTCCGGCCTCTTCGCACAGCGCAAGCCAGCGCTCAAAGCAGGTGGCGTCAATAGCCACGGCATCCACTTCCCGCCCTTTTTTCCGCAATACCGTCCAGTGCAGCGAGTCCACATCGCCGATCAGCGTCTCTTCCGCCAGCCATGAAAACGGTGTGGAGGCCGTCGATAACCCTTTTTTGGGCAGGGTAAAATGACGGAACACCATCTCACTGGCGGGCAACAGCAAACAAACGCGTGTCGCCAGGGGATTTACGGCAAGCGTTTTCAGCGCATCCCGACTTTCCAGCGTTGCCACCTGCTGGCTACCGGAGACGCACCACTCGATTTTCCCGTCCACGTTTGCATCGGGACGAATAAAAAGTACCTGTTTCATAGACTATGACTTTTCTTATTCAATCATTCGGTAACGGCGTTGCCAGGTTCTCACCTCGCCAGAGTCACGATCGACATGAATCTGGCTGACAACGCGCAGCGTTAAATCATCAGTATTACCGGTACTCTCGACCCGGAAATAGTGACTGTTCACCGCAACAAACGCCTGCATCTGCGCGAAGATCGCTTTGCTCTGCGGATAGTTTGTTTCGAGCGTTTTACTGAACGCGTCAACCGACGCCCACCCTTCTTCCGGGCGCGAGGCAATCAGCCGTGCTGCGTCATCCTCACTTAACGTCCCCGCAGACAGCGCAGACAACAGCTGCGCCTGCCCGGGCTTCAGGGTATTCACATCCACTTTGCTCTCCGTATCAGGCAGCGCGCACAGCACCTTGCTGACGCGGGGATATGCCGCCACCGGAAAACCCGGCAACCGTTTTATCTCGCTGATGGTGCGCATCATCTGATTCGCAGGAAGCCGCTGCGGCGTCACGCCCGCCCAGGCGTCGCTTTCCAGAGCCTCTTTTGCGGTTGTGCTGTCAGCGTCCAGATAATCCACCAGTTGTTGATAAACCTCTTCCGCCGCTGCCGTACTGATGCCGCTGTCGATCAGCAACTGTTCAACAATCTGCTCTTTCACCGGCTTTGTCGGCTGCGCGGCGGCGCTATCCCCAGGAGGCGCAGGGTCAATGGCCAGCAGACTGTTCACGTTAAAGCAGGTCTGGGCGTCCTCAATCTGGCTCACGACGGTATAGTTCTCACCCTGAGTTTCCAGCGGTTCGTGCCACGCGCCTTCTGGCGATAATCCATTGCTCTCACCGCTGGCGTCGGTTTGCAGACGATCTTTTATCGCCGCAGCCTGGCCTTGCATCGCCCAGCGCAGCTGCTGCTGACTGACCTGATAGCGGGTTTTCTGCAAATTTCGGCAAAACTGCTGACCGATCTTTGCCGCCAGCGCTGACATCATCACCAGCAAAATCAACACCACCAGCAGCGCGACGCCGCGCTGTTTTTGCGCCGATTGCGTGTTCATTGCTGTTCTCCACCGCGTGCTGGCGGAACCGATGCCGTAACGTCAGCAGGCGTGGGTTGTGCAGCCTCAGCGCTTTCGTCTTTCTTTGCTCCCTGGATTTCCGGCATGTCTCCCGGCGTCATAAACACCCAGCGCCAGGTATCCCCGTTTTCCATCGTCAGCGTCAGTTCGGCGCCTTCCGGCTGATGGGCGGTTTCAAGCCATGTCGTCTGCCAGCCCTGTCGCCAGAATCGCCACTTCATCGCTTTAACGTTGCTTAAAATCGGGACTTCTTCTGGACTCACGTCAGCGGGACTATCAATGTCAGGCCAGACATCACGCCACAGGCGATGCGCCTCCAGCCGCCAGCGCACGCGTTCCAGTTGAATTTGCCCACTGACGCCGCTTACCGTCGTCAGCTCGACGGCATGTTGATCCAGACGGAACACATCCGTTTCATTGCGCGGCGCACGCGGCTGGAGCTGAGAGAAATCGCGCTCCAGCAGGTTACAGGCTCGCTGAAGCTGATTAAGCGTCGTCGCAGCAGCATCCGTTGCCGTGGTGGTGCGCATCGCGCCGTCAAGGATTTGCCAGGCAAGGGTGCTGATCACGGCAAAAATCGTCAGCGCAATCATGATCTCCAGCAGCGTAAAACCTTGCTGGCGACGGAGTGGCGTATTCATTTGCGCTCCTTCGGCGGGACAACCCGCAGCGTGATGACCGGCTGGCCCTCTTCGCCTTCGGCATACACCTGGACTTCATCGGCAAACGCCTTGTCATCGGTTTTCACCCGCTGTTTGCGCCAGTTCCAGCTGCGTCCGCCCATCGTTTCACTGCCTTCTTCAGCGACGTCGGGAAAAACGCTTTTTGCAAGCTGCGCTTGCGCGAGCTGGTTTTCCGCAACCCAACTGGCCTGTAGCGTATCGGCAAGACCGTGCGTAAAACGCACATTCAGCGAGACGGAATTCATCAACGCCAGCGCGGCGGTAGAAAAGATCACCAGCGCCACCATGACTTCCAACAGCGTCATGCCCTGTTCTTTCGCTTCCGGTTTAGTCATTGTTCTCTACCAAAACGGGTGAAGCGCCCTGCGACACCACGCGGAAATGGTGCTGTTTGTCATAGCTCTGCAACGTCAGCGTGAATCGACTAATTTCCCCATCCGGTAAAAAGAGCACCTGCGGATCGGCATCAGGCGTGGCCGCCAGACGCTGGGGAGCGAGCGAAACGTGCGTCTCTTCAGGAAACTGTCCGTGGGTGAAAATACGCCCGGCTGTCAGCGGCGCCCAATGACGCCCGCCGTTTTCCCCGGCCCACCTCACCAGCTGATATTCCGTTGGCGTCATCACCAGCCCGACTATATTTCCGTCCATCACTGCCCGATCAGAACCATATTCAACGAGGGATTGTAATTGCTGGCCTAATATATCTGCGCCGCTGCGTGAGGGTATTGTCGAAACCACCATCATGGCGCAACTGGCAAAAATAACCAGCGCCAGAATAATTTCCAGCAATGTAAATCCACGTTGCTTATTCATTACTTATCTTTTTTATCTAAAGACCAGTTCGTTATATCATCGGCGGTATTCGCTTCACCATCCGGGCCGGAGGAGAAAACATCTACCGCGCCATGTTCGCCAGGGCTAACCAGAATGTAATCATTCCCCCACGGGTCCTGCGGCAGACGGCGAATATAACCGTCAGCACGATAGCCGTTGGGAATCGGCGCGATCTCCGGCTTCGTCACCAACGCCTGCAACCCCTGTTCGGTGGTTGGGTAGCGATGGTTATCGAGCTTATACATATCCAGCGAGCCTTCCAGGGCGACAATATCGCTGGTCGCTTTTTGCGCATCCGCTTTCTCTTTATTCCCCATCAGATTCGGCACCACCATGCTGGCCAGAACGCCAAGAATAACGATGACCACCATTAATTCGAGCAAAGTAAACCCGGCCTGACCTTTCAGGCTATTTTTTTTCACAGACATAATTAACCCACCATATTATTGAGCTGAAGAAGCGGTTGTAATATTGACAGTACGATAAATAAAACCACCGTCGCCATCGTCACCACCAGCGCCGGTTCAAATACCGACAGCGTTAATGTAATTCGATGTTGTAATGCCGACTCCTGGTTTTCGGCGGCGCGATCCATTAATGAACCGAGTTCGCCGCTCTCTTCGCCAGAAGCAATCATATAAAGCATGGTTGGCGGAAATAATCTGGCCTGCTCCAGTGCGTTATATAATGACGCGCCCTGACGCACGGTATCCGCCGCCTGTTCCAGCACCTGACGCGCATACAGATTCTCAATACCGTCCATCGCGATATACATACCTTCCAGCAACGGCACGCTACTGGCCTGTAAAATGCTCAGGGTGCGGATGTAACGGGCGCTGTTTATTGCACAGACCAGTTTTTTCAGCGGCGAACGGTTCACCAGCCAGCGGTGATATGCAAAACGATGACGCTCTTTTTTAAGCCAGGCGTTAAAAGCGATAAACGATCCGACAAGGCCGCCGCCGATAACCATTCCGTAAGCCTGCAAAAAATCGCTGACCGCAATCAGGGTACGGGTGGTGACGGGCAACTGCTGCTTCATATGCACAAACTGTTCGATGACCTGCGGCACCACCGCCACCAGCAGAATGGAGATAACCGCAATCGCCACCACCGTCAGGGTGATGGGATAGACCATCGCCTGCGACAGCTTGCTTTTCATTTTCTGTCGCTGTTCGTTGTATTCAGCCAGCTTTTCCAGCACGCCGCCGAGATGCCCGGTCTTTTCCCCTGCCATCACCAGCGTGCAATAGAGCTTGTCGAAAGTACGCGGAAACTGGCTGAAAGCGTCGAAAAGCGTGTGCCCTTCCACCACTTTATCGCGGATCTCACCGACCATCACCGCCAGCTTTTTGTCTTCCGTCTGCTTAGAAATCGCCTTCAGCGCACTCTCCAGCGGCAGTGCGGCATTAACCAACGTCGACAGCTGGCGGGTAAACATTGAGAGCACCGGTGTCGAAAGTTTTGCGCCTTTCTGAGCCCCCTTTCCGGCGGCGCGCTCGCGGGTGAGCGTAATGCTGATCGGCATCAGCTTCTGTTCGCGCAGCGTCTGGCGCACCTGCTTTGGGCCTTCAGCCTGCAAGGCGCCGCGCCGGGTTTTCCCGGCGGCATCCGTAGCCGTCCATGCGAACCAGGCCATTATTCGTCACCTCCGCGCTCGGCGGTAACACGCATCACTTCCTCCAGCGAGGTGACGCCGGAGATCACCTTCAACAAACCATTTTCCCGCAGGCTGTAGGCCTGCTTAAACAGCTGAGTTTCAATCGACATTTCGTCTTTATCTTCATGAATAGCGCGGCGCATCGCGCTGTCCACCAGCAGAAACTCATGAATACCGGCGCGTCCCTGGTAACCGCTCTGGCGGCACTGTTCACACCCCACGGCGCGATAAATCACGTCGGGGGGGCTCTCCATAAAGCTGAACAGCGGTTTTTCATTATCATCCAGCGGACTGACGGCACGGCAGTGAGGGCACAGCCGACGAACCAGACGCTGGGCAATGACGCCAAGCAGCGATGAACCAATTAAAAACGACTCCAGCCCCATATCGCGCAACCGGGTAATCGCTCCCGCCGCGCTGTTGGTATGCAGCGTAGACATGACCAGATGGCCGGTAAGCGACGCCTGAACCGCAATCTGCGCGGTTTCGCCGTCACGAATTTCACCGATCATCACCACATCCGGGTCCTGGCGGAGGATCGCGCGCAGGCCTCGAGCGAACGTCATATCCACTCGCGGGTTAACCTGCGTCTGCCCCACGCCTTCCAGTTCATATTCGATCGGATCTTCAACGGTAAGAATATTGCGTTCATGGCCGTTTAGCGCCGAGAGGATGGCGTAAAGCGTCGTGCTCTTACCGGACCCGGTCGGCCCGGTCACCAGGATAATCCCGTGCGGACGGCCAATCAGTCCTTTGAGCTGTTCCAGTTCTTCGTCGATCAGCCCCAGTTTATTGATATCCGGCTTCAGGTTGCTTTTATCCAGCAGACGCATGACCACCCGCTCGCCATACTGCGACGGGATGGTTGAGACACGCACATCCACCGCTTTACGCCCAATGCGCAGGGAGATGCGACCGTCCTGCGGCAGGCGTTTTTCGGCGATATCCAGTTTAGACATCACCTTAATCCTCGATACCAGCAGCGGCGCCAGCTTACGCGCGGGCTGCAATACAGGACGCAGCACGCCGTCAACGCGAAAACGGATACTCAGCGTGCGCTCAAAGGTTTCGATATGGATATCCGACGCGCCATCCTTCACCGCCTCGCCAAGAATGGCGTTAATCAGACGGATAACCGGCGAGTTTTCATCGTTATCCAGCAAATCCTCGTTATCGGGGATCTCCTCGGTTAACGCCATCAGATCGATATTGGCATCCATATCATCAACCAGCTGCTGCGAAACACCGCTATTCTGCTGCCAGATTTTAGCCAGCATCTCTTCAAACGCTTCTGGCGTTAATGTTACCGGCGTAAAGGCACGCCCCAGCACGCGACGCATCTCCAGCAGGGCAAACGCGGGCGCATCCTCACGGATATATACGTCGTTGTGATAAAGCAGCACACCGTTGTCTTTTGCGAAGCTGCTGCTGCACAAATTTTTGCTTAATTCATCCACGCGACACCCCGGCTTACTCTTTAAACGGATTGCGCGACGCCGTGGCTGGCGCAGCAGTGCTGGTTTTTACGGGCGACGGGAACGCGGGCAGAATGGCGTTATCGCCCGGCTCCAGGATGCCCATTTTCTTCTCCTCCATACGCTGCTGCTGGCGCGCGCGCACCTGGTCGTATTTCTCTTTCGACGCGGCGCTGTAGTTATCGTCATCGCGCAGAACGGTGGTATGGATAAAGACCATCAGGTTTCGCTTGGTGGTATCCTGCGAGGTGTAGCGGAACAGTTGCCCCACCAGAGGAATATCGCCAAGCAGCGGCACTTTCGACACATTCTGTTTGGTGACATTTTCGATAAGCCCTCCCAGTACTACCGTCTGCCCGCTGTGAACCATCACTTCGTTATTGATCGTGCGGGTGTTAAAGGTTGGGCCTAAAGACGAATCCTCCGTCGAACTGGCGTCCACGCTGGAAACTTCCTGCTCGATCTTCATGTGGATCATGTCGCCATCATTAATCTGCGGCAGGATCTTCAACTTCGTCCCCACCGTCTTACGCTCAACGGTGTTAAAGACGTTGTCGCCCGTCGTCGTCTGCGAACCAGAAAGCACCGGCACATCCTGACCAACGTTAAACGACGCTTCTTTGTTATCCAGCGTCACCACGCTCGGCGTGGAGAGAATGTCGTTTTTGCCGTTGGTCGACAGCGCCGTCATCAGCGCGCCGAAATCGCCGTTAAAGAAACCTGTCGCCATACCGGTAAAATTCACGCCTTTTATCGTCCCGTTCTTAACCTGGCCGATCGGCAGACCGGTTGCGCCAAACTGTACGCCGCCGTGTTTACTCGTCCACTGCACGCCGAGATCGGTTCCGGCGCCATCCTGCACTTCAGCGATAATGGCTTCCACCAGTACCTGGGGACGGCGAATGTCCAGCTTGTCGATCACTTTCTCAAGCGAGTTCATCACGTTCGGCTGCGCGGTGATCACCAGTGAGTTTGTCGACTCGTCGGCAGTAATATTCAGATCGGTCGCGGCAACCGGCGATTTACTTTTCGCCGTGCCCGGCTTGTCCTTCATCTGCTCCCCAATGCCCGTTAACACCGGCACCACTTTGGCGGCATTGGCATATTTCAGGTAGAAGACACGGGTATTCCCCTCGTTATTCTGCTCGCGATCAAGCTGCGCTATCAGCGTGCGGGTACGCGCCCGCGCTTCTTCGCTGCCGCTAATGACCAGGCTATTCGTCTCCTCATCCGCCACCACTTTGGTCGCCAGTTGCGGTGCGTTCTGCCCTTTTTGCTCTTCGTTGTTGAGGTTATTCAACATATCCGAAAGTTCTTTCGCAGAGGCGTAGTGCAGCGGAACGATTTCGCGCCGCTGTACGCCGGAACGATCGACGCGCTGAACCAGATCGACCAGGCGGTTCACCACCGAGGCTTTACCGGTGAGCAGCAGGACGTTCGACGGCTCAAAATGCACCACGTTGCCGATACCGGTCGCATCGTTCAGTTGGCGCAACAGCGGCGCCAGTTCGCGTACCGGCACATTTTCCATCCGCACGACGCGGGTAATAATTTCATCCCCTTTACCGGGATTTTTGCTGTCGGCAATCGGCGTTCCCGCGGTTCTCGCAACGGATGAACGAACCACTTTCACCATGCCGTTATCCATCGGAATCACGGAAAGTCCGTACAAATCCAGCACGCTGAGGAAAAACTGATAGTATTCATCTTCGGTCAGGACGTTATACGTCCGAACCGATACGGTTCCCTGTACCGACGGATCGACCAGAATCGTTTTATTGAGATTACGGCCAACCGTATCAATAAATTCACGAATATCAGTATTTTTAAAGCTGGCGCTAAAATTCGCCGCAAAGAGCGAACTGGAATATAACGCCAGAGTTGTCAGCGCCACGCACGCCCATGGAAATTTCTTCATGGCAATTCACTTGTTAGTTGTTTAAAACATTAACCTGAATATTTTCCAGGTGAGCGTGACGTCTTACGACTACCGCCGCTTCTTTCATTTTTGACCAGCCAGCAATGATGCTTTTCGCCTGTTCTTCTTTCGTCATATCGGTACTGTTCACCTTCACAACCACATCGCCCTTCTCCAGCCCACTGTTCTGAAAGAAAGACGAAGCATTGCGCGGGTTGATTTCGTACCCCTCCAGACGACCTTTTTCAATAAACGGTTTTAGCACCAGGACATCATTAAGATGCAGGCTCTCTGCACCGGCATCGTTTGTCGGTTTTTGTAGCGGGCCGCTTTCAACACCGCCTCTGAAATAATCAGGTTTCTTTAATGCCAGTACCTGCGTAGTACCTTCATAATTAACCACCACATTGTCGTTATTGATCTCCTCAATACAGGCGTCACTCACTCCCACGAGGCTTTCGCCTTCGCGATAACTTTGCTGTCCCGCAGGCGTTTTAATAACGGCAAACGATAGCCATTTTTCATCGCTGCTGACGATGCCTTCAATCTCGGCAGAGAGCGGCGATTTAACCGCTGCTGGCGTATTTCGCTGCCAGACGGCAGGTTGAAAAAGCGCAAATGACTTTTCTTTTTCGTCATTTTTACGCACGTTAATTTTTCTGTTATTTAACTTGTTTGTAACCTTATTATAGTTTTTAAAAACGACATACCCTTGATGTCCGCTGAATATCAGTAAAACAAACATCATGCAGGGTGCAATCAATCGGGAGAAAAGCTGCATCCTCATTATTTAAATGCCTTTAATAAAGCTAAATTTTGCAGCACCAGCTGCGCCAATCGGTGCGGCAAATAGTAATGAGCGGCAAGAAAGTCGACCACTCGCTTTCCCGGCAACTTTATTGCAGAAAAACATTGACGATTTCACTTACTGGTGTTAGCGAAAATAATCAGAGTAATTTTCTCCTGTCCGGTATTTGCCCGAATAAACCCGCTCAATTATTTTTAGCGCAACGTTTCCAGAAGCCAGAAAGTACAGCGAGACACCATGTATCAGCATCATTTTAAATTTTCCGCTCAGCCGTTTGGCAAACTCACCCGGCGAACGGGGGAGTTTTTCGTTCATTATCATCAGGACATCTTTTCCCTGTTGCAGGAAAAAACCAACGTGCCCGGCATCATCGGTCTGTTTTCTGACGAACCTGAATTAGACAATGCCTTTGTGGAAAAACTGCGTAACGGCGGCACACCTGCGCTGGCCATTAACGCCTTCCCCAAACTGAGCGCCAGTATGCTGCTCTATAAACTGAACCCTGCCGTTAAAGAGGGTAAAAACAAAATTTATGCCATTGATGCCATTTTGCGCCAATGGCATGAGGAAACGCCTTCGCGTAATAAAAAAGGCAAACTGCTGATCCTCTCCACGGCACAGGCCATGAAAGATAATTGTTGGGATGTTCTGGGTATGTTGCTGACGCGGGCGCAAGAGCTGAACTTCCCGCTCACGATTCTTCTGACCGGCTCTCCCGATCAGAAATCCCGTCTTCTGGATCATTCTGGTTTACAGCCCCGCGTTCATACCTGCCTTGCGCTACGTTCGCTGACCTGCCGTGAATATATCGACTACGTCGGGGCACAGATGGACGAACAAAACGTCGATACCTCGCCACTGACGCCCGCGCGGGTGCGCAGAATGCATGCGCTGACCAAAGGCCGCGTAACCGGACTCAATAAACTGGCGCATCTGGCGCTGCTTGCCGCATGGACCGAGCGGGCGATACAGGTTTCCCCACGCCATTTACGCCTGGCTGCCGGTGAACTCCTGCCACCCACGCCGCGCGGTAAACGCCTGGCAACCGCAGGGCTGTTTGCCTCCGTCCTGTTCGCCTGCTGCGGCTGGTACTTTTCCGGCGCGATCGCGTCTCGCCTGCCGCAACAAGTGCCGGTTCCGGCCAGCTGGAAAAAGACGCTGCCTGAGGCGACTGCGCCTGTTATGCCCACCATTGAAAATGAGGTGGTGAATCAGTCGGACGCCATGCATCAGCTCTATCTTATGTGGGGTTATGATGCTTCCGCGAACGATGCGCTATGCCAGAACGCAGCGCGAGTGAACCTGATGTGTCGTCAGGGGAATACGCCTTTACAGGCGCTGGAACAGGAAGGTTATCCGTGGGCAGGAGAGATCAAAACGGGTAATCACCTGAATTACGCCGTCGTAGCCCACGTTGATAAACAGTCGCTCGATCTTCTGATCAATAACCGAACCTGGCAGGTAAGCAGACACTGGTTTAATCAACACGCCACCGGAAATTACACGCTTTTGCATCGTTTAACGCCGCAAGGGAAAGATGAGATTAGCGCGACCAGCGGCGATAAAGACCTGGCGTGGCTGGATCAAACGCTAAGCCAGACGTTGAATGAACCGCTGACCCACTCGCGAAGCTGGACGGCTGAACTGGCAAAACGCACCCGTGAATTTCAGGATAAGGCAGGACTGCATGTCGACGGCATCGCCGGCGAAGAGACGCTGATGCAGTTAATGCGCGCAACCAACAGCGTTCCGGGCGTACTGGCGCAAACACCAAGCCAGAAGCAGGAACATAAAACGCAAGGGAACACGAAATAATGTCCACCATTTGCCTTGCTGCACAGCGCAGTTTCACGACGGGAGAAGCGGTCTATTTTGCCTGGCGCCTTCCGGCGCCCCAAAAAGTGCTGTTCCGCGCCATGATGTGGCTGCTGACCCTCTGCACGTTTATTATTGCCGGACTGTATGCCCATATTTACTGGAACTGTCAGCATCCGACGCCTGAACCGAAACCGACAAAAGTGGAAAACCCGGATACCCGGCTTTCTGAGATGCACTATGTTTATATTTCGAAGCCGTTCCCGCAGCCAGCCCCCAAACCGGCCCCTGCTCCCCAGGCGTTACCCCCATTGCAGGATGAAGCGCCGGTAAGTCAAGACAGCGACTGGCGGCAAGCGCCGGAAGGCGATCTCTCGGATCGGGCATTGCCCGGCGCGGAAGAACAGACGCCATCGTTGAAAGCGCGTTTCCTGCAAGCGTTACAGGAGCAAAAAGAGGACTATCAGCAGGGAAAAATACCGGAACCGCCCGATGATTGATGACGCAAGAAAACATCATTACGCCTTAATGCGCTCCCCAACGGCCTCCGCTTCATTAGCTGAAGAGGAGACGATGGGAAATGTGATTAATATTTTTCTGGCAAGGTCGTCATCGACATTAATCGGCTTTTCTCAATGACGATATAGTTTCCTTTTTTAAGGTCAGAGAGAATTTTGATGATCGTACTACGGGCAAAATTCGTATACTCCTGAATATAGTCGTATACATTGATGTCACGGTTATGGTGAATAATCAGCTCATTAATTTCGATTAAAAATTCACGAATAACAGAGTAAGCGCTACGGGCAACCAAAACATCATCACGTTTGCTAAGCAGACAAATATACCATGACAGCACCCTGGTGAGATCTGGCCATAAACTGTGTTCAGTCAACAGGCGCATAAACTCATCTTTTTTGATTGAGCGCACGACGGTATTGGTACGAGCAAGCCCATACATATGCAGAGAACCATAAAATATGGCAGACAGCCCAAAGATACACTGCCCTTGCAGGGTAAACATACATAACTCATCGGAGGTACGGCGAAATTCAACGTCTCCGCTCACGATAATATGAATATATTCCGAGTCACTGGTGGTGATTTTCTGCCATTTTTTTAAGGTTTTTTCTTTATAACCTGACGTTAAAGAAATAATACGTTCCATTTCATGATGCGGACGAATTTTCTTACCGTAAATGCTTAACATATTATGCCTTTCGAAGAATATTGATTTAAATTTAATGACAAGCGACGAGTGATAACCTCAGCTTAATGTCACTCACTGATTCAACCTGGTTAAAAATAAAATTAAGCAAAAAAAAGATTGTGCGCGCTAAGTTTCACGACTTTTAGCGTATAAGAAATATCTTCCTGATAAAATCAATCATAGATGAGGGGAATTTAAAGTCAATTAACCATAGATTAATTTGATTTTTATCCAAAATGAATTTCGATGAAAATAAACAAGTTAACTGACTTTTATCACGACGCCAGCGCCATTAATTCTGGCCATATTTTTCCAGTAACGCATTAGCAATCGCTTGCGTTTGCGCATCCGCCACCCCGTTCCATAACGCCGGGCGGAAATGCATCTGGAACGCCATGATCACCCGCTGCTGTTCACGCGCGGTCATCTCCGGTTTGACCTCGTAACCATAACGCGAAAGCAAGTCGAGCAATGATGCGGGATCGACTGGCGTATTGGGCGCGCGTCCCGCCAGATAAAACGCCACGCGCTGTTCATCAGGCCAGGCGCCAATGCCCTGCGCCGCCAGATCGCGCCAGGGGAACAGAGGGCCGGGATCGTCTTTACGCTGCGGGGCAATATCCGCATGCGCCACCACGTTTTGCGGCTTAATGTCGTAGCGGGAAATGATCTCTTTCGCCAGTGGGATCAGGGCCTGAATTTGCGCAGGTTCAAACGGGGCGAAGTATTTCATTCCCGCCGATTTTTGCCAGCCGCGATTTTCCAGTTCGATACCAACGGACGTGTCGTTGATGCGCGTTGCGCCGCGCCAGAAGCTGATGCCCGCGTGCCACGCCAGATCGTGCTCTGGCACCAGTTGCCAGATACGCGGCTTGCCACGATGAAGCGGCGGTACAGCAGGAATTAAATAGTGCGAGCTGACGTTTTTATCCGTTAACGTCGCCAGAGAGGTATCAAAGTCATCCGCCGTGTAGTGGATGACCAGGATTTTGATGCGCGGGTACGCCGCCTGTGCCTGATGACGGGTATCCAGCTGATACCCGTCTTTATCAATAATCCCTTTCTCGCCCGCGCACCCGGTTAACAGAAGCGCGAACGCGACCAGCCAGAGCAGACGTCTCATCGGCGCGTTTTTACCGCCGTCCCGCTGACGCTCACCATCAGCATACTGCTGTCTTTGCCTACGGTCTCATAGTCAATGTCGATGCCCACAACCGCATCCGCACCCAGCGCTTTCGCCTGTTCGCCCAGTTCCTGAAAAGCGATTTCACGCGCTTTACGCAACTCTTTTTCATAGGAACCCGAACGTCCGCCGACGATATCGCGAATACCCGCGAAGAAGTCACGGAAAATGTTGGCGCCCAAAATGGCTTCACCCGTTACCACACCGCAATATTCCACGATGTTCTGCCCTTCCAGCGTCGGGGTTGTCGAAAACTGCATAGCCGATCTCCTTGTTTACCTAAGCACTCGATCTCAAACGCATTATCAGACCGATACGCTATCATTGAAAAGATATAATTGATTATCGTAGATCGCTTTTTGGCAGATCGCTTATAAGGAAATCACTATGCGCTACAGCAAACTCTCTCTGCTCGTCCCTTGCGCACTGCTGCTCAGTGCCTGCACAACCGTCACTCCTGCTTATAAAGACAATGGCCCGCGCAGCGGGTCGTGCATAGAAGGCGGGCCGGACAGCGTGGCTCAACAATTTTATGACTACCGCATTCAAAACCGTACTAACGACATTACCGCCCTTCGCCCTTACTTAAGCGACAACCTGGCAAAACTGCTCTCTGACGCCAGCCGTGATGGCGAACACCGCCAGTTGATAAGCAGCGACCCGTTCTCCAGCCGCACCACCTTCCCGGATAGCGCCAGCGTAGCCAGCGCGTCCACCATTCCTAATCGCGACGCCCGCAACATCCCGCTGCGCGTGGAGCTGAAGCAAGGCGACCAGACCTGGCGCGACGAAGTGCTGATGATCCATGAGGGTCAGTGCTGGGTTATTGATGATGTACGTTATCTTGGCGGCAGCGTCCACGCGCCGGCCGGTACGCTGCGCCAGTCCGTCGAAAACCGCTGATCACCCGACAAAACATCGATAAATCATAAGCCCCACAAATTGTCTGGCATTCTGCATAGAATGCCGACAATTATTCTTGCCGCCTACCGCCCCCGCTATTTTGTGCTATGTTTAGTGAAGAATGCGGTTTGCATTTAACTTTTAACGCATAAATATTGCATAACTATTCTGTCAAAGGTACTATCTGCGGCCTCAACATACACAAAATCATTCATGATGCGTCGAGGCGGCAAGTGACTGGAGTGACAAATCTGTCAGGAACAGATTTGAACGTCGCGAGCAACGGTTCGTAAGGGCGAGTCTCAGGGTGAGACGAGTCACTCAGCAGCCAACAAAGAGGCAGCATGAAGGATGACGTGTACAGTTATCAGACTGCCAGCATACGAGAATCAATGAGTATTCAATTAAACGGCATTAATTGCTTCTACGGCGCGCATCAGGCGCTGTTCGATATCACGCTGGATTGCCCTCAGGGCGAAACGCTGGTGTTACTTGGCCCAAGCGGAGCGGGTAAAAGCTCGCTGCTGCGTGTACTCAATCTGCTTGAGATGCCGCGCTCCGGCACGCTCACTATCGCAGGAAATCATTTCGACTTCACGAAAACGCCTTCCGACAAGGCGATTCGTGAATTGCGCCAGAACGTAGGCATGGTTTTTCAGCAATACAATCTCTGGCCGCATCTCACGGTACAACAAAACCTGATTGAAGCGCCCTGCCGCGTGCTGGGTCTGTCAAAAGACCAGGCGCTGGCGCGTGCCGAGAAGCTGCTGGAACGTCTGCGTCTGAAACCTTACAGCGATCGCTATCCTCTGCATCTTTCCGGCGGTCAGCAACAGCGTGTGGCTATCGCCCGTGCGTTAATGATGGAGCCGCAGGTGCTGCTGTTTGACGAGCCAACCGCCGCGCTGGACCCGGAAATCACCGCGCAAATCGTCAGTATTATTCGTGAACTGGCGGAAACCAAAATTACCCAGGTGATCGTCACTCACGAAGTAGAAGTGGCGCGTAAAACCGCCAGCCGGGTGATCTATATGGAAAACGGTCACATCGTCGAGCAAGGGGATGCGAGCTGCTTTGCGAACCCGCAGACCGATGCATTTAAAAACTATTTATCTCACTAAGATTCGGGACAATGACAATGAAAAAAGTTCTGATTGCCGCGCTAATTGCAGGCTTTAGCCTTTCCGCTACAGCAGCTCAAACCATCCGTTTCGCCACGGAAGCATCCTACCCTCCGTTCGAATCTATGGATGCCAGTAACAAAATCGTTGGCTTTGACGTCGATCTGGCCAATGCGCTGTGTAAAGAGATTGACGCGACCTGCACCTTTACCAACCAGGCGTTTGACAGCCTGATCCCAAGCCTGAAGTTCCGTCGTTTCGACGCGGTAATGGCCGGTATGGACATCACGCCTGAGCGTGAAAAGCAGGTTCTGTTCACCACGCCTTACTATGACAACTCCGCGCTGTTCATCGGTCAGCAGGGTAAATACACCAGCATCGACCAGTTGAAAGGCAAAAAAGTGGGCGTGCAGAATGGCACTACCCACCAGAAGTTCATCATGGATAAGCACCCGGAAATCACCACCGTGCCTTATGACAGCTACCAGAACGCGAAGCTGGATCTGCAAAATGGTCGTATTGACGGCGTGTTCGGCGACACCGCCGTGGTCACTGAATGGCTGAAAGATAATCCGAAGCTGGCGCCGGTTGGCGATAAAGTGACCGACAAAGATTACTTCGGCACCGGCCTCGGCATCGCGGTACGCCAGGGCAACACGGAACTACAGCAGAAATTCAACACTGCGCTGGAAAAAGTGAAGCAAGATGGCACGTACGAAACCATCTACAACAAATGGTTCCAGAAGTAAGACTTGATGAACGAATTTTTTCCTTTAGCAAGCGCCGCCGGGATGACCGTCGGCCTTGCCGTTTGTGCGCTGATCATCGGCCTCGTCCTCGCTATGATTTTTGCCGTCTGGGAGTCCGTAAAATGGCGCCCGATAGCCTGGACAGGTTCCGCAGTGGTCACGATTCTGCGCGGCCTGCCGGAAATTCTGGTGGTGCTGTTTATCTATTTCGGTTCCTCTCAGCTTCTGCTGATGCTGTCTGATGGCTTCACCATCAACCTGGGGTTTGTGCAAATCCCGTTGCAGATGCAGATTGAAGACTTCGACGTCAGCCCGTTCCTGTGCGGCGTCATCGCGCTGTCGTTGCTGTATGCGGCATACGCGTCGCAAACGCTGCGCGGCGCGCTGAAAGCGGTTCCGTCTGGACAGTGGGAATCTGGTCAGGCGTTGGGCTTATCAAAAACCGCGATTTTCTTCCGCCTGGTGATGCCGCAAATGTGGCGTCATGCGCTGCCAGGGCTGGGCAACCAGTGGCTGGTATTGCTGAAAGATACCGCGCTGGTCAGCCTTATCAGCGTGAACGATCTGATGCTGCAAACAAAAAGCATCGCCACGCGCACTCAGGAGCCGTTCACCTGGTACATTGTGGCTGCGGCTATCTATCTGGTGATTACGCTGGTGAGTCAGTACATTCTCAAACGCATTGACCTGCGCGCGACACGTTTTGAGCGGAGACCAGGCTGATGTTTGAGTATTTACCTGAACTGATGAAAGGGCTGCACACCAGCCTGACGCTGACGGTTGCGTCTATCATCGTCGCGCTGATCCTGGCGCTGATTTTCACCATCATTCTGACGCTGAAAACGCCGGTGCTGGTATGGCTGGTTCGCGGCTACATTACGCTGTTTACCGGTACGCCGCTGCTGGTGCAAATCTTCCTGATCTACTACGGCCCGGGGCAATTCCCGTCGTTACAGGATTACCCGGTACTCTGGCACCTGCTGTCCGAGCCGTGGCTATGCGCCTTACTTGCCCTGTCGCTCAACAGCGCGGCCTATACCACGCAGCTGTTCTATGGCGCGATCCGTGCGATCCCGGAAGGCCAGTGGCAGTCCTGCGGCGCGCTGGGGATGAGCAAAAAAGATACCCTGGCGATCCTGCTGCCGTACGCGTTTAAACGCGCCCTCTCCTCTTACTCCAATGAGGTGGTGCTGGTCTTCAAGAGTACGTCTCTGGCGTACACCATTACGCTGATGGAAGTGATGGGCCACGGCCAGCTGCTGTACGGTCGTACCTACGATGTGATGGTATTTGGCGCGGCTGGCGTGATTTATCTGATCGTCAATGGTTTGCTAACCTTGCTGATGCGCCTCATCGAGCGTAAAGCGCTGGCGTTTGAGCGCAGGAATTAAGAACACCATGTAGGCCTGATAAGATGCGTCAGCGTCGCCATCAGGCAATGGCGCAAGCGCCTTATCCAGCCTACAAAATCATCGACATAAATGCATAAAACGAAATCATAAAGACGGACAAGCCACTAAGCTGTCCGTCTTTTTTTATAACGACAAAAATACTTAATCATTTTTATTGCATATAAATTCATTAAATGGCATTGTAAACCCATGCCGCAGACACGGTGAATAATCATAAGATTGACAGACGGGAGTTCCACCATGAAAAAGTTAGTTCTGGCCGCATTACTCGCTACTTTCGCCGCTGGCGCCTCAGCTGCCGATAAAATCAATTTCGGCGTTTCCGCCACTTACCCGCCGTTCGAATCACTGGATGCGAGCAATAAAATCGTCGGTTTCGATATCGATCTGGCGACTGCGTTATGCAAACAAATGCAGGCCGACTGTACTTTTACCAACCACGCGTTTGACAGCCTGATCCCGGCGCTGAAATTCAAAAAATATGACGCGGTTATCTCTGGTATGGATATTACCCCTGAGCGTAGCAAACAGGTGACGTTCACCAGCCCTTACTATGCCAACTCCGCGCTGGTGATTGCGAAAAAAGACAGCTATAAAACCTTTGCCGACCTGAAAGGGAAACGTATCGGCATGGAAAACGGCACCACGCACCAGAAATACCTGCAAGATAAGCATCCTGAAGTGAAAACCGTGGCTTATGACAGCTACCAGAATGCGATTATCGACCTGAAAAATGGCCGTATTGATGGCGTATTCGGCGATACCGCCGTGGTGAATGAGTGGCTGAAAACCAATCCGCAACTGGGCGCGGCAACAGAAAAAGTGACCGATCCGCAATACTTCGGCACCGGCCTTGGCATCGCTGTGCGCCCGGATAATAAAGCGCTGCTGGAAAAACTGAACACCGCGCTGGCGGCAATCAAAGCTGACGGCACTTATCAGAAAATCAGCGATCAGTGGTTCCCGCAGTAATCTTCCTTGCCGGATGGCGCAGCGCCATCCGGCAATTCTATAAGGGCACAAAGAACCTAAACCGCGCGCCACTCACTGAATCCATCAGCCTGATCCCACCGCCGTGCAGTTCCAGCATCCGTCTTACAATCAGCAGCCCTAACCCTCCGCGATCTTCCCGCGACGCCTGATGCCCCAGCACCGATGGTCGCTGGAACAGTTGTTCACGCAACGCTTCGTCGATACCTGGCCCGCTGTCGCTGACCTCTACCTGTAGCTGCGCCTCCTCCTGCCACACCTTCAGCCGGATAGTGCTCCCCTGCGGCGAATGGCGCACGGCGTTATCCAGCAAATTCGTCACTACCCGCTCTATCATTGAGACGTCAGCATTGATAAGCGGCAGGGAATGCGGCATATCGACCTGCAAATGCAACTGCCGGGTCTCTATTGTCAGATCGAATTTTTGCGCCACATCCTGAATCAGCTCACCAATAGCAAAGCGCTCCAGTTGCGGTTTAATGCTGCCATGCTCAAGCCGCGCCAGCTCGAAAAGCTGCTGCGACAGGTGCCGCACCTTGTGCCCCTGACGCAGCGCAGTGGAGAGATATTGCTGCGTTTCCTGCGGCGTCAGCGTAGCGGATTTAAGCGATAACGTTTCCAGGTAGCCCAGCAATGACGTCAGCGGCGTGCGTAAGTCATGCGAGATATTGGCGATAAACTCCCGGCGCTGCCGGTCGCTGTCGGCCAGTTGATCCCACTGACCGGCGATTTTGCGCGCCAGCTCGATAAAAGTATTGCGCAGCACCGCAACTTCATCATTTACCGTGGTTTCCGGCTGCTGTGCCGCCAGCTGTTTGATGGCGGTAATGCTGTCCTGCTCCAGCCCGGCAACGTCCATCGTCAGGCGTTTTACCGGGCGCGTCACCCAGTACCAGATCAGTAACCCCGCCAGCAGGCCGAACAGCGCCACCCATAGCAGGGACCACAACACCGTACTCCAGAGTGCTTTATGCCAGGCCATTTCTGCCAGCGCATTTGACTCTTCGCCTTGCAGGATGATGTACAAATAGCCTTTAAGCTCACCATCCTGACGTAAAGGGGTAACGCTGAAAACCTTCTGACTCTGACTACGCGGATCGTCGCCATAGACGGGCATCGCTGCGCCGCTGAGAAAGGTTTGCAATGGACTAATATCGATCTTTTGCCGCTGGATATGGCCCGGCGGCGCGGCATCGGCCAGCAGTTCGCCGTCAGAAGAGACGACATACAGCTCAACGCTCGGGTTAAAGGTCATCAGGCGGTCAAACAGCGGCTTCAGCACGCTGCGGTCAACCCTGCCCTGCGCATCCAGAATGGGTTCACGCTGCACAATCTGTTGCGCCAGCCCGCCGGACAGCCGCTGCACCATCGCGTTGCCGTACTGCATACTGCTGTAGAGTTGCACCGCGCAGGCAACGGTGGCGCAGAGCATCAGCAGCAGAATGAACAGCAGCGTCAGCCGCTGGCTCAGGCTAAAGCGCCGCATCATGGTTCAGCTCCGCAAATTTGTAACCTTTGCCCCAGACGGTACGAATAATCTCCGGTTCAGCGGCATCTTTTTCAATCTTGATACGCAGGCGATTAATGTGGGTGTTGACGGTGTGCTCATACCCTTCGTGCTGATAGCCCCAGACCTGTTCCAGCAGCGCCAGACGCGAAAAGACTTCTCCAGGATGACGGGCAAAGAAGTACAGCAGCTCAAATTCACGCGGCGTGAGGTCCACATCCTGACCGTGCAAGCGCACCGTACGCGCCAGCGGATCAAGCGTCAGGCCATGAGCCTGAATATGCCCGGCAGTCTGTGCCTGGCCCATAGCCTGCTGACGGCGAAACAGCGCTTTGATGCGCGCGATCAGCTCCTGCACCGAGAAGGGTTTTGCCAGGTAATCATCTGCCCCGGTTTCCAGCCCGGTAATGCGGTCCGTTTCGCTGCTGCGGGCGCTGATGATAATCACCGGCAGGTAGCGGGTCATCTGACGGATGCGACGACAAATTTCCAGACCGTCAACGTTGGGGAGCATCAGGTCGAGGATCACGGCATCCCAGGGTTGGGTTTCAAGGCACTGTAACGCCTTGCCCCCATCCGGTTGGTGAGTAATGGCGTAGCCTTCGTCTTCTAGATTGAGGCGCAGGAGCGCCGCGATGTCGTGGTCATCTTCCACCAGCAGGATCTGCTTCATGGGTAAGCCTTCATTCTCTCAATGCCAATGACTTAAGCTTACCCGATTTCACAGGGGGGAAGAGTTCACATTTTGTTGAACTTTGTGCGGCCGTTGCGCCAGGCGGCGGCTTCACTTTACCTGGCCTACCGGTCAGCGTGTTTTGGTCAACAGCGTTAACACTTCATAATGCGCGGTATGCGGGAACATATCGAAAAGCTGAACACGCTCAATACGGTAGCCCGGCAAGTTGGCAATGTCCTTTGCCATCGTCTGCGCGTTGCAGCTGGAGTAGATGATGTATTCCGGCGCCATCTGGCTAAGATAGTCGCACAGGACTTTTCCAATGCCGCGACGCGGCGGGTTCACCAGCACCAGTTCCGGCACCTCTCCTTGCGCGGTGGCGAATCGGGTGGAGTCCAGCGCCTGAAAATGAAGATTCGTCAGCCCCAGTTCCACGGCGGATTGCTTCGCGCAGGCGATTGCCTCTGGTGCGATCTCAATGCCCGTCAACGTCATTTCCGGGGTGGCGCAGTGCAAACCAAATCCCCCGACGCCGCAAAACAGATCCCACATGTGATGAACAGGCAGCTGACGCACCCAGTCACGCGCTGTCGCATACAGATGGCTCGCAACGACCGGGTTGGTCTGGAAAAAGCTCTGCGGACGGATCCACAGCGGCACATCGTTAAAACGTTCTGCCAGCGCCTGCTGCTCCGTCAGGAAGATCTCCGTCTCCCCTTCCATAATCGCCATGTGTACCGGTTGAATATTCGCGGTAATAACCTTCAGTTGCGGTAACTGCGCCTGTAGCCACGGCAGCGCCGCGCGCAGCTGCGCCAGTTTGGTTTCTGAGCGCAGCACGAACCGCAGCATCATGCCGCCATCTAACTGGCTTTCCGTCAGCAGGATGTATTTCAGCTCGCCGCGTTTGCGCGCCACGTTGTAAGGCGTTAACCCGGCACGGGCGATGAACGGCTTCAGCGTGGCAAAAACGGGAGCAAACGTGTCGGGATAGAGCGGACAGTCACTCAAATCCTCCGGGGTGCCATCGCGATGCAACATGCCTAACAGCGGCTTTTCCACGCTGCCGCTGACCACCATTTTGGCTTTATTACGAAAGGCCTGTTCCGGGCCGCTGACCGGCGCACACCACTGTTCAACTGAAAAATCGGCAAGCAGCCCCTTCAGATCGGCGGTTTTGGCGGAGAGTTGATCGCGGATCGGCTGGACTATCCACTGACAGGATCGACAGCGACCGGCGTCGTAGAGTGCGCACTGCATACAAAGACCTTCATATTACCAGGGGCGAGGATTATACACGTTATTGCAAACGGAAGAACCGCCTGCTGCCCGCAGGGATAAAGAGCAGCATCAGAACCAGCATGTCCGGCAATTTCTGCATCACCAGCGTGCGCAAAATTTCGCGTTTCGACTCCCCGGCAATACTGAACAGTTCCGGGTAGCCATAGCCCAGCGACGCCGCCCACAGATAACCTGTGGCAATAACCTGCGTGAGCAGGTACACCCAGCGTGCCCAGTTGCGCCCTTTCACCAGCGAAAACGCGCAATATATTTCAGTAAAGACCAGCGCCAGGCTGCCTAAAAACACCAGCGTCAGATTCCAGGTTTGCACGCTGCGATGAATAAACTCCCCCATTCCCCGCATGCCGAGCGTGTTAAAAATCATCAGCAAATCGAGGCAGCGGATCAAAATAATCGCGAGCGCCGCCACCTGCACCAGCGTGGGTACATTTAAACGGGCATGTGATGAGGATGATTTCTTAAAAAATCCCAACGAATCGTCTTCCATGAAAACGTTACCGCGTTTGCCCACGGTAACGTGTTGCCAGGTTGGCAGATTTTAGTTTCTTCAGCCGCGTCTTGCACGTTGGATATCACGCATTCGCTGCTTTTCTGCGCGCGCCATCAGATACCAGGCGATAAAACCGACAATGCCTACCACGCCGAGGATAAGGGTCGCCAGCGCGTTAATCTCCGGGTTAACCCCCATACGCACGCTGGAGAAAACCAGCATCGGCAATGTCGTCGCCCCCGGGCCAGAGACAAAACTGGCGATCACCAGATCGTCCAGCGACAGCGTGAAAGCCAGCAGCCATCCAGAGATCACCGCAGGCATGATCATCGGCAGCGTAATCACAAAGAACACTTTTAACGGCGTCGCGCCAAGATCCATCGCCGCCTCTTCAATCGAGCGATCCAGTTCGCGCAGACGCGATGAAATAACCACCGCCACATAGGCCGTACAGAAGGTAACGTGCGCCAGCCAGATTGTCAGCATTCCGCGATCTGCGGGCCAGCCGATAGCATGGGCCAGGGCCACAAACAGCAGCAACAGCGACAGCCCGGTAATCACATCCGGCATAACCAGCGGCGCGGTGATCATAAACGCAAAGCCATTCGCTCCACGAAAACGGCCAAAACGCACCATTACCACGGCGGCAATCGTCCCCAGAATAGCCGCCATTGTCGCGGCGCAAGCGGCAATCGTGAGGCTCAGGCCGACGGCGCTTATCATCGCGCTATCCCGGAACAGCTCGCCATACCAGCGCGTAGACCATCCCGCCCAGACGGTCACCAGCTTCGAGCTGTTAAACGAATAGATGACCAGCATCAGCATCGGCGCATACAGGAAGGTAAATCCGAGCACCAGAATAACAATTCGCCAGGGCGAACGAACCACCGGTAAAGTATTCATCCGAGTTCCCCCTCGCTTTTTTGCTGATGCTTATGGAACCAGATAATCGGTACAATCAGCAGTAATAACATGATGATAGCCACCGCAGAGGCCACCGGCCAGTCGCGGTTGTTGAAGAATTCCTGCCACAGTACGCGGCCGATCATAATGCTGTCTGGCCCGCCGAGCAGTTCCGGGATCACAAATTCCCCCACCGCCGGAATAAACACCAGCATCGATCCGGCAATTATTCCCCCTTTCGTTAACGGCACAATGACGCTAAAGAAGGTTTTCAGCGGACGCGCGCCCAGATCCAGCGAGGCCTCCACCAGCGAATAGTCAATGCGCGTCAGCGCGATATAAATCGGCAGCACCATAAACGGCAGATAGGCGTAGACAATACCGATATACACCGCCAGATTGGTATGCAAAATCGTCAGGGGATGATCGATAACCCCCAGCCACATCAGGAAGTTGTTCAGCACGCCGTTATTTTTCAGAATCCCCATCCAGGCGTAAACGCGGATCAGAAACGAGGTCCAGGACGGCAGGATCACCAGCAACAACAGAATATTACGCGTCGACGGCCTGCTGTGCGCCACCGCCCAGGCCAGCGGATACCCCAGCAGCAAACAGCAAAGAGTCGAAACGCCCGCCACCTGCAAAGACTGCAAATAAGCGTCAAAATAGAGCGGATCGTCCGTCAGTTGCAGGAAATTTCCCAGATTGAGGGTCAGGGATAACTGCCCGTCGGCCCACGCTACCAGATCGGTATAGGGCGGGATCGCCCGCGCCATCTCCGCCAGGCTGATTTTAAACACGATCAGAAACGGCAGTAGAAAAAGCAGGATCAGCCAAAGGTACGGCACCGCGATGACCAGCTTACGCCCATGCTTCATTTGCATCCGCGCCAGCCACAGCGTCAGGCCGCCGGGCTTTTTATCGCGAGCCGGAGGTTCAAGTGTACTCATTTTCGCTCCTTAAACCGTCAACACCACGCAGCTGTCCGCATCCCAGCATAAACGCACTTCATCGCCCCAGGTCGGCAACCCTTTGCGATAGCGATGCGCGTTCTGTAGCTGAGCGCTCAACATCTGGCCGCTTTTCAACCGCACATGATAAATCGACAAATCGCCGAGGTAGGCAATATGCACCACTTCACCCACGGCAAAGTTGTAGCCGTCTTCTGGCGGCGCGTCGCACAGCATGATTTTTTCCGGGCGCAGCGCAACATACACCGGAACGTTATCGACAACGGACGCATCCGCATCCACCTTCAGAGGATGCACCAGCCCCGGCGAATCAATGACCAGCCCATCATCCTGACGTTCCTTCAGCAAGCCTTCAAAGACATTCACAGAACCGATAAATTCCGCGCTGTAGCGGGTGGTCGGATGTTCATAAATCTCTTCCGGTTCGCCAATCTGCACGAATTTCCCACGGTTCATGATCGCAATTCGCCCGGCCATCGTCATCGCCTCTTCCTGATCGTGCGTTACCATCACGCAGGTCGCGCCAACGCGCTCAAGAATATCGACGACTTCCAGCTGCATCCGGTCGCGCAGCTTTTTATCCAGCGCGCCCATCGGCTCGTCGAGCAGCAACAGCTTCGGGCGTTTCGCCAGGCTACGCGCCAGCGCCACACGCTGACGCTGGCCGCCGGAAAGCTGATGAGGCTTACGTTTAGCGAACTCCTGCATATGCACCAGCCCCAGCATTTCGTTCACGCGCGCGGTGATTTCCGCCTTCGACAGCTTGTCCTGCTTTAGCCCAAACGCAATGTTCTGCTCCACCGTCATATGGGGGAACAGCGCATAGGACTGAAACATCATATTGATAGGGCGCAGATAAGGCGGAACATGCGCCAGATCGACGCCATCGAGCATGATTTGCCCGGCGGAGGGTTGTTCAAATCCGGCCAGCATACGCAGCAGCGTGGATTTCCCGCAGCCCGATGCGCCAAGCAGCGCAAATATTTCGCCTTTATAGATGGTGAGGCTGACATCATCCACGGCGTGTTGACCATCAAATGATTTTGTCAGGTTGCGGATTTCAAGAAGCGGCGTCAGCGCTTTACGGGTTTTCGCCTGTGGGCGGGGGGTTGCGTCGTTCACGGGGTGCTCTCCGGCATAAACAAAAATCAGTGCAAACGCACCATAAAAGTGCGCATTGCCCGGTAAACCTCACCGGGCAACGTTCTGATACAGCGGCTTATTTACCGCTTTTCACCTTCGTCCAGGCACGCGTACGCACACGGTCGATCTTCGGTTCCTGCACTTTCAGCGTGAACATTTTCGCTCGCACATCCGCAGGCGGATAAATGCCCGGGTTGTCACGCACTTCAGCGCTGACCAGCGCCGTCGCTTCTTTGTTGGCGTTGGCGTAGAACACATGGTCGGAAATGTGGGCGATCACGTCCGGGCGCAGCAGATAGTTGAGGAACTGATAAGCCTCTTCTTTGTTTTTCGCATCAGCAGGCATCGCGAACACATCAAAGAACGCCATCGCCCCCTCTTTCGGAATGGAGAAGGAGATATTCACGCCGTTTTTCGCTTCTTTCGCGCGGTTAGCCGCCTGCCATACGTCCCCTGCCCAGCCAATCGCCACGCAGGTATCGCCGTTCGCCAGATCGTTTATGTATTGAGACGAGTGGAAATAACGAATGTTCGGGCGCAGCTTCAGCAACAGATCGGTCGCAGGCCCCGTGTAGTCATCCGCTTTGGTGCTGTTGGGATCTTTCCCCAGGTAGTTCAGCACGGTCGCGAACACCTCTTCAGGCGCATCAAGGAAGGAGACGCCGCAGCTTTTAAGTTTTTCCAGATTTTCAGGTTTCAGCACCAGATCCCAGCTATCGACCGGTGCGTCAGCCCCCAGCACCGCTTTGACTTTATCGATGTTATAACCGATACCGGTAGTCGCCCACATATACGGCATCGCGTATTTGTTGTCAGGATCGTGCTTCGCTACCAGCTTCAACAGCTCTGGATCGAGGTTTTTCCAGCCAGGTAGTTTGCTTTTATCCAGCGGCTGGAATACGCCCGCAGTGAGCTGGCGTTCCAGAAAACTGGCCGACGGGACAACCAGATCAAAACCGGTGCTCCCGGCCATGAGTTTCCCTTCCAGTACCTCGTTGGAGTCGAAGACGTCATAGACCACTTTGATACCGGTCTCTTTTTCAAAGTTCGCGACCGTATCCGGGGCGATATAATCAGACCAGTTATAGATATGCAGTGTTTTTTGTTCAGCGGCGAGCGTGCTGGCAGAGACGGCCATCAGAGCACCCGCAACCAGACCCGATAGCCATTTTTTATTTAAGGCGGTCATAATCTCTTTCCTTCTGAAAGTTCGTTAACAAACGAACCAAAAAAGTTGCATTCTAAGATATGCAAGAAACGTGCATATTTTGTCACTCGACACAGTTACAGAAGAGAGGGCTCTCTCCCTGCCGTCATTGCTCGCCATAAATACACAAAATCATTCAGGAGGTTGTCTGAAGGATGACGTGTAAAAGCTTCGCAAGAATAACTTTAGCCAGGGTTCGAGGCTATAGCTCAGATTAAAAAACGCCTTTTATCAATTTTTTATGCAGGTTTTGTCTATGTGATAAAGCGAAACAGGCGGAAAGGAGGTGAATTATTCTTTAAAGAAAGGTTAAAGGCAGAATAAAAAAATGCAAACAGCAGCCGCTCTGGCAGCGACTGCGTTAGACGCGTCATTCTTCAGGTTGCATGTGCGCAGATTTCAGTGAAGAAAATGATTTTCAGCGCTACTTTTTTGCGCGTCTTCTTCTGCGCTGAACAGCAGCTGATGCGCTCCGGCTTCCAGGATCACCATAGAAATCTGCTCTTCGCTCTGACGAACAAACCACTCGAACTGTTCATACGTCACGCCCCGCATAACGGATAAAGACTGGCAAACCACCAGTTTTGGCAGATTATCATCCTGCATATCCAGGAACGCTTTCACCGTTAACGAGCTGGCGTTAATTGCCGACAGATCGGCAGCCAGCGGCAGCAGCGCAGAGGGCCTCACTTCCGCCATTGCGGAAAACAGCACCGTGTTATCCACCAGGTCGATTTTCGCATCGTAAATGCCGTCAAAATTTTGCATATGGGGCAAATGCAGCGCCTGACAGGTATCACATTCAAAAAAACTCATGCCCAGGTCGTCGAGCCATTGACGCAACGTATCCAGAGTAGGAACGACCAGTGATGTCATAATAATGTGCTACCTCTTACGATAAAAAATTACCGGCACAGCTTACGCAAAAAGACCGCGTCATACCACGATCGGGAACGATATTGCGATTAACCGCCCGTTTTAAGGCAAAATTCGGGGGTGGCGTGACGCTCGATCCACTGGATCATTCGCCCGGCGATATCCACACCCGTCGTTTTTTCTACCCCTTCCAGACCCGGAGAGGCGTTCACTTCCATGACCAGCGGCCCACGCTCCGCGCGCAGAATATCGACGCCAGCGACATCCAGCCCCATCGTCTGCGCCGCTTTTATCGCGATCTCTCGTTCACGCGGCGTGATACTGGCGATACTCGCCATACCGCCGCGATGAAGGTTGGAGCGAAAGTCGCCCTCTTTTGCCCGCCGCTCAATGGCCGCCACCACTTCGTCGCCCACGACCAGACAACGGATGTCACGCCCTCTGGCCTCTTTGATGTACTCCTGCACCAGAATGTGCGCATTGAGGCCACGAAACGCATCAATCACGCTCTCTGCGGCTTGCCGGGTTTCCGCCAGCACCACGCCAATGCCCTGCGTACCTTCCACCAGTTTTACCACCAGCGGCGCGCCGCCGACCATGTCGATCAGATCGCTGGTGTCATCCGGCGAATGCGCAATGCCAGTAACGGGCAAGTCAATCCCCTGCCGGGCCAGTAACTGTAGCGAACGCAGTTTATCGCGCGCGCGGGTAATCGCCACGGATTCGTTCAGCGGATAGCTACCCAGCATTTCGAACTGACGCAGCGCCGCTGTACCGTAAAACGTGATGGCGGAGCCAATACGGGGGATGACGGCATCAAAATGCGGCAACTGGCGGCCTTTATAGTGAATAGAAGAGGCCGCCGGGCTGATGTTCATATAGCAGGAAAGCGGATCGAGTATTTCGACCAGATGGCCGCGCTTCATCGCCGCTTCGCGCAGGCGTTTACAAGAATAGAGCGTTCCGTCCCGGGACAATATGGCAATTTTCACCCTGCACCTCTCTAAAAGACCTGGTAAAAGCCTGCGTATCATACACCGGGTGTTAGCGCGTCGCCCAACCCTGTTTATGCAAATAGTCCAGAATAAACGGGCGATTCTCTTTGATGATGGTACGACGGATATGATCGCTCCAGGTATCGCGGCGCGTATTGCTGTCGCGGGTCAGGTAATACTCCGCGATCTGCTCATCATATTGCGCCAGCAGCGCGGCATCCACAGGCTGATAGTGATTTTCATGCACCACCAGTTCTGCGGGCAGGCGCGGCTTAACGCCAGGGTTATCCGCAGGCCAGCCGAGGCACAGCCCAAACAGCGGCAGGACATATTTCGGTAATTTCAGCTGTTCCGTAACCGCTTCAATATGATTGCGGATACCGCCGATGTAGACGCCGCCCAGCCCCAGGGATTCGGCAGCGGTCAGCGCATTTTGCCCCATCATCGCCGTATCGACCGTGCCCAGCAGCAGCTGTTCCGCCAGCCCGAGCTGCGCGTCCGGGCAAATCTGTAAGTGACGATTAAAATCAGCGCAGAAAACCCAGAATTCCGCGGCCTGCGCAACGTGCTTTTGCCCGCCCGTCAGGGGCACCAGCGCTTCGCGCATGGCTTTATCGGTAATGCGGATAATGGAACTGCACTGTAAAAAACTGGAGCTTGAGGTTCCCCGCGCGGCGGCAATAATCGACTCACGCTGCGCATCGGAAATCGGCTCATCGGTGAAATGACGAATAGAACGGTGACCACGGATTAAATCAATGGTTGGAGTCATGCGGTTTTTCTCTTGCTGAACGGGAAGAAGAATCGGGTGAGCGCGTCATCAGTTGCGGCGCAATAAGCTGCGCGATCCGCCACATCAGCGCCACCGCAGCGGGAAGCATAAGCAGGATACCGAGAAATATCATCACCGTTACCGCCAGCGGGCTGTTCATCGGCGCGGGTAATGTGAGGTACTGATTGAGCGACAGCAACGCCGCTGCCAGCAAAATCATACCGAGAATTTCCAGAATCAACACGCTTTTGGGTAAAGCGCCAATCGAGCGCATAAGGGCCTCCCGGATAACGGATGCTCAGTGTAACGCGTTCAGGTTTATCGTGTTTAACAGATATAGCCTATAGGTATCAAAGCAACAGGCGCAACCTGCTTTTCAGACGCGTCGTTTAACGGCATCATAGCCGCCATTCGTCACAAGGCTATGAGTTCGAGGAAAAAAACAATGTTTACCGTTATTTTTGGTCGCCCAGGGTGCCCGTATTGCGTGCGTGCGAAAGAGTTAGCAGAAAAACTGAGCACTGAGCGCGACGATTTTAACTATCGCTATATTGATATTCATGCTGAAGGCATTACCAAAGCGGATCTGGAAAAAACCGTGGGTAAACCGGTAGAGACCGTACCGCAGATTTTTGTCGATCAGAAACACATCGGCGGTTACACCGATTTTGAGGCTTGGGCAAAAGAGAATCTGAACCTGTTCGCCTGATCGCTGCTTTACGCCCTCTCCCGGAGGGCGTTATCGGTTCTTTTTACGCCGCTGACTAAACAGGCTGCTGATAAATAAAAAGCAAAGCGCGCCGAGCGCACACCAGAACACCGCACTGAACAACCACGCCAGTTCTTGCCATACGGAGCGCGTAGGCATAAAAACAAATCGCATCAGAACCAGACAACATGGTGCGGCCAGCATGGCGCCGATAAGAGGTTTAATGACTTCTCTGCGATGGGAAAAAAAACTGGCCACCGCGCCAGGTAACGTAAAAAACAACAGCCCAATCTCAGGATGCCCGGCAACCCGAAATGCCCCTTTCATATGCATCGTTAATGAAAGGCACACCACAATAAAGAGTACAAAGCAGCAGATTGCACCCGCCCAACCTTGTTTATGTTTCAATCGTTCCTCCTGACACTATCTCTATCGAACACTTTTTTCGCCCGAAGGCGTCCAGTCAGATAAAGTCGTTCGGCATTCCATGCCAAAAACACACCCACACGATTCTTATAGCCGTTGATACGTAATGAGATTAAACTAGCGAATTAAATTGTTGTGCTGCTTTTATTTGAGCGCCGATACGATGCCGACGCCTCATAATTTCTGGCAAAAACATTAGCGTAAATTGTCATTTCTTTCAACAGCTTACTGGTAAACAAGAAGTTAGTCTCCGTGAATATAAACGTCGCAGATTTGTTAAATGGGAATTACATCCTGTTATTATTTGTGGTCCTGGCTCTCGGGCTATGTCTGGGTAAGTTACGCCTGGGTTCAGTCCAACTCGGTAATTCCATTGGCGTTTTAGTGGTCTCCCTATTATTAGGGCAGCAGCACTTTAGTATTAACACCGATGCACTAAATCTGGGCTTTATGCTGTTTATTTTTTGTGTCGGCGTCGAAGCTGGCCCCAACTTTTTTTCTATTTTTTTTCGCGACGGCAAAAATTACCTGATGCTTGCTCTGGTCATGGTCGGTAGCGCGCTGCTGATCGCATTAGGGCTGGGTAAGCTCTTTGGCTGGGATATCGGCCTGACCGCCGGTATGCTGGCGGGCTCCATGACCTCGACCCCTGTGCTGGTCGGCGCAGGCGACACGTTACGCCATTCCGGTATGGAGAGTTCGCAGCTCTCGGTCGCGCTGGACAACCTGAGCCTGGGCTACGCGCTGACCTACCTCATCGGCCTGGTCAGCCTGATTGTCGGCGCACGTTACCTGCCGAAACTGCAACATCAGGATCTGCAAACCAGCGCCCAGCAGATTGCCCGCGAGCGCGGCCTGGATACCGACGCCAACCGCAAGGTCTATCTGCCGGTCATCCGCGCTTATCGCGTCGGCCCGGAACTGGTGGCCTGGGCCGACGGGAAAAATCTGCGCGAGCTGGGCATCTACCGTCAGACCGGTTGCTACATTGAGCGCATCCGCCGTAACGGTATTCTGGCGAACCCGGATGGCGACGCGGTATTGCAGATGGGCGATGAGATTGCCCTGGTCGGTTACCCGGATGCACACGCCCGGCTGGACCCCAGCTTCCGTAACGGCAAAGAAGTCTTCGACCGCGACCTGCTCGACATGCGCATCGTGACCGAAGAGATCGTCGTGAAAAACCACAATGCCGTAGGCCGCCGTCTCGCCCAGTTGAAGCTGACCGACCACGGCTGCTTCCTTAACCGCGTGATCCGCAGCCAGATTGAAATGCCGATCGACGACAACGTGGTGCTGAATAAAGGCGACGTCTTGCAGGTGAGCGGCGATGCGCGTCGCGTGAAGACCGTCGCGGACCGTATCGGCTTTATCTCGATTCACAGTCAGGTAACCGATCTGCTGGCCTTCTGCGCCTTCTTTATCATCGGCCTGATGATCGGGATGATCACCTTCCAGTTCAGTAATTTCAGCTTCGGCATCGGCAACGCCGCCGGGCTGCTGTTCGCCGGGATCATGCTCGGTTTCCTGCGAGCTAACCACCCCACCTTCGGGTACATCCCGCAGGGCGCGCTGAACATGGTAAAAGAGTTTGGTCTGATGGTCTTTATGGCCGGCGTCGGCCTGAGCGCGGGCAGCGGCATCGGGAACGGGCTTGGCGCGGTCGGCGGGCAAATGTTGATTGCCGGTCTTGTGGTGAGCCTGGTGCCGGTCATTATCTGCTTCCTGTTCGGCGCTTATGTATTACGTATGAACCGCGCCCTGCTCTTCGGCGCCATGATGGGCGCGCGCACCTGTGCTCCGGCGATGGAGATCATCAGCGACACGGCGCGCAGCAACATTCCGGCATTAGGCTATGCGGGAACCTACGCGATAGCCAACGTTCTGTTAACGCTGGCGGGGACACTTATTGTCATCATCTGGCCGGGCTTAGGATAAAACTGAAGTTTGCCTTTAAGTGAAAAATTTTTGCAGGTAAGCAGAACTTTTCTTCAAGGCGTCAGTCATAACTAGTGCCACTGCTTTTCTTTGATGTCCCCAATTTGTGGAGCCCATCAACCCCGCCATTTTGGTTCAAGGTTGATGGGTTTTTTGTTGCCTGAAAATCACGCCTGCCCGGCAATACGCTTCACCATGACCAGAATATCGTCCCGCGTTAAAGGCGCTCTGTCGGTGACGAAATGGAGGGTCATGCCTTCGATAAACGCGTCCAGCGCGCGGGCGGTCACCGGTTCAAACCACTGCTCCAGCGTTTGCTGACTGCGCTGCATCCAGTTCTGCATCACCGTTTTCAGCGCCGGTTTTCGGCTGGCGAAGGCATACAGCTGGTACATCAGCTCCATATTATCTGGCGTAGTCACCAGCGAGCTGTAGATCATGTCGGTAATGGCGTGACAGGCGTCCTGAACGTTCGTGACATCGGCAAAGAATGACTGAAACTGGTGCGACATTGTTGCTGTAAATCGGCTTAACGCCTCGATCAGCAACTCATCGATTCCCGAAAAATAATAGGTCATCGACCCGAGCGGCACCTGCGCTATCGCCGCGATTTTGCGGTGCGTAACGCCGTGAATGCCATGCGTTATTATCGCTTCCTGCGTGGCCTGAACGATTTTGTCTCGCCGCAGGGGATCGTTAGCTCGTCGCACTGCTTTTCCTCTCATCACGTTTGTGTACAAATGTACACAAACTTGCTAGTGTTGTCCCCTGTATTCTCTTTTTTCAGTTTGAATCAATGACCGCCATCTCATCACGTAAAGCCTTAAGACGCCGGACCTGGGCGCTTTTTATGTTCTTCTTCTTGCCAGGGCTGTTGATGGCCTCATGGGCAACCCGCACCCCCGCCATTCGCGATATCCTTTCGGTATCAACGGCAGAAATGGGGGCGGTGCTGTTTGGGCTTTCCATCGGTTCGATGAGCGGTATTCTGTGTTCCGCCTGGCTGGTAAAACGATTTGGCACGCGCAACGTCATTCAGACCACCATGTCCTGCGCCGTTGCGGGGATGGTTATCCTCAGCATTGCGCTGTGGTTCGCTTCTCCGCTGGTTTTTGCGCTTGGCTTAGGCGTATTCGGCGCCAGCTTTGGCGCCGCCGAAGTCGCTATCAACGTCGAAGGGGCGGCGGTTGAACGTGAAATGAATAAAACCGTCCTGCCGATGATGCACGGTTTTTACAGCTTCGGTACGCTGGCTGGCGCTGGCGTCGGCATGGCGCTAACCGCCTTTAACGTCCCTGCCAACGCTCATATCCTGCTGGCGGCTCTCGTCGCGATCGCCCCCATTTTTATTGCTATTCGCGCCATTCCCGACGGCACGGGGAAAAACGCCGCCAACGGCGCCCACACAACGGAAAAAGGCGTACCTTTTTATCGCGATGTCCAGCTACTGTTGATCGGCGTGGTGGTACTGGCAATGGCCTTCGCTGAAGGGTCCGCCAACGACTGGCTGCCGCTTCTGATGGTGGATGGTCACGGCTTCAGCCCAACGTCCGGCTCGCTGATTTATGCGGGCTTTACGCTCGGTATGACCGTCGGGCGCTTTACCGGCGGCTGGTTTATCGACCGTTATAGCCGCGTGGCGGTAGTCCGCGCCAGCGCGCTAATGGGAGCGCTCGGTATTGGTCTGATTATCTTCGTCGACAGCGCCTGGGTCGCGGGCGTTTCCGTTATTCTCTGGGGGCTTGGGGCGTCGCTTGGCTTCCCGCTAACGATTTCAGCGGCCAGCGATACCGGCCCGGACGCGCCAACCCGCGTCAGCGTGGTGGCGACAACCGGTTATCTGGCCTTCCTGGTGGGGCCGCCGCTGCTGGGCTATCTTGGCGAACATTATGGTTTGCGCAGCGCAATGCTGGTTGTGCTGGCGCTGGTCATCCTGGCCGCTCTTGTCGCGAAGGCTGTCGCCAAACCAACATCGAACACTCAATCTGTTATGGAGAATAGTTAATGGGTATCAAGCTAATTGCGGTAGACATGGATGGCACCTTTTTGAGCGATCAAAAAACCTATAATCGCGACCGGTTTATGGCGCAGTATCGGCTAATGAAGCAGAAAGGCATCCGTTTTGTGGTCGCCAGCGGTAATCAGTATTACCAGTTAATCTCTTTCTTTCCAGAGATCGCCCACGAAATCGCCTTTGTCGCTGAAAACGGCGGCTGGGTGGTCAGCGAGGGCGAAGACGTGTTCAACGGCGAACTGGCGAAAGAGGATTTTGCTGCCGTTGTCGATCATCTGCTGACCCGCGCGGATATTGAAATCATCGCCTGCGGTAAAAACAGCGCCTATACCCTGAAACAGTACAACGATGAACTGAAACAGGTTGCGGCGATGTACTACCATCGCCTTGAGTTCGTGGACAGCTTCGACAACATCAATGACGTGTTCTTTAAATTCGGTCTCAACATTACTGATGACCGTATTCCCCAGGTTCAGACGGCGCTGCATGATGCGATTGGCGATATCATGGTGCCGGTTCACACCGGTTACGGCAGCATCGATTTGATCATTCCCGGCGTACACAAAGCGAACGGCTTGCGTCTGCTGCAACAACGCTGGGGGATTAACAATGATGAGGTCGTGACATTTGGCGACGGCGGCAATGCTGCGTCAGGCCGGCTTCAGTTTTGCGATGGAAAACGCCGGAGCGGCGGTGGCCTCTGCAGCGAAATATCGGGCGGGCTCGAATAACGCGGAAGGCGTGCTGGACGTTATCGACCGCGTGCTGAAAAACGAAGCCCCGTTCTGTGGGTAATGCCTCTTTGAGGCCTGATGGCGCTGCGCCGGACGGCCTCACCCTTCCCGTGAATCCCCTACCCGTTTGTCTTTCAGGAAGATAACCATCAGCAGCAGCCAGAGAATGCCGTTCGCCAGGTTGAAGAGGCTGAATAAGCCGTTGCCGCCGCTCAGATAAGCATGCTTGCTCACTTCAATACCCACGGTAAAGATCAGCATCTGCAACATCCCCATCGCCGCAGAAACCGTGCCTTTGCTCATATCGCTGGCGAACAGGGTCAGACGCACCAGCCCCGCGTTCGCCACGCCGATGCCAAAAGCGTAGACGCTCAGACCCGCCGTCATCCATAGATATGCATGGGAAGAGACCACCGTCGCGGCTGCGGCGATCAGCAATCCCGCCACAATCGGCCAGCCGCCCATGATAATCAATGCGCGCACCGTTCGCCGGGAGGTCAACCGCGCCAGCACCAGATTCCCGGCAATCAGCGCGCCAAAGACAGGAACCTGCAACAAGCCATATTCATAGCTGCTGAGCTGCTCACCGCTGATGATAATGATCGGCGACTGGGCAATCCACGCCAGCAGCGGCAGGCTGACGAACCCCAGCGCCAGCGCGCCGGCAACAAACCGCACGTTTTTCAGCACCAGCTTGTAATCCCGCCCCAGCTCTTTAAGCGACAGCTTCTCGCCGAGGCGGGTCGCGGTCTCCGGCATCGCGCGCTGTAAGCCGACAAAAGCAATCGCCGCCAGTACGGCAAACAGAACAAACATCCCTTCCCACGGCAGAACATGCACCCAGGCGGCGCCCACCAGCGGCCCCAGCAGCGGCGCAATCAGGGCAACGTTAGCCATTAGCGCCGTAATTTTGATACACACCGCTTCTTCAAAGGATTCCTGAATGGCGGCGTACCCCACGGCGCCAATAAAGCACAGGCTTACCCCCTGCAAAAAACGCAGCAGGGTGAACTGTTCAATGTTTTGCGCCAGCAGTGTGGCAAGGCAGGTGACGATAAACCAGATCACGCCCGCTAACATCACCGGGCGGCGTCCAATACGATCCGACAGCGGCCCTAACAGCCACTGCAAAAACATCCCGCCCGCCAGGTAGGCGGTCATCGAGGTCGGAACCCAGTCGATCCCGGCCTGATACTGTTCCACCACCGCCAGCATCCCCGGCTGGATCATATCGTTGCCGATATACGTAGAAAATTCGTAAAGCACCAGACAGAGAGGGAAAAGCAGTGCCTGACGTCCGAGCCGGACGCCTGTTTGTGAAAGGTTTTGCATGCAATCTCTTCGCAAATAAAAAATCGCGCAAAGTGTAATGAAAGTACGTTACCTGAGATAGCGAATTATGTGATTTACAAACAAAATGCGCACATTTTTACATAATCATCCTTCGTGACCTTTTGCTTTAAGGTTAATTTAAGTTGCTGGCGCTATCATGGCGAATAAGCTCGCGCCATTGTCTTAAATTTCCTCATTTTACAGGTAAATAAGACAATACCGCTTTCCCCCCGTTGCGGCACTTTGTATTCTCGCCCTTACCCGGAGCACGTAGGGTCGTTTCGTTTAATCACTGCACTGAGTCTGGATGTTATGCTGGAAAACCTTAACAACTCGCTGTTTTACTTAATCAATGCCACCCCCGACTCCGCACAGTGGATGATCGCTCTGGCCATTTTCATTGCCAGAGATTTGATTAACATCGTGCCGCTGCTGGCCGTTGTGCTTTGGTTATGGGGGCCGCGCGATCGGGTCTGCGCTCAACGCCAGTTGGTGATTAAAATGGGTATCGCGCTGCTCATCAGCCTGACGATCTCCTGGATAATGGGGCATCTTTTCCCGCACGATCGCCCTTTTGTCGATCGTATCGGCTATAACTTCCTGCATCACGCGCCCGATGACTCCTTCCCGAGCGATCACGGCACCGTTGTCTTTACCTTTGCGCTGGCGTTTTTATTCTGGCACCGCGTCTGGTCTGGCGTACTGCTCATGGCGCTGGCCGTGACGGTCGCCTGGTCACGCGTTTACCTCGGCGTTCACTGGCCGCTGGATATGCTCGGCGGTTTGCTGGTCGGGATGATCGGCTGCCTGAGCACGCAAATGCTGTGGCAAAAATATGGGGTTGCTCTCTACCACGGCCTACAAACGTGCTACCGCGTCTGCTTCGCGCTACCCATTCGTAAAGGCTGGGTACGTGACTAACCTGGTGAAAAAAGAGTAGTATTAAGCGCTCTGTACTGTGCAGAGTGCTTATTCAACTGTCCAGGGGAATTATGGAAACACGACGCGACGAGCGTATTGGTCAATTGCTGCAAGCGCTAAAACGCAGCGATAAATTACACCTGAAAGAAGCCGCGACTCTGCTGGGCGTATCGGAGATGACCATTCGTCGCGACCTGAATAATAAAAGCGCGCCCGTCGTGTTGCTGGGCGGGTATATTGTTCTGGAACCCCGCAGCGCCAGCCATTATTTATTGAGCGATCAAAAATCCCGCCTGGTTGAAGAGAAGCGCCGCGCCGCGCAGCTGGCCGCCGGTCTGGTACAGGCGCATCAGACGATTTTTTTTGACTGCGGCACCACCACGCCGTGGATCATTGAAGCCATTGATAACGAATTGCCTTTCACCGCCGTCTGTTATTCCCTGAATACGTTTCTGGCGCTCCAGGAAAAACCCCTGTGCCGGGCGATTCTGTGCGGCGGGGAATTTCACGCCAGCAACGCCATTTTCAAACCGCTCGATTTTCAGGAAACCCTGAATAATATCTGCCCTGATATCGCCTTTTATTCCGCCGCAGGCGTTCATATCAGCAAAGGGGCAACCTGTTTTAACCTCGAAGAACTGCCGGTGAAACACTGGGCCATGTCGATGGCGCAATACCATGTTCTGGTGGTGGATCACAGTAAATTCGGCAAGGTGCGACCCGCGCGGATGGGAGAGTTAACGCGTTTTGATACGGTAGTGAGCGACTGCCGCCCCGACGATGAGTTTGTCGATTATGCCAAAGCGCAGCGCATTACGTTGATGTATTGATGTAGGGTTTGCCGGATGGCGGCGCTGCCGCGCCTTATCCGGCCTACAAATATGCACGTATCGTAGGCCGGATAAGCGTTAACGCCATCCGGCACCGTCACCGCGATTAAGAGAACCAGCCGCCAAACCACTGGTGGAATTTCATCAGGACGAAGTCCCATATCCGCCCAAAGAAGCCGCCCTCTTCCACGTTTTCCATCACCATCAGCGGACGCTGTTCAATGGACTTTCCGTTGAGCTGGAAGTCGATGGTGCCGACAACCTGGCCTTTCTTCAACGGCGCGGTCAGCTGCGGTTCCGTCAGCGTAAAGCTGGCCTTCAGGTTTTTCAGCTGTCCGCGCGGAATCGTCACGGAACCCGCCTCTCCCGCGCCCAGATTCACCTCGCTCTTATCCCCAAACCAGACGCGCTGAGTCACGAACGTCGCGTCAGGTTTAATGGGTGTCACCGTTTCAAAGAAGCGGAAGCCCCAGGTCAACAATTTCTCTGACTCATTAAAACGGATGCGATCGGTTTTCGTCCCCAGCACGACGGAGATCAAACGCATATCTCCCTGAGTCGCAGAGGCCACCAGATTGTATCCGGCGCCTGCCGTTGTCCCGGTTTTCATGCCGTCAACGTTCAGATTAGAACTCCACAGCAGGCGGTTACGGTTCGGCTGGCGAATCTTGTTGAAAGTGAACTCTTTTTCTTTGTGAATGGCGTACTCTTCCGGCACATCATGGATCAGCGCTTTGCCCAGCAGCGCCATATCACGCGCGGTACTAAACTGCCCCGGCGCATCCAGGCCGTGAACCGTCTGGAACGTTGTGTTGGTCAGCCCCAGTTTTTTCGCGTAACCATTCATCAAACCAATGAACGACTCCTGGCTCCCGGCAACATAATCCGCAAGCGCAATACAGGCGTCGTTACCCGACTGAATAATCACACCCTTGTTGAGATCGGATACCGAGACCTGATCTCCGGGTTTAAGGAACATGACCGACGAACCGCGCAGAGCCGGGTTGCCCGTGGCCCAGGCGTCTTTTCCTACCGTCACCATATCCGTGAGCTGAATTTTTCCGGCCTTCAGCGCCTGCCCGACGACGTAACTGGTCATAATTTTGGTCAGGCTGGCGGGGTCCAGTTTCTCGTCGGCGTTGCCTTCCGCCAGCACCTTGCCGCTGGAATAGTCCATTAAAATCCACGCGCGCGCATCAACGCTCGGCGGCGCCGTTGTCTGCTCAGCCGCCTGTAACGTCGGCGCAAAAAGGAATAAGAGTGCTGAACCCGCAGCAAGACTACGAAGGGAAGAAGAGTATTGCGTCATAAATGCCACCCGAGTATCCATTCCAAAAAAACACGCCATACCACCGTGTTATAAGTGCGGTGAGTAATAACGCACTAACGAACTTAAAGAAACCGTAAGTTGGTAAAGTTTTTAAAGTTTATGCAATAACGCCACGCTGCGCTGCCTCCGTGAGGATTTTTTTGCAAGCTGTTGCGTAAATGTTAGCTTTATCCCACCATGGGACGAGTCGGATACCGATTGCAGAACAATTTGAGGGGTAACTATGATTACGCTGTGGGGACGGAATAACTCAACCAACGTCAAAAAAGTGCGATGGACGCTCGACGAACTGGAGCTGCCTTATACGCAAATTCTGGCAGGCGGGCAGTTCGGGCTGAATCATGACGCTGACTATCTGGCGATGAACCCGAATGGCCTGGTGCCGCTGCTGCGCGATGATGAAACGGATGTTTTGCTCTGGGAGTCCAATACCATCGTCCGCTATCTGGCGGCGCAGTATGGGCAAAAACGTCTGTGGGTAGACTCTCCGGCGCGACGGGCAGAAGGGGAAAAGTGGATGGACTGGGCAAACCAGACGTTAAGCCCGGCGCATCGCGTGATCCTGATGGGTTTAGTCCGCACCCCGCCGGAGCAGCGCGACCAGGCGGCGATCGACGCCGGCGCCAACGTCTGCGACGGCCTGTTTGGCATTCTTGATGAGGCGCTGGCCAGCCAGACCTGGTTCTCCGGCGCGGAGTTCGGCACGGCGGATATCGCGATCGCCCCCTTCGTCTACAACCTGTTTAACGTTGGCCTGAGCTGGACGCCGCGCCCTCATCTTGAGCGCTGGTATCAGCAACTTACCGAACGCCCGGCGTTTCGTAAAACGGTGATGATCCCGGTCAGTTAAGCGCGTGGGCTGACTTTCAGCAGTTCTCCGTCGGACTCGTCGGTTAAGACATATAAATAACCGTCGGGTCCTGCGCGCACATCGCGAATACGTTTCCCTCTGTCGCCCAGAATCCGTCCGTCCTCCGTCACCTTATCGCCGTTAACGCTCAGGACAATCACATCCTGCTCTTTCAGCGCGCCGATAAACAGTTTCTGCTTCCATTGAGGGAACGTGTCGCTGTTATAAAACGCCATGCCGCTGACCGCTGGCGATTTTTTCCAGTAGAAGATCGGCTGTTCCGTTCCCTCGACAATTTCACCTTTCGCTTCCGGGATTTTAAAGCCGCTATAGTTGATGCCCCAGGTTGCCAGCGGCCAGCCATAATTTTTACCTTTTTCGGGGATATTGATTTCATCGCCGCCGCGCGGACCATGCTCATTCAACCACAGCGCATCGCTCCACGGGTTTATCGCCATACCCTGCGGGTTACGTATGCCGTACGACCAGATCTCAGGGCGCGCGCCGGTCTGATTCACAAAGGGATTATCCGGCGGCACGCTCCCCTGGTCGGTCAGGCGCACCACTTTGCCCTGCAACTTGTCCAGATCCTGTGCGGTAGGGCGCTGATTATTTTCGCCAAGCCCGATAAACAGATGGCCTTTGCCATCAAATACCAGTCGTCCGCCGAAATGATTACCGGTTGAGAGTTTCGGCATCTGACGAAAAACAGTCTGGAATTCTTCCAGATGTTTCAGGTCATCGCTGAGTCGCCCGAAGCCTACCGCCGTTCCGGCTTTCCCCTCGCGATCGGCCTCAGAAAAACTGAGCCAGACGCGGCGAGACTGCTCAAAATCAGGCGCGAGCGCCACGTCCAGCAATCCCCCCTGCCCGTTCGCCCAGACCTTCGGTACGCCCGTTATCGGATCGGAAAGCCCTTTACCCGCCTGCCAGTGACGAAGCTGGCCGCCTCTGAGAGTTATCAACATACCGCGATTATCCGGCAGAAAAGCCAGCGCCCAGGGATGGTCAAGTTTGGTCTGCAAAACCTCCACCTTCACCGCCGGGGTTTCTGCATTCACGAAGGGAGAAAACAGTGCCAATAAGGCAACAGAGAAAAGTGTCCGACGCATACCGCCTCCTGTATGACCCTGCGTTAAAGCGTAGTCAGCAAGGGACAGCGCGGATTGATTTTTACAAAAACTTAACGAAAAGGGGGAGTCGCCTCCCCCTGACTTAGACCTGTTCAAGCGGTGATTGCGCTTTCAGGCTCTGGATACTCAGCGTCAATGTTGTCAGACAGTTTTCAAGTTTCTCTGCGTTAACGGCGATAAACGTCGGACAGTCATGGTGTCCGCTCATGAGACATACTGCGGCGGCTGCCAGTGCGCCTTCAGCACGATGTAAAGCATTCCATTCTTCCTGATCCAGATGCAGACCTTGCAGCAGTGATTTATCGTGAAGTCCACGATTCAGTTCAAAAAAGTTGTCACGCAGATGATCACTTTCGCTGACTGACATATAGCCTTTCGCCTTTCTTAACTGCAAATAAGCGGCGAGATCGATTCGGGCGTTTATCAGCTTGTTAAGTAGCTCGGTTCTTAGTCTGTCAACGACCATACCTTGTTCCTCCTCTTTCCAACCATACTGCAACTTAATAGTATGGTCATTTTTTGAACAAAGTGCTGCCTGAGATCAATAATTCACTCGGTATTAACATACTTTACATATTTGCTATAAACCCCGTGGCGCGCTTACCCGCACAGGCGATGAGATAGCGATACATTTTTTGCCCGGATCTCTGTAGAATCCCTGCCCTGACCATTCCAATAACTGAACAATTTTTAAGCTATGAGCAATGTAACCCGCCAGCCGAAAATCGGCTTCGTTTCCCTGGGCTGCCCTAACAATCAAGAAATAAAGTAAGAGACAAAACAACCAATCAACATAACGCACTGAAATAATACAAAAAATCATAAATTCGCTCCATCATAATCAACAATCACGCTCTCACAGATTACCTTCGTACCATTCCATTCATCCTTGTAAATGCTCGTATCGATCCCTACCCCTGGGTGGAACGTATACCCCGTATCATTAACAAACTTCAGATACTTTTGTGTCTGTACTGTGGCGTCATAGTAGGTATGCCCTGAGTACTTAAACCCTGCTGAACCCTGCGGTACTATCCATGCACCATAGGATGAAAACTGAGAAGCGTGTTCAATCACCTTGTACTCAAATTCTGAGCCTGTATAACGACCTGTAAATGCTTCTGACGTCTTAATCTTACCAAATGGTGGATTGCCATAAGCAACACGATAGAAACGGTCTGGTGTGTATTGAAGGGCATCCCCGGTGATCCATTCTGCCTCTGGTAGTACCCTCTTCCCGACCATTACGTACTCTGGATTGAGTTCTACGCATGTAATGTGTGTTGGTTTATTACGTAGAAATTGATAGTAGCTAAGACGACCAATACCCGCACATAGTTCGATACAGTCACTAGTACAACCAGCATCAAGTATGAAATCCCATGCCAACATTTCGGGGGTGAAGAAGGCACCAGTGGCACCAATACCATCCCCCCTATAATTGGTGAATATGAATTCCTTATCATCTTGTGTTAATTGCTTATCTGAATGAACTAAATCCATTACTTGTATGTGTAATGTTGATTCCCTTTTTGTAATTCTTGCCATAAAATACCCTTGTACAGTTGTTGTACGGGTATTTAGGAAAATAATAATTATTAGGGGTCTGTATGGAACGTAACTTAAAGCCACTGATAGTGCTTGCATTATTTGTTTTTATTTTCTTTGGTTTGCTTGACTTTTTTTGGAAAACACCAATGCTGGCTTTCGGAGCTATATCTCTAATATTAACAGTATTGGCTGGTACTAATTATGTGGCTATTAATTTGCAAAAGTTAGTATGGAAGAAAGGCAAAGAGCCTATTGATATATGGACTATTTGTAGTGTGACAATATCTGTAGTCGCTATTCCCTTTGCTTATGTATATGGAGGAGCATCAGGTTTAGAGACTGTAATATATGGGATACTGGTTGTTTGTTTAAGTATAATAGTATGCTGGGATACAAAAAACGGAAAAAACAACAACAATGAAATAAAGAAATACATAGAAATTTCAGAGATAAATGAATCGGAAAAAGAGATTGTTGTTACAACAAGGATAAGAAAATAAAAAGCCCCATAAGGGGCTTTCTTAGCTTCCACCAACCATAATCAATAACACCTGTAAGAGTTGTCCTAATGGAACCTGAATTACTACTATTCCAAAAGTATCCAGTACTGGAACGATAATCCAGTTATAAAGAATGATAAGAGTAAGTACAAATCCAAGAAAGTTACGCCAGTGAAAAGTGTTCTTTGTAATCTCTTCTTTGTTTACTTCAATTTGCCCTTCTGCATTCGTTTTCTGTACTTCCTGATCAATGGTTTTCTTCTTAATGAAAAAATCCATTCCAGATTTAAGTAGTTCAATTATTATACTAACCATATTATTCCTCTATAATTCCAACAACAACCATCCATACATATGTACCTTTGACAAAGGCTTTTTCATGACAAAGTACAACTACATTTAGATCAATGCCACGTAACGACCAGTCAACGATATCACCAATGTTTAAATCCTGTGGTTTCTGGAATGCAATATTCATTATGTGTTGTACATTGTCATTAGCTGAATGCTCGCGTAGTACCTTCTTTAGTTTTTTATTTCCCATATACCCACGAGGAAAAGGTAGGCTGTTCATCAATGGCGTTACGTTGTCTACTAATATATATGGTGTTTGTTCCTCATAGTGTAGACTCATTTGATCTATCATTTTAGATTCCTTATACTATATTGTCCTTGCATATTGTTTATGACTTTAATAATTCTGGTGTCCGCTTCCTTATAAAAATCAAATATAATCTTACGTGCCTTATCTTCTTTACGGGCAATAACACGTTTATCTTTCTTACGGGTATCAATGATTCGTTTTACACCCTTATGTTCTACTACTTTATATTTACCACTCTTAAGGTTGGCTTTTAGCCCCGTAATATTACCTTGCTTAGTTAGTCTCGCGTCAGTAGTAGGAATAAACTTATCAATATTCTCACGCTCTACAATCGAACCATATAAGTACTGTGCCTGTATATCCTTAACCTGAATAGTACAGGTAACACCAGTCGCCCGTTTATTGAAGAAATATAGCATTGCATTTCTCGTGAACGGCACTACACCACCATCTGCGGCATTATTAATCCCAAGTTGTAATTCTCGTGAAACCTCACGCATTTTAGTAATCATTTCATTACGAAACTCATTATTAAAATTCTTACCTTCTTTATTGATATAGGATTGTACTTGCTTAGTACCCCTTATCTTTACTAAATTATTCTTTGCCATTAGTTTAACCACCCTTCAATAGTTTGAATGATCCCCCTCATTTTTCGTTGCTGTTCACCTTTAGGCAATCGGCATTTACTCATCATCGCCATATTGAGAATATTGTAATCAAGGGAATGAATCATGATTAACATTGCCTCGGCGTAGTTTGCTTCTGTCATTGTGGGGAACGCCCATAGAATAGTACGGGTATAGTTCATTCCTGAATCAATCATATCCTGTACTCTCTTACTACTTGTTTTGTACTCACGCCATCCATTTTCTTTTGAAGATTCCTTTATCTTTTTAGCATCTTTGATACCTTTATAAATTTGTTTCACCCCAATATATTTTTCTTCTGTATCAGGAAAGAAGAACACATAAACAAATCCTGCATATCTGCCACAAGTTATATCATCTTCACTCCAGTCCGGTGAATAAAGCCAGTCAACCATAAATACCTCATATTATTATTGTTATAAGGTATTTATAAAATGGACTTAAAAGATAGATTAATCATTTATGAAGGTACGAAAGAGTATCAAATGACACGCGGTTACTATAAGAACGGTAAATTCTGGATGTATAAAGATTCAGAAGGATATGACACTATCGGGTATGGTCATTTAGTACTGAATAGTGAAAGAGAAAAGTTTAAGAATGGTATTACGCCAATGGACGCCGATTTACTATTGGCGTGGGATATTGACCGTACCAAACGTGATGTAGCTACATTAGGTCTTTCACTACCAAAAGACTGGGAAGATTTCATGATTATCATGACGTTTCAACTTGGTTTAGGTGGAGTTAAAAAGTTTAAAAAGATGATTGCAGCACTTAAAGCACAAAACTGGAAAGAAGCAATTAATCAGGCTAAAGATTCTCTCTGGTATCGACAGACACCAAATCGCCTGAATGATATGATTAAGCAACTGGAAAACAAATAGCAAAGGGGCATTAAGCCCCTTTTTGTTTTTCGAGAATTGTCAGAATACGTTCTATTTTCAAGTCCATTTTATGAATCTGATCTTGTAGACTGCGTAGACTATCTTCTAATTCATCCTGCCCTTTCTCAAGCCTGGATATTTCTGTACTATGAGTTTCTACTTTACTTTCAAGTACGGTAATACGCTCATTAATATCATCAACATCCTGTGATTTATCACGAAACACTGTCCATAAAAAACCCGCTCCAGCAATGATAATAGCAAGTGTTTCTATTCCCATCTTATTATTTCCTTAGCTATTATTTAGTAACCAGTAAAACTTGCAAGGGCTATTTGTAATCCATTATTGCCCATTGCCTGTGTATAAGTTTTCTGATTTTTATTAATGTACTGTAATGTGAATGATGTACTACTATTACGTTTAATAAGTACACCACTCATACCTGTTACCACGCCATCATCAGAAACGTTTCCGGGACACTGACTAATGCAAATCCACGGATCTGCAAATGCAGTAGTTAGCGTAATTGCCGTTCCCAGATTATGACCACTTGGTACAGTAAAGAAATCACGTATACGGGGCATTGTACCAGCACTTGCCGCCGACCATATCAGTTTACCACTCGCATCAAAAACATCACAAAACCCACTCTGTAATGTTGTAGTGTTACTGGAAAACATAAATCTTCCCGTACCTGCCTCATAGAGATTCGCACCGGGGAAACAATATCTTCCATTGGATTGTAGCTGGAACCATCGCAAGCCGGGAGAACTCCCCCAAAAAGCATAGTTGAGGAAACCGAGTGTAGAACCATTACCAATACTGTTTGATGGTAACAGATAATATCCCACATCGGTTAATGTACCCATCGCTTTTACGGTTGACATAACTATAGATTTATTATTTGAATCGATCGTTAGAGCACCATGTGAATTATAAGCCTGAAAACCTGACATAGAAAAACCTTATGTAAATGTGTATATATCAATTGTTATTGTCCTTCCTGTTACACCCTCTGTGGGGAGGAAATTAACGCTAAATGAGTTAGTACCACATGCACAATAAAATATTTGTGCGGAGTCGGCCATACGAGGAATAGCTAACCATCCTGTAGGCCGAATACCATTATAAGCAACATTCCATGATGTAGTAGTACCTGACTGTATTGTAAGTGTAGTTGTACCAACAAATCGCATATTATAATCCGTTAAGTCAGATACAAGTACACCACTGGCATTCCATGCCTGTATACCACCTGGCATTCATCCCTCCTTACCATAATCCCATACGTACACGGAGTACATTGTTATTGTCATAAACCTGAATCAAGTTATTACTAATAACCATACGCCCCGTACCTCCAGAACCATTAATATAGAATGTACCAGATTTATTTATCTGCCAGCCTGTACTATTAGCTACATAGTTATTACTTTGAATGGTATTTCCAATTTTTGCATTGGTAATACTACCATCTACAATTTTAGCAGTATTAACAGAGAGGTTAGCTATCTTGGCATTGGTTATTGCAGCATCGGCTATATAAGCTGTACCTAAGCTACCCTGTTGTATCATGGCAGTTTTGATATAGGTATTACCATTAACTATTGCAAATGGTGCTGTACCGCCTACAGTGGCTGTATCACTACCACTAACTATAAACTTATTCGCCGCAAAATAGATTGCTGAATTATTACTACTACCCTGACTTGCGACTAAACGCATACCCGCTACACTACCGTTAGCATTCACACTCAATGTATATTGACTATCTACAGTATTCTTATCCGCTTTAGTACTCATGAACTGGTTAACAGTAGCAATCTGTGAATCCGTTTGAGATTTCAACTGTAAGATTGCCTGTGTTTGTGCAGAATCATTATCCGCTACAGTCTGTGTAAGCGTTGTGATTTTTGCTGTGTTCCCGTCTACCGTGTTCTTTAATGTATCTATACGCGTATTTGTATACTCATTAGATTCATTCACTGCATTATTTAGTGTATCTTCCAGTTTCTGATCAAGGTCAAGAATAGTATTAATTTCTTCCGCATCTTCCTCTGTGAATTGGTACTTAGAGTTAATACTAATAGTTTGTTCTGCCGTATATTGAATGTTATCCATCCCGAATACGTCAAAGAAACCCATCTTAACTTTATATTCCCCATCGGGAACATTTGGAATTGAATCAAATTCCGGCTTATTACTAATATATTGTTTATTAACTACAGTACTGGATAGTTGAATAACTGCCCCGGCATAGTCACGCTCTGTACTTTCATCCCAGCTACAGAAAAGATTTCCAAATCCACCACCAATAGTAAAACCTGTTGCCAGTTTACATTGCCTGTTCTCAACAGTAATACTTACACCCTGCGAATACGTGCCTGTACTGTATCCCTGAGCAATGATCTCAAGTGTTGGCTTACGTATCTTTTGTTCATTTAATGCGAGTGTTAAATTGAATGAATTAGTGGATGAAGTATAAGACTTGATAAATGTACTGCCATTATAGAGATTAATAGTGTAGTACTTTAAATATTCCCTGAATGGTCTGCCATTAACAACTAAGTTGCTTTGATCATCCCATACAATATTAAAATCCGGTGCATCAGTGACATACGCCGATTCTGTACTATTCGCGAGGCGTACACCCGTTACGGACGGCAAAGCAAAATCATACTGTGGGATTATCCCATTTACAGTTACTTTAGCACTCACAAATCCAAGATTGTTATAGGCGGCTACCGCGAAATCATAGCTTTCATCTGGTGACAGACTATATAAGGCAAAACCAGTTTCATACTTGGTTGTAGTACCCGCAAATGTCCATTGGCTTATACCATTTTTCCGGTAGTACACATAATAACCACGCAAATTCCCATCAGGTGATGCCATCCATGACAAGTCAACAATGTTACCGCTGACAACATTACCACGGCGAACAACTTCAAGATCACCAGGCGGTAATACACCAATAACAGTATTAATACTACCGTCTGGAGTCCATACACCCGGATCTACACCATCATAGATACCATCATTTGTCTCAACACATGTAAGATTGATGTATCCCAATGAATCCTGTGATGTGGCGATATCCTTAGCAACAATTCGGTATTTACCATTAATATCAAATTCATCAACCTGAATAGTAACACAATCCCATACCTGTAATTCCCATGAGTCGGGAGTAGTGAAAGTAATGGTTTTTTGTGCGTACTTCATTTTAAGTAATTCACGATTAGCAAGATGTGCTAAATGCTCTTTATCATAAATCCATGTAAAATCTAATGCCTTAGTTATTACCCGCCCATCACTACGGATAACATCATCTGTACTAATATCACTCGGAAAACGTACTACATCCTGCCCATAGTTATTACCTACTGAAGTATATTTCGCATCAATGGTATTACAGTAATCAGTATTACCACTGGTTGTAACTTTCAATGATCCAACAATATTGGATTCATTAAATGTGTGTACTGTTAATGATTTTCGATCAATACCACAACAAATTTTACCCGCATTAATATAAAGTAATCCGCTGAAAGTCTGTAGAATAGCCTCAACCGTTTGTTTATATGTATCGTTATATGACATTGAGCCATTAGAATAATACTCCATATCTTCACAATATTGTGCTGCTGTACGGAAACTCGGTAAATCAATCAATGCGGGATCTAATCCCATCCCCCAGATAGCATTAGTCAATACTTCATAGATTTGTGAAGGTGGGTTACTACTTGCTTTCATTGTCATATCTGAAAGGGAACGAATAATTAATCCCTTCATTTCCACTTTCATTACGTAGTTATCATTTATTAGAATACTATCTTCAAGTGAATCCTGCGTTTTCTTGATTACAGTACTGATACTTACTACACCATCACCACGGAAATTATTATTCCAGCGAGATCCGGCATATTCTAATGGAAGGGATTTACTGTTCGTATAATTACCACCGAATCGTACTTCCAACTGTAGATATGGTTGATATTTAGCAACGATATTTTCTTTTAGTACTTTGCCGTCTGATTTAATTGGTACAGCTAAAACAGGTTCATCATCAATATATATTTGTTCAATGTACCTCTCAGTACCGCCCATCGCTACTACATGTTCGGTGAATAGATATTGAGATTCACTATCTTTGATGTTGTACCACGGGACTACTGTACCGCATTGAATAAACGATCCACCACTAACACCGTTTTTATGTGGTAGTTCTCCACCAAGCAATACAGGTAAACCCGTTACTGGCGATGTAGAGCGGGATAATGATGTGGCGGCATCGTCATAACCAGTAGTACCAAGTTGTGCCATAGCACTTGATGCCACGAATGATAGTGCTCCTGCTGCTGCCCCCCATGCGGCTGCGGCTGCGAGTGATGCCCCGCCCGTCCATGCTGCCAAAGCGACGGCAACGGCGGTTATTACCGCTCCAAGAATTCCATTTCCTGAAGATCCCATTTTACTTTCCTTATTCTGTAATACTTCCCATCATTCCTTAATGGGTTTAATTGAAATTTTGTATGCTCCTCATTTACACCTAAAAGACGGCTACTAAACACAATTCCCATTAGTAATGGATTATCTGAATCCATCCAGATATCACCATCGATTGGGAATTGAGTTTCATCTGCATACTGTAAGATTATTTCTTGTGTACTTTTAAAGCCCAGTTCATTTAGTTGTTTCACCCCTGCAATAACAGAATCGTACTGAGCAATATCAGCCCATTCAGTACTGCAAAATAAATCAATAGCACGTAGACAAATAATATTGCAGTCGTTATTACCGAATTTATACTCTGTAGATAGTGCGTTATTGCATATGTCGTATAGTTGGTTACTCTTCTTAAAACTCATTACTTATACTTCCATGTCTGACCACTGTTTACCACACCAAGTAAACTCATAATCTCATCGCCGGGATAATAGCTTTGATATACTGAATTAGCACAAAGTGTACGGGTCTGTAGATCTAATTGTTTATATACGGAATTTAGCTGTACAGTTAATTCATTCTTCTCATTCATTGGATCGGCTTCTGCTTCAATATAGTCAATAAAGCCCGAATACATGAGATCATAATCAAGTACTTCACCTGTAGCCGGGTTAAGTAATGTAAGATAGATATTTACTTTCGCATCTTTAAAAGCACCACCAAGTGCAAGTATTCGTGTCGTGTTCGATACATTACTAATCTTGAAATTGATATTTGTATTAGTGATTTGTTTTTCCTCCGTGAATGAAGGTAATGAATCACTGATTAAATCGGGAAATGGTACATAAAGAGTACCACCTAAATTAACCTCACCAAGTCCATCATTCCAGTGAATTGCATCAATTTGTTTTGGAATAACATCGATGCACTTAACATGAATCCCCATACTTAACACTTCCATTAGTGTCAGTTTTGTTTTATTACCGCCTCTAAAAAGATTCCAGTACTCAAGAAGATCGGGATTTGTAAAAACACCTGTATTCATTATCTGACTACCTCCGTACACTTAAACTGTACTGCAACTAAATTCGTCACGGGTAGTTGATAGTCATTATCCACATCTAAAACAGCCTCAATAACAAGGCCGTTATAGAATACAGTTTCACTGGCTTGTATATTGGCCTGTAATGCAGGGAAAATTGATACATCATTTCCAGTATTTGCAACAATCTGATAGAGCTTTTTATGATTACTGAACTGAATCATCGTACCCACTTCTAAATGCTGAGTAGTATTAGTAGTGAACTTATATACGCCACGATTAACAGAGTTTTTTACACTTACTGCACCTGTTTGTGTTCCCATGTATTGGGACATATGACCTAATGGCATACGGAAAGGTTTACCCTGTGAATGTTCGGCAATAAATGCGAGAACTTCACCGCGATCACGCTGATTGAAGTTTAATGTGAAATTAAATGTGTACCACTGTACACCCGTACTACGTTGAATTCTTGCCCCTGTCCATGACTGATTACTATATTGGGGTGACTGACTTGATAAAGTAAAATCTGAAAGTTTGATCTTACTACTGAATGTAATATTTGCCATTATAAAACCTCTTATTGATTTACTTTATTTATGGCAAATAAAAAAAGGGGCAATAGTAATTACCCCTGTTGGTTATGTACTTCTTTTTTGTGCGTCCCGTACTGCCTGATTAACGGATTGACTATGTTTCTTCAACATTTCATTGAATTTCTTATCATCCCCCCCATCTACATTCCCCTGAATTATTAACGGTGCATTGACAATCGTTTCACCCGTATTACTGGAGTTACTACTATTGTTATCAAGGAATTGCTGTAGTTGTTGGTTTTGATCACGACTGACGACACGTTCACCTGCCTGTAGAATCCACGTAGAATCTTTACCTAATGATCCCGGTACTTCTTCAATACCACTATGTGCCTGTCCCTGAATGTTGATACCCTTAGCTGCACCAATGAGCTGTGCTCCCATACTGGCAACCTGTGCATAATTGGCAATATTTGCCGGGAATGGTGTAGCCATAGCCTCACTTAAGGCGACCTGAATGTTCATCATGATTTTAGCCATATTGATACCACGCTGAACGGCGAAAGCGGCTGCGGCGACTTTATTACCTTCCCCAAATACACCTTCCAGAATAGTACCCATATCACCCGCCGCACCTGCCAGTACTGACATTTGAGCCTGAGTATTTTGCTGTGCAATACTCATCGCCTGTGCTGCGTAACGTGTCTGGATTTCCTGCTTACGCTTTTCAAATTCCTCAGTACTTTGTAGTAGCTTTTCATTGATTTGTAATTCAAGTTGCTCGCGTTGCGAGTTTTCATCTAATAGTTGTTGTGTATTGTCCGTTGCAAACGGGTTATTGCCTAAACGCTGGTTTTGCTGATTGGCAAGAAAGTTACTTTGTTCCTGATTGATCCCCATACCTGCAATATTATTCGCATCAATTAAGTCCTGATTTGGATTTGAATACCCAATCATGGAATTGATCAATTCATCACGGGCACGTTTACCAGCCTGTTTAGCCCGCTCTAACATTGCTTCAATCTCTGCGGTACTCTTACCGAGAGTTTTAGCAGTATCCTGAATAGTTTTGAGTAGTTCCTTTTGCTGACGATCAAACACCTGTAGGCGTTGCTCCCCTGCGTTCTCTGCGACTTGTGATAATGCCACTTCTAACGCTCGTTCGGCCTGTATACGCTTTGCTGCTGCTTTAGCGGCTTCTGCTTCTGCCTTACGTGCTGCGGCTTGCTGTGCCTTTAGTGCTTTCTCTGCTTCTTTTGGATCTACCCAGCCTCTGCGAGTTGGTACACTTGTATTAGCTTTTGACTTAAAGCGGTCTTTATTTGCTTCATATCCTGCTCTGGATGCGTTAACAAAATCATTTTCAACCGATCCAGAAATGAAAGCAGAATCTAATGAATCTTTACCCATCATTTTCTTTAGTGTATCGGGAATAAACCCCTTACCACCCATTAGAAAGTTATCGGCACCACGATATAACATCTGCATGAAATCACTACCCGTCCAGTCCTTATTGACTAAATCATATAGATCATTCATTTCCTCAATTACTGGTGTAATAAAGTCATAGAGAAAGGTTTGACCAGTAGTAGACATTGAATCTAAATTCTTATCAAATTGCAAAAATGCAGCGGCTGTATCATCCGTAACGGCTGCGGTCTGTGATTGCATATCATTGAGTACTGCGGCGGCACTTCCCAATTCCTGATAGCGAGTATAAAGCCGGGAGGCATCACTACCTATTGCTTCTAATGCAAATGTAATTTCACTGGATGATTTACCGGCTTTAGTCATTGCATCCATTAGATGTAATGTCGCTTCAATACCGCCATTAGGTTTATTGAGGTACTGCGTGTATTCTTCTAGATTGCCGCCAATTTCTTTAATAGTTGTTGCGAATTCACCGCCACCTGTGGCGAATCCCTCTCCCATTTTATCTTTTACATCCTGGTTAATGTCCAATAGCTTTTCCATACCTAATCCACTTTCGCGAAAGGTCTTATTTAGCTTCTGTATGTCGGATACAGTCATACCGGACTGTTTAGAAAGTTGGTTTAGTTCTCTTACGCTGTCATTCAGTTTTAATGCCAGTCCTGTAATAGCAGTAGTGGCAATACCAGCTATACCTACTAAACCAGTAAAACCACCACTGACACGCCCGATACCAGAGCTAATCGAACTTGCGGCATTACCCATACTGCCGCCAGCTTTTTTACCAAACTTACCAATACTATCTTCGGCCTGATTTAATTTTTTCTGTAAACCAGTAGTATCGCCATCAACCTCTACTATGATCTTCTTATTTTTTGCCATTTTTACCCGCCTGTTTCTTAATCATGTCTCCAATAGCTTTAATATTATTTCTATTGTTCTCCAGTTCTTCTTCTTCCCTTTTTAATGCTTTCTCACGCACAGTTAACGAACTATCACTAAGAAGATCCAGAAAGTCCCAATCTTTTACCTTTGCTTTCTTACGTCCTTCTGTACTGATAGATTGAGAAGTCATTAGAATCAGGTTGCATAGATTGGCATGTTTAATCATGTCAATCTTTGCACCATTAGGTTCTATAACGGTGTCATAGATATACAAGGCATTGAAAAGGTCGGGATCAATATTGCTTAAATCTTCAAGGGAAAGACCACACTTGTGTAGCATCTTTAAACTAAAGCGTAGCTGTGAGTCCGTTCTTATTTTTTTTCAATAGATTCTGCTTCATCTTCTACTGTGATTAGTCCAAGTACTTTAATGTAGATTTCATTAGCTACTACTTGATCGATTTCATTAACGTTAATGAGTTCTTCTTCATCTTCAAATGTGAAAATCGATTTACCATTCTCATCTTTTACACAATAAACTAATACAGCCTCAATACTTGTACACTTATTAGCATCTTTAATAGTGGGTCTATGAATATAAACTGTAATACCATCAATTACAGTTTCATGCAGTTTTGGTTGTAATGCTTTTTTTAATGCTGAAAGGTTCATTATAATATCCCTATAAAAATGGGGGAGTACTAAGTAATCCCCCTCGTATTAATTTTATTTATTCACCTTCTGGTATAATAATCTCAGTTGCGATTGGTCCACCATCAACAGATAGTACAAAATCGCGTTTTACCACTTCGTCTTTATCGCCACTGGTAACAGACGAAGATACGAAAGCAACGTAAGTGATACTATATGCGTTAGTATGTGTGGCATTTTCATAATAGGTAATTTTGAATTGTGCACGAGTTTGTGATTCTTCAAGTTGCAATAACTTTTGGTGTACTGCATTATCTGGTTGATAGTTAACACTTAGAGTAATGTCTGGTACAGATTTGGTTCCAAGTAGTTTACGGTTATATGCGTTATTATATGTAACAACGTCAATTACTACGTTTTCAGCCCCTACTGTTGGAAATGCAGCAATCTCCGGGATTACAACAAAATCGGTAGCTGGAGTAGTAGAGCCAGGCGTATGAGTACCTACTTCTACCTGAAGGTTGGCACCAGAAAAAATATCAAATGCGGCCATTTTTATATCCTTATATAAGTTAATTCATACGGGTAAAATCCGTTTACCCGCTTTGTATTTATTTATTATCTAATAGCTGTTGTACTAGTTCTTTAAGTTCATCAATTTGTGATTGTTGATCTTGTACTTTAGTTTCTAACACTTTTGTTTTATCTGTGTAATGTACTACGGCTTTATGTAGGTAGGCATTAACGGCAGTATAATCTAATGAATAGTGTTTAATATCTTCAACAAATTGTACATAGTCTGGAAATACTTCCTGTACTTCCTGAGCAATAAAGCCCGCTGACGGTTGACCAGAATTTTTAAAATTGAAAGTATAGGTTTTTAGTCCTAGAATCTTTTCAATAGTTTCATCATCATCTGGGATTTCTTCGATATTATCTTTCGCGTTTCGGTCGGATGTTAGCTGTGTAGTGTTTGCAAATACTGCGTTCTTAGCGGCTAAAGTTCCATTACGTGTGTTAATATATACAGCAGGTTTACCAGCCACTATACCATTTAGGGGGGCAGTATATGCAGTACAAAAACCGATCCCATACCATGAAGTAATATTGATATTGTTCATGTTATCGAAGCCAGCATAATCATTACCAGGTTCAATAGCACGATAACCACCAACACCGATACCCTGTGAAGTAGGCAAAGTATTACCTACCATTCTAAGTACACCTTGTCCGATATTTAATGAATTATCTTCTCGCACATAGTTAAAAATAGTTGCACCACCTGTACCATCTCTCGATAGTCGGAAATTACCACCATCAGCAACAAAAACATAATTACTACCACCTGAATCCGTTTCCATAAATTGAATAGTAGGATTGGTACTTACTAATTTTAATGGGAATGTTGCACTACTTGTAATATTCCCAGTGATTTGCAAATCATTACTGAAATTATTAATACCAGTCCAAGCGTTATTACCAGATAATTTTGGTTGTTCTATCCATTCAGACCAAACGCCACCAGATAATGACCTTACAAACTTTCTCAAACTAGAGAACGTTGTGTATTCTTGAATACATGAGGGGCCACCATTAGCACCCGTCTGATAAACTATTAAACCACCAGCTTCTACTAATGGATAATTACGTTCCGCAGTAGCTGAAGCCGTCATGGTTTGGTAATAAAAACCACAATTCAATCCATCAATTGTATTAAGATCAGTAGTTTCTAATGATGCTTGGCTTCTATACATTGCTTGTAGGTTATCGCGTGCACCTTTTACTGTGAGTGATCCAGTACCACCCTGTGCAATACCAAGTGGTTTCCAAGTAGAATCACTCCCCCTGTACCCCCATAATCCCGATTCACCTGCATAAAGCCAGCCATCACCAGATGCGTTTGTGATCTGCGTTTGATTTGAAAGTTGTTTAAGTCTGTCAACATTCAAATTAGAACGTGCGGTATCAACGTTAGCAACATCAGATAAATTACTGGCAATCTTCAATTGAGCATCATTAGTAACATTACCTAATCCAACGTCAGATTTAGTTAGCGTAATATTCCCTGTTAGCGGTTTTCCGTTTACGGTAGTAGTTTTTAGTACCACATTAACAAAACGTGTATCTACTGAATCAGATAACTGATCAAGTGTTGAACTAATATTGTCTATGACTTCATTATTGTTTGTAACGTAATCATCTACTTGAGTCTTATTAGCATTAACTACATCAACTAAATCACTAATATTAGAATTTATGCCATCTACAGTATCGGATAGTCCATCAACCTGATTTTTATTGACAATGATAGTTGTATTAATACTGTCAATGGTTTCATTATTGCTTGTAATATAGGTATCTAAATTAGTTTGTACTGAATCAGCAAGGCTATCAGTTTCACTTTTTGAGTACACATCAAGATTAGTTCTTGCTTCTTCTGTATCTGTAATTTCTGAAAGGTTGTCTTTACCTTCCATAAACTTATCATCTGCCTCAGTCTTACTATATACATCTAAATTACTGCGTGCTAATACAAAGTCGCTTAAATCAGAAAGGTTATTTGTTTTAATTAAGTAGCGTGTATCTGCTTCATTACTGGTATACAGGCGTGTCCATGCTGTAGTAGCGTTACGGGCATACATACGTAAATCACCCGTTGTAGTCATCATGATATTGGTGTTTTCTGGTTTATCATCTACCAGCTCAATACCCATCATATCGACAGAAGTTGGGTTATCACTACTTCCTGCTGAGATTTTTACAAATGCGTTGCCTGTGGCCTTGTCCGGTTCGTATTGTGGATAGTCCACTGTACCATCACTACCCACTCCATAATCACCACGATGTAAGGTTACTGGTATAGCTCTTGGGGCATAGCTCACAAGCTCCGTAGGTACAAAGCTATATGACATTGTTACTGCTGCATCCTTCCCCCCAGAAATGGTACGACTGGCAAGTACACCATTAACCATTACACTCTCAAGACGACCGGCTTCCAGATCTTCGTTATAGAAAATGGTGATTTGAAATTCTTGTCCACCGTCATATGCTGCATCAAGGAATTGATGTGTTGTATCTGTTGGTACGTAATTAACTACAATTTCGATTTCGTCAACGGTCTGTTGTCCAGTAATCGCATTTGCGTATTCATCATTGTACGTTTCAATCTTTGCTACTTCATTTCCCATACTGAAAGATGGATACTGTGCGAGTTGCGATATTTCAATATTACCTGCTGTAACTACTGCCCTGTTTCCGGTATCGACGTTATAATAAATCTTAACGTTTTTACCACTAAAAATATCTGCCATAATTCATCCTTAAATTCTTTTCTCTATCGCTTCAATATTTATTGTGAAAACAATAGAACTACTCCCTGTAGTTTTATCTGTTATTAATGTACTGCTACCGTAGTTAACCCATAGTACATTTATGTTATTTCCAATGAATACGGGTAGATAATTATCATCAAAGTACTTTACGATTTCGTCATAACCGGATAATGGCTGTTTATTACCGGGCATAGGACTAACAAGAAACTCCATATTAAATTGTCCTTTTAATCTGGAATTTCCTGAATAGTTTGCGGATTCTAATTGGTAGTCAAAGGTAACTAATGAAAAAACATCCCTGCCGCGTCCAGTACTTAAACTATTAGTTACAGGTTGAATATTATTAAGTACAGAAAGGGTACTCACCTTTACATTTTCGGTTAGGTTCATAATCTTACTCCATGCGGAAGTAATAATTAATCATCCCGCTTAAATCATTTTCAATATTATAAATTGTGTAGGTATTTAGTTGACTTGGTACAACTTCAGCCTTTGAATCATCAATAACTAATGAAACCTGTGTACCTAATACTATTTCTTCATACTTCTTTGCGGCAAAATATAGCTCTGTACTTTCAATTAATCCTTCAGTACCTTCAATGACAATGGGGCGAGATTCCACGATCCCGCGAAATGTCGCCCCATTAGAGATTATAATATTTTGACCGAAAGCATTTAGAAAAGTATCTATTTGATTCTCATTAAATGCTCTCATAACTTATTATGCTTTTAATTTGATTTGTACAAATGATTCTTCATGTGCAATCGCAGTATCCAAATACTGAAAGGAACGAATAGCGATAGTTTGTGCTGAACGATATGTAGTATCGTCAAAATCCAATTCTTGTCCGTCATTCCAGTTTGCGAAAATTAGCTCTGAGAAGTCGCCAATTAGTACGGTATCCTGGTCAACAAAAGTAGACTCAATTACTTTGACTTCATCACATAGCCACATTTCATAGCGATGACCAGCGACAGCACTAACGGCTGCGGTGTTACCAAGTACAGCGTACTGGCGTAGTTTTGCTAACATTGCCGGATGCACGATAGCCACACAACGGTTTACATCCACGTTAGCAGTACCCAATGCTTCAATTGCCGCTTGTACGTCTGCTTCGGTAATGACACCTACCTCTTCAGTTTCAACTACAGGAACGGTAGTAGATAGTTGTGCGAATACTGCTTTTTCAAGGCCATCAGCACACTGGCGTAGTAGTTCATCGGTAACATAACGTTCGGTGGCAGCGTTGCTTAGTAGCATTGCTTTAGTGATCTTGATACCCGCTGCAAACATTTTTGGTTTTAGGGTGATTTTGGTGAATGATTCGAAACCATCTTCCACTGCTTCATCTTCACCATAGAAACGTGCTGCGGGAGTCATACCGTTAGCAACTGGAATAGAGAAGTTGCCAAGACCTGCAAGACCACCAAATACGGTAACGGGTAGCTGACCAAGTACAGTACGTGTCAATAGTTCACGAATATATGAATCAGATAGTTGTTCTTTAACAAGACCTGCTGCGGTAACAGTAGATGTAGTATTAGCAGTAGAACGCACCATTTCATTCATATTGGCGTTATAACCACGAGTTCCCTTTTCGAAAGAATCTAATTCATTCACTTCACCTTTTAGTGAGCGTAGTCCCTGCTCAATTAGAGATTTTTGAGTCATTTTGATATCCTTATCAATTGATTGTGTTTCTTTATTTAGTGAGCGTTTAAATTCCTCTACGCTTACACCGTTTTTAATTGCTTCTTCGGTGTTAATCCCTAACACACCCGAAATAGACTGAAGTTCGCGTACACGCTTTTCTTCCACATCTTTATTTAGTGATTCTTTTACAGCATCAACAATTGTTTCAATTGATAGTGAACGCTCGGCTTCTGTATCAACTTCTTTTACTTCCTGATTAATTACTTCTTCTTCAATCGCTTCTGGTTGTTCTTCCACGATTTCTTTATTTTCTTGTTCTTCCATGAACTGGTGATCCTCTAAATTGATTTCATTATTACTATTTAGTGATCTGCCAATTCCCACACTAATATCTGCTGGAGTACTTACTGAACTAATTTCATAAGGTTCCCATCGGGTAACAATTAAGTTATTACCTTCAAAATAATAATCACGAATGTTATAGCCAACTGAGATCTTAGGTCTGATACCTTCTACAATCATTCCAAAGATAGTCTGAGCACTACCCAAAGTACTAAATCGAACTGTTGCCCGGCATACCTTATCCATATCTACGCGAGCATTTTCTACAATTCCAACCTGCCGCAATGGATCATGTTCAACGAGAACGGGAGAGCCGTCATTCAGACGGCTTAAAACTACATTCTCTGGATTACATAGAAGGATCTCATTATATAGAGTTCCATTAATTTCACGTTCTACGGGAGTTTCTGAGGCAAAGGAAAGTTCTACTGTTCGGGATGATTCATCAATAGCATTACTTAAGTTGATCGCCCTCACTTGTTGAGTTTGTTTCAATTCCATTTTCCATTTTTTCCTTTTCTATTTCTTCCATGACTACCGCCGGGTCATAACCCATTTCACTAATAACCATTGCTTTACTCTTAATTCCGTTTTGAATTGCCAAAACTTCTGTTTGAAGATCTTTATATGGATCTAAAGAAATTTGACGAGTTGGTACATATTGGGCGTGTGTAAGTTTGTCAAAGTCACTAAAATTTAAATTACTTAATGCACTATTATTTATCATTGCAGCCTTTAACCACTTAATATAAAGAGGTTTAAGTACTGATACGATTAACGCATTAGTACGAGTTTTGAATGTTGATTGTTGTAATTTATCTACTAACTTTGCAGCACTAAAAGAGGCATTACTTGTATCACTGGTTAGAGATTGCTTAGTAATATCAAGCCCCATTGCGATCATCATTAATTGATTATCTACAAATTCGTTGATACCATCAGTAGTCTGAGTGGGGTTGACAGTTTTTATGTCCTGACCAGCCTGTAGTTCTACAATAGCTGCCGGATTCAAATAATCCTGTTCATAATATGAAATATCATCACCCTTAACTAAATCTATATCATCAGAATCTGGATTTGTAATAAATGCCATTGCTGACGCAGCCACTTTACGGGAAGTAATTGCAGCACTCATAAATTCCTCAAGTTCTTTGAGTTTATCAGTCCCTGCGTGTACATCTGGAATACCACGCTGTTGTGTCGGGTAGTCCTGCTGGAATAGATGTAGTATCTCATCTGCTGGTACTCGTTCACGTTCACCGATTAAGTACTGATATGTAATTGGGTTATATTTAGTAATCCAGTATGCAACCGGGCGATTACTACCAACATCATATTCAATTCCATTACTGATAAAGTTACCTGACGGTAATAACTGGTTGTCATATGTAGCAATACGCATTGAATCAATGATCTCTACTTGCGGCATACCATCGTTACCACTATGAATTCTTACAAAGCAATCACCATCTATACTACGTGTACGTTCAACCAGACGTTGGAAAGTACTGATATCTAATGTACCGCAACGTGAAAACGCTTTTGGATCTTCAGCCCATTTATAAAACGCATCTTCTAATTGCTTATTAATTTCCTGATTAACTGCATCATCATCAGAACTGTGAGAACAAGGGCGTATGTACAAGCCATCAGCACCCGTTACACCTGCTGAATTAGTAGCAACATACTTTTTAACAATACCGTTTTTAATTGATAGCTCTCGGCTTGCCGCTACCATTATCGGGAGAGTACGATTGATGATTGCATTAATGTTGCCAGCCTGATTACCAGCACTAAAACCAAATGAAATTACAGGACTATTTGAACCCAGGTTTAGGGAAGTCATAGCACGTTTCATTGGGTTGTTTTTCATTAGTGGTGTTTTTTCAACTTTTAGTTTTTCTTTTACTGGTTTCTTTTCTTTGTTCCATCCGAACATTAACGCCCCCTGTTAAATGTAGTAATTGATTTAATAGGGCTACCTGCGTTTAGTCCTTTCATATCTGTAATTAAATCATTGGCACGTTTTACATAGATTGAGCGTAGACGTAATAGCACTTCACTACTTTCATATGTTAACGATTTATTTTGAATTGTTTGACTAATGACACCATTACCCTTAATACGGTCTAATGTTATTTGGTCAATATCTTTTATGATCTGAATGAGATCATTATATTCTGAGGCTTTTGCGGTCGGATCGGTTACTTCAAACTGCTGTACACCATATACATTAGGACTTTCAATAATTGCCGTCCAGATACCAGGCAACCACGTATTAGTATCAATATCGGGGAAGGGATAGGTGTATGATGTTTTTGTACCTTCTGGACTGATAATATCGATATCAGTACCAGCCGGATAGTTAAAAGTAATCGTCTCGCCTTTGATAATATCGCCTTTCAAATCAACTTTGCGAACAATTGCCATTGTATTTATTCCTTATTTAAAAAATCCTCCACTGCGTCTACTTGGTCTTATTACACGCTGTTTAGTAAGTGGTCTGGATTCTTCCTTATTTATGTCTGTATTTATGGCTTTTGCTTTTTGTTTTGCATTAAATTCACGTAATTGTCTGAATGGCTGATTACCAAGTTTAGATAGATACCACTGAAAGCAAATCAAAGAGTAATTTAAACAATCCAATGCTTCATTTCTCTGACTCGATACCTTCTTAACCCACATCCAATTGCCAGCCTTAATAACCCTCTTTTCACTTGTAAGTTGGATAAAGTAATCATCTGGTAGTGAGTGTGAGAAATGTAGTTGTACTTCCTTAGAATTATCACTATCGGATACAGCCCTGTTTAGTAGCTGGCGTATGTTACTTTTACCTAAGTTAACGTTTAGGTTAATGAGAGTATGACCACCAGCCCTTGATTGTTTGAATAGTGGCGTTGTAGTACTGGCTGCACCCTTGATAGGTCTAAAGATCTGCGATGCTCCACAATAACGGTATATTGTATTCGTTGCATTACCGTTAGAACTATCAACAAATCCCGTCAACACTTTAAGTGGTTTACCTGACTGAGTTTTGAAAGCTGTTTGACTAAATGCAGTTAATTTACTCCATGCAGGTGATTCTATCTTTGTACAATCGATAGCATGAATTGAACGGTGATCCAGTACATAAAGATTCTTTTCACTAACTCCTAAAGTAGTTACCTCAAGGCGATCTAATTGCTGATCCACACCAAGTACGATACCCAATACATCATCAGGAATATTATCAATATCAATTGATGAATCACGTAGATTTTCAAGTAGTACCAAATCGTGATCAGTATTCTCTTTATCAATATAAGGAAGTCCAAGTACGTTATTGTAAAAGCTGGCAAGATCGAAAGTATAATGTGCTTCGGCAAAGTCCTGTACTATTGAACGAATTGAGTTAATCGGTGAGTATAAGCGGCTAATGTGATAGCCCATGATATCCGTTACTTCTGGATTAGTTATTATCCAATGTCCTTTTTTTATCATCCGTACACGTTGAGCTTCACTAATTTCATTGCTACATTTCGGACATAGTAATTTTGCTGTTTCTGCGTCTGGTATGCGACGGCGACCGCCATCAATAACTTTCCAGTCAAATTTTACGCTTTCAAAAACTAACTCATGTGAATGCTCACAATGGGGACAAGGCACATAAAACTTCTGTTTATTACTCTGTTCGTACTGCTGAGTGATTAGGTCATTTTCATCCAGTGGCGTAGAACAAATCATGATTAACGGTGTACTGAATGCCTTTGTACGCTGCTCTGCGAGTTTGAGCGGATTACCTTCCCCCCCTTCTGCATCAACATTACTGACTTCATCTAAGAACACTCTGGGGGCTGTAAGGCCTCGTAGTTGTGCACTACTACCAAGAGTGAGAAAGTAGGTAAACGTACCATCTAAGTTTTGTTGTGTTTTATCGTTATTCGTATAGTTCTTATCATTCTTATTACTAACGAGATTCTTCAGTACTGGACACGCTTCAATAACTGATTGCCATTTACCCGTCCTGAATTTACTTGTAGTTCCTGCCGTTGCCCCGGCAAAGATCTGATTACTCGGATCATTGGCAAGGAAGTAGTACATCGAATTTTGTAGTACTGTGGTTTTTAATAACTGAGCACTGCTCATGAGTACAATCTTTCGTACTCTTGGATTAACAATGTCGTTGATTGGTTTCTTTTGAAATTCGAATAGTTTTACTTTCTGGCCTTGTAACTCACCATCGGGGAATACTAAATTATTCTCCACCCAATCGGCGGGTTTCTGTTTCTTCGGAGGTAATAACGATTTCGCCGCTTTCGTTAGTACCTTCATCATCTTCTGGTAGCTGTTCCTCACTATACGTTCCTTCGTATTCGTATGATCCTATCTCCTCTAATTGGGAATCGATCTTGTCCTGTAATTTCATTTTTAATTCCAATGCGTCTTGTGATTCGAAAAGTTCTACATAGCTACTTGCCGGGATACTTCTTAGTACCTGACGTAGTTGATAAAAATATTGAGATAATGTTTGCTGTACTACTGCTACTGGAATTAATTCGCCAGACTGTTGGCGTAGTTCCAATTCCTTTATATCCGCTTCTGCTTCTAATTTACGTAGAGTTGCCTTCTGTATTTGTCCTTTTGTATCACCGTTGCGTAGTGGTTCGATCACGTTTGCTAATAGCCAATCATCCACCAACTTTTTAGGCCAATTTATATCAAGCCCTTTACCTGACCAGATACGAGAGACTGTAGAATTCTCTACGCCGAAACGGTCGGCTATTTCCTGCCATGTATAGCGGGTTCCATCATCTTTTACTTTTGCCATTATTTAACACCATGTTTAATAAATTGAACTGTAGTTTTCATTCGATAGTATTTATCTTTCATCTTGTTTGTTTTGATTAAAAAACCTCACGGATTTTCAAAAGGATTCGCGGCGGAAACTCGAGAATGATCCAGTTTCGAAGAAGAACCTAGACCAATTGTGTTATTAATGTATTTACTATCATGCCAATTGGCATTTCTGTAATTTAAAGTTAATTAATCACTATTGGATAAGACTATAACATTCATGAAGTTGATGTTTACATATTAATAATCTATGTAAATTATTACCAACACAATAATCTCTACTTTTAAAATGAACACACATCACATTTTTAATAAAAGACAGTGGTTTATTTTTTTTGCTCATGTTATTAATCATTTACCTTTCATACTGTGATTTTAAAAAATGAAACTAATTCGCATTGATATACAAAACTTTAGAGGTATATCCTCTGCTTCTATAAATCTTGAAAATTTTACAACTTTAATTGGTTCGAATAATATTGGAAAATCTACAATCCTAAAAGCTATTAAAATCCTCGTAGATACCACAAACCCTACATCTGAAGACTGGCCTTATCGTACTGCCAGTACTGATGAGATGGTTATCACTGGTATTTTTTCTGATATTCAAGATACTGAACGAGCTAAACCTGCTATTTCTAATCTAATCCATGAAGGGAAACTCAGTATTCGAGTTAGAACAAAATGGGATCATGATAATGAATGCATGGGAGTTCCTTGCTATGAAGCATTTTATAGCAAAGAAGATATCGAGGACTATACAACTTCTATAACTGCTGCTAGAAGTATTCCGTGGTTGTTAGAGATTATAAATGAACTTAATTGTAATAATGCTAAAAGCTATAAGGAGATGCAAAGTGATGTTATAGGATTAATAAAGCAAAGATATCCAGAAAAAGTTTCATCTTCCCTATGTTGGACTTCTGATGGCATAAATTTCAAAAATAGTCTCCAGCAAGCCTTACCGCATGTCTTATATATACCAGCATGTTTTAAAATTGAGGATGACCTTAAATCACAAAAGGGTACTCCTTTTGGATTCTTATTTTCTAATAGAGTTTATCCAGTACTACAGTCAGATCCATCTTTTACACAATATACATCCTCACTTGACCTATTACACAAGAAAATGAAAGGTGAAGTTGATGGTGAAGTAATTGAAGGACTGCATGAATTAATGGAGTCTATTACTGAGTCCCTTAATCAGGTGATGGACTTAAAATCTAAGGTAAAATTAAGTCTAACTGAAATAGACATAAATGCAGCTTTAATGAAAGCAGCAACTTTAGTTATTGAAGATAAACTTGAAACTCAACTTGAATATCAGGGTAGCGGAGTTCAACGAGCTTTAGCTTATGCTTTGCTAGAATCTAATGCTTTATTCGAAGTTACAGCATCTCAAAGGTCAACAATTATTCTCTATGAAGAGCCTGAGTTATATATTCATCCACATTTAATGAGATTATTGAGAGATAAACTTAGAGAAAAATCGACAAATGCCTCCTGTCAAGTTATTGTTAGCACACATTCGCCATTCTTAATCGACATTGCGGAAAACCCATCGTCTCTGAAATTAATTAAGGATACTAATGAAGGTACTAGGACAGTTCATGAAATAGATGATACAATTTTCCATGTCGATGAATCTTATGATGAAAGGGAAATGCTACGAGCTGCATTAGATTTTCATCCTACTGTCTGTGAGGCATTTTTTGCTAAAAGAGTAATTGTAGTTGAGGGAGATACAGAGGTTGCAATACTTCGATTCGCTTCAGAGTTATGTGACAAGTTTGGAATATCTAAAGAATTAGTAAAAGATACCACAATTGTTTCAGCAGGTGGAAAATGGACAATTCCTGCGATAGCAAGAATTCTCTCAAAACTTAACATTCCATTTAAAATCGTTCATGATACTGATAGAAAGGGAATGACTGAAGAGCAAATTAGTCAAATATCGGCTATTAATGCTTATCGTGCAAATGCTAAAATTGAAAGTATAGTTGGTACTGACAGAGTATTTCGTGTAGATGATACATTTGAACATTTACTATGGGACCCTATAATCGATGGAAATCCTCCATCAGATGGAGGCAAACCTTTCAATGCCTGGAAGCGAGTACGTGCATTTCTAGATGGTTCAATTACTTTAAATGCAGTATGTGAAACCAAACTGAAATCAGTAATTCAATTTATTTATGAATAGTAGTTGCCACCTGCCAGTTTAAACACTGGCAGTATTATTTTTTGAAAACATCAATAGTGTTTTCAGAGCTTAAAGATAATATAGAATCTCTATTCACATTTAACAAATGACTTTATTATATTTGTTTATTACTGTATAGATACACACCCCACTCACCCCAATAAACAAACCTACCCAATGTGAGGGGGTGTGCATCGAAAGTGTACCTCACAGGTGTTTTAGTGGTAAAGTATAATATTATCAATCTGTACGTTGGATTTACTAATGGGTAAGAAAGAAACCATAAAAATAGTGAAAGAAGATGTAGATTTCTTTGAGTTATTTTTTGGGAAAACGATTGAATCTTTTGAAGAAGACTCCCGTACACACAAAATGCTACATCTCGCTTTAGAAAAAGCACACGATATTCGTAAGTTCGAAATAGAACTATACTGGAAACGAGCAACATATTTTTTTGCTTTTTTTACTGTGATTACCGCTGCGTTCGGTTATCTCTTTACCTCTAAAGAATATTTTTGTTTTTCCCCTGCTGCCGCCCTAGTAGGTTCTATAATTTCTGTTTGTTTCATTTTCGTTAACATCGGTAGTAAGTACTGGCTTTGTAACTGGGAATTCATTATTGATAAACTTGAAGTTTATGTTACTGGCAATCTATATAAAGTGTATTTCTATGATAATAAATATCCGCTTCGCCCTTCTGTTTCTGATATCAATAATTTAGTAAGTTATGTAATTTTAATAGTATGGTTTTTGAGCTTCATCACTTCTATCTCCCCATACATTACAAGCAACCCTCAATTTTTTTGGGTTTTGTTAATTTTATACTTATTAGCTTTAATAATCATTTCAATTTTATGTTATAAATCAGTTAAGAATGTATTAGATTCGGATACAGTGCCGACAAGATTCTACAAATTTAGGAAGAATAATTATGAACAATGGAAGTAAAATCAAGAGTTTTAATACACTTTTACTTACCATTGTAGCTACGCTATTAATTGTAGCTATTTTAGTCGGTATAAAAATATTGTTTTCCGATTCTAAGGGATTAGAATGGGTAACTTTAGTAGGAGCATGGTGTAGTGCTGCGGGTACATTAGGTACTCTATGGGTTGCTTACCTAGCATATCTAAAAGCACCTGCATGGTTATCACAAAAACATTATGATGTTGTTTATAGTGTTATTGAAAAAGCAATCTATCAAGATCTCATTAAGGTACGTTCTGCTAGCTTAATTTTAAAAAATCATTTAGTGACATTTTCAAAGAAATACCGTAATCATTTAAAAAATGAGACTATACCACAAAACTCATCTGATGATTTCATGAAGGAAACAGATGCCCTTGTTTCTGATTTATTCATTATCTCATACTCTGTAACTAATGCTTTAAAGTCAATTAATAGAACTAATTACGTTATGAGTGATTACACAAATAGCATAATCACTAACATCCAATCATATACTGAAAAATATAATGATTTGAGTATTGAATTTTTTATCGCTAGTTCTGAGGTTCCTTCATTGATAGCAGCCGATGAAAGTGTTAGAAATCAAACCAGTGGCGAGCTTCTAGCTATTCAATTAAAAGCCATTTCATTTCACAGTCAACTCTCAAATTTCATTAAAGAGATATATGATAATAATTATCCAATTGATAAATTTATTACCCTAAAGGGAAATTAATTCATACCCTATTACATGATTTTATCCAACTTTGGCATTCACCTGATTATCTAATTTCAAGATGGCCTACTGTGATGTGTTGATTGTTGTTGTCATATGATGCCAGTAATTCTGAGACGTACTTATTTTTACCCACAAGATAGTCTATAACCATTGCTTGAGCGTCCATATTTATCATCACCAAATGCCGCCCGAATATGTTTATAGTAACTTTATCCGTTTTATATTCACATCATCTGTTATATTACTATATCTTTACCTTCTGGTTTCACAAATAAGAACTACGAATAGTATCATAATGTAAACATTCAGATACAAACCAATTCCTAACTAGAATATCGTTGCTTTTACTATGTATCTTCTTATCTAAGATAGATTTTATTTTTATTGTTTTATTACCTTCACTGTCACAGGAAAGCAATAGAGCCTCACTTCCATTTGTACTAATTATTATTTCATCTTCACCTGTATATATGTGGTTGAAAATATTTGGCGTATAATTACCTATATAGAAAGCCAAGAATAAATAAGTTATTAAAGTCCATGCTGTCCATTTCGAAAAAAATGATTTTGATTTCTCCTGGAATGTTTTTTTAAGACAACTATTTAGTAAGAATATTGATACAAATAAAATCAGGTTTATGATAAAGAATTTCCATTCTAATAATATGTCACCCAATATTAGCATAGGTGCCATCATTCCAGCACTAATTACAGTAATATTATGAAATAAAGTATTCGAACTTCTATATGCATTTCTTAACAACAAAAAAACTGCAATTATAATAATTGCATTCTGCACAAGGGTTAATACTAACGAATTGAAATCTATCCATATTAAACTTATTGGATATCCATAATAAACAGAGTTGCCGAGTTTATAAAATACATATGTCGCATATGATAGAAATGTGATCAATGTTATTATTGATATGTTACTTTCTAGTTTGTATGTGCTATTTTGCATCTAATATATCTCTAAGCAATTAACTCTAGATTATTTTTAATTCCATACTAATACACTATATTATCAACATATGATACTCAAACAATTTGTTCCCCTTTACCAACAAAGGGGAACAAATAATTTACACTTAAAATTCTTTTCTTGAATCGAATCCACTTACAATTGTATAGTCTATAAGAGAATTATTTGCCTCGTTAATTCTAATTTTAGCACCTTTATATGCAACAACTTTTGTTCCTTCAGAAAGGTCAAAAGTAAAGTCTGTTGTATATGCAGATCTCGCCATATTATTAGAGAATTCACGATATGTGAATTTTAATGTGTTCCCTGACTTTCCATTATACTCTATCGTCTTTACAAATGAATCACTAACCATACATAACCCATTTGGTACATACTGTATTGAGATTTCACTCGAATTGTATGTTGTACCATTAGGCGGTGATATTGTATTTTTCGCTTTATCATATGTTACATAGTTTACTGAGTTAACAACTACGCCATATAAGTTTTTAAGTCCAATTGAATTCTTATCAATCGGATTTGCATAAACATTGTTTCCGGTATGGCAGTATGTCCCTTCTTTAATTTCTGATAGTGACCCTGACGCATTACCAAGTTTAAGTAATTCAGTTTTATATCCAGTAGCAGACCTTATAATGGGATCACCCATGTATGCTTTGTTAGTTGTACCAACCATTGGGTCAACATATTCTTGAGTTGTGACTTTTGGAGCAACACTACCCGGAGCACAGCCAGATAATAATGTGGCACCTAAAACAATTAGAGGTATATTATTTTTCATGCGTTACTATTCCATATGTGTGTAGTACTAAAGTTAAAATCTTATCATACCAGATAAAGAATGGTAATAGTTCAATAGGTTATTTGTCCTTCCTTTCCAGTTCTCCTTTTTTAGTACATATTAGAATTTCGCATGAGGTACATGAAAATCAATAGGGATTACTTTAGTTTGTTATAAAGCTCTTTTTAGTCGATGTAGTTAGCATACTTTCAAACACTACTTTTTCTTCGTCTGTTATGTAGTATGGTTTTTCTTTTCTCATAACTATGCCCTTCGGGGGGACTGCGTGGGCATGTGACTCAATACACTTTAATAGTACATCTTAGTGAGCTTTAACAGCGAACGACCCAACAAGGAGCAAGGCGACGCGTAGTTACTCACGAAGACTTTAGGTACGCAGTACCGACCACAATCACTTTCAGTACTATCATCTGTCGAGCAAAGCGAGTAGTTAACGCCTTGCGTGTTTTCGAGTACTCGCGAGAAAAACGCAACGTTACGATCTAATATTTGGTTTTTATAGAGACTAACGAGCAAAGCGAAGATAGTCTCTTTAGAGACTGAATATCAGTAAGACACTTATACTTTAAAGTTAATATTAATATAAGTTACGGTTATTCACTCACACTGCATAAAACACTATACATTGTCATTTTTACGCACAAAAACCACTACATATTGAATAATTATGCACTTAAAAAAATAATAACCGTATTTTCCCATTTTATGTTACGGTTATAGTTATGGTTATTAATTTTAATAAAAACAATTACTTAATGATATCCATATTCCCATAGTTACGGTTATACGATGGTTTGTAGATACGCTATCAACTCTTTAGCAGACTTCTTGTTATTCAATAGTTCCAGTACCGTACTCTGCTGTTCATCGGTCAATGGCTTACCTGGTAGAGCTTTCTTGAGTCCGCATAAAATACCACCTTCTTCTACGAACTTATCCAGTGCTTTAGCTACTTCAGTACAGGCCAACTTGTACTTCTCGATAGACGATACACTTGCTGTTGTCTTCTTCATCTGCTCTGCACGGGTTAGGCTTAGATAATGCTCTACTTGTGCTTTAGAAAGCTCTGTAGCGTGTTTGACGATGTAGAACACATCTTTGACAGGTAACTTGTACTTACCAAGAGACTTACACTCTTGAATAGTTTGATTGATAATAATCGTTGCTTCTGATGTTAGACCACTATAAGTAACACGTTTTAGTGCTGCCTCTAACTTAGTATTGTTATAAATCTTTTCTTTTTTAGCCATGATAAATAATCCTGTAAACTGTTTTAATTAATCATTGGCCTGTAGTGATTCCACCCACTACAGGCCATTTTATTATTTTGATAGTTTTAATAGTACAGAGCTAAGTTTAGTAAAGTTACTGTACTTCATCGCAAGTTGTCCAATGTACTGTTTACGACCTACTACATATGCGTAGTGTGCCTCTTCAATAGTTGGATATGTACCAAATTTATATAACTGTTTATTAAAGCGGCCTTGTGCCTGATAACCATTACCATTTTTAACTACACCAGTGTTATATTTTGTTTTGACATTACGGAATAGTTGATTTACTTCCTGCGGTACAAATAAACAAGTATCAGGACTATATATGTTCCCTCCCATTATATCTTTATCTAAATGCCAACCTCCGTTGTATTCAGTACTTTCCATCCAATGATAGAAGTTACTAAATTTGTACCATTCATCACAGATTGATACATTGCCATAGTGACTTTTATTTCTCACTCTATCATGCATAGCGTTCCAGTACGTATATGCTTCTTTATATAAAGATAGTTCGTTGTGTTTTCCTTTTAGGTCATTTACCTTTTCCATTTTAAATTCCTTTTTAATAATGTACTATCATCCGTGTTAGTACACCTGCGTTACTTTTGCTAAAGTGAAGTAACTAAACCTTTTCTTTTTATTTCCCTCCTAAGATCACTTGTTGATTGATTAAGTACTGAATGGCACCTGAGATTGTTGAAGCCCTGCCTTCGCTGATTAGCTTTTGAAGGTATGCTTCCTGTGTAGGACTTAACCTTACTCCTACACTAATCGTTTTCTTTTCTTTCATAACAATGTCCTTTTGTTAAACTTTTTCCAATTTTTTCCACACAAAAAGTACCCCAATGGATTGGGGTAAATTATTGGAGGAATTATAATGATATTATAGCATATTTATTTTTGGCGTTTCATTTTTGTCATTACATATCTATTTATAGCTGGAACCTTCAATGGCAGTAGCAATACTACTAAAACCATAAAAAGCGAATGTAGTACAATCCAACATGGGAATAGTACACATATATAAAGTATCGTTGCCAGTACATTACCGAACCAAGTCATAATCAATCCTCCTATTCTTGTAGTCTTATTTATAGCGGCTAACAAAAATAGGAGTTGATATAACGGAGGCACCACATAATGCCTCGTGTTCTACTTATTTATAGAAGGCAGTGACGTCTAATCCATACAATGAGATCAAACGCATAATTTCTGTAAACGTATCGAAATCCAATGGTAGATCACATTTGAACATGAACTGAAAGAACGCATCCTCTGAATAGGCTAACGATAGCTGAGTCGCTTCACAAGTGTTCACATCACAACTTGTGTAGCGTATTTCATCACCATGAATAGCAAATGTATAGATTATTGGTTCTGGTTCATTTGGCAACTCACGAAATACACTAAAGTAGGCAACGCTTTCAGACTTCTTCCACTTCATGCTTACAGTGTAGCTTTCCCCCATGCGACTGAACTGTTCTTGTACGGCTTCTTTGATTGTTTTTGGCACACGGCCACTTTTTGATACGGTCATAGAGACCCCCTTTTCTTTGCTAAATTAAAAGTCATCTCATGTTGTTCGCCCTCACTGCTGATTCACATTGATGCAACTATTGTACGGTTTTAGTATAAAAAGTCGAGAAATTTAAATTTTCGTTTGACACTACCATTAGTTAGTGATAAAAAGTATTTGCTTTATTTTATACGGAAAATTCAAACCCACCGGGTGCGAAGCTATATCTGAAATCCTTCTTTGTTCTTAAGTGAAACTTCACAATGTCTCCTGTAACGTTCAGTACGCGTCTGATCTCTTCAGGCACGGAAATGTATTCCCTTATACAAAAAAACCTCACACAGAGTGTCTGGTGAGGTCAAAATGTAGTTTTAAATAAGGAATCTACCTTTCTAAATCCTTTCTGTACTATTCAAAGTTATAGATACAACAAAACCCCTTTCGGGGTTTCTATCATCTAAAGATATTCCATACTGAATAAACCGTTGTAAGGATGAACCCATACTAGAAAAGTAAGACCAAATTCTAAGGAGTATCACTTACCCTCTTTCAGTACTAATCAATCCATTCAATCATATCTTCGTTAAGCACATAATCAAATCCTTCTGGTTCTCTTCCAACCATCATCATATTCATGTAATGTAGTAGATCATCAATGGTTTTCTTTCTACTCGCATGTAATGACCATACAATACCATTTGATTCTACTTTGAATACTGTATTACCATCTTCTTGTACTCTGTATGCACGTTCATTAATCGACTTTGTATTTTCCAATAAACTGTTCACGTTTGAGGCCAGATTCGACAATCGCTTGTTTGGTAGCATAGCTGACGTTACCAACTACCGGAATTATGTATTCTGTACTATTGTACACACACTTGATACGTTGATTTGGTGCAGTGCTAACAAGAGCGGAAGAACCTTTGCCCTTAACCTGCCCTGCCCTCATGAGAGTTATTTCAGGCGGGATACCTTTCTCTGCCAGAGTTTCAATCACGTCTCTGATTAATTTCCGTTTTTCTTCTACTGCTGCATCCTTTTCTAAATTTTTTTGCTCTTTAGTTTTCATAAACCTTACCCCACAAATAATTGAGTATTTAAAAATACTGTTAATTTAAATGATATATTCTATATCTTCATAATCCACTTTGACCTTTTTATACTTACCTTTTCTCGGCCTTGCAAACCTTAAAACGTGCTATAAAGTCTTTACGTGATAATCCAGTGGCTTCCAATGCTGAGGCTATGATCTTCGGAACCCGACCATTTAACGCAATGCTATACGTAACACCTTCATACTCAACATTCACCCGTTCATATTGTCCAGTATTAGGCCAGAATGAAGACCCACGAATTTCACTATAACCGACTACACCTAACATAGTATTGGCAGTCTCAAACAAATTTAGATAACTCTGTTCGATACTATCCAGTTGCTCTACTGCTTTCTGAAATAGCGGATTACTAATAAAATCAGAAGAGTTTTTGCCTTCGATACCCATTTCATCATCAGTAGAATACTCTACAGTAAAAGCCCAATAAGGTTTTCTGTTCACTCCACCAAACACTAACCATTCATCTTTATGATAATACTTTATCTTTATAGTTATACATCCATCTGTTTTGTCAACCACAACACTTTCAATAATAGAACTGATAATCTTTCTTATCTTATTCCTGTCAGTATCTTCCATGTTTGTAAACACAGCCCATTGAATAAGTACCAGAAACTCAGTTACATCTACACCGAAAGATCCTTTTCCTTTCAATGAATATAAGCGTTCTTTCAACTTATCAATTTCTAGGATAGTGTTTTTACGTTCCATATCAAACGCATTCAGTTGAACAGCTAACGCACTAACATCAGGAGCAATAGCTATTGCTTGAGCCATGTTTGCTATGCGAGATTCAAGATCACTTATCAATGTTTCTTTTCTACTAATGTCTTCTTCTATCACAGTAGTATCAATACCATCCTTGTGACTCTTGTCCATGTAAGCGATCAGTAGTGAAATCATTGTACAATGTTCAACTAATTGAGCTGATATAGACCAGCCAGAACAGTTTTTCTGTAAGTGAACCCCATTCGTACAGATGTAGCGAGCACTACCATGATTCATGAAGGAATGCATCGTTCCTCCACACTTGCTACACCGCAACACCTGTAGCCCTGACAGCAACTTGATTTCTTCTACTTTGTCTTTCTTACCCTTGTAGTTGTTTTGCTGCTTACGTTCAGCCAAGGTTAAAAACTCTGCTTCATCTTTACATAGCCACGGATAGTAGTTATCAAGTTTGTAAGTAGCACCAGCGACATTGATAGTCCTTTCCCCAATCAACGCACGATTATCACGCATTTTCTTTAATACCTGATAATCCCACTCCTTCCCCTTCAAACCATTTGGATATTTCTGATCAAGGTATCTCTTTACTGTGTATATACCATCCCCTGCCAAAAACATGTCTATAGCTTCACGAGCGATACTCCAGTAAACAGGATGTTCTTTGACAGCTTCATATTGCGAACCAGAATCATCTATCCAAAAAGGATGGCGACCAACTGATTTAATGTTTACTGACAGTCCTTTTTTGTGACGTTCGACCAAAGCAACAACATTGCCTACTGTCCTGTTAGACTTCGTCTCTGACTCTTCATTGCCTCGGATGAACATCAGAATAGAAATCATCAGATCAGTAGGGTTTTGTCTGATGGATTCCCTGTTATAGACCTTCCGGTCCATTCCTGTGACAATCGTTAGCCCTAAACCTATCAACTCAAGGAATAAACGAAGTGCTTCATCTACCTGATCGCGTGATAGACGGTCGAGGTTTTCGCAGTAAAGCCAAGAGTCAGACGGTATAGCATTATTTTTTACGGCGTCTATAAAGTCGCCCAACTTACCCGCCCTATTTTTTCCACGAAAAGCACTTACTCCAGGCTCAATAATTTCAACCATTTCAAGGCCAGCCTCATCAGCATAGGCTTTTGCCGCCGCCACCTGCCTATTTCTGGTTGTCCCTTTCTCTTGGCGATCACTTGACCACCTGATGTAGCTATAAAGTTGCGGCATCTATATAATCCCCGGCATTGTGAGCAAATAATTGTACAAAAAAATGTCTAAGATTGGTTTTATATCATTAGGATGCCCGAAAAACCTGGTTGATTCGGAGCGAATCCTGACTGAACTGCGTACCGAAGGCTATGACGTCGTACCGAGCTACGACGACGCCGACATGGTGATCGTCAATACCTGTGGCTTTATCGACAGCGCCGTACAGGAGTCTCTGGAAGCGATTGGTGAAGCGCTGACTGAAAATGGCAAGGTGATCGTCACCGGCTGCCTGGGCGCGAAAGTCGATCAGATCCGTGAAGTGCACCCTAAAGTGCTGGAAATCACCGGGCCGCATAGCTATGAGCAGGTTCTGGAACACGTTCACCATTACGTACCAAAACCAAAGCACAACCCGTTCCTGAGCCTGGTGCCGGAACAGGGCGTTAAGCTGACCCCGCGTCACTACGCCTACCTGAAGATTTCTGAAGGCTGCAACCATCGCTGCACCTTCTGCATTATTCCGTCCATGCGCGGCGATCTGGTCAGCCGTCCGATTGGCGAAGTGTTAAGCGAGGCCAAACGTCTGGTCGATGCGGGCGTGAAAGAGATCCTCGTCATTTCCCAGGATACCTCCGCTTACGGCGTGGATGTGAAGCACCGCACCGGTTTCCACAACGGCGAGCCGGTAAAAACGAGCATGGTCGACCTTTGCGAGCAGTTGTCAAAACTGGGCATCTGGACGCGCCTGCACTACGTCTACCCTTATCCACACGTTGATGACGTGATCCCGCTGATGGCGGAAGGCAAAATCCTGCCGTATCTGGATATCCCCCTGCAACATGCCAGCCCGCGCATTCTCAAACTGATGAAGCGTCCGGGCGCTGTCGATCGCCAGCTGGCGCGCATCAAGCAATGGCGTGAGATTTGCCCGGAACTGACCCTGCGTTCGACTTTTATCGTTGGTTTCCCTGGCGAGACGGAAGACGATTTCCAGATGCTGCTCGACTTCCTCAAAGAGGCGCGCCTGGATCGCGTCGGCTGCTTCAAGTACAGCCCGGTCGAAGGCGCTGGCGCGAACGCGCTGCCGGATCAGGTGCCGGAAGCGGTGAAAGAAGAGCGCTGGAACCGCTTTATGCAGCTGCAACAGCAGATCTCCGCAGAACGTCTGCAAGAGAAAGTGGGGCGCGAAATCCTGGTCATTATCGACGAGGTTGACAAAGAAGGCGCGATTGGCCGCAGCATGGCTGACGCACCGGAAATCGACGGCGCGGTCTACCTCAACGGTGAAACCAACGTTAAACCCGGAGACGTTATCCGCGTGAAAGTTGATAACGCCGACGAATATGACCTGTGGGGCAGCCGCGTTTAATTCGCCCAAATTATCGTAAAACCCGTAGGCCGGATAAGGCATTTATGCCGCCATCCGGCGCAATGCCTGATGGCGACGCTGAAGCGTCTTATCAGGCCTACATGCTTATCCGGCCTACGGTTCGACATTCACCCCTTAATCTTCGGGTCCAGCGCGTCGCGCAGCCCGTCGCCCAGCAGGTTAAACGCCAGCACCGTCAGGAAAATCGCCACCGCCGGAAAAATCGCCACATGCGGCGCGATGACCATATCCGCCCGCGCTTCATTGAGCATCGCCCCCCACTCCGGCGTTGGCGGCTGCGCGCCTAACCCCAGAAACGACAGGCTTGCCGCAGAAATAATCGACGTCCCGATGCGCATAGTGAAAAAGACCACGATCGACGAGACCGTGCCGGGCAAAATATGGTTGAACAAAATCGTCGCATCGCTGGCGCCAATACTGCGCGCCGACTCAATAAACGTCTGCTGTTTCAGCACTAATGTGTTTCCGCGCACCAGACGGGCAAACGCGGGGATAGAAAAGATAGCGACGGCGATAATCACATTCGCAATACCGCTACCGAGCACCGCCACGACCGCAATCGCTAACAGAATGCCCGGAAACGCGAACAGCACATCGCAAATACGCATAATCAGCCGGTCCCACCAGCCTTCATAATAGCCCGCAACCAGCCCAAGCACCGTGCCGAGCGCCGCGCCGATAAAGACGGCGAAAACGCCTGCCGCCAGCGAAATTTGCGCCCCGACCAGTACGCGGCTGAAAATATCCCGCCCCAGCGAGTCCACGCCAAACCAGTGCGCCGCCGAAGGGCCGTCATTCAGGCGATCGTAATCAAAGTAATTTTCCGCATCGAAAGGCGTTAGCCAGCGGGCGAATATCGCCACCAGGATCAGCAACAGCACAAATATCCCTGCGATCATCGCCACATGCTGACGGCGAAAACGCCGCCAGAATTCATGCCACGGCGTACGCACCCGGTCGGGTTTGACCAGCGGCATGGCATCTAAAACCGCCTGACGGCGCCAGTTAAATAATCGCATCCTTACTTGTACCTGATAGCCGGGTTAATGGCGGCATAGAGCACATCCACCACTAAATTGATAAGAATAAACTCCAGGGAAAACAGCAGCACTTCAGCCTGAATCACCGGGTAGTCGCGCATTTCCACTGAATCAACCAGCAACCGCCCCAGTCCGGGCCAGTTAAAGACCTTCTCGACGACAATCGAACCGCCGAGCAGAAAGCCAAACTGCAACCCCATCATGGTCACAACCGGGATCATGGCGTTACGCAGACCGTGTTTCAGCACCACCCAGGTTTCGCTGACCCCTTTCGCGCGCGCGGTGCGCATATAGTCTTCACTGAGGACATCCACAAACGACGCTCGGGTAAAGCGCGCCATCACGGCCGCAACGGCGGCGCCAAGCGTGATGGAGGGAAGAATATAGTGCTGCCAGCTATCTGCGCCCACGGTCGGCAACCACCCCAGCTCAACGGAGAATATCTGCATCAGCAGCATCCCCAGCGCGAACGCCGGGAACGAAATCCCGGTTACCGCCAGCGTCATGCTGAGCCTGTCCGGCCAGCGATTACGCCAGACGGCGGCGATAATCCCGGCGGTCATCCCGAACAGTACCGCCCATACCATACTGGTGATGGTCAACCACAGCGTCGGCATAAAGCGGCTGGCAATCTCTGCCGATACCGGACGACGAGACACCATCGACGTGCCGAAATCACCCTGCAACACGTTAGTCATGTAATGCCAGAACTGGACATGCAACGGCCGATCGAGACCAAGCTGCTGGCGCACCAGTTCAATCACCTGCGCGTCAGCCTCCGGCCCGGCAATCAGCCGCGCCGGATCGCCAGGCAACAGATGAACAAATAAAAACACCAGCACCGCCACAATAAACAGGGTCGGAATCAACCCCAGCAGGCGCTTAAGCACATAATTAAGCATCAGGCTCCCTTTACAAACCTTTTGCCGGATGGCGACGTAAATCCCTTATCCGACCTGCAACGAACTGCGTCTGCAAGCCGGATAAAACCATCGGGCGCGCGTTGCTTACTGCAAATCCGCGTCATCAAAACTGAAGCCAGTGTCCGGCATGATCCAGAAACCCGTCAAATTTTTACTGTGGGCTGAGACCAGTTTTTCCACCACCAGCGGAATCCAGGGGGACTCTTTCCAGAGGGTGTCCTGCGCCTCTTTATACAGGCGCGCTTTCTCCTGCGGATCGTTGGTTTTCAGCGCTGCCGCTAAGTCGTCATCAACCTGCTTGTTGCTGTAGAACGCAGTATTGAACAGCGTTGGCGGCCAGTTTTGCGAGGCAAACAGCGGTGACAACGCCCAGTCCGCCTCCCCCGTGGAAGCCGACCAGCCGGTGTAGAACATTCTCACACCGCTCTCTTTCTGCCCCTTGCCTTCCACTTCTGCCGCACGCTGCCCGGCGTCCATCGCCGTTACCTGCGCCTTAATACCGACCTGCGCCAGCTGCTGTTGCGTAAATTGCAGCACTTTCTGCGCGGTGCTGTGGTTATGAGACGACCACAGCGTGGTGCTAAACCCATTCGGATAGCCCGCCTCTTTCAGCAGTTCGCGCGCTTTCGCCGGATCGTAAGGCCACGGCGCGTAGCTCTGCGCATACGCAATGGCTGGCGGCACTACGCCCGTGGCAGGCGTCGCATAACCGGCAAAGGCCACTTTGACCAGCGCCTGACGGTTGATGGCGTAGTTCAGCGCTTCCCGCACCTTCGGATTATCGAACGGTTTTTGCGTCACGTTCATGCTGATGTAACGCTGCATGATCGACGGGCTGGCAACCAACTGTAGATTTTTGTTTTTCTCCAGAATTGTCGCCAGCTCGTATGGGATCGGGAACGCAAATTGCGCTTCCCCGGTTTGCAGCATTGCCGCGCGGGTGTTGTTGTCCGTTACCGGACGCCAGGTGATCGTATCCAGTTTAGGTAAACCTTTCTGCCAGTAATCCGCAAATTTCTTCACTTTCACGAAATCAGTCTGGTTCCAGGTATCCAACTGATACGGCCCGGTGCCGACCGGATGGAAGCCAATGTCCTTACCGTATTTTTCCAGCGCGGCCGGAGAGATCATCGCCGTCGCCGGGTGCGCCAGAATATTGATAAACGCCGAGAACGGTTGTTTCAGCGTAATTTTTACCGTCGTCGGATCGACCGCTTCGGTTTTATCGATGTTTTTATACAGGTTGTAGCGTTTGAGATGGTTTTCTGGATCGCTCGCGCGATCGAGGTTGGCCTTCACCGCCGCCGCGTTAAAGTCGGTGCCGTCCTGGAATTTTACCCCCTGGCGCAGCTTCAGGGTGTAGATCAGGCCATCGTCGGAAACGGTGTAGCTTTCAGCCAGCACATTTTTTAGCTTCATGTCTTTATCAAGACCAAACAGCCCCTGATAAAACGACTTCGCCACCGCCTGCGATAAAGTGTCGTTCGCATCGTACGGATCGAGCGTGGTGAAATTAGAGCCTACCGCTACCACCACATCTTTAGCAGCAAACGCCGGAGATGCCGCCAGTGCAGAAGCGACGCCCAGCGCAACCAGCCAATTACGGGTTACAAATGTTGTCATATTATTCTCCTGAACCCTGCCTGTTTTATGAGATGTTATAAACGCGATAACGCATTTTCTGCCTGCGGGCGCGCGACATAATGCCCTGGCCCGACTAACTGCAATGGAGCGGGCGCGATCTCCTCCCCACGTTTACGGATGTTGCTGGGGATATCGTCCGACAGCAGCACACGCTGCGGCCTGTGCCGGGAAGGATCGGCCACCGGTACTGCCGCCATTAATTTACGGGTATAGGGATGCTGCGGATTTTCAAACACCGCCCGGCGGGGGCCGATTTCCACAATCTGCCCCAGATACATCACCGCCACGCGATGGCTGATGCGCTCCACTACCGCCATATCGTGTGAAATAAACAGATACGCGATGCCCATTTCCCGCTGCAAATCGAGCAACAGATTAATGATCTGCCCGCGAATCGAGACATCCAGCGCGGAAACTGACTCATCGGCGATAATCACTTTTGGATTCAGCGCCAGCGCGCGGGCGATGCAGATACGCTGACGCTGGCCGCCAGAAAACTCATGCGGATAGCGCCACGCATGTTCCGGGCGCAATCCTACACGCTCAAGCAACCACGCCACCCGCGACGCGGCCGCCTCGCCTTCCAGCAAACCATGCACCCGCAATGGTTCCATTATGGAGTAACCCACCGTCTGGCGCGGGTCGAGCGAAGCGTAAGGGTCCTGAAAAATAAACTGAATATCTCGCCGTAGCGGCTGTAACTTACCGGCAGGAAGCGTGTCGATCCGCCGCCCGTTGAAGGTAATTTCGCCAGCCTGCGACTCCACCAGCCGCAGCAGCGCCCGCCCGGTGGTCGATTTACCGCAGCCGGATTCCCCCACCAGCGAGAGCGTTTCGCCAGGCCAGAGATCAAAGCTGACGTTTTCCACCGCATGCACTTCACGGGTCACGCGGTTAAGAATGCCGCTGCGCAGCGGGAAACGCGTCACCAGGTTGCGCACTTGCAGGATCGGATCGCCTGCCACCACCGTGTCCTGCTCAGTTTGCGGTTCCACACGATCGGGATCGTTCAGTGAAATCAGCGGAAAGCGGCGCGGCAGATCGTGTCCGCTCATCTCGCCTAATTGCGGCACGGCGGCCAGCAGCGCTTTGGTATAAGGGTGCTGCGGCGCGTGGAAAATTTGCTCAACGCTGCCGGTTTCCACCGCTTCGCCCTGATACATCACCAGGACGCGATCGGCAATATCGGCCACCACGCCCATGTCATGGGTGATAAAAATCACCCCCATCGACATATCCTGTTGCAGCACTTTGATCAGTTGCAGGATCTGCGCCTGAATCGTGACGTCCAGCGCGGTGGTCGGTTCATCGGCAATCAGCACCGCCGGGCGGCACGACAACGCCATCGCGATCATCACCCGCTGGCGCATCCCGCCGGAAAGCTGATGCGGGTAACGCGATAAGATGGCCTGCGACTCAGGAATACGCACCTGGTCAAGCATCCGTTTCGCTTCCGCCATTGCCTCTTCGCGGCTCGCCCCCTGATGCAGGCGAATGGACTCGGCAATCTGCTCGCCCACGGTAAATACCGGGTTAAGCGAGGTCATCGGCTCCTGAAAGATCATGGCGATATCCGCGCCGCGCACGCGCTGCATCTGCGCATCGCTTTGTTCTCCCAGTTCAATGACCTGGCGATTACGCCGCCGAAGCAGCATCTGATCGCAGTGAACGTCGCCGCCCGCCTGCTCGATCAGGCGCATCAACGATAACGCCGTAACGGATTTCCCCGATCCCGATTCGCCGACAATCGCCAGCGTTTCGCCTCGCTGAAGCCGAAACGACACATTGCGCACCGCGCTGACGCGTTGCTGCTCCTGCTCGAACGCAATGTTCAAATTTTTGACCGCCAGTACGTCGCTGGCGTCTAATTCGTGACTGTGTGGCACCTGTTGCTCCTCACTCCCGGTAGATCCCCGTCGTTGGCGTATCTCCGGCATATCCCCAGGCGCGATACATGCCTTCGCTGTTAAAAGGTAGGGCGACGTTGCCTTCGTGATCGACGGCAATCAGCCCACCGCTGCCGCCCAGCGCAGGCAATTTCTCCATGACCACACGCTCGCAGGCTTCCGCCAGGCTGAGTCCGCCGTAATCCATCAGCGCGGCAATATCGTAGGCCGCCAATGCGCGGATAAACACCTCGCCCGTTCCGGTACAGGAAACCGCCGCGCTGGCGTTGTTGGCGTAACACCCAGCCCCGACCAGCGGGCTGTCGCCTACGCGACCAGGCAGTTTATTCGTCATGCCGCCCGTCGACGTGGCCGCCGCCAGATTACCAAACCGATCCCGCGCCACCGCGCCCACGGTGCCCATTTTGGTGGTTTCATCCAACGGCGCGCCGCTATGGTCGAGCACCGTTTCTCCGGCGTCACGCGCCGCCAGCAGTTGCGCATAGCGCTCAGGCGTGGAGAAAAGATCGGCAGAAACGCGCTCCATCCCCCTGGAAGCCGCAAACGCTTCCGCCCCGTCCCCCACCATCAGCACATGCGGGCTTTGCTCCATCACCAGCCTGGCGGCCAGCACCGGGTTGCGTAAATGGCGAACGCCAGCGACAGCGCCTGCGTTAAGCGTATTGCCGTCCATGACGCAGGCATCCAGTTCGTGGGTGGCGTCGCGCGTGTAAACCGCGCCGATCCCGGCATTAAATAATGGGCACTCTTCCAGCAAACGCACCGCTTCCGTCACCACATCCAGCGCGCTTTCGCCCGCCTCCAGCATTTTCTGTCCTGTTTCGACGATGTCCGACAGCGCCTGAATATAGCGCTGTTCCTGCTCCTGGCTCATCTGTGCGCGCGTAATTGCGCCTGCGCCGCCGTGAATAGCAATGACTGCTTTGCCCATTATTTGTCGTCCGTTAGCGGTGGCACACAACTTTCCCTATAAATATCAGAATTGTTGTGAGTTATTGATTCGATTTTTGAATATAGAAAGATGCAGGCGGCATGTAAAGGTAAAGGGCCAGCCCCTAAGTCTGAGGTGGCATACAGCCTGCCCGCATTTTCTGACATAATAGACGGATTCGATTTTGCCTCGCAGGAGTGTTTTCATGGAATTTACCGCCGGACTGATGCCGCTTGAAACGGCGCTCACCCAGATGTTGTCGCGCATTACGCCACTCACGGCATTCGAAACCCTGCCGCTGGTTCACTGTTTTGGCCGCATCCTGGCAAACGATGTGGTCTCCCCGCTGGACGTTCCGGGATTCGATAACGCTGCAATGGACGGTTACGCGGTGCGTTTGGCGGATCTGACCGCTGGTCAACCGCTGCCGGTGGCGGGGAAAGCCTTTGCCGGGCAACCGTTCCAGGGGGAATGGCCTGCTGGCGCCTGTATCCGCATTATGACCGGCGCGCCGGTGCCTGCGGGGTGTGAGGCGGTGATCATGCAGGAACAGACGGAGCAAACCGACGAGGGCATCCGCTTTACCGCTGACGTTCGTAACGGACAAAACATCCGCCGCCGTGGGGAAGACATCACCCATGACGCCGTGGTTTTCCCGGCGGGGACTCGCCTGACCACCGCAGAACTGCCGGTACTGGCTTCGCTGGGCATCGCCGAAGCGCAGGTCGTGCGCAAAGTGCGCGTGGCGCTGTTCTCCACCGGCGATGAGCTGCAATTGCCGGGTCAGCCGCTGGGCGACGGGCAAATTTATGACACCAACCGCTTAACCGTACACTTGATGCTTGAACAGTTAGGCTGCGAGGTGATCAATCTCGGGATCATTCGCGATAACCCGCAGCAGCTACGCGCCGCCTTTATCGAAGCCGACAGCCAGGCCGATGTGGTCATCAGCTCTGGCGGCGTTTCAGTGGGCGAGGCGGATTACACCAAAACGATCCTCGAAGAGCTGGGAGAAATCGCGTTCTGGAAACTGGCGATTAAACCGGGCAAACCGTTCGCCTTCGGTAAACTGAGCAACAGCTGGTTCTGCGGTCTGCCGGGCAACCCGGTCTCTGCGGCGCTGACGTTCTATCAGCTCGTGCAGCCGTTGCTGGCGAAACTTAGCGGCAATATCGCCAGCGGTCTGCCAGCGCGTCAGCGCGTGCGTACCGCTTCACGGCTGAAGAAAACGCCGGGTCGTCTTGATTTTCAGCGCGGCATTCTGCAACGCACGGCCGACGGCGAACTGGAAGTCACCACCACGGGACACCAGGGTTCGCATATTTTCAGCTCCTTTAGCATGGGTAACTGTTTTATCGTGCTGGAACGCGATCGCGGTAACGTTGACGCGGGCGAATGGGTGGAAGTAGAGCCGTTTAACGCGCTGTTTGGAGGCCTGTAATGGCGGAACTCAGCGACCAGGAGATGATGCGCTACAACCGGCAAATCATTCTGCGAGGGTTCGATTTTGAAGGACAGGAAGCGCTAAAGGATGCGCGGGTGCTGGTCGTTGGCCTGGGTGGACTCGGGTGTGCGGCAACGCAGTACCTCGCGGGCGCGGGCGTTGGGCAGCTTACGCTGCTCGACTTTGACACCGTTTCAGTGTCGAACCTGCAACGCCAGACGCTGCACAGCGATGCCACCGTCGGGCAGCCGAAGGTGGATTCGGCGCGCGAGGCGCTGGCGCGCATCAACCCTTATATCACCCTTACACCGATCAACGCCCTGCTGGACGAACCGGCGCTGAATGCGCTTATCGCCGGGCACGATCTGGTGCTGGACTGTACTGACAATGTTGCCATCCGTAATCAGCTTAATGCCGGATGTTTCGCCGCCAAAGTGCCGCTGGTTTCCGGCGCCGCCATCCGTATGGAAGGACAGATCACCGTCTTTACCTGGCAGGAAGGCGAACCCTGCTACCGCTGTCTGAGCCGTCTGTTTGGCGAGAACGCCCTCACCTGCGTGGAAGCGGGCGTCATGGCGCCGCTGATAGGGGTGATCGGTTCATTGCAGGCGATGGAAGCCATCAAATTGCTGGCGCATTACGGTCAACCCGCATCCGGCAAGATTGTGATGTACGACGCGATGACCTGTCAGTTCCGCGAAATGAAATTAATGCGCAATCCGGGTTGCGAGGTGTGCGGAGCACAGGTGCCGGATGGCGGCTGACGCCTTATCCGGCCTACGATGGTTTGTAGGCCCGGCAAGCGCAGCGCCCCGGGCATATTGCCGGATGGCGGCTGACGCCTTATCCGGCCTACGATGGTTTATAGGCCCGGCAAGCGCAGCGCCCCGGGCATGTTGCCGGATGGCGGCTAACGCCTTATCCGGCCTGACGATGGTTTGTAGGCCCGGCAAGCGCAGCGCCCCGGGCATGTTGCCGGATGGCGGCTACGCCTTATCCGGCCTACGCGTCGCTCAAAGCGACGTTCGTCCGAACGCGCCCTGCCAGTCGTGCTCAAACTTCGCTACTGCGGCATCGACAGCCGGGTAACTGATAAGCTGCTGCGCGACATCCAGCGGCAGGGTGATGGATTCACACCCGGCCAACAGGCAGTCCAGCGCCTGACGCGGCGTTTTAAAACTGGCCGCCAGCACTTTGGCGTGCGGGGCGTGCATTTTCAGTAGCTGCTGCAAATCATTAACCGTCTGAATACCGTTCCCGCCCTGTGCGTCCACGCGGTTAACGTAAGGCGCCACGTAGTCGGCACCCGCCAGCGCGGATAACAGCCCCTGCGCCGCGCCGTAAACCGCCGTCCCCAGCGTCGGAATACCTTCCGCTTTCAACAACTTAATCGCTGCCAGTCCTTCGGCTGTAACCGGCACTTTTACCACGATATCAGGAATAATCGCCCGCAGCTTACGCGCATCGCTGACCATTCCTTGCGCCGTGCTCGCCATCACCTGAGCGAATAAACGCCCCTGTCCGCCCATCGCGTCGTGCAATTCCGGGAGTAACACCTCCAACGGTTTTTTACCTGCCGCCACGATACTGGGATTCGTCGTCACCCCTGCCAGCGGGAATATACGCGCCAGCGATTTCACGGCCTCAACGTCAGACGTATCCAGATAGAGTTCCATAACCATTCCTCAAACTGTGAGATTTTGCATAGTTTAAGACTATCACGACAAAACCTCTCTGAGAGTTGACCTGCGTCAACATAACTTTCATTCGAAAGCTATTTAATCTTTATACGAAAGAAAGAGAGGCCGTTTATGATTTTCAATATTCAGCGCTATTCTACCCATGATGGCCCCGGCATTCGCACCGTTGTCTTCCTGAAAGGCTGCTCGCTGGGCTGCCGCTGGTGCCAGAACCCGGAAAGCCGCGCACGCGCCAGAGATCTCTTATACGATGCGCGCCTGTGCCTTGACAGGTGCACGCTGTGCGCGCAAGCCGCGCCAGAGGTGATCGAACGCGCGCTGAACGGCCTGCTTATTCATCGCGAAAAACTGACCGATGCGCATCTGGATGCCCTCACCCACTGCTGCCCTACTCAGGCGTTAACCGTCTGCGGCGAAACAAAGCGCGTGGAAGAAATCATGGACACCGTGCTGCGCGACAAGCCGTTTTACGATCGCAGCGGCGGCGGTATAACGCTCTCCGGCGGCGAGCCCTTTATGCAGCCGGAACTGGCCGCCGCGTTGTTCAAAGCCAGCCATGATGCGGGTATCCATACCGCGGTCGAAACCTGTCTGCACGTACCGTGGAAATATATCGAACCGTCCCTGCCGAATGTCGATCTGTTCCTCGCCGATTTAAAACACGTTGCCGAGGCGCCGTTTAAGCAGTGGACCGATGGCAGCGCTTCTCGCGTACTGGAAAACCTGAAAAAGCTCGCTGCCGCCGGTAAAAAAATGATCATCCGCGTGCCGCTCATTCAGGGTTTTAACGCCGATGAAGAGGCGATCAAAGCCATTACCGATTTTGCCGCCGACGAACTGCACGTCGGTGAGATCCATTTTCTGCCCTATCACACGCTGGGCATCAATAAATACCACTTACTCAGTCAGCCCTACTATGCCCCGGACAAACCACTTGATGCGCCCGCGTTGCTTGATTTTGCGCAGCAGTACGCCAGCAGCAAAGGTTTAACCGCGACTTTACGAGGATAATCCCATGACCACACTGAAACTGGATACGCTCAGCGACCGCATCAAAGCGCATAAAACCGCGCTGGTGCACATTGTGAAGCCGCCCGTATGTACGGAGCGCGCACAGCACTACACCGAGATGTATCAGCAACATCTGGATAAGCCGATTCCGGTTCGTCGCGCGCTGGCGCTGGCGCACCATCTGGCGGAACGCACTATCTGGATCAAACATGACGAACTGATTATCGGCAACCAGGCAAGCGAAGTGCGCGCCGCGCCGATCTTCCCGGAATACACCGTCTCGTGGATTGAAAAAGAGATCGACGATCTGGCCGATCGCCCTGGCGCCGGTTTTGCGGTCAGCGAAGAGAACAAACGCGTTTTACACGCCGTGTGCCCGTGGTGGCGTGGTCAGACGGTACAGGATCGCTGCTACGGCATGTTTACCGATGAGCAAAAAGGTCTGCTGGAAACTGGCATCATTAAAGCCGAGGGCAACATGACCTCCGGCGACGCGCATCTGGCGGTAAACTTCCCGCTGCTGCTGGAAAAAGGTCTTGATGGTCTGCGTGACAAGGTGGCGGAACGCCGTTCGCGCATTAACCTGACCGTACTGGAAGACCTGCACGGCGAGCAGTTCCTGAAAGCGATTGATATCGTGCTGGAGGCGGTCAGCCTGCACATCAAACGTTTTGCCGACCTGGCGCGTCAGATGGCGGCGACAGAAAGCCGTGAAAGCCGCCGTGACGAACTGCTGGCGATGGCGGAGAACTGCGATCTCATCGCCCATCAGCCGCCGCAGACGTTCTGGCAGGCGCTGCAACTGTGCTATTTCATCCAGCTGATTTTGCAAATCGAGTCTAACGGCCACTCCGTCTCGTTTGGACGTATGGATCAGTATCTCTGGCCGTATTACCGTCGTGATGTGGAGCAAAACCAGACGCTGGATCGCGAACACGCGATTGAACTGCTGCACAGCTGCTGGCTGAAGCTGCTGGAAGTGAACAAGATCCGCTCCGGCTCTCACTCCAAAGCCTCTGCGGGCAGCCCGCTGTATCAGAACGTCACCATTGGCGGTCAGAGTCTGGTCAACGGTCAGCCGGTGGATGCGGTCAATCCGCTCTCTTACGCTATTCTGGAGTCCTGCGGCCGCCTGCGTTCCACCCAGCCGAACCTCAGCGTGCGCTATCACGCCGGAATGAGCAACGACTTCCTCGATGCCTGCGTGCAGGTTATTCGCTGCGGCTTTGGGATGCCCGCGTTCAATAACGACGAAATCGTTATCCCGGAATTTATTAAACTCGGTATCGACCCACAAGACGCTTACGACTACGCGGCCATCGGCTGTATCGAAACCGCCGTGGGTGGCAAATGGGGCTACCGCTGCACCGGCATGAGCTTCATTAACTTTGCCCGCGTGATGCTGGCAGCGCTGGAAGGCGGTCGCGACGCCACCAGCGGTAAGGTCTTCCTGCCGCAGGAAAAGGCGCTCTCCGCCGGTAACTTCACCAGCTTCGATGAAGTGATGGACGCCTGGGATACGCAGATTCGCTACTACACGCGCAAATCGATCGAAATCGAGTACGTGGTTGACACCATGCTGGAAGAGAACGTCCATGACATTCTCTGCTCGGCGCTGGTGGATGATTGCATCGAACGCGCGAAGAGCATCAAGCAAGGCGGCGCGAAATATGACTGGGTTTCCGGTTTGCAGGTCGGTATCGCTAACCTCGGCAACAGCCTGGCGGCGGTGAAAAAGCTGGTCTTTGAACAGGGGGCTATCGGCCAACAGCAGCTTGCCGCCGCACTGGCCGATGACTTTGAAGGCCTCACTCATGAACAGTTACGCCAGCGGCTGATCAACGGCGCGCCAAAATACGGTAACGACGATGACACCGTCGATACCCTGCTGGCCCGCGCTTATCAGACCTATATCGACGAGCTGAAGCAGTATCACAACCCGCGTTACGGTCGCGGCCCGACCGGCGGCAACTATTACGCCGGAACCTCGTCCATCTCTGCAAACGTACCGTTTGGCGCGGCAACGATGGCGACGCCGGATGGCCGTAAAGCGCATACCCCGCTGGCGGAAGGGGCAAGCCCGGCTTCCGGTACTGACCATCTCGGTCCAACGGCGGTTATTGGCTCCGTCGGCAAACTGCCTACCGGCTCAATTCTCGGCGGCGTGTTGCTCAACCAGAAGCTGAACCCGGCGACGCTGGAGAACGAATCCGACAAGCAGAAGCTGATGGTACTGCTGCGCACTTTCTTCGAAGTGCATAAAGGCTGGCATATTCAGTACAACATCGTGTCGCGCGAAACGCTGCTGGACGCGAAGAAGCACCCGGATCAGTATCGCGATCTGGTGGTCAGGGTGGCCGGTTATTCCGCCTTCTTTACCGCGCTGTCGCCGGATGCGCAGGACGATATCATCGCCCGTACTGAACATATGTTGTAAAAATATGCCCGGTGGCGCTTCGCTTACCAGGCCTACATATTCCCCCGTAGGCCGGATAAGGCGAAGCCGCCACCCGGCTTTCTGACTTTCATTCGAAATTAAATTTGTGCTCCCCGTCACCTTGTTATTAGAATGTTTCAAAACGCAGTGACCCAGGAGCAATGTATGACCGTTAAAGTTATCGTCACTGATATGGACGGAACTTTTCTCGACGACGCCAAAAAGTACGATCACGCACGATTTATGGCGCAGTATCAGGAACTAAAAAAACGCGGCATCGAATTTGTCGTCGCCAGCGGCAATCAGTATTACCAACTCATTTCCTTTTTCCCCGAGCTGAAAGACGAAATTTCCTTCGTCGCGGAAAATGGCGCGCTGGTTTATGAGCATGGCAAGCAGCTGTTTCATGGCGAACTGACCCGGCATGAGTCCCGTATTGTGATTGGCGAGCTGTTAAAAGATAAGCAGCTTAATTTTGTCGCCTGCGGCCTGAAAAGCGCTTATGTCAGCGAACATGCGCCGGAATCTTTTGTGGCGCTGATGTCGAAGCACTACCACCGTCTGCAACCCGTGAAGGATTACCAGGACATTGACGATGTTCTGTTTAAGTTTTCACTGAACCTGCCAGACCAGCAGATCCCCTTCGTGGTCGATGCGCTGCATACGTCGCTGGACGGCATTATGAAACCCGTGACCAGCGGCTTCGGCTTCATCGACTTAATCATACCGGGATTACACAAAGCGAACGGCATCAGCCGTCTGTTGAAACGCTGGGATCTTTCGCCGCAAAACGTGGTGGCGATTGGCGACAGCGACAACGATGCGGAAATGCTAAAAATGGCGCGATACGCTTTCGCGATGGCGAACGCCGCAGACAACATCAAAGCCCTCAGCCGTTATCATACCGATGATAACAACCATCAGGGAGCGTTAAACGTGATTCAGGCCGTACTGGATAACGCCCCGCCTTTTAACGTCTGATTCCAGATACCGGAGCGCTGCTCCGGTTCCCTCCTGCTTTTCCATTCTGCGTACCGCATCAAGTTTTTAAACTTGCATTAACTTATTTATAACTTATATTGTCATTTGTAATTAATTTAAGTTTCGAATGAAAGTCAATGCGAGGTGGTTATGGCTTTAACCTTCACAAGCGATACATTACCGGCCGATCATAAAGCGGCGATCCGGCAGATGAAGCAGGCGTTGCGGGCGCAGCTCGGTGATGTGCAGGGCGTTTTTGACAGGCTCAGCGAGGTGATTGCCACACGCGTGGCGGAAATCAATACGCTCAAAGCGCAGGGCGATGCGGTCTGGCCTGCGCTGTCTTACGCGGATATCCAGTCCGGCGCCATCACGGCAGCGCAGCGTGAACAGATCAAGCGGCGTGGATGCGCGGTCATTAAGGGCCATTTCCCGCGGGAACAGGCGCTGGCATGGGATCAATCCATGCTGGATTATCTGGATCGCAACCATTTTGATGAGGTGTACAAAGGTCCCGGCGATAACTTCTTCGGCACGTTAACCGCCTCCCGCCCTGAAATTTATCCGATTTACTGGTCGCAGGCGCAGATGCAGGCTCGTCAGAGCGAAGAGATGGCGAACGTTCAGTCTTTCCTTAATCGGCTGTGGACATTTGAAAGTGACGGCAGACAGTGGTTCAACCCGGATATCAGCGTGATCTACCCGGATCGCATCCGCCGCCGCCCACCCGGCACCACCTCAAAAGGTCTGGGGGCGCATACCGATTCCGGCGCGCTGGAACGCTGGCTGCTGCCCGCCTATCAACGGGTTTTCGCCAGTATCTTTAACGGCGAGCTGGAGAAGTACGATCCCTGGCATGCCGCCTACCGTACCGAAGTCGAAGAGTATACGGTCGATAACACCACCAAATGCTCGGTTTTCCGCACCTTCCAGGGGTGGACGGCGCTGTCAGATATGCTGCCGGGCCAGGGCTTGCTGCATGTGGTGCCGATTCCAGAAGCGATGGCGTATATCCTGTTACGCCCCCTGCTGGATGACGTTCCTGAAGATGAACTGTGCGGCGTTGCACCAGGCCGGGTGCTGCCGGTTTCGCAACAATGGCATCCGCTGCTGATTGAGGCATTGACCAGTATTCCGCAACTGGAGGCCGGGGACTCCGTCTGGTGGCATTGCGATGTGATCCACTCCGTCGCGCCGGTGGAAAATCAGCAAGGCTGGGGGAACGTGATGTACATCCCCGCCGCGCCGATGTGCGAGAAAAACCTGGCTTACGCGCACAAGGTCAAAGCCGCGCTGGAAACGGGCGCATCGCCAGGCGATTTCCCGCGTGAAGATTACGAAACAAACTGGGAAGGCCGTTTTACGCTGAGCGATCTGAACGTTCACGGAAAACGCGCGCTGGGCATGAGTTAAGCGTCATACAGCCCTTCCCGCTCTACGGCGGTGCGTCGTTTCCCTGGACGTATCCGCCGCACCGACTCCCGCACCGTCAACGTGCCGTTCAGCAACAGCGTACCGATTGGCGCATTCGGACGAACCAGACGTTGTTGCAGCATATGTACCGCCTCCGTCCCCAGCTCATCGCGCGGCACATGTACTGCTGTTAACGGCACATCCTGAATTTCCGCCAGATTAAAGCCGTCAATACTCATCACCGACACATCCTGCGGCACGCGAAGGCCGCGCTTTTGCAACGCGCTGATGACGCCCGCAGCCATAAAATCACCGCCGACCAAAAACGCCGTCGGCAATGCCTTATCCGGCGTATTCGCCAGCCATTCGCTGACCCGCTGCTCCGCCTCTTTCGCACTGAAACTCGGCGATACCAGTAAATCCCGCTTATCGTTAAATTTTAGATTATGGGTTTGCCAGGCGTCGCGAATGCCGGCCAGACGCAGCTCCATCGTGTAGCGACGCAGGCAGAGCACCGTCATCACGTCGCGATGCCCCATTGAAAAAAGATAATCAGCGGCAAGTTCGCCAATGGCGCGGTGATCGGGCGAAACGGCTGGCAAACGCATTCGCTGGTCGCGGCAATTAATCAGTACGCAGGGTTTCCCCACGTCCACCGCCAAATCGTGAATATGCGGATCGTCAATCCCTAACAAAATCGCCGCCTGCGTTTCCGCTTCGTTCATCCGCGCGAGGAAAAGCTGCGCGTCACTGTCCAGCTCCTCAAGCGCGCAATAACGCAGCCGTACTTCATACGCCGTCAGTCCTTTACTCACGTTCTGAATCACGCGGTAGTAAAAGATGTCGGACCGCTCATCAAACGCCCGCTGCGGCGCAAAGACCACCAGACTATTCAGCAATAGCCTGCCTGCCGCCATCCCGTCCATGACGCCCAGCTCCCGCGCGCACTCCAGCACTTTGTTGCGCGCTTTTTCACTGGTATTTGCCTTCCCCGCCAGCACGCGGGAAACGGTGCTGACGGAAAGCTGCGTCCGCGCGGCAATTTCACTGATTTTGAGCCTTTTATCCATTTTGTGATCTTGCTCCATTTGCTAAATGAAAAAATTTTCATAACGCACAAACAGGGAAATAACTGGCTTAATGCCCATCTTGCCAGAGCGATACCGTTAGTAATGAGAAAACTTGCACAAAATCCGCTATTGCCCGCCCATTTTCTCACTTAACCTGAACTTGTCACACAACTTACATACTAGTTGTATAGCAACTAAGAATAAATAAAAAGATAACTTTCAATGAGATAACAATATTTGTGTGACACCCAAACGTTTATTTCCCCTACCGTCCGTCTTGTGGAGAAAAGAAATGAGTCAGGACATCAATAACACTGTCGCCGCGAGTAAAACCCGCCGCGTCATCAAAAATTTGCGCTGGTATGTGCTGGTGCTGTTCTTACTGGGTGTGACCGTTAACTACATCACGCGTAACTCGCTGGGTATCCTGGCGCCGGAGCTGAAAGAGAGTCTGGGGATCACCACCGAGCAATACTCCTGGATTGTCGGCGCGTTCCAGATTGCCTACACCATTTTCCAGCCCCTGTGCGGCTGGCTGATCGATGTGATTGGCCTGAAGATTGGCTTTATGGTCTGCGCCGGGATCTGGGCGCTAATGTGTATCTTCCACGCGGGCGCCGGAAGCTGGCTGCATCTGGCAATTTTGCGCTTCTTTATGGGCGCATCTGAAGCGGCCGCTACGCCAGCCAACGCCAAAACCATCGGCGAATGGTTCCCGAAATCAGAGCGTCCGGTCGCGGCGGGCTGGGCAGGCGTCGGCTTCTCAATTGGCGCCATGCTGGCGCCGCCAATCATCTACTTCGCGCACGCCTCATTCGGCTGGCAGGGCGCATTTATGTTTACCGGCGTGCTGGCGCTGCTGTGGGTGATCCTGTGGTGGGCGTTCTACCATAACCCGGAACAGCACCCGAACCTGAGTGGAGAGGAGCTGGAGTATATCAAGCAGGATAACGAGCCTCCGGCCGTGAAACTGCCCTTCCTGACCGCGCTGAAAACCGTGTCGAAAAATAAACGTTTCTACGGTATCGCGATCCCGGCCTTTATGGCAGAACCGGCCTGGGCGGTGCTGAGCTTCTGGGTGCCGCTGTATCTGGCGAAGGAACACGGTATGGATCTGAAGCAGATCGCCATGTTCGCCTGGCTGCCGTTCCTCGCCGCCGATCTCGGCAGCGTGGCGAGCGGCTACCTCACCCGCCTGTATACCCGTCTGTTTGGCTGCTCTCGCGTTAACTCCGTGGTGGCAAGCTCCGTGACCGGCGCGTTTCTGATGATTTCTCTCGGCATCGTGGCCATTACCCGCGATCCGTATATCACCATCGTGCTGATCTCCATCGGCGGCTTCGGTCATCAGATCATCTCCTGCATGCTGAGCGCGCTGGTCGTGGAGTCGTTTGATAAAGGCCAGATGGCGACCGTCAACGGAATGCGCGGCTCTGCGGCGTGGATCGCCAGCTTCCTCTTCTCTCTGTTAATTGGCGTTACCGCCGACAAAATCGGCTTTAACCCGCTCTTTATCGCCATGGGGTTCTTTGACCTGATTGGCGCTGTTTTCCTGGTGGCATTTATTGCTGAACGTCGCGCCAAGCGCGCCTGATAGTGGATGTATTGCGTATGAAAACCCTGAAAAACTGGATTGTAGAGAAACAGTCGGCCCATCATCTGGAACTGCTGGTCGATGGTCAACACCATCTGTGCCTGTACGTACTGGAAGAAAATCTGTTTCGCGTGCTGATCAAACGTAAAGGCGAACTGGCATTAGACAGAACCTGGAGTATCGCCCCGGCGCAGGATGTGCCGTGGGAAGGCCGCAGCCGTGAGGATGTCAGCGGCTTTAGCTGCCCGGCCTGGCAACTGACGCAGCAGGATGGCGCGCTGATTGTCGCCACTGAGCAACTGCGCGTGACCGTCCACCAGCCGCTGTGGCTGGAGTGGCACTATCGCGATGAAACGGGCGACTGGCAGCCGCTGGTCAACGACCGCCCCACCAGCGCCTATCTGCTGAACGCTCACGGCGACGGCGTGGCGCACTATTTAAGCCGCCGTAAAGATGAACGTTTTTACGGTCTGGGCGAGAAAGCGGGCGACCTGCAACGCAACGGCCAACGCTATGAGATGCGCAACCTTGACGCGATGGGCTATAACGCGGTCAGCACCGATCCGCTGTACAAACATATTCCATTCACCATCGCCCGCCGCGATGACGTCAGCTACGGTCTGTTTTACGACAACCTGAGCAGCTGCTGGCTGGATCTGGGCAATGAAATCGACAACTATCATACCGCCTATCGCCGCTGGCAGGCGGAAGCGGGCGATATCGATTACTACATCTTTACCGGCAAGCGCGTGCTGGATGTCACCAAAGCCTTTGTGCGCCTGACGGGGAAAACCCTGTTCGGGCCGAAGTGGAGCCTGGGTTACAGCGGCTCGACCATGCATTACACCGATGCGCCGGACGCGCAAAACCAGCTGATGAACTTTATCCGTCTGTGCAATGAACACGCGATTCCGTGCGATTCGTTCCAGCTTTCATCTGGCTACACCTCCATTAACGGCAAACGCTACGTCTTTAACTGGAACTACGACAAGGTGCCGCAGCCGAAAGTGATGACCCAGGCATTCCACGATGCGGGGTTGAAGCTGGCGGCCAACATTAAACCGTGTCTGTTGCAGGATCACCCGCGCTACAACGAAGTCGCGGAAAGAGGGCTGTTCATTCGGGATTCGGAAACCGACGCGCCGGAACGTTCAAGTTTCTGGGATGACGAAGGTTCTAACCTTGATTTCACCAATCCGCAAACCGTCGCCTGGTGGCAGGAAGGCGTCACCACACAGTTGCTGGAGATGGGGATCGACTCCACCTGGAACGACAACAACGAGTTTGAAGTGTGGGATGGCGAAGCCCGCTGCCACGGCTTTGGCCGCGAAATCGCCATCAAACATATTCGCCCGGTCATGCCGCTGTTGATGATGCGCGCCTCGCTGGAAGCGCAGCAGCGCTTTGCGCCGGAAAAACGCCCGTACCTGATCTCCCGTTCCGGCTGCGCCGGGATGCAGCGTTACGTGCAAACCTGGAGCGGCGATAACCGCACCAGCTGGAATACCCTGCGCTACAACACCCGCATGGGGCTGGGGATGAGTCTGTCCGGGCTGTATAACGTGGGTCACGACGTCGGCGGTTTCTCTGGCGATAAACCGGATGCGGAGCTGTTCGTGCGCTGGGTACAGAACGGCGTGATGCACCCTCGCTTTACCATCCACTCATGGAATGACGATCATACGGTGAATGAGCCGTGGATGTACCCGGGCGTAACGCCGGCGATTCGTAGCGCGATTGAGCTACGTTACCGTCTGCTGCCCTACTTCTACACGCTGCTGTGGCAGGCGCACGCCGACGACGAGCCGATGCTGCGCCCCACTTTCCTCGACCACGAGCACGACGCGCAAACCTTCGCAGAGTGCGACGACTTCCTGCTTGGCCGCGATATTCTGGTGGCAAGCGTGGTGGAACCCGGTCAACGTGAACGCCGCGTCTGGCTGCCGGATAACGAAACCGGCTGGTACGATTTCGATAGCCACGAATGGTTCTCTGGGGGCCAGTGGATCACGCTGAACGCGCCGCTGGAAAAACTGCCGCTGCTGGTACGCGCCGGTGCAGGCCTGCCGCTGAGCGAACGGATCACCCATGTCAGCGCTGAACGCGACGATACCCGCGAGCTGAAACTGTTCCCGGTTAAAGGCGTGGGGACAACGTCCGGTCTGCTGTTTGAAGACGATGGCGAAAGCTGGGGTTATCAGACAGGCAATGCCCTGTGGGTGGAATGGGAGATGGTGTGCGATGGGGCGACCGTCAACCTGAAGATCAACGCGCGTGGCGACTATCGTCCGGCATGGAACATGTTGAAGGTATCGTTACCGGTAGGGGAAAAACGTACGCTGCGGGTGAACGGCGTTGAAGGGAGTGAGTGGGTGCTCTGAAAACTGCCGGGGGGCGGCTTCGCCTTACCCGGCCTACAAACTGTAGCGTAGGCCCGGTAAGCGTAGCGCCACCGGGCTTTTTTTTAGCCGTCGATCCCTTTACTACGCAGATAATCTTCGTAGTTGCCGCTGAAGTCCACCACACGCTGCGGCGTAATTTCCAGCACGCGCGTCGCCAGCGAGCTAACAAACTCACGGTCGTGAGAAACGAAAATCAGGGTGCCCTGATACATCTCCAGCGCCATGTTCAGCGATTCGATCGATTCCATATCCAGGTGGTTGGTCGGTTCGTCCATCACCAGGATATTCGGTTTCTGCATCATCAGCTTACCGAACAACATACGCCCTTTTTCACCACCGGAGAGCACCTTCGCCGGTTTTCTGATATCGTCCTGGCTGAACAACAGACGGCCAAGAATGCTGCGTACAGCCTGCTCGTCATCGCCTTCCTGCTTCCACTGACTCATCCATTCAAACACCGTCAGGTCATTTTCGAACTCATATTCGTGATCCTGCGCGTAATACCCAATGCGCGCGTTCTCTGACCATTTCACGGTGCCGTTATCCGGCGCCAGATCGCCCACCAGCGTTTTCAGCAACGTGGATTTACCCACGCCGTTAGTCCCGAGTACCGCAAGCTTTTCGCCCACTTCCAGCAACAGATTAACGCCCTTGAACAGCGGGCCGTTATCAAAGCCTTTCGCGAGCGCTTCCACTTCCAGCGCGTTACGGAACAGCTTCTTATCCTGTTCAAAACGGATGAACGGGTTCTGACGGCTGGAGGCCTTCACCTCATCAAGCTTAATTTTATCAATCTGACGGGCACGAGACGTTGCCTGGCGAGACTTAGACGCGTTAGCGCTAAAGCGGCTGACGAAAGATTGCAGATCTGCAATCTGCGCCTTTTTCTTGGCGTTATCGGCCAGCAGACGTTCACGCGCCTGGGTGGCGGCAGTCATATACTCGTCGTAGTTACCCGGGTAAATGCGCAGTTCGCCGTAATCCAGATCCGCCATATGCGTACACACCATATTCAGGAAGTGACGGTCGTGCGAAATGATGATCATGGTGCTGTCACGTTCGTTCAGTACCTGCTCCAGCCAACGGATCGTGTCGATGTCGAGGTTGTTGGTCGGTTCATCAAGCAGCAGGATATCGGGGTCGGAAAACAGCGCCTGCGCCAGCAGGACACGCAGCTTCCAGCCTGGCGCGACTTCGCTCATCGGGCCGTAGTGCTGCTCAACCGGAATACCCACGCCCAGCAGCAGTTCACCCGCGCGCGCTTCGGCAGAGTAACCATCCATTTCGCCGTATTTCACTTCCAGATCGGCCACTTTATAGCCATCTTCTTCGCTCATTTCCGGCAGCGCGTAGATGCGGTCGCGTTCCTGTTTCACTTCCCACAGTTCAACATGCCCCATGATCACCGTGTCGAGTACGCTGAACTCTTCGAAGGCAAACTGATCCTGGCGCAGCTTACCGATACGCTCGTTTGGATCGAGAGAGACGTTGCCCAGCGTCGGTTCGAGATCGCCGCCGAGGATTTTCATAAAGGTGGATTTACCGCTACCGTTGGCGCCAATCAGGCCGTAACGGTTGCCGCCGCCAAATTTGACGGAAATATTTTCAAACAGCGGCTTGCTGCCGAACTGCATGGTGACGTTGCTGGAAACTAACACTGGCGTATCCTGAAAAATATGTGACAAACCGCTTATTATGCCACAAGTCTTAAATAAGATCGCGCCTCACGGTAAGCCGCTAAAATTGTCCTCACGGGAAAAAAATGTGATTTCGTACACATCTGAATTCCCACTTAACGGGAATGCACATATAATGCGCTCCCAACATGACAGAATTCTCAACCCAATAGCCTGCCAGGCACTGAATCTCGCATAACATGAATATGAAATTAACAACGTTTTTCGCGGCGGCCCTCGCTGTAGTTGGCTTTTGCAGCACCGCCTCAGCGGTGACTTATCCTTTACCGACCGATGGCAGTCGCGTCGTTGGTCAAAACCAGGTGATCACTATCCCGGAAGGCAATACCCAACCGCTGGAGTATTTTGCGGCTGAATACCAGATGGGGCTGTCTAACATGCTGGAAGCGAACCCGGGTGTTGATACCTTCCTGCCAAAAGGCGGTACGGTGCTGAACATTCCTCAGCAGCTGATCCTGCCGGACACCGTGCATGAAGGCATTGTCATTAACAGTGCGGAAATGCGTCTGTACTACTACCCGAAAGGCACCAACACGGTGATCGTCCTGCCGATTGGTATCGGTCAGTTAGGGAAAGACACGCCAATCAACTGGACAACGAAAGTTGAGCGTAAGAAAGCAGGCCCGACCTGGACGCCGACGGCGAAAATGCATGCCGAATACCGCGCGGCGGGCGAACCGCTGCCTGCCGTCGTGCCGGCTGGCCCGGATAACCCGATGGGTCTGTACGCGCTGTACATTGGTCGTCTGTATGCGATTCATGGCACCAACGCCAACTTCGGTATCGGCCTGCGCGTCAGCCACGGCTGCGTCCGTCTGCGTAACGACGACATCAAGTTCCTGTTTGAAAATGTGCCGGTCGGCACCCGCGTACAGTTTATCGACGAGCCGGTGAAAGCGACTACTGAGCCAGATGGCAGCCGTTACATTGAAGTCCATAACCCGCTGTCTACCACGGAAGCGCAGTTCGAAGGCGGCGAGATCGTACCGATTAACCTGAACAAAAGCGTTCAGAGCGTCACCAGCCAGCCTGATGTCGATCAGTCTGTGGTTGAGCAGGCCGTTCAGAACCGCTCCGGTATGCCGGTTCGTCTGAACTGATCAAAGCAATGTGCCGGGTGGCGACTCTCGCCTTACCCGGCCTACCGCATCGGCCCGATAAGCGTAGCGCCATCGGGCCATCACTTCAGCAGCAACAATCCATATCCCACCAGCGCCGCCCAGAGCAGCATCGGCAACGAATACCAATGAAACCGCCACCAGATACGCCGATCATTTGCCATCCGCAATGCAATCAGATTCGCCAGCGATCCCGGTAGCAAACCAAAACCACCGATATTGACCGCCCAGGCCAGCAACGCGGTCGGCGGAACGTAGTTGAGCAATAAAATCGTGGCGGGCACATTGCTGATAAACTGCGACAGACCGAGTGCAGTCAGCCAAAGCCCCGGCGCAGAGAGCGTTTCAACATGGCGCAGTACGCCCTGTAACACCGGTAGCTGTATCAATAAATGCACGTCGATAAACATCGCCATAAACACCAGCAGTAACGTCCAGTCGACGCTCAGTACCACGCGGCGCGCCAGGACGATGAACCCTGCCGCCACAATCGCCAGCCCCCAGAGTTCCTGCTTCAGTTCAAGCGCGGTCAGAAACACGATATACAACCCAAGGCAGCTCCACACCAGGCGCGGTTGCCACTCAGGGGCGCGCGTACCGGTATGGTACTGCAACGCCTTCCCCGGAAAACAAAGGCCGCACAGCACCAACAGCGTCAGCATCATCACGGCGGCAAGCGGCGCCATCTGCCAGACAAAAGCCGCAAATGAGAGACCAGAACGCCCCCACAACAAAATATTTTGCGGATTGCCAATCGGCGTGAGCAGCGAACCGGCGTTGACCGCCAGCGCCTCAAAGATAATCAGCCGGTTTACCGGAATCGCACACAGTCTTTTCAGGGTAATAGTCAGCGGAACGACGATAAACAGCGCCACATCGTTGGTCAGGAACGTTGACAGCACCGCCGCCGCCAGCACCATAAACATTGCCAGACGGCGTTCCGTTTTAAAACGACGAACCATTCTGCGGCCCAGCACATCAAAATATCCGCTCAGCTCAACGCCTTTGGTCAGCAGCATCAAACCGCTCAGCGTAATAATGGTGTGCCAGTCAATTGCACCCGGCCAGGTGCGGGGAGTAAACGGGACGAACAGACTGAGTCCGGCCCCGACAAGGAGTAATAACAGCAGGAAACGATCGCGTCTTAATGCCCGCAGAAAAGGAAAACTCATTCAGAAGGCGTTCCGTGCTTTTGCGTAAACAGGCGGAAAGCCTCAAGCGTTTCCTGGCTTACATGGTGCTCCATCCCTTCCGCATCGCGGCGTGCGATTTCCGGGCTGACGCCCAGCACCAGTAAAAAGTTTTCCACGATCTGGTGGCGTTCACGGCTTTCCTGCGCCAGCTTCTCGCCTTCTGCGGTCAGGAATACCCCGCGCCAGGGGATCATTTCGATAAGCCCTACCGACGCCAGACGCTTGAGCATCTTGGCGACCGTCGGCTGGGAAACGCCAAGTCGCGCCGCCATATCAACCTGACGCGCTTCACCGACCTCGATAATTAAATCGGAAATCAGCTCAACGTAGTCATCAATCAGTTCACGGCGATGCGCTTCCCTGACCTGGCGGAACCCTTCGACGTGTTCTTCGACATTCACTAATTGCGTCACTTTTTTTGTTGTTGGCGTACCTGCGCGACGACTCATTCTGCTTCCTCGTTACTGTGACGCGTTAATTGCATCTGGCTGGAGTGGGCCCATTGTAAACCAGAGTTGCACAGGCTCAAAAATTTAACGTTTTAGCAATAGCTATATAATATAGCCTGTGCTATATCTGTATGTAATGCAGGCATCCCTCACGGATCGATGGGATCGTAAAGTCAGGAGGTTTCTATGAACGAATTTAAGAGGTGTATGCGCGTGTTTAGCCACTCTCCCTTTAAAGTACGGTTAATGCTGCTGTCCATGCTGTGTGACATGATCAACAGCAAACCCGAGCAGGATCAGCCCTCGTCAAAATAACGCGGCGTCGCGGTACGCCGCTCCATTTTGACGCCATCTTCGCGGCCATCAAGGCACGCTCTGCGCTGTGTTTTATCTCAATACCCTTTCTTTTTGTCGGTTTTGCTGCCCCCTTCGCAAAACATTTTCCTTGTAGTAGTTGACCTTCTTATACACACGCTCTATCGTTGCGCAGCCCTGCATATATTGCGGCTCGCAGATGCGGACCCCATCCCCTCTTCACGCACTTTCCGGCAGGTATTGACCCTTAACGCCAGGGTGAGCACATGGCGTTTTTGCAATAGTGGCATATGAATTTAACCCTCAAAGACTCGCTTATTGCCCGCAGCAGGGCCATTAGCCCGTGGACTGGCTTCTACTTTTTACAGTCGCTGCTGATTAACCTCGCGTCGGGCTACCCGTTTAGCCTGTTCTATACAGCGGCCTTTACCTGCCTATTGCTATTGCTCTGGCGCACCGCGCCGCGCGCGCAAAAGGTGTTGATCGGGCTATGCTCGCTGATCGCCGCCATGTATTTCCCGTTCGGCCAGGCCTACGGCTCGCCAAACTTTAATACGCTGCTGGCGCTGCATTCGACCAACGTGGAAGAGTCCACCGAAATCCTGACCATCTTCCCGTGGTACAACTATCTGGTAGGCCTCTTTATCTTTGCGCTGGGCGTGATTGCCGTTCGCCGTAAGCAAGAGACGGAGAAAAAAGCCTGGCGCATTGTGGACAGCGTGTGTCTGCTGTTCAGCGTCATCGCCTTTTTTGTCGCGCCGGTGCAAAACCTGGCGTGGGGCGGCGTGTTTAAATTAAAAGACACCGGCTACCCGGTTTTTCGCTTCGTGAAGGATGTCATCGTCAACAACAATGAGGTGATTGAGGAGCAAGAGCGGATGGCGAAGCTGTCCGGGATGAAGGATACCTGGACGGTCACTGCGGTTAAGCCCCGATACCATACCTACGTGGTGGTGATCGGTGAAAGCGCGCGGCGTGACGCAATGGGCGCATTCGGCGGTCACTGGGATAACACCCCGTTCGCCAGTACCGCCAACGGTTATTTTTTCATGGATTACGTTGCCGCCAGCGGCTCAACGCAAAAATCGCTCGGTTTAACGCTCAACCGCGTGGTCGACAACAAGCCGCAATTCCAGGATAACTTTGTGACGCTGGCCAACCGTGCCGGTTTCCAGACCTGGTGGTTCTCGAATCAGGGGCAAATCGGCGAATACGATACGGCTATCGCCAGCATCGCGAAACGTGCCGATGAAGCGCACTTCCTGAAAAGCGGAGACTTCGAAGCTGACAAGAATACGCGTGACGATGCGCTGTTAAAAATGACCGCTCAGGTACTGGAGACAGAACGCACGCAGCCGCAGTTAATTGTGCTGCACCTGATGGGCTCGCACCCGCAGGCCTGCGATCGCACGCAGGGAAAATACGACGTTTTCGTGCAGTCGAAAGAGACCTCTTGCTACCTGTACACCATGACCCAAACGGACGCGTTGCTGGGAAAACTGTACGCGCAGTTGCGTAACAGCGGCGACAGCTTCTCTATGGTCTACTTCTCGGATCATGGTCTCGCATTTAAAGAGCGCGGGAAAGAGGTGCAGTATCTGGCGCATGACGACAGGTATCAGCAGAATTTTCAGGTGCCGTTTATGGTGCTTTCCAGCGATGACAAAGCGCATCGCGTGATTAAAGCGCGCCGCTCGGCAAATGATTTCTTAGGCTTTTTCTCGCAATGGACGGGGATCAGCGCGAAGGAGATTAAAACCAAATACCGTTTTATCTCTGAGCAGAAAGCCGGGCCGGTCTTCATCACCAACTTCAAGTTGCAGAAGGTGGATTACAACCATCTGGGTACGGATATGTTTAGTACCAAACAGCGCTAACCTGTAGTCCTGATAATGTTGTAGGCCTGATAAGACGCCTCAGCGTCGCCATCAGGCATTGCCGGATGGCGGCATAAATACCTTATCCGGCCTACACATCAGACAAAAAAAATCCGCCCGAGGGGCGGATTTTTCATATCACCGAAGTGATTAGAAGCGGTAACCAACACCGGCGATCCAGGTGCCGACGTCCACGTTACGGATACGGCTCTGCTCATAAGAGAAGTCCAGCGCAACGTTTTCGATCGGGTTGAACTGCAAACCGGCACCGTAGGAGAAACCGTAGTCGCTGGTGTCGTGTTTGTCAGCCGGAGTGGCAGCAGTCTGGAATTTACCGTAACCCACACCAACAACACCGTAGATGCTTGCCCAGTCGTTCAGACGGTAAGCAGGGCCGGCGGTGAGGCCGTAGTACTGAGTTTTGTTGTAATCGCCAGCACCGTTAGTACGATCTTTTTCTGTGTAGGTGAAGGAACCGATTACGCCCAGCGGGTTGTTGTCCTGCTCGTAGCGATACTTCAGGTTAAAACCGTTCATTTTGTTCGCTGCGCCCTGAGCATCGCTCTGAGCGTAACCACCCGTAACGGTAGAAGTAGCAGCTACAGCAGTACCTGCGGAAATAGCCAGAACAGCGGCCAGTGCTGAAAGACATGCAATTTTTTTCATAACCACCTCAAATGTGCTTCAAGTAAATCCTAAGTTATAAATATATCAAAAATTGATGAGAAACTCTTTGCGATTCGCGATGTCTAACGGGTCTTTTCGTGTAACAGAACATTTCCATAACCCGCTATCTCTTTCAAATAACATCACTTTTCCGGTGAAGCGCACCATTATTACGCGCACAATATGGTACATTCATCCAGATAATTCCTAATTACGCAGTTTATTAATCCATCAATTCATCGATATTTTACGGATTCTCCGGGATTTTTTTTCAACGAATACTCAACCGTCAGAGGTTATTTCTATTACACTGCCTTTTTTACTTCTATTGACATTAATTGACAGGAGAAAGGATGCCGGGGTCGTCACGTAAGCCAGTCTGGCTGCCTATTTTGGTTTTGCTCATTGCGATGTCCTCTATTCAGAGCGGAGCCTCGCTGGCGAAATCGCTGTTCCCTCTCGTCGGGGCGCCGGGCGTTACCGCACTGCGTCTGGCACTAGGCACGCTAATCCTGATTGCGTTCTTTAAGCCCTGGCGTCTGCGCTTTGCCAGAGAACAGCGGCTGCCGCTCCTGTTTTACGGTCTGTCGCTTGGCGGGATGAACTACCTGTTTTACCTGTCGATTCAGACGGTGCCGCTCGGCATCGCCGTTGCGCTGGAGTTCACCGGGCCGCTGGCGGTCGCGCTGTTCTCGTCCAGACGGCCTGTCGATTTCATTTGGGTTGTGCTGGCCGTGCTTGGACTCTGGTTCCTGTTGCCGCTTGGTCAGGGCGTATCGCATGTTGATTTAACGGGTGCCGCGCTGGCGCTCGGCGCAGGCGCCTGCTGGGCTATCTATATTCTGACCGGGCAGCGGGCGGGTGAAGAACACGGCCCCGCGACCGTGGCGGTAGGCTCGCTCATTGCGGCGATCGTTTTCGTTCCGGTTGGCGCGCTACAGGCGGGAGAAGCACTATGGCACTGGTCGATTCTCCCGCTGGGTCTGGCTGTCGCCGTGCTGTCAACGGCGCTGCCCTACTCGCTGGAAATGATCGCGCTGACGCGACTGCCCACGCGAACGTTTGGGACGCTGATGAGCATGGAGCCCGCGCTGGCTGCCGTTTCGGGGATGATTTTCCTGGGAGAAACGCTGACGCTTGTGCAGCTTCTGGCCCTGGCCGCCATCATTGCCGCCTCGATGGGGTCCACGCTCACCATCCGGCGGGAAACGAAAATTCAGCAAGTCGACATTAATTAACGTTACAATTCTGCATGATTTGCATAATCATGCAGAATATTGCTTTTATCCTTCTCATTATTATTATCTCCGCTATTTTTATGCTGCCTGCAAACCTATTTATGTTTATCGCTCATAGTGAATGAGAATTATTAACATGCTGACGCTTAATTTAATAACATATTGATTTTTAATCATTTTCAATATTAAACACTTTCTGCGCTATTAAAGTGATAGGCACAGACAGAAAAGCAAAATGAAAAACCGGTGCTATACTTAGTTTCGTTAATTACCTGGGACACAAAACATCAAGAGGATATGAGATTATGAGTACCGCTAAACTGGTAAAAACGAAAGCGTCTAATCTGCTTTATACCCGCAACGATGTATCAGACAGCGATAAGAAAGCGACGGTTGAGTTGCTGAATCGTCAGGTGATCCAGTTCATTGACCTGTCACTGATCACTAAGCAGGCTCACTGGAATATGCGCGGTGCTAACTTTATTGCCGTACATGAGATGCTGGATGGCTTCCGTACAGCGCTGACCGACCACCTTGATACCATGGCAGAACGTGCCGTACAGCTGGGTGGCGTGGCATTAGGGACAACGCAAGTGATTAACAGCAAAACACCGCTGAAAAGCTACCCGCTGGATATCCATAGCGTTCAGGATCACCTGAAAGAGCTGGCGGATCGTTACTCTGTTGTCGCCAATGACGTCCGTAAAGCCATCAGTGAAGCCAAAGACGAAGACACTGCTGATATCTTTACCGCGGCTTCCCGCGACCTCGATAAATTCCTGTGGTTCATCGAAGCCAACATCGAATAAGCAGCATGATAAGTAAGACCTATGAACCCTCGCTTCGGCGGGGGTTTTGCACTTTTATAGTGCATCAAATTTCTTCCGCCCTGCCGTAAAGTAAAATATTTGTAATAATCACCTCACACAATCGTTAACGAGAGATTGTTTTAGCAACAATTTTTGCGCTAAATAGTCATACCGTTTGCACCCGATTCGGTCTGCACTAAATCAGTGCCCCAAAACGGTGCAATCCGTCAGTTTTGCCACGCTTATTGTGCATTAAAATGAAACGCCTTCTTTTTAAAACAATGAGTTGCATAATTGGCACGATTCTTTCATTACGCCATATGTTCTCGCAGGGGATCGCCCCGTGGATATAAAAGGAAATGCTATGAAGTCTGTATTAAAAGTTTCACTGGCTGCACTTACCCTGGCTTTTGCGGTGTCTTCTCACGCCGCGGATAAGAAACTCGTCGTGGCAACCGACACGGCGTTCGTTCCGTTTGAATTCAAACAGGGCGACAAATACGTTGGCTTTGATGTGGATCTGTGGGCCGCTGTCGCGAAAGAGCTGAATCTGGACTACACCCTGAAACCGATGGATTTCAGCGGCATCATCCCGGCGTTGCAAACCAAAAACGTCGACCTGGCGCTGGCAGGCATCACGATCACCGACGAACGTAAAAAAGCGATCGACTTCTCTGACGGCTATTACAAAAGCGGTCTGTTGGTCATGGTGAAAGCCAATAACAACGATGTGAAAAGCGTGAAAGACCTCGACGGCAAAGTGGTTGCGGTGAAGAGCGGCACCGGTTCTGTCGATTACGCGAAAGCAAACATCAAAACCAAAGATCTACGTCAGTTCCCGAATATCGATAACGCCTACATGGAACTGGGCACCAACCGCGCGGACGCCGTTCTGCACGATACGCCAAACATCCTCTATTTCATCAAAACCGCGGGCAATGGTCAGTTCAAAGCGGTAGGTGAGTCTCTGGAAGCGCAGCAATACGGCATCGCCTTCCCGAAAGGCAGCGACGAACTGCGTGAGAAAGTGAACGGCGCGCTGAAAACGCTGCGTGAAAACGGCACCTATAACGAAATCTACAAAAAATGGTTCGGTACTGAACCTAAATAATAACGCTGTATTTTAGCTCGTTACGCCCGGTGGCGCTTGCGCTTACCGGGCGTACAGGCCTTTGAGTATTTTCACCACGGTAACAGGAACAATTTATGGAGTTTGACTGGAGTGCCATCTGGCCCGCCATCCCGCTGTTGATTGAAGGCGCCAAAATGACCCTGTGGATTTCAATCCTTGGTCTGGCTGGCGGCCTGGTCATCGGGCTGCTTGCGGGTTTTGCGCGCACCTTTGGTGGTTGGATCGCCAACCACGTTGCGCTGGTCTTTATCGAAGTGATTCGCGGTACGCCTATCGTTGTGCAGGTGATGTTTATCTACTTCGCGCTGCCGATGGCGTTTAACGATCTGCGAATTGATCCCTTCAGCGCTGCCGTTGTCACCATCATGATTAACTCGGGCGCGTACATTGCAGAAATCACGCGCGGTGCGGTGCTGTCTATCCACAAAGGTTTTCGCGAAGCGGGCCTGGCATTAGGGCTGTCTCGCGGCGAAACCATTCGCCACGTTATTTTACCGCTCGCGCTGCGCCGTATGCTGCCGCCGCTCGGTAATCAGTGGATTATCAGCATCAAAGATACCTCGCTGTTTATTGTTATCGGCGTCGCTGAACTGACTCGTCAGGGGCAGGAAATCATCGCCGGTAACTTCCGCGCGCTGGAAATCTGGAGTGCCGTTGCGGTGTTCTATCTGATCATTACGCTGGTGCTGAGTTTCATTCTGCGTCGTCTGGAAAGAAGGATGAAAATCCTGTGATTGAATTTAAAAACGTCTCCAAGCATTTTGGGCCAACCCAGGTGCTGCACAATATTGATCTGAACATCAAACAGGGTGAAGTGGTGGTCATCATCGGGCCATCCGGCTCCGGGAAGTCCACTCTGCTGCGCTGCATCAACAAACTGGAAGAGATCACGTCCGGCGAGTTGATTGTTGATGGTCTGAAAGTGAACGATCCGAAGGTGGATGAGCGGTTAATCCGTCAGGAAGCCGGCATGGTGTTCCAGCAGTTCTATCTCTTCCCGCATCTGACGGCGCTGGAAAACGTCATGTTCGGGCCGCTGCGCGTGCGCGGCGCGAAGAAAGAAGATGCCGAAAAGCAGGCCAAAGAGTTATTAGCGAAAGTCGGGCTGGCAGAGCGTGCGCATCACTACCCTTCCGAACTTTCCGGCGGTCAGCAGCAGCGTGTGGCGATTGCCCGCGCGCTGGCGGTGAAGCCGAAAATGATGCTGTTTGATGAACCGACCTCCGCGCTGGACCCGGAACTGCGTCACGAAGTGCTGAAAGTCATGCAGGATCTGGCGGAAGAAGGGATGACAATGGTCATTGTGACCCACGAAATCGGCTTTGCCGAGAAAGTGGCCTCCCGTCTGATCTTCATCGACAAAGGGCGCATTGCGGAAGACGGTAATCCGCAAACCCTGATTGAAAATCCGCCCAGCCAGCGTTTGCAGGAGTTCTTGCAGCACGTTTCCTGAGGCACGCCCCTCCCTTCCGCCCGGAAGGGAGGGTTTCCCCGGAATCCTCCCATTTCAAATCCCTCCCCTTTAAGCATCTATACTTATCTTTTTGCTTATATTTCTCACAGGAGGAGTCATGCGGCGGATCCTGTTCATCCTCTTTTTACTGCTGGGCGCCCCCGCGCATGCGGTCGCGATCCCCGGCGTCACAACGGACGCCTCAGGCAGTCAGGAGGCCGCGCCTGCGGCTGAACCCGATGTCGAACAAAAGAAAGCCGCCTACGCGGCGCTGGCGGATGTGCTGGAAAACGAGACCTCTCGCAAGGAGCTCATCGACCAGCTACGAAAAGTCGCCGCCACGCCGCCGCCAGAGCCCGTCCCTACGATAACGCCACCCACGGTTACGGAAGAAAAAACGGTACTGGAGAACGTAACCGACATCAGCCGGCGTTACGGAGAAGCCCTCTCCGGGCGCTTTGCCCAGCTTTATCGTAACATCACCGACTCGCCGCATAAGCCGTTTAACACGCAGACATTTACCAATGCCCTGACCCACTTCCTGATGCTGGCAGCCTCGGTGTTTGTCTTTTACTGGCTGATACGGCTTTGCGCGCTGCCGCTGTATCGCAAAATGGGTCAGTGGGCGCGCGCAAAAAATCGCGACCGCAGCAACTGGCTACAGCTTCCCGCAATGATTATCGGCGCATTTATCATCGATCTGCTCCTGCTGGCGCTGACCCTGTTTGTCGGGCAGATACTGAGCGACAGAATGAACGCCGGCAGCAGAACCATCGCCTTTCAACAAAGTCTGTTCCTGAACGCGTTTGCCCTGATTGAGTTTTTCAAAGCCATTCTGCGCCTGATCTTTTGCCCTAACGTAGCGGAGTTGCGTCCGTTCACGATTCAGGACGCCAGCGCGCGCTACTGGAATCGCCGTCTGAGTTCGCTCAGTAGCCTGATCGGCTATGGTCTGATCGTCGCCGTGCCGATTATCTCCAACCAGGTCAACGTCCAGGTCGGCGCGATGGCAAACGTCATCATCATGCTGTGCATTACGCTGTGGGCGCTGTATCTGATCTTCAAAAACAAAAAAGAGATCACCCAACATCTGCTGAATCTCGCGGAACGGTCGCTGGCCTTTTTCAGTCTGTTTATTCGCGCCTTCGCGCTGGTGTGGCACTGGCTGGCCAGCGCCTATTTTATCGTGCTGTTTTTCTTCTCATTGTTCGACCCGGGCAACAGCCTGAAGTTTATGATGGGCGCGACGGTACGCAGCCTGCTCATTATCGGTGTCGCCGCGTTTGTTTCCGGCATGTTCTCACGCTGGATAGCCAAAACCATTACGCTGTCGCCCCCTACGCAGCGCAACTATCCTGAGCTGCAAAAACGGCTGAACGGCTGGCTGTCAACCGCCCTGAAAGCCGCGCGAATCCTGACGGTTTGCGTGGCGATCATGCTGTTGCTCAACGCCTGGGGGTTATTCGACTTCTGGAACTGGCTGCACAACGGCGCGGGAGAGAAAACCGTCGATATTCTGATCCGCATTGCGCTGATCCTCTTTTTCTCTGCGGTCGGATGGACCATCCTCGCCAGCCTGATTGAGAACCGCCTGGCGTCAGATATTCACGGCCGCCCCTTACCCAGCGCGCGTACCCGAACCCTGCTTACGCTGTTTCGTAACGCCCTGGCGGTGATCATCAGTACAATCACTATCATGATCGTGCTGTCGGAGATTGGCGTGAACATTGCCCCCTTACTGGCCGGCGCCGGGGCGCTGGGGCTGGCGATTTCGTTCGGTTCGCAAACGCTGGTGAAAGATATAATTACCGGCGTATTCATCCAGTTTGAAAACGGGATGAATACCGGCGATCTGGTGACTATCGGCCCGCTGACCGGTACGGTGGAAAGAATGTCGATTCGCTCGGTAGGCGTGCGTCAGGATACCGGGGCGTACCACATTATTCCGTGGTCTTCGATTACCACCTTCGCGAACTTTGTGCGCGGCATTGGTTCGGTCGTGGCTAACTATGACGTGGATCGCCATGAAGATGCGGATAAAGCCAATCAGGCATTGAAGGACGCGGTGGCTGCGGTGATGGAGACGGAAGATATTCGCGGGTTGATTATCGGAGAACCGTCATTCTCCGGGATCGTCGGGCTGACCAATACCGCTTTTACGCTGCGGGTCTCCTTTACCACCTTGCCCTTAAAACAGTGGACGGTACGCTTCGCGCTCGACAGCCAGGTGAAAAAACATTTCGATCTGGCAGGCGTTCGCGCGCCGGTGCAAACGTATCAGGTACTGCCCGCACCGACGATCAGTCAGGCGCCATCGACAGACCCCCTGCCGCCGAGCGAACCCACGCTTTAGCGCTTACGCGCCATAAAACGGCGACGCTGATCGTCATCCATAAAGGTCCAGGCAATAAAGCGGCTCTGCTTTTGCCCCTGGGCCATCTCCTTTTTGACCACTTTTACCGCCCCGACGTCCGTCAGCGCGCGGTACAGCGGCGGCAAATTTTCGCCGCGCGACACTAACGTGGTGAACCACATCACCTGGCGGCCAAAGGCCTGGCTTTCCGCGATCATCGTTTTGATAAACGCCACTTCCCCACCTTCGCACCAGAGTTCCTGCTGCTGGCCGCCAAAATTCAGGGCATCGTTTTTATCCTGCCCCAGATTGCGACGTTTGCGCTCGCTTCCCGCACGGGCAGAAGCTGCCGAATCGTGGAACGGCGGATTGCACAGCGTAGCGTCATACTGTTCATTCTTATGAATGATGCCGTTGAAGATTGCCGCAGGATCTTTCTGCCGACGCAGACGAATCGATCGGGTTAAGCCTGGGTTGCCGCTGATGATCGCCTGGGCGCTGGCCAGCGCCTGCGCATGGACTTCGCTGCCGGTAAAGCGCCAGCCGTATTCATGCACGCCGATAAGCGGGTAAATGCAGTTCGCTCCTGTCCCCACATCCAGCACGCTCGCATCCGCCGGAATCGCGCCTGTGGTTTCGCCCAGCAGATCCGCCAGATGGTGAATATAATCGGCGCGGCCTGGCACCGGCGGGCACAGAAAGCCTTCGGGAATATCCCAGTTTGCCACCTGATAGAAATACGCCAGCAGCGCTTTATTGAGCGCCTTGACTGCCAGAGGATTCGCGAAATCAACGCTTTGCTCACCCGCAGGCGTACGGGTAAGAAATTGCGCCAGTTCTGGCGTGACCTGGCATAACGTCGCGAGATCGTAACGATGATGATGGCGATTGCGTGGGTGCAATCCCGGTTTCTGGGCAGACATGGCATTCTCCTTTTAGCAGCGGCGTAAGATACTCGCATAACGCAACGCGGTAAACAAACCTGACGGAGAAAGCCCGCTTATACCGCAAACGAACACGGGTCGCTCCGCAGGCTTAGCGACAAAATCCTGGAAAATCAACAATCTGTATGTCATTGATTTGTCAATATTCGTCAAAAAATATCGTTCAAAAAACAAGCACATCATAATCAATTTTTTGCGTTAATTTTGCGTCATCAACGTCCTAAACTTATGAGGCACCACCTGTTGTTTCTAAGAGGATGCCGTTATGAAAAAATGCCTCACCGTACTGGCTGCTGCTCTGCTCACTGGCATGAGTTTTAGTGCATTCGCCGCGCAGCCGCTTAGCAGCTCAGAAGCAGGCCAGCTCAGACCCGCCGGGACCGTCTCGGCGACGGGCGCGACGACGCTGAGCGAACTTGAAAATAAACTGGCAGAAAAAGCGCGTGAACAAGGCGCCAAAGGTTTTGTCGTCAATTCTGCCGGTGGCGATAACCAAATGTATGGCACTGCCACCATCTACAAATAACCCCCTACCAGGTAACTGCATTCCCACCGAATGCAGTTTTCCTTAGCATGGAAAACGTCCCCCCGTCTTTTTCATTCGCTGATGTTTTTCGCTGACTGATATACCGGCCTGCTTCTGCGCTATTGACTGTACGATTTTTGACCCCATATTCACTACACTTACCGTGTGGAATAAAGGGGGAGGAACAGGTATATGGCATCCGGGTGGGCGAACGACGACGCCGTTAATGAACAAATCAACAATACTATTGAAGATGCTGTCGCCCGCGCTCGCGGCGAAATTCCTCAAGGCGAAAGCCTGTATGAGTGTGAAGAGTGCGGCGATCCTATCCCGGAAGCGCGGCGTAAAGCCGTTCCGGGAGTAAGGCTATGCATTGCCTGCCAGCAGGAGAAAGATTTACATAACGCAACATTCTCAGGATATAATCGCAGAGGATCGAAAGAAAGCCAGTTACGCTAACTTTTCTTTACGTAAAACAACAGCGTAAGCATGTTCTTTTACTCTCATGCTTTTTCACCTTCTGCGTGGCAAAATGTGCCGTTACTCTCTCTTCTGTAAAGTGAAACGGCAAGAAGCGTAAATCCATGTTTTGAATTTATTAATAATCAATAAGTTATTTGTCATTCAAATTATTTGATGGATGACGTCAATTCTATTCGATTTTATCTCCCGCAAAAAACCGTGATACTTATCACATCGACGGAACAACGTCTTACTACACAAGAATAACCTGCGAGAGATTAATCATGAAAAATATCAAATATGCTGTTGCTGCTATCGCTCTGTCTACCCTGTCATTTGGCGTTTTCGCTGCCGAGCCGGTAACGGCTTCCCAGGCGCAAAGCATGAATAAAATCGGTGTTGTTTCTGCGGAAGGCGCCACCACTCTGGATGGCCTGGAAGCGAAACTGGCTGAGAAAGCGGCAGCTGCCGGCGCAACCGGTTATAGCATCACTTCCGCAACCAACAACAACAAAATGAGCGGCACTGCTGTTATCTACAAATAATTTCACGCGTTTCTGTTATACCCGTCTGTTTGCCGACAGACACACTGCTCCAACCCTCATTGAACCTGTGTTACCCTTGTTCGCCCGTCCGCCACTGGACGGGCTTTTTTTTTGCCTGACGCTTAAAAATGCTGCGCTACCCGCGCAAGCCCTTCCGTTAACGTCGCCGCTTCTCCCGTAGCCACCAGGCAGCACGCCATCTGAATTTTCAAGGAAGCCGGTATCGGCTCGCTTCCCGCCAGGCAGCGCTCAATCCAGCGGGCGGTGGTTTCCGGGTCTTTTGCCGCAGGCAGCGGCACCGGCTCGTCGGGCATCTCACTCTGGCGATCCTGAAGCACCTGCACGCCGGAACGGTCGATCAGGCTGATTTGCGGGCAACGCTGTGGATTGGCATACACCTCCCCTTCCGTGCCGTGCATCAGCAAACCGCGCCCGCCGATGTCGGCAAAAAATTTCGCGACGCGCGGAACGTACTCCGGGTGCGAGACGCTGGACAACCGCAAGGCGGCATCTTCCGCAAACGGCGTCGCTAACTTCGCCAGCGTGTGCGCGCTGTTACGCACGCCCAGCCGCCAGCGCATTGCCAGCTGTTTTTCCAGCGGCGGGCACAGCGTACCAACAGGAATAAACACCGGCTCGTGCCCATCCAGTTTCGCCTGGGCCTGACCGGCGTGCAGCGTCGGCGCAATCCCCATCAGTTCGAAAATGGTCTCCGTCAGTACGCGCGTCGGATCTTCGCTTACGCCATGTACCACCACCGGAAAGCCCAGTTTATGCAGCAGAATCGCCAGCAACGGCGTCAGGTTCGCCTGTTTGCGCGCCCCGTTGTAGCTGGGGATGACAATCGGCATCGGTTTGGCGACCGGCGGCGTAAGCGTAATCGTGTGGTTCTGCATGGCTTCATAAAAGCCCAGCATCTCCGCTTCGCCTTCCCCTTTAATACGCAACGCGATCAACACGCCGCCCATTTCCAGTTCGGGCACATCGCCATTCAACATATGGGTATACAGGCCGCGCGCGGTATCCTGATCCAGGTCGCGGGCATGATTTTTACCTCGGCCGACCTCTTTGATGATTTTGCGATAATCCATGACATTCTCCACTGCGACATTTTTTTAACAATATAGCCCCTCTGGAGACCCGGCCGTTAGTTTTTTATCTCAGCCATCAATCACCTGTTTTTGTAGTAATTATTAAAACGCAAGCATTAGTTCAAATATTTGTGATTTTTATACACGATTCTAATCCGTAAACAATCTGATTAAATATCTGGCGAAGAGTTATTGAAGGTCCACGGTGAAAACGTCCAGGCTGGTTTTCACCACTTATACACCAGGATTTATGATGAACAAGGTTGCTTTAGGTTTATTCATCGCTGCAACAGTAGGATGTTCCGCATCCGCATTTGCGGCAACAAATGGCGAAGGTCAGATTAACTTTACGGGTGAAATCATTGACTCCGCTTGTCAGGTCGTTAATGGGTTAAGTAATCCGCTAAATGTCGAGTTGGGCAGAGTGTCTAAAACCGTATTTTCTGGCGCAGGCTCTACCAGCACACCAACGAAATTCGATATTCAGCTAAAAGACTGCCCGGAAACGGTGACCTCTGCCGCCATTAATTTTGGCGGTACGCCGGATACGGATAACAGCACGACCCTGGCATTAACGCCAGACACGGAGACGGCTACCGGTGTGGCAATTCAGTTGCTCGACTCGTCAGAGCAACCCGTCAGCTTATATACCCCTTCCCGTCAATATCCACTGACGGCAGGAAGCACGGTAAACGATCTGGAATTTGCAGCGCGTTATATTCAGACTCAGGCTGCCGTTACGGCCGGCCCGGCAAATTCCGTATCTACCTTTACCGTTATCTATAACTGATATTATCCATCCGAAGATATTAGCCCTTTCTTCAGGGCTAATATCTTTTATTCATGCTGAGAAATATTTATGCGTCACAGTTATTTACTGAGCACTCTTTTTCTGGTAGCAGCGACAGCGCATGCTGGCGTTATTATTAACGGCACCCGTCTTGTTTACCAGGGAGACAAAAAGGAATCCTCGCTTGGTCTTTCAAACCCAGATTCAACGGACTATCTGGTACAATCCTGGGTCGATTCCGGCAGTAAAAATCCGGGCAACACCCCCTTTCTGATTACGCCGCCGCTGTTTCGCCTGAATGCGAAAGAAGACAACGTTCTGCGGGTTATTCGCACAGGCGGCAATCTGCCTGAGGATCGTGAATCGCTGTACTGGCTGAATATCAAGGCTATTCCATCTTCAAAACACGTTGAGGGGGTAAATACCCTGCAAATCGCGATCAACACGCGTATTAAATTATTGTATCGCCCATCCTCCGTGAAAGGTAAGCCAGAAGAGGTTGCTGACAAACTGGAATGGCATCGTGAAGGTCACGATCTGGTCGTCAATAACCCGACGCCGTTTTATATGAATTTCCAGAGCGTGATGATTAATGGTCATAAAATCAGTAAAGCGACCTGGGCAGTACCTGAAACGGCAACCCACATGGCTCTGCCCGCCAATACTGACGGTGACACCGTGACCTATTCCATTATTACTGATTACGGCAGCATCAGCCGAACCTGGTCTAAGCCTGTCCATTAAGATAACGGCGCACAGGCAATTAAAATAATCATGTACCGCGATAAAAAGCCGTTTTCCTGCAAATTATTCACACTGCTGCCCCTGATATGTGGCCTGGCAGTATTCTGTTTTGCGCAGCAAACGCGGGCAGATGATTATTTTAACCCGGCGCTCCTGGATATTGATAATCCCCGACAGGAAAAAACCGATTTATCGGTATATGAAAAAGGTCTAGGACAAGCACCAGGAAAATACCAGGTATCAATCTTTATTGATAATAATAAAGTCGACACCCGCGATGTCACATTTAAATTACAGAAAGATGTTAAGGGCAACCGTTCACTCCAGCCCTGTTTCAGCCTGGATGATTTAAAGAGTCTCGGCATTAAAACGAAGGCGTTTCCGAAGCTCATGGCACAAGGAAAATGTGCAGATTTAAGCGTCATCCCCGCCGCCTCCGCCGCGTTTCGCGTGCGCAACCAGCAGCTATTGCTCAGTATTCCCCAGTCAGCGCTGGGCCAGATTCCGCGCGGTTATATCGACCCAAAAACGTTCGATGAAGGCATTACCGCTGGTCTACTGAACTACAGCGCCAACGCCAGTCAGAGCGACGCCCGCCGGCAGGGTGAACAGGATAACAGCAACCAGTATGTCAACCTGCGTCCCGGGTTCAACATCGGCGCCTGGCGCGTGCGCAGTTACTCAACCTGGAATCGTAACGTCACGGGCCATGACGAACAGCAGAAATTCTCGTCTGTTTATACCTACGCGCAGCGCGATATCGTGGCGATGAAAAGCGATCTCACGGTAGGGCAAAGCACCTCTCCGGCGGACGTGTTCGACAGCGTGCCTTATACCGGCGTACAACTCAATTCCGACAGCGACATGCTGCCGGATAGCGAAAAAGGCTATGCGCCGATTATCCGTGGCACCGCACACAGTAACGCCCTGGTGATGGTTCGTCAGAACGGCTACGTCATTTATCAGAACACCGTAGCGCCAGGCGCATTTGAAATTAACGATCTCTACCCGACGGGCAGCAGCGGCGACTTGCAGGTCACCGTCAAAGAGACGGACGGCAGCGAAAGCCATTTCGTGGTGCCCTACGCCTCCGTACCCGTGTTGCAGCGTGAAAAAAATCTGCGCTACAGCGTGACTGCCGGTCGCTATCGCGCCTATGACAAAGACGTCGAGCAAACTCCATTTGCTCAGGGGAGCGCAATCTATGGCCTACCTTATGGTTTTACCGCCTATGGCGGCGTACAGCAAAGCCGCCATTACCAGTCGCAGGCGATCGGCACCGGGAAAAACCTGGGGGATTTAGGCGCGTTTTCTGTCGACGTCACGCGGGCCAAAGCATTGCTGAAACAGCAGCAGGCCAGCACGGGGCAGTCATGGCGCGTGCGTTACAGCAAAGATTTTGCAGGCGCAGGCACCAACTTTTCCCTGGCCGGGTATCGCTATAACAGTAAGGGTTTTTACACCCTGGAAGACACAATGGAGTCCTATACCCGCGCCAGCGACTGGTCCGCCCCGCAGCAGCGCCGCGCGCGTACCGAAGCCACTGTCGATCAGACGCTCGGCGAGAGCTGGGGGTCTTTTACGCTGAGTCTGGTCAAAGAGACCTACTGGAGCCAGCGCCAGGATATGACCTCCATGAGCCTCAGCTACAACAACAGCTGGCATGGCGTGAGCTATAGCCTGAGTTACAGCATGAACAAAAACACCAGCGACAGCGATGAAAACGGTGAGTCCGTTACCCATGACAACCAGTTCGCGCTGAGCGTTTCGGTTCCACTCGACCACTGGATGCACAACACCTGGGCGACGTACAACCTGAACAACAGTCAAGACGGCGCCACGCAAAACATTGGCCTTAACGGTACTGCTCTGGCCGAAGACAACCTGAACTGGAATATCCAGGAAGGCGTGAGCAATACCGGAAGCGGCAACTCAACCAGTATGAATGCCGATTACAAAGGAACCTATGGCGAAGTGAGCGGCGGCGTCAGCCAGGACAGCCATCAACGGAGCGTTAATATGGGTCTGCAAGGCGGCGTTGTGGCGCACGCCAACGGCATCACTCTGACGCAACCGCTCGGTGAAACCATTGCGCTGGTGAAAGCACCGGGAACACATGGCACGCACATTACCAATCAGACCGGCGTCAAAACCGATTTTCGCGGCTATACCGTTGTGCCATTTGTATCAGCCTACCGCCACAACACGATTGCCCTGGACACAGAAACACTGCCAGACGATGCCGACGTAACCCATGCCGCGCGAATAGTAACCCCAACGCGCGGCGCGGTAGTCCGCGCCAGCTTTAACACCCGCGTGGGCAGCAGGGTTTTAATGATGCTCACGCAAAACGGTAAGCCGCTGCCCTTTGGCGCAACCGTCACCACCGACGATAAAGACAGCGAGTTTATTGTTGGCAACGGCGGTCAGACTTATCTCTCCGGTTTACCTCAGCACGGAACGCTCTTCGTGTCGTGGGGTCAGGATGCCAGCGAACACTGCGTCGCAGAGTACACGCTAACGGATGAGAGACATAAAACCAGCATCATTAACGCTGCCGCGCAGTGTCATTGATTCACCATGCAGACTCAACATTATGCAAATGATTAAACAGTGTTTTTTCCTCCTGATTTTGGCCAGCGCAGCCTTGTTTATGCCGCATGCAAAGGCGGCCTGCACAACGCCGGATATGCCCAAAATGATCAACGTGGCATCTGTTTCCGTACCGACGACGCTGGCGATTGGTGAGACCATTCCAGGAACAGAGCAAACCGTACACGTTGCCGGACAGTGCGATCAAAGTATTGATAGCGGTCTGGAAATTGTCTCCTGCTATTACGGAACAGGCGCTGAGATACCAGGCCTGAGAGGGGTGTACGACTCCGGGGTGCCCGGCGTTGGCATCGCGCTGATGAACGAGCAAGGCCAGCGGATCAGCGGCGCAGGCGGCGTACAGTGCGATTCACGCGGCACGCCGATCGGTTATGTATCCAGCGATGGGCAGCAGTCATTTAACTTCAACGTCACGCTTGAACTGGTGAAAACCGGCAGTGACGTGACCTCCGGTACACTGGTGCAGGCGCAAACAGAGTTTGGGATTGGCGTGTTTGGTCACGAAGGTATCGGGAGTCCTAACCACATTGCCTATGCCGGCAATGTGGATCTCGAAACCGTAACCTGCTCCGTGTTACCGAAAAACCTGACCGTCAATCTGGGCGACTTTCCGATCAGTGATTTTATGGGAGTAGGCACCCTCTCGATGCCAGCACAGAATTTTAACGTTACGGTCAACTGTAATTCCACCGTACAGCCTGAAGTGAAGATCACCAGTGCGAATGGCTACGAATCGGGTTTTGCCGGCGTGATGAAACTGACTCAGCAAAGTGGGATGGCGACCGGCGTCGGCGTCAGAATGCTGTTTGATGGCAATATCGCCACCTTCGACAACTACGTCAACACGCAAAGCGAGGCAAAAGCCAACGAAACGCTGGATATTCCGTTCCAGGTCCGCTATGAGCAAATCAGCGACGACGTTACGCCAGGCCCGGCAAATACCGTCGCCACGATTACGCTGGCCTATAAGTGATCGCGATGAAAAAAATGGTTTTCTTACTCACCGCAGGTCTGATGACGTATGCCTGCGCAGATGATATCCAGGTGCAAATGGTGGGTAACATCTATGCCAACACCTGCTCCGTGGACAGCGCCAGTAAAGATTTAACCGTCGATTTGGGGCAGGCGTCATCGAGTGATTTCAAAGACGTAGGCGATACCGGCGAATGGAAAGCGTTTTCCCTGAAAGTAACGCATTGCCCAAAAACACTCACGCTGGCCAACGCGTTTTTTTACGGACAGGCCGATAGCGTACACCCGACCAAATTTGCCAACAGCGGCAGCGCGAAAGGGCTTGCGCTGGAGCTGGCCGATCGGCAGGACAATATTCTCATCGCCCCGCAGGCAAGCTTTAACGTGCTGATCAACCAAAGCGATCACACGGCCACTTTCCCGTTAGCCGCCCGCTATTACGCCACGTCCATGCCCGTCAGCGCGGGCTCGTTCGATAGCGTCATACAGGTCACGTTTACCTATCAGTAGGAGCGCGCCCCTTCGCACGGATGCTTTTTTTACGCCCGGCAACCACTTTTGTCGGGCGTTTTTTTACCTCCGGCACTTCCGGGCGTTCAATCGGAAATACCGGGAGCGCATTCAGCAAACGTTGCCCGTAGCTTTTGGTTAACAGACGCTTGTCGTAAATCACCACCTCTCCCCAGCAGCCGTGGCTACGAATCAAACGGCCCACCTGCTGAATCAAGTTAAACGACGCGCTTGGCAGGCTCTGCACTTCAAACGGGTAGCGATTCAGGCTTTTCAGCCACTCACCTTCGGTGATCACCACCGGGCTGTCGATGGGAGGAAACGCAATCTTGTGAATATGCACCTGAGTCAGCAGGTCGCCTTTCAGATCCAACCCCTCGGCAAAAGATTGCAGGCCAATCAGCACGCTGCGCTCGCCGTTCGCCACCCGCTTACGGTGCAGTTCCACCAGGCGATAGCGCGGCTGATCGCCCTGAACCAGCAGCAAAAGACGCAAATCGGTCACATGCTCCAGAAAGCGCTGCATCGCCCGTCCGCTGGCAAACAAAACCAGCATGCCGTGGTGTTTTTTGCTTTCCAGCGCCTGACGGAAATAGGCCGCCATCTCCGCAATATGCTGCTCTTCGTTATCAATCAACGGTTCATAGCGCATCTGCGGAATGACAATTTTACCCTGTTCCACATGATTAAAGGGGGAGTCCAGCGCCACAAAGCGATCGCCCGCTTTCTCCTTCAGGCCGCTCATCTCCTGCAAGCGCGAGAAGCTGTTAAGCGAACGCAGGGTCGCCGACGTTACAATAATATGCGGCACGCTGCGCCAGAGCAGCCTTTCAAGCTGATCGCTGACGCGAATGCCCACACAGTGGAACCAGACGTGTATCTGCCCATCGCGCGCCTCCCGCGTGGCCCACTTCGAGACCGGCGCACCGGAAGACTGCGCCAGCGACGCCAGTCGCCAGAGCTTGCTTTGCGCCTCAAACATGCCCAACGCGCGATTCATCTGCAAAATCACCCGGTGCAGGCGCACAATATCGTGCGAGCCGGTTTTCTCGCTGAGATCGTTAAGGAACAGCTCCGCCAGCCCACGCAGCATTTCCGTCAGCTTCGCCAGTCGCTGGCAGATCGCCATGATCTCATCCGGTAACTCGCCCATCGCAAAGCGGTGCTCAGCGTCCTGCGTAGCGGGCATATACAGATTCAGGATGTTGTTGAGCGAGGCAATCAGCTCGTACAACTCTTCGCAGTGCGCATTCAGGCGCTCAGGATTCGCCAGCGGCGGCGTGGTTTTCGGGCGGAACTGTTCCAGGCAGGTCGCCACCAGCTTAGTGAACAGATCCAGTTGCAGGCGATACCAGGGGGCGGAGATCTCAGCGCTCATCTCCAGCGCGTCGCGCGCGACATCCGGCAGATGGTGGCCTTCGTCCAGCACCAGCAGAAGATTTTTCGGCTCCGGCAGCACCGCTTCGCTCTCCATCGCCGCCATCACCAGCGCATGGTTCGCCACCACCACTTCAGCTTCCTGAATTTCCCGTCGGGCGACAAAACAAGGGCATTCGCGGTAGTAATGGCAATTGCGGTTCAGGCAGCTGGCTTTATCGGTGCTCAGGCGCTTCCAGAGCGCGTCGTCAATGGCGATATCGGTATGATCGCGCAACCCGTCCCACTTGTAGCTGTCAAGATCGCCCTTTAGCCTGGCGCAGCGCTTTTGCTCTTCCTGATTATTCGGCGTCAGTTCGTCATCCAGAAACGCAAGCAGATCCTGTTGATTCGGTTCGCTGCTGGCCAGCGCCACCAGGTTACGCGGGCAAACGTAGCGCCCACGACCAAACGCGGCGGTAAACCGCAAGTCAGGAATGATTTTGCGCAGCAGCGGGAGATCTTTGCTGTAGATCTGATCCTGCAACGCCACGTTGGCGGTGCTCACCACCAGCGTTTTTTGTTCTTCGCGGGCAATGGCGATACCGGGAATAAGGTAAGAGAGGGTTTTCCCGACCCCGGTCGGCGCCTCAATCGCCAGATGACGCCCTTCTTCACCCGCCAGAGTTTTGGCGACATCGGCAATCATCTGCCGCTGCGGCGCACGGGGGATAAAGTCGGGGATCTGCTCCTGAAGCGCCTTATACCAGGCGGCAATTTGCGCTTTAAGCGCAGCGGTCAATGCCATGAGAAAACCTGAAATACTGTATAAACAGCCACTATTGTGGCACTTTCTGGCGCGGGTCGCAAAAAGAAAAGCCCGACCTTTCGGCCGGGCTCGCAATTAATCCGCCAGTCTGCGCGGGCGGCGCGGCGGACGCGGTTTATCGCCGCCTGGCTTACCTTCTCCGCTGCGCGGTTTGGCTTTCGGCGCCCCGCCATCATTGCGACGTGGTTGCTGGGCACGGCCTGCTCCGCCCTGTCCCTGGCCCTGGCCTCGGCCGCGACCACCGCCGCCACGCTGCTGCTGGCGACCGTTCTGAATCGGCTCCGCTTTAATTGACGGGTCCGGTTCATAACCCGGCGTGGTGATGCGCGGGATCTCTTTTTTCAGCAGCTTCTCGATATCGCGCAGCAGTTTGTGTTCATCAACGCAGACCAGCGATAATGCTTCGCCGGTCGCGGCGGCACGACCGGTACGGCCGATACGGTGAACGTAATCTTCCGGGACGTTTGGCAGCTCATAGTTCACCACATGCGGCAGCTCTTCGATATCCAGCCCGCGCGCCGCGATGTCGGTCGCCACCAGGACGCGGATATCGCCGGATTTGAAATCAGCCAGTGCGCGGGTACGCGCGCCCTGAGATTTATTACCGTGGATCGCCGCACTGCGAATGCCGTCTTTATTCAGCTGTTCCGCCAGATGGTTGGCGCCGTGTTTGGTACGGGTAAAGACCAGCACCTGCTGCCAGTTGCCTTTGCCAATCATCTGCGACAACAGTTCGCGCTTGCGTTTTTTATCCACGAAATGAACGTGCTGGGTCACCTGCTCAGAAGCGGTATTACGGCGCGCCACTTCAATTTCCAGCGGGTTATGCAACAGCTTTTCAGCAAGCGCTTTAATGTCATCGGAGAATGTGGCGGAGAACAGCAGGTTCTGGCGTTTCGGCGGCAGTTTTGCCAGCACGCGGCGAATATCGTGGATAAAGCCCATGTCGAGCATACGGTCAGCTTCATCCAGCACCAGAATCTCAATCTGATCCAGCTTCACCGCGTTTTGATGTTCCAGGTCGAGCAAACGCCCCGGCGTTGCCACCAGCACGTCAACGCCGCCGCGCAGTTTCATCATCTGCGGGTTAATGCTGACGCCGCCAAACACGACCAGAGAGCGAATGTTCAGGTATTTACTGTAATCCCGGACGTTCTCGCCAATTTGCGCCGCCAGCTCACGGGTCGGCGTCAGAATCAACGCGCGTACCGGGCGACGGCCTTTCGCGTGCGGCTGCTGCGTGATCAGATGTTGTAACAGCGGCAGCGTAAAACCGGCTGTTTTACCCGTCCCCGTCTGGGCGCTGGCCATCAGGTCGCGGCCTTCCAGCACCGCAGGGATCGCCTGCTGCTGAATAGGGGTAGGTTCACGGTAACCCTGCTCGGCAATCGCGCGCAAAATATCAGGATTCAACCCAAGGGAATCAAAAGACATAACTACTCCGAACCGCCCCGACCGTTACCGGTGTAGTTTTCAGGGAGATACTCACAAGAGGGATGACAAAAACCACAATGTCATGAAGGGGCGGAGTGTAGCAGTTTTTGTGACATACCGCATAAATTATCCCCGTGACTGGAAAAAACAAAATAAACCACCACACTGGACAAGAACAATTATCGGTCATAATCTTAATCAATCGATTGATTAAGAATTGGGTTGCGCGATGAATACCCCAACCATGACGACGAAAGGCGAACAGGCCAAAAGCCAGCTTATCGCCGCTGCGCTGGCGCAGTTTGGCGAATACGGCCTCCATGCCACCACGCGCGACATTGCCGCCCAGGCCGGACAAAATATCGCCGCCATCACTTACTACTTTGGCTCCAAAGAGGATTTATACCTCGCCTGCGCCCAGTGGATAGCCGATTTCATCGGCGCCCAGTTTCGCCCTCATGCCGAGGAAGCGGAACGACTGTTCGCCCGGCCGCAGCCCGATCGTGCCGCAATGCGCGAGCTGATCCTGCGCGCCTGCAAAAATATGATCATGCTGTTGACCCAGGACGACACGGTTAACCTGAGCAAATTTATTTCGCGCGAGCAGCTCTCCCCGACGGCGGCTTATCAACGGGTGCACGATCAGGTTCTCAACCCCCTTCACACGCATCTGACGCGCCTGATTGCGGGGTATACCGGCCGCGATCCGGGAGATACGCAAACCATTCTCCACACGCACGCGCTGCTGGGCGAAGTGCTGGCTTTCCGCCTGGGGAAAGAAACCATTTTGCTGCGTACCGGCTGGTCAACGTTTGATGAAGAGAAAACAGAACAGATTTACCAGACGATCACCTGTCATATCGATCTCATTCTGCAAGGCTTAACGCAAAGGAGTCAGGAGCAATGAAAAAACCTGTCGTTATCGCACTGGCTGTCGCGGCGCTGGCCGCCGTGCTTGCCGGTGGTACATGGTGGTATCAGAGTCGGCAGGATAACGGGCTGACGCTCTACGGCAATGTGGATATTCGCACCGTCAATATGAGTTTTCGCGTCGGAGGTCGGCTGGCTTCGCTGGCCGTTGACGAAGGCGACGCCATTACGTCCGGGCAGGTATTGGGCGTGCTGGATAAAGCCCCGTACGAGAACGCGTTGATGCAGGCTAAAGCAGGCGTCTCCGTCGCCCAGGCGCAGTATGATCTGATGCTCGCGGGGTATCGCGATGAAGAGATAGCCCAGGCCGCTGCCGCCGTGAAACAGGCGCAGGCCGCATTTGACTATGCGCAGAACTTTTATCAGCGCCAGCAGGGATTGTGGAAAAGCCGCACGATTTCCGCCAACGACCTGGAAAACGCTCGCTCATCCCGCGATCAGGCGCAGGCGCAGCTGAAATCCGCACAGGACAAATTGAGCCAGTACCGTACCGGTAACCGCCAGCAGGATATCGCCCAGGCAAAAGCCAGCCTCGAACAGGCGCAGGCGCAGCTGGCGCAATCAGAACTCGATTTACAGGATACAACGCTGATCGCCCCCTCTGACGGTACGCTGTTAACCCGCGCGGTAGAGCCCGGCAGTATGCTCAACGCAGGCAGCACCGTGCTGACGCTGTCGCTGACTCGTCCGGTATGGGTTCGCGCCTACGTGGATGAACGCAACCTCAGCCAGGCGCAGCCCGGCCGCGAAATTTTACTCTACACCGATGGCCGCCCTGACAAGCCTTACCACGGCAAAATCGGCTTCGTATCGCCGACCGCTGAATTCACCCCGAAAACCGTTGAAACGCCGGATCTGCGCACAGACCTGGTCTATCGACTGCGCATTGTGGTGACTGACGCGGACGATGCGCTGCGCCAGGGAATGCCGGTGACGCTGACGTTCAGCGACGAGGCGCGGCATGAATGACGCCGTCATTACGTTAAACGGCCTGGTGAAGCGCTTCGCCGGAATGGAAAAACCGGCGGTCGCCCCGCTCGACTGTACGATCCACGCCGGTTATGTCACGGGTCTGGTCGGGCCGGATGGCGCAGGTAAAACCACGCTGATGCGGATGCTGGCAGGGCTGCTCAAGCCCGATAGCGGCAGCGCGTCGGTGATCGGGTTCGATCCGATCAAAAACGACAGTGAATTGCATGCGGTACTTGGTTACATGCCGCAAAAATTTGGTCTGTATGAAGATCTGACCGTGATGGAGAATCTCAATCTCTATGCGGATTTACGCAGCGTAACGGGCGAAGAACGGCAAAAAACGTTTGCCCGCCTGCTGGAATTTACCGCCCTCGGCCCCTTCACCAAACGGCTGGCAGGCAAGCTCTCGGGCGGGATGAAACAAAAACTCGGGCTGGCCTGTACGCTGGTCGGCGAGCCGAAAGTGCTGCTGCTTGACGAACCGGGCGTCGGCGTTGACCCCATCTCCCGTCGCGAGCTGTGGCAAATGGTGCATGAACTGGCGGGTGACGGCATGCTTATCCTGTGGAGTACGTCATACCTGGACGAAGCCGAACAGTGTCGCGACGTGCTGCTGATGAACGAAGGAGAGCTGCTGTATCAGGGCGAACCGACTAAGCTAACGCAGACCATGGCAGGACGCAGTTTCTTAATGAGCAGCCCGCAGGAGAATAACCGCAAGCTCCTGCAACGCGCGTTGAAACTGCCGCAGGTGAGCGACGGTATGATTCAGGGGAAATCGGTACGGCTGATCCTGAAAAAAGAGGCTACCGCAGAGGATATCCGCCGGGCCGAAGGGATGCCGGAGATAACGATTAACGACACCACGCCGCGCTTTGAAGATGCCTTTATCGACCTGCTTGGCGGCGCGGGTACGTCGGAGTCTCCGCTCGGCGCGATCCTGCATACCGTTGACGGCACGCCGGGTGAGACGGTCATTGAGGCCAAAGAACTGACCAAAAAATTCGGCGACTTCGCCGCCACCGACCACGTTAACTTCGCCGTTGAGCGCGGAGAAATCTTCGGTCTGCTCGGCCCCAACGGCGCGGGGAAATCCACCACGTTCAAGATGATGTGCGGTTTGCTGGTGCCAACTTCCGGCAAAGCGCTGGTGCTGGATATGGATTTGAAAGTCAGCTCCGGCAAGGCGCGCCAGCATTTAGGGTATATGGCGCAAAAATTTTCCCTGTACGGCAACCTGACGGTAGAGCAAAACCTGCGTTTTTTCTCCGGGGTTTATGGCCTGCGAGGCCGGGCGCAAAACGAAAAAATCACCCGCATGAGCGAAGCCTTCGGCCTGAAAAGCATCGCCTCTCATGCGACGGATGCGCTGCCGCTCGGTTTTAAACAGCGTCTGGCGCTGGCCTGTTCGCTGATGCATGAGCCCGACATTCTGTTTCTCGACGAACCCACCTCCGGCGTCGATCCCCTCACCCGCCGTGAGTTCTGGCTGCACATCAACAGCATGGTAGAAAAAGGGGTCACGGTGATGGTCACCACCCACTTTATGGACGAAGCGGAATACTGCGACCGTATCGGGCTGGTTTATCGCGGCAAGCTGATCGCCAGCGGGACGCCGGACGATCTGAAAGCGCAGGCGGCAGACGACGACACGCCGGACCCGACGATGGAGCAGGCCTTTATCACGCTCATTCACGACTGGGATAAGGAGCATACTCATGAGTAACGCCCTGCTCTCCTGGCGGCGCGTACGCGCGCTGTGCGTGAAAGAGACGCGTCAGATTATCCGCGATCCCAGTAGCTGGCTGATCGCCGTGGTGATCCCGCTGCTGTTGCTGTTTATTTTTGGCTACGGGATTAACCTCGACTCCAGCAAGCTGCGGGTCGGCATTCTGCTCGAACAACAGAGCGAGGAGGCGCTGGATTTCACCCACGCCATGACCGGTTCGCCGTATATCGACGCCACCATCAGCGATAACCGCCATGAGCTTATTGAGAAAATGCAGGCCGGGCGCATTCGCGGGCTGGTAGTGATCCCGGTCGATTTTGCGCAAAAGATGGCGCGAGAGAATGACACCGCGCCGATACAGGTTATCACCGACGGCAGCGAACCGAACACCGCCAACTTCGTGCAGGGTTACGTGGAGGGGGTCTGGCAGATCTGGCAAATGCAGCGGGCTGAAGATCGTGGGGAGGAATTTGAACCGCTGATCGACGTGCAGACCCGCTACTGGTTTAACCCGGCGGCCATCAGCCAGCACTTTATCATTCCCGGCGCAGTCACCATTATCATGACGGTGATTGGCGCCATTCTCACTTCGCTGGTGGTTGCGCGCGAGTGGGAACGCGGAACGATGGAGGCCCTGCTCTCGACCGAGGTGACGCGCGCAGAGTTGTTGCTGTGCAAACTGATCCCCTACTACTTCCTCGGCATGCTGGCGATGCTGCTGTGTATGCTGGTGTCGGTGTTTATTCTTGGCGTGCCCTGGCGCGGCTCGCTGGTGATTCTGTTTCTTATCACCAGCCTGTTTCTGCTCAGTACGCTGGGAATGGGACTGCTGATTTCCACCATTACCCGTAACCAGTTTAACGCCGCGCAGGTCGCGCTGAACGCCGCTTTTTTACCGTCGATTATGCTGTCAGGCTTTATTTTTCAGATAGACAGTATGCCTGCCGTCATCCGCGCGGTGACCTACATTATTCCGGCGCGCTATTTCGTCAGCACCCTGCAAAGCCTGTTTCTGGCGGGGAACATCCCCATTGTGTTGATCGTTAATACGTTATTTTTAATCGCTTCGGCAGCCATGTTTATCGGCCTGACGTGGATGAAGACCAAACGCCGGCTGGATTAAATTTTCTGCCTGATGGCGCTTCGCTTATCAGGCCTACGACCACATATTTTGTAGGCCGGATAAGGCGTTTACGCCGCCATCCGGCATGGCATAAGGGAGAGAAACATGTTTCATCGCCTGTGGACATTAATCCGCAAAGAGCTGCAATCGCTGTTACGCGAGCCGCAGACCCGCGCGATCCTGATCTTACCGGTGCTGATCCAGGTGCTGCTGTTTCCCTTTGCCGCCACGCTGGAAGTGACCAATGCCACCATTGCCATTTATAACGAAGATAATGGCAAACATGCCGTCGAGCTGACGCAACGGTTCGCGCGCGCCAAAGCGTTTACCCATATCTTGCTGCTAAAAAGCCCGCAGGAAATCCAGCCGACGATCGACACGCAAAAAGCGCTGCTGCTGGTACGCTTTCCGGCCGATTTTTCCCGTCAGCTGGATAACCTCCAGCCCGCGCCGCTACAGCTCATTCTTGATGGCCGTAACTCCAACAGCGCGCAAATCGCCGCCAATTATCTCCAGCAGATCGTCAAGGATTATCAGCAGGAGCTGACAGAGGGCAAACCCAAGCCCAACAACAGTGAGCTGGTGGTACGCAACTGGTACAACCCGAATCTGGACTATAAGTGGTTTGTGGTGCCATCCCTGATCGCCATGATCACCACGATAGGCGTCATGATCGTCACCTCGCTCTCCGTTGCCCGCGAGCGCGAACAGGGTACGCTGGATCAACTGCTGGTTTCCCCTCTCACCACCTGGCAAATTTTCATCGGTAAAGCGGTGCCCGCGCTGATTGTCGCCACTTTTCAGGCCACGATCGTACTGGCTATTGGCATCTGGGCGTACCACATCCCCTTTGCCGGTTCGCTGGCGCTGTTCTACTTCACAATGGTGATTTACGGGCTGTCGCTGGTTGGATTTGGCTTGTTAATCTCGTCGCTCTGTTCCACCCAACAGCAGGCTTTCATCGGCGTATTCGTCTTTATGATGCCTGCTATCCTGCTATCGGGATACGTTTCTCCGGTCGAGAACATGCCGGTATGGCTACAAAATCTGACGTGGATAAACCCTATCCGCCATTTTACGGACATCACCAAGCAGATTTATTTGAAAGATGCGAGTCTGAAGATCGTCTGGGGGAGTTTGTGGCCGCTACTGGTGATCACGGCCACAACGGGGTCAGCGGCGTATGCGATGTTTAGACGCAAAGTGATGTAGCTTTTTCTCCTTCGCCAGCAGCGAAACCACAGCAGGCCCGGCAAGGATCGCCAGCCCAGCCAGCGCCAGCAGCAGGTTGTTGTGCAGTACGCGGGACAGCAGCCACAGGGCAATCATCGCGGCGCCGAAATACCAGGTGGTCGTCAGCTCTTCCAGCACATCCGCAACGTCGCGCCAGCGCTGTTCGTGGTGGCGTTGTAACGCCAGCATCAGCAGCACCGTCACGCCATAAAGCACGCATAATCCCAGGCCGACGCGGACTAAAGCGCCGCTCATCCAGCCCATTACCAGCAGCGCCACTACCAGTAAATGCAACATTATCTGCCAGCAACTAAGACCCGTTGCGACACGAACACGTTGTTGCCACCTCATGGCTTTTTCTCCTGAAGGATTTTTATCTAATTATTCAGAGTACCGAACTTTACGGAAAATTCCGTAAGACCGCATCTTTTTGTGACGACGACTACACTATTTCAATCAGGATAGTGACGCGGACAGGAAGAAAATGATCCAACAAACGCGAAATTTTTCATTCAAAGTGCTCACAATTAACACGCATAAGGGTTTTACCGCCTTTAATAAGCGCTTTATTCTGCCGGAGCTGCGCGACGCCGTCAGAACCGTCAGCGCGGATATTGTCTGCCTACAGGAAGTGATGGGCGCGCATGAAGTTCATCCGCTGCACGTCGAGAACTGGCCTGATACCACCCATTACGAATTTCTTGCCGACACCATGTGGAGCGATTTCGCCTATGGTCGTAATGCCGTCTACCCGGAAGGGCATCACGGCAACGCGGTGCTGTCGCGCTATCCGATTGAACACTATGAAAATCGCGATGTCTCCGTCGGCGGCAGTGAAAAACGCGGCGTGCTGTATTGCCGTATTGTTCCGCCGATGCTGGCTCAGCCAATTCATGTGATGTGCGTACATCTCGGCTTACGGGAAGGCCACCGCCAGGCGCAGTTGGATATGCTGGTTGAATGGGTTAACACCCTTCCCGAATCCGAACCCGTGGTGGTCGCCGGGGATTTCAACGACTGGCGGCAGAAAGCCAACTATCCGTTAAAAGCGTCTGCGGGGCTGGAGGAGATTTTCACCCGCGCGCATGGCCGCCCGGCGCGCACCTTTCCGGTCAGGCTGCCGATACTGCGACTCGATCGTATATACGTCAAGAATGCCAATGCCAGCTCTCCTGCGGCGTTGCCGTTGCGTAACTGGCGACATTTATCTGACCATGCCCCTCTTAGCGCGGAGATACATCTATGAAATGTGGATGGCGTGAAGGCAATCAGATTCAGCTACTGGAAAACGGCGACCAGTTCTATCCCGCCGTGTTTGACGCTATCGCGCAGGCACAGCAGAGGATCATCCTGGAAACCTTCATCTGGTTTGAAGATGACGTAGGTAAGCAGCTACACGCGGCGCTGCTTAAAGCGGCCAGACGCGGCGTAAAAGCGGAAGTGCTGTTAGACGGCTACGGCTCACCCGACCTTAGCGAGGCGTTTGTCGGGGAGCTGACCGCAGCGGGGATAATCTTCCGCTATTACGATCCGCGTCCTCCCCTGTTCGGCATGCGCACCAACCTCTTTCGCCGTATGCACCGTAAAATCGTGGTTATTGACGATCGGGTCGCGTTTGTCGGCGGGCTGAATTACTCCGCAGAACATATGTCCGATTACGGCCCGGAAGCCAAACAGGATTACGCCGTTCGCGTCGAAGGGCCGGTCGTGGAGGATATTTTGCAGTTTGAGCTGGAAAACCTGCCGGGGCAAAGCGCCGCGCGCCGCTGGTGGCGACGCCATCATCGCGCCGAAGAAAACCGGAAACCCGGCGAAGCGCAGGTGCTGTTTATCTGGCGCGATAATGATGAACATCGCAACGATATTGAACGTCACTATCTGAAGATGCTTACGCAGGCGAAACGTGAAGTGATTATCGCCAATGCCTATTTCTTTCCCGGCTATCGCCTGCTGCATGCCATGCGCAAAGCCGCCCGACGCGGCGTGCGGGTAAAACTGGTGATCCAGGGGGAACCCGATATGCCCATCGTCAAAGTCGGCGCGCGTCTGCTGTACAACTATCTGGTGAAAGGCGGCGTCCATGTCTATGAATATCGCCGTCGCCCGCTGCACGGCAAAGTGGCGTTGATGGACGATCACTGGGCGACCGTCGGCTCCAGCAACCTCGATCCGCTCAGTCTGTCGCTTAACCTTGAAGCAAACGTCATTATTCATGACCGCACGTTTAACCAGACGCTGCGCGACAACCTGAACGCCATTATCGCCAATGATTGCAAGCAGGTGGACGAGTCTATGCTGCCGAAGCGCACCTGGTGGAATCTGAGCAAAAGCGTGCTGGCGTTCCACTTCCTGCGCCACTTCCCGGCGCTGGTCGGTTGGCTGCCGGCGCACACGCCGCATCTGGCGCAGGTTGAACCGCCCGCTCAACCGACGATGGAAACGCAGGATCGGGTTGAAGCGGAAAACACGGGGGTGAAGCCCTGATGTCAACATCACACCCGCGATGGCGGCTGGCGAAAAAGATCCTCACCTGGCTGTTTTTTATCGCGGTGATTGTCCTGCTGGTCATTTATGCCGGAAAGGTCAACTGGGAAGATGTCTGGACGGTGATCCGGGATTACAACCGGATTGCGCTGTTGAGCGCGGTTGGACTGGTGATTGTCAGCTACCTTCTTTACGGTTGCTACGATCTGCTGGGACGTTTTTACTGCGGCCACAAGCTGGCGAAGCGGCAGGTCATGCTGGTGTCGTTTATCTGTTACGCCTTCAATCTGACGTTAAGCACCTGGGTCGGCGGAATCGGTATGCGCTACCGTCTGTACTCCCGCCTCGGCTTACCGGGGAGCACCATCACGCGTATTTTTTCGCTGAGCATTACCACCAACTGGCTGGGATATATTCTGCTGGGCGGAATTATTTTTACTTTCGGCGTCGTGCAACTCCCGGCCCACTGGTATATCGATGAAAATACGCTGCGCATTCTCGGTATTGTGTTGTTGCTGGTGATTGCCGTCTACCTGTGGTTTTGCGCCTTTGCGAAACGGCGTCATATCACGATTAAAGGCCAAAAGTTGATGCTTCCGTCATGGAAATTCGCCCTCGCGCAGATGGGGATTTCCAGCGCTAACTGGATGGTGATGGGCGCCATTATCTGGCTGCTGATGGGGCAAGACGTTAATTATTTCTTTGTACTTGGCGTGCTTCTGGTGAGCAGTATTGCCGGAGTGATCGTGCATATCCCGGCCGGGATCGGCGTTCTGGAAGCCGTGTTTATGGCGCTGCTGGCGGGTGAGCATACGTCGCAAGGCACCATTATCGCCGCCCTGCTCGCCTGGCGTGTGCTCTATTATTTTATTCCGCTATTGCTGGCGTTGATTTGCTATCTGCTGCTGGAAAGTCGGGCAAAGAAGCTGCGGGCGAAAAACGAGAAAGCCTTAGCGAAGTGACGGGTTATTTGCTGCTTATCAGGTGTATTACCGGCCTAACCTGTAGGCCGGATACAGCGTTCACGCCAATTAACGGCGATTACCGAAAATACGCAGCAGCATCAGGAACAGGTTGATGAAGTCCAGATACAGCGTTAACGCGCCGAGAATCGAGTATTTCCGCAGCGTCGAGCTGTCACGAACATCAATCTGCTCGCCAATGTTTTTCAGCTTCTGCGTGTCATAGGCGGTCAGGCCGACAAAGACAACCACCCCGATATAGGTCACCGCCCACATCAACGCTTCGCTTTTGAGCCAGAAGTTGACCAACGATGCCAGAATGATACCGATCAGCGCCATAAACAGCATGCTGCCCCAGCCGCTGAGATCGCGTTTCGTGGTGTAGCCATACAGGCTCATCACGCCAAACATCCCGCCGGTCACGACAAACGTGCTGGCGATAGACGAATAGGTATAAACGATAAAAATGCTCGACAGCGTCAGGCCCGTCAACGCCGAATAGAGCATAAACAGCGTGGTCGCCATCCCGGCGCTAAGTTTTTGCACCATTGCCGACAGCGCAATAACCAGCGCAAGCTGGGCGATAATCAAGCCAAAGAAGGTGATTTTGCTGGAAAAGACAAACATCATCACCGCAGGCGTATTCGCTGCATACCAGGCGATAAATGCGGTCAGCAGCAGCCCAACCGTCATCCAGCCATATACCTGCGCCATATACGTTTGCAGGCCGGAACGGGTCTGTACGATAGAATCGGATCGTGGGAATCGGTCCATGATGATCTCCTGATTAAAAGTGATACCCCTGAATAAGGGTATCACATTCTGCTACCAGCGTTTTGCCGCCTGCCGATCGCTATCGCGCGCTTCCACCCAGCGGTCGCCTTCCGGCGTCGCTTCACGCTTCCAGAACGGCGCGCGGGTTTTCAGATAATCCATAATGAATTGCCCGGCCTCGAACGCGCTGCTGCGGTGCGCGCTGGTTACGCCGACAAAGACAATCTCATCGCCCGGCCACAGTTCACCAATGCGATGGATCACCGTCACGCGCCCCAGCGGCCAGCGCGAGCGCGCCTCGTCCACGATATCCGCCAGCGCTTTTTCCGTCATCCCCGGGTAATGTTCCAGCGTCAGCGCTTTAACGCTGTCGCCCAGATTATGATTGCGGACTTTACCGGTAAAGGTCACAACCGCGCCATCTTCATCACGCTCCGCCAGCCAGGGGTACTCCTCCCCGACGCTGAACGGCGCATGGCCAACGATCACTCGCGTTTCAGCCATCTCAGCCTCCTGTCACCGGTGGGAAAAAGGCCACTTCATCACCCGCCGTCAGCGGATGTTCAAAACTGACCAGCGTCTGATTGACGGCGGCCAGCAGCTTGCCGTCTTCCAGCGCCAGCGCCCAGCGATCGCTTTGCGCCGCCAGATGCTGACGCAGCGCTTCTACGGTTGGGAAATCGGCGGCGACCTCTAACGCATCCGTTCCCACCAGTTCACGCACCTGAGCGAAAAACAGAACCTTAATCATGCGTATCCACCTTAAAATCGCCAGACTTACCGCCGCTTTTCGCCAGCAAGCGCACCGGGCCAATCACCATATCCTTTTGCACCGCTTTGCACATGTCGTAGATCGTCAATGCCGCCACGGAAGCGGCAGTCAGCGCTTCCATCTCCACGCCGGTTTTCCCCGTCAAGCGACACAACGATTCAATGCGTACCCGGTTGTGTTCAGGTTCCGCCTGCAATTGCACTTCGACCTTACTCAACAACAGCGGATGGCACAGCGGGATCAGCTCCCAGGTACGTTTAGCCGCCTGAATCCCGGCGATACGCGCGGTCGCGAAAACATCGCCCTTATGGTGGCTACCGTCGATAATCATCGCCAGCGTTTCACTGCGCATCGTCACAAACGCTTCGGCGCGCGCCTCACGTACGGTTTCCGCTTTGGCGGAGACGTCCACCATGTGCGCTTCGCCAGCGGCATTAATATGGGTCAGTTGCGACATACTTATTTCTTCAAATGTGGGTGGAAGTTACACGGGCGTGTGCGAGCATCAAGCTGCGGCGCGATGATGTTGTCCCAGGCGGTGCGGCACGCTTTTGTGGAGCCCGGCATCGCAAAAATCAGCGTCTTGTTGGCAACGCCGGCCACCGCGCGAGATTGCAGGGTCGATGTGCCAATCTCTTCAAACGACAACATGCGGAACACTTCGCCAAACCCTTCGACTTCGCGATCAAAGAGCGGCAGTAACGCTTCCGGCGCCTGATCGCCATCGGTCAGCCCGGTGCCGCCGGTGATGAGCACCACCTGAACGTCATCGCTGGCGATCCACGCGGAAACCTGCGCGCGAATGGCGTAGCGGTTCTCTTTAACGATGGCTTTGTCCACGACCTGATGCCCCGCTTCCAGCGCGGCGTCGCGCAGAAAATGACCGGAAGTGTCGTCTTCTTCGCCGCGACGACTGGAAACCGTAAGAATAGCAATGCGGGTAGGGATAAACTCAGCGCTTACCTGACTCATAAAAACTCCTTGTCCGTTAAGGCGTTAACCGCCTATGTACGATAGATTTTGCGTAATACCGGTATTGTTCTGGTGCAGGAAGTGGGTCTGCTTTTTCTCCAGCAGCGCGGCTGAAATGCGTTCTTCCAGCGCATGTTGCTGTGCATCGTCTTCCAGCAGGTCGCGCAGGCTTACGCCGCCTTCGCCAAACAGGCAAAGATGGAGTTTACCGACCGAGGAAACGCGCAGACGGTTGCAGGTGGCGCAGAAATCTTTTTCATACGGCATGATGAGACCGATTTCACCGGCATAGTCAGGATGACAAAAAACCTGCGCCGGGCCGTCGCTGCGCTGGCGCAGCTGATGAATCCAACCGCGACGCAGCAGTTCATCACGCAGCACCTGTCCAGAAATATGGTGTTTACGAAAGAGTTCGCTCCCCTCTCCCGTCTCCATCAGTTCAATGAAGCGCAGTTGAATGGGGCGTGCCTGAATCCAGGCGAGAAAGGTGTCCAGTTGATGATGGTTCACATCGCGCATCAACACGGTGTTCACTTTGACCTTTGCGAAACCGGCGTCAAACGCGGCGTCAATGCCCGCCATCACCTGCTGGAATTTATCCTGCCCGGTAATGGCGTGAAACTGACGGGCGTCGAGGCTATCGACGCTGACGTTGATGCCCGTCAGACCCGCGTCGCGCCAGTTCGCCGCATCACGCGCCAGACGATACCCATTAGTGGTCACCGCAATCTGGCGAATCGCGTCGTTTTCACGCACGGCGGCAATGATGTCGGTAAAGTCGCGACGCAGCGACGGTTCACCGCCGGTAAGGCGCACTTTTTCGGTGCCCAGACTGGCAAACGCGCGCGTCACACGGCGAATTTCATCGACGGTCAGAAAGCCGTTATTGGTGACACCGCCAGGCTTGTAGCCATCCGGCAGGCAGTATGTGCAACGAAAGTTACACACATCAGTAATCGACAGACGTAAGTAATAAAACTTACGTGCGAAAGCATCGGTAAGTTGTGAGGCCATGTACACCTTTCCAAATACGGGAGGCGGAGTCATTTCTTCCTGCGCCCTGGTGGCAAACTCTTTCGAGGCTTGTCACGGCCAAAACACCATATCAATTTGACACAGGCGTAGAGGCTAGAGTGTCTTTTTAAGCATCGCTTAAAAAGGTGGTTATGCCGATACTAGCGTGTAAATAGCATTTTTGCCATTCCCACTTTACGCTATATAATCATGTATATAGCGTCATGATCGTGCTATTTCGCTACAGAATAAGCAAAAATCACACTTTTGCATTGATATACATCAGTTAGCCATCAGGCTAACCCTATCCGAAAGAGGTAGAGGGGATGGATTTATTTTCCATCGTTGTTCGTTGGCTAATTGCTGAAAAGGCGCTATTTGCGCTACTGTAGCGCAGTACCTCTGATATTAGGAATTTGTATGCGCAATCGTACGCTGGCAGACCTGGATCGTGTTGTCGCTCTCGGCGGAGGGCATGGATTAGGACGCGTTCTCTCTTCACTCTCTTCATTAGGCTCACGCCTGACCGGTATTGTCACCACCACCGATAACGGGGGTTCCACTGGCCGTATTCGCCGCTCTGAAGGGGGCATCGCCTGGGGCGATATGCGCAACTGTCTGAACCAGTTAATTACCGAACCCAGCGTCGCGTCGGCGATGTTTGAGTATCGTTTTGGCGGTAATGGTGAACTTTCCGGCCATAACCTCGGAAATCTGATGTTAAAGGCGCTGGACCACCTGAGTGTGCGGCCTCTCGAAGCGATAAATTTAATTCGCAATTTGTTGAAGGTGGATGCGCATTTAATCCCTATGTCGGAGCTGCCGGTAGACCTGATGGCCATCGACGATCAGGGGCATGAAGTATACGGCGAAGTGAATATCGATCAACTGGCGACGCCGCCGCAGGAGCTGATGCTGTCACCGAAAGTCCCCACCACCCGGGAAGCGGTGCAGGCCATTAGCGAAGCCGATTTGATTCTGATTGGCCCCGGAAGTTTCTACACCAGTTTGATGCCGATTCTGCTGCTTGATGAGCTGGCGCAGGCGCTGCGCCGTACTCCGGCGCCGATGGTCTATATCGGTAATCTGGGGCGCGAATTGAGTCTGCCCGCCGCCAGCTTAACGCTTGTCGACAAACTGGCGATTATGGAGCAATACGTCGGGAAACAGGTTATCGACGCCATTGTGGTTGGCCCGAAAGTGGATGCCTCAGCGATGACGGGCCGGATTGTGATTCAGGAAGTGCTGGAAGCCAGCGATATTCCGTATCGCCATGACCGACAGCTGCTGCATAACGCGCTGGAGAAAGCGATACAGGCGTTGGGGTAAATGTATTCAGATTTGCCCGGTGGCGCTTCGCTTACCGGGCCTGCACACAACAGGCGGCACAACCGTAGGCCGGATAAGACGCTTTGCGTCGCCATCCGGCATCGTCAGGACGCCGCGATAAACAACTCACGTAGCTGATGCAACTGGTCGCGGATCTCTGCGGCTTCTTCAAACTCCAGGTTTTGCGCATGCTGCATCATCTGGCCTTCCAGCTCATGAATTTTCTGCTGCAACGCTTTCGGCGTCATATCCAGCTCAACCACACCCGATTTCGCCGCTGCGCGGGACTTCCCTTTGCCCTTCGCTTTGGTTTTCGCAATGTTCTGACCCAGCGCCAGAATATCGACCACTTTCTTATTCAGCCCCTGCGGAACGATACCGTGTTCTTCGTTGTATAACTGCTGTTTCTCGCGACGACGTTCGGTTTCGCCTATCGCTTTCGCCATCGACGGGGTGATCTTATCGCCATAGAGGATCGCCTTCCCGTTGACGTTACGCGCCGCACGGCCGATGGTCTGAATCAGCGAACGCTCTGAGCGCAGGAACCCTTCTTTGTCTGCGTCCAGAATCGCCACCAGCGAAACCTCAGGCATGTCCAGCCCTTCTCGCAACAGGTTGATCCCCACCAGCACGTCAAACTCGCCCAGACGCAAATCACGAATGATTTCCATACGTTCAACGGTATCGATGTCCGAGTGCAGGTAACGTACGCGCTCGCCGTGTTCTTCGAGATATTCGGTAAGATCTTCCGCCATTCGCTTGGTCAGCGTCGTCACCAGCACACGTTCGTTAATCGCCGCCCGCAGGCGGATCTCAGAGAGCAGATCATCAACCTGCGTCGCCACAGGCCGAACTTCAATGATCGGGTCCAGCAGCCCGGTGGGACGCACCACCTGATCCACCACCTCGCCGCCGGATTTCTCCAGCTCATAGTTGCCCGGCGTGGCGGAAACGTAGATGGTTTGCGGGGCCAGCGCCTCAAACTCTTCAAATTTTAGCGGACGGTTATCCAGCGCTGACGGCAGACGGAAACCGTACTCCACCAGCGTCTCTTTGCGCGCCCTGTCCCCACGAAACATCCCGCCGATTTGCGGAATCGTGACGTGAGATTCATCCACGACTAACAGGCCATCGGCAGGCAGATAATCAAACAGCGTCGGCGGCGGCTCGCCAGGCCCGCGCCCGGAAAGGTAGCGGGAGTAGTTTTCAATCCCCGAGCAATATCCCAGCTCGTTCATCATTTCCAGATCGAACTGCGTACGCTGGGTTAAGCGCTGTTCTTCCAGCAGCTTATTGTTTTCCAGCATGATCCTGCGTCTGTCCACCAGTTCGTCTTTGATCTCCTCCATCGCCTGTACGATGCGCTCGCGCGGCGTAACGTAGTGCGTTTTCGGGTAGATGGTGTAGCGCTGGATAGTCGATTCAACCTGCCCGGTCAGCGGGTCAAACAGCGACAGACGTTCAACCTCTTCGTCAAACAACTCAACCCGCAGCGCAATATCGTCAGACTCCGCCGGGAAGATGTCGATGACCTCGCCGCGTACGCGGAAAGTGCCGCGCTGGAAGGCCTGATCGTTGCGGGTATATTGCAACTCCGCCAGACGGCGCAGGATAGCGCGCTGATCGATGATCATCCCCACCGTCAGGTGCAGCATCATCTTCAGGTATAAATCGGGATCGCCCAGACCGTAGATAGCGGAAACCGAAGCCACGACCACAACGTCCCGCCGCTCAAGCAGCGCCTTGGTCGCCGACAGTCGCATCTGTTCTATGTGTTCGTTCACCGACGCATCTTTTTCGATAAAGGTGTCGGAGCTGGGCACATACGCCTCTGGCTGATAGTAGTCATAGTAAGAGACGAAATATTCCACCGCGTTGTCAGGGAAGAACTCTTTCATTTCGCCGTATAACTGGGCCGCCAGCGTTTTATTGGGCGCAAGCACCATCGTCGGGCGCTGTAAATCGGCAATCACATTGGCGATGGTGAACGTTTTCCCTGACCCCGTTACCCCCAACAGCGTCTGGTGCGCCAGACCATCTTCAAGACCTTCCTCCAGACGACGTATCGCCTCCGGCTGATCGCCTGAGGGTTTAAAAGCGGAATTCAGTTTGAACGGTTTACTCATGGGCAGCTACCTGAAGGAATGGGCGGGCAGGACACTAATTTTACCCGGAGCCGCTAATATTGCCAGCAAAATATACTGGATGAAAAAACAGTGGCACCTTAAGGTATTACTCAAATAAGGGATAACACCCGGCATTGCGACGTAAAATGTAGACCCTGACGAGATAAAAAACCAGTGAGATGCGGTTATCCCCAAACCAAAGACTTTTTTAACACTTGTCAAGATGTGTGATGAAAGATTTGTGGCAACCCGTGACACTTTCCTTACAGCCATTGCTTTTATCTAACAAATTGTTTCATAAGCACTATTTACTTAAGACGCCTTTCGCATCAATTTAGTCGCAGGCCGCGTCTTCTCTCGCTTACGTTGTGTTTTCTAACTCTAATACACAAGGTTATCCACAGGAATGGTGGATAACTGCGTCCAGCCCGTATGGACTGCCGCCTGGCAAAATCGCGCGGACGCCCCTTGATGAGGGGCTAAAAAAAAATTATCGCTTTTTTTTGATTTTTATCAGCTAACGAAACGCGGGCGGCAGGCGAGATCCTGCTCGCATTTTCACCCGTTTTACACCGCCTTCAGGCGCGTCAGATCGAGATATTGTCCTGTTGATGCGCTTTCCGCCTTCCCGGAAAGCCAGGGGATTTCGCCCAGCAGAGGAGCCGTAATCACCCGCGTTAGCGTCGCCATGTATTCCGCATGGCGCTTTCCGGGCGGCGTCACGTCATTGGCTACCCACCCGGCAAGCGTCAGCCCGGCTTGCTGCACGGCCTGCGCCGTCAGCATGGCATGATTGATACATCCAAGCTTCACGCCCACCACCAGAATCACCGGCAGGTGCTCCGCCGCAACCCAGTCGGCAAACGTCAGCGTTTCGCCAAGCGGAGTAAACCAGCCGCCCGCCCCTTCCACTAACACCCAGTCGGCCTGCCGTTCCAGCGTGCGTAAACCGGCGGACATCACCGAGGCCTGAACGGGTCTCCCCTCCTCTGCGCTCACAATGTGCGGCGAGGTCGGTTCCGCAAAGGTGTAGGGGTTGATCGCTTCATAGGCCAGCATCAGCGTGCTGTTGCGCTGTAGCGCCAGGGCATCGCTATTGCGCAACCCCTGCGCCGTCATCTCGCTGCCCGATGCCACGGGCTTGTAGCCTGCCGTCCGAAAGCCGCTCTGCGCGGCAGCCTGTAGCAGGGCGCAACTGGCGACCGTTTTTCCAACTTCAGTGTCCGTCCCGGTGACAAAATACCGTTTAATCACGTTCAATGACTCCCAAAAAAAGCTGATACGTCAGCGGATATTTCCCCTGCTGCTGCGGCCAGGCCAACTGCAACTGCCGCAACTGCGAACGCGTTAACACGCGCGGTTCACGCCCCTCGTGCAGATGCGTCGCCCCAATACCTTTAAGCGAACGCATCGCGCTGAGCGCATCATCAAACCACAGGGTGATCGCCTGGATCTGCTGACGGACGCGCCAGCCGTGCATTGCATTGCCAATAGTCTCCGGCGACAAAAAGTGGTTGGCATGCCCCCGGTTATCTACCGCCTGCCAGGCCTGACGCAGTTCCGGCAGCGATCCGTGCGCCAGCGAGGTAAACGCCACCACGCCGCCAGGACGCACCACGCGATACAGTTCGCTTAGCGCGCCGCGCAAGTCGCCGCACCACTGCACCGCCAGGTTGCTCCATGCCAAATCAAACCGCGCCGCCGCCAGCGGGATGGCTTCGATATCCGCCGCAAGGTAATGGTGAGCAGCCTGCTGACGACGCGCCTCATCCAGCATTTGCGCCGAGAGATCGAGCGCCGTGACCTCGCATCCCTGCTCTCGCCAGAAGCGGCTCATCCGCCCTGGCCCACAACCGGCGTCCAGAACGTGCGCACATTCGCGCCCTGCCAGCAGCGCCAACAGCGCGTCCGCACTCTGGCGTTGCAGTTCAGCGTGCTGCTCATAATGCGACGCGGCGCGCCCAAACGCGGCCGCAATCGCCTGCTTATCAACCTGCGCCATCCAGCACCTCCAGTAAGCGATCAATATCCTGCGCTTCGTGCGCCTGAGTGAGCGTCAGGCGCAACCGGGCAGTACCGGCCGGAACAGTAGGCGGTCGGATCGCGCTCACCCAGCATCCCTGCTCCCGCAGAGTATCCGCCAGCCGTAACGCGCGCGCATTGTCTCCGACAATCAGCGGCTGAATCGCACTGTGCGAATTTGCCAGCGTAAAATCGCTGGCCTTAACGCCCGAACGGAAGCGCTGAATTAACGCAGCCAGTTTTTCCCGGCGATCTGCGCCTTCCGGGCTTCGGATCACCGCCAGCGCCGCGCTCAGCGCCTGCGCCTGGGCCGGCGGCATACTGGTGCTGTAGATCAGATGGCGGGCAAACTGCAACAGATAATCCGCAACGCTTTCAGAGCAGAGAATCGCCGCCCCGCTGACGCCAAAACCTTTGCCAAACGTCACAATCAGCAGTTCAGGTTTGACCTGCTGTCGCCAGCAGCTTCCGCGCCCCTCATCGCCCGTAACGCCAATACCGTGCGCATCATCCACCAGCAGCCAGGCGTTACGCTGCCGTGCGACACGGTGGATCTCCACCAGCGGCGCGCCGTCGCCGTCCATACTGAATATGCCCTCTGTCACCACCAGCTGCTGCCCGCCGCACGGGGCGTCCAGCAGGCGCGCCAGGTGTTGAGGATCGTTGTGGGTAAAGCGGCGAAGCGTCGCCGGGCTGAGGTTTGCCGCTTCCAGCAATGAGGCGTGGCTGAGACGGTCCGCGACAATCCGATCGTCTTTCGCCATCAGCGCGGCGATAACCGCCTGATTCGCCGCAAAGCCAGAGATAAACAGCTGCGCCCGCGAATAGCCAAGCCAGCCTGCCAGCGCCTCTTCAAGCGCCTGATGCGCCACGGAGTAGCCGCTGACGTGGCCGGAGCCGCCGCTGCCGACGCCAAAGCGCTCCGCACCCTGTTGCCAGGCGCGAATAATCTGCGGATGGTGACTTAAACCGAGGTAGTCATTGCTGGAGAAATTCAGATACTGGCGTTCGTTAGCCACCAGCCAACGCCCTGCCCCCTGCGCCACCGCATAGCGGCGACGCAACGCATCGGCAGAACGACGCGCCATAAGCGCATCGTCAATTTTTTGCTGCCAGGTCATACTGCTGCCGCGTTGTAATAGTCGTCTGTATCCGGGGTCATCAGCGCCTGTTCCAGACGCTGTTGCTGTTCGTTGTCGCCAGCCAGCACCGACGTTTGCTGCGGATTCAGCCCCAGTTTGCGGAACAGCTGGAGATCTTTGTCTTCTTCCGGGTTCGGCGTGGTCAGCAGCTTGCAGCCGTAGAAGATGGAGTTCGCCCCCGCCATAAAACACATCGCCTGCGTCTGTTCGTTCATCTGTTCGCGACCCGCAGAAAGACGCACGTAGGAGGTTGGCATCATAATGCGCGCGACAGCGATCGTGCGGATGAAATCAAACGCATCCACATCCTCATTATCCGCCAGCGGCGTACCTTTGACCTTCACCAGCATGTTGATCGGCACGCTTTCCGGCGGGGTCGGCAAATTCGCCAGTTGCAACAGCAGCCCGGCGCGATCTTTAACCGTTTCGCCTAAGCCAACGATACCGCCAGAGCAGACTTTAATCCCTGCTTCACGCACTTTGTCCAGCGTATCAAGACGTTCCTGATACGAGCGGGTCGTGATGATGTTGCCGTAAAATTCCGGGGAGGTATCCAGGTTGTGGTTGTAGTAGTCCAGCCCGGCGTTGGCGAGGCGCTGCGCCTGAGATTCATTGAGCGTGCCGAGGGTCATACAGGCTTCCAGCCCCATCGCCTTCACGCCCTGCACCATCTGTTCCAGATACGGCATATCGCGCTCGTGCGGGTTTTTCCATGCCGCGCCCATGCAGAAACGGGTTGAACCGGCGTTCTTCGCTTTGCGCGCGGAGTCCAGCACCTGCTCCACTTCCATCAGACGTTCCGCTTCCAGCCCCGTCTTATAGCGAGAACTCTGCGGGCAATATTTGCAGTCTTCCGGGCAGGCGCCGGTTTTAATCGACAGCAGCGTACTGACCTGCACCTGTTGCGGATCGAAATGCTGACGATGGATTTGCTGCGCGTCAAACAGCAGATCCAGCAGCGGTTTATTAAATAATTCGGTAACTTGCGACAATGTCCAGCGTGGGTGGTGAGCCATAGGGCCTCTCCAAAGGGTGTTGTTAATTCTTGATTCGGTGTAGACTCGTAAACCTAAATGTTTTTAATTTGGTTTACAAGTCGATTATGACAACGGACGATCTTGCCTTTGACCAACGCCATATCTGGCATCCCTATACCTCCATGACCTCCCCGCTCCCGGTTTATCCGGTTGCGCGCGCCGAAGGTTGCGAACTGATTTTGGCCAACGGCGACCGTCTGATCGACGGCATGTCGTCATGGTGGGCGGCGATCCACGGTTACAACCATCCACAACTCAACGCCGCGATGAAAACGCAAATTGACGCCATGTCGCATGTGATGTTTGGCGGCATTACCCATGCCCCTGCGGTCAACCTGTGTCGCAAGCTGGTGGCGATGACGCCGCAAGCGCTGGAGTGCGTGTTCCTGGCGGACTCCGGTTCGGTAGCGGTGGAAGTGGCGATGAAAATGGCGCTGCAATACTGGCAGGCGAAAGGCGAGTCTCGTCAGCGTTTTCTGACCTTTCGCAACGGCTATCACGGAGACACCTTCGGCGCGATGTCGGTATGCGATCCAGATAACTCAATGCACAGCCTGTGGAAGGGCTATCTGCCGGAAAACCTCTTTGCCCCCGCCCCGCAAAGCCGGATGGATGGCGAATGGGACGAGCGGGATATGGTGGCCTTTGCCCGCCTGATGGCGGCGCACCGGCATGAGATTGCGGCGGTGATTCTGGAGCCCATTGTCCAGGGCGCAGGCGGGATGCGGATGTATCACCCGGAGTGGCTTCGCCGCATCCGCAAGATGTGCGATCGCGAAGGGATTCTGCTGATTGCCGATGAGATCGCCACCGGATTTGGCCGCACAGGTAAACTGTTTGCCTGTGAACATGCGGACATTACGCCGGATATCTTGTGTCTCGGTAAGGCCATCACCGGCGGTACGATGACGCTTTCCGCCACGTTAACCACCCGTCGGGTCGCTGAAACCATCAGCAACGGCGAAGCCGGTTGCTTTATGCATGGCCCGACCTTTATGGGCAATCCGCTGGCGTGCGCCGTGGCCTGCGCCAGTCTTTCCCTGCTGGAAACAGGCGAGTGGCAGCAGCAGGTGGCGGCGATTGAAACGCAGTTACGCCGCGAACTAGCGCCCGCGCGCGCATCGTCCTGGGTCGCTGACGTGCGCGTACTCGGCGCCATCGGCGTCGTGGAAACCACGCACCCGGTCAATATGGCGGCGTTACAGCGTTTCTTTGTCGGGCAAGGCGTCTGGGTGCGCCCGTTCGGTAAACTGATCTACCTGATGCCGCCCTATATCATCCAGCCGGAACAATTGCATCGTCTGACGCAGGCGGTGAACGACGCTGTGCGCAATGAAACATTTTTTATCCATTAATCAGCGGTAAGCTGTAGCGGTTCTGGCTACACTTCCTTGCTAATCAGTAGATTAATGGAGGCGGTATGAAACTTATCAGCAACGACCTGCGCGACGGGGAAAAACTGCCCCATCGCCATGTGTTTAACGGCATGGGCTATGACGGGGACAACATCTCTCCGCATCTGGCCTGGGACGAGGTGCCCGCCGGTACGAAAAGCTTTGTCGTGACCTGCTACGATCCCGATGCGCCAACCGGCTCAGGCTGGTGGCACTGGATTGTCGCCAACCTGCCAGCCGATACCCGCGTACTGCCGCAAGGGTTTGGTTCCGGTCTGGTGGCGATGCCGGAAGGGACTCTCCAGACGCGCACCGATTTTGGTAAAGCAGGCTACGGCGGCGCAGCTCCGCCGAAAGGGGAAACGCACCGCTACATCTTTACCGTTCACGCGCTGGATGTGGAGCGTATTGATGTCGATGCAGGCGCCAGCGGCGCGATGGTGGGCTTTAACGTCCATTTCCATGCGCTCGCCAGCGCGTCGATTACCGCAATGTTCAGCTAAGTGCCGTTGTTGCCTGATGGCGACGCTAAAGCGTCTTATCCGGCCTGCGGCACCTGACACCCAGTGCCGTAGGCCGGATAAGCGTCAGCGTCATCCGGCATTTTTTTACAAGAAATCAGGTAATAACCGGAACAAGTCCCCGCGCGCCAGCAGTTCGGTCGCGCACTCAATATCCGGCGCGAAGAAACGGTCCTGAGTATAATGCGGCACCTGCTCGCGCAGCGCTTTTCGCGCCTGCTCCAGCAGCGGGCTTGAGGTTAACCCTTCCCGGAGGTCGATACCCTGACAGGCCGCCAGCCACTCTACCGCAATGACCCCACGCGTGTTTGCCGCCATTTCCCATAGTCGCCGGCCCGCAGCGGGCGCCATCGACACATGATCTTCCTGATTGGCCGACGTCGGCAGGCTGTCCACGCTGTGCGGATGCGCCAGCGCTTTGTTCTCGCTGGCCAGCGCCGCAGCGGTCACCTGCGCAATCATAAAACCGGAATTGACGCCGCCGTTTTTCACCAGGAAAGGCGGCAACTGCGACATATGTTTATCCATCATCAGCGCGATACGCCTTTCCGACAGCGCGCCGATTTCCGCAATCGCCAGCGCCAGATTATCCGCCGCCATCGCCACCGGTTCGGCATGGAAGTTACCACCGGAAATCACATCCCCCTCTTCGGCAAACACCAGCGGGTTATCCGAAACGGCGTTGGCTTCAACGAGCAGCACCTCCATCGCCTGACGCAGTTGTGTGAGGCACGCGCCCATCACCTGCGGCTGACAGCGCAGCGAGTACGGGTCCTGCACCTTTTCACAGTTATGGTGCGACTGTGCTATCGCGCTGGTCTCCGTCAGAACGTGGCGGAACAGCCCGGCGGCGTCAATCTGCCCACGCTGACCGCGCGCGGCATGAATGCGCGCATCAAACGGTCGGCGCGACCCCAGAACGGCTTCGGTGGTTAACGCCCCGCAGACCACCGCAGAGGCGAACAGCGCCTGCGCTTCGAACAGCCCACGCAGCGCAAAGGCGGTGGAGGCCTGGGTGCCATTCAGAAGCGCCAGTCCCTCTTTCGCCGCCAGCGTGATCGGTTCCAGTCCGGCCTTTTTCAACGCCTCTTTCGCCGGAAGCCACTCCCCTTGCCAGCGGGCTTTCCCTTCGCCAAGCAGCGTCAACGACATATGCGCCAGCGGCGCCAGATCGCCCGATGCCCCTACAGAACCTTTCGCCGGGATCAGCGGCCAGACCTCTGCGTTGACCAGCGCAATCAGCGCCTCAATCACGCTCAGGCGGATGCCCGAGAAACCACGCGCCAGGCTATTGATTTTCAGCACCATGATCAGACGCACCATCGCGTCGTCCAGCGGCTCGCCAATACCCGCCGCGTGGGAGAGCACCAGCGAACGTTGCAGGTTTTGCAGATCCTCCGTGGCGATGCGCGTCTGCGCCAGCAGACCAAAACCGGTATTGATACCGTAGGCCGTGCGCCCCTCGGCGACGATATCGTTCACGCAGTCGACGCTGGCATTAATACCGTCAACCGCGCTGCTATCAAGACGCAGTTGCACTGGCTGCTGCCAGACGGCGCGAAGCTGCGCAAAACTCAGATGACCCGGCGTTAACGTAAGCGTATTCATATCAGCGTTTTCCTTGAGTAGCCGCGATCATCGGCAAGTTCAGCCCTTGTTCTGCGGCGCATTCAACCGCAATCTCATACCCGGCGTCAGCATGACGCATCACGCCTGTCGCCGGATCGTTATGCAGCACTCTGGCGATACGCGCTGCCGCCTCGTCGGTGCCGTCGCAGACAATCACCATTCCGGCATGTTGCGAGAACCCCATGCCGACGCCGCCGCCATGATGCAGCGAAACCCAGGTCGCACCGCTGGCGGTATTGAGCAGCGCGTTCAGTAACGGCCAGTCGGATACCGCATCAGAACCGTCGCGCATCGCTTCCGTCTCCCGGTTTGGACTGGCGACGGAGCCGGAATCCAGATGATCGCGGCCAATGACGATCGGCGCGGAGACCTCTCCACGGCGTACCATTTCGTTAAACGCCAGACCCAGCTTTTGCCGCCACGCCAGCCCCACCCAGCAAATACGCGCCGGTAAGCCCTGGAAGTTAATACGTTCGCGCGCCATATCCAGCCAGTGATGCAGATGTTTGTCATCCGCCACAATCTCTTTGACTTTGGCATCGGTTTTATAAATATCTTCTGGATCGCCGGAAAGCGCCACCCAACGGAATGGGCCGATCCCCCGACAAAAAAGCGGGCGGATATAGGCCGGAACGAACCCAGGAAAATCAAAGGCGTTCTCTACGCCCATCTCTTTCGCCATCTGGCGGATATTGTTGCCATAATCGAAGGTCGGGACGCCCATTTCACTGAACGCCAGCATCGCCTGTACGTGCTTCGCCATTGAGCGTTTCGCCGCCTGTACCGTGCCCTGTGGATCTGACGCCGCTTTCGCCTGATACTCCTCCCAACGCCAACCAGAGGGCAGATAACCGTGCAGCGGATCGTGCGCGCTGGTCTGGTCGGTCACCAGATCCGGGCGAACGCCGCGTTTTACCAGTTCCGGCACGACGTCCGCCGCGTTGGCGCACAGCGCAACGGAGACGGCTTTACCTTCGCGGGTATATTTTTCAATTCGCGCCAGCGCGTCGTCCAGCGAGGTGGCCTGTTCATCGACGTAGCGGGTACGCAGACGGAAATCGATACGGCTTTGCTGGCATTCGATATTCAGCGAGCACGCCCCCGCCAGCGTCGCGGCCAGCGGCTGTGCGCCGCCCATACCGCCAAGCCCGGCGGTCAGCACCCAGCGCCCGGACAAATTCCCCTGATAGTGCTGCCGTCCTGCTTCAACGAAGGTTTCATAGGTACCCTGCACGATGCCCTGACTGCCGATGTAGATCCAGCTTCCGGCGGTCATCTGGCCGTACATCGCCAGCCCTTTGGCGTCCAGCTCATTGAAATGTTCCCAGGTCGCCCAGTGCGGCACCAGGTTGGAGTTAGCGATCAGGACACGCGGCGCGTTTTCGTGGGTCTTAAACACGCCGACCGGTTTACCGGACTGCACCAGCAGGGTTTCATCGGCCTCCAGTTTGGTCAGCGCATTGATGATGGCGTCATAGCACTCCCAGTCGCGCGCTGCGCGGCCAATGCCGCCATAAACCACCAGTTCATGCGGATTCTCGGCAACATCGGGATCGAGGTTGTTCATTAACATGCGCAGCGGCGCTTCGGTTAACCAGCTTTTTGCCGTCAGGGTTGTTCCCCTCGGGGCGCGGATATCCTGCTGACGATACTTGCTTTGAGGCATGACACCAGACTCCTTACGATGATCGGACAGATAAGTAACATATACTTGTCTATACAACTTGTCGCAAGGCTGATTTTAACAACTAAGATACATTTTTGTTATATTGCGTCAGCAATCACGCTTTTTATCGTGCCGTCATTCAGGACATAAAATGGCCCTGCAACCGGTAGCGAGAACCGGGAAAAAGCAGGCGAGCGTGAGAAACAATGTGCGACGCAGACCAGGTGCGCCGATGAATTAACAGGCAGGGATCGTGCTCCTTAATGTTCAGCAGCGCGCACTCTTCCGCCGTGGCGCGCACGGCTTCCACAATGTGCTCCCCTTCCGTTAGCGGGGCGATCAGCGACAGGTATGCATGAGGCGTGGTCTGGCTGTAATCCTGCGCCAGATAATCCGGTACAACGCCGGCATTCACACAGCGATCCTCAATCTGCACCGGCAGATCGTTTTCATAGTGCACCATCACCGAATGAAAAATCAGCGTGCCTTCACGCACATTCAGGGCCGTGGCCTGAAGCGCATTCGCCTGTGTCTGTTCCAGCGTCAGCACCTCACAGCGGTGCTGATGGTGACGGGCGGCGATTTCATCGGCAATGCTGCGAATTTCAAACAGTGCGGACTGCCCTTTCGGTTCCGCCACAAATGTGCCGACGCCCTGTAAACGCACCAGCAGCCCTTCATCCGTTAATTCCCGCAACGCCCGGTTGATTGTCATCCGGCTGAAGCCAAATTGCGCCACCAGTTCCGCTTCCGAGGGAATACGGTCATGCGGGCGCCAGACGCCGCTGGCGATGTTGTCGCTGATCGTCTGTTTGACCTTTTCATAGAAAGGCACAGGGGCAGAACGGGATGGGAGCATGCGTAAGCCTTCCTTAAGCGTATGATTTTATTTGCCGGATGGCATTATCCGGCCTGTAACGCGATTTTGTGCCGGACAAACATCGCGATTAACGCCACCCGTGTGCGATTTGCCAGCCGAGGCGTGCCGCAACACGCGCTGCGTTGCCATCATCGTCAAAGCGCGGATTAAATTCAACCATATCCACCGCCTGTAGCTTACCGCTGCGACAAACGGCATCGACAAGCCGCATCACCGTCGCCAACGGCACACCGAGCGCTGCGGGCGCAGACACTGCGGGCATCTCCCAGGCGGGCAGCACATCAAGATCGATGGTCAGGTAGATCTTATCCACGCTGTCGATAACCTGCGCCAACGGTGCCTGAGCGGTATCACAATCCACGTCTTCTACGATGGTCACTCCGCGTTGTTGCGCCTCATCCCATAACGCCTGCGTATTTGCCGCCCGACTGACGCCAAAGCAGGCGTAATGAAACTCACGCTGTTGTTCATCGCATAATTGCGCCAACTGGCGAAACGGCGTACCGGAGGTGGCGTGGTCAGCCCGACGCAGATCCAGATGCGCATCAAGATTAATAATGCCGACTCTGGCATGCGGGAACGCATCAAGCAGCCCCGCGCCATGCCCAAACGCCGTTTCATGTCCGCCGCCTAGCACAAACGTGCGCATATCCGCCTGCTGGCAGCGCCGTACCGCATCGCGAAGCGCCTGCTGCGCGCCTTCCAGATCGGGGGCTTGCGCAATAATGTTGCCTAAATCCACCAGCCGATCGTGGCCGTGGTGAGAGGCCAGGTTCGCCAGCGCCCGGCGCAGGGCATCCGGCGCGCCAGCGGCGCCAGGCCGCCCCTGGTTTCGCTTCACGCCTTCGTCACAGGCAAAGCCGAGCAAGGCGATTTTTTCACGATACATTTCGGGAGAAAACGTCGGGCTGCGCGTCACCGTCTGAAAGAGACGCAGCGCGTTAGCCGCCTCGGCGCTGTCATCACGCCCCTGCCAGAGCGTGGGAGATGCGGGTTGCCATTGCGTCATGTTACTTCTCCTCTGAATACACGGTGACAGAGCGGGTTACGCCCCGGTTCATAAAGGATTTCAACCGGAAGCTCAGCGTCCCATACGGCAAAGTCAGCGACATATCCCGCTTTCAATTGCCCATGCGTCGTCTGCCGCCCCAGCGCGCGCGCAGCATGCCGCGTCACGCCCGCCCACGCCTCTTCCGGCGTTAAGCCAAACTGTACGCAAGCCATGTTCATCGCCAGATGCAAACTGATAAACGGACTGGTGCCGGGGTTAAAGTCCGTTGCAACCGCCATTGGCACGCCATAGTGGCGGAGCAACGCCACCGGCGGGCGCTGCGTCTCTTTGAGGAAATAAAACGCCCCCGGCAGCAGAACGCCCACGGTGCCGCTGCGACTCATCGCCGCCACGCCAGCCTCATCCAGATACTCAATATGGTCGGCGGATAACCCCTGATAACGACTCACCAGTTGCGCGCCCCCCAGCAAGGAGAGTTGCTCAACGTGCCCTTTTACCGGAATGCCCAACGCCTGAGCGGCCTGAAATACCCGCTCACTCTGCGCCAGGTTAAACCCCACGCTTTCACAGAAAAGATCCACCGACTCAAACAGCCCTTTTGCCCATAATCCCGGCAGAATACTTTCGCAAACCAGCGTGATATAGCCGTCGGGATCGTCGCGGTATTCTGCTGGCGTCGCATGTGCCGCCAGCAGGGTAGGACTGATTTCCACCCTGTTTTCATGCGCCAGCGCAGCGGCAACGCGCAACATTTTCTCTTCCGTGGCGAAATTCAGGCCATAGCCGGATTTCACCTCCAGCAACGTAACGCCTTCTTGCAGCAATCGCGCCATCCGCGCGCGCGCAACGGTTAAAAGTTCATCTTCAGAGGCCGTCCGGGTCGCGGCGACGGTCGCGTTGATACCACCGCCCTGCGCGCTGATCTGCTGGTACGACACGCCGTTAAGCCGCTGCTCCCACTCCCCGGCGCGCGTGCCGCCAAAAATCAGGTGGGTGTGACAGTCAATCAATCCGGGCGTGACCAGTCGGCCTTGCAGATCCACGGTATTGCGGTGCGCGGCGTTGAGCGACGACGCAGGCACAATATCCAGAATCCGGCCCTGGCGGACGACAAGCGCATGATCGTCCACCATCCCATAAGGGCTACCGCGTTCAGTATCCATCGTCGCCAGTCGGCCATTCCGCCAGATCGTGTCATCAGGTAAAAGTTGCGCCATTGGGTTCATCACTTGTCATGGGTTGTCTATACATTTATTTTTTATTCTGCCGGGGTTGTCAATCTTACAGGCCATGAATGTTATTTATTTGTGATGTACTTGCCTGGAACATCGGGTGCGCGGCGTCTAAAAAAGAACTTTTTACCTTTTCACCTTCCCGTTTCGCTCAACTTAGTATAAAAAAGCAGGCTTCAATGGAATTAATTTAACTTTCAAAGCCCGGAGCAACCTGTGAACACATTTTCGGTTTCCCGTCTGGCGCTGGCACTGGCTTTTGGCGTGACGCTGACCGCCTGTAGCTCTACGCCGCCCGATCAAATCCCATCCGATCAGACCGCGCCAGGCACCTCCTCGCGTCCGATCCTGTCGGCGAACGAAGCGCAGAATTTCGTTGCTGCACACTATTTCTCGTCACTGACGCCGAATACGGCGCCGTGGACGCCTTCCGCCATTACGCTGCCTGCGCAACCTGACTTCGTTGTCGGCCCGGCTGGCACGCCTGGCGTGACGCACACCACCATTCAGGCGGCGGTAGATGCAGCAATTACGCAGCGCAGCAGCAAGCGTCTGTACATCGCCATTATGCCGGGCGAGTATCAGGGAACCGTGTATATCCCGGCGGCGCCTGGCAGCCTGACGCTGTACGGCACAGGCGAGAACGCGATTGATGTGAAAATCGGCCAGGCGATTGACGGCGAAATGAGCACGACCGACTGGCGTCGTTCAGTGAACCCGGGCGGTAAATACATGCCGGGCAAACCTGCGTGGTATATGTTTGATAACTGCCAGAGCAAACGCGGCGCCAGCATTGGCGTGATGTGTTCTGCGGTAGTCTGGTCACAGAATGACGGCTTGCAGTTACAAAATCTGACCATCGAAAACAATCTCGGTGACAGCGTTGACGCCGGCAACCATCCGGCAGTGGCCTTACGCACTGACGGCGACAAAGTGCAGATTAATAAAGTGAACATTCTGGGTCGCCAGAATACCTTCTTCGTGACCAACAGCGGCGTGCAGAACCGTCTGCAAAACGATCGCCAACCACGCACGCTGGTGACGAACAGTTACATTGAAGGGGATGTGGATATGGTTTCCGGTCGCGGCGCAGTGGTGTTCGATAACACCGATTTCCGCGTGGTGAACTCCCGTACCCAGCAGGAAGCGTATGTTTTCGCTCCGGCAACGCTGTCGAATATTTATTACGGTTTCCTCGCCACCAACAGCCGCTTTACCGCCGCAGGTGATGGCGTCGCGCAACTGGGGCGTTCGCTGGATGTGGATGCCAACACCAACGGTCAGGTCGTTATCCGCGATAGCGTGATTAACGAAGGGTTCAATATGGCGAAACCGTGGGCTGACGCCGTTATCTCCAAACGTCCTTTTGCCGGGAATACTGGCGCGAAGGATGATAAAGACGAGGTACAGCGTAACCTGAACGACACGAACTTTAACCGGATGTGGGAATACAACAACCGGGGTTTAGGCAGTAAAGTGGTTGCCGAACCGAAGCAATAATATCTGCTGACGATTATTCTTCAGGCCAGATAAAAGAGAAAAAGTCGTCACGCCGGGCGTGACGACCTTTTTTTACATCTGACGGTTTTTATTGAAATTAATCAGACTTCCCGCTTTGATAATTTCACGTTCCTCGGCGGTCAGGCTTTCCAGATACAGACTGATTTCCGTGATTTCATCGTCATGAATCACATAGCCTTTTAAGGTGGTTGCGCATTGATCCAGCGCCGTACGGACGCCAGGAATGTAAATATAATCCCCGACGTCAAAGCCAGGCTCACCCGCCATTTGCAGCGGCAACATTCCCCAGTTGATCACATTCGAACGGTAGCGTTTCGTCGCATACTCCTGGGCAATATTCGCCAGACCGCCAATCACGCGCTGACAGCTTGCCGCCTGTTCACGCGCGGAACCGTCTCCCGGCTTAACGGCATAAATCATGCTGCCAATCCCGGTGGCTAACGGATCGGTAGTTTCCTGGCCCGCAATTGTGCGAATACGGGCAAAGACCGGCTCCAGCTCACTCACCTCGCCTGCCAGACGCTGTTTTTCCAGCGTCGCGGTTGCTTTGCTTCGGCCAACATAGTCTGGATCGCGGCGTGACAGGGTGAACTCCGCCAGACCAACCGGGTTTGAGCGAAAAGACGAGGTCTCCCCGGACGGGATCAGCTCATCCGTCGTTGTGACTTCATCAAGAATTTTTGACGCCACCTTGAGCAGAATATTTTCCGTCAGCGCCCCCAGCGCCGGCCAGTCTTTAATATTCGGGCCATAGATGAGCGATTGCTGCGTCGCCCCTTTAACAAAACCCTGATAGACACGGTTTTTGTACGGGGTGGGATCAAACGCATAGTCAGGAACGTTTTCCCAGCAGTCCAGTTCAGCGGCGGAGGTCAGATAGCCCCCATTTATTGCCGTCGCCGCAATAGAACGCGCATCCATCAGCGCAACCGCGGACATTTGACCATTACCCGGTTTCGAACCTTCACGGTTCGGGAAGTTACGGGTGGTGTGGCGAATGCTCAGCCCGTTGTTAACGGGCGTATCGCCAGCGCCAAAGCATGGGCCGCAGAAAGCGGTTCTGATGATTGCGCCCGCGCCAGTTAAATCGGCCACCACGCCTTTTTTCGCCAGATCCATAAATACAGGCTGTGAAGAGGGGTAAACCGCGAGTGAGAACGTCTCGTTACCACACGATTTTCCGCGCAACGCATTCGCCGCCGCAATGACGTTCTCATAGTTACCGCCTGAGCATCCGGCAATAATTCCCTGCTGAACCTTTAATCTCCCCTTTTCAACTTTATCCAGCAGCGAGATTTTGGCTTTCCCACGGGCAATGCGCGCAGACTCAATTTCTACCTGGTGCAGAATATCCGTCAAATTCTCATTTAACGTGTCGATTTCATACACATTGCTCGGATGGAAAGGTAGCGCGATCATCGGTTTAATTGTGCTCAAATCAACATAAATACAGCCATCGTACCAGGCCATTGGCTGCGGATTCAGCTGTCGATAGTCCGGTTCACGGCCATGTAACGCCAGCCAGCTACGGGTTTCATCATCCGTTTGCCACACCGAACTCAGGCAGGTCGTCTCCGTGGTCATGACATCAACACTGTTACGGAAATCCGTGGACATTGCGCTAATGCCCGGCCCCACAAATTCCATGACCTTATTTTTGACATAGCCATTTTTAAATACGGCGCCAATGATGGCTAACGCCACATCCTGCGGGCCAACGCCTGGCGCCGGTTTTCCCGTCAGATATACCGCCACGACGCCCGGATAATCGATATCCCAGCTATCATTCAACAGTTGTTTGACGAGTTCACCTCCGCCCTCCCCTACGGCCATCGTCCCCAGCGCGCCATAGCGCGTGTGGCTGTCTGAGCCTAAAATCATTTTTCCACCGCCCGCCATCATCTCACGCATATATTGGTGGATGACCGCAATATGGGGCGGCACATAAATACCGCCATAGCGCTGCGCGGCGGAGAGTCCAAAAAGATGATCATCGCCATTAATGGTTCCACCAACGGCGCATAATGAGTTATGACAGTTTGTGAGAACATAAGGTAATGGAAAACGCGCCATCCCGGACGCTTTTGCGGTCTGAATTATGCCTACATAGGTAATATCGTGGGAGGTTAACGAATCAAACTTGATTTTAAGTTTATCCATATTTCCTGACGTATTATGAGACGCAAAAATGGACCATGCTATGGTGCCTTTTTGGGCTTCCTCTTTTTGTACATTACCGCAATACTGTTCTTCTGCAATTATCTCATTGTTACCGGAGAGATAAATCCCTTTGTCATATAACTTAATCATTCATTACTCCACATTGCCGTGCATGTTTCCATGCACGGACAACAGACCATGTCATTAATAATAAAAATGAACGCTGACGGTTGATTACAGCATGTTCCAGTCAATCAACATGTTCCACCACCAGATACCAATCGTGATATGTACCAGGAACGTTAAGATGGTCAGAACCGCGCCGACGAGCCACCAGGACTTAATATCGTTATAACCGACCCCGAAAATAACCGGGCCAGCGGCACCGCCATAGTGCGTGACCATTCCGCCATAAGAGTTGGAGAATAATAAGGCCAGCGCGGTTAGCATTAATGGCGCGCCAGAGACATTCGCCAGCATGGCGAATACCGGCATCATCGCCACAATATAAGCGCTACCGGAGGCAAAGAAATAACGGACAATAATACTCAGGAACAAAATGACGAAGAACGCCACGTTACCATGATTATCAAAAGAGAGATTGTTTTTAAACAGTTCAGCCAGCCAGTCAAAAAACTTCACTTTCGATAATAAAGAGCTTAAGCCAATGATACCGCCGTACCAGATTAATGTATTCCAGCCGCCCTTATTTTTAACGACATCATCCCAGCTCACCACGCCCAGTAACAACATCGCGCCCATCACCACAATCGCAACGGTTGATTCATCCACGCCAAGCTGTTTACTGAAAATCCAGCCTGACAGCGCGAGGACAAAAATACCCAGCAGTAATTTCTCACGGCCTTTCATTGGCCCGAGATCCTGAAGCCCGGCTTTCGCGATCGTCTTATTATCAACCTTTTTAATTTCCGGTGGGTACATGGTATAAATCACCAGCGGCGTCACCAGTAACATAATGATACCCGGCACCATTGCTGCCAGCGCCCATCCTCCCCAGCTTAATTGCAGATGGCAAATATCGTTGATCATTTTCAGCGCCAGTATGTTCCCTGCCATTGCGGTAAAAAACATATAACTGGTCGTTTTCGTGACCATATACACGGACATCATTAAGTAATGACCGACACGACGGGGGCTTTTTTCAGGCTCAGAACCCAGCGCGACGGCCACACTGTTGATAATAGGTAAAACAATGCCGCCTGCGCGCGCCGTGTTTGACGGCGTTGCCGGAGAGAGAACCAGATCGAGAAAAACCGTGACGTAGCCCAGCCCCAGCGTGGTATTCCCAATCTTACCAATCAGAATATACGCAATGCGTTTGCCCAGACCGGTAGTGACAAACGCGGCGCTTAACGTAAACGCAGAAAATACCAACCACGTCGTTCCAGAGGCATAACCGCTGAGCACGCTGGTCGTTTTAAACGCCCCTTCACTTAAATTTCCGACCACGACCATCGATGCCGCAACGGCAATCAATAATACAACGGGTTCGGGAAACGGTTTTATCACCAGCCCCACGATTGCCGCAAGATAGATGCCAAAGAGAACCCAGGCGAGTTCACTCAGACCAGCTGGCGCAGGAATTAAGCCAATAATACACGGGATCGCTAATATAATAATTAGCTTCCATATAGATTTTTTATTCATTTTTTTGCACCCTGATTTATCTGTATTCGTTATACAGAAAAGGCATTGTTTTATTTTCCTTAATCACAGCGAAATGAGATCAACATCATTCAGGAATATAAACTTCACCTGCAAAAATCTTTCTTGCTGTGCGAATAACAGAAGCACGTATTGAAGAAGGCTCATTACCTTCATTTGTTAAATGAATATCAAGGCACCCGCCCGGGTGTTCGATATTTATATCGCCATAGTCCGTCAATTGCGTCATCCGGTGGGCGACCGTCCCTTCTGTCGCACAACTACTGGCAAGCGCGATAGCACCAGTAATCGCCAGCGCCTTATGGCAGGAGTGCGGCATAAAATAGCGCACATTGATCGTCCCGCCCCGTCTGGCCGGGGAAATAAGCATCGGTTTAGGAATAACCATATTGCTGACGTCGCCTAACCCCATCGCTTTACCCGCCTGCAAACGGATGGATTCAATGCGGCGCAATAATTCAGTATCGGCATCGAGTTCCGCAGGGGATTCATAACCCGTTTTACCGACATCTTCGGCAGCGATAATGACCACCGGCATCGCCATATCAATACAGGTGACGGCAACGGAATTAAAATGATCGACACGATGACCGGTCGGAAAAATTTGCCCGGTTTTGGCGCCAGCAGCGTTCAAAAACGTGAGTGCCACGGGCGCGGCCGTTCCCGGTACGCCATCGATTTTTGCCTGGCCTTCGTACTCAACGGCGCCGTCCGGCGTCTGCACGTCCGCTTCGATATACGTATTTGTATTTACATTACGTATACGCACGCGCGTGACGGGCGGCGTAGTCTCAATTAAGCCATGTTCAATCGCAAATGCGCCTACCGCGGAAAGCATATTTCCACAGTTCGGCGTGGTATCAACGCGGTGTTCATGTACCAGAACCTGAGCAAATAAATAGTCGATATCTGCTTTTGAGTCATCCGAACGACGGATAATGGCCACTTTACTGGTCAACGGATTACCGCCGCCAATGCCATCTATTTCCAGTTCATTCCCCGATCCCATAATTGCCATCAATATGGCATCGCGCCGCTGTCTCTCCTCAGGAAGGTGTTCTGCTAATAAAAACGCCCCTCTGGATGTTCCCCCTCGCATCAACGTGCAGGGAATTTTTTTCATAACATTGCCCTCAATTAAAAAACATTAGCGTTAATGAGGACATGGTTGCACGCGCAGAATAGAGAGGCTAATGACTTTAAATTTATGATTGATAATTTATTTGCATTAATCAAGACGGATAATTTACATATAAACTACGTTTTTCTCTCCTGGGGCAGCAAATCAGGGAATCCCTGGATTCTATTTTCTGGAGTTATGATGAAACACGAATTATCAAGTATGAAGGCATTTGTCACACTGGCAGAGGCAGGATCATTTAACAAAGCCGCTAAATTACTTAACATTACGCAACCTGCATTAACTCGCAGAATAAAAAAGATGGAAGATGATTTACATACCCTGCTTTTTGAGAGAACAACACGTAAAGTAGAATTAACAAAAGCGGGGAGGATGCTGTTACCGGAAGCCAGAGAATTAATAAGAAAATTGGATGAAGCTCTTTTTAATGTTCGCGAAATGAATGCTTATCACCACGGCACGATCACATTGTCCTGTATTCCGACCGCTGTTTTCTATTTTTTACCCCTTGCTATCGGAAAATTTAATGAGTTGTACCCCAATATCAAAATACGAATTCTTGAAAAAGGTACGAACAACTGCATGGAATCGGTGTTGGGTAACGAAGCTGATTTCGGCATAAATATGAACAGCATCACAAATTCTGCTATTGACTTCACCCCGCTGGTGAATGAACCGTTTGTTCTGGCCTGTCGACGAAACCATCCCTTAGCCAGTAAGCAACTGGTCGAATGGCAGGAGTTGGTGGGCTACAAATTGATTGGCGTGCGGTCATCCAGCGGTAACAGGCTGCTTATTGAGCACAATCTGGCGGATAAACCCTGGAAGCTGGACTGGTTTTACGAGGTTCGTCATTTATCGACCTCGCTTGGGCTGGTTGAGGCCGGGCTGGGTATTTCTGCGCTGCCGGGGCTGGCAATGCCTCAGACAGTGCATCCCACGCTTATCGGAATCCCGTTGATCGAACCCGTTATCAGACGCACGTTAGGGATTATCCGGCGCAAAGACGCCGTTCTCTCTCCTCCGGCAGAGCGTTTTTTCTCTCTGCTTTTGAATGTCTGGGCCGATGATAAAGACACGCTGTGGACGCCTTTTGCTGAACCACAGCGGCAACAATAACGCCGTATCCGGCCGACGGCCCGGTAAGCGAGCGCCACCGGGCACAACGTCACGGAATATTAATACGCGTTAACCACGACCCACATAGGCCCCTGGCCTACCGCATAACGGCCTTTCTCCGTCAGCAGCCCCTGCTCACCGGCAATGGCATACACCGCAATATGGTGTGACTTCTGCCCGGCGGCAATCAGGTACTTACCGCTATGATCGACGTTAAAGCCGCGCGGCTGCGTTTCAGTCGGCTGGAAGCCCTCTTTTGTCAGTACGCTGCCGTCTTCAGAAACGCTAAAAACGGTAATCAGGCTGGCAGTACGGTCGCAGGCATACAGATGACGGCCATCCGGCGTAATATGGATATCCGCCGCCCAACGCGTGTCAGAAAAATCGGCAGGCATCATATCCAGCGTCTGCACGCATTCAATATTGCCGTGCGGATCTTTCAGCTCCCAGACATCAACAGAGCTGTTCAGTTCATTCACGCAGTAGGCATATTGCTGGTTCGGGTGGAACGCCATATGGCGCGGCCCGGCCCCCTCAACGGTGGTGACTTCCGCCGGTTCCTGGGCGACCAGTTTGCCGTCGTCGCTGAGCGTAAACAGGCAAATGCGATCCTGCTTCAGCGCAGGCACCCACAGCGTCCGGTTATCCGGCGAGATATTCGCTGAATGGCACCCTTCCAGCCCTTCAACGACATCCACCACGCCAGCCGGCAGGCCATCATCCAGACGGGTCACGCTGACGTTACCGGCATTGTACGAGCCAACAAACACAAAACGGCCCTGATGATCGGTAGAGATATGGGTTGGGCTACCCGGCAGAGCGGACTCCGCCGCGAAGGTCAGCGCGCCGTCATCCGGCGCAATACGGTAAGCCAGCACGCGGAACTCAGGACGGACGCCAACATAGAGATAGCGCTTATCAGGGCTGACCACCATCGGCTGAACCTGCCCCGGCACATCAACCACCTGCACCAGCTTCAGCGAGCCGTCATGATTCAGGCTCCAGACGTGAATTTGCTGGCTCTCAGGGCTGGCGGTATAAACGGTTTGCTTCATGACTACTCCTTCCTTATGGCAACTGTCTGCAATTGCGGAATACAGCTTAACGTAGACGCTTTTAACGGTGAATGCTGAATTAACGCTCAGAATTTTGTCCGGCCAACCGTCTCGGTGTACCATTCCCACAGGCAAAATTCTCAACCTTAATCTGGAACTCCCTATGACCGCTCGTGTGATTGCCCTGGATTTAGACGGCACCTTACTGACACCGAAAAAAACATTGCTCCCCTCCTCGCTTGAGGCGCTTTCTCGCGCCAGAGAGGCAGGCTACCAACTTATCATCGTCACTGGCCGTCATCACGTTGCGATTCATCCTTTTTATCAGGCACTGGCGCTGGATACACCTGCAATTTGCTGTAATGGCACTTACTTGTATGATTATCAAGCAAAAAATGTTCTTGAAGCCGATCCGCTGCCTGTCGATCAGGCATTGCAATTGATTGATTTGCTGGATGCGCATCAGATTCACGGTCTGATGTACGTTGATGACGCGATGGTTTATGAACGCCCGACCGGCCATGTGATCCGTACCGCTAACTGGGCGCAGACGCTGCCGCCGGAACAGCGCCCGACCTTTACTCAGGTGCCGTCGCTGGCGCAGTCGGCACGCGACGTCAACGCCGTCTGGAAATTCGCGCTGACCGATGAAAATCTGCCAAAACTGCAACAGTTCGTGCAGCAGGTTGAGCATCAGCTGGGTCTGGAGTGCGAATGGTCCTGGCACGATCAGGTGGATATCGCGCGTAAAGGGAACAGCAAAGGGAAGCGCCTTACCCAGTGGATTGAAGCGCAGGGCTGGTCGATGGAGAATGTGGTGGCGTTTGGCGATAACTACAATGATATCAGTATGCTGGAAGCGGCAGGCACCGGCGTCGCGATGGGCAATGCTGACGACGCGGTGAAAGCGCGGGCGAATATCGTGATCGGCGATAACACCACGGACAGCATTGCGAAGTTTATTTATACCCACCTGCTGTAATCAGGCGGTAATTGAAACACTCTTGATTTGCGCGTACAGCCACAGGCCAGGTTTGATGCCCAGCTCATCCCTGGCCCACGGGCTGATTCTCGCCCACAGCGTTTTCCCGCCGACTTCAAGCTGGACTTCCACCTGCCCATTATCGTCATAACAGTTTGCCACTTTTGCCCGCAGGATATTACGGATACTGGTTTGCATCGGTGGTTGTAATACCAGCGACACGTCCGAGGCCTGAATACGAATACGCAGCACGGTTTGCAGCGGCTCTTCCAGTTTGTTGACCCACAGGTGCTGATCGCCCAGCGCCAGCGCGGTCATTGCATAATGCGGATGATGCTCCAGCACGCTCACTTTCAGGATGCTGCTCTGCTGCTCTTTCGGCAGCCACGGGTGCATCACACTGCTGCCCCAGACCTCTTCCAGCGCACCAAACGCTTTCACCTGCCCGTTTTCCAGCACCATGACTCTGTCCGCCAGATGTAAAATCTCGTCCAGCGAGTGGCTGACGTACAGCAGGGGGATATTAATTTCGCGCGCCAGGCGTTGCAGATACGGCAGCAGTTCGCGTTTGCGCGGAATATCCAGCGAAGCCAGCGGCTCATCAAGCAACAGTAGCTCCGGCGCGGTCAGCAACGCGCGGCCAATCGCCACACGCTGTTTTTCCCCGCCGGAAAGGCTGCCAGGCAAACGCTCCAGCAAAGGTTCGATACCGAGCAGATCCACCAGCTTGTCGAACTGTCCGGCCATGCTTTTCGCCATGCCATAGCGCAGATTGCCGCGCACTTTGTAATGCGGAAACAGTCGGGCATCCTGGAACACATAACCGACGCGTCGTTTTTCCGGCGTCAGGCAGATGCCATTTTCAACATCATTAAGCACGCGTCCATTGAGCACAATGCGCCCTTTTTGCGGGCGCGTCAGTCCGCTGATGGCATTGATCAGCGATGTTTTCCCGGCGCCGGAAACGCCAAAAATAGCGGTGATCCCATTGGCAGGTAGCGTTTCGTTGAGCGTCAGACAGTGGGTGCCCAGCGTCTGGGAGAAATTGAGTTCCAGCATGTTTATCTCCCCGCGCGCTCACGGCTGATACGCGCCAGCCATTCCGAAATCAACAATGAGATCAGCGCCAGCACAATAGAAATAATGCACAATCTCGCCGCCGCGCTTTCGCCGCCAGGGGTCTGGATCAGGGTATACATTGCGGAAGGAATGGTGCGGGTTTCACCCGGAATGTTAGACACGAAAGTGATGGTAGCGCCGAACTCGCCGAGCGAACGGGCAAACGCCAGCACGGTTCCGACGATGATGCCAGGCAATGTCAGCGGTAGCGTAATGGTGAGGAAAACACGCCAGCGTCCTGCGCCCAGCGTTCTGGCGGCCTGCTCCAGCTTAATGTCGACCCCTTCAAGCGCCAGACGAATAGCGCGAACCATTAACGGGAAAGACATCACCGCCGCCGCCAGCACGGCGCCTCGCCAGCTAAAGGCAAAGGTAATGCCGAACCAGTCATAAAGCCACTGACCAATAAATCCGCGTCGGCCCATCGCGATAAGCAGCAGATAACCGACCACCACGGGCGGTAAAACCAGCGGCAGATGCAGTACGCTGTCAAGCAACGCTTTGCCTGGAAACTTGCATCGCACAAGTAACCAGGCAAAAAAGATCCCAAACGGCAGACTAAACAACACGGCCAGGGAAGAAACTTTCAGGCTCAGTAGAACGGCCTGCCATTCTGGATCAGTCAGTATCATTACTTCGTCGTAAATCCATAACGTTTAAAGATTTCGGAAGCCTGCGGTCCTTTCAGGTAGTCATAGAACGCGCTGACCGTTGCGTTTTTGTGTCCATCAACAATCGCGATCGGGTATTCCACTTTCTTATGGGAATCTTCCGGGAACGTGCCAACCACTTTCACGCCTTTGCTGGCAACGGCATCAGAACCGTAAACGATGCCCAGCGGCGCTTCGCTACGCTCCACCAGCGCCAGTGCGCCACGCACGTCTTCCGCAGGAGCCAGTTTCGGCGCCAGGGTATCCCATGCGCCCAGTTTTTGCAGCGCTTCTTTTGCATAAATGCCAGCCGGAACGTGTTCCGGGTCGCCCACCGCCAAGCGGCCGCCATTCAGCAGAGTCGTCCAGTTGGTTTTGCTGTCGATGGTGATGTCTTTCTGTTCACTGGCTTTTGGCGCGACCACAACCAGGCTGTTGCCAAGCAGCGTTTCACGCGTTGCGGTATCAATCGCTTTTTTGTCTACCGCGTAATCCATCCATTTCTGGTCAGCAGAGATAAACAGATCCGCTGGCGCTCCCGCTTCAATCTGGCGAGCCAGCGTAGAAGAAGAGGCAAATGAAGAGACAACGTCAACGTTCTTCTCTTTTTTGTATTCAACCGCAATATCCTGCATTGCGTTGGTCAGCGAAGCCGCCGCGAATACGGTGATTTTCCCTTCATCCGCCAGCGCATGTCCGGCAACAGTCAGAGATAATGTTGCCCCAGCAAACAGGCGTAACCATGTACGTGCCATCTGTAACTCCTTTGAGTGTCGTTATGTAGGCGCAAATATAGCGAGAAAATAAGGTTTTTCCCAGAAGTTATTGATACCCAATTGAGGTTACGCAAAGAAAATATCGGCAGGAAAAGCAGGATCTTGAGGGGCGCTACCCAATGGATTTCGGGTTGCGCTGAGACTCACAGGCACAGCCAACAAAAATGCGGCCTGAAAGTCGAAGAAAGTAAAACGCCCGACTGAGCGGGCGTTTAAAAATCAATGGTTCTGTCTGGACTGGTCTTTCTGACCGATACCGGAGAAAATGTTGAACACTTCACCCAGACCGTAAATCAGCCCCAGAATGATGGCCATGACCACCGGAACCATGACTACGGCGAATACCAGACTTTTCAATAACTCTAACATGGTCAACTCCAGATAGGATTCTTTTGATATTCTAACTGCATAAATGAGAAAAGCACTCCCCTTTTGTGCGGTCGACTTTGCGCGGAAGCGGTTTTCCGTCACAATAACCCTTTTGCCAGGATCTTGTTATGCAGGCCGAAATCCTCCTTACACTCAAACTTCAACAAAAATTGTTTGCGGACCCCCGCCGCATTTCGCTGCTCAAGCATATCGCGCTTTCCGGCTCCATCAGCCAGGGGGCGAAAGATGCGGGCATCAGCTACAAAAGCGCCTGGGATGCCATTAACGAGATGAACCAACTCAGCGAGCAGACGCTCGTCGAGCGCGCAACGGGCGGCAAAGGCGGCGGCGGCGCGATACTGACTCGCTACGGTCAGCGCCTGATCCAGCTTTACGATTTGCTCGCCCAGATTCAACAAAAAGCGTTCGACGTGCTGAGCGACGACGACGCCCTGCCGCTCGACAGCCTGCTGGCCGCCATTTCCCGTTTTTCTTTGCAAACCAGCGCCCGTAACCAGTGGTTCGGCACCATTACCGCACGCGATCACGATCAGGTTCAACAGCATGTCGATGTGCTGCTGGCCGACGGCGAAACGCGACTGAAGGTCGCCATCACTGCGCAAAGCGGCGAGCGTCTTGGCCTTGATGAAGGTAAAGAAGTCCTGATCCTGCTGAAAGCGCCGTGGGTTGGCATTACCCAGGACGAGGCGATTGCCCGGGCTGCCGACAACCAGCTTCAGGGAACCATCAGCCATATTGAACGCGGCGCCGAGCAGTGCGAAGTTCTCATGACATTACCTGACGGCCAGACGTTATGCGCCACCCTGCCCGTTGAAGAGACCGCCACGCTGGAAGAAGGTGCTAACGTGACGGCATATTTTAATGCTGACAGAGTGATTATCGCTACGTTGTGCTAAGTGCATTGACATCTGTTCTTTGAACACGTATCCCTGTCATTCATCGCTGCAAAAAATGGGATACAAAATGTCATCATTGCATATTTCGCAAGGTACGTTTCGCCTGAGCGACACAAAAACGCTTCAGTTAAATGCGCTGACGTTGCAGGCGGGGGATAGCTGGGCTTTTGTCGGCACCAATGGAAGCGGGAAATCGGCGCTGGCCCGCGCGCTGACGGGAGAACTGACGTTACTGAAAGGCGAGCGCCAGTCTCAGTTCGCGCGCGTCACCCGCCTCTCATTCGAACAGTTGCAAAAACTGGTCAGCGATGAATGGCAGCGCAACAACACCGACCTGCTCAGCCCTGGCGAAGACGACACCGGACGAACTACGGCAGAAATCATTCAGGATGAGGTGAGCGATCCCGCCCGCTGTGCCGAACTGGCGCAGCAGTTTGGCATTTCTTCTCTGCTCGACAGACGTTTTAAATACCTTTCTACGGGCGAAACGCGCAAAACGCTGCTTTGTCAGGCGCTGATGTCAGAGCCGGATTTATTAATCCTCGATGAGCCGTTTGACGGGCTGGATGTCGCCTCCCGCCAGCAACTGGCGAATCTTCTCGCCACGCTGCACCAGTCGGGCTACACGCTGGTGCTGGTGTTAAACCGCTTCGATGAGATCCCCGAATTCGTTCAGTATGCGGGAGTCCTTGCCGACTGCACGTTAACGGAAACGGGGGAAAAAGCGGATTTGCTCCAGCGGGCGCTGATTGCCCAACTCGCGCATAGCGAACGACTGGAAGGCGTACAGTTGCCCGAACCGGATGAACCTTCTGCCCGTCACGCCCTGCCGGACGGCGCGGCGCGCATTATTCTCAACGATGGCGTCGTCTCCTATAACGACCGCCCTATTCTTAATCATCTGAGCTGGCAGGTGAATCCGGGTGAACACTGGCAGATTGTCGGGCCTAACGGCGCGGGAAAATCCACCCTGCTAAGTTTAATCACCGGCGACCATCCGCAGGGATACAGCAACGACCTGACGCTGTTTGGCCGCCGTCGCGGGAGTGGTGAAACAATCTGGGATATCAAAAAACATATCGGCTATGTCAGCAGCAGCCTGCATCTGGATTACCGCGTCAGCACCACGGTGCGTAATGTCATTCTCTCCGGTTACTTTGACTCGATTGGCATCTACCAGGCGGTTTCCGACAGGCAGCACAAGCTGGCGCAGCAATGGCTGGATATTCTGGGAATGGACAAACGCACTGCGGATGCGCCTTTCCACAGCCTGTCCTGGGGGCAACAACGGCTGGCGCTGATCGCCCGTGCGCTGGTCAAACACCCTACGCTGCTGATTCTTGATGAGCCATTACAAGGCCTGGACCCGCTGAATCGTCAACTCGTTCGCCGCTTTGTCGATGTACTGATTAGCGAGGGAGAAACGCAGTTGCTGTTTGTCTCCCATCACGCGGAAGACGCCCCAGGCTGCATTACCCATCGGCTGGAGTTTGTACCGGAAGGCGAGAGTTACCGCTATCAACAGACGACGCTGCGTTAGCGGTTCACTGGGGGCGTGCGACCACGCCCCTTTTTTCACTGCTTTTTCAGATAAAAGGCGCAATCATTCTTAAAGCATATGATTTATCATTAAATAACAGTCGTCGGCGGGTGAAAAAACCGAAGTGTAAACGATTCCACTAATATATTCCATGTCACACTTTTCGCATCTTTGTTATGCTATGGTTATTCCATACCATAGGCTTAACGGAGCGAATTATGAGAGTACTGGTCACCGGTGGTAGCGGTTACATTGGAAGTCATACTTGTGTACAGTTACTGAAAAACGGTCACGATGTCATCATCCTTGATAACCTCTGCAACAGTAAGCGCAGCGTACTGCCTGTTATCGAGCGATTAAGTGGTAAGCACCCAACTTTCGTTGAAGGCGATATTCGTAACGAAGCGCTGATGACTGAAATTCTGCATGACCACGCGATTGACGCCGTCATTCACTTTGCCGGTCTGAAAGCCGTGGGCGAATCTGTCGCCAAACCGCTGGAATACTATGACAACAACGTCAACGGTACGCTGCGTTTAATCAGCGCCATGCGCGCCGCCAATGTCAAAAACTTCATCTTCAGCTCCTCCGCCACCGTCTACGGCGATCAGCCCAAAATTCCTTATGTCGAAAGCTTCCCGACCGGCACGCCGCAGAGCCCATATGGCAAAAGTAAACTGATGGTCGAACAGATCCTGACCGACCTGCAAAAAGCGCAGCCGGACTGGAGCATCGCCCTGCTGCGCTACTTCAACCCGGTCGGCGCGCATCCGTCAGGTGATATGGGCGAAGATCCGCAAGGCATTCCTAACAACCTGATGCCGTACATCGCCCAGGTCGCCGTTGGCCGTCGCGAATCACTCGCGGTCTTTGGCAACGACTACCCTACCGAAGACGGCACCGGCGTGCGTGATTACATCCATGTGATGGATCTTGCCGACGGCCACGTAACCGCGATGGAAAAACTGGCTGGCAAACAAGGCGTGCATATTTACAACCTTGGCGCCGGTGTTGGCAACAGCGTGCTGGATGTGGTTAACGCTTTCAGCAAAGCCTGCGGTAAACCCGTTGCTTATCATTTTGCCCCACGCCGTGAAGGCGACCTTCCGGCCTACTGGGCGGACGCCAGCAAAGCCGACCGCGAACTGGACTGGCGCGTAACCCGCACTCTTGACGAAATGGCACAGGACACCTGGCGTTGGCAGTCACGCCATCCGCAGGGATATCCAGACTAAGGACATGTCATGACGCAATTTAATCCTGTCGATCATCCACATCGCCGTTTTAACCCGCTAACCGGACAGTGGATTCTGGTTTCACCGCATCGCGCAAAGCGCCCCTGGCAGGGGGCGCAGGAAACGCCATCTCAGCAGGCGCTTCCCGCCCATGACCCGGACTGCTTCCTGTGCGCGGGCAATACGCGCGTAACCGGAGATAAAAACCCGGATTACACCGGCACCTATGTCTTTACAAATGACTTTGCCGCGCTGATGTCTGACACCCCGGACGCGCCGGACAGCCATGACCCGTTAATGCGTTGCCAGAGCGCCCGCGGCACCAGCCGCGTGATCTGCTTTTCTCCCGATCACAGCAAGACGCTGCCAGAACTGAGCCTCCCCGCGCTGACGGACATCATCAAAACCTGGCAAGAACAGACTGCCGATCTGGGAGAAACCTACCCCTGGGTGCAGGTTTTTGAGAATAAAGGCGCGGCGATGGGCTGCTCCAACCCGCATCCGCACGGCCAGATTTGGGCCAACAGCTTCCTGCCGAACGAAGCCGAGCGTGAAGATCGTTTGCAAAAAGCCTACTTCGCCGAACAGCACTCCCCAATGCTGGTGGATTATGCGCAGCGCGAACTGGCGGACGGCAGCCGTACGGTGGTTGAAACCGAGCACTGGCTGGCGGTCGTGCCTTACTGGGCGGCCTGGCCGTTTGAAACGCTGCTGCTGCCCAAAGCGCATGTGCTGCGCATTACCGATTTGACCGACGATCAGCGCGACTCCCTGGCGCTGGCGCTGAAAAAGCTGACCAGTCGTTATGACAACCTGTTCCAGTGCTCCTTCCCCTACTCCATGGGCTGGCACGGCGCGCCGTTTAACGGTGAAGAGAACGGGCACTGGCAGCTACACGCGCACTTTTATCCACCGCTGCTGCGTTCCGCGACCGTCCGTAAATTTATGGTCGGTTATGAAATGCTGGCGGAGACCCAGCGCGATCTGACGGCAGAACAAGCGGCGGAGCGTCTGCGCGCGGTCAGCGACATTCATTTTCGCGAATCAGGAGTTTAAATAATGAGTCTGAAAGAGAAAACACAATCTCTGTTTGCAGAAATTTTCGGCTACCCTGCTACCCACACCATTCAGGCGCCTGGTCGCGTCAATCTGATCGGCGAGCACACCGATTACAACGACGGCTTCGTGCTGCCTTGCGCTATCGACTACCAGACGGTGATTAGCTGCGCCACGCGTGACGATCGCAAAGTGCGCGTGATTGCGGCTGACTACGACAACCAGGTTGATGAATTCTCCCTTGATGCGCCGATCGTTACCCACGACAGCCAGCAGTGGTCAAACTACGTGCGCGGCGTGGTGAAGCATCTGCAAAAACGAAATAACGCATTTGGCGGCGCGGATCTGGTTATCAGCGGCAACGTGCCGCAGGGCGCGGGACTCAGTTCTTCTGCGTCGCTGGAAGTCGCGGTCGGCACCGTATTCCAGCAGTTGTACCACCTGCCGCTGGATGGCGCGCAAATCGCGCTCAACGGCCAGGAAGCGGAGAATCAGTTCGTCGGCTGCAACTGCGGCATTATGGATCAGCTGATCTCCGCGCTGGGTAAAAAAGATCATGCCCTGCTGATTGACTGCCGCACGCTGGGTACGAAAGCGGTTTCCATGCCGGAAGGCGTGGCGGTGGTGATCATCAACAGTAACTTTAAACGTACGCTGGTGGGCAGCGAGTACAATACCCGCCGCGAGCAGTGTGAAACGGGCGCGCGTTTCTTCCAGCAACCGGCGTTGCGCGATGTCAGCCTTGCGGCGTTCAACGCAGTGGCCAGCGAGCTGGACCCGATTGTCGCCAAACGTGTTCGCCACGTACTGACAGAAAACGCCCGTACCGTTGAAGCCGCCAGCGCGCTGGAGAAAGGCGACCTGAAACGCATGGGTGAATTGATGGCGGAATCTCACGCCTCAATGCGCGATGACTTCGAAATCACCGTCCCGCAGATCGACACGCTGGTCGAAATAGTGAAAACGACCATCGGCGATAAAGGCGGCGTACGCATGACCGGCGGCGGCTTCGGCGGCTGCGTCGTCGCGTTGATCCCGGAAGCGCTGGTTCCTGCCGTACAGCAGGCCGTGGCCACGCAGTATGAAGCGAAAACCGGAATCAAAGAAACGTTTTACGTATGCAAACCCTCACAAGGAGCCGGACAGTGCTAAACGAAACGCCCGCACTGGCGCCCGATGGTCAGCCGTACCGCCTGCTCACCCTGCGCAACGATGCAGGGATGGTGGTCACGCTGATGGACTGGGGCGCCACACTACTTTCCGCCCGTATCCCGCTAACCGATGGCAGCGTCCGTGAAGCGTTGCTGGGGTGCGCCAGCCCGGAATATTATCAGGATCAGGCCGCCTTTCTTGGCGCATCGATTGGCCGCTACGCCAATCGCATTGCCAACAGCCGTTACACCTGGGCGGGTGAAACCGTCAGTCTGCTGCCAAGCCAGGGTGAAAACCAACTGCACGGCGGGCCGGACGGCTTTGACAAACGTCGCTGGCAGATAGTCAACCAGAACGATCGTCAGGTGCTGTTTGCACTGACGTCTGACGATGGCGATCAGGGCTTCCCCGGCCATCTCTGCGCCACCGCGCAGTATCGTCTCACCAACGATAACCGAATCTCCATTACCTATCGTGCGACGGTAGATAAGCCCTGCCCGGTGAACCTGACCAATCACGTCTACTTTAACCTGGACGGCGAGCAGTCAGACGTACGCCAACACAAGCTACAGATTCTGGCTGATACGTACCTGCCGGTTGATGAAAGCGGTATTCCACGCGACGGGCTGAAATCCGTTGCCGGAACCTCGTTCGACTTCCGCAGCGCAAAAACCATCGCCAGCGCGTTTCTTGCCGATGACGATCAGCGCAAGGTAAAAGGTTACGATCACGCCTTTTTATTGCAGACCAAAGGCGATGCCAGCCAGCCAGCCGCGCATCTGTGGTCGCAGGATGAGAAATTGCAGATGAAGGTTTATACCTCCGCTCCGGCGCTGCAATTCTATTCCGGCAACTATCTGGGCGGCACGCCGTCGCGCGGGCCTGAACCTTATGCCGACTGGCAAGGCCTGGCGCTGGAAAGCGAATTTCTGCCAGACAGCCCGAACCACCCGGAATGGCCGCAACCTGACTGCGTGTTGCATCCCGGCGACGAGTACGCCAGCCTGACGGAATATCAGTTTATTCCGGCCTGACGATGAGCCATAACAGGCCCGATGGTGCCAGCTATCGGGCCTGTGGCGCGTCGCTTTGCTCAAATCCCCACCACTCAAAGACAAAATCGCAACTCCGGGTTCACAAGAACCTTACACTGCGTCACTATTTTCGCTATGGTTATGCGTAAGCGTTGCCGCTGACCTGTCACGGCAATATAATGAGAATTATTATCATTCAATAAAGCTTGAGGAGTGAGAGTATGGCTGTAACTAAGCTGGTTCTGGTACGTCACGGCGAAAGTCAGTGGAACAACGAAAACCGTTTCACCGGTTGGTACGATGTTGACCTGTCCGAGAAAGGCGTGGGTGAAGCAAAAGCGGCAGGTAAACTGCTGAAAGAGGAAGGCTATAGCTTCGATTTTGCTTATACCTCCGTGCTGAAACGTGCCATCCACACGCTGTGGAACGTCCTGGACGAACTGGATCAGGCCTGGCTGCCGGTTGAAAAATCCTGGAAGCTGAACGAACGTCACTACGGCGCACTACAGGGTCTGAACAAAGCGGAAACCGCTGAAAAATACGGTGATGAGCAGGTTAAACAGTGGCGTCGCGGTTTTGCCGTAACCCCGCCGGAGCTGACCAAAGATGACGAGCGTTACCCGGGCCACGATCCGCGTTATGCGCAACTGACCGAGAAAGAGCTGCCGCTGACTGAAAGCCTCGCGCTGACCATCGATCGCGTGATCCCTTACTGGAACGAAACCATTCTGCCACGCATGAAAAGCGGTGAGCGCATCATCATCGCCGCTCACGGTAACTCTCTGCGTGCGCTGGTGAAATACCTGGATAACATGAGCGAAGAAGAGATTCTCGAACTGAACATCCCGACCGGTGTACCGCTGGTGTACGAGTTCGACGAAAACTTCAAACCGATCAAACATTACTATCTGGGTAACGCTGACGAGATCGCGGCAAAAGCGGCGGCCGTAGCGAACCAGGGTAAAGCGAAGTAATCTGATTTGCCTGATGGCGCTTCGCTTATCGGGCCTACGGGTTGGCAATATACGTCCTGTAGGCCGGATAAGGCGTAAGCCGCCATCCGGCAATACATGCACTTAAACCCCGATAACCCCGTCGAGCACCACCTGCGCCCTGCCCTGTGAACAACGTTCCACACGACCCCGAACGTTATACACTTCCGCCAGGCTTTCTGCGGTAATAACCGCTTCCGGCGCGCCGCTGGCCACCAGTTTGCCCTCCTTCAGCATCAGCACATGTTCGCTGTGGCGTAGCGCGATATTAATGTCATGCACCACCACAACCGTCACCATATTGCGCGCCCGCGTTTCCCGCGCGATCAGATCCATAACGTGAAACTGATAGTTCAGATCCAGCGCGCTAAGCGGTTCGTCCAGCAACAAAAGTTCCGGGTAGCGAATCAGCGACTGCGCCAGCCCCACCAGTTGCCGCTGGCCGCCGGAAAGCTGGTCAAGATAGTGCAGCGCCAGATGCGCAATGCCGAGTTGATCCAGGATTGCCAGCACCTGCGAGTGGCTGTTCGCGCCATCTCGCCCGCCGGACGCCCGCTGCGCCACGATAATTGACTCCAGCACATGCAGATGTACGCCCTGTGGCAGCGACTGCGGTAAAAACACCACCTTTTCCGCACGCCGGGCAAACGGCAGCGACATCAGGTTCTCACCGTCCAGCATGACCTCGCCACGGGCTTTATTCAGCCCGGCCAGCGCGCGTAATAACGTTGATTTCCCGCAGCCGTTCGGCCCCAGCAGAACGGTAATTCTACCGCGTGGCAGCTCAGGCACGCTGAGATCGCGGATAACCGGATGTTTCGGGTAACCGGCGCTTATTCCCTTGAGGATCAACCCGCTCATGACATGCTCCCCCGGTGGCGCAAAATAATGCTCAGGAAGAACGGCACACCCACCAGCGACGTTACGATGCCTACCGGGATGATCACCCCAGGAACAATATTCTTCGACGCGATCGAGGCCAGAGACAGCACCAGCCCCCCCGTCAACACGCTGCCCGGCAGATAGAACCGGTGATCTTCACCAAACAGCATTCGCGCAATGTGCGGCGCGACCAGACCGATAAAACCGATTGGCCCGACAAACGCCACCGACAGCGCCGATAGCAGGCTGATGCGCAGCAGCGATGACAGGCGCAGGCGCCGCACGTCAATGCCAAAACTCATCGCCCGATCTTCCCCCAACCGCAGCGCCGTCAATTGCCAGGCGCTACGCATCGACCACGGCAGCACAATGGCAAACACCAACGCCAGCACGCCGAGCTTTTCCCACGACGCGCGCGCCAGGCTGCCCATCGTCCAGAACACCAGCCCCTGTAGCGTGTCCTCATCGGCAACGAACTGCATCATCGACACCAGCGCATTAAAGGTAAACACCAGCGCGATACCGAACAGCACCACGCCAGAGGTCGCCACGCGCGTCCAGCGAGTAATCCCGTCCAGCAGCAGGGCGGACAGCAGCGCAAAAGCAAAGGCATTCGCGGGAATAAACCAGGCGGCAGGAATGTCGGGAATGCCGATACCCAACACGATCGCCAGCGCAGCGCCAAAGGCCGCTGCGGAAGAAACGCCCAGCGTGAACGGACTCGCCAGCGGATTGTTCAGGATTGTCTGCATTTCGGCGCCCGCCAGCCCCAAAGCCATTCCCACCAGTAACGCCATCAGCGCATAGGGTAAACGGATATCCCAGACGATAACGCGCGTCCCCGCATTAACGCTTGCCGGGTGCAGCAGCGTTTGCCAGAGCTCGCCGAGCGACAGACCAGACGGGCCAAGCGTAGAGTCCAGCACCAGCGAGGCGACTATCGCCGCAATAATCAGCAGCGCCAGCATCAACCGCTTGCGTACCACAAGACGGTAGCGATCGTCGATCGACGGAGCATTAGCGGATAGCGACATAACGTTCCTTACCTGTAGAGTCATTTCGGCGGATTGAGCACATCGCTAATCTGCGCGTCGCTGAGTGTAATGCCAAAGAAGTCCTGGTAAAAGCGGCGGGTCTCCTTGCGCATATCCACATCGGCAAAGCGCTGCGGGTAGAGCGTTTTTGCCAGCCAGAGGAATTGTAACGCCTCTTCGCTGGTCTCCCGACACCACCAGAACATCCCTTTCGGGTTCACATACACGCGATGATGAATCACGGCATCCACCTGCGCCCACTGGGGAGAAGTCAGGATGGCATCCGCATCCCGCTTATTCATGGCGACAATCACCGCCGGATTTGCCGCGACAATCTGCTCAAGAGCGACTTCCCCCGTCCGGTTTTGCTTGTGGCTAAACCAGCGCTCGGCAACGTTTTTTGCACCGGCCAGATCCATCCAGTCCTGATTAAGCGACGGCCTGCCGGAAGTGGTCAGCGGATTGCCCATGCTGTGATAGAGGGTCATTCGCTGATCTTCATGAAGATCGCTTAAGCGCGCCTTTACCCGCGCCACATTGCGGTCAAAATACTGCTGATACCGCTGCGCTTTATCCTGCGCATCCGGCCCCAGCACCTCCGCTGTTTTATGCACCCGGGCGGTCAGCGCCTGCATGGAGTTCGCCTCAAACGCCAGTACGCGCACCCCTGCCTGCTGGAGCAGCGACGCCCTCGGCACCGTCATTGATTTCGGCACAAACAGCAGTTGCGTACCGAGCGAGATGATCTGCTCCGGGTCCAGTTCGTGACCGCTGTTGACGCTGACAACGGCGACATTCTCAATACGCGGCAGACTCTGGCGAAAAAGCGGAATCGTCTTTGCAATCATCGACGTGCCAACAATATTATCGCCATACCCCAGCATGGTGATGATGGTGTTTTGCGCCGGCCACGGTGAAGCGATGCGCACATCGCTGTGCGGCTGCGCGGCAAACAGGCTCCCCGCCACCAGCCAGGCCAGCGCGGGGAAAATGCGGGTTAGCGTCATGACTCCATCCTTTAAAAATCAAACGTGACGGAGGCGCGAACTTCACGCCCGCTGCCGATAAAGGCGCTGGGTGAACCGTTATCGCCATCGGTGCCTGACGGGAAGATTGATGCCCAGTAGTGCTTATCGAACACGTTGTTAACCACCACGCGGAAGGTGGTCGGCACGTTGCTGATTTTCGTGGTGTAGCGGGTGCCCAGGTCCCAGGTGGTGTAGCTGCTGGCCCATGCGGTGTTGGTATCGTTGGCGGCACGCTTGCCGGTATAGTGAACGTTAGCGCTGTATACCCATTCCGGCATCGACGGTAAGCTGTACTCCGCCAGCATGTTCGCCTGCACTTTCGGTACGCCTACCACCCGTTTATCGCTGGTGGTATCGCTCACCGTATCTTTCAGTTTCGGATCGAGGAGCGTCACGCCGCTGTAGATATTCAGCCCTTGCCAGACATTACCGGAGGCCGTCAGCTCCAGACCGTTATTGACCTGGTTCCCCTGTTCCTTATAGACATTGTCGCCGGGATCGACATAGGCAAATGGACGCTCAAGACGGAACAGCGCCGCCCCCAGATTCATCCCGGAGACATCGGCTTTTAGCCCCATCTCATATTGTTTGCTGCGATACGGGTCGAGGGTTTGCCCGGCATTTTTCACGTCGCTATTGGTTGGCGCCGTCCCGCCCTGTTCCAGCGACTCCGCATAGCTGACGTAGGCCATCACATTCGGGGTGATTTTATACATCAACGCCGCATTCGGGCTTAAACCGTTCTCATCAATCTGGCCGGTTTTATGACCGCTTTTATTGTAGTTCTGCGACTGAATCCAGCTCTGGCTCAAGTAGAACATCGCCGACCATTTCGGCGTGAAAGTCACGGTATCCCCAAGGGTAATGCTCTGTTGCGTGTTGACGCTGGATTTATAACGATCCCCACCGGTTATGATTTTGCCATCGCCCTTTTCGTACATCTCAGAGGGGTGGTACATATTGGTGGTGTCCCAGCTATAAGACGGCCCCGTCCCTTTCGCACTGTACAGCGACCAGACATAACCGGTGGTCGAGAGCGCAATATCATGCCCGACAGAACCGGTATCAACATGACCGTTAAGCGTGGCGGTATTGCTCAGTACGCGAAAACGTCCTGCGGCAGTAGAGTCTTTCAGCGAACGGCTGATATCGCCCTGGTTATTGATAATTTTGCTGGATACGTTACGCATCGCACGATCCGCCTGCTGCCAGCCAACGCCTGCCGTTACGGACCAGTCATCATTGAGATAATGAATAAGACGCGTGCTCACCGTGTCGGTTGTCAGATCGTTCCCGGCCGTGCTGAGCGCCAGATTTTTATCTTTGGGATCGGGTGCGGAAGGTAGTTTAATGTTCGGGCCATAGCTGAAGCTTCCCGGATAGCCTTTTTGAATAAACTCATAGTGGCTGGCATCCAGCTGCAATTGCGTGCCTGGCTGAATATTCCAGTCCAGCGCCACGGAAAGCAACTTACGGCGCAGCGTACTGTCATCCAGATTCCCTTCACCTTCCTGATTTAGCACATTCACGCGATAGCCAAAACGGTTGTCATCATCAATGTGTCCGCCCAAATCGACATGCCCGGTAAAGGCGCTCCGGCTTTGATAACCCAGAGTGACTTTGCGCAGCGTCTCTTCCGTTGGGCGTTTGGCGACAAAATTAAACTGCCCGGCCGGACTTGCCGGGCCGTACAGCGCGCCGGTCAGGCTGTTGAGCACATCCAGGCGTTCCAGCATCTCAACGGGGAAAGCGGTGGTTGAGACGATGTTCAACCCATCCAGGCGGCTGTTGGCAACCACGCTGCCCTGCATCCCCCGGCTCTGCGGTCTGCCGACATCCATGCCGCCGCGCGCCTGCATTTGTGTGCTGGGCGAGTATTTCAGCAATTCGCTCACGCTTTGCGCCTGCTGGTTCTCAATCATCTCTTTGGTGACGGTCGTGGTCGAATACGGTGTATCAACCCAGGCTTTATTGCCCAGCGGCCCGACATCGATATCATTGGTTTTGAATCCAGCGCCGGAAACGGCATGCGTGGTATCGGCAGAAGGCTGGCTGGTGACGATAATTTCATCTTCAGAGGTGTTTGCCGCATGTGCGCTGTGCGGCGCCAGGGAAATGAGAAGAGGCAACAGCGTTGCCAGTTGAGTGGGCTTATTCATTTGTATTATCAATCGTTATGTAAAAATTTATATTACGACCGATATAAGTGTAAAAAGTTGATCACGATCACATCAAAACTTTTAAACAAAGAACTAACTCTTTTGGATTACAAACAGTTAGTAGAAAAAAACCGGCCTGATTTGCCGGTTTTTCAATTGCGCAACGTGTGTTGGCAGGAGGAATTATCCGCGACGGGCTTTCACCGCATTCGACAACTGACGCAGCAGCGCATCCGTATCTTCCCAGCCGATGCAGGCGTCGGTAACGCTCTTACCGTAGGTCAGCGGTTCGCCGCTTTCCAGGCTCTGATTACCTTCCACCAGATGGCTTTCCACCATCACGCCAATGATCGCGTTTTCGCCACGCGCAATCTGCTGGCAAACATCCGCACAAACGTCCATCTGCTTTTTAAACTGTTTGGAGGAGTTCGCATGGCTGAAATCGATCATAACCTGCGGCGCAAGCCCCGCTTTAGCAAGACCTTCTTTTACTTCTGCCACATGTTGCGCGCTGTAGTTTGGCTCTTTGCCTCCACGCAGAATAATGTGGCAGTCGCCGTTGCCGCTGGTATTCACAATGGCGGAGTGCCCCCACTTAGTGACGGAGAGGAAGCAGTGAGGCGCACCGGCGGCATTGATGGCGTCAATCGCCACTTTGATGGTGCCGTCGGTGCCATTTTTAAAGCCGACCGGGCAGGAAAGACCGGAGGCCAGCTCGCGGTGTACCTGAGACTCCGTGGTACGTGCGCCAATCGCGCCCCAGCTCATCAGATCCGCCAGGTATTGCGGGGTGATCATATCAAGGAACTCACCCGCAGCGGGTAATCCGCTGTCGTTAATGTCGAGCAATAACTTGCGGGCAATACGCAGGCCATCGTTAATCTGGAAGCTGTTATCCATATGCGGATCGTTGATCAGCCCTTTCCAGCCCACCGTGGTGCGCGGTTTTTCAAAATAGACGCGCATGACAATTTCAAGCTCGCCTTTTAGCTCTTCACGCAGCGTCATTAAACGAGCGGCATACTCTTTGGCGGCAACCGGATCATGAATTGAGCACGGCCCAATCACCACCAGCAGGCGATCGTCATTCCCTTTCAGGATTTTATGAATCGCTTTGCGGGCATGGGCAACGGTGTTTGCTGCATTCTCTGTAGCGGGAAATTTTTCAAGGAGTGCGACTGGCGGTAATAACTCGTTGATCTCTTTAATACGTAAATCGTCGTTCTGATAATTCATGATTATTCCAGTGTTGCCATACTTATCTAATTAAATGCAATCCCTTCAATCTATCTCTTTGGCTAAAAAGTGTAAACTGACTTTTACACTTCGAACGGACTAATCCTGGAATTAGGAAAAAAAACGCCAGAAAGTAGCGAAAAACGAGATCTAACCTACAATTTTTAACTGCAAACACTCTTTTTGTGAGTTTTTTCAAGATTCTCTGCTGGGCTAAATCGCCAGTGCGGGATCTTTAACCCCTCTCTGAGATTTTACTGGCACATGCACTGTTGGAAGAGTTATCCGACATATCGACCATAACAGGAGCATCTTATGAAAATGACAAAACTGGCCACACTTTTTCTTACTGCCATACTCAGCCTTGCCAGTGGCGCAGCGTTGGCCGCTGACGCGAATACGCAGTCCAACAACGGACAGGCAAACTCTTCGGCGGATGCCGGACAGGTCGCCCCTGACGCCCGCGAAAACGTCGCGCCAAACAATGTGGACAACAGTCAGATTAATTCCGGCGGCACCATGCTTCACCCGGATGGCTCATCAATGAACCACGACGGCATGACCTCCGATGAAGTGCATAAAAACACCATGTGTAAGGACGGCCGCTGCCCGGACGTGAATAAGAAAGTGGAGACCGGCGACGGCATCAACAACGACGTTGATACTAAAACCGATGGCACCACGCAGTAAACCTGAAAAAAGGCCTGGTAACGGGAGAGCTGACGCTCTCCTTTTTATTTTGTCAGCCCAAAACTTGTATGATGTCATACAGTAATAATGAAAATAACAAAGGGATGACACGATGGCACATTCACACTCTCATACTGCTTCGCATCTGCCGGAAGATAAGAACGCGCGTCGGTTGCTGTTCGCATTTTGTGTCACCGCCGGATTTATGCTGGTTGAAGTGGTGGGCGGCATTCTTTCAGGATCGCTGGCGCTGCTGGCCGATGCCGGGCATATGCTTACCGATGCCGCAGCCCTGTTGTTCGCTCTGATGGCCGTACAGTTTTCCCGGCGTCCTCCAACCATTCGCCACACTTTCGGCTGGCTGAGACTGACAACGCTGGCCGCGTTTGTTAACGCCATTGCATTAGTGGTGATTACCCTTTTAATCGTCTGGGAAGCCATTCAGCGCTTCTATACGCCACGCCCTGTCGCAGGCGGCATGATGATGACTATCGCAGTGGCGGGTTTGCTCGCCAACGTGTTCGCGTTCTGGCTCCTGCACCGGGGGAATGAAGAAAAAAACCTCAATGTGCGTGCCGCCGCGCTGCATGTGATGGGGGATTTACTGGGATCGGTCGGCGCCATTTTTGCCGCACTGATTATCATCTGGACAGGCTGGACGCCAGCGGACCCGATTCTCTCGATCCTGGTTTCCATACTGGTGTTACGCAGCGCCTGGCGTCTGTTAAAAGACAGCGTAAATGAATTACTGGAAGGCGCGCCGGTTTCGCTGGATATCGCGGCGTTGCGTCGCCATCTCAGCCGGGATATTCCCGAAGTACGCAATGTGCATCACGTCCATGTCTGGATGATAGGAGAAAAACCCGTGATGACGCTGCATGTGCAGGTGATCCCGCCGCACGATCATGACGCGTTGCTGGCGCGCATCCAGCATTTCCTGATTCATCATTACCAGATTGAGCACGCCACCATTCAGATGGAATATCAGCCGTGCAACGGGCCGGACTGCCACCTGAATCAGGGGCTATCCGGCCATTCGCATCATCACCACTAACTGGAAAGCGCGTGTGAGCCTCGTTCGCGCGCGCTGTTGATCCACATCCGGCTGCCATTCAGGGCGATGAAGGTCAGGATCAGATACTCCAGCGACATCGCATAGACGCCTTGCAGTGCGAAGATCACCACGCTTATCACGTTGATAATCACCCACAGCAGCCAGTTTTCGACGTACTTGCGCGTCATCAGGATCATCGCCACAATCGACAGCACCATCATGCAGGAGTCCCAGAACGGGAAGGCATCAGGCTGCAATTCCGGTACGGCGACCGACAATCCCAGCGCCTGCATCAGGTTGACGGCGACGCGAGTCAGGAAAGCAAATACCGGATCGATATACGCGGTCATCAGGCCTATCGCCACCACGCATACCGCCAGCCAGGCCAGCGCTTTTGGCAGCGGCAGCCAGCGAATTTTCAATTCAATCTCATGCTGGCTTGTTTTGCGGGACCAGGCATACCAGCCGTAAATATTGGCGGCAAAGAAAAATACCTGAAGCAACAGGCTGGCGTAGAGTTGGATCTGAAAAAAGATGATCGCGAATAGCGTCACGTTAATCAGACCGAAAAAATAGTTGCTGATCTTTTCCAGGCTGGCAAGCCCGATACACAGCAACCCCGCAACGGTGCCGACAGCTTCAATCCATGACAGGTCGTAACCGCCAGCGCCAATTGGAATATGAACCAGAATGTTCTGTGTGCTAAAAAAATCCATCTTTCCCCCAGAGCGTTTTATGTTTTACGCTCGTAGTGTAGCCGCAAATTCCAGCATACGGTTGAGCGGCAGCAGCGCCCCTTCTCGCAACGCCTGGTCAACGTGAATCTCATGGGCCTGCCCGCCCTGCTCTAACCCCTCAGCAATTGCCTTAAGGCCGTTCATCGCCATCCACGGACAATGCGCGCAGCTACGGCAGGTCGCCCCTTCTCCGGCTGTCGGCGCTTCAAGCAACTCTTTATCAGGCACCGCCTGCTGCATTTTATAGAAAATGCCCCGGTCGGTCGCCACAATAAGCTGCTTATGCGGCAGCGTGCGGGCGGCATTAATCAGCTGGCTGGTAGACCCGACGGCATCCGCCATATCGACAATCGATTGTGGCGACTCAGGATGCACCAGCACGGCGGCATCCGGGTACAAACCTTTCATCCGGGTCAACGCCTGGGTTTTAAATTCATCATGAACGATACAGGCTCCCTGCCAGCAGAGCACATCCGCGCCGGTCTGCTTTTGCACGTAATGTCCCAGGTGACGATCCGGCGCCCAGATAATTTTCTCACCCAGACTGTCCAGATGTTCAATCAGTTCAACGGCGATACTGGAGGTAACAACCCAGTCAGCGCGGGCTTTGACGGCAGCAGACGTGTTAGCGTAAACCACTACCGTGCGATCCGGGTGGGCGTCGCAAAACGCGCTAAATTCGTCAATCGGACAGCCCAGATCCAGCGAGCATTCCGCCTGTAGAGTCGGCATCAGGATGGTTTTTTCCGGGCTGAGAATTTTAGCCGTCTCGCCCATAAAACGGACGCCAGCGACCAGCAACGTGGAGGCAGGATGTTTCGCGCCAAATCGCGCCATCTCCAGCGAGTCGGAAATGCATCCTCCGGTTTCTTCAGCCAGTTGCTGAATTTCGGGATCGGTGTAATAGTGCGCCACCATGACGGCATCGCGCGCTTTCAGCAGACGTTTGATTTTCTCGCGGTAGAATTGCTTTTCATCCACGCTTAGCGGGGTCGGTTTCGGCGGAAACGGATAGATTGCGGCTTCCGGGTCAAACATTACGCTCATCATGCTTTCTCGTTTTACTGGCTTAACGAAATAACCGATATAAAGCGTAACCCACGCCACAATCGGTTAAATTTGTTTTATATGCTAAACAAGATAGCCGATTGGTTGGCAAAAGTCACAACAATTGCGCTTGATAATGCCGGATGGCGGCGCAAGCGCCTTATCCGGCCTACGGGTCGCCGACTGACGTCTTATCCGACCTGAACGAGTGTATCGCTGTAGGCCTGATAAGCGCAGCGCCATCAGGCACAAATTCTGCGCATAGCAAAAAGGCGCCTTTAGGGCGCCTTTTTACATTGGTGGGTCGTGCAGGATGACTCGGCTTCGCCTCGCCCTTCGGGCCGTTGCTGACGCAACGTTATCCTTCACGTTTAACACCTGAGAGCGATGTTAAAATTGGTGGGTCGTGCAGGATTCGAACCTGCGACCAATTGATTAAAAGTCAACTGCTCTACCAACTGAGCTAACGACCCCTTGCGGGATTTTACTGCTTAATCATTCAGGATGGTGGGTCGTGCAGGATGACTCGGCTTCGCCTCGCCCTTCGGGCCGTTGCTGACGCAACGTTATCCTTCACGTTCTCTACCAGTAACCACCTTTAAAACTGGTGGGTCGTGCAGGATTCGAACCTGCGACCAATTGATTAAAAGTCAACTGCTCTACCAACTGAGCTAACGACCCATACGGGTGTTACCTGAAAGATTTTACTCGGCACCAATTTAAAATTGGTGGGTCGTGCAGGATGACTCGGCTTCGCCTCGCCCTTCGGGCCGTTGCTGACGCAACGTTATCCTTCACGTTCTCTACCAGTAACCACCTTTAAAACTGGTGGGTCGTGCAGGATTCGAACCTGCGACCAATTGATTAAAAGTCAACTGCTCTACCAACTGAGCTAACGACCCGAGTGGTGGGTGATGACGGGATCGAACCGCCGACCCCCTCCTTGTAAGGGAGGTGCTCTCCCAGCTGAGCTAATCACCCGATACTACGCTGGTAAGATGTTTCCATCTTTAAAGTGGTGGGTCGTGCAGGATGACTCGGCTTTGCCTCGCCCTACGGGCCGTTGCTGACGCAACGTTATCCTTCACGTTTAACTATCGCTATCCACCTAACGATTGGTGGGTCGTGCAGGATTCGAACCTGCGACCAATTGATTAAAAGTCAACTGCTCTACCAACTGAGCTAACGACCCACTTTTGCGCTGCTTTCGGTTTGTTTGATATCCCCTGGCAACGGCGGCATATATTACTGATTTCAGATTTCAGCGCAACAAAAATTTCGATGTAGATCACTCAACTGCTTAGGAATCGCACGACGAGACCAGAAATAACGCGATTTCTGGTCGCGTGGTGTGCATTACATCGCGTTAAGACGTTTTTGCGCTTGTTTTGCGCCATCAGTGCCAGGGTATTTACTGATAACCTGCTGATAAACCGCTTTGGCTTTTGCCGCGTCGCCTTTGTCCTGCATGATGACGCCGACTTTGTACATCGCGTCAGCCGCTTTTGGTGACTTCGGGTAGTTTTTGACTACCGAGGCAAAATAAAATGCGGCATCATCTTTTTTACCCTTGTTGTAATTCAACTGGCCGAGCCAGTAATTGGCATTCGGCTGATAAGTTGAGTCCGGGTATTTTTTGATGAAGTTCTGAAACGCCACAATCGCATCATCCTGGCGGGACTTATCCTGCACCAGAGCAATTGCCGCATTGTAATCGGTATTGGCGTCGCCGCTTTGTACCGGCGCGCCTGACGTCGCCGCACCCGCGCCAGGCGCAGGTGTTGCGGTTGCCGCCCCGCTTTGCTCGCCGCCCGCCGACGGCGTCGCTGCGCTACCGCTGCTCAGACTGTCCATCTGTAGCAGGATCTGCTTCTGCCGTTCAACAACCTGATTCAATTGATACTGGCTTTCCTGGATTTGACCACGCAGGGAATCAATATCGGACTGATTATCAGAGAGTTGTTGCTGGAGTTGGGTTAAAAGCTGGCTGTGAGCATTCGAAATACGCTCGAGTTGAGTGACGCGGTCTTCGACCGAGCCTGAGCCGACACTACTGATTGGCGCCTGAGCAAAAGCGGCCCAGGGGGCCGCTATGCCAACCAGTAACGACAGACTCAACAGGTGATGTCTGAAGTTACTGCTCATGCAATTCTCTTAGTAAACCAGTACGGCGCGACGGTTTTTAGCGTAAGCCGCTTCGTCGTGACCCAGTACTGCGGGTTTTTCTTTACCGTAAGAAACGATGGAGATCTGGTCAGCAGAAACGCCTTTACCCTGCAAGTACATCTTAACAGCGTTAGCACGGCGTTCGCCCAGGGAGATGTTGTACTCAGGAGTACCACGTTCGTCCGCATGACCTTCTACGGTGACTTTGTAAGACGGGTTGCTACGCAGGAAGTTAGCGTGCGCATCCAGCATTGCCGCGAAGTCAGAACGGATATCGTACTTGTCCAGATCGAAGTAAACGATGTTGTTCTGCTGCAATTGCTGCATCTGCAAACGCGCTTGCTCTTCAGAAGACATGTTGCCGCTGCCGTTCGCATCCATACCAGTGCCTGCACCCAGCATGCCTTCGCTGCCGTCATTGCTGGCGTTCTTGTTGGAAGAACATGCAGCAATTGCCATAACAGGCAGAGCGATCATCAGCCCTTTCAGCACTTTGTTCAGTTGCATTTCAATGATTCCTTTACTAATCAATTAATTATTATCACAGATACGGCGACCAGGCAGGGAATTTAACCTGACCATCGGTTGCCGGAAGACGCGCCTTGAAACGCCCATCTGTAGAAACCAAATTCAGCACGGATCCCATCCCCTGAGAAGAGCTGTAGATTACCATAGTGCCGTTAGGTGCCAGACTTGGCGTTTCATCCAGGAACGTTGACGACAGAACCTGTACGCCACCCGCTACCAGATCTTGTTTGGCAATGTGCTGCTGACCATTCGCCGAGCTTACCATTACCATAAATTTACCGTCGCTGCTCACATCCGCATCCTGGTTTTGCGAACCTTCCCAGGTGATACGCTGCGGAGCACCGCCGTTTACATTAACTTTATACACCTGCGGACGACCGGCCTGGTCAGAGGTAAAGGCCAGGTTCTGGCTGTCCGGGAACCATGTTGGTTCGGTGTTGTTGCTGCGACCATCCGTCACCTGACGAATCTGACCAGAACCAATGTCCATCACATACAGGTTCAGGCTACCGGTTTTAGACAGGGCAAACGCCAGTTTGCTGCCATCCGGCGAGAACGCAGGCGCGCCGTTGTGACGCGGGAACGACGCAACCTGACGCACAGCCCCGTTAGCCAGCGTCTGGATAACCAGCGCGGAACGACCGCTTTCGAAGGTCACGTAGGCCAATTTAGAGCCGTCAGGAGACCACGCCGGAGACATCAGCGGTTGCGGAGAACGGTGAACCACGAACTGGTTGTAGCCATCGTAGTCAGACACGCGCAACTCATACGGGAACTGGCCGCCGTTAGTCTGCACAACGTAAGCGATACGGGTGCGGAATGCGCCCTTGATGCCGGTCAGCTTCTCAAACACTTCATCACTTGCAGTATGGCCAGCATAACGCAGCCACTGCTTGTTCACTTTGTAAGAGTTCTGCGCCAGTACAGTACCCGGTGCGCCGCCGGTGTCAACCAGCTGATAAGCAACATTGTAGGAACCGTCAGGATTCGGAGTCACCTGGCCGACAACAACCGCATCAATACCCAGCGCAGACCATGCCGCCGGCTGAACTTCTTGCGCCGTACCCGGCTGCTGCGGCAGACGAGAGCGATCCAACGGATTGAATTTACCGCTGTTGCGCAGGTCAGCGCCAACGATGCCGCCAATATCTTCAGGCGCAGCTCCCGGCCCTGCCCACTGGAATGGCACAACGCCAATCGGGCGCGCCGAGTCCACCCCCTGGGTGATCTCGATACGTACTTCTGCGTGCAGCACCGCTGCCCACAGCATTAAGAAACCAAATGCTACTCGTAATGCCTGCTTCATCATATCTCCCTTATCCGGGCGGAAAGCCCACGATAATTTAGCAGAATGTTAACAAACTCAAATACACAAAACTACCAGAACCCAGCGACTCTCGTTGCGTGCCTTTCCCCGCCGTAACGGGGAAAGTTTAGCTTACGGTTTAAAGTCCAGAGGTGCGTTTTTAAACACTTCGTATACCGCCTGGCTTGGTGGTTTTGGAATCTTCGCCTGTCGGGCCGCAGCAAGCGCTGCCTGACAAAGCGCGGGATCGCCACCTTCAGACTGAATATCCAGCAACAGGCCGTCTGGCGCCAGTTTTATACGCAGCGTACAGGTTTTACCTGCATAGGACGATGCGTCGTAAAACTTACTTTCAATGGCCGATTTAATCTGCCCGGCATAGTTGCTGATATCCGCGCCTGATGCGCCATTGTTTTTAGTATTACCACTCCCCGCAGGAGAAGCATTGCTTCCTGCCGCTCCGCCACCGGTTTTCGGCGCATTCTTACCGGAGCTTAAATCGCCCAACAGGTCATCGACGCCAGATGCGGCAGCGGCTTTTTCGGCTGCGGCTTTCTTCGCAGCAGCCGCTTTATCTGCCGCAGCTTTCTTATCGGCAGCAGCCTTCTCAGCAGCAGCTTTTTTTGCTGCTGCCGCTTTCTCAGCGGCGGCTTTGTCGGCGGCAGCTTTCTTCTCTGCGGCCGCTTTTTCAGCAGCAGCCTTTTCTGCTGCGGCTTTCTTCGCGGCCTCTGCCTGAGCCTGCTTAGCCGCCTCGGCTTCCGCTTTTTTCTTCGCGTCGGCGGCGGCTTTTGCCGCTTCAGCTTCGGCTTTCTTCTTCGCATCAGCAGCCGCTTTTACCGCTTCGGCTTCCGCTTTCTTCTGCGCTTCCGCCGCTGCTTTAGCCTGCGCGTCCGCTTTCGCTTTCGCATCCGCTGCGGCTTTCGCCGCCGCTTCTTCAGCCTGTTTCTGCTGCTCCTGCGCTTTCTTCGCGGCCGCTTCCGCTTGTTTCTGCTGTTCCGCCTGCTCGCGCGCCTGTTCCTGCGCGGCTAAACGTTCTTTCTCAAGTTGCTTCAGTCGTTCCTGTTCAGCCGCCTGCTTCTCGCGAAGCTCTTCAGCTTGCTGCTGCGCCTGTTTTTCACGCTGTTCCGCCGCACGCTTCGCGCTCGCCTGTTGCTGCTGCTGACGATCGTACTGCTGAACAACTGCGCCGGGATCGACCATGACGGCGTCGATGGAAGAACCACCGCCGCCCCCGGCTGAAGCCTCTATATGCTCATCGAACGAACTCCAGATCAGCACTGCAAATAAGATGACATGCAGTACCGCTGAAATAATTATCGCCCGTTTGAGCTTGTCGTTTTGTTCGGTTGCCTTTGACACTCTCGGTTCCCAAAAACTATGCGCCTGTTACTTGCTATCTTTACGTCCCGGAGACGCAGAAGATCAGATAGGCTGCGTCATCAAGCCAACCGATTTCACGCCCGCACTGTGTAACAAGTTCAGCGCTTTAATTATTTCATCGTAAGGCACGTCTTTCGCGCCACCGATTAAGAAGACCGTTTTCGGATTGGACTCCAGGCGACTTTTCGCTTCGGCAATAACCTGCTCTGGCGGCAACTGATCCATCCTGTCTTTCTCAACCACCACGCTGTATTGCCCAATACCGGAAACTTCAATAATGACCGGCGGATCGTCATTGGTGCTGACGGCCTGCGACTCGGTCGCGTCCGGCAGATCGACTTCCACACTCTGGGTAATGATCGGCGCCGTCGCCATGAAAATCAGCAACAGCACCAACAGTACGTCGAGCAACGGTACAATGTTGATTTCGGACTTGAGATCGCGACGACCTCGTCCACGCGTTCTGGCCATGGCTTACCCCTTGTTGCTCTCGCTACTGGTAAACGCCTGACGGTGCAGAATGGCGGTGAACTCTTCCATAAAGTTGTCGTAATTCAGTTCCAGCTTGTTCACGCGCTGATTCAGGCGGTTGTAGGCCATAACCGCTGGAATCGCCGCAAACAGACCGATAGCCGTTGCAATCAGCGCTTCCGCGATACCCGGCGCCACCATTTGCAGCGTCGCCTGTTTCACCGCACCGAGGGCGATAAACGCGTGCATAATCCCCCATACCGTACCAAACAGACCAATATACGGACTGATGGAACCCACGGTGCCGAGGAAAGGAATGTGCGTCTCTAATGTTTCCAGCTCACGGTTCATGGAGATACGCATCGCACGAGACGCCCCCTCAACAACCGCTTCCGGCGCATGGTTGTTTGCACGATGCAGACGCACAAACTCTTTGAACCCGCTATAGAAGATTTGTTCCGAACCCGCGAGGCTATCACGACGCCCCTGGCTCTCCTGATACAGGCGAGACAGCTCGATTCCAGACCAGAATTTATCTTCGAACGCTTCCGCTTCGCGCGCCGCAGCGTTAAGAATACGAGTCCGCTGGATGATGATAGCCCAGGATGCGATTGAAAAACCAATCAAAATCAACATGATAAGTTTAACCAGAAGGCTTGCCTTCAGGAACAAATCAAGGATATTCATGTCAGTCACTGCTTAAACTCCGCGACAATAGACTTGGGAAGCGCACGAGGCTTCATTTTGAGTGGATCAACGCAAACAATCAGAACTTCCGCTTCGTTGAGCACGTTGTTCTCTGCGTTGACAATGCGTTGCGTGAAAACCAAAGAGGTGCCACGCATTGACGTAATTTCAGTTTGGACTTCGAGCATATCGTCGAGTCGCGCAGGCGCATAATATTCCAGCGTCATTTTACGCACCACGAAGGCAACCCGTTCAGCCAACAGCACCTGCTGACTGAAGTGATGATGACGCAGCATCTCTGTGCGTGCTCTTTCATAAAAAGCGACGTAACTGGCGTGGTAAACCACACCACCGGCGTCGGTATCCTCATAATAGACACGAACCGGCCATCGAAATATATTCACTGTACATCCCGGTAATGCAAAAAAAGTTAACGCTTTTAAACGTTGCTACTATACGCGCGCGAATGAGGCTTGGGAATGGGGGGAAGTTAAGGGAGAGTAAAAATTTATGGGCTTATGAAAACCCATAAATTTTTAAGGATACTTCTTATTCAAAAGAAGAAGAAAATCAGACCAACAATAAGCACGATATCGGCGAGCAGCGGGCAAAAGATCCCCTGCCAGTGAACGGCGCGAGGACGAAATCCTACGCCATGAATCACGCCCGTACAGACGGCCCACATCAGCAGAAAACCATGCCAGATTTCCAGCTCGCTTGTTTTCGCCGCGAAACGCGTCGGGTCCCAGAAGATGCAGCCTGCCAACACTAACGCCAGCATAAAGGAAAGCGCCCGTAATGGGCGCTTATCCATTACCGCATACAACGTTGCGATAATACTGGTCATTAGCTGTCTTCTTGTCCGGCTTTACCTGATTCTACGTGCTCAAGCGCCAGCGCAGTGATTATCCCAAATGCACAGGCAAGAAGCGTTCCCAGAATCCATGCGAAATACCACATTTTTAGCTCCTTACTTAGTACAGAGAGTGGGTGTTGCTTTCAATATGTTCTTTAGTGATGCGGCCGAACATTTTCCAGTAACACCAGCTGGTGTAGATCAGAATGATCGGTACAAACACCAACGCAACCCAGGTCATCAGGTTCAGCGTTCTCTGGCTGGAGGTCGCATCCCACATGGTCAGGCTCGCATTCATCATGGTGCTGGAAGGCATCACAAACGGGAACATTGCGATACCGGCAGTCAGGATGATGCAGGCCAGGGTCAGAGAAGAGAACAGGAATGCCCATGCTCCTTTCTCCATACGGGAGGTCAGGATAGTCAGCAGCGGCAGAACCACGCCCAGCGCCGGAACCAGCCACAGGATCGGCGTACTGTTGAAGTTCACCATCCACGCACCGGCTTCACGCGCGACTTCTTTGGTCAGCGGGTTAGATGCGGCGTGATGATCCATCGCGGAAGTCACGACATAACCATCAATACCGTAAACCACCCATACGCCCGCCAGCGCGAAGCACACCAGCGTAACCAGCGCGGCTACCTGTGCCGTCGTGCGGGAACGCAGGTGCAGCTCACCCACGGTACGCATTTGCAGATAGGTCGCGCCCTGGGTAATGATCATCCCTACGCTGACGATACCTGCCAGCAGGCCAAACGGGTTCAGCAGCTGGAAGAAGTTACCGGTGTAGTACAGACGCAGATACTCGTCGATATGGAACGGTACGCCCTGCAACAGGTTGCCGAACGCCACGCCGATAACCAGCGGCGGCACAAAGCTCCCCACGAAGATGCCCCAGTCCCACATGTTGCGCCAGCGGGTGTCTTCAATCTTGGAACGGTAGTCAAAACCGACCGGACGGAAGAACAAGGACGCCAGCACGAGGATCATCGCCACATAGAAACCGGAAAACGCCGCAGCGTAAACCATCGGCCAGGCGGCGAACAGCGCGCCACCGGCGGTGATCAGCCACACCTGGTTACCGTCCCAGTGCGGGGCGATGGAGTTGATCATAATTCGACGCTCGGTGTCGTTACGACCGAGGAAACGGGTGAGCATGCCCACCCCCATGTCGAAGCCATCGGTAACCGCAAAACCGATCAGCAGAATGCCAACCAGCAGCCACCAGATAAAACGCAATACTTCATAATCGATCATTTGACGACTCCTGTCTTAGCGTGCCGGCTGAGAGGCCACATTGGGCTGCTCAAAGTGATAGCGACCGGTTTTCAGGCTGCTTGGGCCACGGCGTGCAAACTTGAACATTAAGTACAGCTCCGCCACCAGGAACAGGGTATACAGGCCGCAAATCAGGATCATGGAGAACAGCAGATCACCGACCGTCAGTGACGAGTTCGCCACGGCGGTTGGCAGCACCTCACCGATCGCCCACGGCTGACGACCATATTCGGCAACGAACCAGCCTGCTTCTACAGCAATCCACGGCAGCGGGATGCCGTACAGCGCCGCGCGCAGCAGCCATTTTTTCTCACCGATGCGGTTACGAATGACGCTCCAGAAGGAGAGCGCGATGATCGCCAGCAGCAGGAAGCCGCACGCAACCATGATACGGAACGCAAAGTACAGCGGCGCAACGCGTGGGATGGAGTCTTTGGTCGCCATCTCAATTTGCGCTTCGGTCGCGTCAGTGACGTTCGGCGTATAGCGTTTAAGCAGCAGACCGTAGCCCAGATCTTTCTTCACATTATTGAACTGGTCGCGAACGGCCTGGTCGGTAGAACCGGCACGCAATTCTTCCAGCAGCGCGTAGGCTTTCATCCCGCTACGGATACGTTCTTCATGCTGCACCATCAGGTCTTTCAGACCGATGACCGGCGTATCGACGGAGCGAGTCGCGATAATACCCAGCGCGTAAGGGATCTGGATAGCCAGTTTGTTTTCCTGCGTCTCCTGATCCGGGATACCGAACAGGGTGAAGGAAGCAGGCGCTGGCTGGGTTTCCCATTCCGCTTCAATCGCGGCGAGTTTGGTTTTCTGCACGTCGCCCATTTCGTAGCCGGATTCGTCACCCAGCACGATAACAGACAGCACAGCAGCCATACCGAAGCTGGCGGCGATAGCAAAGGAGCGTTTAGCGAACGCGATGTCGCGGCCTTTCAGCAGGTAGTAAGCACTGATACCGAGGATGAACATTGCACCGGTCACATAGCCAGACGCCACAGTGTGAACGAATTTCACCTGCGCAACCGGGTTAAGCACCAGTTCGGAGAAGCTCACCATCTCCATACGCATGGTTTCGAAGTTGAAATCCGATGCGATAGGGTTCTGCATCCAGCCGTTCGCCACAAGTATCCACAGCGCAGACAGGTTGGAACCCAGCGCCACCAGCCAGGTAACACACATATGCTGGACTTTACCCAGACGGTCCCAGCCAAAGAAGAACAGACCTACAAAGGTGGATTCGAGGAAGAAGGCCATCAAACCTTCGATTGCCAGCGGCGCACCGAAGATATCCCCTACATAGTGAGAATAGTAAGACCAGTTAGTCCCGAACTGGAACTCCATGGTCAGACCGGTAGCCACACCCAGAGCGAAGTTGATACCAAACAACTTGCCCCAGAACTTGGTCATATCTTTATAAATCTGTTTGCCGGAAAGGACGTATACCGTTTCCATAATGGCCAGCAGGAACGCCATACCGAGCGTCAGCGGCACAAACAGGAAGTGGTACATCGCGGTCAAGGCAAACTGTAAGCGCGACAGTTCGACTATATCTAACATCATGACTCCTTGCTCATCGCATGAAGACTCCGAGAGTGAACCCCGTTAGAAAGGGTCACACGCATGCCCCAATAAAATTTATTTGCTCCCCTTCACCGTTGCCGTTTCATCATCAGAGGAAACAGCAATGATAAAAAGTTACAAACATGTTAATAAAAAACCTAAATTGATCCCGCAAATATATTACGCCGTAAAATCCCTACAATAAACAGGTTTTTATTGAGTCAAATTTGCATTTTTCGACATTGATCAATTTATAGCTAATTTACCAGTTTCAGGCCAATTTGATCGGCGACAATTTATCGTGTTTTGACATCTTTTTCCAAGCATTAAACATTGATTTAAATCAAAAACACCAAAATTCGTTAACGGTGTATACAATGCGTAAACACAGTGAAAACAATGTTGCGCATATGTATCTCTGAGGGTGTTGGCGGTTATCTAATAGAAAGGTATATATAAAAAAACAGCATTTCATTTAACGTTATCATCGACGACATTCTTTTGCCGTCTGCAACTATTTAGCGTAGACGCTTCAGCGTAATTTTCCACAGGGTCAATTCGCCATGAAAATAATCACAAATATTTTACTTTTGAGCCCATTGAAATTAACACCGAATTGTTATTATTCCGTTAACAATAAAGCCACGCTAAGCGTGGCTTTAATCTGTTTGTTTGAGATTCAGGCAAGCGTGTAGCTAAACGTTCGGGACTGCCCCGGCAGAAAGAGGCCAGCCCCACTTGCGCCCTCTCCTTTCGCAGGGCACGCCTGTTCATCCATCATGGTCTCTGTACATGCGCTAACGGCTCTGCCGAAGGCAACGGTGGCATCACATGAGGTTGTTTCGGACGGATTGTACAGGCGCAGGATGACATCATCGCGATCCTCTGCTTTTTTCAGCGCGCTTAACAGGCAGCCCACCGGCGACATCGTTAACAGGCTGTAATGTTCCGGTACGCAAACATCGGCCTTGTTGAGTTTCATCGCATCCCAGGGAATTTTGTTATAGCACTGAACAGGCGTCAGCCACGCCTTCGCCTGTTGCGCGACACCGGCGCTAAAAGGCGTTCCGCTATAGCTGAACAGGCTAAACCGACTGCGTAGCATTCCGCACATTTGTGAATCCGGCACCGCCATTTTGATGCCGGAAGGCCGCCCTGGTCGCAGCAGTAGATCCTCTTTCCCCAGCAGCCCCACCCCACGCAGGAGCGTCAAGGCGAACGTTTTCTTCCCTTCGCCGATAACTTCAAATTCACGTAATCCCTCCGTGAAAAGCGCAAGGCCATTTCTCTCTTCCTGAAGCGCCGCATAGTTCAGCATATTCCAGACCGGTACCGGCGCCTCTTTCCACCCCTCTTCCTGCCAGTTTTCCATCGCGCTGTCCTGTACCGGGCGCGTCACTGCGCCAAACTGGGTGTCCGCCAGCACAGCATCCGTCGTGAACGGCGTGGGGATTAACACCCGCACGCGGTGATCGTCAGCCTGATTATCCAGCGCCACCTCAACATCAATGCGTCTGCTGTTATGGCTCAGGGTAACGGCGATCTCCACGCCTAATGTTCCGTTGCGCTGCCGCGCGCTGCGTTCGGCAAGATTCGCCGGAACCGCCAGGGTATAGCGAATGACAACCCTGCTCTGCCACGCGTCATGAATCACTTCATATTCCGGTTTTGCCGTCGTCGAAGTAAGCAGCCACTCTTCTCTGGCGGGGGAGTAATCGTACTCATCGCCATCGTCTGACCCCTCTTCCAGCGCCAGTATGCGCTGATAACGCACGCCGCTGTCTTTATCGCGCAGGTTCAGCGTACCGTCATCATTCGCCGTAATCTGCCAGAACGCGTTCTCCAGCAGCGCTTCTGATGAAACCGTCGGGTTCACCACATTGCCCGCTGCGTTCGGTTCGATATAAAGCGTGCGATAGCCCATTGAAGGGATAATCTGCTGGATCTGGATATCAAATTCCATAAACGGCTCGTAGTTACCGTAATGCACAATCTGGCGGTCAATTAAACCGGGATCGATCTCCCGGGCCTGGCGAATGCAATAAGGAATGGCGTTGCCCCGATCATCCCGCAGAGAGAACTGGCTGGCGCGCAGGCGTACCGTGGTGTTAATCACCTCTTCACGCGGCCACGGCATCAGGTTAAACAGCACCAGTTTGTCGGCATCGCTCTGCGGCATGTTGTCGGCGATTTTGCGCTGATAAAAACAGATCAGGTTGTCGGCCATATCCTCAGCCAGCTCGAAACGGGAGGCAATTTCGCGGTGTACTTTGTCACTGCAACAGCAGCCGATGCTGTCGTGGGCGTGATTCTTCAGAATCTCTTTCCACATTTTCTCCAGCAGGCCGTGGTGATACTCAAACCCCAGCGTCCAGGCCAGCGTCGCCAGCGGCTCAAGAATGTTGACGATTTTGTTCTCAATGCGCGCATGGGCGATTTTGATGTCCATCCGCGTCGAACCAATGGTGCGATGAACGCGCATATATTTGCCATCAATAAACTCGCCTTTCAGCGTGGCAAGCTGCTCGCGGCGGGCTTCTATGTGTTCAAACACCTCTTCAAAGCGGCTCATCACAAACTTACGCTGCGGGTAGATTTCGCGCAGTTTATCCATCACCGCAAAGATATTTTGCTGCAACGGCATCTGATCGTGGCCATTCGGCAGCAAAATTTCTTTGGTCAGCGACGCGCGCTCCAGCACATCGAAGTAGCTGTCGAGACGTTTACGCAGCCCGGCCTCGTCCTCCGGTAAGTACTTACCAATCGCGTAGCCCAGCGGCAGCACCTGCGCCGTCACTTCACTGCCATCCGCGCTTTGCCATAAAAACTCGGTTTTATCGGTGCCGTGGCGTTCCGAACAACCACGCCAGAACATGGCGCGGGTAATACCGAAACCGTTATAGATATGCGGAAGCTGCCCCGACATGCCGAACGAATCCGGCAGATAGCCAATTTTCATCGGTTCGCCAAACGCCTGGCAGTCGCGCATACCGTACATCAGATTACGCACGATCGACTCCCCGGATACCAGCGTGGTATCCGTTTGGGTATACCACGGGCCGATAATCAGTTTTCCGGCCTGCACCAGTTTTCTTACCCGCGCTTTATTTTCCGCTTTGACGGCGAAATAGTCCTCCAGCACCGCCGTCTGCCCGTCAAGGACATAGTATTTATACTCTGCATCCTGCTCCAGGCGGGTCAGGATCTCCTCCATATTGTTGACCAGCAAAATACGTGACGCTTCCGTGGTGAAATACCATTCACGATCCCAGTGCATGTGCGGCGTAATGTGAACGCGAGATACTGCTTTCATCTTCGTTTCCTGTTAGTTCGTTTATGGCAACACATTGTTAGTCAGATACTTGCCCTGCTTTACCGCATGACGACGCCAGAACAGCAGGATAGTGGTCGATATCGCTGTCCCCACTAACGCTGCGCCAAACCAGCCTGCGGCGGCGGCGAAACCGCCGTATCCGGCGTCATGCAAAAGAAAGAGTGAAAAAATGCCTGCGCCCGGCGTCGAAAGACCAATGTTCATCGCGCCGACAATCGCGCCCGTCACCATTGACCCCAGAACAAAAGAACCGATAACCCGCAGCGGATCTTCAATCGCCATCGGGATTGCCCCTTCCGTAATGCCCGCCAGCCCCAGTAGCCAGGTCGACTTTCCTGTTTCGATCTCAAACTCTTTGAACAGCCTCGGCGCCAGCATCGTTGATGCCGTTACGGTGAAGGCGGACACCATTTTGACCGAGGCGAAAATGGCATACGGGCCGTAGACGCCGTTCGCCATCGCCCCAAGGCAGAACGCGTAAGACGCTTTATTGACCGGCCCGCCCAAATCGAAAGAACACATAAAGCCGAGAATCGCGCCAAGCAGCAGCGCATTGGCGCCGCTCAGCCCATTAAGCCAGGCGGTCAGCGCGTTGTTGATCCACGCAACGGGCTCGCCCACCACAAACAGCATCAGGCTGCCCGCGCCTAAGGTGCCGATGACCGGATACAGATAGAAGGTCAGGAAGCCGTTGAATTTACTGCTCAGGCGAAGATGGTTTTTCACCCAGCGCATCAGATATCCGGCGATCAAGCCACCCGCGATCGCGCCGAGAAAGCCGGAGCCAATCATATTGGCGGCAAGGCCGGCGGCGAATCCGGGGGCCAGCGCGGGTTTATCCGCCAGCGAATAGGCGGTATAGGCGGCGAGCACCGGCACCATCAGGATGCCGAGCATCCCACCGCCCAGCTTGCGGTACATCCACAGCCAGGAGTTCTCCTGATCGAAGAGATGCTGCAAGCCGAGCATTTGCGCCAGCAGCACCGACACGGCCAGTACGGTTCCCCCGGCGACAATCAGCGGCACGGCGAACGAGATGCCGCTCAACAGCGCCTGTTTTAACTCCGTTTTTAGACTCTTAGGCGCTGCCGTTTCCTGGTAAACCGCGCGATCGCCCTGCGCGGGTTCCAGCGCCAGCGCTTGTTGGATCAATGCTTCGGCGTGGCGGATAGGTTCGGCGACGGGCACCGACAGCGCAGGAATGCCCGCAAAGCGCTCACTCTCTTTTATCGCCACCTCTGCGGCGAAAATGCAGGCTTTTGCCGCGTTGAGCTGCTGCGCGGTAAGACGGCCTTCAATTCCGTTAGCGCCCTGCTTTTCCACATACACGTTCACGCCCAGTTTGCGTCCCGCTTTTTCCAGATACTCCGCCGCCATATAGGTGTGCGCAATCCCCGCCGGGCACGCCGTTACGCAGACGATGGTCGGCGCATCCTGTAAGGGCTGAAAAGCGCTTTCCTGATATTGGTCGTCCAGCGCCGACAGTAGCTCATCCGCCGTGGTCGCTGCCAGAATCCTCGCGCGGGTGTCATCATCCGCCAGTCGCGTGGTGAGTGCGGTCAGCAACTGCATATGGGTGCTTCCCGCTTCGCCTGGCGGAATGGCGAGCAGAAAAATCAGCGTCACCGCTTCCGGCCCGTCAACCCCTTCCCACATCATGGGTTCGCGCAGGGTGGCCACGGCAAATGCCGCTTCTTTAACCGCCGACGTTTTACCATGCGGCACCGCCAGCCCTTCTCCCAACGCCGTTGGCCCCTGACTTTCACGCAAAAAGACTTCTTCAAGGTAAGCATCGGAATCTGAAATTTTCCCCAGTTGCACGAGCCGCTGGGTTAACGCGTGAATAGCCTCTTCACGACTGCCAAACCGGGCGTTCAGGCATAACGCATCGCGGTGGGTTAACGTCGTCAGGTTCATCATAGTCCTCACACTGTCATTGTATGTTTCAGAAATTGTGCCAGATGAAACAATACATTTATGTGATCATTTTCACTTACGCAAAATAATTTGTATTTAATTTGTATTATTTACAAGAGCTATTGATCGGGCATAATCAACGAAGTCGTATTAATTCATTCATACAAAAGTAAAAAGATGAGCCAAAAACCGTTATACCGACAGATTGCCGACCGAATCCGCGAGCAGATTGAACGTGGCGAACTGAAAGCAGGCGACGCGTTACCCACCGAGCAGGCATTGCAGCATGCGTTTGGCGTGAGCCGGGTCACGGTACGTCAGGCGCTCAAGCAACTGACCGAACAGCAGATCATCGAAAGCATTCAGGGCAGCGGGACCTATGTGAAAGAAGAGCGGGTCAATTACGATATCTACCAGCTAACCAGCTTTTACGAAAAACTCGCCGATCGCCATGTTGACACCCACAGTGACGTTTTGGTTTTTGAAGTGATCCCGGCGGACGACTTTCTGCGCAACCAGTTACAACTGGCGGAGAACAACCGGGTCTGGCACGTAAAACGCGTGCGTTACATTAAGCAAAAACCCGTCGCCCTCGAAGAGACATGGATGCCGCTGGCGCTCTTTCCCGACCTGACCTGGCAGGTGATGGAAAATTCCAAGTATCACTTTATTGAAGAGGTGAAGCAGATGGTCATTGATCGCAGCGAGCAGGAGCTGATCCCGATCATGCCAACCGAAGAAATGAGCCGCACGCTGGCGATCAGCGCAAACAAACCGATCCTGGAGAAAGTCTCTCGCGGATTCCTGAAAGACGGTCAGGTATTTGAATATAGCCGTAATGCGTTTAATACCGATGATTATAAATTTACGTTGATCGCGCGCAGAAAACAGCGCTGATCATGTTTTCTGTTCACGGTATTGTGACAATATGCTACCGGGCTCACAAATAATCCGCCCGGTAAGAAAGAACAAATTATTATCATATTTATCCTTTCATTAACAATGAACCGTGTTCCTATAGAAACATCCATTTCTGTTCCGTTATTTAACTCACAGTTTTGCCTTTGTATTATATTTATCTCTCAATAACCGTTTGCAAAAATAAATAAGACCGCGATCACAAACACAGCATATTATTTATTAACCCCCTGTTCCAATTAAATTAACCAGAGCTGGGCAATCAATAATAACTCATTGATAACAAACACCCTTCCAATGATTAATTAAGAACATTATTTTTAAGAAAGATATTTTGAAAATAGATCAATTGCATCCCTTCCCGCCTGCACAGACACTCCATGACTATTAAAAGGTTGCAGAAACCTGAGTGCGCAATATTAAACGAAGACTCTTACCTTTTGTTCATCAGCTCTACAGAGGATTACTCATGAAAAAATCAACACTTGTTATTGGCGTCATTGGTGCTGACTGCCATGCAGTAGGCAATAAAGTTTTGGATCGCGTTTTTACTGCCCATGATTTTCGCGTAATCAATCTGGGGGTCATGGTAAGCCAGGATGAATATATTGATGCCGCAATCGAAACCGGCGCCGATGCGATTGTCGTGTCATCCATTTACGGCCACGGCGATATCGACTGCCTCGGTTTACGTGAACGCTGCATCGAACGCGGTATTGGTGACATTCTGCTCTATGTCGGCGGCAATCTGGTGGTGGGTAAACATGACTTTGCCGACGTGGAAGCGAAGTTTAAAGAGATGGGCTTTAACCGCGTCTTTGCGCCAAGTCACGATCTGGAAGATGTGTGCCGGTTAATGGCCGGAGACATTAACCCGCGTCATGGTGTTGAACAGCGCTGCCTTGAAGAGGCCATCTGATGCAAATCGTCTCTGTCGATATCGGCTCGACATGGACCAAAGCCGCCCTCTTCGCCAGGGAGGGGGATGCGTTAACCCTGGTGAACCATGTCCTGACGCCAACCACCACATACCATCTGGCAGACGGTTTTTTTGCCAGTCTGAATCAGGTGCTGAATGTCGCCGATGCCCGTCCGTTGCTGAAAAGCGGCGAAGTGCAGTTGAAATACTCCTCATCGGCAAAAGGCGGGCTCGCCGTCGCCGCTATGGGGCTGGTGCCGTCTATCACGCTGGAATCCGCAAAAGTTACTGCCCACTCAGCGGGGGCGAAGATCGCGCAATATTACGCGTATAAGCTCAACCGCCATGACATCCAGGCGTTAGAAAACTCGCCGCCGGACATCCTGCTGTTTACCGGTGGTACGGATGGCGGCGAAGGAAGCTACGGCCTGGCGAATGCGCGCGCGCTGGCGAACTCAAATCTGGATTGCGCGATTATTTATGCCGGAAACCGTGACATTCAGGATGAGGTACAGGCCATTCTGGGGCATAAAGATCTGACCACGGTAGACAACATTCTGCCCGACCTCGATCACCCGAATCCGTATGCCGCCCGCCAGGCCATTTGCGATCTGTTCCTGTCCCGTATCGTGAAAGGCAAAGGGCTGGACGTGATTGTTGGCGAAACCGGCGAAGAGCCGATGCCAACGCCGTGGACCGTCTACGAGCTGGTTAAAGCCATCAGCGACATCGACAGCGCATGGAAAGAGTTCATGCTGATCGATATGGGCGGCGCCACCACCGACGTGTACTCCGCCTGCGCCAATATGCTCTCTCCCGATACCGTGCTGCATGGTGTGCCGGAACCGTTCGTCAAACGCACCGTTGAAGGCGATCTCGGGATGCGCGTCTCTGCCCTTGTGGTCGGAGAAAGCACCCAGGAGATGGTAAACGTCGTGTTTGCCCAACAGCCTGAGCGTCAGGAGGCGTTTTACGGCTATCTGCGCCACCTGGTGTCCCACCCCGATTACCTCCCCCGCAGCGACGAAGAGAAATTCTTCGACGCCCTGCTGGCAGGGCTGTGCGTGGGTTATGCCAGCGAACGTCACGCGGGCACCAAAAAGCAGGTCTGCACCTGCGTGGGCAACGTCGACTTACAGATGGGGCGCGACCTCACCACCGTTCGCAAAGTTGTCGGTTCCGGCGGATGGCTCTCCCGCGCCAGTCAGTTCGACATCCATCGCTGGTTGAAATACCGCGAGCTGGACGATGACGGCAGACGCATTCTCTTACCCGGGCAGTTTGACTATTACCGCGATTCAAAAGGCTTGCTTCCTCTGCTGGCGAACGTCGCCAGGCTGTACCCGCAGCTCGCCGCTCGCACCAGTATTCAATGTTTAACCCTATAAAACCTAAGGCAGCTACGAATGGAACTCCGAAATAAAAAATTAACCCATGACGAATTCATGACCGAGCGGCATCAGGTATTGCAAACCTGGCATACCGGCAAGGACGTCGAGAATTTTGAAGATGGCGTGAAGTATCAGCAAACCATTCCAGAGAAAAAACGCTTTTCTCACGCCCTGTTAAAAGCCGATCAGGAAGGCAAAACGCTCAGCCAGCCGCGCGCGGGCGTGGCGCTGATGGATGAACACATCGCGCTGCTCAAAACGTTGCAGGAAGAGTGCGATCTGCTTCCCAGCACCATCGATGCCTATACCCGTCTGAACCGTTACGAAGAAGCGGCGATCGGTATTCAAAAATCCATCGAAGCAGGCACCTCTAAGCTGAACGGCCTGCCGGTTGTCAACCACGGCGTTGCTGCCTGCCGCCGGATGACGGAAGCACTGGAAAAACCCATTCAGGTTCGTCACGGTACGCCGGATGCGCGACTGCTGGCGGAAATCGCGATGGCCAGCGGCTTCACCAGCTATGAAGGCGGCGGCATCTCCTACAACATTCCTTACGCCAAGCGCGTCACGCTGGAAAAATCAATCCGCGACTGGCAGTACTGCGACCGTCTGATGGGAATGTATGAAGAGCACGGCATCCGCATTAACCGCGAGCCGTTCGGCCCGCTGACCGGCACGCTGATCCCGCCGTTTATGTCCCACGCGGTCGCCATCATCGAAGGTCTGCTGGCGCTGGAACAGGGCGTGAAGTCGATTACCGTCGGCTATGGCCAGGTGGGCAGCCTGACGCAGGATATCGCCGCCATTCAGTCACTGCGCGAACTGTCCCACGAATATTTCCAGAACTACGGCTTTGATGATTACGAACTGAGCACCGTCTTCCACCAGTGGATGGGCGGCTTCCCGGAAGATGAATCCAAAGCGTTCGCCATTATCTCCTGGGGCGCGGCGGTGGCGGGTATGTCCGGCGCGACCAAAGTGATCACCAAGAGTCCGCACGAAGCCTTCGGTATCCCAACGGCCGCCGCAAACGCCCAGGGGCTTAAAGCCTCTCGCCAGATGCTCAATATGGTCAGCGACCAGAAGTTCCCGCCGTGCGCGGCCGTGGAACAGGAAGTCGAACTGATTAAGTGCGAAGTCCGTGCGGTGCTGAAAAAAGTCTTTGAGCTGGGTAACGGCGATGTGGCGCGCGGCACGGTGCTGGCTTTTGAAGCCGGCGTGCTGGACGTCCCTTTCGCCCCGGCCTCCTGTAACGCAGGCAAAATCCTGCCGGTTCGCGATAACTCCGGCGCCATTCGCATCCTTGAAGCCGGTGCGGTTCCGCTGCCGAAAGATATCCTCGCCCTGCACCACGATTACGTCGCTGAGCGCGCCCATTTTGAAGGACGCAAGCCCTCATTCCAGATGGTTGTTGATGACATCAACGCGGTATCCCACAGTCAATTAATAGGAAGACCATAATGAAAATTAAACAGGCCCTTTTCACCGCTGGCTACTCCTCATTCTATTTCGACGATCAGCAGGCGATTAAAAACGGCGCGGGTCATGATGGATTCATTTATACCGGCGCGCCGGTCACGCCCGGCTTTACCTCTGTGCGTCAGGCGGGCGAGTGCATCTCGGTACAGCTGATTCTGGAAAATGGCGCGGTAGCGGTCGGTGACTGCGCCGCCGTGCAGTATTCCGGCGCTGGCGGTCGTGACCCGCTGTTCCTGGCAGAGCACTTTATTCCGTTCCTGAACGATCACATTAAACCGCTGCTGGAAGGCCGTGATGTCGATGCGTTCCTGCCGAACGCCCGCTTCTTCGACAAGCTGCGCATTGACGGCAATCTGCTGCACACCGCCGTGCGTTACGGCCTGTCGCAGGCGCTGCTCGACGCCACCGCGCTGGCGTCCGGTCGTCTGAAAGCAGAAGTGGTTTGCGATGAATGGCAGTTACCGTGCGTCCCGGAAGCGATTCCGTTATTTGGTCAGAGCGGCGACGATCGCTATATCGCCGTCGATAAGATGATCCTCAAAGGCGTTGACGTGCTGCCGCATGCGCTGATCAACAACGTGGAAGAGAAACTGGGCTTTCAGGGCGAGAAACTGCGTGAGTATGTACGCTGGCTGTCCGATCGCATCCTGAGCCTGCGCACCAGCCCACGCTATCACCCGACGCTGCATATTGATGTCTACGGCACTATCGGTCTGATCTTCGATATGGACCCGGTACGCTGCGCGGAGTACATCGCCAGCCTGGAGAAAGAAGCGCAGGGTCTGCCGTTGTACATTGAAGGCCCGGTGGATGCCGGTAACAAACCGGATCAGATCCGTCTGCTGACCGCCATCACCAAAGAGCTGACCCGCCTCGGTTCCGGCGTGAAAATTGTCGCTGACGAATGGTGTAACACCTATCAGGACATCGTCGATTTCACTGACGCGGGCAGTTGCCACATGGTGCAGATCAAAACCCCGGATCTCGGCGGCATTCATAACATCGTTGACGCCGTGCTCTATTGCAACAAACACGGGATGGAAGCCTATCAGGGCGGCACCTGTAACGAAACCGAGATCAGCGCCCGCACCTGCGTACATCTCGCGCTGGCCGCGCGCCCGATGCGGATGCTGGTGAAACCGGGTATGGGCTTCGATGAAGGTCTCAACATCGTGTTTAACGAGATGAACCGTACCATCGCGCTGTTGCAGACAAAGGATTGAGAAATGGCACGCACATTTAAGATCTTATCGCCGACGGCCATTCTGGGCTATGGCTTCCCGGAAGAGAGCTTTCGCAAAGCGATGGAGGAGTCGCCGGATCTGATCGCCGTTGACGCCGGTTCCTCCGATCCTGGCCCCCACTACCTGGGGGCAGGGAAACCCTTTACCGACAGGGCGGGAGTGAAACGCGATCTGCGCTATATGATCACCGCAGGCGTGAAAAACAACATCCCGGTGGTGATCGGCACTGCCGGAGGCTCCGGCGCGGCGCCGCATCTGGAGTGGTGTCGCCAGATAATCCTTGAGATTGCGCAGGAAGAGAAGCTGTCGTTCTCGATGGCGCTTATCCCGTCAGATGTTGATAAAGCGATCGTTCACCAGGCGCTGGATAACGGCAAAATCACCGCGCTGGATTTCGTCCCGGAACTGACCCACGACGCGATCGACCAAAGCACCTATATCGTCGCGCAAATGGGCATCGAACCTTTCCAGCGGGCGCTGAAAGCCGGTGCGCAGGTGGTGCTGGGCGGACGCGCTTACGATCCGGCCTGCTTCGCGGCGCTGCCGATCATGCAGGGCTTTGATGAAGGTCTGGCGCTGCACTGCGGCAAGATCCTTGAGTGCGCGGCCATCGCCGCGACGCCGGGTTCCGGTTCCGACTGCGCGATGGGGATCATTGACGATAACGGCTTTACGCTTAAAACGTTCAATCCAAAGCGCAAGTTCACCGAAACCTCTGCGGCGGCGCACACCCTGTATGAGAAATCCGATCCGTACTACCTGCCGGGGCCGGGCGGCGTGCTGAATCTGAAAGGGTGCAGCTTCAAAGCGGTCAACGAGGGCGAGGTCTACGTCAGCGGTTCCCGTCACGAAGAGACGCCGTACGCGCTGAAGCTGGAAGGCGCGCGTCAGGTGGGCTTCCGCTGTCTGACCATCGCCGGGACGCGCGACCCGATCATGATTGCCAGCATTGACACCATTCTCGAAGAGGTGAAGACCAGCGTGGCACGTAACCTCTCGCTGAATGATGACAGCATCCGCATGACGTTCCACCTGTACGGTAAGAACGGGGTGATGGGCAATCACGAACCGATGCAGAGCGCCGGGCACGAACTGGGCATATTGCTCGACGTGGTCGCGCCGACGCAGGATATCGCCAACAGCGCCTGTTCGCTGGTGCGTTCCACCCTCCTGCACTATGGCTATGAAAACCGGATTGCGACAGCGGGCAACCTCGCCTTCCCGTTCTCGCCTTCCGATATTCAAAGCGGGCCAGTGTATGAGTTTTCAATCTATCACCTGATTGAAGCGAGCGACGCGCTGCAATTTGATTTCCACATCGAACAGGTGACGCCGGAAGGAGTTCAGGCATGAAACACTCTATTTGCTCACTGGCGCAGGTGATCCGTTCCAAAAACGCCGGACCGTACGAACTGGTTTTAGATATTTTGTTTAAAACCCGGGAAGACTATCAGCGGGTAAAAGCATCGGAACAATTAACGCCGCAGCTTATTGCCCGTTTATATAACGTCGAGCCTGATTTTATTCATCGCATTGTCTGGTTTGATCCGGCAAATGCGGTAAAAATTGTCATGCCGCGCGATATTATTTCCGGCAACGTTGGTGACAATGATGTTTATGGCGCGCAGCAACACGCGCCGCTATTAAGTATTACCTTCGACTTGTAGTCATAACAATACAACAACAGCCATCAGGATACAGGATTTTGCTGTATCACTGTTTTCCTGATTATTCATGCGGTTGGTCATAACAAGCGCGTACCTGAGCGGTTGTCTGCGTTCGGGTATGCGCTGCCCTACACATTATTCTCCAACCATTATCCGATGGAGCAAACATGAAAAAAATAAGTTTAACCAAAATGATCATATTAGGCCTGATACTCGGCATGATTGCCGGGGTGGCCATTAATAATATGGCATCGGCTGAAACAGCAAAATCGTACGCCCAGGACATCTCTATTTTTACCACCATATTTTTGCGCATGGTAAAAATGATTATTGCCCCCCTGGTTATTTCAACGTTAGTGGTGGGGATCGCCAAAATGGGCGATGCCAAAACGCTGGGGCGTATATTCTCTAAAACCTTTTTCCTGTTTATTTGCGCCTCATTGTTGTCTATTGCGTTGGGTCTGGTCATCGTCAATATGTTCCAGCCAGGCGCAGGCATTAACTTTGTGGCACACGATGCAGGCGCGGTTGCCGCCGTGCAGTCTGAACCCTTCACGCTGAAAGTCTTTATCTCGCACGCCGTGCCCACCAGCATTATCGATGCGATGGCGCGCAACGAGATCCTGCAAATTGTGGTGTTCTCCATTTTCCTCGGTTGCAGCCTGGCCGCTGTTGGTGAAAAAGGCGCCGCCATCGTTAAAGTGCTCGACTCGCTGGTGCACGTCATGCTGAAGCTGACAGGTTACGTGATGCTGTTTGCGCCGCTGACCGTCTTTGCCGCCATCTCCGGTTTGATTGCTGAACGCGGTCTGGGCGTGATGGTCAGCGCCGGGATCTTCATGGGCGAGTTCTACCTGACGCTGGGGATGCTGTGGGCGATCCTGATTGGCCTGTCGACAATGATTGTCGGGCCGTGCATCAGTCGTCTGACCAAAGCAATCTTCGAACCCGCGCTGCTGGCCTTTACCACGTCCAGCTCGGAAGCGGCTTTCCCCGGTACGCTGGACAAACTGGAGAAGTTTGGCGTCTCTTCCAAGATTGCCAGCTTCGTACTGCCTATCGGTTACTCCTTTAACCTCGTCGGCTCAATGGCCTACTGCTCGTTTGCCACCGTGTTTATCGCCCAGGCGTGCAACATTGAACTGAGCATGGGCGAGCAGATCACCATGCTGCTGATTCTGATGCTGACCTCCAAAGGAATGGCAGGCGTGCCGCGTGCGTCAATGGTGGTTATCGCCGCTACCCTCAACCAGTTCAACATTCCAGAAGCCGGTCTGATCCTGCTGATGGGCGTCGATCCGTTCCTCGATATGGGCCGTTCTGCCACCAACGTGATGAGTAATGCGATGGGTGCGGCGATTGTCGGTCGTTGGGAAGGCGAGCACTTCGGCGCAGGCTGCCGTGGCAAAGCACCGGTCAAAACCCCGGAACAGGAGCGCCCGGCAACCGAACACTCAGAAGTGGCGATGTCCTGATACCACAGCGATGCCGGATGGCGCTAACGCTTATCCGGCCTACGGTTTGCGCATTGTTGTAGGCCGGACAGCCGTCCGGCAAAAATAACTTAAAGGTGAGAAGTTAATATGTCTAAACCATTTGTCTGGCAGGAACCGTTTGTTCAAAGCAAAGATACGACGGAATATGAATTACTCAGCGACAAGCACATTACGGTAACGGAGTTAGACGGTGAAGAGGTTATCAAAGTCGCGCCTGAAGCGCTGACTCTGCTGGCCCAACAGGCATTTTATGAAGCCTCGTTTTTCCTGCGCACCGCGCATCTGAAGCAGATTGCCAGCATCCTGCACGATCCGCAGGCCAGCAGTAATGATAAGTACGTCGCGCTGCAACTGTTACGCAATGCCGAAGTCTCGGCGAAAGGCGTACTGCCAAACTGCCAGGACACGGGAACGGCAACCATTGTGGCGAGCAAAGGTCAGCACGTCTGGACAGGCAGCAACGATGCCGAAGCCCTGAGCAAAGGCGTGTACATCACTTTCCAGGAAAATAACTTACGCTACTCCCAGAACGCCCCGCTGGACATGTACACCGAGGTGAATACCCAAACCAACCTGCCCGCCCAGATTGATATCAGCGCGACGCCGGGTGACGAATACCGGTTTCTCTTCGTCAATAAAGGCGGCGGTTCCGCCAACAAAGCGGCGCTGTTTCAGGAAACCAAATCTATTCTGCAACCCGAAAAACTCACCGCTTTCCTGATCGAAAAAATGCGGTCGCTGGGAACAGCAGCCTGCCCGCCCTACCATATCGCTTTTGTGGTTGGCGGATTGTCTGCCGACCAGGCGCTGAAAGTGGCGAAGCTGGCCTCAACCAAATATTACGACACCCTGCCGACCAGCGGAAACGAGCTGGGCCAGGCGTTTCGCGACACGGCGCTGGAAACAACCCTGCTCAATGCCAGCCGCGAGTTTGGCATCGGAGCACAGTTTGGCGGCAAATATTTCGCTCATGATATCCGCGTTATCCGCCTGCCGCGTCACGGCGGCTCCTGCCCCATCGCAATGGCGCTCTCCTGCTCTGCCGACCGCAATATTAAAGCGAAGATCAACAAACGCGGCATCTGGCTGGAAAAACTCGAACACAATCCGGGAAAATTTATTCCTGAATCCCTGCGTGTGGAAAACAGCGCCCAGACCGTACAGCTCGATCTCAACCGTCCGCTGCGCGAGATCCTGCATAACCTTTCCACGCTGCCTGTCGGCACCCGACTGTCGCTGAACGGCCCGATTGTCGTCGCCCGCGATATCGCGCACGCCAAAATTAAAGAGCGTCTGGATAACGGCGAATCGATGCCGGACTACATGAAAAATCACATTGTTTATTACGCGGGGCCAGCCAAAACGCCGGAAAAACAGGCCTGCGGATCGCTCGGCCCGACCACCGGCGGGCGCATGGACGGCTATGTTGACGCCTTCCAGGCAGCGGGCGGCAGTTTGATCATGCTTTCGAAAGGCAACCGCAGCCAGCAAGTGACCGAGGCCTGCCACAAGCATGGCGGCTTCAATCTTGGCAGCATTGGCGGCGCCGCCGCGCTTCTGGCGCAGCAGTACGTTAAAAGCTTACGCTGCCTTGAGTATCCCGAACTGGGGATGGAAGCCGTGTGGATGATGGAGGTCAAAAACCTGCCCGCCTTTGTGCTGGTGGATGATAAAGGCAATAACTTCTTCAGCCAGTTTGAGCAGCAACATCGCTGCGCGACCTGTCCGGCAGGACATTAAGGAGCATTTATGGAAGCGCGAGCCAATACTGACAGGCACCGCCAGCGGCAGCAAAAACTGAAAGAACAGGTGGACACCCGTGTGGCGGCGGCCACGGAACAGAAAGGAGTCCTGATTGTTTTCACCGGGAACGGTAAAGGAAAATCGACGGCGGCCTTTGGCACCGCAACCCGCGCGGTCGGTCACGGCAAAACCGTTGGCGTCGCGCAATTTATTAAAGGTCAGTGGGATAACGGTGAATACAACACGCTGCAACCACTTGGCGTTGAGTTTCACATTATGGGCACCGGTTTTACCTGGGAGACGCAGGACCGGGAAGCGGATATACAGGCGGCGGAAGCCGTCTGGCAGGAAGGCAGGCGCATGCTCGCCGACCCGCGTTACGATCTGGTGGTGCTGGATGAACTGACGTACATGCTGGCTTATCACTACCTGGACACCCAGGACGTGATCGCCGCGATTGTGAATCGTCCCGAACAGCAGAGCGTGATCGTTACCGGTCGCGGGTGTCATACGCAGTTACTGGAACTCGCCGATACGGTCAGCGAAGTCCGCCCGGTGAAGCATGCATTCGATAGCGGCATTCAGGCGCAGGCGGGGATAGACTGGTAGCAGCGCCTTTGCCTGATGGCGCTGCGCTTATCAGGCCTACAGTCCTCACCACTTGTAGGCCGGATAAGGCCATTGGCCGTCATCCGGCATCAGTTCTCACCGCTTGTAGGCCGGATAAGGCCATTGGCCGCCATCCGGCGTCAGCGCTCACCGTTTGTAGGTCGGATAAGGCCACCGGCCGCCATCCGGCATCAGTTCTCACCGTTTGTAGGCCGGATAAGGCCATTGGCCGCCATCCGGCGTCAGCCCTCACCGTTTGTAGGCCGGATAAGGCCATTGGCCGCCATCCGGCATCAGTTTCTCACCGCTTGTAGGCCGGATAAGGCCACTGGCCGCCATCCGGCATCAGCGCTCCACCGCTGAGATTACCGATTTTTGCAGCAGCCAGTCACGGAAGATCTGTAAATACCGGGATTCCGCTTTTTCTTCGCGCCACGTCATAATAAACCGGTTCCCTGTACGCATCGGCACATCGCAGGGAATCACCATCTCACCGTTATCCAGATCGTGCTGGATCGCAAACCGGGGCAATAGCGCCACGCCCAGATTAGAACGCACGGCGGCAATCAGCATCGACAATAAATCAAAGCGCGGGCCTTTATTCACCAGCGGACTGTTGATATCCGACAGCGCGAACCATTCCTGCCAGCCTTTGATGCGCGTACTTTGATGCAAAAGGGGAAATTCATTGAGCAACTCTTCTACGGTCAGTTTTTGATTCGGCTGAGGTAAAAGGCTGCCACTGCATACGGGTAAAATTTCCTCTTCAAATAAATACTCCACCTCTGACCAGGGCGAGCAAAAATCTTCCCGCATAATGGCGGCGTCATACTCACGGTTAAGAAAATCGCCAATATTCGCCAGCGAATGAATATTAACGATAATGTCAGGATTTATTTTATTAAATTCACGTAAATTCGGAATCAGCCAGTGGGTACTGAACGTTGGGTTCACCGCCAGCTCAATGACCTGAACGGTGGGTTGCCAGGTCATTATCGTATTGGTATCACGTTCAAGTTTGTTAAGTGTTTCTTTAACAATGCTCAGATAATGCTTACCGGCTGCATTTAAAAAAATTCGCTTTTTGGCATGGTTAAATAACGAGGTATGTAAAAAATCCTCCAGCGCATTCACCTGCCGGAACACGGCACTCTGAGTCAACGCCAACTCTTCTGCTGCCCGGGTATAGCTTTCGTGACGCGCCACCACTTCAAAAGTCACCAGTAATTCGGTCTTGGGTATCTTTCCTCTCATAACGTCTTCCATATGCAGCGTACAAAAATAGTTTAATTTATAAAAAATTAATGCAACCCCTCCAGATTATCCCCGAGAGTTATATTTTATTTTCTCCGCTAATGTCATTGATCCACTCCATGATTTACGCACACTGCCAGTGTTTAAATATTAAGCAATAATACTCAACCCCGACAATAAACACAATTTAAACGCGGTTAATTACAGGCAAATAGTGCTAATAAGTTCTTAATAATTTTTCATGTTAACTTGTTTTATGGAGAAAAAATGTTGCGAGGTGAATCAATATTATTTGTGGTTTATTTAAGGAGGATTTAACACGCGGCATAACAGAAAGCGACTGTTTATGTGTCTGATAATTTTCTGTTCGTCACCTGCTGGCAGGATGATATTAATAACAATAAGCGCGGGTAAACGTTTACCGCAGAAAGATGCTTATTTTCAACACGGTTAAGCGGCAAAACAGGCAAAAAAAAGGTCACCAGAAGGTGACCAACCATGTCGAAAACGGACCAGCCCTGCATCCTCCGCGCTTCAGGTATTCCCCTGTCGCACGAAGGAGTCGGGCCTTATTGCTGCTTTTTGAGAATTACTTCATTACGGCTTTCAGCGCTTCGCCGATATCCGCCAGGCTACGAACGGTTTTCACGCCTGCGGCTTCCAGCGCGGCGAATTTCTCATCCGCCGTACCTTTACCACCCGCGATAATCGCGCCCGCGTGACCCATACGCTTGCCTTTCGGCGCGGTAACGCCCGCGATGTAACCAACAACCGGCTTGGTTACGTGTTCTTTAATGTATGCCGCCGCCTCTTCTTCCGCGCTACCGCCGATCTCACCGATCATCACGATCGCTTCAGTCTGCGGATCTTCCTGGAACAGTTTCAGGATATCGATGAAGTTAGAGCCCGGGATCGGGTCGCCGCCGATGCCCACACAGGTGGACTGGCCGAAACCGTAGTCAGTGGTCTGCTTAACCGCTTCATAGGTCAGCGTACCGGAGCGGGACACGATGCCCACTTTGCCCGGCTTGTGGATGTGGCCCGGCATGATGCCGATTTTGCACTCGCCTGGGGTGATCACGCCCGGGCAGTTCGGCCCGATCATGCGCACGCCCGCTTCGTCAAGCGCGACTTTCACGGTCAGCATATCCAGCGTCGGGATGCCTTCAGTGATGGTGATAATCAGTTTGATGCCCGCGTCGACAGCTTCCAGAATGGAGTCTTTGCAGAACGGCGCCGGAACGTAGATAACCGTTGCGGTGGCGCCAGTGGCTTCTACCGCTTCACGCACGGTATTGAACACCGGCAGACCCAGATGCGTGGTGCCGCCTTTGCCTGGCGTTACGCCGCCCACCATCTGCGTGCCGTAAGCAATCGCCTGTTCAGAGTGGAAAGTCCCCTGGCTACCGGTAAAGCCCTGGCAGATAACCTTGGTGTTTTTATCGATTAAAACAGACATTATTTCCCCTCCACTGCGGCAACAACCTGCTGAGCTGCATCCGTCAGACTTTTCGCTGCAATAATATTCAGGCCGCTGTCAGCCAGTTTTTTCGCGCCGAGTTCGGCGTTGTTGCCTTCCAGACGTACGACAACCGGTACGCTAACACCCACTTCTTCTACCGCGCCGATGATACCGTCGGCAATCAGGTCGCAACGGACAATGCCGCCGAAGATGTTAACCAGAACCGCTTTCACGTTGTCGTCAGAGAGGATGATTTTGAACGCTTCGGTTACGCGCTCTTTGGTCGCGCCGCCGCCTACGTCGAGGAAGTTAGCCGGTTCGCCGCCGTGCAGTTTAACGATGTCCATCGTGCCCATCGCCAGACCTGCGCCGTTAACCATGCAGCCGATGTTGCCGTCCAGCGCCACGTAGTTCAGTTCCCACTGCGCCGCCTGTGCTTCACGCGGGTCTTCCTGAGACTGGTCGCGCATTTCACGCAGATCCGGCTGGCGGAACAGCGCGTTGCCGTCAGCGCCCAGTTTGCCGTCGAGACAGATCAGATCGCCCTGCTTAGTGATCACCAGCGGGTTGATTTCGATCAGCGCCAGATCGCGCTCAAGGAAAATGGTCGCCAGACCCATAAAGATCTTCGTAAATTGCTGAACCTGCTTACCTTCCAGACCCAGTTTGAACGCCAGTTCGCGGCCCTGATACGGCATTGGACCCGCCAGCGGATCGAGGGCGATTTTGTGGATCAGGTGCGGGGTCTCTTCCGCCACTTTTTCGATTTCCACGCCGCCTTCGGTGGAGGCCATAAAGACCACGCGGCGGGAGCTACGGTCAACAACCGCGCCAAGATACAGCTCTTTATCGATATCGGTCGCCGCTTCAACCAGAATCTGGTTGACCGGTTGACCGTTAGCGTCTGTCTGGTAGGTCACGAGGCGTTTACCCAGCCAGTGTTCCGCGAACGCGCGAATCTCTTCTTTGCTGTTAACAACCTTCACACCGCCCGCTTTGCCACGGCCGCCTGCGTGAACCTGACATTTTACTACCCACGGACCCGCGCCGATTTTTGAAGCGGCTTCTTCTGCTTCACGCGGAGTAGTACAGGCATAACCCACCGGCGCCGGTAAGCCATAGCGGGCAAAAAGTTGTTTTGCCTGATATTCATGTAAGTTCATGTGTTCTGTCCATCCTTCAGGTAATCGTTATCTTTAAACCTGTAGGCCTGATAAGACGCGGCTGCGTCGCCATCAGGCATCTCACCAGCGCCTTATCCGGCCTACAGGGCAGGTGACACTAAAAAGTGACTACACGTCCAGCAGCAGACGCGTCGGATCTTCCAGCAGCTCTTTAATGGCGACCAGGAAGCCCACTGATTCACGACCATCGATCAGACGGTGATCGTAAGACAGCGCCAGGTACATCATCGGCAGGATCTCAACCTTACCATCCACCGCCATCGGACGATCTTTGATCGCATGCATGCCGAGGATTGCGCTCTGCGGCGGGTTGATGATCGGGGTAGACATCAGCGAGCCGAACACGCCACCGTTGGTGATGGTGAAGTTACCGCCGGTCAGATCGTCCACCGTCAGCTTACCGTCACGCCCTTTCACGGCCAGTTCTTTGATTTTCTTCTCGATATCCGCCATGCCGAGGGTATCGACATCACGCAGTACCGGCGTTACCAGACCACGCGGCGTGGAAACCGCCATGCTGACGTCGAAGTAGTTGTGATACACCACGTCGTCGCCATCAATGGAGGCGTTCACTTCCGGGTAGCGTTTCAGCGCTTCAACCACCGCTTTCACGTAGAAGGACATGAAGCCCAGACGAATGCCGTGACGTTTTTCAAACGCGTCGCCGTACTGCTTACGCAGATCCATGATTGGCTTCATGTTGACTTCGTTGAACGTGGTCAGCATCGCGGTGGAGTTTTTCGCTTCCAGCAGACGCTCGGCTACGCGCTTGCGCAGACGGGTCATCGGGACGCGTTTTTCACTGCGAGCGCCAAGCGCAGGCTGTGCGGCAGGCGCGGCTTCCGGCGCCTTGGCTTCCGCTTTCGCCGGTGCCTTCGCCAGATGTTTTTCCACATCTTCGCGCGTGATGCGACCGCCTACGCCCGTGCCTTTGATGGCGCTGGCGTCGAGGTTATGTTCACCCAACAGACGGCGGATCGCCGGGCTGAGGGCATCGTTGTTCTGCTCAGATAGCGACGCCTGCTGGCGCTGCGCCGGTGTAGACGCTTTCTCTTCGGATTTGGCGCTGGTCTCTTTACCGGAGCTGTTGCCTTCACGCAGGCGACCCAGGATCTGGCGAGACGTTACCGTCGTACCTTCATCTTCCAGAACCGCATCCAGAATGCCGTCAGCCGATGCCGGTACTTCCAGTACCACTTTGTCAGTTTCGATTTCTACCAGCACTTCATCACGCTGGACACTATCGCCCGGTTTTTTGTGCCAGGTCGCAACGGTTGCGTCCGCTACGGACTCAGGCAGGTCGGGAACAAGAATATCTACGCTACTCATTATTTATCCTTTAATTAATCGACGTTCAGCGCGTCATTAACCAGATCTTGTTGCTGTTTCTGGTGAACGGACAGATACCCTACCGCCGGAGAGGCGGAGGCCGGGCGACCTGCGTAACGCAGAGCAGACCCAAATGGAATCACTTCACGGAAATGATGCTGACTACAGTACCATGCGCCCTGGTTGAGCGGCTCTTCCTGGCACCAGACAAAATCATGTACGTGGGCGTACGGTTTCAGCGCTTCCTGAACCGCTTTGTGCGGGAACGGGTAGAGCTGTTCAATGCGCACAATGGCGACATCTTTCTGATCGTTTTTACGGCGTTGTTCCAGCAGGTCGTAATAAACCTTACCAGAACACATCACCACGCGCTTCACGCCTTGCGGATCGAGCTCATCAACCTCGCCAATCGCTGGCTGGAAGGCGCCGTTGGCCAGTTCGTCCAGGCTGGAGACCGCCAGCGGATGACGCAGCAGCGACTTCGGCGACATAACGACCAGCGGACGGCGCATACCGCGCAGCGCCTGACGACGCAGCATGTGGTAAACCTGCGCCGGGGTGGACGGGACGCAAACCTGCATGTTCTGCTCAGCGCAAAGTTGCAGATAACGTTCCAGACGCGCGGAGGAGTGCTCCGGCCCCTGCCCTTCGTAGCCGTGCGGCAGCAGCATCACCAGGCCGCACATCCGACCCCATTTCTGCTCGCCGGAGGAGATGAACTGATCGATCACCACCTGCGCGCCGTTAGCGAAGTCGCCGAACTGCGCTTCCCAGATGGTCAGGGTGCGCGGTTCAGCGGTGGCATAACCGTATTCGAACGCCAGCACCGCTTCTTCAGACAGGACGGAGTCCCAGACGCGGAAGGTGCCCTGACCGTTATGAATGTGCTGCAACGGCGTATACGTGGAACCATTTGCCTGGTTATGAATCACCGCATGACGGTGGAAGAAGGTGCCGCGACCGGAGTCCTCGCCGGACAGACGCACCGGAATCCCCTCATCAACCAGCGTGGCGTAGGCCAGCGTTTCCGCGCCGCCCCAGTCGAACAGCTTCTCGCCAGCGGCCATCGACTGACGATCGCCGTAAATTTTGGCGACGCGCGACTGCATTTCTACCGCTTCCGGCACCGTGCTGATGCGTTTAGCCAGTTCCTGCAAACGCTTCATTTCCACCTTGTTCGGGTAGCTCTCATCCCATTCATGGTTGAGGTACGGCGACCAGGTGAAGGAGTGCATGTTCATCGGACGCCACTCTTTCACCACGCATTCGCCTGCATCCAGCGCATCGCGGTAGAGGTTGACCATTTCAGTGGCGTCTTCCAGCGTAGCGACCTTGTCCGCTTCCAGCTTGTCGGCGTAGAGTTTACGCGGCGTCGGATGCTTTTTGATTTTCTGGTACATCAGCGGCTGGGTTGCGCTCGGCTCGTCGGCTTCGTTATGGCCGTGACGGCGGTAGCACACCAGATCGATGAAGACATCGCGTTTAAAGGTGTTACGGAAGTCCAGCGCCAGACGGGTAACGAAAGCCACCGCTTCCGGGTCATCCGCGTTAACGTGGAAAATCGGCGCCTGAACCATCTTGCCGATGTCGGTGCAGTATGGGGTGGAACGCGCATCCAGCGGGTTGGAGGTGGTAAAGCCCACCTGGTTGTTGATGACGATACGCACCGTACCGCCCACTTCGTAACCACGCGCCTTGGACATGTTCAGGGTTTCCTGAACCACGCCCTGGCCCGTCACTGCGGCGTCGCCGTGAATGGTGATTGGCAGCACTTTATTGCTGCTCGGCTCATCCAGACGATCCAGACGGGCGCGCACGGAACCGATCACTACCGGGCTGACGATTTCCAGGTGCGACGGGTTAAACGCCAGCGCCAGGTGAACCAGACCGCCTTCGGTTTCGATATCAGACGAGAAGCCCATGTGGTACTTCACGTCGCCGGTGCCGAGGTGTTCTTTATGTTTGCCCGCAAATTCGTCGAACAGATCCTGCGGTTTTTTACCCAGCACGTTGACCAGCACGTTCAGACGACCACGGTGCGCCATACCCAGCACCACTTCGCGGGTGCCGCTGTTGCCCGCATGGCGGATCATCTCTTTGAGCATCGGGATTAACGCATCGCCGCCTTCCAGCGAGAAGCGTTTCGCCCCCGGGAATTTCGCCCCCAGATAACGCTCCAGCCCTTCGGCGGCGGTCAGTTCGTTGAGGAAGCGTTTTTTCTCTTCCGCGCTGAAGGCGGCGCGGCCGGATTCGATACGCTGCTGAATCCAGCGTTTCTCTTCGGTGCTGGTGATGTGCATATACTCGGCGCCAATCGGGCCGCAGTATGTTTGTTTGAGCGCGGAAATAAGTTCGCCCAGCTTCATCGTCTCTTTGCCAATCGCAAAAGAACCTACGTTAAAGCTTTCCTGGAAATCGGCCTCTGTCAGATCGTGGAAAGAGGGGTCCAGATCCGCCACGTTTTCTTGTTCCCACAGTCCCAGCGGATCGAGATTCGCATGCTGGTGACCACGGAAACGATAAGCGTTGATAAGTTGCAGGACTTTGACCTGCTTCGTATTGGTGTCAGGGTCGGAAATCGAAGAAGAGTAACGTGAGGCATCCTTCGCCAGACGACGGAAATAATCACGCGTTTTTGAATGGAATTGATCCGGTTTGACTCCGGTGCCAGGTAACTGCTGGAACGTCGAACGCCAGTTAGCGTCTACCGAGTCAGGATCGGTTAAGAAGTCTTCATAGAGCTGTTCTATCCAGCTCTGGTTTGCGCCAGAGAGGTAAGAAGAGTCCAACCAGGCTTTCAAAGCGCTGTTCTGCATCGTGATCCCTTAAGCATTCTGTATGCTTACTTCGCCGTGGATACTACCACGCACATTGCTGTGCGTGCCGGGGTTCACTTGCGAGCTCTTCTCTGTGTAGCGGCTCGCGAAGGAACCTTTAGAAACTGTCTAACCATCAGGGCAGTTTTTAAAGGTTTCCTGCATTTCAAACCGGTGGTGGCCCCGTAGACCTGATAAGCGTAGCGCCATCAGGCAATATATGCCGGATGGCGACGCCAACGCCTTATCCGGCCTACGGGACTGTCATTTACTGCGCTTACCGGCGTTATTATTTACGCACTGCGTTGCAACAACATCGACTTAATATGGCCGATGGCGCGCGTCGGGTTCAGCCCCTTAGGACATACACTGACGCAGTTCATGATGCTATGACAGCGGAATACGCTGAATGCATCGCTAAGGCCTTCCAGGCGGCTGTCGGTCTCGGTATCACGGCTATCGATCAGGAAACGATACGCCGCTAACAGGCCTGCCGGGCCGATAAACTTATCCGGGTTCCACCAGAACGACGGGCACGACGTTGAACAGCACGCACAAAGAATACACTCATACAGCCCATCGAGTTTTTCACGCTGCTCGGGCATCTGTAAATGCTCACGAGCGGGTGGATTTTGCCCATTATTCAATAAGTAAGGCTTAATCTTCTCATATTGTGCGTAGAATTGCCCCATGTCTACCACCAAATCGCGGATAACCGGTAAACCAGGCAGCGGACGGATAACAATCTTCTTACCCGGCTGGTGTAGCGCCGAAACCGGCGTAATACACGCCAGGCCGTTTTTGCCGTTCATGTTCAGGCCATCTGAACCACACACGCCTTCACGGCATGAGCGACGGAAAGAGAGGCTGGGATCTTTCTCTTTCAGCTGCATCAGCGCATCCAGCAGCATCATGTCACGCCCTTCTTCGCCTTCCAGGGTGTAATCCTGCATGCGCGGAGCGTCATCAACATCCGGGTTATAGCGATAAATCGAAAACTCGAGTTTCATTTTCCTGTCTCCGCATTAGTAAGTACGAATCTTCGGCGGGAATGCCGGGCGCAGTTTCGGTTCCATATTGACGCTACGACGCGTCATGGATTCCGTCTCTGGCAGATACAGGGAATGGCACAGCCAGTTTTCATCATCACGATCCGGGAAGTCGAAGCGGCTATGCGCGCCACGGCTTTCGGTACGGAAGTTGGCGGATACCGCAGTTGCGTAAGCCGTTTCCATCAGGTTGTCCAGCTCCAGACACTCGACGCGCTGGGTGTTGAACTCGCTAGAGGTGTCATCCAGACGGGCGTTTTTCAGACGCTCGCGGATCACCTTCAGTTGCTCAAGCCCTTTCGCCATCGCGTCACCTTCACGGAATACCGAGAAGTTGTGCTGCATACATTCCTGCAACGCTTTACGGATAACCACCGGATCTTCGCCGTCACGGTTGTTGTTCCAGCGGTTGAGACGTTCCAGAGAGGCCTCAATGTCAGACTCGCTGGCGTCACGCAGCGCGCCCTGCTCGGCGATGGACTCCTGCAAATGCAGACCGGCCGCACGTCCGAAGACCACCAGGTCAAGCAGCGAGTTGCCGCCCAGACGGTTAGCGCCGTGTACGGATACGCAGGCGATCTCACCCACCGCGAACAGGCCAGGAATCACCACGTCTTCGCCCTGCTCGTTCACGGTCAGCGCCTGACCGGTCACTTTGGTCGGGATACCGCCCATCATGTAGTGACAGGTTGGGATAACCGGGATCGGCTCTTTAACCGGGTCAACGTGCGCAAAGGTACGGGACAATTCGAGGATACCCGGCAGACGGGATTCGAGCACTTCTTTACCCAGATGGTCGAGCTTCAGTTTCGCGTGCGGCCCCCACGGGCCGTCGCAGCCGCGACCTTCACGGATTTCGATCATAATAGAACGCGCGACCACGTCACGACCGGCCAGGTCCTTCGCGTTCGGGGCATAGCGCTCCATAAAGCGCTCGCCATGTTTATTCAGCAGATAACCGCCTTCACCACGGCAGCCTTCTGTCACCAGCACGCCCGCGCCCGCAATACCGGTCGGATGGAACTGCCACATTTCCATATCCTGCACCGGAACACCGGCACGCAGCGCCATACCCACGCCGTCGCCGGTGTTGATATGAGCGTTAGTGGTGGACTGGTAAATACGGCCTGCGCCGCCGGTCGCCAGCACGGTTGCGCGCGCTTTGAAGTAGACCACTTCGCCGGTTTCGATACACAGCGCGGTACACCCCACTACCGCGCCATCCTGGTTTTTCACCAGATCCAGCGCATACCATTCAGAAAAAATGGTGGTGTGGTTTTTCAGGTTCTGCTGGTACAGCGTGTGCAACAGCGCGTGACCGGTACGGTCAGCCGCCGCTGCGGTACGCGCCGCCTGTTCGCCGCCGAAGTTTTTCGACTGGCCGCCGAACGGACGCTGATAGATACGGCCATCGTCAAGACGGGAGAAAGGCAGCCCCATGTGCTCCAGTTCCAGAATCGCTTCCGGGCCGGTTTTGCACATATATTCAATCGCGTCCTGGTCGCCGATGTAGTCCGATCCTTTTACGGTATCGTACATGTGCCATTCCCAGTTATCTTCATGGGTATTACCGAGCGCCACGGTGATGCCACCTTGTGCGGATACGGTATGGGAACGGGTTGGGAAGACTTTGGAGAGCAGCGCACAGGTCTGGCCGCTCTGGGAAATTTGCAGCGCTGCGCGCATACCTGCGCCGCCTGCGCCAATAACAACAGCATCAAATTCTCTGACTGGCAGTTTCATTACACACCCCACACCACAACAAATCCATAAATGACGTAAACCACCAGCGCAACAACGATTGCCAGCTGTAGCACAAGGCGCAGGGCCAGAGGTTTAACGTAGTCGGTCAACACCTGCCACATGCCGATCCAGGCATGAATCAAGATGGAGAAAAGTGCCAGCAGGGTGAAGACTTTGGTGAATGCCGATGAGAAGAAACCGCTCCAGACATCAAAGGTCAGCTCGCCGCTTATTGCGAAAAAGCCCACCATATAAACGATGTAGAGGGTCAGAACGATAGCGGTAGCACGGACCAGGATGAAGTCATGTACGCCATTGCGTCCTAATGCGGAGGCGTTGCTTACCATACGAGGACTCCTGCGAGAAGTGAAAGCACGACAGTGATAACAAAAGAGATTTTGGCTGAGCGTTTACCCGCTTCGAATGTTTCTTCCAGATAGCCAAAATCCATCATCATGTGACGAATACCGACCACGACGTGATACGCCAGCGCGGTGAGGATGCCCCACATAATAAATTTAACAAAGAAGCTCCCCATGATGGCGGATGCCTGCTGGAATCCTTCAGGGGAAGAGAGGCTGGTGCCCAATAACCACAACAGAATCCCGACCGCCACGAAGGTGATCACTCCAGAAACGCGATGGAGAATGGACGCTATCGCCGTGATTGGGAACCGGATCGTTGTCAGATCCAGATTGACAGGTCTTTGTTTTTTCACATTTCTTATCATGAATAACGCCCACATGCTGTTCTTATTATTCCCTTTGGACTTCGGGTACAGAGGGTGAATCTACCTGTAGCCAGAAAGACGACGGGATTTCCTTCCTCCGGTCTGCTTGCGGGTCAGACAGCGTCCTTTCTATAACTGCGCGTCATGTAAAACACTGCTTCCAGTTGCTAAAACGACACGTTACAACGCTGGGTGGCTCGGGATTGCAGGGTATTCCGGAGACCTGGCGGCAGTATAGGACGTTCACAAAATCATTACAATTAACCTACATATAGTTTGTCGGGTTTTATCCCGAACAGTGACATAGGTCACGATAACAACATTTATTTAATTTTTAATCATCTGATTTGACAAACATTAAACAAAGTTGTTACAAACAACACCAGAAAAGGCATATAATGCGCAAAAGTTATGGGGTCACTCTTTCACCTGCTAATAAGTTATGTAACAGTGTGGCGGTATTGACCAATTTATTCAGGACAGTTATTAGTGATAGTCAGGTTTAATAATTCGGATTGCTAAGTTGTTGATTTGTTGCTAATTCGCCATAAGTTAACTGTTTTTACCTGCAAGCGCCCATTGCTCTGTACCCTGGTTTTCTCCTCTTTCGCAGAGCGGCGAGCCAAATAACAAACTGGTAACGGTTGATTTATGTAACGAAGCAAATCTCACTGAGTAGTCTTAAGCAATAAGGCGCTAAGGAGACCGTAAATGGCTGATACAAAAGCAAAACTCACCCTAAATGGTGACTCTGCTATTGAACTGGATGTGCTAAAGGGCACACTCGGTCAAGACGTTATTGATATTCGTAGTCTCGGCTCAAAGGGGATGTTCACTTTTGATCCAGGTTTCACCTCTACCGCATCCTGCGAATCCAAAATCACCTTCATCGACGGCGACGAAGGCATTCTGTTACATCGCGGCTTCCCGATTGACCAACTGGCTACCGAGTCTAACTATCTGGAAGTATGTTACATCCTGCTGTACGGCGAGAAACCGACCCAGGCAGAGTACGACGAGTTCAAAACCACCGTCACACGCCATACCATGATCCATGAGCAGATTACCCGTCTGTTCCACGGTTTTCGCCGCGACTCGCATCCGATGGCCGTTATGTGCGGCGTCACCGGCGCGCTGGCTGCGTTCTACCACGACTCGATGGATGTGAATAATCCGCGTCATCGTGAAATCGCCGCGTTCCGCCTGCTGTCCAAAATGCCGACAATGGCGGCAATGTGTTACAAGTATTCTATCGGTCAACCGTTCGTCTACCCGCGCAACGACCTCTCCTATTCCGGCAACTTCCTGAACATGATGTTCTCCACACCGTGCGAAAACTATGAAGTTAACCCGGTGCTGGAACGCGCAATGGACAGGATTCTGATTCTTCACGCCGATCACGAACAGAACGCATCGACGTCAACCGTCCGTACCGCAGGCTCCTCCGGCGCGAACCCGTTCGCCTGCATCGCGGCGGGCATTGCCTCCCTGTGGGGACCGGCGCATGGCGGCGCGAACGAAGCGGCGCTGAAAATGCTGGTAGAAATCAGCTCTGTTAAACACATCCCGGAATTTATTCGCCGGGCAAAAGACAAGAATGATTCTTTCCGCCTGATGGGCTTCGGTCACCGTGTTTACAAAAACTATGACCCGCGCGCTACCGTCATGCGTGAAACCTGCCACGAAGTTCTGAAAGAGCTGGGCACCAAAGATGACCTGCTGGAAGTCGCGATGGAGCTGGAACACATCGCGCTGAACGACCCGTACTTTATCGAGAAGAAACTCTACCCGAACGTAGACTTCTACTCCGGCATCATTCTGAAAGCGATGGGCATTCCGTCCTCCATGTTCACCGTGATCTTCGCGATGGCGCGTACCGTGGGCTGGATTGCACACTGGAACGAAATGCACAGCGAAGGCATGAAAATCGCCCGTCCGCGTCAGCTGTACACCGGCTACGAAAAGCGCGATTTCAAGTCTGATATTAAGCGTTAATCATCCTGGCCATCGGGTAACACCGGTGGCCTTTATTATTTACTGAAACTCTGGCAACAATATTCATCTTGCCAATATAACCTTTATTACTCCAGTCACTCCCAATATATTACCGCCGAAAAAATAGCTATTTCCTTTCACATAGCATCAATAGCTAATGCATTATTTGACCTTTAAAACCATTAGATCTTTAATCCGACACAATTGGATGCAGGTAAAGGCTAAATGGAATGGGCGATATTATTTACCTGAGAATCACAGGTGAGGAACAAGGAAACATTTCGGCGGGATGTGGAACATATTCGTCAACAGGTAATCGCTGGCAAAAAGGCCATGAAGACGAGATCTTCGTATTTTCGCTATTCAGCGCATTGAGTAATACAGGAAGGGGTATTAACCTTCAGGGACTCAGATTCAGCAAATTAATCGATAAAAGCACCCCGCTATTTTGTAATGCAATCACTAATAATGAAAGGCTGTTCATTGAAATTGATTTCTGGCGAATAAACAGAACGGGCCGATGGGAACGCTATTATTATATTCAACTAAGAAATGCTTCTGTAAGAAGTATTCAAACGCATGTGGCCCTTAATGAGCTGGATACCGAAGAGATTGCGGTATCATATGATTATATTCTTTGCAAACACCTCATCGCCAATACCGAATTTGACTACCTGGCATTTCCCGCTGAATATAACCACTTGTTTATGCCGCAGCGCCCTCAACCGGTAAGTTCCCCCAGACCAGCGGCAATAAAAATCACGCCCCCCAGCCAACATCCCCCAAAAATCACACCGGTCTATGCTAAATCCTGCCTGAAAGCGAAAGGATGTACGGACGCCGGGAACACAGAAGAACCGGCAGAAAACTTCGGCCAGATGGCGATCTTTGCACAATCTTCAGTCGATGATTGTTGCGGATATACGCAGTCCGCAGAAGCCTCAGCCATGCCGCTGGCTCTGGGCGGACTGGCGCAGGTGTGGGGGGAGTGGCCGCTTAGCGGTACGCTCAGTGCGACAAGAGCGATACCTTATGTGGGAGCCCTGGCTTCCGCTCTGTATATATCATCCGCTGGCGAAGGCAGCGCGCGCGTTCCCGGGCGTGATGAATACTGGTACGAAGAGACCCTCAGACAGAAAGCGCTAACCGGAAGTACCGCCACCACCCGGGTACGCTTTTTCTGGGGTACCGACACTCACGGCGCACCGCAGGTCTATGGCGTACATACAGGGGAAGGTACCCCCTATGAAAACGTCCGCGTCGCGAACATGGTGTGGAATGATGAACATCATCTCTATGAATTTACGCCCGCCCACGACGTAGACGGGCCGTTAATCACCTGGACACCGGAAAACCCCGTGACTGGTGATTTACCTAATCACACCGGAAGCAATGTTCCACCGCTTGATCAGCCAACCATTCTGGTGACACCAATCCCGGATGGCAAAAATGAGTACACCACGCCCCCGTTCCCGGTGCCGGATGCCGCCGATTTTAACGATTATATTCTGGTCTTTCCGACCGATTCAGGCATTCAGCCGATATATGTTTATCTTCGTGAAGATCCGCGCAAACAACCCGGCACGGCAACCGGTTACGGCGAAATTTTACCCGAAAATAGTCGTTGGCTTGAGGCCGCCAGTTCTGGGCTGGGAGCGCCGATACCTGCACAGGTGGCAGATAAGCTGCGAGGAAGAACGTTTCGCAACTTTGACCATTTCAGAGAAGAATTCTGGCTTGCGGTGTCGGAATGCCCTGAGCTTATGAAGGATTTTAAACCATCCAACCAAACCCTGATAAGAATGGGGTTAGCACCATATCCTATTCCTTCAGAGCAGGTAGGCGGCAGAACGACTTTTGAACTTCATCACTTAGAAGAAATCCAGCATGGCGGAGAAGTGTTTAATATGGATAATATAAACATTACCACTCCTCGCTTACATATAGGAATACATAAAAATGCTAATAGATAATGGAAAAAAAATAAGTGATTACACTGAGTCAGAGTTCATTGCTCTACTATCTAACTTTTTTGAGAATAAACATGGGTTAAATGCCAGGGATTTTGGTAAATTTATCGATGACCTACAACTACATGTAGTCAAAGTCACCCAGCACCCACTTGGTAATGGACTGATTTTTAATACACCAAATGATATTGAATGTTCACCCTTGGGAATATTTAAGGAAATAAAAAAGTGGAGAGCATCTCATGGCTTAGAGTTATTTAAAGATTCTAAATGATATATATATCAAGAGATATTATAATGTTCAAAAACTGCCTGAAAGATTACACTGAGTCTGAAATTTTGGCGTTTTTAAATGAGTTTTTTGAAAACTCTAAGGACCTTAAAGGTAATGAAGCTAACGAAATGGAAACTAATTATATTATTTTGGAGGAAGTCTATCACATTGAAAATATGAAGAATATTTACGATGAGTTATCTACTATAGATTTTACCAAAACAGTATCAGAGGAGGCTATGCGACTAGATGAAGATTTGTTTCAACTAACCCAAAATAATGGTATTGCCATAGACATCGGCTGGTATCCCTCACTTGACGAGAAAGGTGAGTTTCTTATCCAGGTTATATCGGATGGCGATTGGGATCACCCTATGATAAAAACATCCTCAGGATGGGATAAGAATGAGTTAATTGAAAAGTTAAACATAGTTTTAGAACAGTTACCTTTTTCTCTTAAAAGTTGAATAACCATTTAGAAAACAAATAATATCACTCTGCAAAGCATCTTATTATAAAGGTGAACATATGATTCATTTTAAACAAAAACTCGAAGACTACACTGAATCCGAATTCATAAAATTCCTGAATGAATTTTTTGAAAACCCTGGCAATCTGAAAGGAAGAGAATTTGAATCTCACTCTAATAGGCTAGTCAAACACTTCGATAAAATCGTGGATCATCCTGAAGGGAATGGTTTGATTTTTTATCCCCCGGATGACAGGGAGGACAGCCCACAAGGCATCATTGAAGAAATTAAAAGATGGCGTAAATCCCAGGGGCTTCCACTATTTAAGGATTCTAACAATGCCTCTACCTGAACGAATGAGACCAGCTAAAGTCAGTAGCAACAAGATCAAAGAACTGTCAAATAAAGCCTGGCAGATACTTGCAAAAATCGATGAAGGTGTAAATGAAGAAGACTCTGCATTAAAGGTAATGATTGATGAATGGAATAGTCAGGTAGTATGTCCCTGTACATTTTCAGATTTCAGAGACTTTTCCTCCTGGACTAGCGCTATAGAATTTACCCGTATCGCTTTTAACCAGGTGCAACAGTACGCAGATTTTACATGGGATGAATTGATTCAAACAATTGACACTGTGTGTCATGCCAAAGGTAAGGAGTCCGAACAAGATTTTGCTCTTTCGTTGCTCGAAAAAAATTTTGACGGTAATCCATCCGATCTTATTTTTTGGCCGAATGAATGGTTCCAGAATCCAGATATGTTGCATGTTGAGTTGACTACTGAAGAGATCGCGGGATATTTAATGGCCAGATCCGGTAGGCATTTAGCCGATGCACCAACAATAGAGCTAAAGTATCCGATTCCATTAGCCGACTCTCAATAAGAGTGAAACCATCTTCTTTACGATCTTAACACGTTACGTTTAAACTGTGGGCATCTTTAAAGTCCGTTCTTCGCTCGTGGCAGACCGTCAGTACACCTGACGGCTCCTGTCCCGGATATAGGTTTAGCCCGCTTTTATTGACGCCTGATATTTTTTTCAGCGTACTTTTTCTCTATGCTGTATCGATACACTTGATTGGATATCGCCAGGGAGCACAGGATGCCGGTTTTGCAGTGGGGTTTGTTGTTCCTGCTATCACTCCTTCTTTCGCTGGCTTTTCTCTGCATCCACCTTCCGGCGGCGCTGCTGCTCGGCCCGATGATTGCCGGTATCGCATTCAGTCTGAAAGGCATTACGCTGCAACTCCCCCGCTCCACTTTTCTCGCAGCGCAGGCCATTCTCGGCTGCATGATTGCGCAAAACCTTACTGGTTCGATTCTCACCACGCTGGCGGTGAACTGGCCGGTGGTGTTAGCCATTCTGCTGGTGACGCTGCTCTCCAGCGCAGTGGTCGGCTGGCTGCTGGTGCGCTACAGCTCACTGCCAGGCAATACCGGCGCATGGGGTTCCTCCCCCGGCGGCGCGGCGGCAATGGTGGCGATGGCGCAGGACTACGGCGCGGATATCCGCCTGGTGGCGTTTATGCAGTACCTGCGGGTACTGTTTGTCGCAGGCGCCGCCGTGCTGGTCACGCGGCTGATCCTCGGCGACAGCGCAGAAGCGGTCAGCCAGCAGATTGAATGGTTCCCGCCGCTGAGCGGCAATCTGTGGAGCACGCTGCTGCTGGCTGCGGTCGCAGGCTTCGCCGGGCGCATATTGCGCATTCCTTCCGGTACGATGCTGGCGCCGATGATCGTCGGCGCATGGCTTCATGCAGGCGGCATGATCGTGATTGAACTGCCGGAATGGCTGCTGGCGATTGCGTATATGGCCATTGGCTGGCGCATCGGATTAGGGTTCGACAGGCAGGTCTTTTTTATGGCGCTGCGTCCGCTGCCGCAGATTCTGGCCTCCATCTTTGCCCTGATGGCGATTTGCGCGGCGATGGCCTGGGGACTCGCCCACTACATGCAGATTGATTTTATCACCGCCTGGCTTGCCACCAGCCCCGGCGGGCTGGATACCGTGGCGGTGATCGCCGCCGGTAGCAACGCCGACATGGCGCTGATTATGGCGATGCAAACCCTGCGGCTGTTCAGCATTTTGTTGACCGGGCCTGCGGTTGCTCGTTTTATTTCAACCTATGCGCCGAAACAGCCGCAGGCATAAAATGTTTAATTTAAATTATATTTAAACCCAACCCTGATCTGGTATTCGTTTTTGGTGTCATCACCATCTTTATATTCATCCAGATAACCTAATTCAAAGAAGGGATAAAAACGCGGCGTCGCATGGAAGTTAAAAACAAAATTATGTTGCAGCGTATGGTTTTTACCATTCGCATATTCAAATTTTTCGCCATGCGTTTTACTGTAATATGTCGGATTATATTGCACCCAAAAATCTGGCGTAAAATATTTGGTCAGATAAATATCAACGCGATGTTCCGAAGAGTCATCCCAGTCGCCCTGTAGCGTCTGGCTGTCGTGATTTTGATGATTATAGCGATAGCGTAAAACGGCACCCAGCGTTGGGTCAAAGTGATAACCAATGCCGAGGTAAGGATCGATACGCGAACCGGCGGACTCCCAATGAAAGACAACCCCAGGTTCAAGCCAGAAGTCGCTCTCGCCCAGCGGGAACGGCTTGTTAAACTCTGCTTCTTCGTAACTGCTTTTCCACTGATCCATATTCTTACCGAGATCGGAGTCCGTCTCAAAACTCCAGTACATTCGGGCGAAAATACTGTTCGGGTCCTGCACCACGCCTGTCAGCATCAGTCGTTGTAAAAAACGCTCGCTGGCCGTGCGATATTGTGTGCGTGGCGCAAAATAAACCGTCGTAAACGGTTTTTCTTTTGCCTGTGGCGCCGTCGTTGAATGACTGTTATTGTCCGCAAAAACGCTGGCGGAAGGCATGACCAGTGCAGCCGCTAATAGGGCTGTATTCATATTCTTACTTTTCATTATATTTTCCTTGCAGAAACAGAGATAAAATCTCCCCCTGCTAACTGAATAGCATTATTATTCAACAGGAGGAGTGGGATATTACCAGTAACTATTCCAGCATGACGTTGCGCGGGTAATGGCCTCCATCAGGAAATAATCACCCCAGGCACAGCATTCATTCACGCCGACGTTACCTTTAAAATAATAAACAGAATGTTTTAATAATCCTTCGCCTTCTTTGTGCTCCAGATTGAGATAGCCGTCGAGCATCCGCTCAATCATTCGCAATGCCAGCGCCTCATAACTTTCACGATCGGGATGAGTCGCCGGAAGCTGTTTTACCAGCTCCAGCAAGGCGCAGGCGAGAATCGCGCTGGCAGAACTGTCTCTTTCGCTGTTGGGATCGGTCAGCGCCAGATCCCAGTAACAGACCAGGTCTTCCGGCAAACGGTTAATAAAATAGTTTGCCAGCGTCTGGCTCAATTCCAGCAGTTTCTCATCCCCGGTATAAAGGTAGTTCAGCAGAAAACCATACACGCCCCATGCCTGCCCACGCGACCAGCAGGAATCGTCGGAGAACCCCTGATGGGTATTGCCAAAACGTGGCTCACCGGTGTGAACATCCATATAGTACGTGTGAAACGTCGAGCCGTCCTCGCGCACAATATAGCGTCGCGCCTGCTCAATATGGCTTTTCGCCGCCTGGGCATAGCGCGGGTCGCCCGTTGTCGCGCTGGCCTGATACAACAACGGCAGATTCATATTGCAGTCAATGATCATCCTCCCCTGCTGTTCCGGGTTATCCAGCTCGCCCCACGCCTGAATAATGCCGCACTTGTCGTGATAGCGCTCCATCAACACTTCTGCCGCCTGCTGGGCGATATATATTGCCTCCCGGTTATCGGTCAATTTACTGGCAGCCACGCAGGAAAGGCTGTACAGAAACCCGAGGTCGTGGTGGTTAGTGTGATCACGCTTTGCGATACGTTCGCCAAAGGAGCGGACATGCTGCTCGGCTAACGCGCGATATGCGGCATTCCCTGTCCACTCCCATGCCAGCCACAGTTGCCCGGTCCAGAAACTGGTCGTCCACTCCTGATTATCGATAATCGGATAGATACCGTTTTTACATGCCGCGTCGGGAAAACGCTGGCCGAAATAAGCGCTGTTACGATCAACAGCCTTTAAAATCACCGGCAACGCATGACGAATTTTCTGCGCGATAGCAGCGCGTTCGCCGCGCTGTAGCGCAACAGGGACAATCGTTTCTTTACGGATAGTTGCAGACATAATTCTCTCGTTTTCTTTACTTTAATGAATGGCTTCTTGCCCGTGGGCAGGGATGGCGGTGTTTTTTTTATGCTGATAGCAGGGAGATAGCGTGATGGCGGAGATCCCGGTAAATATCAGCGCGATGATGCCCATAATCAGATAGGTGTGTTCAAAACCGATCTTCTGATAGGCATACCCGGCAGGCGGCGCCACCACGATAGAGCCGACGTAAATCATGGCCTGATAACCCAGCAGATACATCGTGGCGTTGACGCGCTTGTCGAAGTGTTCGGCGATATATTTGAAAACCGAGACCAGAATCAGCGCAATTTCAATCCCATACAGCGGTTTCACCAGGCAGATAATCAGCGGATCGTTGGTTAACCCGGAGATAATCAAACGCAGGCTGATCACCAGCCCTGTCAGGAGCATCCCCTGTTTGGCGCCGATGCGGTTAATGATGGCGGGCACCAGCATCATGCCGAAGAACTCGGCGGCGGACTGCGCGGTGCTCATATAGCCAAACATGGCGTTTCCTTCCTCTTTGGTACTGAAGAAGGTGACGAAATAGCGAGAGAATTGCTGTTCGGCAATAAACATCATCCATGCCACGCCCGCGATATACAGGGAGAAGGTCCAGAACTTTTTATTACGCAGCAGCTGGAACACATCGCCAATGACAATCTTCTCTTTCGACAGAACGTTGTTTTCTTCCTGACCAAAGTGATCGACCTTCAGCGTCAGCAGCACCGCGAACATGCACAGCGCGGAAACGGTGCTGATAACAAAGTTGATTTTGGGGGAGATATTGTAGAGATAGCCGGAAAACGACGACGCCGTCGCCCAGCCCAGCGCCGCCCACATGCGGATGCGGCCAAACTCCATGTCATACAGACGGCTGAAACGGTCAACATACGACTCTTCCGCCGCCACGCCCGCATACCAGCCGAGGCTGAAAAACAGCGCGCCGACGATCATTCCGCTGACAAAATGGGTTTGCAGCAGCGGCAGATAGCACCAGATGTAAAACGGCGCCATCAGTGCCGAAACAATACAGACAAAATAGAGCAGGTGTTTTTTCATGCCCATTTTGTCCATGATGTAGCCGTAAACGGGTTTGATAATCACCGCAAAAACGCCGTTAACGGCAAACACCGTGCCGATTTCCACGCCATCCAGCCCGGCTTTATCCCCCAGCCAGATAGCATACAGGCCAAAACTGGCCGCCCAGGTAAAGGTAAACAGAAATACAAACAGACTCAGCTTAATGTAAGCCGAACGTGTCGACTGAACAGGGTTCATCATTATTTTCTCCGCATCAGCGTCAATTATTTTATTTCCAGCGTTTTCGAGTTCAGCGTCAGCACCTGATTGACACGATCGAATGCCATGACCACCGGCGGCGGCAGCGACGGAGACATCGTGGCGTTAACGCTACAGGCCAGCCAGTGAGTGCCCGGCGTGAGCGTCGTGCCGAGACAGGGGATCTCTCCAGGAGAGGCATACAGAATGTTGCTGTTCGGCGGGGTGGTGACGACCAGCGGCTGGCGTTCAGCCAGCAAATCCTCGATCTGACACACGCCGGAAGTGGTACTGAGAGTCAGCCCGTTTTTTGCCATTCGGGTCGTCGTCAGATGATGGCGATTCAGTGCGAATCCGCCTTCCACGCAGTCGAGCGTGCGTGGGGTTACAACGCGATGTAGCCGGAGATGCCCCTGCTCATGCGGAATAAGCCAGGTGGTGACGCTGACATCCGGCCAGGGTCGCCAAACGCTTCGAAGCCACGCTGGCGTCATCTCCACCGCATCGCACTCGCGACGCCCGCGCCAGTAGCCGTCCTGCTCGCTGAACATCAGCGTCGAGTCACAGGCGGCATGGTTCAGACCATACACGCCGCGTTCAAGGGTGAAACCAAAGTGGCTGGAATAGGCGAACTTGCAGTATTTGGCGTCGAAATTGACGAAGTTATTGCGATCGTACTGCCCGGACATCAGCATCCAGACGTGATGGTTATCCTCCGCATGAACAATAAACTGCCCGGCTTCCGCTATCGGGTGAACCGTCTCCAGCGCGGGCAATGGCGCGGGTTCCGCCTGCCAGAACGCACTCTCTTGCGGCAGCGCCAGAATCAGCAATGCTTTACATGCCCAGTACGGTGAACCGGGGCTGTTGTAATCTTCGGTCATCACCAGATTCGGGTATGTGTACCCCAGCGTGAACAAACCATCCGGGCCGATAAACGGTTGGCTCAGCCACCAGTCGATATGCCGCAGGATCAGCCCTTTGATAACCGGTACGCTAAACACATCCAGCCCGGTATATGCCACCGCGCTCCAGAATGCGACCTGTACGAAGCGATAAGTCAGGCTACGGCCAAAGGGGATCGCATTGCCGTCACCGGTAAAGTAATGGATATAATCTTTCGCGAACTGACGCGCGCGCTGACGATAGCGCAGACAACGTTCGGGATCAGCATCCTGCATGAAGTGGCTGTACAGCAGGCTGTAAAAGTGAAACCCGCTGGAGATGTAGTAGTCGCGCGGCTTACCGGCGCCATCGGCGTACCAGCCGTTGCCAAGCCAGAACGGTTCAATGGCATTCAGATGCTTATCAATTACCATCATGTCGTAATGCCGCCCGACGCACTTAAGCCCCACCTGCACCAGCACCGGGAAGAAATGCCAGTTGTTATCGGGGATCTGAATGTCGGCGCTCTGGCGTAACCAGCGCTCCAGATTGTTTTGCTCGTCGATGGAGAGCGCTGACCAAAGCCCCGTTCCCGGTAACGCCAGCGCCAGGCCAAACGCCGCCATTTCAACGCATCGCTGATCGCTATCCGCCAGGGAGCCCCAGTAATCAGGATGTTCGGGATCGCAGCCGTGACGAATACCGTCGATAAACGTCTCGCGAAAATCATCGGCTTCGCCACCGCTCAGTAACGGCGCCAGCAGCCACAGCAGACGGGAGAAACCTTCCATTCCGGCGACATCCGCCGGATAGTGTGCAGACGTTTCTCCGGCGTCCAGACGCGTGTTTCCTCGCCTCAAATGGGGGACGGCTGACGCCAGCCATTGTTGCGCCAGTCCGACGTATTCTTGCCTTATTCGCATAATGAAACCTCGTTTCATTTGATAAATGTTGGACGCATAATAAGGATTCAGACGGACAGACAAATGTGATAATTGTCGTATTTTCGGACAACGTCGGTGATGAATAACAACATTCATCCTCTTTTAGCGACAAAAATTCGATTAGAGTGATAAAAGTTTAAGTTTATTCACATTGCGGGAGGGGCGGGCAGAAATGCAGCGAATGGAAGACAGCAGTTATCTTGAGAATATCAACCTCAACGATAAGTCGATTTACTTTAACCGCATGAAGAATATGCCTGCCAACTACTACCACTGGCATCAGTGTGTGGAGATCCTGTCAGTTTCTCAGGGAGTTGGCATCGCGCTAATGGAGCACCAGCAGTACACCGTTAAGCCGGGGCGCATTTTTATTTTTCCGCCGGGAAAGCTGCATAAGGTGTTTGTCGAGCAGGACGATCGTAATGTTTATCACCGTACAACGCTGCATTTTAATGGCTCAATTATTGAGCAGTACCTGCGGGATTTTCCGCGTCAGCAAATGTTGCTGCGTCAGCTCTGCGGTCGGGGAGAAAAGGCGCGGGTATTTGATGTCGGCGACGTACAGCCGGTGATTGAAACGCTGCTGAGCCGTTTTGAAACGCTGGTAAAAAGCAAAACGTTCAGCGTCAGCGACAGCGCATTTCTGGTGATGCAGATTATCAGCCTGCTGCCGCATCAGGAGCAGGCGACGGGATACAATACCTTTTCGGTCAGCATTATCCGTTGGATAGAAACTCATTTTCACCAGCGCTGCTCGCTGGACGATATCGCCCGCGAGATGGGCTGCTCGCGCGGACATGCCTCACGCCGCTTTCACGAGGAAACGGGCGGCACCATTCAGGAGTATCTGATGATGCGCCGTATCCGTCAGGCATGTGAATTGCTATTGCACACCAACAGCTCAGTGCGTGAGATTGCCGAACAGGTCGGTTTCTCCGAGTACGCCTGGTTTATTACCTGTTTTCGCAAGAATATGGGTAAAACGCCGTTGCAATATCGCAAAACGTATTCCCCCGCCTAGTTCCCGCGCTGGATGGCCTGGCCTGTAGGTCGGATAAGGCAAAGCCGCCATCCGGCGCGTTGACAGATTACGTCTGGCAGTGTGGACACCAGTAGAACGGGCGCGAGGAGAGCGTCGTTTTCTCAATAATGCCGCCGCAGCGCTCGCAGGCTTCGCCGTCCCGGTGGAACACCTTAAAGCGAAACAACGCGCCGTGATGCGTGTTCTCATCCGCCTGACCGCGCGTGGTATAAGAAAGACGCGGGATATCGAGCAGCGCATGAGATAACGCCTCCAGCTGTTGGTCACTGAGATCTTTCGCCTTATGCTGCCCCGTCAGCCCTACCTGCCAGAGAATTTCCACACGCAGATAGTTGCCCAGCCCGGCGAGAAACGCCTGATCCAGCAACAGCCCGGAAAACTGACGATTACGAAAACGCGCAGAGAGCAGACGCGCTTTTACATCATCGGGCGTCAGCCGCGGGTCCAGCACATCCGGCCCGACGCGTTGCAGAAACGGGTGGGTGGCGAGCTGTTCCGGCGTCAGCATTTCAATGTCGGACGCGCTGTAAAGCAGAATGGTTTTATCCGCCGTTTGCAGGTTAACGCGTAATACCCGGGTGGTTGCCGGGATGTTCCCCGTCTCCACTACTCGCCATACGCCATACAACTGGTTATGGCTGTAGAGCGTCAGCCCCTGCGAAAAGTGGGTCAGCAACGCTTTCCCCCGCGTTTCGATATGGGTGACCGTCTGCCCAATCAGCGGCGATTCATACGGTTTTAACTGCGAAAAGGCAAACCAGACGTCCGTCAACGGTTTGCCTTTGATCGCCGCCTCCAGGTTATCCGCCGCACGACGGATCTCCGGGCCTTCAGGCATAGTTCTGTCCTTTGTTAGTGAGTTGCTCCGCCTGTTACTGCAATGTCAGTTTCCACATGAAGCGCTGTGACAATGGCGATTTCCAACGCCTGACGCACCGTTTCCGCCGCCATGCTGGGCGCACCAGGATGTGCCGCCGCCTGTTCCGGCAGATAAGGAATATGGATAAATCCACCCTTCACGTCCTGAATATCGCGCAATTTATGCAACAGTCCATACATTACGTGGTTGCAGACAAAAGTGCCTGCGGTCTGAGAGACCGATGCCGGAATCCCCGCTTCGCGCATCGCCGAGACCATCGCTTTGATCGGCAGCGTGCTAAACCAGGCTGCCGGGCCTTCCGCCACGATGGGCTCATCAACCGGCTGCCTGCCGCGATTATCGGGGATACGCGCATCGTCAATATTAATCGCCACGCGCTCCACGGTAATATCCGTACGCCCTCCGGCCTGCCCTATCGCCAGCACCAGCACCGGGGATAACGCGTCAATCGCCGCATTCAGCACGGTGAGAGAGTCGCCAAAGACGCAAGGGAGCTGGCGGGCCACCACGCGACACCCTGCGATGATAGCATTGTCGAGACGCGAGACCACTTCCCAGGAAGGGTTAACCTGCTCGCCGCCGAAGGGTTCAAACCCGGTGATTAATACCGTCTTCATCCTTCCTCCTTACAGAAACATCAGGAAATACATCAGAAACACGTTAACCAACAGCAGCACAATACCGGTCGGCACCTGCGCTTTGATCACCGCATTTTTATCCGGCAGTTCCAGCAGCGCCGCAGGCACGATATTAAAGTTTGCCGCCATCGGCGTCATCAGCGTTCCGCAGTAGCCGGAGAACATGCCGATTGCCGCCATCACCGCCGGGTTCCCGCCATGTTGCAGCACCAGGATCGGAATCCCAATCCCCGCCGTCACAATCGGGAATGCGGCAAAGGCGTTCCCCATCACCATCGTCAGTAGCGCCATACCGATGGTGTAGACCGCCACGGCGATAAAACGGCTATCGACAGCAAGATATTCCTGGGTGAGATACGAAATTCCGCTGCCGACGCCTGCCGCGGTAAATAACAGCCCTAACGTGGCGAGGATCTGCGGCAAAATGAACGCCCAACCGATGGAATCCAGCAGACGACGCGCTTCCTGAATCGGCTGGTGCACCTTCTCATGCGTCATCTTTATCGCCATCCCCAGACCAATCAATGACCCCGCAGTCATGGAAAACAGCGTCACCAGCGTGGCGTGATTGCCCGGCCCGAACAGCGCCTCCTGCAATCCGGGAACATGGTTGAACATAAGCACGCCGATCACCGTGACCACCGGGATCGCCAGCGCCGGATAAAACAGGCGGTTGCCCAGACGACTGGCGCTTTCCTCACGCTGTTCGCGAGTTCGCTGGTGATAGCTTCCGAGCTTCACGCCGCCGAAACCGGCAATCAGCGCCATCACCACCACCGCCCCACCGACGGCGATGTTAACCATGCGTTTGTCGCCCACCAGCTGATAAGTCCAGTCGCCGAGCAGGAACAGTACGCCATAAACGCCCCAGAATAACCCCGTCGTCAGGCGACGCGGATTGGCTTTGTCCTGCCACGACATGACGGCGACAATCAACAGCACCACACCGGCCAGCCAATAGAGATAACTTTGTTGAAAATTCATTTCGCCTCTCCTTTGCTCATCGCCGCGCTGACTTTCGCCACTTCACGTTGCAGATAATTGTCCAGACGCCACAGGCGCGCGCCGTGAATCAGAAAAGCGCAGATCGCCGTCGGAATCCCCCACAGCGCAATATGCAGCGGCTCGGTCTGAATCCCGCCGGACTCCAGCATGAAGTTGTGCATAAAGATGATGGCGCCAAAAGCCACGAAAATGTCTTCGCCAAAAAACAGTCCGACGTTATCGGTGGCTGCTGACATTGCCCGCAGCCGGTAGCGAACCGTGCCCGGCAGCTCCCCGTGTATTTTCTCTGCCGCCCCTTCCGCCATCGGCGCCAGCAACGGACGCACCATTTGCGGATGGCCGCCGAGACTGGTCAGCCCCAGCGCTGCCGTCGCTTCGCGGACAAACAGATAGACAATCAGCAGACGTCCTGCCGTGGCGCTGCGGATTTTCGCGATCCACGCCTGCGCGCGCTCTTTGAGCCCGTGGCGTTCCAGCAGACCGATAACCGCCAGCGGAATCAGCAGAATAAAGGGCAGGTTACGGGTATTGAGGAACCCTTCACCCAGTTTTTCGAGGATCGTGGCGATCGGCATCTGCGCCGCCAGTCCCGTGACGATCCCGGCAATAATGACCACTAATACCGGGTTAAAGCGTAAAAGAAATCCAGCCACAATGACGGCGATACCCATCAGTGGCCAGAGAGAAATTGCGTCTCCCATGATCCGTTCCTGTCAGTCGTGTTGCGTTGTTTTTATTTGCACAGCGCCTCTTCGGGCACTGTGTCAGCCTGGTTATTGGTTATGCCATAATCCTGATACTGCGTTCTTCAAACGCCGCGCGCAAACGACGGGCAAAAGCGAGTGCGTGCTCGCCGTCGCCGTGAATACATACCGTTTGCGCCACAACGTTCGCCCATTCACCGGTAATGCTTTTCACTCTACCGGATTCCACCATGCCCAGCGTTTGCGCCAACGCGTGCTCTTCGTCTTCTACCAGCGCGCCCGGCTGGGTTCGCGGCACCAGGCTGCCGTCAGCCTGATACCCCCGATCGGCAAAAACTTCCTGACGCGTCGTCAGGCCATAATGCTCGCCTGCGCGGATCAGTTCGCTGCCCGCCAGCCCGACCAGAATCAGCGACGGATCGCAGGCATATACCGCTCTGGCGATGGCATCCGCCAGCTGTGGATCTTTCGCCGCCTGGTTGTACAACATACCGTGCGGTTTGACATGACGCATAACGCCGCCTTCCGCGCGGGCTATCGCCGCCAGCGCGCCGATCTGGTACAGCGTCTGGCCATAGACGGTTTCCGGCGGTAACGTCATGGCGGTGCGGCCAAAGTTTTCCCGATCCGGGAAACTGGGATGCGCGCCAATCGCTACGCCGTTTTTCAGCGCTTCGCGCACGCTCGCCAGCATGGTTTGCGCATCGCCCGCGTGAAATCCGCAGGCGATGTTGGCGGATGACACCAGTTGCAGTAACGCCGCATCGCTGGCGCACCCTTCTCCTAAGTCTGCGTTAAGATCAATGTTCATCGTTGAGTCGCCATGTTAACTGTTCCAGATAACGCTGCTGGTCGTGACGCGCCTTAAGCGCCTCCTCCAGCGTACACTGAACAAAATGGATCGGTTGCCCGAGAGGGATCTGCGCCAGATGATACATATCCGCCTCAATGATGCAGGCGATACGCGGGTAGCCGCCAGTGGTCTGGGCATCGTTCATCAGCACGATCGGCTGACCATTATGCGGCACCTGAATAACGCCCGGCAGCAGCCCGTGCGACAGTAACTCACGTTCGGTGGTACGTTTCAGCGGTTGCCCCTGCAAACGATAGCCCATACGGTTACTTTGCGGGCTAAGCTGCCACGGCGAGCGCCAGAACGCCTCCTGCGAGGCCGCTTCAAACTCCTGGTATTCCGGGCCAGGCAACGCGCGAATCCGGTTCCCCCACAGCAGCTGTTTAACGCCCTGCGGGCCGCTGAACTGGCGTTCTGACCTTCCTGTCGCCAGCCGATCGCCATCTTTTAACAAGCGCCCTTCCAGCCCGCCAATGCCGACCTTCAGGTCGGTACTGCACGACCCCATCACTTCAGGCACGTCAATGCCGCCTGCCACGGCCAGATAGCTGCGCATTCCGTGGAGCGGGCGCTTCAGCGCCAGACGCTGCCCCGCTTTCACCGGCAGCCGCCAGCCGGTCCAGACCGGTTGGTCGTCCAGACGGGCCTCGCACCCGGCGCCGGTCAATGCAAACCAGCCGTCGGATTCAAATTCCACCACCAGTTGGCCGAGCGTAATCTCCAGCGCCGGAGCACTGGCGTCATTCCCCACCAGCAGGTTCGCGATATGCAGCGCCGGTTTGTCCAGCGCGCCGCAATGGCTAATACCGGACTGACGATAGCCGTGTCGTCCCCCATCCTGCACTGAGGTGTACATACCCGCGCGAATAATGTTCAGCATACCCCCTCCTTCTGCGGGACAAAGCGTATGGTGTCGCCCGGACGTAACAGGATGGGCTCATCCCGCTGTGGGTCGAACAGCTTCAGCGGCGTATGGCCGATTAGTTGCCAACCGCCCGGCGTTGGCAGAGGGTAAATCCCGGTTTGCGGGCCGCCAATCCCCACGGAACCCGCCGGAACAATCAGGCGCGGTTCTGCCCGTCTTGGCGTGTGCAATTGTTCCGGTAAGCCCCCGAGATACGGGAAGCCCGGCTGAAAACCTAAAAACCAGACGACGTACTCTACTGAAGCGTGCAGTTCAACCACCTGCTTTTCGCTTAATCCGCTGTGTCGCGCCACCTCCGCCAGATCCGGGCCGCCCTCGCCGCCGTAGGTCACGGGAATTTCGATAAAGCGTGAATCAGGCTCCAGCGCCTCGCTCTCTTCCCACCAGCGCTGCAAACGTTCAATCGCATCCAGCGCCAGCGTCTGCGGCTCGCGCAGGATCACCGTGATATTGTTCATACCCGGAATTGCTTCAACAACATTCGGCATATCGACCAGACGCTGCGCCAGTCGCCAGATGCGTTTCTGGGATGCCAGCGTGACCGGCGGTTCAAGCTCCAGCACCACTGCCGTTTCACCTAACAGATAACAACGCGCTCGTTGCACTTTCGTCCCTCTCGTGTTTTATGCGTTATGCCGGATTAGGAATATCAATAAAGGTCACATCCAGACTCGTATTTTCAGTCAGCCATTCGCTTAACGCGCGAATACCGCCGCGCTCGGTGGCGTGGTGTCCGGCGGCATAGAAATGCAGCCCCTGTTCGCGGGCGGAGTGAATCGTCTGTTCAGAGACCTCGCCGGTAATAAACGCATCCACGCCAAAGCGCGCGGCGCTGTCGATAAAACTTTGCCCGCCACCGGTACACCAGGCCACACGCTGCACTTTTTCCGGCCCGGTATCGCCGCACCATAACGGTTTACGTCCCAGGCGCGCTTCAATCCACGAGGCCAGTTCCAGCCCCGGCACCGGCATTGATAACTCTCCCCACGGCACCAGCGGCTCGATTTCTCCCATCACGGTAATGCCGAGCAGCGCCGCCAGCTGCACGTTGTTTCCCAGTTCCGGGTGCGCATCCAACGGCAGATGCCAGCCATAGAGGTTAATGTCATTCGCCAGCAGCGTTTTCAGCCGGTTGAGTTTCATACCGCGAATGACCGGAGATTCCCCTTTCCAGAAGTAACCATGATGAACGATGACCGCATCAGCCTGCTGGCGTACCGCTTCATCCAGTAAGGCCTGGCTTGCCGTCACGCCGGTCACGATTTTTTGCACCGTCTCTTTGCCTTCGACCTGTAAGCCATTCGGCGCGTAATCGCTGATGGCCGCGCTGTTCAGCTTTTCATTGATCAGTTGTTCCAGTTCGGTGTTTTTCATCATCGCTCCCTTCTTCATATGTGCACTACGTTAAAATAGCGTTCTCCCGTCACTTCGTCGATAGCCATTTCTTCGACACATTGAGAAACAATCACGCCGTTTTAAGACGCAAAATGCTTACCCTTACTCGATCTGATTCATGTATATTTATGCAATCAGACAGCATATTGCAAAAATAATCAGATCTGTATCGAAGTTATAACTTTAAGGAAACACACTCACGTCGCGGATTTCTTTTGCGGTGTGACATCCATCCCGGAATCACAATGAATAAACCATCTTCTCAACCGCGCGCCATTTATTACGTCGTCGCACTGCAAATTTGGGAATACTTCAGCTTTTACGGCATGCGCGCCCTGCTGATTCTCTATCTCACCAACCAGCTAAAATACGACGATAACCATGCGTATGCGCTGTTCAGCGCTTACTGTTCGCTGGTCTATGTCACCCCGATTCTCGGCGGGTATCTGGCGGATAAAGTGCTTGGTAATCGCATGGCTGTCATGCTGGGAGCATTTTTGATGGCCGTTGGGCATCTGGTGCTGGGGGCGAGTGAAATCGCGCCGACCTTCCTTTATTTGTCGCTGGCGATCATCGTCTGCGGTTACGGTCTGTTCAAATCCAACATCAGTTGCCTGTTGGGTGAGCTGTATAAACCGGAAGATCCACGCCGCGACGGGGGATTCTCACTGCTGTATGCCGCCGGTAATATCGGCTCGATCGTTGCCCCTATCGCCTGTGGTTATGTTCAGGAAGAGTACAGCTGGGCGATGGGTTTTGCGCTGGCCGCCATCGGCATGATCGCCGGGTTAATTATCTTCCTGTACGGCAATCGCCATTTCGCCCACACCACTGGGGTGAATAAAGCCGCGCTGCACGCCAGAACGTTTGTTCTGCCCAACTGGTGTTGGCTGCTGGTGCTGTTAGTTGCCGCACCGCTGCTGATCACGGTGCTGTTCTGGAAAGAATGGTCGGTCTATGCGCTGATTGTCGCCACCGTCATTGGTCTTGCGGTGCTGACAAAAATCTACCGTCAGGCACAAACGCAAAAACAGCGTAAAGAGCTGGGGCTGATTGTGGTTCTCACCTTCTTCAGCATGTTGTTCTGGGCGTTCGCCCAACAGGGCGGCAGCTCCATCAGTTTGTACATCGACCGATTTGTGAACCGTACGATTCTGGGTTACGAAGTACCGACGGCAATGTTCCAGTCAGTGAATGCCTTCGCGGTCATGCTGTGCGGCGTGGTGCTGGCCTGGCTGATTAAGGAGAGTATGGGCGGCAACCGTACCGTGCGGATCTGGGGGAAATTCGCCCTGGGTCTCGGTTTAATGAGCGCCGGATTCTGCATTCTGACCGTAAGCGCCCGGTTATCTGCCGCCTACGGTCACTCTTCTATGCCACTGATGATCTTAGGGTTGGCGGTAATGGGTTTTGCCGAGTTGTTCATCGACCCGGTCGCAATGTCGCAGATTACACGTATTGAGATCCCTGGCGTGACGGGCGTTCTGACCGGTATCTATATGTTGCTCTCCGGCGCAATCGCCAACTATCTGGCTGGCGTCATTGCTGATCAGACCTCGCAGAGCGCGTTTGATGCAAGCGGCGCGATCAACTACGCCATCAATGCCTATATCGATGTGTTCGACCAGATAACCTGGGGAGCGCTGGCCTGCGTGGCGCTGGTACTGCTGATTTGGCTGTATCAGTCACTCAAATTCAGAAACCGCCCGCTGGCGGTTGAGTCCTGAATGACATTACGCCCGGTGGCGCTACGCTTACCGGGCCTACAGTGTGGCTCTATTCTGTAGGCCGGATAAGGCATCGCCGCCATCCGGCATAACGTATAAAAAAACCGCCACATTTCTTACGCCCGGGGGCGCGGCGCTTACCGGGCCTACAGTGCGGCACTATCCTGTAGGCCGGATAAGGCATCGCCGCCATCCGACCGCCACATTTCTTACGCCCGGTGGCGCTACGCTTACCGGGCCTACAGTGTGGCACTATCCTGTAGGCCGGATAAGGCATCGCCGCCATCCGGCATAATGTATAAAAAAAACCGCCACATTTCTTACGCCCGGTGGCGCTACGCTTACCGGGCCTACAGTGTGGCACTATCCTGTAGGCCGGATAAGGCATCGCCGCCATCCGGCATAATGTATAAAAAAACCGCCACATTTCTTAGGCCCGGTGGCGCGACGCTTACCGGGCCTACAGTGTGGCACTATCTGTAGGCCGAATAAGGCATCGCCGCCATCCGGCATAACGTATAAAAAAACCGCCACATTTCTGTTGGCGGTTTTCTCGGACGATGCTGTATATCAGTAGAAATCGCAGGTCACTTTTTCTGCCTGCTCCATCCACACCGGTTTATCGCTGGTTTTCGACCAGACGCGATGCAGATAGCTGTAAAAACGAGCACGGTCTTTCCAGAACAACATGACCGGCAGCGCCAGAACCCCAGCCACAACGGCGAGAGTGCGGCGTAACAAAACAACATGAGCTGGATATTCTTTATAGAGTTCCATACTTTTCTCCCCTTTATCTGGCCGGTAATCATCACCGGTAAAGTCAAATTGGTTATCTGCTGAAAATAGTACCGCTTTGCGTGTAATTTTACTACTCATCCGACCACTTATTTTTGTCTATTTAAGCTTTATTTACATTCGCCCTGTAATTAAGTTACATAAAAGTTAAATTAATACTAATCATTAGTTAAATGATGGTCTTTTCCATTTTTATACTTTTTTTACACCCTACGCGCCGATTTTTGCGAAATCTTTGCAGGCAAAAAATTACCCTCCGCATATCAGAAGAAAAACCACTGGAGGTGCACCGTGAGTGCAGGCGTAATCATCGGCATCGTGCTGATTTTCTTACTTTTGGGTTACCTGGTGTATGCCCTGATTAATGCGGAGGCATTCTGATGGCGGCCCAGGGATTTTTACTGACAGCCAGTTTTTTACTGATCCTGTTCGTGCTCGCCCGCCCTTTAGGCGTGGGTCTGGCGCGACTTATCAACGACATTCCCCTGCCAGGCACCGCCAGCGCAGAGCGTCTGCTATGGCGCGGGTTGGGGATACCGACGCAGGAAATGGACTGGAAACAGTATCTGCTGGCCATTCTTACCCTGAATCTGTTGGGTCTGGCAGTGCTGTTTCTGATGCTGTTGGGGCAAAACCTGCTGCCGCTGAACCCGCAGCAGTTGCCTGGTCTTTCCTGGCATCTGGCGCTCAATACGGCCATCAGTTTTGTCACCAATACCAACTGGCAGTCCTACGGCGGGGAAACCACCTTAAGCTACTTCAGCCAGATGGCGGGACTGACCGTACAGAACTTCCTGTCGGCGGCTACCGGTATCGCGGTGATCTTCGCCCTGATCCGCGCCTTTACGCGCCAGAGCATGAATACGCTGGGCAACGCCTGGATGGATTTGGTGCGCATTACGCTGTGGATCTTATTGCCGCTCGCCCTGTTAATCGCCCTGCTTTTCATCCAGCAGGGCGCACTGCAAAACCTGCTGCCCTATCAATCGTTCACCAGTGTTGAAGGTGTGAAACAGCTTTTACCGATGGGGCCGGTAGCTTCACAGGAAGCCATAAAGATGCTCGGCACCAACGGCGGCGGGTTCTTCAACGCCAACTCATCGCATCCGTTTGAAAACCCGAGCGCATTAACCAACATGGTACAGATGCTGGCGATCTTTTTGATTCCCGCCGCGCTTTGCTTTGCCTTTGGCGATGCGTCAGGCGATCGCCGTCAGGGGCAGATGCTGCTGTGGGCGATGTCGTTCATTTTCGTGGTCTGCGTCGCCGTGATGATGTCGGCGGAAGTTCAGGGCAATCCTCATCTGCTGAAATTTGGCGCCGACAGCAGCCTCAATATGGAAGGCAAAGAGAGCCGCTTTGGCGTGCTGGTCAGCAGCCTGTTCGCCGTCGTGACCACGGCGGCCTCCTGCGGGGCGGTTATCGCTATGCATGACTCTTTTACCGCGCTGGGCGGCATGGTGCCAATGTGGCTGATGCAAATCGGCGAAGTGGTTTTTGGCGGCGTCGGTTCGGGTTTGTACGGCATGCTGTTGTTCGTATTGTTAGCCGTATTTATCGCCGGGCTGATGATTGGCCGCACGCCAGAATATCTGGGTAAAAAAATCGACGTGCGCGAAATGAAAATGACCGCTCTGGCGATTCTGATTACCCCGACGTTGGTATTGCTCGGTACGGCGCTGGCGATGATGACCGAAACCGGCCGTAGCGGAATGCTCAACCCCGGCCCACACGGTTTTAGCGAAGTGCTGTACGCCGTCTCTTCGGCGGCCAACAACAACGGCAGCGCCTTTGCCGGTCTGAACGCCAACACGCCCTTCTGGAACTGCCTGCTGGCCTTCTGCATGTTTATCGGTCGCTTCGGGGTGATTATCCCGGTCATGGCAATTGCCGGATCGCTGGTCGGTAAAAAGCGCCAGCCGGCCAGCCCCGGCACACTGCCGACGCACGGCGCGCTGTTTGTCGGCCTGCTGATCGGTACGGTGTTGCTGGTGGGCGCACTGACCTTTATTCCTGCGCTGGCGCTTGGGCCGGTTGCTGAACACCTCTCTTTATATTGAGCGAAGCGGAGTACATGGTGATGAGTCGCAAACAACTGGCGCTGTTCGAGCCCTCCCTGGTCGCTCAGGCGCTGATCGAGGCCGTGAAAAAATTAAGCCCACATACCCAGTGGCGCAATCCGGTCATGTTTATTGTCTGGATCGGCAGTCTGCTGACGACCCTTATCACGGCGGCGATGGCAACCGGGCAGATGCCAGGTAATCCCCGGTTTACTGGCGCGATAAGCCTCTGGCTGTGGGTTACCGTCCTGTTCGCAAACGTTGCCGAAGCGCTGGCGGAAGGTCGCAGCAAAGCGCAGGCCAGCAGTCTGAAAGGGGTGAAGAAAACGGCATTTGCCCGCAAACTGCGTGAACCAAAGTATGGCGCGCAGGCGGATCGCCTCCCTGCCGATGAGCTGCGTAAAGGGGATATCGTCCTGGTTGAAGCGGGCGATATTATTCCCTGCGACGGCGAGGTCATTGAAGGCGGCGCATCGGTGGACGAAAGCGCCATTACCGGTGAGTCCGCGCCGGTGATTCGTGAATCTGGCGGCGACTTTGCCTCAGTGACCGGCGGAACACGTATTCTCTCCGACTGGCTGGTCATCGAATGCAGCGTGAATCCTGGCGAAACCTTCCTTGACCGGATGATCGCGATGGTGGAAGGCGCGCAGCGCCGTAAAACGCCAAACGAAATCGCGCTGACCATTCTGCTGATTGCCCTGACTATTGTCTTTTTACTGGCAACCGCCACGCTCTGGCCCTTTTCCGCCTGGGGCGGCCATGCCGTTAGCGTGACGGTGCTGGTCGCCCTGCTGGTTTGCCTGATCCCTACCACTATCGGCGGATTACTTTCGGCGATCGGCGTCGCCGGGATGAGTCGAATGCTGGGAGCAAACGTCATCGCCACCAGCGGGCGGGCGGTGGAAGCCGCAGGCGACGTGGACGTCCTACTGCTGGATAAAACCGGCACCATCACTCTCGGCAACCGTCAGGCCTCGGACTTTCTGCCCGCTCAGGGCGTGGATGAAAAGACGCTGGCCGACGCGGCGCAACTCTCTTCGCTGGCCGACGAGACGCCGGAAGGCCGCAGCATCGTCATTCTCGCCAAACAGCGTTTTAATCTGCGCGAGCGCGATGTGCAGTCGCGCCATGCCACCTTTGTTCCCTTTACCGCGCAAAGCCGGATGAGCGGCATCAACATTGATAACCGAATGATCCGTAAAGGTTCCGTGGATGCCATTCGCCGCCACGTTGAAGCCAGCGGCGGTCACTTCCCTGCTGACGTGGAGCAAAAAGTGGATAGCGTCGCCCGTCTTGGCGCCACGCCGCTGGTGGTGGTGGAAGGTTCCCGCGTGCTGGGCGTTATCGCGCTGAAAGATATTGTCAAAGGCGGGATTAAGGAACGTTTTGCCCAGTTGCGCAAAATGGGCATCAAAACGGTGATGATCACCGGCGACAACCGCCTGACGGCCGCGGCGATTGCCGCCGAAGCCGGTGTGGATGATTTCCTGGCGGAAGCCACACCAGAAGCCAAGCTGGCGTTGATCCGCCAGTACCAGGCTGAAGGTCGCCTGGTGGCGATGACTGGCGACGGAACCAACGATGCACCGGCGCTGGCGCAGGCTGATGTGGCGGTGGCAATGAACTCCGGTACTCAGGCAGCGAAAGAAGCCGGTAACATGGTGGATCTGGATTCCAACCCGACCAAGCTGATCGAAGTGGTGCATATCGGTAAACAGATGCTGATGACGCGCGGTTCGCTCACCACGTTCAGTATCGCCAATGACGTGGCGAAATATTTCGCCATCATTCCGGCGGCGTTTACCGCGACGTACCCGCAGTTGAATACGCTGAACATTATGCGTCTGCATTCGCCGGATTCCGCAATCCTCAGCGCGGTGATCTTCAATGCGTTGATTATCGTTTTTCTGATCCCGCTGGCATTGAAAGGGGTGAGCTATAAGCCGCTTTCGGCCTCTGCCATGCTGCGCCGTAATCTGTGGATTTACGGCCTGGGTGGTCTGGTTGTGCCGTTTATCGGCATTAAAGTGATTGATTTACTGCTGACTCTGCTGGGTCTGGTGTGAGGTTTATAATGAGTGGATTACGTCCTGCATTATCAACGCTGGTGTTTCTGACGCTGCTAACCGGCGGCATTTACCCGCTGCTTACCACCGCGCTGGGGCAATGGTGGTTCCCGCATCAGGCTAACGGCTCACTGATTATTGATGGCAGTCTCGTGCGCGGCTCTGCGCTTATCGGGCAGAATTTTACCGCCGACGGCTATTTTCAGGGACGCCCGTCAGCAACGGCGGAAATACCCTATAATCCCATGGCTTCCGGCGGCAGTAATCTGGCGGTCAGCAACCCGGAGCTGGATAACCAGTTGCAGCAGCGGGTGAAGGCGCTGCGGGCCGCTAACCCGGACGCCAGCACGACGATTCCGGTGGAACTGCTCACCGCCTCCGCCAGCGGGCTGGACAATAACCTGACGCCAGCGGCGGCGGCGTGGCAGATCCCGCGCGTCGCCAAAGCGCGAAATCTCAGCGTTGAAGCCGTGACGCAGTTGGTCGCAGAATATACGCAAAAGCCGCTGGTCAGTTTTATCGGCCAGCCAGTGGTCAATATCGTGGAACTCAATTTAGCGCTGGATAAGCTCTGATGGTTAATGAAGAACCGCTACGCCCTGACCCCGATCGCCTGCTGGAACAGACCGCCGCACCACACCGGGGAAAACTGAAAATCTTCTTCGGCGCCTGCGCAGGCGTTGGGAAAACCTGGGCGATGCTGGCTGAGGCGCAGCGACTGCGGGCGCAAGGGCTGGATATTTTGACGGGTGTCGTGGAAACCCACGGGCGTAAAGAGACCGCCGCGCTGCTGGACGGCCTCAGCATCCTGCCGCTAAAACGGCAGACGCGTCACGGACGCCATCTCAGCGAGTTCGATCTCGACGCGGCGCTGGCCCGTCGCCCGGCGCTTATTCTCATGGACGAACTGGCGCACAGTAATGCGCCAGGCTCGCGCCACCCTAAACGCTGGCAGGATATAGAAGAACTGCTGGAAGCGGGTATTGACGTCTTTACCACCGTCAACGTCCAGCACCTGGAAAGCCTCAACGATGTGGTCAGCGGCGTGACCGGCATTCAGGTTCGAGAAACCGTACCAGACCCCTTCTTCGATGCCGCCGACGAGGTGGTTCTGGTCGACCTGCCGCCTGACGATCTGCGAGCGCGTCTGAAAGAGGGCAAGGTGTACATTGCCGGCCAGGCTGAACGCGCCATTGAGCACTTCTTTCGCAAAGGCAATTTGATCGCCCTGCGTGAACTGGCGCTGCGCCGCACGGCCGACCGGGTGGACGATCAAATGCGCGCCTGGCGGAGCCATCCAGGCGAAGAGAAAGTGTGGCATACCCGCGACGCCATTCTGCTGTGCATCGGGCACAACACCGGCAGTGAAAAACTGGTGCGTGCCGCCGCGCGGCTGGCTGCCCGCCTCGGCAGCGTCTGGCACGCGGTGTATGTCGAAACCCCGGCGCTGCATCGCCTGCCGGAAAAGCAGCGGCGCGCCATCTTGAGCGCCCTGCGTCTGGCGCAGGAGCTGGGCGCAGAGACCGCCACGCTTTCCGATCCCGCCGAAGAAAAAGCGGTTGTGCGTTACGCCCGGGAACATAATCTTGGCAAAATTGTGCTGGGGCGTCCGGCAACGCGACGCTGGTGGCGCAGAGATTCGTTTGCCGATCGCCTGGCGAAACAGGCGCCGGATCTCGATCAGGTGGTCGTCGCCCTTGATGATCCCCCGACTCGCCCGTTGAATCAGACACCGGATACCCGTGCCTTCAAAGATAAGTGGCGGGTGCAGATACAGGGCTGCCTGGTCGCGATCGCCCTTTGCGCGGTGACCACCGTCATCGCCGTACAGTGGATGGTCGCCTTTGATGCCGCTAACCTGGTGATGCTGTATCTGCTGGGCGTGGTGATTATCGCTCTGTTTTATGGGCGCTGGCCCTCGGTAGTGGCAACCTTTATTAACGTCGCCAGCTTCGATCTCTTTTTTATTGCTCCTCGCGGCACGCTTGCCGTTTCCGATGTGCAGTATCTGTTGACCTTCGCCGTGATGCTGACGGTGGGGCTGGTGATCGGTAACCTGACGGCGGGCGTACGCTATCAGGCGCGGGTTGCCCGCTATCGGGAACAGCGCACGCGCCATCTGTACGAGATGTCCAAAGCGCTGGCGGTGGGGCGAAGCAGGCAGGATATCGCCGCCACCAGCGAACAGTTTATCGCTTCCACGTTTCAGGCCCGCAGCCAGGTGTTATTGCCGGATGAAAACGGCACACTGATGCCGCTGACCCACCAGCAGGGCATAACGCCGTGGGATGACGCCATCGCCCGGTGGAGCTTTGACAAAGGCCAGCCGGCCGGGGCGGGCACGGATACCCTGCCCGGCGTGCCGTATCAAATTTTACCGTTAAAAAGCGCCGATAAAACGCATGGACTGGTGGTGGTCGAGCCGGGGAATCTTCGTCAGTTGATGATCCCGGAGCAACAGCGGCTACTGGAAACATTCACCTTGCTGGTCGCCAGCGCGCTGGAGCGTCTGACGCTTACCGCCAGTGAAGAGCTGGCCCGACTCGCCAGCGAGCGCGAGAGCATTCGCAATGCCCTGCTCGCCGCCCTCTCCCACGACTTACGCACGCCGCTGACGGTGCTGTTTGGTCAGGCGGAGATTTTAACCCTGGATTTGGCAAGTGAAGGATCGCCACATGCGCGCCAGGCCAGCGAAATCCGCCAGCACATACTCAACACCACCCGGCTGGTGAATAACCTGCTGGATATGGCGCGCATCCAGTCCGGTGGATTTAATCTTAAAAAAGAGTGGCTGACGCTGGAAGAGGTTGTCGGCAGCGCCCTGCAAATGCTGGAGCCGGGGCTATCCCACCCCATTAACCTGTCGCTGCCAGCGCCGCTGACGCTGGTACACGTTGACGGCCCGCTGTTTGAACGGGTACTGATCAACCTTCTGGAAAACGCCGTCAAATACGCCGGTTCGCAGGCGGAGATCGGCATTGATGCCCATATTGAAGACGAACATCTTCAGCTTGACGTCTGGGATAATGGCCCCGGCATTCCTGACGGGCAGGAGAAAAGCATCTTTGATAAATTTGCCCGGGGAAATAAAGAGTCTGCCGTACCGGGCGTTGGGCTGGGGCTGGCTATTTGCCAGGCGATTGTTGAAGTGCACGGTGGAACGATTTCCGCCCACAATCGCCCGCAGGGCGGAGCCTGTTTCCGTGTTACACTCCCGCAGGAAACTGCGCCTGAACTTGAAGATTTTCATGAGGATATGTGACCAACGTTCTGATTGTTGAAGACGAACAGGCTATTCGCCGCTTTCTGCGCAGCGCGCTGGAAAGCGACGGGCTGCGCGTGTACGAAGCAGAGACGCTAAGCCGTGGGTTGCTGGAAGCCGCCACGCGGAAACCCGATCTCATCATTCTTGATCTTGGCCTGCCTGACGGCGACGGCATCGATTTTATTCGCGACCTGCGACAATGGAGCGCAATTCCGGTGATTGTGCTTTCTGCTCGCAGCGAGGAGAGCGATAAAATCACTGCGCTGGATGCAGGCGCCGATGACTATCTGAGTAAACCCTTCGGCATTGGCGAACTACAGGCGCGCTTACGCGTGGCGCTGCGCCGTCACGCCAGCGGCTCTTCTTCTGACCCCATCGCGCACTTTTCCAGCATAAAAGTGGACTTAGCAGCACACCTTGTCCACCGTGATGAAGAAGAAATTCACCTGACGCCGATTGAGTTTCGCCTACTGGCCGTGTTGCTGAATAATGCGGGCAAAGTGCTCACCCAGCGGCAGCTGTTGAACCAGGTCTGGGGCCCGAACGCCGTCGAGCACAGTCACTATTTGCGTATTTATATGGGTCACCTGCGACAGAAACTGGAGAAAGATCCCGCCCGCCCCCGCCATTTCATTACCGAAACCGGAATCGGTTATCGTTTTATGCCATGAATGGTTATTCATTTTTTTTAATTAATTCCTAAATATCATTTTTATCATTAACCACACTGCAAATAATGTATTTTGCAGTGTAAGCTCATTCCTTAAAAAATATAAAAATACAAACCCATAACATATAAACAACAATACGATATCTTATCGTGTGATATGCATAAACAACGACTAAATATTTTAGAAATGATCGTTTTTTATTGATCTTCTTCACAGATCAGGCTCATTTACTGGATAAAATACCCTCACCTTCCACTTATCCAGTAAAGGTAACCAAAATGGAAAATAATAGCCGTACAATGCCCCATATAAGGCGGACAACTCATATTATGATGTTTGCTCACCGTAACAGCTTCGACTTTCATTTCTTTAATGCCCGTTAGTCTTTCGACTAAGGGCACTCCAGCATACAGGTCTTCCTGACCCCTTGTATCGCAGGCTAACGCCTGTATCTCGTGGTGCTCACACTGCATAACCCTGTTTTACCTGTGACCGGAAAGGTTAGGGTTTATTGCATCTTCTAAAAAGCAATTTACTGATTTATTTATCAGTGGCGTCGTATTGCTTTTTTTCCGGAGCTATCAGTTTCTCATTCGAGAAATTGAGGACCTGCTATTACCTGAAAATAAAGAGATGAAAATGTCTGAATTAAAAATTGCCGTCAGTCGTTCCTGCCCTGATTGTTTTTCTACACAGCGCAGTATCGTTAATGTTGATGAAAGTAATTTCATTGATGTTGCCGCTATCGTGTTATCCATCAATGATATTGAACGAGGTAAACTCGATGAGATTGATGCGACGGGCTACGGTATTCCCGTGTTTATCGCGACACAAAATGAAGAGCGCGTTCCGGCAGAATATCTGCCGCGGATCTCGGGCGTATTCGAACATAATGAAGCCCGTAACGCCTTCTATGGCCGCCAACTGGAGACCGCTGCCAGCCACTATGAAACGCAACTGCGCCCGCCGTTCTTCCGGGCGCTGGTGGACTACGTAAACCAGGGCAACAGCGCATTTGACTGTCCGGGGCATCAGGGTGGTGAATTCTTCCGCCGTCACCCCGCAGGGAACCAGTTCGTTGAGTACTTTGGCGAAACGCTTTTCCGCTCTGATTTGTGTAACGCCGACGTGGCGATGGGCGATCTGCTTATCCATGAAGGCGCGCCGTGCATCGCGCAACAACACGCCGCGAAAGTGTTCAACGCCGATAAAACCTACTTTGTGCTGAACGGCACCTCATCGTCAAACAAAGTGGTACTTAACGCGCTGCTGACCCCAGGCGATCTGGTGCTGTTCGATCGTAATAACCACAAATCGAACCACCACGGCGCGCTGTTGCAGGCGGGCGCGACGCCGGTTTATCTGGAAACCGCGCGCAACCCGTACGGCTTCATCGGCGGGATCGACGCCCACTGCTTTGAAGAAGGCTATCTGCGTGAACTGGTCAGCGAAGTGGCGCCGCAACGCGCGCAAGACGCCCGCCCGTTCCGCCTGGCGGTGATCCAGTTAGGCACCTACGACGGCACCATCTATAACGCCCGTCAGGTGGTGGATAAGATTGGTCATCTGTGCGACTACATCCTGTTTGACTCCGCATGGGTCGGCTACGAGCAGTTTATTCCGATGATGGCCGATTGCTCGCCGTTGCTGCTGGATCTGAACGAGAACGATCCGGGTATCCTGGTCACGCAGTCTGTTCACAAACAGCAGGCCGGTTTCTCCCAGACCTCGCAGATCCACAAGAAAGACAGCCATATCAAAGGTCAGTCTCGCTATGTGCCGCATAAACGTATGAATAACGCGTTCATGATGCACGCCTCCACCAGCCCGTTTTACCCGCTGTTCGCCGCCCTGGACATCAACGCCAAAATGCACGAAGGCGTCGGTGGCCGTAACATGTGGATGGACTGCGTGGCGAATGGCATCAATGCTCGTAAGCTGATCCTTGATAACTGCCATCACATCCGTCCGTTCGTGCCGGAATTGATCGACGGCAAACCGTGGCAGTCTTACCCCACGGCGGAGATCGCAAACGACCTGCGCTTCTTCCACTTTGTGCCGGGCGAACACTGGCATGCCTTCGAAGGCTACGCCGAACACCAGTACTTTGTTGATCCGTGCAAACTGCTGCTCACGACGCCGGGCATCAATGCGCGCAACGGCGAATACGACACCTTTGGCGTTCCGGCGACCATCCTTGCCAACTTCCTGCGTGAAAACGGCGTGGTGCCGGAAAAATGCGATCTCAACTCGATCCTGTTCCTGCTGACGCCAGCGGAAGACATGGCGAAATTGCAGCAACTCGTCGCCCTGCTGGTGCGCTTTGAGAAACTGCTGGAAGCCGATGCGCCGCTGGCTGACGTTCTGCCGTCAATTTATAAGCAGCATGAAGCGCGTTATGCCGGCTACACCCTGCGTCAACTGTGCCAGGAGATGCACGATCTGTACGCACGCCATAACGTGAAACAGCTGCAAAAAGAGATGTTCCGTAAATCCCATTTCCCACGCGTCAGCATGAACCCGCAGGATGCCAACTACGCCTATCTGCGCGGTGAAGTCGAACTGGTTCGCCTGCCGGACGCGGAAGGACGGATCGCGGCAGAAGGCGCGCTTCCGTATCCGCCAGGGGTTTTGTGCGTTGTTCCGGGGGAAATCTGGGGCGGTGCGGTGCTGCGTTATTTCAGCGCGCTGGAAGAAGGGATCAACCTGCTGCCGGGCTTTGCGCCTGAACTACAGGGCGTTTACATCGAAGAACACGACGGCCGTAAACAGGTGTGGTGCTACGTCATTAAACCGCGCGAAGCACAGAACACCCTGCTGAAAGGGGAAAAATTATGAGTAAAGCCAAATCCAATAAAATGGGCGTCGTTCAGCTCACCATCCTGACAATGGTCAATATGATGGGCTCCGGGATTATCATGCTGCCCACCAAACTTGCAGAGGTCGGCACCATCTCGATCATCTCGTGGCTGGTGACTGCCGTTGGTTCAATGGCGCTGGCATGGGCTTTCGCCAAATGCGGGATGTTCAGCCGTAAATCCGGCGGTATGGGCGGCTACGCGGAGTATGCCTTTGGTAAGTCCGGCAACTTTATGGCGAACTACACCTATGGCGTTTCGCTGTTGATTGCCAACGTCGCTATCGCCATCTCCGCCGTCGGCTACGGCACCGAGCTGTTCGGCGCCACGCTGTCACCGGTGCAGATCGGTCTGGCGACCATCGGCGTGCTGTGGCTGTGCACCGTTGCCAACTTCGGCGGCGCGCGCATTACCGGGCAAATCAGCAGTATCACCGTCTGGGGCGTGATTATTCCGGTTGTCGGTCTGTGCATCATCGGCTGGTTCTGGTTTAGCCCGACGCTGTACGCCAACTCCTGGAACCCGCATCACGTACCGTTCTTCACCGCCGTCGGTTCTTCTATTGCGATGACGCTGTGGGCCTTCCTCGGTCTGGAATCTGCCTGCGCCAACGCCGAAGTGGTGGAAAACCCGGAGCGTAACGTACCGATTGCGGTATTAGGCGGTACGCTGGGCGCGGCGGTGATTTACATCATCTCCACCAACGTGATTGCCGGGATCGTACCGAACATGGATCTGGCCAACTCCACCGCGCCGTTCGGTCTGGCGTTCGCACAGATGTTTACCCCGGAAGTCGGTAAAGTGATCATGGCGTTAATGGTGATGTCCTGCTGCGGTTCGCTGCTGGGCTGGCAGTTCACTATCGCCCAGGTCTTCAAATCCTCGGCGGATGAAGGTTATTTCCCGAAAATCTTCTCTCGCGTAACGAAAGTGGATGCGCCGGTTCAGGGGATGCTGACCATCGTGATTATCCAGAGCGGATTATCGCTGATGACCATCAGCCCATCGCTGAACAGCCAGTTCAACGTGCTGGTTAACCTGGCGGTGGTGACAAACATTATCCCGTACATTCTGTCGATGGCCGCGCTGGTGATCATTCAGAAAGTGGCAAATGTTCCGTCGTCAAAAGCCAAAACGGCGAACTTCGTGGCATTCATCGGCGCGCTGTACAGCTTCTATGCGCTGTATTCCTCCGGTGAAGAAGCGATGCTGTACGGCTCCATCGTGACCTTCCTCGGCTGGACGCTGTATGGACTGGTATCGCCGCGCTTTGAGCTGAAAAACAAACACGGTTAAAAAAAAGCCCGGTGGCGCTAACGCTTACCGGGCCTACGATCGTTGTTGTAGCCGGGCAAACGCAGTACCGCCCGGCACACAAACCGCACTTACGCGTTTTTCAGCACTTCGCTGACAATCTCAACCGCTTCTTTTTCGATCTGCTTGCGGTGTTCCTCGCCAAGGAAACTTTCGCAATAAATCTTATAAGCGTCTTCCGTACCAGAAGGCCGCGCGGCAAACCAGCCGTTGTCGGTCATCACTTTCAGGCCGCCAATCGACGCGCCGTTACCCGGCGCCGCCGTCAGACGCGCGGTGATCGGATCGCCCGCCAGCGTGCTGGCGCTCACCATTTCTGGAGAGAGCTTAGACAACGCGGCTTTCTGCGCAGACGTTGCGCTTGCCTGCAAACGGTTATAGCTCGGCGCGCCAAAGCGGGCCGCCAGCTCGTTGTAGTGCTCCTGCGGGTTCTTCCCGGTGACGGCCGTGATTTCCGCCGCCAGCAGGCACATGATGATGCCGTCTTTATCGGTAGACCACGGCGTGCCGTCGAAACGCAGGAAAGACGCCCCGGCGCTCTCTTCGCCGCCGAAGCCGAAGCTGCCGTCGAACAGACCGTCGACGAACCATTTAAAGCCGACCGGCACTTCCACCAGTTTACGCCCCAAATCGTTCACTACGCGGTCGATCATCGCAGAGGAAACCAGCGTTTTACCGACCGCCACCTCTTTGCCCCACTGCGGGCGGTGCTGGAACAGATAGTTGATCGCTACCGCCAGATAGTGGTTCGGGTTCATCAGTCCTGCCGGAGTCACGATGCCGTGGCGGTCATAGTCCGGGTCGTTGGCGAACGCCAGATCGAACTTATCACGCAGCGCCAGCAGACCCGCCATCGCGCACTCGGAGGAACAGTCCATACGGATTGCGCCGTCTTTGTCGAGATGCATAAAGCGGAACGTCTGGTCAACATGATCGTTAACGATAGTCAGGTTCAGGTTGTAGTGCTTAGCAATACGCTTCCAGTATTCGATACCGGAACCGCCCAGCGGATCGACGCCCAGCGTCAGGCCCGCTTTCTGAATCGCCGCCATATCGACGATATCCGCCAGCCCTTCAACGAACGGCTGCACCAGATCCTGCTCTTTAACGTGGCCTGAGGCCATCGCCGCATCCAGAGAGATACGTTTCACGCCCTTCAGACCGTCAGCCAGCAGCGCGTTGGCCCTGTCTTCCACCACTTTGGTGACGTTGGTATCCGCCGGGCCGCCGTTTGGCGGGTTGTACTTAATACCGCCGTCTTCCGGTGGGTTGTGAGATGGCGTGATCACGATGCCATCAGCCAGCGGGCCGCCTTTTTTATTGTGAACCAGGATAGCGTTAGAAACGGCAGGCGTTGGCGTGAAGCCATTGTTTTCCTGCACGATGACATCAACACCGTTCGCCGCCAGCACTTCCAGTACAGAGATAAATGCCGGTTCAGACAGCGCGTGGGTATCTTTGCCCACATAACAAGGACCAGTGATACCGTTTTTTGCACGCTCTTCCGCAATCGCCTGGGCGATCGCCAGGATGTGCGGCTCGTTAAAACTATGACGACCTGCGCTACCGCGATGCCCGGACGTACCGAACTTCACGGCGTGCTCTGCATTCCCTGCTTCGGGTTTCAGTACATAGTACTGTGCCGTCAGTTGGGCGACGTTAATCAAATCACTCTGTTGCGCAGGTTGACCTGCACGGTTGTGGATTGCCATTGCCTGGTCCTTTTAATGCAAGGATTAAATTGTTCCGCAAACCTTCTCAATCAATTCCGCCGGGAATTGCATTGACTGCATGATGTGTTCAACCATGCTGCATTTACGGCCGGTGTTGGTGTTGGTAATCACCCAATACGGCGTGCCGGGCACATGTTTCGGTTTGGTTTGATTACCATTTTTCAGCAGCGTTTGTTCATCAGCCGCAAAATAGACGCGCGTACGGCCATGCAACGACTCCGTCGCTTCGGCAAACGCGCGATTATCCAGTGAGTAGAGTGTAGACAGCACCAGCATGAAGCGGTTTACCGCTTTCTTCTGCTCCGCGTACTCGTCGGAAAGCAGCAGTTCACGCATGGCGCGGACTTTATCTTTTACGGGGTTGACGGGCTTCGCTTCCACGATAGCAGGTTGCGCGACGCGAACCTCTTTCGCCGCCGGAGTGACAGGCTGTGATACGGCGGAAAACTTCAACATGCGCCGTAAAATGTCGGATGCGCTCTCGCCAATATGCTTGGTGTGGCTGGCAATATAGCTATAGAGTTCATCATCAACTTCAATCGTTTTCATCTTAATCCAGTGCGGTGTCTTATCTGAATACAAGTCGTTGGGATTACCTGCACGTAGTGTAAAGGCAAATTCCAACAGCGGATAGCGTCAAACCTGGCTGACGGAAAAACTCGGAGTAAACCGTAGTTGTTGCAGCCCTGTGGCAGAATAGTCAACATAATACCCTAACCCGACAGAGCGAAAAAAAGAACTTTGCCATGAAATTGAATATCCGAGCGCAAACTGCACAAAACCTGCACAATAATTCTCCCATCGTCCTCGTTCACGGTTTGTTTGGCAGCCTGGACAACCTCGGCGTGCTGGCGCGCGACCTGGTGACCGATCACGATATCATTCAGGTTGATATGCGCAACCACGGTCTCTCCCCTCGCGATCCGGTGATGGACTACCCGGCAATGGCGCAAGACTTACTGGATACCATCGATGCCGAAGGCATTGAGAAAGCCACCTTTATCGGCCACTCTATGGGCGGTAAAGCGGTAATGGCGCTCACCGCGCTGGCGCCGGAGCGTATTGACCAGTTGGTCGCGATCGACATCGCGCCGGTCGATTACCACGTTCGCCGCCACGATGAAATCTTCGCCGCCATCAATGCCGTCACCGACGCGGGCGCCGAAACCCGTCAACAGGCCGCCACCGTTATGCGTCAACACCTGCAAGAAGAAGGCGTTATCCAGTTTCTGCTGAAATCGTTTATCGACGGCGAATGGCGCTTTAACGTACCGGTGTTGTGGGAACAGTATCCACATATTGTGGGCTGGGAGACCATTCCAGCCTGGGATCGCCCGGCGTTGTTTATCCCCGGCGGCAACTCGCCTTATGTGACCGAAGCATATCGTCACGATCTGCTGGCGCAGTTCCCTCAGGCGCGAGCGCACGTCATCGCCGGAGCGGGCCACTGGGTTCACGCGGAAAAACCCGATGCGGTGCTGCGCGCCATTCGTCGCTATCTGGCAGATAAGGCCAACTGATTAAAAACTCAGCGTCCGCGCGCGATTACGTCCGCGGGCGTTGGCGTGTCTGCCTTGCTGATGTATGATGGCGCGCTATCCATCCGGGCAGACGCCTGGCTGATTGTTTCCCCGAAGTCACCAAAATCATGGCCAAAGAACAAACGGACCGTACGACATTAGATCTGTTCGCACACGAGCGTCGCCCGGGACGACCCAAAACCAATCCGCTTTCGCGTGATGAACAGCTGCGCATTAATAAGCGTAACCAGCTAAAACGCGACAAAGTACGTGGCCTTAAGCGTGTCGAACTGAAACTCAACGCTGAGGCTGTCGATGCGCTGAACGAGCTGGCCGAATCCCGCAATATGAGCCGTAGCGAACTCATCGAAGAGATGCTGATGACTCAACTGGCAGCGCTGCGCGGCCAGGGCGTAGTCTGAAAAACTGCTCAATATCATAAATCATGTAGCACAGAGTGCAGTCCCGCGTGATTGCTGTTTCCGCATGCCTGACTGTTCTGCTATGATTGCCCTTATCTGCGGGCAATACGCCACCACCATTTCAATAAGTTTCAAGAGGTTATTTTACTCATGGCAATCACTGGCATCTTTTTCGGCAGCGACACCGGTAATACCGAAAATATCGCAAAAATGATTCAAAAACAGCTTGGTAAAGACGTTGCCGATGTGCATGACATTGCGAAAAGCAGCAAAGAGGACCTGGAAGGGTACGACATCCTGCTGCTGGGCATCCCGACCTGGTACTACGGTGAAGCGCAATGTGACTGGGATGACTTCTTCCCGACTCTCGAAGAGATTGATTTTAACGGTAAACTGGTGGCGCTGTTCGGCTGCGGCGACCAGGAAGATTACGCAGAATATTTCTGCGACGCGTTAGGCACCATCCGCGACATCATTGAGCCGCGCGGCGCGACCATCGTCGGCCACTGGCCAACGGCGGGCTACCATTTTGAAGCGTCCAAAGGTCTGGCTGACGACGATCACTTTGTTGGTCTGGCTATCGACGAAGACCGTCAGCCTGAACTGACCGCAGAGCGCGTTGAAAAATGGGTTAAACAGATTTCCGGCGAACTGCACCTCGACGAAATCATTAACGCCTGATTTTGTGCGGCGCAGAAAAGCATCTGCGTCGCATCAATAGATAAAACCAATTAAAATAATTGCTACAAATTTGTAACTTTCTTGCCTGACCCTGTACAATGTCCGGGTGTTATTCTGGTATTGCACAGTGTGTTTGTTGGCGATACCTCGTTTTTATTAACAATATTTGCCGGAGGCTTGCAGTTTTCATTTAGGCGTGGCAGTTCTATAATGAAACGCATTATCTCAAGTGCAATTTCTGTCACTTCTTTGTTGGAAGTGAATCGTTTAGCAACAGGACAGATTCCGCATGACTGACAACAATACCGCATTAAAGAAGGCTGGCCTGAAAGTAACGCTTCCTCGTTTAAAAATTCTGGAAGTTCTTCAGGAACCGGATAACCATCACGTCAGTGCGGAAGATTTATATAAACGTCTGATCGACATGGGTGAAGAGATTGGGCTGGCGACCGTGTACCGCGTGCTGAACCAGTTTGATGACGCCGGTATCGTAACCCGCCACAATTTTGAAGGCGGTAAATCCGTTTTTGAGCTGACCCAACAGCATCATCACGATCACCTTATTTGCCTCGATTGTGGCAAAGTGATCGAATTCAGTGATGACTCTATCGAAGCGCGCCAGCGTGAGATTGCGGCTAAGCATGGCATTCGTTTGACGAACCACAGCCTCTATCTCTACGGGCACTGCGCTGAAGGCGATTGCCGGGAAGACGAGCACGCGCACGACGCGAAGTAATGTGAAACCTGCTAAAAAGCCAACCGACCGGTTGGCTTTTTTTATGCTTCCGAGCCGGTAGCGGCCTTAAAAAACGCAAACGGGCGGAGAGTTCTCTCCGCCCGCCATTAACCCGCCCTGCTTTTATTTGGCGCTATTTTTACTGCGAATTTCCTGCCAGATTTTGTCGCAATCGGCAGTCACCGCCTGATCGTTCCCCGTACGCGTAGCCTGAATGCACTGCTGGTAATCCAGCACGCGCACGCTCTCTTCTGTAGCAAACTGCTTGTGCTGGTCATCTTTCTTCAGCACGTTCAGTACGCTCTGACAGGCCTCGATTTTCTCTGGCGAACCTTGCGCCGTATTGATGCAGGCGCTGTACGCCTCTTTTAACTGACTGTCTTCTTTGGGCGCGGTTGGCTGCGCGCAGGCCACCAGTCCCGATGCCATCATGGCGATGAGTAACAGTTTTTTCATATCAGTGTCCTCAACGTTGCGGCAGACAAATCGCCTGCCGCAACGGGCATCAGAAAATAGTGAACGGAGCGATAACCATGAACTTCACGTCACGTTCATCCTGGAAGATGTTGCCGTAACCGCCGCCCCAGCTTGGGATGTTGGAGTGGTTGTCATATTCCGTGAAGTGCAGTTTAAACATGGTGCCTTTGGCACGGCCTTCCTGTAGGGTGTAGACCGCATCAAGGCTGTAAGAAGACTCTTCAATGGTACGGTTTTTGTCATAGTACGCATCCGGGGTAATCTGCCAGGTTGATGGCTTCGCGTCCCAGGCGTAAACGTATGACGCCCCCACTGCCCAGCCCGGTAGGTTCCAGTTTTTCAGATCGTACATCGCACCGAAGAAGACGGCTTTTTCGCCGTTGGCGTTAAAGTCTGAGCGGTTATCCCACCAGATATCCAGACGACCGTTTGAGGATGCGTAAGTTGGCGTCATACGTTGCAGGAAGTAACCTTGTTGACCGTCCGCCTTAACCCAGGTCCCTTCCAGGCGCAAATCGACGACTTCGGCCACTTTGTAACCGAAAGTCAGCGCCTGCAACCAGGCGGTGCCGTCATAAATATCGTTTACGCTGCGATCATCAACTTTGTCGCGCGCACCATAGAACTGATAGCTGGTGGTGAACGGGTTGCCGCCCAAATCAAATTTGTAGCTGGCTTTGGCAAAATACTGGTCGACATACCCTTCTGACTGACCAAATGCCGCTTCCAGCACGAGGTCATTTTTGAAATCGTATTTAGCGCCGATAGAGTGGAGGTAATCCACTTTGGTCTTTTTATCGGCCTGATAGAATTTATCAACATCGGTGTGCCACGGCGCTTTATATTGGTTGGCCCACATATAGGAGAAACTCAGCGCGCCCGCATCACCGTAGTCAAAATTCGCTCCGGCTTCCGCGCCCTGATAAGTACCCGGCATAAAGCTCCAGTGCGGCGCTAACAGCGTCTGACCGGTCGGCTGGATATACCCCGCACGCGCCCAGGTTGGCCCGTACTTAAATTTTGCCGCGGCTTTATAGAGGCTGATCCCGCTCTTATCGCCAGAATAATCTTCATCGTAACCTTTATTCTTTTTCGAGAAGGCGATTTCGTTGGGGTGTCCGCTGTCGCCGTTTTCCGCCATTTCTATCGCGGTAAATGCCGCGATATCCAGACCGAACATATCAGCCGCATAACCAGACTGGAAATCCAGGTTGGCGTTCCAGGTCGCGTGTGAAAGGTTGGTTTTATATTTGTCATCGTCGGTGACATCTTTACGGTCACGCTCACGCTGCCAGTAATAGATGCCGCCTGTTAACGTGGAATCGTCAATAAAGCCTTCGGCCTGAGCCTGTGGAACGACGACCAAACCTGACATTGCTGTGATACCGGCGATAGCCAGCGCCAGCGTACTACGTTTGCCACTAAACGTACGCATGTGTTAATCCTCTTTGACGTATAAAATGCTGCCGAACAAAAGCGGACAGCGAAAAATAAAAATGTAAAAGTAGCGTTGAGAAAAACCTCGCAGACTACAGTGAATAGACTATTTTTCGCGACGCGAATTATCAATCTCTTTCTGTAACGAGAATGTAAGAGTATGAGCAACCGCACATATTTCATTGCTTTCTGTTACATTTTCATCAGGCGCTAAAAAAGATGAACAAAAGTTAAAATTGTCTTGTTTTCCATGCACATGAAATCGGTTTCACATGAAATGATATTCATTCCATAAATTCACTATGCCAAAACTATTTTGTTGCGAAATTATTTTCCCGACGGCATTAATTCGCTCTGCAAACAGAGAGCGGGATGACAAAATGGAAAGGATAAAAAAACGCCGCAAAATGCGGCGTTGGAAGGTGATGAGGTGATGTGATGCGGTGGCTTTACTCGCCCGCTTTAGCCCACGTATCGCGCAGACCTACGGTACGGTTAAACACGCGTTTATCCGCCGTTGTGTAGCGGCTGTCCAGGCAGAAGTAGCCTTCACGCTCAAACTGATACGCTTTACCCGCTACGGCGTTCTGCAACGACGGTTCTGCGTAACCCTGCTTAATCACCAGCGATTCAGGGTTGATCACGGACAGGAAGTCCTCTGCGGCGCCCGGGTTCGGCACGCTGAACAGACGATCGTACAGACGAATTTCAACCGGCAGCGCGTGTGCCGCGCTTACCCAGTGAATGACGCCCTTCACTTTACGGCCATCGGCCGGATCTTTGCTCAGGGTATCCGCATCATAGGTACAGAAGATGGTGGTGATATTGCCTTCCGCATCCTTCTCCACGCGCTCAGCTTTCACCACATAGGCGTTACGCAGACGCACTTCTTTCCCCATCACCAGACGCTTGTACTGCTTGTTCGCTTCTTCGCGGAAGTCAGCACGATCGATCCAGATCTCACCGCTAAACGGTACTTCACGGCTGCCCATTTCCGGTTTGTTCGGATGGTTCGGCATGGTGACCATTTCGCTTTCGCCCTGCGGGTAGTTTTCGATAACCAGTTTCACCGGATCGATAACCGCCATCGCGCGCGGTGCGTTTTCATTCAGATCTTCACGAATGCAGGACTCCAGCGACGCCATCTCAATGGTGTTGTCCTGCTTGGTAACGCCGATGCGTTTGCAGAATTCACGGATGGAGGCCGCGGTATAGCCACGACGACGCAGGCCAGAAATGGTCGGCATACGCGGATCGTCCCAGCCTTCAACGTGTTTGTCCGTCACCAGCAGGTTCAGCTTACGCTTGGACATCACGGTGTATTCCAGATTCAGGCGCGAGAATTCGTACTGACGCGGGTGAACCGGGATGGTGATGTTGTCCAGCACCCAGTCGTACAGACGACGGTTGTCCTGGAATTCCAGCGTACACAGAGAGTGCGTAATGCCTTCCAGCGCATCGCTGATGCAGTGGGTAAAGTCGTACATCGGGTAGATGCACCACTTGTTGCCGGTCTGGTGGTGTTCGGCAAATTTAATGCGGTACAGCACCGGATCGCGCATCACGATAAACGGCGACGCCATATCAATTTTGGCGCGCAGGCACGCTTTACCTTCTTCAAAACCACCGGTACGCATTTTTTCAAACAGCGCCAGGTTCTCTTCCACGCTGCGATCGCGGAACGGGCTGTTTTTACCCGGCTCTTTCAGCGTACCGCGATATTCGCGGATCTGATCCGGCGTCAGCTCATCGACGTACGCCAGACCTTTGGTGATCAGCTCAACCGCATACGCATGCAGCTGATCGAAGTAATCTGAGGAATAGCAAACGTTGCCAGCCCAGTGAAAACCTAACCACTCGACGTCGTTTTTGATCGAATCAACGTACTCGATATCTTCTTTTACCGGGTTGGTATCATCGAAACGCAGGTTGCACAGACCCTGATAATCTTGCGCGATGCCAAAGTTCAGACAGATAGATTTCGCGTGGCCGATGTGCAGATAGCCATTCGGCTCCGGCGGAAAACGGGTGTGGATTGTGGTGTGCTTACCACTGGCCAGATCTTCATCGATGATCTGACGAATAAAGTTAGTCGGGCGGGCTTCAGCCTCACTCATCGTGGATTCCTCAAAGCGTAAACAACGTATAACGGCATATGATCTTATAAGCCGGACAGACTGACAACCTTTAGTTACTTAAAAAGTGGCTTTGAAGAAAATATGGGGGCTGATTGCTGTAAAAAAAAGCGACGGCGCTTTGCCGGATGACGGCTACGCCTTATCCGGCCTACAAACTGCGTCGAACCGTAGGCCTGATAAGCGCAGCGCCATCAGGCGCATTTGCCGGATAACAACTATACCTTACCCGGCCGACAAACTGTGTCGAACCGTAGGCCTGATAAGCGCAGCGCCATCAGGCGCATTTGCCGGATAGCGGCTATACCTTATCCGGCCTACAGGCTGCAAAAAAAGCGGCGGAGGTTTCCCCCCGCCGCTCAGGCACAAACTCTACTCAGGAGCGATTATTTGCCTTTAATCTCATACAGTGGCGTTTGACCCGCAACCACCTGACCTTCAGCTTTAATCACCAGACCGCTGAAGTCGTCGATGTTGCTGCAAACCACCGGGCTAATCATCGAGCGCGCATTGGCGTTCAGGAACTCCAGATCCATTTCCAGGATCGGCTGACCGGCAACCACTTCGGCACCCTCTTCCACCAGGCGTTTGAAGCCCTGACCGTTCAGCGCAACGGTATCGATCCCCATGTGGACAACGATTTCCGCGCCTTTTTCGGTTTCCAGGCAGAACGCATGATTGGTGTTGAAGATTTTCACAATGGTGCCTGCCGCCGGGGAAACAACGGTTTTATCCGTTGGTTTCACCGCCACGCCGTCGCCAACCGCTTTGCTGGCGAACGCTTCGTCAGGAACCTGTTCCAGCGCAACCACGTCACCCGTGATCGGAGACACCAGCGTCGCGATGGTCACCGCATTAGGAACCGCCTGCGGTTTTGCCGCCGGTGCCGCAGTCACTGGCGCACTGTCAGCAGACGCTGCCGCAACCGGGCCACGCGCCACCACTTTCTTCATTTCGTCGCCGATAGATTCCGCTTTCGCGCCGACGATAACCTGGATGGTCTGTTTGTTCAGTTTCACCACGCCGGACGCACCAAGACGTTTACACATCGCATCGCTCACGCGAGCCGCGTCGGCAACGGTCAGACGCAGACGGGTGATGCAGGCATCGATCGCTTTCAGGTTATCCGTACCGCCAACCGCAGCAATGTAGTTGGTCGCCAGTTGGGTCATACCTTCTTCAGTGTTGCTGTTCGCTTCGTCAGTCACGATATCGTCGTCTTTATCTTCACGACCTGGCGTTTTCAGGTTGAACACGCGAATTACCGCGCTGAACAGCAGGAAGTAGATGACGAAGAAGACCGCGCCCATCACCAGCAGCATCCAGACGTTTTTGCTGGCCGCAGGCAGGCTATACATCAACACGTAGTCAATTGCGCCTGCGGAGAAGGAGAAGCCCGCATGAATACCCAGCAGCGTCGCGATGAACAGGCTGATACCGGTCAATATTGCGTGCAGGAGGTACAGCAACGGCGCCAGGAACATGAACAGGAATTCCAGCGGCTCAGTAACACCGGTCAGGAACGCGGTGATCGCAACGGACAGCAACATACCGCCAACCATTGGACGACGCGCTTTCGGCGCAGCGAAGTACATCGCCAGCGCCGCACCCGGCAGACCGAACATCATGATCGGGAAGAAGCCGGACATGAACATCCCCGCCGTGCCGTCACCCGCGTAGAAGCGGTTGATGTCGCCGTGGAATACCGTACCTGCCGTGTTAGTGAACTCGCCAATCTGGAACCAGGCGATGGTGTTCAGCACCTGATGCAGACCTGTCGGGATCAACAGACGGTTGATGAAACCGAAGATACCGGAGCCCAGCGCGCCCGCGCCGACAATCCATTCACCGCCCGCATGAATAGCGTGCTGAACCGGAGGCCAGACGTAACCGAAAATCGCCGCCAGCACCAGACAGAAGAAGCCCGTGGCGATCGGCACAAAACGTTTGCCGCCAAAGAAGCTCAGGAAATCAGGAAGTTTGATACCGGACCAACGGTTATAAACGGCGCCGCCCACCAGACCGGTAATGATACCCGCCAGGACGCCCATGTTGATTTCCGGGTTAATCGTCACCATCGCTTTGGTCAGGACGAAGTACCCGACCGCACCCGCCAGCGCTGCTGCACCCGCGCTGTCCTTAGACCAGCTGGATGCCACACCGATGGCGAAGATCAGTGCGAGGTTATCGAAGATCGCCCCGCCCGCCTGCGCGATAAAGGCGACATTCAGTAAATCTGGTTGACCGAATCGCAGCAACAGTGCCGCCACCGGCAGCACTGCGATAGGGAGCTGTAACGCCCTACCCAGTCGCTGGAAAAAACCTAAAATATTCATCTTATTCCCCCTACGAGACCCCGATTAGGCTTCTGGAAGCCATTTTTTTATTGTGCGACAAATCGTTAAAGCGTGATGTTTGGCAACAACGGTATGAATTATTCATCTACGCTCAGAGTGTGTGAAAAATTAATTCGTATCGCAAATTAAACGCGTGTTTTTTGTGATTTGAATCACCAAATATCGTTATTCACCCTCCCTTATACTGGCTAACTGCGAAAACTTATTTTATCATTCAAAAAATCAACACGGATTAGCGCCTGTCCATACGAATCCAGGTTACGCTTACTAACGTACAGATGCTCAATCCGCCAATTTATTACTTTTACTTTTGAGGTGAAGAATGAGACTGATCCCCCTGACGTCCGCTGAACAGGTCGGCAAATGGGCTGCTCGCCATATCGTTAACCGTATTAACGCCTTCAAACCTACCGCCGATCGCCCGTTTGTCCTGGGCCTGCCGACCGGCGGCACGCCGCTGACGGCGTATAAAGCATTAGTCGAAATGCACAAAGCGGGCCAGGTCAGCTTTAAGCATGTGGTGACATTCAACATGGACGAATATGTTGGCCTTCCGAAAGAACACCCGGAAAGCTACCACAGCTTCATGCACCGCAATTTCTTCGATCACGTTGATATTCCGGCAGAAAATATTAACCTGCTCAACGGTAACGCGCCGGATATCGATGCGGAATGCCGTAATTATGAAGAAAAAATCCGTTCTTACGGTAAAATTCACCTGTTTATGGGCGGCGTAGGTAACGACGGCCATATCGCGTTTAACGAACCGGCTTCTTCCCTGGCTTCCCGTACGCGTATCAAAACGCTGACCCATGACACGCGCGTGGCAAACTCCCGCTTCTTTGACGGCGACGTCAATCAGGTGCCGAAATATGCGCTGACCGTAGGCGTGGGTACGCTGCTGGACGCAGAAGAAGTGATGATCCTGGTGCTGGGCCATCAGAAAGCGCAGGCGCTACAGGCGGCTGTCGAAGGCAACGTCAACCACATGTGGACCATTAGCTGTCTGCAACTGCATCCGAAAGCAGTCGTGGTGTGCGACGAACCTTCCACTATGGAACTGAAAGTTAAGACACTGAAATATTTCAACGAGTTAGAAGCCGAAAATATTAAAGGTCTGTAATGTTATCTCCGCCCTGCACGCAGACGCAGGGCGGCATTTTTTGAAATCGGGGGTCGGAATGTATGCTTTAACCCAGGGCCGGATTTTTACCGGTCACGAAATTCTTGATGACCATGCGATTGTTGTCGCCAATGGCCTGATTGATCGCATCTGTCCAGTGGCGGAACTGCCGCCAGAGATAGAACAACGCGCGTTGAATGGGGCCATTCTCTCCCCCGGTTTTATTGATGTGCAATTAAACGGCTGCGGCGGCGTCCAGTTCAACGATACCGCTGACGCGGTGACTGTCGAAACGCTGGAAATCATGCAGAAAGCCAATGAGAAATCAGGCTGCACCAGCTACCTGCCGACGCTGATTACCACCAGCGACGATCTGATGAAACAGGGCATTCGCGTCATGCGTGAATACCTGGCGAAATACCCGAATCAGGCATTAGGTCTTCATCTTGAAGGTCCGTGGCTGAACCTGGTCAAAAAAGGCACCCATAATCCAAGTTTTGTCCGCCAACCTGACGCTGCGCTGGTGGACTTCCTGTGCGATAATGCCGATGTGATCACCAAAGTCACGCTGGCGCCGGAAATGGTGCCGGCAGAAGTGATCGCTAAGCTGGCGGCGGCGGGCATTGTGGTTTCAGCCGGTCACTCCAACGCGACGTTAAAAGAGGCGAAAGCCGGTTTCCGCGCAGGGATCACCTTTGCCACCCACCTGTTCAACGCGATGCCGTATATTACGGGCCGTGAACCGGGTCTGGCGGGCGCCATTCTTGACGATGCCGATATTTATTGCGGCATCATCGCGGATGGTCTGCATGTTGATTACGTCAACATTCGTAACGCTAAACGTCTGAAAGGTGACAAACTTTGCCTGGTGACCGATGCAACCGCCCCGGCGGGTGCAAACATTGAACAGTTCATTTTTGCTGGTAAAACAATATACTACCGTAATGGACTGTGTGTGGATGAGAACGGTACGCTGAGCGGATCATCATTAACCATGATCGAAGGCGTGCGTAATCTGGTTGAACATTGCGGTATTGCGCTGGATGAAGTGCTGCGTATGGCAACGCTCTACCCTGCGCGCGCGATTGGCGTCGATAAGCAGCTCGGCAGCCTCGCGCCGGGTAAAGTTGCGAACCTGACCGCCTTCACCCACGACTTTAAAATCATCAAGACCATCGTTAATGGTAACGAGGTCGTTACTGAGTAAGAGAAAGTATGACACCAGGCGGACAAGCTCAAATAGGTAATGTTGATCTCGTAAAACAGCTTAACAGCGCGGCCGTTTACCGCCTGATTGACCAGCACGGGCCAATCTCGCGTATTCAGATTGCCGAGCAAAGCCAGCTTGCTCCCGCCAGCGTAACCAAAATTACGCGTCAACTCATTGAACGCGGGCTGATCAAAGAAGTTGATCAGCAGGCCTCCACCGGGGGCCGCCGCGCCATCTCCATCGTTACCGAAACCCGTAATTTCCATGCCATTGGCGTGCGGTTGGGTCGTCATGACGCAACCATTACCCTGTTTGACCTGAGCAGTAAAGTGCTGGCTGAAGAGCACTACCCGCTGCCAGAGCGCACTCAGGAGACGCTGGAACATGCCCTGCTCAATGCCATCACCACATTCGTCGACAGTAATCAGCGTAAACTTCGCGAGTTAATCGCGATTTCCGTGATCCTGCCGGGTCTTGTCGATCCCGAAAGCGGCGTGATCCGCTATATGCCGCATATTCAGGTTGAAAACTGGGGATTAGTTGAAGCGCTGGAAAAACGTTTTCACGTAACCTGTTTTGTCGGTCACGATATCCGCAGTCTGGCGCTGGCCGAGCACTATTTCGGTGCAAGCCAGGATTGCGAAGATTCCATTCTGGTGCGCGTACACCGGGGGACTGGCGCCGGGATTATCTCAAATGGCCGCATTTTTATTGGTCGCAACGGCAACGTCGGGGAGATCGGTCATATTCAGGTCGAGCCGCTGGGCGAGCGCTGTCACTGCGGCAATTTTGGCTGTCTGGAAACCATCGCCGCCAACGCGGCCATTGAACAACGCGTACAGCACTTACTCAAGCAGGGCTACCAAAGTCGCGTTACGCTGGACGACTGCACGATTAAAACCATCTGCAAGGCAGCTAATAAAGGTGACAGCTTAGCGGCAGAGGTGATTGAACACGTTGGTCGTCATCTGGGCAAAACCATCGCTATCGCTATCAACCTGTTTAATCCGCAAAAAATCGTGATTGCCGGTGAAATTACCGAAGCGGATAAAGTGCTGCTGCCGGCGATCGAAAGCTGCATCAACACACAGGCGCTGAAAGCGTTTCGCAAAAATTTGCCGGTTGTCCGTTCCACGCTGGATCACCGCTCCGCCATCGGCGCATTTGCGCTGGTGAAACGCGCCATGCTCAACGGCATTTTGTTGCAACATTTGCTGGAAAATTAATGAGCTTTTATAGTGGCGCATTATGACTAAATCCTTTGGGTAGTTCATGACCATCAAGAATGTAATTTGTGATATTGACGGCGTGCTGATGCACGACAATGTTGCCGTACCCGGTGCGGCAGAATTTCTGACGGATGTAATGGAAAAAGGTCTGCCGCTGGTGCTGCTGACCAATTACCCTTCGCAGACCGGCCAGGATCTGGCGAACCGCTTTGCTACCGCAGGGGTTAACGTACCGGACAGCGTTTTTTATACTTCCGCGATGGCCACCGCCGATTTTCTGCGTCGTCAGGAAGGCAAGAAAGCCTATGTGGTCGGTGAAGGCGCACTAATTCACGAATTGTATAAAGCAGGTTTTACCATTACCGACGTCAATCCCGATTTTGTGATTGTCGGCGAGACCCGCTCCTATAACTGGGACATGATGCATAAGGCGGCCTTCTTCGTCGCCAACGGCGCCCGTTTCATCGCCACCAACCCCGATACCCACGGTCGTGGTTTCTATCCGGCCTGCGGCGCGCTCTGTGCAGGTATTGAAAAAATCTCTGGTCGTAAGCCTTTTTACGTCGGTAAACCCAGCCCGTGGATTATCCGCGCCGCGTTAAACAAAATGCAGGCGCACTCGGAAGAGACCGTTATCGTCGGCGACAATCTGCGCACCGATATTCTGGCAGGATTCCAGGCCGGTCTGGAAACCATTCTGGTGCTCTCTGGCGTCTCAACGCTCAACGATATCGACGACATGCCGTTCAGACCAAGCTGGATTTATCCTTCCGTCGCCGAAATCGACGTTATCTGAAAACGTCCCCCTGCCTGATGGCGCTGCGCTTATCAGGCCTACAATATTGTTCTGTTCGAATCGTAGGCCTGATAAAAAACATCGTTTAATAAAATCGCCATAAAATTATCGATTCATCAATAAACACGCTCATTACGTAATCTTTTTTCATCATTCAACAACTGCCATTGCATTTTTTGCTTTCATCACGCCAAATCTCTTGCGAACCCTGCGGCTTTGCGGCATTTTCATAAACAAGCAAACACAAAAAAGCACCACGCAACGGGTTAATGGAGAAGGTTATGTGTTCTATTTTTGGCGTATTCGATATCAAAACAGACGCGGTTGAGCTGCGTAAAAAAGCCCTTGAGCTGTCACGTTTGATGCGCCATCGCGGCCCTGACTGGTCCGGTATTTACGCCTGCGATAACGCGATTCTGGCACACGAGCGTCTGTCTATTGTCGACGTCAACGCCGGTGCGCAGCCGCTGTACAACGAAAAGAAAACACATGTGCTGGCCGTTAACGGTGAAATTTATAACCACCAGGCATTACGCGCGGAATATGGCGACCGCTATCAGTTCCAGACCGGGTCTGACTGTGAAGTGATCCTCGCGCTGTACCAGGAAAAAGGGGTGGAATTTCTCGACGACTTACAGGGTATGTTCGCCTTTGCGCTGTACGACAGCGAACAGGATGCCTGGCTGATTGGTCGTGACCACATCGGGATCATCCCGCTTTATATGGGTCATGACGAGCACGGCAACTTTTATGTCGCCTCTGAAATGAAGGCGCTGGTGCCGGTCTGCCGCACGATTAAAGAATTCCCGGCAGGCAGCTACCTGTGGAGCAAAGACGGTGAGATTCGTCAGTATTACCAGCGCGACTGGTTCGAGTTCGACGCGGTAAAAGACAACGAAACGGACAAAAACGTGCTGCGCCAGGCGCTGGAAGAGTCCGTCAAAAGCCACCTGATGTCAGACGTGCCATACGGCGTATTGCTCTCGGGCGGCCTGGATTCCTCTATCATTTCCGCCATCACCAAGAAATTCGCCGCACGCCGCGTGGAAGATCAGGAACGTTCGGAAGCCTGGTGGCCTCAGTTGCACTCCTTTGCTGTCGGTCTGGAAGGCTCCCCGGATCTGAAAGCCGCGCAGGAAGTGGCAAACCATCTCGGCACCGTGCATCACGAAATTCACTTCACCGTGCAGGAAGGTCTGGATGCGATTCGCGACGTGATTTACCACATCGAAACTTACGATGTCACCACCATTCGCGCCTCGACGCCGATGTATTTAATGTCGCGTAAAATCAAAGCGATGGGAATCAAAATGGTGCTGTCCGGCGAAGGTTCCGATGAAGTGTTCGGCGGCTATCTCTACTTCCATAAAGCGCCAAACGCCAAAGAACTGCACGAAGAGACCGTGCGTAAGCTACAGGCGCTGCATATGTTTGACTGCGCTCGCGCCAACAAAGCGATGTCTGCCTGGGGCGTCGAAGCCCGCGTCCCGTTCCTGGATAAGAAATTCCTTGATGTGGCGATGCGCATCAACCCGGAAGACAAAATGTGCGGCAACGGCAAAATGGAGAAACATATCCTGCGTGAATGTTTTGAATCCTACCTGCCCGCAAGCGTGGCATGGCGTCAAAAAGAGCAGTTCTCTGACGGCGTCGGCTACAGCTGGATCGACACGCTGAAAGAGGTCGCGGCAGAGCAAATTTCCGACCAGCAACTGGAAACCGCCCGCTTCCGTTTCCCGTACAACACGCCATCTTCTAAAGAAGCGTACCTGTACCGTGAAATCTTCGAAGAGTTGTTCCCGGTACCCAGCGCGGCAGAATGTGTGCCAGGCGGCCCGTCCGTCGCCTGTTCTTCTGCGAAGGCCATCGAATGGGATGAGGCGTTCAAAACGATGGACGATCCATCAGGCCGCGCCGTCGGCGTACACCAGTCCGCTTATAAATAAGTTATCGTGTTAAAAAGAGTCCTGCGGGGCTCTTTTTTTACGCCGTTTTTTCACCGCAAAAAACGATTAATAACCAATAATTGCCGAATATTGCGTCACGCTGTTCGCAACCTAACCAAACAGTCACATTCCGGCCATTTTCAATGAAAAAGAGGTTGACGCTTCAAGGCTCAATACGCATAATGCGCCCCGCAACGCCGATAAGGTAACGCGAAAAAAGATGGCTACGTAGCTCAGTTGGTTAGAGCACATCACTCATAATGATGGGGTCACAGGTTCGAATCCCGTCGTAGCCACCATCTTTTTTGCGGGAGTGGCGAAATTGGTAGACGCACCAGATTTAGGTTCTGGCGCCGCAAGGTGTGCGAGTTCAAGTCTCGCCTCCCGCACCATTCACCAGTACGCGTTGCACGGATGGGGTATCGCCAAGCGGTAAGGCACCGGTTTTTGATACCGGCATTCCCTGGTTCGAATCCAGGTACCCCAGCCATATTTCTTCGAGTTTGCGGATTGCCGCGACGGTCATTGGGGTATCGCCAAGCGGTAAGGCACCGGTTTTTGATACCGGCATTCCCTGGTTCGAATCCAGGTACCCCAGCCATCGAAGAAAACAATCTGGCTACGTAGCTCAGTTGGTTAGAGCACATCACTCATAATGATGGGGTCACAGGTTCGAATCCCGTCGTAGCCACCAAATTCTTGGGGTATCGCCAAGCGGTAAGGCACCGGATTCTGATTCCGGCATTCCGAGGTTCGAATCCTCGTACCCCAGCCAAATTTGAAAGACGTTCGGATGACGAACGCAAAAACCCAATCATTGGGGTATCGCCAAGCGGTAAGGCACCGGATTCTGATTCCGGCATTCCGAGGTTCGAATCCTCGTACCCCAGCCACATTAAAAAAGCTCGCTTCGGCGAGCTTTTTGCTTTTCTGCCCGGCACTCCGGGCGGTGTAGGCCTGATAAGCGCAACGCTATCAGGCACAGAACATCCTACAACCCTAACGCATATTTCAGGGCCTGACGTTTCAACACGCCTGCGCGCTCTGCCGCCATCAATCCAATATTACGCATAATGCGCAGCGGCTGAAGATTATTGCTGAAACCGGCATAGAACAGATCCATCCCGCTTTGCATAATGAAGTTATCCGCCATGCGGCGCGTCTGATAGCGTTTCAGCACCTGGTGACTGGCCCAGACCTCGCCATGACTGCGGGCGCTGATCAACACATCCAGCAGCGCATCCACATCACGATACCCCAGGTTTACCCCCTGCCCGGCTAATGGATGAATGGTATGCGCCGCATCCCCCACCAGCGCCAGACCAGGCTGTACGTATTGCAACGCATGGCGGCGCGTCAGCGGAAAAGCGCCTGCCGCAACCGGTGTGACCGCCCCCAAACGCGACGGAAAATGTTGCATAATTTCCGCCTGCAACTGCGGCATACTCAGGTTCTGCAACTGGCGAATACGCGCCGGTGAGTCATACCACACCAACGATGCCCAGTTGTCGAACAACGGTAAAAAGGCCCGTGGACCGTCTGGCGTAAATTGCTGCCAGGTGCTGTCACCGGGCTCGCTCTCACACTGTACAGTAATCAGCATACAGGACTGAGCATACTGCCAGGCATGAATGCCAATCCCCGCCAGCTGTCGTACCTGCGAGTTCGCACCGTCAGCGCCGATCACCAGTTTTGCGGTAAGACGCTCGCCATCCGCCAGCTCCAGCTCATGTCGATCATTGTGGCGATGCAACGCAATCAGTGAAGCAGGCGCGCGCAGCGTCACTTTCGGGTGCGCATCCAGCGCCTGCCACAGCGCCTGTTGCAGCACGATATTCTCAACCATATAGCCAAGCAGCGGTAACTTAAGCTCAGCGGCGTCAAACACCACATGGGCGTTTTCCCACTCCCAGGTCTCCAGACGACGGTACGGATGGCTGCGCATCCCCTGCACCGCATCCCAGACATCCAGGCCTTTAAGCAGCGACACCGACGCCGCGCTGATCGCTGAAATACGCACATCAGGCTGGCTGTCGGCCACAAACGGCGCAGGCTCAGCATGTTCAATCACCGTGACGGTAAATCCATGCTGCGCCAGTCCCAGCGCCAGCGCGCCACCGACCATCCCCCCGCCAACAATGGCAATTTCCGTTGGTTGATTTGTCATGGTCACTCATCCTGTTACGTTGATAAGACAAGTTTACAGGATTTTTTACCTCTAAGGGCTGATAAGCGTCATACTGGTCACAACCGCGCCAAAGCATTACACTATGCGCCCTGCAATTCAGCCACTATTTCGCAAGAGCAAGTCGATGACCAAAAAACTCCATATTAAAACCTGGGGCTGTCAGATGAACGAGTACGATTCATCGAAGATGGCCGATCTGCTGGATGCTACCCACGGGTATCAACTGACCGAGGTCGCGGAAGAAGCGGATGTGCTGCTGCTGAATACCTGCTCAATCCGCGAGAAGGCTCAGGAAAAAGTCTTCCATCAATTAGGCCGCTGGAAACTCTTAAAAGAGAAGAACCCGGATCTGATTATCGGCGTCGGCGGTTGCGTGGCCTCCCAGGAAGGCGACCATATCCGTCAGCGTGCGCACTATGTCGATATTATTTTTGGCCCGCAAACGCTGCACCGCTTACCGGAAATGATCAACTCCGTTCGTGGCGACCGCAGCCCGGTGGTGGACATCAGCTTCCCGGAAATCGAGAAGTTCGACCGCCTGCCGGAACCGCGTGCGGAAGGCCCGACCGCGTTTGTCTCCATCATGGAAGGGTGTAATAAATACTGCACGTACTGTGTGGTGCCGTATACCCGTGGTGAAGAGGTCAGCCGTCCGTCTGACGACATCCTGTTTGAGATCGCCCAGCTTGCCGCTCAGGGCGTGCGTGAAGTCAACCTGCTCGGTCAGAACGTTAACGCCTGGCGCGGTGAAAACTACGACGGCACCACCGGCTCCTTTGCCGACCTGCTGCGTCTGGTTGCCGCCATCGACGGGATCGATCGCATCCGCTTCACCACCAGCCACCCGATCGAGTTCACCGATGACATCATCGAAGTTTACCGTGATACGCCGGAACTGGTGAGCTTCCTGCACCTGCCGGTACAGAGCGGCGCGGATCGCGTACTGAATCTGATGGGGCGTACCCACACGGCGCTGGAGTACAAAGCGATCATCCGTAAACTGCGCGCGGCGCGCCCGGATATTCAAATCAGCTCGGACTTCATCGTTGGCTTCCCTGGCGAAACGACTCAGGACTTCGAACAGACCATGAAGCTGATTGCCGACGTCAATTTCGACATGAGCTACAGCTTTATCTTCTCGGCGCGTCCGGGAACACCGGCGGCCGATATGGTTGACGATGTGCCGGAAGAAGAGAAAAAGCAGCGTCTGTATATTCTACAGGAGCGTATTAACCAGCAGGCGATGGCCTGGAGCCGTCGGATGCTCGGCACCGTCCAGCGTATTCTGGTGGAAGGCACCTCGCGTAAGAGCATTATGGAACTGTCAGGCCGTACCGAAAATAACCGCGTGGTGAACTTTGAAGGCACCCCGGAGATGATCGGTAAGTTTGTGGATGTGGAAATCACCGATGTCTACACCAACTCTCTGCGCGGCAAGGTTGTACGTACCGAAGATGAGATGGGGCTGCGCGTGGCTGAAACGCCGGAGTCAGTCATTGCCCGTACCCGTAAAGAAAACGAGATTGGCGTCGGTTTTTACCAGCCTTAATCCTGCTGAAAAGCGAAAAAATGCCCGATGGCGCTGCACTTATCGGGCCTACGGCACAATATGGTTCGTAGGCCGGATAAGGCACCTGTGCCGCCATCCGGCAAATAACAGGCAGACCTTGTAATTCCCCCCTACGCCCCCATCTTCATTGCAATGCTTGCGCCTTTATCCTGTGGCGTGAATAATTTCCTTATCTGCCGGTGAATTTTCATTTTCCGGCGACTCAGGCATAAGAGGAACAGTTTGAACATAGACACTCGCGAAATTACCCTTGAGCCCGCAGACAACGCCCGTCTGTTGAGCCTTTGCGGCCCGTTTGACGACAACATCAAACAACTGGAACGCCGTCTCGGCATCGAGATCAACCGTCGTGACAATCACTTTAAGCTGACCGGTCGCCCGATTTGCGTCACCGCCGCGGTAGATATCCTGCGCAGCCTGTACGTCGATACCGCCCCGATGCGCGGTCAGATTCAGGACATCGAGCCGGAACAAATCCACCTTGCGATTAAAGAAGCGCGCGTGCTGGAACAAAGCGCGGAGAGCGTTCCTGACTATGGCAAGGCGATAAATATTAAAACCAAGCGTGGCGTGATTAAGCCGCGCACGCCGAATCAGGCGCAGTACATCGCCAACATTCTCGATCACGACATTACTTTCGGCGTTGGCCCTGCCGGTACGGGGAAAACCTACCTCGCCGTTGCCGCCGCCGTGGACGCTCTTGAGCGTCAGGAAATTCGTCGTATTCTGCTAACCCGTCCGGCAGTGGAAGCCGGGGAAAAACTGGGCTTTCTGCCAGGCGATCTGAGCCAGAAGGTAGACCCGTATCTTCGCCCGCTGTACGACGCGCTGTTTGAGATGCTCGGCTTCGAGAAAGTAGAAAAGCTGATTGAGCGCAACGTCATTGAAGTCGCGCCGCTGGCCTATATGCGCGGTCGTACGCTGAACGACGCCTTTATTATTCTCGATGAGAGCCAGAACACCACCATCGAACAGATGAAGATGTTCCTGACGCGTATCGGCTTTAATTCGAAAGCGGTTATTACCGGCGACGTCACGCAGATTGACCTGCCGCGCAACACGAAGTCTGGCCTGCGCCATGCGATAGAAGTGCTGGCGGAAGTCGAAGAGATCAGCTTTAACTTCTTCCACAGCGAAGACGTGGTGCGCCATCCGGTGGTTGCCCGTATCGTTAACGCCTATGAAGCCTGGGAAGAAGCGGAGCAAAAACGCAAGGCAGCGCTGGCGGCAGAACGTAAGCGTGAAGCGCAGGAGCAGGAACAAAAATGAGTCAGGTGATCCTCGATTTACAACTGGCATGTGAAGACCATTCCGGCCTGCCGGAAGAGAGCCAGTTTCAGACGTGGCTGAATGCGGTGATCCCACAGTTTCAGGAAGAATCAGAAGTGACGATTCGCCTGGTGGATGAAGCCGAAAGCCACGATCTTAACCTGACCTACCGCGGGAAAGATAAGCCAACCAACGTGCTCTCTTTCCCGTTTGAAGCGCCGCCAGGTATGGAGATGCCGCTGCTGGGCGATCTGATCATCTGCCGCCAGGTGGTGGAGCAAGAAGCGAAAGAACAAGATAAGCCGCTGGAGGCTCACTGGGCGCATATGGTCGTGCACGGCAGCTTGCATTTGCTGGGCTACGACCATATCGAAGATGATGAAGCGGAAGAGATGGAAGCCCTCGAAACAGAGATTATGCTTGCTCTGGGCTATGAGGATCCGTACATTTCCGAGAAAGACTAAGTACGATGAACAAACATGCCGTCAGCCGTTAAGTATATGCATGACGAGCGACCTATTAACCAACATGAGAACCCATACGACGCCATGAGCGACGACAATTCACACAGTAGTGACACGTTAAACAGCAAAAAGGGATTTTTTTCCCTGTTACTGAGCCAACTTTTCCACGGTGAACCCAAAAACCGTGACGAACTGTTGGCGCTGATCCGTGATTCCGGGCAGAACGACCTTATCGATGAAGATACGCGCGATATGCTCGAAGGGGTGATGGACATTGCGGACCAGCGCGTTCGCGACATCATGATCCCCCGCTCCCAGATGATTACCCTGAAACGCAACCAGACGCTGGATGAGTGCCTTGATGTCATCATTGAGTCAGCACACTCGCGTTTCCCGGTCATCAGCGAAGACAAAGATCACATTGAAGGGATTCTGATGGCGAAGGATCTGCTGCCGTTTATGCGCAGCGATGCCGAAGCCTTCAGCATGGAAAAAGTGTTACGCCAGGCCGTTGTTGTCCCGGAGAGTAAGCGCGTTGACCGCATGCTCAAAGAGTTCCGCTCCCAGCGTTACCATATGGCGATCGTTATCGACGAGTTTGGCGGGGTGTCGGGTCTGGTGACCATTGAAGACATTCTCGAACTGATCGTGGGTGAAATTGAAGACGAGTATGATGAAGAAGACGATATCGACTTCCGTCAGCTCAGTCGCCACACCTGGACCATTCGCGCTCTCGCACCGATTGAAGACTTCAACGAAGCCTTCGGCACCAGCTTCAGCGATGAAGAGGTCGATACCATTGGCGGTCTGGTGATGCAGGCGTTCGGTCATCTGCCTGCGCGCGGTGAGACCATTGACATTGATGGTTACCAGTTCAAAGTCGCTATGGCCGACAGCCGTCGTATTATTCAGGTTCATGTCAGAATACCGGATGACTCGCCCCAGCCTAAACTGGACGAATAAAACCAAAAGTGGACTAAAGACTAAATGGCATTTGCCTCACTGATTGAACGCCAGCGCATTCGCCTGCTGCTGGCGTTATTGTTCGGCGCCTGCGGAACGCTGGCTTTTTCTCCGTATGACGTCTGGCCCGCCGCGCTTATCTCGCTTATGGGCCTACAGGCGTTAACCTTACACCGTCGCCCGCTCCAGTCGGCTGCTATCGGCTACTTCTGGGGGCTGGGACTCTTTGGCTCCGGCATCAACTGGGTCTACGTCAGTATCGCGCAGTTCGGCGGTATGCCCGGCCCGATAAACGTCTTCCTTGTGGTGCTGCTTGCCGCATACCTTTCTCTCTACACGGGCCTGTTTGCCGGTATTCTGTCGCGTCTGTGGCCGAAAACCACCTGGCTGCGCGTGGCGATCGCCGCCCCCGTAGTCTGGCAAATCACCGAGTTTCTGCGTGGCTGGGTACTGACTGGCTTCCCGTGGCTACAGTTCGGCTATAGCCAGATTGACGGCCCGCTGAAGGGGCTGGCGCCGGTGATGGGCGTTGAGGCCATCAACTTCCTGCTGATGATGGTCAGCGGCCTGCTGGTGCTGGCGGCAGTTACCCGCAACTGGCGTCCTCTGGTCGCCGCGCTGGTGTTATTTGCCCTGCCCTTCCCGCTGCGTTACATCCAGTGGTATACGCTGGAGCCGGAAAAAACAACGCAGGTCTCGCTGGTTCAGGGCGACATTCCCCAATCACTGAAGTGGGATGAGAGTCAGCTTATCAATACGCTGAAAATCTATCTCGACGCCACCCAGCCGGAAATGGGTAAATCGCAACTGATTATCTGGCCAGAGTCCGCCATTCCCGATCTGGAGATTAATCAGCAGCGTTTTCTGGGCATGATGGACGATCTGCTGAAATCCAAAAACAGCACGTTGATTACCGGCATCGTCGATGCGCGTCTGAACAAGCAGAACCGCTACGACACCTACAACACGATTATCACGCTGGGTAAAGACAGCCCGTACAGCTACGATTCCAGCAATCGCTACAACAAAAACCACCTGGTGCCGTTTGGCGAGTTCGTGCCGCTGGAGTCGATTCTGCGCCCGTTAGCGCCGTTCTTTGACCTGCCGATGTCCTCATTCAGCCGTGGGCCGTACATACAGCCACAGCTGCATGCGCATGGCTTTAAACTGACGGCGGCGATTTGCTACGAAATCATTCTGGGTGAACAGGTTCGGGACAATTTCCGCCCGGACACTGACTATCTGCTGACCATCTCTAACGACGCCTGGTTCGGAAAATCTATCGGCCCGTGGCAGCACTTCCAGATGGCGAGAATGCGTTCTCTGGAGCTGGCGCGCCCGCTGTTGCGCAGCACCAACAACGGCATTACGGCAGTCATTGGCCCGCAAGGTGAAATTCAGGCGATGATCCCGCAGTTTACCCGCGACGTGTTGACCACCCACGTTACGCCAACCCGTGGTTTAACGCCTTATGCCCGTACCGGCAACTGGCCGTTATGGTTGCTCACCGCGCTGATGGGCTTTGGCGCCGTGGTGATGAGCCTGCGTCAGCGTCGTAAATAATCTCCCTTATTACCGGGTAAGACGCGATGCGTCTTACCCGGCCTGGCTATATCCCTCCATTCTGGCACGCCTATTGCTTTGTTAAACAAGGTAAACCTTGTTTTGGCTATATGTGCAACCTGGTCGCACCAATATCGATCATCGGTAGCACCCAAACAGTGCAATGAAAGATTTTTGCCTCTAAACGGTGCGGCGCACTTCGCAAAAATAAACAATAAAGCAGCAAAATCTTTACATTCAGCCAAACTAAATGTTAACAAACACGCATAACACTGCACGCTCAAGTTGCAGACGATAACAACACAAACACTCACAATGGGTATCAATGCGTCGATGGCGCAGACGATAAAGGAGTTGGATATGCAATTACGTAAGCTAGCCACAGCAATGCTGGTCATGGGAATGTCTGCCGGCCTGGCACACGCGGAAGACGCCGCGCCGGCGGCGGGCAGTACGCTGGATAAAATCGCGAAGAATGGCATTATCGTCGTCGGCCACCGCGAGTCCTCCGTGCCGTTCTCTTACTACGACAACCAGCAAAAAGTGGTCGGTTATTCACAGGACTACTCCAACGCCATCGTTGAAGCCGTGAAGAAAAAGCTTAACAAACCTGACATGCAGGTGAAGTTGATCCCAATTACCTCCCAGAACCGTATTCCGCTGTTGCAGAACGGAACCTTCGACTTTGAATGTGGCTCCACCACCAACAACGTCGAACGCCAGAAACAAGCTGCGTTCTCTGACACCATTTTCATCGTCGGTACGCGTCTGCTGGCGAAAAAAGACGGCGATATTAAAGACTTCCCGGACCTGAAAGGAAAAGCGGTCGTGGTCACCTCCGGTACCACCTCTGAAATTCTGCTGCACAAGCTGAATGAAGAACAAAAAATGAATATGCGCATTATCAGCGCGAAAGACCACGGCGACTCCTTCCGTACGCTGGAAAGCGGTCGTGCCGTCGCCTTTATGATGGATGATGCCCTGCTGGCGGGTGAACGCGCGAAAGCCAAAAAACCAGACAACTGGGAGATCGTCGGTAAGCCGCAATCTCAGGAAGCCTACGGCTGTATGCTGCGTAAAAACGATCCTGAGTTTAAAACGCTGGTAGATGACACGATTGCCCAGGTGCAGACCTCAGGCGAAGCGGAAAAATGGTTTGATAAGTGGTTTAAAAACCCAATCCCGCCGAAAAACCTGAACATGAATTTCGAACTGTCCGACGAGATGAAGGCGCTGTTCAAAGAACCGAATGACAAAGCACTTAACTAACTAAAATAAATGGGGCGGGATCTCCTTGCCCTCTCGATTGTCATTCAGCACGGACAGACTATAAGCCTGATGGTCGTTCCCCATCAGGCCTGAAAACCGCAAAACGCTGGATAACAATCTTCGAGGGTAGCGCTGCTACCCTTTTTTTTCTGGAGTAGATTTATGTCAATAGACTGGAACTGGGGGATTTTTTTACAACAAGCCCCGTTCGGCAACACCACGTATCTCGGCTGGCTCTGGAGCGGCTTCCAGGTCACCGTCGCGTTATCCATCACCGCCTGGATTATTGCTTTCCTCGTCGGCTCGTTATTCGGCATTTTACGTACTGTACCTAACCGCTTCCTCTCAGGAATGGGGACGCTTTACGTGGAACTGTTTCGTAACGTCCCGCTGATTGTTCAGTTCTTTACCTGGTATCTGGTCGTGCCTGAGCTGTTGCCGGAAAATATCGGCATGTGGTTTAAGGCGGAACTGGACCCGAACATTCAATTTTTCCTCTCATCAATGATCTGTCTGGGGCTGTTTACCGCTGCGCGCGTCTGCGAGCAGGTACGCGCCGCAATTCAGTCGCTGCCTCGCGGGCAGAAAAACGCTGCGCTGGCGATGGGGCTGACGCTGCCTCAGGCTTATCGCTATGTTCTGCTACCGAACGCCTATCGGGTGATTGTCCCGCCGATGACCTCGGAAATGATGAACCTGGTGAAAAACTCCGCCATCGCATCGACCATTGGTCTGGTGGATATGGCGGCGCAGGCGGGCAAGCTGCTGGATTACTCCGCCCACGCCTGGGAGTCGTTCACCGCGATTACGCTGGCCTACGTGCTGATTAATGCCGTCATTATGCTGGTGATGAATCTGGTGGAACGTAAAGTCCGCCTGCCTGGCAATATGGGAGGCAAATAATGTACGAGTTTGACTGGAGTTCGATCGTTCCTTCCATGCCGTATTTGCTGGCCGGGCTGGTGATCACCCTGAAAATTACCGTCACCGCCGTGGTGATCGGGATTCTCTGGGGCACCATTCTGGCGGTAATGCGTCTTTCAAGTTTCGCCCCTGTCGCCTGGTTTGCGAAAGCTTACGTCAACGTTTTCCGCTCCATCCCGCTGGTGATGGTGCTGCTATGGTTCTACCTGATTGTGCCGGGGCTGTTGCAGGACGTACTGGGTATTTCGCCCAAAACGGATATTCGCCTGATTTCAGCGATGGTCGCGTTTTCCATGTTTGAGGCGGCGTATTACTCGGAGATTATCCGTGCGGGTATTCAGAGCATTTCACGCGGGCAGTCCAGCGCTGCGCTGGCGCTGGGGATGACCCACTGGCAGTCGATGAAGCTCATCATCCTGCCGCAGGCGTTCCGTGCGATGGTGCCGCTGCTGCTTACCCAGGGTATCGTACTGTTCCAGGATACCTCCCTGGTTTACGTGTTAAGCCTCGCGGATTTCTTCCGCACCGCCACCACCATTGGCGAGCGTGATGGTACGCAGGTCGAAATGATCCTGTTTGCCGGTGCCGTCTACTTTGTTATCAGCCTGAGCGCGTCGTTGTTGGTCAGCTATTTGAAGAAAAGGACAGTTTAATGATTACCCTGAAAAATGTTTCTAAATGGTATGGTCACTTTCAGGTGCTGACCGACTGCTCCACGGAAGTGAAAAAAGGTGAAGTGGTGGTGGTCTGCGGCCCGTCGGGTTCCGGTAAATCGACCCTGATCAAAACGGTGAACGGACTGGAACCGGTGCAACAGGGTGAAATCACCGTTGACGGCACCAAAGTGAATGACAAAAAAACGGATCTGGCGAAGCTCCGCTCGCGGGTCGGAATGGTGTTCCAGCACTTTGAACTGTTCCCGCATCTGTCGATCATTGAAAACCTGACGCTGGCGCAGGTGAAAGTGCTCAAACGCGGCAAAGCGCCCGCCCGTGAAAAAGCGCAGAAGTTGCTTGAGCGCGTAGGACTCTCGGCCCATGCCAATAAGTTCCCGGCGCAGCTTTCCGGCGGGCAGCAACAGCGTGTGGCAATCGCGCGCGCGCTGTGCATGGACCCTATCGCTATGCTGTTTGATGAACCGACATCCGCACTCGATCCTGAAATGATCAACGAAGTGCTGGACGTTATGGTCGAGCTGGCCAACGAAGGGATGACCATGATGGTCGTCACTCACGAAATGGGCTTTGCCCGTAAGGTGGCCAATCGGGTGATCTTTATGGACGAAGGGAAAATTGTCGAAGACTCACCGAAAGAGGAGTTCTTCGCCAACCCGAAATCGGACCGCGCCAAAGACTTCCTGGCGAAAATCCTGCATTAATCCTCCCGGCGCGCACGACAGAGTGCGCGCCATATCACGCTTTATCTCTTCATATCTCGAATCGCACTCATCCCGGCGTTACCCTTGTCACAAAGTACCACTTACAAGGAGCAACAATGGCACTTCCAGTCCTTTTTGATTGCGATCCAGGTCATGACGACGCCATCGCAATTGTTCTCGCCCTCGCATCGCCTGAACTGGATGTGAAAGCGATCACCTCTTCCGCCGGTAACCAGACGCCTGACAAAACGCTGCGTAACGTATTGCGTATGCTGACGCTACTGGGGCGTACCGATATTCCTGTCGCGGGCGGCGCGATAAAACCGCTGATGCGCGATCTGATCATCGCCGATAACGTACACGGCGAAAGTGGACTGGACGGCCCGGCGCTGCCGGAGCCGTCATTTGCGCCGCAGACCTGCACCGCCGTTGAGCTGATGGCGAAAACCCTGCGCGAAAGCCCGGAACCGGTAATCATCGTCGCCACCGGGCCGCAAACCAACGTCGCCTTGCTGCTGAACAGCCATCCAGAATTGCACCGTAAAATCGCCCGTATTGTGATCATGGGCGGCGCGATGGGATTAGGTAACTGGATGCCAGCGGCAGAATTCAATATTTACGTCGACCCCGAAGCGGCAGAGATTGTCTTCCAGTCAGGGATTCCCGTGGTGATGGCCGGGCTGGACGTAACGCACAAAGCGCAGATTCATGCTGAAGATACCGAGCGTTTCCGGGCGACAGGCAATCCTGTTTCCACGATCGTGGCGGAGCTGCTGGATTTCTTCCTCGAATATCACAAAGACGAAAAGTGGGGCTTTACCGGCGCGCCGTTACATGACCCTTGCACCATCGCCTGGCTGCTAAAACCCGAGCTTTTCACCACCGTTGAACGTTGGGTCGGCGTGGAGACTCAGGGGAAATACACCCAGGGAATGACGGTCGTGGATTATTACTTCCTGACGGGCAATAAACCGAATGCGACGGTCATGGTCGATATCGACCGGCAGGGCTTTGTGGATTTGCTGGCGGAGAGGCTGGCGTTCTACGCATCATAACCAGCCGGATGGCGCTAACGCTTATCCGGCCTACATCAGCGTACAATTTGTAGGCCGGATAAGACGCTTCGCGTCGCCATCCGGCACTGCCGATTACGGCTCAAACGGTCTGCGCTGGAACTGGTCGTGGCCGCATTTCGGGCACAGCGGCAGTACATCCGGCGTATACACCGCTAAATGGTAATGACACTTCTCGCACACAAGGTTGCCTAAGCCGACCACCTCGCCGCTGTGGTAGACCCCGTGGTGATTGAGATCCTGGAACACTTCGCGCCACTCCAGTTGCGTTTTGTCGGTGATGTCCGCCAGCTCCTGCCAGAGGCTCTCTTTAATCACCCGCATAAAGACGCTGTCGCTCTCCTCTTCCTGGCTCTCCTCGTAGCTCATGGCGAACTCTTCCAGGTCGCGTCTGACGGCGCGCGTCAGTTCGTCCACCTCGATTCGCGTTAACTCCCCTGCTTTCATTACGCTCTGACGCGCCTGTTCCACCAGCGCGTCAATATCGCGTTCGCCATTACGCAGGCGTTCGCTTAATGACGTCACCAGTTCACGGTAATATTGAGCAACCTTGTTCATCGCTTCGCCTCCTGGGTCGTTAACTGTCTATAATAATAGACGTTATTTACGCCGCGCTTTGCAAGACCGCCCACAGACTGTGTAAATTCATGCAAGGATTAGCATGGCGGGAATTCAATGCAGAATGCGCGAAAGGCTGTTTTGGCGCGGGCGTTTGGGCTATGCTATGCGGATCTGAAACACCACATCTAACGCTACGTTTGTAGCCGTAATGAAAACAGGACCACTGGCTGCCATGCAAGAGCAATACCGCCCGGAAGAGATAGAATCAAAAGTCCAGCAACACTGGGACGAGAAGCGCACCTTTGAAGTAACCGAAGACGAGAGCAAAGAGAAGTATTACTGCCTGTCGATGCTTCCCTATCCTTCTGGTCGACTACACATGGGCCATGTGCGTAACTACACCATCGGTGATGTGATTGCCCGCTACCAGCGCATGCTGGGTAAAAACGTTCTACAGCCCATCGGCTGGGATGCATTCGGTCTGCCTGCTGAAGGCGCGGCGGTGAAAAACAACACGGCGCCGGCACCGTGGACCTATGACAACATCGCCTACATGAAAAACCAGCTCAAAATGCTGGGCTTCGGCTATGACTGGAGCCGCGAGCTGGCGACCTGCACCCCGGAATACTACCGCTGGGAGCAAAAATTCTTCACCGAACTGTATAAAAAAGGCCTGGTGTACAAAAAGACCTCTGCGGTGAACTGGTGCCCGAACGACCAGACCGTACTGGCGAACGAGCAGGTTATCGACGGCTGCTGCTGGCGCTGCGACACCAAAGTTGAGCGTAAAGAGATCCCGCAGTGGTTCATTAAGATCACCGCCTACGCTGACGAACTGCTGAACGATCTGGATAAACTGGATCACTGGCCAGACACCGTTAAAACCATGCAGCGCAACTGGATCGGCCGTTCTGAAGGCGTCGAGATCACTTTTGACGTGAACGGCTACGACAATACGCTGACGGTGTACACCACGCGTCCAGACACGTTCATGGGCGCCACTTACCTGGCGGTTGCCGCAGGTCACCCGCTGGCGCAGAAAGCGGCTGCCAACAACCCGGAACTGGCTGCCTTTATCGACGAATGCCGCAACACCAAAGTGGCGGAAGCCGATATGGCGACGATGGAGAAAAAAGGCGTCGACACCGGTTTTAAAGCCATTCACCCGCTGACCGGCGAAGCGATCCCGGTATGGGCCGCCAACTTCGTGCTGATGGAGTACGGTACTGGTGCGGTCATGGCCGTTCCGGGCCACGATCAGCGCGACTACGAATTTGCCACCAAATATGGCCTGACCATCAAGCCGGTTATCCTGGCGGCTGACGGCTCTGAACCGGATCTGTCCGAGCAGGCGCTGACCGAGAAAGGCGTACTGTTTAACTCCGGCGAATTTAACGGTCTGGGCTTTGAAGACGCCTTCAACGCGATTGCCGATAAACTGGCGGCAAAAGGCGTCGGCGAGCGTAAAGTCAACTACCGTCTGCGCGACTGGGGCGTTTCCCGTCAGCGTTACTGGGGCGCGCCGATTCCGATGGTGACTCTGGAAGACGGCACCGTTCTGCCGACCCCGGAAGATCAACTGCCGGTCATCCTGCCGGAAGATGTCGTCATGGACGGCATCACCAGCCCGATCAAAGCCGATCCTGAGTGGGCGAAAACCACCGTTAACGGTCAGCCTGCGCTGCGTGAAACCGACACCTTTGACACCTTTATGGAGTCCTCCTGGTACTACGCGCGCTACACCTGCCCGCAGTACAACGAAGGGATGCTGGACCCGGAAGCAGCAAACTACTGGCTGCCGGTCGATATCTACATCGGCGGTATTGAACACGCGATCATGCACCTGCTCTACTTCCGCTTCTTCCACAAGCTGATGCGCGACGCGGGCATGGTGAACTCTGACGAACCGGCGAAACAGCTACTGTGCCAGGGTATGGTGCTGGCAGACGCGTTCTACTATGTAGGCGAAAACGGCGAGCGTAACTGGGTCTCCCCGGTTGATGCCATCGTTGAGCGCGACGAGAAAGGCCGCATCGTTAAGGCGAAAGATGCGGCGGGCCATGAGCTGGTGTACACCGGCATGAGCAAGATGTCCAAGTCCAAAAACAACGGCATCGACCCGCAGGTAATGGTTGAGCGTTACGGCGCGGACACCGTGCGTCTGTTCATGATGTTTGCTTCCCCGGCCGATATGACGCTGGAATGGCAGGAATCTGGCGTGGAAGGGGCAAACCGCTTCCTGAAACGCGTCTGGAAACTGGTCTATGAACACACCGCGAAAGGCGAGGTTGCGGCACTGAACGTTGATGCGCTGAGCGAAGATCAGAAAGCGCTGCGTCGCGACGTCCACAAAACCATCGCGAAAGTGACCGATGATATCGGCCGCCGTCAGACCTTCAACACCGCGATTGCCGCAATTATGGAGCTGATGAACAAACTGGCGAAAGCGCCGCAGGAAGGCGAGCAGGATCGCGCCCTGATGCAGGAAGCGCTGCTGGCTGTCGTGCGTATGCTCAACCCGTTCACCCCACATGCCTGCTTCACGCTGTGGGAAGCGCTGAAAGGCGAAGGCGATATCGATAACGCGCCGTGGCCGGTCGCTGACGACAAAGCAATGGTAGAAGACTCTACGTTGGTTGTGGTTCAGGTGAACGGTAAAGTCCGTGGCAAAATCACCGTACCGGTGAACGCCACTGAAGAACAGGTTCGTGAACGTGCAGGCCAGGAACATTTGGTCGCAAAATATCTTGATGGCGTTACCGTGCGTAAAGTGATTTACGTTCCGGGTAAACTCCTCAATTTGGTCGTTGGCTAAGCGCGGGAGGAAGCGTGCGACATCTGACAACATTGTTGTTATCCCTGGCGGTGCTGGTCACCGCCGGGTGCGGCTGGCATCTGCGTAGCACTACGCAGGTGCCCAGCACGATGAAAACTATGATTCTTGATACAAGCGATCCGAATGGACCATTAAGCCGGGCGGTACGTAACCAACTGCGTCTTAACAATATTGAATTGCTTGAAAAAGATACAACGCGCCAGGATGTTCCGTCACTGCGCCTTGGCCGGACCAGTATCTCTAAAGATACCGCCTCCGTGTTCCAGGATGGCCGTACGGCGGAATACCAGATGGTCATGAGCGTCAGTGCAAGCGTTCTGATCCCGGGTCATGATATTTATCCGATCAGCACGAAAGTGTACCGTTCATTCTTTGATAACCCGCAAACCGCGCTGGCGAAGGATAATGAACAGGATATGATCATCAAAGAGATGTATGACAAAGCAGCCGAACAGTTGATTCGCAAGCTGCCGAGTATCCATGTCGCTGATGCTCAGTCATCCCAGGAAAACGCGGACGCCGCTGAAAACACCACGGCGACGCCAGCATCTTCCCCGGCACGCGTGTCCACCACGCTGGGTAACTGATGATCCGGTTGTACCCTGAACAACTCCGCGCACAGCTCAATGAAGGGCTGCGCGCGGCGTATTTGCTCCTGGGCAACGACCCTCTCTTGTTGCAGGAAAGCCAGGACGCTATTCGTCTGACGGCCGCTGCGCAAGGGTTCGAAGAACACCACGCCTTTACGATCGACACCAGCACCGACTGGGGAACTCTGTTCTCACAGTGTCAGGCAATGAGCCTGTTTGCCAGCCGTCAAACGCTGCTGTTGTTGCTACCGGAAAATGGCCCGAATGCGGCGATCAATGAACAGCTCGCAACGCTCAGCGGTTTGCTGCATGACGACCTGCTGCTGATCGTGCGCGGAAACAAGCTCACCAAAGCCCAGGAAAACGCCGCCTGGTATACCTCGCTGGCGGGCACTGGCGTGCAGGTAAGCTGTCAGACGCCGGAGCAGGCGCAGCTACCGCGCTGGGTTGCCGCCAGAGCAAAGCAGAATAATTTGCAACTGGATGACGCCGCGAATCAGCTGCTGTGTTATTGCTACGAAGGCAACCTGCTGGCGCTGGCGCAGGCGCTGGAGCGGCTTTCACTCCTCTGGCCTGACGGTAAGCTCACGCTTCCACGCGTAGAGCAGGCCGTCAACGACGCGGCGCACTTTACGCCATACCATTGGGTGGATGCGTTATTGATGGGCAAAAGCAAACGCGCCCTGCACATTTTGCAGCAACTGCGCCTTGAGGGCAGTGAGCCCGTGATCCTGCTGCGCACCCTGCAACGCGAATTACTGATGCTGGTTAACCTTAAACGGCAATCCGCCCATACGCCTCTGCGCACGCTGTTTGATAAACATCGGGTATGGCAAAATCGTCGCGGCATGATTGGCGATGCGTTGAATCGGCTCCAGCAGACCCAGCTTCGCCAGGCAGTGCAACTGTTGACGCGGACGGAAATTACGCTAAAACAAGATTATGGACAGTCAGTGTGGGCTAAGCTGGAGGGGCTTTCTCTTCTTCTCTGCCACAAAGCGCTGGCAGATGTTTTTATTGATGGTTGATATGAAATCGTTACAGGCTCTGTTCGGCGGCACCTTTGATCCCGTGCATTATGGTCATCTCAAGCCCGTGGAAACGCTGGCCAATCTGATTGGCCTGTCGCGGGTGATTATCATGCCCAATAACGTACCGCCTCATCGTCCACAGCCTGAAGCGTCCAGCGCACAGCGTAAATATATGCTTGAGCTGGCTATCGCCGACAAACCGCTGTTTATCCTGGATGAACGCGAACTCAAACGCGATACCGCCTCTTACACCGCGCAAACGCTGAAAGAGTGGCGGGAAGAACAAGGCCCGGACGCGCCGCTGGCGTTTATCATCGGCCAGGACTCCTTACTGACGTTCCCGACCTGGCATGACTATGAAACCATTCTTGACAATACTCACCTGATCGTTTGCCGACGCCCCGGCTACCCGCTTGAGATGGTGAAAGAGCAGCATCAGCAGTGGCTGGAGCGCCATTTAACCCATACGCCGGACGATCTGCACGCGCTCCCGGCGGGTAAAATTTATCTGGCTGAAACGCCCTGGTTCAATATCTCCGCCACCCTTATCCGCGAGCGGCTGGAGAAAGGCGAACCGTGCGACGATCTCATGCCGGAATCCGTCCTGAACTACATCAACCAGCAAGGGTTGTATCGGTAAATACTTCCGCCAGCGCCGTCAGCAGACGGCGGTTCTCTTCCTGACTGCGAATCGCCACCCGGTAATAACGCGCGTCAAGCCCCGGATAGTTAGCACAGCTGCGGATCAGAATGTGCTTCTCCAGCAAGGCGCGTTGCAAATCCAGACCTTCCCGCTCACAGCGTAATAAAAGATAATTCGCCCGACCAGGATAAACTGTTAGCCCAGGAAACGCATGTAACCGCTGACGGAAGCGTTGCCCCTCCTCCGCCAGCCACTGCCAGGTCGCCTGGTGATAGGCGGCATCCTGCAAGATAACCTCTCCGGCCAGCGCCGCAAACGCGTTGATTGACCAGGGCATCTGTTGCGCTCTCATTTGCGCGACCGCCTGCTCGTCGCTGTTCACCAGATAGCCCAGCCGCAGCCCCGGAATGGCGTAAAATTTGGTGAGTGAACGCAGCACCCAGATATGCGGGTTGCCCTGCAACAGCGGAATAAAGCCCTCTTCACCCGGAATAAAATCGATAAACGCCTCATCCAGGATCAGCGCGATCCCCTGCGTCTTACAGCGTTCCGCAATAGCCAGTAACAGTTCGCGGGCAGGCAGGAGTCCGGTTGGATTATTTGGCGTACAGAGAAACAGGCAATCCAGATCCGGGGTCAGCGCATTCAGAATAGCATCCGTGAGTTGCCAGCCATCGGCTTCGCGAAGCGCAAATTCATGTATCTCACACGCGCCCCACTGTAGCGCACGGCGATACTCGGCAAAGCCCGGCGTGACGATCATGGCATGACGCGGCTTCAGCCCGTGAACCAGCGTGAAGATGGATTCCGTCTCGCCATTTCCGGCCAGGAGCCATGACGCGGGGATCTGATGGTGCTGCGCCAGCGCCTGGTGCAAATGCTGATAATCCACATCAGGATACCGCTCCGCGCAGGTAAGATTGTCGATAAGCGCGCGTTTTAAGCGCCCTGGCATACCCAGAGGATTAATATTTGCGCTAAAATCCAGCAACTGTTCAGGCGAGATGCCCAACAATGCGGCGGCTTCCCGGGTGTTACCGCCATGCGCACTCTTCAGTAAAGGCATCTTGCCTCCGATAAAAAGTCTATTTTAGTGAAAAAGCGCTGCGCAATCAGGGTGAATATCATATTTTGCGCGAATACGTATCACGAGGAAAAACATGCGACTCTGGTTAGTTCGTCATGGGGAAACCGAAGCCAATGTAGCCGGATTATACAGCGGCCACGCCCCCACTCCGCTGACAGAAAAAGGGATATCCCAGGCGCAAACGCTGAATAATCTGCTGCGCAATGTCCCCTTCGACAACGTATTCTGTAGCGAACTGGAACGCGCCCGCCACACGGCGCGGCTGGTGCTTCACGACCGCGACGTACCGCAGCGCCTGTTCCCGGAGCTTAACGAGATGTTTTTTGGCGACTGGGAGATGCGTCATCACCGCGATCTGAGCCGCGAAGACGCGGCAAGTTACGCGGCCTGGTGCACCGACTGGCAGAACGCCGTCCCGACCAATGGGGAAGGCTTCCAGGCGTTCTCACAACGCGTAGAGCGTTTTATTGCACAACTTGCTGATTATAAAGATAATAAAAACCTGCTGGTCGTGAGCCACCAGGGGGTTCTGAGTCTCATGATCGCGCGATTATTGTCCATGCCCGCCGCCTCATTATGGCATTTCAGGGTTGAGCAAGGATGCTGGAGCGCCATTGATTTTTGTGAAGATTTCGCCACGCTGAAGGTGTTAAACAGTCGGGCCGTCTGGCATCACGGCGAGTGATATTTCTGTTTTTTCTCCTCGGGGGTGTTTCGACCATTGACACCCCCTGACAGGCTGCTATCCTCCGCGCCAGACTTCTCCCGCCCTTCAGAGCTTTGCAGAAATTGTTTTACAAAAATGGCGATGCAATCTGTTGTGCGGGATGGGATGATAACCCACTTTTAAACGCCCGTTGATGACATTAGTCCCGACATCGCCTCGGGTTCAGGTATACTGACAGGCTTATTTATATTCATCCGTAATACCCAGGGGGAAAACTTGCAGGGTAAAGCACTCCAGGATTTTGTAATCGACAAAATTGATGACCTGAAAGGTCAGGACATCATCACCTTAGATGTTCAGGGTAAATCCAGTATCACCGACTGCATGATTATCTGCACCGGTACATCCAGCCGTCACGTTATGTCTATTGCTGACCACGTTGTACAGGAATCTCGCGCGGCGGGCATGTTGCCGCTTGGCGTTGAAGGTGAAAGCGTAGCCGACTGGATTGTCGTTGACCTGGGTGATGTGATTGTCCATGTCATGCAGGAAGAGAGCCGTCGCCTGTATGAACTGGAAAAACTCTGGAGTTAATGCGTGAAGCTTCAACTTGTCGCTGTCGGTACGAAAATGCCCGACTGGGTACAAACCGGTTTTACGGAGTATCTCCGGCGTTTTCCGAAAGACATGCCGTTTGAGCTGATCGAAATTCCAGCGGGCAAACGCGGCAAGAACGCGGATATTAAACGTATTCTCGATAAAGAGGGTGAGCAGATGCTGGCAGCCGCAGGCAAAAACCGTATCGTCACCCTTGATATCCCAGGGAAACCCTGGGACACGCAGCAACTGGCGACTGAGCTGGAGCGCTGGAAGCTGGATGGTCGCGACGTCAGTCTCCTGATTGGCGGCCCTGAGGGGTTGTCTCCGGCCTGTAAAGCGGCGGCGGAACAAAGCTGGTCACTTTCTGCGTTAACCCTCCCCCACCCGCTGGTTCGGGTGCTGGTGGCAGAGAGTCTGTACCGGGCGTGGAGCATTACCACCAACCACCCTTATCACCGTGAGTGATTATTAAGCCTTGAGTAGATTAAGCAGCGGATGAAACTACAGAATTCTTTTCGCGACTATACGGCTGAGTCCGCGCTGTTCGTGCGCCGGGCGCTGGTCGCTTTTTTGGGTATTTTGCTGCTGACCGGCGTGCTCATCGCCAACCTTTATAATCTGCAAATCGTGCGTTTTACCGATTACCAGACCCGCTCGAACGAAAACCGCATCAAACTGGTCCCTATCGCCCCCAGCCGTGGGATCATCTATGACCGTAACGGCATCCCCCTCGCCCTCAACCGCACTATTTATCAGATAGAAATGATGCCGGAGAAGGTCGATAACGTTCAGCAAACGCTGGATGCGTTACGCAGCGTGGTCGATTTGAACGACGATGACATTGCCGCGTTCAAGAAAGAGCGCGCACGTTCACACCGTTTTACCTCTATTCCCGTCAAAACGAACCTGACCGAAGTGCAGGTCGCGCGTTTTGCCGTCAATCAGTACCGTTTTCCTGGCGTGGAAGTGAAAGGCTACAAGCGCCGCTACTATCCTTACAACTCCGCGCTGACCCACGTCATCGGCTACGTTTCGAAGATTAACGATAAAGACGTCGAACGCCTTGATAAAGACGGTAAGCTGGCCAACTACGCCGCCACGCACGATATCGGCAAGCTGGGGATTGAGCGCTATTACGAAGAGGTGCTGCACGGTCAGACGGGTTATGAAGAGGTTGAAGTCAACAACCGTGGCCGCGTCATCCGTCAGCTTAAAGAGGTGCCGCCGCAGGCCGGGCATGACATCCACCTCACAATTGACCTGAAACTCCAGCAATATATTGAAACGCTGCTGGCGGGCAGCCGCGCCGCCGTGATCGTAACCGACCCACGGACAGGCGGCGTACTGGCGCTGGTTTCCATGCCGAGCTACGACCCGAACCTGTTTGTGGATGGCATCTCCAGCAAAGATTACTCAGGGTTGCTCAACGACCCGAATACGCCGCTGGTTAACCGGGCGACGCAAGGTGTTTACCCGCCGGCCTCAACGGTCAAACCGTATGTCGCGGTGTCCGCTTTAAGCGCTGGGGTGATCACCCGTAATACCAGCCTGTTCGACCCCGGATGGTGGCAGTTGCCGGGTTCTGAGAAGCGTTACCGCGACTGGAAAAAATGGGGTCACGGTCATCTGAATATCACCAAATCCCTTGAAGAGTCAGCGGATACCTTCTTCTACCAGGTGGCCTATGACATGGGGATAGACCGACTCTCCGAGTGGATGAGCAAATTTGGATACGGGGAATATACCGGCATCGATCTGGCTGAAGAGCGTTCCGGCAATATGCCAACCCGCGAATGGAAGCAAAAACGCTTTAAAAAGCCGTGGTATCAGGGCGATACCATCCCGGTGGGCATCGGCCAGGGTTACTGGACGGCAACCCCGATCCAGATGAGCAAGGCGCTGATGATCCTGATTAACGACGGGGTGGTAAAAGTGCCACATCTGCTGATGAGCACGGCAGAGAATGGCAAACAGGTGCCGTGGGTACAGCCGCACGAACCGCCTGTCGGCGATATTCACTCCGGTTACTGGGAAATCGCCAAAGACGGCATGTACGGCGTCGCAAACCGCGCGAACGGCACTGCGCATAAATATTTCGCCAGCGCGCCGTATAAAATCGCCGCGAAGTCTGGTACGGCGCAGGTCTTTGGCCTGAAAGCCAACGAAACCTACAACGCGCACAAAATTGCTGAACGACTACGCGACCATAAACTGATGACGGCATTCGCGCCGTATAACAATCCCCAGGTTGCTGTCGCCATAATCCTGGAAAACGGCGGCGCGGGCCCGGCTGTCGGTACAATCATGCGTCAGATTCTTGACCACATCATGTTGGGCGACAACAACACCAATTTGCCTGCGGAAAACCCGGCGGTTGCAGCGGCGGAGGACCAATAATCGTGACGGATAATCCGAACAAAAAAACATTCTGGGATAAAATCCATATCGATCCCACGATGTTACTGATTCTGCTGGCGCTGCTGGTTTACAGTTCATTAGTCATCTGGAGCGCCAGCGGCCAGGATATTGGCATGATGGAGCGAAAAATCGGTCAGATCGCGATGGGTCTGGTCATTATGGTGGTGATGGCGCAAATCCCGCCTCGTGTCTACGAAGGATGGGCGCCCTATCTCTATATTTTCTGCATCATCCTGCTGGTGGCGGTAGACGCCTTCGGGGCGATATCCAAAGGAGCGCAACGCTGGCTGGATCTGGGGATCGTCCGTTTTCAGCCTTCTGAAATCGCCAAGATCGCCGTCCCCCTGATGGTGGCGCGCTTTATCAACCGTGATGTCTGCCCGCCGTCGCTGAAAAACACGGCTATCGCGCTGGTATTGATTTTTATGCCGACGCTGCTGGTCGCCGCGCAGCCTGACCTGGGCACCTCGATTCTGGTCGCCCTTTCCGGCCTGTTCGTGCTGTTTTTGTCTGGTTTGAGCTGGCGTTTAATCGGCATTGCGGTGGTGCTGATTGCCGCGTTTATCCCGATCATGTGGTTCTTCCTGATGCATGATTATCAGCGCCAGCGCGTCATGATGCTTCTCGACCCGGAGACCGACCCTTTAGGCGCGGGTTATCATATCATCCAGTCTAAAATTGCGATTGGCTCCGGCGGCCTGCGCGGTAAAGGCTGGCTGCACGGCACTCAGTCGCAGCTTGAGTTTTTACCCGAACGCCACACCGACTTTATCTTCGCCGTACTGGCGGAAGAGTTAGGCCTGGTGGGAATATTAATCCTGCTGGCGCTCTACATTCTGCTGATTATGCGCGGACTGTGGATCGCTGCCCGCGCGCAAACCACCTTTGGTCGCGTGATGGCCGGTGGTTTAATGTTGATATTATTCGTTTATGTCTTCGTAAATATTGGTATGGTGAGCGGTATTCTGCCCGTTGTAGGGGTTCCACTCCCGCTGGTCAGTTACGGAGGCTCCGCACTGATAGTGCTGATGGCCGGGTTCGGGATTGTTATGTCGATCCACACCCACAGAAAAATGTTGTCGAAAAGCGTGTAAGGGGTGCGCAATGCGTAAGCAGTTGCCAGGAGTCTGCGTCGCGGCAGGAATAATGTTACTCGCGGCGTGTTCGAGTGATGATGGTCAGCAGCAGGTTGCCGTCGCGCCGCAGCCTGCGGTGTGTAACGGGCCGATTGTTGAAATCGGCGGGGCGGAGCCACGTTATGAACCTCTGAGCCCGACAGCAAATCAGGATTATCAACGAGACGGTAGAAGTTACAAAATTGTCCAGGACCCGTCTCGCTTTAGCCAGGCCGGGCTTGCCGCCATTTATGATGCGGAACCCGGCAGCAATTTGACCGCATCAGGCGAAGCGTTTGACCCGATGCAGCTCACCGCTGCGCATCCAACGCTGCCGATCCCGAGCTATGCGCGAATCACGAATCTGGCGAATGGCCGGATGATCGTGGTACGCATTAACGATCGCGGCCCTTACGGTAACGATCGGGTGATTTCACTCTCCCGCGCGGCGGCCGATCGTCTGAATACGTCAAATAACACCAAAGTCCGCGTTGATCCCATTATCGTTGCGCAGGATGGTTCACTGTCAGGGCCAGGCATGGCCTGCACGACAGTGGCGAAACAGACCTACGCCCTGCCCGCGCGCCCTGATTTAAGCGGCGGCATGGGCAGCGTCTCTTCCGCGCCGGAATCGGTACAGCCGCAAGGCGATGTCCGGGCGATAAGCAATTCGACGCTGAAAAGCGATGATCCAAGCGGCGCACCGGTCAACAGCAGCGGCTTCCTTGGCGCGCCGACCACGCTCGCCTCCGGGGTGCTCGAAGGCAGCGAAGCAACGCCCGCGCCACAGCCCGCCGCAGCGACACCCGCCGCGCCGGTAACGGCTCCTGGTTCGACTCAGGGCGCAGTCGCTGCCCCGACGCCGGCTCCAGCTCCGGCCGCCGCAAGCAGCGGTTTCGTGGTTCAGGTTGGCGCGGTCAGCGATCAAACGCGCGCGCAGCAGTACCAGCAGCGTTTAAGCCAGCAGTTTGGCGTACCGGGCCGTGTGATGCAAAACGGCGCGGTCTGGCGCATTCAGCTTGGGCCATTCGCCAGCAAAACTGAAGCCAACGCGTTGCAGCAGCGTCTGCAATCTGAAGCCCAGTTACAGTCCTTTATCGCCAGCGCGCAGTAGCCTGCAAAGGGCATCTGAATTGTCAATTTCTGTAAATGACATTAACAAAGTCACGCGGAAAGTCAGATGCCTGCCGGTTATGCTTTTGCTATAGTAGGGCACTTTTTTTAATTCCATCACGGACGTCGTAGTTCAGACCATGAAGACCACTTTTTCCGCTCGTTTCATGCAGCGCATGGCGCTCACCACGGCTCTTTGCGCCGCCTTTATCACAAGCGCGCATGCCGATGACCTGAATATCAAAACCATGATCCCAGGCGTTCCGCAGATCGATGCGGAGTCGTATATCCTGATCGACTACAACTCCGGCAAAGTGCTGGCGGAACAAAATGCGGATACGCGCCGCGATCCCGCCAGCCTGACCAAAATGATGACCAGCTATGTCATCGGCCAGGCGATGAAAGCAGGGAAATTTAAAGAAACCGATCTGGTGACGATCGGCAACGACGCCTGGGCTACCGGCAACCCGGTATTTAAAGGCTCGTCCCTGATGTTCCTGAAACCGGGTATGCAAGTTCCTGTTTCCCAGTTAATCCGTGGTATTAACCTGCAATCCGGCAACGACGCCTGCGTGGCGATGGCCGACTTTGCCGCCGGTAGCCAGGATGCCTTCGTCGGGCTGATGAACAGCTATGTGAATGCCCTGGGTCTGAAAAACACCCACTTCCAGACCGTTCATGGCCTGGATGCTGATGGACAATACAGCTCCGCGCGCGACATGGCGCTGATCGGCCAGGCGTTAATCCGCGATGTGCCAAACGAATACTCCATCTACAAAGAAAAAGAGTTCACCTTCAACGGGATTCGCCAGTTAAACCGCAATGGTCTGCTGTGGGACAACAGCCTGAACGTTGACGGGATCAAAACCGGCCACACGGATAAAGCAGGCTACAACCTCGTGGCGTCGGCAACTGAAGGCCAGATGCGCCTGATCTCTGCGGTGATGGGTGGACGTACCTACAAAGGTCGTGAAACAGAAAGCAAAAAACTGCTGACCTGGGGCTTCCGCTTCTTTGAAACCGTGAACCCGCTGAAAGTCGGGAAAGAGTTTGCCTCTGAACCGGCCTGGTTTGGCGATACCGACCGCGCCTCGCTGGGTGTGGATAAAGACGTCTATCTGACCATTCCTCGCGGCCGCATGAAAGATCTGAAAGCCAGCTACGTGCTGAACACGGCTGAACTGCATGCCCCGTTGCAGAAAAACCAGGTCGTCGGCACAATCAACTTCCAGCTGGATGGCAAAACCATTGAGCAGCGCCCGCTGGTGGTACTACAGGAAATTCCTGAAGGTAACTTCTTCGGCAAAATCATTGATTACATTAAATTAATGTTCCATCACTGGTTTGGTTAAAAATTAAGCACTTGAAAGTGTGATTTCCATCCCCATATACTGAGTATCCTGATAACTCCCACACGCTGTGGGAGTTATTATTTTTTGATGTAATGCCGGAGCTGACATGAAAACCAAACTTAACGAACTGCTTGAATTCCCTACGCCATTTACTTACAAAGTAATGGGGCAGGCGTTGCCTGAGCTGGTTGATCAGGTGGTTGAAGTGGTACAGCGCCATGCGCCAGGTGATTACTCCCCGACGGTAAAACCGAGCAGCAAAGGTAACTACCACTCGGTCTCTATCACCATCAACGCAACCCATATCGAGCAGGTTGAAACACTGTACGAAGAACTGGGTAATATCGATATCGTTCGTATGGTGCTGTAATACATCCGTTCGTTACCCGGCGTTGCCCGGGTAACATCCTCCCCCGCTGTGATATACTTTTCTCCCTCTTTTGTTCATTCTCTACGGAGATGCCGTTTTGTATCAGGATAAAATTCTTGTCCGCCAGCTCGGTCTTCAGCCCTACGAACCCGTTTCCCAGGCCATGCACGAATTCACCGATACCCGCGATGAAAACACGCCCGATGAGATCTGGTTAGTTGAGCACTTTCCTGTTTTCACCCAGGGTCAGGCCGGTAAAGCGGAGCATGTATTAATGCCCGGCGATATTCCGGTGATCCAGAGCGATCGTGGCGGGCAAGTCACCTATCACGGCCCCGGCCAGCAGGTAATGTATGTTCTGCTGAATCTTAAACGCCGTAAGCTGGGCGTGCGGGAACTGGTGACGCTGCTGGAACAAACCGTCGTCAATACGCTTGCCGAACTGGGTATTGATGCGCATCCGCGAGCCGATGCGCCCGGAGTTTATGTGGGAGAAAAAAAGATCTGCTCACTGGGTTTACGAATCCGTCGCGGCTGCTCTTTTCATGGTCTGGCATTAAACGTCAATATGGATCTCTCTCCGTTCTTACGCATCAATCCTTGCGGTTATGCCGGGATGGAAATGGCGAAAATATCGCAATGGGATAATAACGCAACGACGGATAATATTGCCCCTCGCCTGTTGGCCAATATTTTAGCCCTGCTAAACAATCCACCTCATGAATATATTCCTGCTTAATCAATAAAATATAATGACCCACGCAATTCATGGGTCATTAACTATATATTGCTTGAATGCTTTACTTCTCCGCCCGGTTTCTATATTTTCGTTATGCCTAAGCTAAAACCGTCAATGACGCAACCTCATCAGCCATCAGAATGAGGGGATTCACTGTGGCTAAAATCCGAATGTACTGTTTGTTACCCTGTTGAAATTGTTACTGATATTGACATTCAGGCGATATTTAAGCCAAATCAAAAATGCAATAAATATAAACCCTACTATTATTTATAACGTGAATAAATTCGGAGCGAGAGCGTGAATGATAATAATCTGCCGGGACGACGTCTAATCGAGCAACGGCCAGAAGACAAACCTCAAATTTTCAGAACGCTGAGAAATATTGACCTTAATCTCTTGACTATTTTTGAAGCGGTATACGTTCATAAAGGCATCGTCAATGCTGCGAAAATTCTTAATTTAACGCCATCCGCTATTAGCCAGTCTATTCAAAAATTACGCGCTATATTTCCCGACCCGCTATTTATCCGTAAAGGCCAGGGCGTGACCCCGACGGCCTATGCCACCCATCTGCATGAGTATATTAGCCAGGGGCTGGAATCTATTCTGGGCGCGCTGGATCTGACCGGCAGTTATGACAAACAGCGCACCATCACGATAGGCACGCCTCCCTCTATCGGGGCGTTAGTCATGCCAACCATCTATCAGGCGATCAAATCCCGGTATCCGCAGCTTCTGTTACGCAACATTCCGGTAAGCGACGCCGAATGCCAGCTCAGCCAGTTTCAGACCGATTTGGTCATCGATACCCATATCTACAGTAGTCGGGCCATTCATCACCATGTGCTGTTTGCCGATACTGTTGAGCTGGTTTGTCGCCAGGATCACCCTTCACTTTCCGCCCCGCTAACCGAAGAGAAGCTGAAAGCGGTCGACCATACTCTGCTGATGCTCGAAGGGCAGAATTTCAGCCTGGTGCGTCAGCGTATCCAGGATCTCTTCCCTGAACGACAAATCAACTTTAGCAGCTACAACATCTTCACCATTGCCTCACTCATCGCCAGCAGCGACCTGCTGGGAATGATGCCCACCCGGTTCTACACCTTATTTAGCCGTTGCTGGCCGCTCAAGCGCATTCCCTATGCGCCACTGAGCGATGAGAGAATCGACTTTTCGCTGCATTACAACAAATTAAGCTTACGTGACCCGGTGCTGGAGAATGTTATTGATGTGATACGCGATGCGTTTCGAACCGGAGATGTTGCTGCTTAGTCACAGGAGATGTTGGGCAAATGGCACAAAACAACAACTATTTTACATTTTGCCGACCACTCAGGCTGCTTTATGGCCCGTTTCAATGATATACTGCCTGTAGTTAATTCAAAAATAGTTGATAAATACAACATTCCCTTGAATTGAAACGCTTTCCTTCGTTATTCGCAACTGGAACACGCACGCTATGAGTAAACCCATTGTGATGGAACGCGGTGTCAAATACCGCGATGCCGATAAGATGGCCCTTATCCCGGTTAAAAATGTGGCAACAGAGCGCGAAGCCCTGCTGCGTAAACCGGAATGGATGAAAATAAAGCTTCCAGCGGACTCCACTCGTATCCAGGGCATCAAAGCGGCAATGCGCAAAAATGGCCTGCATTCTGTCTGCGAGGAAGCCTCTTGCCCTAACCTGGCGGAATGTTTCAATCACGGAACCGCCACCTTTATGATCCTCGGCGCGATTTGTACCCGCCGTTGCCCGTTCTGTGACGTTGCCCACGGTCGCCCTGTCGCCCCGGATACTAACGAACCGTTAAAACTGGCTCAGACGATTGCAGATATGGCGTTACGCTATGTGGTTATCACCTCCGTTGACCGCGATGATCTGCGCGATGGCGGCGCTCAGCACTTTGCTGACTGCATTACCGCGATTCGTGAAAAAAGCCCGGCAATTAAAATTGAAACGCTGGTGCCTGACTTCCGTGGCCGTATGGATCGCGCACTGGAGATCCTTAACGCCACTCCGCCAGATGTCTTCAACCATAACCTTGAAAACGTACCGCGTGTCTATCGTCAGGTACGCCCAGGCGCCGATTACAACTGGTCGCTGAAGCTGCTGGAGCGTTTCAAAGAGGCCCACCCGGAAATCCCAACCAAATCGGGTCTGATGGTCGGTCTGGGAGAAACCAACGCTGAAATCATTGAGGTTATGCGCGACTTGCGCCGTCATGGCGTCACCATGCTGACGCTGGGCCAGTATTTACAGCCAAGCCGCCATCACCTGCCGGTACAGCGTTATGTTAGCCCGGAAGAGTTCGATGAGATGAAAGCCGAAGCCATGGCGATGGGCTTTACCCATGCCGCCTGCGGGCCGTTTGTTCGTTCTTCTTACCATGCAGACATGCAGGCGAAAGGACTGGAAGTGAAGTGATCGAGTAATACTCGCTTACATTTAACGCATAAAAAACCCGCTTAAACGCGGGTTTTTTCTCTTCAGAGTCAGATGAAGGAGCATCCTGCTCGCGTCATGATCACTCTTTATGAGAGAGTTTCTCAGCCTGAATATCGCCGCCCGCTTCTTTTTTCGCGCCAGCGTCTTCATCATTCATCGCCTTTTTGAAACCTTTAATTGCCGTGCCCAGGTCTCCGCCCAGCGTACGTAACTTCCTGGTACCAAACAGCAGAACGACCAGTGCGGCAACCACCAGCAGTTTGGTAATACTAATCTCACCCATAGATACCTTCTTGACTTAAAATCAGGCGGCTTAACGCGCCATATTAACCTGAGAATATTAACGGTCATTCGACGCGCGCACACAATAGCAATCTGTAACAAGGTGAATCAAGCTTAGTTTAAAAAAACATCATAATAATTGCGGTGGCGCAAAACGACGGTTACGTAAAACGGGAAGTTGCGCCCGAACTTGCCTGACGCGCTCGGCGGAGACCTCGGCCATAATCAGCGCCGGAGTCTCTGCCGCAGCGGCTACTGTGACGCCAAACGGATCGACGATTCGGCTTTGACCGATATTTTTGTTGCCGCACTCCCCTGCGGCAACGATATAGCAGGTTGAATCCAGCGCTCTTGCCGCCAGCAAGGTCGCCCAGTGATGCTCTTTCAGCGCCCCTCTTACCCAGGCGGCAGGCAGCACCAGAATGTCAGCCCCCTGCAAAGCCAGCGCCAGAGCCAGCTCCGGGAAGCGCAGGTCATAGCAGGTCATTAACCCAACTTTGATCCCCTCAACATCCAGCAGCGGAGCAATGGTGTCGCCTGCATCAACGCTGCGGGACTCCTGAATCGAAAAGGCATCGTACAAATGCAGCTTGGCGTAGTGCGCAACAATCTTTCCCCCGCACAACGCAACCTGCATGTTGAATGCCCGCCCCGGCGTTGAAGGAACATGAATCGTCAGGATTGTCGTCATCGTATTGCGCGCGCTCTCACGCAGTAAGCAGCGCAAAAATCCGCCCTCCAGTAGCTGCGCGGACTTAACCGACAGATCGGGATCGCGATCGTCGCGAGCCAGCAGCGCCTCAGGCAACACCAGTAAGGAAACGCCATTTTCTGCCGCCTGAGACATTAACGAAACGCATGTTTCGGCGTTCTTTTCCCAGACCGACGCCACGGCAAATTGTCCTGCTGCAACGAGCATACTCCCCTCCGACCAGATTCGTTAAACTCGCCAAAGATGCTTATTCGGCGTTACACTCATCCCATATACAATCAAATAGCAGGAATATTCAGTGTTACAACTCCTTTTAGCAGTTTTTATTGGCGGTGGTACAGGAAGCGTAGCGAGATGGATGTTGAGTATGCGGTTTAATCCGCTTCATCAGTCCATTCCGTTCGGCACCCTGACGGCGAATTTGATCGGCGCCTTCATCATCGGTATGGGCTTCGCCTTATTTAGTCGCATGACGAATATTGATCCGATGTGGAAGGTGTTGATTACCACCGGTTTTTGCGGCGGCCTGACCACGTTTTCCACCTTCTCAGCGGAAGTTGTTTTTTTGCTCCAGGATGGGCGTTTTGGCTGGGCGATGGTGAATATACTGGTCAACCTGCTCGGGTCATTTGCCATGACCGCGCTTGCGTTTTGGCTGTTTTCGGCATCCACCGCGCATTAAGGGCATAAAAAAACCCGCCAGTTGGCGGGTTTTGGAATTCTTGCTGTCGTATGCTTACAGAGCGATTACGTTAGCAGCAGAAGGGCCTTTGGCACCGTTAGTGATTTCGAACTCTACGCGCTGACCTTCAGCCAGAGTTTTAAAACCATTAGTCTGGATTGCAGAGAAGTGTACGAACACGTCTTTGCTGCCATCTTCCGGAGTAATGAAACCGAATCCTTTGGATTCATTAAACCACTTAACGTTACCTTTAATCTTAGACATCAAAATTACCTTTACATGAAAAATAGACACAAATGCTGTGTCGGGTACCAGTACATCAATTGTGGTGCATTTTGTCCAGTCCAACTTTGCCAAAAAGTGATAAATATCGCGTTATTTTTTAGATTTTTTGTACTACCTATTGTTTTATAACGCTATTTTATATACCACTAACAAGGCATATCACTCATCAAAACTGGAAACGCATCCAGGCAAAGTAGACGTTACCGTTGTTATACGTACCGGGGATGTAGGTCATCTGGAACGTTGCCGGACCGTAGCCTATCGAGGCTAACGGCAACAGAACCGGCACCGGAATGTACTTCCAGTTATCACGCGCCGTTGCGCCAGCGGTAAATCCCAGCCCCATGTGGAAGTTTTCATCTGCCAGAGGTCGCCAGGTTTTTTCCCAACCGTAACCGCCGATAGGCTCCCACTTATTGAAGGAGTCTTTAAACGCCATGATGTAAAGCCCATGCCAGTTGCCTTTATCATCCCAGCGTGACTGACCAAACCCGGCCCCCCACGGGCGCTCATTGTAGCGATCCGTTTTTTCTTTATCGTAGGCAAACCGCGCATGCCAGGTAATGGCCGGCACGTACAAATCATAATGCTCGGGTTGTTGCCAGGTTTCCGACACATTATCTTTCAGCGTATCAAACCAGCCTTTATCTGCTGAAAAGGCCTGGGGCAGAAGGGCGAATTGCACAAAGAGAAATGAAAGAACAAGAAAATATTTTTTAGCGACAATCACAACTTAATTACCATCCTGGAGTTCAATACCGATCGTAGCAAAACGAACCTGAATGGAATCTTAACAAAAAACAGGTAACGAAAAATCAGAAAACTCCCCTTTGCAATAACGAACCCGCTTATTTCCCGTTTATTTCATACGGATCATCGCCGTTTACTGAAACTTTTTATCATCAGGAAAGGGAATCTGGCCTGTTATAATTCTGTACACCACCTCACAATTAACATTACATTTCCATAAAAATAACAAATACAAAACAAATACGTTTCTACGTAAATTTTTCGCCTGAGAGATTTCATATTCGTTGCCTGCATGAAAAAATAACAACACAGGACGTTTAATCCGTCCTTTTCTTGATTTTAATCAGCAAGGGGAAGCGGTTTATTCGGCACATTTTCACACCACTTTCTGTTCCTTTTTTATTCTTACTTTCTGGGCGTCCAGGCGACAGGGGAAACAATGCTAACGTTTATTGAACTCCTTATTGGGGTTATGGTTATTGTGGGTGTAGCGCGCTACATCATTAAAGGTTATTCGGCAACCGGCGTACTCTTTGTGGGCGGCCTGGTGCTGCTGATTATCAGCGCGTTAATGGGGCATAAAGTCCTGCCCGCCAGTGAAACCAGTACCGGCTATACCGCGACGGACATCGTTGAATACATTAAGATTCTGTTGATGAGCCGTGGTGGCGACCTCGGTATGATGATCATGATGCTGTGCGGTTTCGCCGCCTACATGACGCATATCGGCGCAAACGACATGGTTGTAAAACTGGCCTCCAAACCGCTGCAATACATTAACTCACCTTACCTGCTGATGATCGCCGCCTATTTTGTCGCCTGCCTGATGTCGCTGGCGGTCTCTTCGGCAACCGGGCTTGGCGTATTGTTGATGGCAACGCTCTTTCCGGTGATGGTCAACGTCGGGATCAGCCGTGGCGCTGCCGCCGCCATCTGCGCTTCCCCCGCAGCGATCATCCTTTCTCCGACCTCGGGCGACGTGGTTCTGGCGGCAAAAGCGGCTGAGATGCCGTTGATTGATTTTGCCTTTAAAACGACCCTGCCGATCTCCATTGCCGCCATTATCGGTATGGCGATTGCCCACTTTTTCTGGCAGCGTTATCTGGATAAAAAAGAGAACATCTCCCATGAAATGCTGGATGTAAACGAAATTACCACCACCGCCCCGGCGTTTTACGCCATTCTGCCATTCACACCGATTATCGGCGTTCTGGTTTTTGATGGTAAATGGGGTCCGCAGCTGCACATTATTACTATTCTCGTCATCTGTATGCTGCTCGCTGCCGTGCTGGAGTTCATTCGCGGATTCAATACACAGAAAGTCTTTTCCGGTCTGGAAGTCGCGTACCGCGGGATGGCTGACGCATTTGCGGGCGTGGTGATGCTGCTGGTCGCAGCCGGGGTATTCGCTCAGGGGCTGAGCACTATCGGTTTCATCCAGAGTCTGATCTCTATCGCCACCTCGTTTGGCTCCGCCAGTATTATCCTCATGCTGGTACTGGTGATCCTGACCATGCTCGCGGCAATGACCACCGGTTCCGGTAACGCGCCTTTCTATGCCTTTGTCGAAATGATTCCCAAACTGGCGCACTCTTCCGGTATTAACCCGGCTTACCTGTCCATTCCGATGTTGCAGGCCTCAAATCTGGGGCGCACGATCTCCCCGGTCTCTGGCGTCGTCGTTGCGGTGGCAGGGATGGCGAAGATTTCGCCGTTTGAAGTGGTGAAGCGTACTTCCGTTCCGGTTATGGTCGGGCTGCTGGTTGTCATCATTGCAACTGAAGTGATGGTGCCAGGCACTTCTTCTGCTGTAGCGGGTGGTTAAGCAAATTAATTTGTAGATGATTCGCCGGATGGCGGCGTAACGCCTTATTCGGCCTACAAATCTTACCCGTAGGCCAGGTAAGCACAGCGCCACCGGGCGATTTGCCGGATGGCGGCGTAACGCCTTATCCGGCCGACAAATCTTACCCGTAGGCCCGGTAAGCATAGCGCCACCGGGCGATTCGCCGGATGCCGGCGTAACGCCTTATCCGGCCTACAAATCTTACCCGTAGGCCCGGTAAGCGCAGCGCCACCGGGCGATTGGTCAATCCCGAATTCAACCGTGGTAAATACGCTGCGGCCTGCCCACTTTTCCGTGAATAATCTCGGCAATAATCAAATGCTGACTGGCGCAATACTCCAGATACCGCCGGGATGTGGTACGGCTGATCGTCAACGCCTGCGCCACCGTCTCAGCCGTATGGCGCGTCGCTGGGTCGCTAAACAGCTTCAGCACGGCATTCAGCGTCAGAGCATCAATCCCGGTCGGCAAATCACCTTTTGGCTCCCCTCGCGCATAGGCATTAAACATCTCGTCAATCTGCCGTTGGCTGGCGCTATCGTTACCCGCCAGCATACGTCGGCGTTGCTGATACCGCGTAAGCGTCTGCCCCAGGCGCTCATAGGCAATCGGCTTCACCAGATAATCAAACGCCCCCCAGCGCACCGCTTCGGAGACGGTTTCCATATCACTGGCGGCCGTGGTAAACACAATTCCGCCGGGATAGCGCGCCTGCATCAGTTCATGCAGCAGCGTGATGCCCTTCCCATCCGGCAGATAGTTATCCAACAGAATAAGCCCGGGTTTAAAACGTTCGATCATCATACGGGCCTGCGCCAGATTGCCCGCCAGCCATATCTGGCTGAAACCGGGAATATGGCGGATATATTCCGCATGCATTTCCGCCAGCAGCGTTTCATCCTCAACGATCAATAGGGTTAATGGTTCCGTCATCGTTTTTTTTCACTTTCGGAAGAAATAGAGAAAACAAGGTGCCACAGGGATCATTATCTTCCAGCGTAATCACCCCGCCACAGCGCCCCACATAACTTGCAATCAGATACAGCCCGATGCCATGTTCGCCTGGTTCATCGGTTCGGGTGCTGACACCCTGTTCAAATATTTTTTCGCGCAGAGATTCAGGAACGCCGCATCCCTGATCGGCAACTTCAATCACCACATCGTCCCCTTCGTCGCTCAAATAGAGTTCAACGACGTTATTCCCTTCCCGGGTACGCAAACTGGCTTCAAACGCGTTATCGAGAAGATTGCCGACAATCGCGGCAAATTCGGTGCTATCAAGCCCTTCCGGGAGTCGGTGCAGCTGACTGCCGGGTACGATCGTCATTTTTAGCCCCAGCTCCCGCGCCCGCTGGACTTTGCCGAACAGCAGACCGGCGACCTGGCGATCGGCAAACGCGCTGCGTAGACTATCGATCAGTTGCTGTTGCGCCTGCGACTCGCCCTGCACCATTTCCCTGACCCGATCATACTCTTTCATCTGGAGCAGACCGTTGAGCGTCGACATCCAGTTCAGGTGTTCATGACGCAGCGTTCTCAGGCTCTCCACATACTGTTTTATTTGCGTCAGTTGGGCGTTCAGGGTGGAAATTTCATCCTTGCTGCGAAAGCTGATGATCGCCCCCAGTAATTCATCCCCGGAGCGAATGGCCTCACGATTAGCAATAACGCTCAACCCATTGAAATTCGCCATCACATCCTGGCGTTTTTCCGCAATCTGCTGTGTGAAGAAGTCCGCAGGATTAACTACCGTCTCTATCGACTTACCCAGCCATTGCCGCCCCGGCGAACGCAGCCCCAGCATTTTTCGCGCGTTGCGGTTAATGGCAGTAATGTGCCCTTCCGGGTCGACCGCAATTAATCCTTCATACACTGAACTGAATAATGCCTCCTGCTGGCGCACAACGCGCGCAATCTGCTTTGGCTCCATCCCGAGCATCTGGCGGCGAATGTGGGCGGCGAAAAACCAGGAAAGCAGCATAAGCACCACCAGCAGCAGGACGAATACTCCCGCCATCGGCAGTAAAAAATCCAGTCGCCAGCTGTCAATTTTACTGACCAGATAACCGATGGAAACCACGCCGATCACGTTGCCATTGTCGTCAAATATCGGCGTTTTAGCGCGCATCGCCATGCCAATAGACCCCTTGCCGGTGATGAAATAGCTCTCACCGTTCTCCAGCGCGCCGGGTTTCGTGAACTGCATCGGATAACCAATTTTTTCCGGGTTAGGATGGTAGAGGCGAATCGAGTTTTTGTCGCCGATGACCACATAATCAAAATCGGTGTCGCTTTGTAGTTTGTCCGCGATGGTCGCCAGCCGCCTGTAATCCCGGTGTTTCACGGCCGTGATGATACTGTCGTTGGAGGCGATAATTTTTGCCTGGTTCATCGCCATATCCCTGACATGCGATGCCAGATAGTCTTCAAAGCTGGCGGAAAAATAGCGGGCTAACGCGGCGATGATGAAAACAGAAACGACCAGAATGAGCAGAAAAATCCGCAGCGGGAACGCGAGTTGACGAAAAAAAAGAAACCGTTTTTTATTTTTTGGGTCGGGCATTGTTATTCCTTCGCTGGCGTAAGCGTCTCATTTCCCGTATATGTAATAAAAATGTTTTAACTTTCTGCTGTGCATTTAATAGCGATCGTTACAGATTCCCCACCTTAAATCAATTAAACAAATAAAACCCACCGCGCAATTTGCTATTAAATTAATTAAAAAACTTAAAACCATTAAACACATAAAAACCATCTAAGTGTTTGTGAAATAAATCAAAATTTACCACCAAAATACCCCTTACGATGTAGGCAACAGAGAGAAAAAGAAATACGTCGTAATAAAAACAACGACCGTTCCAATTGAAAACAAAACGTTATCAGGTTGCAACGACACACAACATACGCAAAAAACTGGCAACAAAATAAATCATCAGGACGCTCAATACTATGTTCGGTAATAATGTATTCACGCAAGTGAAACGCTCAGAAAATAAAAAGATGGCGGTTATCACGCAATTTCTGAAAGAGAATGATTTAAGCGTAGATACCACCGTCGAAGTTTTTATTACCGTTACGCGCGATGATCGTCTTATTGCCTGCGGCGGTATTGCCGGAAATATCATTAAATGCGTTGCTATCTGCCAATCCGTGCGCGGCGAAGGGTTGGCGCTGACACTGGCTACAGAGTTAATCAACCTCGCCTACGAAAGGCACTGTACGCACCTCTTCATCTACACCAAAACAGAATACGAAGCGCTCTTTAAACAGTGTGGCTTCTCAACGCTGGCTGATGTGCCTGGCGTGATGGTGCTCATGGAAAACAGCAATACGCGCCTGAAACGCTACGCTGAATCCTTAACGAAACTGCGTCATGACGGGAAAAAAATCGGCTGTATCGTCATGAACGCCAACCCCTTCACAAACGGGCATCGCTATCTGATCCAGCAGGCCGCCGCACAGTGCGACTGGCTGCATCTGTTCCTGGTAAAAGAGGATACGTCGCGTTTTCCGTACGAGGACAGGTTTGATCTGGTGATCAAAGGAACAACGGATATTCCACGCCTGACTGTGCATCGCGGTTCCGAGTACATCATCTCGCGTGCGACCTTTCCGTGCTACTTCATCAAAGAACAAAGCGTCATTAACCACTGTTACACCGAAATCGACCTGAAGATTTTCCGCCAGTACCTGGCGCCAGCATTGGGTGTAACACACCGTTTTGTCGGCACGGAACCGTTTTGCACCGTCACCTCCCAGTACAACCACGATATGCGCTACTGGCTGGAGACGCCAACGCTTCCCGCCCCGCCCATCGAGCTGGTGGAAATTGAGCGGCTGTGTTTCCAGGAGATGCCGATTTCCGCCTCCTGGGTGCGCAAGTTGCTGGTTAAAAAAGATCTCACGGCTATCGCACCGCTGGTTCCCAACCCCACTCTGCACTATCTGCAAGGCATGGTTGAACGTAACCCGTCCAGCGCGGTAGTCCGCCAAAAGACCCCCGCATTAGAAACAGGTGAAAAATGAAAATAGACCAGGCTGCCGTCGCTGGCACACTTGAGTCCGGTGATGTGATGATTCGCATTGCTCCACTCGACACGCAGGATATTGACCTGCAAATCAACAGCAGCGTTGAAAAACAGTTTGGCGACGCCATTCGCGCCACCATTCTGGATGTGCTTGCCCGTTATAACGTCCGCGGCGTGCAATTAAATGTTGATGACAAAGGCGCGCTGGACTGCATTTTGCGTGCGCGGCTGGAAGCGTTACTGGCTCGCGCCAGCGGCATCCCCGCTCTGCCGTGGGAGGATCGCCAATGATTTCCGCTTCTCTGCAACAACGTAAATCCCGCACCCGCCGCAGCATGCTGTTCGTCCCCGGCGCAAATGCCGCGATGGTCAGCAACTCGTTTATCTACCCGGCCGATGCGCTGATGTTCGACCTGGAAGACTCCGTCGCACTGCGTGAGAAAGATACCGCTCGCCGTCTGGTGTATCACGCCCTGCAACACCCGCTGTACCGTGATGTGGAAACCATTGTCCGCGTTAATGCGCTGGATTCCGAATGGGGCATTAACGATCTTGAAGCGGTGGTTCGCGGCGGCGCTGACGTTGTCCGTTTGCCGAAAACCGACACCGCTCAGGATGTTACCGACATCGAGAAAGAGATCCTGCGCATTGAGCAAACCTGCGGCCGCGAACCCGGCAGCACCGGACTGCTGGCCGCAATCGAGTCGCCGCTGGGCATTACCCGCGCCGTTGAAATCGCCCACGCCTCCGAACGTCTCATCGGGATCGCGCTGGGGGCGGAAGACTATGTGCGCAATCTGCGTACCGAACGTTCCCCGGAAGGCACCGAGCTGCTGTTTGCCCGCTGCTCCATTTTACAGGCGGCACGCTCCGCAGGCATTCAGGCGTTCGATACCGTCTATTCCGATGCCAATAACGAAGCGGGCTTCCTGCACGAAGCGTCACACATCAAACAGCTGGGTTTTGACGGCAAGTCCCTCATCAACCCACGCCAGATTGAACTGCTGCACAACCTGTATGCCCCGACGCTTAAAGAAGTCGCCCATGCGCGTCTGGTCGTGGAAGCCGCAGAAGCCGCCGCCCGTGAAGGCCGCGGCGTCGTCTCCCTGAACGGCAAAATGGTAGACAGCCCGGTGATTGAACGCGCCCGTCTGGTGCTCTCCCGTGCAGAACTTTCCGGCATTCGCGAAGAATAAGGCAAAAAAATGACGCAGAAAATCGAACAACTTCAACGACAAGAACGGGTAGCGGCCTGGAGTCGCCATGCCGAAAGCGAATTTTCCGCTTTTCAGAGCACTTCGAAACTGAATTTACAGGCGCAAAAACCGCGCGATAAAAAACTGTGCGCCACGCTTGAAGAAGCCATCCGCCGTTCTGGTTTACAGGATGGAATGACCATCTCTTTCCACCACGCTTTCCGTGGCGGCGACCTGACGATCAACCTGGTGATGGACACCATCGCCAGCATGGGCTTTAAAAACCTGACGCTGGCCTCCAGTTCGCTGAGCGATTGCCACGCGCCACTGGTCGGGCATATTCGCCAGGGCGTCGTGAGCCGAATTTACACGTCTGGTCTGCGTGGCCCTCTGGCGGAAGAGATCTCCCGCGGATTGCTGGATGAACCCGTACAAATTCACTCCCACGGCGGTCGCGTCCATCTGGTGCAAAGCGGTGAGCTCAATATCGATGTGGCCTTCCTCGGCGTGCCGTCCTGCGATCCGTTTGGCAACGCCAACGGCTACACCGGTAAAGCCTGCTGCGGTTCGCTGGGCTATGCGAAAGTGGATGCCGAAAACGCCCGCCAGGTTGTTCTGCTGACGGAAGCGCTGCTGCCGTATCCGCATAATCCAGCCAGTATCGCCCAGGACCAGGTGGATCTCATCGTGCAGATCGAACGGGTAGGCGACGCCGACAAAATTGGCGCAGATGCGACCCGTATGACCACCAACCCGCGTGAACTGTTGATTGCCCGCAGCGCGGCAGACGTGATTGCCAACTCAGGCTATTTCCAGGAAGGCTTCTCTCTGCAAACCGGAACCGGCGGAGCCTCTCTGGCAGTAACCCGTTTTCTGGAAGACAAAATGCGCAGCCGCGATATTCACGCGGATTTCGCGCTGGGCGGCATTACCGCCACGATTGTCGACCTGCATGAAAAAGGGCTGATCCGCAAATTGCTGGACGTACAGAGCTTCGACCGTAACGCCGCAGAATCGCTGGCCCGCAACCCGAATCACATCGAAATCAGCGCCAACCAGTACGCCAACTGGGGTTCAAAAGGCGCATCGGTCGATCGTCTGGATGTCGTGGTACTGAGCGCCCTGGAGGTGGATACCCAGTTCAACGTAAACGTGCTGACCGGTTCCGATGGCGTACTGCGCGGCGCGTCAGGTGGTCACTGCGATACCGCCGTTGCCGCCGCGCTGTCAATCATCGTCGCACCGCTGGTTCGCGGCCGCATCCCGACGCTGGTCGATAACGTGCTCACCTGCGTAACGCCTGGCTCCAGCGTCGACATTCTGGTGACCGACCACGGCATCGCCGTCAACCCGGCGCGCCCGGAGCTGGCGGAACGCCTGAAAGAAGCGGGAATGAAAGTGGTCTCCATTGAATGGCTGCGTGAACGTGCGCAGTTGCTCACCGGCCAACCTCGCGCCATTGAATATACCGATCGCGTCATCGCCGTAGTGCGTTACCGCGACGGTTCGGTCATTGACGTTGTTCATCAGGTGAAGGAATAAGCCATGCACCTGCTCCCTGAACAGGCCACTCGCTATGCGGTTTCCATTCCCGAGCTGCTCGTCAGCCGTGATGAGAGACAAGCGCGGCAACACGCCTGGCTGACGCGCCATCTCACTCCACTGGTCTCCTTTACCGTGGTGGCGCCTGGCCCGATTAAAGACAGCGAGCTTACTCGCCGAATCTTCAATCACGGCGTAACCGCCCTGCTCGCCGTGGCGAAAAAAGCAGGCTGGTCTGTCAGGGAGCAGGCTGCACTGGCCTCAGCCAGTGGGCCGGAAGGGTTCCTCGCCATTGAGGCTCCGGCCCGCGATCTCAAGCTCGCCACGATCGAGCTTGAGCATCAGCATCCGCTGGGACGTTTATGGGATATCGATGTGCTGACGCCGGAAGGCGACATTCTGTCCCGCCGTCATTTTTCGCTTCCTGCCCGCCGCTGCCTGTTGTGCGAGCAAAGCGCCGCTGAATGCGCCCGGGGGAAAACCCACGCGCTTTCCGACTTACTTATTCGCATGGAGGCGCTGCTGCATGATGCCGATTCCAGCCACATCAACTGACTCCGCCGCCATTCCTCAGACGCTGCTTGACGCGTACGCCCTGCTGGCGTGGCGCGCCATGCTGACTGAGGTCAATTTATCTCCCAAGCCGGGTCTGGTCGATCGCATTAACTGCGGCGCGCACAAAGACATGGCGCTGGAAGATTTCCATCGCAGCGCGCTGGCCATTCAGGGCTGGCTGCCGCGTTTTATCGAATATGGCGCGAGCTGCGCGCAGCTACCGTCAGACGATGTACTGAAAGGGCTACGTCCATTAGGTATGGCCTGCGAAGCCGACATGTTTCGCGCCACTGCCGGCGTTAACACGCATAAAGGCAGCATATTTTCCCTGGGACTGCTGTGCGCCGCCATCGGACGCCTGCACCAGCAGCATTCCCCGATCACACCTGCAAACATCTGCTCGACCGCCGCAACATTTTGCCGGGGTCTGACCGAGCGTGAACTGCGACAGAACAATCAACAACTCACCGCAGGTCAACGCTTGTACCAACAGCTGGGGTTAACTGGCGCGCGCGGCGAAGCCGAAGCGGGTTACCCGTTAGTGATCCGCCATGCTTTACCACACTACCGCGCATTGCTGGCGCAGGGGCGCGACCCCGAGCTGGCGCTGCTCGACACCCTGCTGCTGCTGATCTCAATGAACGGCGACACCAACGTCGCATCACGCGGCGGCGCGGAAGGTCTGCGCTGGATACAACAGCAGGCGACAACATTATTACGGCAAGGAGGCATTCGTTCTCCTGCCGATCTTGAACATCTCCACCGGTTCGATCAGCAGTGCATTGCACGCAACCTCAGTCCTGGCGGCAGCGCCGACTTACTGATCGTCACCTGGTTTTTAGCACAAATTTCGCAAGTTAATCATTTACATAATTATTGAAAGATCCTTTTCGGAGAATCACTTATGTCTTTATCTAAAGATAATATATGGAAGTTATTGGCCCCATTAGTCGTTATGGGCATCATGTTTTTGATCCCCGTCCCGGACGGCATGCCCCCTCAGGCATGGCACTACTTCGCCGTTTTCGTGGCGATGATCGTCGGGATGATACTGGAGCCGATTCCGGCCACCGCGATCAGTTTTATCGCGGTGACCATTTGCGTTATCGGCAGCAACTATCTGTTATTTGATGCCTCAGAGCTGGCCGACCCGGCCTTTAACGCGGGCAAGCAGGCGCTGAAATGGGGTCTGGCGGGCTTCTCCAGCACCACCGTCTGGCTGGTGTTCGGCGCATTCATTTTCGCGCTGGGCTATGAAGTCACCGGTCTGGGTCGCCGTATTGCGCTCTTCCTGGTGAAATTCATGGGTAAACGCACCCTGACGCTGGGTTATGCCATTGTCATCATCGATATTCTGCTGGCGCCGTTTACACCGTCCAACACCGCGCGTACCGGTGGTACGGTATTCCCGGTAATCAAGAACCTGCCGCCTCTGTTTAAGTCGTTTCCAAACGATCCTTCCGCGCGCCGCATTGGCGGTTACTTGATGTGGATGATGGTCATCAGTACCAGCCTCAGTTCTTCCATGTTCGTGACCGGCGCGGCGCCTAACGTTCTGGGTCTGGAATTCGTCAGCAAAATTGCTGGTATTCAGATCAGCTGGTTGCAGTGGTTCCTGGGCTTCTTACCGGTAGGGATCATTCTGCTGATCGTCGCACCGTGGCTCTCTTACGTACTCTACAAACCCGAAGTGACCCACAGCGCCGAAGTTGCGGCATGGGCTGGCGAAGAGTTAAAAACGATGGGCACGCTGACCCGCAAAGAGATGACGCTGATCGGTCTGGTGTTGCTCAGCCTCGGACTGTGGGTATTTGGCGGTGAAGTGATTGATGCCACCGCTGTCGGTCTGCTGGCGGTATCCCTGATGCTGGCGCTGCACGTTGTGCCGTGGAAAGACATCACGCGTTATAACAGTGCGTGGAACACCCTTGTTAACCTCGCGACGCTGGTTGTTATGGCCAACGGTTTAACCCGTTCGGGCTTTATCGACTGGTTTGCTACCACAATGAGCGCCCATCTGGAAGGCTTCTCACCTAACGCAACGGTGATTGTGCTGGTACTGGTGTTCTACTTTGCTCACTACCTGTTCGCCAGCCTGTCCGCACATACCGCAACCATGCTGCCGGTCATTCTGGCGATAGGTAAAGGTATTCCAGGCGTTCCGATGGAGCAACTTTGTATTCTGCTGGTGCTGTCCATCGGTATCATGGGCTGCCTGACGCCGTATGCAACAGGGCCGGGGGTCATCATCTACGGCTGCGGCTATGTAAAATCCAAAGATTACTGGCGTCTCGGCGCGATCTTTGGGGTCATCTACATCACCATGCTGCTGGTGGTTGGCTGGCCGATTCTGGCGCTGTGGAACTAAACATCGGCACATAATGCCGGATGACGGCTAACACGTTATCCCTCTCATGCCAGTCAGATAAACCTGACTGGCTTTTTTTATGGTTAAATAGGTGATATTCAATATTTGTATGAGTTTCAGCATTCATCATGAAATCAACATGGCGTTATGGTTCTCTCCTGGCGGTATTCCTGCTTCCCCTCTTCAACGTTAACGCTGAGCCACTTCAGGCAAAACAGTACGCTGATTTTGACCGCTATGTGCTGGCGCTCTCCTGGCAAACCGGTTTTTGTCAAAGTCAGCATGAGCGCGATCATCGGGAACCCGAAGAGTGCCGTCAGCAGAAAGAGATTCCCAACAAAGCTGATTTTCTGACTGTCCACGGTCTGTGGCCAGGTCTGCCGGGATCGGTTGCCGCGCGTGGCGTGGACGAGCGCCGCTGGATGCGGTTTGGCTGCGCGACTCGTCCGATCCCCAATCTGCCGGAAGCGCGCGCCAGCCGTAAATGCGCCGCGCCTGAAACCGGCCTTTCACTGGAGAGCGCGGCAAAACTCAGCGCGGTCATGCCCGGAGCCGGTGGAAAATCCTGCCTGGAACGTTATGAATACGCCAAACACGGTGCCTGCTTTGGATTTGATCCAGACGTTTATTTCGGCACAATGGTACGGCTGAACAATGAGATAAAACACAGCGCGCTGGGCGATTTTCTGGCCGCAAATTACGGGAAAAGGGTCAGCCGCGCCGCGTTTGACGCCGCCGTCGCCCAAAGCTGGGGGAAAGAAAACGTGAAGGCGGTGAAACTGAGTTGCCACGGGAACCCGGCTTATCTGACAGAAATACAGTTCTCGCTCAACGCCGCCAGGATTAACGATCCGCTTTCCGCTTCCTCGTTTATATCGCAACCCCATCCGGGCAATTGCGGGAAGCGGTTTGTGATTGACAAAGCGGGTTACTGAGGCGGTATACAAACTTGAGAACCATCACGGCTTGCGACTAAAATTTACGCAAAGACAACCGTATTGAGGATTTCCCCGAATGTGAGCTAAATCACTTCAAAGAAGGGGGAAGTCTCAGTATTATCATGAAAGCTAAACCCTCGCCGCCTGACGGTGAGGGTTTTCTTTTGGGATTATTTACCTGCGGCACTCGCAGCATCGACGACATGGAGTAACAAATGTCCAGACCAACTATTATCATCAACGACCTCGACGCCGAACGCATCGACCGCCTGTTGGAGCAGCCTGCGTTTGCTGGTTTACCCATTGCTGACGCATTAAATGCGGAGCTGGATCGCGCCCAGATGTGCTCGCCGGAAGCCATGCCGCACGACGTCGTCACCATGAACAGTCGGGTGAAATTCCGCAATCTCAGCGATGGCGAGATTCGCGTGCGCACGCTGGTGTATCCGGCGAATATGACCGACAGCAATACGCAGCTTTCCGTAATGGCGCCGGTGGGCGCGGCATTGCTGGGCCTGCGCGTTGGCGATACCATTCACTGGGATCTGCCTGGCGGGGCGTCCACTCACCTTGAAGTGCTGGAGCTTGAATATCAGCCTGAAGCAGCGGGCGACTACCTGCGCTAAACCATCTGGATAAGCGTTCACCCGTTTACACAGAGGATGCTCCCTGCATCCTCTTTCCGAAAATCACCCATTCCTCCTGGTTCACCCCCATTCCCCGTCATCCAGAATTAATCCGTTTCATTGCCGCGAGTACGGTCATGAATGAGGCTCTTTTCATCACGCTGGCATTTCTTATTATGATGGCGATTATCGTCGTGGCCGTGCTTTACCTTGAGCGACACTGGTAGCTTCTGGTCATAAGCATCAATCAGTCGTAAAGAAACGTTGTGATATGAAAAGTGCCGGGCAGATACCAGAAAGAAATATTATTATATGTTTGAATGAATTCAGTATTAGTTAACAGGGAGAAACGGGTATGTATAAGACAATCATTATGCCGGTTGATGTTTTCGAAATGGAACTTAGCGACAAGGCCGTGCGCCACGCAGAGTTTCTGGCGCAACAGGATGGCGTCATTCATCTGTTGCATGTTCTTCCGGGCTCCGCCAGCCTGAGTCTGCACCGCTTTGCCGCCGACGTTCGTCGTTTTGAGGAGCATTTGCAGCACGAAGCGGAGACTCGCCTGCAAACGATGGTGAGTCATTTCAGTATCGACCCTTCCCGGATTAAGCAGCACGTCCGCTTTGGTAACGTGCGGGATGTGGTGAACGAACTGGGCGAAGAGCTGAATGCGGACGTCGTGGTCATTGGCTCCCGCAATCCGTCTATCACCACGCATTTGCTGGGTTCTAACGCCTCCAGCGTTGTCCGCCATGCTACGTTGCCGGTGCTGGTTGTGCGGTAAATCGCACGGTTGTTGCGTAAAAAAAGAGGCTGCCATTGGCAGCCTCTTGCATTGCAGGTGTAGTCTTACTTTCTTTTTATGCCGTCTTACTGCGGATCAGATAATCAAATGCGCTCAGAGAGGCTTTCGCGCCTTCGCCCGTCGCGATGATGATCTGTTTGTAAGGAACCGTGGTGCAGTCGCCTGCGGCGAATACGCCCTTCACGCTGGTTTCGCACCGGCCATCAATGATGATTTCGCCCATACGGTTACGCTCAATCGCGCCTTCCAGCCAGTTGGTGTTTGGCAGCAAGCCAATCTGTACGAAGATCCCGGACAGCGCAACGTTGTGGATGTCGCCGCTTACGCGATCGCGATATTCCAGCCCCGTCACTTTACTGCCGTCGCCTTTCACTTCCGTTGTCTGCGCGTTCAGAATAATGTCGACGTTTTTCAGGCTACGCACTTTATCTTGCAGAACCTGGTCGGCTTTCATTTCTGGCGCAAATTCCAGCAGCGTAACGTGCTCAACGATCCCCGCGAGGTCAATCGCCGCTTCCACGCCGGAGTTCCCCCCGCCGATTACCGCAACGCGTTTGCCTTTAAACAGCGGGCCGTCGCAGTGCGGGCAATAGGTTACGCCTTTCGTGCGGTACTGATCTTCGCCCGGCACGTTCATGTTGCGCCATTTGGCACCGGTGGCAATGATAATGCTGCGGGCTTTCAGCACCGCGCCGGAAGCGGTCTCAATCTGATGCAGGCCCCCTTCCGTTGCCGCCGGAAGCAGTTTGCTTGCGCTCTGGCTGTCGATCACGTCAACATCGTAATCATCAACGTGCGCTTTCAGCGCGCCAGCCAGCTTCTGACCTTCCGTTTTTGGCACGGAAATATAGTTCTCGATATCAACGGTATCCAGCACCTGACCGCCAAAACGCTCGCCCATAAGACCGGTACGAATGCCTTTACGTGCGGAGTAAACTGCCGCTGCCGCCCCCGCTGGGCCGGAACCGACAATCAGTACGTCGTAAGCGTCACGCTTATTCAGCTCTTCCGCCGCCCGTTTTTCTGCGCCGGTATCCACTTTGGCGACGATTTCCGTCAGCGTCATACGTCCCTGACCGAATTCGTTACCGTTCAGGTACACAGCCGGAACGCCCATCACATTACGATCGGTGATTTCATTCTGGAATGTGCCGCCGTCAATCGCGGTATGTTTGATACGCGGGTTCAGCACCGCCATCAGGTTCAGCGCCTGTACGACGTCAGGGCAGTTGTGGCAGGAGAGCGAGTAATAAGTTTCAAACTCGAAATCGCCGTCGATATCGCGGATCTGCTCCAGCAGAGACTGCGCCTCTTTCGACGGATGGCCGCCAGTCCACAACAGCGCCAGCACCAGCGAGGTAAATTCATGCCCCAGCGGAGAACCCGCAAAGCGCGGCCCCTGGTCAGAACCTGGGTTTGCTATCAAGAAAGAAGGCTTGCGCACCGGCAGGCTATTATCTTCTTTAAATGTGACTTTCTCTGACAGTTCAGCGATTTCAGCCAGCAGTTCCTTGATTTCTGCCGATTTAGCGCTGTCGTCCAGCGTGGCAATCAGCTCAACAGGCCTGGTCAGTTTCTCAAGATACGCTTTGAGCTGAGTTTTCATGTTAGTGTCGAGCATTATTCTTCCCTCTCTAAAAACATCATCATGCAAGTTGCCTTATACCGACAGCCTGAATGCGACTTGCATGATGGTGCTGGAAAAAACGGGTGCGACGCACCCGCTTAAGGATTAATTCGCCAGTATTTCGCGTTACAGGAAGGCGGCAAGCTTATGAATCCCCGGGAGCTTACATCAGTAAGTGACCGGGGTGAGAAAGCGCAGCCAACGCACCTGTAGCGCGAAAGGCGCAGCGAATTTTAGATTTTGCCGACCAGGTCCAGGGATGGAGCCAGAGTCGCTTCGCCTTCTTTCCATTTAGCCGGGCAAACTTCGCCTGGGTGAGCAGCAACATACTGAGCCGCTTTGATTTTACGCAGCAGGTCAGATGCGTCACGACCGATACCTTCAGCGGTAACTTCGATAGCCTGGATGATACCCTGCGGGTCAACAACGAAAGTCGCACGGTCAGCCAGACCTTCGTCTTCACGCATGTTGTCGAAGTTACGGGTCAGGGCGCCAGTCGGGTCACCGATCATCGCATATTTGATTTTTGCGATGGTTTCAGAGCTGCTGTGCCATGCTTTGTGAGTAAAGTGGGTGTCGGTAGAAACAGAGTAAACGTCTACGCCCAGTTTCTGCAATTCATCGTAATGATCTGCTACGTCGCCCAGTTCGGTCGGGCATACGAAAGTGAAGTCAGCCGGGTAGAAGAAGAAGACGCTCCAGCGGCCTTCGGTATCTTTCTCGGTTACTTCGATGAATTCACCGTTTTTGAACGCCTGGTTTTTGAAAGGTTTAATTTTGGTATTAATCAAGGACATCTATACTTCCTCCGTGTTTTCGTTGAGATGTAAAGTAACCAACTTTCCGTGATTGGGCTAATGCGTTTGCATTATCAAATCAATCAGCGATACCTAACAACTCACACAAGACAACGTTGTGAACGTTTAGCGACAAAAAGTAAAAAGGCCCCCTTTACAGGCGGCCCCATTACCTGAACTACCCGTAGGTAACTTCAGCGCCAGTGAAACTGGCTATGTGTTGCGCTCTACATTACCTTAACAAAGGCTGTAACAGCGAAAGGATTACATCACCCTACCAAAGAAAGGGCAATCTTCCGACGGCAGACCTTACCTATGACTGTGATAGGTTTTGCCATCAATGTTCCTTTTGCACTGATTTTTAAGGAAATATAATGATAAAACGAACATTGCTGCTGATGCTGTTCCCGCTCATCACCTTTGCTGAAGAACTGCCTGCCCCGGTTAAAGCGATAGAAAAACAGGGAATTACGATCCTGAAGTCTTTTGACGCCCCCAGCGGAATGAAAGGCTATCTGGGCAAATACCAGGATATGGGCGTGACCATCTACCTCACGCCTGACGGGAAACACGCGATTTCCGGCTACATGTACGACGAAAAAGGCGCAAACCTCAGTAATGCGCTGATAGAAAAAGAGATCTACGCCCCGGTCGGCAGAGAAATGTGGCAGCGGATGGAAAAAGCGTCGTGGATTCTGGACGGCAAAAAAGAGGCGCCGGTGATTCTTTATGTCTTTGCGGACCCTTTCTGCCCTTACTGCAAACAGTTCTGGCAGCAGGCGCGCCCCTGGGTCGAATCCGGCAAAGTACAGCTGCGGACGCTACTGGTGGGCGTGATCAAACCCGAAAGCCCGGCAACGGCTGCCGCTATCTTATCCACCCGCGATCCGGCAAAAACCTGGCATGACTATGAAGCGTCAGGCGGTAAACTCAACCTGGCGATCCCTTCACCGCTGCCAGAAGATAAGATGAAAACGCTGAATATTCATCAGAAACTCATGGACGATCTGGGGGCGAATGCAACGCCAGCCATTTACTATATGAATAAAGAAAATATGTTACAGCAGGTCGTCGGGTTACCGGAAAAAGCGCAACTGGACATTATGATGGGTGAACATTAAACCTAAATTAAAGGGGGGAGATTGGCATTGTTTTTCTGTCAATCTCCTTTTCCATTATAAATCGCTCGCAAAGATATTCTGAGCTATGCTATTTTAGTATTATTGAAAGAGAATTTAAGCTTAGCAAACATCACTATTGTAAAGCATTGGATGTGTTGCATAACTATAGCAAATATAGTTATGACAATAGTCACAAAACAGGAAGAAAAAAACATGGCTAATCTCTACGATCTCAAAAAATTCGATCTTAACTTACTGATTATTTTTGAGTGTATCTACCAGAATTTAAGCATTAGTAAAGCGGCGGAAACGCTGTACATCACCCCGTCTGCCGTGAGTCAATCTCTGCAACGATTACGAACTCAATTCAACGATCCTTTATTTATTCGTTCAGGAAAAGGCATCACGCCAACCGTCACCGGTATAAATCTGCATCATCATCTTGAGGAAAACCTCAATAGCCTGGAACAAACGATTAATATTATGCATAGTTCCAGCCTTAAGAAAAAATTTATCATTTACAGCCCTCAGCTACTTACTGCAATGAACGTAATAAAGCTGATTAATTTTATTATGGAAGATTCTTCCGTTGAAATTGAGCATCATGATATCCTGATGTCTGCGGAATCAGCAGAAGACCTGCTGGCATACCGCAAGGCGGACATGGTGATCACCACCACGCCGCTGAACAACCATTCGGTTGTCTGTACGCCTTTTAAAACAATCAAAAGCGTACTGGTGTGTCGTGCCGATCACCCCAGAATCAGTGACGCCAGTACATTAGCGCAAATACTCGAAGAACCGTTTACCTCATACCAGGGAGAGGAGCCAGGCGTTAAAGAATACCAGTCGCTGGTCAACTCCCTTCTTGCCAGCCGGAAAATTGGGTTTCGCAGTGACTCGATGGTTGCAATCATTAATACTATTGCTGAAACCAACATAATTGGCATCGTTCCTGAAGTCATATATGACTTCTTTCACTCCACCCTTAAACTGCAACGGGTTAATATTGATCAAGATTTACCTTCAGTTCAGTTATACCTGGTATATAATCGAACGTCACTGAATAACAAAGGTTTTACGAGTATCATTAACAAAATGACGGAAAATAGCTGAAACGAAAACATCCGGGGCCATCGCCGACACAAGCATTCAAAATTAAAATAATTAATATAAAATTAATTTAAGTTTTGGATGCTTTTTTAAACCTTGCACATTCTGTTGATTATATCATATAATATATATAATTATTTTTCTGTATTCTACACATAGCCATTTTCCGTTCAGGTATGAACTCATTATGTCTGTTTATAAAATCCCACTTGACCAAAATGTTTTGGAAGCTGCGGAAGAGCGCATTACATGGACACTCACCACCTTACCGCGTATTTGCGTGTCATTTTCCGGGGGGAAAGACTCAGGGTTGATGCTGCACCTTACCGCCGGAATCGCGCGTAAGTTAAAGAAGAAGATCTGCGTATTATTTATTGACTGGGAAGTGCAATTCTCCTGCACAATTGACTATGTTCAGTCATTACGCGAACAATATTCCGATGTCATTGAACATTTTTACTGGGTTGCCCTGCCGCTCACCACACAAAATTCGCTGTCGCAATACCAACCCGAATGGCAATGCTGGGACCCGAATGCTGAATGGGTGCGTCAACCGCCTGCCGACGCCATTACCGATCCGGCTTACTTTCCTTTTTATCAGCCAGGCATGACCTTCGAACAATTTGTTCGCGACTTTGCCGAGTGGTTTTCAGAAAAGCGTCCTGCGGCGATGCTGATCGGCATCCGCGCTGACGAGTCTTACAATCGGTTTGTCGCTATCGCCTCCCTGAGCAAACAGCGTTTTGCGGACGACAAACCCTGGACGACCGCCGCTCAGGGCGGGCACACCTGGTATATTTACCCGATGTATGACTGGAAAACGGCAGACATCTGGACATGGTTCGCAAAAACGAAGCAGCCTTGCAACCCGCTTTATAACCTGATGTACCAGGCCAACGTGCCGCTCCGGTATATGCGCATCTGCGAACCTTTCGGCCCAGAGCAACGTCAGGGATTGTGGCTCTATCATGTCATTGAGCCCGAACGCTGGGCAGCAATGTGCGCCAGGGTAAGCGGCGTGCGCAGCGGAGGGATATATGCAGGCCAGGATAACCATTTTTACGGCCATCGAAAAATACTGAAACCCGAGCACCATAGCTGGCAAAGCTACGCCATGCTGCTGTTGGACAGCATGCCGGAACAGAGCGCCGAGCATTACCGCAACAAAATCGCGGTCTACCTGCAATGGTATAAAAAGAAAGGAATGGAGAACATTCCACAAACGCAGGAAGGCGATATCGGCTCCAAAGATATCCCCTCATGGCGACGTATCTGCAAGGTGCTATTGAACAATGATTACTGGTGTCGGGCGCTCTCATTCAGCCCGACAAAGCCTAAACACTATCAGCGCTACAATGAACGCATGAAAGCAAAGCGCAAAGAATGGGGGATTTTATGCAACAGCGACTCACCCAACAAATAACCGACTTTCTCTCCACGCTGAACGAAGAAGAGAGAATTGCGGCAATCAACGAATTCAGAATGGCGATCCACCGCGTCAGCCCCTTTCGCGATCAGCCGGTAGACTGCGTGCAATGGGTAAAAAACGAACAAATCGAGCCTAATGATTACAACCCAAACAATGTAGCGCCCCCGGAGAAAAGGCTCCTGCTGAAGTCTATTGAGGTAGATGGCTTCACGCAGCCTATTGTCGTTGCAGAAACGGCGGCAGAAAAATATGAAATCGTGGATGGCTTTCACCGTCACGAACTCGGTAAAGGGAAATCCACATTACGCTCAAAGTTAAAAGGCTATCTTCCCGTCACCTGTCTGGAACGCAATCGCCATGAACGGATTGCGGCGACCATTCGTCACAACCGCGCCCGTGGCCGTCATCAGATTCACGCGATGTCGGAAATTGTGCGAGAACTCTCCCTGTTGGGCTGGGACGAGACGCGAATCGGAAAAGAGCTGGGCATGGATAAAGATGAAGTCCTGCGTCTGAAACAAATCAACGGCCTACAGGAACTCTTTGCCGACCGTCGATTCTCCAAAGCCTGGACCGTAAAGTAATTACAATTTACACAGGCGTTCTGCGGCCGCCAGCAGCGTGGATTCCTGCTTGGCAAAACATAAGCGGATGAGTTTATGTGGGAAAGGATCGGCGCAAAATACCGACAGCGGAATCGCCGCAACGCCGATTTCCCGGGTCAGCCACTGGCAGAAATCCACGTCATTGAGGTCTGATACCGCACTGTAATCCACCAGCAGAAAATAGGTGCCTTCGCAGGGCAGGATTTCCAGACGACTGTCACGCAGGGCATTAACCAGAACGTCACGCTTCTTCCGGTAAAATGCGGGTAAATCGCGGTAATGTTCCGGTTCAGCACGCAGCATATCGGCCAGCGCCAGTTGCGCCGGTGTGTTGACGCAGAACGTCAGATACTGATGCACTTTACGCAATTCCGCGCTGATCGCCGCTGGCGCTACGCAGTACCCCACCTTCCAGCCGGTCATATGAAAGGTTTTACCGAATGACGAGACCGCGACAGCACGCTCACGTAGCTGCGGATGCGCCAGTACGCTGGCATGGCCTTCTGGCGCAAAGCAGATATGCTCATACACTTCATCGCTTAATACATAGATTTCGCGATCGCCAATCGCCTGCCACAGCGCTTCAAAGTCGGCTTTGCGCCAGACGGTCGCGCTCGGGTTATGCGGCGTATTGAGGATCACCAGCCGGGTACGTTCGCTCAGTAACGCAGCAAATGCCTGCCAGTCAACGCGAAACTGCGGCGGCTGAAGCGCCAGACGTTTCAGCACGCCGCCGGACAGTTCAACGGCTGGCGCGTAGCTGTCATAGCTGGGATCGAAGCAGATCACCTCATCTCCCGCACGAACCAACGCGGTGATAGCGGCATACAACGCTTCCGTTGCCCCCGCCGTTACCGTCACCTCGCTCCCGGCATCAGCCTTATAGCCGTATAACGCCGCCGTTTTTTCCGCAATGGCTTCGCGTAATGCAGGCACGCCGGTCATTGGCGCATATTGATTCGCCCCTTGTGCAACATGCCAGGCCAGACGTTCCTGTAGATAGCGCGGGCCATCGAAATCAGGAAATCCCTGCGACAGGTTAATCGCCTGATGCTCCTGCGCCAGGGCGCTCATTTGTGTAAAGATTGTGGTGCCTAAATTAGGCAGTTTGCTTTGCGGAATCAGTGGGTTATTACTCATAGTTATCATACCCGAGGGTGATGTCGATGTTGAAACCACTATAACACGATGTTAGCATTTGGCAATCAAGACGCTTAGACGTCTAAATAAAAACAACTCCCGGACAGCACAGCCACAAGGACAACACACCATGAGCAACACTGACATCCGCGTCGTTACCGGCCCGGCTAACTACTTTTCCCATACCGGCAGCCTCTCCCGACTGAAGGATTTTTTCAGCGCCGGGCAACTCTCCGCCGCAGTATGGGTGTATGGCGAACGTGCGATTGCCGCCGCCCGCCCTTACCTGCCGGATGCGTTTGATCTTCCGGGAGCCAGACACCTGCCGTTTACCGGCCATTGCAGCGAAAGCGATGTGAAACAACTGGCCGTGAAAGCAGGCGACGACCGCCGCGTAGTGATCGGTATCGGCGGCGGCACGCTGCTTGATACCGCCAAAGCCCTTGCCCGTCGGCTACAACTCCCCTTCGTGGCGATCCCGACTATCGCGGCCACCTGCGCGGCCTGGACACCGCTGTCGGTCTGGTACAACGATGCTGGTCAGGCACTGCACTTTGAAATTTTTGACGACGCCAATTATCTGGTGCTGGTAGAGCCGGAAATCATTCTCCGCGCGCCAGAGGCCTATCTGCTGGCCGGCATCGGCGACACGCTGGCAAAATGGTACGAAGCCGTTGTATTAGCGCCACAGCCAGAAACCTTACCGCTTACCGTGCGTCTGGGCATTAACGGCGCGCTGGCGATCCGTGATGTGCTACTGGAGAGCAGCGAACAGGCGCTGGCGGACAAAGAGCGTGGAGAACTCACCCAGGCATTTCGCGATGTGGTGGATGCGATTATTGCCGGGGGCGGCATGGTCGGCGGTCTTGGCGAGCGTTATACCCGTGTGGCAGCGGCACACGCCGTCCATAATGGGCTCACCGTATTGCCGCAAACCGAGAAGTTTCTGCACGGCACCAAAGTGGCCTATGGCATTCTGGTGCAAAGCGCATTGCTGGGTCAGGATGAGGTACTGGCGCAGCTTGTCGCCGCTTATCAGCGCTTTAGTCTGCCCACTACGCTGGCGGCGCTGGATGTCGATATCCAGAACCAGGCGGAGATTGATAACGTGATTGCCCACACCCTGCGCCCGGTCGAATCTATCCACTTTCTGCCGGTGACGTTAACGCCAGCCACATTACGCGCCGCGTTTGAAAAGGTAGAGTCGTTTACGGTTTAGCGGCGGCTTGCCGGATGGCGGCTACGCCTTATCCGGCCTGTAAAATACCCCGTAGGCCCGGTAAGCGTAGCGCCACCGGGCAACACAAAACATCAGCGTAGGCCCGGTAAGCATAGCGCCACCGGGCAGCACAAAACATCAGCAGCAACGTGCGCCGCCTTTCCCGCCATAACGCGCATCCTGCCGCTCACGAAAAAATTCTTCGTAAGTCATTGGCGTCTGATCCGGGTGCGTCACGCGCATATGCTCAACGTAGTTGTCATAGTCCGGCACGCCAATCATCAGTTTTGCCGCCTGACCCAGATATTTCCCGGCCTTAGAAAGCGTATCAAACATCGTTACCACCTGTGACGCAAATGCCCTCTCCCGTTAAGAAGAGGGCCGCTTATTTAAAAATTAGTGCGCGCCTTTCGCCTGCGCCACAATCTCTTCAACGTTTTCCGGCATGGCTTCATACGGCGTTTCTTTCGCCGTCGGTTTGTCCTCTTTCAGCGCTGCCAGCGCAGTTTTGATTGAGAACAGAGCCAGAACCACCACCACCACCATGAAGAAGATGGTCAGACCGGCATCCAGACGGTTGTTGAACACCAGTTGCGCCAGCTGAGACTGCGTGTACTGCGCAGGAATATCGCCACTGTCGATCATCGCCTGGAATTTATTGGCGATCGCCAGGAAACCAATTTTGGTATCCGGGCTAAACGCTTTCTGCCAGCCTGCGGTCAGCGTACAAATCAGCAGCCAGGCGGTAGGCACCAGCGCCACCCATGCGTAACGCTGACGTTTCATCTTGAACAGTACAACCGCGCAGAGCATCAGCGCCATACCCGCCAGCATCTGGTTCGCGATACCAAACAGCGGCCACAGGGTGTTGATCCCTCCTAACGGGTCCACCACGCCCTGGTGCAGGAAGTATCCCCACGCCAGCACGCACAGCGCCGTCGCTAACAGGTTCGCAGGCAGTGAATCCGTACGTTTCAGACCCGGAGAGACCACGCCCAGCAGATCCTGCAACATAAAGCGCGCCGCACGCGTACCGGCATCAACCGCCGTCAGAATGAACAGGGCTTCAAACAGAATCGCGAAGTGATACCAGAACGCCACATCCATCATACCGCCCAGCGCCCCGTGCAGGATGTAAGCCATCCCCACCGCCAGCGTTGGCGCGCCACCGGCACGAGAAATAATGGATTGTTCGCCCACTTCGTTGGCAATCTGATGCAGCGTATCAGGCGTAATCGCAAAGCCCCAGCTACTGACCACCTGCGCAGCAGAAGCAACCACATCAGCGGTTCCGGCTGGCGCCAGTACGGCCATTGGGCTGTTCATGGCGAAGTAAACGCCCGGATCGATGATACATGCGGAAACCAGCGCCATAATCGCCACAAAGGATTCCATCAACATCCCGCCATAGCCGATAAAGCAGGCCTGCCCTTCGTTCGCCAGCATCTTCGGCGTGGTGCCGGAAGAGATCAGCGCATGGAAGCCAGACACCGCGCCACAGGCAATGGTGATGAACAAGAACGGGAACAGGTTACCGGTCCACACCGGGCCGGTGCCATCCACAAATTTGGTCAGCGCAGGCATCGTCAGCGTCGGACGCATAATCAGAATGCCGACGGCCAGACCGACAATCGTACCAATCTTCAGGAAGGTTGAGAGGTAATCACGCGGCGCCAGCAGCAGCCATACCGGCAGAACCGCCGCCACAAAGCCGTAGCCCACCAGCATCCAGGTCAACTGTACGCCGGTAAAGTCAAAATACGGCGCCCAGGTTGGGCTTTCCGCCACCCAGCCACCGGAGATGATGGCAAAGACAAGGAACACCAGACCAATAACAGACACCTCGCCAATACGTCCCGGACGCAGGTAACGCAGGTAGACGCCCATAAAAATGGCCAACGGAATGGTGAACGCAACGGTGTACGTCCCCCACGGGCTGTGGGTCAGGGCTTTCACGACGATCATCGCCAGTACCGCAAGGATAATCACCATGATCATGAAACAGGCCACCAGCGCGATCACACCAGCCGTTGGGCCCATCTCTTCTTTAACCAGTTCACCCAGCGAACGACCGTCACGACGGGTAGAAACAAACAGCACCATAAAGTCCTGCACCGCGCCTGCCAGCACAACCCCGGCAAGCAGCCAGATCATACCGGGCAGATACCCCATCTGCGCCGCCAGCACCGGCCCAACCAACGGCCCTGCCCCGGCAATCGCCGCAAAATGGTGACCGAACAGCACTTTCTTATCGGTAGGTACGTAGTCCAGACCATCGTTATGACGCACCGCAGGCGTCATGCGCGTCGGGTCAACCGCCAGCACATTTTTGGCGATATACAGACCATAAAAACGGTAGGCAATGAGGTAGACACAAACTGACGCCACGACGATCCATAGCGCGTTGATCTGTTCCCCACGGTTTAACGCAATATATCCCAGGGCAAATGCTCCCATAACGGAGAGCAATGTCCAGACGAGGTATTTCCCTGATTTGTTCATAGTTGTTGTCCGTTTGCGTGTTGTGTTCCAGAGAGATGTTACATTTTGTTTCTATAACACCTCTGCTGGTTTTAACAACCTGACAACGCTATAAAACTGATTATTTACATTGCATTGTTAACTGGATCACTTCATTGGTCGGTCAACGCTGCAACATCATTGCATTTTGTTGGGCCTAGCCCATCACCGCCGTCCCCAGGCGGCAGGTACAGCAACGTCGTCCCTGTTCGTCAAAAATCACAATTTCCCAGCTCTGGCTTTGCCGGCCCAGATGCAGCGGCTGGCAAACGCCGCGCACCTTCCCCTGCGACACGGCGCGATGATGCGTGGCATTCAGCTCGGTTCCCACCACGCACTGGCCGTCACGGGTCATCAGATACCCGGCCATTGACCCCAGGGTCTCCGCCAGCGCCGCCGAAGCGCCGCCGTGTAACAGGCCGAAAGGCTGATGCGTTCGCGTGTCGACGGGCATTTCCGCCTCCAGCACGTCATCGCCCAGACGGGTATAGACGATCGCCAGATGCGCCACCATCGTGTTCAGACTGGTGGCGTTCAGCTCATCAAGCGTTAAATGGCGTTTCCAGATCATCGTTACGCTCCCAGGGTTGAACCGCCGTCAACCACAATGTCCTGTAGCGTAATGTGGCTGGCCAGATCGGATGCGAGGAATAAAATGGTATTCGCGATTTCCTGCGGACGCGCGATTTTACCCAGCGGAATGCCAAGCTTAAACTGCTCGCCAAAGCCACGAATACGCTGTTGTTCCGCATCATCGCTCACCCACAGCGTGCGCTGCATATCGGTATCGGTAGATCCCGGAGAGACGACGTTACAGCGAACGCCGCTGCCCGCCAGCTCCAGCCCAACGGTCAGCGCCAGGCTTTTCAGCGCCGCTTTGGACGCGCCATAGGCGCTCATGCCAATGCGCGGCGTGTGCGCCGCATCAGACGCGACGGTAACAATCGCCCCGCCCTGCTGCTGACGAAATTGCGCCATCGTCTGCTGGAAGAGGTTAAACGCGCCGCCGACGTTGACGGCGAACGTCTGCTGCCAGTCCTCGGCGCTTAGCGCATCGGTCACCCCCATCCGTAAAATCCCGGCGGCATTCACCAGCACATCCAGCCGTTCGGTTTGCGCCAGCACGCGCTGGCAAACCTGCGCGACCTGCGCGGCGTCTGCGACATCCAGCACTTCGGTCGCAAAGGGATACGCATCCTGCGTGAACTCGCGATCGAATCCCGCCACCTGCGCGCCAGCCGCAACAAACGCCAGCGCCGTGGTATAACCAATCCCTTTTCCCGCGCCGGTCACCCAGACGGTTTTGCCGTTAAAATCCAATCCGGCCATCACTTCACCTCACGGGAAAGCAGCGTCCACCAGGCATCAATCGTCGGGTTTTTCGCCAGCATCACGAAGTCGATATCGCCATGCACTTTACGCCAGCGAGCCGCCAGCGCCATCATACGTACAGAGTCCAGCCCGTAATCAATCAGGTTTTCATCATCCAGCGGCTCGTCGGATTCATCCAGCAGCGGCAGGATCAGCGCCCGCAGCTCTGCTTTGCTCGCCGGAACCGGCGTCGGCAGCAGTTCCTGCGTCATCACCACGCGACCGGAGCGACCGGCAACATAGTTAAGCGACATCACATGTTCTTCACGGCTGAAATCGGCCAGCGCATCCGCCACCATAAACGGCTTGATATCGCGCATGAAAGCGTCGGTCGCCGTGGTCATACAGCCAATGTGCGCATACACACCCGTGATAATCAGCTGATTACGCCCGGTTTCTTTTAACATCTGCTCCAGCGGCGAACGGTGAAACGCGCTGTAACGCCATTTCACCAGCACGGTGTCCGCCTCGTCCGGCGCCAGCGCATCGACAATCTTTTGCTGCTCGGGAGAACGCGTCAGGCCCGGCCCCCACATATCGTTCAACAGGGCGCGATCTTCATCGCTCTGATCTTTCGGCTGAGCGGTGTAATAGACCGGAATGTTGTGCTCTTTGCAGTACTGACGCAGGGCGGCGATATTCGCGATCACCTGTTCCATCATCGGGCAGTTGTCGCCCCAGAAGCTGACAAAATAATCCTGCATATCGTGGATCAACAGCGCAGCGCGTTCAGGTTCAAAGGCCCAGTTCACTTTATTGGGCGGAATATCGAGCGCGCCAGGCAGCGCGTACGCCTGCAATTTCGGAATTGCCATCTCTCTTTCTCCTTCAGGTCAGTGAACGTGACGCCAGCCACTGACGTAATTGTTTTTTATCGACTTTACCGACCGGGGTCAGAGGCAACGCCTCGACGCACTCCACGCGATCCGGCAATTTGAATTCGGCGACCCCCTGCTCACGCAGGAAGCGGCGTACCTGTACCGCGCGCAGCGGCTCTTTCACCACCAGCCAGGCGCAGCTTTTTTCCCCCATCAGCTCATCTTCCATGCTGACCAGCGCGGCATGGATTACGGCCGGGTGGCGCAGTAACAGGTTTTCAATCTCTTCCGCGGCGATCTTCTCCCCGCCGCGATTGATCTGATCTTTTTCACGTCCCTGCACGGTGATATAGCCATCTGGATCAATGGAGATCAGATCGCCGGAGCAGTAAAAGCCGTTGGCATCAAATGCGCTGGCGTTATGCTCCGGGCTTTTAAAATAGCCGCGAAACGTGTACGGCCCGCGCGTCATCAGGCGTCCCGTTTCCCCCTGCGGCAGCGGATTGCCGTCAGCGTCAGCCACCCAGACCTCATCGTCCGGGCACATCGGGCAACCCTGAGTATTGATGATGCGCTCCGGGCTGTCGTCCAGACGGGTGTAATTCACCAGTCCTTCCGCCATGCCGAATACCTGCTGCAACTGACAGCCGATTTCCGCCGGAATACGCGCGGCAAGCGTCGCTGAAAGCCGCGCGCCGCCTACCTGCAACAGTTTCAACGAGGCCAGTTGCGCGTTGCTGCCCCACTCCTGAATCGCCTGCAACCACAGGCTCACCGCAGGCGGTACCAGCGCCGTTGAATTAATCTGATGCTTTTCAATTAACGGGAAACAGAGCGTAGCGCTCGGGTCAGCCGCCAGCACCACCGTTCCCTGGGCCAGAAAGACGCCCAGCGATCCCGGCGAACTCATGGCGTAGTTATGCGCAGCCGGAATCGCGCATAAGAAACGCGTGGCTTCGGTAAAGTGGCAAATTTCATTGCTGCGGCGCACGCTGTAGTAATAATCATTATGGGTGCGCGGGATCAGCTTCGGCGTTCCGGTTGTACCGCCGGAAAGCTGGAAATAAGCCACCTCATCGGCAGGTGATGGCGTGGCGGTAAAATCAACCGCAGGCTGGTCAATCGCCGTTTGCAGGTTGTGTTCACCCGCATCGTTGAGCAACAGCACCACACGCACGGAATTGTGTTCGGCAATAAACGTATTGAGGAAGTCGTCCCCGGTGAACAGCGCGTGCTGGCGGTCAGCAATCACCAGCGCCGGTTCAATTTGCTTCGCGTAAGCGTTAAGTTCCGTCCGTTGATGGCTGAACAGCGCCAGAACCGGTGCGACGCCAAGCTTCAGCAGGGCGAAGAAAGTGATATACAGCTCCGCCACGTTGCCCAGTTGTACCAGCGCGGTTTCGCCGGGTTTGATCCCCTGACGGCGCAGGCTACAGGCCAGATTATCCGCCGCCTGGTTCAGTTCGCGATAGCTCAGGTGTCGATCGCCATCAATCACCGCCGTTTTATCGCTGTCTGCGTGGCGGGTTAAAATATCGGTCAGCGGCAGATCCTGCCAGTACCCTTTTTCACGATAGCGGCGGGCAAACTCCTCCGGCCAACGGGTGAAAGGAATGGTCATCATCGCTCCTTAATGCAGTCCAAAAACGTTCAACATGGTAGAAAGCTTAACGCCGGTCTCGCGCCACTCCGCGACCGGAGACGAAGCAGGCACAATCCCGGCGCCCGCGAACAGGCGAACCTGGTTTTGTCGCAGCTTCGCGCAACGAATCGTCACGACCCACTCGCCGTTTCCTTCGGCGTCACACCAGCCGACGATGCCGCCGAACAGTTCACGATCGAACGGCTCCAGTTCGGCAATTAATTTTTTCGCCACCTGATGCGGGAAACCGCTCAACGCAGGCGTCGGATGCAGCAGACACGCCAGCGTCAGGGCATTTTCTTCCGCATTCGCCTTACCTTCGAACGGCGTACCGAGATGCCATAACGTCGGGGTGGTGATCAATTGTGGAGATGCAGGCAGTTGTAATTCACTGCTGCGGTCGCGCAGCACCGTCTTCATGGCCTGAGTGACCAACTCATGTTCGTGTCTGTCTTTTTCAGAAGCCAGCAGTCGGTTGCCCGCTTCACGATCCAGCACATCATCAGGCTGGCGACGCGCCGACCCGGCCAACGGCAGCGAACTAAAGCGATCGCCCTCTTTACGCAGCAGCAATTCCGGGCTGGCGCCAAGCAGCACGCCGCCATCCTCCAGAGGCACATGGAAGTTGTAACTCACCGGATTCTGCGCCACCAGCCGCTCCAGCAGCGCGCCGCTGTCAATGGTGGCATCGGTCGTAATATCAATCAGGCGTGACAGAACCACTTTGTCGACTTCAGGCGTCGCCGTCAGCGCTGCCGCGCGCGCCACCATAGCTTCAAACGTTTCCTGTTCAGGGATACTTTTACGATCAATAACATTCAGTGCCTGATGCCCGGTAAAGTAACGCGAGGATTGTTGCTTTGCCGGTCGGGAGAAGGTCTGCCAGGACTCAGGAATGAACAGCGAGGATGGCTGGCGGGTATCGAAGGGGATAGCGCCGACCATAACAGGATTTGCGATACCCTGCGCTCTGGCGTCGGCAAAGGCTTGCTGTAATTTTTGTTGGAAGGGGCTGTCTAACGAATCCCCGTCAACCGCTGGTTCAGCGAAACGGGCGAAGCATCCTGACGTCGTAAAGCTGCGATACGGCGACATAAAGAAAAAGCGATCGGGGGTGAGCGTTGCCATTTTCTGCTGAACTTCCTCGGCCAGTGACGTATCCATATCATCCTCCAAAAATGATAAAGGCTTTAATAATGATTATCATTTATATTTTCGGGCGCTAACCTAAAAGTAAACAGACAGCATGTCAACTCTTGGGGTAGCACAATGTGCGACTTAGACTTGCATCCCTTCCCGCTAACAATGAAAATGAGAAGCATTAACTCCATTAATAACAGGACGCTGATTCGTGAGACTTCCCCTGCTTTGCAGAACATCCCTGATACTGGTTGGGCTTTTCATTTCAGGAATTTCTTTAGGTCATGCCGCTGACTGGCCGCGCCAGATCACCGACAGTCGCGGCACGCATACGCTGGACCATAAACCTGAACGTATCGTCTCTACCAGCGTGACCCTGACGGGCTCGCTGCTGGCGATTGATGCTCCCGTTGTCGCCAGCGGAGCGACCACCCCTAACAACCGCTTTGCCGACGATCGGGGATTTCTGCGTCAATGGAGCGACGTTGCGAAAGCGCGCAAGCTGGCGCGCCTGTACATCGGCGAACCAAGCGCTGAAGCCGTTGCCGCACAAATGCCGGACCTTATTCTGATTAGCGCAACCGGCGGCGACTCTGCGCTGGCGCTGTACGATCAGCTTTCTACTATTGCCCCCACGCTTATCATCAATTACGACGATAAAAGCTGGCAGTCTCTGCTGACGCAACTGGGCGAGATCACCGGCCAGGAAAAACAGGCCGCTGTGCGCATCGCGGAATTTGATAAACAACTGGCGACCGTTAAACAACAGCTCACATTACCGCCGCAACCGGTCAGCGCGCTGGTCTACACCGCTGCCGCACACAGCGCCAACCTGTGGACGCAGGATTCAGCCCAGGGCAAGCTGATGGAACAGTTAGGCTTTACGCTGGCGCCCCTCCCTGCCGGACTGCAAACCAGTAAAAGCCAGGGCAAACGTCATGACATCATCCAGCTTGGCGGGGAAAACCTGGCGGCAGGTCTGAACGGCGAAGCGCTGTTCCTGTTTGCCGGTGATAGCAAAGATGCCGACGCTATTTACGCCAACCCACTGCTTGCTCACCTGCCTGCCGTGCAAAACAAGCGCGTTTATGCGCTGGGCACCGAAACGTTCCGTCTGGACTACTACAGCGCAACGTTACTGCTTAACCGTCTCGCCGCGCTGTTTTAATTTATTTGCCGGATAGCGGCCAATGCCCTGTCCGGCCTGCATTTTAAAGCGGTGCGCCATCTGGCACCGGCGGCGGCTGGCGAAAACGGCGCAACTCGCCCAGCAGCAGCATTAACAACAACCCAACAATCACCAGCCCAAACCCGCTCACGCTCGCTGACGCAACCGGCGTCATCATGGCGCCCAGCCCGCCCAACAGCGCTGCGCCGATGGCGTCACCGGTCACGTTTTGCGCCGTCCACAGGCCGTTGATTCGCCCGAGCATGGCTTCCGGCGTTTGCGTCTGCAATAGGGTGTATTGCAGTAACGAGCTAATCGCGCTGAGCCAGCCAAACAGCGCCAGACAGATCACCCCGAGCAGCCAGACAGGCATCAGCCCAAACAACCCAATCGCCAGGAACGACCCTACGGTGGAAACCAGCATCAACAATCCAGGGCGAACGCTGTGCGCCAGTTGCCCGCTGGTTAACGCGCCAACAGCCGCCCCCAATGGGATAGCGGCATAAAGTAAACCAATTTGCGCGGCGGACATGTGCCAGTTAATCGCCAGCGCCGGATAAAGCACGCGCACCGCGCTTGCCATCGTCAAAAGTCCGCCAAGCAACGCAATGCCGCCAATGAGCGGACTGGAGAGCAAGAAACGGAACGCCGCCAACAGCGATTTCAACGGATGCTCACGTGGTTGCGGCGGCGGCGGGAGCGCCGGAAGGCTCAGCAACGGCAGCAGCGTGATAAATGTTCCTGCCGCCGCCAGACCGTAGTTCCAGGCCACGCCGCCGGTAGCCAGCAATACGCCGCCCAGCATCGGTGAAATCACCGATCCCAGACGCACCGTCAGCATCGTAATCGCCCCGGCCTGCATAAGGTTTTCTCGCCCTACCAGCGCAGGCGTCGCCGCCAGTAGCGCCGTAACCCCCAGCGAGGCAAAAAAGCCATCCCACAGACCGAGCAGATAGATTGCCAGCAGCGAAGGTTCCGGCAACAGCGCGTTCAGACACAGGCCAATAAAGCCAATACCGCAGGTGCCGCGCGCCAGCAGGATCACCTTTTTACGTTCATAACGATCCGCCAGCACGCCGCCGACCATCAGGCCAACAAACATCGCGCTGCCGGTCAGCGTCACCGACAGACCAACCTGCCACGTCGAGTGGGTCATCATCTGGATCTGTACCGGCACCGCTACGCCCAGCAGACCCAGCGAGACAATAGAGATAAAACGGGCGAGGAAGACAGCGCGAAATGCAGGGTGCGTCTTCAACAGGCTGAGATTCAGCAGCCAGGATTGTCGATTCATTACAACGCCTTAATGCGAACTTTTTTTAAATATCCATTCAATGGCTGCACATGCTAACATAACCGAATAAGATCGATAACGATAATTACTATCATTATCAGGGAAGTTGATATGTCATGCTCTGTTTCCGTGGCACGCGCCATCGCCGTGCCCGGCTTGTTGTTATTACTTATTCTCGCCACGGCATTAAGTCTGGCTATCGGCGCAAAATCACTGCCTGCGTCCGTCGTACTTGAAGCAATTACCGGCACCTGCCAAAGCGCTGACTGCACCATCGTGCTGGACGCGCGATTGCCGCGCACGCTGGCTGGCCTGTTGGCTGGCGGCGCACTGGGGCTCGCCGGGGCGTTAATGCAAACGCTCACCCGCAACCCGCTTGCCGACCCGGGCATTCTCGGCGTCAATTCCGGCGCCAGTTTCGCGATCGTACTCGGCGCGGCGCTGTTTGGTTTTTCCTCTCCACAGGAACAGTTGCTGATGGCGTTTGCCGGGGCGCTGGTCGCCTCGCTGATTGTCGCCTTTACCGGCAGCCAAGGCGCCGGGCAGTTAAGCCCGGTTCGCCTCACGCTGGCGGGTGTCGCGCTCGGCGCAGTGCTGGAGGGGCTTTCCAACGGTATCGCGTTGCTGAACCCGGATGTGTACGATCAGCTCCGTTTCTGGCAGGCCGGCTCGCTGGACATTCGCAGTCTGCAAACGCTCAAGGTTATTGTCGTACCGGTGCTGATTGCCGGTGCTACCGCGTTGTTTCTCAGCCGCGCGCTGAACAGCCTGAGTCTTGGTAGCGATACTGCCACCGCGCTGGGCAGCAAAGTGGCGCGTACCCAGCTCATCGGCCTGCTGGTGATTACCGTGTTATGCGGCAGCGCGACGGCGGTTGTTGGCCCTATCGCGTTTATCGGTCTGATGATGCCGCACATGGCCCGCTGGCTGGTGGGGGCGGATCACCGCTGGTCGCTGCCGGTCACGTTGCTGGCGACCCCGACCCTGCTGCTGTTTGCCGATATTATCGGGCGACTCATCGTTCCCGGTGAATTGCGCGTTTCGGTTGTCAGCGCCTTTCTCGGCGCGCCAGTGCTTATTTTCCTCGTGCGGCGCAAGCAGCGCGGAGGTGCCGTATGATGCACCTTTCCCGCCGCCTGATCATAAGCTGTCTGTTGCTGGTGCTCGGCTGTATCGCTGTCGGCTTGTGGAGCCTGCGCAGCGGCGCCGTTACACTGGAAGTCTCGCAAATCATCAATGCGTTGCTGGGAGACGCCCCGCGCAGCATTACCCTTGTGGTGACCGAATGGCGTCTGCCTCGCGTGCTGATGGCGCTACTGATTGGCGCCGCGTTGGGCGTCAGCGGCGCGATTTTTCAGTCGTTGATGCGCAACCCGCTGGGTAGCCCGGACGTAATGGGTTTTAACACCGGGGCCTGGAGCGGCGTGCTGGTGGCAATGGTGCTGTTTGGCCAGAACCTGACGGCGATCGCGATGGCGGCAATGGCTGGTGGGATTCTCACCTCGCTGATCGTCTGGCTGCTTGCCTGGCGCAACGGCATTGAGACCTTCCGGCTAATTATTATCGGCATCGGCGTGCGCGCCATGCTGGTGGCGTTCAACACCTGGCTGCTGTTGCAGGCGTCGTTAGAAACGGCCCTCTCCGCCGGATTGTGGAACGCCGGGTCGCTCAACGGACTGACCTGGGCCAAAACGTGGCCCTCGGCACCGCTGATCGTTCTGATGCTGGCGTGTGCCGCATTGCTGGTACGCCGTCTGCGCTTGCTGGAAATGGGCGATGACAGCGCCTGCGCGCTTGGCGTCAGCGTTGAACGTTCCCGGTTAATGATGATGCTGGTCGCCGTGGTGCTGACCGCCGCCGCGACGGCGCTCGCAGGCCCGATCTCTTTCATTGCGCTGGTTGCGCCGCACATCGCGCGGCGCCTTAGCGGCACGGCACGCTGGGGGTTAACCCAGTCCGCATTGTGCGGCGCGCTGCTGCTGCTGGCCGCCGACCTGTGCGCCCAACAACTGTTTATGCCTTACCAGCTTCCGGTAGGCGTTGTCACCGTAAGCCTCGGCGGTATTTACCTTATCGTCTTGTTAATTCAGGAGTCCCGCAAAAAATGACCGAATCAGTAGCCCGTTTGCGTGGCGACCAGTTAACGCTGGGTTATGGCAAGTATACCGTCGCGGAGAATCTGAATGTTTCTATCCCGGATGGTCACTTCACTGCCATTATTGGGCCGAATGGCTGCGGCAAATCAACGTTATTGCGTACGCTAAGCCGTCTGATGTCGCCCGTACATGGCCACGTCTGGCTCGACGGCGAGCATATTCAGCACTACGCCAGTAAAGAGGTGGCGCGACGAATCGGTCTGCTGGCGCAAAACGCCACCACGCCGGGCGATATCACCGTACAGGAGCTGGTTGCCCGGGGCCGCTATCCGCATCAGCCTTTGTTTACCCGCTGGCGCAAAGAAGACGAAGACGCCGTCGCCGGTGCGATGCGCGCTACGGGGATTACCCACCTGGCGACGCAAAGCGTGGACACGCTTTCAGGCGGGCAGCGGCAGCGAGCATGGATAGCCATGGTGCTGGCGCAGGAAACGTCCATCATGTTGCTGGATGAACCGACGACCTGGCTGGACATCAGCCATCAGATCGATCTGCTGGAGCTGTTGAGCGAGCTGAATCGCGAGAAAGGTTACACCCTCGCTGCGGTTCTGCACGACCTTAACCAGGCCTGCCGGTATGCCACGCATTTAATCGCGTTACGTGAAGGCAAAATCGTCGCAGAGGGAGCGCCAAAGGAGATTGTGACGGCGGATCTTATTGAGAAAATTTATGGATTACGTTGCACGATCATCGACGATCCGATCGCCGGAACGCCGCTGGTTGTGCCGCTGGGTCGTCCGAAGTAATCTCAATGGCGGAGGGGTAACAATACAGGCCCGGTCAGCGACAGCGCCACCGGGCGATTTGCCGGATAGTGCTTAGACTAACCGTTCTTCCAGTTGAATCGCATCATCCAGTTTACGGGACAGCATGGCATGACGCAGCAGAACACCGCCGCACGCGATCATACCGCCCAGCAACGCAGCCAGAATCACGATCAACGCTTTGCCCGGGCCGTCTTTTTTCACTGGCAGCGAAGGCGATAGCTGATATTTAAACGGCATAAATTTCACATCATTGATATTCATCGCGGTCAGTTGCTCTACGTAATACTGGCGATTGCGTATTTCAGCGTTAATTTCCGCAACGTCCGTGACGGACTTTTCAATTTGCAATTTTTGCGCAATACCGTCGGCGCCCAGAGAAATAGAGAAATCCGGGTCGTCTTTTACCGCCTGACCATTACTGTAGACCGGCTTCTTAATCCCGGCGGCGTTGGCAATCTCCAGGGAATAATTGAGTCGCTGAATGTTCGCATCAAGCTGGTTGCGCAATCTCACCCGGTCCATCGCCAGTTTTTCTTTCTCGAAATGCGTTCTGGTGTCCAGCTGGTTACGAATATTCTCCAGCGTCTCTTTCACGACGATGTCCGACACATACTGGATATAGCCGGCCAGCACTTTCTGCGCCTCTTCTTTCGTTGGCGCAGTAAAACTCAATGTCCACGAGGTAAATAACGACGTCTCGTTTTTCTTACCGGCGTTGGTATCCACCGCGTTCATCTTTTCACTGAGCGCAACAATCGCCCGATGCAGTTCCATTTCATCAATATCCGCCCCTTTCAATTGATCCATCACATATGGGGAGGCGCGAAGATATTCATCCAGCAGCGATGTTGAGCTGAATTTCTTAATGAAAAGCGTAAAGACGGCGTCTCGCTGCAAATTAATGTCGAGGTTCAGCACACGCAATGTGGTCAGCGTTTTTTCCAGCGCCTGCCACTGTACGGCCTCTGCCGGGGTGACAATCGCCCGACTGGTCCATTTCTGCGGCAGAATAAAGGACAGCAGAATACCTGCCAGCGCAAACGCAAAAACAGTCGCAATAATGCGATTTTTCGCCCGCCATAAAACATCAACAAGGCTTAACAAATCAATTTCATTACTGTTTGACGGCGCTAACGGATAGCCAGTAAATTCCGAATCTTTTTCCTGCTTAACATTGAGTGATGACATGTTGTGTAACCTGACATTGAGTCCAATGAATAAAAACATCCTTTCTAATATTCTAACAGCATCTCAGAATTATCCGAAACGATCTTTGTTTGTTCCACAGGTAGCATGCAATATTCAGAATTTTACCAACTGTCTGATTATGTTTCACTTATGTTAAATCAATGCTGAAGACAAATAAAAAGCCCATAATAATTGGTAGCTATTATGGGCATCAGTAGAATTAGATTTTTAAAGGCGTCAGAACGCTTCGCTTACTGGTCGAGCAATGCGCGAATAATCGGCCCGATATTCTCAAACGCGGCAGGTGAAATAATATCGACGTGGGCGCAATCCTGGCGGTAGATATCCAGTTCTGCCATCCACGGCGCCCAGCTGCGTTCAGGGCTTATTCCTTCCGGCAGGGTGCGCTCCGCGACAAACAGCGTTGCGCGTCCATCGAACGGTACGCTATGCGCGGTTGTCAGAAGCCGCACGGCATCGGCGTAGTTTCCTTCGATGGTGCTGAATAACTCCCCGGAGGCATTTCCCTGTTGCGCAGCAAGGAACGCTTCGCGTTCACGCGCGATCTCCGCTAACACTTCAGGGTCCAGACCATTGGCCTCTTTTTCCTGCCAGTTTTGCGTTTCCGGCGGCCAGGTATCCAGCAGCCCGAGGAAGGCAACCGTTTCGCCACGCGCACGCAAGCGCGCCGCAATGCCCTGGGCCAGCGTTCCGCCCAGCGAATACCCCAGCAGGTAGTAAGGCCCGTGCGGCTGCTGCGCCAGCAGCGTTTCCAGATGACGCTCGCACACCTCATCCAGATTCGCAGCCGTTTGCATCGGTCCATCAGGCCTTGGCGACTGAATCCCCGTAATTGACCAGTGTGGGCTGAGATAACGAGCCAGCACGCTAAACTGCCAGGCAAAACCGGACGCCGGATGGAAGCAGAATAACGTTGGTCCACTGCTTTCACGCAGCGGCAGGAGCGTTTCAAAGCCCAGACGCTGAGACTGCTCGTCATCGGCGGAATCCAGCAACGCGCTAAGCTGACCAACGGTTGACGCCACCATCACCTGCCCCGGCGTCACCTGACGCCCGGACGCGCGACTCAACTGCGCGGCGAGTTTCATCGCCAGTAACGAATGCCCGCCCAGCGCAAAGAAGTCGGCCTCCACATCATTGACCTCGCAACCCAGCAGGCCGGCAAAGGCGTCAGCCACCGTTTTTTCCGTCCCTGGTAATGGCGCGCGCCCCGGCGTACGTTGCGTCAGTTGCGGCATCGGCAGCGCTTTACGATCCAGTTTCCCGTTTGCGCTGAGCGGCAGTTCCGCAAGCTGTAGCAGAACCACAGGCACCATATGCGGCGGTAATGTCTCGCGTAACCGTTCCTGAAGCGCCGGAATATCCAGCGGTAAGCCGGATTGTGACACCAGATAGCCTACCAGTTGGCGGGCATCGCCTCCTGTCGCGGCCGCCTGGTTAAACACGCAGGCGTGAGCCACGGCGTGCTCGACGTCCGGCAGCGTTTGCATAACCCGATCAATCTCGCCCAGTTCAATGCGCTGACCACGAATTTTTAGCTGATCGTCGCTGCGGCCAAGGTACTCTACCGCGCCATTTTCCAGCCAGCGCGCCACGTCTCCGGTGCGATACATGCGTTCGCCCGGCATAAACGGATCGGCAATAAAGCGACTCGCCGTCAGATCCGGGCGCCCCAGATACCCCTGCGCCAGCTGGATGCCGGTCAGGTATAAATCACCCGCGGTGCCCGGCGGCACCGGGCGCATCATCGCATCAAGAATGCGCAGCCCGGTATTCCAGACCGGATAGCCAATCGGCACGCTATTTCCGGTGACATCCGCCAGTTCTTTGCCGCAGGCGGGATACCAGCTGACATCCACCGCCGCTTCCGTCGGCCCGTACAGATTGTGCAGCGGCGCGCCGGTCAACTGTTCCCACTCGCGGCACAGCCCGGTGGGCAGCGCCTCGCCGCTACAAAATACGCGCTGTAGCGTAGCGCAGCTTTCATGAGCAGATTCAGGGGTGAGCGAGGCGACGAACGCCGCCAGCATTGACGGGACAAAATGGGTGGTGGTCACACCATACTTCGCAAAGAAATGCTGCATGGCAATCGGATCGCGGTGCGCGTCCGGCTCCGCCATCACCAGCTTCGCCCCGGCAATAAACGGCCAGAAGAACTCCCACACCGAAACATCGAAACTGCACGGCGTTTTTTGTGCGACCACATCCTCTGCCGTTAACGAATAGTGATCCTGCATCCACAGCAGGCGATTCACGATCGCGGTTTGCCCGACCATTACCCCTTTCGGCCTGCCGGTCGAACCGGATGTAAAGATGATGTATGCCGTGTGGTGCGGCAACGACAACGCCAGCGATTCAGCGCCGCTCGTCGGCAGCAGCGCGTTGTAGCACAGGCTTTCTACGCCGGGGATATCGTTAAATCGCGGCAGCTGTTCTGCGGTTGTGATCAGTAATTTCGGCTGCGCGTCTTCGAGCATCATTCGCAGACGATCGTCTGGATACCCCGTATCTAACGGCAGCCAGGCGGCTCCGGCCTCCACAATACCGTGCAGCGCCAGCGTCAGGAAAACCGAGCGCGGCAACGCCACCGCGACGCTGTCGCCCGGTTTAACGCCACGTTCACGCAGCAGGTGCGCCAGGGCGATCACCTGCTCGCGCATCTCCTGATAACTGAGCTGATGGCGCGCATCAGCCAGCGCGGGCGCGTCCGGCGTTTTGCGTGTCTGTTCGTCAACCAGCGCGCTGAGCGTCGTGAGCGGTATGCTTACCGCCGTATCATTAATCTGCGCCAGTTGCGCATATTCGGCAGGCAGGAGCATTTCGGCATCGCCGCAGCGCAGCGCCGGATTGTCCGCAAACTGGCGTATCAGCGCCGTCAGCCGCGACGCATGGCAGGATAACGTCGCCTCATCATAGCGCTGTTTGTTGGCTAAGATTTCAATGCTCAGGCCGCCCTCTTCATCCGGGAACAGCGCCAGTTCAAGATCGTTAACCGGGCCGGTCGCCAGCGTATGGGTTTGCGCCTGTACACCGGGAATATCCAGTTGATAATCAAAGACCTTCACGTTCAGTACCGGGCCAAACAGCGGTTCTTCACCCGCCGCGCGGCCGCTGTCGCGAACGATCTGTTCGGCGTCATAACGCTGATGGCGACGCATTTTTTTCATCTGCCCGGCAAGACGCGTCGCCAGTTCCGGCAGCGTTTCCGCCGCATTAATGCTTACCCCTAACGGCAGGACGTTCAGTACCGGGCCGGTCGCCGTTAACGCCGCCGATCCCATACGCCGCATGAATATAAATCCGGCGGCATAGTCCATCCGACCGCACAGGCGGCCCAGCCATAGCGCCACCAGCGCCAGCGCTAAATCCGCACGCTGAATATCAGACATACGTGCCGCCAGCTGACGGAAAACACCGTCGGGCACATCCAGTTTCATACGCAAAATATCGGCGCTGGCCGCCCGCCCGGGAAGCGGCGCAGCCGACAGCGAAGCGGGAGGCGGCAACTGGCGACGCTGCTCCGCCCAGAAGGCGCCATCGCGTTGATAAGCCTCGCTCTCACGGTAACGCTGATACTCCTCCACCACGTCAGCAAATGGCGTAAACGGCGAGTCGGGCGTCTGGGCGTTACACTGCCAGGCGCGGTAAATCGCCGCGATCTGACGGGTTATCGCCGGGAAACTGAAGCCATCCACCAGTAGATGGTGATAACGCTGATACCAGTACCAACGGGTATCATCGACCTGAATCAACTGGTGGAACGCCAGCGGTTTGCCGCCATCAACGCGTAGATTTTGTCGCAGATCGGCCTGCATCCGCGCCAGCGCCGCCGCATGCGGATCGGGCTCGTCACGCAGATCGATAAGCTCAGGTTGCGCAAACGTGAATGCCGGGTCAACCCACTGCCAGACCTCGCCGTTATCTTCGGTAAATCGCATACGGAGGGTATCCGCTTGCGCCATACCGGTTACAACCGCCTGCGCCAGCAGAGGGGCATTCAGCGTGCCGTGTAATTCCACATAGTGCGCCACGCTCCAGGCGGAAGGCAGCGTAGAGAGTTTTTCCGCCATCCAGATCCCTGGCTGGGCGGCCACTAACGGTAAACGCGTGGTCATTGAGCCTCCTGCGCAGCGGCGTAATGGGCGGGAGTTAGCGTGGTCCAGTGCGCATCCAGCCATTGCTGGCAAAGCGCCTGCGATTGCGGTTCGCACACCACCTGCCAGCCCGCAGGGAGAGAACACTGCTGTGGCCAGAGACTAAATTGACGCTGCGGGTTTTGCAGAATGTAAAATTGTCCCTGCGGGTTATCGAAGGGATTACTGAATTCCATACTCAACTCCTGTCGTGGAAAATCGCCAGCTACAGCGTGTCGGTTAACGGTTGCCAGAGGGTCATCAACCCCTGCATTAATCCGCCACGCCAGCAAAGCGCATCATGTCCGCCGTCAACCTGACGCCAGAAAACCGACTGCTGCGTAGTGTGTAGTTGGCTGTAAAGCGCCTGATTCGCCCGGAAAATAAGCGGCTCTCTGATACCGGCCTCCAGCACGATGCGCAATCCTCTGGCGGTCAATGTGCCCGCCTTCAGCTGTTCAATAATCTCGCCTTCCCGATCTGCGCCGCGCTGCGGCCACCAGAACGATCCCGACTGGCTCAGTACGCAGCCAAAGCGCTCAGGCCAGTTCAGACCGGCATACAGCGAGGAGAGCCCGCCAAAACTCTGCCCGGCGACGATCGTCCTTTTTGCACAATCGCTGAATGGCGCAACGGTTTTCACCAGCGGCAGGAGTTCTTGTTGTACCGCCAGCCAGAAATCGGCATTGCAGGGCAGTTCACGGCTACGGTGGGGGGTATCAATGGCATCAATCAGCAGGTAGACCGCAGGAGGGAGCTGACGCCGCCGGGTCAGTGAGGTGAGCGCGGGCCAGACGGGCATGCTTTCCGCCCAAAACTGCCCGTCGAGCAAAATCGCTAGCGGACGTTCAGGCCGGGCGTCGCCGGTCGTGAACACCCACACGCGACGCGTATTGCCCAGCCGCTCGCTGCGCCATTGCAAACATACCGGGGGAGCTGACGGATTTTCAGGCTTATCCCAGCCGGGTTGCACTGGCGCGTCTGGCATTTCCAGCGCGGAAACCGCATGGCCCCGCCCCCCCTTCCAGCTCACCGGGTTAAGAGGATCGGCAATCGCCTGCGGCAATAACTGACGCCAGCCTTCACGCAGCGTGGTTCTGTCAGGCGTTTCGTCTACTGCCAGAGAAGCAAAAATATCATCGCGTTCAGAAGGGATGAAACAGTAACTACCACGCCAGTCGGCGCTTAATGTCGTGCTCCATCGCCAGACATCCGTGCCCGCAATACGCTGCATGGATTGCGGAACAGCATTCTGATGATGGTCGGTGACGCCCGTAATGTAGACCCATACGCGGCGAATTGAAGAGCGGCTTTCCGTTCCCTGCGGATCGCGCCACCAGAAAGTCACCCGATATTTTTCGTCTGTTTCACGCTCCCATTCGGGACCGTGTTTTGACTGCCACCAGGTCTCACTTCCTGTCGTTAACGCCGTCACCGTCATAACCCCATGTTTATTGTGTAATTTTTTATTTAATGATGAAATATATTGATAATATTATTGATAACTATTTTCATTTGCAATAGCGTATTGTCGCGCCGTGGGAAGCGCGAACATTATTTCACCACCCAGGCTGGGTCTCTCATTCGTGCATTGACGCCACGTTCAAATGAGAAACACAACCTGAAACCTGCACTGCGTGCTTTTTCTGGAATGTATGGCTTTCGCAGATGTGGGCGACATCAGGCTAAACACCTCACCACGAGAGTTTGGCGCATGTGGCTAAATAAAGATAAGCAGGAAACACAATGAACAATAAGATTCATTCCCTGGCCTTACTGGTCAATCTGGGAATTTATGGGGTCGCTCTGCCTGTTATGGCGGAGGAGACCACTGATAGCGCAGCGCTTCATGAAGACACCATCGTGGTCACCGCCGCCCAGCAGAACCTCCAGGCACCGGGCGTATCGACCATTACCGCCGACGAAATCCGTAAAAATCCTCCCGCTCGCGACGTTGCCGAAATCATCCGCACCATGCCGGGCGTGAACCTGACCGGTAACTCAACCAGCGGCCAGCGCGGCAACAACCGCCAGATCGACATTCGCGGCATGGGCCCGGAAAACACCCTGATTCTGATCGACGGCAAACCGGTGACCAGCCGTAACTCCATCCGTCTGGGCTGGCGCGGTGAGCGTGACACCCGTGGCGATACCGGTTGGGTGCCGCCAGAGATGATCGAACGCATTGATGTGATTCGTGGCCCTGCGGCGGCACGTTACGGCAACGGCGCCGCGGGCGGCGTGGTAAACATCATCACCAAGAAATTCGACGATCAGTGGCATGGTTCGTGGAACACCTATCTGAATGCGCCGGAACACAAAGACGAAGGTTCCACCAAGCGCACCAACTTTAGCCTGAGCGGCCCGCTGGGCGGCGAATTCAGCTTCCGCATGTACGGCAACCTGGATAAAACTCAGGCCGACGCCTGGGACATCAACCAGGGCCATCAGTCTGAGCGTACCGGCGCCTACGCCAACACCCTGCCAGCAGGTCGCGAAGGGGTTGAAAACAAAGATATTAATGGTGTCGTACGTTGGGATTTCGCGCCAATGCAGGCGCTGGAGTTTGAAGCAGGCTACAGCCGCCAGAACAACCTTTACGCGGGTGACACCCAAAACACCAATAACGACAATGCCCTGGTGAAGAAAAACTACGGTAAAGAGACTAACCGTATTTATCGCCAGAACTTCGCAGTGACCTGGAACGGCGGCTGGGATAACGGTATCACCACCAGCAACTGGGCACAGTACGAACACACCCGCAACTCGCGTCTGGGCGAAGGGCTGGCGGGCGGTCTCGAAGGGTTGTTCAACAGCGACGAATTCACCGACACCGACCTGGCCGACGTGATGTTGCACAGTGAAATTAACCTGCCGCTTGATTTCATCGTTAATCAAAACCTGACGCTGGGTACTGAGTGGAACCAGCAGCGTATGAAGGATTCCGCCTCGAATACTCAGGCTCAACAGGGCGGAGCCATCCCAGGCATGAGCGACGACCGCAGTCCGTACTCATCCGCAGAAATCTTCTCCCTGTTTGCCGAGAACAACATGGAGATAACTGACAGCACCATGCTGACCCCGGCGCTACGCTTTGATCACCACACTATCGTCGGCAACAACTGGAGCCCGTCCCTGAACCTGTCGCAGGCGCTGGGCGATGATTTCACCCTGAAGATGGGTATCGCCCGTGCCTATAAAGCACCGAGCCTCTATCAGACCAACCCGAACTACCTGCTGTACAGCAAAGGCCAGGGTTGCTATGCAAGCTCCGATGGCGTCGGTTGCTACATGATGGGTAACGATGACCTGAAAGCGGAAACCAGCGTCAACAAAGAGATTGGTCTTGAGTGGAAACACGACGGCTGGCAGGCCGGTGTGACCTGGTTCCGTAACGACTACCGCGATAAGATTGAAGCGGGCTATGCGCCAGTCGGCCATACCTCTTCAGGTAAAGTGCAAACCGATATCTACCAGTGGGAAAACGTGCCGAAGGCCGTGGTAGAAGGTCTGGAAGGATCGTTGAATATTCCGGTCAGCGATGCGATAAACTGGACCAACAACATTACCTACATGCTACAGAGCAAGAACAAAACAACCGGCGATCGTCTGTCGATCATCCCGGAGTACACGCTGAACTCAACCCTGAGCTGGCAGGTACATCAGGATGTGTCAGTGCAGTCAACCTTCACCTGGTACGGCAAGCAGCAGCCGAAGAAATACAACTATAAGGGCCAGCCTGCTACCGGCTCTGAGAAAGATGAAGTCAGCCCGTACAGCATTGTCGGCCTGAGCGCGACCTGGGACGTAACCAAAAACGTCAGCCTGACCGGCGGCGTGGATAACGTCTTCGACAAGCGTCAATGGCGTGCGGGGAATGCCCAGACCACGGGTAACGACGCGACCGGCGCTTATATGTACGGTGCAGGTGCTTACACCTACAACGAACCGGGTCGTACATGGTACATGGGCGTTAACACGCGCTTCTGATAACGACCGCCCTCTCCCTGAACGGGGAGAGGGTTTTTATGAGAAACCATGCAAACCACTTATACCGCCCTCTCTTTTTCCCGCCACAAACTTCATCTTATCGGGTTCGATATCGATAGCTTCCACGAACACGATCTGCTCTGGTTGCCGCACCATGCGCAGCTGCTTCCCGCCGGGCGAAAACGTCAGGCTGAACATTTAGCGGGACGTCTCGCCGCGTTTCATGCTCTGACTGAATATGGACACAAAACCGTACCCGCTATCGGCGATAAACGGCAGCCCTTGTGGCCGGAAGGCCTGTTCGGCAGTATCAGCCACAGCGCCGCCACGGCGCTGGCAGTCGTCTCCCTCACTCCGGTAGGGGTTGATATCGAAGCAATCTTCACGCCTCAAACGGCAGCAGAACTCACCAGCAGTATCGTCGATAACGATGAACAACGCGTTTTACAGCGCAGTTCTCTCCCTTTTCCGCTCGCGTTAACCCTGGCGTTTTCCGCCAAAGAGAGCGTCTATAAAGCGTTCTCCGATCGCGCGGCAACGTTACCGGGTTTTGCCAGCGCCAGGATCGTTTCAGTGACGAAAACACATCTAACCATGCAAATGACGTCGGCGTTTTCGCCGCAGCTTGCTGATTGCACAGTGGATATTTCGTGGCGTGAGTACGACGGTCAGGTCATTACGCTCTGCGCGTCCGCCCGGTAGAATTTGCCCGCAGCCATTGCTGACTGCGGAGCACAAGCATTGCCATAAAAGCGTATTTCGTCAGCATATATCGCCTCCATGCGAAGAAGAGACTAACAAGCCGAATTGTCGTGTTCGGGTTGTTAGCCTCAAGGTTGACGGAACTATTTTCAGAAAACGTGAGATCCGCTTACATTCCCGGGAACAACACCCCGTTGCCAGGCGCTTCACGATCCAGATGAATAAAGTTCAGATGACGTTCATACTGATCGAGAATGTCCGTAATCACCTGCTCTTTGCTGTAGTCCATCAGGTCATTTCCCTGGCTTCCTTCCAGCAGGAACGTTTCCAGCCGGTAATAGCTCGACTTGCCGCTGCGCGCCCGGTAGGTAAAGCCGGGGATTGCGTACTGCTGCGGCCAGATCTGATAGATAAAGTTGCGCTCATCGCCCATGTGAACCCGCAGATCCAGATGACCAAGGTTTTCCCCTTCCTGCGGCGGCATACTTTTCAGCTCCACCGATGCGCCGCGCAGTTGCAGCTCATGGGCGACCTCTTCCATTGCCGGGAAACATACCTTCTCCATCATTTCGCGGGTATAGCGCGTTCCCGGGTAGTTCATCAGACGCGACAGTCGTTTTTTCCAGCTCAGCCGGTCCTGCACGCCCATCGGACGCGGCGCGGTATGACGACTGGCGCTTTCCCGACGATAATCTTCAACTTTCAATGACTTATACAATCCCGCCATAATGAAGAAGATCACAAAACTAAACGGCAGCCCCATGATCACCGTCGTGTTTTGCAGCGCTGAAATCCCGTTGGTCATCAGCATCCCCAGCGTCAGCAGGCCAATCGCTACCGACCAGAAAACACGCAGCCAGGCTGGCGCATCGCTGTTGATGTCTTTCAGTTTTGAGGTGAAATTGCCCAGCACCAGCGCACCAGAGTCCGCCGATGTCACGTAGAACAACAGACCGGTGATTGTGGCGACAGACGCGCTGAAGGTGAAGGCCGGATACTGCGCCAGCAGACTATAAAAGCCGCGCTCAGGGTGCGCCATCGCTTCCTCGGCAAAACCGGCATCGCCATGAATGATTTCATACAGCGCGCTATTGCCAAACACCGACAGCCACAGTAGGGTGAAAGTGAACGGGATAATCAACGTACCGAAGACAAACTGGCGAATGGTGCGGCCACGCGAAATACGCGCCAGGAACAGCCCGACAAACGGCGACCACGCAACCCACCACGCCCAGAAAAAGAGCGTCCAGTTGTTCATCCACTCAACCGGCCTGTCGAACGCAAAGCTGTTCAACGTCATCCCCATAAAGCGGTTAACGTAGTCGCCCACATTCAGCACCAGCGCATTGAGCAGGAATGAGGTGTCCCCCATAAACAGCACAAAGAGGATCAACCCCAGCGCCAGCAGCACATTCAGCTCCGACAGAACCCGAATGCCTTTGTCCACGCCAGAAGTCACCGAGATCGTGGCGATCACCACCGACAGCACAATCAGCGCCGCTTTGGCCGCCATTGAATCCGGGATATCAAACAGCACGCTCAGACCGTAGTTGAGCTGCACCACACCAATCCCCAGCGTCGTGGCGATACCAAAGATGGTGCCGATAACCGCGGCAATATCTACGCTATGCCCAATCGGCCCGTTGATGCGCTTACCGAAGATCGGATAGAGCGCTGAGCGAATGGTCAGCGGCAGGTTATAGCGATAGCTAAAGTAGCCAAGCGCCATCCCCATTAACGCATACATCGACCAACCGGTCAGGCCGTAGTGAAACAGCGTCCAGACCATCGACTGGCGGGCGGCTTCAATGGTCTGCCCTGCGCCTTCCGGCGGCTGCATATATTGGGTGACAGGCTCCGCCACCGAGAAGAACATCAGGTCGATGCCAATCCCGGCGGCGAAAAGCATTGCCGCCCAGCTTAGCAGACTAAATTCCGGCTTTGACTGCTCAGGCCCAAGCTTGACGGAACCGAAACGCGAGCAGGCAATGAATATGACAAAAACGATATAGAGCGTGGCGGCCAGCAGATAGTACCAGCCAAACGTTCTGGAGACCCAGTTCAGCGTGCGGCCGATCCAGACTGCGGAGAAATCACTAAAAAAAATGGTCGTCAGGGAAAACAACAAAATCAGTCCGGCAGACGTATAAAACACAACGGGATTGATTTTGTCCTTTTCTCTGTTCTGAGCAAGGTTCGTCATCGATTACCTCTGATTAAGTAACGGTGACTACTCTGTCGAGCAGCTAACTTTTTGAGATTCTGTAAGGCGATGGCATTTTTAACAGATTTGCAAAAATAGCCTTATTAACAGAAATGATGATATTTTCAATCTATTGTTTTTATTAATTTTATCTAATATCCCATTACATTCTCCTTACCTGTTAACCGCTAAATTGATAACAATTAAGACACATTTTATATTGAACGTCCAATCAAAAAACGGTTTAATACATAACCATAACTGATGACTGGAGCGATAAAAATGCCCAAAGTGGGGATGCAAACCCTTCGTCGCAGGCAACTGATTGACGCCACCCTGGAGGCCATTAATGAAGTCGGGATGCATGACGCGACCATTGCGCAAATAGCCCGACGAGCAGGCGTGTCGACCGGCATCATCAGTCACTATTTCAAGGATAAAAATGGATTGCTGGAAGCGACGATGCGCGACATCACCAGCCAGCTTCGCTATGCCGTCCTGCGTCGGTTGCATGCCCTTCCAGAGGCCAGCGCAGAATTGCGTTTGCGCGCCATCGTAGCGGGCAACTTTGACGACAGTCAGATAAGCCAGGCCGCGATGAAAGCCTGGCTCGCATTCTGGGCAAGCAGCATGCATCAGCCGATGCTCTACCGCCTGCAACAGGTCGCCAGCAAGCGGCTGCTGTCGAACATTGTGTATGAATTCAGACGCGAACTTCCGCGCCAGCAGGCTCAACAGGCCGGTTATGGCCTGGCGGCGCTTATCGATGGGCTGTGGCTACGCGCCGCGCTGAGCGGAAAACCGTTTAATCTCAGTCTCGCTCAGGCGCTGACCACCCATTTCATCAGTCAGCATTTGCCGAACGCCACTGACTAACCGAGGAGAACTCATGCCCCGAATGGCAGAACAACAGCTTTATATTGACGGCGCATATACTGCCGCCACCAGCGGTCGCACCTTTGAGACGATCAATCCCGCTAACGGCGAGGTACTGGCTACCGTACAGGCCGCAGGCCGCGACGATGTCGATCGCGCCGTGAAAAGCGCGCAGCGCGGGCAAAAAATGTGGGCCGCGATGAGCGCAATGGCGCGCTCGCGAATCCTGCGTCGGGCAGTTGATATTCTGCGTGAACGCAATGACGAGCTGGCGCAACTGGAAACGCTCGATACCGGTAAACCACTGAGCGAAACCGCCAGCGTGGACATCGTCACTGGCGCTGACGTGCTTGAGTATTACGCCGGGCTGATCCCTGCCCTGGAAGGCAGCCAGATCCCGCTACGCGAGACGTCATTCGTCTACACCCGTCGCGAGCCGCTGGGCGTGGTGGCCGGGATCGGCGCATGGAACTACCCCATTCAAATCGCCCTGTGGAAATCCGCTCCGGCGCTGGCGGCAGGCAATGCCATGATCTTCAAACCCAGTGAAGTCACGCCGCTAACCGCGTTAAAACTGGCGGAAATCTACAGCGAAGCCGGTCTCCCGGACGGCGTGTTCAACGTGCTGCCAGGCACCGGCGCGGAAACAGGGCAGTTCCTGACGGAACATCCTGATATCGCCAAAATCTCCTTCACCGGCGGCGTCGCCAGCGGCAAGAAAGTGATGGCCAATTCAGCGGCTTCATCGCTGAAAGAGGTGACGATGGAGCTGGGCGGCAAATCACCGCTGATTATCTTTGACGACGCGGACCCCGACCTCGCGGCGGATATCGCCATGATGGCGAACTTCTTCAGCTCCGGCCAGGTCTGCACCAACGGCACGCGCGTATTCATTCCGGCGCACATGAAAAGCGCCTTCGAGCAAAAAATTCTGGCGCGCGTAAGCCGCATTCGCGCAGGCGATCTGTCTGACCCGGCAACCAATTTTGGCCCACTGGTGAGCTTCCCCCATCGCGACAACGTTCTGCGCTATATCGCCAGCGGAAAAGCGGAAGGCGCAACGCTGCTTTGCGGCGGCGACGTATTAAAAGGCGAGGCGTTTGATAACGGCGCCTGGGTCGCCCCCACCGTATTCACCGACTGCCGGGATGAGATGACCATCGTACGCGAAGAAATTTTCGGCCCGGTAATGTCCATTCTGACCTACGAAAACGAAGAAGAGGCGATCCGCCGCGCCAATAACACCGATTACGGACTGGCCGCCGGGGTAGTGACAGCCGATCTCAACCGCGCTCATCGCGCAATCCACCAGCTTGAAGCGGGGATCTGCTGGATCAATACCTGGGGGGAATCTCCTGCTGAAATGCCGGTCGGCGGCTACAAGCATTCCGGTATTGGTCGCGAGAACGGCATCATGACGCTGCAAAGCTACACCCAGGTGAAGTCCATCCAGGTTGAGATGGGTCAGTTTCAATCCATATTTTAACCAGGAGGTTTGTTTGCATTTTGACTACATCATTATTGGCGCCGGTTCGGCGGGCAACGTACTGGCAACACGGCTGACCGAAGACAGCGACACCACCGTGTTGCTGCTGGAAGCGGGCGGCCCGGACTACCGTGCGGATTTCCGCACCCAGATGCCTGCTGCGTTGGCGTTTCCGCTACAGGGTAAACGTTATAACTGGGCGTATGAGACCGAACCGGAGCCGCATATGAACTACCGCCGCATGGAGTGCGGCCGTGGTAAAGGGCTGGGCGGCTCATCGCTGATTAACGGCATGTGCTACATTCGCGGCAACGCGATGGATCTCGACAACTGGGCGCAGGAGCCAGGCCTCGAACACTGGAGTTACCTCAACTGCCTGCCCTATTACCGCAAGGCGGAAACCCGTGATATCGGCCCCAACGACTACCACGGCGGCGACGGCCCGGTAAGCGTCGCCACGCCAAAGCACAATAACAACCCACTGTTCCATGCGATGATAGAAGCAGGCGTCCAGGCGGGATATCCACGTACCGACGACCTCAACGGCTATCAGCAGGAGGGGTTTGGGCCGATGGACAGAACCGTGACGCCGCAAGGACGACGCGCCAGTACGGCACGCGGGTATCTCGATCAGGCCAAAGGTCGGCCGAATCTGACCATCATCACCCATGCGCTGACCGACCATATTCTATTCGAAGGTAAAAAAGCGTCAGGCGTTGAGTGGCTGGAAGGCGACAGCACCATCCCGACCCGGGCGATGGCGCGTAAAGAGGTGTTGCTGTGCGCGGGCGCCATTGCGTCGCCGCAAATCCTGCAACGCTCCGGCGTGGGTGACGCATCGCTGCTGAAAGCGTTTGATATTCCGTTGGTGCACCACCTGCCGGGCGTGGGTGAAAACTTGCAGGACCATCTGGAGATGTATCTACAGTATGAGTGCAAAGAACCCGTCTCTCTCTACCCGGCGTTGCAATGGTGGAACCAGCCGAAAATTGGCGCTGAGTGGTTATTTGGCGGCACCGGCGTGGGCGCCAGCAACCATTTTGAGGCAGGTGGATTTATCCGCAGCAGCGAAGCGTTTAGCTGGCCGAATATTCAGTATCACTTCCTGCCGGTGGCGATTAATTACAACGGCTCGAATGCGGTGAAAGAACACGGTTTTCAGTGTCATGTCGGTTCGATGCGCTCACCCAGCCGTGGGCATGTGCACATTAAATCGCGCGATCCGCGCGAGCATCCGGCCATTCTGTTTAACTATATGTCTACCGGGCAGGACTGGCAGGAGTTCCGCGATGCCATACGCATCACGCGTGAAATCATCAACCAGCCTGCGCTGGACAAATACCGTGGACGCGAAATCAGCCCTGGCATTACGTGCCAGACCGACGAACAGCTGGATGCGTTTGTGCGCGACCACGCGGAGACCGCGTTTCATCCTTGCGGCACCTGCAAGATGGGTTACGACGAAATGGCGGTAGTCGACGGCGAAGGCCGGGTTCACGGCGTGGAAAATCTGCGCGTGGTGGACGCCTCCATTATGCCGCAAATTATCACCGGCAACCTGAACGCCACCACCATTATGATCGGCGAGAAGATGGCCGATGCGATTCGTGGCCGCGAACCGCTGGCAAAGAGCACCGCAAGCTATTACGTCGCAGGTGATGCGCCCGTGCGTCAGCCGCCGCTGCGTTAATCCCACCTCTTTTTCCCGCTCTGCTGCTGAGCGGGAAAAGACCACGCCCCCCTCCTCCTCCCTGACATCTATACTCAACGCAACGCCCTGACAAAAGAGAACGTTATGCCGCTACCCGATTTTCACGTTTCCGAACCGTTTACGCTGGGAATTGAACTGGAAATGCAGGTGGTCAATCCGCCGGGTTACGATTTAAGCCAGGACTCTTCCACCCTGATTGACGCCGTCAAATCCCAACTCACCGCCGGAGAAGTGAAGCACGATATCACCGAAAGCATGCTTGAGATGGCGACGGGAGTCTGCCGCAACATTGACCAGGCGGCGGCGCAGTTCTCCGCCATGCAGCAGGTGATTTTGCAGGCTGCCGCAGACCATCATCTTGAAATCTGCGGCGGGGGCACGCACCCTTTTCAAAAGTGGCAGCGCCAGGAGGTGTGCGACAATGCGCGCTACCAGCGTACGCTGGAAAACTTCGGTTATCTGATTCAGCAGGCGACGGTATTTGGTCAGCACGTCCATATTGGATGCGCGAACGGTGATGACGCTATCTACCTCCTGCATGGTCTGTCGCGCTTTGTTCCTCACTTTATTGCGCTGGCGGCGGCATCGCCGTATATGCAAGGGTCAGATACCCGTTTTTCCAGCGCCCGGCTGAATATCTTCTCAAGCTTTCCTGATAACGGCCCGATGCCGTGGGCCAGCAACTGGCAGGAATGTGAAGGGCTGTTCCGCCGCCTCGCGTACACCAGCATGATCGACAGCATCAAAGATCTGCACTGGGATATCCGTCCCAGCCCTCACTTCGGCACGGTAGAAGTTCGGGTAATGGATACGCCTCTGACCCTTGCTCATGCGGTCAATATCGCGGGACTGATTCAGGCGACGGCCCACTGGCTGCTGACCGAGCGCCCGTTCAGGCATCAGGAGCGGGATTATCTGCTGTACAAATTCAACCGCTTTCAGGCTTGTCGGTATGGTCTGGAGGGAACATTGACTGATGTCCACACCGGCGACCATCACCTGCTGTCTGATGACACGCTACGCCTGCTGGAGAATGTCGCCTCCTCCGCAGATAACGTCGGCGCCGCCAGCGCCATTAACGCTCTGCGCCTACAGGTGAAAAACGGGCTGAATGAAGCGCGGCAGATGCGGGAGTTTGTGACGGATGGCGGTTCGCTGATTGGGCTGGTGAAAAAACATTGCGAGATCTGGGCGGGTCAGTAGGCGACGATTTGCGTTAGCCGGCGATATCCCGGACAATGGCTTTTTAACTCAAGTTTAACAATGCCATGAAACACCCGCTTGAATCGTTGATGACCGCTGCTGGCATCCTGCTGATGGCTTTTCTCTCCTGCCTGCTGCTGCCTGTGCCCTCGCCTGGCATGGTACTGGCGCAAAAGCTGGTTGCGACCTTCCATTTAATGGATCTCAACCAGCTTTACACCCTGCTGTTTTGCCTGTGGTTTTTAACGCTTGGCGCTCTCGAATACTTCGTGATCCGCTTTATCTGGCGTCGCTGGTTTTCGCTGGCTGACTAAGCCGGTGAAATCCCGCATACCGTGAACCAGCGCTTCACACCACGCGGCGTAATCGTGCCCGCTTGACCACGGATGAAAACTCACCAGATAGCCTTTTTCACGTAGTACCTGCGCAAATTCCAGCGTGTTGCGATAAATACCGCCGTCCGGGCCTTTGGTTTCAAAGCGGCCGGCCTGCAACCAGAAGCGGACAGGATAACGCGGCGAATTCTGGTACTGACGCGTCAGCCAGCTGGCCTCCTCGTCTTTTGGCGCCCACCAGTACGAACCGGATAAACTCAGCACGTTGCCGAACAGACGCGGATAGCGCAACGCGACCCAGGATGACGCCAGCCCGCCATAGCTGGAGCCCGCCAGCACCGTTTTTTGTCGTTGCGTAGTCACCCCCTGCTGACGCAGCCAGGGCAATAATTCATGCGCCATAAAGTCGGCAAAATCAGGGTTCGGCGGCAGCTCTTTCGCCCGTCTGGCGTGATCGAGCGTATCAATAAACACCACGTTTATCGGCGGCAGTTGATGGCGCGCGATCAGCCCATCCAGCACGCGATCGATATGATAATCATCAAGATACGTTTTGCCGTCAAACAGCATCAGCGTCCAGCGTGCCGGTTGCGCGCTGTGTGGGCGATAAATCGCAATTTCACGACTGTTGCCCAGACGTTCGCTGAACAATGTTTTGCGCGTAAGCGAACCGTAACGAACAGGCTGCGCGGTAGCTTGCGCAGAGCAAAAGCGCGCGGGACTCAGATCGAGAAGGGAAAACTGATTCCAGCGATCGGCATACTTCTCGCCAAGCGTCAGCGGGTTAAGCGGATCTCTCTGCGCGCTGACCAGAATCGCCCGCCGCTGATCGCGCGGCGAACCGTTCACCAGCGGAACATCCGGCGCCAGTTTATACTGCATTACCGTATCCGCAGGCACCACATAGCTGCGAAACCAGACGTCGGAATCGCCCAGGCGGAACAGAGGATCGTGATCGCCTGCCGGAGAACCGAGAATAAAAACGTTCTGCTTCGCACCGCGCCACAGAAACGTAACCCGCTTATGGCTGTCGTCAACCGGCTCCACCAGCGGCGTACCGTTGCGCTGTAGATCCTGCCAGAAATGAGCGGTTCCGGCGCCTGCCGCCAGCGCTTTTTCCAGTTGCTGCAAGGTTGGGCTGACGGGAGCGACGCGCTGTATTTTCGGCAGCGGCGTGGTCTCTTTCATCTGCCATGTAAATCGCCAGCGAGCGCCCTCATTACCGTGCAACACCAGAGAAGTGGCTTGTTGTACCGGCAACGAAAACAACAGTTGATGCTCACCATCGGCCGGGCCGCCTTCCAGTAAAGTACGGATGCGACGGTTCTGACCGTCCAGCAAACGAGCATCGGTAATCCCCGACAGGGTGGCCGAAACATAATTTTCACTCAGCGCGGGAAGCACAAAGCAGATCTCGCCGCTGGCATCAAATTTCCCCTGCTGCTCTCCCTGAACGGAGGGCGTCGAACACGGCATCGCCTGAGCCGACATCGTCCCCAGCCCAATCACCAAACCACTCCATGCCATCTTCATTAACGGTGCTTTCCTGATGAAATTTGTTAACAACGCTAATGCAAATGGTAATGATTTGCAATAACATCTGTCGCGTTTAATGAGGATGGCAGTCCGGCATTTGTCTGACAGGACGACCGGACAATTTCAGGTATGGCATAGAAAAGGATGCTAAATGATATTTAAAAATAACAAGATAATGCAGCTCTGGGTTCTCAGCCTGGCGACCGTCAGTACGACGACGTTTGCCAAAACGCAGGAGGAGACCATTCTGGTGATACAAGGCGTCAGCCAGGAACCCACTGCGCCGGTGAAGGGAATGGTGGCGACCAAAACCCTGTCGGCAACCAAAACCTCCGCGGAGCTGGTGAAAACGCCGCAGTCCGTCTCCGTCGTTACCCGCGACCAGATGGACGCGCTGGACGCCACCTCCGTCTCCCAGGCGCTACGCTACACCGCCGGGGCATTTACGGAGTATCGCGGCTCATCCAACCGTAACGATGAAGTGTTTGTACGCGGCTTCAGCTACGTTCCTAAATTCCTTGATGGTCTGAGCTTTGGCGCAACGGCGTCATCGCAAACCGGCACCGTTGATCCGTGGCTGCTGGAGCGGGTAGAGCTGGTACGCGGCCCGGCTTCGGTTCTGTTTGGCCAGGTGAACCCCGGCGGGCTTATCAGCATGACCAGCAAACGCCCCACCAGCGAACCGATTCATAAGGTTCAGTTCAGCACCGGTAATCGCGATCTGGCGGAAGGCGCATTTGATTTCGGCGGCCCGCTGAGCGATGACGGCCGGGTACTGTATCGCCTGAACGGGATCGCCCGCACTCAGCATAACCAGGTTGAAGACTATAAAGATTCGCGCGTCGCAATTGCTCCGGCTATCACCTGGTATCCAAACGATCAGACCCGTTTCACGCTGCTGACCAGCTACCAGAAAGATCCCGATGCGGGCTACCGTAACTTCCTGCCTGCTTACGGCACCGTCACCAGCGCTAACGGAAAATATATTCCGCTCGATTTTAACGTCAGCGATCCTGATTACGATCAGTCATGGCGTGAGCAGACGATGGTGGGTTATGAGTTTGAACATCAGTTCAATGACATGATGACCTTCCGCCAGAATGCCCGCTATGCCAGCATCAAGCAAAAATACCGCTATCTGGTTTACTTCAACAGCAAACCGGAAAGCACGCTGCTCAGCCGTCGCGCCCAGCATGAGGAGCGCACGACCAATGAGTTTGGCATTGATAACCAACTGGAAGCACAGTTTGCGACCGCGCAGATGAACCATACGCTGCTCGGCGGGCTGGATTACAAGTCCAGCAACGACAAGCAACTGTTAATGCGCGGTTCCGGCTCGCAGTACGATATGGACTGGACGCACCCGGTTTATGGCGTAAACGTCGATGAAAGCACCTTCAGCCCCGCCAGCCACGAACAGCAGAACCTCGATCAGATGGGCCTCTATTTGCAGGATCAGATGAGCTGGAACAACTGGGAACTGCTGCTCTCCGGGCGCTATGACTGGACGGAAGTTCGCACCACCGATTACATCAACAGTGAGAAAACGCAGCAGAACGACAACAAGTTCACCTGGCGTACCGGCTTGCTGTATGCCTTTGATTTCGGCCTCTCGCCGTACATCAGCTACAGCACCTCGTATGAGCCTAATCTGCAAACCAACCGTGCGCCGGACAGCGCGCCGTTTAAACCCACTACCGGTAAACAAACCGAAGTGGGCGTGAAGTATCAGCCGGTGGATAACACGCTGATGTCGCTGGCGTTATACGATCTCAAACAGAGCAATGTGTCCACTTACAACAGCACGCTGGGCTGGTTCGAAAACGCAGGGGAAGTGCGTTCCAAAGGCGTGGAAGCGGAAATTCACTCTTCACTGTGGGATAGCGTCAACCTGATTGGCTCGTATACCTACACGGATGCGGAAACCGTCAACACCACGGTAGCGGGTACGGAAGGGAAAACGCCTGCCCGTATTCCTGCCCACATGGCTTCCGCCTTCGCCAGTTATACCTTCCCTGGCGGCCCGCTGAAAAGCCTGACGACCGGCGTGGGCGTGCGCTACATCGGCACCAGCTACGGCGATGCGAAAAACACCTTTAAAGTGCCGGCAGTGGATCTGTATGACGCGATGGTGAGCTACGAACTGGGAGAACTGAACAGCAGCCTGAAAGGCGCAGCCGTACAGTTTAATGTCAATAATATCGCCGATACGAAATACGTGGCCTCTTGCGCCAGCGACACCGCCTGCTTCTATGGCGTAGGTCGCACGGTTACGGCAACAGTGAGCTATTCCTGGTAAGAAAGATTCCCGGCAGCCAGGCGCTGCCGGGGAAACTCAGTGCGTACGGCTGTGATTCTCTTTACGGTAGGCACCCGGCGGCTGATTAAAGGTTCGGGTGAAGATCCGCGTAAAGGTCTGCTGCGAATCAAAACCGTACTTCAGGCAGATGTCATACACCCTTTGGTCAGTATCGCGTAAATCACGCGCCGCCAGCCGCAGCTTACGCTCCCGGATATAGCGCCCCAGACTCTCCCCTTTGTACTGCATAAACAGGCGTTGCAGATGCCATTTGGAGTACCCGGCGTGGCGGGCAATATCATCAATGCGCAACGGTTGATTTAAATTATCATCAATCCACTCGACAATAGTGTCGATTACCTGAGCGGAAATGGTCATCGTGCTCTCCCCCTCCGAAAAATGGTCGCTTATTCCCACCAGGCCGTAAACTGCTGGGTCGGATCGGCCAACATCACCGGTTCACCCAGCATCGGCGTCAGCAGACGGTAGCGTTTATGACGACTCGCCAGCGCCAGACGTTTATACGGATCGTCCCAACTGTGTTTCGCCAGGACAAAACGCCCGGCATGACCGGGTAAAATCGCTTTTGCGCGCAGGTCCTGCGCCGCCTGCGCGGTCTCTTCCGGCATCATGTGAATGTATCGCCAGTCCCGGTCGTACTGACCGTTTTCCATGATGGCCAGATCGACTGAGCCGAACTGTTCTCCAATCGCCTTAAAATGCGGCCCGTAACCGGAGTCCCCGCTGTAATAAACCTTCTGCTCAGGCGTCTCAAACATAAAGCTCGCCCACAGCGTCTGGTTACGTTTGAGCCCCCGACCAGAAAAATGGCGCGCGGGCAGGACGTGGATCAGCAGCGCGTCATCGATCCTGACGGACTGGTTCCAGTCGCGCTCGTCGATAATCCCGCCATTCATGCCCCAGTAGCGCAAATGCGATCCCACACCCAGCGGCGTAATGACCCGCTTAATCTTCGGCATCAGCGCTTTGATGGTGGCGTAGTCCAGATGGTCATAGTGATCGTGCGAGATGATCAGCAGGTCGATCTCCGGCATATTTTGCGCCGTCCAGGGGTAGTCTCCGGCAAAGGCTTTATTCAGAAACGAAAACGGCGCGGCATAGCTGCTGAATACCGGGTCGATCAGAATGCGTTTTCCCGCCAGTTGCAGATACCAGGAGGAATGGCCCAGCCAGATGAGCGTGTCCCGATCGCGCGGTACGCTGGCGAGATCGGTGTTTACCAGCGGCAACGGTTGGGCAGGCCGCGCGTTTTCACGTTTAGCGACCAGAAACTCCCACCATGCGGCGAGCATCCCCTTATCCCCGGTGTAACCGGGAGTGGGTAATTGATTATGAAACTGTCCATCACGATAGTGTGGAGACTGTTCCACCAGGCTCAGTTGAGCGCCCTGCGGCACCTGACCAAACCCGGCGTTAAGGACAAACGGCAGACTCGCTGTAGAAGCAATAAGCATAATAACAACCACACAAATTGTGAGACGCTTCATATCCTGATCCGAAAACGCGCCCCTTTCCGCTGGTTTGCGCGACTGTCACTTGATTATGAGTGAGTAAGCACTCATTATAGAAAGCGAAGGAATCTCGTCAAGATGATTTTCAATCTTTGACATTCACCGTTGCGGCGCTGCAAAGAGCGTGTTTCAATCGTGTTTTTTACATCATTAAGGGTAAAGTGTAGTGGCTCGTCCGAAGAGTGAAGACAAAAAACTGGCGTTACTGGAAGCCGCAACAAAAGCGATCGCGCAATCCGGCATTGCCGCCTCCACCGCCGTCATTGCTCGCAACGCAGGTGTTGCTGAGGGAACATTGTTTCGCTATTTCGCGACAAAAGATGACTTAATCAACGAGCTTTATCTGCATTTGAAGCAGGATCTCTGCCAGTCGATGATGGCGAATCTGGACCGTTCAATCACCGACACCAGAACCATGACGCACTTCATCTGGAACAGCTACATCAACTGGGGCCTGAACAACACTAACGGACACCGCACCATCCGCCAGCTTGCGGTTAGTGAGAAAATCACGAAAGAAACCGAGCAACTGGCGGACGATATGTTCCCGGAACTGCGCGATCTCTGCCATCGTTCGGTTCTGCCCATTTTCATGTCTGACGAATACCGCGCCTTTGGCGATGCCCTGTTCCTCACCCTGGCGGAAACCACGATGGAATTTGCCGCCCGCGATCCGGCCCACGCAAATGAGTACATCTCGCTGGGTTTTGAAGCGATGTGGCGCGCCCTCACCCGCGAGGAAAAATAATGGACGGCCAGACGCTGCATCGTTGTGCGAAACGCATCGCGCTCGAACTGCCTTTCACCGAACACTGCTGGCCGTTCGGCCCGGAGTTTGATGTCTTTAAAGTCGGCGGCAAGATATTCATGATCGTTTCAGAACAACGCGGCCGTCGGTTTGTGAACCTGAAGTCCGATCCACAGAAATCCCTGTTAAATCAGCAGATTTACCGCAGTATTGAACCCGGTTACCACATGAACAAAAAACACTGGATTTCCGTTTACGCAGGAGACGATATCACGCCGTCGCTGCTCGCCGACCTGATCGGCGACTCCTGGAATCTGGTGGTGGATGGTCTGGCTAAAAAAGATCAAAAGCGTCTGCGCCCCACCTGATTTATCGTTGATATCGATAAGTGTTTTCGCATTTTTCTCTCTTATCTTTTATGCGCTAACCCTGTACCCTGCTGGCACGAAAACGCACCCGCAGGGTATTAAAAAACATCAGGAGTATTTATGGATATCGTTTCTGTCGCCTTAAAACGCTACTCCACTAAGGCGTTCGATCCCAGCAAACAACTGACCGCAGACGAAGCGGAAAAACTCAAAACATTGCTGCAATATAGCCCTTCCAGCACCAACTCTCAGCCGTGGCATTTCATCGTCGCCAGCACCGAAGAAGGGAAAGCGCGCGTTGCGAAATCCGCCGCTGGTAATTTCGTGTTTAACGAGCGCAAAATGCTGGATGCTTCCCATGTCGTCGTGTTTTGCGCAAAAACCGCAATGGACGACGCCTGGCTGGATCGCGTTGTCGATCAGGAAGATGCTGATGGCCGTTTTGCCACGCCGGAAGCCAAAGCGGCAAATAACAAAGGCCGTCGCTTTTTCGCGGATCTGCACCGCCGCGACCTGAAAGATGACGATCAGTGGATGGCGAAACAGGTATACCTGAACGTTGGCAACTTCCTGCTGGGCGTCGCCGCGATGGGTCTGGACGCCGTACCGATTGAAGGCTTCGACGCCGCGGTTCTTGACGCTGAATTTGGCCTGAAAGAAAAAGGTTATACCAGCCTGGTCGTGGTGCCTGTCGGCCATCACAGCGTAGAAGATTTTAACGCTGCGCTGCCGAAATCCCGCCTGCCGCAGGAAACCACCCTGACGGAAGTCTGATTTCTTGTTATGCCGGATGGCGGCTGCGCCTTATCCGGCCTACGAAGCACGTGTTATTGTAGGCCCGGTAAGCGTAGCGCCACCGGGCATTTTACTGCTTATCCAGCCACGCCAGCGCCTGTTCTCCGGCCTCATCCATCGGTAAATACACCAACAACCGGGAGCCGTTACGCGGTGCGGAATACCAGTACATCTGCTGCAAACTAAAACGCCCTAACCGGGGATGGAGAAAATTCTTCACCTGGTTTTCCACGCCACGCACCTCATAACGCTGATGCCATAACGCTTCAAACTCGGAAGATGCGGCGAAAAAGCGCGCCAGTTTATTTTCCCACCCCGGATCGCCACGGTGTTCCGCCATTGCCGCACGGAAATAAGAGACAAACGTCGGCAGCACGTCGCGGTTTTCTATGCGACTGCGCCAGGTTTCGTTGGTGAGGTAGAGGTAAATACAGTTGCGATCGTCATCCGGGATCGTGGCAAAATCCACGCCCATCAGCCGACAAAAACTCTCATTCCACGCCACAATATCAAAATTAGGTTTCTGAATGCTGGCTGGCTGCGGCATCAGGCTATCAAGCATACGGCGGGTTCCCGCGCTGATCCCCTCGCACACGGTGATCTGCGTCGATTCCGGCGGCGTCAGCCCGGCCAGAACAAACAGGTGTCGGGTTTCCAGCGGGCTGCATTGCAGCGCATTCGCAACGCCAACCAGTACCGACTCAGAGGGATTCACCTCCCGCCCCTGTTCCAGCCAGGTGTACCAGGTCACGCCAACTTCCGCCAGCATCGCCACCTCTTCGCGGCGCAGACCGGGCGTTCGCCGCCGACCGACGCGCGGCAGCCCCATACGTTGCGGATCGAGGCTTTCCCGCCGGGCGCGTAAAAATGCGCCGAGCTGCTTCCGGTTGTCTGCGGGTTGCATCACCGTGGGCTCACGTCGCGTCATCACCGTCATATTACCTCCAGCATGGTAGTACTAATACCAGTATAACCAGGAACTGGTACCCGTTTAATTCTTCAGTAATGCTACGTCCATCTGTTGAATGACGCAATGGAGTTACCATGAATACGTCAGTCGTTTCACTCAGTCGCACCGGGCTATCGCTCTTGCTGACAGGCCAAATGCTGCCGCTTATTGATACATCGATTACCAACGTCGCCCTGGAGTCCATTACCCGGTCTTTACAGGCGACAACGACGCAACTGGAGTTAATTGTCGCCCTCTATGGGATTACGTTCGCGGTCTGTCTGGCGCTGGGGAGCAAGCTCGGCGATAACTACGGTCGCCGCCGCCTGTTTATGTGGGGAGTCGCATTCTTTGGCGTCGCCTCCCTGCTCTGCGGTCTGGCGAACTCTATTCACATGCTGCTGGGCGCCCGTATTTTGCAGGGGGCTGGCGCGGCGTTGATCGTGCCGCAAATTCTCGCCACGCTTCACGTCACGCTAAAAGGAAGCGCGCACGCAAAGGCCATCAGTTTGTATGGCGGTATTGGCGGCATTGCCTTTATCGTCGGTCAAATGGGCGGTGGCTGGCTGGTCTCGGCGGATATCGCCGGGCTTGGCTGGCGCAACGCATTTTTTATTAATGTCCCGGTCTGCCTTCTGGTACTGGCATTCAGCCGCCGCTACGTTCCCGAAACGGCCAGCGAAACTCGCGCTGACATCGACTGGTTGGGCACCGTCTGTCTGGCCGCCATCCTCTGCTGCCTGCTTTTTCCTATGGCGCTAGGGCCAGAAACCGGCTGGCCCTGGCAGGCTCAGGCGGCGCTATTTGCCATTCTCCCGCTGGGATGGTGGATGCGTAAAAATGCGCTCCGGCAGGAGCTGCGCCACCAGCACCCGCTTCTGCCGCCGCGCCTGTTACGGCTGACCAGCATCCGTTTCGGCATTCTGATCGCATTGCTGTTTTTTAGCGCATGGTCAGGTTTTATGTTCTGTATGGCGCTGACTCTGCAAATGGGTCTGGGGATGGCGCCGTGGGAATCCGGTAACAGCTTTATCGCCCTCGGCGCGGCCTATTTCATCTCGGCCTGCTACGCACCGCGATTGATTGCGCGCTACAGCATGGGGCGTATTCTGTTGATGGGTCTGGCGATTCAGATAGTCGGCTTAGCCGGGTTAATGATGACCTTCTGGCATTCGGGTATGCAAACATCCACCTTCGCGCTGGCGCCGGCAACGGCCCTGATAGGTTATGGACAGGCGCTGATCGTGAACAGCTTTTATCGTATCGGCATGCGCGATATCAGCACGCAGGATGCCGGAGCCGGAAGCGCCATTTTAAGCACGTTGCAGCAAGCCACATTGGGGCTTGGCCCGGCGGTACTGGGGGCGTTATTTTTGCATCTGCAACACAATAGTCACGGCGATTATACGCAGTCGGTGATCGGTTTTCTGGCCGTCGAAGCCGCCATGATGCTCAGTCTGGTTCTGGCGACATTATGGTTTCGCCGCGCATTGAATATCAATGCAACCCGCCCCTGTATGGCGTCAAAATAGCAAACCTGCGCCGCGCAATTTGCATAATATCCGCACAGCGGTCATCATAGACCGCTGTTTATAAAGGAGACGTTATGCAGGAATTAATATCTCAGGTAGAAGAACTCGGGATCGAAATGAATCACACCACTTCGCTGGTGATGATTTTTGGCATTATTTTTCTCACTGCCATCATTGTGCATATTATTTTGCATTGGGTGGTGCTGCGAGCCTTTGAAAAGCGCGCCAGCGCCAGTTCACGCCTGTGGCTGCAAATCATTACCCAGAATAAATTATTTCACCGCCTGGCGTTTACGCTCCAGGGGATTATCGTCAATATTCAGGCTGTGCTCTGGCTACAAAAGGGGACTGAGGCGGCTGAGATATTAACCACCTGCGCACAACTGTGGATCATGATGTATGCCCTGTTGTCCGTCTTTTCGTTACTGGATGTTATTCTCAACCTGTCGCAAAAATTCCCGGCGGCCTCTCAGCTTCCGCTGAAAGGGATATTCCAGGGCATCAAACTCATCGGCGCCATTATCATCGGTATTCTGATGATCTCCCTGCTGATAGGCCAGTCTCCGGCTATTCTCATTAGCGGTCTCGGCGCGATGGCCGCCGTCTTAATGCTGGTGTTTAAAGACCCCATTCTCGGTCTGGTCGCGGGTATACAGCTTTCAGCGAACGATATGCTGAAGCTGGGCGACTGGCTGGAAATGCCGAAATACGGCGCGGACGGCGCGGTGATCGATATCGGCTTAACCACCGTGAAAGTGCGTAACTGGGATAATACCATTACCACCATCCCCACCTGGTCCCTGGTTTCGGACTCTTTCAAAAACTGGAGCGGCATGTCCGCCTCTGGCGGTCGCCGAATTAAACGCAGCATCAGTATCGACGCCACCAGCATTCATTTTCTTGATGAGGATGAGCAGCAGCGTTTATATAAAGCGCATTTGTTAAAGCCCTATTTAACCACCCGTCATCAGGAAATCCAGGAATGGAACCAACAGCAGACTGCGCCGGAATCCGTACTCAATCATCGTCGGATGACCAATATTGGCACTTTCCGCGCCTACCTGAATGAATATTTACGCCACCATCCGCGTATCCGCAAAGATATGACCATGATGGTACGCCAGCTTGCGCCGGACGATCAGGGTTTACCCATTGAGATTTACGCGTTTACCAATACCGTGGTGTGGCTGGAATATGAAAGTATTCAGGCCGATATTTTCGACCACATTTTTGCCGTGGTCGAAGAGTTTGGCTTACGGATTCACCAGTCCCCTACAGGAAACGATATTCGCGCGCTGTCCGGGGCGTTTCAGCGCTAATATTCAGGTACTGGCGCGGGAAATATAGCGCCAGTCCATCATCACCCTTTCGGTTGACGCATCCGGGTGTTCAATCCGGTTCAGCAGCAGCCCGACCGCTTTACGGCCAATATCGCGGGAAGGCTGCTCGATAGTGGTCAGCTGCGGGGAGACCATCTCCGCCAGTTCCGTACCGTCAAAACCCACGACGGCGATATCCTGCGGGATGCGCAATCCGGCGTTGGCAATGGCGCGCATGGCGCCTGCCGCCAGGGTATCCGATACCGCAAAAACCGCATCCGGGCGCGTTTCTGCCGCCAGCAAAACGTCCATCGCCGCCATTCCGGCGCTGGAACTCAGTTCGCTGGCATACTCTACCGCCTGATAATCCAGAGACCAGGCATGAAGCGCCGCCTTATACCCCCGCTCCCTCAGACGCGCATATTTATAGCTTAAGTCATGGTTGATCAGCGCAATCCGCTGATACCCCTTTTCGACCAGATGGGAGATGACCGACTGTGCGGCATCAACGTCATTAATCCCCACACAGGAGACCGCACCTTTATCGGCGTATTCCGCGCACTGCACCCACGGCGCATCGCCGATCATGGTGGTCAGCTCCGGTAATTTTGAAAACGCGTCCATAGTGATAATGCCATCGACAATTTTCCCCGAGAGCAGTTTCAGCGCCGATTTTGAACGCGCCATATCCGAGCCTGAATTACACAGCAGAATGCGATATCCGTTTTTCTCTGCCTCTTCTTCAATGCCCTTCACCACTTCTGCGCAAAAAGGGTTCGCAATATTTGAAACCATCACCAGAATCATTGAGCTGCGCGCGGTGCGAAGCTGGCGCGCCAGCAGGTTGGGCTGATAGTTACTTTCCTTGATGGCTTGCAGCACGCGCTCGCGGTTTTTGGCTTTGACGGTATCACTGTTATTGAGCACGCGTGATACCGTCGCCACCGACACACCGGCGAGCTGGGCGATTTTTTGAATAGACATAACGGCGACACATCCTGCGGTTTGCGCTTTGTGTTGAGGCTACCATAAAATCGCCCTCCGGCGAACCGGGCGAAGGTTTACCGCATCACGCTCACCCACCGCTGGTGTTGATGGCTTTTCACAATGGCGTCAATGATATACATCACGTCAGCACCGTCCGCGAACGAGGCAAAACGACGCACCTCCGGCGCGGGCATTTTTCCTGCCTGCACCGCAAGATAAAACTGCTGCATCATGTTTTTAAAGGCATCCGGCCAGCCCTCAATATGCCCACCGGGAAAGTGCGCGCTGCCAGCCACATCCGCGTTCATTAATCCGGGATCGTCCGTCAGGATCTGATTCGCCTGCTGCCGGTGGCCGATCCACAGCTGCTGCGGCACTTCCTGATCCCAGGCCAGCGAACAGTGACTGCCGTTAATCTCAAATGTCAGCTGGTTTTTCCGCCCGGCGCTCACCTGTGAAACGCTGAAACAGCCTTTGCTGCCGTCATCAAAACGCACCAGCACCGCGCCTCTGTCTTCCGTACTGACCGGTTTATCTACCCACTGGCGTTCCGTGAGCGGCTGAGTAAACGTCGAGTTCCCTTCCACGCTGGCCTTACGCGTTGGCCAGACCGTGGCAAGATCCGCCATCACCTCCACAATCCGCTTTCCGGTAACAAACTGCACCGTGTCGCACCAGTGTGAACCGATATCCGCCACCGCGCGTGAGTCCCCGCCAAGCGCAGGGTCTACGCGCCAGTTATAGTCGGTTTCCAGCAGCATCCAGTCCTGCAAATAACTGCCCTGCACGGAAAACTGCCGCCCGACGCTCCCGGCGCGTACCATGCTGGCGGCCTGCTGCACCATCGCAAACTGCCGGTAGACAAAACTCACGCCATGCACCACCCCCGCCTGCTCCGCCAGCGCGGCCAGTTCACGCGCTTCATCCGGCGTCATGCAGAGCGGTTTTTCGGAGAACACAGACAACCCCGCCCGCAACACCTGGCGATTGATGTCGGCATGAAGGTGGTTTGGCGTGCAGTTGTGTACCACCTGCAATCCCGGATGCGCCAGTAATGCCTCCACGCTGCCGTAAGCGTGCGGAACGTTTAGCGCCCGGGCTTTCTCCTGCGCCTTCTCCAGCGAACTGTCGCAAAGCGCAACCACCGATACGTTTCCCGGTCGGCGCAAGGCTTCAATATGCGCAGGGCCAATAAACCCGGTTCCGATAATGCCAACCTGAATCATTTACGTACCTCATCACCCGCAGCGAAATCATCAAACGCATGCTCAGAAACCGGAATAATATGACGGCGAATAAATTCACTGCCCTCACGCGCGCCGGTGGCGGCTTCTTTCAGGCAGCACTCCCACTCCAGTACCGCCCAGCCGGGGTAATCATATTGGGCGAACTTGCTGAACAGCGTTTTGAAATCCACCTGTCCGTCGCCCGGCGAACGAAACCGCCCGGCCCGTTCAATCCAGGGTTGATACCCGCCGTATACGCCGCTACGGCTGCTGGCGCGATACTCGGCATCTTTCACATGAAACGCTTTAATGCGCGAGTGGTACACATCCACAAAGCCCAGATAATCCATCTGTTGCAACAGCAGGTGGCTGGGATCGTACAGAATATGGCAACGCGGATGATCGTCGACCAGCGTTAAAAAACGCTCGAACGTGACGCCATCGTGCAAATCTTCGCTGGGGTGAATCTCATAACACACGTCCACGCCATGCTCATCAAAGCAGTCGAGAATCGGTCGCCAACGGCGTGCCAGTTCGCTGAACGCCTCGTCAAAACGCTGACGATTATGCGGCGGCCAGGGGTAAAAATAGGGCCAGGCGAGCGAACCGGAGAAGGTGGCATGTGCAGTCAGCCCCAGTTTTTGCGAAGCGGCGGCAGCCTGTTGCAACGTCTGCGTCGCCCATGCCTGTCGCGCCTGCGGGTTTCCGCGCACCGACGGCGGCGCAAAACCGGCAAACGCCTCATCATAGGCCGGGTGTACCGCAATCAGTTGACCTTCAAGATGGGTCGATAATTCACTGATGACCAGGCCGTGATCCGCCAGCATCCCGCGAATATCATCACAGTAGGTCTGGCTCACGGCGGCCTGTTCAACATCAAACAACGCTTTATGATTGCAGGGGATCTGCAAGGCCTTATAACCCAGCCCTGCCGCCCAACCGGCCAGCCCTTCCAGCGTATTAAACGGGGGTTGCCTGCCGATAAACTGCGCCAGAAAAATACCCGGTCCCTTAATGGTTCTCATAACCCCTCCTGAAAATTACGCCTGCTCTTTCTCGTCATACTTGAAAGCGAAAAGGAAAATCGCGGCAATCACCGCAGCGGCCACTGCCGGGAGCCACCAGAACGTCACCCAGGCCTGGGGAACCGCCTGCCCCGCCACCAGGCGGTTGTACAGCGCACCGGAGATCTGCGAGCCGAGCAGCATACCGATGCCATAGGTAAACATGACGATCATACTTTGCGCCTGCCCCTTCACCTTTTCTCCGGCAATACGATCGGTATAGATAAAACCCACGACAAAGAAAAAGTCATAGCACACGCCATGAAGCAAAATACCGAGATAGAGCAGGAAGCGCCCCTCTTCACTGATGCCGAGCGCAAAGAAGGCATAACGGACAAACCAGGCGCACATCCCGATCAGCAGCATGTATTTCACGCCCAGACGGCGGAACAGGAAGGGGATCACCAGCATAAAGACGATTTCGGACATCTGGCCGAATGACATCGCGGTGCTGACATCGCCCACGCCAGCATCCGCCAGGAACGAGGCGGTATAGGCGTAGTAAGTTCCCAGCGGCACGGAGATTAACGTCGCGCAAAGCGAGAACACAAAGAAGTGGCGGGTCTTGAGTAATGCAAACGCATCAGCGCAAAAAAGATCGCGTATCTTCACCGGCAACCCCTTCGCTGGCGCAGGGGTGTGCGGCAGCGTCAGGCTGTAGAGCGCCAGAATCACAGAGCAGAGCGCGGCAAGCGTGAAGATCCCGGTGGTGTCGGAAATCCCCGTCACGCCGATAAAAATACCGGCCACAATCCAGCCAATCGTGCCGAACACGCGCACAACCGGGAAGGTCTTATCTTTATCTGACAGGCTATGAAAGGCGATGTTGTTGGTCAGCGCCAGCGTTGGCATGTAGCACAGCGTATAGCCAAACAGCAGCCCGATGAGCAATGCCCCGTTTTGCGCCACCAGCGCCTGCGGCACAAACCACAGAATCGCCGCCCCCGCCACATGCATCACCGCCATCACTTTTTGCGACGCAAAGAAGCGATCCACCAGCATCCCCAGTACAAACGGCGACAGGATGGAGGCGATCGGCCCGGCGGAAAACGCATCGCCAATCAGCAGCGACATGTTGTACTGGGTCATCACCAGCCCCAGCGTCACCGACCAGCTCCCCCAGATGAAGAACTGTAAGAACATCATTAACGACAGTCTCGGCACCAGCAGCCGGTACTGTACGGTCTGTTTTCCACTACTTTCGGTTGTCGACACCATTTTTTGCCTCACCTTTAAAAAGTAATCGATTACAAATAAACTCAAAATGAAAAGTAATCGATTACAAAATAAAGATCCTGCGGATCAAATAAGAATTGCGAGGAGAGTCACGATAAAGGTGAAGTGTGGCGCGGCGCGCGATGTTGCGGGTGGCGGCTGTGCAGGCCCGGTAAGCGCAACGCCACCGGGCAGCAGGATTAACGGGTTTTACGGCGCAGTAATTTAAAGGCAACGAACAGGAACAGTATCCATACCGGCAGCAATATCGCCGACATGCGCATATCGTCAATGGTACACATCAGAACCAGAATCATCGCCAGAAAAGCAATGCACAGGTAGTTCCCGGCAGGGTACAGCAACGCCCTGAACTGCGTGTCGCGACCTTTGCGCCGCATCGCCGCGCGAAAACGCAGGTGCGCCAGGCAGATCATAATCCAGTTCAGCAGCAGCGTGGCGACCACCAGCGCCATCAGTAAGCCAAAGGCTTTCTGCGGCAGCAGATAGTTGATGAGCACCACCAGCGAGGTGATAGCGCCAGAGAGCACCAACGAGTTCACCGGTACGCCACGGCGACTGACGCGGGTTAAAAACTTCGGCGCATTTCCCTGAACGGAAAGACCGAACAGCATACGGCTGTTGGAATAGACGCCGCTGTTATAAACCGACAGCGAGGCCACCAGAATGACAAAATTCAGCGCAGAAGCCACCACGTTACTGTCGAGATTATGGAAAATCATCACGAACGGGCTGCTGTTGGATTGCACTTCCACCCACGGATAAAGCGCTAACAGCACCACCAGCGAACCGATATAAAACAGCAGAATACGGTAAACCACCTGATTCACCGCTTTTGGAATGCTTTTATGCGGATCGCGCGCTTCAGCGGCGGTGATCCCAATAAGCTCAAGCCCGCCGAAAGAGAACATGATCACCGCCAGAGAGAGGATCAGCCCGTTCCAGCCGGTAGCGAAAAAGCCGTTGTAGCGCCAGAGGTTCTCGATACTGGCATGTTCTCCCCCGTTACCAGAAAAGAGCATCCACAGGCCAAAGCCGATCATGCCGATAATCGCCAGCACTTTGATTAGCGCAAACCAGAACTCCGTTTCACCGTACAGGCGCACGTTCACGAGGTTAACGGCGTTGATGATAATGAAGAATGCGGCGGCCCAGATCCAGGTTGGAACATCGGGAAGCCAGTATTGCATATAGATACCGGCGGCAGTCAGCTCCGCCATCCCAACCAGTACGAACATGACCCAGTAGTTCCAGCCGGAAAGAAAACCGGCGAAGGGGCCCCAGTATTTGTATGCAAAGTGCGCGAAAGAGCCGGAAACGGGTTCTTCAACCACCATTTCACCCAGCTGGCGCATGATGAGGAAAGCGATAATTCCGGCGACGCCGTAACCCAGCAGAACCGCCGGGCCAGCCATTTGAATGGCGGGGCCAATCCCCAGAAACAGACCTGTACCAATTGCGCCGCCCAGCGCAATCAATTGAATATGGCGGTTTTGCAACCCCCGTTGAAGCGTCGGCTCTCCGTTCGACGCAGCATCAGGCAAACTGTTGCCAGATGCAGTTGACGCGTTTTTCACGCCCTACCCCTGTATCGTTTTTATTGAAGGGGCACCTTTTAACATTTCGCTATAGTTGCCGCAAGGCACAATCCTCAGGGATGCGCCAGGCATCCCTGCCTGACGCCCCGAGGCGACGCTATTTATTATTTGTTCAGATCAATACGCACCACGCTGTCTGGCGCATCAGTCGAGTGATCTTTATTGAATTTCTGTTTCACCGTGACATACAGCGTCTGGCCATCGGCGGACAGCAGCAGGCTGTTTGGATTCGGCGGCAGATCCCAGGATTTCTTCACGCTGTAATCCGTCGCGTTGAGGCTGAGCAACTTCCCGGACTCACGCTGAGAAATATAAAGTTCATTGCGTTTCGGGTTGAATTTCACCGATAAGGAATCGCCCACATCCAGCTGTTTGATGAGTTTGCCCGTATGGATATCCAGCACCAGCGTGGTTTTCGCTTTGGAGTTGTCGGTAACAAACAGGCGACCGGTTTGCGTATCTTCCGCCATATTCAGCAGCAGCGCCGGTTTATCACCCAGCGGTTTCCAGCGTTTTTCTACGCGCTGCGTGCGAGGATTGATAACCAGAATTTCACCGCCGCCATTCGCGGCATAGATACGCTGCGTGCTGTCAGAGTAGTGCAGACCGGTCATCCATTTACCGGTATTTTTGATGCGGGTTTTCAACTTCAGGGTGTCGGCATCGACGACCCAGATCACCGCCGGATCGGCAACGGCGCCGATATACAGCAGGCCGTTATGCAGCAGAACCTGACGCGCGCCGTACGGGAATCCTTCCGGGTTACGTTCCGGGAAGAGCACACGGTTTTTCACTTTGCCGTCGGCGGTATTCAGCGCGCTCACGCCGCCATCCAGCGAATTGGTGACATAGACGGTTTTACCGTCCGGCGAAATCGCCATACCGAAGTTTTTCAGGTCAGTGTGGCTGGCGCCAATGGTTTTCAGCGTCTTCGGGTCCAGTTTGTAGACCACCCCGCCCTGCACATCTTTAAAACCTTCGGCGCTGGCAACGTAAAGCGCATCGCCTGACGGGCTTAACGCCATTTCATACAATCCATCGGCTAAATCACGTTTCTGAACATCGGTCGCAACGGCTGGCGCAGTCGGCGTTGCCTGCGGCGCAACGGGGGTTGAAGAACCGGAAGTGGCCGCACAACCACTTAATGCAACGGCAATCAGCAGGGCCAACGCGGATGTTGTCTTTTTCATTTTGGAAATCCTTACCTGGGTAATGTGAACCATGTGAAAAAAGCCTGATAACGTCCTTTGCACGCGGCAGTGACGTGATGAACCATCCGTGTAGAGAGGGAAAGTCTTACGAACCGTAAGCGCATTCGCCGCCAGGCCATTAAATAATAAAGAGAATGAGAACTATACTTATTCTCTTTAGCGAAGCAAGAATAATTCACCCGAAAGACGAAATTTCAAAACGGTGGTTTGAAGTACAAGTCAGATAGACATACCTGGGCACATCGTATAATTTTCGTGAATTGTTCTGGACGAAAAGGCTTCACACACCACAGAATATGTTTTAATTTTTTTTCTATATTTTCAAACGCGTGAGTCGGATCTACTATCTGTCACTCGTTTTTGAGTCACGTCGGGCATCGGCTGTCATGAATAAAATCATTAAACGGTTAGAGATCGTCAAAAGCGCCATCGAACTTGAGGATGAGGAGATCATCCATCAGCAACTTGCGCACCTGAAAGACGCCTCTCTGGATGCGGCCATCGGCACCATTGCCCTGGCGATCGAGGAGCGACGTTTCGGCGACGCGATGCGTGAAATTGCCGCCTGGTTACAGTCCCAGCGCGCCGTCTCGACGTGGCAGGACCCCGGCATCGCCGCCAGCAAGCTGGAACTGAAGGCGCTCGAAACGCAGCTACGCGAGCTGATCGACAAACGCAATGCCCGCATCCAGATCCTCGACGACTTCAACGATTTGTATCACTTGCGCCTCGGCCCGCTCATGGGCCGTATTCTGGAGCTGCGCAAACAGCTGGCCGCCAGCGCGCAGCGTAGGCAAGAGGCCGAACTCAGACGACGTGAAAAGGACTATCAGTCCTGCCAGCAGTATATTTCTCAGGCTATCGATCAGTTAGTGAAGCTTAAACAGCACTGGGTAAGCCTTAGCTCAACCTCCCGGGAAGCAGTGGAAACCAGAGAGCGTATTCAGCAGCAGACGGAACTTATCACCTCCCTGCTGGCGGAAATTCGCGAGCTGGAGAATGATTTCTCGCGTCAGGATGACAGCGCAACCCGACAGGCGCGTGAAGAGGCCGATCACGAATATGAGGAATATCAGGAGCAGCATCAGGATGCGCAGCACCGCTATGCGCGCGATCAGCGTCTCTCTGCTGATGAACGTAATGAGCTTAAACGCCTGTGGCGCCAGGCCAGCCGACTCTGCCACCCGGATGTGGTCGCCGATGAGCTGAAAGAAAAAGCGCACCAGATGATGGTTCAACTTAACCAGGCCCGGCAGAATGCCGACCTGGCCACGATCCGTTCGCTACTTACCCAGTTGCAAAGCGGTCTGGAGCCGATGCTGGCGAGCGACAGGCTGAACAATCTTGCCCATCTGCGCAGTAAGATAGAGCAACTCAGAACGCAAATTAACGCCCTGCTCAAAGAGATAAGCGAGCTGGAAACGGAGAACGCCTGGCGTCTTGCCACATCCGTAACCGACAAAGAAGCGTACTTTGCCGAGCAGGAGCGCGCATTAGCGGAAATTCGCGATACGCTGGAAGTTCAGGTAAAACATGCGGAACAAGAGATCCTCGCAGGGTAAGGCGGAGCGTCAGGGAGGCAGGGATACCGTTGCTCACAACATCATCATGACCACCCTTTACCCTTTATAGCCGTCGAACTTTATTGCCCATTAAAAAACTAATGATGATTCTTTCGATCTCTGCTTCTTCACGCGAATTTTTAAAATCAAAACGACAGGAGACCTGATAACAGGAATACAGCTGATTCTCTGCATCAAATTCATTGACCATCACCACATCCACCACTTTTAAGTCGAGTTGCAAATAGCCGAATTGCTCAAAATCCAGAGACGCGCCTTTTATGACGGCATCTTTATAGAGAAAACGCGTATTCGCATCCTGCGCAATTAATGCGCATCCCCCCCTGGACATATTTTTAATTTTGAAAGAATAATTCTCTCCATTTTTATATCGTCCAAAGCAGTTGAAACTGTGTCCCTTCAGGAAGGAGAAGCGCTGATGCTGGCGTCGTTGTATAAGAAAGACCATCTCGGGAATGAAATACGCCAGCGCATTCTCCATGCCGTCTGACATTTCCTGATCAATTCTGGCGTTAAATTTTATAATTCCATTTTCACTGTGAAGAATAAACGTTTGGATCTTTTTGGTGACAATATCCTTATGGTGAGGGATAACAAAATGTTCAAAATCAACTTTTTCCAGCTGCGTGACCACACTAGTGTTGGCATATTTAAGCTCTAGTTTAGTCTTCTTTAGTAGCTCTTCACGGAAAACAGCGATAATTTCAAACTTGTTATCCTTCATCAATCCAAAACTCATCAGCAAGTCCTTATTTTTTATTCGAGATACATCTCATTCTCGTTTATGTGAAAAACGCAAAATCGTCCCCCATCCCTGGCTTTTGATTACCATAATGGATTCCAGATCAAATAATTCGTGAGAAATTAAGTTTTTAACTATTTTTGCCGTTTTATTGATACATAAAAACATTCATAAATGATTAAAGTTAGCGTAACTTATGTGCTACACAATACAAATTTAACTCAAAATTATAACAATTTGGAATAACATCGCTGCTCGCGCCGCGATTCTGAAATAAAAAAAGAGGGATTGCAATATAAACTAAAGGAGTAGACTGTCGGATTTTTTCATTATGCGTGGAATTTACACTGCGGCATCGTCTTTAATATTGAAGAAGATCTGGAGAACAAAAATGTAACGTCAGGAGGGAAAAAATAATAATGAACCTGAGCAGAAACACTTAAAATAAATTAACCTGTTAAGGCTTACTTTCTTTGCGGCGATAAAGACAAAATATTCACCACGAAACAGTAATAACTTGATTTTAAAAGATAAACATAATTCACCGTTCAATACGCTATGGCATCTCATCCGGCCCATGAAGCGTACTCCACGGGCCGGACGACTGGCGCAGCAGGTATAACGTTATGAGCGCTTATGTTGATGCGTGCGCAACCACATCAGTTTATACGCCGCCGGAATGATAAATAGCGACAGCAGCGGCGCGGTGATCATACCGCCAATCATCGGCGCGGCAATACGGCTCATCACTTCTGAACCCGCCCCGGTTCCCCATAAAATAGGCAACAGACCGGCGATAATCACCGCCACGGTCATGGCCTTTGGCCGCACGCGGAGAACCGCACCGTGGTACAGCGCCTCATCAAGTTTCTCTGCCGTAAAGGTTTGTGGATTATCCAGAGACGGCTCCGCTTCAATCGCATGACGCAGGTACATCAGCATGACCACGCCAAACTCTGCGGCGACGCCTGCCAGCGCGATGAATCCTGTTCCGGTGGCAACGGACAAATGAAAGCCCATCCAGTACAGGAACCAGATCCCGCCGACCAGGGCGAAAGGAACGCTGGTAATGATCAGCAGCGCTTCTCCCACCCGACGAAACGCCAGATACAGCAGAACGAAAATAATCATCAGCGTCATCGGCACCATCAGCTTCAGCTTATGGCTGGCGCGTTCAAGCAGCTCAAACTGCCCGGAAAACGCCACGCTGGTTCCCGGTTTCAACTGCACCTTTTCCGCGATCGCTTTTTTCAGATCGTTAACTACCGACACCATGTCACGATCGCGCGCATCAATATAGATCCAGCTTGCAGGTCGGGCATTTTCGGTTTTCAACATCGACGGTCCTGGCGCGATCTTCACGTCCGCCACATCCGCCAGGGTAATTTGCTGCTGCATTGGCGTCAGAATCGGCAGTTGACGTAAGGTTTCCGGGCTGTCGCGATAGCGTTGCGGGTAGCGCAGGTTAATGGGATAACGCGCAATCCCCTCCACGGTTTCGCTTACCATCGCCCCACCGACTGCGGAGGTAATAAACAGTTGTACATCACCGACGGTCATCCCGTAACGGGCGGCTTTTTCACGATGAATGTCGATATTGAGGTAACGGCCTCCTTCCAGCCGTTCCGCCAGCGCCGACGCAACGCCCGGTACGGTTCTGGCAACCTCTTCGATCTGCTCCGCCGTGGCATCAATATCAGCCAGCACGGTGCCGGACACTTTAATGCCAATCGGACTTTTTATCCCGGTAGACAACATGTCGATTCGGTTACGGATTGGCGGCACCCACAGATTCGCCAGCCCCGGTAAGCGCACCGTTTTATCCAGTTCTTCGATGATTTTGTTCATCGTCATTCCCGGTCGCCACTGATCCTGCGGTTTCAGTTGGATCGTCGTTTCCACCATCTCCAGCGGCGCAGAGTCGGTGGCCGTTTCCGCCTTGCCGGTTTTGCCGAACACGCGCGCCACTTCCGGCACCGTCATGATCAGCTTATCGGTTTTTTGCAGCATATCCGCCGCCTGCGCCGCCGAAATCCCCGGTAGCGTGGAAGGCATATACAGCAGATCGCCCTCGTTAATTTGTGGTAAGAACTCCCCGCCCACTTTATTAAGCGGCCAGATGACCGTCAGGATCGAAAGTACCGCCACCAGCAGCGTGGTCTTCGGCCAGTGCAGCACTTTCAACAGCAGCGGGTGATAAATGCGGATCAAAAAGCGGTTAAGCGGATTACTGCTCTCTGCCGGGATCTTGCCGCGAATCCAGTAGCCCATCAGGATCGGGATCACCACGATCGCCAGGAAGGCCGCCCCTGCCATCGCATAGGTTTTGGTGAATGCCAGCGGGCCGAACAGGCGTCCTTCCTGCCCTTCGAGGGTAAAAATCGGGATGAACGACAGGGTAATAATCAGCAGACTGATAAACAGCGCCGGGCCCACTTCCACCGAGGCGTTCGTGATAACTTTCCAGCGCGTTTCGTTATCCAGCGGGTCGCCGGGATGCTGGTGCCCCCACTCCTCCAGCCGTTTATGCGCGTTTTCGATCATCACAATCGCGGCATCCACCATTGCCCCTACCGCAATGGCGATCCCGCCAAGCGACATAATATTGGCGTTCAGCCCCTGAAAATGCATCACGATAAAGGCAATACAGAGGCCCAGCGGCAACGAAATGATCGCCACCAGCGCAGAGCGGACATGCCACAGGAACAGCGCGCAGACCAGCGCAACCACAATAAACTCTTCGAGCAATTTGTAGCTGAGGTTATCAATAGCGCGGTCAATCAGCTGGCTACGATCGTAGGTTGTCACGACGTCAACGCCTTCCGGCAGACTGCTTTTCAGCGTTTCCAGCTTCGTCTTCACGGCGGAAATAACGTCCCGGGCGTTTTTACCGGAACGCAGGATCACCACCCCGCCCGCCACTTCGCCTTCGCCGTTCAGCTCAGCAATGCCCCGGCGCATTTCCGGGCCAATCTGTATGCGGGCGACATCGCGAAGGTACACCGGAACGCCGTTCTCACCAGACTTCAGCACAATGTTGTTGAAGTCATCGAGGGTCTGCAAATAGCCGCTGGCGCGCACCATGTATTCCGCTTCTGACAGTTCGACGGAGGAGCCCCCCGCCTCCTGGTTGGACATGTCCAGAGCCGACTTCACCTGCGCAAGGCTAATGCCATACTGCGTGAGTTTCATCGGGTCGATAACGACCTGGTACTCTTTCACCACGCCGCCGACCGAGGCCACTTCCGCCACATTCGGAATGGTTTTCAGCTCATACTTTAAAAACCAGTCCTGTAAAGAGCGCAGTTCCGCCAGATCGTGTTTACCGCTGCGATCCACCAGCGCATATTCAAATATCCAGCCGACGCCGGTGGCGTCTGGCCCCATTTCCGCGCTGACGCCCGCAGGCAGTTTCCCCTGCACCTGATTGAGGTACTCCAGCACGCGGGAACGCGCCCAGTAGGGATCGGTGCCATCTTCAAAAATGACGTACACGTAAGAATCGCCAAACTGTGAGAAACCGCGCACCGTCTTCGCGCCTGGCACCGACAGCATGGTGGTCGTCAATGGATAGGTCACCTGATTTTCAACAATCTGCGGCGCCTGTCCCGGATAGCTGGTTTTCACAATCACCTGCACGTCAGACAGGTCAGGCAGCGCATCAACCGGCGTGTTAATGATGGTCCAGGTTCCCCAGATGCTGAGGAACAGCGCCCCCATCACAACCAGAAAACGGTTCGCTACGGAGCGGCGGATAATCCATTCAATCATTTGTCATTCCCTCAATGTGAATGGGCCGCATGATCGGGCGCAGCAGAGGAAGATTGCGCCCGCATACGATCCAGCGCGCCGGAGATATTGGCTTCGGAGTCAATCAGGAACAGTCCGCTGGAGACCACTTTTTCACCTTCGGCAAGCCCGGCGCGAATCGCCGTCACGCCTTGTGATTCATGGAACACCGAGACCTGTTTCGGCACAAAGCGACCGTCGTTATCAACGGCGATCACCCGCTGTTCCGTTCCATTATCAATCAATGCCTTAGACGGGATTAGCAGCATCGGTTCGCTTTGCGTTTTCAGCTTCAGGTACGCATTCATTCCAGGCTTGAGCGCTTCATCCGGGTTATCAACCTGTAAGCGCAACTGGAGGGTACGGGTGGTGGCGTCCACGCTTGGCAGAATCGCCCATTTACTGATGGTGAAGCGTTTATCCGGCCACGCGGGCACGGTAATATCGAACTGCGAGGCATCTTTAATCAGCCATGCGATGGATTCAGGAACGGCCGCGCTGATCCACACCGGGTCCATCCCCTGGATTTTCGCCACCACGTTATCTTTGGCGATATTCATCCCGGCGCGCAGATCGAACGCGGTGATCACCCCATCAATAGGCGCTTTCAGGGTAAAGCGGGTTTGAATTTTACGGGTCGAGACTAAGCGGCGGATATCCTCTTCCGGCATCCCGGCCAGACGCAGTCGTTCAAGAATGCCTTCCACCTGCGTTGCCGTACCGCCCGTTTCCCGCAGCAGTAAATATTCACTCTGGGCTTCAACCCAGTCAGGAATGGTCAGGTCGATCAGCGGCGTTCCTTTCTTAATTTTATCCCCCACCGTCAGCGGCCAGACTTTATCGATAAAGCCAGCGGAACGCGCCTGCACAATCACAAACTGGTATTCATTGAAACTGACGTTAGCCGGAAAAGTTTGCGCGTAGCGCAGCGGCCCACGGCGGACAGCCTCCGTCTTTAACCCTAAATTCTGCGTCTGTACCGGATCGATACGCACGCCTGGCGCAGAGGTCGTGTCTGACTCTTCGTCAGCGTATTTCGCCACCAGATCCATATCCATAAACGGCGATTTACCGGGCTTATCAAAGCGCGTATTCGGATACATGGGGTCATACCAGAACAGAACCTTACGGGCCTCTTTTTCGGAGGCAGGCGCAGTATCGACAGGCTGATGCGCAGACGCAAAATAAGCGTAAACGCCGACCGAGATAATCCCTCCGACGATCATACTGCCGAGAATAAGCGCGGTAGTTTTTATTTTTAAAGACGCCATAGTGACTTCCATTCGATCCATTTTCTGGATCAGTTACGCGGGAGATATGCCCGCGCTTCTGTAAACCCGGGCAAGAACAAAGAGACAGCGAATACGCTTTACTGGCTGACCTGAATATCGCGTAATAAAGAGAGATTGCCCTGCTGAACGAAAGTAAACGCCACTTTGTCGCCGGGTTTAATGTCACCGGAACGGGTTTCCGGGGTCAGGGTAAAGCGCATCGTCATCGCAGGCCAGTTGACCGCCGGAATAGGTTCATGATCGATAGTCACTTTTTTCGTGTCTTTGTCGATGGCTTTAACCACGCCGGTTGAATGAATCACCTGCTCCTGCTGCGCCGCTGATGCGTTATTCATCATCTCGCCGTGGTGATGTTCATTCGCCTGAACGTTAAATACCACGGCGGAGAACAGACCCAAAATCGCCGCTTTTACTGTATTGTTCATCATGCTTTCTCCTGAAAATAACGATAAATTTTTATTCCACCCAACCGCCGCCCAGCGCGGTGAACAGCGTAATTTCATTAGCCTGTCGGGCGTAATTCAGATCGAGTAACGTTTGCTGGGTTGAAAACAGAGAGCGCTCCGCATCCAGCACTTCGATATAGCTGACCGCGCCATGCTGATAGAGCGCTCTGGCGCGTTGCAGCGTAATACGCAGCGAGCTCAGATAACGCTGTTGCGCGGTTATCTGGTCGGTCAGGCTTTGGCGCAAAGCCAGCGCATCCGCCACCTCTTTAAACGCGGTCTGGATCTTCTGTTCATAATTCACAACCGATTGCTGCTGGCGAATTTCCGCCAGATCGAGGTTGGCCTGATTACGTCCGGCGTTAAAAATCGGCAGTTCCACTTTCGGGATAAAATTCCACATCCCGCTCGCGGCATTAAATAAACGGGAGAGATCGCTGCTGCTGCCGGACACCCCGCTGGTCAGGGTAATGGAGGGAAAAAAGGCCGCGCGCGCCGCGCCAATATTGGCATTCGCCGCCATCAACGTATGTTCAGCTTCCATAATATCCGGGCGCTGCAACAAGATTTGCGAGGAAAGCGACGGCGGGAGCGTCACGTTTTTAATATCTCCGCTATCGCGCGCCCTGTCATCCGGCAGCACAGAATAAGTGCCCAACAGCAATTGCAGCGCATTATTGGCCTGCGCCAGCTCGCCCTGTCGTTTCGCAATATCGCTACGGGTGCTTTCAATCACTCCCCGCGCCTGTTCCAGCGCCAGCACGGTCGTGCTGCCGGTCAGTAACTGCTTTTCTACAAATGCGTAAGAGCGTGTATAGTTTTCCAGCGTTTCTTGTGCGATTTGCAACTGCGCGTACGCCAGCCGTTGATTAAAATAACTTTGCGCCACGTTTGAGATTAATAAGATATGCACTGCCCGGCGCGCTTCTTCGCTGGCAAAATAGTTCTGTCGGTCAGCCTCACTCATGTTTTTCAGCCGGCCAAAAAAGTCCAGATCAAAACTCAGATTCAGCCCGGCTTCATATTCGCGGGTACTGCTGCTGTCACCCTTTAATTTTCCTTCCCAGCTTCCGCTGGCATCGGAATTAAGCTGCGGATAACGATCGGCATCCGTCACCCGGTATTGCGCTCTGGCTTCCTGCACTTTCAGCGTCGCCATGCGCAAGTCACGGTTATTGCGTAACGCCTCGCCGATCAGCGACTTTACTTGCTCATCAACAAAAAAGGTTCGCCAGCCGGTCTCCTGATACCCCGCAGGCGCAGAAACCAGCGCATTCTGGCTCAGGGAGAATTGTTGCGGCACCGGCAACGCGGGCCGCTGATAGTCCGGCGCCAGCGAACAGCCAGTCAGAACAAGCATCACGCTGAGGGTAAGAAGCTTAAATTTGCGCATAGCGTTTCTCGTCCCAACGGGACTGATAACCATATAGTGAATGTGAATTTATGCCCTGTACCTTAACGAAGTGACTCTGTTCGGCCCGTGACAGGAAAATGACAAAGTTGTCATTTTCCCAATAACCGATTGCTATCCGATCCTGCTCCTCTAGAATTGAAAACCCGCCCAACCTTTACGTGAAGGAAGACGTGATGAAGATTCTGATAGTCGAAGACGAGAAAAAAACCGGTGAATACCTGACCAAAGGTCTGACGGAAGCGGGCTTCGTGGTGGACCTGGCGGATAACGGGCTTAACGGGTATCACCTGGCGATGACGGGAGATTACGATCTGCTGATCCTCGACATCATGCTGCCGGACGTGAATGGCTGGGATATTGTCCGTATGCTGCGCACCGCCAACAAAGGCATGCCAATCCTTCTTCTTACCGCGCTGGGCACCATTGAACACCGGGTAAAAGGTCTGGAGTTGGGGGCTGACGACTATCTGGTTAAACCGTTCGCTTTCGCTGAATTACTGGCTCGCGTCAGAACGCTGCTGCGTCGCGGCGCGGCGGTGATGGTCGAAAGTCAGTTTCAGGTCGCGGATTTGACGCTCGATCTGGTCAGCAGAAAAGTGACCCGCAACGGCATGCGCATCACGCTCACCAGTAAAGAGTTTACGCTACTGGAGTTTTTCGTTCGCCACCAGGGTGAAGTCTTGCCCCGCTCGCTGATCGCTTCCCAGGTCTGGGATATGAACTTTGACAGCGATACCAACGCGATTGACGTTGCCGTTAAACGTCTGCGCGCGAAAATCGATAACGAGTTCGAACCGAAACTCATCCAGACCGTGCGCGGCGTGGGCTATGTGCTTGAGGTACCGGATGGTGACTAAACGCTTTCAGCGCCCTTTCTCGCTGGCGACGCGCCTGACATTTTTCATCAGCCTCGCCACCATTGCCTCTTTTTTCGCGTTTGCCTGGATCATGATTCACTCCGTGAAAGTGCATTTTGCCGAGCAGGATATCAATGACCTGAAAGAGATCAGCGCGACGCTGGAGCGAATCCTCACGCATCCCGACGAACCGGAAGCGCGTCGGCTGGAAATCCTAAAAAACGTTGCCGCCGGTTACTCGAACGTCATTATTTCGCTGGAAGATGCCAACCAGCGGGCGATTTTTCACTCTCCCGGTTCGCCTGATCTTCGCCAGTTCATCGCCAAAGCCACGCCTGATAGCAGCGCGCGTAACGGCGATGTCTTTTTGTTGTCCAGCCCGGACTTACAAAGCAAGAGGCACGCTAACGGGCACGGTACTCATTCCGCATGGCGCATGATTCGCCTGCCGGTCGGGCAACTCGCGGACGGGCAACCGGCCTACACGCTCTATATGGCGTTATCGATCGACTTCCATCTGCACTATATTAACGATCTGAAAAATAAGCTGATTATGACGGCCTCGTTGATTAGCATGATGATCATTTTTATTGTGCTGTTCGCCGTCTACAAAGGCCATGAACCGATTCGCAGCGTCAGCCGCCGGATTCAAAATATTACGTCGAAAGACCTCGATGTGCGTCTTGACCCGCAGGCCGTTCCGATTGAGCTGGAGCGGCTGGTGCTCTCGTTTAACCATATGCTTGAACGCATTGAGGATGTTTTTACCCGCCAGTCGAATTTCTCTGCGGATATCGCCCATGAAATTCGCACCCCGATTACGAATCTGGTGACGCAAACAGAGATTGCGCTAAGCCAGACCCGCAGCCAAAAAGAGCTGGAAGACGTACTCTACTCCAACCTCGAAGAGTTTGGCCGTATGTCGAAGATGGTAAGCGACATGCTGTTTCTGGCTCAGGCCGACAATAACCAGCTCATCCCGGAGAAAAAGGCGCTCGACCTGGCGGATGAAGTCCACAAGGTGTTCGACTTTTTTGAAGCCTGGGCGGAAGAACGCGAAGTGCGTTTGCATTTTGAAGGACGCGCGTGTTGGGTATCCGGCGATCCCATCATGTTACGCAGAGCGCTCAGCAACTTGCTGTCTAACGCCATGCGCTACACCCCGAAAGGCGAAGCCGTTACCGTGCGGCTCAAAGAAATGGACAGACAGGCGCAGATTACCGTTGAAAACCCCGGCGCCCCCATTGCGCCAGAACATTTACCGCGCCTGTTTGACCGCTTCTACCGGGTTGACCCTTCCCGACAGCGTAAGGGCGAAGGCAGCGGAATTGGGCTGGCGATTGTCAAATCAATCGTCATCGCCCATCAGGGAACCGTGTCCGTAACGTCCGATCTGCGCGCAACGCGCTTTATTCTGACATTGCCGAAACATGGCGATTGAAATGCAGTGATAACGGCGCTGCGAAATGGAGTCTGACAGAAAGGCGAGAATAAAGACTGGCGCGCCCTGCAGGATTCGAACCTGCGACCCACGGCTTAGAAGGCCGTTGCTCTATCCAACTGAGCTAAGGGCGCACTGTGTGAAGCGATGGCTTCATGCGGATGAAACGCGTGAATTATACGGTGAGCGCCTGCTGAGTCAATGGCTTTTGTTCTGGTTGCTGAGGAAGTGTACGAATATCTTTTTTTCTGGCGCTACGCAACTATCCAGGAAATCACCTGGTAAGAACTCGGCCTGCATAAAGTGGCATTTTAAGGATAAATGTATTTAGAAAATTAATGCGTTTACTTACTATTTCCTCCCCACTTCCCAGCTGTTCAGGATATTTTTTATGCTGAGTGTCGCCATAAAAGAACAAAATAGCCATTTCGAACACGGTCTTAAAATCATCATGACTCGTCTGACTCATCAGTGGCATCAGAAAATTCAATTTCTACCTGCTGATGATATAGACAAAGCGGATATCGCATTTTTATCGCTGGATGAAGACTGGTTTAGTGCCGGATGTTATCAGATACCGGTACATACCCGGCACCAGCAGAGAGTCATTATTTGTAATGAATACGATAAAGACAAACTTATGTTCAGGCCGTGTCTCTATATGCTGCCGCATATTTACCGGGAGGACGATGTTGATGAGATAACCAAAAAGATGGTGCTTATCCTGCATAAACGGGCACTTCGCCGCAGCGTTCCCCCTTCTGTTTGCCATTACTGTACGACTCGCCATTTCTCCATTCTGGAACGCCAGTTTTTAAAGATGGTCGCCCGCGGGCACCGGTTAAGCGAAATTGCTGTACTTCTTTCGCTGAGCGAAGAACAAACCAAATCAATTCGCCGCAGCATCATGAAGAAACTGCACGTAAAAAATGAACAGCAGTTCTTAAATTACATCAGAGTTAACCTGGGTTTTCTGCAAGAATAGACATATTCTCAATTTTCCATCCATCATGTTGAGAAATATCTCACAGATGATTAAGTAACGTCATCTACAGCGATTTTTCGCATACTGCCACAATGACACTTATCATATTTCCTGATTGCACAACCGTCAGGAACCGAAAATATTCGGCGGCATTTTTTATGCCTACAGGAGTGTTTTTGTGGCAACTCGCCCGGTATTACAGGGAAATATTCTTGACTCTGCAACATTGCGCACTCAAAAGGAACGTCCTTTTTGTTGGGAATATCCTTTAAAGCTTGAACCGATAGTCCATTTATCTTCTGCCCGTACCTTTGGCTATGAAGTTCTGACTCAGGTTCCTTTTCATGTCAATACTGAGCATTTTTTTCACCACCTTCCGCCAGAAAAAATAGTGGCGAATTTTTATCAACAAATCGCCACTATTACGCATTATCCCAAAGGCGTACATTATTTTCTTAATTTACCGCTAAAGGTATTTTTACACCTGGATTTTTTTAAGTCAGGAGTAACCCCCTGCCCGTCCAATCTGATCCTTGAAATCCAGGACCCAGAAACGCTTTTTTCACTTAATAGCCGCCAGCGTTCCCAACTCTATGAAAAAATAAAACAGGTTGAGTCTATCGGAATTCCCGTCTGGCTGGATGATGTCGATGAAAATTTGATCAAAGAAGTGGCTACCGCCCGCTGGCGTTTTAGTGGTCTGAAACTGGATAAAAATGCGTTCTGGGATCTAATTCTGCATCCTCAGAAACTGCGCCAGGTGATTTTTATGGGGTATAACATTGCAGATGTCATACTCATTGAAGGTATTGAAAATCATGCGCAAAAAGAAATTGCTTTTCATTCTGGCGCCCAATTAGGCCAGGGATACTTATGGCCCGCGCTTTTGCAAAACAAAGAGTAGAAAAACGGAAAGGGAAAGGATGCGCAGCGCACTTCGCAAAGAAAGACATCGCCGTTTAAGAAATACTGATTGCACTCACCACTACCATCACCTTGAACCACAGGTATTTGATCGTCTGGAATATCTGACCCAACGTCTCAATTATGCCCTACCGGACAATACAATCTCTCAGGTTATTATCACGACGGATAACTATCTCGGATATACACTGAATCGCTATTTATTTTCTGGAAAACGCACGGCGGTGTTCAGCTCTCTGGAATCACCCTCACGCAGGCTGGAAGAGACGGGCATCAGACAATTGATTGTTGATATGGCTGGACTGGCAGTCTCCTGCTACGAAACGCTTGAGCGATTACGCCTGCTTATCCGAGAGCGAAGCGATATCCAGGTTTACTTACTGGTGCCGGATAAGGATGTTAGTCTGACGCGTTTTATGCAAAAAGCCGGTAAGTTTTATATTCTGCAACGTCGCCAGAATCTCTCATCATTACGTAACGCCTTATTATCTCCCCCCTCCGTTCAAAATACTGATGGCACCTTTAGCCATACTGACTGGAAGATCATTTCCGCGTTATCTCAGGGTATGTCTTTAAAGGAAATCGCGCTTTTACTCAATACGCCTTATCACCGGGTGATCTACCGACTCAATCAACTTATTACTCAGTTGGATCTGCCGCACCGACACAGTTTGCTGTATCTGATACACCGCCTTAGCGTCACTTCTCTTCACTTAATTTAACACGCTAACCTCTTAAGCTATAAGATTTTTTAAGAAATTACTTATTTTAACGCCTGACTAAATGTAAATTTTTTACATAAAATTAATATTTACAACTATTCCTGGTATCATAGGAAAATCCCTCTTTCTCTATAATCCTTCAATTGACGGGCTCTCACGGCCTCATCGTTGAAAATTTGCCCAAAAGTCACATAACAGAAACTAAACAATTGGTTTTTTGTGTTGTTTTTATATTTAAAAAAAATACTTTTAGCCACGAATCATTAATTCAACAGAGAATAAAACCAAACGCTATTAAACAGTCTAAAACATGCAGAACATCCTAACAGCCAGCACCGATTTGTGTACCGTAAGCCTTTTCCGAAAAAATAGACCAGGTATAATCCTCCCTATTCTTAGTTAATCAGAATTTTCTTTTTTGTTGGTGCGAAATGGATATTCCCCACGCTTATTGCTCTTACGCAAAATAGTCAGTTAACAAGGATGGTATTACCTTCACCACTTCCCAGGTTCGTGAGGTATATTCTGGCTATTTGATAATTAATAGTGTCTGACGCTTATCCGCAAACGGAAGACGCGCAAACAGTCTGAGGCATACAACAATGAAACCTGCATCCGTTATCATTATGGACGAACACCCTATTGTCAGAATGTCGATAGAAGTGCTTCTCGAAAAGAATAGTAATATCCAGGTTGTCCTGAAAACCGATGACAATCGTACCGCGGTAGATTATCTGCGCACATATCCTGTGGATCTGGTCATCCTGGATATAGAGCTGCCGGGTACAGATGGATTTACACTGCTTAAACGAATCAAATCAATACAAGAAAATACCAAAATTCTTTTCTTGTCGTCTAAATCTGAATCTTTTTATGCCGGGAGAGCTATCCGGGCAGGCGCAAACGGATTTGTCAGTAAAAGAAAGGATCTCAATGATATTTATAACGCAGTGAAAATGATCTTATCAGGATATTCTTTTTTTCCTTCAGAGACGCTAAATTTTATCAGTAATACCAGTTCACGAAAAGGTGAGCACAATGATATGCCGCTCTCAAACAGGGAGGTTACGGTACTGCGCTATCTCGCCAACGGTTTATCGAATAAAGAAATCGCAGAACAGCTCTTGCTGAGTAACAAAACCATCAGTGCGCATAAAGCGAACATCTTTTCGAAACTCGGCCTGCATACCATTGTTGAGCTTATTGATTACGCGAAGGTACACGACTTGCTGTGATCGTGGCTGACTCCCGACGAGAGATCGTTCGGGAGTACGTTATTGGGCTCGGGCTTCAGTTGTAATTGATCATAAAAGTCGCATCCGCCTTTGCGACTCCCGGCTGAACGCCATCGGCCAACGCAATGTAATTCGCATAAAACGTCAGCGTAGCATTACCGTTTTCATCAACGCTTACCGACTGGCTGGCTTGCTCAAGCGGTAATCTGCTGCGATCGCTGTCGCGGATCTCAATGGCCACTTTTTGCGCCATGACCGCATCATCCAGCGCCAGCAGCGACGTCCCCGCCGCTGGCGTTCCTGAAAAGGTCATCGACGCCGCGCCCGGCGGGCAGCCCTCAAGTTTGATGCTGAAAGGCACGGGCTGGGTGGTATCGCCGCTGGTTTTCAACTGCTTCGTGGGCCAGGTGCCCAGCTCGACCGTTTTGTTACTGTCACCGGTCACTGCGGTGCAGGTGAAGTCCACAACATTACCGCGCAGTTCAATATTAATCTCGCCCAGAGCGGTGTCAGCCCGGCAAAGCGGGCTCAGCAACACGCTGCAAAAAATAGCCAGCAAAAGTCTCATGGCTGTGCGTTCCCCTTAGTCGTAATCCACACGCAGATACCCACGAGCGGTAAAAGGCCCTTCCGTCGGTTTACTCCCCGTGATGCTTACCGGCCATGCGCGGATCCCCACGCTGGCGGCGGCGCTGTCATCCAGACGGAATGGAATTTTGCTGGCCAGATTGTTAGGCGTCAGCGGCACGCCGCCGCTGTCGGAAACGATAAAGCCTAAGTCGGGATTATCAGAGACCATCGCCTGCCCGGAGATTTTCTCCGCCTCCAGACGCATCGACAAATAGGCCTGCGCCGCGACGTTCGTACATTTTATGGCGACCGTTTTTGTCTGCGGCGTCACCCCTTCCGGGCGATTCCCCGCCCCGGCTTTGCTGAACAGCGCGGCGCCGATATCGCCAAAATCAAATTCCACAACCTGCCCGGCATTCACTTCACAGCTTTGCGGAACCTCGACTTTACCGCTGTAGCTGATGGTATAAACCGGCGTGCTCAGGGCATCGCCGGTGCTGGTGGTGACATACACCGAGAACATGGTCTGGCGGGGAATCGGCACCATGTTGATAAAAGGCCGTATCACTTTGAGTTTAAAGATCAGCTTCGAGTCCATCACGCCGAAGGGCTTTTGTTTCGGTACATTGGGGTGCGTCCCCATGCGAATATAATTACGGGGCGGATAAAATAATCCGGCAGCGCTGTCGGTGATGCTCATCGCCCCCAGCAGGTAGTCATTGAGCTTGAGATACTGGAATCCCCCTTCCGTACTTTGCACGGGAAGTTCGGTCACATAGCTTCGAAAGGTATAATCCACATTCGTACCAGCAGGACACGTCGCCTGTACGCCAACCCAGCCCGATTTCTCCGGCAGCGTCACCACCTGTCCTACCTGATTATTGCTGCTGGTAAAAACATTCGACAGATCGTAAAACACATCGGTCGGCGTACCGTTCGAGTTATGGCAGACCGTCGCCCATGCCGGATTCGCCAGCAATAATGCGATGGCGCCCGGCAACAACCCTGATTTCATTTTCATCTTTTCTTACCTTTCATGACGACGGACGTTTACAGGTCGCATTAAGCAGCGTCACCGCCTGCTTCAGGCTCTCTTCAGGCAGGGAATAATGCGCCACGCAGCGGGCGTTCGCTCCCTCTCCCCACTGAATCAGCAGTTCCCCTTTCAGCGGCAGTCCGCTCAGATAAATTTGCCCGTCATCGCCCGCCATACTGGTGACGCCGCTGGCGGTTTCGCGCACAATTGAGCCAAACGGCACCGGGCGATCGCCCTGTTTTGCGGTGACAATTGCGCGCACGCCGATTCGCGTGTCAAAGGCAGCGCGTACCAGCGCCCCTTGCGTCGGCACCACGCTGCTGACGTTATTCTCCACATCGGTGTGGTTATCCATTGAGTTGGTATCCAGCGCGACACGGTTATAGCGATATACGGTGGCATAAGGCATGACCGCATATCCGCGCCAGTCAGTTTGCACCCCGGTCTGGTTTTCTATATGCACCCCTTCGGCGCCTGGCGCTTTAATCAGGACGTTGGTATCGCCTAAAGGCTGACTGAGCGTGATGCCGTCCGCATGACCGACCGCGCCGCCAGACAGCTGCCAGTTGTAGTCATGCTGGTCTCGATCGTAGTTGTACCCCACGCCGAGCGTCCCGTAAGCCGCCTGCCAGTTCGCGCTGGCGCTGCCGCTGTAGCCATTGGTGCTGCTGTGTCCCTGGTTCACGCTGTAGCTCAGGTTACGCCCGTCTAACAATGTACCGCCGATGCCGGTCTGCCAGCTGTTCTGTCCATTGCTGTTCCGGTTCGCGTTAAAGGTGGCGTAGGTGCGATCCAGGGCATTGTCGCGCGAGTAGCGTCGCCCGGTGAGCACGCTGAACGGAACCGACATGTTGAATGCCAGAATGCGATCGGTGCCGGAAATCCCTACGGATTCATTCCACGACCAGGAAAGGGAGTAGCTGATCCCTTGCCAGCCGCTGGCATACCCCAGTTGATACCAGGTATTGGCATCCGACGTGTTCCAGTATGTTTGCTGACTGCCGGAGATATACAGCGAGCCGTAATCCCCCAGATTCTGTGAAATGTTGACCTGGAATCGGCCTTTTTTGCTGTAGTTCAGGTTGTGATAGCTCTGCACTACCGGCACTTTATGACGCTTACCTTCGCTGTCATATTCATACTCGTACCCTTCCATACTGCGGTACGCCACATCGTCAAGCGTGTAGAATCCGCGCGTGGAATAGCGATAGCCCAGTAACTGGAAGTTAGTGCCGTAGTTGTTCAACGATTTGGCGTACAGGAAACGCAGCGACTGCCCCTGGTGGGTGCTGTCATCCGCCAGTTGGCTGCGGGCGTGGGTGACGTCTACCGAGACCGCGCCCCAGTCGCCCAGGTTCCGTCCGGCCCCCAGCACCACCGAGCTGTAGCGCGAAGCCAGCTGCGTGCCGCCATAAGCGGTATACCCTTCAGGCAGACCGGCGATCAGCGTTCCCTGGAAGAAGAATGGCGAAGATTGCTGGCTATTGCCGCTGCGAAAATCCCCCGCCACGAGGTCGAACTTCATACGTCCTTCGCGCTGCAACAGCGGAACGGTGGAGTACGGCACCGTATAGCGCTGCTGACTGCCGTCTTTCTCATCAACCGTCACGTCCAGGTCGCCGCTTGAAGACGTTGGGTTGAGGTCGGTAATCGCGAAAGCGCCCGGTGAGACATAGCTCTGATAGATCACATAGCCGTTCTGGCGGATAGTCAGTTTTGCGGCGGTACGGGCGATCCCACGCACGGTCGGCGCATAGCCTTGCAGGCTATCAGGGTACATATTGTCAGAAGAGTAGAGCCGCGCCCCGCGAAAGCCCACGCTGTCAAACACGTCGTTGCCGGTGTTGCTGTCCCCCATCACCAGTTCGCTTTTCAACGGGATGATGGCGCGTTGTACCCAGGTGCCGATGTTTTTCCAGCTTTGCGAGTGGTATCCGTCGCCTTTGGAATAGCTCCACGCGCCGTTGTTACGCAACCGCCACGGGCCATAGTTCAGGCCGCTCATCAGGCTTAAAAAATAGCTGTCGCTGTTTGTCCCGCGACTGCCGGTAAAACTGTAGTTGATAAGCGCGGCGGGAATCCCCTCATCCCACTCTTCCGGCGGGATATACCCGCGCGCGCTATTCAGCATTGACGCCTGCGGAAGACTGATATTTAAACGCATTGAGGAAAAATCAAAAGCGATTTCAGCGCCGGGAATCGCCTCTGGCAAATTGATGCAGGTCTCCTCCTGGCTTTGCCCAAGCACAGGAAAGGCGGTGGTATTTACCCCCAGCCTTTTGATCCACGCCAGATCAAAACAGGGCATTAATCCGCCTGATTTTTCACCGGTTTTCGTCGACGAGGTTTCAAAGCGAATATCCTGGGTCGCGACGAACTCATCGTTGCGCCAGATATCCACCCGATAGATGCCCGGGGGCTGGTGATTGCCTTTCTCAAAACGTGACAAATCTGCCACGGACGCAGCATCTGCCGACAAAAAAGCCGGGTTAAAGTAACTTTCGCCATGACTTATCGCCGGATAGAGCGCCGCCAATATGGACAACGCCACCCCCGTCAGATGTGGCGTATACCCCGGCAGTGAACCGGGAAGATACGTTATCTTCTTCATCGTTTTCTCAGTGTGGCTTCACACATTCCGATCAGCGCAAGCTAACCGTTTTCGCCGGTGTCAGCGCACCGTAATCATTTACCGTCTGGAACGTCACACTTCCCTGCGCGCCTGCCGGAAGCAGAATCTGGGTATTGTTCTTCGGCGCGACCATGACGTTATCAACCTTCTGATTTCCCACTTTGAGATTGACCAGCGTGAGATAGTAAGCAGACGGATTGGTGATTTTCAGGTGGTTCCCGGAACGGGAGAATTGCAGCATTCCTGGCGCGTCTTCCTGCACCTGCGGCAGATTGGCAGGGCGAACAAACAGCTTAATGCGCGACAGGATCGCCAGTTGCAGGACGTTTTTGCCTTCAAGGCTGTTTTTATCCACCGACGGTATCGCTTTCACGTTCATCCAGAACAAAGACTCCCGATCGGCAGGCAGGGGTTGTCCGGCATAAATAATACGCAGCGTGTTTTCACTTTTGGGTTCGCTGACAAACAGCGGCGGTGTAACAACGAACGATTTTTCTTTGACGCCGGCGCTGTTCTCAATCCATGAATTAACCAGATAACGCTCTTTCGATGCGCTGTTGCTAATTGCCAGCGAGGTCTGTTTGGCGTCCGCCGGATAAATAACGCGGGTGGCGCCTAATGCAATTCCCCCGGCCGCCTGCGCACTCATTGAAGTCAATAAGGCAATAAAAATAATAAGGCCTGATTTTATATAATTAAGCATGGCAAAAAATACCTTTTGCGTTTTATCAACGCCCGGAAAACAAATCAGGGGTAAACCAGCGTAAACCACACATCTGAATGAATACTTCCCGGCGTCATATTTTCCGAGATTGCCCGATAGCGAGCCGTGAAATGAAATGTCATTTCTTGCGTTAAAATAGGGGCATAATGAAGCGGCAAGGAATTGGGTATGATTTGCCGTTGTTCCTCATCAAATAATGCCAGACCAATACCGGAGGTCGCCGCCGTGTCGCTGCGCGCCAGGAATACCTGCGGATCTTCTGCGGGAGTCACACCGGAAAAAGCGATCCCAACATGGCTATAAACCTCTGAACTACAATCGGTTAATCGCAGCGCGAAAGGAATACTGGTCGGGGCGAAACTCCCGGTGCCAGAAAAGACATTGGTGCGGTATTGCCCCATCTGTACACGGAGATCCTGGCTTTCGGAATTCACCGCGCAGGCGCCGTTTACCAGTTGGCCTCGCAGGTGAAGATTACCGCTCTCCAGTATCACCGTATGCGCGAATGCGGGCATCGCGCAAATCAGCCCCACCAGCGCCACGCCTTTGCTAATCATCTGCTGTATCACTTATCGTCCCCGGATAGCGCCTCATCCATTGAGGCTTGCCACATCCCTGAATCCCTGGTGGGTTTATTCGTACTTCATGATGAAGGTTGCGTCGGCGTTAGCCTGACCCGGCGTGGTGTCCGCAGCAGTCGCTTTATAACGCGCGGTGAAACGCAGCGTGTTGCTACCTTCTACCAGCGCCTGAGCCGTAGAGAAGGTCGCGCCGTCTGGCTTCAGCGGAGAAGAGGTGTTATCAAGAATTTCGATCCCTACGCCGCCTGCCGTGGTGCCATTGTCACCAGACACGACTGCCAGCAGGCTGTCGTTTGTACCGTCAGCCTGACCAGAGAACGCAACGGCAGCGGTCGCTGCTACGCTCGGATCGCAGTCATTCAGTACAATGGTGAACGGAATCTGTGCGCTGGTATCGCCAACAGCGGTAAAGCTGGCGGTACGATACTGGCCCAGGGTCACGGTCTGATCGGCAGATTTCGTGCTAACGGCACACGCTGCATTGACCAGCTCACCTTCAAAGTGAACCGTACCGCCGCTAACGCTTACCGGATCGGCATGAGCCGCACCAGCAGCAAACATCAGGCCAGCAATAACGGAAGAGGTCATTAATTTAAGTTTCATGGATTTCCCTTGAATTACGCACATTCGGCTCCAGTTTCCTGCGGGAACCGTTTGAATCACTATCGACATAATAATGTCAGGCTAATTATCTCTGCATCCTGTAAAGATATATATCGAAAGAGAATTAGCTAACCTTTTTACCCCAACTCTCCTGAGCATTAGATTCACTAATTAATCTTTACGAATATGACAATTCGTCACAGGGATAAATTAAACATTTCAATAAGTGAAAAATACCTTCAATCTCTTTAATTAGCCCAGGTAAATTCTTATTGGGATATAGGACAGGTCTAAGCCTTTTTTATATAAAAGTGTTCAATATCACACTTAACGCCACGTTTTTCGCGGCATTCCCCCTAATTTTAGCAGGGTGATGAATTGTTTCTTTTAGGTTAATTTTGATTAGGTTGCTCATTAATTGCCCACAGGATTTTGCCCCTCGCCGCAGCCCGTATCGCAGCGGTCACTGCACCGATCACACGTAAAGACGCAAACGATAACTGACAGCGCGCCCCGCTTCTGACAAAATAGCCACATCCCCTTCGACTTAATGTAACAGACGGAATCCTCTCTCTGATGGCAGCAAAGATTATTGACGGTAAAACGATTGCGCAGCAGGTGCGCTCTGAGGTTGCTCAAAAAGTTCAGGCGCGTGTCGCGGCCGGACTTCGCGCCCCAGGGTTGGCCGTTGTATTGGTAGGCAGCAACCCGGCTTCGCAGATTTATGTGGCGAGTAAGCGCAAAGCCTGTGAAGAGGTGGGATTCGTCTCCCGCTCCTATGACCTGCCCGAAACCACCAGCGAAGCAGAACTGCTGGAACTGATTGATACGCTTAACGCCGACAACACTATCGACGGTATTCTGGTGCAGTTGCCGCTACCGGCGGGCATCGATAACGTCAAAGTGCTGGAACGCATTGCGCCGGACAAAGACGTAGACGGTTTCCATCCCTATAACGTAGGCCGTCTGTGCCAGCGCGCGCCGCGTCTGCGCCCCTGTACGCCGCGCGGCATCGTCACGCTGCTGGAGCGTTACAACATCGATACCTTCGGACTGAATGCCGTCGTCATCGGCGCCTCGAATATCGTCGGTCGCCCGATGAGCATGGAACTGCTGCTGGCAGGCTGCACAACGACCGTGACTCACCGCTTCACCAAAGATCTGCGTCGCCATGTTGAACACGCCGATCTGCTGATTGTCGCCGTCGGCAAACCCGGATTTATTCCCGGCGAGTGGATTAAAGAAGGCGCCATCGTGATTGATGTCGGAATCAACCGACTGGAAAATGGTAAAGTGGTAGGCGATGTGGTCTTTGAAGACGCTGCCGCGCGCGCATCCTATATCACCCCGGTGCCGGGCGGCGTCGGTCCGATGACGGTCGCAACACTTATCGAAAACACGCTACAGGCGTGCGTTGAATATCACGATCCACAAGGTAAATAACATGGCAACATTCTCTTTAGGCAAGCACCCGCACGTTGAGTTGTGCGACCTGCTCAAACTGGAAGGCTGGAGCGAAAGCGGTGCCCAGGCGAAAATTGCCATTGCAGAAGGTTTAGTGAAGGTTGATGGCGCGGTTGAAACCCGCAAACGCTGCAAAATTGTTGCCGGGCAAACCGTCAGCTTCGCAGGGCAAAGCGTTAACGTCGTCGCCTGATTCAGAGTGCCGGATGGCGACGCTATCGCGTCTTATCCGGCCTACTGGTTATGCCAGTGTAGGCCGGATCGCCATCCGGCAATGACGTTATTTACGGCGCCAGGTTGTCCCTTGCGGACCATCTTCCAGCACGATGCCCATCTCATTCAGACGGTCACGCGCCGCATCCGCTGCCGCCCAGTCTTTGGCTTTACGCGCATCCAGACGCTGCTGAATTAACGCTTCGATTTCAGCCACTTCGCCGTCATCCGCCTGCGCCCCGCTTTGCAGGAACGCTTCCGGCTCCTGCTCCAGCAGCCCCAGTACGCCGGAAATTTTACGCAGATGTGACGCCATCGCATTCGCGGCAACCATATCCTCACTCTTCAGACGGTTCACCTCACGCGCCATATCAAACAGCACAGAGTAGGCTTCCGGGGTGTTGAAATCGTCGTTCATCGCCTCCACAAAACGCGCTTCAAACGCTTCGCCGCCCGCAGGCGCAACGGTTTTGTCCGTTCCGCGCAGCGCGGTGTACAGACGCTCCAGGGCGGAACGCGCCTGCTTGAGGTTCTCTTCGCTGTAGTTAAGCTGGCTACGATAGTGGCCGGACATCAGGAAGTAACGAACGGTTTCCGCGTCGTAGTATTTCAGCACATCGCGCACGGTAAAGAAGTTGCCCAGCGATTTCGACATCTTCTCACGATCCACCATCACCATGCCGGAGTGCATCCAGTAGTTCACATACTCACCGTCGTGCGCGCAGGTAGACTGGGCGATTTCGTTCTCATGGTGCGGGAACATCAGGTCGGAACCGCCGCCATGAATATCAAAATGGTTACCCAGCTGTTTGCAGTTCATGGCGGAACATTCAATGTGCCAGCCTGGACGACCCGCACCCCACGGCGACGGCCAGCTCGGCTCGCCCTCTTTGGACATCTTCCACAGCACGAAATCCATCGGGTTGTGTTTTACGTCAACGACGTCAACGCGAGCGCCCGCCTGTAGCTGTTCCAGATCCTGGCGCGACAGCTGACCGTAGTTCGGGTCGGTCGGCACGTCGAACATCACGTCGCCATTGTCCGCCACATAAGCGTGACCTTTGGCGATCAGCTGTTCGGTGATCTCAATAATTTCGGCGATATGGTGCGTTGCACGCGGCTCCAGATCCGGGCGCAGAATATTCAGCGCATCAAAATCTTTGTGCATCTCCGCAATCATACGATCGACCAGCGCGACAAAGCTTTCACCGTTTTCGTTCGCCCGTTTAATGATCTTGTCGTCGATATCGGTAATGTTACGCACGTACTTCAGCGTATAACCGAGGAAACGCAAATAGCGCGCAACGACATCGAAGGCGACAAACGTACGCCCGTGACCGATATGACAGAGGTCGTAAACGGTAATACCACACACGTACATGCCGACTTCCCCGGCATGAATAGGTTTGAATTCCTCTTTTTGGCGCGTCAGTGTATTAAAGATTTTTAACATCGAAGATTCCGTATAGACGTGTGTGGGTAATAATATCCGTATGATACATATTATTCGTAATCGAAGCAGCACACTTTGCGAGGTGATCGCAGCGTGCGGTTATGCTATAACACCCCCCTATATGTGACCCTTATCGGGGTCGAAGCACCACTATATCGGAACAGGATGCAAAAATGGTTACTTTCCACACTAATCACGGCGATATCGTAATCAAAACGTTTGATGACAAAGCGCCTGAAACAGTTAAAAACTTCCTGGACTACTGCCGCGAAGGTTTTTACAACAACACCATTTTCCACCGTGTTATTAACGGTTTCATGATTCAGGGCGGCGGTTTTGAACCAGGCATGAAGCAGAAAGCGACCAAAGAAGCGATCAAAAACGAAGCCAACAACGGTCTGAAAAACACCCGTGGCACGCTGGCAATGGCGCGTACTCAGGCTCCACACTCCGCAACGGCGCAGTTCTTCATCAACGTGGCCGACAACGACTTCCTGAACTTCTCTGGCGAAAGCATGCAGGGCTGGGGCTACTGCGTATTCGCTGAAGTCGTGGAAGGCATGGACGTGGTTGATAAAATCAAAGGCGTATCAACAGGCCGCAGCGGTATGCATCAGGACGTGCCGAAAGAAGACGTTATCATCGAAAACGTGACCGTCAGCGAGTAATCGTGGCGACACTGTTTATTGCAGATCTTCACCTCTGCACGGAAGAACCGGCGATCACCGCCGGTTTTCTGCGTTTTTTAGCCGGTGACGCGCGCCAGGCCGATGCGCTGTACATTCTTGGCGACCTTTTCGAAGCCTGGATAGGCGACGACGATCCCAACCCGCTGCACCGCGAAATGGCCGCAGCCATTAAAGCCGTTGTAGATTCCGGCGTACCCTGCTTCTTTATTCACGGCAACCGTGATTTTTTGATCGGCAAACGCTTTGCCCGTGAAAGCGGAATGACGCTATTGCCGCAGGAAAAGGTGCTCGACCTCTATGGTCGTCGCGTATTGATTATGCACGGCGACACGCTCTGCACCGACGATGCCGGTTACCAGGCGTTTCGCGCCAAAGTTCACAAACCCTGGCTACAGACGCTGTTCCTCGCCCTGCCGCTGTTTATCCGCAATCGTATTGCCGCCAGAATGCGCGCAGGCAGCAAAGCCGCCAACAGCAGCAAGTCACTGGAGATCATGGACGTTAATCCACAGGCCGTGGTGGTCGAAATGGAAAAACACCATGTGCAATGGCTGATTCATGGTCATACTCATCGCCCGGACGTTCACGAACTGAGCGCTAACGGCAAACCCGCGTTCCGCGTTGTTTTAGGCGCCTGGCATAGCGAAGGGTCGATGGTAAAAGTCACGCCGGATGACGTTGAGCTTCTCCATTTCCCGTTTTAACCTCGCCCGTGAATTGACGACGTCATAAGGTACGCAACCGTTTTCCTTGGCGTATTTCCGTGCTATTCTCTGTGCCCTCAAAAGCCGAGAGTTGTGCACCACAGGAGTTTTAAGACGCATGTCTTCCCGCAATAATCCGGCGCGTGTCGCCATCGTGATGGGGTCCAAAAGCGACTGGGCTACCATGCAGTTTGCCGCCGAAATCTTCGATATCCTGAACGTTCCACACCACGTTGAAGTGGTTTCCGCACACCGCACCCCCGATAAGCTGTTCAGCTTCGCCGAAAGCGCCGAAGAGAAGGGTTATCAGGTGATTATTGCCGGTGCTGGCGGCGCGGCGCATCTGCCGGGAATGATTGCGGCAAAAACGCTGGTGCCGGTACTGGGCGTACCGGTGCAAAGCGCTGCGCTGAGCGGCGTGGACAGCCTCTACTCTATCGTCCAGATGCCGCGCGGCATTCCGGTCGGCACGCTGGCGATCGGCAAAGCGGGCGCGGCGAACGCGGCGTTACTGGCAGCGCAAATTCTGGCGACGCACGATAAAGACCTGCGCCAACGTCTGGCGGACTGGCGTAAAGCCCAGACCGATGAGGTGCTTGAGAATCCCGACCCACGAGGTGCGGCATGAAGCAGGTCTGCGTACTGGGTAACGGCCAGCTAGGACGGATGCTGCGTCAGGCGGGCGAACCGTTGGGCATCACCGTCTGGCCTGTCGGGCTGGACGCGGAACCTACCGCCGTCCCGGTTCAACAAAGCGTGATCACAGCGGAAATCGAACGCTGGCCGGAAACCGCGCTGACCCGCGAACTGGCGCGCCACCCGGCTTTCGTCAACCGCGACGTTTTCCCGATTATTGCCGACCGCCTGACGCAAAAGCAGCTTTTTGACAAACTCTCGCTGGCGACGGCGCCCTGGCAGTTGCTGGCAAGCCAGGACGAGTGGCCCGCCATATTTGCGCGTCTGGGCGAACTGGCTATCGTCAAACGGCGCGTTGGCGGTTACGACGGCCGTGGGCAGTGGCGTTTACGCGCGGATGAAACCGCTCAGTTCCCGGACGACGGTTACGGCGAGTGCATTGTTGAACAGGGCATTAACTTCTCTGGCGAAGTGTCGTTAGTCGGCGCACGCGCCCATGACGGCAGCACCGTGTTCTACCCGCTGACGCACAACCTGCACCAGGATGGGATTCTACGCACCAGCGTAGCGTTCCCACAGGCCAACGCAAAACAGCAGGAACAGGCGGAAGCCATGCTCTCCGCCATCATGCATGAACTGGGTTATGTCGGCGTCATGGCGATGGAGTGTTTTATCACGCCAGAAGGGTTGCTCATCAACGAACTGGCGCCGCGGGTACACAACAGCGGGCACTGGACGCAAAACGGCGCCAGCATCAGCCAGTTTGAGCTGCATCTGCGCGCGATTACCGGCCTGCCGTTACCGTCACCGGTCGTGGACAGCCCGTCCGTGATGGTGAACCTGATTGGCAGCGCTCTGAATTATGACTGGCTGAAACTGCCGCTGGTGCATCTGCACTGGTACGACAAAGAGGTTCGCGAGGGGCGTAAAGTGGGCCACCTGAACCTGACCGACAGCGATACCGATCGCTTAAGCGCAACGCTGGAAGCCTTAGTTCCCTTGCTGCCGCCGGAATACGCCAGCGGCATCATCTGGGCGCAAAGTAAGCTTAAGTAATACATAAAATGCCGGGAAAGGAATCTTATCCTTTTCCGGCTCCTCCTTCAGCGCGTAAAATCCCCATCATTGCCGTTTGTTTTTTTTCAGGATTCCACAATGAACGATGGGACGGACTATCGCGCCATTCTGGCGGCCGATACGCCTTTAATCGACGTTCGCGCGCCGATAGAATTTACGCAGGGCGCCATGCCCACCGCGATTAACCTGCCCTTAATGAATGATGAAGAACGCGCGGCAGTCGGCACCTGTTACAAACGCCAGGGGCCGGAAGCGGCACTGGCGTTGGGCCATAAACTCGTTGCCGGCGACGAGCGTCAACGGCGGCTGGAGGCCTGGCGAAAAGCCTGTATTCAACATCCCCGGGGTTATCTCTGCTGCGCGCGCGGCGGTCAGCGTTCGCATATCGTACAACAATGGCTACATGAGTCCGGCGTGGATTATCCGCTGATCCAGGGCGGCTACAAAGCGCTCCGCCAGGCGGCCATGCACATCACCGACACGCTGGTACAAAAACCCATGATCTTAATTGGCGGCTGTACCGGCAGCGGAAAAACACAGTTGGTTCGACAGCAGCCGAACGGCGTGGATCTGGAAGGACTGGCGCATCATCGCGGTTCGTCATTCGGCCGCACGCTGAAGCCGCAGCTGAGTCAGGCCAGTTTTGAAAACCAGCTCGCCGTGGAGATGTTGAAAACCGACGCCCGTCAGGAGTTGCAGATGTGGGTGCTGGAAGACGAAGGCCGGATGATTGGCGCAAATCATCTGCCCGAATGTCTGCGCGAACGCATGGCGCAGGCACCCATTGCGGTTGTGGACGATCCGTTCGAGCTGCGTCTGGAGCGGCTGCGCGAAGAGTATTTTATCCGCATGCTTCGCGACTTCACCCATGCCTGCGGGGAAGAAGACGGCTGGCTGGCGTACAGCGACTATCTGCATCATGGGCTTTCCGCCATTCAGCGCCGCCTTGATTTGCAGCGTTTTAAAGAGCTGACGGTAAAACTAGACGCTGCGCTGGCCATGCAGCAGGCCAGCGGCAGTACCGACGGGCATCTGGCCTGGCTGGTGCCGCTCCTAAACGAATACTACGATCCGATGTATCGCTATCAACTGGAAAAGAAAGCCGCGAAAATCGTCTTTCGCGGCATATGGCAGGACGTTGCACAGTGGCTTCAGGTGTAGCCAGAGCACACAAGATGCTTTCTGGGATCTACTCATGGTTAAATCACTATCGTTTATATGGATAAAGGATAAGGATTTAACCATATACCGGAGAAAAATTTATAAATTATTTTACGGTCTCAGAAATTTCTTTTAAAAATGAGCCAGTATTTTCATCCACATAAATAATTCTATCTATTTCTGTTTTATCTCTCATTTATAATTTAGAACTTCTAAAACTATACAGGTATACAAACAATCCATCCTCAACAATGAAAATAAAATTTTCATAACGATTATCGCTACCATTATCCAAAGGGATTTTATGATGCACCTGCCAGTTTTCCGGGGGCGTTCCTTGCGCAATCAAAGTAAGATCTTTTTCACCAAAAAAAGAGATTTATGTTTTGAATACTACGCGAATAATTAGTATGTATTTATAATATTTACCATGTGATATATTCTTTACGAGAATAATATTTATATTATTTATTTTTAATGAATGTATTATAAATTATTGATTAATTATAATGTAACACACTGAAAAACATAGACATCCCATTGTGATGGCTTGTTTTTTTTAAACAAAAAAAATTTGATATTTTTTTTCGCTTTATATAATTGTGAATGGCTTCACGGATTTAATATAAAATCTTGAGTCTCATGTAAACACACACTGAAACGATGTTTTATTTTAATGGGTTTATCGTTTTAATTTTACAAACACATGAGACTAACAATGAAAATTAAGAATCTACGCTGGTACATCATCATACTCGTTATGCTAGGTACGATTACAAACTATCTTGCGAGAAGTACACTAGGAGTTGCGGCTCCCGAAATGATGAAAACGCTGGGTTTATCTAATGAGCAATATTCCTGGATAGTTTCTGTTTTCCCGTTCACATACGCTATAGGCGGGATTGCTTGTGGGTTCATCATTGATAAATTCGGGTTGCGTTTAAGTTTTGCTCTGCTCGCGGCATTGTGGTCTATCTTCAATATGCTTACCGGATTATGCAGTACATGGTTGCCTATGGCCTGGCTGCGTGGCGGCCTGGGCTTAACGGAAGCTGCGTTTAATCCGGCAGGGATGAAAGTCACCGCTGAATGGTTCCCGGCGAAAGAAAGAGGACTTGCATGTGGTATTTATAGTCTGGGAACTTCGGTCGGTGCGATGCTGGCCCCTCCATTAGTGGTATGGGCAATAGTCAACTATAATTGGGAAATGTCGTTTGTAGTTACAGGTGCTATTGGTATTGTCTGGGCTGTTATCTGGTACATATTTTATCGGTCTCCAGAAAAACATCCGGCATTAATAAAATCTGAGCATGATGCTGTTTTGAATGATCAGATTGAAGTGGTAACGGAAAAAGCCAGCCTTCGATCTATTATCAAAGATCGCAATTTATGGGCCATTTCACTTCCCCGATTTATGGCTGATCCTGCATGGGGTACACTTCATTACTGGATGCCTTTATACCTGGTTACTGTTCGGCATATGGATATGGCACATATTGCTCTTTATGCCTGGCTTCCATTCCTGACAGCAGATTTTGGCTGTATATTTGCCGGGTATGTTTCCCGCATTCTGGTAAACCGTGGTTTTTGTGTACTGAATGCCAAGCGTATAACGTTTACCTTTGCCGCTATATTGATGTTATCGATGGCTGGCGTTGGGTATGTCACTAACGTTTATGTTGCACTTACATTATTTTGTATTGCGGGTTTTGCACACCAATGTTTATCTATCACTGTTATCAGTATGTCGTCAGATTTATTCCCTAAAAAGCAAGTTGCTACAGCAACAGGGTTTGCTGCGTTTACTGGAAGTATGGGGAATTTCCTTTTTGGTCTTTTCCTCGGTGCATCAGTAACTGTTATTGGTTACAACGCGTTTTTTGTAGGGTTGGGGATCTTTGATCTTATTGGTGCTTTATTCTTGTGGGTATTAATAAAATCGCAAAAAAAAATTAATCAACCAATAGCTGTATAAATTTATACTTTCAGGCAAGGATACCTTTTATGAAAAAAACTATCTTATTACTTTCTATTTGCTTTTTACCGTTAGCCAGTCATGCAATGACTTTTGATATGCGCGGAGGATATAAGCAAGCCAGCCATACTTATGAGTCACGATTTAAAATGAGCCAGAGTTTTAAATCAGGATACTGGTTAAGTATGGAAACGGATAATAAGCAAGGAAACGATAATTTTGACCAGTCAGCAACAGACTATAATGAGATTGAAGGCAATTACAAATATGCCTTGAATGAATTATTTTCTGTTCAACCGGGTATGGTTTATCACTGGGGCAGCGAAGGCGCTCAAATCCGCCCTTATGTTAAATTTAATTGGGCCATGACCGAATCGTTATATTCTGCAATACGTTTTCGTTATGACTGGAACCAATATGATTCGACGGATCTTTCTGGAAATAAAAACAAAGGTAGTGTAGAACGCGTTGATCTGTATTTCGGATGGAAGAATAAATACTGGGATATTCAGGATAACCCTGTTTTTTACCGCTATGTTAATGACTTTCATTATAACAACGGTAAGAAGAATGGTTATGAAAATGATTTGGTAATTAGATACAAACTTAACAAAACATGGCAGCCATATATTGAATGGGATTATCTGGAGCAACAGGGAAAATATAACGGAGAATCCGGGCTAACAGAAAACCGTTTCCGTGTCGGTGTTTCGATTAACTTTGGTTAAACAGGTGACATAAAATGAACCGTAAAACAACTTATCTGATGTTAACAATTTTCAGCGTTATCTATGCTTCATCATCCGTTTTTGCAGAACAGCGTGACCCTTGTCTGACCTACGACTGCGCACAAATGCTCAATATCAAAAAGAGCATCAGCGAAAAAGATCCTCGCTATATTCCTGCATGGTCGGCATTACTGGAGCAGGCCGATGCAGCACTGAATCATCCTGTTTATTCCGTTATGGATAAAACACTGACTCCCGCATCAGGCAATAAACATGATTACTACAGCTTCGGCCCATATTGGTGGCCGAATCCTGATACTCAGGATGGAATGCCTTACATACGTAAAGATGGGCAAATTAATCCCGATTCGAAAACAAGCGCCACAGACAGTAAACGCATGGTGCAGTTTTCTGATGATGTTCGTGCTTTGGCGCTGGCCTGGTTTTACAGTGGAGAAGATAAATATGCGGAGAAAGCCCAGCAGATGCTTCAGGTCTGGTTTCTCAATAAAAATACGCGTATGAATCCCAACCTGAATTATGCACAGGCCATTCCTGGTTCTGTTGATGGTCGCGGGATTGGGATTATTGACACTCGTGTATTGATCGATATTGCCGACAGTATTGTTTTACTGGAGCCATCCGGTCATATAACGCCTCAGACGCTGGCGGGGTATAAAAAGTGGTATACAGATTATACTCAATGGCTTCTCACCAGTCGCAACGGTTTTGAAGAATCAAACTGGTACAACAATCACGGTGCATGGTACGACGCACAAGTTACAGCTTTCTCTTTGTTCACAGGACAACAGCAGCAGGCACAAAGGCAGGTGGAGATATTCAAATTGCGTCATTTGGCATCTCAGGTTGATGCAAATGGTGAAATCACTTCGGAAATCGAGCGTACCCGTTCATTCCATTACACCAATTTTACTCTGGCGGCTTATGTGCGCATGGGGCGCTATGGCGAAACGCTGAAAGATGATGTGTGGGGATTCTCCCTAGATAACCGCTCGATGAAAAAAGCATTTGCCGTGGTGAGTGCGCAAACTGGTAAGCCGCAGACAAGCTGGTTACATGAGGATATCCATTACACGCCCTCTGAAGCAACAGGGCCAGTGCTGGCGGCAGCCAGAGCCTGGCAGGATAGCGACTTTATTCAGAATGCGGACGTACTGACAAAAACGTATACCAGGGATATCAATATCCTCATCCCCGGTTCGTCGCTGGTGAAATAGTGGAGAGAACCATGAGGCAGTTTACAGCTTTGCAGATAGCACAGGCCCGACAACGTGTTACGCCGGAAATTATTCAGGCGCTCATTGCCAATAATAACGACGTTATTTATAACCCTGTTCTGGTGCCTGAAACAGGATGCGCCACCTGGAATCACTACTTTTTCTGCCCGCAGCATAGTGTGCGTTTGGTCTGGGATCGCCGTTCACCAAAACGGCATCATTGTCCCATTGATAATATGCCCTTTTCTGGTGAGCCTTATGATGGTGCATGGTGGCGCTGGCTGAACGGGCTTAATGCAAAAGCCTGTTATGAAGTGGCGGTACTCTGGTTATTAATGGGCGAGGAGCGCTACTTGAATAAAGTACGGGATATACTGTTAGGTTATGCCCGTTATTACCCTGATTATCAGGAACATGGTGGTATCCCGTACAACGGCCCAGGTAAAGCTAACGCACAGACATTATGCGAGGCCAACTGCCATATAGATTTTGCCAGAGGCTTTGACATTATACGCACAAAGCTAACCGCAGACGATGAGGCGTATATCGCTGAACGCCTTTTGCGTGTCGGTGCTGATTTTTTGATGAAACATCGCAGTAATCAAATCCATAATCATGAAGTTAAAATTAATTCAGCAATTGGTATTATTGGTGCTGTACTCGATGAAAAGAGCCATCTTGAATTTGCTGTCAACAGCAAATATGGGCTTCGCTATCAGCTTGAACATGCCTTAATGCCTGGTGGTTTATGGTTTGAAGGTTCATTACATTATCATTTTTATGCTTTATCTGGTTTTATGGCATTTGAAAAAGTAGCAAGAGGTTCCGGTTATAGTCTACTGGGATTGCCACACTATCAAAAAATGCTGGATATACCCTTTGAACTTCTTCTGCCGGATCTTTCGCTTCCAAATATAAATGACTGTGTTAAAGGACAGGAAAGATTCAATCATACAGATATTTATGAATTTGCATGGTGGTACTATGGGAAATTAAGTTATGGAGAATTACTTTCCCGTATTTACAGGAATGATTCAAAAGGCCATATTGATGTTTTATTTTATGGGAGAGAACTACCTGAAACACAGCTTATTCCACCATTGCAAAACTCTCATTCTCCAGAAAATGGCCTGACAATTATCAGAAATAAGTCAGGGAGAGCCATTTGCTTTAATTATACTCCCTATGGTGGAGAGCATGACCATTATTGTTGTTTAAACCTGATCGTATTTGATAATGGTAAGGCTATTTTACCGGATTTGGGTACTACTGGATATGGAGCGCCATTGCATTATGATTATTATAAAAATTCATTTTCACATAATACGGTTTGTATTAACGGAAAAAATCAACCTCCAGTAAATCCAGTTATCAAATATTATAAAGATGATAGTAGTAGCGTACAAATTATCGCAGAAGTTGACTGGAAAAATCCCCCTGTATTGCCAGATAGTAAGATTCGCATTGAATGGGATAATGAAGCATATAAAGATGTTTTGTTTCGTCGGAATATAATCTCTAAAGAGGATATTCTTATTGATATCATAACAATTGAAAACCCACATAATCAAACTGTAGAGACAACATATCTGATAGATGCAGATTTAGCTGATCCTACAGAATATGATAAATACAGTAATGTTTCAGATAATGATATTTTAATGAGTACGGGTGTTCGTTTGGTTGGTTCAACTAAAGTCACCTACCAGTCACTTAATAAACTGAATGTTTATTGTATGTCATTAGGGAATAGTGTTCTATTCCAGAAAAAAGTACCAAATAATCCATCAACATCGAATCTGGAAAGCATAGTTTTGAGATCAACAGACTCAAAAATCACTCATATTGTTGTTACTGATTTTTCAGGTCGTGATGATGTCAAACTAAATATTCATGATGAATATTTAAATGTTCTGGTAAGTGATGTTAACGTTATTTCGGTTTCTATAGTATGATTATTGCTCAATATATATAGTGCCTTGAAATAAAATTAAAGAAGGGACTCCACTGGAGTCCCTTTTCTCAAAATAATTGTCTATTTTATTATATATAACATTATCACCAACATACAAAAAAACAAGGCGGTAATTACACTAAAAAAAAAGTGAATCATGTAGATTCTTGTGAGTTTCTTAGGAAGTGATCTTATAAATTCCACATCATTTACATTATCACTATATCTTGATTTTCTATTATACAATATAGGCCATAAAATGAAATCTAGTTTCATACTAAATCCTACCAAGAAAAATGGTGAAGATGTATAAAATAATTCTGTACCTAATGGTAACTTCCCAAATTTCTTTTTGTATAAATCACATATAGTATAGAAATTCTTATTGGCAATAAACATCAGAATGTATATTACTATGCCACAAAAAAACACTAAGCCTATTAAACTTAAAGTAATTGATGATTTAGTAATCATTTTTTCCTCTATGCCCCATAGTTAACAACAATCATTACTGTTAATGGCTATGTTTTACTTTGTTGCATTGTAAATTATCTCACCGGACGTTTCACCTACTTCTTCTCCAGCTTTACTTAGACCAAATGCCGCACCAGCTTGTACAATAATTCCACAAGCTATGCTTCCTATACCTCCCTCTGGGGCACTTAATATGCCCAATATCACTGCACATGTTGCAGATGCCGCAGGTTTGACGGCAAAATCAAGTGCAGCAGGAACGATTAAGCCTCCTGAAAATTTACCAATTTCAGTATAAGCCGTTTTTTCACAATCTCTACCAATTGTACAGGCATCATAAATAGAATTAGCACCATTCAATGCTGACAGACCAATACTAACTTTATTGAAAGTTTTCATTAACTTTGCCAGTTTTGCCGATTTTTCTATATAAGTTGCGTAACCTTCAATGTCGTTAACCCCTGTTTGATTCCATTTATGGACAATTGAAGATGAAGATAATCCCAACGCTTTTTTTATATCATCATATTGAGCAAGGCCAATACGTTCTCTAAATATTTTTAAAAATATCCCGTCCAGTTTTTTGAATAGATTTCTCCGTTCAACGAAAAATTGCTCACTGATTAACGTCCCACGAGTCAGATATTGATTTTTATATGCTTCCTGAATTTGCATTAGAGTATGCTCAATTTCTCCAAAATATTTTTCTGACATATCACTAAGGATACCACCATAATCAGAACCATATGAAGTGAACATATCTATTATATTTCTATTTTGATATAAGAATCTTGCTTCGTCCAAAGTTAATGGTTCCAGTGCGCTATCAATTTTATCTCTGGCATTTTCAATGTGTTTAATTTGTTCTGCATCTTTTTTTTCTGGATCAGCAATAACCAAAATTGAACCTGGTTTTTTCTTCATATCTGGATTTAAATTCTTATATAGTTCGCGAGTTCCTTCTGGTGGATTAATGAAAATATAAGGTTCATATGATGATGGTGTGGCCTCATAGGGCAGTACGCAAAAGCCCGCATCTACAGGTTCACGGGGCGATTTTTCTTCCTCTGTCGTAGAAGATGGCCCCCGAGGAAAGACAAGCGGTTTTGAGGTGTTCTGCGGCGCTATAGATAGTTCATTGTTGACGGCTGTTTGTCGTGAGCCAGCCCTGGCCAGTCCTGAATACCGACTCTCATTTTCATATCCATACGTCACATTTTGAATTGAATTAATAAATCTACACTTGCAGGAACATGTCCCTGTGCTGTGCGCAGTCCCGGCTGCCCGTATACCATCTATAAAATAATCCGGTTGCCCTCCCGCTATGCGATAAACCTGTTTATCTTTACCACATATATACTGATCACCCTCACATGCGGTTGGTTGTCCATCAATTATATGATCATGTCGACCAGATATAATTCTTCCGCCGCAAGTTGTTTTATCCCCAAGTATTAAAAAATATGCCACTCCCATATAAACCTCACTTTATTAAATTTAAGTTTTGGGATTGCAAAAACTTAAATTATTTTTCCATGTCGCTACATAAATACAATCTTCTATTTTATTAGATTCTTTTAGAAGCATAATCTTCCTGATAACAATACATTTCCTTAAATACACTTCATATCTAAAAGTCTGATTACAGATTATTTAGTATCATTTTTTTGTGCATCACTTCTCATAAATACAAAAGAACCCCGAATTTAAATGAATTAAATCCAGAATGAATATGTATTTCGGTCTATATATTCTCGTTGAAAATGCATTAAAGTAATTCCTTTTCCTTAATAATGAGATTAATCTTATTAATATCATCATTTGTTAGTAGAATCGTTAATGCTTTTCCTCACTTCAATGTAGTTTCGCGTTTCTCAACTATATAATCATATCGGTCATAGTGTTTTTTCCCAATATTTTTATTAGAGTGCTGATTTACAATATCCTTTTCATTCTCCGTAAAATGAAGCATCCCAGATAATGATTTAAATGTTCGTCTTATATCTCGCATTGAGAAAATAGATTCCAGATGCTTTTGAGAAAAATTATTCACTGGTTCAGTCCAGAATGATGAATTTAAACCCATCGTGGGTTTTAAATGTACCGGGGATTTCATAACTGTTAAATCAATAGTAAATCATGCGGTTACAATTGATTTGCGATTAAATTATAGTCAATGATTTTGAACATTGTAGGCCCGGTAAGCGACTGCGCCACCGGGCATTCTGTCGGATGGCGGCTAACGCCTTATCCGGCCTACAAATATTATGCCCTAATGTCTGTCGCGTTTATCGGCGCGTTTCGCCAGCCAGTCGCCGAGCATCTGTACAACCTGCACCAGAATAATCAACGCGACCACGGTGACAATCATCACCTGGGTTTCGTAACGGTAATAGCCGTAGCGAATCGCCAGGTCACCGACCCCGCCGCCGCCGACAATCCCGGCCATCGCGGAATAGCCAATCAGGCTCACCAGCGTGATGGTCAGCCCGCGTAGCAGACCGGCGCTGGCCTCTGGCAGCAGTACGGTGCAGATAATGCGCATCGGGCTGGCGCCGAACGCTTCTGCCGCTTCGATAATCCCTTTATCCACCTCACGCAGCGCGCTATCAACCAGACGCGCATAGAACGCTATCGCCGCAACAGAGAGAGGGACGGAGGCGGCAATCGGCCCGATGGTATTGCCGAGCAAAAATTGCGTGAGCGGCAACAGCAGCACCAGCAAAATCACGAACGGCACCGAGCGAATAATGTTCACCAGAACCGAACTCACCAGATACACGAAGCGATTCTGCCAGAACAGATTCCGGTCGGTGACAAAGATAAGGAAGCCGAGCGGCAGCCCGCCGACAACCGCCAGCACCGTTGAAATGCTCAGCATTTGAAAGGTTTCATTGAACGCCAGCGTTAAATCCGGCAGTAAATCATCCACGAATCACCTCCACCTGCGCAGTACGTTGCCGAATATGCGCTACCGCGGCATCCACCGCTGACGGGTTGTGCGGCGCAGTCAGTTGCACCACTAAAATCCCCAGCGCGCGTTCGCCGATATATTCAATTTTGCCGTGCAGAATGTTCACCGCTACGCCGAACTTTACCGCCACATCAGACAACACCGGCTGCTCCGCCGAATCACCGATAAACAGAATTTTCAGTAACTGACCGGGCAGATGCTGGCGCAGACGTTCCGGTAGCGTCAGATTGAGAGTGTGCGACACCAGCTGCTGTGTGAAGGCGTGCTGCGGATGAGCGAAAACATCAAACACGTCGCCCGACTCCACCACTTTGCCGCCGGACATCACCGCCACGCGATCGCAGATGGACTTGATCACATTCATCTCATGGGTGATCAGCACGATCGTGATCCCCAGTTGTTCGTTAATCTGTTTGAGCAGCGCCAGAATGGTCGCTGACGTTTCCAGATCCAGCGCGGAAGTCGGTTCGTCGCAGAGCAGTACATCTGGATGATTGGCGATCGCGCGGGCAATCCCCACTCGCTGCTTTTGACCACCGCTAAGCTGTACCGGAAAGCGGTTCGCCTTATCCGCCAGCCCGACCAGCGCCAGAATTTCGGCGACGCGCGGGGCGATCTTGCTGCGCTCCCATCCGGCGGATTTCAGGCTGAAAGCGACGTTTTGCGCCACCGTGCGGGTATGCATCAGATTAAAGTGCTGGAAAATCATCCCAATACGCTGGCGGGCTTTACGTAGATTCGCCCCTTCCAGCGCAGAGATCGCCACACCGTTCACTTTCACGCTTCCCTGACTCGGGCGCGTTAAGGCATTAAGGGTACGCAGCAGCGTACTTTTCCCCGCGCCGCTGGTGCCGACAATGCCAAAAATTTCGCCCGCCGCTATCCGCAGGCTGACGTCATCCACCGCGCGGGTCGATGCGCCACGGCCTGCCGTAAAATCCACGCAGACCTTTTCAATCTCAATCATGCTCACCTCAGAAATGCGAAAAGGGCAGTCGCCGCTGCCCCGTTAATTCCCTTGCGCAGCGATTATTTGTCTGCGGTCATCCATTCCGGCTTCTGGAAGGCGCTGTAAATATTCTTCGGATCGTCAATAACTGCACGGTAGGCCGGAGATTTCACCGCATCGACAATATCTTTCGCGAACGGCTTGTCGGCATCTTCACTGCGTACGGCAATGATATTTTTCAGGTTTTCATCCAGTTGCTCTTGTTTTAGCGCGCTGGAAAGATCCAGCCCCGCCGCAACGGCGAAATTACCGTTAACCAGCGCGCCGGTCACGCCATCCAGCGTGCGCGGCAGCTGCGCCGCTTCCAGCGGTTTAAACACCAGCCCTTTCGGGTTGCTGGCGATATCACGCTCGGAGGCTTTCGTCGGGTCGATATTGTCTTTAATGGTGATAAGACCGATTGATTGCAGGAAACGCAGACCGCGCGCCAGATTGGTCGGGTCATTCGACAGGGTAATAATGTCCCCTTTCTTCAGCTCGTCCAGGCTGTTGATTTTACGGGAATAGAACCCCATTCCGGCCGTCGGCACGACGATCAGCTTCGTCAGTTTCAGCCCTTTATCGGCGGTGAATTTTTCAAAATAGAGCGTGTGCTGGAACAGGTTAGCGTCAATGCTGCCGTTGGATAACGCCATGTTTGGCTGAACATAGTCGCTAAATTCGCGCACCACGACCTTGTAGCCTTTCTCTTTCAGCGTTGGCGCGATGGCCTGTTTGACCATATCGCCATACGGCCCCGGCGCGACGCCGAATACAATAGTCTGTGGATCGCTATTAGCATGAGCAAATTGCAGGCCGCAGGCCAGCAAAAGCGCCCCGGCGGCAACGCGTAAACTCTGACGCAGTCCCATAATTTCTCCCTTTTAAATGTTGTGATGCAGTGCAGTACGCCGTGCGATGCGACGTTGTTCATTTGGGCCTGAATACAAGGCTATTTGTTAACATGACACAGTTCACAACCTGTTGTCCTTGAAATTATTTCATGATGTTGCAGAGTATGTCGTTGAAAGGGGATGGGAAGAAATGAAAAAGCCGGATAGCAGCATAAATGCCTTATCCGGCCTGGACGCTCTATTATTGTGCTGCACTCGTAGGCCCGATTAGCGCAAGCGCCATCGGGCATTCGGTTTGGCAGGCGTCAATTAGAAGTCGTAACGCAGACGAACCAGGTTCATATCGCCCAGATCGTCGGTGCTGGAGGTGAATACGTGTTCGTAATCCACGCGGAAACCATAATCCAGCTGGAAGCTAATACCGACGCCATTATCAATACGCTGGTAGTTACGGCCGTTCACATATTCAATACGGTCACCCATAAAGTACGGCTGAATAGATTTCACCGCATACTGGTTGATCGGGAATTTATAACCGGCAAAGTATTCAATACCCCATGCGTCACCCGCAAAGTAGTCATGCGCGTCTACGCGTTTGGTGGTCATGAAGTTCTGATACCAGCCGCCGCCCAGCGCGAAAGTCCAGTTATCCGGCGTCCAGCTAAGCGCAGTACCAACGATATTTTGATCGTAGTCTTTACCGTCGCCGCCGTTACCTGGGCGCATTTCCGCACGCGTATAGTTCCACGCCGTACCCCAGGTCAGATCGTCCGTGATGTGGTAATCCGCACCCAGAGAACCGCCGCCTTTACGCTTGTAGCGCAGGCCGTTGTTCGGGTTGTAATCATCGCTGAACAGATAAGACGCGTAGAGATCGACGTCGCCGACTGTTTTCTTATACTTCAGGGATTTACGGGTACGGTAAGAACCGTCATAGTCGCCGTTGATACCGTTGCCTGGCGCCTGACCAATCATGTCATAGTCCCAGATATCGGTTTTCACGCCAACCACATCATAATAAACGCTGTTCTGTTGACCGAAAGTCAGCGTACCCCAGGTATCGCTTTTCAGACCGGTGTACAGCATACGACGAGTGGTGTCGTTCGCGCCGTCTGCGTAGTGATTATCCCAGTTGAACATCGCCGGGAAGTTAACGCCCAGCTCGTAGTAGCTGACCCAGCTAATGTCATCAAACAGATAGTAATCAGCCGCGAAACGGAAACGGGTGCCGCCATCGAAGCCATTACGTTTGTAACCATTTTTACCGTCGTCGCCAGCCATATTCTGGAACTGAGGACGAATACTGCCGCCAACGGTGAAGTTAAGACGGCTCAGCGGATTACCCGCCTGTGGATCTTGTTTCAGAACAGTGATTTCCGCCTGAGATGCGAAAGACGTTAATGCCACTGCCGCGCCGATCGATGCCGCCAGCGCTGTTTTTTTTATTGTCATTATATTTTCCTTGATAGATTTACCCGTCATTATTCGCACTGCCGGCAAAATACCGGCAACGTAAAAAACAACGGGCATAGCCCGCTAACTATTTAGCAATTAAATATTAACTGGTATTAATCCTGTCGTGTTGGCGGGTTTTTAATGTTTTGTGCTACTAAAAATCGAGGGGTTAACAATTCGTGCCACATAGGGAGTACACTCCAGTATAAACACCGGTGCGTAATCATCACGTATATAAATTATATTATTAAAACTACACACCGGTATAAAAACCGGTGTGTGATCATCACATCTATAAATTAATTATTAAATTGGCGAAATAACGCTTTGCCTTTTAACAGACGCGCGCCGAGCCATCCGCCACATAATGAAAGTAATAATGCGCCGCAGACGGGCAAAATAATCCACACGCGCCAGTCCGGTTCCCACGGAAAATCGAACACCTGGCTTTGCAGCACCGCCAGCGCAGTTTCCGCGCCGATCGCCGCCACCAGCCCGGAGACCATACCCAGCATGGCAAATTCACACCAGAGCGTGGTGCGCAGCAGTTTTTTGCCCGCACCTAAGGTGCGCCAGACCACCAGTTCCTGATGACGTTGACGCATTCCGACCTGAACCTGCGCCAGTAACAACAGCATGCCGCAAGCCGTGACCAGCACCACCATCACCTCCAGCGCCCGGCTGACCTGCTCCAGCACCTGACCGACCTGTTTCAGGATCGCGCCGATATCCAGCAGGCTGATGGTCGGGAACTCGCGATTAAGCTGCGTCAGCATGCCGTTGCCATTTTCCCAACGGAAGCTGGTAAGCCAGCTCTGCGGCTGCCCGTCCAGCGCACCGGAGGGGAAGATAAAGAAGAAGTTAGGGCGCAGACTTTCCCAGTCTACTTTGCGCAGGCTGCTGACCGTCGCGCTAAAGTCCTGGGTATCGCCCATAAAGGTCACGCGATCGCCGAGTTGTATATTCAGCCGCTTCGCCAGCCCTTCCTCTATCGAGACCTCTCCCGCTTTTGGCGGCCAGCTTCCGGCGGTAATCGGGTTATGATCCGGGCGCGTATCCTGCCACGTCAGGTTCAGCTCACGGTTAAGCGCTTCGTCCTGATTTCCTTCGGTCGGCAGACCATTAATCTCCGTCAGTCGCGCCCGCACGATCGGGAAGAATGCCTCCGGGATCACCTGATGCTCAGACAGGAAGGCTTTCAACGGCACCACCTGTTCAGAAGCGATATTGATGAGGAAATAGTTCGGACTTTCCGGCGGCAGTTGTTGTTGCCAGCGATCCAGCAGATCGCCGCGCAGCACCAGCAGAAGCGCCAGCAGCATAAAGGAGAGCGAAAAAGCCGAGAGCTGGCTTAACGTGGACCACGGCTGGCGCAGCAGTCGGCTTACGGCCAGGCGCAGAGGCAGCGATGTCAACGTCATACCGCGCAGCACGTTCAACAGCATCCAGCCCAGCACACCGCAAAGTAGCGCCAGCACCACCGCGCCGGCCAGCACCGCCCACAGCAACATGCTGCCGCCCATCAACCCCGCGAGCAGCGCGACGACGACAACCGTGACCACCGGAAGATACACCTTCAGCGGCCAGACACGCGCAACCACATCACGCCGCAGCACACGCAACGGCTGCGTCGCCAGCAGCAGACGATACGGACGTAGTCCAACCAGCAAAGAAATGATGATCATCGTTCCCAGCGCCCACAGCCACGGCCAGAGGCTGGCTGGCGGCAGAACGGCGGGTAACACCGGTTTAAGCAGCACCATTAGCACGTTCTCGAACAGTAACCCAATGGCGCCTCCCGTCACGGCGGAAAGAGCCAGCAGCATCCCCCACTGCCCGACGATCAGTTTGCGCAGCTGCGCCCTGCCCGCCCCCAGCGTTTTGAGGATCGCAATCAGATCGTAGCGGCTGCGGCAGTAGTGGCTCATCGCCACCGCCACCGCCGCGACTGCTAACAGCAACGTTAACAGCGCCGACAGCAGCAGGAACTGCTGCGAGCGTTCAAGCGATTTGCCCAGCGCGCCTTCATCTTGTTCCAGTCCGTACCAGCGATGTTCAGGCTTAAGCTGCGGCAATAGCCACTTTTCATAGCCGTCCAGCTGCTGCGGCGTACCGCCAAACTTATAGCGCCACGTCACGCGACTTCCCGGCTGTACTGCGCCCGTTTTTTCAACATCCGCAATGTGCATCATCAGGCGTGGAGCCATCTGGAAAGGGTTAAACCCGGAATCCGGCTCCTGTACCACCTCGCCAGCAATACGCAGCGTGGCGTCACCGACGTCGATGCTGTCACCCGTTTTCAGGTTGAGGAGCGCCATCAGTCTTGGCGCCAGCAACACGGAACCCGGCTGCGGTTTTAACCCCGGCGGATTCGTTTGCAGCTCACCGTACATCGGATAAACGTCATCCACCGCTTTGACGCTGGCCAACTGCGGCGTATCGTCCGCGAAGGTCATGGTGGCGAAAGTCATCTGTTCGCCCACTTTCAGACCGCGTTTGCGCGCCTCATCGATCCACGCCAGCGGCACCTCGCGCGAACTGCGCAGCGCCCGGTCTCCGGCCATAAAATCACGGCTTTGCTGACTTAAACCCTTTTCCATGCGATCGCTGATATTGCCCAGCGCCAGCACGCAGGCCACCGCCAGACTCAGCGCCAGCCAGACAATCAGTAAGGAAGGTGAGCGCCATTCGCGCCAGAACCAGCGTGCAATCATGCCTCCTCCTGCAACTGCCCATCCACCAGGCGTAATCGTCGGTCGCAACGCGCCGCCAGCTGCGGGTCGTGCGTCACCAGAATCAGGGTGGTGCCATGTTCGCGATTAAGCGAAAACAGCAGGTCGGCGATTTTATCCCCGGTCTGCCGGTCAAGGTTTCCCGTCGGTTCATCGGCAAACAGCACGTCCGGCCGCCCGTTGAACGCTCTCGCCAGCGCCACACGCTGCTGCTCGCCGCCGGAAAGCTGGGCCGGAAGATGATCAAGACGTTTCCCCAGGCCTAACTGTTCCAGCAACGCTTTCGCGCCATCGCGGCTTTTCCCGCTGTTCTCTCCCCGCAGCAAGGCGGGCAGTTCAACGTTTTCCAGGGCATTCAGCGTGGGAATCAACATAAAAGACTGGAAAACAAAGCCGACATGCTGCGCGCGCAACTGCGCCCGCGCCTCTTCATCCATCGTGTGCAGAGACTGCCCAACCAGATTCACCTCGCCGCTGCTGCCATCATCCAGCCCGGCCAGAATCGCCAGCAGCGTCGATTTCCCCGATCCCGACTCGCCGATCAGCGCAATAGTCTCGGCGCGTTTGACAACCAGTTCAACTCCGGTAAGGATGGAAAGCTCATGCTCACCCTGACCGACGGACTTCTTAAGACGATGAACTTCAACAATGTTTTCCGCTGGCATTTGCCCTTCCTGTTTCTGGTCCTGTTAACGTTCCGCGCCGCCGCAGCGGACACGTTATTAATTCTGGGTGACAGCCTGAGCGCCGGATACCGCATGTCCGCCAGCGCGGCCTGGCCTGCGCTGCTTAACGACAAATGGCAGGACAAAACGCCGGTCATCAATGCCAGCATTAGCGGCGACACCTCGCAGCAAGGCCTGGCGCGTCTGCCTGCGCTGCTGAAGCAGCATCAGCCCCGCTGGGTTCTGGTCGAGCTTGGCGGCAATGACGGCCTGCGCGGTTTTCAACCTCAGCAAACCGAGCAAACCCTGCGTAAAATCCTGCTGGATGTGAAGGCCGCAAACGCCGAACCGTTGCTCATGCAAATTCGTCTGCCCGCAAACTATGGTCGCCGTTATAATGAAACCTTTAGCGCCATCTACCCACGGCTTGCCAAAGAGTTTGATATTCCGCTTCTGCCCTTTTTTATGGAAGAGGTTTATCTGAAACCACAATGGATGCAGGACGACGGTATTCATCCTAATCGCGACGCCCAGCCGTTTATTGCTGACTGGATGGCGCAACAACTAACCCCATTAGTTAACCACGACTCGTAAATCAACGGAGATCCTGACAGGTAAAGTTATGCAAAAATCGGTCTTAATTACAGGATGTTCCAGCGGAATCGGTCTGGAAAGCGCTCTTGAACTGAAACGTCAGGGTTTTCAAATTCTGGCAGGTTGCCGTAAACCCGATGACGTCACGCGGATGAACAGCATGGGATTCACCGGCGTGCTGATCGACCTCGACTCGCCGGAAAGCGTGGATCGCGCCGCAGACGACGTGATCGCCCTGACCGATAATCGTTTATATGGGATCTTTAACAATGCCGGATACGGCGTGTATGGCCCGCTTACCACTATCAGCCGCGCGCAGATGGAGCAGCAGTTTTCCGCCAATTTCTTTGGCGCGCACCAGCTCACTATGCGCCTGCTCCCTGCTATGCTGCCGTACGGCGAAGGGCGTATTGTGATGACCTCATCCGTGATGGGGCTGATCTCCACGCCAGGGCGCGGCGCCTATGCCGCCAGCAAATATGCGCTGGAAGCCTGGTCTGATGCGCTGCGCATGGAGCTGCGCCACACGGGGATTAAGGTCAGCCTGATCGAACCCGGCCCGATTCGTACCCGGTTTACCAATAACGTCAGCCAGACCCAGAGCGACAAACCGGTAGAAAATCCGGGGATTGCCGCGCGTTTTACGCTCGGGCCAGAAGCCGTTGTCGCTAAAGTCCGCCATGCTTTTGAGAGCGACAAACCGAAATTACGCTACCCGGTTACGATGGTGACGTGGGCGGTCACGCTGCTGAAGCGCGTGCTGCCGGGACGCGCAATGGACAAAATTTTGCAGGGTTGAGTTGAAGCGCGCGCGTCAGCCCCCATGTAAAAGAGAACCAGACATAAAGAGAGTGACTCCATGTCCGTACAAAATATTGTCAATATTAACGAATCTAACCTGCAACAGACCCTCGAACAGTCGATGACCACCCCGGTTCTGTTCTATTTTTGGTCTGAACGCAGCCAGCATTGTCTGCAACTGACGCCAGTGCTGGAAAGCCTTGCCGCACAGTACAACGGCCAGTTTATCCTCGCGAAGCTTGACTGCGACGCCGAGCAGATGATCGCCTCCCAGTTTGGCTTGCGCGCTATTCCTACCGTGTATCTGTTCCAGAACGGTCAGCCGGTCGACGGCTTCCAGGGGCCGCAGCCGGAAGAAGCGATTCGCGCGCTGCTCGACAAAGTGCTGCCGCGTGAAGAAGAGCTGAAAGCGCAGCAGGCGATGCAACTGATGCAGGAAGGCAACTACATTGAAGCGCTGCCGCTGCTGAAAGACGCCTGGCAGCTCTCTCATCAGAACGGCGAGATCGGCCTGCTGCTGGCGGAAACCCAGATTGCCCTCAACCGTACGGAAGACGCCGAAGCCGTGCTGAAAACCATTCCGTTACAGGATCAGGACACCCGCTATCAGGGCCTGGTCGCGCAGATTGATTTACTGAAACAGGCGGCCGACACCCCGGAAATCCAGCAACTGCAACAGCAGGTTGCGGACAATCCAGAAGATGCGGCGCTGGCGGCGCAACTGGCGCTGCAACTGCATCAGGTCGGGCGTAACGAAGAGGCGCTGGAGTTATTGTTCAGCCATTTGAAGAAAGATCTCGCCGCCGCAGACGGTCAGGCGCGGAAAACGTTCCAGGAGATCCTCGCCGCGTTAGGCACCGGCGATTCTTTGGCGTCGAAATTCCGCCGCCAGCTGTACGCGCTGTTGTACTAATCCGCTGCATTTTGCCCGATGGCGCTACGCTTATCGGGCCTACAAACGCTAAAAATACCGATCCCTCCGGCATCACATCTTCTTTAAATGCGTCACCACCAGTTGGTGGCGCGAATTATAGAATTTCCGGTAGGTTAAATAGCAGGCGATAATGGTCGACAGGCTTGCTGTGGATAGCAGCATAAAAGTCACCATTATCTGATACTTAATCGCTTTTACCGGATCGATACCGGCAAAAATCAACCCGGACATCATCCCCGGTAAGCTCACCAGCCCAACCGTTTTTGCCGAATCAATGGTCGGGATCAGCGACGCGCGAATACTGTCGCGAATAAGCCCCGCAGACGCCGTTTTCGGCGTTGCGCCCAGACTGAGCTTCTCCTGAATTTGCTGCTGCTCGCTGCTGAATCGCTGGCCCAGATTGTTGTAGCACAGCCCTACCGCCACCATCGCGTTACCCGCAATCATGCCGGAAATCGGGATCACCTGCATCGGCGTAAACTCGATAGATCCTGACAATACCAGTACCGCCAGCGTCAGCCCCGCTCCGGTCGTAATCGCAATAAACGACGAGGTAAACGCTTTATCAATATATTTACTGCGTTTTTGCGCGTTATACGCCGCGTTAAAACAGATAAACAGCACCATCAATAATGTCAGGATGGCGTGATTGACGCCAAAAATGTATTTCAGAACATAGCCGACGATAACAAGCTGGATTACCGCCCGGGCAACGCTCCAGAGAATATCTTTTTCCAATGCCAGTTTCTCTTTGTGGCTAATCAGAATAGCCACAACCACCAGCATCATCGATAACGCCAGCGACTCATTCGTTATATTATGCTCGTTCATAGGTAGCTTCCTGCATTTCTCCGGCATGAGGCTGAAGCGTAATCACATTATCCGCATGATTAATTTCATCTTTATCGTGTGTTACCCACAGCACGGCAATATTTTTATCGCGAACATAGCGATGAATAATGTCATTCACATTCTCTTTATTACGCTCATCCAGCGCACTGGTGATCTCATCCAGCAGCAGAACCTGCGGCAGAAACTGTAAATTACGGATCAATGAGATACGTTGTTTTTCCCCGCCGGAAAGCGCCGTAATGTTTTTCTGTAAAATGGTTTCCGGTAGCTCAAACTGCGCCAGATCGGCAAGAAAAGCCTTCGGTTCCGGCGTTTTGTTGCGGATCTGCCAGGGAAAAATCAGGTTGTCATACACCGTATCGCCAAACAGCACTGGCGTCTGGGCGCAATAAGAGACCTGCTGGCGGTAAGTTTCGGGCTTAAGCGTGGCAATCTCTTCGCCTTCAAACAGGATATCCCCCGTATCCGGGCTGATTAATGACGCCACAATCTTTAGCAATGTGCTTTTACCGCACCCGGATGGGCCGGTAATCAGTTTAAATTCCCCGGCATTCAGCATGAAACTGATGTTATTGAGAATTTTCGTGGCGCCAGCCTGGTATCCCACCTTTCTTAGCTGGAGCAAAGGGCTGCTCTCTTTCATCTCACATCCATTTTTCACATCTTTAAAGTAAACAGTGTATCCCTGTAATTTATAAGAGGGGAACTCACTTTGATTAATCGGGTATAATTTGATTAAACAGACCGCAAAGACCGTTTTTTTACATGGACAGCACGACAGGAGGTTTATCAATGCTTATTTTTATCCCTATTCTCATTTTCGTGGCGTTGGTGATAGTCGGCGCAGGCGTCAAAATTGTCCCACAGGGATACCAGTGGACCGTGGAGCGTTTTGGCCGTTACACCAAAACCCTGCAACCAGGCCTGAGCCTGGTGGTGCCGTTTATGGACAGAATTGGTCGCAAGATCAACATGATGGAACAGGTACTCGATATCCCGTCGCAGGAGGTTATCTCAAAAGATAACGCCAACGTCACCATTGACGCAGTGTGCTTTATTCAGGTTATCGACGCTCCGCGCGCGGCCTATGAAGTCAGCAATCTTGAGCTGGCCATTATCAACCTCACCATGACCAACATCCGTACCGTACTGGGGTCAATGGAGCTGGATGAAATGCTTTCCCAGCGCGACAGCATCAACACGCGCCTGCTGCACATTGTCGATGAGGCCACCAATCCCTGGGGCGTCAAGGTTACGCGTATTGAGATCCGCGATGTTCGTCCACCGGCGGAATTGATTTCATCCATGAACGCCCAGATGAAAGCGGAACGTACCAAACGCGCCTACATTCTGGAGGCGGAAGGGGTGCGCCAGGCTGAAATTCTGAAAGCTGAGGGTGAAAAACAGTCGCAGATCCTGAAAGCGGAAGGCGAACGCCAGTCTGCCTTCTTACAGGCTGAAGCGCGTGAACGTTCCGCCGAAGCGGAAGCCCGCGCCACCCAGATGGTCTCTGAAGCGATCGCCGCCGGGGATATTCAGGCGGTGAACTACTTCGTGGCGCAGAAATACACCGAAGCGTTGCAGCAGATTGGTTCGTCGGGCAACAGTAAGGTTGTCATGATGCCGCTGGACGCCAGCAGTCTGATGGGCTCCATTGCCGGGATCACCGAACTTATCAAGGACAGCACCAGCGAACGGAACAAATCATGATAGCGATGATTCTGGTTCACCCGCATATTTTCTGGCTGAGTCTTGGTGGGCTACTGCTGGCCGCCGAGATGCTGGGAGGGAACGGCTACCTGCTGTGGAGCGGTGTCGCCGCCGTGATTACTGGCCTGGTGGTCTGGCTGGTGCCGCTCGGCTGGGAGTGGCAAGGCGTTATGTTCGCCGTATTGACGCTGCTGGCGGCCTGGCTGTGGTGGAAGTGGCTGGCACGGCGCGTGCGTGAGCAAAAACCGGCTGACAGTCACCTTAATCAACGCGGGAAACAGCTGGTAGGCCACCGCTTTATTCTGGAAACCGCGCTGGTCAACGGACGCGGCCACATGCGCGTCGGCGACAGCTCCTGGCCCGTCAGCGCCGACGCGGATCTGAGCGCCGGAACGCAGGTGGAGGTGATTGCCATCGAAGGGATAACGTTGCGCATTAAGGCCGTGTGATCAACGGCGGGCTTTACCTTTGTGATGACAGCAGCCGGAAAGATTATCAATGATCGGGCAATCGGCGCTGTCATCACCCGGGCATGACTCCGCCAGGGTCAGTAATTGCGTGCGCATAGCCTGCAATTCGCTGATGTGGCGTTCAATCTCAGCGACCTTTTCCAGCGTGCGTTTTTTCACATCTGCGCTATGGCGCCCCGGATCGTTAAACAAATTCACCAGTTCACCGCACTCTTCCAGGTTAAAACCGACCTGACGCGCCTGACGCAACAGCGTTAACTCATTTAAATGCTGCTGGCTGTAAGTGCGGTATCCGTTTTCACTGCGCAGCGGCGGCGTCACCAGCCCTTTCTCTTCATAAAATCGAATAGCCTTGCTGGTTAAGCCTGTTTTTTTCGCAACATCGCTAATATTCACATCTCCCCCCCGCAGAGCATGTTGATGCCGAAGCTCATTATAACCCACATCGCCCCCATGCTATCACGGGGTGGAATGCCCCTGGCGCCTGTGCAATAAATCCTTAGCAATCCTACTGTTATGTGCGATCTCGCTCACACTTATGGTTGTCTTGCTTGCAACATATTGATACAGATCAAAGGTGCATTAATTATACACCTTTCAACCTTGAACTTGTGGATACACCTTCTATATAAACGCGAATGATAATGATGATCATTTACATACTCATAAAGGTTCTCACATGTTGCCACGGATTAGCCAACGGCCATTTATTCTTTCGGCCCTGACATTATGCGTTTCAGGTGCTGTTTCAGCAGCCACGACAACTACAGCACAACATCATAAAGTATCGGATGACGACACGTTAATCGTCACCGCTAACCGCTCAGAAAGTAGCCTTTGGGAAAGCCCGGCCACGATTCAGGTTATCGACCGCCAGGCCATACAGAATTCAACCAGCGTGTCGATTGCGGACGATCTACAGGACATCCCCGGCGTTGAGGTTACTGATAACTCTCTGGCAGGACGCAAACAGATCCGCATTCGCGGCGAAGCCTCTTCACGCGTATTAATTTTGATTGACGGCCAGGTCGTCAGCTATCAGCGCGCCGGGCAAAACTACGGCGCTGGCTTGCTCATTGATGAATCGTCGCTTGAGCGTATTGAAATCGTTAAAGGCCCCTACTCGGTGCTCTATGGCTCGCAGGCCATTGGCGGCGTGGTGAACTTTATTACGAAAAAAGGCGGCGATAAGCCGCTCGGCGGAAGCGTCAAAGCCGTTTACAACTCCGCGACCGCAGGCTGGGAGGAGTCGGCCGCCGCCTGGGGCAGCATCGGCAACTTCGACTACCGCATTAACGGCAGTTATTCCGATCAGGGCAACCGCGACACGCCTGACGGCAGATTGCCCAACACCAATTTCCGCAACAACAGCCAGGGCGTCTGGCTTGGCTACAATCTCGATCGACATAAATTTGGACTATCACTCGATCGCTACAAAACGTCTACCCAAACCTGGATTAGCGATGCGGATAACCAGTATGACGAATTCAGCGTCCGTATTCCGAAACTGGAACGCGAAAAGGTCGGCGTTTTCTATGACTATGATGCCGATGGCGATTACCTGAAAAAAATCCACCTCGACGCTTACAGCCAGACCATTGAGCGTAAATTTGAGAATCGGGTAAAAACCACCCAGGTAATCCCAAGCCCGATGATTCAGGCGCTGACAGTCAGCAATCAGACCAACACCAATGATAAACAGTACACGCAGGGTGTGACGTTACAGAGCAACTTCTCACTGCCAGCGAACAACGAGCTGGTTATCGGGACGCAGTATCAGCACGACAAAGTGAAGCAGGACACCAATAGCAGCACGCGTCAGACAGCGGCAACCGGCGTCTTCGATATCCAGACCAATACCCTGTCACATATTGAGGCTGAACAAGGTAACGCCTCAATATTTGCGCAAAACGACTGGCGTTTTGCCGATGACTGGACCTGGACCGTCGGCGCACGTCAGTACTGGCTCTCTTCTAAACTGAACCGTAGCGACAGTCTGAGCGGCACAACCTGGCAGTCATCCGGTGGAAAGTCAGCGCATGACGATGAGTTAGTCACCTCAACCAGCCTGCGTTACTCCGGTTTTGATAATCTTGAGCTACGCGCAGCCTATGCTCAGGGATATGTCTTCCCGACGCTGGTTCAGTTGTTTATGCAAACGTCTGCGGGCGGCAGAATCACCTATGGCAATCCTGACCTGAAGGCTGAGCACTCCAATAACTATGAACTGGGTGCGCGTTACAAAGGCAATATGTGGCTGATTGACGGGGCGATTTACTACTCCGAAGCCAAAGACTATATCGCCAGTCTCGCCTGTTCAGGGCAAGCAATTTGTAATGGCAGCAGCACCTCATCCTACTACTACGACAACATTGACCGCGCCAAAACCTGGGGGATGGAGCTGACGGCGGAATACAACGCCTGGGCCGTATCGCCTTATCTGAGCGGCAACCTGATTCGTCGTCAGTATGAAGGTGACGTGCAGAAAACCTGGGATACCGGCGAACCGATGCTGACAGGCCGCGCAGGTCTGAAACACACGCTGCTGCTCAATGCCGCGAATATCACTTCCGATCTCTTCATCCGTGCGGCATCCAGCGCCAAAGACAACACGGGAGAGACTGAAATTCGCTACCCGGGCTGGGCGACGCTTAACCTCGCCTTTAATACTGAGTTTGGTCCGCAGGATCAGTATCAGGTCAATCTGGCGCTGAACAACCTGACCGATAAACGTTACCAGACCGCTCATGAATCCATTCCAGCGGCGGGCTTTAACGCAGCGATTGGTTTTGCGTGGAATTTCTGACGATGAAGAGACTTGTCATTGGCTTACTGGCGCTGGTTAGCGCCTTCAGCGTGCAGGCTGCCGAACGACTGGTGGTGGCGGGCGGTTCTCTCAGCGAGCTTATTTTTGCAATGGGCATCGGCGATCGCGTTGTCGGGGTGGATGAAACCACCTCTTATCCCCCCGAAACCGCTGCACTGCCGCATATTGGCTACTGGAAGCAACTGAACAGTGAAGGCATTTTATCGCTGCGCCCGGACAGCTTTATTACCTGGCAGGACGCGGGCCCGCATATTGTGCTGGAGCAGTTGCGCACCCAAAAAGTCAACGTTGTTACCCTGCCGCGCGTTCCGGCCACCGTTGACCAGATGTACGCCAATATTCATGCCCTGGCGAACACACTCCAGGTTCCTGAGCAGGGCGACGCGCTGGTTAACCACATTCGCCAGCGGCTGGATCGTGTGCAGGACAGCGTGAAGGCGAAAGGCGCGCCGGTTAAGGCGATGTTTATTCTTTCTGCGGGGGGCAGCGCCCCGCAGATCGCCGGTAAGGGCAGCGTCGCTGACGCGATTCTGACCCTCGCTGGCGCGCAGAATGTCGCCCAACATGCGCAATATAAAAGTTACAGCGCGGAATCGCTGATTGCGGCAAACCCGCAGGTGATTGTTGTGACATCACAAATGGTCGAGGGCGACATCAATCGTCTGCGCGCCATTGCCGGTATCACCCATACCTCCGCCTGGAAAAATCAGCGGATCGTCGCCATTGATCAGGCGTTGATTCTGGGGATGGGTCCCCGCGTCGCTGACGCCGTTGAAACTCTGCACCAGCAACTCTGGCCTCATTAAATGGATTTGGCATTACAATTATGAATACTCAACACACGCTGGATCTCACTCCACATTTCGCGCTGGAGGGGAACCAGCCCTTTAAGGATCGTCGGGCCACGATGCCGTGGCGTGGTGCGATTCCTGTTGCAAAAGAGCAATTGTCGCAAACCTGGCAGAACGTCATCAGCCAGACCGTTCCACCGCGCAAAAGACTGGTGTATTTACATATCCCTTTTTGCGCAACCCACTGTACTTTCTGCGGTTTTTATCAGAACCGCTTTGAAGAGGATCACTGCGCACGCTATACCGACGCCCTGCTACGTGAAATAGAGATGGAAGCCGACAGCACGCTGCACCAGTCAGCGCCCATTCATGCGGTGTATTTCGGCGGCGGAACGCCATCTGCGCTGTCGGCCAGAGATCTGGCCAGGATCATCACCACGCTGCGTGAAAAACTGCCGCTGGCGCCGGATTGCGAAATCACTATCGAAGGTCGGGTGCTCAACTTTGATGATGCCCGCGTTGATGCCTGTCTTGATGCGGGCGCCAATCGGTTTTCTATCGGCATTCAGTCTTTCAACAGCAAGATCCGCAAGAAAATGGCGCGCACCTCGGACGGCCCAACCGCCATCGCCTTTATGAACGGCCTGGTGCGGCGGGATCGCGCCGCCGTGGTGTGCGATCTGCTGTTCGGCCTGCCCGGTCAGGATGCCGCCCTGTGGGGCGAAGATCTGGCGATAGCCCGCGATATCGGGCTGGATGGGATCGATCTGTATGCGCTGAATTTGCTTCCCAATACGCCGCTCGGTAAAGCGGTTGAAAGTGGCCGGACGACCGTTCCTTCCCCCTCAGCGCGTCGCGACCTCTACCTTCAGGGCTGCGATTTTATGGATAGCGCGGGCTGGCGCTGCATCAGCAACAGCCACTGGGCGCGTACCACCCGAGAACGCAACCTGTACAACCTGCTGATCAAGCAAGGCGCTGACTGCCTCGCCTTCGGCTCCGGCGCAGGCGGTTCGGTCAACGGCTACTCCTGGATGGTGGAGAGAAACCTTTCCACCTGGCATGAAACTATCGCCGCCGGGAAAAAACCGTTAATGATGATGATGCGTACCGCCGAACGCGGCTTTCAGTGGCGCCATACGTTACAGGCGGGGATTGAAACAGCGCGCGTACCGCTTGATGAGCTGACGCCTCACGCGGAGCAACTGATTCCGTTACTGACCCAATGGCACAACGCGGGGCTGACCCGCGATGCGTCAACCTGCCTGCGTCTGACCAACGAAGGACGCTTCTGGGCAAGCAATATTTTGCAGTCTCTTGACGAGCTGATTCAGGAACTTAACGCACCGCGCATCGCGGTAGATAAACCATAAAAGGAGTAACTTATGAGCCATGTCTCTTTACAGGATTTTTTGCGCACTGAGCCGGACGGAACGCTGGAAGCGATCGCCGCACAGTACAACACCACGCTTTTAGACGTGGTCAAAAACCTGCCCTCTCATACTCTGGTCAGCGGCGATAAATTCGATACCGTCTGGGACACCGTCAGCGAATGGGGCAAAGTCACAACCCTGGTGCACACCGCCGATGTCATTCTCGAATTTACCGGTGAACTGCCCTCCGGCTTCCATCGTCACGGTTATTTCAATCTGCGCGGTAAAAAAGGCATGACCGGCCATATCAAAGCGGAAAACTGCACGCACATCGCCTTAGTGGAACGCAAGTTTATGGGCATGGACACTGCGTCTATTCTGTTCCTCAACCAGGCGGGCAGCGCCATGTTTAAAGTCTTCCTCGGTCGCGACGAGCATCGTCAGCTACTGGGCGAACAGGTTGACGCCTTCCGCACACTGGCCTCCTCTCTGAAGGAAAACGCCTGATGACGCCGTGGTTACTTTTCGGTGCCGGCGGTACAGGCGTGGGTGCCAGAACGCTTGAACTCGCGCTGGCGCAACAGCGCCCGGTCGTTGCCGTGATTCGTCACCCGGAAACCGCGGCCCTTTTGCAAAGTAAAGGCGTTCAGGTATTTATTGGCGATGCCTGCGACGCAAGCGTCGTGTCCTGCGCCTGCCATGCCGCAGGGCCGGAGGCGCTTGTCATTTCATCAATGGGGGGAAACCAGGATTATCTGGCGCACAGAACCGTTATTGATGAAGCGGAAAAAGTGGGCATCAAACGCATGATTCTGGTGACGTCGCTGGGATGCGGCGACAGTTGGGCATTTTTATCCCCTCGCGCGAAAGCCGCATTCGGCCAGGCCGTGCGGGAAAAAACGCTGGCGGAAAGTTGGCTGCAAACCAGTCAGCTGGATTATGCCATCCTGCGGCCAGGTGGTTTACTGAATGGTGATGCGACAGGTAAAGCTCAGCGCTACCAGGGACAGGAGTGCCACGGGTTTGTGATGCGTGCGGATGTCGCCGCCCATATTCATGAACTGGCCTGCGCGCCTGCGCTTAACAATCAGATCTACAGTCTGGTTGAGCCTGAACTAAAGCCGGTGTGATCCCCTCGCGGCGCGGACATCCGCGCCGCAATGACGTTATGGAGATTCGAGTGTTCAAGGATTCACTCTCTTCCCTCAGTGTATTGACGGGGCTTTCACTCTTGCTGATCGCACTGGTGCTGTTCGGCGCCAGCCAGGGGGCGTTGAACATCAGCTTCAGCGCGCTGTTTAACCAAGAGTACCGGGATATCTGGCTGAACATCCGTTTGCCCCGCGTTCTGTTGGCCGTGCTGGTTGGCGGCGCGCTGGCGACGGCGGGCGTGATCATGCAGGGACTTTTTCGCAACCCGATGGCCGATCCGGGGTTGCTCGGCGTCAGCAGCGGCTCTGCGTTAATGGTCGGCGTCGCGATCGTTTTCCCTCTTTCGTTGCCCGTCGTTCTGGCGCTCTATGAACAGATGATCTTTGCCGTCGCCGGCAGCGTGGTGGTCTGCGCGGTTATTTTTCTGATCAGCCTGCGCCACGCTCACGGCGGCATGATGCAACTGCTGCTGGCCGGGATTGCGATTAATGCGCTGTGCGGGGCGGCTATCGGCATACTGAGCTATGTTGGCGACGAACAGCAATTACGTCAGTTGACGCTATGGATGATGGGCAGCCTCGGTCAGGCGCAGTGGCCGACGCTACTGGTGGCCAGTTCGTTCGCGCTGCCCGCCATCGCCGCCACCGCCTGTCTTTCCGGGACGCTGAACCTGCTGCAATTAGGGGATGAAGAGGCGCACTATTTGGGGGTAAACGTAAAGCGTAAACGTCAGCAGCTGTTGTTGCTCAGCTCCCTGCTGGTGGGCGCAGCCGTTTCGGTAAGCGGCGTGATTGGCTTTATCGGTCTGGTGGTTCCCCATTTAATTCGCATGATCATCGGCGCAGACCATCGCTGGCTCATTCCCTGCTCTACACTTGCAGGGGCATGTTTGCTCCTGGTTGCCGACACGCTGGCACGCACGCTGGTACAGCCTGCGGAGATGCCGGTCGGCCTTCTGACCAGCCTGATTGGCGGCCCCTGGTTCCTGTGGCTCATTCTGAACAGCCGGAGGGTGGTATGATTGATGCCCAAAATCTGGTTTACAGCATTCATGGACGCCGTTTAACGGACAATGTTTCGCTGACTCTGCCTGGTGGTGAAATCGTCGCTATTTTAGGGCCGAATGGCGCCGGGAAATCCACACTGCTGCGCCAGCTTACCGGGTATCTGAAACCCGACTCTGGTCGCTGTACGCTTCTGGGCAAGCCGCTGACCGAATGGCCGCTGACGGAACTGGCGAAGACCCGCGCGGTGATGCGCCAGAACAGCCACATGGCGTTCCCGTTCAGCGTTCGGGAAGTCATTCGCATGGGCAGGCATCCTCATCGGACGCATAATCCACGCGATGAAACCGAGCACATCATGGCGTTGTGCGATTGCAGCCAGCTGGCCTCGCGTGATTACCGGCAGTTGTCGGGCGGCGAACAGCAGCGGGTACAGCTGGCACGCCTGCTGGTTCAGCTCTGGGAACCCGAGCCCTCGCCCAAATGGCTGTTTCTGGATGAACCCACCTCCGCGCTGGATATTCACCACCAGCAGCATCTTTTCCGTCTGCTGCGCCAACTGGTGCGTGAACGGCAGTTCAACGTCTGCTGCGTGCTGCACGATCTCAATCTTGCCGCACGCTATGCCGACCGGGTGGTGCTGATGGCAAATGGCCGCCTTATTGATAACGGCAGACCGCAGGAGGTGCTGAAACAACAGGCGCTGAAAACGCTTTACGGCGCGGATATCACGGTTTTAAACGAACCGGGAAATCACACTCCGTTCATCGTTCTGGATCACTGACTTAGCGGGAGCGTCAGCCGTGGCGCTCCCGTTTTTACAGAAATGTTTCCCTTCTTAATAAAACTCGCTTGACCTTCCCCTTGATGGAAGGTTTACCCTTTATCACAGTCAGTTAATCCTGTCATAAAGGAGTGTGTTATGTCTCAAACTATCGACCTGACCCTGGACGGTCTGTCCTGTGGCCACTGCGTCAAACGCGTGAAAGAAAGTCTTGAACAACGTCCTGACGTTGAACAGGCAGACGTCACGGTAACTGAAGCGCACGTTACCGGCAGCGCCAGTGCCGAAGCGCTTATTGAAACCATTAAACAAGCCGGTTACGGCGCGGAGTTAAGCCACCCAAAGGCTAAACCGCTGGCGGAGTCATCAATCCCGTCGGAAGCACTGACAGCGGTTCCCCCTGAGCTTCCGGCAGCGACGGCCGATGATGATGAAAGCCAACAGCTGCTGTTAAGCGGCATGAGCTGCGCCAGCTGTGTTTCCCGGGTGCAAAACGCGTTGCAAAGCGTACCGGGCGTCACACAGGCACGGGTAAACCTGGCGGAACGCACTGCGCTGGTAATGGGCAGCGCGTCCGCCGCAGATTTAGTGCAGGCGGTAGAGAAAGCAGGCTACGGCGCAGAAGCGATCGAAGATGACGTTAAACGCCGCGAACGCCAGCAGGAAACCGCACTCGCTACCATGAAACGCTTCCGCTGGCAGGCGATTGTCGCGCTGCTGGTCGGCGTGCCGGTGATGGTCTGGGGGATGCTCGGCGACAACATGATGGTCACCGCCGATAACCGCAGCCTGTGGCTGGCAATCGGCCTGGCGACCCTTGCCGTGATGGTTTTTGCGGGCGGACACTTCTACCGCAGCGCATGGAAAAGCCTGATGAACGGCACCGCCACGATGGATACGCTGGTGGCGCTCGGCACCGGGGTGGCCTGGCTGTACTCGATGAGCGTCAACCTGTGGCCGCAGTGGTTCCCGATGGAAGCGCGCCATCTCTATTATGAAGCCAGTGCGATGATCATCGGTCTGATCAACCTCGGACACATGCTGGAAGCCCGCGCGCGTCAGCGCTCTTCTAAAGCGCTGGAAAAATTGCTCGACTTAACTCCGCCGACGGCGCGCGTGGTCACTGATGACGGTGAAAAAAGCGTACCTCTGGCGGATGTACAGCCGGGCATGTTGCTGCGTCTGACCACCGGCGACCGTGTGCCGGTAGACGGTGAAATCACTCAGGGCGAAGCCTGGCTGGATGAAGCGATGCTCACCGGCGAACCCATCCCGCAGCAGAAAGGCGAAGGCGACAGCGTTCATGCTGGAACCGTGGTGCAGGACGGCAGCGTGCTGTTTCGCGCAAGCGCAGTCGGCAGCCATACCACTCTGTCGCGCATTATTCGCATGGTGCGCCAGGCACAGAGCAGCAAACCAGAAATCGGTCAGCTTGCCGATAAAATCTCCTCGGTGTTCGTGCCAGTCGTGGTGGTGATTGCCCTGGTGAGCGCAGGTATCTGGTATGTCTTTGGGCCGGCGCCGCAAATTGTTTACACGCTGGTGATCGCCACCACCGTCCTGATTATCGCCTGTCCGTGTGCGCTGGGTCTGGCGACACCGATGTCGATTATCTCGGGCGTCGGACGCGCCGCTGAATTTGGCGTCCTGGTACGCGATGCCGACGCGCTGCAACGCGCCAGCACGCTGGACACCGTGATATTTGATAAAACCGGTACGCTGACGGAAGGTAAACCGCAGGTCGTCGCCATCAGGACATTTGGCGATACCGATGAGGCGAGCGCCTTACGTCTGGCGGCCGCGCTGGAACAAGGCTCCAGCCACCCGCTGGCGCACGCTATCCTGGAAAAAGCCGCCGACGCCGCCCTGCCTCAGGTGAATAACTTTCGGACGTTACGTGGCTTAGGCGTTAGCGGCGAAGCGGACGGGCATACGTTGCTGTTAGGCAATCAGGCGCTGCTGAATGAACAACAGGTTGTCACGACCGCAATGGACGCTGAAATTTCAGCACAGGCTTCTCAGGGGGCAACGCCCGTATTGCTGGCGATTGACGGAAAAGCCGCGGCGCTGCTGGCGATCCGCGATCCGCTGCGTAACGACAGCGTCGCAGCGCTTCAGCGCCTGCACCGCGCCGGGTATCGTCTGGTGATGTTAACCGGGGATAACCCGACCACCGCCAACGCCATTGCCAAAGAGGCCGGGATTGATGAGGTGATCGCGGGCGTGCTGCCAGACGGTAAAGCCGATGCGATTAAGCGTCTGCAAAGTCAGGGACGTCAGGTCGCAATGGTCGGCGATGGCATCAACGACGCACCGGCGCTGGCGCAGGCGGATGTCGGCATCGCGATGGGCGGCGGCAGCGACGTGGCGATTGAAACTGCGGCGATAACCCTGATGCGCCATAGCCTGATGGGCGTAGCTGACGCGCTGGCCATCTCACGGGCGACCCTGCGAAACATGAAGCAGAACCTGCTCGGCGCGTTTATCTATAACAGCATCGGCATCCCCGTTGCCGCCGGGATTCTGTGGCCGTTCACCGGCACGCTGCTTAACCCGGTTGTGGCAGGCGCGGCAATGGCGCTTTCCTCAATTACCGTGGTGAGCAACGCCAACCGGTTGTTGCGCTTTAAACCAAAAGAATAAGGCGCCTGCGCTAACGCTTATCCGGCCTACGCAGCACTCTCATCGTAGGCTGGATAAGATGCTTTTGCGTCGCCATCCGGCATTTCACGCATTGCACCTTCCAGAGCCACACGCTAGCATGGTTTTCCACTAAGGGAGGGCGTATGGATCTGTTATACCGGGTAAAAGCGTTATGGGCTGCACTGCGCGGCAACCATTATACCTGGCCCGCCATCGACATCATGTTACCCGGCGATCGCTGTTTTCATCTTGTGGGCAGTATTCACATGGGAACGCGCGATATGGCCCCCCTTCCGGCAAAACTGCTTAAAAAGCTCAGGCAGGCGGACGCGCTGATTGTTGAAGCCGATGTTTCAGGCAACGATTCGCCTTTTACCGACCTGCCTGCCTTTGCCGACCTGGATGAGCGAATTAGCGACGAGTTACGTCAGCGCCTGCATAAAATCACCCATGAACTGGGCATTTCCCCTTCTCTCTTTTCGACCCAGCCGTTATGGCAAATCGCCATGATATTGCAGGCGACTCAGGCGCAACAACTGGGGCTGCGACCGGAATACGGTATTGATTACCAGTTGCTGAAAACGGCAAAACAGGCGCAAAAACCGATCATCGAACTGGAAGGCGCTTCCAGCCAGATCGATCTGCTGTGCCAGCTCCCTGATAACGGACTGGCGCTACTGGATGATACCCTGACGCACTGGCATACCAACGCCAGACTGCTGCAACAGATGATGAGCTGGTGGCTGAAATCGCCCCCGCAGAATAATGCTATTTCGTTGCCGAATACTTTCAGTCAGTCGCTGTATGATGTGCTGATGCATCAGCGAAATGTCGCCTGGCGGGAGCGTCTGCATGCCATGCCGCCAGGGCGGTATGTCGTGGCGGTCGGCGCACTTCATCTTTACGGGGAAGGCAATTTGCCTGCGCTAATGCGTTAAAAAAATGGCCAATATTTCTATTGGCCCGTCAAAGAGGAATTTCATCGTTATTATTATGCCAGGACGTAGCGCCCTGGTTATGTCGATTGTCGCTCAAAGTCACCATCCTGCCAATACTATTGCGCAAGATGGTACTATTTTTTAGACCACCATCAGGCGTATGCTTTAAGGGTATTTTGTCTGGGCCAGGAATAATTGCTATGACACCCGCCGTAAAATTACTCGAAAAAAACAACATTACTTTTCAGATCCACGCCTACGATCACGATCCGTCAGAAACCAATTTTGGCGATGAAGTGGTGCGCAAATTAGGCCTGAATCCTGATCAGGTTTACAAGACGCTGCTGGTTGCCGTAAACGGCGATATGAAGCACCTGGCGGTCGCGGTAACGCCCGTTGCCGGACAGCTGGATCTGAAAAAAGTAGCGAAAGCGCTGGGGGCTAAAAAGGTCGATATGGCCGATCCGATGGTCGCCCAACGGACGACAGGTTATCTGGTCGGCGGCATCAGCCCGCTGGGGCAGAAAAAACGGCTGCCGACGCTGATTGACGCACCGGCCCAAACGTTCGCCACCATTTATGTTTCCGGCGGCAAACGCGGGCTGGACATCGAGCTGGCGGCGGGCGATTTAGCCAAAATTCTGGATGCGAAATTCGCCGATATCGCTCGCCGGGATTAAGCGATTTTAGAATGATTGCCTGATGGCGCTACGCTTATCAGGCCTACAAACCGCATTGACCCGTACCGGCACTACGCCCTGTTACTGCCAGCTTACTTCGCCCTTCGGCTCATACGCGCTGGCATCCAGCGGTGAGTTCTTCTGCACGTACTCTTTCAGCACTTCCGCATCAATAAACCCGGTATTCACGTATCCCGGTTTATTATCAATTTGCGGATACCCGTCGCCGCCCGTCGCATTGAAGCTCAGCGTCGCCATCCGGTAGGTTTTCGCCGGGTCAACAGGCTCGTCTTTAATTTTCAGGTCATTAAGTTTGCCGTCTTTCGCCACAAAACTGACGTTCGCAAACTGCGGATACGCCCCGGAATCCGGCTTCATTTGCGCGACGGCGGTCAGGTAATCAATTACCTCTTTACCGCTCATGTCGACATAGACCACAACGTTGCCAAACGGCTGCACCTTGAGTACGCTTTTATAGGTAATGTTGCCGCCTTCAATGGAGTCGCGAATCCCCCCACCGCTCATCACGCCGAAATCGGCGCTGGTGCGCGCGATTTGCGCGGCCAGAATCAGATGGCCCATATTAGTCTGCACAAAGCGAACTTTGTTGCGATCCCCTTCAAGACGACCATTGACGCTGCCAATCTTCACGTCCAGCTGCGCTTTACCTTTGTTCTGGAATGGCGTCAGAAGCGAGAGCATTTGCTGATTTTCTGAAATTTCCGGGGTGTAAAGTACGCGCTCACTTTTCCCGTTATCCCAGGTGACTTTCTTCTTCAGGTTTACCGGAATGAGCTGATAGTTGACCATTTTCATCTCGCCGTTACGGAACTCAAAGTCCGCGCGGCCAACGTATTTCCCCCACTCATGCGCCTGCACAATCCAGATGCCGTTCTGCTTATCCGGCGCGCAAGGCGTACCCGGCACATAATCAACCTGCTTTTTGTTTTCGGACGCCATGCACACCGGGTCCTGTGAGTGACCACCCACAATCATCGCCAGCGAGCCTTTTGGCAGACTACGCGCCATTTCAACATCGCCCGGCGCGTTCGAACCGTGATCGCCGTTGTCATAGTGCCCCATGTGGGTAGTGGCGATAATGATGTCCGGCTTTTCATTCACTTGCAGTTCCTGAATCACCACCTTCGCCTCTTCGGCCGGTTTACGGAACTCGATATCGGTGAAGAATTCCGGGTTACCGATCTTCGCGGTGTCGTCCGTCGTCAATCCGAGGACGGCGATTTTCAGATCCTGGCGTTTAAAAATAGCCCAGGGCTTGAACAGGCGTTCTCCGGTACTCTTTTGGTAGATATTGGCGGAGAGGAAGGGGAATTTAGCCCACTTTTCCTGCTGACGCAGCACGCTAAGCGGATTATCAAACTCATGATTACCGACGGCCATCGCATCGTAGCCAATCAGGTTCATACCACGAAAGTCAGGTTCCGCGTCCTGCAAGTCGGATTCCGGTACGCCAGTGTTAATGTCGCCGCCGGAAAGCAGCAGCACGCTGCCGCCTTCAGCCGCGACCTCTTTGCGAATGCCGTCCACCAGCGTTTTTTGCGCCGATAAACCATACTCGCCGTATTCGCTGCGCCAGAAATGGCCGTGGTGATCGTTAGTATGCAGGATGGTGATTTTATAGGTTTTATCTTTTTCATAAGCCTGAACAGGCTGGCTTGCCAGCGTAAACGCGGCAAACAATGCCAGCGCCACACCCCGTTTCAAAAATTTCATGCTTCTCTCCCTGACTCAATATCAACCGCTGAAATTACAATGATCTGAAATAATAGTCGAAAATGTTTTCAGAATTGAGACTTCCTTCAAACACCGTCCACAGGTATGTTAGTCGAGTAATAATTACAAATTCGATTATCCCCAACATCGCAAACAAAACAGAAGTGACATTCTATGGCAATGAGTGAACCAACCCAGCCGTTAGCGGGCGCCTCTGCTGCGGCGACTAAAGCACGCACCTCGTTTGGCATCTTAGGCGCGATCAGCCTGTCTCATTTGTTGAACGATATGATCCAGTCGCTAATTTTAGCGATTTACCCGCTGCTGCAATCAGAGTTTTCCCTGACCTTTATGCAGATAGGGATGATTACCCTGACCTTCCAGCTCGCCTCCTCCCTGCTCCAGCCGGTCGTCGGATACTGGGCGGATAAATATCCCATGCCGTGGTCGCTCCCCATTGGGATGTGCTTTACGCTGAGCGGTCTGGTACTGCTGGCGCTGGCGGGCAGTTTTGGCGCCGTGCTGCTGGCGGCCGCGCTGGTCGGCACCGGTTCTTCGGTATTTCATCCAGAATCTTCCCGCGTAGCGCGTATGGCCTCCGGCGGGCGCCACGGGCTGGCGCAATCCATCTTCCAGGTTGGCGGCAACTTCGGCAGCTCGCTGGGGCCGCTACTGGCTGCTGTCATCATCGCGCCATATGGCAAAGGTAATGTGGCCTGGTTTGTACTGGCCGCGTTGCTGGCCATTATTGTGCTGGCGCAGATCAGCCGCTGGTATGCCGCGCAACACCGGATAAGTAAAGGAAAACCGAAGGCGACCATCGTCAATCCGCTGCCGCGCAATAAAGTGATACTCGCCGTCAGCGTGCTGTTAGTCCTGATTTTCTCCAAATACTTCTATATGGCGAGCATCAGCAGCTATTACACCTTTTATCTGATGCAAAAATTCGGATTATCGGTACAAAACGCACAGTTTCATCTGTTTGCCTTCCTGTTTGCCGTTGCGGCTGGAACGGTAATCGGCGGGCCTCTGGGTGATAAAATAGGCCGAAAATATGTTATTTGGGGCTCAATTCTGGGTGTAGCGCCGTTTACTCTCGTTTTACCCTATGCAACCCTGCACTGGACGGGGATTTTAACCGTGATAATTGGTTTTATCCTCGCATCGGCCTTTTCTGCCATCCTGGTGTATGCGCAGGAACTGCTTCCGGGGCGTATCGGTATGGTTTCTGGGCTCTTTTTCGGTTTCGCGTTCGGTATGGGAGGCCTTGGCGCTGCGGTATTAGGCCTGCTCGCCGACCACACCAGTATTGATTTGGTCTACAAAATATGTGCTTTCCTGCCACTTCTGGGGATACTGACCATATTCTTGCCTGACAACCGACATAAAGCCTGATTTTCCTGCGGCCAAAGGTAAACTTTGGTCGCACTCTCTTCCAGTCACCGTAAGCCTTTAGCTCACAGACACCCCGCCAGTTTTCCAATCCGTGCCTTTTTTATTCTAAATTCCACTTTTCATCAAATTTCAACAATTATTCATAAACATAAACATCGAAATTGTCATAAACTATTACCTGGAATTTTGGTTTCTCTGGCGCCATCGTTTGTGAGGCTGTGCGAGCGATGACGCCAGGGCGACCAAAAATGGATCAACATAACGACCAAAGGAGACGGAATGCATCACGCCACCCCGCTTATTACCACCATTGTTGGCGGCCTCGTGCTCGCTTTTATACTCGGCATGCTTGCCAATAAACTGCGTATTTCTCCTCTGGTGGGATATCTGTTAGCGGGCGTTCTTGCGGGGCCATTTACTCCGGGTTTTGTCGCGGATACCAAACTTGCGCCTGAACTGGCGGAGCTTGGCGTAATCCTGCTGATGTTCGGCGTCGGGTTGCACTTTTCATTGAAGGATCTGATGGCGGTAAAGGCCATCGCCATTCCCGGCGCGATCGCCCAGATAGCCGTGGCGACGTTGCTGGGTATGGCGCTTTCAGCGGTGTTGGGTTGGTCGCTCATGACCGGTATCGTCTTCGGGTTATGTCTTTCAACCGCCAGTACCGTGGTGCTGCTGCGCGCGCTTGAAGAGAGACAGCTTATTGACAGTCAGCGCGGGCAAATCGCCATCGGCTGGCTGATTGTGGAAGATCTGGTGATGGTTCTGACGCTGGTTCTTCTGCCCGCCGTGGCGGGAATGCTGGAAAAAGGCGATGTCGGCTTCGCGTCGCTGGCAGTTGATATGGGCATCACCATCGGTAAAGTGGTGGCGTTTATCGCCATTATGATGCTGGTTGGGCGCCGTCTGGTGCCGTGGATTATGGCGCGCAGCGCCGCCACCGGCTCCCGTGAACTGTTTACCCTTTCCGTACTGGCGCTGGCGCTGGGCATCGCCTTTGGCGCCGTCGAGCTGTTTGATGTCTCCTTTGCGCTGGGCGCTTTCTTTGCCGGGATGGTGTTAAACGAATCAGAATTGAGCCACCGCGCCGCGCACGATACGCTGCCGCTTCGCGACGCCTTTGCGGTCCTGTTCTTTGTCTCCGTCGGGATGCTGTTTGACCCGTTAATCCTGATTCAACAGCCGATGGCGGTACTGGCTACGCTGGCCATTATTATCTTCGGTAAATCAGTTGCCGCTTTCTTCCTGGTTCGCCTGTTCGGGCACTCGCCGCGCACCGCGCTGACCATCGCCGCCAGCCTGGCGCAGATTGGTGAATTTGCCTTTATTCTGGCAGGTCTGGGCATGGCGTTGGATCTGCTGCCGCAGGCAGGGCAGAACCTGGTGCTGGCGGGCGCGATTCTGTCGATTATGCTCAACCCGGTGCTGTTTGCGCTGTTAGAGAAATACCTCGCCAAAACGGAAACGCTGGAAGAGCAGACGCTGGAAGAAGCGATCGAAGAAGAGAAGCAGATTCCGGTGGATATCTGCAACCACGCGCTGCTGGTCGGTTTTGGCCGCGTCGGTAGCCTGCTGGGCGAAAAACTGATGGCGGCAGGCATTCCGCTGGTGGTCATTGAAACCTCACGTACCCGCGTGGATGAGCTGCGTGAGCGCGGTATTCGCGCCGTACTGGGGAATGCCGCTAACGAAGAGATCATGAACCTGGCGCATCTGGACTGCGCTCGCTGGCTGCTGCTGACCATTCCGAACGGTTACGAAGCCGGTGAAATCGTGGCCTCCGCCCGCGAGAAATGCCCGCATATTGAGATTATCGCGCGCGCGCATTATGACGATGAGGTGGAATACATCACCGAGCGCGGGGCAAATCAGGTGGTAATGGGCGAGCGTGAAATTGCCCGCACCATGCTGGAGCTACTGGAAACCCCGCCCGCAGGCGAAGTGGTGACGGGTTAAACGGTGTGATGCCGGATGGCGGTGTAATCACCTTATCCGGCCTACGATTTTCTTGTAGGCCCGATAAGCGCAGCGCCATCGGGCAATAACTCAGCGATCCCAGTAAGACTCTTCGAGGCTGTCTTCCCGTTCCGGCAGACCGCGCGTCAACCGCGGGGAATGCTGGTTCAATACCTGATAACTCACACGGTTCGCATACTTACACACCTGCGCCAAAGACGAATAGGTCAGCCAGGTGAATTTATGCTTGCTGGAGTTAGGCACATTGGTGCGGTGATAATTATTGGCGGTAATATCATGTAACAGCGCCGCCAGCGCGCCGTCTCCCGCGCCATTGGTGTTCATGATTTTTTCCGGCCCGCCCATGTACGGGGCGATGTGCGAGTAGACCCGCAGCGGATGGAGACAATCTTTATGCCGCATCGCACGGCTGAACTCATACTGATTAAACTCGGCAATCGCTCCCGGCAGCAGCGGGTGCTGGGTTTTGCGTTTCGCTTCATCTTCGGTAAAGCCCGCCATATACAACCCAATCGGCCCGGCGGTACACAGCACCAGATCCACCCAGTCCAGCGCCTTATCAGACGCCAGCAGCGGATCGTTCTCGCCGGTTAACGCTTCCGCCTCTTCTTCATTCATCGCCAGAATGGAGACATGCTCTTTGAGGAACGCCTGCCACCACTGCGGATTATCGGCGATAACAAACTTCGTCCCCAGGGTCAGCACCACCGGCACATTATGCTTTTTCGCGTACTCAATGGCTTTCATGGTCGCTTCCGGCATCGGCTCGCCCGGTTTACAGCGCACCAGATAGGAGGTCAGCACCAGCGCAGATGCGCCCGCAATCACCGATTCCGGGATGCTCTCCGCCCGAAGCTGGTTCATGTGGCCGGGACTGATGGCGAAAGTACGCTCGCCGGATTCGCCAATCAGCGTAAAGCAGCGGCCAATGGGGCCATCAACCCCTTGCAGGTGGTTGAGGTCGGTACGGCTCGATGTGTTACATAAATAGCGATAGGCGTAGCTGCCAATCTCAATGTTGCTGCACATCACGCCCAGCAGAACGGAGCGATCGTCCGCCAGCACCGAGTAGTTGTGCATGGTGTTACCAATGGTGCCACCGGCAAACTGGTGGGTGATCAGGTTTTCACGCACCAGCTCCTGATACAACGCTTCTGCGACATCATCCTCAATCACCAGAGAATGCCCGGCGCTCAATCCATAACGTGTCACAAAGTCATCATCGACTTTCGCTTCAATATCCACCAGCGTCTGATCGATACCAACCACCCATGACGCGCTGGTTTCATTTTCAGCCTGAATTTGTTGCAACAGCGGGTCACGGGCATTAACGGGGAAATAGTGTTTGGATTTACGTTTACCGGGAAATTTCATGATTGTGTTTACAGGTGGATAACTGAGCGGTGCATGGTAGCACATTCCCCCCTGCCCGCGCGACGAGGCGCGGAGTTTCAATATCGGACGGTGAGATCGCAGTTTATTGGCGATCGCTTTCTACAATGGAGGCATTTCACAAGGAGCGCGTTATGAAGCCGGAAAACAAAATTCCCGTTCTCGATCTTATTTCTGCGCAGATGAGGGCCGTCATCAACGTTCATCAGGCGGAGCTGCCGCCATGGCCTGCGGATGACATTGCGGCGCAGCGCCAGCACTACACCCGCGAGCGCCGGTTCTGGAACGCCGGGGCGCCGCAGATGGCAACGCGGACGGCGGCTGTTCCCACACCCTACGGCGAGGTCGCCACGCGTCTGTATTATCCACAGCACAACAGCAGGGCAACGCTGTTTTATCTGCACGGCGGCGGATTTATTCTCGGCAATCTGGATACTCATGACCGCATTATGCGGCTGCTGGCGAGCTATACGCGGTGTACGGTCGTCGGCATCGACTATACGCTCTCTCCCGAGGCGCGTTTCCCACAGGCGATTGAGGAGACCGTCGCGGCATGTCGGTTCTTTCATCAACGCACCGATGAATACGCATTGAACATGGCGCAAATCGGTTTTGCCGGGGATTCCGCAGGCGCTATGCTGGCGCTCGCCAGCGCACTGTGGCTGCGCGATAAGCAGATTGTATGCGGGAGCGTGGTCGCCACGCTGCTGTGGTATGGTCTCTACGGGTTACAGGATTCGCCCAGCCGCCGTTTATTTGGCGGAGAATGGGACGGCTTAACCCGTCAGGATCTGGAGAGATATGAAAACGCCTATCTGCGTGACGAGCAGGATCGCGAATCCCCCTGGTATTGCCTGTTCAATAACGATCTGACCCGCAATGTGCCGCCCTGTTTTATTGCCGGCGCGGAGTTCGATCCGTTACTTGATGACAGCCGTCTGCTGCACCAGACGCTCCAGGCGCATAATCAGCCCAGTGAGTACCGGATGTACCCCGGCACGCTGCACGCCTTCCTGCACTATTCACGCATGATGAAAACCGCTGACGATGCGCTACAGGATGGCGCGCGTTTCTTTATGGCGCAGTTAAAATAGCCTCAGAGGTACGGTTCGGTCAGCTTCAGCATCATATCGATGTGTTCCGGCGCGGCATTGAGCGCCGGAATGTATTCGTATTTTTTACCGCCCGCCTCAAGGAAGATTTCCCGGTTTTGCAACGCGATCTCCTCCAGCGTTTCCAGACAATCCGCCGCAAAACCCGGACACATCACCTGAATATGCCCGGTGCCTTTTTCGCCCAGCATTTTCAGCGTTTCGTCAGTATACGGCGTCAGCCACGGCTCGCGGCCAAAGCGCGACTGGAAGGTCATCATCACTTTTTCTGGCGCCAGACCAAGCGCGGAGACCAGTTCACGGGTAGTATCGCGACAGCGTTGCGGGTAGTCGTCGCCTTCGTCAGCGTAACGCTGCGGGATGCCGTGATACGAGAGCAGCAGCAAGTCCGGCTCGCCATGTTGGGCAAACGAGGCACGGGCGCTATTTGCCAGGGCGGTGATATAGCTATTGTCATCAGCGTAGTCACGAATAAACGAGACGCCTGGAATACTGCGTTTACGCGCCAGAATACGCGCCAGTTCGTCCCAGACGGCCGCCACCGTCGAACAGGAGTATTGTGGGTAGAGCGGTAGCACCACGATGTGATCGACGTGATTCGCCAGCAGTTCATCGACCGCGCTTTCCAGCGACGGCGAACCGTAGCTCATCCCCAGCGCAACGGGCGTATCCGGGAGACGCTCTGCCAGCGCCTGCTGTTGCTCCCTGCTGTAAACCAGCAACGGCGATCCGCCTTCCTGCCAGATAGACTGGTACAGTTTTGCGACACGCGGCGCGCGCAGCGGCAAAATCACACCACGCAAAAGCGGCCACCACAGCAGGCGAGAAGTATCCACCACGCGCTCATCGCTTAAAAATTGCTTCAGATAGCGTTTAACCGCTTCAGGAGTTGGGGCATCGGGAGTGCCGAGGTTAGCCAGCAGGATACCGGTTTTCGTCTGACGCATTACCGCCTCTTATTGATTCAAATTGTTGATAATTGTAGCGGAAAAGCGAGGAAGAAGAACTAATTGCTGTGAGAGGTAAGATGAGAATTTGCCTGATGGCGCTACGCTTATCAGGCCTACAAGAAAATCGTAGGCCGTAGGCCCGATAAGCGCAGCGCCATCGGGCAATTTACGGATTAACCGAGGATTTTTTCAAGGTCGGCACGCACATCGGCAACGGCCTGAGTACCGTCCACTTTCGCGTATTTAGTGTTACCCGCTTCCGCTTCTTTCTGGTAGTAACCAATCAGCGGCGCAGTCATCTGATGGTATTCCACCAGACGCTTACGAACGGTCTCTTCCTGATCGTCTTTACGGGTGGTCAGCTCTTCGCCGGTCACATCATCCTTGCCTTCCACTTTCGGCGGATTGAATTTGATGTGATAAACACGGCCAGACGCCGCGTGCACGCGACGGCCCACGATGCGGTCAACGATCAGCTCGTCCGGTACGTCGAATTCGAGAACATAGTCAACCGCAATGCCCGCTTCTTTCATGGCGTCGGCCTGCGGAATTGTACGCGGGAAGCCGTCCAGCAGGAAACCGTTGCGGCAATCGTCCTGCGCGATACGCTCTTTTACCAGCGCAATCACCAGCTCATCGGTCACCAGCTTGCCGGCGTCCATGATGTCTTTCGCTTGTTTACCCAGCTCGGAGCCAGATTTCACGGCGGCACGCAGCATGTCGCCAGTGGAGATTTGCACAATACCATATTTCTCCATGATGAACTGAGCCTGAGTTCCTTTACCCGCGCCCGGAGCGCCAAGCAGAATGATACGCATTACGAAAATCCCCTTAAAGGTTGTCGATATTTTTTAAAAAAGCGCTAAACGATACCACCATCACGCAATTCGCTCAAGGAAGGCGCCCTGCGCTGAAACGGTTAACGGCGGGAAAATGAAGAAAAAGAGAGGATAAAATAAAAAATGCCCGATGGCGCTGCGCTTATCGGGCCTACATAAGCAACCTGCTCGTAGGCCGGATAAGCATTAGCGCCATCCGGCATGACGCGGTGCCGATTAAGACACCAGCAACTGGTTCATACGACGGATAAACTGGTTCGGATCTTCCAGCGTACCGCGTTCGGCAAACAGCGCCTGATCCAACAGCAGCTCTACCCACTCGTTAAACTGCGCTTCGTCCTGGGTATCCGCCGTGCGTTTCACCAGTACGTGATCCGGGTTGAGTTCAAAGATGTATTTCACTTCCGGCACGGCCTGACCGGCAGCGGCAAACAGCTTCGCCATCTGGGTACTCATCTCATCAGCATCGGTGGTGACAATGGCCGGAGTATCGGTCAGACGATGCGTCAGACGCACCTCTTTCACACGATCGCCCAGCAGGGTTTTCACGCGCTCAACGAACGGCGTCAGCGCTTTTTCCGCTTCTTTTGCGCTTTCATCGACTTCATCCGCCAGTTTTTCCAGCGATTCGTCAACTTTAGATACGGACTGGAACGCCTTACCGTCGAACTCGGTCAGGTAATTCATCATCCACTCATCAATGCGATCGGAAAGCAGCAGCACTTCGATGCCTTTCTTACGCAGCAGCTCCAGGTGCGGGCTGCTCTTCGCAGCCGCGTAGCTGTCTGCCGTGATGTAGTAGATCTTCTCCTGCCCTTCTTTCATGCGGGAGATATAATCTTCCAGAGAGACGGTTTGTGCGGAAGAGTCCGTATGCGTTGAGGCAAAGCGCATCAGTTTCGCGATGGCTTCCTGGTTGGCATGATCTTCCGCCGGGCCTTCTTTCAGCACCAGACCAAACTGTTTCCAGAAGGTCTGGTATTTTTCCGCATCGTCTTTCGCCAGTTTTTCCAGCATTTGCAGAACACGTTTGGTCAACGCGCTGCGCAAGTTGCGGGTAACGGTGCTGTCCTGAAGGATTTCGCGGGAAACGTTCAGCGGCAGATCGTTGGAATCAATCAAACCACGCACGAAGCGCAGGTAGTTCGGCATAAACTGCTCGGCGTCATCCATGATAAAGACGCGCTGTACGTACAGTTTCAGCCCATGCTTGTGATCTCGGTTCCACATATCCCACGGCGCCTGAGACGGGATGTACAGCAGGCTGGTGTACTCCTGCTTACCTTCCACGCGGTTGTGGCTCCAGGTCAGCGGGTCGGTGAAGTCGTGAGCAATGTGCTTGTAGAACTCGTTATACTCGTCGTCTTTGATTTCTGACTTGTTACGCGTCCACAGCGCCTGCGCCTTGTTGATTTTCTCCCAGGAGACGATCGTTTCACCGTCTTTTTCTTCCTGTTTTTCAATCTCTACCGGCAGTGCGATATGGTCGGAATATTTGCTGATGATGGAGCGTACGCGCCAGTCATCAAGGAACTCGTCTTCGCCTTCACGCAGGTGCAGGGTGATTTCCGTACCGCGATCGTCTTTGGTGATATCCGCAACGGTGTACTCACCTTCGCCCGCCGATTCCCAGAACACGCCGTTTTCCGGCTTATCGCCCGCCGCGCGGGTACGCACGGTCACTTTATCCGCGACGATAAACGCAGAGTAGAAGCCGACCCCGAACTGGCCGATCAACTGGCTGTCTTTCGCCTGATCGGAACCCATTGATTCGAGGAAAGATTTAGTGCCGGATTTCGCAATGGTTCCCAGATGATCGATAACGTCATCACGGTTCATCCCCACGCCATTATCGGCGATGGTCAGCGTACGCTTATCTTTATCAAAGGAGACACGCACGCGCAGCTCGCCGTCGCCTTCATACAGATCCGGGTTCGACAGCGCGCGAAAACGCAGCTTGTCCGCCGCATCTGAGGCGTTAGAGATAAGCTCACGCAGGAAAATTTCTTTATTGGAGTACAGAGAATGGATCATCAGGTGCAGAAGCTGTTTTACTTCTGACTGAAAACCACGAGTTTCTTGTCCTTTCATTGGATAAATACCTCAACAATGCCATTTACAAGGTCAAAATGCGTTGAGGGAGAAATGGGGACGGGAAATGAGTTTTCAAGCGGGAGAACGCGAATGTTCTCCCGTTTGATTAAAAACGAATCTTATGACGCCCGGCAAGCGAGTGGGACAGCGTGGTGCCATCGACCATTTCCAGTTCGCCGCCCACCGGTACGCCGTGGGCGATACGGCTGGCTTCAACACCATATTGCGCGCAAAGTTCGGCAATATAGTTCGCGGTAGCCTCCCCTTCGACCGTCGGGTTGGTCGCGAGGATCACTTCGCTGAGCTGTTCTGACGCCAGACGCTGCTCCAGACGATCGAGACCGATATCGTCCGGCCCGATGCCGTCGAGCGGCGACAGATGCCCCATCAGCACGAAGTAGCGGCCAGAGAATTGCCCGGTCTGCTCAATGGCGTAGATGTCCGCCGGACTCTCCACCACACAGATCTGACCGTTTTCCTGACGACGCGGATTCGAACAGATATTGCACACGTCCTGCTCAGTGAAGGTGCGGCAATCGGCACAGTGGCCGATTTCCGACATCGCCCGGGTGAGCGCTTGCGCCAGACGCATCCCGCCGCTGCGGTCACGCTGAAGCAGCGTAAACGCCATGCGCTGCGCTGACTTCGGGCCAACGCCCGGCAGACAGCGCAGTGCTTCCATAAGCTGAGTTAACAGCGGGCTGGTTTGCATCAGAACGGCATCTTAAAGCCAGGCGGCAGTTGCATACCGGAGGAGACAGACGCCATCTTCTCTTTCTGGGTCTCTTCAATGCGACGCGCCGCATCGTTGAACGCCGCAGCGACCAAATCTTCCAGCATCTCTTTGTCGTCTTCCAGCAGGCTTGGGTCGATTTCCACGCGGCGGCAGTTGTGCGCACCGTTAATGGTCACTTTCACCAGACCTGCGCCAGACTCGCCGGTGACTTCCAGTTTGGCGATTTCTTCCTGCATCTGCTGCATTTTTTCTTGCATCTGCTGGGCTTGCTTCATCAGGTTGCCCAGACCGCCTTTTCCAAACATAAGCTCTCTCTCTTGATGGTTTACAATCGCAAGCCGGGCTTACGATCAAATGGGGCGAATACTCTCTTCATCCAGATCCGCGTCAAAGAATCGACGCAGCGTCTGAATGTTGTTATCCGCGATAATCGACTCACGCGCCTGCGCAAGTTTCTCTTCATAAATCGCCTGACGCCACTCCAGCGGCGTTCGCACCGCCGGATTATCATCTTCAACGATGGTCAGTTCAACCGTCGTTCCCGTCAGGGCGCTCAATGCTTCCGCTAGCTTTTGCTGCGCGCCAGTGGAGTTAAGGTGTCGCTGCGTGGAGCGCAGATGCAGGCAAATGGTATTGCCGTTCTCCTCTTTCCAGGCGTTTAACGCCACCTGTTCCACCAGCTTCGGCAGGGAGAGCTGGCTAATTTGTGCCGCCCACGGATCGCGTTCAGTCGCTTCCGCGGCCAGTTTGGTCGCCAGTTCCGGTGTTTTTTCATGCTCCAGCGCCTTTTTCAACGCTTTCGGCGTGGCCACAACCTCTTTTACTTCCACCACCGGATTGGTCGCCTTCCAGCGGTAGGCTTCTTTCTTCGTCGGCGTCTGTTCCAGCGCAGACGGCGCCGGACGCGCCTGAACGCGTTCAGAGACAGAGGCTAATCTTTCCAGCGCAGCGTTATTTACCGGCCGCGCGCGGGAAGCGGCTGCCGGTTCACTCTTTTTTGTTTTGGTTGCTCCCTGAGCACGCTGAAGCTGGTTGCGCGCCGCCAGCACCTGGCTGGTGGCATCTGGCAACGGCACCTCCTGGCGTACCGGAGCGGATTGTTGCGAAGGCACCTGCGTCGGCGTCATCACCGCCGTTGGCGCGACCGGCGCAAAAGATTGCTGCGGTCTTTCCGGTTCCGGCAGCGGCATACGTGGGTGGAATGCCAGCGCGCGTAATAGCGTCATTTCAACGCCCATCCGTCTGTCCGGCGCGTAAGGCAGCTCTTTGCGGCCAATCAACAGCGTCTGGTAATAAAGCTGTATGTCCGCTGGCGGCACAGTTCGCGCCAGTTCACGCATGCGCTGCTCAATCACCGCCATATCGTTACCCAGCGCGGCAGGCGACAGCTGCGCCATCGCAATGCGGTGCAACAGCCCCAGCATTTCGACCAGCAGCGCTTCCCACTCAATACCGCGCGCGGCGGCATCGTTCACCAGCGACATCACGCGCTCACCATTGGCGGCAACCACCGCCTCGACCAGCGAAAGCGCCTGGTCATCATCCAGCGTACCGAGCATCGCACTCACCGCCAGGGTGGAGACCTGCCCGTCACCGCTGGCGATCGCCTGGTCGGTCAGGCTTAGCGCATCGCGCAGGCTGCCGTCCGCTGCGCGGGAGAGCAGTTGCAGCGCGCGCGGCTCATGCGCGATATGTTCTTCGTTAAGGATATGCTCAAGCTGATGGCGAATTTGTTCGACATCCAGCGCCTTGAGATGGAATTGCAGGCAGCGCGACAAAATCGTCACCGGCAGCTTCTGCGGATCGGTGGTCGCCAGCAGGAATTTGACGTGTGCAGGCGGTTCTTCGAGCGTTTTAAGCAACGCGTTGAAGCTGTGCCGCGAGAGCATATGCACTTCGTCGATCAGATAGACCTTAAAGCGGCCGCGCGCGGGCGCGTACTGGACGTTGTCCAGCAGGTCGCGGGTATCTTCCACTTTGGTGCGCGACGCGGCGTCGATCTCAATCAGATCGACAAAACGCCCCTGCTCGATTTCCCGGCAGTTGTCACATACGCCGCACGGCGTGGCGGTGATACCGGTTTCACAGTTCAGTCCCTTCGCCAGCAGACGGGCGATGGAGGTTTTACCGACGCCACGGGTGCCGGAAAAAAGATATGCGTGATGAATACGCCCTAACGACAAGCCGTTCGCCAGTGCGGTCAGCACATGTTCCTGGCCGACGACGTCAGCAAAGGTTTGTGGGCGCCATTTTCGGGCTAAGACCTGATAACTCATTGGCTGGCTCTGAAACGCTGGAAGGTGGATTCATGGGGGGAATGCTAACACAACCTCGCAAATACAGCGAGGTTGTGAGGCTTTATTCGCGACGCTCACCCTTTTGGGCCGCCGCAAGCGGCGTTCAAAACGCAAATGCGTTTTGTCGGGCACTGGCCGGAACCAGAGTGGCGAATAAGCTAGCCTGAATCAGTGCCCCGGGAAGGGAACCAGGCTATAACAGGTAATCCCCTGTTTTGCCAGACGCTGCTCACCACCCAGATCGAACAGATTGATGATGAAAGCGGCATCGGTCACTTCCCCACCCAGGCGACGGATCAGCTTCACAGTCGCTTCGATTGTGCCGCCGGTCGCCAGGAGATCGTCCACCACCAGCACTTTATCGCCCGGTTTGATGGCATCAACGTGGATTTCCAGCTGATCGGTGCCGTACTCCAGCTCATAGCTTTCAGCGATCGTTTCACGCGGCAGTTTGCGCGGTTTACGCACCGGAACAAACCCGACGCCCAGGCCCAGCGCGACCGGCGCGCCAAACAGGAAGCCACGCGCTTCGGTGCCGACAACTTTGGTGATGCCTGCATTTTTGTATCGTTCAACCAGCAATTCAATGCTGAGCGCATAGGCTTTCGGGTCTTCCAGCAAGCTGGTGACATCACGGAAAAGAATGCCCGGTTTCGGGTAATCGTGAATGCTTTTAATGCTATTTTTGAGAAACTCAAGCTGCTGTGCAGTCGCGGTCATGGATATATGCCTGCTATTACGGTGTTACTCACGGCGCGAATTAAGGGGGTCAAAGTAACGATTGTTTAACCTTTAACCGTCTGCGCCTGTGCTCGAAAACGGTCGAATTTACTGGCTGCGTAAGACAATTGCAACAGCGATTATTGCGCTTCAGTGCTTTTGTTGCTTTTCATCAATCACCGGTATCCGCCACATAAAAATCAACAGGCAGGCCAGGATCGCCAGCAGCAGTATTCGTACCCACATCATATGCACCAGCCAAAGCGAGATACCGAATGTAATCAATATCAATGCAATAGCGCGTGGTTTCGCCCCCGGCGGCATCGCGCGATGCTTTTGCCAGTGACGCAAATAGCCGCCAAACCAGGAGCGGTAAAGCAGCCAGTCATGAAAGCGCGGCGACGAACGGGCAAAACACCAGGCCGCCAGTAAAATAAATGGCGTAGTAGGCAATAGCGGCAACACGACGCCCAGCGTCCCTAACACTACCGCCAGCCAGCCAATGATGATTAAAATAGTACGTTTCATAATGACAGTACGTAGCACACAAGGCTGCTACTGTAGCATAACAGTTATCATTTTCATCGGAGTGTTACATTGAAAACCGCCATGCTGTTACACAGGCTGGAAAGCCAGCTCGCCAGTCTGCGCCAGCAGAGCGCGCCGCTGGCACAGCATGCGACGCTCAGCGCACGCTTTGACAGGCATCTTTTTCGCACCCGCAGCACGCTATTGAAGGCGTATCTGGATGAAGCCGGAACCAACCTTGACGCGTTGCGCCATGCAGTTGAACAACAGACGTTGCCGCAGATTGCCTGGCTGGCGGAGCGCCTGGTTTCACAGATTGAGGCGATAACACGGGAAACCGCGACCTGGTCGCTCAGGGAGTGGGACAGCGCCTCCCCGGGGCTGGCGCGCTGGCAACGTAAACGCGTAAAACATCAGGAGTTTGAGCGTCGTCTGCTGGAAATGACCGAGGAGCGTAAAGCCCGTCTGGCACAGGTCACCGGCTTCACCGAGCAGCAGGCGCTGCACCGGGAAATCGAGGCGTTTGAAGGCCGTCTGGCGCGCTGTCGTCATGCGCTGGAAAAAATAGAGCGCGTACTGGCGCGCCTGACCCGTTAACCACTGGAGAAAATATGTCGCTTGAGAATGCCCCGGACGACGTCAAACTGGCCGTCGATCTGATCGTCCTGCTTGAAGAGAATCAGCTGCCCGCGCAAACCGTGCTACGCGCGCTGGAAATTGTGAAGCGTGATTATGAAAACAAACTAAAAAACGCGGAAGACGCCTCGCAAAGCGATTAAAAGGGAGCTGGTGCGTCTCCACCGTCAATGTCAGAGTCTGCGTTGGGACACAATGACGACGGACTGTTCATGGAACGACTTTCAACCACGCCGCATGATGCGGTATTTCGGCAACTGCTGACGCAAAAAGCGATCGCGCGGGATTTTTTACAGATCCATTTACCTGACACCTTTCTTCGCATCTGCAATCTGGATTCCCTGACGCTGGAGTCAGGAAGCTTTGTCGAAGAGAACTTACGGGCCAGCTATTCAGACATCCTCTATTCCCTGCAAACTACGCATGGACCAGGCTACGTTTATGCGCTGATTGAGCATCAAAGCAAACCCGATAAATTCATGGCGTTTCGCCTGATGCGTTATGCCATCGCCGCCATGCAGCGGCATCTTGATGCCGGGCACGACACGCTGCCGTTAGTGGTTCCCTTACTGTTCTACCACGGATCAATTAGTCCGTGGCCCTACAGCCTGAACTGGCAGAATATGTTTTGTGAGCCCGCGCTTGCCAATAGCCTTTACAGCAATGAATTTGCGCTGGTGGACCTGACCGTAATGCCGGATAATCAGATCATGCGGCATCGGCGGATGGCGATGCTGGAGTTACTGCAAAAGCATATACGCCGACGCGATCTGGCCGAATTACAGGATCAATTAATCACGCTATTAACGCAGGAACACCTGACCCGTAGCCAAATCAGCGTGCTGATACACTATATGTTGCAGGTTGGGAATACCACGAACCCCGGCGCGTTGATCCGCAAACTGGCCAGCAGCGCCCCCCAGTATAAGGAGCAACTGATGAGCATTGCCGAATGGCTGGAAGAGAAAGGCAGAGCAGACGGGCTGCAAAAAGGAATGCAGCAAGGACGGCAGAAGGGCTTAGAAGAAGGTCGTCAGGCCGAAGCGCGCAGCATCGCTCTCAAAATGCTCGACAGCGGTCTGGCCCCCGATCTGATCACCCACCTAACCGGACTCTCGCCAGAAGAGCTGTCTGCGCTCTCCCATTAGAGACACTCAGGGCGGCCTGGCCGCCCTGAACAGAACTTAGCCCACCGATGGCGTCGGATCGTCGCCTTTGATTTCGCGTTTAACTTCCGTCACTTCGTCACCTTTCTCATTGCGCAGATGCACTTCAAGCTGGTTAAAAGCGATGTCGATGTTATTTTCACGGCACAAACGATCGATGGTCCGGTTCAGCTCATCCACTGTATGGCTGCGATCGCGCAGTTCACGCACGTACAGACGCAGTTCATGATCGAGCGTACTGGCGCCAAACGTGGTAAAGAACACCGCAGGTTCTGGCTCACGCATCACTTTCGGGTGCTCCGTCGCCGCCTGCAACAGCACTTTTTTCACTTTGTCCAGATCCGAGCCATAGGCGACGCCAAGGCGGATCACCAGCCGGGTGGTGGTGTCGGACAGCGACCAGTTGATCAATCGTTCGGTCACGAAGGCTTTGTTCGGAATGATCACCTCTTTACGATCGAAGTCGGTAATGGTGGTCGCACGAATACGGATCTTGCTGACCGTCCCGGAGAAGGTGCCGATAGTCACCGTATCGCCAATGCGTACCGGGCGTTCAAACAGGATAATAATGCCAGAGACGAAGTTACCGAAAATCTCCTGCAAGCCGAAACCAAGACCAACCGATAACGCCGCCGCCAGCCACTGTAGTTTGTCCCACGATACGCCAAGCGATCCGAATACCGTCATCGCGCCAACGGCAATGATGATGTAGTTGAGGATCGTGGTGATCGCATACGAAGCCCCCTGGCGCATTTTCAGTCTGGAAAGTACCAGAACTTCCAGCAGGCCAGGTAAGTTACGGATCAGCGCCCAGGCCACCATTGACACAATAATGGCAAACAGCAGGCTGCCCATCGTAACGTTTTTAACCACCGCGGCGCCCGCTTCCGTGCCGTTGTAGTGCCAGAGCGTGATGCTGTCGAGATAGCTGAACACGGTGATCAGATCGGACCAAATCGCCCAAAACATCACCCCGAACAGGGCAATCATCAGCAGCATGGTGATGCGCAGCGTTTGCTGGTTAACCTGTTCCAGCGCAATGGTCGGTTCTTCCTGCGGCTCCGCGCCTTCCGCCCCCTCTTTCACCAGATTCTGACGACGCGCCAGCGCACGGCGCCAGGCAATACGACGCGCCGCGACGCTCAGGCCGCGTAACACGGTCTGATACAGCAGGTTCCAGATAATCACCAGATAGACGGTTTCAATCCAGCGCCCGGACAGGCGTAGCGTGGTATAGAAATAGCCCGTCGCGGTCAACACCATCAACGCGACGGGAATGATAGAGAGCACGGTAATCGTGATCAAACGTAAACCATGCGACTCCTTATCACGCCAGCTATCGCGGCACATTGGCCACACCAGCAGAGTAATAAGCAGAAGGTTGAGGAAAATCACCACCTGCCCCAGCACATCGTCCATCAGATGCAGCGGAGAAAGTTCAGCGACCACCGACCAGAAATGCAGCGGCAGTAGCGCCAGACTGATGCGCACAATCTGACGGCGCCAGTGGCTGGTCAATTTCGCCGGCATGCCGAAGTGCCGAATGGCAACGCCCTCTTTCTCCAGCACCTTCCAGCACAGACCGAATACCAGCCAGAACAACGCCAGCTTTTTACTGAACGCCCATAACAGGTCGCTAATATTCAACTGCATGGTGAGGAGGATCAGCCCCACCGCAAGGATTATCAGACAAACCGGCAAGGCGCGAATCAGATCGATGAAAATCGCTTTCGGCGTATTGAGCTGGCTGTCGTTACGCAATGATCCCACCGCGGACGCCAGCTTCTCCTGATACGCTTTAAGCCATTTCAGTCGCCAGCGAATCACCCCGGCGATCAGCAGCAAAGGCAGCCCCGCGAGGAATGCGATGAATACCGCAGGCCAGGCCTTTTCCCAGTTCACCGTAATTTTCATCGACCTGAACTGATCTTTCAGCGTTTGCGGGAAGGCTTTAATCCAGTCCCAGTCCATCGGGCGGTTACTGTTAACCCAAAAGATTTGCTGAGTCAGGATCTCTTTAAGGTTTTTCGAGACGCTCATCAGCTGCTGTTGATTGATTTGCAGGTTAATGGCCATCATCAGCTGATTGCCCAGTTGCTTATTCAACTGATCCAGCAATTCCCTGCGCATATCAACCACTTGCAGCAGCGCATCATGCACTTCGTCATTAACCTCGTCAGTGTGCCCTTCTTCCAGTTTGGCCACAAAGGCGTCGTTCTGGAACAAAGCGTCACGCTGCTGGTTAACTTCAAACTGCTCCAGACGCAAATCCGCAATCCGGTTGGTCATATCGACAAGTTCATCTGCCGACGGCAGCGTTTGCTGCTGCTGATACAAGATACGCGACAACAGCAAACTGCCTCTCAGCACCGCAATCTGCTCTTTGATATTGCGCTCTGATTGCAGCGCGCGATCAAGCCAGTTTTTGACTTTGATGTTCTGCTGCATGAGCGCGTTGCCGTTTTCGGTTGCCGTGATCAGGCGCTGGCTCAGTTGATGATTGACATCCAGCTCCTGCTTCACAAGAGGATTAGCCTGAATACGCGCCGTTTCATCCGGCGAGATCGCCTCCTGCGCCGTCTTCTCGGTTAGCGTCAGACGTTTGCTGTTGACCGCTTCCTGCAAAAGCTGGAGCTGGTGTTCCAGTCGATTGGTGTTCGCCGTGACGTAATCGCGCTGCTTTTGCAGGGTATCCTGCAAAACCGTATTGCCTTCCAGACTTTTGCGCTGCTGATCGATTTGCGCGTTAAGCAACGCCTGTTGCGCCTGTAGCAGAGCCTGTTGACTCGGGCGCAATGCGCCGTCCCCGACACTGGTGCCGTCCAGTCGATTACGGATTTGCTGCATTTGCTGCGACGCGGTATACATCGCGTTTTGTACACGCTCAGGCTGCGTCTGGAGCGAAACCAGCTGACTATTGTAAGTCGCCAGATCGTTTTGCGAGTTCTGCAAATCGTCCAGCACCTGCGCAACCCGAAGTTCCAACTGGCGCAGCGAAAGCGTGCTCAACGTTTTTCGCGTTTCGTCGTCATTATCCACATCGCTGAGGGCATTCAGCGCGTCCGTCGCCTGACGCATTTTTTCCGGCGCCTGCGCGACTTTCTGACGTAATTGCGTGGTCTCCTCTTTTACCCGATCGATTTTATCAAGCGTGGCGAGCGTATCGATGAGATCCTGCTGGACCAGTTTATCCAGCGCCGAGAGATCTTTCTGTTTACCCAGCGCATCCAGCTGGCTTTGCACGTCCGCTTTCGACGGCAGATCGCCATTCGTTTGCGCACGGGCAAACGCCGACGACTGACCGCACAGCAATAACACAAAGAAAATGATTGAGATAAAAACAAGATGCGATGAACGTTTATAGAGCTGCAACATAGTCATGGGAGTGAAGGTTTCTGAACCGGAAGAATGACCGGAAATAGTCAAGCCGCAAGAATATCACGGCGGTGACGGACAGAATAGCGGAACGGAAAATGTCCAGGATAATTCCTGGAATGATATCAGGGGCTTTCGAGGACAGGCGCCGCCCTCAGCGTCGGGCAAAGCAGATACATTTCCAACAAGATGGCGACGTAATCTCGCGCTTCTTTTTTCAGATCAAAGGATTGCGGCGCAAAGAGCCAGTTTTCCATGATGCCGGAAATATAGCCGCGCATTAATATTGCCGCACGACGCGTCATCAGGTTTCCCGGGAGCATTTTTGCTTTAATACAATGTGTTAGCGTTTGTTCAATGCGATCATAGCTTTCCACGCAGATGCTTCGCTGCGCCTGTTGCACTACCGCCATTTCACCCACGAATTCGCATTTGTGGAATATAATTTCCATCAATAAACGTCGGCGCTCTTCCGTCACGGTTGCTTCAAGAAGATGGACTAAAATTTCTCTTAATACTGATAGTGGATCGTCGGGGAATTTTGCCTGATACTCAATCTCAAGCTCACCAATATTGGATTCTGATAGCTCCCAGATTTCACTGAATAAATCCGACTTGTTTTTGAAGTGCCAATAGATTGCACCGCGTGTAACGCCAGCGGCTTTTGCAATCTCCGCGAGCGAAGTGGATGATACCCCTTGTCGCGAGAACAAACGCAGAGCTACATCCAGGATGTGTTGCCGAGTTTCCTGTGCTTGTTGTTTGGTTTTTCGTGCCATATGTCGGTGAATTTACAGGCGTTAGATTTACATACATTTGTGGATGTATGTACCATAGCACGACGATAATATAAACGCAGCAATGGGTTTGTGGACTTTTGACCATTGATCAATTTGAAATCGGACACTCGAGGTTTACATATGAACAAAAACAGAGGGTTTACGCCTCTGGCGGTCGTTCTGATGCTCTCAGGCAGCTTAGCGCTAACAGGATGTGACGACAAACAGGCCCAACAAGGTGGTCAGCAGATGCCAGAAGTTGGGGTTGTGACGCTCAAAACTGAACCTCTACAGATCACTACTGAACTCCCGGGTCGCACCAATGCATACCGTATTGCGGAAGTTCGTCCTCAGGTAAGCGGAATTATCCTGAAACGTAACTTTACGGAAGGCGGCGACATTGAAGCGGGTGTGTCTCTCTATCAGATTGATCCTGCGACTTACCAGGCGGCTTACGAAAGCGCCAAAGGCGATCTCGCTAAAGCGCAGGCGGCTGCAAATATCGCTCAGTTAACGGTTAAACGTTATCAGAAACTGTTGGGTACGAAATACATCAGCCAACAAGACTACGATAGCGCGCTGGCAGATGCGCAACAGGCGAATGCGTCTGTTGTGGCGGCAAAAGCGGCCGTTGAAACCGCACGCATTAATCTGGCGTATACCAAAGTGACCTCCCCGATTAGCGGCCGTATCGGTAAATCATCCGTAACGGAAGGCGCGCTGGTACAAAACGGCCAGGCTACCGCCCTCGCGACAGTACAGCAACTCGACCCGATCTATGTGGATGTAACGCAGTCAAGCAACGACTTCCTGCGCCTGAAACAGGAGCTGGCGAGCGGCAAACTGAAGCAAGAGAACGGCAAAGCGAAAGTCGAGCTGGTCACCAGCGACGGCATTACCTATCCGCAATCCGGTACGCTTGAGTTTTCTGACGTCACCGTCGACCAAACCACCGGTTCTATTACGTTACGCGCAATCTTCCCTAACCCGGACCATACCTTACTGCCTGGTATGTTTGTTCGCGCACGTCTGGAAGAAGGCACCAATCCTGATGCATTGCTGGTTCCCCAGCAGGGCGTTACCCGTACGCCACGCGGTGATGCCAGTGCGTTGGTTGTCGGCGCCGATGACAAAGTGGAAACCCGTCAGATCGTCGCAAACCAGGCGATTGGCGATAAGTGGTTAGTCACTGATGGACTCAAATCGGGCGATCGCGTGATTGTTACCGGGCTGCAAAAAGTGCGTCCTGGCGCGCAGGTTAAAGCGCAGGAAGTCACCGCTGATAATGAACAGCAAGCCGCAAGCGCTAACCCGTCTGAACAGTCTAAGTCTTAACTTAAACAGGAGCCGTTAAGACATGCCTAATTTCTTTATCGATCGCCCTATATTTGCGTGGGTGATCGCCATTATCATCATGTTGGCAGGGGGCCTCGCGATCCTCAAACTGCCGGTAGCGCAATATCCAACGATTGCGCCGCCCGCAGTGACGATCTCCGCGACTTACCCTGGCGCTGATGCGAAAACCGTGCAGGACACGGTGACGCAGGTTATCGAACAGAACATGAACGGTATCGATAACCTGATGTACATGTCCTCAAACAGTGACTCCACGGGTACCGTGCAGATCACCCTGACCTTCGAATCCGGTACGGATGCAGATATCGCGCAGGTTCAGGTGCAGAACAAACTGCAACTGGCCATGCCGCTGCTTCCCCAGGAGGTTCAACAGCAGGGTGTGAGCGTTGAGAAATCATCCAGCAGCTTCCTGATGGTTGTGGGCGTCATTAACACCGACGGCACCATGACCCAGGAGGATATTTCTGACTACGTTGCGGCGAACATGAAAGACGCCATCAGCCGTACGTCAGGTGTGGGTGACGTGCAGCTGTTTGGTTCGCAGTACGCGATGCGTATCTGGATGGACCCAACGAAGCTGAACAACTTCCAGCTCACGCCAGTGGATGTGATTAACGCGATCAAAGCGCAGAACGCCCAGGTTGCGGCCGGTCAGCTTGGCGGTACGCCGCCGGTGAAAGGCCAGCAACTGAACGCCTCCATCATCGCACAAACGCGTCTGACCTCTACGGAAGAGTTCGGTAAAATTCTGCTGAAAGTGAACCAGGACGGCTCCCAGGTTCGCCTGCGCGATGTAGCAAGAATTGAACTGGGCGGTGAGAACTACGACATCATTGCGAAGTTCAACGGACAGCCTGCGTCTGGTCTGGGGATCAAGCTGGCGACCGGTGCGAACGCGCTGGATACCGCAAACGCCATCCGTGCAGAACTGAAGAAGATGGAACCGTTCTTCCCGTCAGGGATGAAGATCGTTTACCCGTATGACACCACCCCATTCGTGACGATCTCCATTCACGAAGTGGTGAAAACGCTGGTAGAAGCCATCATCCTCGTGTTCCTGGTCATGTACCTGTTCCTGCAAAACTTCCGCGCGACGTTGATTCCGACAATCGCGGTGCCGGTGGTGCTGTTGGGGACATTCGCCGTGCTTTCGGCGTTCGGTTTCTCGATAAACACGCTAACAATGTTCGGGATGGTGCTCGCCATCGGCCTGTTGGTGGATGACGCCATCGTGGTGGTAGAGAACGTTGAGCGTGTAATGTCCGAAGAAGGATTGCCGCCGAAAGAAGCCACGCGAAAATCAATGGGCCAGATTCAGGGCGCGCTGGTGGGTATCGCGATGGTGCTGTCAGCGGTATTTATCCCGATGGCCTTCTTCGGCGGGTCTACAGGGGCTATTTATCGTCAGTTCTCCATCACCATTGTGTCCGCAATGGCGCTGTCAGTGCTGGTGGCATTGATCCTGACGCCAGCCCTGTGCGCCACCATGCTTAAGCCGGTTGCCAAAGGCAGCCACGGGTCAACCAAAGGTTTCTTTGGCTGGTTCAACAACATGTTCGAGAAGAGTACGCACCACTACACCGACAGCGTAGGCAACATCCTGCGCAGCACTGGTCGTTATCTGCTGCTCTATCTGATCATCGTTGTCGGCATGGCTTACCTGTTCGTTCGTCTGCCAAGCTCCTTCTTGCCGGACGAGGACCAGGGGGTCTTCCTGAGCATGGCGCAGCTGCCAGCGGGCGCAACCCAGGAGCGTACGCAGAAAGTTCTCGATGAGATGACCGACTATTATCTCACCAAAGAGAAAGATAACGTTGAATCCGTCTTTGCGGTTAACGGCTTTGGTTTTGCTGGTCGTGGTCAGAACACCGGTATCGCGTTCGTCTCGTTGAAAGACTGGGCCGACCGTCCGGGGGATGAAAATAAAGTCGATGCGATCACCGGTCGCGCGATGGGCGCATTCTCCCAGATTAAAGATGCGATGGTGTTCGCCTTTAACCTGCCAGCGATTGTCGAACTGGGTACGGCAACGGGCTTCGACTTCCAGTTGATTGACCAGGGCGGCCTCGGTCATGAAAAACTGACGCAGGCGCGTAACCAGCTATTTGGCGAAGTTGCAAAACACCCGGATCTGCTGGTCGGCGTTCGTCCGAACGGTCTGGAAGATACGCCGCAGTTCAAGGTCGATATCGATCAGGAAAAAGCGCAGGCGCTGGGTGTTTCCATTAGCGATATTAACACGACGCTGGGCGCAGCATGGGGCGGCAGCTATGTGAACGACTTCATCGACCGTGGTCGTGTGAAGAAAGTTTACGTCATGTCTGAAGCGAAATACCGTATGTTGCCGGAAGATATCGGAAACTGGTATGTGCGCGGTAGCGATGGTCAGATGGTGCCGTTCTCGGCCTTCTCCTCCTCGCGCTGGGAATACGGTTCACCGCGTCTGGAACGCTATAACGGTCTGCCTTCAATGGAAATCCTCGGCCAGGCGGCACCAGGTAAGAGTACCGGTGAAGCAATGGCGATGATGGAAGAGCTGGCAAGCAAACTGCCATCCGGCATCGGCTACGACTGGACCGGGATGTCTTATCAGGAACGACTGTCCGGCAACCAGGCGCCTGCCCTGTACGCCATTTCACTGATCGTGGTCTTCCTGTGTCTGGCGGCGCTGTATGAGAGCTGGTCTATTCCGTTCTCCGTTATGCTGGTGGTGCCGCTCGGGGTTATCGGCGCGCTGTTGGCGGCAACCTTCCGTGGCCTGACCAATGACGTTTACTTCCAGGTGGGCCTGCTCACAACCATTGGGTTGTCGGCGAAGAACGCGATACTTATCGTCGAATTCGCCAAAGACTTAATGGATAAAGAAGGCAAAGGTCTGATAGAAGCAACGCTGGAAGCGGTACGTATGCGTTTACGCCCGATCCTGATGACGTCTCTGGCGTTTATCCTCGGTGTTATGCCGCTGGTTATCAGCTCTGGCGCAGGTTCCGGCGCGCAGAACGCTGTGGGCACCGGCGTAATGGGCGGGATGGTCACCGCAACGGTTCTGGCTATCTTCTTCGTTCCGGTCTTCTTTGTGGTGGTACGCCGCCGCTTTAGCCGCAAGAGCGAAGACATTGAGCACAGCCATTCGGTAGAGCATCATTGATTCATCTCCTGTGAAAAGGCCGCGCAAGCGGCCTTTTTTCTGGATAAAAATCATAAAAAGCGCTTATTGTTAGTTTGTTTATTCACCGTAGAATAAATAAGACATATAATCCCCAGCGTGCTAAAGGCTATTCTTAGAGAGTCTGGTCATTTCTTATTTTTTCCGTTAATTAAGAAATCATTAAGATTATTCCTGGTATATCGTGAGTGTAACAGCCTTCTTAACAATCGTCGTTAGCACAAATGACGATAACTCAATGATTGCAAAAACAATAAAAAGATCGCCTCATTTCAGGCATCGTCTTTTACGGTTAAAATGTAAAATTGCGTTGGGGCAACATACTTTTACCTAATTGTAATTTTTCGTAATAGGACGATGAAATCTTTTTTAGAGTGGATTATAGTTAAAACATCAGGAGAAGAGCGCAAGTTCCAGGTCAGTTAGTTGTATCCATCCCGAAAGGTGTTCGGTTAGTTCAAGCCACTAAGAAGGGGATGCGTTATGGATGAGTACTCACCCAAAAGACATGATATCGCACAGCTTAAATTTCTCTGTGAAACCCTGTATCATGACTGTCTTGCAAACCTTGAAGAAAGCAACCACGGTTGGGTTAATGACCCTACTTCGGCAATCAATCTTCAGCTCAATGAACTGATAGAGCATATTGCAACCTTCGCACTTAATTATAAAATTAAGTATAATGAGGACAATAAGCTGATTGCACAGATAGATGAATATCTGGATGACACCTTTATGTTGTTCAGCAGTTACGGCATTAATGCGCAGGATCTGCAAAAATGGCGAAAATCAGGAAACCGCCTGTTTCGCTGCTTCGTCAATGCCACCAGGGCGAATCCTGTTAGCTTGTCATGTTAAAAATTATTACAATCATAGGTAAGATTTATGTCCGATAAACCATTAACGAAAACAGATTATTTGATGCGTTTACGACGCTGCCAGACAATAGACACGCTGGAACGTGTAATAGAGAAAAATAAATATGAATTGTCTGACAATGAATTGGCTGTATTTTACTCAGCAGCAGATCACCGTCTTGCAGAATTGACGATGAATAAGCTCTACGACAAGATTCCCACCTCCGTGTGGAAATTCATTCGCTAATTTTTGCATAACGCTATGGAGAATACGTTCGTTCTGCCTGACCGAGGGCTTCCCTGTATTTACCGTTAATTCCTATTTTACGTCTCGTGATTTAGATCACATCAAGGTAACGGGAACGTTCCCTTAAAAGGCGTTGCGCTTTACTGTACTGCGGCAGTTAATCCACAAACAGAAGAGTGCATAATGAGCGAAGAAAAGCAGAAGATGATTGCCGGTGAGTTATATTGCCCGGCCGATGAGACATTGCGCAACGACCGCCTGCGGGCGCGCCAGTTGCTTCATCGATACAACCACTCCGCACCGGACGAGAAGAATGCGCGACAGGCTATTCTGAGCGACCTGCTAGGCCAGAGCGACGGTGCGTATATTGAGCCCTCCTTCCGCTGTGATTACGGTTACAATATTTACCTCGGCAAAGCATTTTACGCTAACTTCGACTGTGTGATGCTGGATGTCTGCCCAATTCATATCGGCGACAATTGTATGCTCGCGCCTGGCGTGCATATCTATACGGCGACGCACCCGCTGGATGCCACAGAACGCAACAGCGGTAGGGAACTGGGTAAACCTGTAACCATCGGGAATAATGTCTGGATCGGCGGTCGCGCCGTGATTAACCCTGGCGTCACCATTGGCGATAACGCCGTTATCGCATCAGGCGCCGTCGTGACCAAAAGCGTTCCGGCCAACGTTGTGGTCGGTGGAAATCCCGCGCGAATCATTAAAACGCTGTAAAGCGAATTGTAACTGTTATGATAAATTGTGGTTAATCTGTTACTTTTTTCATGAAGTTCGCCCTTCTAAAATGGGCTGTTCACTGAATGTTACAGAAATCACAAAGGCAAATGATGACAGAAATACAGCGCCTGCTGACGGAAACGATTGACGATCTCAATGCTCGCGAGAAACGCGACAACAGACCGCGTTTCAGTATTAGTTTTATTCGCAAACATCCGGGGCTGTTTATTGGCATGTATATCGCCTGGTTTGCCACGCTGGCCGTCATGCTGCAATCAGACACGCTGGTGGATTCAGTGTGGCTGCTGGTCGTATTATTCGTCCTGTTGAATGGTTTTTTCTTTTTTGATGTCGCCCCGCGTTATCGCTACGAGGATATCGATGTGCTGGATTTCAGGGTTTGCTATAACGGAGAATGGTATAACACGCGCTTCGTTCCCCCTGCGCTGATCCACGCTATTCTTCAGTCACCGCATGTTGGCAGCGACCAGAAAGCACAATTACAGAAGATGATAACGCGTAAAGGCGAACTCTCTTTCTACGATGTTTTCACGCTCACTCGCACAGAAACAAGCCACTAGTTTTCTCACTGTTGCAGATGTAAAAAGTGCGTACCGTCCCTGGCACGCACTGTAGTCCCTGCAATGTTGGCAAATCATTAACGTCTTTTTTTACGACCCTGCACCGCTTTAAAACGTGGATTGGATTTGCAGATCACATATAAACGCCCTTTGCGTTTAACTATCTGGCAGTCCGGGTGCCGCTGCTTTGCGCTACGCAATGAATTCAGTACCTGCATCTTATCCTCGCTTAGCGCCAATAAAATTTCCGAAACGTTTCTGGAAACGTGCTGCGCTGCCTTCGTTATCAAAGGTTTTTTGTTTTCCGGTGTAATAAGGGTGTGATTTAGAAGACACCTCAATGGTGACATACGGATAGGTCACGCCCTCAAGCTCAATCTCACGCTCGGTTTTGATCGTTGACCCCACCTTAAAGTATTCATTCGCACTGGTATCGTGGAACACCACGGTGCGATAGGCAGGATGGATATTCGGTTTCATGACAGCCTCAATATTATGTTATAACGTAACAATAAAATACGCCGCAAATTGCCGCTTTTCAACCCTCATGATGATGTGGTTATCCTTCAACATTGTACGTTTTAAGTCGAAACAAGCCCTTATTGAGCCAGAAAGAGCAAAAGCAGTTAGAATAACGTGATTAAACGAAGGGCTTTTTTACGTTCAGATATACTCGCCATATGCTGCATCAATAAGGATATCACCGTGACAACACGACATTTGGTCAGCCTGGTCACAGGGGTGCTCATTCTGTCTGTCCTTGCCCCTGTGGGATTAAGCCTCTGGCTCGCTCATCGCCAGGTTGAAAAGAAATTTATTGAGGAACTTAACGTCTATTCATCACGCGTAGCCTTACGCGCTGACAAAGTTGCCTCCCAGAGCAAACTGGCGTTAGGCCAGCTAAACGCCTTTCGCGGTACGCCTTGTAGTAATGCGCATTTACTGACAATGCGCCGAATATCTTACAGTCTGCGCTACATTCAGGAAGTGCTATACCTCGACCAAAATATGCCTGTTTGCTCATCGCTGGAGCAAAAAAGCGCCCCCTTCGTTTTCCCCAAACCGGAAAAGATCACCCAGGACGGCTACCGAATATGGCTTACCTCGCAAAATGATTTAGGGCTCAAGCGCTTTATGGTCGCAGTGGGTAAAGGACACTATGTGGTCATGATGGACCCCGCCTCCTTCATTGATGTGATCCCATTTAGTTCATGGCATATTGATGCCGCTATTATTGGCGAAGCAAATAACATCGTGGCCGCCAGTAGCAATCGGCTCGATCCCGACATTATTCGACAATTGCAGCAGTCGCCCGGTCAATACCGGGAAGATCGCAACAGTGTCTACACGATTCAGCGCTCTCCTGAAATGAACATCGCCATCGTGACCTGGGCCTCCACGCTGCCGCTACAAAAGAACTGGTATCGCCAGGCTTTTACCTGGCTGCCGCTGGGGATGATGGCGAGCCTGCTGGCAGCGGCGTTTATTCTGCGCATTCTTCGCCGCTTACAATCACCACGCCACCGTTTACTGGACGCCATCCATAACCGTGATATTAAGGTGCATTATCAGCCGATTATTTCGCTGAGTAGCGGGAAGATAGCAGGCGCGGAAGCGCTGGCTCGCTGGCCGCAAACCGACGGCAGCTACCTTTCGCCGGAAATGTTTATTCCCCTCGCAGAACAAACGGGGCTTTCCGAACCGCTCACCCACCTGATTTTAGAGACCGTTTTTGAGGAGATGGGAACATGGCTGCGACAACACCCTGAGCAGCACATTTCTATCAATATTGAGGCAACGACCCTTGCGTCAGAGAAACTTCCGGTACATCTCAGCCAGTTGCTTAACCGGAGTCAGATTTCACCGTCGCAAATCGCGCTGGAGCTGACCGAGCGTGAGTTTGCCGATCCCAAAACCAGCGCGCCAGTCATTGCCAGATACCGCAAAGCCGGTCACGCGATTTATCTTGATGACTTTGGCACCGGCTATTCCAGTCTTTGCTACTTACAGAATCTGGACGTGGATATTCTGAAAATCGACAAGTCCTTTGTTGATGCGCTGGCCTACAAAAATGTGACGCCGCATATTATTGAAATGGCGAAAACGCTGAAGCTGAAAATGGTGGCGGAAGGTATTGAAACGACGCATCAGGAGGACTGGTTACGCCAGCACGGCGTGCAGTATGGTCAGGGATGGCTTTACAGCAAAGCGCTGCCCGCCGCAGAATTTATTTTGTGGGCGGAAAAACGGATTTAGAATGGGGACGGCTGGCGGCACGCCGCACAGCCTGTCGCTTCAGTCATCCAGAATGGGAGAGAATCCGCCGTAAATCATGCGCTTGCCATCAAAAGGCATGGCATCGCCAAACTCCTTCATTCGTGGGTCTGACATCATTTTCTGATTCGCCGCGTCGCGAACCTCTTTCGAAGGGTATTCAATCCAGCTAAACACCACCTCTTCGTGATCTTCCGCTTTTACCGCCATGCGAAAGTCGGTCAATTTGCCGTCCGGCACATCATCAGCCCAACACTCAACGACGCGTAACGCCCCAAACTCTTTAAAGAGAGGAGCCGCTTTTGCCGCCATTTCCCGATACGCCTCCTTGTTTTCAGCAGGTACGGCAACCACAAAACCATCAACATACTTCATGAGAAAAACCTCCGAAGCGTACTGCGCGGCAAGCCAATTCTGGCCGCGTCAGTCGTTGTTAAGTCTAGTCGCCATCGCGTTACTCTGCTGTGGGCGAATGACGAGCCCGAATGCGGGCCCGGGGCTGATAGCGAAACCACGGCAAGCAGATCTGAATCAGCGGCCCGATAGCCAGCGCATACAATACCGTACCGACGCCCAGCGTCCCCCCCAGCAACCAGCCGCTCAGCAATACCGAAACTTCAATCGCCGTACGGATGGCGCGTATCGACCAACCGGTGCGCGCGTGAATCCCGGTCATCAGGCCATCTCGCGGGCCTGCGCCGAAACCGGCCCCAATATACATGCTGGTCGCCAGCGCGTTGACCACTACAGCGGAGATCAACAGAACACTGCGGACAAGCAACGACTCAAAAGCGGGCAGTACGGCCAGCACAACATCCGCCGCCAGCCCAATAACGATCACGTTGCTGATGGTGCCAAGGCCCGGGCGTTGGCGCAGCGGTATCCACAGTAATAACACCAGCACGCCAACGGCGATAATCACCATGCCAATGTTCATTGACAGCAAATTCGCCACGCCAAGGTGGAAAACGTTCCACGGATCGGCCCCTAAGTCCGCACGCACAAACATTGCGGTCGATACGCCATAAAGAGCCAGACCGGTATACAGTTGAATCAGACGACGCAGCATTCTTCCATTCTCCCCGTTCAGATACCTTTCATCTTCACCGCAATTGGCACTATGATTAATGTCCAGTTTTAAAAAAGTGGACTGCTATGTCATCACGCCGCTATGGAAGCCAGTCTCTTCAGCGCCTGCTTGGGCACTGGCAGGAGACTCCCTCACGTACTCCTGTCTGGCGTCAGCTGGCGGAGGCCCTGCGTCTGCTGATTCTTGATGGCCGACTGGCGCTCGATAGCCGACTGCCCGGCGAACGCGAACTGGCCGCCGTATTGAAGATCAGCCGAACAACCGTCGCCAGCGCAATGGCGCAACTTCGGGAAGAAGGCTATCTGGAAAGCCGTCAGGGTAGCGGCTCGCGGGTGATCTTACCGGATGCCATCCACCCTGTGCCCACGCGCGGCGGAGCCAATATGGCATTGGATCTCTCTACCGCCGCGCTCAGCGCAGGCCCTGAAATTCACCAGGCTTACCAGCAGGCGCTTTGCGTAATGCCGCAGCATCTGCTGAGTTCCGGGTATCTGCCGCAAGGTATGCTCTCTTTACGTGAATCTATCGCCCGGCACTATTGCGAGCGCGGCTTGCCAACCCGCCCTGATGAAATCATGGTGGTCAATGGCGCCGTGAGCGGGCTGGCGCTGCTCCTGCGACTCCTGACGGGCCCGGGCGATCGCGTGGTGGTGGATCACCCAACCTACCCGCTCGCAATCGCCGCGATTCAGGGAGCCTCCTGTCGCCCCGTTGGCGTCTCATTGCCCGAACAGGGTTGGGACACCGCCGGTCTGATGGCGACCATTGCGCAGACCGCGCCGAGAATGGCTTATCTGATGCCGGATTTCCATAATCCCACCGGGCGCTGTATGGATGCCACCACGCGGCAAGCGGTCGCGGATATTGCCGCCAGAACGCATACCACGCTGGTTGTGGACGAGACGATGGTTAATTTGTGGTACGACGCCCCGCCGCCGCCGCCACTCGCGCATTACAACGCCGACGCGCCGATTATTATGCTGGGATCGGCAGGAAAAAGTTTCTGGGGCGGGTTGCGTCTGGGGTGGGTTCGCGCCTCATCACGGACAATCGCCGCGCTGGTACAAACCCGGGATACGTTTGATTTAGGATCGCCGGTACTGGAGCAGTTAGCGACCGGCTGGCTGCTTGATAATGCCGCCAGCTTTCTTCCTGACAGACGGCAGTTGCTGTCCCAACGACGCGACCTGTGTTGTGAACTGATGCACGCGCATTTTCCTGAATGGCGCTTCAGGCAGCCACAGGGCGGGCTCTCTTTTTGGGTGGAGTTACCCGACACGCTGGCCACGCTCTTTGCAACGCGCACCGAAAGCGAAGGGATTCAACTGGGCACCGGTACGCGTTTTGGTCTCGCGGGTGCGTTTGATCGTTTCTTACGTATGCCGTTCACCCTGCCGGATGAAACACTGCGATCGGCTTTTCAGACATTACAGCCGATATGGGACAACCTGCGCTCACAAAACAGCGCAGGGAAAATACGCAAAATTATCTAATATGGCCTGCCATCGTCGTTTTATTGCTGGCGTGGGACGGGGAAACCTTTCAGGGAAATAATGAAGTTCTCGCCGTCTTTCTTTATTTTTGCCCCGGCATCGCACCAGTCGGAGGCAATACGAAAGAATTCATCACTACCAACATTCCAGTTAAGACGAACATGCTTCACATAGCCGGAACGCAGTAATTCGCAGGCTTCGCCATAATTACTGGCGATTGAGAGTTGTTGTTTCATTTTTTCTTCTTGAGTAATCTGCGTAATGCTTTGATTTCTTTAGGAGTAAGCGGCTCATCTACGGATTCTTCCGTATGCTGACTGTCGATATCACTCGCCGAGACTCCCGCCTCTTCTGCGGCCTCAAATGCAATCAGCAGCAGTTTTTCTGTGGTGATACTTAAGTTCTCATTATTTGCTTCGGCATAATGGCGAAGCTTCTCTTTTAACGTCTCATCGATTTTGACATTTAGTACAGCAGTAGCCATCGTAAAGAGTCCTTGTAAACAGGCAAAACACGTCGTGTGCGACACAGCTATCGTCACCGCGTGAATATCAGGGCACAAACTGATTAATAACGTCCCGATAACACTCTGCCAGCATTTGATGACAAAATAATGACGTTAATATGACAAGAGGAGGAAAATGAAGAGGTTGCCGGACGGCAGAATTGGTGGGGCCCTGCCAGCCAACTATAAACCTTATTTTTCAATGCAATGGAGGCAAGTGGAACACATTATTTGTACCACCTGAAATGAGAATGAGCAAGCAGGTTTACCGCCAGCAACTTCTCCTTCCATTCATTGCGCAACAGTCCATCTCTGTCACGCAATACCATCACCCGCCTGTGCTGCTCTGACCGCTTAACGCTGATAACGTGAGGATTGCATAAAGCTCGCCTGACTTGCTTTAGCCATGAAATCGACATAATCCGCAAGTCTGCTCGAATCGCTGGCAATAGTGAATGGTACGGATGCTTCAAGATTCAAATTGAATGTAGGATTCACCGTGTATACTGGCGCATTACCCCCAACCCCCAACCAATCCATGATCGCAGGATCAACGCTTCGAGTATCAAACCCCGTCTTATCCTGAATCCAATCAGCCGTAGCATTAGCAGAACCGTCCACAGCACCATCATAGAGAGCCTGGGTCGCTGGCTTATCTTTGTCAGCAAACCAATCAGGGAAACGAGAGACAATGCAGATCAAGCAATCCCAGGAGTGCAAATACACCAGGTCTTTCGAGGAAGATTAGCCCCCTTAACTGGTTGTTACGAAATGTAGTTTTACTTAAGTCTAATACTTGTTGTGCATGTAGTTATTGCTTGTAAAATGACCTCCGTGGTTATTTCCACATCTAAAATAGTGAGTTGCGCGGTATAACATCTACGGAGCACCACTTTAAACAGTGAATTTCGCTTTCCCTACAAAAGCTAAACAGCCCTACCTCTGCAACGGTCACAAACGAGGAAAACCTAAAAAAATCAACTGTCATATAAGGATGTATTATGCCTGAAGCGGCAAGGAAAGGAGACATAGCAAAGGGCCACGGGTGTTTTCCTGATACCCCGATTATCGAAGGCAGTCCGAATGTTTTTATCAACGGTCAGCCTGCCGCCCGAGTTGGCGATGCGGCTGCACCACATACTTGCACCTGCGGAAATGGTTGTGGAACCCACTCCCGCTCCATAGCCGAAGGATCTGCCACTGTATTCATCAATGGCAAGCCAGCGGTCAGTGTGGGGTGCGGCATTAGCTGTGGTGGGGTGGTTATCTCCGGCAGCGGTAATGTCACCATCGGGAATGCGACATTTAAGTCCCCGGTACATGAGTGCGGCAAGCAAGCGGCACTGCAACGTTCACCGTTACTGGGCCTATCCCCGATGCTCAGTGGTGATATACCTGAGCCAGAACAACACGCACAGGCAGCTAAAAAGAAACGTACTGGCGTTGATGCTGGTTTCTGCGTAGTTCCTGAACAATCGACAACCGAATCTTTCGGAAGCATCCTGTTTGCTGGCGGTCAGCCGGAAGGAACACGCGAACTTTACCGCTCATTGAATGGTGCAGGTAAGGAATGCAAGGCAGGTTCTATTCTGCTGCTGGTTGATCCTGATAAGCAGGACGACGAACAGATCGCCCACATGAAAGCCGCGAAAGCGCGAGTCGATGCGGCGTTAGAACCGCTGACAATCCAGGAAGCTAACTTCCTGCATAAACATTACGCTACCATAGCCAACTTCTCTAATATTGCCGATAAAGGTATTGGCCTTGCAGCCGATCCGGTTGGGAAGTATTTTGAGAATATTGAAAAGATTCTCAAAGAGATCCAAGAAACTTACAAAAATACGTACATGACACGAGGTGCATTAATTGGTGAACAGTTTTATGTGAGGCGTACTCAGTTATTCAAAGAGCTTGAACGTGTGCTAAAAGTTGGCTTCCTAAATAAGTTCATGAATTTTGGTAAGTATACGAAAATAAAAAATGTGCTTGGTTTATCTACCAGTTCAATCACTCATAAATGGAATGAGACAGGGATCAGTGATATTGAAGGTTACGCAACGCATATCGAGCGAGCAGCTAAATATACCAAGGCGATGAGTTATACTGGTTACGTTGGAATAGCGTTTAGTGCGGTTCACTCAATCAATGAGATAAATGAGGCTTGCTCAACTGGTCGTGAAGCTGAATGTACTAAGAAAAAATATACTGAGATCGGTAGTTTCACTGGAGGTCTTGCTGGAGGATATGCAGGAGGCGCAATAGGTATGGGGTTATGTACTCTCATCTTAGGTGGCGCAACAGTAGAAGTTGGTGGGGCTGGTGCATTAGCTTGTGGCGTAATACTGGGTACAGGTGGAGGCTATTGGTTAGGTCAAGAAGGAGCTGATTTAGGCCAAAGTTTCGGCGATTCTATATATGAATCCGTAGGTAAATAACATGCATACTCTTTTTATGTTATTAACGCCAGTAGGAATACTGGTTATTTTTATGTCATTCATGTATTCGACATTGAAAAATAATCAGCATAAAATATTATGCACAGATTTCTATAAAGAATACGGATATTATCCTGATGACATTTCCGCATATGAAAGAGGTGGTTTATTATTAACATTTCAGAAAGATATTCATTTTTTATTAGCTTTGTTATTCAAAGAGAATAGTTTTTTTGTTCGAAACATAAACAAAGATTTGTATAAGTTCATTCGTGAACAGCCAAAACAAAAAACATCCTGGATAAAAATCAAGTTTTTTCTCCTGATCTCTGGTGTTCTTATTTTAATAACAGACTATGCCATTTTTTCCCTGTTTATAAAAAACGCACATTGATCTTTATTAGCCAGCGTTAATGCTGGCTCCCACTTGATACAGGGCTCAAAGAGTTTCTATCACTTCAACCAACCGCGAGGCATCAACGCCCTTCCCGTATCGGTTGTACGTGATCGTGGCATTCGAGTATCCGAGCACCTGGGACGCAAACTGCTCTGAGAATCCCGGCTGTTTAAATGTGGTGGCTGCATAGTGTCGCAACGAATGGTATTCAGGTAAACCATGCTTGCCCCGGAACCGTGTGAACCAGCGGCTGAAGTAGTGACCATAACTGCCAAGGTGCAAGGTTAGCTCAGGGAATAAATGCCCTTTTCTGTCTTCGATGAAATCAAGCAGACCAAGCGTCAGCAGTTTCGAACGGATCGGAACGAACCGCCGCGAACTGTCCGTTTTAAGCGTCTGATTAGGGTTCAAGTTATCAACACGAAAGCACCAGATTCCGTCTACCTTCATCACGTCATTGTGGTAAAGCTGGCAGATTTCATTCTGCCTCATGCCAAAATAGCGACCGATTAAAATGATCCAGCGTTTCCAGTCCCTCACACTATGTAAAGCAATGTGCAATCGTTTCAGATCGTCGAGTGTATACGCAAGAAGGCGATCCATTGGTGATGTGGTTTCCTTCACTCCCATTCCTTCAAATGGGTTTCGAATATCTTCATCAGTACGAGTAGCAAGCCATTTGAAAAATGCTGAGTTCTTCTTGATGTAACGATTCCTGGTAGATGCAGATCCTTCAAGACCATCAACAAACGCCGCCGCGCTTCTCTTGCTGAAAGGCTCCGTTGTGGAATTCAAATATGCACTCACGCACCTGTTGATCGTCAGTATTTCACGCACACCAACAGATCCCGCTTTGCTTTTCGTATACTTATCAAGTTCACTCTTCAAGCTCTTGAAAGGCTTTTTCTGTTGTGGTTGTTGGAAGGAAGCAGACGGGGTTGCAGTGTGTGCCGGGATGGACTGCGGAACACAGTGGAAAGGCTGCGAGGTGAAATATTTCTCCACACGGAGCAAGGCTTCACGCCTGGAACGTGTACGAAGAGAAATACGAATTTCACGGCGTTTCCGAGGTGTCAGGTAGACCCTGCGGTAGTACCAGCTCCCGTGACGGGAAAGCATAAGATGCGACATTGATTAGCGTCCTAAGTGATACATAAAAGTTGTATCACCGCCGTTTCAATGCACGAAAAAAGAGGGTTACATGATGGATATCATGCACTTAGCAGAATTGGGTGGGGGCCCTGCCAGCTACATCCCGGCACACACGTCATCTGCTCTGGCTGCTTCCTTCCGGACCTGACCTGGTAAACAGAGTAGCGTTGCGGGAGAACCAACAGAGCCCCCATTGAGAGCGTTGTTAACCAACGCGCAGGCGCATTATCACTGCTGGCCCCTGTAAATGCAACCCATCCAACATCGGATGCTGTTTTCTTGCGCAATGAGGCTTCACTCCCCGGCGGTTCACGATTATGCTGGAAGATTATCGCAGGAATGAATGATGGACAGACAAGACACTTTCCCCCAACGCGTCTGGCAAATCGTGGCCTCAATCCCCGAAGGGTTTGTCACGACTTATGGCGACGTCGCCCGCCTCGCCGGTTCACCTCGTGCCGCGCGTCAGGTCGGCGGCGTATTAAAACGATTGCCGGAAGGCAGCACCCTCCCCTGGCATCGGGTCGTGAATCGTCATGGCGCCATCTCCCTGACCGGGCCAGACCTGCAACGCCAACGTCAGGCGTTACTGTCAGAAGGCGTGGTGGTCTCGGGGAGTGGGCAAATCGATATGCAACGATATCGCTGGATTTATTAACCCTCTCCAGCCGGAGAGGGTTGTCCTGTGAGAGCTTAGTACTGTGTCGGCGCCGGTACGGCGGAAGACGGGTTCACCTGCGTCGGTGACGTTGACGGTACGGTTGTCGCTGCGCCGCCGCTGGCCTGAACAGGCACTGCCGTTTGCTGAACCGGCACCAGCGTCAGATCCGCTTTCGTGCCGCCCTGATTAATGACCGGCTGTACGGTATCGGTAATAAAGACCAGTTTGTCATTAATCGTCACGGCGGCGCTCAACAGAATCCGCGCATTTGGCTGGATGTCAGCCGGGTTAAACGGCAGTACAAAGCTAAATGGCGACTGTTTCCCCTCGGTGCGCACCGCTTTCTGCGACAGCACTTTCGACGGCGCATCCGCCAGTGAGGCATCAGACAGCGTCACGGTCAGTACGGCATCCGGTGGCAGGGCCACTTTCTGACGGATCCAGACAGTACCGGAGACATTAGGTTGCTGAATAGTTGACTGTGTAGCCACGCCAGAAGTATTTGGGTCAGGCGCAGGCGTCTGGATATCTGCGCTTCTGTCTGCGCAGGCTGCCAGAGCAACCGCAACCGCTAAACCACTTACCATGTGCACGAGTTTCATTAAATTCTCCTTATCATCAATGCATCAGCGGGAGGTGCTTTACCCGCCGGAAGAGTGGTTAACAAAGACATAACGTGACTAAGTGTGGCATATCTCACTTATTTTTGCCTGGAATTAGTCCGTAATTCAGACTATTGCACCCATCGGACCACTTTCAAAATTGCGTTATACTCTGCCTACCTCGCTTCGGCGCCGTTGTTACCTGGAGAGCACGTATGAGTCAGGCACTGAATAATTTGCTGTCATTGTTAGATCTGGAAAAAATTGAAGAAGGACTCTTTCGGGGCCAAAGTGAAGACTTAGGATTACGTCAGGTTTTTGGTGGTCAGGTGGTCGGTCAGGCGCTGTATGCCGCCAAAGAGACCGTACCTGAACAACGTCTGGTTCACTCTTTTCACAGCTACTTTCTGCGCCCCGGCGACAGCCTGAAGCCCATTATTTACGATGTGGAAGTTCTGCGCGACGGCAACAGTTTCAGCGCGCGTCGCGTCGCCGCCATCCAGAACGGGAAGCCTATTTTCTATATGACAGCCTCCTTCCAGGCGCCGGAAGAGGGATTTGAGCATCAGAAAACCATGCCGGACGCCCCTGCGCCGGAAACGCTGCAATCGGAGACGGAGATCGCCCGCTCATTGGCACATCTGCTACCGCCCGTGCTGAAAGAGAAATTTATCAGCGACCGCCCGCTGGAGATCCGCCCGGTAGAGTTCCACAACCCGTTAAAAGGCCACGTTGCGAACCCGACGCGCCAGGTCTGGATCCGCGCCAACGGTACGATACCGGATGATATCCGCATTCATCAGTATCTGCTGGGTTATGCTTCCGATCTGAATTTCCTGCCCGTCGCGCTGCAACCCTACGGCATCGGCTTCCTGGAAAAAGGTCTGCAAATTGCCACGATCGACCATTCAATGTGGTTCCATCGCCCTTTCAACATGAACGAATGGTTGCTGTACAGCGTAGAGAGCACCTCGGCTTCCAGCGCCCGTGGTTTTGTTCGTGGGGAGTTTTACACGCGGGATGGCGTGATGGTCGCGTCGACCGTTCAGGAAGGCGTGATGCGCAATCGCAATTGAAAATGGCCGAATGGCGACGCAAAAGCGTCGCCATTCGGCCTGTTGATGATCAGGCGTTATACGCATTCTCGCCGTGGCTGTTGACGTCCAGACCTTCGCGCTCCTGCTCTTCCGGTACGCGCAGTCCAACGGTGATATCCGCCAGTTTGTAGCCGATAAACGCCACTACGCCAGACCAGACGATGGTGATAGCGATACTCTCCAGCTGCACCAGCAACTGATGCCCCATCGTCACGCCTTCGGCAAACCCTACACCGCCGAGGGTGGTGGACGCAAAGATCCCGGTCAGGATACACCCAACGATGCCGCAAACGCCGTGGATGCCAAACACATCGCAAGGATCGTCCACACGCAGCAGACGTTTAAGCATCGTCACGCCCCACAGACCCGCCAGCCCCGCAACGACACCGAGAATCAACGCGCCGCCGACGCCAATGTAACCACAGGCTGGCGTTATGCCGACCAGTCCCGCGATAGCGCCGGAGCAGGCGCCCAGCAGAGACGGTTTACCGCGCAGCGCCCACTCGCCGAAAATCCACCCCAGAATAGCGGCAGCCGTTGCCACCACGGTGTTAACAAAGGCCAGTGCAGCAATCTCGTTCGCCATGCCCGCCGACCCGGCGTTAAAGCCAAACCAGCCGATATAGAGGATCGCGGTGCCGGTGAAAACCATCGGCAGGTTATGGGGTTTGAACGCCTCTTTACCAAAGCCGACACGCTTGCCAATCAGATAAGCCCCCACCAGACCAGCAATCGCCGCATTGATATGCACGACCGTACCGCCCGCAAAATCCAGCGCGCCGTGAGAAGCCAGCAAACCGCCGCCCCAGACCATATGCGCAATCGGGATATAGGAGAGCGTCAGCCACACCACCACGAAAATCAGTACCGCAGAGAAGCGGATACGTTCAGCCAGCGCCCCTACGATCAGCCCGACGGTAATGCAGGCGAAAGAGCCCTGGAAAGCAACGTGAATATACTGGTAGAAACTGCCCATCACTGCCGTGAGTTCAATATTTTTCAGCATCACCCAGTTGAAGTCGCCAAAGAAGTTGTTCCCCTCGCCAAAGGCCAGCGAATAGCCGTAAACAACCCACAAAATACAGACCAGCGCGAAGGTGACGGCAACCTGCGTCAACATCGACAGCACGTTCTTTCCACGGATCAATCCGCCATAGAACAGAGCAATGCCCGGAATGGTCATGAACAGCACCAGCGCGGTGCAAATCATCATAAAGGCATTGTCGGCTTTATCCACAACCGCCGGAGCCGCCATTGCCAGACCTGGAAGCAAAGCCAGTGAAGCAAGGCCAGTTTTCATCGTTGCTATCTTCATCTTTTCGTTCCCTATCACTGTGTGCCAGGAGTTACAGTGCCGCTTCGTCGGCTTCGCCGGTACGAATACGAATGACACGTTGCAGCTCAGCGACAAAAATTTTGCCGTCGCCAATTTTTCCGGTGTAGGCCGCCTTGCTGATGACCTCAATGACTTCATCAAGCTGGTCGTCGGCAATCGCCACATCAATCTTCACTTTGGGCAGGAAGTTGACGCTGTATTCCGCACCGCGGTACAGCTCGGCATGACCTTTCTGACGCCCGAAGCCTTTCACTTCGGTGACTGTCAGCCCTTGAATACCAATCGAAGACAGTGCTTCACGGACGTCTTCCAGTTTGAACGGTTTGATTACCACGGTAACCAGCTTCATAGATCCCCTCCTGTCAGAATTCGATAATGTCTGCCGCTTCACGACAGGGATATTGCAAGGGGTGTGCCAGAAATGAAAAACGCGGGATAATTCAGGCTTGTAGGGTGCGGCTGGGGAAGGAAAAGAAAAAACGCACTATAACGGTGCATGGTACGTTACATTTTTGCACCAGATTGTTGATTGCCGGATGGCGGCGTAAGCACCTTATTCGGCCTACAAGAGCGCATTGTCCGTAGGCCTGATAAGCGCAGCGCCATCAGGCGCTGAGCGATTCCTCACGCGCGCTGGCCGCCAGCTCTTCACCGGCAAGCTGTAGTTGGTACATCTGCCAGTAACGCCCTTGCGCTTCGAGCAGTTGTTGATGCGTACCGCGCTCGACCGCCTGCCCGCGATGCAGCACCAGAATGGTGTCCGCATCAACAATGGTTGACAGGCGATGTGCAATCACCACCAGCGTGGTGTGTTCACGCACTGCCGCCAGCGCTTGCTGAATCGCCTGCTCAGTACCGGAGTCAATGCTGGCGGTGGCTTCATCCAGAATCAGAACCTGCGGCGTATCAACCAGCACCCGCGCCAGCGCCAGCAGCTGTTTCTGCCCGACGGACAGATTATTGCCCTGCTCGCCCAGCCGGGTGTGGATACCCTCGCTCAGACTACGCGCCAGCTCCGCCAGTTGCACGGTTTCCAGCGCCTGCCAGACCTGTTCCTCAGAAATATCGCGCCCCAGCGTGACGTTTGCCAGGAACGTATCCGCCATCACCACCGGGTCCTGCTGCACCATCGCGACTCCCTGACGTAAAACCCCGTGGCTCAACGTTGACAACGAACGGTCGTCAAGGCGAATGTCTCCCTGTGTAAGCGGGTAATACCCCATCAGCAGGCTGGCGAGGGTACTCTTGCCGCTGCCGGTATGCCCGACCAGCGCCACAAAGCTGCGCGACGGAACGGAGAGCGTAATGTTTTGCAGCACCAGATTGTCGTCACGGTAGGCGAAGGAGACATCATCAACGTCAATCCTGCCCGACTGCAACGGGCGCTCATCCCGACCATAATCCTGGCGTGGGCCGTCCATCAGTTCGAATACGCGCTCCCCCGCCACCGCAGCCTGTTGCAACATCGACTGTTGGGTCGTCAGTTCAATCAATGGCTCGTTCAGACGCCCCAGATAGCTGATAAAGGCGTACAACACCCCGACTTCAATGGTGCCACGCGAGGTAAAGCTAAACAGCATCAGTAATCCGCAGAGGATCAGCGCGGAAAAAAGGCTGAGCAGCGGGCGCAATAAAAAGCCGTCCAGTCGCAGGGTCTGCATCCGCGCCATATAGTGCGAGCGGCTGGCCTCCCCCATTCTCTCGCCGAACCGCGCCTGCTGGCGGAACTGCTGAATGACGCTCATGCCGTTAATGACCTCATTGAAGCCATCATTGATGTCCGCCAGATATGCCCGCACGCGGCGCACAATCGGCGTGCTATAGCGCTGGTAAATCACCATCACCACCAGCACCGCCGGGAAAATCGCCATCGCGACCAGCGCCATCCGCCAGTCGAGGCTGAACATGGCGACCAGCATCGCGCCAATTAACGCCGCGCTACGCAGCACCGTCGCCACGACCGTGACGTAAAGGTCGCGGATGACTTCCGTATCATTGGTCACGCGAGAGATCAGTTGCCCCACCGGCTGCGTATCAAAGGCGCTCAGTGGCTGGCGCAAAGCGGCATCCATCACATCGGTACGCAGTTGTTGCACTACGCCGACGGCCGCCTGATTAAACAACAGCGACTGCGCATAATGCAGCCCCGCCGCCAGAAACTGTAAGCCAATGTACGCCGCCACCAGCCCCCCGACCGTGCCCAGCGGCAGGTGGCTCTTCGCGACCATATTGTCGATAAAGTAGCTGATAAGTAACGGGCCGCTGACTTCCGCCGCCGCCGCGATCCACAGCATCACCACGGCGATGGCAAGCGGTTTACGCCACGGCGAACCATACGCCAGCAGCCTTTTCAGGGTCGGCCATAACTGTCCAAAACTACGCATCTGCCGTCTCCTCGTTGATTTCAGGAGCGTCAGTCAGCGCCGCCTCCAGTTGCTGATAGCGATACATATCGCGATACCAGCCCGTTTGCAGCACTAATTCATCGTGATCGCCACGCTGGGCGATATGGCCATGCTGCATCACGATAATCTCGTTGGCTTCCGTCAGAGCGGATAAGCGGTGCGCGCTAATAATCACGGTGCGCCCCTCTCCCCACTGGCGTAAATTATGCAGAATCTGGTGTTCGGTACGGCCATCCACCGCCGACAGCGCATCATCCAGAATCAGGATTTCCGCATTGAGCAGTAACGCACGCGCAATAGAAATGCGCTGTTTTTGCCCGCCGGACAGCATGACGCCGCGTTCGCCCACTTCGGTGTCATATCCTTGAGGCAGACGCAAAATATCCTCATGCACGCTGGCCAGCCGCGCCACCTGTTCAATCTCTTCCTGCGTCGCGTTTGGGCGCCCCAGCGCGATGTTATTGCCGACCGTGTCGGAGAACAGGAACGGCGTCTGGCTGACGACCGCCAGGCGACTGCGCCAGCTATCAAGCTGCAAGCGCGTCAGCGGAATATCATGAAAACGGATATCCCCCTGCGTAATATCGAAATGGCGCTGAATAAGCGAAAGAAGGGTGCTTTTCCCCGCGCCCGTCGGCCCGCAGATCCCCAGCATCTGCCCTGGCTCAAGCTGGAATTGCACATTTTCCAGCGCCGGATGCGCGGTTTGCGGGTAGCTGAATTCACGAATGGAGACCGTCAGCGCTCCCCGACCTTCCGGCACCGTCTCCGTTCCGTCGTTGACGACCGGCGCTTCCGCCAGCATCGCGCGGATACGGCTGTACGCTGCGCTACCGCGTTCCACAATGTTAAACATCCAGGCCAGCGCTAACATAGGCCAGATCATCAGCCCGAGGTACATCATAAAGCTGGTCAGTTCCCCAAGCGTCAGCGTACCGTGCACTACCATCCAGCTTCCGCCGCCGATGGCGAGCAGATTAGCCATGCCGATGGCAATATAAATCGTGGGATCAAAACGGGCGTCGATACGCGCTACCCGCATGTTTTTCTTCCCGGTGTCTTCCGCGTCCGCCGCAAACAGCGACGACTGTCGATCTTCAAGGCCAAAAGCTTTGATCATGCGAATGCTGGTCAGGCTCTCCTGGGTACGATCGTTCAGACTGGAAAACGCCGCCTGCGCCAGTTTGAAGCGGTTATGCAGACGGTCGCCGTAGCGCTTGATCATCAGCGCCATAATCGGCATAGGCAGCAGCGCGAACAGCGTCAGTTGCCAACTGAGCTGCGTTGACATCACGATCAGCACGGCGCAGCCCATCACCAGCGAATCCACCAGCGTGAGCACCCCTTCCCCGGCGGCAAAGACGACACGATCGACGTCGTTAGTCGCGCGCGCCATTAAGTCGCCGGTGCGGTGTCGCAGATAAAATTCCGGGTGCTGACGACTGAGCTGGCGGTAGTAATCTTCACGCAGTTCAACCGCCAGTTGATAAGAGGCGCCGAACAGCAGCACGCGCCAGACATAGCGCAACAAATAGACGATTACCGCAATCATGGCCATCGTGCCCACCCACATCAATACCTGGCCGGTAGTGAAATGTTGCGCAGTGACGCCATCCACAACGATCCCGACCACTTTGGGCGGGATCAGCTGAAGGACAGCGATAATGATAAGCAAGGCCACGGCGCCGAGATAGCGACGCCACTCCCGACGGAAGTACCAGCTTAATTGAGCAAATAATCGCACGCGTTATATCCTGACATGATTTCCGGCAATATTTTCCGGGAGAATTATTCAATAGGCAGAGCGGTTGTGTACTTAATCTGTTCCATCGCAAAGCTCGACGTTACGTCTGACAATCCCGGAACACTGTTCACCAGACGTTTGTAGAAGTCGTCATAACGCTTCATATCTGCTACCTGAACCCGCATCAGATAGTCGTATTCCCCGGCCATACGCCAGAACCCCAGCACTTCCGGCATTTCGGTGACCACCGTCACGAAGCGACTGTACCATTCACTGCTGTGATGCTGGGTTTTGATCAGTACGAACGCCGTTAACCCCAGACCCAATTTCTCTGGGTCCAGCAGCGCGACTTTACCGAGGAGAATGCCGTCGTCTTCCAGACGTTTCAGCCGTTTCCAGCAGGGTGTGGTGGTCAGATTAACGGCATCGGCCAGCGCCTGCAAAGAGAGGGTGCAGTCCTGCTGCAACAAAAGCAGCAGCTTACGGTCAATTTTATCTAACATACCCACCCCACAGAGAAGATTTTTCTCCTTACATTCTATTTTAAAGGTGAAATGGCAACAATTTTTTCCGTGCTTTTCGCTAATCTGGGCACAAAATGACAAATGGAAATTAATGATGAATAGCACCTGGGTTAAAAACGCCATTAATGAAATTAACGCTGACTATCAGCGTTCAGCCGACACGCATCTGATCCGGTTGTCGCTACCGGCGTTTCCGGGCATCCAGATCTACCTGAAGGATGAAAGCACCCATCCGACCGGCAGCCTGAAGCACCGTCTGGCGCGTTCATTGTTCCTGTATGGGTTGTGTAACGGCTGGATTAAAGAAAACACGACCATTATTGAATCCTCCTCCGGTTCAACGGCGGTTTCCGAAGCCTGGTTCGCCCGACTGCTCGGCCTGCCGTTTATCGCGGTAATGCCTTCCTGCACGGCAAAACGCAAAATTGAACAAATTGCGTTTTATGGCGGTCGCTGCCACTTTGTCGAAAGCGCCTGCGAGATTTACGCCGCCTCTGAGCAGCTGGCGCACGAACTGAACGGTCACTATATGGATCAGTTCACCTATGCCGAACGCGCCACCGACTGGCGCGGCAATAATAATATCGCCGACAGTATTTTCCATCAGATGCAGCGTGAGCCGAATCCGGTGCCGAAGCATATCGTGATGAGCGCGGGGACGGGCGGCACGTCAGCGACAATTGGCCGCTATATTCGCTGTCATGGGTATGACACGCGCCTGATGGTGGTTGACCCGGAAAACTCAGTCTTCCTGCCCTACTGGCAGGATCGCGACGCCACATTGCGCAGCCCGGTGGGCAGCAAAATTGAGGGGATTGGCCGCCCGCGCGTGGAACCCTCCTTCATCCCGGATGTGGTGGACGAAATGCTGCGCGTACCCAACGCCGCCAGCGTCGCGACCGCGCACTGGCTGGAAACGCAGCTGGGCCGTAAAGTGGGCGCCTCCACCGGCACTAATATGTGGGGAACGTTGCAGATCGCAGCCAGAATGCGCGACGCCGGAGAGACCGGTTCTCTCGTCACGCTGCTGTGTGACAGCGGCGAACGCTATCTCGACACCTATTACAATCCCCAGTGGGTTAACGATCACATTGGCGATTTAGCGCCGTGGCAGGCGGAAATTGCCCAACTGCTGAACGTCCGTTAAGCGGCATAAAAAAAGCCAGGCTTTACGGGCCTGGCTTGCTGGAAAGGATCGCTCATTCGGGGGAATAAGGTAGATGCGGATTATCCAGCCAATGCGTTAAAAAGTGAGAGACCGCCTGATTACGACAATGGCCAATCACTGAAAGATGAGGCAGTTCAGCGATCAATTGCGGCATCGCGTTGCCCATAATCAAACCACGTCCCACGCTCTCCAGCATTTCGCGATCGTTCATCGCATCGCCAAACGCCATGCATTCCGTCAGCGACAGCCCCAAATGGTCGCTTAATACCGCCAGCGCGGAACCTTTATTACAGCCGAGCGGCAGCACTTCCAGACAATCCACAGCGGAAAAGCAGAGATTCGCCCGCTCGCCCAGCGCCTCATTCAGTTGAATACGCAGCCGGATCAGATCGTCGTGATCGCCACAGAAACAGATCTTAGTGACCTGGTGGGCCGGGATACGTTTGACATCCACGATCTGATAGTGGAACCCGCTGTAGACATGCGCCTGTAATAGCGCGGGGATCGCGCTCCCCGTAAACCAGCCGTTATCGTTGAATACGTGCATACTGGCCCGGGTATCCCACGCCTGGTGCAATACGCGATCCGCAATGGCGGGGTCCAGATCCTGGCGATGCAGCATATCGCCTTCCTGCGAGTGAATGCGCGTCCCGTTGCCGGTTATCAAAAACGCATCCATTGAGATGGCCCCCAGAATATGCCGCATTTCCAGTACATGCCGACCGGTCGCAAACGTCAAAGTGATATCGCGTTCACGCAGGCGCGCCAGCGTTGCAAGGGTCTCATGACCCAGATGGTGGTTCGGCATCAAAAGCGTGCCATCCATATCAAATGCAGCCAGACGAGCCATCTCTTTCTCCACACTGTGACGCAATTAACTTGTGATTGAGTATCACCTGAGATATACGGAAGTAATAGTGAATAGATAAAATGAATTATTCCGGGTTTCAATGCGACTTCTCAACCGTTTAAAACAATATCAACGTCTCTGGCAGCCCTCGGCCGGAGAACCTCAGTCGGTCACCGTTGGGGAACTGGCGGAGCGCTGTTTTTGTAGCGAACGCCACGTCCGTACGCTACTACGCCAGGCGCAGGAAGCCGGCTGGTTAACATGGGAGGCGCAATCCGGGCGAGGTAAGCGCGGTAAACTGCAATTTCTGGTCACGCCGGAGTCACTGCGCAATACCATGATGGAACAAGCGCTGGAAAAAGGTCAGCAGCTTAATGTGCTGGAGCTGGCACAGCTGGCGCCAGGCGAACTGCGTACCATGCTGCAACCGTTTATGGGCGGTCAGTGGCAAAACGACACGCCGACCCTGCGTATTCCCTACTATCGCCCGCTGGACCCGTTGCATCCGGGATTTCTGCCCGGTCGCGCAGAACAGCATCTTGCAGGACAAATTTTCTCCGGCCTCACCCGCTTTGACAACGCCAGCCAGCGCCCCTGCGGGGATTTAGCACATCACTGGGATATCTCCGCCGACGGTATGCGCTGGGATTTTTATATTCGCTCTACCCTGCACTGGCATAATGGCGATACGGTAGAAACTGCGCAGCTGCACGCGCGCCTGCTGATGCTGCTTGACCTGCCAGCCCTCAATAAATTGTTTATCAGCGTCAAGCGTATTGAAATCACCCATCCGCAATGCCTGACGTTCATTCTCCATCGCCCTGATTACTGGCTGGCGCACCGTCTGGCAAGCTACTGTAGCCACCTGGCGCACCCGCATCAGCCACTGTCAGGCACCGGACCTTTTCGGCTGACGTTATTTACGCCGGAGCTGGTACGCCTGGAAAGCCACGACAATTATCACCTTTGCCACCCACTGCTAAAGGCGATTGAATACTGGATCACGCCTCAGCTTTTTGACCAGGATTTAGGCACCAGTTGCCGTCATCCGGTACAGATTGCCATCGGCAACCCAGAGGAGCTGGCCTCACTTAGCCAGGTAAGCAGCGGTATTAGCCTGGGATTTTGCTACCTGACGCTTAAAAAAGGCTCGCAACTCAGCCTGCAACAGGCGCGTCGCCTGGTAGACATCATTCATCATACGTCGTTATTACAGACGCTGCCGGTAGATGAAAATCTGATCACGCCCAGCAACGCGCTGCTGCCAGGCTGGGTAATGCCGCAATGGAAGGGGCTGGAATCCGTTGAATTACCGAAAAAACTGACGCTGGTCTACCACCTTCCCGTTGAGTTGCACACCATGGCGGAGCAACTCCAGCAATATCTGGCAACGCTCGGCTGTGAATTAACGTTGATTTTCCACAACGCGAAAAACTGGGATAACTGCCCTTCGCTGGCAAAAGCGGATCTCATGATGGGCGACAGGCTGATTGGCGAAGCGCCGGAATATACGCTTGAGCAGTGGCTACGCTGCGATCAACTCTGGCCGCATGTGCTGGATGCCCCTGCTTTCGCCCATCTTCAGGCCACGCTGGATGCCTTACAAACGCAGCCCGGTGAAGACGACCGCTATACTGCGTTACAACAGGTATTCACGAGTCTGATGAATGACGCCACGCTTACGCCGCTTTTTAACTATCACTACCGTATTAGCGCGCCGCCGGGCGTCAATGGCGTTCAACTCAATCCACGCGGCTGGTTTGAGTTTGAGAAAGCATGGCTTCCGCCGCCGCGCGGTGAAGAAGCTGGTCGCGGCCATCCACAGGCGCTACCATAGCGTTTTTCGTTTTTGTCAGGATAAGTTATGAAACGTGCCGTCGTTGTATTCAGTGGAGGCCAGGACTCCACAACCTGTCTGGCGCAAGCGCTGCATCAGTATGATGAAGTGCACTGCGTCACCTTTGATTATGGTCAGCGCCATCGCGCTGAGATTGATGTTGCACGTAATCTGGCCTTAAAACTCGGCGCGCGTGCGCATAAGGTGCTGGACGTAACGCTACTGAGCGAACTGGCGGTCAGTAGCCTGACGCGCGATAACATTCCCGTACCGGACTATGAACCGGATGCCGACGGTATTCCGAATACGTTTGTCCCTGGGCGTAATATTCTGTTTCTGACTCTGGCGGCGATTTACGCCTATCAGGTAAAAGCCGAAGCGGTGATCACCGGCGTTTGCGAGACGGATTTCTCCGGCTACCCGGACTGCCGCGATGAGTTTGTCAAAGCGCTGAATCATGCCGTCACCCTGGGTATGGCGAAGGATATTCGCTTTGAAACCCCGCTGATGTGGATTGATAAAGCCGAAACCTGGGCACTCGCTGATTACTGGGGCAAGCTGGATCTGGTGCGCGAAGAGACGCTGACCTGTTATAACGGCATCAAAGGTGACGGTTGCGGGCAGTGCGCCGCCTGTAATCTGCGCGCCAACGGCCTGAACCATTATCTGGCGGATAAACCGGCAGTGATGGCGGCAATGAAGCAGAAAACAGGGTTAAAGTGATCGTTTTGCCGGATGGCGGTGCACGCACCTTATCCGGCCTGGCGACATTCACCGTGGTCAATGTCGCCCGCAGGCCTGATAAGCGAAGCGCCATCAGGCAACTTTCCGTTACTTCACCATCTGCTCCAGTTTCTCGCGTAACTCACCTTCCAGCGGCAATGCTTTCTGCGTTTTCAAATCAATACAGACAAAAGTAATCTGCGCGTCCACCACAACCTGCCCTTCCGGCTCAAGCGTAATGACCTGGCTTAAAATGCCGCTCTTCCCGTTTAACTGCTGCACCTGACTGGTGACGGTCAGCAGATCGCTCAGCACGGCGGGGCGACGGTAGTTAATATTAATATTCACCACCACAAAAGCGATGTTGCGGGCCGTCATCCATTGAAAGCTGTCACTGTTTTCCAGCCCATCCCAGCGTGCTTCTTCAAGAAACTCAAGATAGCGGGCATTATTAACGTGCTGATAAACATCAAGGTGATAACCACGGACTTTGATTTGTGTTTGCATAGCGCAATAACCTTACGTTGTTGTTATAGGAACAGAGGCCATAACTGGTATGACCTCATTATCCTGGCAAACTTTTGCCACAGTGCAAGTTATTACAGCGTCAACACCGCCAGATTGCGTTCCACCAGAGAACTCCCCATCCCCGGAACCTGCTTTAAATCATCCACCGTTTTAAACGGCCCATACTCTTCCCGATAGTTGACTATCGCCTGCGCTTTTTTCAGCCCGACGCCATTCATCACCCGCGCCAGATCTTCCGCTGAAGCCGTGTTGATACTGACCCTCGCGCCTTCATCATCGCTGGCCTTTGCTGGCACGGAGGCTTTAGTCTGCGCGGACGCAGACGAATCCGCCTTTGTTTGTACCGCCTGATTTTTCTCTACCGTTCCGGCAGCCAGCGCGTTGTGCGTCATGCCTGCGCAGGCCAGAGTCATCGTGACCAGCAGTGCGTTGATTCCATGTTTCATACTGTTTTCTCCTTGTGTGTTAACAGTGGCATCACGATAGCGGGGCGGAGAAAGGCAAACAAATAGCAAATATCAGAAATGGAAAAGGCCGCGAAGGCGGCCTTTGAGGGTTACAACTTTTTGCAGTTTTTTGCGAAGCGTCTCGGTGATTACTGCTGTTCCAGCGCATCGCCGACTTTGATTTTCGCCGCTTTACGCAGGTTACTCATCAGCGCTTCAAAGGTAATCTGCGCGTTATTCTGGGTAATACCCTGAACCATCGCTTTTTTCTGCTCTTCCGGCATAGAGCCCGCTTTCACGTCGTCCAGCGCCAGCAGCACAACGTTGCCCTGCATATCGTTAGCGACGCCATAGCTCGGCTTATCTTTCTCTGGCAGACCCAGCGCAAACGCAGCCTGGCTTACCGGATCCTGCCCGGTACGGCTCAGCGTTTTCGCTTCGCCAAAGCTCAGACCGGCCGCTTTCATCGCTTCTGCGCCTTTACCCGCTTTCAGCTCAACCAGCAGTTTGTCAGCATCCAGTTTTGCCTGCTGCTCTGCTTTGTTGTGCTTAACGAGCGCAACCACCTGCTCTTTCACGTCAGCCAGAGGCTTAACCGCTTCAGGTTTATGCTCGCTGATGCGCAGCACGAATGCGCGGTCGCCATCCACGGTGATGATATCGGAGTTGCTGCCCGGCGTACCGTTCTCGCCAACCAGACCACCGTTGAAGATAGCATCGGCAACCGGTTTAAAATTCAGCTCTTCTGGCAGGTTGTCATGGCTGAACCAGCCGGTTTCAACCGCTTTCACGCCAGCGGCCTGTTCAGCGCCCGCCAGAGATTCGGTATCGTTGCTCGCCGCATCGCTGACTTTTTGTTGCAGCGCGTAATAGGCATCCAGCGCTTTTTCCTGCTTCACTTTCGCGGCAATGTCATCACGCGCTTCGCTCAGCGGTTTCACTTTCGCAGGCTGAACATCATCCAGACGCGCGACCAGGAAGCCAACAGAGGATTTAATCACGCCAGACAGCTGGCCTTTTTCTTTCAGACCGGCATTTTTCAGTTCGTCCGGCGTGGTGGCGTCTTCCAGCCAGCCCATATCGCCGCCGTTGCGCGCAGAGATAATATCTGCGGATTTCTCTTTCGCCAGCGCGGCAAAATCACCGCCTTTGTTCAGCGCGTCCAGCACCGCTTTCGCTTCATCTTCCGTTTTGGTCTGAATGACGCTGTAACGGTTACGCTGCGGCTGGGTGAACTGATCCTGATGCTGGTCATAGTAAGACTGGATATCCGCATCGTTGACCGTTTCCTGCATGGCAGCCGCATCCAGCTTGATGTAGCTCACGCGGAACTGCTCCGGGGTCATAAAGCGGTTCTTGTTCTGCTCGTAGTAGCTGGACACTTCCTGATCGGTAGCCTGCTGCTTCGCAGCCAGTGCGTTCACGTCAATCGTCGCTTCACGCACCACACGCTGCTGCGCGACTAACGCCGCCAGCTCGTCAGTTTCACCTTTCAGCATGAAATCAGTACCGGCAACGCCAGCAATCAGTTGCTGGGTGGTGAGCTGGTTACGCAATGCCTGAGCATACTGATCGGCTGTCATCCCCATCTGATTCACTATCGCGTTGTAGCGGTTGTTATCAAATTTGCCGTCAACCTGGAAAGCCGCCGTTGAAAAGATGGCCTGCTTAACCTGTTCGTCGCTGATGCTGAGTTTAAGCTCATGCGCGTATTGATCCAGCAAGGCTTCATCGATAAGACGATTCAGTACCTGCTGACGCAGCGTTTTCATGTAGCCTTCATTCGCCGCCAGTTCAGAATACTGATCGCCCAGCTGCTGCTGCATACGATTACGTTCGCTGTTAAACGCATTCTCAAACTGCGAGCGGCTGATTTCCTGGTCATTCACTTTTGCGGCGTAGTTATTGCTTCCGCCAATCAGGTAACCACTCACGCCGGTCAAAATGAACGACACGATAATGATACCGAAAATAATCTTGAGCACGAGACTGTTAGCAGCCGTGCGTAAGCTGTCCATCATGGTGTAACCACACTCCGCTGTAGGTGACTGTTTTGCGTATTCATACTTCACGCAGCATAGCGTTTTCTGAACGCTGCGCGGAAAGCTGTATTGTGACAAGAAACCGGGGTAATTGTCAGCCCACAACCAGCATAAACTCAAATAAAGTAGTACTGGACAAATAAAAAAGGCACATCAGATGATGCGCCCTTGTACTTTGTCACATCCCCAGGGGGAGAAGCTCTTAGTTTACCGCGTCTTTCAGCGCTTTACCTGCACGGAAACCCGGCACTTTAGCGGCGGCGATGGTGATCTCTTTACCTGTTTGCGGGTTGCGACCAGTACGGGCAGCACGCTCTTTAACAGCAAAAGTACCAAAACCTACCAGCGCTACATCATCACCTTCTTTCAGTGATTCAGTGACAGAAGCAATAATTGCATCTAACGCACGTCCAGCCGCAGCCTTAGAGATATCAGCCCCTGCAGCAATTTTGTCGATCAGTTGAGATTTATTCACTCTTCTCTTCCTCTTTTATAATTTATATCGCACCGGAATCCTTCAAAGTGCGACCGCGCAGCAGTTATATCAGGCCTGCCATGCCCTTACAACACCCGTTAATGATGGCAAGCCCGATCCGTCATCTAAATTAGCTATACAAAAAAAGGCTGGCAAGCACGAAATGCCCTGCCAGCCCTGTTTTTCTTAGCGCTATTTGCGCGAGGTCACTATTTTGCGGTGACAACCTGTATGCCGGACGGCTCATTTTGCAACGCAAGAGTCAGAACTTCCTCAATGCGTTTCACCGGATGAATGTCCAGATCGGCAATAACGTTGTCTGGAATCTCTTCCAGATCGCGTTTATTCTCAAACGGAATTAACACGGTTTTGATCCCGCCACGGTGCGCCGCCAGCAGTTTCTCTTTCAGGCCGCCGATAGGCAGTACCTGGCCTCGCAGGGTAATTTCCCCGGTCATCGCCACATCAGCGCGAACAGGATTACCCGTCAGGCAGGAGACCAGCGCGGTACACATCGCAATACCGGCGCTCGGGCCGTCTTTCGGCGTCGCCCCTTCCGGTACGTGAACGTGGATGTCACGTTTTTCGTAAAAGTCTGGATTAATACCCAGTTTTTCCGCACGCGCACGCACCACGGTCAGCGCAGCCTGAATAGATTCCTGCATAACCTCACCGAGAGAACCGGTGTAAGTCAGTTTGCCTTTACCCGGCACACAGGCGGTTTCGATGGTCAGCAGGTCGCCGCCCACTTCCGTCCATGCCAGACCCGTTACCTGACCCACACGGTTTTCGTTGTCCGCACGGCCATAGTCAAAGCGCTGTACGCCGAGGTAGTCATGCAGGTTATCGCCATCGATCACAATGTGTTTCAGCGACTTATCCAGCAGCAGCTGTTTCACGGCTTTGCGGCACAGTTTGGAGATTTCACGCTCCAGGCTACGCACGCCCGCTTCACGGGTGTAGTAACGGATAATGCCGATAATGGCGCTATCCTCAACCGTCAGCTCGCCTTTCTTCAGCGCGTTACGCTCGATCTGTTTCGGCAGCAGGTGCTGTTTAGCAATGTTCAGCTTCTCGTCTTCGGTATAACCGGACAGACGAATCACTTCCATACGATCCAGCAGTGGCGCCGGAATGTTCATGGAGTTGGAGGTGGCAACGAACATCACGTCGCTGAGATCGTAATCCACTTCCAGGTAGTGATCGCTGAACGCCACGTTCTGCTCAGGGTCCAGCACCTCAAGCAGCGCAGAGGCCGGATCGCCACGCATGTCGGAAGACATTTTGTCGATCTCATCGAGCAGGAACAGTGGGTTTTTAACGCCCACTTTAGCCATTTTCTGGATCAGTTTACCCGGCATAGAGCCGATGTATGTCCGGCGGTGGCCGCGGATTTCTGCTTCATCACGCACGCCGCCGAGCGCCATACGGATATATTTACGCCCGGTCGCTTTGGCGATGGACTGACCCAGAGAGGTTTTACCTACCCCCGGCGGCCCAACCAGACACAGGATCGGCCCTTTGATTTTGTTTACACGGCTTTGTACCGCGAGATACTCAAGGATGCGATCTTTCACACGCTCCAGACCGTAATGGTCTGTGTCGAGAATTTCCTGTGCCTGACGCAGGTCTTTTTTGACCTTGCTACGCGCGTTCCACGGCACCTGCACCATCCAGTCGATGTAGCCGCGTACAACCGTCGCTTCCGCCGACATCGGAGACATCATTTTCAGCTTCTGCAATTCTGCTTCCGCTTTCTCTTTTGCCTCTTTCGGCATTTTCGCCGCATCGATTTTACGCTTCAGCGCTTCGTTTTCATCCGGCGCGTCGTCCATCTCGCCCAGTTCTTTCTGAATGGCTTTCATTTGCTCATTCAGATAGTACTCACGCTGAGATTTCTCCATCTGCTTTTTAACGCGGTTGCGAATACGCTTCTCAACCTGCAACAGATCGATTTCAGATTCCATCATCGCCATCAGATACTCCAGACGTTCGTTAACGTCGGACATCTCCAGCACGGACTGCTTATCCGCCAGTTTCAGCGGCATATGGGCAGCGATGGTGTCCGCCAGACGCGCAGGATCGTCAATGCTATTGAGCGACGTCAGCACTTCCGGTGGGATTTTTTTGTTCAGCTTGATGTAGCCTTCGAACTGACTGATGGCAGTGCGCACCAGCACTTCCTGCTCGCGCTCATCAATCGCCGGCGATTCAAGGTATTCCGCCTTAGCGGAAAAGTGTTCGCCGTTATCTGACAGCGCAGAAATACGCGCGCGCTGCAACCCCTCAACCAGCACTTTGACAGTACCGTCAGGCAGTTTCAGCATTTGCAAAATTGAGGCCACGGTCCCGACGGTGAAAAGATCATTTACACCCGGCTCATCCGTTGATGCTTCTTTCTGGGCGACCAGCATGATTTTTTTATCATGGTCCATAGCCGCTTCCAGACAACGGATAGATTTTTCCCGCCCTACAAATAAGGGTATGACCATGTGCGGATAAACCACCACATCGCGCAACGGCAATACGGGGATTTCAATGCGTTCAGAACGCTCAGGATTCATAGAGCTCTCTCTTAGTTTAGTGTCCGCCAGGTAATCAGACTGCGCGACTGTGCTTCACGCAGTCATTAACATGTATGTCAGTATATGGGGATGTTTCCCACACATTCAACGCCATGTTTACGGAAAAATAAAAGGGGGGATAAAATCCCCCCTTTTTCGTTAACTGATTGTATGAGTTGGTTAATTATTCACCGGATGCCTGCTGCGCTTCCGGCTTGCCGTAAATCAGCAACGGCTTGCTCTGACCGCCGATGACGGACTCGTCGATAACCACTTTTTCGACGTCTTCCATAGAAGGCAGATCGTACATGGTATCAAGCAGCGCCGCTTCAACGATGGAACGCAGACCACGGGCGCCGGTTTTACGCGCCATCGCTTTCTTCGCGATAGCATCCAGCGCTTCGTCACGAAATTCCAGATCGACACCTTCCAGGTTAAACAGCGCCTGATACTGTTTGGTCAGGGCGTTTTTCGGCTCTTTCAGGATCTGGATCAGCGCTTCCTCACTCAGCTCATTCAGCGTCGCCACAACCGGCAGACGACCAATGAACTCAGGAATCAGACCAAATTTGATCAGATCTTCCGGCTCAACCTGCGCCAGCAGTTCGCCTTCGCTGGCCTTGTCGGATTTCGCTTTAACCGTTGCGCCAAAACCAATGCCGGAGCCGGTTTCAACACGGTTAGCAATCACTTTATCCAGACCGGCGAACGCGCCGCCGCAGATAAACAGGATCTTAGAGGTATCAACCTGCAAGAACTCCTGCTGCGGATGCTTGCGTCCTCCCTGCGGCGGAACGGCGGCAACCGTCCCTTCGATCAGTTTCAACAGCGCCTGCTGTACGCCTTCACCGGAAACGTCACGGGTAATGGACGGGTTGTCAGACTTACGGGAAATCTTGTCGATTTCATCGATGTAGACAATACCGCGCTGCGCTTTCTGCACATCGTAATCGCATTTTTGCAACAGCTTCTGAATGATGTTCTCAACATCTTCGCCCACATAACCGGCTTCGGTCAGGGTGGTGGCATCCGCCATGGTGAACGGTACGTCCAGCAGACGCGCCAGCGTTTCGGCCAACAGCGTTTTACCGGAACCGGTCGGCCCGATCAGCAGAATGTTACTTTTGCCCAACTCAACGCCATTGCTGGTGTCGCCGTTGCGCAGACGTTTGTAGTGGTTGTATACCGCGACCGCCAGCACTTTTTTCGCCTGCTCCTGGCCGATAACATAATCGTCCAGATGGTTGCGAATTTCATGTGGCGTCGGCAGCGCACTGCGTTCACGGTGCGGTGCCACTTCCTTAATCTCTTCGCGAATGATGTCGTTACATAGATCAACACATTCGTCGCAGATATACACGGATGGACCGGCAATCAGCTTGCGCACTTCATGCTGGCTTTTGCCGCAAAAAGAGCAGTACAACAATTTGCCCGAGCCATCTTTGCGTTTATCTGTCATGAGTCAAAACCTCTTCTTTGTTCTTTGTGCCGCACACGACGACGCAAATGCCATTCTCAGGCGCAAGTCGCTTGTCAGCGTTGTGCCGCCCCTGGATAGTATTATAGCGGCACACCTGCGCCCTGGGCATCAATTACGATGGGTCAAAATCGAGTCGACCAGACCGTACTCCACCGCTTCAGACGCGGAGAGGAAGCGGTCGCGCTCGGTATCACGTTCAATCTGCTCAAGAGACTGACCCGTATGGTGCGCCATAAGTTCATTCATGCGCCCTTTCACCTTCAGGATTTCACGGGCATGAATTTCAATATCTGTCGCCTGGCCCTGATAACCGCCGAGAGGCTGGTGAATCATGACGCGAGAGTTAGGCAGGCAGAAACGTTTGCCTTTTGCGCCAGCAGTCAGCAGGAACGCGCCCATAGAAGCCGCCTGGCCCATACAAATCGTGCTAACGTCCGGCTTAATAAACTGCATGGTGTCGTAGATAGACATCCCTGCGGTAATAACCCCGCCTGGGGAGTTAATGTACAGGTAGATATCTTTTTCCGGGTTTTCCGCTTCCAGGAACAGCATCTGCGCCACAATCAGGTTAGCCATATGGTCTTCGACCTGGCCAGTCAGAAAAATGACACGTTCCTTAAGTAGACGAGAATAGATATCAAAAGAGCGCTCACCACGTGAGGTCTGTTCAATGACCATCGGCACCAGCGCCATATGGGGTGCAAAGTTATCTCGTTCGCCGCTGTATGACATTTCCGTCTCCTGGATAAAAATTGAAAAAACCTGCTGTACCGATTGTAACCTTATGGACGGATTATCAGCTAGTCCCTCTGTTATGGGTACGGCATCGCCATAATTCAAGCATAACAATCTTTTGTTGTAACGCTAACACTGAAACGCTGTTTTCGCACTCTTCCATGCAAAATGCGTGACAAAAAAAAGCCCGCCACCTGGAGGTGACGGGCTCTTGTGCGAATTTCGTGCTAATTAAGCGACGAATTACGCCTGCTGGTTCATCAGTTCGTTGAAGGAAGTGGCTTTTTCAGTCACTTTCGCTTTCGCCAGAACGGCTTCAACGGCCTGCTCTTCCAGAGCGACGTTACGCATGTTGTCCATCAGCTCTTTGTTTTTGCTGTAGAACTCGATAACTTCTTTCGGATCTTCGTACGCAGAAGCCATCTCTTCGATCAGACCTTTAACGCGCTCTTCGTCAGCTTTCAGCTCCTGAGTGCGAATCACTTCGCCCAGCAGCAGGCCGACAACAACGCGACGCTTAGCCTGTTCTTCGAACAGTTCACGCGGCAGTTCCAGCGCTTGTTTCTCGTTGCCGCCGAAACGCTGTGCAGCCTGACGACGCAGAACGTCAACTTCGCTGTCGATCAGCGCAGATGGAACGTCGATGTCGTTCGCTTTCACCAGGCCTTCAATCGCCTGAGACTTCACGCGGTTACGCACCGCGCCTTTCAGCTCGCGTTCCATGTTTTTACGCACTTCAGTACGCAGACCAGCAACAGAACCATCTTCAACGCCGAAACGCTTGATGAATTCTTCGGTCAGTTCCGGCAGCTCGCGCTCTTCAACTTTCTTCAGGTTGATAGCGAATTTAGCGGCTTTACCTTTCAGGTTTTCAGCGTGATATTCTTCCGGGAAGGTCACGTCGATAGTGAACTCTTCGCCTGCTTTATGACCTTTGATACCGTCTTCAAAGCCCGGGATCATACGACCCTGGCCCATCGCCAGTACGAAGTCAGACGCTTTGCCGCCTTCGAACTCTTCACCGTCAACAGAACCGGTGAAGTCGATGGTTACACGGTCTTCTGCATCAGCAGCACCGTCTTTGTCTTTCCAGGTTGCCTGCTGTTTACGCAGGGTGTCCAGCATCACGTCAACATCGGCGTCGGTCACTTCAACAACCGGTTTTTCAACTTCGATGGATTCCAGACCGGTCAGTTCAACTTCCGGGTAGACTTCAAATTCTACAGCGTAGGTGAAGTCTTCGCCCAGTTTGTATTCGCCCGGAACATAGTTCGGTGCGCCAGCCGGGTTGATTTTTTCTTTGATGATCGCGTCAACGAAGTTACGGCTCATCAGGTCACCCAGAACGTCCTGGCGAACAGAAGCGCCATAACGCTGAGCAACAACATTCATCGGTACTTTGCCCTTGCGGAAGCCGTCAATACGCACTTTCTTCGCTACGTTGACCAGCTCGCTTTTCACAGCGGTCTCGATGCTGTCAGCAGCGATAGTAATCGTTACACGGCGGCCAAGGCCTTGAGTGGTTTCAACTGAAACTTGCATCTTGTTACCTCAAAAAATCACAGTGCTCGGTCAACTCTACTCCGCAAGCACAGGTTGTTGGCTTCGCGGAACCGGGATGTTCTCATAATCAATCACATTCCCTGTCGTCAGAATCATCCCGAAGACATTCCGAAAAATAAGACGCCGCATTATAGCGGCATCACTTTTATGAGTCGAGAACGGTTATCGCGCGTTGCTGCGGCTTTTTTCACAATTCCCGGCTAATTTTGGTCTGAATACTGTACATCTCGCTCAAAATTCAGACAAAACAAAACGGCCCGCAGGCCGTTTTCACATAATCTGTAGCAACATACTGGAAAAGCGCCAACAGTTGCAAATGCGTTTTTCTACGCGATGCTTCCTGCGCCACGGCAAGGAGGCGATGCGAAGATCGTATCCTGCAATCCTTCCCACTCCTTAATGGTATAGGTATGCAGGGCCAGCGCATGTACGGTTGTGGAGAGTTCTGCCGTTAACGTGCCGTAAATCATCCGGTGGCGATTAAGAAAACGTTCGCCAGTGAAGCGATCGCTGACCAGCACAACCTTAAAGTGGCTCTCAGAGCCTGCCGGAACATTGTGACGATAGCTTTCATCCACAACTTCGAGGAACACGGGTTCGAACGCTGCCCTTAATTTTTCTTCTATTTGCTCACGTATCATCATGAAATATCTCCTCCGACAACGCTGAGATGTCACCCATCCCTTTAAATACTAGCCGCTTTTACCGTTTACATTACATCATGACAACAAAAATTTAGCGTTCGTCTGATATTTTCATTCAAACGTATGAAGTTTACTGACTTATCCATTCATTTGGTTGCGAAAACCCGAAGTAAGGTGTACCGAGGGTCAGAAAACAGACAACGCGATGAATTTACATGCGTTGACCACTTCCCCTCGCCGTTGGCAATGTTATGATGGCGGGAATTTTTATCTATCACGCTTAAGAGTCACTGAGAGCCCGAACATGTTAAAGAAAATCCTCTTTCCATTAATTGCTCTGGTTATGCTGGCAGGGTGCGCAACACCGCCGACAACCATTGACGTATCGCCGAAAATCACACTGCCGCAACAGGATCCAAGTCTGATGGGCGTTACTGTGAGCATCAACGGCGCCGACCAGCGTCAGGATCAGGCGCTGGCGAAAGTTACGCGTAATAACCAACTGGTTACTCTGACCGCCTCCCGCGATCTGCGCTTCCTGCTGCAAGAAGTGCTGGAAAAACAGATGACCGCACGCGGTTATATGGTGGGGCCGAACGGCGCTGTGAACCTGCAAATCATCGTAAATCAGCTGTATGCCGATGTATCTCAGGGTAACGTTCGCTACAACATCGCCACCAAAGCGGATATTGCCATCATCGCGACGGCGGCAAACGGCAACAAGATGACAAAAAACTACCGTGCGAGCTACTCTGTTGAAGGCGCATTCCAGGCGTCCAACCAGAATATCGCCAACGCGGTTAACAGCGTCCTGACCGACACCATCGCTGATATGTCTCAGGACACCAGCATTCACGAATTCATTAAGCAGAACGCACGTTAATTTCTGTCCAGATGGCCCGGCGCTTGTCGGGCCTGTAGATGCCCATGCCCAACCAATATTTACGTATTTTTCAGCAACCGCGTTCAGCTATCCTGTTGATTCTGGGGTTTGCATCAGGTTTACCCCTCGCGCTCACCTCCGGCACGCTACAGGCCTGGATGACCGTTGAGAATATCGATCTCAAAACCATTGGTTTCTTCTCTCTGGTGGGCCAGGCCTACGTCTTTAAATTCCTCTGGTCTCCGGTCATGGACCGTTACACGCCACCTTTTTTAGGTCGTCGTCGCGGCTGGCTGATTACCACGCAGATTCTGCTGCTGCTCGCCATTGCGGCGATGGGTTTTCTGGAACCCGGCACACAATTACGCTGGATGGCGGCGCTGGCGGTTATCATCGCCTTCTGTTCCGCATCTCAGGACATTGTCTTTGACGCGTGGAAAACGGATGTTCTGCCTGCGGAAGAACGCGGCACCGGGGCGGCGATTAGCGTACTGGGCTATCGGCTAGGGATGCTGGTCTCCGGTGGTCTGGCGCTGTGGCTGGCGGATCGCTGGCTCGGCTGGCAGGGGATGTACTGGCTGATGGCGGCGCTGCTTGTGCCCTGTATTATCGCCACGCTCCTGGCCCCTGAACCTGAAGATTCCATTCCAGTGCCTAAAACGCTGGAACAGGCGGTTGCCGCCCCGCTGCGCGACTTTTTTGGCCGCAACAACGCCTGGCTGATCTTGTTGTTAATCGTGCTGTATAAGCTGGGCGACGCGTTCGCCATGAGCCTGACCACCACCTTTTTGATTCGCGGCGTTGGTTTTGATGCCGGTGAAGTCGGCGTGGTCAATAAAACGCTGGGACTGCTGGCGACGATTGTCGGCGCGCTGTACGGCGGCATCCTGATGCAGCGCCTTTCCCTTTTCCGCGCGCTGCTGATTTTCGGCATTCTGCAAGGCGTTTCCAACGCCGGTTACTGGCTGCTTTCCGTGACGGACAAGCATATGTTCAGCATGGCCGCAGCGGTCTTCTTCGAGAACCTGTGCGGCGGGATGGGAACGGCGGCCTTTGTCGCATTGTTAATGACGCTGTGCAACAAATCGTTTTCCGCCACCCAGTTTGCCCTGCTCTCCGCGCTCTCTGCGGTGGGACGCGTGTATGTCGGCCCCGTTGCCGGATGGTTTGTCGAAGCGCATGGCTGGCCCACGTTTTATCTCTTCTCCGTCGCAGCGGCTGTGCCTGGCCTTCTGCTTCTGCTGGTTTGTCGTCAAACCCTTGAACACAGTTGGGAAAGCGAAAGCTTCATCCCCCGTACGGAATTTCGCGGGGCGTATGGTCTGGCGCTGCTGACGCTAATGATCGGTTGCGGCCTGCTGGCGGTATGGCTGTTGCTGCTGACGATGAACGCCGTGGACTACACTCGCTTCTCCTTCCTGCCCGAACTGCTTGAGGCGGGGGTCATGGTGGCGATATGCGGCATTTTGTTCGGCGGGGTGCTGGATTATCTGGCGCTACGCAAAACACGTCTTGTGTAAGCGGGCAACGTTATTTGCCGTTGTAATAACAGAGCGAAATTATAACGGCTAAATAAGCAGCAGTTGCGAAAAATAATATTTGTTGTTTTGTGCGCAATAGCATCTGGAAATTATTGACGCCTTTTATAGATTTTATTTTCCTTACTCGATTCAGCCAATATAGTTTTATTTTTTGTTTTTCATTTGTCTCTTTGTTGATAATTAATTGTTAAACAATTGTTTTAATTTCGCATTGGTTATACCAATTACCCTGTAAGCCCTGCCTTCCAGCCCTCTTTCGTTATAACGTGATGTTGCAACAGGTTCTTAAAGTCAACGCGACATATCCTGCAACATATGTGACATGCCCGGCAGAACCCAGTAACACAGATCCAATCATGTTTACAGTAATGTAACCTTCCCGTAAAATGCCCACACACTTTAAACGCCACCAGGTCCCGTGGAATTGAGGTCGTTAAATGAGACTCAGGAAATACAATAAAAGTTTGGGATGGTTGTCATTAATTGCAGGCACTGCATTACTCAGTGGCTGTAATTCTGCACTTCTTGACCCCAAAGGACAGATTGGACTGGAACAACGTTCACTGATACTGACGGCTTTTGGCCTGATGTTGATTGTCGTGATTCCCGCCATCTTGATGGCTGTTGGTTTCGCCTGGAAGTACCGTGCGAGCAATAAAGATGCGAAGTACAGCCCGAACTGGTCACACTCCAATAAAGTGGAAGCTGTGGTCTGGACGGTGCCGATTCTGATCATCATTTTCCTTGCTGTACTTACCTGGAAAACCACTCACGCTCTTGAGCCAAGCAAGCCGCTGGCGCATGACGAGAAGCCCATTACCATCGAAGTGGTTTCCATGGACTGGAAATGGTTCTTCATCTACCCGGAACAGGGCATTGCAACCGTGAATGAAATCGCCTTCCCGGCGAACACTCCGGTTTATTTCAAAGTGACCTCCAACTCCGTGATGAACTCCTTCTTTATCCCGCGTCTGGGTAGCCAGATTTATGCCATGGCCGGTATGCAGACTCGACTGCATCTGATCGCCAACGAAGCCGGTACCTATGATGGTATTTCCGCAAGCTATAGCGGCCCTGGTTTCTCCGGTATGAAGTTCAAAGCTATCGCCACGCCGGACCGCGCCACATTCGACCAGTGGGTTGCTAAAGCTAAACAGTCACCGAACACCATGAGCGACATGGCTGCGTTCGAGAAAGTGGCTGCGCCAAGCGAATACAACCAGGTGGAATATTTCTCCAACGTGAAACCGGATTTGTTTAAAGACGTCATTAACAAATTTATGGCTCACGGTAAGAGCATGGACATGACCCAACCGGAAGGTGAGCACAGCTCGCATGAAGGCATGGAAGGCATGGACATGAGCCACGCGGAATCCGCTCACTAAGGGGCCGAGGAAGAAAACGATGTTCGGAAAATTGACACTGGATGCAGTCCCGTTCCATGAACCTATCGTCATGGTTACGATCGCTGCCATTATCGTCGGGGGTCTGGCGCTTTTAGCCTTGATCACTTACTTCGGTAAGTGGACCTACCTATGGAAAGAGTGGCTTACTTCGGTTGACCACAAGCGTCTTGGCATCATGTATGTCATCGTCGCAATTGTTATGTTGATACGCGGCTTTGCCGACGCCATCATGATGCGTAGCCAGCAGGCGCTGGCTTCTGCGGGCGAAGCAGGCTTCCTGCCGCCGCATCACTACGATCAGATCTTCACCGCTCACGGCGTGATCATGATCTTCTTCGTGGCAATGCCATTCGTTATCGGTCTGATGAACCTGGTGGTTCCGTTGCAGATCGGCGCGCGTGACGTTGCGTTCCCGTTCCTGAACAACCTGAGCTTCTGGTTCACCGTTGTCGGCGTTATCCTGGTTAACCTGTCTCTGGGCGTTGGTGAGTTCGCACAGACCGGCTGGCTGGCTTATCCGCCGCTCTCGGGAATAGAGTACAGTCCGAGTGTCGGGGTCGATTACTGGATCTGGAGTCTCCAGCTATCCGGTATCGGTACGACGCTGACAGGTATCAACTTCTTCGTGACGATTCTGAAGATGCGTGCGCCGGGCATGACCATGTTCAAGATGCCGGTATTTACCTGGGCATCGCTGTGCGCGAACATCCTGATTATCGCCTCCTTCCCAATTCTGACTGTCACCGTCGCGCTGCTGACCCTGGATCGCTATCTGGGCACCCATTTCTTTACCAACGATATGGGCGGCAACATGATGATGTACATCAACCTGATTTGGGCCTGGGGCCACCCGGAAGTGTACATCCTGGTTCTGCCGGTCTTCGGGGTGTTCTCCGAAATCGCCGCAACCTTCTCGCGTAAACGCCTGTTTGGTTACACCTCGCTGGTTTGGGCGACCGTGTGTATCACCGTTCTGTCGTTCATCGTTTGGCTGCACCACTTCTTCACCATGGGTGCGGGCGCGAACGTAAACGCCTTCTTCGGTATTACCACGATGATTATCGCGATCCCGACCGGGGTTAAGATCTTCAACTGGCTGTTCACCATGTACCAGGGGCGTATCGTCTTCCACTCAGCGATGCTGTGGACGATCGGCTTTATCGTGACCTTCTCGGTCGGCGGTATGACTGGCGTTCTGCTGGCGGTTCCGGGCGCGGACTTCGTTCTGCACAACAGCCTGTTCCTGATTGCGCACTTCCATAACGTTATCATCGGCGGTGTGGTCTTCGGGTGCTTCGCCGGTATGACCTACTGGTGGCCAAAAGCGTTCGGCTTCACGCTGAACGAGACCTGGGGTAAACGCGCATTCTGGTTCTGGATCATCGGCTTCTTCGTGGCGTTTATGCCGCTGTACGTGCTGGGCTTCATGGGGATGACCCGTCGTCTCAGCCAGCAGATTGACCCGCAGTTCCATCCAATGCTGCTGATTGCCGCCTGTGGCGCCGCGCTGATTGCACTGGGCATCCTGTGCCAGCTGATTCAGATCTTCGTTTCTATTCGCGACCGCGAGCAGAACCGCGACCTGACCGGCGACCCGTGGGGCGCGCGTACGCTGGAGTGGGCAACCTCTTCTCCGCCTCCGTTCTATAACTTTGCCGTTGTGCCGCACGTTCACGAGCGTGATGCCTTCTGGGAAATGAAAGAAAAAGGCGAAGCGTACAAACAGCCTGCGCATTATGAAGAAATTCATATGCCGAAAAACAGCGGTGCGGGCATCGTTATCGCCGCCTTCTCCACTATTTTTGGTTTCGCCATGATCTGGCATATCTGGTGGCTGGCGATTGCAAGCTTCGCAGGCATGATCATCAGCTGGATTGTTAAGAGCTTTGACGAGGACGTGGACTACTACGTACCAGTCCCGGAAGTCGAAAAACTGGAAAACCAGCATTTCGATGAGATTTCTAAGGCAGGGCTGAAAAATGGCAACTGATACTTTAGCGCAAACGCACGCGACTGCCCACGCGCACGAACACGAACACGGGCACCACGATGCAGGCCAGACCAAAATCTTCGGATTTTGGATCTACCTGATGAGCGACTGCATTCTGTTCTCTATTCTGTTCGCAACCTATGCCGTTCTGGTGAACGGCACCGCAGGCGGCCCGACAGGTAAGGACATTTTTGAACTGCCGTTCGTTCTGGTTGAAACTTTCCTGCTGTTGTTCAGCTCCATCACCTACGGCATGGCGGCTATCGCCATGCACAAGGATAACAAGAGCCAGGTTGTCTCCTGGCTGGCGTTGACCTTCTTGTTCGGTGCCGGATTTATCGGGATGGAAATCTACGAATTCCATCACCTGATTGTTGAAGGCATGGGCCCGGATCGCAGCGGCTTCCTGTCTGCGTTCTTCGCGCTGGTCGGTACGCACGGCCTGCACGTCACCTCCGGTCTTATCTGGATGGCGGTGCTGATGGTGCAGATCGCCCGTCGCGGCCTGACCAGCACTAACCGTACCCGCATCATGTGCCTGAGCCTGTTCTGGCACTTCCTGGATGTGGTGTGGATCTGTGTGTTCACTGTTGTTTATCTGATGGGGGCGATGTAATGAGTCATTCTACCGATCACAGCGGCGCGTCCCACGGCAGCGTAAAAACCTACATGACAGGTTTTATTCTGTCGATCATCCTGACGGTCATTCCGTTCTGGATGGTGATGACGGGTACAGGTTCCCCGGCCGTGATTCTGGGGACTATCCTGGCGATGGCAGTGGTGCAGATTCTGGTGCATCTGGTGTGCTTCCTGCACATGAATACGAAATCTGACGAAGGCTGGAACATGACGGCCTTTGTCTTTACCGTGCTGATCATTGCCATTCTGGTGGTGGGCTCCATCTGGATTATGTGGAACCTGAACTACAATATGATGATGCACTAAGAGCGGCGGTTATGATGTTTAAGCAATACCTGCAAGTAACGAAACCAGGCATCATCTTTGGCAACCTGATCTCGGTGATTGGGGGATTCCTGCTGGCTTCTAAAGGCAGCATCGACTATCCCCTGTTTATCTATACGCTGGTCGGGGTGTCACTGGTTGTGGCGTCGGGTTGTGTATTTAACAACTACATCGACAGGGATATCGACAGGAAGATGGAAAGGACCAAGAATCGGGTGCTGGTCAAAGGCCTGATTTCTCCTGCTGTCTCGCTGGTGTACGCCACCTTGCTGGGTATTGCTGGCTTTATGCTGCTGTGGTTTGGCGCGAATCCTCTGGCCTGCTGGCTGGGGGTGATGGGCTTCGTGGTGTATGTCGGCATTTATAGTCTGTACATGAAACGCCACTCCGTTTACGGCACGCTGATTGGTTCTCTCTCCGGCGCTGCGCCGCCGGTGATTGGCTACTGCGCCGTAACGGGCGAGTTCGACAGCGGCGCGCTGATTCTGCTGGCGATCTTTAGCCTGTGGCAGATGCCGCACTCTTACGCCATCGCGATTTTCCGCTTCAAGGATTATCAGGCTGCCAACATTCCGGTTCTGCCGGTGGTGAAAGGCATCTCGGTGGCGAAGAACCATATCACGCTGTACATCATCGCCTTTGCCGTTGCGACGCTGATGCTCTCCCTGGGTGGCTATGCCGGATACAAATATCTGGTGGTCGCGGCAGCCGTGAGCGTCTGGTGGCTCGGTATGGCCCTGCGCGGTTACAAAGTGGAAGATGACAAAGTCTGGGCGCGTAAGCTGTTCGGCTTTTCCATCATCGCCATCACTGCGTTAAGCGTGATGATGTCCGTCGACTTTATGGTGCCGGACTCGCACAGCCTGCTGGCTTCGGTCTGGTAACACCCGCCCCGCAACAAATCTTCTGCCGGATGGAGGCTTACGCCTTATCCGGCCTACGGAAACCGCACAGCGCCATCGGGCATTACGCAACGCGCTCAGCAAGTAGGCCGGATAAAACGCTTTCGCGTTGCCATCCGGCATTTTATTGCCTGATAAAATCCCCCTCACAAACGCAACATTTGTTCATTAAGCACGTATTTACCCCACCCGTTTACCGCTTTACACTAGTCGCGGATTTTATACAGAGGTGGGAATGAACGATTACAAAATGACGCCGGGTGAGTTGCGCGCCACCTGGGGTTTAGGGACTGTATTTTCTTTGCGCATGCTTGGCATGTTTATGGTCCTGCCGGTTCTGACCACCTATGGTATGGCGCTTCAGGGCGCCAGCGAAGCCTTGATCGGCATTGCTATCGGTATTTACGGCCTGGCGCAAGCCGTTTTCCAGATCCCCTTTGGGTTACTCTCAGACCGCGTCGGGCGTAAGCCGTTAATTATCGGCGGTCTGGCCGTGTTCGTGCTGGGTAGCGTGATCGCCGCGCTGTCTGACTCCATCTGGGGGATTATTCTTGGCCGCGCGCTGCAAGGCTCTGGCGCAATCGCCGCCGCCGTCATGGCGCTGCTGTCTGACTTAACCCGCGAGCAAAACCGAACCAAAGCGATGGCGTTTATCGGCGTCAGTTTTGGTATTACCTTCGCCATTGCGATGGTGCTTGGGCCGATCGTCACCCACAAACTGGGGCTGAACGCCCTGTTCTGGATGATTGCCGCACTCGCCGCGCTCGGCATCGCCCTGACCGTTTGGGTTGTCCCTAACAGCACGACCCACGTATTGAACCGTGAATCCGGCATGGTGAAAGGCAGTTTCAGCAAAGTGCTGGCCGAACCTAAGCTGTTGAAGCTTAACTTCGGCATCATGTGTCTGCATATTCTGCTGATGTCGACCTTCGTCGCCCTCCCCGGCCAGCTTGCCGCTGCCGGTTTCCCCGCCGCCGAACACTGGAAGATTTATCTGGTCACAATGCTGATCTCATTTGGCTCCGTAGTCCCGTTCATTATCTACGCCGAAGTCAAACGCCGGATGAAGCGGGTCTTTCTGCTGTGCGTCGCGTTGATACTGATTGCCGAAGTCGTGCTGTGGGGCGCAGGCGTGCACTTCTGGGGGTTAATTGCCGGGGTACAGCTGTTCTTCCTCGCTTTTAACCTGATGGAAGCCCTCCTCCCCTCGCTGATCAGCAAAGAGTCTCCTGCTGGTTATAAGGGCACCGCGATGGGCGTTTACTCCACCAGCCAGTTCCTCGGCGTCGCGATTGGCGGCTCGCTGGGCGGCTGGGTGAATGGTCTGTTCGGCGGTCAGGCGGTATTTCTGGCTGGCGCATTGTTGACCGTCGTCTGGCTGGCGGTAGCAAGTACGATGAAAGAACCGCCGTATGTCAGCAGCTTACGCGTGGAAATTCCGCCGGAGATTGCCGCCGATAACGCGCTGAAACAGCGTCTGCTGGCGACTGAAGGTGTGAGTGAGGTGTTGATCGCAGAGAAAGAGCATTCCGCCTATGTGAAGATCGACAGCAAAGTGACCAACCGTTTTGAGGTTGAGCAGGCGATCAGGCTGGCGTGAGAAATGCCGGATGGCGGCTACCGCCTTATCCGGCCTACAAGACCGCATTGTCCGTAGGCCGGATAAGCGCAGCGCCATCAGGCATCACAACTTAATCGCGGAAGTTTTTGAACTGGAACGGCTGTCCCAAATCCCCGCCGCGCACCAGCGCCATGACGGATTGCAGATCGTCACGGGATTTTCCGGTCACACGGATCTCCTCCCCCTGAATTTGCGCCTGCACTTTCAGCTTGCTGTCTTTAATCAGCTTCACGATCTTCTTCTGAACCGCGCTTTCAATGCCCTGCTTCAGCTTCGCTTCCACAAACCAGGTTTTACCGCTGTGGACAAATGCTTCCGGCACATCCAGCGAACTGCCTTCAATGCCGCGCTTGAGCAGCTTCGCGCGCAGAATATCCAGTAGCTGATTCACCTGGAAATCCGATTCGCTCAGTACTTTGATGGTTTTGTTCGCGTCGTTTAATTCAAACGTGGCCTCAACGCCACGAAAATCAAAGCGTGATTCGACTTCGCGAGTCGCATTATCTACTGCGTTACGCGCTTCCTGAAGATCGACTTCAGAGACAATATCGAAAGATGGCATCTTTTCCTCTCCCTTCGTTTTTGATGCGAAGCATAATACCCGTAACGAGACATAACGAGAAGCTTAGCTGATGGCGCTATACTTAGGCCATAACACCTGGCGCTGTTGCAGGTGAGGAGGAACAATGAAAATTACCGTACTGGGATGCGGAGCCTTAGGGCAACTTTGGCTTACAGCGCTGTGCAAACATGGACATGAAGTACAGGGTTGGCTGCGCGTACCGCAACCCTATTGCAGCGTGAATCTGATAGAGACGGACGGTTCAATATTTAACGAATCCCTGACGGCGAACGATCCTGATTTTCTGGCCAACAGCGATCTGCTGCTGGTCACGCTGAAAGCCTGGCAGGTCTACGATGCCGTAAGAGGTCTGGTCGCCATTCTGCCTGAAACCACGCCGATCCTGCTGATTCACAACGGGATGGGCACAATCGAAGAGTTGCAAAACATCCCGCAGCCGTTACTGATGGGCACCACGACGCATGCCGCCAGACGCGACGGGAATGTCATCATTCATGTCGCCAACGGCACTACCCATATTGGCCCGGCGCGTGAGCAGGACGGGGACTACAGCTATCTGGCCGATATTTTGCAGGGCGTGCTGCCTGACGTCGCCTGGCACAACAACATTCGCGCAGAGATGTGGCGCAAACTGGCGGTAAACTGTGTGATTAATCCCCTTACCGCGCTATGGGACTGCCCCAACGGCGAATTACGCCACCACCCGGAAGCGGTAATGGCGATATGTCAGGAGGTCGCTGCGGTTATCGAGCGCGAAGGACACCATACGTCGGCGGATGATTTACGTTATTATGTCGATCAAGTGATTGAGAGTACGGCAGAAAATATCTCGTCTATGTTGCAGGACATGCGTGCCCTGCGTCATACCGAGATCGACTATATTACGGGTTATTTGTTAAAACGCGCCCGCGCGCATGGCATCGCCGTCCCGGAAAATGCCCGTCTGTTTGAAATGGTAAAGCGGAAGGAGAGTGAGTATGAGCGCATCGGCACTGGTATGCCTCGCCCCTGGTAGTGAAGAGACCGAAGCGGTCACCACTATCGATCTGCTGGTTCGTGGCGGTATTCAGGTCACGACCGCGAGCGTCGCCAGCGACGGAAATCTCACCATTGTCTGTTCGCGTGGCGTAAAACTGCTGGCGGATGCACCGCTGGTCGAGGTGGCCGACGGCGATTACGACATCATTGTATTGCCTGGCGGCATTAAGGGCGCGGAGTGTTTTCGCGACAGCCCGTTGCTGGTCGAAACCGTTAAGCAGTTCCACCGTTCCGGGCGTATTGTCGCCGCGATTTGCGCAGCGGCCGCCACGGTTCTCGTTCCGCACGATATCTTTCCCATCGGCAATATGACCGGCTTCCCGGCGTTGAAAGACAACATTCCCGCCGAACAGTGGCAGGATAAACGTGTGGTGTGGGACCCGCGCGTGAAGCTGCTGACCAGCCAGGCGCCAGGGACGTCGATTGACTTCGGGCTGAAAATTATCGATCTGCTGGTTGGCCGTGAAAAAGCCCATGAAGTGGCGTCACAGCTGGTGATGGCGGCGGGAATTTATAATTACTACGAATAGCGCCGGATGGTGGTGCGTAGGCCGGATAAGGCGGTTACGCTGTCATCCGGCAATACGTTGCGCCTGATAGCGCGATGCTTATCAGGCCTGCAATCGTGCTAACAATTACGGACGATACACCTTCACATTCTGGAAGCCCTGCTCACGCAGATAGAGCGCCTGCAAACGGCTCATCACGCCGCGCTCACACCACAGCAGCCAGGTTTTGCTCTGGTCGAGATCGCCAAACTTCGTGCTCAGCTTGTAGAACGGCAGAGAAACCACATCCACGCCTTCGATTTTCAGCGGTTTGTCATCCTGCTCATCAACGGAGCGAATATCCAGAATCACGTCGTTCGGGCCAAAGCCGCTGACGGTCTCCACTTCCACCACGTCCTGCCCGGTCTGCTGGGCGATTTCGCGAATATCGACATTGCTCGCTTCCTCAACCACTTTATCGAGAATGCTAAAGTCGAAGTGCTCTTCTTCCGCTTCAATCTTCGCCTTGATCGCTTTCACCGTCGGGCTTTTCGAGATAACGCCGCAGTATTCCGGCATCGTGCGGGCAAAATCTTCCGTACCAATCTGGCGCGCCAGGTTGATGATGTGCTCTTTGTCGTAAGAGATCAGCGGGCGCAGGATCAGCGTATCGGAAACGTTGTCGATAAGACGCAGGTTAGTCAGCGTCTGGCTGGAAACCTGCCCCAGCGCTTCCCCCGTCACCAGCGCCTGTACGCCGTAGCGCTCCGCCACTTTCGACGCCGCGCGCACCATCATGCGCTTCAGCACCACGCCCATCTGACCGTCATCGACTTTTTCGAGGATCTCGCCGACCACCGGTTCAAAGTTGATGGCGACAAAACGCACGCGATGCGAACTGCCAAAGCGGTTCCACAGGTAATGCGCCACCTGGCGAACGCCGATTTCATGCGCCGCGCCGCCAAGGTTAAAGAAGCAGTAGTGTACGCGGCAGCCGCGACGCATCAGCATATAGCTGGAAACACCGGAGTCGAAACCGCCGGAGATCAGCGACAAGACATCTTCCTGGGTGCCGATCGGGAAACCGCCGATACCTTCGTAACGGCCTTTAATCAGCAGCAGACGATCGTCTTCCACTTCCAGGTGTACCGTCACATCCGGGTTGGTCAGCTTCACGCGCGCCGATTCAATATGCTGATTTAAACCGCCGCCGACGTAACGTTCCACCTCAATGGAGCTAAACTCATGCTTACCACGACGTTTAACGCGCACACAGAAGGTTTTGCCCTCAAGCCGATCGCGATACTGCACCAGCGCTTTCTCAAAGATATCGTGCATATCAGTGAACGGCACATCTTCGACTTCGAGAATATGGTGGATGCCCGGAATACGGGTCAGCGCGTCGCGAATCGCCAGGCGTTGATTTTCATCTTTGGCGCGAACTTCAATGTTATCCCAGTGGCGAACAACGGCGAGGGTCTCATCGTAGTGCTTTAACACGTTACGGATGTTCCCGGTCAGAATTTTTATAAAGCGCAAACGCACAGATTGGCTTTTGATAGTGATTTCCGGGAACAATTTAATGATAAACTTCATGGCGGCAATGGTTCTTAAGCAAGCATCAAGGCTTGTCGTGGAGAAAAGAGTACAGCAGCCCATACATGGAGCTGCATCCAGGCGCGGAAGTATACCACCATCATGGTCGTCCTGTGCACATTGCGCGTTATTTGATAATTGCTCTGAGTCCGTTACCATATCAGAGCTGAAAATATTGAGAGTCAGATATTCATTATGCCGAAGAAAAATGAGGCGCCCGCCAGCTTTGAAACAGCGCTGAGCGAGCTGGAACAGATTGTTACCCGTCTGGAAAGCGGCGACCTGCCGCTGGAAGAGGCGCTGAACGAATTTGAACGTGGCGTGCAGCTGGCGCGTCAGGGGCAGGCAAAGTTGCAACAGGCCGAGCAGCGTGTGCAGATTCTGCTGTCTGACAATGAAGATGCATCTCCTGAGCCTTTTACACCGGATAATGAGTAAATGGATTTTTCGCAGCAGCTACAGGCCTGCGTCGAGCAGGCCAACCAGGCGCTGAGCCGTTTTATCGCACCACTGCCCTTTCAGAACACTCCCGTGGTCGAAACCATGCAGTATGGCGCATTATTAGGCGGTAAACGTCTGCGCCCGTTCCTGGTTTACGCAACGGGCAGGATGTTTGGCGTAAGCCTGTCCACGCTGGATGCTCCGGCAGCCGCCGTTGAATGCATTCACGCTTATTCGTTGATTCATGACGATTTACCCGCGATGGACGACGACGACCTGCGTCGCGGTCTGCCGACCTGCCACGTCAAATTTGGCGAAGCGAATGCCATTCTGGCCGGAGATGCCCTGCAAACGCTGGCGTTTTCTATCATCAGCGATGCCCCGATGCCGGAAGTGGCCGACCGCGACCGCATTGCTATGATTTCTGAACTGGCGAACGCCAGCGGCATCGCCGGAATGTGCGGTGGTCAGGCGTTGGATCTTGATGCCGAAGGGAAACAGGTGCCGCTGGAGGCGCTGGAGCGTATCCATCGTCATAAAACGGGCGCCCTGATTCGCGCTGCGGTTCGTCTTGGCGCGTTAAGTGCCGGAGAAAACGGACGAAACGCCTTGCCGATACTCGACAAGTACGCAGAAAGTATCGGCCTTGCCTTCCAGGTCCAGGATGACATTCTGGATGTGGTGGGCGATACTGCAACGTTGGGTAAACGTCAGGGTGCTGACCAGCAACTTGGCAAAAGTACCTACCCTGCACTTCTGGGCCTTGAGCAAGCCCGGAATAAAGCCCGGGATCTGATCGAAGACGCCCGTCAGTCGTTAACGCAGCTGGCAGACCTCTCACTCGATACCTCGGCACTGGAAGCGCTAGCGGACTACATAATCCAGCGTGATAAATAAACAAACAACAAGTCTTACTTAATAGGCCTCTGATGAGTTTTGATATAGCCAAATACCCGACCCTGGCACTGGTCGACTCCACTTCGGAGTTACGCCTGCTACCAAAAGAGAGTCTGCCGAAACTCTGCGACGAACTGCGCCGCTATTTACTCGACAGCGTCAGTCGTTCCAGCGGACATTTCGCCTCCGGGCTGGGCACGGTGGAGCTCACCGTGGCGCTGCACTATGTCTATAACACTCCGTTTGACCAGTTAATCTGGGACGTGGGGCATCAGGCTTATCCGCACAAAATTCTCACCGGGCGTCGGGATAAAATAGGCACCATTCGCCAGAAAGGCGGTTTGCACCCCTTCCCGTGGCGCGGTGAAAGCGAATACGACGTACTGAGCGTCGGCCACTCCTCTACCTCCATTAGCGCAGGCATTGGCATTGCGGTCGCCGCAGAAAAAGAAGGCAAAGACCGCCGCACCGTTTGCGTCATTGGCGACGGGGCGATCACCGCCGGGATGGCGTTCGAAGCGATGAACCACGCGGGCGATATCAAGCCGGACATGCTGGTCATTCTCAACGACAACGAAATGTCGATCTCGGAAAACGTCGGCGCGCTGAACAACCACCTGGCGCAGCTGCTTTCCGGCAAGCTCTACTCGTCCCTGCGTGAAGGCGGGAAGAAAGTGTTCTCCGGCGTGCCGCCAATCAAAGAGCTGCTCAAACGTACCGAAGAACATATCAAAGGCATGGTCGTGCCAGGCACGCTGTTTGAAGAGTTGGGCTTTAACTATATCGGCCCGGTCGATGGTCACGACGTGCTGGGGCTGATTACCACGCTGAAGAACATGCGCGATCTGAAAGGCCCGCAGTTCCTGCATATCATGACCAAAAAAGGTCGTGGCTATGAACCGGCGGAAAAAGATCCGATCACCTTCCACGCGGTGCCAAAATTCGACCCGTCCAGCGGTTGCCTGCCAAAAAGCAGCGGCGGTCTGCCGAGCTATTCAAAGATCTTTGGCGACTGGCTGTGCGAAACCGCCGCCAAAGACAGCAAGCTGATGGCGATCACCCCGGCAATGCGCGAAGGTTCCGGCATGGTGGAGTTTTCACGTAAATTCCCCGACCGCTACTTTGACGTGGCGATTGCCGAGCAGCATGCAGTGACCTTTGCCGCCGGTCTGGCGATCGGTGGTTATAAGCCGATCGTGGCGATCTACTCCACCTTCCTGCAACGCGCCTACGATCAGGTGCTGCATGACGTCGCGATCCAAAAACTGCCGGTGATGTTTGCTATCGACCGCGCCGGTATCGTCGGCGCTGACGGGCAGACGCACCAGGGCGCGTTCGATCTCTCTTACCTGCGCTGCATCCCGGAAATGGTCATTATGACGCCGAGCGATGAAAACGAGTGCCGCCAGATGCTGTACACCGGCTATCACTATAACGATGGCCCAACGGCAGTGCGTTATCCGCGTGGCAACGCCGTTGGCGTGGAACTGACGCCGCTGGAAAAACTGCCGATCGGCAAAGGACTCGTCAAACGTCAGGGTGAAAAACTGGCGATTCTGAACTTTGGTACGCTACTGCCGGAAGCGGCAAAAGTCGCCGAATCCCTGAACGCGACCTTAGTCGATATGCGCTTTGTGAAGCCGCTGGATGAAACGTTGATTCTGGAGATGGCTGAACGTCACGAAGCGCTGATCACGCTTGAAGAGAACGCCATTATGGGCGGCGCAGGCAGCGGCGTTAACGAAGTGCTGATGGCGCATCGTAAAGTCGTTCCGGTACTGAATATCGGCCTGCCGGACTTCTTTATCCCGCAGGGTACACAGGACGAGGCCCGCGCGGAACTCGGTCTGGATGCCGCAGGAATTGAGGCCAAAATCAAGGACTGGCTGGCATAATCCCCTCCCCGCTCCTGCTATGCTTAATCAATAACGGGTATAACAGGAGCGGAACAATGCAATACAACACCTTAGGAAAAACAGATCTACGGGTTTCTCGCCTTTGTCTGGGCTGCATGACGTTCGGTGAACCGGATCGCGGCAATCACGCCTGGACGCTACCGGAAGAAAGCAGCCGCCCCATCATTAAGCGCGCGCTTGAAGGCGGTATTAACTTTTTTGATACCGCCAATAGCTATTCCGCAGGCAGCAGCGAAGAGATTGTGGGTCGTGCGCTGCGTGATTTCGCCCGCCGCGAAGAGGTGGTGGTCGCCACCAAAGTTTTTCATCGCGTCGGCGACCTGCCAGAAGGATTATCCCGCACGCAAATCCTGCGTTCCATTGATGACAGCCTGAAACGTCTGGGTATGGACTATGTGGATATCCTGCAAATTCATCGCTGGGATTACAACACGCCGATAGAAGAGACGCTGGAAGCGCTGAATGATGTGGTGAAAGCCGGTAAGGCGCGCTATATCGGCGCCTCCTCCATGCACGCCGCGCAGTTTGCCCAGGCGCTGGCGCTGCAAAAACAGCACGGCTGGGCGCAGTTTGTCAGTATGCAGGATCATTACAATCTCATCTATCGCGAGGAAGAGCGCGAAATGCTGCCGCTGTGCTATCACGAAGGGATCGCGGTGATTCCGTGGAGCCCGCTGGCACGAGGACGACTGACGCGCCCGTGGGGAGAAACCACCGCACGTTCGGTATCCGATGAGTTCGGCAAGACGCTGTACAGCGAGAGCGATGAGAATGACGCACGGATTGCAGAGCGTCTGACGGGCGTCAGTGAGGATCTTGGCGCAACGCGTGCGCAGGTGGCGCTGGCATGGCTATTGAGTAAACCAGGCATCGCTGCGCCGATTATCGGTACATCGCGGGAAGAACAGCTGGATGAGTTGCTCGGCGCGGTGGATTTGACGTTGAAGCCAGAGCAGATTGCCGAGCTGGAAACGCCGTACAAACAGCACCCGGTGGTCGGGTTTAAATAATATTGCCCGATGAGCATGTAGGCCGGATAAGGCATGTATGTCGCCATCCGGCCATACCACGCTCGATGGCGCTACGCTTATCGGGCCTACAGGTTTAAAACAACCCGATGGGCCAATGGTGCCCGATGAAATAAAGCAGACCGGCGGAAATAACCCCTGCGACGATATCGTCAACCATTATCCCCATTCCGCCGTGTACGTTACGGTCGAACCAGCGAATCGGCCAGGGTTTCCACATATCCAGAATACGGAAAATCACAAATCCGGCGGCAACCCACTGCCAGTCCATCGTAGGGAGCGCCATCAGGGTGATCCACATCCCGATAAACTCATCCCAGACAATGCTACCGTGATCGTGAACGCCCATATCCTTCGCCGTTCGGTGGCAAAGATAAACGCCAATACAGATCCCCAACATTACCACCAGCGAGTAGAGCTGCCAGGGCAGAAATGTCATCAGATACCAGAATGGGATCGCCGCTAACGACCCCATTGTTCCCGGAATAATCGGGCTGAGGCCGCTGCCAAACCCGGTAGCCAGCAAGTGCCACGGGTTACGCAGGCTCAGCCGACTTTTGGCAACATCTTTATGGCGTGGCAAAATGGTCATATCCTTTCCAGTCAAAAGTGACAGGCTTTCCGTCACGCATGAAGTTGATGCCTTCCACATCCGCACTCATTTGTCCGATGCAGGTAAACGGTACGCCAAGATTCCCCAGCGCCACATCCAGCGCGCCACGGTTCAACTCCGGTACAGTGAAGCATAATTCATAATCTTCACCGCCGGAAAGCGCCCAGCGCAGCGCCTGCCCGGGATCAACATGACGGGTAACCGCCTCAGAATACCGCAGCGCATCCACATCCACCCGCGCACCACAGCCGCTGGCGTTAACGATATGCCGCAAATCAGAAATCAGGCCATCGGAAAGATCGATCGCCGCATTCGCCAGGTCGCGCAGAGCTTGCCCCTGCAAAATACGCGGCGTCGGGCGCAGGTGCCGCTTAATCAAGTAGTCTGCGTCTTTCGCATCCGCCACCTGTAAGCGATGCTGTAAAATCGCCAGCCCAGCGGCGCTGTCCCCCGGCGTGCCGGTGATGTAAATCCTGTCGCCAGGTTTTGCCCCGGAACGCTTGAGCGCGCGTCCCACGGGCACATAGCCATGAATACCCAGCGTCATCGACAGCGGCCCACGCGTGGTGTCGCCGCCAATTAGCTGCATATCGTAGTAATTCAGCAGGTCAAACAGGCTGTCGCTAAACGCTTCCAGCCACGCTTCGTCAACGTCCGGCAGCGTCAGGGCCAGCGTCAGCCAGGCCGGATCGGCCCCCATCGCCGCCAGATCGCTTAAGTTAACCGCCAGCGCTTTCCAGGCCAGATCGGCAGGATCTATATCAGTCAGGAAATGGTTGCCCGCCACCAGCGTATCGGTACTGATCGCCAGCGTCTGTTTTTCAGGAATATTCAGGAGAGCGCAATCGTCACCGATACCGGTTTCGACGTCGAGACGAGAGCTTCTAACACGGTCAAAATAACGGGCAATCAGGGAGAACTCGCCGCATGCCATACGTTATGCCTCAGCAGAAAAAAAGAAAAGGTCGGAGATAGCGGGAATACATCCCGCCACCAGCCGACCTGGAGATTACTTTTTGTTGGGGCGAATCACAGGTGCTGCTTTGTCCAGTACGCCGTTGACGAACTTGTGGCTGTCTTCGGCGCCGAAGGTCTTCGCCAGTTCAATCGCTTCGTTGATGGCCACTTTATATGGCACATCACTACGTTTAGACAGTTCAAACAACGCAATACGCAGCACAGCTTTTTCTACCTGACCCAGCTCTTCCAGCAGACGAGACAGGTACGGTTTCATCAATCCGTCCAGGTACGCGCTGTTAGTCGCCACCCCGGACAGCAGTTCACGGAAATACAGAACGTCGACATCTTTTACGTCCTGTTCCGCCAGGAACTGGTATTCAACATCAGCGATGTCGTTCTGGGACAACTGCCAGGAGTAGAGCGCCTGAACGGCACACTCACGAGCGCGGCGACGAGCAGCAGGTTTCACGGATTTCCCCTTACAAAAATCAGGCCTTGATGGCTTTCAATACATTAATCATTTCAAGCGCGGTCAGTGCGGCTTCCGCACCTTTGTTGCCAGCTTTAGTGCCAGCACGTTCGATGGCTTGTTCAATACTTTCAGTGGTCAGAACACCAAAGGCTACCGGGATTTCGCTGTCCTGGGCGACATGCGCCAGGCCGTTGCTTGCACCGCCAGCCACATATTCAAAGTGCGCGGTACCGCCACGAATCACTGTACCCAGCGCAATCACCGCGTCATATTTACCGGTTTTTGCCAATGCGCCAGCCGCCAGCGGCAGTTCATACGCGCCAGGAACCCAAACCACGGTAATATTTTCATCTTTTACCTGACCAATACGCTTCAGGGCGTCAATCGCGCCTTCCAGCAGACTGTCATTGATAAAATTGTTGAAACGCGCAATGGTGATGGCGACGCGAGCGTCCGGGGTAGCAACGTTAGCTTCAATAATGTTCATATTCTTCCTTCGGGTTCGATATGGCCCCGCAGGGGGGCGGATTTTATCATAATACTCGACGCGCCGCTTCTCTATTTCGAAGCCTTTACGCGGGAATCAAATGCAGGCAAACATCCGGGCCTACATGGCGTATCTCGTTGAATTTAAAATGGGGTGCCTCGCTCAGTTTCTCAAGCCCCGGCAGCACACATAATCCTCGCGCATCACTTCCTAACAGTTTAGGCGCAACATAGACGATAAGCTCGTCCACCACGCCCGCCTGCAACAACGCGCCCGCAAGCACTGGCCCGGCCTCCACCCAGATGCTGTTAATCTGCTGTTTACCCAACAGCATCATCAGCACCACCAGATCCAGATGACCGTTATGCTCCGGCACCCGCAGGCTGCGAACCGTCTCAGGCCAGATGCGGGAATCGTCCTGTGTACGGGCAAACCAGGTTTCTCCCGGCTGCTGTACAATACGGTGCTCCGGCGTCACGCGGTTTTGGCTGTCGAGGACAATGCGAATCGGCTGACGCAGGTTTTCCTGCGGATAGAGAGTCTGGGTTGAGGCATCCAGTTCAGGCCACCGAACCGTTAACGCCGGGTCGTCGGCCAGCACCGTCGCGCTGCTGGTCAGAATCGCATGGCTTTGCGCCCGTAAACGCTGCACATCGCGCCGCGCCTGCGGGGAGGTAATCCACTGGCTTTCACCGCTGGCCATCGCCGTGCGGCCATCCAGCGATGCGCCGAGCTTGAGCTGCACATACGGGAAGCCGGTGCGCATCCGCTTGAGGAAACCTTTGTTCAGCTGTTCCGTTTCGCTCATCATCAGCCCGTGGCTGACGTCGATCCCCGCCTGCTGCAAACGGTACAGCCCACGTCCCGCGACCTGCGGATTGGGGTCCTGCATCGCCGCAACGACCCGCGTCACGCCAGCGGCAATCAACGCATCGCAGCACGGCGGCGTACGGCCATGATGGCTGCACGGTTCAAGCGTGACATACGCGGTCGCGCCTTTGGCTTTGTCTCCCGCCATACGCAGCGCATGGACTTCAGCATGCGGTTCACCCGCGCGATGATGGTAGCCTTCGCCAACAATTTCGCCATCTTTGACGATCACACAGCCTACATTCGGGTTCGGGTGCGTGGTGAAACGCCCGCGCTGCGCCAGCTTCAGCGCACGCGCCATGTAAAACTCATCCAGCATGGCTTAATCCTGTAGGCGAGCAATCTCTTCGCCGAATTCTTTGATGTCTTCAAAACTCCGATAGACGGAGGCAAAGCGGATGTAAGCCACTTTATCGAGCTTTTTCAGTTGCTCCATCACCAGGTTGCCAATCATTTTGCTGGGAACTTCGCGTTCCCCGGTGGCTCGCAGCTGTGATTTGATGTGATTCAACGCCATTTCGACGTCATCAGAGCTGACAGGGCGTTTTTCCAGCGCTCTTAGCATACCGCTGCGCAACTTCTCTTCGTTGAAAGGTTCACGCACATCGTTACTTTTCACTACGCGCGGCATAACAAGCTCTGCCACTTCAAAGGTAGTGAAACGTTCATTACAGACCAGACACTGCCGACGGCGGCGTACGGAAGAGCCCTCACCCACGAGACGAGAGTCAATAACCTTAGTGTCTACGGCGAAACAGAATGGGCAATGCATACGGCGTCCTGACCAGGTGGTTAACAGAAATCTATTTTACCCTGAACTGGCGCGACAACAAAGGCGGAGCACTTTTGAGACAAAGGATCGATACCTTACGCCCCTTTGCGATCTACCATTAGGGTATCGCGACCATGAAGGAAATAATCTACATGACAAGACGTTACCTAAGAATTCTCCTGGTGGGAAGCCTCTTTAGCCTGAGCGCCTGCGCGCAGCAGAGCGAAGTTCGCCAGATGAACCAAAGCGTCAGCACGCTGAATACGGAAATGGCGCAGTTAAACCAGGAAACCGTGAAGATTACTCAGCAAAATATGTTGAATGCGAAATCCACCAGCGGGGTCTATCTGCTGCCGGGTTCAAAAACGCCTGCCCGTCTGAACAGTCAGATCGGTACGCTGCGTATGTCCCTGGTGAATATTGCGCCCAATGCCGACGGCACACGCGTGACGCTGCGCATTCAGGGTGAGTCCAACGATCCGTTACCGGCGTTTAGCGGTACTGTCGAATACGGGCAGATTCAGGGCACCACGGATAACTATCAGGAAGTGAATGTCCAGAATCAACTGATTAACGCCCCGGCCAGCATCCTGGCGCCGAGCGATGTGGACATCCCGTTACAATTAAATGGATTAACGCCCGACCAGTTAGGTTTTGTCCGCGTTCACGATATCCAGCCTGTTAATCAATAAACCTCCGGCGGAGCGTTTTGTGCGTTCCGCAACATCCCTCCCCGGCTTTTTGTTACTCCCCTGACATCACCGCAATTTTTGCTAAAAGTTGGCAACATTCATGAAAGTCAGTACAATCGCCGCGCTTAAAGTACGCAAACGTGAACGCAATCGATTACGTAGATGATAGATCTGTGAAACAAGACATATTTTTGTGAGCAATGATTTCTATAATAGGCTCCGCAGAAACACGAAATATTTAGAAACGCAAATTGCGCCTTTTTCATTCCCTTCAAGGGATTTCAAACAGTGGCATACAATATGAAAAAAACATTACTTGCAGCCGGTGCAGTGCTGGCGCTCTCATCGTCCTTTACTGTTAACGCAGCAGAAAATGACAAACCGCAATACCTTTCAGACTGGTGGCACCAGAGCGTTAACGTCGTAGGCAGCTACCATACCCGTTTCGGACCGCAGCTCCGTAACGATACCTATCTGGAATATGAAGCATTCGCGAAAAAAGACTGGTTCGATTTCTACGGCTATATGGATGCGCCGGTATTCTTCGGCGGTAACACCAACGCGAAGGGTATCTGGAACCACGGTTCCCCGCTGTTCATGGAAATTGAACCGCGTTTCTCTATCGACAAACTGACCGGAGCCGACCTGAGCTTTGGCCCGTTCAAAGAGTGGTATTTCGCTAACAACTACATCTATGACATGGGTCGTAACAAGTCTGGCCGTCAGAGCACCTGGTACATGGGTCTGGGTACTGACATCGAAACCGGTCTGCCGATGAGCCTGTCCCTGAACGTCTATGCGAAGTACCAGTGGCAGAACTACCTGGCTGATAACGAAAACGAGTGGGACGGCTACCGTTTCAAAGTGAAATACTTCGTGCCACTCACCGAGCTGTGGGGCGGTAACCTGAGCTACATCGGTTTCACTAACTTTGACTGGGGCTCCGATCTGGGCGACTCTCAGTACCGTACCAGCAACTCTATCGCATCCAGCCACATCCTGGCGCTGAACTACGATCACTGGCACTACTCTGTGGTGGCTCGTTACTTCCATAACGGCGGACAGTGGGAAAACGGCGCTCAGCCGGTATGGCAATCCGAAACGGTTAAAGCTACCGGTTGGGGTGGCTACCTGGTTGTCGGTTACAACTTCTAAGCGGTTTACGCCCGGCACAGAAAGAGCACCGAACGCGCAACGCACCGGTGCTTTTTTATTTCTTCTGATCCATCATCGCTTTCAAATTAGCGAAAGGGTTATGCATCGCAGCGCCGACATCTTTCTGCGCATCCTCCCCGGCAATAACGGTTGAGCCATACTGATCGGCTTCGGTATATTTCGAATGCTCATGATCGTGACAGTACAGACACAGCAACTCCCAGTTACTGCCGTCTTCCGGGTTATTGGTGTGGTCGTGATCGATATGATGGACGGTTAATTCGCGCAGGTTAGAGTAAACAAATTCGCGAGAGCATCGCCCGCATACCCACGGAAATAATTTGAGCGCCTTTTCACGATAGCCGTTTTCCAGCCGCGTATAGTTTTTAGGGATAATCGCCATAGTGACTCTGTATCTGCGTTGAATGTAGGGTTATGAGCAAGTTTAACACTCTGCGTACCCCATTGCCCGTGAAGGATGCAGAAGCCCGCTTAACCGCAGGCTTTTTTAGCGATAAAAAAATCCCGGCCATGCGACCGGGATTACAGTAATAACGTGACTACGTGATTAAGGCAGAATAGACGGCTGATCCGCCCCTTCTTTCTCAACTTTCTGCTGCAACATATGCTCGCGCTTCATGCCCAACTTCAGCGCCAGCGCCGAGGCCACGTAGATCGACGATGCCGTACCGATAGAAACACCGATCAGCATGGTCAGAGAGAAGCCTTCCAGTACCGGCCCGCCGAAGAGGTACAGCATCAGAATCACCACTAACGTCGTCCCGGAGGTGATCAACGTACGGTGCAGCGTCTGGGTCAACGACACGTTAAAGATTTCGTAAGGCGTCCCGCGACGAATTTTGCGGAAGTTTTCACGAATACGGTCAGATACCACGATACTGTCGTTCAGCGAGTAACCGATAACCGACATCAACGATGCAACGATCGTCAGGTCGATCTCAATATGGAACAACGACAGAATCCCTAAGGTGATAATCACGTCGTGCGCCAGCGCGATAACCACCCCCGCCGCCAGTCGCCACTCAAAGCGGAAACCGACATAAATGAGGATAGAGATCAGCGCGACAATCAGCGCCATCGCACCGGTTTGCGCCAGATCGGCGCCCACGCTCGGCCCGACAAACTCAATACGCTTCACGGCGGCGTTCTGGCTGGTGGCTTCGTTAATGACACTCAGCACCTTGCTACCCAGCACCTGACCGCCGTCTTCACCTTCCGTCGGCGGCATACGCACCATAATGTCGTGGCTGCTACCGAAGTTCTGCAACAGCGGCTCGGCAAAGCCCGCTTTTTCCAGCGCATCGCGCATCACGTCCATTTCGGCCGGTTTTTCCAGCGTGATTTCGATAACCGTACCACCGGTAAAATCGAGACCCCAGTTAAAACCGCGCACGCCCATCACCACGATGGCCGCAATCAGCAGGAAACCAGAGATGCCGAAAGCCCAGTAGTCCCAGCGCATAAAGTCATAGACTTTACGGCCGTGGTTCAATTGTTCAACAGTATATTCCTGTGCCACATCGCACTCCTCAGATTGACAGCTTGTTGATGCGTTTGCCGCCATACAACAGGTTTACGATGGCACGCGTACCGACAATCGCGGTAAACATCGACGTCGCCACACCGATACCGGTAGTAATCGCGAACCCTTTAATTGCCCCGGTGCCGACTGCGTACAGGATGATGACTTTAATCAGCGTGGTGATGTTCGCATCGAAGATGGAACTGAACGCGCCTTTATAACCTTCATCAATCGCCTGCTGAACCGTACGCCCGTTGCTCAACTCTTCTTTAATACGTTCGTTGATCAGTACGTTGGCGTCGACCGCCACCGCAAGGGTTAGCACGATACCGGCAATCCCCGGCATACTCAGCGTGGCCCCCGGCAGCAGCGACATGATACCGACAATCAATACCAGGTTGGCCACCAGCGCGCTTGTCGCAATCAGACCGAACTTCTTGTAGAAGAAGATCATGAACAGGATGGAGACCACCAGACCGGCCAGACACGCTTCCAGGCCCTGTTTGATGTTCTGCATACCCAGCGTCGGGCCGATAGTCCGTTCTTCAACAATCTGAATCGGCGCAATCAGCGCACCGGCGCGCAGCAGCAGAGAGAGCTGGCGGGCTTCGTTCGGGTTGTTGATACCGGTAATACGGAAGCTGTTGCCCAGGCGAGACTGGATGTTGGCGATGTTGATCACCTCTTCCTGCTTCACCAGTACCGCACGACCGTTAGCATCTTTCTTACCGCTGTCTTTGTACTCCACAAACAAGGTCGCCATCGGCTTGCCGATATTGTCTTTGGTGAAGTTAGACATGATGTTGCCACCTGCGCTATCCAGCGAGATGTTAACCTGCGGTTGGTTGTATTCGTCCTGGCTGGAAGTGGAGTCGGTGATATGATCACCGGTCAGGATCACGCGTTTGTACAGCACAACCGGCTGGCCTTCGCGCGTCTGTTTCACTTCCGAGTCACCCGGTACGCGCCCGGATGCCGCCGCAGACTGGTCAACGTTGGTGTTTACCAGACGGAATTCGAGGGTCGCGGTAGCGCCCAGAATCTCTTTCGCACGCGCGGTATCCTGAATACCCGGCAGCTCAACGACGATGCGATCCGCACCCTGACGCTGGACAACCGGCTCAGCCACGCCCAATTGGTTTACACGGTTACGCAGAATGTTGATGTTCTGCTGAACGGCATATTCACGCGCTTCGCTCAGACGCGCATCAGACATGACCGCACGCAGCGCCGTATTGCCCTGGCTGGTAATCACCAGATCGCGGTGACGCCCACTCAGATAAGAGATCGCTTCATCACGCGCTTTGTTATCGCGGAACGTGATGCTCAGACCGTAGTTATCTTCTTTGCGAACAGTGGTATAAGGAATGCCTTTTTCACGCAGGTCGCTGCGCAGGCTATCGATATTTTGCTCCTGAAGCTTACCTAACGCGGTGTCCATATCCACTTCCATCAGGAAGTGAACGCCGCCACGCAGGTCAAGGCCAAGTTTCATCGGCTCGGCTTTAATGGCCGCCAGCCAACGAGGCGTTGCCGGAGCAAGGTTAAGCGCCACGACGTATTTATCACCCAGCACGCCAACCAGCGCTTCACGGGCGCGCAGCTGGATGTCGGTGGTGTCGAAGCGCGCAAGAATAGCGCCCTCTTCCAGAGCCACAGACTTAGCGGTAATTTTTTCTTCTTGTAACGTTTTCTGGACCTGGATCAGCGTTTGCTCACTGGCGGCGACGCCGCGCGCGCCAGTGATTTGAACAGCCGGATCCTCACCATACAGGTTGGGAAGTGCGTAAAGCAGGCCGACGACAATCACGACGACCAGCATGATGTACTTCCACAAAGGATAACGGTTTAACACGGCAGTTCCCTTTGGGAAAACAATAGATTACAGCGCCTTCATAGTGCCTTTCGGCAGAACGGCAGCTACGAAGTCACGTTTGATAACCACTTCAGTGGTGTCATTCAGCGCGATAACGATGTAGCCGGATTCCGCTACTTTCGTTACACGACCCACCAGGCCACCGTTAGTCAGCACTTCATCGCCTTTTGCGATGGAGCTCATCAGGTTTTTGTGTTCTTTGGTGCGCTTCTGCTGTGGACGCAGGATCATGAAGTAGAAAATCAGACCAAACACCACCAGCATCAAAATCAGAGACATCGGGCTGCCCTGCGCCGGAGCACCTGTTGCCGCTACCGCATCAGAAATAAAAAAGCTCATTAAATTTCCCTCATTATTAAAATTAATCAACGTTCAAAGGTGGAACAGGTCGACCCTGACGTTGGTAAAAATCGGTCACGAAGCTCTCTAATTTACCCTCTTCAATAGCCTTGCGTAAACCCGCCATCAAACGCTGGTAGTAACGCAGGTTATGAATCGTGTTGAGTCGCGCGCCCAATATTTCGTTGCAACGGTCGAGATGATGCAAGTAGGCACGCGAATAATTGCGACAGGTGTAGCAATCACACTCGGCATCGAGCGGGCTGGTGTCGCTTTTATGCTTCGCATTACGAATTTTCACCACGCCGTCAGTCACGAACAGGTGACCATTACGGGCATTGCGTGTTGGCATAACGCAGTCAAACATATCGATACCGCGACGCACGCCTTCCACCAGATCTTCCGGTTTGCCGACGCCCATCAGGTAACGAGGTTTGTCCGCCGGGATTTGCGGGCAGACATGCTCCAGAATGCGGTGCATGTCTTCCTTCGGCTCACCCACAGCCAGACCGCCGACAGCGTAGCCATCAAAGCCAATCTCTACCAGACCTTTGACGGAGATATCGCGTAAATCTTCGTAAACGCTGCCCTGAATGATGCCAAAAAGCGCATTTTTGTTGCCCAAACCATCAAAACGGTCGCGGCTACGCTTCGCCCAGCGTAAAGACATCTCCATAGAGCGTTTAGCATAGTCCCAGTCCGCCGGATACGGCGTACATTCGTCGAAAATCATGACGATATCGGAACCGAGATCGTACTGAATCTCCATGGATTTTTCAGGATCGAGGAAAATCGGATCGCCGTTGATCGGGTTGCGGAAATGCACGCCCTGCTCGGTGATCTTGCGAATATCGCCGAGGCTGAACACCTGGAAACCGCCGGAGTCCGTCAGGATCGGGCCTTTCCACTGCATGAAATCATGCAGATCGCCATGCAGTTTCATGATTTCCTGACCCGGGCGCAGCCACAGGTGGAAGGTGTTACCGAGAATAATTTGTGCGCCGGTGGCTTCAACTTCTTCCGGCGTCATGCCTTTAACGGTGCCATACGTACCGACAGGCATAAAAGCAGGCGTTTCCACTACGCCACGATCAAACACCAGGCGGCCACGGCGAGCGCGTCCGTCGGTAGTATCCAGTTCGAATTTCATTTTCTCTCCATACGCCAGAAAAACAGTCTGACGTTTAAACCTGTGCCGCGAACCTACTTCCCGACACGCTCATTCAAAGCCTGCGGATTGTACGTGATAAACATCGCGTCCCCGTAGCTAAAAAAGCGATAATTTTGTTCTACCGCAGCCTTGTACGCATTCATCGTGTGCTGATAACCCGCAAAAGCGGACACCAGCATAATCAGCGTCGATTCCGGCAGATGGAAATTGGTCACCAGCGCATCAATCACTTTGTATTGATAACCTGGGTAGATGAAGATTTGCGTATCGCCGAAGAACGGTTCGATCAGGTCGTTTTTCGCCGCCTGCGCCGCACTCTCCAGCGAGCGTACCGAGGTGGTACCTACCGCGATGATCCGATTGCCCCGCGCTTTTGCCGCCAGCACCGCATCAACCACCTCCTGCGGGACTTCGGCGTACTCCGAGTGCATGATGTGATCTTCAATGGTCTCCACACGCACCGGCTGGAACGTCCCCGCGCCGACGTGCAGCGTCACAAACGCCATCTCAATGCCTTTTTCGCGCAGCGCGGCCAGCAGCGGATCGTCAAAGTGCAAACCTGCGGTTGGCGCGGCAACGGCCCCCGGTTTTTCACTGTAGACCGTCTGATACAACTCACGGTCGGCGTCTTCATCCGGGCGGTCGATGTATGGCGGCAGCGGCATATGGCCGATCGCGTTGAGAATCTCCAGAACCGGGCGCGCGTCGTTGAACTCAACTTCAAACAGCGCGCCATGACGTGCGGTCATGGTGGCGTTAATGCTTTCGTCATCGCCCAACAGCAGTTCCGCGCCCGGTTTCGGCGCTTTGGAAGCGCGAATATGCGCCAGAATGCGTTTGTCATCCAGCATCCGCTCAACCAGTACTTCAATCTTGCCGCCGCTGGCTTTACGGCCAAACAGACGCGCCGGGATGACGCGGGTATTATTAAAGACCAGCAGATCGCCAGGGTTGAGCTTATCGAGCAGATCGGTGAAAGTACCGTGCGTCAGCGCGCCCGTCGGCCCGTCCAGTGACAGCAAGCGGCAACGACTGCGCTCAGGCTGCGGATAGTGGGCAATCAGGGATTCGGGTAATTCAAAGGAAAAATCGGTAACGCGCATGACACTGACTCAGACTAAAATAAGAGGCGGGTAGTCTAGTGCCGGGGCGCGCTCCCTGCAACCGTTACCCCTCAAGTTAAGAGATATAAGCTATAGACAAAATCATTCAGGATGCATCGGGGCGGCAACTGAATGACAAATTCGTCAGGAACGAATTTGAACGCTGCTTGCAGCGGCCCCGCAGGGGTGAGGCCCGGGGATGGGTCGAGTAACTCGCAGCCAACAAAGAGGCAGTTTGAAGGATGAAGTGGATATGAATTTTCTTGCGCACCTGCACTTAGCGCATCTCGCCGACAGCTCGCTTTCCGGCAATTTACTGGCCGATTTTGTTCGGGGAAACCCGGAGGCGAATTTTCCCCCTGACGTGGTGGAAGGGATTTATATGCATCGGCGAATTGATGTCATGACCGATAATCTGCCGGAAGTGCGTGAAGCGCGGGAATGGTTTCGCAGCGAAACCCGTCGTGTAGCCCCCATCACTCTGGATGTGATGTGGGACCACTTCCTGTCGCGCCACTGGTCGACAATATCTCCCGATTTCCCGTTGCAGGCGTTCGTGGGCTACGCCCATGCGCAGGTCAGCACTATTTTGCCCGACTCGCCGCCGCGTTTTGTGAATCTGAACGATTATCTGTGGTCGGAAAAGTGGCTGGAGCGTTATCGCGATATGGATTTTATCCAGAATGTCCTCAACGGGATGGCGAATCGCCGCCCACGCCTCGATGCCCTGCGCGATTCCTGGTACGATCTGGATGCGCACTACGATGCGTTAGAAGCACGCTTCTGGCGCTTCTACCCGCGCATGATGGCGCAGGCGCGTCAGAAGTCGCTTTAGCTGCCTGATAAGCGTAACGCCATCAGGCAAAAAATTGATAGGTGAAACCTGTCTCATTGATTGTCAGCACCGCGTTGAGTTGCCCTCTTCCCCTCCCTATACTTGCCCGCGTTGCGTTCCAAACCCCTTAACTTTGCAGGAGTATTTATATGGTACTGGTTACTCGTCAGGCCCCGGACTTCACAGCAGCCGCCGTACTGGGTAGCGGTGAGATCGTTGAAAACTTCAACTTCAAACAGCACACCAACGGCAAAGCAACCGTTCTGTTCTTCTGGCCGATGGACTTCACCTTCGTTTGCCCGTCTGAACTGATTGCTTTCGACAAACGTTATGAAGAGTTCCAGGCGCGTGGCGTAGAAGTTGTCGGCGTTTCTTTTGACTCTGAATTCGTCCACAACGCATGGCGTAACACCCCTGTCGATAAAGGCGGCATCGGTGCAGTGAAATACGCAATGGTTGCTGACGTGAAGCGTGAAATCCAGAAAGCCTACGGTATCGAACACCCGGAAGCGGGCGTTGCCCTGCGCGGTTCTTTCCTGATCGACGCCAACGGCGTGGTTCGTCACCAGGTAGTTAACGACCTGCCGCTGGGCCGTAACATCGACGAAATGCTGCGTATGGTTGACGCGTTGCAGTTCCACGAAGAGCACGGTGAAGTGTGCCCGGCACAGTGGGAAAAAGGCAAAGAAGGGATGAACGCCTCTCCAGACGGCGTGGCAAAATACCTGACTGAAAACGTCGCCAGCCTGTAATCGGCTCGAATTGAAAAAAGCTCGCTATGGCGAGCTTTTTTATTGCGCTTATCCGGTCTACGGATTTTTGTACGCCGCCATCCGGCGTAGTGCCCGGTGGCTCGCCGTTTACCGGGTCTGCAAACTCGTCGCGTTTACGCCGCGCCGTCCTTTTTCACCTCGCGCCAGATTCGCCACGCCATCACCAACAGTACCGCGACGCCAGCAATCAACGCCCCCCACACCAGTAACGTTTTCCAGCGGCTTTGCTGCTCCGCAGCCGACGTTGCCGTCAGCCGCGCCTCACCGCCCAGCGTTACGCGCTGCTGCGTCATCGCCCAGGGCAGGTCGTTAACATCCTGCGTTTTGCGCAGCGACGCCGGGATCAGCATATCCAGCTCAACATCGGCTTTTTCCGCCGCCCGGTTTCCCCAGGCCAGCATATATGGGCCTTTCCCCTGCGTATTGAACACCAGTTGATAACTGTCCCGCGCGCCGCTCAGCGCAGGCAGCGTTTCCGGCAATCGGGCGTTGATGGTGGTCATACGGATAGCTTCAACCTGTTGACCTGAAAGAAGAATATCCTCCGAACGCTTCCCGTCGAGGCGGTACAGGATCGTTTTCGTCAGTGGACGCCACGCCTCTTTTTCCCCGCCGCGCCATGCCAGCTCAACCGGTAAAACGCCCTCGTTTTCCAGCGCAATTCTGAGCGACGTCAGCGGCTGCGGCTGATTCCAGCGCCATACGGCTTCTGTTTCTGACACTTTCTTTGCGTGGGCCTCCAGCGCAATACGCTCCGCCGCCGGTTCTCCGCTGTCCGCAATGGCGCTTACGCTGTTTAAGGTCAGCGGCGGACTTTGCGAATCGAGAATCACCAGCAGGTAGCGACGGCCTTCCGCAGAGAGCGTCAGGCTGGCGCTGATGGTGTCCATTTTCAGCCGATCGTTATCGCGCGTCAGATCCATCAGCGGCGCGTCTTCTTGCACGGGTTGCCAGTAACGTAAATCACGGCTGGCATAAACGGACGCCTTCCCCTGCCAGTTGCCCGCAGGCGTGTTCCAGTTCAGACGCAGTTGCGCCAGCGAAAAGGCCGCCGTCATCTCTTCCGGCAGAGTCAGTAAATAGCTCTGCCCAACCGCGTTAACGTCATCGCTTTCCAGATGAATTTCCACGCCGCTCTTTGAACGCAAGACAAAGGATTCGCTTCCACGGCGCTCCCCTTCCCGCGGTGATACTGGCGACATATCCAGAGGAAAAAGCCGCAGCGCCACCGTCTCTGGCGTGACAGACGGCGTTTTCTGCGCCGTCAGCGCAAAGGGCACCGTATCGCCCTGGCGGTTAAAAACCCGCACATCGCGTAAATCCGGCCAGACGCTTTGTTGGTAAAGCGCCAGCGGCAGCGAAACGCGATACCACGGCGATGAACCCGTCGCTTCCAGCATCATGCCGGTGGCGTAATCCTGCGGCGTTTCCGGGGCTTCATCACGGCTGAACGCCGGCCACGCCACACTCAGCAACGCGCTCCAGACTACCGCTTTCATCCATTTCATTTTTCTTCTCCTGCTTTGGGCGGTAACGGTGAGAAATACCCGACGATAAGTACCAGGATCGCCACGCCGATAAAAGCGATGGCGCGCGCCAGCCCACCGCCGCGCGCGCTATCCACCAGCATCAGCTTAACAATGACGATCCCCAAAAGCACCGCGCCGCATAACCATTCCCGCCGCGAACGGCGACGGGTCGCGAGCAACATCATAATTAACGCCGTCAGCATCCAGAACAGGGCGAAACAGGTCTGGATCAACCGCGAATGCCACAATGTCTCCATGCTCCACGCCACCTCGCCATACCACGCCAGCGCCCGCATCAGCCCTCCGTTCAACCACCAGAATGCGAGCGCCGCCAGCACCACAGGCGCCCATGCGCGATATTTCACTAACGGCGACGGCAGAAAACGACGAGAGAAACGCGCAAGGAGGAACAATCCCAGCAAGGCGAAAGCGGCTCCCTCCTCAAGCGGGTTCACCACTGGCAGATAGCGCTGTTGGAAAACCACGCCATCCTGTAAATTCGCCAGCACCAGAAGCAACAGCAGGATCGCTGCCACGGGCGCCAGCGCCAGCGCGCCGTACAACGCAGGCCAGCATTTGAACGGCCACAAATCGCGGCGCAGCGCGGCGTGTACCAGCAGTATGACGATTCCGCCCGCCGCCATCATCAACCCGCTGCGCCAGGCGTCCATTCCCCACGGCAACGACTGCACAAACCAGAACAGCTCCATCCCGAGCGCTAAAAGCACCATCCAGAACAAGGATAAATGCAGCGCCCGGGAGATGCGCGGCGGCAGATGCGCATCATCACGATAAAGCATGAACACCGCACAAGGCAGCGCCACGCACCACGCCAGATTTTGCCAGCCTGCGGCGAAAATCTGGCGTTCTTCAATCTGGTACAGCAATGCCAGCAGCATCGCAGGCCACAGCAGCCAGGGGCTGTAACCTAACGCCCGCCAGGCGAGCCGCCCGCTCAGATAACGCCAGAGCCAGGCGGACGCGGCGAGTAGCGCCAGCACGCCAGACCATTCGGCAGCATAACGCGCCAGCGCCAGTTGCGAGGCGCCCGTCAGTGCGACGATCCAGAAGGCGATGCCGCCCGCCAGCAGCGCCCAACTGACCTCCTTCTTCTCGCTGCGCCACAGCCACGCGCCGCCCAGCCAGCACAGACTCAGCACGGCGAAGATCATCATCACCGTCAGCGGCGCGGCGTCATCGGCCAGCGCCCACAGCGCGCTGCCCACAGCCAGTAGCATGAGCGCAGTGCCGCTATAGCTCATCCGCCGCTGCTGTTGCTGCATACCCAGCCACAATACGCCAAGCCCCTCCAGCGCCCAGGCCATTGCCGTCCAGCGCGCCGAAAGCGCCAGCGGGATGGCGAGGGTGGTAAACGCGCCGCCCAACGCGAGCGCCGCCAGCACCAGCGGCCTTCCCATCGACGGGTAGCGGCGCAGCGCCAGCCACGCCAGCACCATATAGAACGCGCCATATCCCAGCGCACTGAGCGCCGGACCGTAATCCATATGTTGGGTAATGGCGTACTGCATGCCAAACCCAACCAGCGGCGGCGCAAACAACAGCACGCCATCAACAATATGTTTGCCTTTTTCCTGCGCCCGCAGCGACAGCGCCACGCTCAGCACGCCGAAAATAATGATATTGGCAATCAGGAAAAGCTGGCAGTTGAGCCAGTATTCAGGCCGGTAGTCACTGACACCCCACAGGCCGCCGACCCCGAAAGTGAATAATAACCCCAGCAGATTAAGCTCACGCCAGTGCTGCCAGACGCTTATGGCAAGAATGCCTGCCGACAGCAGGAGATAGAACGAGAACAGCGCCACATAGTTCCCGCTGCCCGTCGACAGCAGCAGCGGCGCAAGATAGCCGCCCAGGCTGGCCAGCATCGCCAGGCTAAGCGCTTTTTGCAAAATAGCCAGCCCTACGCTTGCGGCGCAAATCAGCACCAGCAGCGCAAACGCCAGCGTCATCGGCAGCATTTGCCACAGCCGGAATGCGCCAAAGACGGTCAGATAGAGCGCGCCTGTCGCACCGCCTTGCAGGATCAACGCATAAACCGGCTGTTTGTGTCGCAAACGCCAGCCTGTCGCGAGCAGCACTACGGCACACAGCGCCGCAGTGACAAGACGCAGTTCAAGCGGAAACAGCGCGTGTTCAACCGTATAACGCAACAGGAAAGATAAACCGAAAAAGAGGAGCAGGATGCCCAGCTTCGCCAGCGGATTTCCCTGCATAAACCAGCGCGCCAGCGAGGTGAAAACGCCGCCGAACGCGGAAGGTTTTGCCGTTTTAGCAGGCGCCGGGAGCGGTTTTGCGAGGGTTTCCTGCGCAGCCCAGGGATTTTCCGGCTCAGATATGGCCGCTTCGATGGCATCAGGCGGCGATGGCGCGACACGCTCTTTCGCAGATAGCGAAGGTTCCGCCGTCACCTGTACCGCAGGCGCTTCTTCCGCACGCTGCTGTTCAAGTTGCTCAACCCGTCGGCGCAACACCGCCAGCTCAAAGCGAACCGCCGCGCTGCGGTTGAGCGCGACAATCGCGAGAATGGGAACCACCACCAGCGCGAAGAATAAAACAATGCAGCCAAGGATTAAAAGCTCATCCATGTTTCCACCTTCACTGTACAAGGACAGACCAGAATGACATAGATTATTACATTTTTGCCATCCCTGAAGGTGAAAATGCCGGATCGCAGCGTAAACCAGAACGCGGCTTCGGGGCGAATAGAGCCGACCATTTTGAATGCATTATTGAGGAAATGAACCATGCTAATAACGTGGTTATTTCATCTTATTTTGCATAACAGACACCCTCAAAAAAATGCCATGCTTTGGTCTAAATTATTCACTGGCATTGTTTTTCGACAGTCTGTACAACGTACTTATTTCATTTTCAGGATATTTTCAGATCATGCGAATCAATCTGGACGTTCTGCTCATTCTTGATGCTATCGACAAACACGGCTCGTTTGCCGCTGCGGCCGGGTCGCTGTTTAAAACCCCCGCGGCGCTTAGCTATATGATTCAGAAACTGGAAAACGATCTCGATATTGAGCTTCTCGATCGCTCTGGCCACCGGGCGAAATTTACCGATACCGGACGGATGATGCTGGAAAAAGGGCGTCTGCTGCTCAACGCCGCAAAAGACCTGGAGAAACAAGCCGTGCAGTTAAGCTCTGGCTGGGAAAAAGAGCTGGCGATAGCGCTGGATGATTCCTTCCCTTTCGAGACGCTGCTGCCCGTTATTGATGCGTTTTATGCGCTGAATAAGCAAACGCGCCTCAATTTTACACACCATACGCTGGCGGGATCGTGGGAAGAGCTGACGCACAACGGCGCGGACATCATTCTCGGCGCAATTAACGAGCCTCCGACCTCCGCCGCCTGGTCATATAAAATGCTCGGCACCCTGGACAACGTATTTGTGGTCGCGCCTTCGCACCCGCTGGCCGCCGCCACGGACGGCCTGACCAATGAGCAACTCTGTCTGCACAGGGCGGTGGTGATCAGCGACAGCGCCCGCTTCTGCCATCCCCTGCAATCCAATTTAATGGATGAGCAGCCGCAAATTCGCGTGGATGACTTCGACAGCAAAGTGACGCTGCTGCGCGCCGGTTTAGGGTGCGGATTCCTCCCCCGCCATATTGTCAGACCGTGGCTTGCCACCGGCGAGCTGGTGGAAAAATCCGTCATCTCTTTTCGGCAGAAAGATGTCGCCTATATGGCATGGCGCAACCACAGCGACGGTCTGGCGCAGCGCTGGTGGCGAGAAGCCCTGCTCGCCAGCCCGGAAGTCGCGCAGCTCTATCAGTGATTCACCCAGACCGTAGCGGAAATGGCGGGCAGGCTGAGAACGCCCTCAGCCAGTTGGCCTTTCCCCTCTTTGCCTCGCCATTCGCTGACGTTAAGCAACGGTGAGGCAGGCAATACGACCTCACAGGCCTCGCCCCGGTTGATCGCCACCAGTACGCGCTGCTGGTGATAGACTCGCACAAAGACCACCACATCTTCTTCGGCATAAATCACCTGGCAACCGCCGTGACGTAGCGCCTGCGTGCGCTGGCGAAGTTTCCCCAGACGCTGGTACAGCGCCAACAGCGTGGCATCCTGTTTTTCAACCTGCCACGGGAACGGCTTACGACAGAACGGATCGTTATTGCCGTCCAGCCCCACTTCATCGCCGTAATAGATGCAGGGAACGCCAGGCCAGGTAAACAGCCAGACGACCGCCAGCGGCAAACGCGCCACGTCTTTGCCCAGCAGCGATTTAAAACGGGCGGTATCGTGGCTGTCCAGTTGGTTAAACATCCGTAACTGCTGCTGATGCGACAGGCCAGCGCGGTAGTTATCCATCCAGGCGATGCAGGTTTGCGCGTCAATGTGCTGCGGATCGTAAGAGATATCGGTATTGGCGAGAAATCCCCACAGCGGGAAAGTGAAGCCGCGATAGTTCATAGCGGCGTCTTCCGCATCCGCCTGGAGCCATTGCCGCGCATCGCCAAAATGCTCGCCAACGATATAGGCGTCAGGCTGCGTCTCTTTTGCCGCCTGCGTAATACCGGCAACGTGTTGCAGGTTATTGCGCGCGCCTCCGGCCTCGCCCAGCATATGCACCACATCAAGCCGCCAGCCGTCCATATGCCACGGCGCTTTCAGCCAGTGACGCACAATGCTGTCTTCACCACGGTAGATTTCATTGACCAGGCTTTCCGACTGGAAATCCAGCTTGGGCAGACTCGGATACCCCAGCCAGTCCAGCGCCACGCCCTCCGGGGAGAAAGAGTACCAGTCACGCCAGGGCGAATCCGGGTTGTGGCATGCGCCGCCGGTTCCCCGATTGTGCCTGTCAAACCAGGCGTGCGAGTCGCCGCTATGGTTAAAGACGCCGTCCAGCACCAGGCGCATTCCCTGCTGCTGCGTATGCTGCCGCAGGCGCAGCAGCGCCCGATCGCCGCCAAACTGCGGATCAACGTGACGATAATCTTCCGTATCGTATTTATGAACGCTTGGCGCGCTAAAGACCGGGTTCAGGTACAGCGCCGTCACCCCCAGTTTTTTCAGGTACGGCAGTTTCTCGCTGATCCCGTCCAGATCGCCGCCGTAGAACGTCGATCCCCCGGCCTGCGCAGTCACCGGATCGTCCCAGTCGTGCAAGACGATATCCTGACCGGCGGCATGATGGTAATAGACATTATCCTGTTCCGCTTCGCGCGGCTGGCTGCGGGCAAAGCGATCCGGGAAGATTTGATAGAAAATCTGATCGGCGACCCATTGCGGGCCATTGTCCGGCACATCGACGGCAAACTGTTCCAGCCGCGCGGGCGGGAAACGGCTAAATCCCTGCGGCGTGAACCACAGCTGGCGATCGTGCCAGAGCAGCTTAAAGCTGTAGCGACGGCGCGGCTGTCCGCTGGCGAGATCGATCGCCGCCCGCCACGCCGTGACGCCCGGTTGCGGTTGACTGCGCAGCCGATGCATCGCCAGCGAGATTTCTTCATTATCGTTCTCAGCGCGTAGCGTCACACGCTGGGGCGGGTTTTCCCCGCTCAGCCATAACGTAATGGTCAGTTGTTCTTTGTTTTGCTTAACAAATGGGGCAACCGGAAGGTGCCAGGCGTTCAACATCACGTATCCCCTTTGATGAAAATGAAGCCACCTTGCCATAGCGACATCAAGGATAACTCATCATCTTAATGTTTATTGGGGGAGGAGTCCGGGGGAGGATATTGTTTGATACTGCCGGGCGGCGGCTTCGCCTGACCCGGCCTACAGGCAACCGTAGGCCGGATAAGCGTTAGCGCCATCCGGCGGGGAATCACCCCACTTCAGCCAGTTGGCGGTCGCGGCGGCGTTTAAACATCCAGCCGACCAACAGCAGTGCGATCCAGGCGAAACCGACGTACAGCGAAATACGGGTATCTGGATGGTAGCCGATAAGCGCGATAATAAAGACCAGGAAGATCAGGCCCGTAACGGTTGTCGCCACGCCGCCCGGCACTTTAAATTTCAGCGCCTTCACCTCATCCGGCGGCAGACGGCGGCGGAACGCAATCTGCGACAGCAGGATCATAATCCATACCCATACCGTGGCGAAGGTCGCCAGCGAAGCAATCACCAGGAAGACGTTTTCCGGCATGATGTAGTTCAGGTAAACCGCGAACAGCAGCGCAATGGTCATCACCATAACCGTCACCCACGGAATACCGCGACGCGACGTTTTAGCGAACACTTTCGGCGCACTGCCCTGCTCCGCCATACCGTGCAGCATACGTCCCACGCCGAACACGTCGGAGTTAATCGCCGACAGCGAAGCGGTCAGCACCACAAAGTTCAGGATGCTGGCGGCAAACGTAATGCCAAGATGCTGGAAGGTCAGGACGAACGGGCTGCCGTTGGTGCCAACCTGGTTCCACGGGTAGATAGACATGATGACGAACAGCGTGCCCACGTAGAACACCAGAATACGCATCGGCACGGAATTGATGGCGCGCGGAATAGATTTCTCCGGGTCTTTCGCTTCTCCGGCGGTGATGCCGATAATTTCAATCCCGCCGTAAGCGAACATCACCATTTGCAGCGACATCACCATCCCCAGCCAGCCGTTGCTGAAGAACCCGCCGTTGCTCCACAGGTTGTGGACCCCGGTCGGCTGCCCGCCGTTGCCAATCCCCCAGATAATGATGCCGAAGCCGGCGACAATCATGATGATGATAGTGGCGACTTTAAAGAACGAGAACCAGAATTCCAGTTCGCCGAATACCTTCACGCTCATCAGGTTGATGGCGCAGATAAGCAGCACCACGCTCAGCACCCAGATCCAGTGCGGCACCGCAGGGAACCAGACTCCCATATAGATACCGAAGGCGGTCACGTCGGCAATGGCGACAATCAGAATTTCAAAACAGTAAGTCCAGCCGGTAATGTAACCAGCGAGCGGGCCGAGGTTTTCCTGCGCATAGCGCGAGAACGAGCTGGCGGCGGGGTTATGCACGGACATTTCGCCCAGCGCGCGCATAATAATGTACGCCGCGACCCCGCCGATAATGTAGGCCAGCAACACGCTTGGCCCGGCCATTTTGATGGCGTCTGCCGAGCCATAAAATAATCCGGTGCCAATTGCCGATCCCAATGCCATAAAGCGAATGTGCCGGGTGCTCAGCCCACGCTTTAGCTTGTTATTGCTTTCCATCAATTCCGAACCCATCAAAATAATAAAAAAACCACGGGGCCTGTAGCCCCGTGGTTAAAACATACTGTCAGTGATCTTAGTGAGCGCTGGAGGTCACTTGTCGACCTGCGGCGCGATCCCAGATAATTGCCAGAACAACCATCACCACTGTTGGCATCAACCACGCCAGCCCCTGTTCCGCCAGCGGTAAACGCTGGGTCCAGGCCGGTAAGATGTCACCAATCGCAGAGGCTTTAATCCCGTCAAGGATACCAAAAACCAGGCTGATAAACATCGCCGGAGCAATGACGCGGGAAGAATTATGCCACCATGAGCGGGTAAAGCTTAATACAACCAGTGCGATACACGGCGGATAGATGGCTGTCAGCACCGGAATAGAAATCTGAATCAGATGGCTCAGACCCAGATTCGATACCACCATTGAGAAGCCGCCCAGAATAAACACCAGCGTGCGATAAGAGAGTGGGACGTACTGCGCAAAGAATTCCGCACATGCGCAGGTCAGGCCAACCGCCGTCACCAGACAGGCGATGAAAATCAGCGCCGCCAGCAGCAGGCTACCCGCGCCGCCGAAGGTATGCTGAACGTAAGCGTGCAGGATTGCCGCGCCGTTAGCAGACTGATCGACCAGCGTCGCGCTATCCGATCCCAGACGGAACAGCGCAAGATACAGCAGCGTCAAACCCACACCCGCCATCAGACCCGCCCAGACGGTATAACGGGTCAGCAGACGCGCTTCTTTAACGCCGCGCGAGCGCGCCGCATTGACGATAACGATACCAAACACCATTGCGCCCAGCGTATCCATCGTCAGATAGCCATTCACAAAGCCATTAGAGAACGCCGCGTTCTGGTAGGCGTCCATCGCGTCGCTAATCGGACCGGCAGGCCAGATGATTGCCGCAACGGAGAGAATAATCAGCGCGATGATTTTCAGCGGCGCCAGGAAATTACCCACCGTGTCCAGCAGTTTGCCCGGATAGAGCGATACCAGAATCACAATGGCGAAATACACCAGGCTGTAGATAAACAGCGGCAGTGCGGAATCGCCGGTCAGCGGCGCAATCCCGACTTCAAAGGAGACGGTCGCCGTACGCGGCGTTGCGAATAACGGCCCCACCGCCAGATAACAGACGGTCGCCAGCAGAACGCCAGCCACTTTACCAATCGGGGTGCTCAGGCTATCAACGCCACCGCCGACTTTCGCCAGCGCCACAACGGTAAGTACCGGAAGACCAACGGCAGTAATCAGAAAGCCGAACGCCGCAGTCCAGACGTGTTCGCCTGCCTGCAAACCGACCATCGGCGGAAAGATAATATTGCCTGCGCCAACGAACAGCGCAAATGTCATAAAGCCCAGAGCGATAATATCGCGCGATTTTAACTGATGGGTCATAAAGTTTTACTGCCTGTGGATGTGGTGTTGAAAACGTTAAATTTTCTGCCCTTCCCTGCGGGACGATACAGCGGCATTTTTAAGCAATTCCAGCGGGATATGCTCCTGGGCTGGCGCGGCGAAGAATAGTTTTTCGATTTACCGCGTAAATGCAGTCGGTATGACAGCATCTGGAGCGCAATTTAAACGCTTATAACGTTTTAAAGCAAGGTGAGATCCAAAAACCAGAAGAATATAGCGATATGAAATTAGCAACCAGTACAAAACGCTATCCATAAGAAAAAGTCATGGCTAATCATGCGAACAAAAAAGCATCAGACGTTGAAAAATTCAGCGGAGTCTTCTTTACTGCAAAGAAAATAAGCCAGCATCCGCTGGCTTATGGAAAGCTAACCTTACGAACCACAATTAAGCGCAATTTTTGGCAATTAATCGTTCCGGCAGCACAAAGCTGAAGCGCGTCCCTTTACCCGGCGAACTGTCGATAATCAATCGACTCTCGTGATGATTCAGCGCATGTTTCACAATCGCCAGACCTAATCCGCTTCCCCCGGTTTGCCGCGACCGCGCTTTGTCCACACGGTAGAAACGCTCCGTCAGACGCGGAATATGCTCAGGCGCAATCCCCGGCCCGTTATCTTCCACGCTGAACTCCGCACCGTGGGTCACATGCTGCCAGCGCACGGTAATATGCGTTCCCGCAGGCGTGTGATTCACCGCGTTATAGACCAGGTTCGAAATCGCACTGCGCAACTGTTCTTCGTTGCCCAATACGCTCAGCCGGGCATCCACTTCAAACGTAAAGGTGTGTTTCTGCTGGCTGAGCGCCTGCGCCTCACGCTCAACAACGCGCAGCATCATCGGCACATCCACCCTTTCGTTCAACAACAGCGCGGGCGCCGCCTCAATTTTCGACAGCGTCAGCAGTTGTTTCACCAGCCCTTCCATCCGGTGCGTTTGCTCACGCATCGTATGCAGCGCCTTCTCCCGCGTCGCGCCTTCCAGAGGCTGCTCCTGCATCATCTCCAGATAGCCCTGCAAGACGGTGAGCGGCGTGCGTAGTTCATGGCTGACGTTCGCGAAGAAATTGCGCCGCGCGCCTTCAAGCTGGTGCATCTGCGTCACGTCGCGCGCGACCATCAACAGTTGCTGATCGGTATAGGGCATCACGCGGATCTCCAGATGCCGCCCGGTGTTGAGCACCAGATTGAGCGGCCGGATAAAATCGCGTGTTTTGAGATACTGCGTAAATTCCGGGTAGCGCAGCAGGTTCAGAATATTTTGCCCGTTGTCGTCCGGCCAGCGCAGCCCAAGCACCTGTTGCGCCAGCCCGTTACACCAGAAAATCCCGCCGTCTTCGGTTGTCAGCACCACCGCGTCGGGGAGGGATTCCGCCCCGCTGCGAAAGCGTTTAATCAGGTTTCCCAGTTCGCGACGCCGCTTTTTATTACGCAACTGCATCTGGTGCAGACCGTACAGCAGCGGCTCCCAGCTCCCGCGTCCCGGCGGCGGCGTCATACTCATATCGACCCACAGCCACCAGGAGAGGCGCAATAAATTCCAGAAATGCCAGATCAGCAATCCCGTTACCGACGCCAGTAAAAACCAGGGCAGATAACCAAAAAAAGCACTGAGGATAAAAGCGGGGATGCAGCAGAGGATCAGCTCCAGCACCAGCCTTTTCCATGACAGCCGTTCCAGCACGCGTCACACTCCCTTCAGAATAGTAAACCCGCCCGCCACACCGAGATGCCGGTCTGGCGGCAAGGTATTAAAAACGGGTCGAAAAGCGATACCCGGTTCCGCGTACCGTTTGCACCATACGATCGTGACCGCTGTGCTCCAGCGCTTTACGCAAACGACGAATATGCACATCGACCGTACGGTCTTCAACATACACATTCGTTCCCCAGACATGGTTGAGGAGCTGCTCGCGACTGTAGACGCGCTCAGGGTGCGTCATAAAGAAGTGTAACAATTTAAATTCGGTCGGCCCCATATCGAGCGGATTTTCCCCGGTCATCACGCGGTGCGAGGTTGGATCGAGGCTAAGCCCCTGCATCTCAATCACCTCTTCTACCGCCATCGGCGAAATGCGGCGCATCACAGCTTTGATACGCGCCACCAGCTCTTTAGGGGAAAACGGCTTGGTGACATAGTCATCCGCCCCGGTTTCCAGCCCGCGCACGCGGTCTTCCTCTTCGCCTCTTGCCGTCAGCATAACCACAGGGATATCCCGGGTCATCGCTTCACGCTTGAGGTGTTTAATAAACTGAAGGCCCGACCCGCCGGGCAACATCCAGTCAAGGAGGATTAAATCCGGCCAGGGTTCATTCAGTTGGTTCACAGCACTGTCATAATCTTCGGCTTCTACTGGCTGAAAGCCATTTTGCTCGAGCACGAAGCAGACCATTTCACGAATTGGAGCTTCATCTTCTACGACCAGAATACGTCTCGCCATGATTTGCCCTGTTTAAATAAGTCGTTGTCATCAATGCGGCGCCATTATGCGTCAGATTTATGACAGATTTATGAAAAAGATAGTCGACATTCGGCTCAGGTTATTGATTTATGACAGTCACGAAACAAGATATTACCGTTCCCGACGGGTTATAATCCTGCCCACGCTTTTTCGTCATGGAACCGTTATGCGCATCCTTCACACCTCTGACTGGCATCTGGGACAAAACTTCTACAGCAAAAGCCGCGCCGCCGAGCACCAGGCGTTTCTCGACTGGCTGCTGGAAACCGCGCAATCTCACCAGGTGGATGCGATTATTGTCGCGGGTGACATTTTTGATACAGGATCGCCGCCAAGCTATGCCCGCGAGTTGTATAACCGGTTTGTTGTCAATTTACAGCAAACCGGCTGTCATCTGGTGGTGCTGGCCGGAAACCATGACTCCGTCGCCACGCTCAACGAATCCCGCGATATTCTGGCGTTTCTCAACACCACCGTGGTCGCCAGCGCAGGCCACGCGCCGCAGTACCTTTACCGTCGCGACGGCACGCCGGGCGCCGTGCTTTGCCCGATTCCGTTTTTACGCCCGCGCGACATCATCACCAGCCAGGCGGGGCTTTCGGGCAATGAAAAACAGCAGCATCTGCTCGGGGCGATCACGGATTATTACCAACAACAGTATCAGGAAGCCTGTAAGCTGCGCGGCGACGGCGATCAAACTCTGCCGGTTATCGCCACCGGGCACCTGACCACCGTTGGCGCCAGTAAAAGTGACGCGGTACGTGACATCTATATTGGCACGCTGGATGCCTTCCCGGCGCAAAACTTCCCTCCTGCCGATTATATCGCGCTGGGACACATTCACCGGGCGCAGATCATTGGCGGCACGGAACACATCCGCTACTGCGGCTCTCCGATCGCGCTGAGCTTTGATGAGTGCGGCAAAAGCAAATGCGTCCATCTGGTCAGTTTTGCAAACGGCAAATTACATCAAGTAGAGAACCTCACCGTTCCCGTCACTCAACCGCTGGCGGTGCTGAAAGGCGATCTGGCCTCCATCACCGAACAACTTGAGCAATGGCGCGATGCTCACCAGGAGCCCCCTGTCTGGCTGGATATTGAAATCACCACCGACGAATACCTTCACGATATGCAGCGCAAAATTCAGGCATTAACGGAGTCGCTGCCCGTTGAGGTTTTACTGGTGCGCCGCAGTCGGGAAAATCGCGAACGCATTATGGCTAACGAACGACGTGAAACCCTGAGCGAACTGCGCGTGGAAGACGTTTTTACCCGCCGTCTGGCGCTGGAAGAGCTGGATGAGCCCCAGCGTGAACGTCTGACGCAGCTTTTTACCACCACCCTACATTCGCTGGCCGGGGAGCATGATGCATGAAGATTCTCAGCCTGCGCCTGAAAAACCTCAACTCCCTGAAGGGAGAATGGAAAGTCGATTTCACGGCAGAACCTTTTGCCAGCAACGGGCTGTTTGCCATCACCGGGCCGACCGGCGCGGGGAAAACCACGCTGCTCGACGCCATCTGTCTTGCGCTCTATCACGAGACGCCACGCCTGAGCACCGTTTCGCAATCGCAAAACGATCTGATGACCCGCGATACGGCCGAATGCCTTGCTGAAGTGGAGTTCGAGGTTAAAGGCGAGTCTTACCGCGCTTTCTGGAGCCAGAACCGCGCCCGCAATCAGCCGGATGGAAACCTGCAAGTGCCGCGCGTGGAGCTGGCGCGCTGCGCCGACGGAAAAATCCTCGCCGATAAGGTCAAAGATAAGCTGGAGATGACGGCATCGCTTACCGGGCTGGATTACGGACGTTTTACCCGCTCCATGCTGCTGTCGCAGGGGCAGTTCGCTGCGTTTCTCAATGCGAAGCCAAAAGAGCGCGCCGAGCTTCTGGAAGAGCTGACCGGAACCGAAATCTACGGGCAGATCTCCGCGCTGGTGTTTGAAAAGCACAAGACCGCCCGCACCGACCTGGAAAAGCTTCAGGCGCAGGCCAGCGGCGTCTCGCTGTTAGCGCCGGAGCAGCAGCATTCCCTCAATGAAAGTTTGCAGGCGCTCACTGACGAAGAAAAACAGCTGCTCGCCCGCCAGCAGCTTCACCAGCAACATCTGCACTGGCTGACCCGTCAGAATGAGTTGCAGGCTGAAATGAATCGCCGCCAGCAGGCGCTGCGGGTCGCCCAGGAAGAACAGGAAAACGCGCAGCCGCAGCTGGCCGCGCTGAACCTGGCGCATCCTGCCCGGCAGTTACGCCCACACTGGGAACGCATTGAGGAACAAACCGCTGCCGCCGGGCGCACACGTCAGCAAATTCAGGAAGTGAATGCTCGCTTACAAAGCGTATTACACCTGCGCAGCCGCATTCGACACAGCGCTCAACAACAATCCGCCGAACTGCGCGCCACCATGCAGACGCTGACCGGGTGGCTCACCGAGCATGAACGCTTCCGCTTGTGGAGCAGTGAACTGGCAGGCTGGCGTGCGCTGTTTGCTCAACAGTCCAGCGATAAAGCGCAGTTGCTTAAATGGCAGCAGCAGTGTGCAAGCGATATCCGCAAGCGTGACGCGCTTCCACCGAATCCTCTGACGCTTACGCCAGAAGAGGCCACGGCAGCGCTGGCGCAGCATACGCAGCAGCAGCCGCTGCGTCAGCGGCTCGCCAGCCTGCATGGGCAGATAGCGCCTAAGCAAAAACGACGGGAACAACTGCAAACCGCGATCCAGAATAGTCAGCAGGAGTTGGCCCGACGCAGTGCGGCGCTGGAGGATAAGCGGCAGAAATATAAAGAAAAAAATCAGCAGTTCATGGATGTAAAAACGATTTGCGAGCAGGAGGCGCGCATCAAAGATCTGGAAAGCCAGCGAGCGCTGCTGCAATCCGGTCAGCCATGCCCGCTCTGCGGATCGACCTCGCATCCGGCGATTGCATCCTATCAGGCACTCGAACCCGGCGTGAATCAGGCACGGCGCGATGCACTGGAAAAAGAGGTCAAGACGCTGGCGGAAGAAGGCGCCGCCTTACGCGGGCAACTGGAAACATTAACGCAGCAGCTACACCGCGACGAAAGCGAAGCGCAGGCACTGGTAAAAGAGGAGCAAGCGCTCACTCAAGAATGGCAAACGCTGTGTGACGCGCTGAAAGTTACGCTGCACCCTCAGGACGATATTTCACCGTGGCTGACCGCCCGGCAGGACTATGAACAACAGCTGTATCAGCTCAGCCAGCGCCATATGTTGCAGGCGCAGATCGCCGCCCATACCGGGCAGGTTACGCAATTTCAGCAGCAAATCGACCAGCGTCAAACTACGCTGCTGTCTGAACTGCGCCGCTACGGGTTATCCCTGCCCGCCGACGGAGAAGAAGCGCCGTGGTTAAACGCCCGCGCGGATGACGCGCAAACATGGCAACAGCGCCAGACGGAACTGGGCGAGCTACAAACGCGCATCGCGCAGTTGACTCCCCTGCTGGAGACACTACCGGAAACAGATATTCTCCCGGAGAGCGACGAGCGCGTGGCGCTGGATAACTGGCGGCAGGTACATGATGATTGCGTTTCGCTACAGAGCCAGTGGCAGACCTTGCAGCAGCAGGAAGCGCAGGAAATGCAGCGGATAGCACAGGCGCAGGCGCACTTTGACGCCGCGCTCAAGGCCAGCGTATTTGACGATCGCGCCGCCTTCCTTGCCGCGCTGCTGGATGATGAGGCCATCGCCCGCCTCGAACAACATCGCCAGGCGCTGGAAAACCAGTTACAGCAGGCGCAGGCCTTAGCCGCTCAGGCGAACCAGGCGCTGGCAGAACATCAACAACATCCGCCCGAGGGGCTGGATCTCACGCTCACGCCTGAACACGTTCAGCAGGCCGTGGCGCAATTAACCGGACAACTGCGGGACAATACGACGCGTCAGGGGGAGATCCGCCAGCAGCTCAAACAGGATGCGGATAACCGCCAACAGCAGCAGTCTCTGATGCTGGAGATTGAAAACGCCTCGCAGCAGGTGGAGGACTGGGGTTATCTGAACGCGTTAATCGGCTCTAAAGAGGGCGATAAATTCCGCAAATTTGCTCAGGGACTGACGCTGGATAACCTGGTCTGGCTGGCGAACAATCAGCTGACTCGCCTGCATGGTCGTTACCTGCTCCAGCGCAAGGCCAGCGAAGCGCTGGAACTGGAGGTGGTCGATACCTGGCAAGCGGATGCCGTTCGCGATACCCGCACGCTGTCGGGTGGCGAAAGTTTCCTGGTCAGTCTGGCGCTGGCGCTGGCGTTGTCCGATCTGGTCAGCCACAAAACGCGCATCGACTCCCTGTTCCTTGATGAAGGGTTCGGCACGCTGGACAGCGAGACGCTGGATACCGCGCTGGATGCCCTGGACGCGCTGAATGCCACCGGTAAGACGATTGGCGTAATAAGCCATGTGGAAGCGATGAAAGAACGCATTCCTGTGCAAATTAAGGTGAAGAAAATCAACGGGCTGGGTTACAGCAAACTGGATAAGATGTTTGCTGTGGAATGACGGTTGTTTTGCCGGATGGCGGCGTAAACGCCTTATCCGGCCTACAGGGAGCACGTTGTAGGCCCGGTAAGCATAGCGCCACCGGGCATTACGCCGGATGGCGGCGTCACCGCCTTGTCCGGCCTACAGGGAGCACGTTGTAGGCCCGGTAAGCGTAGCGCCACCGGGCACTATGCCGGATGACGGCGTAACCGCCTTATCCGGCCTACAGGGAGCATTTTGTAGGCCCGGTAAGCGTAGCGCCACCGGGCATTACGCCTTATCCGGCAAAAAACGATTTACTCCTGCGGCCACAACCATGCCGCGCCGCGAACGCCGCTGGAATCGCCATGTAACGCCTTACGAACCGGCGTTTCGCATTCGCCGCCAAAAACAAACGGTTTAATCAACGATGGCACGGTGTTGTACAACCGATCGACATTGCTCATCCCGCCGCCTAACACGATAACGTCCGGGTCGAGGATGTTGACCACATGGGCTAACGATTTCGCCAGGCGCAGTTCATAACGGCTAAGCGCCAGTTCCGCCAGCGCGTCCTGCTCGTTAACCAGACGGATAATGTCATTCCCTTTCAGCGGATGACCACTCAGACGATGGTAATCCGTGGCAAACCCGGTTCCTGAGATAAAGGTTTCAATGCAGCCTTGTTTGCCACAGTAGCAGGGCACTTCTTCACGGTAGCGCAGTTCATCTTCATCCATCCACGGCAAGGGATTGTGTCCCCACTCGCCTGCCGTACCGTTGCCGCCGGTATGCGCCCGACCGTTCAGCGCCACGCCAGCCCCGCACCCGGTGCCGATGATCACCGCAAAAACGGTCTGCGCTCCGGCCGCCGCGCCATCCACCGCTTCGGACACCGCCAGACAGTTAGCGTCGTTCGCCAGGCGCACTTCCCGCTGCAAACGCGCACTCAAATCTTTATCGAACGGCTGACCGTTAAGCCAGGTTGAGTTGGCGTTCTTTACCACGCCGGTATAAGGCGAGATCGAACCGGGAATACCCATCCCTACCGTACCCGTCTGGCCCGTCGCCTTTTCCGCCATTTCGACCAGCGAAGCGATGGTCTCTATCGTTTGTCGATAATCATCCCGCGGCGTAGGCAGACGATGGCGAAACAGCTGTTCCCCCGCATCGCCGAGCGCAATCACTTCCGTTTTCGTGCCGCCTAAATCGATACCTATACGCACACATCGCTCCTCATTTTTAGGGAATATCAACAGAGTAGAGGCGGGTGTTCTGGTTGGCAATGCAAGCCCGCCGACAATTCGTTATTATACCCGCTGGATTTAACGACAAGGCCGTGGAAATTATCATGCTGTGGTTCAAAAATTTAATGGTTTACCGTCTTAGCCGCGATATTTCGTTGCGCGCCGAGGAGATGGAAAAACAGCTAGCCTCGATGACGTTTACCCCTTGCGGCAGCCAGGATATGGCAAAAATGGGCTGGGTTCCGCCAATGGGATCGCACAGCGATGCGTTAACGCATACCGCCAATGGCCAAATTATTATCTGCGCGCGCAAAGAAGAGAAGATTCTGCCGTCGCCGGTGATCAAGCAAGCGCTGGAAGCGAAAATCGCCAAACTGGAAGCTGACCAGGGGCGCAAGCTGAAAAAAACGGAAAAAGACTCGCTGAAAGATGAAGTGCTGCACTCACTGCTGCCGCGCGCCTTTAGCCGTTTTAGTCAGACAATGATGTGGATCGACACCGTTAACGGTCTGATCATGGTCGATTGCGCAAGCGCTAAAAAAGCGGAAGATACGCTGGCGTTGCTGCGTAAAAGCCTCGGCTCGCTGCCGGTGGTTCCGCTGGCGCTGGAAAATCCTATCGAGCTGACGCTCACCGAATGGGTGCGTTCCGGTACGGTGGCGCAGGGATTCCAGTTGCTGGACGAAGCAGAGCTGAAAGCAATGCTGGAAGACGGCGGCGTGATCCGCGCGAAGAAACAGGATCTGGTCAGCGACGAGATCGCCGTGCACATTGAAGCGGGTAAAGTGGTCACGAAACTGGCGCTCGACTGGCAGCAGCGCATTCAGTTCTTGATCTGCGATGACGGTTCGATCAAACGCCTGAAGTTCAGCGATGAACTGCGCGATCAAAACGAAGATATCGATCGCGAAGACTACGCTCAGCGTTTTGATGCCGATTTCATTCTGATGACGGGTGAGTTGGCGGCGTTAATTCAAAGCCTGGTTGAAGGTCTGGGCGGCGAAGCGCAACGCTAAGTGAATATTCCCTCTCCGCCGGGAGAGGGAAGCGCCATTATAAATAGCGGCAAAGATAGGACGTCGGTTCAGCCACCTGCAAATGGAACTCACTTTGGCCAGGGACGTTAAACACCTCGCCCGCCGCGTAGACTTTCCACTCGGTTTCCCCCGGAAGCAGTACGTTCAACGCGCCACTGACCACCGTCATCTCCTCCGGCGCGGCAGTGCTAAAGGCATATTCGCCTTCCGCCATCACGCCGACACTGGCGCGGCCAGTACTGCTGCTGGTAAAGCCGATCGATTTCACTTTGCCGGAAAAGTATTCGTTACTTTGTAGCATAAACTGACCCTTTCTCATGGTTACGTTAAGCACCAATATAGGGTCGCGACCTTCTGCCTGTCACGCAAAATTAACCGAGTAATTCCGAAGCCAGCCGTGCAATCAATACATTAGAGAGCAAGACCGGAACATCCAGCGCTCTTTGCAATAAATCACGATGACGCTGATTAAATCCAATGGAATCCAGCATGATCACATCCGCGCCCTGTTCCAGCAAATCTTTACCGGCATCAATCAGTTGTTGTTCCGATCCCTGCACGGGATTCGCCAAAGAAAAGACCGGAGGACGTTGTAAGACCTGCCATTTTCTCGCCTGTACATCCAGTAACTCTTCAACCGGCACAATCACGCCCACCTGGTGGCCATCAACAATCGACGCCACTAACGGCGGGATAATACGCAACGGCTCCAGCAGGATCGTGTTACGCGCGGTCATACTGTTAATCGCGGCGGTATTCATCAATAAAATGACATCGTAGCCCTGGTTATCCAGCACTTCGATAATACTTTGCAGGTCGCGCTCTACTTTCTGGCGCGAAACATGGACGATTTGGTTATCACTGAGCAACGTTAATAGCGGATCGTCTCCGGCCTCGACGGCGTACTCCGCCAACACCTCTTCACGGCTGATCTCACCCAACAGACTATGATGGGTAATATGTTGCTCATCGATATACTCCGTCAGAAGCGGCAGCACTTCGCTCATTGGCACAACGCCGATCGTGAGGATAGCCAACGACGCACTCATTTTCTGTTCCACCTTCTTTTTACTTCGTCGTTAATTCCCGGGTAAATGCCTGAACACTTACCTGCCCTGCGCTACAAATGCAGAAAAGCGTAGCAGGAGATCGGCAATGCATTGTGTAAAGATTCCAAATCACTCCAGTAGTATATTGTTATCGTTTAATTTTCAGTTTTAGCAGAATGCGGCAATGAGTGAAAAGTGTGATGCAAGTACGTTGTGACGTGACTCAGGCGCCTTGCCGGGCGTTCCACACGTCAGGATTTATCAGCTTTTATCGGGATCTTCATAGCGCGTTTTGGCATCCATCGCTTCCTGCGCGGAAGGATGCTCGCTGATCAGTGCGTTGGGTTCGGGATAGTCGGCGCGGAGCTGATACCAGGTCACCGTCTGACCTGGCATTCCTTTCTCAACGGTGACGATATACGCTTCCCGGGGATAAGGCGGTTTTGTTGGCATAGTTCTTCCTTTTTACTGGATGAACTTTAATTATAGACACCGCCCTGCAATCGTTGCGCCGCCTGCGACAACGCCGCAAGAATTTCAGAAACAACCTGGTCAGGGGCATGGCTCGCATCGATGATGTAATGCGCGGCTTCACGATACAGCGCGTCGCGCTGCTCAAGCACTTCCTGCACCTCTTCACTTAAGGGCTTGCCGGTTAGCGTCGGGCGCAGTCCCTCTTCTGGCGCGGCCTCCAGCCGGTTCACCAGCGTGGACACTGGCGCGCTTAAATAAATCACAATGCCATTTTCGCGCATATAGCGACGATTGTATTCGGTGAGGATGATCCCTCCCCCCGTCGCAACCACCGTTGACGGCGCGGTAACCGCCTTCAGCGCTGCTGTTTCTCTGGCGCGAAAGCTGTCCCACCCTTCCCGGTCAACAATTTCCGCAACCGTCATCTGGACGTGCGATTGCAACCACCGATCGGTATCGACAAACTGGAAATCCACTGCCTGCGCAAGCGCCATACCGGTTGTTGTTTTACCACAGCCGCGAGGGCCAACAAGAAAGAGAGGTTGCGTCATAGCGGGCTTTCCCCAGAGAGCCGCAAAGGTGCGGGATCTGATGTCATCAAAGTAATAATCATACCACCAAACTAGTACATCGTTAAATGTAAATAAATCATTCCACAAAAACCGTGAAAGTTTGTACGCGCTTACTATAACAAGAAATCATCAGCAGCAAAGTGTAAAAATAACATTACATTTAGCGCGTTCTGCGCTGGACTTCCAGCCACCACTTATCCAGCTCGGCGGCGAAATGCTGGCGATCACGCGGAGAAAGGCTGTCCGGCCCGCCCGTCTGAATCCCGCTGGCGCGCAGGGTATCCATAAAATCACGCATTGTCAGGCGTTCGCGGATCGTTGACTCCGTATAGCGTTCGCCGCGTGGATTCAACGCCGCCGCCCCTTTTTCCAGCACTTCAGAGGCCAGCGGGATATCCGCCGTAATGACCAAATCTCCGGCTTCGCACTGACGCACAATCTCGTTGTCAGCGACATCAAATCCGGCGGGTACGCGCAGTGTGCGGATAAAACGCGAAGGCGGTACGCGTAAATTCTGGTTTGCCACCAGAATAAGCGGCATCTGCATACGTTCAGACGCACGGTACAGAATCTCTTTAATCACATTCGGACACGCATCCGCATCCACCCATATTGTCATAACCGCTCCAGGCTCATGTGCAATCGTCTATTGTCTCGTGCTTTTGTCTTCCGTCAAAGTGCTGTTTCTCCTTCATGAGACTTTCAATCCACGTTAAGCTAATAACCCCAACTAAAAATACGCATAGGGAGTGACGAAATGGAGAAGAAAATCGGTTTTATCGGTTGCGGTAATATGGGAAAAGCCATTCTGGGCGGCCTGATTGCCAGCGGTCAGGTTCTCCCCGGGCAAATCTGGGTCTATACCCCGTCCCCGGATAACGTCGCCGCGCTGCACGATCGGTACGGCATCAATGCGGCGCAGAGTGCGCAGGACGTCGCGCAGGTTGCGGATATCGTTTTCGGCGCCGTGAAGCCGGGCATCATGATTAAAGTGCTGAGCGAAATCAGCTCCAGCCTGAATAAGGACTCATTAGTCGTCTCTATCGCTGCGGGGGTCACGCTCGATCAGCTGGCGCGCGCGCTGGGGCACGATCGCAAAATTGTTCGCGCGATGCCAAACACGCCGTCTTTAGTCAACGCGGGCATGACCTCCATAACGCCAAATGCGCTGGTCACGCCGGAAGATACCGCTGACGTGCTGAACATTTTCCGCTGCTTTGGCGAAGCGGAAGTGATTGCCGAGTCGATGATCCACCCCGTCGTTGGGGTCAGCGGTTCCGCTCCGGCTTACGTCTTCATGTTTATTGAGGCGATGGCCGATGCCGCGGTGCTGGGCGGAATGCCTCGCGCGCAGGCCTATAAATTCGCCGCGCAGGCCGTAATGGGCTCCGCCAAAATGGTGCTCGAAACGGGTAAACATCCGGGTGAACTGAAAGATATGGTGTGCTCGCCTGGCGGGACGACCATTGAAGCCGTTCGCGTGCTGGAGGAGCGAGGGTTCCGGGCGTCGATTATCGAAGCGATGGCGAAGTGTATGGAAAAATCAGAGAAACTCAGTAAGTCCTGAGCCAGTTGCCGGACGTCAGGCCGCCACTTCTGTACGGTTACGTCCGGCGTTCTTTGCTTTATAAAGCGCCATATCCGCCGATTTCAGCCATTCCCGGTAGTGTCCGATTTGCGTGGTCAATGGCGCAACGCCCACGCTGATGCGCAAAATAACCTGTGGCGCGCACGGCAGGCGTAACGCGTTTAATCGCTCATGAACCCGCGACATCGCGGCAATCGCGTTATCCGCTGGCGTACCGCACATGATCACCGCAAACTCGTCGCCGCCAAAACGTCCTATCACATCGCTGCCGCGCAGCGTCATCTGCAACTGGCGCGTCAGGGCAATAATCGCCTCATCTCCGACATCGTGCCCCCAGGTATCGTTAATGCTCTTAAAGTGATCGATATCGATGATGAGCAACGTGGCGTCCCGGTGGTAGCGGCGACAGTTATCAAATTCATTACGCAACAATATTTCCCAGTGACGCCGGTTATAGACCCCGGTCATGCCATCCCGCATGCTCATCACCTGTAGCCTGCGTTTATGTTCCGCCAGTTTGGTCGCCGTCTGGTAACTCACCCAGGCAAACAGCAAGGGATAAATCACAATCACCGGCAGGGAGAACCACCACTCCAGCGGCGCGCTGCGAAAAGCCACGGTAATTCCGGTCAGCTGTAACGTCACCAGACATGACACAACCATTAACACCATACCGGCAATAAAGAGCCGCAGCCCTCCCGCGCCCATCAAATTCATACACATCATCATCAGCAGAGCCGTGGAGGGCAGCACGTTGACGCCCATCACCCCAACCCAGACGCCAGCAAGAATGGCGTCCGCCTTTAAGTTGTATATTTCCCGGCTTAAGGGATCGATGGCTTTACTCGCCAGTTGCCACGCCAGGTGCGGCCAGACGAAAGACCAGCCGACCAGAAACAACCACCATCCTCCCGCAATCGGTTGTGAAGCCAGTACGGCGGCGATCGGGAGAAACATCCATCCCAGTCCTACCGCACGCGGCAGTCTCACCCGCCTGGCGAATCGCAGCCCGGAGCGTTGATGGTCATTTTGAGGAGAGTGAGGTGGCTCACTCTGTGCGACCGCTTTTTTGTAAAAGTTTTCATCATTCATTATTTTTTGGGAACATTCTGAAACAATTTTCCCAAATTATAGAGAGGGGGATTGTGAAGGAAGTATGAAATTTCGGGTGAGTGATTTTCTCAGCTCACCCGTTAGCACTATGCGGATTTTTTCAGACAGGCACTCATAAACTTGCTGCGATCGTCGCCTTTCAGCGACTGGTCCGTCGCCTGCTGGTTGCACTCACGCATTCTCTGTTGCTGCGGCGTCAGGCTTTTCTCACCTGGGGCGGATTTACTGTTTTTCAGGCAATCGCTCATGTAGGTCTTACGCGCATCCCCTTTTAACGCCTGCGCCGTCGCCTGCTGATTGCAGCTCGTCATACGCTGTTGTTGCGGGGTTAATGTCTTCTCGGCAGCGCCGACGGCGGTTAAAAAAACCAGCCCAAACAGCAGGGTAACCAGTAATGTTATTTTCATAGCACCATCCTTCTGTGAGTGTTGACACTACACGTCATCCTTCTGGTTACGTGCGCCGTAACCGAAGGAGGCTAACTCTAAGTCTGGCTGCTGACGACGAAAATACCACCTGACGGCAAAAGTATTGCCGTCAGGAGTCCGTTTACTTCAGTCCCAACGCCGCTTTCATGGTGTAAAACAGATCGGTCTGGTCCGTTAATCCGACGACATTCGCCGCATGCGGGCCGTATGCGGCAATGCGCAACTGGCTGCCGGTATGTTCCTGCGACTCCTCTTCTGAGTTGCCGTAGCTGATGACCATCACCGCGCCATCTTTGGTATTTAACGCCTGCGTCAGTCCCGGCGCTTTGCTTTCCGGCGCGATAATCTGGCTGGAATGCGCATGATCGGCAGTCACCACAACCAGGGTATTGCCCTCTTTTTTAGCGAATGCGAGCGCACGCTGCACGGCTTCGTCCAGATCGACCGTTTCACCAATCTGCCCGCATGGGTTGGCGGCGTGATCCTGTTTATCGATGGACGCGCCTTCAACCTGCAAGAAGAAGCCTTTTTCATTCTTACTCAACAGCTCAATCGCTTTGTCCGTCATTTGCGCCAGCGTAGGCACGGTATCATCGCGCTGCGGGTTTGCCTTGCAGGTCACCGCAGGTTGTTCAAGGTTGCCGTGATAAGAGGCTTTCGGGCCTTCCCAGCGAACCGGCATGTTGCCGTCGGAGAACAAGCCCAGCAGCGGCTTATCCTGATTTGCCGCCGTTACCGCCTTCAGCGAGGCGGCATCGTTCACCAGCTGATATCCCCGCGCCAGCGCCTGCTCACGCAGCGTTTTCCCCTGCCATTCGCCTGCGGTCGCCATTTCAGCAAAGGTGGCCGCGCCGCCGCCAAGCGTGACGTCCGCCCGCGCATTCAGCAGCTGCTCGGTGATCGACCCTTTTCCACCCTTCTCCAGCGCGTTTGTCGGGCAAAGAGTGCTGGTAAGGCTGGGGCCGTAGCATTTGCGTGAGGTTACATGGGAGACTAACGCGGCGGGTGTCGCATCCTGTAATTCTGCGGTCGAGACGTTGCCCGTCGCCAGACCTGCCGCTTTGGCCATCTCCAGGATCGTGGTGTGATCTTTTTCGTGGATATCGACGCCTAACGCGCCGTTATAGGTTTTTACTCCCGTCGACCACGCCGTTGCCGACGCGGCGGAGTCTGTGACGTAATCCGGTTTGCCCGTTTCTTTATCCAGCGCGTAATGGGTGTATTGCCCGGTCAACGGTAAAGCATCAATTCCTTTAAAAAAGCCGCCGGCCCCTTGCGCATAATTTCGCGCCGCAGTGATTTCAGAGTCACCCATACCGTCGCCAATCAGCAGGATAATATTTTTGGCCGGTTTATCGCTCAACGAATCTCGCAGCGCCGCCGTTTGATCGCCCGCTAATCGGCGCGCCCCGCCCGGCGTGGTAATATCTCCCTGTGCGGCACGATTATCCAGCACCGTCATCGCGGACGTCCTGGCATGCGTAATGGGGGTAAACAGCAGAGGTAACAGGGCAATAGCAATAGCGCTTTGTTTCACTTTATTTTCTCCATGTGCCTACCCTAAATAATTCGGGTTACAGAAAGCCAATACATATGCAACCTGAAGTACAACGGGTATAAATACAGTAAAATAAAAACAAAGCGACTATAGGTAACTGACGTGACAAGGTTATGACAGTGTTTACTCTGAATACGATCAGCTACGAGGATGCCTCAGTAACTTTTTTACATACTGGCGCAGCAATTCCGTATCGTAATCTGGAACGCTGGCATCCGGCTTTACGCCGTCGAGCGCATCCTCAACCTGATGAATGAGCTTCTGCTGCTCATTTTGCGCCATATTACGCAGCATCGCCGTGACAATAATCTCTAACGCTTCTACCTGAGCAACCAGTTCTTTCGACTCTTCTTCTTTTTGGGCGAGCCTCAGCAACAACTCTGAAATGAGATTTTTCATGACCGTATTTCCTTATCCGAGGAATGCTGACGTTATCATTATGGTTCACGACTGCCTAGAGGGTAAAAGTAGTATTTTTATGATAAAGGAAAGACTTTCTGTAAATAATGCGCTGACAAAATGGAGCGAAACGTTTCTCGCGAGAAAATAATTCAACCGTAAAAAATCAGGGTATAAATAGTCACGCCATTGCATAAATTAAAGTTATGGTAAATACGCCAGAATTTAACTTAAAGCGTATCGCCATAATATATTTGATATCCCAGATTGACCCTGTCCAGCGTCTCTTTTCCGCCCAGACGTTTAATCAGCATATCTGCGGCTACGCTTCCCATATCGTAGCGGGGGGTAATCACGCTCGCTATTTTTTGCAAACGTGCGCGGCCGATTTCCAGGCCATGAAATCCGGCAATAGCAACCTGTTGCGGAACGGGGATCTGCTGCGACTGACACTCCAGCAGCGCGCCAACGGCTAAGTCGTCGTTGGTGCAAAAAATCGCGTTAATATCCGGTCTGTCGCGCATCGTCTGCAAAAACAACTGACGACCTAAGGCCAGTGACGAAATGGCTTTTGGCACCACATGGTAAGGCTGTAACCCCTGCTCGCTCAGCGCACGCTCAACGCCGCGATAGCGACTGACATCACGCGGGTCGTCCATTGAGCCGAAAAACGCCACGGCGCGTTTTCCCGCCTCCAGAAACGCCTGAGTCATATCCCATGCGGCTTTTTCGTTATCAATACCAACCTGCATATCCAGACAATGCTCGGTGATATCCATTAACTCCGCCACGGGGATACCGCTGGCGCGCACATACTGCACCATACGTTCAGTATGTTGTTTTCCGGTCAGAATCAGCGCATCAATGTTGTAGGAGAGCAGGTTAAGCACTTCGCGTTCTTCCCGCTCCGGGTCATATTCATAGTTAGCGATCAGCGTCTGGTATTGGTGAGCGGAAGTCACCGACTCAATCCCCGCCAGGACATCGGCAAAAATCTGGTTGCGAAAGGAGGGAATCAGCACCCCGATCGTTTTACTGCGCGCATTAAGCAAAATCTCGGGGGCGCGATTGGGAATATAATTATTCTCCTCCATGATCTTCGAAATCAGCTCGCGGCTACGCTGCGAGACCTGATTGGGATCGCGAAGATAACGGCTTACCGTCATCTTATTTAGCCCAGCCAGCGTGGCGATATCCTGCAAGGTCATCCGATTGTTTTTCATGAAGTTCTCTGCGAAAGACAGCGTGATCAATTCGCAGAGAACCTTAACACAGCCAGCGAGGGACTGCATCTTATCCGACCGGATTAGCCCACCGCTTTCCCGGTTTGTAAGGATGTGGACGACGGCGCCTGATTAGCGCGCACGTTATACATCAATACCACCGAGGCCAGCAGGGAAATCGCCATAAAGGTGTACGAAACGCCCGGCCCGCCCGTCAGGCCATTGAGATACCCCACCAGCCATGCGCCGAGGAATGCCCCTAACGCGCCGAAACTGTTGATTAAGCCCATCGACACGCCCGCCACATTACGCGGCAACAGTTCAGGAATTAAGGCAAAAAACGGGCCGTAAGGCGCGTACATGCAGGCTGCGGCAATCACCAGCAATCCATAAGAGAGCCAGAAAGCGTTGCTCCCCAACAGCCAGGAACATAAGAAAGCGATGGCGGCAATCAGCAGCAACGGCCAGATAAACAGCTTACGATTCTGAAACTTATCCGATAACCACGACACGGTAAGCATCAGACAGATCGCCGCCAGATAAGGCACGGCGGCCAGCCAGCCGACGGATACGATATCCATTTGGGCCGCTGATTTCAGGATGGATGGCATCCACATCATGAATCCGTACACGCCGATACTCCACAAAGCATGTACCGCGCACAGCATGACAACGTTACGCGAGCGCATGGCTTCGCCGTAGTTACGTACCGGTTTAATATGGGTTTGCTCACGATCCATCGCCTGTTGCAGCGTCTCTTTTTCCTCCGCCGTCAGCCAGCTGGCATCGGCCGGTTTATCACGAACCAGCACCCACCAACAAAATGCCCACAGTACCGCCGGGATGCCCTCAATAATGAACATCTCGCGCCATCCCCAGGCCTGAATCAGATAACCGGAGACAATCGACATCCACAACACGGTGACCGGATTACCCAGAATCAAAAAGGTATTCGCCCGCGAGCGTTCGGTTTTCGTAAACCAGTTGCTGATATAAATCAGCATGGCTGGCATCACCGCCGCCTCAACCACGCCAAGAGTAAAACGGATCGCCATCAGCATGGGAATATTACTGACAAACCCCGTCGCGGCAGCACATATTCCCCACAGGATCAGGCTGAAAAAGATCATTTTCCGTACGCTGCGTTTAACGGCGTACAAGGCCCCCGGCACCTGAAAAAAGAAATACCCGAGGAAAAAAAGCGCGCCAATTAAGGATGCGGTTCCTTTCGTAATACCCAGATCGGTTTCAATACCTGCCGCGGCGGCAAAACCATAATTGGCGCGATCGAGATACGCTAAGCTGTAAGTAATAAAAATAATCGGCATTAAATACCACCAGCGCCGGGCTGGTAATTTAGCAAGAGCGTTCATACACATTCCTTTTGATAATGAGTCTATACCGCAGCTAACATTCCGCCGTCGACGAAGAGAATATGACCGTTAACAAAATTCGAGGCCGGGGCCGCAAGATAAACCGCCGCGCCAATCAACTCCTCCGGCTTTCCCCAGCGCGCGGCAGGCGTGCGCTGGTACAGCCAGGCGGAAAAGGCGTCGTCGTTCACCAGCGCTTCCGTCATCTCTGTGGCAAAATAGCCCGGTGCAATACCGTTAACCTGAATATTATATTCCGCCAGTTCCACGCACATTCCTCGCGTCAACATTTTCACCGCACCTTTTGAAGCAGCGTAGGGTGTAATTGTTTTCCGGCCTAATTCACTCTGCATGGAACAAATATTAATAATCTTCCCTTCCCGGCGCGCCATCATATATTTGGCTACCTGTTGAGAAACAAGGAATACGGATTTCTGATTGACATCAATAACGCGATCCCACTCTGCTTCAGGAAATTCCGTCAGGGGGTAACGACGCTGGATACCGGCATTATTGATGAGAATATCAATCGCCCCAATTTCCTGCTCAATATGCGCAATCGCTTTTTCCACCTCCGCCGCGTGAGTGACATCAAACCCATAACCCACGGCGTCATAACCCAGAGCCGTCAGTGTGCTCGCGGCCTGTTCCGCCCGCTGCTGCGTAATGTCGTTAATCACCAGGCTGGCGCCATGCTCTGCCAGCCCCCTTGCCAGCAAATTACCGATTCCCTGCGCTGACCCCGTAATCAATGCGCGTTTACCTGCAAGACTAAAAATACCTTTCATCAAAAACCTCTTTTTCGATAACTGTTACGCGTAACTGTATACGCGTAACAGTAGAAAAAAGAAGTTCTCTTACACAACTAATGGTCAATTTGTGATCTACATTGGATTTGGCAGCAAAGAAAGGATCATGTACAGAATGCTTTCTGCACATGATCACGATTAACAGCGGATCTCAGGCAGCGTGACGGCGGCGCAACGCAATCGCCAGTTGCCAGATATTCACCAGCACAATGAGCGCCGTCGCGACAAATACCCAGCGAAAGCCCGCCATCGCCGATACGGACGCCCCCATCAGCGGCCCGGCCACATTTCCGAGATACATAAACGACTGGTTATAACCAAAGATACGGCCGGTTATTCGATCGCTGGAATACTTCACCAATAAGGTCTGTACGGCAGGCAGCATCGCGCCATCGGCAAAACCTAACAGAAAACGCAGAACCCCCAACTGGAACGGCGTCGTCACCCACGACATGGCGAAAAACAGCACCACGGCACAGACCAGCGTCGCCATCAGAATCCTTTCCGTCCCGATCCTGTCGCCAAGTTTGCCAAGGCGGGGGGCGGAAATGAGCGCTGAAACGCCAGGCACCGACGCAATTAATCCGCTCAAAAAGGCAATGTTCGTGCTGTCCGGCAGCATGGATTTGATAAACAGCGCCAGGATGGGGCTGATCGAACCGTTACAGAGCTGGATCACCATCGTCGTGAAAAACAGGCTAATCACCAGACCCGGATAGGGCAATGAGGCAAAAACCGCTTTGCCGCTCAGTCGTTCACTCTTTTTGAGAGTCGGACGAACGCCCTCTTTAATTAAAAACAGCGTTACCAGAAAGCTCACCATCAACAGCGTGGCGGTAATAAAAAAGACCGCCCGCAGCCCGATATGATCGGCAATAACTCCGCCCATTAACGGCCCGCCGATCACCCCGCTGATCTGGGCGGTGGAAAGCGTGCTGAGCGCCCAGCCGCTACGCTCTCTCGGCACCTGCGAAGCCACCAGCGCCATCGCGTTAGGAATGTACCCGGAAGTAAGCCCCATGACGCCGCGCAAAAGAAACAGTTGCCAGACATTGGTCGCAAACGCCTGAAGTAAAATCGCGATCGCCATGCCGAGCGATGCGCGCAGTAGCATCAGTTTGCGGCCTTTACGGTCAGCCAGACTGCCCCACATGGGCGAAACAATCGCGGAGATGAGAAAGGTAATACTGAAGGTTAAGCCAGACCACATGGAGAGCGCTTCATGCGAAGTGACGCCCATTTGCGAGATATACAGCGGTAAAAATGGCAGGATCTGACTGATCGCCAGCCCGGTAAAAAAGCAGCCGAACCAGACGGAGATAAGATTAACCTTCCAGGATTCCATAAGTGCTCATAACGATAAATAGCTGAAAACGCTCACCAGCTTAGCAAGTTGCGCCAGCAGAAGCGGTTCCAGAGATGCGGTAACCTCTATTTTGCTATTTTATCTCCCCGTTCATCAGATTTGTGAAATATGTCACATTATATACCCGCTCAGAACAGGGATTTATGCTTCAACGACAAAGCCCGTATCCGCGCATACCAAGATGGAAATGGTTGGCGTGCGCGGCGTTGTACTCCGGCCCCAGTCCATTGCCATAATAAGTGCAACTGCCGTTAAGCATCGCGCGCAGCCAGGGGGCGGTTTTCTCATCCTTCCATCCCCGCAGAACCGTAACTTTTCGACCGTCCGCCAGTTGAAAACCGCTGATATCCCACGCCTGCGCGCTGGCATGTTCACTGCGACGCGCATCCGCCCGGTGATAGATATTGCGACAGGCATAGCTGCCAAGGTGCTCAATACGGATCAGTTGACTACCCATAAACGACTGGGTTAGCGGTTTCGCCTGGCGCGCCACAAACAGCGCAGAACTCAGCGCCAGCGGGCAAGAGGCCAGGAAACTGCTGCTCAACGACACGGAGCCAAAATGCCTGACCCGTACCACGTCTGACAGCGGACATTCGCCCGCGCTGTCAGCAACGGGTTGCGACGAGATCATTCCCTGGCGATTGGCCTGCTCAAGTAATCCCTGGCACTGTTGCGGCGTCAGACGCTGTAGTTTGAATTTGGTGAGCCAGCCCGGAGGGTCGGACAGTTGCAGGGGAACAAAAGGATTGTAATGCGACGGAAGAGAGCGGTAACCCACCACCCCCACGGCCCCCAGCAGCACAATCGCAAGCCAACCCTTACCTTTCACGCCCCCTCCTCTCTGATTCCCTTAAACATTATGGCAGAAGCCCGCGAATCCGACGTTTTGTCGTGGTAATGTATACGCTTTGCGTTCGATGGAATGGGTTTTTAAGATGGCAAAATTGCGGGTAGGTATCGTATTTGGTGGTAAATCAGCGGAACATGAAGTGTCTTTGCAATCGGCAAAAAATATTGTCGATGCCATCGACAAAGCCCGCTTTGACGTTGTGCTGTTAGGCATTGATAAACAAGGGCAATGGCATGTCAGCGATGCCGAAAACTATCTGCTGAATGCAAACGACCCCGCGCACATTACGCTGCGCCCCTCTTCTACCAGCCTGGCGCAGGTTCCGGGCAAACACGAACACCAGTTAATTGACGCACAGAACGGCCAGCCGTTGCCGACGGTGGACGTCATTTTCCCGATCGTACACGGCACGCTGGGGGAAGACGGCTCGCTGCAAGGGATGCTGCGCGTAGCGAATTTACCGTTTGTCGGCTCCGATGTGCTGGGTTCCGCCGCCTGCATGGATAAAGACGTCACCAAACGTCTGCTGCGCGATGCCGGGCTGAACATCGCGCCGTTTATTACGCTGACCCGCGCGAATCGCGATGCGATCCGTTTTGCGGAAGTGGCGTCCCGGCTGGGTCTGCCGCTGTTTGTGAAACCCGCAAATCAGGGCTCCTCTGTGGGCGTCAGCAAAGTCACCAGCGAAGCGCAATATGAACAGGCCGTCGCGCTGGCGTTCGAATTCGATCACAAAGTGGTTGTTGAGCAAGGGATCAAAGGCCGTGAGATCGAGTGCGCCGTGCTGGGCAACGATCACCCGCAGGCCAGCACCTGCGGCGAGATCGTCCTGAACAGCGATTTTTACGCTTACGACACCAAATATATCGACGACAACGGGGCGCAGGTCGTGGTTCCCGCCCAAATCCCGCAAGAGGTGAACGACAAGATCCGCCAGATCGCCATTCAGGCGTACCAGACGTTAGGTTGCGCGGGAATGGCGCGCGTGGACGTCTTCTTAACGGCGGAAAACGAGGTGGTGATTAACGAGATCAATACGCTGCCGGGATTCACCAACATTAGCATGTACCCGAAACTCTGGCAGGCAAGTGGCTTAGGGTATACCGATTTGATTACCCGTCTGATTGAACTGGCGCTGGAACGTCATGCGGCGGATAACGCCCTAAAAACCAGCATGTCATGATGACGATGCGCCATCTGGTGTTGATCGCCTGATGGCGCTTTGGCTTATCAGGCCTACGACGTTTTACGCTCGTAGGCCGATGCCGCCATCCGGCACACTACCGCATTAAGCTTCTTCGGTTTTATCATCCTCACGGCGACGAATAATCAGCCCGGCAAGCCAGAAACTGAATACCCACGTCACCAGGCCTACCGCGTAGGTTTGCCATCCTTTTGCTTCAAAGCCCAACAACCCCACCACGCCATTCAAAATAAAGATCAGCCCAATGGCGAAAGCATAATAGTGCCAGTCACGGCGAATTTTTACAGGCAGGTTCATGACAGCTCCGACGCTAAAACAATAAAAAATCATCCTCGCACATTTCGGCCTGAGCGTCTGTGGCCTGTGCGGAATTTCTCAAATGTTAATTAATTTAGATTAAGGTAACGGAATTGTGACACCAGACAAAAAATCCGCAATCCAGGAGTCATCCCTGAGTGAAATTACCATCATTCTGATATTGACAAACACGATGACCTGTCAGACTTCACGATAAGCCGCTGGCATGACGCCAGATTCGTGCAGAAGATTATCCCGGAGGTCTTTATGGCTGACTTTACCCTCTCAAAATCCCTGTTTAGCGGGAAACATCGAGATACCTCCTCCACGCCAGGTAATATCGCCTATGCCGTGTTTGTGCTGTTTTGCTTTTGGGCAGGGGCGCAGATCCTGAACCTTTTGGTTCACGCGCCTGGCGTTTATGAACATCTGATGCAGATGCAAGAGACCGGACGCCCCCGCGTGGAAATTGGATTAGGCGTCGGCACCATTTTCGGACTGGTGCCTTTCCTGACAGGTTGCCTGATTTTTGGCATCATTGCCGTAATTTTGCGCTGGCGTCACCGTCATCAGTAACCCTCCCTGTGCCGGATGACGCCAGGTTTATCCGGCCTACAAATTCATACAACGCGCCCGACGCTCATCCACACGTTTAGCAAACCACGCGGTAGTGAGATTACGGGTGATCTTCGGACTTTCCAGCTGAATGCCTGGCAACATCTCGCGCGGTAATGCCTTACCGGTTTTGGCTTCCGCCAGCTTATACACTTTCTCGTACAACGCCGTCTCCTCAAAAGCGAGGCTGTCTCCCTTTTCCAGTTGACGTCGAATCGCGCTGTCGCTCATGTCCAGTTTGCCCGCCAGCTTACGGATTGCCTGTTCCGTTTTCCCGGCCTCTTTGCTGTCATAACGAATCAAGTCGCCGTCCAGCGCCAGCTTAACGCCGCTGGCTTTACTGACCGCATTCTGAAATGCCGCATTACGACTGGCGTACCAACCGGCATTAAAATCAGCAAAACGGAATACAGGCGCGCTGTAATTCGCCGGATAGTTCAACAGATGCCAGGTTCCAAACCACAGTCCGCCACGGCGGCTAAAGACCTCCTGGCGAACCGTCCCGTTCATGGTCCACGGATAACCTTTTGTGTGCTGTTCGGCAAAGGCGATGCTGACCTGCATCGACCCGCCGGTATGCACCGGATTAAGCGAACCGAACAGCGTCTGCCCCATCGGCACCATATTAATAAAATCATCAAAAATCGCGCTGAGCTGTTTTTCCGTTTTCACCGCGTCCAGACGTTCGCTGTAGCTTTTTCCATTCGGGGAGTTAATTTTCAGCGCGGTATGCACCAGAAAAACAGGGATATGCATCCGCTCAGCACGCCTGTCGATCTCCTGCCAGGCGATTTTGCTCAACCCCGGCACCACCGGGTCCGCCTGATAGTTAGACTCCTGCTGCGCCACCGCCAGCACCGAGCAGACATTCTCAACCGTTGGCGCCAGCCCCTGGCTTTCGAAGGTCTTTGCAATGTCCTGCGCCCACGCGTCCCTGTCTTTTACGCTGGCGGGCATTTTCTGGCGCACTACGCTTGCCACATCGACAGGTTTTTCCCCTTTTTTCAGCGGTTGCGAAGGCTGGCTACTACACCCTGCCAGCACCAAGGCAGCCAGGAATGATAAAGGGTAAAGACGGGACGCCGCCGACATAACGTTTCCTTTTGTTTGTTAGCTAAATGTATTCGTCACTTCCTGGATATCCTGCCCATCCAGTTCGCGCTCAAAGCTGCGCAGACGTTTGTAGATGGACATCAGTTCCACCAGCGTGGTCCAGGAATTAATCAGATACTGGAAGGAACCACGCACCTGACCAAACACGTTGGTAATCTGCGTCATCAGGCCCAGCGTAATCGTACCGGCAACAATCGACGGAAACAGCAGGAACAGACCGAAAACGTTATCCACCTGTAGATAGAGAATGCGTGCAATGTTGAAGTACATATAGTGAAAGTAGAGACGGAAATAGTTCTGGCGCACCGCGCTGAACAACTCACGCACGGTGGGCGGCGTAGCGCGGCTGGCGTCGTCTTCACCATAGACCAGCTCTTTACGGTAAGCGGCCTCAACCCGCTGGTTTTTAAACTCCAGCCCCGGCAGTTTGATCCCCACCACGGCCAGCAATCCTGTTCCCATCAGCGACCAGATGATAGCCGCGATAACCAGCCCATAAGGAATATGCCCGACGATCGGCAGGTCCGGTACGTGCGCAGACAGCGTAACCAGTACGGGTAAAAAGGCAATCAACGTCATGATGGCATTGATAAAGCTTACGCCCATATTCTCCAGCGTAGAGGCAAAACGCATCGTATCTTCCTGCACACGCTGCGCGGCGCCTTCAATATGGCGCAAATGCTGCCAGTGCGCCATGTAGTGCTCGTTCATCGCGGTACGCCAGCGAAACACATAATGGCTGACGAAGAAATTGTTCATCACGCCAATCACTACGGCAATCAGCGCTATCCCGAGGAACACGCCGACTTCACGGTAAAACTGTTCGATAGTGACCTTATGCGGCGAGCTAAGCGCCGTCTGGATCAGGTCGTAAAACGGCGCGTACCAGGCGTTGACCGCTACGCCCACTTCCACCAAAAACCAGGTCACAAAAATGATCAACGAAGTGCCCAGAATCGACCAGTATTGCCAGCGATGCGGGCTATAAATAAACCAGAACATCGCAAACAATCCGACGCAAAGGACGTAATACGCGTAGAAAATCAGGTAGTCCAGCGACCAGAAGCGTGCGGCACTGATGGGAACATCACCGGAAGCGCCAGTAAGATGCGCAACCCAGGCGCCTCCGCCCGCTTGCCAGAAAATGACGGCGACAAGCGCCCAAAAAAACGCCGAGATAAAAAACGGCCCCGGCTTTGGGAAAAAAGACTTAAACATGATGCTCTCCTGCTAACTTCTTATCGTTATGACGACTGCTGTGCTTTTGCCGCAGCGCTGAGCGCGACAAGACGGGCCAGGCCCAACAAAACCGCGACGGAAACCGAGCATTGTGACCCGTATTCGCCAGCTTAGTTCGCACATCGTTTTTTCAGAATTGTTTCAGCGAGTTTCGGCTCCCCTTCAACGACAACAGGAAGGCGAAACCCAAAAACCGACCAAGGTTACCACAAGCGCGGGATCACAAAAGCGGACATTCGCGATTGGGAAAAAATGCCCTGTTTACTCGTCGTTACGTTTTTCACACTATTATTGTCTTTTTAGCGCTTTGCAACGCGCCGCCAGGTAGTATAAATACGCATAGTTTTTTCATTTAACTGATGGACACAACCGTTGAAACGTAGTCTGCTTTTTTCTGCCGTGCTGTGCGCGGCGTCATTGACATCTGTCCAGGCGGCACAGCCAATCACCGATCCGGTTTTCGCTTCCGATATCGTTGATCGTTATGCCAACCACATCTTTTACGGCAGCGGCGCGACGGGAATGGCGCTGGTGGTGATTGATGGTAATCAACGCGTGTTCCGCAGTTTCGGGGAGACTCGCCCCGGCAATAACGTACATCCTCAACTGGACTCCGTTATTCGCATTGCGTCTATCACGAAACTCATGACCAGCGAGATGCTGGTCAAACTGCTCGATCAGGGGACGGTGAAATTACACGACCCACTGAGCAAGTATGCCCCGCCCGGTGCGCGCGTACCGACCTACAACGGAACGCCTATCACCCTGGTGAATCTGGCGACCCATACCAGCGCCCTGCCGCGTGAGCAACCCGGCGGCGCGCCGCATCGCCCGGTATTTGTCTGGCCAACCCGCGAACAGCGCTGGAGCTACCTCTCTACCGCAACGCTAAAAGCGGCTCCTGGCTCGCAGGCGTCTTATTCCAACCTTGCGTTTGATCTGTTGGCTGACGCGCTGGCAACCGCATCCGGCAAACCCTACACGCAGTTATTTGAAGAACAGATTACGCGCCCATTGGGGATGAAAGACACAACCTTTACCCCCTCCCCCGATCAGTGCAAGCGCCTGATGGTGGCGGAGAAAGGGGCCAGTCCCTGTAACAACACGCTGGCGGCAATTGGCAGCGGCGGCGCCTATTCCACGCCGGGAGATATGATGCGCTGGATGCAGCAATATCTCTCATCCGACTTTTATCATCGCAGTAATCAGGCCGATCGTATGCAGACGCTGATTTATCAGCGAACTCAGCTCACACGGGTGACAGGTATGGACGTGCCGGGCAAAGCCGATGCGCTGGGCTTAGGCTGGGTCTATATGGCGCCTAAAAACGGACGCCCGGGGATTATTCAAAAAACCGGCGGCGGCGGTGGTTTCATCACCTATATGGCGATGATTCCGCAACACAACGTTGGCGCTTTTGTGGTCGTCACTCGCTCACCGCTTACGCGATTTACTAATATGAGCGATGGCATCAACGACCTGGTAACAGAATTGAGCGGAAATAAACCGCTGATCGTGCCTGCGTCCTGATCAATACTCTGAAGGCAAATGGTTGATATTGACCAGTTTGCCTTTTTTCATTTCGATGTAGTTCCCTTTGCGTAACGCGGCGAGCACTTCAGCCACTACGGAACGGGAAATTCGCGTTCTCTGATGAATGTAGTTCATCACGCCAATACGCGCTCGCAGGCCCTCATCCCAGTCAACCATCGCGATCAACGTCGCCCGAATTTGATCATACGAGTTATTGCCAATTAATTGCAGATCGCGCAGTTCCAGAGTTCTGTTTTCCCATGCCAGCCAGCAAAAGGCTTCACGCCATAACTGGTGTTGCTCAAGGATTTTTATCGCGTGGGAAGAAGGAAGAAAATAACCGGTACAACGACTTTCCGTGACTAATTTATATTCGATATCATTTTTCATCACGCCATCAGCAATACCCATAATAAAGGGAGCCTGCGTTATCCCCATAAGCACGTTCTCCCCTCTGCGCAAAGAGATGAGACCGTCTAAAATGACAAACGTATCGCCTTGATTGGCATCATTCGAATAGACAACCTGCTTTTCATCGGCGTATTCAAAGTACGTGCCGTATTTAGACAGGCACTTATCGAGCTTACTAAATTCCTGAAGTGGTTTATTCAGAGACAGCATATGCGCATCCTTGCATTAATGCCCGCCATATCCATGACGGGCATTTCCTTTGATTAAATCACCTGTGTTTTCATCATGAAAAACAATTACCAGGTGTATTTAACGCCCACATTCGCGGACCAGTCTTGATCGACATCACCACCACCGAGGTAGTTGGCATCGGTATAAGCGCTGAAGTTTTTGGTGAAGCTGAACTGAGTGCCCAGACCAACACGCACCGCTGAACCTTCTACGCCGTTATCGATGGAATCGCCATTTACGTCGGCGTCGTTATTCGCGTCGTCATAAACATAGGCCAGTTTGAAGTAAGGCGTCAGCGCCTGATCTTCGCTGTAGGTGAAGGTATAACCTGCATCAACACCCAGTTCATAACGCATGCTGTCATAAGACTGACCGTCAACTTTCATGTCGTTGCTGAGCTGATAATCGTCGCCGGACTGGAACAGGCCGGATACGCTACCGTACGGCGTGACATAGCCAGCGTCGCCCAGTTTCCAGTCATAACCCAGTTTCAGACCAAAGCCCCACGCATCCGCAGAGGTGTTGCCATCAACATACTGGCCGTTGCTCATGTTGGCAGACAGATCGTTGTTGAAGTGAGAGTAGCTCAGGCTACCATCAACAAAGACATTGTTGGCAAAGCGAGCGGAAGAGTAGATATAGGCAGACTGGCTGTCCTGATCCACCTGACCGGTACGGTCGCTCATGTCACCTTTCGCAAAGCCAGCCGCCGCACCGACAATCCATTTAGCGTTGTTACCGTCAATTTTGGTATCAACACCGACCATGATGCCGTTCACATCCTGATCGTAGTTAATGGTGCCGTTGTCGCCATCGAAGCTGCCGCCGAAGTAGCTCACCCATGCGCCGCCGTTATCAGCCAGACCATGACGAGAGTTGGTCAGACGAGTACCAACGGTGTCTTGTTCCAGGTTCCAGATATTGGTGTTTGCAGACGGGATGCTCAGCGCCATGTTCGCGTAGTCGGTCAGTTCCATCTGTTGCATAACAACAGTGTTGCCTTCCTGCTGAGCCTGATAGGTGTATGCCCCCAGGTCAGCTTTGTTCGCTGCGGAGAAGGTGGCTTTGCTGTTCTTGTCGTTAACGTAGATCAGCTCTTTGCCTTTGTAATCAGCGACAGAACCTTCACCGGTCGCGTTATCGATACGCACTTTGTAGTTACCGGTTGCCGCAGCAACGTTATCACCCGCGTTATCGACTTCAGATTGATCGCCAGTCCAGGCATCGCCATTACCGTTGATGGTCAGGTGGCCATCAGAGTTCATCGCGATCACACCGTAGCCGTAGTTAGACTTAGTGATGTCGTTAGTACGATCGTTAGTCAGATCGGCATCCAGCACAAAGCTGTTGCTGTGAACGTTGAAGACACCGGCATTCACGTTACCGTTAGCATCGGTGTAGCTGGTCAGATTCAGGGTATCAGCTTGCAGCGCATACGCGGTGCTGTTGCCCACATCCAGAACGCCGTTGTTGGTGACGTTGATGGTGTTTGCATACAGTGCGGCATCGTACACGCCCCAGCCAGCAGACACATCATCAGCAATCGTGACGGTACTGTTGTTGATTGTCAGTTCATCAGTTGCAACATGACCATCTTCATTGATATTCAGGGCCGCGCCGCCGGTCAGGGAGATGCTGTCAGAAACCAGATCAGAGTCTGCCACATTCACGACGGAACCGCTGTTGATGCTCAGCGTATCAATCAGCGAGGTTTTCGTGGTATCCCACTGTGAACCACCGTTCAGCGTCACATTGAACAGGCCGCTCTGATAGACTTCGTTACCAACAACATGACCATCTTCGCCATACGCGGTGTCATTATTGTCAATGCCGTAAGTGGAGGAAGGCCACAGGCTGTTAGCCGCAATGTCGATCAGCGTCGCAGTGGCATCGGTGCCCGCAGCAAAGCTGTCGTACACGCCATCGCCATCAGAATCGACCTGATGTACGGACATTGCCGCGCCAACCCACTTGCTACCGTTGTTCAGCGTAACATCCATACGGTCAGTGCCATCCCAGCCGTTGGTGTCCAGGTCAGCGTCCGTATCACGATAAGTATCCGCCCCGTTCGGGAAGAAGTTTTCGTCAAAGTTGCTGGAGAAAACAACATCGCCCATCAGGGTAGAATTACTGAGGTTAACAGTGGTCTGCATTGCGTTATCCGCATTCGGATGCGCAATCGCCGCAATCGCCACGTCATCAGCAGTATAAGAATCGCTGTAATCGCTCGCGTTGTTGGTGTTACCGAACCAACCGGAAGTCCCTTCATCTGACCATGAGCCAGAGGTCACCGTAGAGTCAGTCACCGTGACGGTGTTGTTGAACACTTCAGCGCTGTTGACGCCGGTGCTAACGGTATTATCGTCAATGTCTTCCCACTCATAACCCTGAGTCAGCGTAATACCCGCAACGTGGGAATTATTTTTGATGACCAGGTCAACTTCCTGATCCAGCGTAATCGCAGTACCCAGGTTGTAAACGTCAACAACATGCGTATCCGCCGTACCATCAGTGTACGTGCCATTATAGGTATAATGCTCGTAGTTATCATCGATGGTTGAGTTATCAACAGTCAGCGCCAGACGGTCATAAACATAACCGGTCGCATCGCGACCCACACAATCGGTGGTCATGCACTCAGAGGTGATCATCCCGTGAATGGTGCTGTTTTTGATTGTCAGACTATTACTGTTGGTGTTGGTAGAAAGACCATCATCCAGATAGTAGGTTGAGATTACGCCGTTAACGGTAGCGTTGTTGATAACCGGATAAATATCACCGTTATAAACGCTATCGGTCGCGTAGTTGTTCCAGCCTACGTAACCATCATAATAAACACCATCAGCGTAGGTTGCGTCGTTATAGTGGTTGAATGTTGTGTAGGTGGTTCCAGAAATATCCGTAGAAGCATTTGCCTGAGAGGTGATTGCCAGAGTGCAGGCCAGTGCTAATTGTGAGACTACAAGTTTCTTTTTCCAGGAGTGCATTTGTCATCCCTCCTCAGGGACGTAATATAGTTGATCCATCAATTATCAATGCATAGAAAACATTTTATGTTTCGCAGGTCGATTATGCGGCGTCAGCATTGAAAGGTTCAATTATTCTTTGTTTAATGTCCGAAAGCGGACAATTAAAAAATCACCAGCAAAATCACAGATATTTTTTAAATCGCCAGTTTTCAATAAATTAGAAAGGGAAATAGAAGTTACTTATTTAACTGAATGATATATGATGAAGAAATAAAGAAATCACCAATAAATAAAGGACAGAAGAGCTTAAAACAACATTTAATAAAATTAAAACCAGAAATAAATGTATCACTAACAAAAATAATCTTATTCATAGAAATACTAATTGCGAATATTTAATCGCTTCATTAACAGCAACCCGCAATACTTCACATAAGGACAACTTTCGTAAAACACCTCGCGGCAGGTTCAGGTATACTCGACGTTTCGATTCCACAAACATCAGGCATACCATGACAGACCTAATCCAACGCCCCCGTCGCCTGCGCAAATCCGCTGCGCTGCGCGCCATGTTTGAAGAGACAACACTCAGTTTAAACGACCTGGTGTTGCCGATTTTTGTTGAAGAAGAACTCGACGACTACAAAGCGATCGACGCCATGCCTGGCGTCATGCGCATTCCTGAAAAACATCTGGCACGCGAGATTGAACGCATCGCCAACGCCGGCATTCGTTCAGTGATGACCTTCGGCATTTCCCACCATACCGACGACACCGGCAGCGATGCCTGGAAAGAAGACGGCCTGGTGGCGCGCATGTCGCGCATCTGCAAGCAAACCGTGCCAGAAATGATCGTGATGTCTGACACCTGTTTCTGTGAGTACACCTCCCACGGCCACTGCGGCGTGCTGTGCGAACACGGCGTCGACAACGATGCAACCCTGGCGAACCTCGGTAAACAAGCGGTGGTCGCCGCCGCTGCGGGCGCTGATTTTATTGCCCCTTCCGCCGCGATGGACGGTCAGGTGCAGGCTATTCGCCAGGCGCTGGATGCCGCCGGTTTTACGGATACGGCCATCATGTCCTACTCCACCAAGTTCGCCTCCTCTTTCTACGGCCCGTTCCGTGAAGCGGCCGGTACGGCACTGAAAGGCGATCGTAAGACCTATCAAATGAATCCGATGAACCGCCGTGAAGCGATTCGCGAGTCGTTGCTCGACGAAGCGCAGGGCGCAGACTGCCTGATGGTGAAACCCGCTGGCGCTTATCTGGATATTCTGCGTGATATCCGCGATCGTACCGAATTACCGCTCGGCGCGTATCAGGTCAGCGGCGAATACGCCATGATCAAATTCGCCGCGATGGCGGGCGCGATCGACGAAGAGAAAGTGGTGCTGGAAAGCTTAGGCTCGATCAAACGCGCGGGCGCGGATCTGATCTTCAGCTACTTCGCGCTGGATCTGGCGGAGAAAAAAATCCTGCGTTAATCCTTTCTGACCTGCGGTGCCTGCTGGCACTGCGCTTATCCGGCCTACGGAATTGACATCTGTAGGCCGGGTGCCGCCATCCGGCACTGTCACAAAACGTCACCTCATCGTCATACAAACGACATTTGTACCTTCTACTGTCAGCACAGGACGGGAGGAGGAGCCGCTATGTTTAGTCTCGATAACGTACTCGACGACCTGTGGCCTCAGGCGAGGCCGACACCCTGGCAAAAAAATCTGCTCAGGCGGTTGCTGTATGAAGAAGAATTTCAGCAATTTGCATCCCGCCATCCCCATCTGAAAGGGGTGGACATGGTGGAACAGGTTCTCGAACACCTTGAAATACGCTGCGATATCCCCGCACACGACCTCGAAAACATCCCCGCACATGGCCCGCTGGTCATCATTGCCAACCACCCGACAGGCACGCTTGATGGGCTGGCCCTGCTGTATGCCATCTCGCGTGTGCGCCGTGACGTGAAAGTAGTGACCAACCGCCTGCTCTCGCATCTGCAACCGCTCAGCTCACTTTTCATTCCCGTGGACAACATCGGCGGGCGCACGCCAAAATCATCGCTACAACAGATAGATGCGCATTTACAGGCTGGCGGAGCGTTAATTTTCTTTCCGGCGGGCGAAGTAGCGCGCTTCACATCGCAGGGAATCAGGGAAGGCCGATGGCATTCCGGGTTTATCCGGGTGGTGGAGAAATACCGCACGCCGCTGCTTCCCGTACATATCAACGCGCGTAACAGCTCGCTGTTTTACGCCAGCAGCCTGGTGTCCCCCACCTTCGCATTGCTGCTCCTGATGCAGCAGATGTTTCGTCGGCGTCGCAGCAGCCTGCCGCTCCGCATCGGCCAACAAATCGCCTGGACACAGTGGTCCGCCACGAAAACCAACGTCCGCGAGCAGGCCGAAAAATGCCGTCAGCACGTCGCGGCATTAGGTAAAGGACGCCCCGGGTTATTCACCACCGAAAGTACGATAGCCCGCGCAGAAGACAGAGCGCACCTCAAACGCGATCTCGCCCAGGCGGAATGCCTTGGGCACACTGCCGACGGGAAGCACATTTACCTCTGGCAGCGCAACGGCAAAGAGGATGTCCCCATCCTGCGGGAACTGGGGCGGCTGCGTGAAATCGCCTTTCGCGCGGTTGGCGAAGGCAGCGGAAAGCGTCGGGACACCGACCGCTATGATGACGACTATCTGCACCTGATTTTATGGGACGAAGACGATCTGGAAATTGTTGGCGCCTATCGGTTCATTCCCTGCGCGCAGCAGCAGGAAAAACGCGGCATAGAAGGGCTTTACAGCTACAGTTTGTTCCATTACGACGAGCAGATGGCGCAAGTGATGCAGCACGGCATTGAGCTGGGTCGCAGTTTTATCCAGCCGCGTTACTGGGGACGTCGCGGGCTGGACTATCTCTGGTCTGGCATTGGCGCTTATCTGGCGTGCTATCCGCAATACCGATACCTGTTCGGCCCGGTGTCTATTTCCGGCGGTCTGCCTGCGGATGCGCGGGATTTACTGGTGGCCTTTTATCGCCTGTGGTTCCCGCCGACGCACCCGCTGGCAATATCACGCCAGCCCTACCCCGCGTCATTGCCGGACGTACTGGCGCAGTTTGAAGGCAAAAGCTACAACGACGATCTGACGCGGCTGAAATCGCTGCTCGGCAATCTGGGCTGCGGTATTCCCCCGCTCTACAAACAGTACTCCGAACTTTGCGACCCCGGCGGCGTGCAGTTTATTGATTTCGGTAACGATCCGGCATTCAGCAACTGCGTGGATGGTCTGGTGCTGGTCGATTTAACCTATCTGAAGGCAAACAGGTATCAGCGCTATATTGGCGCGCATTTGGGTTTCCAGGCAGAATAAGGCGTTTACGCCGCCATCCGGCGCGGTGCCACATCGTGCCTGATGGCGCTACTCTTACCAGGCCTGAATTTCCCTAACCGTTCCCTAACCGAATAGTGTGGTTATCTATTACGGTGCGCGATAAAACGGCTTATCTCCCAGAATCGTCGCCCGGTGCATAATGCGCCGCTGCGGCAGGTAATCAGCGTTGGCATAATGCTGGGTGACGCGGTTATCCCAGATGGCTACGTCATCAGGCTGCCAGCGCCAGCGCACCTGAAACTCCGGTTTTGTGATGTGCGCAAACAAGAATCCAAGCAGCGCCTCGCTCTCTTTCTCCGTCACATCGACAATCCGCGTAGTAAAGCCTTCATTCACAAACAGCGCCTGTTTGCCGCTCACCGGATGGGTACGCACCACCGGATGCAGCAAAGGCGGATGTTTTGCTACCGCCTCAAGCCAGCGCTGATGCTCCTCGTCAGTTTTGCGGTATTTGTATTCCGGGAACGATTTACGGAAATCATGCTCCGCTCGCAAACCGCTCAGCAACTGGCGAAACGGTTCGGAAAGCGCGTCATATGCGGCAATGCCGCTGGTCCATAGCGTATCCCCGCCGGTAGAGGGCAGTTCCTTTGCCGCCAGAATCGCCCCTGCTGGCGGCGTCTCAATAAAGGTCACATCGGTGTGCCAGTTATCGTTATCCGGCGGGTTATCGTTATGGGTATCCAGCACGATAATCTCTTCGACGCCTTCGGCGTGGGGATAGACCGGATGAATATGCAGATCGCCAAAACGCTGTGCCAGCGCGCGCTGTTGCTGCGGCGTAATGGCTTGTTCACGCAGAAAAACCACCTGGTGGCGCAGCACCGCGTGATACAGCTGTTCGAATTGATTATCGCTCAGCGGGCGGGTCAGATCCGCGCCGGAAACCAGCGCGCCAATATACGGCCCCAGCGGGGTAATGCTCAGACGTTCACTCATTGTACTTCTCCATGCCAGGGCGTCAGGCGGCGCTGAAGCGCACGCAGACCCAGTTCTAAAATAAACGCGATCACCGCAATCACCGCGATCCCCGCCAGCACCACGTCGGTTGCCAGAAATTCCCCGGCGGACTGCACCATAAACCCTAAACCCCGGGTGGCGGCAATCAGCTCAGCCGCCACCAGCGTCGACCAGCCCACGCCCAGGCCAATGCGTAACCCGGTGAGGATCTCCGGCAGCGCGCCGGGCAGAATCACAAACCACAATACCTGTACTCGTCCGGCGCCTAACGACTGCGCCGCACGAATGCGAACCTGCTGCGCGCTTTTGACGCCCGCCAGCGCCGACATGGCGACCGGGGCGAAAATCGCCAGATAGATCAGCAGGATCTTGGAGGTCTCACCAATCCCGAACCAGATCACCATCAGCGGTAAATACGCAAGCGGCGGAACAGGTCGGTAGAGTTCAATGATCGGATCGAGAATGCCGCGTATCGTTGGGCTTAGCCCCATCGCAATGCCCACCGGAATGCCGATAATCACGGCAGCCAGCAGCGCCAGCAGAATGCGCGTCAGGCTCGCCGCCAGATGCTGCCACAGCGTGGCGTCCATAAACCCTTGCGGCCCGGCGATGGCGATCAGTTTTTGCAGCACCTGCCCCGGCGGCGGCAGAAACAGCGGGCTGATTAACTGCAACGCCGCTACGCTCCACCACACGGCCAGAATCACCGCTAATGTGCTGATACTCAGAGTAATGCGACGAGAGAACGGCCAGCGCCATTTCAACCCGCGTTGACGCAGCTTATCGTTGATGACCACGCTCATGAGAAGGCCTCCCGTTGTTCAAAGACGCGGCTTAACACATACTCCCGCGTCTCGATAAACTGCGGATCGGATTTAATGCTGCGGCAGGATTCGCCCCCCACAAAGCGGCGGGCGAAATCAAGCGACAGCCGCTCCTGCACGCGACCGGGGCCAGGAGAAAGCAGCACCAGCTCCGTCGCCATAAACACAGCCTCTTCAATATCATGCGTAATGAGCAACACCTGTTTTCCGGTCTCATGCCAGAGTTTCAGCAGCAGCGTTTGCATCTGCTCACGGGTGAAAGCGTCCAGCGCGCCGAAAGGCTCATCCAGCAGCAGGAGTTGAGGATTTGCCGCCAGCGCGCGGGCGATGCCAACACGCTGGCGCTGCCCGCCGGAAAGCTGCCAGATAAAGCGTTTTCCCGCCCCTTCCAGCCCGACTTTTTTCAGCATCTGCTGCGCAACGTGCTGACGCCGGGTTTTGTCCGCTCCCACCAGTTGCAGGCCAAATCCGACGTTATCCTGCACGTTGCGCCAGGGCAGCAGCCCTTCGTTCTGAAAGACGACGCCGCGCTCCGCACCCGGCCCATCGACCCGTTTGCCCGCCAGTTGGATCGTGCCGTGCTGATAAGGCAAAAAACCGGCGATCAGATTCAGCAACGTGGTTTTCCCACACCCTGACGGGCCCAGCACCACTAACAGCTCACCGCTGTCGAGCGTCAGATTGATATCTTCCAGCGCCGGTTTACCGGCGTAATCAGCAAAGAGATGGGAAACTTGCAGCATCCGCGCCTCCTTATTGCACAAAGCGATCGGTGACGTACTGGCTGTAATCCGTCGCGACGGCGGGCACTTTGCCCTGCTCTTTCAGGAACTGCGCGGTGTCGATAATCGCTTTATTGACCGGCCCGTTCAGCTCAACGGCCTGCTGTTGCGCCGTCAGGTAGGTATTGCCTTTCACCAGCCCCGGCACGTCCGTTTCCGGCACGCCGCTTAAGCGCGACAGTTTGCTGATGTTATCCGGCTGCTGAAGCCACGCCTCAGGATTGGCGATATAGGGTTGCTGCGCGTCGATAGCGCTTTTCGCGAATGCTTTGACTACCTCTGGATGTTTTTCGGCGAAGTCTTTACGCACTACCCACACATCCAGCGTCGGCGAGCCCCATTCGCCAACTTTCCCTGAGTCTGTCAGCACGTTCCCGTCTTTTTCCAGCGCGTTAACGGCGGGTGCCCAGACGTAAGCGCCGTCAATATCGCCACGCTGCCAGGCGGCAATGATCGCCGGTGGTTGCAGATTGATGATTTCGACCTGCCCGGGCTTAATGCCCCAGTGTTTCAGCGCGGCCAGCAGGCTGTAATGGGTGGTGGAGATAAACGGCACCGCAATGCGTTTGCCGATGAGATCCTCCGGCTTAGCGATCGTTTTCTTCACCACCAGCGCTTCAGATTCCCCCAGTTTTGACGCCAGCAGGAAAACCTCAATCGGCACCTGTTGGCTGGCGGCGACCGCCAGTGGGCTGGAGCCAAGGTTGCCGATCTGTACATCGCCGGAAGCCAGCGCGCGCACGATGCTCGCGCCGCTGTCGAATTTACGCCAGTCAACGGTCGCCCCGCTCTCTTTGGCGAAGGTGTTATCCGCCTGCGCTACTTTCGCCGGTTCGGCGGATGTCTGGTACGCGACGGTGACGTTAACCGCCTGCGCCTGGAATGCAATAAACGCCAGTGCGGCGAGAAGTGTGTTACGTGATGAAATACCCATTATTGTCTGCTCCCCTGTCTTGTTATGGGGGCAGTATTTCGTTGCGGCCGAGTTTGATAAAGGAATTAAAAATTCTTGCTAATAGCAAAGCGTTTTTAGAAAAAAAACGGGAATGGTTAGTGTGGAAATGTATTTAGCATTGAGTTGTAGGCCGGATCAGGCGCTTGCGCCGCCATCCGGCAATCCATGCCTGATGGCGCTGCGCTTATCAGCGCCTACCACGACAACAACACCCTGCAAATTATTGCGATTTTGTTACATTCATTCCATAACCACACCCGGATGATTGCCAGCGCAGCGGGGGCAGGCATCATAGAGGCATTATTCGGCAAGAGAGTAAGCATATGATTCGTGTGGTGCTGGTTGATGACCATGTGGTGGTGCGTTCCGGCTTTGCGCAATTATTAAGTCTTGAAGACGATCTGGACGTAGCAGGCCAGTACAGCAGCGCGGCGGAAGCCTGGCCCGCATTATTGCGCGATGACGTTAACGTCGCGGTGCTGGATATCGCGATGCCGGACGAAAACGGGCTGAGTCTGTTAAAGCGGCTACGCGCGCAAAAACCCACGTTTCGCGCCATCGTCCTCAGCATTTACGACACGCCAGCGTTTGTGCAAAGCGCGCTGGATGCAGGCGCCAGCGGCTATCTGACCAAACGCTGCGGGCCGGAAGAGCTGGTTCAGGCGGTGCGTTCCGTCGGTATGGGCGGCCACTATCTGTGCGCCGATGCGTTGCGGGCGCTGCGCGGCGGTGAACAGCCGGCGCAGGTGCTGGAGGTATTAACCCCCCGTGAGCGAGAAGTTTTTGATTTACTGGTCAAAGGCGACAGCGTCAAAGAGATCGCATTTAAGCTCGACCTCAGCCATAAAACCGTTCACGTCCACCGTGCTAACGTACTGGGTAAATTGCAGTGCCACAGTACCATCGAGCTGGTGCATTTCGCCCTCGACCACCAGTTGCTGACGGGGCACTGATGTCTCGCGGCGTGCGTTACTGGGTGATCTCACTGTTTATCCTGCTGGCCTGGGGAACAGGTTGGCTGATGCTATGGACGCTGGGCTTTTACCTGACCCATAACGGCCAACAGGCGGCGCTCTTTTTGCCGCACGGCGTTTATCTTGCGCTGTTGATTTTACTCTCCCGCCGTTACTGGCCCGCGCTGATACTGCCGCCAGTGCTGATGCCGTTATGGCTCCATAGCGAGCAACTGCTCAGCGGCTACGTCCTGCTGGCGGCGCCGCTGATCTGCCTGATCCCGGCCAGCATCGGACAAAAATTCTGGCACCGTTTTCCCCTGTACTGGCAGCGTCTCACGCTGCTGCTGGCCGCCGTCACGCTGGCCTCGCTGCTGAATACCGCCCTGCTGTCGCCCTTTATAAAAAGCCCGGCAATGCTGACTGGCCTGGCGTCGTTTACCGGCGGCGTGCTGCTCACCCCCTTTGTTTATCTGGTATTTGAATTTTTACGCCAGCAGCACCGTTATCACCTGTTGGGGCTGGATACCAACAACCCGCCGCTGCGCACTTCGCTGATCATCTGGTGCAGCCTGTTCTTTATTATCGGCATCGGCACGCAAATGGTGCTGTCGCCAGAAATTGAACGCCTGCTGCTGATCGTGGTGTTCCTGCCTAACGTGGTGATGGCGTGGAAGTTTGGCTGGCAGGGCGGCGTGCTCTCCGGCCTGCTGGGCAGCATGATGATCACCATCGCCCGCCAGGTCGGCGTCGGGTTTAACAACCTGGTCGAACTGGAGATTTTCCTCGCTACCCAGGCGCTACTCGGCATAGGTCTTGGGATCGCCATCAGCCGCCAGCAGCATCTGGCGCAAAACCTGCACCACTATCGCCAGCGTCTGGAGGCGGAACTGGCGGCGCGCCGGGCGCTGACCGAAAAGCTGATCCATACCGAAGAGGATACGCGCAAAAACCTGGCGCGCGAGCTGCACGACGAGATCGGGCAGAACATCACCGCCATTCAGATCCAGTCACAGCTCGTGAAACGCGCGCGCGATCCGGCGCAGACGCAGGCCGCCGCCAGCCAGATAAACGATCTCGCCCGCCGTATTCACCACTCTACCCGCCAGCTGTTACGCCAGCTACGTCCCCCCGCGCTGGATGAGCTGTCGTTTAAAGAGGCGCTGCATCATCTGGTCAACGAATTCGCGTTCCCCGAACGTGGGATTCGCTGCCAGTTTGAGTATCGCCTTACGCTTACCCCGGAAAATGAAACCGTCAGGTTTACTCTCTACCGCCTGTTGCAGGAACTGCTGAACAACGTCTGTAAACATGCCGAAGCCAGCGAGGTCACGATTCTGTTAAGCCAGCAGAAACAGACCCTCCATCTGGAAGTTCGGGACAACGGCACCGGCATCCAGCCTGAAAAAATGCCGGGATTCGGTATTCAGGGGATGCGCGAACGGGTCAGCGCGCTGGGCGGCGAACTGACGCTCGAATCGCTGCACGGCACGCGGGTAATTGTTAACTTGCCCACAATTTTGCAACAAACCACGTCCTGACCAGGAAAAAGTCTTAGTCACTGCGGACTTTCTCTCATCCCCTTTGGTTTTCACTTTCCTATAGTCAGCACAAACGGAGACGGCCATGCACCCACGCCCAGTAAACGAAACAGACCAACGATACCGGGCGCTACGCCTGCGGTTGCTGATGTGCATGGTCATTGGGTACGCCGCGTTTTACCTGACGCGAAAAAGCGTGAATTACGTACTTCCGGCGCTGCAAACGGATCTGGGACTCGATAAAGGCGATATCGGCCTGTTGGGTTCACTGTTTTACCTGACCTACGGCCTGTCGAAGTTTACCGCCGGGCTGTGGCACGACAGCCACGGGCAGCGCTGGTTTATGGGCGTCGGCCTGTTCGCCACCGGCCTGCTGAATGTGGTGTTCGCCTTTGGCGAGTCGCTGACGCTGCTGCTGGCGGTCTGGACGCTGAACGGTTTCTTTCAGGGCTGGGGATGGCCGCCCTGCGCCCGACTGCTGACCCACTGGTATTCGCGCAACGAGCGCGGCTTCTGGTGGGGCTGCTGGAATATGTCGATCAACATCGGCGGGGCGATTATCCCACTGATTAGCGCTTTCGCCGCCCACTGGTGGGGCTGGCAGGCGGCGATGCTGGCGCCGGGAATCATCAGCATGGCATTAGGTATCTGGCTCACGCTACAGCTGAAAGGCACGCCGCAGGAAGAAGGATTGCCAACGGTCGGCGCATGGCGTCATGACCCGCTGGAGCTGCGCCAGGAGCAGCAAAGCCCGCCGATGGGGCTGTGGCAGATGCTGCGCACCACGATGCTGAAAAACCCGATGATCTGGCTGCTGGGCGTCTCATATGTGCTGGTCTATCTGATTCGCATCGCCCTCAACGACTGGGGCAACATCTGGCTCACGGAAAGCCACGGCGTCAATCTGCTCAGCGCCAACGCCACGGTGATGCTGTTTGAAGTTGGCGGTCTGCTCGGCGCGTTGTTCGCTGGTTGGGGGTCGGATTTGCTGTTCAGCGGCCAGCGCGCGCCGATGATTTTGCTGTTCACGCTGGGGCTGATGGTGTCCGTCGCCGCATTGTGGTTAGCGCCGGTACACCATTACGCACTGCTGGCGGTCTGTTTCTTCACGGTGGGCTTTTTCGTTTTTGGCCCGCAAATGTTGATTGGCCTTGCCGCCGTCGAGTGTGGGCACAAAGCGGCGGCCGGTTCCATCACCGGGTTTCTCGGCCTGTTCGCCTATCTGGGGGCAGCGCTGGCGGGCTGGCCTCTGTCGCTGGTCATTGAACGCTACGGCTGGTCGGGCATGTTCAGTCTGCTCTCGGTCGCCGCGGTACTTATGGGTTTATTGCTGATGCCGCTGCTGATGGCGGGCATCACCACCTCGCTCAGTCAAAGGATAAAACAATGAAATTGACGCTTACCTCTACCCTGATTGCATCCGGCATTGCGCTGGCAACCTTAACCGGCACCGCGCAGGCCAAAGGCCGCCTGGTGGTTTATTGCAGCGCCACCAACGAAATGTGCGAAGCAGAAACCAAAGCGTTTGGCGACAAATATGACGTCAAAACCTCGTTCATCCGCAACGGCTCCGGCAGTACGCTGGCGAAAGTGGATGCCGAGAAGAAAAACCCGCAGGCGGACGTCTGGTACGGCGGGACGCTGGACCCTCAGTCCCAGGCGGGTGAAATGGGGCTGCTGCAACCCTACAAGTCTCCCAATCTTGAGCAGGTCATGGAGAAATTCCGCGATCCGGCGAAAGTAAAAGGCAACCTCTCTTCAGCGGTGTATGTCGGTATTCTCGGCTTTGGCGTCAATACCCAGCGCCTGAAAGAGAAAAATCTGCCGGTGCCAAAATGCTGGAAGGATCTGACCAAACCGGAATACAAAGGCGAAATTCAGATTGCCGACCCACAAAGTTCAGGCACCGCGTATACCGCACTGGCGACCTTCGCCCAGCTGTGGGGAGAAGATCAGGCCTTTGATTACCTGAAACAGCTCAACGCCAACGTGTCTCAGTACACTAAATCCGGTATTGCCCCGGCACGTAACGCCGCCCGTGGCGAAACCGCTATCGGCATCGGCTTCCTGCACGACTATTCGCTGGAAAAAGAACAGGGTGCGCCGCTGGAGCTGATCTCTCCGTGCGAAGGCACCGGCTATGAAATTGGCGGCGTCAGCATCCTGAAAGGCGCGCGCAATCTCGACAACGCCAAACTGTTCGTGGACTGGGTGCTGTCAAAAGAAGCACAAGAGCTGGCGTGGAAGAAAGGCAAGTCTTATCAGATCCTGACCAACACCACAGCGGAAACATCACCGAACTCGCTGAAGCTCGACGACCTGAAGCTCATCAACTACGACATGGATAAATACGGTTCTACCGACGTCCGTAAGCAGCTTATCAATAAGTGGGTTAGCGAAGTGAAGATGGGTAAATAAGCCCACATTGCGTTCATTTGCCGGGTGGCGGCGTAACGCCGTACCCGGCCCACAATACCGGAACCGCTATGTCACACACACTTGCACACCATCCCGTGAAAAAACGGGATGCGATATTCTTTTGGGTTCTGCTGGGCTGGCTGGCGTTTGCCCTGCTGCCGAGCTGGAGCCTGGATTACGGCCTGCTGGAGTCCACGGGCGATGAAATCCTTGAGTCCTACGGCTGGTCACAGCTCAATATCAGTTGGCTGTGGTATCTGCTGCCAAGCCTGCTGCTGATTCGCCCGTTCCATGAAGCCAGGCGCGAACAGCGCAGCCGCCATTACCTTGATGCGGGCTGGGCGCTGTTGTGTATGGCCTTTATCGTCATCAGCGCCACCGTTGAAGGCCGTGGTTTAGGCTACGCCACTATCGTGCTGTTCGTCGCGCTGGGCGCGATCATGACGCTGGCGTTGACCCGTCTGGAATGGCTGGGCGGCGACCGCTTCGTGATCGGCTCGCTTACCGCCATTGTGGCGCTGATCGGCATCTTTATCGTCTGGCCGAGTATCGCGATTTTCATCCCGATGTTCACCAACGATGCAGGGGAATTCGCGCCGCTGGCGTTTATGACGGTGCTGTCGCAGGCGCATATCATCCAGGTGATCCTCAACTCCATCGCCCTGTCGATTGCGGTGGGCGTGGGCTGTACCTTCTTCGGCCTGGTGCTGGCGATTTACACCACCCGCATTGCCAAACGCAGCGCCATTATTGGCCGCATCTTCTCGATTTTGCCAATCGTCACGCCGCCGTTCGTAGTGGGTTTAGGCGTTACGCTGATGATGGGACGCTCCGGCTACGTCACCGAATTTATGGTCGAGTGGTTCGGGCTGACCAACACCAACTGGCTGTACGGGTTTACCGGCATCTGGCTGGCGCAGGTGCTGGCCTTTACCCCGATGGCGTTTATGATCCTCGACGGGGCGATCAAAACTATCCATCCATCGCTGGAAGAAGCCTCGTACACCCTGCGCGCCAGCCGCTGGCAGACCTTTAACGGCGTTTTTGTCCCGCTGCTGAAACCGGCGCTGGCGAACGCCTTCCTGATCGTGGTGGTGCAGTCGCTGGCCGACTTCAGTAACCCGTTAGTGCTCGGCGGTAACTTCGACGTGCTGGCGACGCAGATCTATTTCTATATCACCGGTTCGCAGCTTGATTATCAGGCCGCCAGTACGCTGGGCGCGTTCCTGCTGCTGTTCTCGCTGCTGGTGTTCTGTGTGCAGTATATGTGGATCGGTAAGCGCTCTTACGTCACGGTCTCCGGGAAATCGTACCGTGGCGACGTCCAGCCGCTGCCGGTCACCCTGGTGTGGAGCGTCATCGCCATTCTGGCCGTGTGGATAGCCTTCAACGCCCTGCTCTACGGCAGCATTTTCTACGGTAGCTTCACCGTCAACTGGGGCGTGGATTACACCCTGACGCTGGCGAACTTTATCAAGCTGTTCGGCCAGGGTATGAGCGACGGCGCGTGGCCTTCCCTGCTTGATACGTTGCTCTACGCCGGAATTGCCGCGCCGATCACCGCCATCTTCGGTCTGCTGATCGCCTGGATTGTGGTACGCCAGCAGTTCAAAGGCAAAAAGACTATCGAGTTCACCACCATGCTGTGCTTCGCCGTACCGGGCACCGTGGCGGGCGTGTCGTACATCCTCGCCTTTAACAGCGCCCCGGTGTACCTCACCGGAACGGCGGCGATTGTGATTATTTCGATGGTGATGCGTAACGTGCCGGTTGGGATTCGCGCCGGGATCGCCGGATTAGGCCAGATCGATAAATCGCTGGATGAAGCGTCGCTCAGCCTGCGCGCCGGGAGCTTACGCACCATCACGCACATCCTGCTGCCGCTGCTGCGCCCGGCGATCCTCTCAGCGCTGATCTACAGCTTTGTGCGCGCCATTACCACCGTCAGCGCCATTGTATTCCTCGTCACGCCAGACACCCGCGTGGCGACGGCCTACATCCTCAACCGCGTGGAAGACGGCGAATACGGCGTGGCGATCGCCTACGGCTCGATTCTGATCGTGGTGATGCTGGCGATTATTTTCATCTTTGACTGGCTGATCGGGGAAGCGCGTATCTCCCGTTCAAAAGCCAAAAACCAGGCGTAATGGAGCGCACTATGAGTCAGAAAAATTTTGTTGAACTGCGCAACGTCACCAAACGATTCGGCAGCAACACGGTTATCGATAATATCAATCTCACCATCCCGCAGGGGCAAATGGTGACGCTGCTCGGCCCTTCCGGCTGCGGCAAAACGACCATTTTGCGTCTGGTGGCCGGGCTGGAAAAACCGAGCGAAGGGCAGATTTTCATTGATGGCGAAGACGTCACCCATCGCTCTATTCAGCAGCGTGATATCTGTATGGTCTTTCAGTCTTATGCCCTGTTCCCGCACATGTCGCTGGGGGAAAACGTCGGCTACGGTCTGAAGATGCTTGGCGTGTCGCGCAGCGAAGTGAAAGCCCGTGTGCAAGAGGCGCTGGCGATGGTGGATCTGGAAGGATTCGAAGACCGCTATGTTGATCAGATCTCCGGCGGTCAGCAGCAGCGCGTGGCGCTGGCGCGCGCGCTGATCCTCAAGCCGAAGGTGCTGCTGTTTGATGAGCCGTTAAGTAACCTCGACGCCAACCTGCGTCGCAGCATGCGCGACAAGATCCGCGAACTGCAAAAGCAGTTTGATATCACCTCGCTGTACGTCACCCACGATCAGAGCGAAGCCTTTGCGGTTTCCGATACCGTGCTGGTGATGAACAAGGGGCATATTATGCAGATCGGTTCGCCGCAGGATCTCTACCGTCAACCTGCGTCACGCTTTATGGCGAGCTTTATGGGCGATGCCAACCTGTTCCCGGCGACGTTCAGTCAGGAGTATGTGGATATCTACGGCTACCAGCTGCCGCGCCCGGCGCACTTTGCCGCCCAGGGTTCCGGCACCGTTGGCGTGCGCCCGGAAGCGATTACCTTGAGCGATCGCGGCGAAGAGAGCCAGCGCTGTGTGATTCAGCACGTCGCCTATATGGGGCCGCAGTATGAGGTGACGGTGGCGTGGCACGGACAGGAGATTTTATTGCAGGTTAACGCCACCCGATTGCAGCCGGACGTGGGGGAAAATTATTACCTCGAAATCCACCCGTACGGGATGTTTGTTTTAGCAGACGCAGTGTAATTGATGCCGGGTGGCGCTACGCTTACCCGGCCTACGGTTCGTGCACGTTGTAGGCCGGGTAAGGATCAGCCGCCACCCGGCACACACTCAACGTTGCGCGTTCAATTCAGCAATATCCTTCGGCGTCGTCCGGCAACAGCCGCCAATCAGCTTCGCACCCGCCGCCAGCCACTGCGGTAAATACTCCGCCAGCGTGGCGCACGCTTCGCCGTGATGATGCCAGGTTTTGCTTACCGCATCGTACCGCTCGCCCGAATTGGGATAAACCACCAGCGGCAGCGCGGTCAGCCCGTGCAAATGCTGCAATGCGGCGGTGACGTTTTCCAGCGCGATGCAGTTTACGCCTGTCGCCACAACCTGCGGGCAGGCGTTGAGAAACGTCGCCACGTCACGCAGCGGCGTACCGTCGCTCAGATGCTCGCTGTCGCGCAGCGTAAATGAAAACCATGCCCGCGCCCGCGGATATTCGGTTAACAACTCAGCCAGCGCTTTAATCTCAATAAAATTCGGCAGCGTTTCGCAGGCCAGCAGGTCAACGCCCGCATCCAGCAGCGCTTCCACACGCGGGCGATGAAAAGCCTGGAACGCTTCGGGGGTACATACGTAATCCCCGCGATATTCCGCACCGTCGGCCAGATACGCGCCATATGGCCCGACGGAACCCGCCACCAGCAGCGTGCCCGCCTGCGGGTTCTCAGCCAGATACGCTTCCCGCGCTTTACGCGCCAGTTCCACGCTCTTGCCGATCAGCGCTTTCGACTGCGCTTCATCAAACCCACGCGCGGCAAGTCCTGCGGGCGTTGCCTGGTAGCTGGCGGTAATCGCGCACTGCGCCCCCGCCCGGTAGTAATCAAGGTGGACTTCGCGGATCAGCGCCGGGTTTTCTACCAGCACCTTCGCTGACCACAGGCTATCGGCTAAATCACAGCCGCGCGCTTCCAGTTCCGTCGCCATCGCCCCGTCCAGCAACAGGAAATCCTGTTTATCAAGGATGGCGCTCAACGGATTATGTTGCGACATAGTCTGGCTCCTGTTTCTGCTTATGAAATCGGCAATGAAACAAGCACCATAACACAGCGCGCCGGGCGGTAATCGGGAGCGCTACGCAATTATTAAAGACCCGTCAGCCTTGTACCAGCCGCAAACGCGCGCGCCGGGCACTCAGCACCGGGTGAGGAGTAACAATGAGATAAAGAAAGGGTCGCCAGCTCATAATGCCTCCTCTGCCAGAATCTCTTACAACTCTGGCAACAAGGCGGCGCACCGGCGCTCAGACAGAAGTGGGAACATACCGTTCCCACTCATACGACGGAATGAGGACAACGTCAGGAGCCAGGGGCGATATCAGCCGACAAACTGACGTCAGACCGGCAGAATGGCGAAAAACCTTCAGGGTGTGGCATCATAACGCGCAGATAACAACAAATTCAGGGTGATGAATGTGAAACCGGTAACGCTCTATGATGTTGCAGACCGTGCAGGCGTCTCTTATCAGACCGTCTCTCGCGTGGTGAATCAGGCCAGCCACGTTTCCGCCAAAACCCGTGAAAAAGTCGAAGCCGCGATGGCGGAGCTGAATTACATTCCCAATCGCGTCGCGCAGCAGCTGGCGGGTAAACAAACCCCGCTCATCGGCGTCGCCACCGCTAACCTCGCGCTGCACGCGCCGTCGCAAATTGTCGCGGCGATTAAATCCCGCGCCGACAGGTCAGGCGCCAGCGTGGTGATCGCGATGGTGGAGCGCAACGGGGTAGACGCCTGCAAAGCGGCGGTACATAACCTGCTGGCGCAGCGGGTAAGCGGGTTGCTCATCAACTACCCGCTTGATGAGAACGATGCCATTGCCGTTGCCGCCGCCTGCGGCAACGTGCCGGTACTGTTTCTCGACGTGTCCGATCGGTTCCCCGTTAACAGCATTATTTTTTCCCATGACGACGGCGCGCGTCTGGGCGTTGAGCATCTGGTAGAACACGGGCACCAGCGCATCGCGTTGTTGACAGGGCCGCGCTCGTCCGTCTCTGCACGGCTAAGACTGGCGGGCTGGCATAAATATCTGACCCACTATCAGCTGCGACCGGTGGCAGAAACGGAAGGCGACTGGAGCGCGATGTCCGGCTTCCAGCAAACCATGCAGATGCTCAATGACGGAACGATGCCCACCGCAATACTGGTGGCTAACGATCAGATGGCGCTGGGCGCTATGCGGGCGATCGCCGAGTTTGGCCTGCGCATCCCGCAGGATATCTCGGTGATAGGCTACGATGACACCGAAGACAGCGCCTGCTACATCCCACCGCTGACCACCATCAGACAGAATTTCCCCCTGCTTGGCGCAACCAGCGTCGACAAACTGCTGCAACTCTCCCGTGGCGAACCCGCCACCGATAACCAGCGACTCCCCGTTTCATTGGTTCAGCGTAAAACCGTGCAGCCCCCCAATGCTCAGGTCACTTCTCCGCAGGCGTTGGCCGACTCCCTGATCCAACTGGCTCGGCAGGTTTCGCTGTTAGCGCCGAAAATGTGAACGCATAACAATTGTGTGAGTCAGTTCACCCATTGAACCTCCTGTCCTTTACAGCAGGAATCCCTTCTTCGTATTTTGACTGAAATTGTGAGCGAATAACAAACCCAATCAGGATACCGCTATGCCCCAGAATACAGATTCACTCGCCGTCGTTCTGAAACGTCGCGACTGGGAAAACCCTGGCGTAACGCAACTTAATCGCCTGGAGGCGCACCCTCCTTTTTGCAGCTGGCGTAATGCCGATGACGCCCGCGCGAACCGTGACTCCGCACACAAGCGCAGCCTGAACGGTGAATGGACGTTTGCCTGGTTTTCAGCGCCTGAAGCAGTACCAGAGAGCTGGCGGACAAGCGATCTGCAACAGGCGAATAGCGTGCGCGTGCCATCTAACTGGCAAATGGACGGTTACGACGCCCCCATTTATACCAACGTCACCTATCCCATTCCGGTTAACCCGCCGTTCGTTCCGGCAGATAACCCAACCGGATGTTACTCACTCACATTCAGTATTGACGCAGACTGGCTACAGGCAGGCCAGACGCGGATCATTTTTGATGGCGTGAACTCCGCCTTCCATTTGTGGTGCAACGGTCGCTGGGTCGGATACGGTCAGGACAGCCGTCTGCCGTCTGAATTCGATCTCACGCATTTTTTGCTTAAGGGTGAAAACCGCCTCGCGGTAATGGTGCTGCGCTGGAGTGACGGCAGCTATCTGGAAGATCAGGATATGTGGCGGATGAGCGGCATTTTTCGCGACGTCTCGCTGCTGCATAAACCGGCAACGCAAATCCGTGACCTGCGCATCAACACCCGCTTTAACGATGATTTCAGCCACGCAGTGCTGGAAGCGGAGGTCAGAGCAACGGGGGAACGACGCGATGGTTTACGCGTGACGGTGCAGCTGTGGGATAGCGAAACATTCGTCGGAGAAAAAACCGCCCCACTCGGCAGCGGGATCATTGATGAGCGCGGCGCTTACCCTGATCGCACAACCCTTCGTCTGAATGTCGAACACCCGGCGCTGTGGAGCGCGGAGACCCCGCATCTGTATCGTGCCGTTGTACAGCTACACGCCGCCGATGGCACGCTGATTGAAGCCGAAGCCTGCGACGTCGGTTTCCGTCAGGTCAGCATTGAAAACGGTCTGCTGCTGTTAAACGGTAAGCCGCTGCTGATCCGCGGCGCCAACCGCCATGAACATCACCCGGAAAACGGCCAGGTGATGGATAAAGAGACCATGATTAAAGACATTCTGCTGATGAAGCAGAACAATTTTAACGCCGTGCGCTGCTCCCATTATCCGAATCACCCGCTGTGGTACACCCTGTGCGATCGCTACGGCCTGTACGTGGTGGATGAGGCCAATATCGAAACCCACGGCATGGTGCCGATGAATCGCCTGAGCGACGATCCGGTCTGGCTGCCCGCCATGAGCCAGCGCGTGACGCGGATGGTACAGCGCGATCGCAACCATCCGAGCATTATTATCTGGTCACTGGGCAACGAGTCCGGGCACGGCGCCAACCACGACGCGCTGTACCGCTGGATTAAGTCGGAAGATCCCTCCCGTCCCGTGCAGTATGAAGGCGGCGGCGCGAATACGGCGGCAACCGACATCATTTGCCCGATGTACGCCCGCGTCGATCAGGATCAGCCCTTCCCCGCCGTACCGAAATGGTCGATCAAAAAATGGCTGTCGATGCCGGGCGAGCAGCGCCCGCTGATCCTGTGTGAATACGCCCACGCGATGGGCAACAGCCTCGGCGGTTACGCGAAATACTGGCAGGCGTTTCGCCAGTATCCGCGCCTGCAAGGCGGTTTTGTCTGGGACTGGGTGGATCAGTCGCTTATCAAATATGACGACGACGGTCGGCCGTGGTCAGCCTACGGCGGCGACTTTGGCGACGCGCCTAACGACCGTCAGTTCTGTATGAACGGCCTGGTGTTCGCCGACCGAACGCCGCATCCGTCACTGTATGAAGCCAAACACGCGCAGCAGTTTTTCCAGTTTACACTGCTGCCGGGAGCCGAATGCCAGATTGAAGTGACCAGCGAATACCTGTTCCGCCATAGCGATAACGAAGTGCTCCACTGGTCACTGGCGCTGGATGGCAACCCGCTGACCGCAGGCGTTGTGACGCTGGATATCCCGCCGCAGGGACGTCAGATCATCACACTGCCAGCGCTCCCGGAAGCGGAAACCGCAGGCCAGCTGTGGCTGACGGTACGCGTTGAACAGCCGCAGGCAACCGCGTGGTCGCAAGCCGGACATATCAGCGCCTGGCAACAGTGGAAGCTCGGCGAAAAACTCGCTACGCAGTGGCCGCAGCACGCTGGCAACGCGCCACACCTCACCAGCAGCGGGACGGCATTCCGTATTGTCGCAGGCGAGAAACGCTGGGAGTTCAGCCGCCAGCAGGGCGTATTGACGCAATTCTGGATTGGCGAAGAGGCACAGTTGCTGACTCCGCTTGTCGATCAGTTCACCCGCGCGCCGCTGGACAACGACATCGGCGTGAGCGAGGCAACCCGTATCGACCCTAACGCCTGGGTTGAACGCTGGAAGGCCGCCGGCCATTACCAGGCAAAAGCGGTATTACTGCAATGCGATACCGACACGCTTGCCAGCGCGGTACTGATTACCACCGCCCACGCCTGGCAGTATCAGGGCGAGACGCTGTTCATCAGCCGGAAAACCTACCGTATCAACGGCAACGGTGAAATGCAGATAACGGTAGATGTTGACGTCGCCAGCGGGACACCGCATCCGGCGCGCATCGGACTGAGCTGCCAGCTTGCGCAGGTGGCGGAGCGGGTCAACTGGCTGGGGTTAGGCCCGCACGAGAACTACCCGGATCGTCTCTCTGCCGCCTGTTTTGAGCGCTGGGATCTGCCGCTGGAAGAGATGTACACCCCGTATGTTTTCCCGAGCGAAAACGGCCTGCGCTGCGGAACGCGTGAATTGCGCTATGGTGCGCATCAGTGGCGCGGCGATTTTCAGTTCAACATCAGCCGCTACGGCCAGAAACAGCTGATGGAAACCAGCCACCGCCATCTGCTCCAGCCGGAAGCGGGCACCTGGCTCAATATTGACGGTTTCCATATGGGCGTAGGCGGCGATGACTCCTGGAGCCCCTCCGTTTCAGCGGAATATCAGCTCAGCGCCGGGCGCTACCACTACCAGATAAGCTGGCGGTAAAAGGGAAACTGCCGGATGGCGGTGCAAGCACCGTATCCGGCCTGCGATACATTTTCTTCCAGGCCCGATAAGCGATAACGCCATCGGGCACCTCGGTTACTCCTCAATCACCTGACGGATTTGTTGCAACGAAGCGGGATCGTCAAGCGTGGACAAATCGCCCGGATCGCGGCCTTCGCAAATCGCCTGGATCGTACGACGCAGCATTTTGCCAGAGCGTGTTTTCGGCAACTGTGAAACAAACCAGACGTGCGCCGGGCGGCCAAAATTACCGATCTGACTGTCTACCAGCGACATAATCGCCTTCTCTTCCGTTTGCGCCACGTCCCTGTCCTCCAGCGTGTCGCTCTGTTTCGGGATCACAAACGCTACTGCCACCTGTCCCTTCAGCGCATCTTTCACCCCCACCACCGCCACTTCCGCCACGTTCGGGTAACTGGAAATGCTTTCCTCGATCTCGCGTGTGCCCAGACGGTGCCCGGCGACGTTGATCACATCATCGGTGCGCCCGAGGATGAAATAATAGCCGTCCGCGTCGCGAATCCCCCAGTCGAAAGTGGCGTACACCTGACGCAAGAACAGCGACCAGTAGGTATTCACAAAACGCGCATCGTCCCCCCAGATAGTCTGAACGCAGCCAGGCGGCAGCGGCCCCTCAATGACCAGCATCCCCTTCTCGTTCACCTCGCAAGGTTCGCCAGTGACCTCGTTGAGCAACTGCACGTTATAGCCGTACATCGGTACGCCGGGGCTGCCCAGCCGTGAAGGCCGGTCGTCCAGTGCGCGGGCGATCGCCATAATCGGCCAGCCGGACTCAGTCTGCCAGTAGTTGTCGATAACCGGCACATCCAGCGTCTCCGTCACCCAGGCGGCCGTCGGTTCATCCAGCGGCTCACCGGCCAGATAGAGCATCTCCAGCGAGGAGAGATCGTGATTGCGGATCTGCGCCGTCGGGAACTTCTTCAACACGCGGATGGCGGTTGGCGCAGAGAACATCCGACTGACGCGGTATTTCTCTACGATCTTCCACCAGACGCCGCAGTCCGGGTACGTCGGCAACCCTTCATAAACGATGGTTGCCATGCCTGCCAGCAACGGCGCGTAGACAATATAGGAGTGCCCCACAACCCAGCCGATATCCGACGCGCAAAAGAACACGCCGCCCGCTTTGCCGCCGAAGATAGTGTCCATCGAGGTTGCCAGCGCCACCGCATAGCCGCCGACGTCGCGCTGTACGCCTTTCGGTTTTCCGGTCGTGCCGGAGGTATAGAGAATGCAGGAGATCTCATTGGATTCCAGCCAGGCCACCGGCACCCGCGCCCCGAGATGCTGCTGACGCAGCGACGCAAAATCGAGATCGCGCGCCGGTACTCGCGCCATTTTCGCCAGCCCGCGATCCACCAGCAAAACGTGGCGCGGCTGATGCTGCGCCTGCGCGATGGCATCATCCAGCAGCTTTTTATACGGCAGAATCTTACCGCCGCGCGCCCCGGCGTCTGCCGAGACAATCAGCACCGGCTTAGCGTCGTCGATTCGCGCCGCTACGCTGTGCGAGGCAAAACCGCCGAACACCACCGAATGAATCGCGCCAATCCGCGCGCAGGCCAGCAGCGTAATGTGCGCCTCGGCAATCATCGGCATGTAAACCAACACCCGGTCGCCGCGCTGCACGCCCAGCGACAACAGCATCGACGCCACCACGTTCACTTCGTCATACAACTGGCTGAAGGTAAACGTGCGCTCCTCTTCCGTTTCAGAGGAGACGGCAATCAGCGCCAGCGCATCCGGCTGCTTATCCAGCCAGCGGTCGATAGCGTTATGGCACAAATTAGTGGTTCCGCCGCAAAACCAGCGGGCAAACGGCGGATGGCTGTGATCCAGCGTTTGGGTAAACGGCTGCTGCCAGTCGATACGTCGGGCCTGCTCGGCCCAGAACGACGCCGGCTGCGTAATGGAACGCTGATAAAACTCGCTAAATGACATGAAGCTCTCCTGTTGAACTTACTGCCTGCTGGCTCAGATGACAAATAAGTCAAGGTATTCATTGACCGGCATCTGCTCCAGGCGAGTTCTGTCCAGGGAGACATCCAGAATGCGCTGCTGCTGACGGGTCGGGAACTGACGCGCCAGGTTGATTTTGAATTTATCGATAAGCTTCGGAATGCCGTCGGCGCGGCGGCGAGCGTGGCCAATCGGGTACTCCACGACCACCTCGGCAAACTGTGAACCATCGGTAAATTCAAGGGTGATAGCGTTGGCGATGGCGCGTTTTTCCGGGTCGTGGTAGTTAGCGGTAAACGCCGGGTCTTCAAAGCAGGTTATCTTCTCGCGCAGGGCGTCAATGCGTTTGTCCTGCGCTACGCCATCCTCATAATCCGCCGCCGTTAAGCGCCCGAACAGTAGCGGGATCGCCACCATGTACTGAATGCAGTGGTCGCGGTCGGCCGGGTTATTCAACGGCCCTTTTTTGTCGATGATGCGAATGCAGGCTTCATGGGTGCGAATCGTCACTTTCTCAATATCCGCCGCCGTTTTGCCCGCCGCCTGCATCTGTTCAAAGAGGGTCATGGCGGCTTCAACCGCCGTCTGCGAGTGGAACTCCGCCGGGAAGGAGATTTTGAACAGCACGTTTTCCATGACGTAAGAACCATACGGACGCTGGAAGCGGAACGGCTCGCCGTTGAAAGAGACGTCATAAAAGCCCCAGGTTTTCGCCGTCAGCGCCGACGGATAGCCCATCTCGCCGGTTTTTGCCATCAGCGCCAGACGCACCGCGCGGGAGGTGGCATCGCCCGCCGCCCAGGACTTACGTGTACCGGTGTTTGGCGCATGGCGATAGGTGCGCAGCGACTGACCATCCACCCACGCCAGCGACACCGCGTTGAGGATCTCATCACGCGTCAGCCCCAGCATTTCGGCGACAACCGCTGTCGAAGCCACTTTGACCAGCAGTACGTGATCCAGGCCGACGCGGTTGAAGGAGTTTTCCAGCGCGATGCAGCCCTGAATCTCATGGGCTTTGATCATCCCGGCCAGCACCTGCTTCATGGTCAGCGGCGCTTTGCCTGCGGCAACCGCATTACGCGACAGCCAGTCCGCCGTTGCCAGAATCCCGCCGAGGTTATCAGAGGGGTGGCCCCACTCTGCCGCCAGCCAGGTATCGTTGAAGTCGAGCCAGCGGATCATCGCGCCGATATTAAACGCCGCCTGCACCGGATCGAGCTGAAACTGGGTACCCGGTACGCGTACGCCGTTCGGCACGACGGTGCCCGGAACGATCGGCCCCAGCAGTTTTTTACAGGCCGGATATTCCAGCGCTTCCAGACCGCAGCCCAGCGTGTCGAGCAAGCAGTAGTGGGCGGTATCCCAGGCCACTTTAGAGGTGATGTCGTAGTTCATGACGTAATCGACGATATCAACGATTTCACGGTCAAATTCCGGGCGAATGTTCATTATTTGTGCGGACATAGGGTACATTTCCTGCGTTTTATCGTTAGAGAAATAAAGTTATTGGCGCTGATCCAGCGGAATAAATTCGCGATCGTCCGGGCCGGTATAATTGGCGGAAGGTCGGATAATTTTGTTGTCCTGACGCTGTTCGATGATGTGCGCCGCCCAGCCGGTGACGCGGGCGATCACAAACAGCGGGGTGAACATTTCGGTGGGGACGCCCATCATGTTGTAGGAGACCGCCGAGAACCAGTCGAGGTTGGGGAACATCTTTTTCGATTCCCACATCACGTTTTCCAGACGGTTGGCGATGTTGTACATCTTCAGCGAACCACCGGCCTCCGAAAGCTGTTTCGCCACACGTTTGATCACCTGATGGCGCGGATCGGCAATGGTGTAGACCGGATGGCCGAAACCAATGATCACCTCTTTATTTTCAATGCGTTTGCGGATATCCGCCTCGGCCTCCTCCGGCGTTTCATAACGCTGCTGAATTTCCAGCGATACCTCATTCGCCCCGCCGTGCTTCGGGCCGCGCAGCGCGCCAATCGCGCCGATGATGGCGGAGTAGACATCGGAGCCCGTCCCTGCAATCACCCGGCTGGTGAAAGTGGACGCGTTGAATTCATGCTCGGCATACAGCACCAGCGAGATGTGCATCGCCTTTTCCCAGCTTTGCGACGGCTTCTCGCCGTGCAGCAGATGCAGGAAATGGCTACCGACGGAGTCGTCGTCAGTTTCCGGCTGAATACGTTCGCCGTTATGGCTGTAGTGATACCAGTAGAGCAGGATGGAACTGAGCGAGGCCAGCAGTTTGTCGGCAATATCGCGCGCGCCGGAAACGGTATGCCCCTCTTTTTCCGGCAGCGTACAGCCGAGAGCCGACACGCCGGTGCGCATGACGTCCATCGGGTGCGACGCCGCAGGCAATGCTTCCAGCACGGTGCGTACATTGGCCGGTAATCCACGCAATGCTTTCAGCTTATTTTTATAGGCATGGAGTTCATCGCTATTGGGCAATTTGCCGTGAATTAACAGATGCGCGACTTCTTCAAATTCACAATGCTCCGCAAGATCGAGAATATCGTACCCGCGATAGTGTAAGTCGTTGCCGCTTTTTCCCACGGTACACAACGCGGTATTTCCGGCCGGAACGCCCGATAATGCGACAGATTTCTTGGGCTTAATGACATGGGTGTTGTTTTGCAGGATCGTCGTATCGCTCATGTTGTCCTCGTCATTGTTATATGTAGGGTATTGAGGGTGTACGTTTCGCCGCCGTAGGCCTGATAAGGCGCAGCCGCCATCAGGCATTGCCGGATGGCACTTCGTTTATCCGGCCTACGGGTCTACTTCAGGTTCAGCGCATCCAGCTTCTCTTCGTACTGGTAATAATTGATGCTTTCGTACAGCTCGTTGCGGGTCTGCATGATGTCGATAACGTTTTTTTGCGTGCCTTCCTGGCGCAGCACGTTGTAGACACGCTCGGCAGCGCGATTCATGGCGCGAAATGCCGACAGCGGATAGAGCGCCATCGCCACGTTAGCGCTGCGCAGTTCGTCGGTGGTAAACAGCGGCGTCGCGCCAAACTCCGTGATATTCGCCAGGATCGGCACCGGTACGGCATCGGCGAACTGGCGATACATTGACAGCTCGGTAATCGCTTCCGGGAATAGCATGTCGGCCCCCGCTTCCACATAAGCCCGCGCGCGATCGATCGCCGCCTCTAATCCTTCCACCGCCAACGCATCGGTACGCGCCATGATCACGAAGTCAGGATCGGTACGCGCATCCACCGCCGCACGAATCCTGTCCACCATCTCCTCTTTGGACACGATCGCCTTATTCGGGCGATGGCCGCAGCGTTTCGCGCCGATCTGATCTTCGATATGCAGCGCAGCGGCACCGGCTTTGATCATCGACTTCACCGTACGCGCCACGTTAAAGGCGGAGGAACCAAAGCCGATGTCGGCATCCACCAGCAGCGGCAGCGGGCAGACGTCGGTAATACGGCGGATGTCGGTCAACACATCATCCAGCGTGGAGATCCCCAGATCCGGCAGACCCAGCGATCCCGCCGCCACGCCGCCGCCGGAAAGGTAAATCGCCTGATAGCCTGCGCGCTGGGCCAGCAATGCGTGATTGGCATTGATGGCGCCGACGATCTGTAAGGGGTTTTCTTTGGTGAGCGCAGCGCGAAACGCCTGGCCCGGAGAGTGTAGAGACATATCCCGCCCTCTTGTTATCAACTTGTTATTTAATGTTGATTCACATAAAGCAAAGGGAATGCCAGAGCGATCGCTGAAAAAGAGAGAATTTTGTTTTTTCTTATAATTCAAACAAATAACAAAAAACACAAACTTAACCATACCTTTCATCAGGACAAAAGCGTGTCAGCTAACGTTTCATGAAACGGTTCGCGCTGTTTCATTGCAACATTTATGAAACACGACTAAAACAAAATCTCGGTCCCTCAATACAACATCAACTGCTATGGCTGACACGCACCTTCCCGCTCGCGATAATCATGACAAGCCGGTGATCTGGACGGTCTCGGTAACGCGTCTGTTCGAGTTGTTTCGCGACATCAGCCTGGAGTTCGACCATCTGGCGACCATCACCCCCATCCAGCTTGGGTTTGAAAAAGCGGTGAACTATATCCGTAAAAAACTGGCGACCGAGCGCTGTGACGCCATTATCGCGGCGGGTTCCAACGGCGCTTATTTAAAAAGCCGCCTCTCCATACCGGTGATCCTGATAAAACCCAGCGGATTCGACGTGCTCCAGGCGCTGGCGAAAGCCGGCAAACTGACCTCGTCCATTGGCGTTATCACCTACCAGGAGACGATCCCCGCGCTGATCGCCTTTCAAAAAACGTTTAATTTGCGCCTGGAACAGCGCAGCTACATCACCGAAGAGGATGCCCGTGGGCAAATTAATGAACTGAAAGCCAACGGCATTGAGGCGGTAGTCGGCGCAGGGCTAATTACCGATCTGGCGGAAGAAGCCGGGATGACCGGCATTTTTATCTATTCTGCGGCCACCGTGCGTCAGGCGTTTAGCGATGCGCTGGATATGACCCGGCTGACGCTGCAACATAGCGGCCAATATGCCTCCGGCAACGGGCTGCGCACCCGCTACGATCTGGGAGATATGCGCGGCCACTCCGCGCAAATGGAGCAAGTTCGCCATACGATTATGCTGTACGCCCGCTCCAGCGCGGCGGTGTTGATTCAGGGTGAGACCGGCACCGGTAAAGAGCTGGCGGCGCAGGCGATTCACCGCGAGTTTTTTGCCCGTCGGGGCCAGCGCAGCGGTAAAAAAACGCCTCCGTTTGTGGCCGTTAACTGCGGCGCAATTACCGAATCGCTGCTTGAAGCAGAGTTATTCGGTTATGAAGAGGGGGCATTTACCGGTTCCCGACGCGGCGGACGCGCCGGTCTGTTTGAAATCGCCCACGGCGGGACGCTGTTTCTGGATGAGATTGGGGAAATGCCCCTGCCCTTACAGACTCGTCTGCTGCGCGTACTGGAAGAGAAAGAGGTGACGCGCGTTGGCGGGCATCAGCCAGTCCCGGTGGATGTACGGGTCATCAGCGCCACGCACTGCAATCTGGAACAGGCGATAAAGCAGGGGCAATTTCGCACCGATCTGTTTTATCGTCTCAGCATTCTGCGCCTGACGCTTCCGCCCCTTCGGGAGCGCCCGTCAGATATCGTGCCGCTGGCGGAGGGATTTTTGAAACAGTCTCTGGCGGCATTAGACGCGCCGTTTGGCGAATCGGTGCGCGAGGGGCTGGCGCAAAGCCAGACCATTCTTCTGCGCTATGCCTGGCCCGGCAATATTCGCGAGCTGCGGAATATGATGGAGCGCCTGGCGCTTTTTTTAAGCGTCGAGCCGCAGCCCAGTCTGGATAGCCAGTTTTTACAGCAATTTTTACCCGAGCTGGCGACGATTCCCGAAGCGCCATCAGCGCTTACGCCGCAGCAGGTTCTGGCGCAGTTTAACGGCGATAAAACCGCGGCGGCGCGATATCTGGGTATTAGCCGGACGACATTCTGGCGACGATTAAAAGAGTGAAGGTTTATTGCCGGATGGCGCTGACGCTTATCCGGCCTACGAGCAGAGTGAGAACTTATCGCCGGATGGCGCTAACGCTTATCCGGCCTACGAGCAGAGTGAGAACTTATCGCCGGATGGCGCTGGCGCTTATCCGGCCTACGAGCAGAGAGAGAACTTATCGCCGGATGGCGCTGACGCTTATCCGGCCTACGAGCTACGAGCAGCACTGAACCGTAGGCCGGATAAGACGTTTTACGTCGCCATCCGGCACAATGACAGCTTATTTTTTCTTGTAGATATCCGCAGTACCATGAATTTTATTATCGGTTTGCCCGGAGGTCAGTACGACCACATCAGCCCCTTTTTCATCGGCCTTTTTAAGCAGATCCTCTTTTGCCTCCATAGTTGACGTCTCGTTGCTGGTATTAATGGTGCCTATCTTCGTGTATTGCGACTCCACTTTCTCAAACTCGACCTTTGTCAACAGCTCCGCGGCATAGACGTTGGTTACGACAAACGCTAACGCACCAATCAATACTTTATATCCTGTCTTCATATAAAAGCTCCGGTTGTGTTATTACGCTATCATCGCCTTCTCGGAACGGATGCTCTGTTCTGAGTGATTAAATAACTAGTTGAGATTAGCGGAAAAATCCAGTCAGCCGGATGTATCATAATTTGTGATCTTTCTCTCACCCCTGCACTTTTACTATAAATAGTATGGCGTTAACTATCAGGCCCTGGAAATCTCACTATGGAACCTCTGCACGCGGTTGTCCTGACCGTCAGCCTGTTCGTCTTAACCTTCTTTAACCCCGGCGCAAACCTCTTTGTGGTGGTACAAACCAGCCTCGCCTCCGGGCGTCGGGCCGGTGTATTAACAGGGCTGGGCGTGGCGCTTGGCGATGCGATTTATTCCGGGCTGGGACTGTTTGGCATGGCGACCCTGATTACCCAGTGCGAAGAAATTTTCTCGCTGATCAAAATCGTCGGCGGCGCATATTTGTTATGGTTTGCCTGGAACAGCATCCGCCATCAGGCCACCCCGCAAATGCCGACTCTGCAACAGCCCATTTCCGCCCCCTGGAGCGTGTTCTTCCGCCGGGGACTGTTAACCGATCTGTCAAATCCGCAGACGGTGCTGTTTTTCATCAGTATTTTCTCGGTCACGCTCAGCGCGGAAACCCCGACATGGGCAAGACTGATGGCCTGGGCCGGCATCGTGCTCTCTTCCGTCATCTGGCGCATCTTCCTGAGCCAGGCCTTTTCCCTACCGGCGGTACGCCGCGCTTACGGGCGGATTCAGCGCATTGCCAGCAGGGTGATTGGCGCGATCATCGGCGTGTTCGCCCTCAGGCTGATTTACGAAGGCGTGAACCACCGCTAGCCAGTAGCAGAGCGGCCACATAACAGAGCGCCACCGTCAGACTCATTTTCAGCATGGTTTCGCCGCCCAGCCCCGACAACGGCGCGGCGATGCCACCGAAAACAAACATGCTCATCCCCATCAGCGCGGAGGCGGTTCCTGACTCCTGAACCTCCACCACGCTCATCGCCTCTGCGCCCGCCACGGTGCCAATTCCGCTGCAAAAGGCGACGGTAAAAAAGAGCGCCACCAGCGCCAGAACCGGCTGCTGTAGCCAGGCGCAGAGCAAGGTGATTAACGCGCAGATGACGGCCAACAGCAAGCCGCCGCGCAGCAGCGTCATTGCCGTGATTCGACGCGCAAGACGGGAAAAAATCAGCGAGGCGACGATCAGCCCGATCCCATTAAGGCCAAACAGCAGGCTAAACTGCATCGGGCTTAAGCCATACTCGCTTTGCAGCACAAATGACGAAGAGCCGATATAAGCAAACAACCCCGCCAGCATGAAGGCCTGCATCAGGCAAAAGCGCATAAAGAGACGATTTTTCACCACGCTGCGCCCGGTCGAAAATAACGATGCGCCGCGCGTTCGCTGCGGCAGCGTCTCACTGATAAACAGGATGCAGCAGAGCAAAAGCAGTGTCGCAATCCCCGCCATTACCCAAAACAACATACGCCAGTCAAACGCGGTGGCAATGTAGCCGCCCAGAACCGGAGAAAGCACCGGAGCGATGCCGTTCACCGTCATGAGCAGCGCGAAGAACTGGGTCAGGGTCACACCCTGATATTTGTCCCGCGCAATAGAGCGCGAGAGCACTGAACCACCGGCCCCCGCCGCGCCCTGCACAAAACGCCAGACGATCAGCCAGTGAATATCCTGAGTTGTCGCGCACAGTACCGAAGAGGCAATAAACAGCAACAGCGACAGGATCAACGGAACCTTACGACCAATCCGGTCACTGAGCGGGCCAAACAGCAGTTGCCCAAGCCCAAGGCCGATCAGCGAAGACGTCAGCGTCAGTTGCGTCAGGGTGGTCGTCGTTGCCAGCTGTTCGGACATCTCCGGCAGAGCGGGCAGATAAAGATCGGTACACAGCGGCCCAATCCCGGTTAACAAACCGAGGATCAGCACCCACGAAAGCGACACGCGCGCCATAAAAACACCTCCCTCTGATTACCGGGCCCCGCCGCCGAGCGACTGCCAGAGCGTTATGCGGTTTTCATTGTCCGTCAGTTGCAGGGCGATAAGCGTCTGCTGCGCCGACCACAGCGTGCGTTGCGCCGTCAGTACGGTCAGATAATCCCCGACCCCGGCGCGATAACGACGCATCCCGACATCCAGCGTTTTTTGTTCTGCGGCGACATACTGGCGCTGGGCATCCAGCTGTTCATCCAGCGTCGCACGCCGGACAAGCGCATCAGCCACATCTTTGAACGCGCTTTGCACCGTTTTTTCATAGGTAGCAATGAGTCCCCGTTTTTGCGCTTCGGCATAGCGAAGCTGCGCCAGGTTGCTGCCGCCGGTAAACAGCGGCAGCGTAATGGAAGGCGCAAACGACCACACCTTCATGCCATGACTGAACAAAGACGAGAGCGCATCGCTGCCAACACCGGCGCTTGCCGTCAGGGAGATGGTCGGGAAGAAATTCGCTCGCGCCGCGCCAATATCGGCATTGGCGCTTTTCAGGTTATGTTCCGCTTCCTGAATATCCGGCCGACGCAACAGCACGGAAGAAGAGACGCCAGCGGGCACCAGCGTAATCACCTGCGCATCAAGGCTTTCCAGCGTACCGGGCAGCACGCTTTCCGGCAGCGTTGTGCCCGCCAGCAGGTTCAGGGCGTTGATATCCTGCGCCACCTGAGTCTGATAGCTGGCTACGCTGGCGCGCGCCTGCTGGTAAACGCTCATCGCTTCACTGACATCCGTTGCGGCGGCTGTCCCGACCTGCTGCTGACGTTGAACAATTTTCAGCGAGTTTTCCGCACTGGCCATTGTCTCCCTGGCCAGCGCCAGATTGCTGTTATCTGCCGCCAGGGTCAGCCACGCGGTGCTGATCTCGGCAATTAACGTCAAACGGGTGTTCTGCGCGGTAAATTCGCTGGCAAGCCAGGTTTCTCGCGCCGCCCGCGACAGGCTCTGATTGCGGCCAAACAGATCCAGCTCAAAGCTGGACACCGCGCCATCGGCTTCAGCGCTCGTTCCGGTTCCGTTCGCCAGCGTACGGCTGCGTGTAGAACTGAGTGAAGCATTCACCGTCGGGAACAACGAGGCACGCGCTTCGCCATACAACGCCCGTGCGGAGTCGATATCGGCAATCGCCTTTTGTATATCACGGTTACTGTTAAGGGCGGTGTTCACCACCTGTTGCAGCCGCGCGTCGTTAACAATCTGCTGCCAGTCGCGGCTGACAGCGTTCCCCTGCCCCTGCGCGCCCGGTAAACTTGCCGGAACCGGCGCATCGGGCGTGCTGTAGTGCGGATCAAGCGACACACACCCTGCGCTCAGGAGAGCGAAAACAAAGAGAAAAATACGCAACATAACTTACTCCTGACGACGGGACTTGCGGGTAAACAGATGCCTAACCAGCACGAAGAACAGCGGGACGAAGAAGATAGCCAACAGCGTGGCGGTTAATGTCCCACCGATGATTCCGGTCCCGATCGCCACACGGCTGTTCGCCCCGGCCCCTGTGGCGATAGCCAGCGGCGTAACCCCGGCAATAAAGGCCAGAGAGGTCATAATGATTGGGCGCAAACGGGTCTGCGCCGCTCGCAGCGCAGCCCGGCTCAGGGAATAGCCTTCCGCAACCGCAGCTTCGGCAAATTCGACGATCAGAATGGCGTTTTTCGACGACAGGCCGATGGTGGTCAGCAGCGCGACCTGGAAGTAAACATCATTATTTAAATCACGCATCCAGGCCGCCAGCGCCGCGCCTAACAGCCCCAGAGGGATGACCAGAATCACCGAAAACGGTACCGACCAGCTTTCATACAGCGCCGCCAGGCAGAGGAAAACCACCAGAATAGAGATGGCGTACAAGCTCATAGCCTGACCGCTGGCCAGCTTTTCCTGCAATGACAACCCACTCCACGCCCATGTGGTGCCAGCAGGCAAGCTGTTTGCCAGCGCTTCCATTTTGTCCATCGCGGCGCCGGAGCTGAAACCGCTGGCGTTTTCTCCCTGAATCTCATAGGCGGCAGAGCCGTTGTAGCGCACCAGACTTTCCGGGCCGTACTCCCAACGTGTGGTGGCGAAGGCGGAAAAGGGCGTCATGCTGTTATCGCTGCCGCGCACGAACCATTTGCCCAGGTCCGCAGGCGAAGAACGGAACTCGCTGTCGCCCTGAATGTAGACCTTCTTCACGCGACCGCGATCGATAAAGTCATTGACATAGGTTCCCCCCCAGGCGCTGGATAAGGTGCTGGTCACATCGCTTAAACCAAGCCCCAGCGAGACGGCCTTATTACTGTCGATATCCACCTGAAGCTGCGGCATTTGCGGCAGGTCATTTGCGCGCACGGCGTGCAGAATATCGCTCTGGTTTGCCTGGGCAATCAGCTGATTACGCATCTGTAACAGGGTATCGCGATCGGTCGCCCCATTCGCCATCAGCTCAAAAGAGAAGCCGTTGCTTTGCCCCAGCCCCTCAACCGACGGCGGCGTCATCGCAAAAAGCGTCGCATCGCGAATGGCGCCCAGTTCTTTACTGGCACGCAGCGCAATAGCCTGTGCGGTATTTTCTTCGCCTTTACGCTCCGACCAGTTTTTCAGCGAAACGAACGCCATCCCGGCATTCTGCCCGCTGCCGCTGAAGCTAAAACCATCGACGGTAAAAATAACGTCCGTATTGGCTTTCTCTTTATTGAGAAACCAGTCTGTCACCTGACGATTGACCTCTGCGGTTCGCGACGCCGTCGCCCCTGCGGGCAGGGTGTACTGCACCATAATTTCACCCTGATCTTCGGTCGGTAAGAAGCTGCCGGGCAGCTTCCACATCGCCAGCGCCATCGCCCCGCATAACAGCGCATAAACGCCCATCACGCTGACGCTGCGACGCAGCACATGCAGGACGCCGCGCTGATAACCCTGTTCAGTTCGGCTATAGAATCGGTTGAATATCCCGAAGAAGCCCTTTTTATGCGGCGCGGTATGGCTAAGAATCGAACCGCACAGGGCTGGGGTCAGGGTCAACGCCACCACAACCGAGAGCAGCATTGCCGAGATAATCGTCACTGAAAACTGGCGATAAATGACGCCGGTAGAGCCGCCAAAGAACGCCATCGGCAGGAATACCGCAGACAAAACAAGAGCGATAGCCACCAGCGCGCCAGCGATTTCCCCCATCGATTTTTCGGTAGCTTCGCGCGCGGGCAGCCCTTCATCGCGCATAATACGCTCGACGTTTTCCACCACCACAATGGCGTCATCGACCAGCAGACCTATCGCCAGCACCATTGCAAACAGCGTCAGCGTATTGATGGAGTAGCCAAACAGCGCCAGCACGCCAAAAGTACCGAGCAGCACGACCGGAACCGCCAGCGCCGGAATCAGCGTGGCGCGAAGATTCTGCAAGAACAGGTACATCACGCAGACCACCAGAATGATGGCTTCAAACAGCGTCTGAACCACATCTTCTACGGAGATCTTAATAAATTCAGTGCTGTCTTTCGGATACGCCACGTCATAGCCCTGCGGCATATCCCGTTTAAATTCAGCGACTTTATCTTTTACCAGCGTGGCGGTATCCAGCGCGTTCGCCCCCGGCGCAAGCATGACCGCAACCCCCGCAGCCGGATGACCGTTGAGTTTAGCGATGGCGGTGTAGTCTTCACTGCCCATCTCCACGCGCGCCACATCCTGGATGCGTACCACGGCCCCGTCAGACTGGCTTTTGATAATGATCTTTTTGAATTGTTCTACCGTCTGCATGCGTGACTGCGCGCGAACCGTAGCGGTCAATTGCTGTGTGTCAGGGGAAGGTAACGCACCGATTTTCCCGGCGGAAACCTGAACGTTTTGCGCTTCAATGGCGCTCTGCACATCCGACGGCATCAAAGAATAGGAGGCCAGTTTCGCCGGGTCCAGCCAGATACGCATGGCGTATTCCGCACCAAACACCTGTAGGCTCCCGACCCCTTCCACGCGTGCCAGCGGGTCCTGTACGTTACTCACCAGCCAGTCAGCGATATCTGAGCTGCTCGCCCGGTCGGACTTATCATACACGGAAGCAATCAGCAGGAAGTTACTTTGCGATTTCACCACCGTGACGCCGGATTGTTGAACCTCGCTCGGCAAGCGGGATTCCGCCTGCTGCACCTTGTTCTGTACCTGCACCTGCGCGGTGTCAGGGTCGGTGCCCTGTTCAAAGGTGACATCAATACTGACCGAACCATCGGAACTGCTGGTCGAGGTAAAATAGAGCAGGTTATCCAGCCCGGTAAGCTGCTGTTCAATCACCTGAGTCACGCTGTTTTCCAGCGTTTCAGCGGAAGCGCCAGTATAGGTCGCCGAGATTTTCACCGACGGCGGCGCCACGTCAGGATACTGCGCAACCGGCAGCGTTTTAATCGCCAGAATACCGGCCAGCATGATCAGAATGGCGATAACCCAGGCGAAAACGGGTCTGCGCACAAAGAAACGGGAGAACATCAGCCTTTGCCTCCGTTCAGTTGTACATCAACGGCGTTAACCTGCTGACCCGGCGTGACCTTACTTGATCCCTCAACGATCAACCGGTCGCCGCTACGCAAACCGTCCAGCACCAGCCATTTATCCCCATAGGTATCGCCTGTTTCCAGGGTACGCTGCGCCACTTTATTGTCTTTAGTAACCACCAGCGCTGTCGCATTGCCTTTCGCATCGCGCGTGATCCCCTGCTGCGGCGCGAGGATCGCATCGTTCATGATCCCTTCATCAATGCGGGCGCGAACGAACATACCGGGTAACAGCTGCTGTTGAGGGTTGGGGAAAATCGCCCGCAGCGTGACTGAGCCTGTAGACTCATCTACCGCCACTTCCGTCAGCGCCAACTTTCCTTTTTCGCTATAGGTCGTGCCATCTTCAAGCGTCAGCGTCACGTTCAGGGTATCGCTGTTGGTCGCCAGAGACTGCTTACGCAGGCGCAGCAAATCCACGCTGGAGCGGGTAAGATCGACATACATGGTGTCGAGCCCACGAATGGTCGCCAGCGCCGTCTCCTGTGAAGCCGTCACCAGCGCGCCGGGCGTGACGGATGAGATACCAATGCGCCCGGAAACCGGGGCGGTAATGGTGGTCCAGTCCAGATTGATACGTGCGCTTTCTAATGCGGCTTTCTTTGCCTCCACGCTGGCTTTGTCCTGAGCACAGGTGGCCTGCGCATCATCGGCATCCTGGCGGGAAACACCGTCATCGTTAACCAGCCGCGCGTAACGTTGCGCCTTCTGGCAGTCGGCATTCACCAGCGCCTGCGCCTGTCTGAGCGAGGCATTCGCTTCGTTCCATGCGGCGCGGTAGCTGGCAGGATCGATCTGATACAGCGCCTGCCCCGCTTTGACGATATCGCCCTCATTAAACAGGCGTTTTTGAATAATGCCCCCCACCTGCGGGCGAACTTCGGCACTGAGCGCTGCGCTGGTGCGTCCGGTCAGTTCACTGACGACAGAAACGGGTTCTGTTTTAAGGGTCACGACGCCCACTTCCTGAGACGGAGAAGCGGTATTGTCGGTTTGCGTATTATCACAGCCGGATAATAACAATAGCGCGATAATTGATGTTGTTATGTATTTCATCTTTTTTCCAGGGTGAGAAACGCCTGCCCCGTTAAAATTAACAAGGTAGCACCAGGCGACTGAACGTTATTTCAGGTACAGCGATATCGCGTCATGAGGTATTTCTCACAACGACAATAAGGGAAATAATTTATTTCCCTTTGATTATTAGATTCTTTATTCAGCCATTCACAAGCATGGTAACGATATCCCGATATATCTCCTGTAACGCATCAGGGTCACTTTTTTGCGGCGTCAGGCGACGGTAAACCGCCCCTTCCATCATGGTTGCAATCACTTCAACACAGCAACGGATGCGGGCTTCGCTAAGTTGTGGACACGTTTTTCTCAGGTGCGCGCAGGCGTTGTCGAACATCCGCGCATCCGCCTCTTCGAGCATCGCGGCAACATGAGGATTGCGGGTCGATTCAGCCGCCATCTCCAGCATCAACGCATCATCATCCTCACTCAGCGTTTGCCGCCAGGCCAGGATTCCGGGGATACGCTCCGTCTGGGTTTTATCTTCTATCTGCGTGATGCGATAGTCGATAATACGGCGGATCATCTCTTCGATAATGGCATCTTTACTGGTGAAGTAGCGATAGATTTGCCCCACGCTGAGACGAGCTTCAGCGGCGATCTGCGACATGCTGGCGCCGTGAAATCCGCTGGCGCGAAAGCACTGGCGCGCGGCGTTGATGATCTCATCCTGTCGTTGTTTCTGGCGGATTTCCAGCTTGCTGCTCATCGCATCTCCTCGTCACCTCAAAAGTGAGAATGATCGTTCTCATTTTGGCTAATTATACGTCTCCTGCGCACATTGAAAAGGATTTTTTTGCTTATTATTTTCCTGCATTATTTGCCAGGAAAATAATGGAGAGATTATGGAGATTTAATGAAAAAAATCTGAAAATCAGATGGAGAGAATATTTAAATTTATTTCTTTGCCCCTGACTTTCCAATTCCCCGGTACAATTCATTGATGCGCTTAACGGACTTAATCGAACGCTGCGGGGCTGTCGAAGCGACAGACAACACGATCATTTCCAGGCAAACCAGCACCGTACCGTGCAGCGGCATTTTCCCGTTCTCACCGCCGCGCGGCACATTGATCACCACATCCGCCTCCTTGCTAAAACGTGATTCCAGCGCATTGGTCAGTAAAATCACCGGCACGCCCAACCGCTTCGCCTCGCGGATGGTCGTCAACCCTTCGCGATGCGGCGATTTCTGCGCCATCATAATCAGCACATCCCCCCGCTGTAGCGCAATCAGCTGTTCCGCCAGGTTAATCCCGGTACGATTAAACGCCACCGACGGTAAGCCAATACGGCTGAGCAGACGCGCCGTGTAGTCCGCAAGTATCCCGGATGCGCCAATGCCAAATATCCCCACCTGACGCGCCTCCACCAGCAGTGCTACCGCCTGCGCAATCGCGTAACGGTTTTGCGGCGTAGACAGCACGTCGCAGGTGCGCTGATGCCCTTGCAGAACAAAATCAATGCTCGAATTTACATCGCAGGAAAGCGTATTCACCGTGGTCGTCATTTTCTCTTCCGAGGTGATACCCGGGCCAAACCAGTGTTCGATGGTCTGTTTTAAATCGCGCAGCCCGGCAAACCCCAATGCCTGAATCGCCCGGACAACCGTCGCGTCAGAAGTTTGAGTGGCGGCCGCAATTTCTATCGCCGTAAATTCCAGTACCACTTCCCGGTTCTCATGGATATAACGCGCCACCGCCTGCATCCTCGGCGAAAGCAGATGCGCCCGCGCCCGGAAGCGATCGCCGTAGACATCAATACGATTTTTCACTTTCTTCGCCGTCAGCATGGTTATTTCCCCTCCGGTAAGTGGCGCCCGGCAATATGCGACTGTACCTGTGCAACCATCAGGCTGAGTGATGCAAAGGAGTTCGAAATCGCCTCTTCACGAGAGATCAAAACGTAGTGCCCGCGCTGGCAAGCGGTAAGAAACTCGCACCAGCCCGGCAACACGGCATCCATCGCGGCAATTTCATCCTGCGGCTTACCACCGGTATCACCGCGCCAGGTGGCAAAAACAAAATCCGCGTCCATCTCTGGCAGACGCTCCGCGCTCACGTCAATCCGCCCTCCAGGCGGAATGCTGTCGATCAGTTTCGGGAAGGAAAACCCGGCATCGCGCAGGACGCGTCCTAACGAATGATAGGTGTGCAACGCATTGATTTTTCCCTGGTTTGCCTGAATGACTGACACCGTGATGTGTTGGGTATCCACCGTGTGCTTCAACCGGTCAATCTCTTCCCGGTAGCGACGCTCCAGAATAGCCAGTCGCGCCTGAGTTCCGGTAAGCTGCGCGAGCTTGCGGTAAATTTCCGGCGCGCCGCCGTCGAGATGATCAATGCTCACCGTTGGGGCGATTTTCTCCAGTTGTTCGATGGGCGTATGGCGACTCGGCTCGGTGATGATCAAATCGGGTTTCGCGGCGACAATCGCTTCAATATCAATGTCCGCCGTACCAATAAACTTTATCGTTGAATGATCAAAATCGACGCCGGTCAGCAGCGCGCCCGAACGCAGGAAATGGCTGCCGTCAGGACGCGTTCTGCCGTGGCTGGCGACCGGCGGAACACCCAGCTCAATCAGCGGAATGGTGATATCAAGATCGTGTAGCGACACAATACGCTGCGGATGCAGCGGCACGTTCACCACGCGTCCGAGATCGTCGGTAAAAGGCCGGGTGGCAACCTCTGCCTGTACAGAGCCCCCCAGCAGCAGCAACAGCGAAAAAAGTAAACGCATACACCCTCTTAAAAATTACAAACGATCCCGACGACGCCAGAGCAACAGTAAAAAGAAAGGGCCACCGACCAGCGCAATCACGATCCCCGCCGGTATTTGCAGCGGCGCAAAGGCCAGACGCCCGATGGTATCCGTGAGCAGCACCAGCAGGGCGCCAATGAGCGCACTGCCCCACAGCAGCGCCATTTGCCCTCCGCGCAGGCAAAAACGCGCCATATGCGGCGCCATCAGGCCGACAAACCCCAGGCTGCCCACGCAGGAGACGCTGGCGGCGGTCAGAAAGACCGGCGCCATAAAACGCAGCAGCGCCAGATGAGGCAGACTCACCCCGAGCCCGGTCGCGGTGTGATTACCCAGCAGCGCCACATCCGATGCTCTCGCCGTCGCAAACAGCAGAACAGCCGCAGGCAACGCCCACCCCAGCGCCACCCACAGCAACGGCCAGGTGGCGGCGTGCAGGCTTCCGGCCAGCCAGACCAGCGCCGTTTGCACATCGCGGACATCGGCTGTCGTCATAAAAACGCCCATTCCCGCAGCAAAAAACCACGAGACGCCAATGCCGATCAGCACAAATCGCGGGCGGGAGAAATCACGGGCCAGCAGCATGACCAGCGCGGCGACCAGTAATCCGCCAGCAATACCCGCCAGCGGTCGCCAGACCAGGCTGACCGACGGGAAAAGCAGCACTAACGCCAGTACCACCACGCTACTCCCCTCTTTCACGCCGATAAGACCGGGATCCGCCAGGCCGTTACGGGTAATCGACTGCATCGCCGCGCCAGCCAGCCCCAGCATTGCTCCACACAGCAGCGCCATCAGCAAACGCGGAAGACGGACATCCCAGACAACATACTGCTGCTGCTCCGTTAACGCCTGCGGAGAGAACAACGCACGCCCGATGGCGGAAGCCGGAACGGGAAGCGACCCCTGCAACACGCCCGAAACCAGCAGTACGGCGGCCAGCATGGCAAACCCCAGCACACACCACACCGTTTTCAGCCGGACAAGGCGTGAGAATTTCCCCACCCGCCATGCGCGCAGCCCGGCACGCGCCAGAATAACGCTCATTTAAGAAATCTCGACGCAATGAAAATAAACACCGGCGCGCCGACCAGCGCGGTCATCACCCCTGTAGCCAGCTCCTGCGGGGCAAGCAGGGTTCGGGCAACGATATCCGCCAGTAGCAGCACTGCCGCCCCCAGCAGCGCCGCCAGCGGGAGCATCTGGCGAATGTCTTCCGTCACCAGACGTCTGATGACGCCCGGAACCAACAGCCCGATAAAACCCAGCGGCCCGGCAACGGATACCGCCGCGCCGCACAGCAGCGCAATGGCGATCATCGCCATCAGACGAATGCGCAGAATATTAACGCCCAACCCACAGGCCATCCGGTCGCCTAGCGCCAGAATATTCAGCCCCGGCGCTATCGCTACCGCCAGTACGACGCCAACCAGCGACGGCAGGAGAGCCTGGCGTACTTTTTCCCAACTCATCCCCGCGAGATCGCCCACCAGCCAGGTGCGCATCGCCAGCAACGTCTGCTCATCCAGAATAAGGATTGCCGCCGTGAGCGACGACACCATCGCCGACAGCGCCACGCCGCAGAGCGTGACCTTCAGCGGCGTCAGTCCGCCACGCCCGGCGGAAGAGAGCGCCATCACCAGCGAAAAGAGTGCCGCTGCGCCCCCTGCCGCAACCAGTGACTGACTGAGCCCCGCGACGCCCAGCGCGGTACACAGCACCACGGAGAACGCGGCCCCCGCATTCAGCCCCAGAATGTGCGGTTCGCCCAGCGGGTTGCGAATCAATGCCTGTAACAGAACGCCGGCTACGCCCAAAGCCGCGCCAACCAGCATGGCCGCAGCCATACGCAACAGACGCAGAGAGATAACGATTCGGTGATCAAAGTTTTTGGCATCGAAGTGAAATAACGCCTGAATGACGGTCTGCGGACTGACGGCACGCGCCCCGACGCCCAGATGAATCACCGCCAGCATAAACAGCAGCAGTAGCAAGACAGGAAGCGCCAGCAGAAATCGACCACGACGGCGGCCTGATGCGATGACCATAGCCGTCATTCTTCCGCTCCTGCCTTGGCACGAAACGGCATGAAGAATGGCTTTCCGGTCAACGGATTCACCGACATCTGCACATCGACGTCAAACACCGATTTGATCAGCTCCGGCGTACAGTGCTCTCCTTCATGTACGATCCCCTCCAGCCGTCCCTGTCTGAGAAAGACCAGCATATCGCCGTAATTCACCGCGAAATTGAGATCATGTAACACCACCACCACGGTACGACCATGATGGCGGGTCAGGGAGTGCAGAAGCTCAAGGATCTCTACCTGATAACGCAGATCGAGAAAGGTTGTAGGCTCATCCAGCAAAATAAACGGCGTTTGCTGCGCCAGCGCCATCGCAATCCAGCACCGCTGGCGCTGCCCGCCGGAGAGACTCTCTACCGGCAAATGGGCGAAGTCGGTTGTTCCGGTGAGCTGTAACGCCTGCTCTACGGCCTGTGCGTCATCATCGATCCATTGCTGGAGAAAATTCTGCCAGGGAAAACGCCCGCGCGAAACCAGTTCAAAAACCGTTAATCCCTCCGGCACCAGCGGGGATTGCGGCAGGATGCCAAGCTGACGCGAAACCGCTTTGGTCGGCTGTTGATGAATCGCTTTACCATCAAGCAGCACGCTGCCGCCCAACGGCTTCAGCATTCGGGCAATCGTACTTAATAAGGTGGATTTGCCTGAGCCGTTCGCCCCGGCCAGCACCGTCATTTTACCTTGCGGGATAGTGAGGCAGACGTCATGCACGATGGCGTGCTGACGATAGCCAGCAGAAAGCTGTTTCAGCTCAATGCCCGTTCTGTGGGCGGTGTTTTCCACATGCTGTGGCATGTTCACTCCTGCGCCGTCGCAGCCTGGCAAAGCCAGCGCGCGCAGCCTTTCAAATAAAAATAAAACTCATTCTCTTTAAGATCTTGCTGGGTTGCGCTGTAGTAGTCAAGCAATTACGCCCTGTAGTTACATCACCGTACTCACGCAACAAAAACGCCGCAGAAAAAGACGAACAAACTTATAAAAACAGATAAATATCAATAAATTAAAAATTATTTTCCCGCAATAACACTACGGTTTTATGACGTTAACCCCGCTGTAGTTTCTTTTTCATTTTTACGTTTACTACTACAAACACCCATGATTGAATGATTCTCAATTACACATCTGACGCCGTTTACGTTGGTTAAAAGATGGATAAAACGCATGGCTAGCAAGCCGGGCAATGAACTGGATAAACCTGTTTCCCCTCCCGTTTTTGGCAGGGTATTTTGCGGAATAAATAAAAGATGGCTAAGTTAACTCCTTATTTTTCTGGGATGAAAGGGCGAGCGCTGTGCTCCGCTCTGTTTTTGGGTATCACGACGGCTCCTGCGGTCATGGCGGCGGAAAAAGAAAACTCGCCGCTCAAAAATGAAGAGACGATGACCGTGCGCGCAGACGCCTCTTCTGCCGATCAGGCCGTCACGTCAGGTTATCAACCGCTGAGTTCGTCCACCGCCACGCTAACGTCGATGCCGCTGCTGGATATCCCGCAGGTGGTCAATACCGTCAGCGACAAAGTGCTGGAAGATCAGCACGCCACAACCCTCGATGAAGCGCTGTATAACGTCAGCAACGTCGTGCAAACCAACACGCTGGGCGGAACGCAGGATGCGTTTGTTCGCCGTGGTTTCGGCGCGAATCGTGATGGTTCCGTGATGACCAACGGCCTTAAAACCGTATTGCCGCGCAGTTTCAACGCGGCCACGTCGCGGGTGGAAGTGCTGAAAGGCCCGGCCTCCACGCTGTACGGTATTCTCGATCCCGGCGGCCTGATTAACGTCGTGACCAAACGTCCGCAAACGCAATTTGGCGGCTCGATTTCCGCCACCTCCTCCAGCTTCGGCGGCGGCACAGGCCAGTTTGACATCACCGGGCCGATTGAAGGCACCCAACTGGCGTATCGCCTGATCGGTGAGTATCAGCACGAGGACTACTGGCGCAACTATGGTACTAACCAGAGCAGCTTCATCTCCCCTTCCCTGACCTGGTTTGGCGACAACGCGACGGTCAGCGTGCTCTATTCGCACCGTAATTACAAAGCCCCGTTCGATCGCGGCACCATTTTCGATCTCAATACTAAACAGCCGGTTAACGTGGATCGGAAAACCCGCTTTGATGAGAAATTCAATATCACCGATGGCGAATCGGATCTGGCGCAGCTCAATGCCGAATATCGCTTCAACAGCGCGTGGACGGCGAAATTTGATTACAGCTTCAGCCAGGATAAATACAGTGATAACCAGGCTCGCGTGATGGCTTATGATTCCGCTACCGGGAACCTGACTCGCCGCGTGGATGCGACGCAAGGCTCCACCCAACGGATGCACGCGACCCGCGCCGATTTACAAGGAAACGTGGATATCGCTGGTTTCTATAACGAGATCCTGACCGGCGTCTCTTATGAGAATTACGATCTGCTGCGCACGGATATGATTCGCTGTAAGAACGTGAAAGGCTTTAATATTTACAATCCGGTCTACGGTACGCTCGGCAAATGCACCAGCGTCTCGGCCTCCGACAGCGACCAGACGATTAAGCAGGAGAGCTATTCCGCTTACGTACAGGATGCGCTGTATCTGACCGATAAGTGGATCGCCGTCGCCGGGATGCGCTATCAGTACTACACCGAATATGCCGGGAAGGGCCGCCCGTTCAACGTCAACACCGACAGCACGGATCAGCAGTGGGTGCCGAAATTCGGCATGGTCTATAAGCTGACCCCTTCTGTGTCGCTGTTCGGCAACGTATCGCGCGCCTTTATGCCGCAATACTCTATTGCCAGCTACATTGGCGATCTGCCGCCGGAAACCTCTACCGCCTATGAAGTGGGGGCGAAATTCGATCTCTTTGACGGCATCACCGCCAATATCGCCCTGTTCAATATTGATAAGCGCAACGTGCTGTACAACGAAATCGTGGATGGCGAAACCGTGGCGAAAACCGCAGGGCGCGTACGCTCACAGGGGGTGGAAGTGGATGTCGCAGGCTCGCTGACGCCCAATACCAATATCATCGCCAGCTACGGTTATACCGCAGCAAAAGTCACGGAAGATCCCGATTACAAAGGGAAACCGCTGCCTAACGTACCGCGTCATACCGGTTCATTGTTCCTGACCTATGACATTCACAACGCCTTTATGGGCAATACGTTGACCATTGGCGGCGGCGGACATGGCGTAAGCCGTCGTTCCGCCACCAACGGCGCGGACTATTATCTGCCTGGTTATTTTGTGGCCGATACCTTTGCAGCCTATAAGATGAAACTGCAATACCCGGTGACTCTGCAACTCAACGTGAAAAACGTGTTTGATAAAACGTATTACACCTCATCCATTGCCACCAATAATCTGGGTAATCAGATTGGCGACCCACGTGAAGTTCAGTTCACGGTAAAAATGGAGTTCTGATCCTTCTCATCCAAATACCCTGTCAATTCTGGCAGGGTATTCCCGCTATTCCCTCACATTAAGATGAATAAACTCACACCGCCCAATGAACGCAAAAATGCGCGCCTCATCAACTTTCTTAACTGAACTGTATCAGATTTAACATTTTGTGATTTTTATCGCGGATAAATTTTAATCTTCCGCTATTTTTAAATTCCCTTTCACTCATGGAGGACGATGTAATGAAACACAAATCGTTTTATCGCCTCATTGCCGCAGGCGGTCTGCACTTCTGGTATAACCTCGATCCGCGTATTTCTAACGACTTTCCGCGTTAATTCTCCTTAGCCGTTCAACATCAATAAAAAATTAACTGAACACTACGTTTGGTCGGTATTTCTTGCGCCTGTTAAAGGCACAAAAATAACGTTCACGTAGCGCGACATGCTATTGGAGAAATAATATGAAACGTATTCCTGAGCCGTTCCGCATTAAAATGGTAGAAAACATTCGTATGACCACCTGGGACGACCGTGTTAAAGCGCTTGAAGAAGCGGGATATAACCCTTTTCTGCTCAGAAGCGATGATGTATATATCGACCTGTTGACCGACTCCGGCACTGGCGCAATGAGCGATCGTCAATGGTCAGGCCTGATGATGGGCGATGAAGCCTACGCCGGCTCACGCAACTATTACCATCTGTGCGACAAAGTAAAAGAGCTGATCGGCTACCCGTTCACGATCCCAACGCACCAGGGACGCGGCGCCGAGCAAATTCTGTTTCCCTGCCTGATTGCCCGCCGCAACGCTGAAAAACCGGTCTTTATTTCCAACTTCCACTTTGATACGACCGCCGCCCATGTCGAATTAAACGGCGCGAAAGCCATCAACGTGGTGACGCCAAAAGCGTTCGACACCACCTCATGGTACGACTGGAAAGGCAACTTTGATATCGACCTGCTCAACGCCACTATCGCGGAACATGGCGCAGAAAACGTCGCGGCGATTATCACCACCGTCACCTGCAACAGCTCAGGCGGCCAGCCGGTTTCCATCGCCAATATGCGCGAGGTGTATCAAATAGCGAAGCGGCACAATATTCCGGTGGTCATCGACTCCGCCCGCTTCTGCGAAAACGCCTGGTTTATTAAACAGCGCGAAGAGGGATACGCGGATAAAACGGTGAAAGAGATCGTCCGTGAGATGTACCAGTATGGGGATATGCTGACCATGTCGGCGAAGAAAGATCCGATGGTCAATATCGGCGGGCTGTGCTGCTTCCGTGATGATGAAGATCTGTTCAACGACGTGCGCATTCGCTGCGTGCCGATGGAAGGGTTTGTCACTTACGGCGGGCTGGCGGGGCGCGATATGGAAGCGCTGGCGATCGGCCTCGAAGAAGGGATGAATGAAGATTTTCTCGCCTATCGGATTAACCAGGTGGAATACCTGGGCGAACGGCTGCGCGAAGGGGGGATTCCAATCCAGTATCCAACCGGGGGCCACGCGGTATTTGTCGATGCGAAGCTGCTGCTGCCGCACATTCCGGCAGAACAGTTCCCGGCTCATGCGCTGAATAACGAACTGTACCTGGAAGCCGGGATTCGCAGCGTGGAAATTGGCTCTCTGCTGCTTGGGCGCGATCCTGCCACTGGCAAACAAAAACCGTCGCCAATGGAGTTGCTGCGTCTGACGATCCCCCGCCGGGTCTACACCAACGATCACATGGATTATATCGCGGATGCGTTAATCGCCGTAAAAGCCCGCGCCGCATCGATCAAAGGGCTGACTTTCACCTATGAACCGCCGGTGCTACGCCACTTTGTGGCCCGGCTGAAACCGGTGAAATAACGTTCTGATACGCGCTCCCCTGCGGGAGCGCGATTCCGCTATTTAATACGATATTCAACGCATTCAGGCATGAGAAAAGCGGGATCGCCCTTTTCTCTGCACAATGACGGGCATAGCCACGCGAGGAAAACGCACTATGGCTACATTATCGGTCGCAAATAAAGCGCCGTCGCTGATCGGCGGGGCAATGATTATCGGTGGAACCATTATTGGCGCGGGCATGTTTTCTCTCCCGGTGGTGATGTCTGGCGCCTGGTTTTTCTGGTCACTGCTGGCATTAATTTTTACCTGGTTTTGTATGCTGCATTCCGGGTTAATGATCCTGGAAGCAAACCTGAATTATCATATTGGCGCCAGCTTCGACACGATTACCAAAGACCTGCTGGGAAATCGATGGAATATTATTAACGGTCTGACCGTCGCGTTCGTGCTGTATATTCTGACTTACGCCTATATTTCCGCCAGCGGTTCGGTTATTCACCATACCTTTGCACAAATGGGGATCGTCTTTCCGGCCAGGCTCGGCGGGTTATTATTCGCCCTGGCGGTGGCGTTTATTGTCTGGCTAAGCACCCGGGCGGTGAGCCGTATGACGACCATTGTGCTGGGCGCTAAAATTCTCACCTTCTTTATGACGTTTGGCGGTTTGCTCTGGCACGTCCAGCCGACGATTTTACTCAATACCGCTGAAGTCAGCCCCAGCTACCTGCCCTACGTCCTGATGACGTTGCCGTTCTGTCTCGCCTCATTTGGTTATCACGGCAACGTGCCCAGTCTGATGAAATATTACGGCAAAGATCCGTTGACCATCCGCCGCTGCCTGCTACTGGGAACGTTGATGGCGCTGGTGCTGTATATCATCTGGCTGGTCGGTACGATGGGGAATATTCCGCGTCCGGCGTTTATTGAGATCGCCGAAAAAGGCGGCAATATCGACGTGCTGGTACAGACGCTGAGCGGTTTGCTGAACAGCTCAACGCTCGATCTGCTGCTGACCGTCTTCTCCAACTTTGCCGTCGCCAGTTCGTTCCTCGGCGTTACGCTGGGATTATTTGATTACCTCGCCGATCTCTTCAGGTTCGACGACTCGCCAAAAGGACGTTTCAAAACTGCGCTGGTCACGTTTCTGCCGCCCATCACCGGCGGCTTAATCTGGCCAAATGGGTTTATCTACGCCATCGGTTTTGCCGGGCTGGCCGCCACCGTCTGGGCGGCGATTGTCCCGGCGCTGCTGGCGCGCGCATCGCGCAAACGCTTTAACAGCCCGCACTATCGGGTATGGGGAGGCAACGCGATGATTGTCCTGATTTTATGCTTTGGGGCAGCTAACGCGCTTATCCATATTCTATCCAGCATTAACCTTCTGCCGGTATACCGGTAGTACGCCATGCGCGGCGGCATAAAATAAAAAGGGAACCGCCGGGTTCCCTTTTCAACACTGGTGACGCGCCGGGCGAAAGTCTAAAAGATCCCTTTCTGACGCACTTTACTCATCTTCTGCGTCGGCGCGTCTACGGTACTGAGATCGACTTCTTCAGCATTTACGGATTTAGCCGGTTCCGCCGCTGACGTGCGCCCCGTCACGCGCAGCTGTTGCAACAGCAGATGCTGCTGTTCCAGCAAGACTTTGAGCTGGGCAACCTCTTCGCGCAGTTTTGCCGTCTCCTCATGCTGCGTGTTATCCGATGGCGCTGCGGCGACCTGCTGTTTTTGCAGGGCCTGCGCCATCAGCGTACGCATTTGCGCCAGCTGCTGTTCGCTGAAGTCTTTCTCTTTTTCTTCATCGCCATCGCCGGTCATGAGGGCGACGGGCAGCAAATTGCTCTCCTGCAATTCCGCGCAAAGGGATTCGAGGCTCAAACCTTCCCGGCTCAGGGATTCTGCAACATGGCTGCACAATTGCGGGTTGAGAAGATGCAATTGCAGGCCGGACAGATAGATATTGCGATGAAACTGGCGGATCTCCATGTTGGCGTCATTGACGTCGCTCCCGTCCCGCTGCACTGCGCCATACCATTTTTTTAGTTGCAGCATCGCGCGCAAATCCGCGCGCGATCGCTCTGGCGACAAATGCAATGAGAGGTTAACACGGCGGATCTGCCTGTTACTCATCGTCGCCTACCTCAACCATTTGCGGCGAATCAATCTGCTCAACGCCTGACTCAGCATGGTACAGGCAGATCTCGCGAGAGAGCGCGCTTTGCGGGTTGTCGAGCGTCACCACGCGATCGCCAAGCGTCGAATAGGCCTGGCGCAGAGCGGATTCGATCAGATGCGCGCCGCCGCCGACCAGATAAACGCGGTTAGGGTTCTTAGCGAATTTCTTCGCTTCATAAGCCACCTGATCGCCAAGTTCCTGAATCTTGATCTCGATCCGTTCAAGGATCTCGTCAATCCGCGATTCATCGTTAATGACGCTTCTGACAAAATCCAGATCGTTGCGACGCTTGATCAGCTCGTTCGCCACCAGATAGCTGGAGTCGCTGTCCGCCGCCGCCAGTAATTTACGCGTGGCGTCCGTCACCATCGCCACGCCGATTTCGTTGTTGCCGTAAATTGCGGAAACATCGTCAAACTCGCCGACAATCACCCCCATGTCCAGCGTTGTCCCGCCGCAGTCGATGACCAGCGACTTGGTGAATTCATTCACGTTGGAGTTAAGCAGATGCGACAGCGCCGCAGGCAGGCTCTCCGGCATAACATGCACATCAACGATACGGAACAGCTCGCCTTTATTCAGCGAGATCTCACGCATCAGGTTGCGACGTTTCGCTTCGATGCGCTCATCGTTACGCTGGCAATCGTCCGGCTTGTAGAATTGCGTAATCGGCAGTGTGACGATAACTTCAACGTCACGCGGCGTCAGGCCGGTTTGCAGCAGCGCATGATGAACCGCCAGCAGATTCAAATCATCATACTGGTATTCGATATGCGTCGTGGAAAGCGCTTTATCCGAGGTCGCATCATAGGTGTATTTCGTGGTGCCGATGGTGTAGTTGTATACCGACTGACCACGCAGCAGCGCCGCGCTTTTCCAGTCCTTACGGAAGGAGTTCGGCGAAACAACGGTCTTCAGCGTACCGTTTTCAATCCAGCTAATTTTCACATTGGTTGAGCCATCATCAATGGCGAATTTCATACGTGTTGCGGTCATGGGTTTTAACTCAATCTAAGGGTCATTTTTACAGCGTCGCCTCTTCCGTCAGAATGCGGCGAGCGCCGAGGTAATGCGATTGCCAGAAATCATCTGAAAGCTGGCTAATGCGGATATTTAGCCCGCTACGCGGGGCCTCAATAAACTCATCGTTTCCAAGGTAGACGCCAACATGGTCGGCGCCCGGTCGCTGGTTAATGTTAAAAAACACCAGATCGCCGCGACGGAGTTTATCTACGCGAATATGTTTAAGAGTGGGGTCCTGATACATGCCGTTTGCCGTGCGGGGTAGCTTGCGCTCCAGCACATGATTGAAGGCGTAGAAAACCAGGCCACTGCAATCAAATCCTTCCAGCGGATTTTTACCGCCCCAGACATAGGGCTTACCTAACTGGTCTTCCAGACGCTTGATGACGGTATGTAATCGGGACGCCAGTTTCGGGCTGATGCGCCCCGTTTTGTCCTTCCCTTTGCGCGCCTGACTCCACAGCATGTCGGAGCCGCCCAGGCTACCGGGCTGCCAGCGGGCATGCATTGCCAGCATCTCGCGGTTTTTAGTGCGGTCAGCCAGTTTTTTCGCCGTTTCCCGCTGCTTTTGTTCCGGCGTTAACGGTACGACGGCAGTCCGTTTTTTCACTTTCGCCATCAGCCGCTCGCGATTTTTTTTCCGCATCTGCAACGCGTTTTCCTGCTGCGTCATACCCGCTTCTACAGGCTTCGGCTTTGCGATGCTGTAACCCGTCGGCATCAGCAATAACAGGATGAGAGAAAAAAAAGGTACCTGGCGGCACAGAACATGCCGGGCAGGTACAAAACGGACAGAACGGATGAAACGTTTCACAGCAATAACGATCTGATTAATGGTTTTTCGTCAGTTTATCGGTCAGCGGTTTAATGACTTTTTCGCCATGCTGCCCAAAGAACTGGTACAGAGAATCACTGGCGGAATGCGTCAGCACCATAATTTCAATGCGGCGGTTCGCGGAACTCAGCGGATGTTGCGGGTCAAGCAACATCTGATCCGCCATGCCGCTCACTTGCAGAATTTTGCTTTGATCCAGCCCCCCGGTGGTCAGAACCGCTCGCGCCTGCATGGCGCGTTCGCCGGACAAGTTCCAGTTGTTATAAAGCACCTGATCGCGAAAACGCGTGGCATCGGTATGGCCGGTGATGATGATCTTGTTGTCAATCTTGTTCAGCTCCGGCGCGAACTCCGTCAGTAATCGTTTGAAAAACGGCGTCAGGATTGCGCTACTGCGCTGGAACATCTCGCGTTTTTGATCGTCCGAGACCAGAATACGCAGCCCCTGCGGCACAATTTCCATTTTCAGGTTGGCTTGCGCATCGTACGTCGAGGTGATTTTCATGATAATGCGCGCCAGATCTTCAATCTCATTACGCGAGCGGGCGTTCACGTCGTCCAGGCTTTCCGTCTGTTTCGCCTGCTGAGCAATCTGCTTCTCCGCATCGGTCAACGGTTTTGACGACTCTGCCGTTTTCGACGATTTAGGCGTTTTCGGATGACGACTGTCAATCAGCGAAAGCTGCCCACCCTGCCCCTCTTTTTGCGTAATGGGCGTTAATGAGTTGCCTTCAAAGACCGACTCACCATTAAGCATGGAGACAATCTCTTTACGTTCTTCTTCCGTTACCGCGCCCATGATCCACAGCACCATAAACAGCGCCATCATTGCCAGCGTGAAGTCTGCGAAGGCCACTTTCCAGGCGCCGCCATGAAATTCATCATGGCTTTTACGCGAGGAGCGTTTGATGATCGTGGTATGTTCTTTGCTGCGGTTACGCATCAGGCATCACCCATCATCTGGTTTACCCAACCGTCCAGCGTCGCGAATGTCGGTTTCGTGTCCATCGGCAGCATTTTGCGCCCGGCATCGACCGCCAGCAGCGTCGGCTTACCGGCAACGTGGTTCACCAGTACGGTACGCACGCACTCCAGCACCGAGATTTGCTTTTTGGTGCGTTGCTCCATGGCGTTCGCCACCGGGTCCATCAGGCAGTAACAGAAGAATACGCCGAGGAAGGTTCCCACCAGAGCGGCCGCAACCTTCACGCCGATGACCGCAATCGAGCCGTCAATGGATTGCATGGTAATGATGATGCCAAGTACCGCCGCGCAGATGCCGAATCCAGGCATCGCTTCCGCAGTACGTTGCAAAGAGCGGGACGGTTGCAGAAGGTTCTCTTCCATTGCCACCAGTTCCTGTTCGAGAATCCCTTCCAGCTCGTGCTCGTTGATTTTCCCCATCGCCATCAGGCGGAAGTTATCGGAGATGAACGTCACCAGCGCTTTGTCGTGCAGCATGAGGGGGTATTTCTGGAATAACGCGCTGTTTTCCGGTGCTTCGATATGCTCATCCAGCACCTTCAGGCCGCCGTCCTGCACCAGTTCCAGCAGTTCATACAGCAGCATCAGCAGCTGGCGCTGATACTCATCGGTATATTCGTTTTTGCGCATAATGCCGCGAAACTGACGGTACATTTCGCTCAGCACCGCTTTGGGGTTCGCCAGTACCATCGCCCCCAGTCCCGCGCCAAGAATAATGATGATTTCACCCGGCTGCCAGAATGAGGCGAGGTGTCCGCCTGACAGAATAAAGCCGCCGACAACACACCCCATGATGATGAGAATACCTAAGAATTTCTGCATAAACCTTTCACTTCTGGAAAAAAGACTGAATTTTTTGCGCAATGATTTTATTGAGCTGACATACCCTGGCCTCGGTTAAATTGAGGACCAGCGCAATTTCCTTCAGGCTCATTTCATGCTGGTAATAGAGCGTGAGAATAAGTTGCTCACGCTCATCAAGACTCGCCAACGCGTTGCGTAGCGTTCTGCTGACGATGATCTCTTCTTCAAGCGGACGGCTATCCAGCGCCCCCGCATATACGTCATTACCCAAAAGATCGTCGAGACTCTCCAGCGTTTTGGCGCAATCGAGTAAGAGATATTCCTGATACTCTTCAGCCGTAATGGAAAGATGGTGGCTGATATCCTCAAAGCTGGGCGTACGCCCCAGCTGACGCGCAATCTCGCGGATCGCGTCATTGAGCTTATGCGTTTTCTGTCGCAAACGACGCGGACGCCAGTCAAGCAACCGCAGCTCATCCAGTACCGCGCCGCGAACGCGTTGTATGGCATAAGCGGCAAACTGCTCATCAGGATGACCGTAACGGCGCAACGAGGTTAATAACCCCATTAGCGCGATCTGTTCCATATCATCCCGATCAATAACGCTACTGGTCTGGTAAGCGAGTTGCTTCACCACTTTGTTGACGAGCGGCAGATACGTGCTGACATAGCGCGCTTCATCCGCAGGCGTCAGCGTTTCACTTGCGATAAAATCCATCATGTCCAATACGGCTTATCAATCACTGGAAGACCATTTTGCTGATGATGACGTCATCAAAGGGGACGTCCATCTTCAGGCTGTCAAATCTGGCGGCATAGGCGGCTTTGAGTTTGTCGTGCAGGTTGCTGACGCTTAGCGCACGCACGGCGTCATAGTCCATTTCAGAAAACAAATTGACGGTCGCCCCGCGAATCGCAGGGATCATGTCTTGCGCCGTCCGCGCGTTTTCCGCGCTCATGGTCGCCAGGTTCAGTTCCAGCATCAGATAACGCTCCGCATTACCTTTCCCTTTCAGGGTGATGAGGATGTTTTTAATTTCCACGAACTCCACCTGTTGCGGCGTGGAGGATTTAAATAAGCTCGTCAACGGATTGCTCTCCGATGCCGTGTCCGCGCGAAGTAGCCAGGTGCCGGCAACGGTTAAACATGCCGTCAGTAAAGCGGTAACCAAAGCGATCGCCAGCCCAAAGGAGATTGTTTTTGCGTTCATAAATGTCTTTTTGTTAAACGGTCAATAATACCGAATCATCTTCACGGCGGGTGCTTTCTGATTCCGGCAGACCTGCCGCGATCTCATCTCCCGCCTGAATGATGGCGTGTTGTTGTGCGAACTGCTGTTCTTTGCCCTGCTGCTGCCCTGACTGAGAGGAGACCTGCACGTTTACCTGAACAAAGTTCTGTTCGGTCAGGCTCTGGCGCAGATCGTTGCTCGTTTGCTGAAGCGCACGATAGACCTCAGCATGGCTGGCGTTGATTTGTACCTGTACGCGCCCGTTATCAAGCTGCAACGAGATGTCGATCTTGCCCATTTCAGGCGGATCGAGACGGATAGTGGCGTGCTGGATCTGGTTCTTCACCTGAAGTTGCAGACGATCGCCCAACGCGCTTTGCAACTGCTGCGTCCAGCGGGAGGTTTCCGTATCAAGTTTTAATGTCGAGGTATGCGCAGACATTGCATCAGGCGTCACCGCCGCCGTTGGCGTCGTGGAGACAACGGAGACCGGCTGCGCATTCACTGTCGGCGTCGCCACAGCGACTGCGGTCATAAACTGCGGCGTAATGTGCTGCAACCCTGCGGTTGGCGTCTGCGGCGACTCGGTCGCAGGCGTTACGTTAACCCCTGCCGCCAGCGTCGGGCGCAGCGTTGGCGATAACGCCCCCTTCTCCTGCAACTGTCCCGCCAGTAACGGCTGCGTCTGCAACGTCAGCGCATTCATCTCGTTTTGCGAACGACCCGCGTAGCTGACGGGTTTAACCGGCATCTGCCCGGTCATCAACAGCGCCTGCAACAGCTGCTGCTGCGCATCGTCTTTCAACGGAGAGGCATCCTTCTGATGCCGATCGCCCGTATCGTCCTCGTCCTGCACGCTCACCGGCTGCGCGCTGACGGTAATCCCCAGGGCATTTTTGCCCTGCCCACCCATCAGCGTGCTGACAACATTCATCAACGCATCGTTGAATCCTGGCTGCGTCTGCCCGGCAGATGACTGAGCGCCGCTCTGCCCGGCGATCGTCTCCGCCTGCATCGGCAAACCGGAAGCGTGCCCCGCATTTTGAGAAAGATTGAGAATATCCATTACCCCATATCCTCTGCGTCCATAAACGCGGCATACGCCGTCGCGCCTTCACGATTGCGCATAGCGAGCGCCATTTTGTTCGCGATAATGTCGCTCTGCCCCTGACAGTAATCGCGCACCTGACGGTGAATCTCCCGCAGCTCGTCCAGGGCTTTGCTGTCTGCCGCGTCCAGGGGTTTACCCCGGACAGCGGTAAGCAATTCAGCAATCTTCAGGTCAACATTCCGTACGGCAGACCAGTTATGGTCGGCTGCGGCCTGGCGTAACGCCTGCATCAGCGTTCGCATCGTCAACGCATAGCTCATGTTCCCTGACCCATTTTTTCCCAGCCGTCCTGAATATTGCCGAGGATAACTTCCACCTCTTCAATATTTTCGACAGACAGCTTGTGGCTGGCGTCATAGAGGCGGTAAACGCAGTAGTCATAAAGATTCGCCAGACTTAATGCCAGCTCGCCGCCTTTTTCAAAATCCAGCGCGCTGGTCAGCGCGTTCAGGATGTCGATGCATTTATTAATGCTTTGCGCCTTACGTTCGTAGCGACGCGCCGCAATATGGCTTTTCGCGCGTACCAGTTCGTCCATCAGGCCATTGAACAACATCAGCACTAACTGATGCGGATTCGCTGCTGCGGCCTGAATCGCCAGGTCAGATTGGTGATAGAGGCCGAAGCCTTCCTGCTCGTTACCGTACATTGAAAGTTAAATTCCCTAAGAATTAGCTAAACATACTCATGGTGTTATTCATCTGCGTCATGATCGACTGTAACTGCGTGAACTGCTTCAGATAGCGGTTATAGGAAGACTCATAACGCGTGTTCATTTTTTCGGTTTTGGTGTCGATGTCGCGCTGCTGTCTGTCGAGCGTTTCCTGGCGACCTTTTAATAAACCGGTGCTGGTGTTCAGGTATTTATCCAGCGATTTATCCATCGCTTTAATCAGCCCGTTATTCCCGTTGAAGAAATCAGCGACCGATTGCGGATTTGATTTCAGTTGCTCATTGAGCGTGTCGGCGTCGATCGACAGCTTGCCGTCTTTGTCGGCAGTAATGCCGAACTTCGTCATGTTTTGGTCGCCGAAGGTGCCGCGCAGCATGTTGCTCAGATCGTTGGTTAACGAGGAGATACTGGCATCACCGGCAAACGCGCCGCGCGAATCAGAGCTGCTGCCGGTCGCCGTCAGCCCGGAGATGGTGTCCTGCAACGTGTTATAGGCATCGATAAAGGCCTGAATTTGCTCCTTTGTCCCCGTGGCATCCGTGTCAACTGAAATAACCAGCGGCTTGTTGGCTTCGGTGGTGCCGGTCAGTTTGATCGAAACGCCGTCTACCAGGTTATCCAGGGTATTGGAGCTGCTGGAGTAAACGGTGCTGGAATCGCCAACGGTGAATTTGGCATCTTTACCGGCGGTAATCACATTCTCGCCATTAAAGATATCCTGACCGTTGGTCATGCCGCTGGTATCCAGCTGAATATCGTATTTCTCGCCGCTCTGATCGCTGCTCATCATCAGCGTCACCTTGCCATCAATACGCATCAGCGAAGCGGTAACGCCGTTCTGACCGTCGTCAGAAGTCGCGGTGTCAGACGCGCTCGGGAAATCCGCATTATTGATGGCGTCGGCAAAATCAGCGAGGCTGTCTAAATCATCCATCTCAATTTCAAGGCTCTCGCCGTTGAGATTGATCTTCAGCGTACCGCTGGCGTTTTTAATCGCCTCATCATCAAGCCCGTCAAACCCTTTCTGCTGCGCAGAAGCCAATTGGGTGACGTTCAGGCTGTATGTCCCTTTACGGGCAGACGCGCTGGCGGTGATGGTCGCGATCCCTTCCTGGTTCATGGTCGCGGTATTTTTCAGCACGCTGGTGCTGGAGGAGTTCAGCCCGGTGATTGCCGAACGGAAATCCGACAGGGCGGTACGCAGCGAGGAAAGCGCTTTTTTCTGCGCTTCCAGCGTGGAAGTCTGTGATTTCAGCGAGGTTTGCAGCGCAAGAATGTCATAGCCTGCCAACTGTGTGGCCAGTGTCGTTGGATCAAAATCAGACATAGTGGGTCTCTCCGGGCACGCGCGCCGCTTTCAACATACAGTAGATAAAGCAACTATCGTGCCAATTTTTTAATAAGTATTTATCAATGAGTTACGTAAGAGGAGGAATGTCCCCTTCCGCAATTTCCGGCAGAAGGAAGCGCATTGCCGGATACAAAAACACCGCCATACAGCGGTGTTTTAGGGGCAGATATCCGCGAAGGATTAACCCAGCAGAGACATCACCATGCTGGACATGCTGTTGGACTGTTTCAGCATGGACATGCTGGTTTGCGCCAGCATCTGGTTACGGGTCATAGAGGAGGCTTCGCTGGCGAAGTCCGCATCCTGAATGTTGCTCAGCGCCAGATCGGTGTTGTCTTTCATGTTCGCCAGGTTAGCCGCGGTGTGGCCCAGGCGGTTAATGCTCGCACCCATTTTGGAACGCACGGCACCGACGTCATTCAGCGTAGTTTCCAGGTTGTTCATCAGATCTTTCGCGCCGGCAGCGTCAGTAATGTTGATGCCGCTGGCCGAGTAGTAGCTGCTGCCTGTATCGCTAATCGTGCCAAAACCGCCGCTGGCATCAATCAGCGAGTCGGTGCCAGAACCTTTCAGCTCTTTAGACAGATCAACCTGCATGGTTTCATCGGTGGAAGAGCCAATCTGGAAGTTCATCGCTTCGCCAAACTTACCGGAAGCGCCGAACAGTTTGTCACCTGCATAGGAGGTGTTGTTCATGATGTTCTGCAACTCAGAGTTCAGGTCGTTCAGCTCGGCGTTGATGGCATCGCGGTCTTTGGTGGTGTTGGTGTCGTTCGCTGCCTGGGTGGCAAGGTCTTTCATGCGGTACATGATGTTGCTCACTTCGTCGAACGCACCTTCGGAGGTCTGTAGCAGCGCAGTGGCATCAGAGATGTTGCGCTGTGCAACGGCCATGCCGTTGGTCTGGCCCTGCAAACGGGTGGCAATCTGTAGACCCGCCGCATCGTCCGCTGCGGAGTTAATACGCTTGCCAGTCCCCAGACGTTCCATTGCGGTGGACAGCAGATTGTTGGATTTATTCAGGGCATTGGTGGATGCCATGGAAGAAGCGCTGGTGAAAATAGAAAGCGACATAGATATTCCTTATTCATTCAGGTCATTCATTCGTTGTACTGACTCAAAACGACACATCCATTTCGAAAATTAAATCCGACGACGTTCGAATGACCATTTTTCAGACAACCCGGGGAAAAAATGGCGAAGAAAGACGGCAAAAAGGAGCAGCACGGCAACAGCAGACACAAAAAAAGCCGCACCCCGTGCAGGATGCAGCGTCATAAGAACACATCGCCTGCCTTTCCAGGCAAGCGGCGGCTTACTGTTAACCCAGCAGAGACATCACCATGCTGGACATGCTGTTGGACTGTTTCAGCATGGACATGCTGGTCTGCGCCAGCATCTGGTTACGCGTCATGGAGGAGGCTTCGCTGGCGAAGTCCGCATCCTGAATATTGCTTAGCGCCAGATCGGTGTTGTCTTTCATGTTTGCCAGGTTGGCCGCGGTGTGGCCCAGACGGTTAATGCTCGCACCCATTTTGGAGCGCACGGCGCCGACGTCATTCAGCGCCGTTTCCAGAGAGTTCATCATCGCCGTAGCGTCGGAGGCGCTCCCGATGTTGATACCGGAAGCGGTGTTGTTCCAGTCACCGATACCCGAGAAACCAGAAGCGCTAAACAGGCCACTCGCTGTACCGCCCAGTTCATCACCCAGGCTCACGGTCATGGTTTCTCCAGAGGAAGAACCAATCTGGAAGTTCAGGGAATCGGCAAATTTACCGCCGGTACCGAATAATTTATCGCCCGCATAAGACGTGTTGCCCATGATGTTTTTCAGTTCGGCATTCAGGTCGTTCATTTCAGCGTTGATGGCATCACGGTCTTTGGTGGTGTTGGTGTCGTTCGCTGCCTGGGTGGCGAGATCTTTCATGCGGTACATGATGTTGCTCACTTCGTCGAACGCGCCTTCTGCGGTTTGCAGCAATGCGGTGGCATCAGAGATGTTACGCTGCGCAACGGCCATGCCGTTGGTCTGACCCTGAAGGCGGGTGGCAATCTGCAAGCCCGCCGCATCGTCCGCTGCGGAGTTGATGCGTTTGCCGGTGCCCAGACGCTCCATTGCGGTAGACAGCAGATTGTTGGATTTATTCAGGGCATTGGTGGATGCCATAGAAGAAGCACTGGTGAAAATCGAAAGCGACATAATATATTTCTCCTTGGATTACCTGTCTGTTTTATCAGGTTCTTGTCGTTGCTGACTGATAAAAACGACCCACCACAACGAAAAATTAAATTCATTTAATGAAAATTTATTTAAAGATTTGTCACCCTCTTTTTTCAAGACGAAAAATATCCAATTAATTATTCTTATTATACCATCCTCAATAAACCACCTTTAGCCCGGCAATAAAACCAACCCCATAATTATGCAATCAGGCGACACAAACGATAAAAAAATTAACTCCGCTCCTTTATTTTTTCTTGTTTATTGTTTTAATCTGCCAAAAAATATACCCACACCCCATGAAAGGAGATTGATGAACACAAATTTTTCACATTCGCATGGCCTGATTTTACATAAGGATCTTTTAACTATTTCGATTAACTTTTAATCAGAAGAATTAATAATAAGGCGAATCTTTCACTGCAAATGAGGTTGCACATCACATTTTTATCGCGTAAAAAGAGCGCCAGGAAAAGATGATTCCGCGATAATCAGAACAACAGCAGGCCGCTGGTGTCTTGTTTCTGAGTGCTGTTCAGGCTGAAAAACAAACTCAGCCATCGGCAAAAGCGCTTTTCGTTTCCTCACCTCCCGCAGGCAAGCGGCATTCATTAAGAATTTCAAATGGAATTAACAGATAGTCAACATCCGTGTTCAGGCTATATTTTCTTGCGATATTTAGCCGTTGCATTTACTGGGGTGGTATATCCATCGATGAATAAATGAATAAACGCTATTACTCCGTTAATAACTGGCTGGTTGATATCCCCTCGGGATCTATTCTCCATTTAACAACAGGGGAACGTAAACGTCTGGGAGAATATCAACTCAAGCTCCTTGAAACGCTCATGCAAGATGCGGGAAAGATCTTTACGCGTGAAGAACTCACCACGCTGGTCTGGGAACGCCGCGTCATCGGTAATAACAGTCTGCCCAATGCCATCCACGCGCTGCGTACGGCACTGGAAGACGACGGCAAAAAGCAAAAAATCATCAAAACCATCCCTAAAAAAGGGTATTTGCTTGAGCCTGATTATTGCTGCTTTATCGAAAAAGAAGAGAGCGAGGTTCGCGACCCCGAAGAAAATCATCTTCCGCTGGAAGAAAACGCCCCCTCCGATTTAGCCGGGGAATATGAGGTTGTCGACGAGACGTCACTTCCTGTCGCGGAACAAGTGAACGATATCGTCCGCGTCACACCGCCTGCAACGACCAAGCCAGTGAAAAAATCCATCCACTGGACCACCGTGTTTTTACTGCTCGCGCTGACGGCGATCGGCAGCATACTCTTTACCGGCTGGTACATGAAACTGAAAGGTCATGAGCATCTGGTCGCCCAGGAGATACAGCCTAACGTTTACAGCAACATCAACCTGTATTCCATTGGGACGAGCAGCGAGCCGTCTTATGACGCCAATAACTTGTACACCAAGCTGAAAGACACTTTTTATACCATTAATCAGCAGATCAAAATGCAGTCAGTCAGGATGAGCGTCTACTTTAGCATCACCAATTCATCGCTGAACTACACGTTCGCCCTTACCAGCCAGTGCGACAAAAAGCAGTTAGCGATGACGATTTATCACTGGCGTATCGATCCGACACGGCTGAACAACCTGATTATGCGTGAAACCCGGAGAAAACTGAATGAAATGGCAACATGCAAAGAAAGTTAATATTTTGATTTTGTTTAGTATTTCCGTGCTTCTCGCCATCGCATTCGGCACCAGTGCCCTCACAGGCGGCGCAGAGCGACCCAATACGGATGTGGAAGGGACTTTCCAGCTTGGTTTCTATGACCTGATGTCGCAGACGAAAGAAATTTATAATTCGCGGATGAAAACAACGAAAGGCACCATTCTGGCGACCATTACCAGCCCTGATGACAATCGTTTCGTACTAAAGGAAAAATTTACGCCGACGTCAGGGAAAAACGGCAAACTCTATTTTTACCTGACGCCCATCTACTACACCACCACGCACAAGGGGCTGATGATAGATGGTCTGGTCGATATGCTGATGAACACCAATTTCTGGATGGAGCCGCTGGCATTTAACGGGCAACCGTTGGTAGTAGGGCAAAGCGGGTCGATTTTTCTCTACCCCATCCAGCAGTAAGTCAAAACCGGAGGCGGAGGCCCGCTTCCGGTTACGATAATCACCCCAGCAAATTTTTTACCGTCGCCAGCCTGACGTTTGCCTGCGCGCCCAGCGCCCTGGAGAGGGTGCTGTAGCTGCTGGCGCTGCTCGCCAGCGCTTCCCCCAGGCCGCGCGCGGTTTCCCGGGCCTGCGCCGGGCTGTATACCGTCGCCATATCATTGATGCGCGACGCCACGCGCTCCTGCTGTTGACGAAGCCTGCTGCGCTGGGTGGTAATGTGCTCCAGCGTATTTTGCAGCTTTACCTGGCTTTCCCTTTCCCGACGCGTCGCCAGCGAAACAACCTCATCGCTGCTTGCCGTTTCCGCCTGTGGCGTGAGCAACGTAAACGCATCGGCGGGGAAATGCCTGCCCTCTCCGCGCACGGTGAGCTGTTGGCTGACCCGCTCCCAACGGCTTTCATCCACGCTGAACATCAGTTGCCCGTTTGCCGTCTGACGCGCATGAATCCCCAGACGGCCCAGCCCCACATTCAACTGGGTCAACGTCTGACGCGGCGTCGCCTCTTCCGGCAACGAAATGGCGGTCATCTCACGCTGTCGCCCGCCCAGTGAAAATACCAGCGTTTCTCCCCCCGGCTGGCTGAGAAGCCTCTCACTGCCGGGAAGCGTAAAGTTAACCGTGCTTTTTTGCTCCAGAGACGCGGTCAGATGGCGATCGACAGTGCCGCCGGAAAGCTGCGTCCGACGCATCAAATGCTTTTGCAGCGTATTCGCCGGCTGCGTCGCATCGCCGCGAAGCGATGACTGACGCACCTGCAACAATTGCGTTTCCGTCTGCGCCAGATAGCTGTCAGCCTGCTGCACTGCCGTGAGTTGTTGATTTAGCTGTACGTTGTAGCGCATCGGACGGCGGGACAACAGCGCCGATTCGGGGAACGCATTGCGGGTCGCGGTGATTTCTGGCGCGTTGACGCGGCCGACCGTTTGCGGCGCATCAATGCTTCCGCGCCCGGTTGCGGGCGCGGAAGTCGTAAGGGACGTTGTTTTTAAACCTACCTGCATAACAATTACAACAGACTAAACAAGTTAAGCTGACTCACCATACTGTAAGCCTTATTAGTGATCTGCACCGACTGCGTATACAGTTGCAGGTTGATACTGGTGGTCGCCCAGTCCGTTTCGGACAGGTCCCGTACAACCTGATCGTTCGCAAGGCTGACATCGCTGTGCGCATCGCTGAGCAGCGTCAGGCGGTTCTGACGACCGCCAAGATCGGTGAAGAGGCTGGAGATGTTATCGCTGGTATTTTGCGCGACACCGATCATCTCCTCCAGCTCGTCTTTATAGTCAGCGTAATTCGCGTTCGGGTCCTGCATTTTGTCGCTGAGCGCTTTCAATTTATTCAGCATCTCAAGGTCGTTTCCTGAACCGGAGAATGCCTGAGCGACCTGGGTGTTTTCCGTAATAGAGACGCCGTTCGCGACAATCGTTTCGCGGCTGCTGTCATTGCCGCCGTACACATACTGCCCTTTCGCCTCGTCCCACGTTACCGTCTGGCTGTCAGTCTGCGTGCCGGAAAACAGATAGCTGCCGTTTTCATTTTTAGCGTTCAGGGTGGCGACCAGCGAATCCAGCATTGAAGAAAGCTCCATGCCGTAACCCGCCATATCTTTCTGGCTGAGCGTACTGTTATTCGCCAGCTTCAGCTTATCGCCGACCGCCAGCATCTGGTTACTGAGCGCGGTGATGTTCGACTCCTGAATCGACAGCGCGCCGCTCAGGCTGGAAATATTGCTCTGATACTGTTTAATCGCAGACTGCTCACGGTTCAGTTGCACCAGACGGCTTGCGGAAACAGGATCGTCAGACGGCACATTAATGCGCTTTTGCGTCGACATCTGCTCCATCAACTTACTGATACGCGTGCCGTTAACGCCTAATTGCGCCAGCATGGCATTTGAGTTGTAAAGACTACTAATACGCATAATTTAAATTCTCTGATGGCGCTTAAAACATCCCCAGCAGGTCGCTGAAGATCTGATTTCCGGTGGAGATCACCTTCATGTTCGACTGGTAAGCCTGCATGTAGATCTGTAGATTAATCGCCTCTTCATCCTGGTTTACCGCGCTCAGGTTATCGCGCTGATTCTGCGCCTGGTCGCGCACCGTCGACGCCGCTTCCATTTCTGTTTTGCTCTGCTTACTGGCAATACCGATAGTGGAAATGATCGCCGCAGCCCCTTCGCTCAGGCTCATATTTCCCAGACCCGGAATATCCGTTTTCTGGTTTTTCAGTTCGATCAGCGCCTTCAGGTTATCGCCGTTGCCCGGTACGCCCGTGCCGTCGTCGGCCTGGATGCCGGACAGCGCCAGTTCTTCAGGCTTCAGATCCGTCACCTGCAACATGCCCGCAGGATTGCTCGGATCGAAAGTAAACAGCGGCTTGCCTGAATTGCCATTCAGGTCATAGCCCTTCGCCAGCTGATCGTTAAACAGTTTTGCCACCGATTCCGCCATCCCTTGCACCGAATCTTTCATCTGTTGGAGGGTGCCGGTTTCATAATCATACAGCGCGCCAAGTTGACCGCCCGCCGACGGGTTCAGCGTGAACTCACTGGTGGAAAATTTCAGCGTCAGCGTGGAGTTGCCGTTGGCGTCCTGCCCCGCGCTGAGCTGCCCGGCGACCTTACCGCTCACCAGCGGCTGACCGTTCGCCATTGAGACGGTGTACCCGCTGGAACCATCGTCCGTCACCTTCACGTCCGCCAGCGTACTTAACTGTTTTACCAGTTCATCACGCTGATCGCGCAGTACGCTGCTGTTACCGCCGGTTGACTCCATGTCGGTAATTTTTTTGTTGTAGTCCGCAATACTGGTACTCAGGGTGTTGATCTGGTCAACCATCGCGTTGCGCTGGGTGTTGATCGACTCTTTCTGGCTGGAGATGAAGTTGTTAACGTTATTGAAACGGGTCGCCAGCGCGCCCGCCTGGTTAATAAGCTGCTGACGCAGCGCCGGGGATTCCGGCGTCTGGGTCAATGCGCTCAGGGCGCTGACAAAATCATCCAGCCCGTTACCAAGACTGGTAGAGTCGGTGCCGATCACCTGTTCCAGCGCGCCGATATATTGATTTCCGGTTTCGAAATAGCTGGCTTTCGAGTTGGTCTGCCACACCTGATTAACCAGATACTGACTGGAGATGCGGCGAATACTGTCGACCTGTACCCCGTTCCCGGCGGTAAAACCCGCTTCCCCCATTGGGCCGATGGAGCTTTGGATAATGCCCTGGCGGCTGTACCCCGGCGTCAGCAGGTTAGCGATGTTCATCGAGGTGACATTCATGCCCACCTGGGCTGCCTGCAAACCGCTGAAGGCAATATTAATCATACTCATGGCTTACTCCTGCCCGCGCATTACCGGAACCACAGGCGTTTTAAGTTCTTTCGGTTGCTCTTCTAAAGCGGTCATTTCATCCGTTTTCTTAAGCGGCGTATTCACCTGCGGCGAAAGCTGGTTGATGATCATCTGGGTAATCCCGGTGCTGCGCTGAGACGCCAGGTCAGACGCCAGTCGGTCATCGTAAAAATCACGCATCATCCGCTGCTGTTTGCTGTTGAAAGGGTTGTCTTCCCCCAGCACATCGGACGCCTTGCGCATTTGCGACAGCATGGAACGCAGCATCAGCGCCTCAAACTGTTCGGCGGCCTGTTCAAGATTCTGCGGCTTTACCTGCCCGGAGAGATCGCCGGGCAGAATCGCGGTTTGTCGGTTAATGGCATTCAGCATGGTATTTCCTTAAATCACGACCAGTTCAGCATCCAGCGCGCCGGCTTCATGCAGCGCCTGTAAGATAGCCATCGTGTCGTCCGGCGCCGCGCCAAGGCTGTTAATGGTATTCACGATGCTGCGCAGGCTGGTTCCCGCCGCAATAGTCACCATCTGACCCCGGCCACGATTAACGTTGACGTCGCTTTCCGGCGTGACAACCGTTCTTCCCTGGCTGAATGCGCCAGGCTGGCTGACGTTCGACGACTCGCGGATGGTGACGGTCAGGTTGCCGTGTGATACCGCCGCAGCGCGCACCACTACGCCATCGCCAATGACCACCGTTCCCGTTCGGGCGTTGAACACCACGCGTGGCGGCTGTTTACCGGCGTTAATCTGCACATCTTCCAGAGAGGACATAAAGGCCACCCGATCGCCCGCGCCCATCGGCGCACGTACCGCCACGTTAGTCGCGCTTTGCGCGGTCGCCGTGCCGGAACCAAAGGCGTTGTTCAGCGCGACTGCGACGCTGTTGGCAGTCTTAAAGCTGGGACGTTTCAGGTTCAGCATCACCACCGGCTCCTGCTGGAAATCGCTCGGCACTTCGCGCTCCACCGAGCCGCCGTTTGGCACACGGCCAACGGTCGCGGTGTTGATGGTCACGCTGGAGCCGCTGTTGCCCTCGGCTTTCACGCCGCCTACCACCACATTCCCCTGTGCCAGCGCATACACTTCGCCATCAGCACCGCGCAGTTGAGTCAGCAGCAGCGTACCGCCACGCAGGCTTTTCGCATCGCCAATCGAGGAGACGGTTACATCAATACTTTGCCCACGCGCATAGCCCGGCGGCAGCGTGGCGCTAATCGCCACGGCCGCGACGTTCTTCACCTTCGGATCAATCTTCGCAGGCAACTGCACGCCAAACTGGCGCAGCATGTTGGTAACGGACTGGCTGGTGAATTTGACCTGGTTTTTATCCCCTGTACCGTCAAGCCCCACAACCAGGCTGTAGCCCACCAGCTGGTTGCCGCGCACGCCCTGAATATCGACCACATCGCCAAGACGCTGCGCCGCCGCGTTCATGCTGCAAATCAGCAGGAAAAAGAGTGCCAGTTTACGCATCATGGCCTCCATTAAATTGGGAACAGCGGGTGGTTGAAGAAGCGGGTCAGCCAGCCTGCCGCATTCGCGTCGCTGAGCGCGCCGCGTCCGGCATAGGAGATACGGGCATTGGCGATTCGCTGTGAAGAGACGGAGTTGTCGCGTTCGATATCTTCCGCGCGCACCAGGCCCGTCACCCGCATATACTCATCCCCCTGGTTGAGGGTGAGCCATTTCTCCCCGCGAATCGCCAGCACGCCGTTTGGCAACACTTTATAAACCGCAACGGTGATCGCGCCGCGCAGACTGTTTTGCTGCTGCGAGGTGGCATTACCGTTAAAGTTTCGGTTGCCGTCAATCGAGCCGGAAAGCTTATCGATTGAATGGCCGAATGCTTCCGGTATCCCCAGGGAAACATCGTTTTTCTTACCAAAGTTAGTGCGCGCCTGCTTGCTGGCCTGAGTAGACTCATCCAGCTTAACGGTCAGGATGTCGCCTACGCGATAAGCCCGGCGATCCTGGGTCAACGACCAGTTGTAGTTGCCGTTATATAACCCACCGCCGCGCACCTGCGTTTCAGGCACCACGATATCTTCCGGCGGCGCATACGCCGCATCGTCTTTTTTCACCAGCAACGCCGGGCTTTCGCAGCCCGACAAAAACAGCGCCAGTAGACTGATAACTAACTGCTTTTTCATTTCTCTTTCACTTTAAAGCCCTGTCGTTACATCGACTGGGTGACAAACTTCAACATGTCATCGGCGGCAGAGACCATCTTGGCGTTCATTTCGTAGGCACGCTGAACGGTGATCATGTCGACCATCTCTTCAACGACCTGTACGTTAGAACCTTCCAGAGAGCCCTGCTCCAGCTGTCCAAGCGCGTCCTCGCCGGGTACGCCTTCAACCGCTTCGCCGCTGGCCGCCGTTTCACGGTATAAGTTGCCGCCTATCGCCTCCAGACCGGCCGGATTGACGAAGTTCACCAGCGTCAACTGCCCCAGCTCCACCGGATCGGTTTCGCCTGCCACCGTCGCGGTAATGGTGCCGTCTTTACCAATCTGCAAATCTTTGACGTTCTCCGGCAATTCAATCTGCGGCACCAGCGGCAGCCCCTGCGCATTCGTCAGCACGCCATCTGGCGTTTTCTGGAAATTACCGGCGCGGGTATACGCGATATCGCCATCCGCAGTTTCCACCTGGAAGAACCCTTGCCCGGTGATCGCCACGTCGAAGGTTTGCCCGGTGTTCTGGATGCTGCCGACGGTAAACTCTTTCTGCGTCCCGACGATCTTCACCCCGGTGCCATACTGAATGCCGGTCGGCGCGATATTGTTCTGATCGAGCTGCCCGCCTGGCGTGCGCTGATTCTGATAAAACAGATCGGCGAACATCGCGCGATCGCGTTTAAACCCGGTGGTGTTGACGTTCGCCAGGTTGTTGGAAATCGCGGTCATTTTGGCGTCCTGCGCCGCCAGGCCGGTTTTACTGATCCATAAAGCGGGATTCATCTTTATTCCTTCTTATTGTTATCAGGTGCCACGAATCAGACGGTTGCCTGAATTAGCGAGATCTTCAGCGGCTTTCATCATCTTGATTTGCGCTTCAAACTGACGATTCAGCGCAATGCTGGCGACCATCTCATTAATGGCCGAGACGTTAGCGGTTTCCAGATGCCCGGACGCCACCATCACCTCTTCATCGCGTGGGTTAATCGCCGTGTTGCTCACCAGAAAGCCATCCACATTTTTGCTCAGGTCGCTTACCGGAATGTTCACCAGCTTGATGCGGTCAACATCAACCGGCACGGCAATATCGCCGTCGTCAGGCACGATAGTGATCACACCGTCCTCACCGATGCTGACGGACGAGAACGGCGGTAAAACGATCGGGCCGTTGTCACCTTCAACCGGCAGACCGTTGATCGACAGATCGCCCTCCGGGCTGACGTCGATCTGCCCGTTGCGGGTGTAAACCTCACGGTTGCCGCTGGTCAACGCAATCAGCCCATCGCCTTTAATGGCGATATCCAGATTGCGCCCCGTTTCACGTACCGCGCCAGGCGTCATATCCACGCCGCCCTGAGTAGGCAGCGCCATATAACGCGAGGCATATCCCTCGCCGTTAACCTGCTGAGAAATCGCATTATCAAGATCGCTACGAAACCCCTGGGTATTCACATTCGCCAGGTTGTTTGCATGGATCTGCTGCTGCGACAAACTGCGCGATGCGCCGCTCATGGCGGTAAAAATCAAACGATCCATTACACCGCCTGGAAGAGAGCGTTCATCATGTTGTCGTTGGTGCTGATAACCTTCGTGTTCGCCTGGTAATTACGCTGCGCGGTCATCAGACCAACCAGCTCAGAGGTCAAATCCACGTTTGAGGATTCCAGCGCGCCGGATTTCACAGAACCCAGCAAACCGGTGCCCGGCGTTCCAGTCAGCGGCGCGCCGGAACTGGCGGTTTGTACCCACGTCGTGCCGTCTTTTGACGCCAGACCATTCGGGTTCGCAAAGTTCGCCAGCACCAGTTGCCCCTGCAACATCCGTTCGCCGTTGGAGAAGGTCGCGTAAACGCTGCCGTCTTCATCAATCGCCTGACCGGTACGTTCGCCAGACGCGTAGCCGCTACTGTTGTTTTTGCTGACGGAGAAGTCAGAACCGTACTGGCTGGTGCCGTTGTAGCTCAGATCGATAGAGAGATCCGCCGCGCCGGAGATCGATGTGGTCAGGTTCGTCAGGCCAACCGGGCTTTTCAGGACGCCCTGCTCGGTAAATTCTATCGCCTGGCTGCTGTCCGGGATTTCCACGTCGTCCATGTAATAGTGAACCTGCCAGGTGTTCTCGCCGGTTTTCACAAAATACTGGTTCAGCGTGTGCTCGCGTCCCAGGGAATCAAAAACCTGCGTGGTGTAGGTATTGTTATAGGAAGTGCTGTCTTTTGGGTTGAAAGGCGCCGTCTCCGGCTCGGCGGCGCGCGCGTCCAGGTTGGCGGTGAAGTCGAGGCTGTCGGTCGCCTTCGCCGGAATAGAGCCGCTGCTGATCGTCAGATTGCCGATCGTCCCCACTTCTATCTCGCCGTTAGCATTAACCGGGTAGCCCTGAAGATACATCCCCAGGTTGTTGATCAGGTTGCCGCTGCTGTCGGTGCCGAAGTAGCCCGCACGCGTATATGCCGTGGTCCCCGTGCTGTCACGCACCATGAAAAATCCGCTATCGCTGATCGCCAGATCGAGCGCATTTCCGGTGGTAGAAATGTTTCCGCCTCGGGTAATACTCTGGGTCACACCAGAAACCCCTACGCCCAGCGGCTGGCTTTCCGCATACAGTGAGGAAAATTCCGCACGGCCGGATTTGAATCCTACGGTGCCGGAGTTCGCAATGTTGTTGGAAATGGCGTTCAACTGCTCGGTAATTGCATTCAGACCGGAGGTCGCAATATTAAAACTCATAATAAATTCCTGTTAACTCAACGCTTAACCCGACTTACGCACGTTTCTGCGAGTCGCTGCCAAACTGGGTAATATTGTTGTAAGCAATCTCACCGATTCCGGTGATATTCAGTTGGATGGCGCTGCCATCAAGCGGGATGCGCACATTGTTGACGATGCCGCCCACTTCAACAGGAATGCCTTCTTCGCCTGTATCGGTCACAACGCTAAGGGTGTATTTCCCTTCGCTCAGGCCCAGCTCCTGCGGGTCAATGGTGAAGTCCACCTGCCCGGCGTCCTGTTTCCCCAGCTCAATTTTGTGCTCGGTGCCGGCCGCGTCTTTGACGATGACCGTCGTCACACCGGAAGCGTGATCCAGCGTCAGACGTCCGTTAATCGTCGTTTCGCCGTCAGAGTTGATCGCGTCGGTCTGCACCATCACATGCTGCCCGACCAGGTTGCCGGTGGTGAGCGTTTGCAGGTTGTCCATCAATACGGAACTGTTCGCCATCAGTTGCGACATGGTTTCCATTGACTGAACCTGCGTCAGCTGCGCCAGCTGGCTGACATACTCGGTGCCATCGGTAGGGTTCAGCGGGTCCTGATTCTGGATCTGCGCGACCAGAAGCTGCATGAACAGCGTGTTCATGCCGGCTGCGCTGCTGTTATTGTTGTTACTGGCAATGCTGCTATCCGACGTTCCTGTCTGGCTTCTGGTGGACGTGCCGTCTACATTCATCCTTATACCTCTCCGAGTCTCAGCAGACTTTGCTGCATGCTTTTAACACTGTTCAGAACATCAACATTGGTTTCGAAACCGCGCGACGCCGACATCATGTCCGCCATCTCCTCTACCACGTTGACATCCGGGTAGTAGACATAGCCATCCGTATTCGCCATCGGGTTATGCGGCTCATAACGCTGTACGGCATTGCCGGTTTCGACAACATCCATCACCTGGACGCGCGCGCCGGTTAACGCCCTGCTATTCATTAACTCATCATTCTTATAAACCGCAGCAAACACCGGACGACGGGCTTTATAGACGCCGTCTTCGGTGGCGGAGGCAGTTTCCGCATTAGCGAGGTTACTGGCGATGGTATTCAGACGAACGGTTTGCGCCGTCATCGCCGACCCCGAAACGCGATAAATATCGGTAAAAGCCATATTCCGTTATCACCTGCGTAGGATTACTTACCTTCAATGGCCTTTTTCAGGCCCGTGAATTTCATGTTTAAAAATGCCAGGCTCATCTGATAATCCTGGGTATTCTTCGCAAACTCAGCCTGCTCGACGTTCAGCGCAACGGTGTTGCCATCGGAAGAGGGCTGATAAGGCACGCGGTACATCTCTTGCGGCGCTGACGGATTCGAAAAACTCCACGATGAACGTTGCATCTCAGCGGCAAAATCAATATCTTTAGCCTGGAAATTGGGGGTATCGACGTTTGCCAGATTGGCTGACAGCAACTCTGCTCGGGAAAGTCGAAGCGCTACAGCCTGTGGATGAACGCCCAATGCTTTGTCAAAAGTAATACTCACAACTCACACCCTCGTGATGCTAAACCTGCAATGATCTGCTTTCCTGTATAGCAATATTCATGCCAAGGTTTTAACATCATGATTTTTAATGGCTTTATTGGTTTTATCCCTTCGCGGGTGAAGCGTTGTTTCCGCCCTGGAACGTTATCCTTCCTGCTGATGCTTTTTACAGCGCTGCCATCCTTCGCCGCCCCGGAAAAAGTGCAGAGCGCGCGTAAGCAGGTCACTGCCGCCGTTCAACATCACGCAGCGCAAGCCCTTCGCCAGGAGGCCGGGCGCCGCAAGTGGCCCGAGTATCAGGCGAAGATGAACCTGTTTATCCCTTCCGACGTCTCCCGGTACGCTCCCTGCCCTGACGCGCTAACCGTGTCGCTGCCCGGCGGCGAACGCATCGATCTCAACCGCCTGCGTTTTGATGTGCGCTGTGAAGGGCCGCAAGGCTGGGATGTCGCCGTCACCGTCAAACCGGATGTCTATCTTCCGGTGGTGATCGCCAAAAATTCGCTGGAGCGCGGCCAGGTGTTATCCGCCAGCGACGTATCCATCAAAAAGCTCAACATCAGCAGCACGCGCGGCAACTACCTCACCGACCCGGATGAGGCCATTGGGCTGACCGTGAAGCGCCGCATTCGTGAACTACAGCCGATCACCCTGACGCAACTGGAATCTCCGGTGCTGGTTGAACGCGGTCAGCGCGTTCTGATGATCGCCGAACAGGGAGGCGTAGAGGCCCGTACGATGGGGGAAGCCATGAAAAAGGGACGTAAAGGCGAAATGATTAAGGTGAAAAATGAGAGCAGCGAGCGGGTGGTAAGCGCGATTGTCGCGGACGCTGGCGTCGTCAAAATGGTCTACGCCAGCGGAAACTAAAAATATTCATTCGCGGTTTAAGTTTTACCGGCAACAGGCCGCTCTTTAACGGTGAGGGCATCGGAAGTCCTCCTTCCGCAGGGCAGGATTCATCCGCAACCATAACGAAAAGATGAAAAAGAGGCGAAGCGATGAAAGTAGTAGCGAATCAATACAATCTGGCAACCGCAATCAACAAGAGTAGCGCCGTAGAACAGACCCGCACTGTCGCTCAGGAAGGCACGAAAATTGAGCGCAGCACCGCGATCGATCCGGTACTGGGCGATGCGCAAACACAACTCTCTGCGCTGCCGGAAGTGGATATGGCGCGCGTAGCTGAAATGAAAGACGCTATCAGCAGCGGTAAAATCGCGGTTAACCTCGATTCGCTGACGGATGCGATGCAGAAGTATTTCCAGAGGTAATTATGACTAACGCCGCTCAGAGCGTTAAAACACTGATACAGGACATGGCCGAAGACCGTAAGCATTACCATGTCCTGAATGATTTACTCATACAGCAGCGCGACCACATTATTGCGCGCCGCGCCGCAGAGCTTGACGTGCTGAACGCGCAAATCATGGCGTGCTACCAGCACTTGTCGCAGCACAGTCAGCAACGTTATCGCCTGCTTGAGCGGTTAGGCATTAACGCCAACGCGCAGGGCATGCAAACGCTCATTGCCCGCCTGCCTGCCGCCCACCAGCCTTCCGTTTCCGCTCTCTGGCAAAGTCTCCAGCAACAGGTCTCGCAATGTCAGGCCACCAATGAATACAACGCCATGCTGATGAATATGCAGCAGGAGATTCTGACCAATCTGTTGAATATCAGCGAACCCGAAAACTGGCTGTATCAGCAGGGGTAATGCGCTGTAATTTATTGATTTGTAGCTTTGTTCCGTTTGCGTTCTATCCGTAATTTTCATCGAGGCCAATATTATGGGGCAATTACGACGCTTCAACCTTCCCCACCTGATTCGTCACTATCGTGTCACTCATGTGATTGAAACGGGTTTTGGTAAAGGTGCATCAAGTGTATATGCCTTACGCTCAGGTGCTGAAGAAGTTTATTCCTGTGAAATCTATAAACCGTTATTTGATGCCGCGCCAAAAATAGACAATCTGCATCTGTACAATGAAGACAGCCTGACATTTTTGTCCCATGAAGAAATTAAACGCACTCTTTTCATCAAGCGCGCCGTTGTTTTTCTGGATGCACACTTCCCCGGCGCGGATTTTAAATTCGAGGACTACCAGAGCAATAAATACAATGAGGAAACGCGCCTTCCTCTGCTCAATGAGTTACGCCAGCTAAAAGAATTTGCGGATAATGCGCTGATTATTATTGACGATAGCCGTATCTATCTTCGCGTTATGCATGAGGCCACCGGCTGCAAAGCGCTCCCTCCTCCCACAGAAGACGCTGAGAACGCGTTTCTGGAAGCGCTTGAGGCCTATAGCGGGACGCATATCATCAAACATTACCCCGATGACCAGGGCTACGTTGTACTTTGGCCTAAAAGCTGGCGAGAATTCGGCGTTAACACCCATATTCTGGCAGGAGACCGGACTGCCGCCCCCGTATTTCGAACGGGGATACCAGGAACAACCTGTATGTCAATTAACAGGCGATTGCTTGATGCGCGTTTCAGTACTCGCTGGCTGTCAGGAAAAGGTCTGGATATTGGCGGCGGCGATGACAGTATTGCGTTGTATCAAAGCCTGTTTCCTTTAATCCAATCAATAACCGTATTCGATCTTCAACAAGGTGACGCGCAGTATTTAGCCAGAGTACCGGATAACGAATTTGATTTCGTTTATTCAGGGCATTGCCTGGAGCATGTTATGGACCCCTACGTCGCGCTGCCTCATTGGTTAAGGGTCGTAAAACCCGGCGGTCATCTGGTTTTAACCATTCCAGACGAAGATTTATACGAGCAAGGCGTTTGGCCATCAACCTTCAACGACGATCATAAACATACTTTTACGCCCTTTAAGCATCGGAGCTGGTCGCCTGTTTCCGTCAACGTATTATCGTTATTACAAACCCTGCCAGGGAACTTCAGCATTGAGAAAATAGAGAGGCTGAATCATAGCCATTTAAAAGGTATGCCTCGATTCGATCAAACGCGGACGGCGTTTGCTGAATCCGCAATTGAGATAATCATCCAAAAGCTGAAATCATAGCAACAGGGAGAGTAGCCAATGAATCACCCTGTCGTATCGATTATTTTGCCGGTCTACAATGTCAGCGCATACCTTGAGCGCTGCCTTGATTCACTCGTTGCGCAGACCTGGCGGCATCTGGAAATTATCGCGGTTAATGACGGTTCGACAGATAACTCCCGGGATATTCTGGCGCGTTATCAGAGCCGTCTGCCGGGTATGCGTATTGTTGACCAGGAAAACAGAGGACTCGCCGAGGCCCGCAACGCCGCGTTAGCAAGCGCATCAGGTGAATATATTTATTGCCTGGACTCTGACGATCATATCGCTTCGGATGGTATCGAAACCATTGTGTGCGAAATGGAAAAGCATCACCTGGATGCCCTGTTTTTCTCCACCCATCTGGAATTTCACCTGCACCATATCAGCAACAATATGGTTTCCGGGTATTATCAACGGCCGCGTAATCTGATTAATAAAACATTTCATGCCGAAACGTTCTTTAATCACTGCATTACCGAACGCGCCCGAACAGGACACGGTTACTCCGTTGTGGTCTGGGGATATGCCTGGCGGCGAAAAACGTATGCTCATATGCGGTTTAAGACACCGTTTTTTGAGGATGAATACTTCACCACCGAATTGCTGCTCAGCGTTCCCGACGCAAAAGTAAGATGCCTTGCCGACAGACTGTATTTCCATACCATTCGTAACGGCTCAATCACCACTTCCAGCAGCAAAGCAAAACGCGCGCTGGCTATCCTTGATACCTTCCGACTGCTGCTTCCCCGGGCCGGAAATATCAGCAATCCCCAAACCGTACAATGTTTAAACCGATATACGGGTATGCTATATCAGGATGCGATAATCCGTAATTTGCCCGAAACGCTGCCTTTATTTTCCGCACAGAAGATGATTCACTATCTGGCATCCATTTTTCATGAACTGTATGTAGACACGCCAACAGAGAATGGGCTTGTGTTGCTGCATGCCTTGATTAACCAAATTGCTCGCGACAGCAATATTATTGATGAGAGCGAATTCATCGCGCTATCAGGCAGAATTGAACTGGCGATAAAGAACAAAAGAAGAATATTAGCCGAAGGTTTTTAGTCTTCATACCACGCTATTTAGCAATACGATTGGCTATGCCGCATAGCCAATCGCTTTTACCAGATATTCCTTCAGGAACCGGCACGACAAGAAATAACGTTATTCCTGGAGCGATAAAACAAAACTGACCATTTGGGTATACAGCATCGCCGGTTCATATTGTCGCAGACAACGGAAAGGGGTTTTATGAACGCACCAGTTTGCAAATTCCTGAGTCGTCGGCACATCAAAAGGGCGTTTAAGCACGGTGGTGAAAATGACATCGTTCATCAGCAAACGCGCACATGGCCCATGACTACAGGCGAGATCAATCCCCATACAACGCCAGCCCGCTTCCCCATAACGAAACGGCAACCGGTGTTCCGCAGCCACGGTTGAATAGAGGGCTACCACAGGGATATCTGTTGCCGCCGCAAGCATGACCGGCCCTGAATCACAGGAAACCAGCATGTTCGCTCGCTGCATAAGCGCAACCGTTTCCAGCGCTGAAAAGCGGTCAATAGCATTGATAACCCCGGTCGGATACGCTTCCGCCATCGATTTTCCCGCCTCAGAGTTGTTATTGCTCCCAATGAACACAACTTGCCACCCCGTTTGCAGCCACATTTGCGCCAGCTCATGCCAGTTATTTTGCGGCCAGGTCCGGTTTGGGTGTCCAATATTAGGGTGCATTAATAACACCGGCGCGTTTTCTAATTTATGTTGCTGCCAGAACGCGTCAACGGCACTGTGGGCAGATTCTGGAATGACCAAATCGAGGTGTTTATCCGCTGCGGACGCCTCAAGCCCTGCCTGCGCGAGAAAAGCATCGATCATATGTAGCGGTCTGAGCGCATGGGCCCAATGCGTAAAGTCAAAGAGTCGCCCTTGCGCCTGCGCCCGCTGAATGCATTGATGCTGCTCCGCACTAAGAGAGTCCACCGGCCAGACCTCGCTGATATGCGGGCATGCCCGCGCCAGCGCGCTAAAGTGCGGCTGGCTCAACATAATGATGCTCGCGCCTGTTTTATTTTTGATGGCTCTGCACGCTGCCAGGAGATACAGGGTATCTCCCATTGCAGCATTAAGATGTAAATAAACAGTATCCATATTATTTATTACAACAGCGACAACCCGCACAGCAGGCTGTAGTCAGAGGTATGCGCCGCATTCGCGGAGAACGGATTCTGCTGCTGCCACCCCTTTAGCGCGTTAATCAGCAGCACGACATCATCCTGCGTCAGCGTTCCCTGTTCGCGGCGGATTGCGCACAGCATTTTGATCTGGAAGAACTGGTTGGCCAGCCCCAGTAGCGCCTCACCGTAATTGGTGCATTGAATGCCGGGGAATACATCGTTATACAGTTGATAAATCAGCGCATTACGCAGGATGTGCGGCTGTTCATCAAACAGCGGAATGGTTGACCAGAGCGATTCCAGTTGCTGAAGACGATCCGCCAACCGCGCCGGCTGCATCACCGACAGCTCGCTCATTTTCAGCGCCACGCTCATTTTTTCAGTCAGCGGCAGATTCAGATTCAGGCGTACCCGGCCCATCTCTTTTAGCGCGGCAATGCGGTTTTCAGCAATCGGAGGCAACAGCGCAAACTGCTGTGTCAGCACACCCTGCTCTGCCAGCATTGCCAGTTGCTCTCCCATAGAGGACAGCAGGGCCGGATCGTGCTCGCCGCCGTCCAGATACTGCTGCGCCTTACTCAGCAAAACGCCTATCGCATACAGGCTGCCTTCCAGCGACAGCGCAGGATGTACCGCCAGGTTAATACATTGCTGGTTCAGGGTTTCGCTCCAGGCGGATAACTCATCTTCGCCCTGCGCCTCCCCTTGCGAGGTGTGCAGGATAAAGGCCTCCGGGTTAAGCAGCATCTCTCTGGCCGCCGCTTCACAGGTGATATCCAGACTTTCACGCTGCTGGTTTTTCAGCTTCACGCTAATACGCGGCCAGTTTTGCTGCGCATGCTGGCAAGCCGGGCACTGGCACGGGGTTTCTCGCGCATCAAAGCGTGACACAAATTCAGGTTGGTAATGTTCTATCAGTTCCATGTTTGCTCTCTCCAGGCGTATTCTGGCCTGCGGTTAGCGGTGTTTACGGAAAAACCAGTGCGTACAATCGATGATTTCGCCACTTTTAGGGTCCGGGTGATGTTGCAGGAAGGCAAAGCTCGGGCTGAATCCCAGCCACAAATCCCCCTTATTCATTAATGCCGCCCAGCAGCGATCCAGGCTTGCCGGATAGTCCATCGCCTGGCGATAGGCGTCCAGCAGGGCATCGTAATAACCTGCGTTAACGGCATACGCGCAGCCGCAACCCGCGTTATAGATCCGCGCCACACCCTTCAATGACTGGGTGAGCGTAAAGTTTTCATAGCGCCCGCCGAGCAGAAGCACCTGCCAGTTAAGCTGGTTCAGGCCATTCAGCAGCTTGTTGATGTCGTTAACGGCGTTCTCTTTTTTGACGAACTGCACGTCGGCATCCAGCAGCAGCACATTTTTCCAGCCTTCTTTCTGCGCCCGCTCAAGCACCTGGCAGTGCGTTGCCAGTTCCGCCCGTTCCGCCGACGCCTCCGCGTTTTTCGCTACCAGCCAGATCTGTTCGCCGCGCAGGCCAAAATCCAGTAAAGCCTCGCAGCGACGAGCCAGCTCCGCCTCTTTTGCCGGGTCGTAGAGCACCGCCACCTTTTCAAAAGCCTGCCAGTTCACCTGAACATTCAGCGGCGCATGACTCAGTCGACGGTAGTGCGCCAGCAAGTTCGCGTCATCGACAATGTCTTCCAGCGTCAGATCCACCGGCGTGGAGCTGCCCATGATGAAATCTTTGTCATAGGTATTGCTGCTGTGCGAAATACAGAGAATGGCGCGCTTCGGATCTATCTGGTGAACCGGCGTGGTAAAGCCTTTCAGGAATCCCGTCTCTTCCGCTTTTGTCGCATTGTCGTCATAACGATTTTTTTTCAACAAATTGCGGTGATACCCAAAAGTGCCGTTCAGCGCATGTCTCGGCCCGAAAGGGTGCGTGATATAGATTTTGTCCAGATGGCTGTACCAGATATAAATCTGATCGCTGCCGGAGAATAGCGCGTTGCTGGCCTGCATCTGCGCCACCTGCCAGGAAATTTTATCCGGCGGGTAATAATCGTCATCGTCAAAACACAGGATGTACTCTCCCTGCGCCATCGCATTGAGCATGTTACGTTTTTGCCCCAGTACCAGACGCGCTTCACTGTGGACATAACGCACGTTGGGCTGCGACGGGTCCGTCATCATCTCAATCAGATCGGCATTGCTGACCGGAGAATCATCCAGAATAATCAGTTCGCGTTTGTCGGCCGGATAGTCCTGGTACTGCCAGATATACAGCAGATACGGCAGGAACTCGCGTCGGTTATACGTCGGGCAGACGACGCTAACGAACGGCGTGCTGTAAACGCGTGCCGTCTGCTGACGGTGAATCAGCGTCCCCATCAGAGAACGCGAAGACGTTTGCGGGAAACCCGGTTTGTTTCTTTTCATAGCGCTTATCGTTGACGAATCAGACGTTGTTGACGCAGCCAGCACTGGGCAGAGAGCGAATCGGTCATTTTCTGTTCCCGACGGTTGATTTCAGCCTGCCGGTCAGCGCGTTTAGCGTCGAGAACCAGCTCAATGCTTTTTTCCCGCTTCGCCTCCGCCAGCAGGTTGCCCTGAATTTTTTGCGCTTCCAGGTGCGCCAGCGCCTGCTCCTGTTTTTGCCAGTCGATAATGCGTTGAATGTTATGTTTATATTTCGACTGGTTAATCATCATGGCCGCACTGTTGGCGCTCTGGGACACCAGACCCGCAGCAAGTGACGTCAGCGTATCGATATTTTTCTCAAACCGTTGGCACAGCTGGTTTTGCGATGCCAGCTTCGTGCTTAAGTCTTCTACCGCGCGAGTGCGCAGCAGGTGAAGTTGCTCAAGCGTAGAAATCAGTTTGCTCATCGTGCATTACCCTGCCTGCGCCAGGGCGCACAGATCGCTGATTGTCGGCTCAAGCAGCGCGGCATCCTGGACTTCCTGTTGTAAGAATTGATTGATCGCGGGCGAAAGGCGTACCGCTCTGTCTGCCAGCGGATCGGCGCCTGCAACGTATCCCCCCAGCGGGATCAGCGGTTTAATACTTTGGTATTCGGCATACAGCTGTTTCAGCGTGCGGGCGGCGAGCTGGTGCTCACGCTCCGTCACCTGACTCATACAGCGGCTGATAGACTGGCCGACATCAATCGCCGGATAATGCCCGGCCTCGGCAAGGTGGCGCGAAAGCACGATATGCCCGTCAAGCACCGCGCGGGCGCAGTCCACAATCGGATCTTGCTGATCGTCCCCTTCCGCCAGCACCGTATAGATCGCGGTCATCGATCCCTCGCTTTCGCTGTTTCCGGCGCTTTCAACCAGCCGCGGGATCATCCCAAACGCCGACGGCGGATAGCCTTTGGTCGCAGGTGGTTCGCCAAGCGACAGGGCGATTTCGCGCTGCGCCATCGCGTAACGCGTGAGGGAATCCACCAGCAGCAGAACGTCTTTCCCTTTATCGCGGTAATAGCCGGCAATGGTGTGGCATAACTCGGTGGCTTTAATGCGCATCAGCGGCGATTCATCCGCTGGCGCGGCGACAATCACCGACTTCGCCAGCCCTTCAGCCTGCAAAGCATTTTCAATAAACTCTTTGACTTCACGGCCTCGCTCACCGATCAGTCCTACCACCACGACTTCCGCCCGGGTGTAACGCGTGATCATGCCGAGCAGAACGCTTTTACCGACGCCGCTGCCCGCCATCAGCCCGACGCGCTGGCCTTTACCAATAGTCAGCAAGCCGTTGATGGCGCGAACGCCAACGTCCAGCGGCGCATGAACAGGCTGACGCTTAAGCGGATGCACCTGCGGAAGCTGCTGTGCTAACAGCGTATCTCCGCCGAGCTTTCCTTTATTATCAAGAGGTTCGCCAAGACCGTTTACCACGCGTCCCAGCCACTGATCGCCGATCATAACCCCTTCAGTTTTGCCTGCGGGAAACACGCGGGCGCCAGCGATCAGGCCAGAGGGATGCTTGAAGGGCATCAGGTAGGTCACGTCACGATCAAAGCCAACCACCTGCGCATCCATCATCTCCTGATCGACGCTTTCAACGTGGCACATCTGCCCTACCGCCAGACGACAACCGACGCACTCCAGCAGAATGCCGTTGACCCTGACCAACCGCCCGGCGACGCGCGCCAGATCGATCTGCTCGATAGAGCGCAGCGCCTCTTCAAAATCAAGGCTGCTCATGCGGCGATTCCGGCAGCAAACTGTTTTTCAGTACATCTACGCACTGATCGAGACGGTGCTGACAGCCCACATCCATCTCCGTGGTATCGGTGATAACGCGGCACTCTCCCGGCTCCAGAGAAGGATCGGCAACCAGTCCCCACTCACGCGCTTTCTCCGGTTCGGCCTCGCTGATGCGCATAAATTCTTCGCTGTTTAGCTGAACACGTACCTGCTCCGGCTGATGCGGCAGGCTGGTCAACGCCTCTTCCACCAGCGCCAGCAGTTGCGTCGGGTGCAACGCCAGTTCACAGCGGATCACCTGGCGGGTCACTTTTTCCACCAGTTGCAGCAACTCTTCGCGGCGACGCTGCTCGTAACGCTCCAGGTAGTTCTGCACCTCTGCGGTCAGGCGCTCAAACGGGGCGGCGGCGTCCAGGAACTGTTGACGCGCCTGCTGTTTACCTTCAATCAGCCCTTTGCGCATCCCTTCGTCAAAACCAAGACGAATGCCTTCCTGGTAGCCCTCTTCCCGGCCTTCTTCCATCCCCTGGGCAAACCCCCGGTTCATCCCTTCCTGGAACCCCTCTTTTACCTGTAACTGGTAGTCGGCGGGGTCCAGCGTCGGTGCGGCGTCTTCATCAGCGACAACACCGGCAGGCATCCTGCGATTACGCAGGGGCGGGAAGCGGTATAAGCGCGGCTTAACCACCGCCTGGCGGCTGGCGGTCAGGGCATCCAGCGGTAAACTCCGTTTCTTGAACATGGTTTACTCCACCGTCTGCTCGGCAAACAGTTGCACCTGAATTTCACCTTCTTCAGCCAGCTGGCGCACAACCTGCATGATCTCTTTGCGCACCTGCTCTATACGGCTAATCGGCACTGGCCCCAGGCGGGTCGTGGTGCTTTGCAGCAGCGTGACCTGGCGTTTCGGCATCACGTTAAAGATGGCCTGACGCAGAACCGGCTCCGTCCCTTTCAGGGCTACCGCCCACTCTTCGATCGGGATTTCATCCATCAGACGCTGCAACGTCACCGGCGTCTGACGACTGAGAATGTAGAACTCGTACATCTCGTCTTTCAGATCTTCGACCACTTTCTCGTCGCGCTCGCGCAGTTGATCCAGCAGCTGTTGCTGATTGCTGGGGATACGGTTAACGATGTTGGCGGCATGTTTGAGGCCAATCACTTTTGAACCATGCTCGGAAAGCACCGCGACGCCGCGATCGATCAGTCTGTCCAGTTCGTCGATAACGTCACGATTGATGTCGTCCAGACGCGCGACGCGATAGATAATTTCATCCTGCCGTTCTTGCGGCAGAACGCTTAACACGCTGGCGGCAATATCCGGCGGCAGGAAGGCGAGAAAAACGGCCTGGAGCTGGAGATGTTCCTGCTCAATCAATGCCGCCAGTTGTGGGATATCGACCCATTGCAGGCGTGCCATACGGTAGCGAATCTCATCGCCGTAGATACCGTTGATCACGCTGCGGGCAATCTCACCGCCCAACGCTTTTTCCAGAATGCTGCGCAGATACGTGCGTGAGGCGCCGTTGATCCCGCTTTGTTCGCGGTAATCAGAGAAAAAATTGTTCATTGCCAGACGCGCCTGATGCACCTTCACATCATGGAGACGCGCCATCGTTTCGCTCAACAACATAACCTCTTCGCGGTTCAGCTTCTGCATCACCTGCGCGGCGGCCTCTTCGCCTACGCTCATCAGCAGGATCGCCGCCTGCTCCAGACGGCTGCGCCCGGCTGAGGCTGAGTGGTTTTTATCATTCCGGCTTACTGTTGCTTCGGTCATTGCTGTTGATCCATTGTTTCAGTACTTCTGCTACGCGCTCGGTTTCGCTCTGGGCCAACAGCTGGAGGAATTCCACTTTGGCTTCCAGGCCGGAGCTTTGCGGCGGCAGCAGATCTTCATTATTGTTGAACGCCGCTTTCGACAGGCTGGCGAACTCGTCATCGTTCATCACCACTCCATTGTCAGGCGCTTCCAGCTCTTTCTTCGTCGCCTCGCCATCAAGGGTGATCGGGTCGCGACGTCCAAAGCGCTGTACCAGCGGGCGAACGCCAAACAGCAATGTCAGCAAGGCCAGCAGCCCAATTCCGCCATTCTGTCCCCAGTACTGCATGGAAGGGTCTTGCCACCATTTCAGGTCTGGCATGACATCGTCTGCCGGGGCCGTGAAGGTCAGAACATCCAGCGTTAAGGCATCGCCGCGCGCTTTTTCGATACCCGCCGCGCTTTCCACCAGGCGCGTCATCGACGTCAGTTGTTCCGGCGTAATTTTCGCCAACGCAGGGGCGGCCTGGTTCAGCACCACCGCGACACTCAGTTTTTCCAGCTTGTAACCCGGGTGGCGGATATGGCGAATATCACGATCAAACGCGTACTTACGCTGTTCCTGGCTGCGGCTGGAAAGCGAGCGCGGGTCGGTGCTATTCGCGGCGTTTGCAGCGTTTTCAGTGGGCGGATTGCCCTCCGCCGGGTTGGCGGGAGCCTGCGGCGTCGGGTTGGCCGGACGGTTACTCAGCGAGCCGGGAATGCCAAACGCCATTTCATTGGTGGTGTTTTCCTGGCTCAGTTGTTCATCGCTGACGCGCGGATCTTTACCCAGCCGTTCCTGAGTCTCTTCCACACGGCTTAAATCTACGGTCGGCGCGACGCTGATACGGAAGTTGCCCGGCCCCACTAACGACGTCAGCAGGCTGGTGATATTTTTCGTGGTATCCTCGCGAATGCGCTGCATGACGTCATCGCCCATGCGCTTGCTCGTCATGCCGCCATCCGGGCCTTCGATGCCGTCAGACAACAAATTACCGCTCTGATCGACCACCCGCACCGCGCCAGGTTGCATACCCGGTACGCTTCCGGCCACCAGTTGAATGACAGAAGCGACCTGCTGCTCATCCAGTTTTCTGCCATAGTGCAGTTGCACCATGACCGATGCGCTGCTGGTCGGTTTGTTGGTCAATACAAAGGAGCTGGACTCGTTAAGCCCAAGATGGACGCGCGCGTTTTCCACGGGGTCCAGCGCCATGATGCTCTTCGCCAGTTCCCCTTCCAGGCTACGTTTGTAACGGACATTCTGAATAAACTGGCTGCTGCCGAGCATCTCTTCTTTGTCCATCAACTCGTAGCCATCGGGCGTCGCCGCGCTGATGCCTTTTGCCGCCAGCGCCATTCGCGCCTGCGGCAGTTTGCTTTCGCTCACCAGAATCTGGCCATTGTCCGGGTTAATGCGGTAAGCGATGTTTTCTGCCCCCAGAACGTCCACCACCTGTGACACCGGCAGATGTTCCTGCGAACCATAGAGCGCGACATAACCCTGATTGCGGTTCCACAGCGACAGAATAATCGCGGCCGCCAGCACCACGCCGCCCACAATCGCCATGAGCTGGGGCTTATTCAGACCGGATGGCACCGACACGGAAGGGAGACGACTTTTAATCTTAGTAAGCACGGTTAAAACCTTAGAGCGGAATATTCATTACTTCGTCCAGTGCCGTGGTGAGCTTATTACGCACCTGCATCATGGCCGAAAAAGCCACGCTGGCTTTCTGACTTTCGATCATCGCACCGGCTAAGTCGTCGCTCAGCCCCATATCAATCGCTTTTTGCTTTGCGCCTGCGCTGTGTTGAATCGCATCGACGTTATCGATAGCGTTATTCAGCGCGCCCGCAAAGGAAATCGGTTCACTGACGCCAAACGCGTTGCTGGCGGGAGCGATAGTTAAAGAGGCGTCAACCGAACCGGCTGACGCTAATGAAGCGGTTTGCTGCATTCTGTTCAGCAACGCCTGGTGTGTCGTGTTAATGCCTGCGGCAGTAATCTTATCCATTCATCAATCCTTCCTGGCCTCAGGAATAACATTCAATATCAATACCCTCGTCGCGCATGGAGGCGAGACGATAACGTAGAGCGCGTGGGGTGATGCCTAAAAACTCTGCGGTTTTGGATTTGTTGCCTTTATGGCGTTTAAGCAGATCGATGATGTACTGGTATTCCGCCAGCCGTCCGTGCAGTTTGACATCGCGGATCGACGGGTTGCCCGTCTCCTGCTCGCGATAGGCAGGCATCATTTCGATAACCGCCGCTTCAGGCTGGGAAACGCGAACGGCCAGGCCAAAGTCGGCGGCGTGAATCTCTTCGCCGTTGCACAAAATCATGCCGCGCTGAATCACATTCTCCAGTTCACGGACATTACCCGGCCAGTCGTATCTGAGCAGGACGGTACGCGCCTCATCGCTCAGGCGCAGATCGCCTTTATGAAAAGCGCGGTATTTAGTGATAAAACGCTGGGCCAACGGCAGGATGTCCTGCCTGCGTTCACGCAGCGGCGTAATATGAATAGGCACGACGGAAATACGGTAGAAAAGATCCTGGCGGAAACGGCCTTCGGCAATTTCCTGCTGCAAATCTTTATTTGTAGAAGCGATCAGGCGAATATCCAACGGAATACGCTTATGGCTTCCCAGACGTTCAACTTCCTGCTCTTGCAATACGCGCAGTAATTTTGCCTGCAACGCCAACGGCATATCGCCAATCTCATCAAGCAGCAGCGTGCCGCCATTAGCTTGCTCAAATTTACCGGCGACGCTCGCAACAGCGCCGGTAAACGCGCCTTTCTCGTAACCAAATAAAATGGCTTCCAGCATACTCTCTGGAATAGCTGCACAGTTAACGCCGACATACGGGGCGTCACTGCCGCAGGCATTCTCGTGAATGTATTTGGCGATACACTCTTTCCCTGTTCCCGTTTCGCCCGTAATCAGTACTGATACATTATACTTAGCAACGCGACGCGCTAACGACATTACGCTAACGCTGGCAGGAGAAACGGCGATAAAGCCATTTCTATTACGATCTTCGCATTCAATGATAATACTCATTTAGGTGTACCAACAGAAAAAACAAAATAAGAAATATGCTGTTCAGCCATTATTCAAAGCATCTTTTAAAAACATCACAAACCCAGTTTGTTAATGGGTTTTTATAAGATGTTAATAAAAATAAACAGTTTTTTTAACTCATGAATCAGGCAACTTTCATAAAGTAAAGGCAGTATACGTAGCGAATAGGAATTGTCTTGTTTTTAATGGGTATTAAAATATTAATCTATAAAAATCAATAAATTAAAAAAGTTATTAATGAGAAAATTCCTAGAGAAATAATGGATTAATAACCCCTGGATGCTTGCAATAGCAGGGTTAAGATTGTCTAATCTACATCCTGACGTAATGTGTGAGAGTTTTCGACAGCGACGTTTCTTCTGTGTTGTTCAAGAGCGACACATAATTTTTAAAACTCAAATACCTCCAGGAAATTTTACGGTTCACGCTACACAACAACCAAAAAGTGGCGTTATTTTTCATCTAAACTTTTGGTAACCCGGAATAATCATGAACCCTGCATCACAGCGAGTCAGAATTCATCAGAGAAAGGATTTACCTTCTCTGGTAAAGCTCGACACCAGTAAACTCGGTCGGCCGTGGCACAAGTTACCCAAGTTGATGAATGACAGTTTTGACATACTTGATGCACGCCTGAGCATTTATTTTCTGAAGAAACTCCGTGTTAATGCCGCGTTGAAGTCGATGACCTTCGCAATCGACCAGCAATATAAGAATGCGCAGGTTTTTTCGACGCCTTACGGAAATGTCGCCTTTGTTATTGATCGCATCTTATTGCTGAACATCCTTCATGATTATTACGGTTTAAGTAAAGACAGCAGCCATGTTGCGCCAGATGAATCGTTGCGCGTGACAAAAACAGAAGAACGCCTGAGAAGTAAACTGGGTCAGGAACTCACGCAACTGGTGATTTGCAAAGAAACCTTTGGCGAAAATCTCGATATTAAGGTCGATTATTCAACGGTCATTAGCCACTGGTCCTGGTGCATTACCTTTACCCTCGAAGGGTACGATCACGGCTCTTTTACCATTCTGCTCGATCACCACCATGTTGATCAGATGCTGGCGATACTCCGTTCGCCAGATGCGGCCGATAGCCGCGCCGTGAAAAGCGTGCCCCTGAGCCCTGCGCAGATAGAACGGTTGTTCGACAGTCTGCCGTTAAAACTGAGCGGGCGTCTGGCCAGCCTGAACCTGACCGTCGCCCAGATTTCCGATATTAAACCCGGGGATATCATCCCCATCGCCATTAACGAACCTTTACCGGTATTTATCGGCAAAGAACAGATTTTTGAGGCTGCTATCGTTGAAGATCGTAGCAAGCTGTTTTTGTGCGATATCTATGATAAGACAACCGAGAAGCAATATGAGTGATTTGCAACACGAGCTAAGCCAGTCTCTTGACCTGGATGACCTGAACCTTAGCGATATGACGCAGGAAGACACCGTCGAAGGGAATATCCGCCTGGATTTGCAGCCTGAAACGCGCAACACCGCGATGACGGATATCCGTAAAATGGCGCTGTTTAGCCGCATTCCCGTGACGCTGACGCTGGAAGTCGCTTCCGTAAATATCTCGCTTGCTGAATTAATGTCAGTCAACAGCGATTCGGTGGTCGAACTGGACAAGATGGCGGGCGAGCCGCTGGACATTAAAGTGAATGGCATTCTGTTTGGTAAAGCAGAAGTGGTGGTGCTCAACGATAAATACGGCCTGCGAATCATTGAATTCAACGCCAAAGAACTCGGTGAGCTCACGCGATGAACCGCTTGTTTAACAGAAGCGGCATCGCTCTGCTGCTCCTGAGTCTGCTTGTCGCACAACCGGCACTGGCTGCAAATGGCGACATTACCCTCTTTAGCACCGCCGCCAACGGCGCAGGTCAGGATTACAACGTTAAAATTGAGATCCTGATCCTGATGACTTTGCTTGGCTTATTGCCGATCATGGTGCTGATGATGACCTGTTTCACCCGCTTCATTATCGTTCTGGCGATTCTGCGCCAGGCGCTCGGGCTGCAACAAAGTCCACCCAATAAAATTCTTACCGGGATTGCGCTGGCGCTGACATTGCTGGTGATGCGCCCGGTCTGGACCACGATTTATACTGACGCCATTGACCCTTTTCAAAAAGATGAAATCACGCTGAAACAGGCGCTGGCGAAGGCGGAAGTGCCGCTGAAGAACTACATGCTGGCCCAGACGAACAATAAAGCGATGGCGCAAATGATGAGCATCGCCGGGATCGAGGGCGATGCGCGCGAGCAGGATCTCACGATCGTGACTCCGGCCTATCTGCTGAGCGAACTGAAAACCGCCTTCCAGATCGGCTTTATGATCTATATCCCCTTCCTGGTGATCGACCTGATTGTCGCCAGTATCCTGATGGCGATGGGGATGATGATGCTCTCGCCGCTGATTGTCTCGCTGCCCTTTAAGCTGATGCTGTTCGTCCTGTGCGATGGCTGGACATTGATCGTCGGTACGCTGGCCTCCAGCGTTCAGGGTCTTTAGCGATGATGAACATGGACACGGCAGGCGACATCATGGCGACCGGCATCCATCTGGTGCTGCTGATTTCCGCCGTCGCCATTATTCCCAGCCTGATTGTCGGGCTGTGCGTCAGTATTTTTCAGGCCACCACGCAAATTAACGAACAGACGCTGAGCTTTCTGCCGCGACTGGTCGTCACCCTGGGCGTGCTGATCTTCGCCGGTAAGTGGATGCTGACGCAACTGGTGGATTTTACGATCCAGATCTTTCACCAGGCGGCGGCGCTGGTCGGTTAAGCGGCGATGGGAATCGATATACAGGCGCTGTTCACGCCGCTGATGGCTCTGGTGCTGCCCTTTTTCCGCATCCTGGCGTTTTTGCAGTTCGCGCCCGTGCTGGACAACCGGGCTTTTTCCCGTCGCATTAAGATTGTCGCAGCGCTGGCGCTGTCGATCATTATCACCCCCATGCTGCCCAATAATGTTGTGCTCAGCGAACTGCTTTCGATGCGCACCGTCTTGCTGATCGGCGAGCAGCTCCTGTGGGGATTCCTGTTCGGCATGGCGCTCCAGCTCGTCTTTGTCACGCTGCAAACCGCCGGGCATATTCTGTCGATGAACATGGGGCTGGGGATGGCGATGATGAACGACCCGGTCAACGGCAGCTCCACTACGGTGATTTCGCAGATCATTTATGTTTTCTGCGCACTGCTCTTTTTCATCATGGATGGGCACCTGCTGCTGGTCACGATTCTGTTCAAAGGCTTTAGCTACTGGCCTATTGGTCAGGCGATTAACCAGCCAACGCTGACGCTGATTGTTCAGGGACTGGGCTGGATTATGGCATCCGCGACGCTTATCGCGCTGCCGACGACGTTCGTCATGCTGATTGTGCAGGGCGGATTTGGCCTGCTAAACCGCGTTTCACCAACGCTGAACCTTTTCTCGCTGGGTTTTCCGATCAGTATGCTGTTTGGGTTGCTCTGTATCTCGATGATGGTGACCAACATTCCTGATCACTATCTCAATCTCACCAATGAAATACTGGCGAAGCTCGACGCCATAAGGGTGTCGTAATGTCCTCCAGCGGCGACAAAAGCGAAAAACCCACCCCCGGAAAACTGCGCAAAGCGCGTGAAAAAGGCGACCTCCCGCGCTCAAAAGATCTGACGATGGCGGCGGGACTGCTGGCGTCGTTTTTCACCCTTGCCGCATTTCTGCCCTATTACCAGCAGTTAATCCGTGAATCGTTTGCCGCTGTCGGTGAAATGGCGGGCAGGCTCGACGATCCCACGGCGCTGAATCAGTTTATGCTGCTGAACGTCTGGGTTGTACTGCGCTTTATCGCAACGCTGATTCCGATTCCGCTGTGCTGCATAGTGGCAAGCCTGGTGCCTGGCGGCTGGATTTTTACCCCCACAAAACTGAAGCCGGATTTTAAAAAGCTCAGCCCCATTAGCGGCATCAAGCGGATGTTTTCCGCCAGCCACTACACGGAAGTCGGCAAGATGCTGCTCAAGTGCGGCATTATTCTTACCGTGTTGTACATGATGGTGCATGACTCCATGCACGCTCTGCTGCACCTGCAACAGCTTTATCTTCGTCAGGCGATCGGACAAGGGTTTGCCATTTTTCGTCACGTCTTCAGCTACTTCATCGCCGTTATCGTCATTTTCGCCCTGCTGGATGTACCGCTCAGTAAGTTCATGTTCACCAAAAAAATGCGCATGACCAAACAGGAAGTGAAAGAAGAGTATAAAAACAACGACGGTAATCCACAGATTAAAGGACGCATCCGCCAGCTTCAGCGTCAGATGGCGATGGGGCAAATCGCGCGAACCGTACCAACGGCAGACGTTATCATCACCAACCCGACGCATTACGCCGTTGCGCTGAAATATGATCCACAGCGTGCCGAAGCCCCTTACATCGTTGCTAAAGGAATCGACGATGTTGCGCTCTGGATCCGTGAAGTGGGCGCTAATCACAATATCGAGGTGGTGGAATTTCCGCCGCTGGCGCGGGCAGTTTATTACACCACCCGCGTTAACCAACAGATTCCCACGCAGCTTTTCCGCGCTATTGCCCACGTACTGACCTACGTCATGCAATTAAAATCCTGGCGCGAAGGCAACGTGGAACAAAAGCCCCGCCTGAACAGGCAAATCAACATTCCTCAAGAGGTACTGAAAGCCAATGGCGAACAGTAAATTGCGCAACGCGCTGAGCGTGCTCCGTCAGGGGCAAGTCGGCGTGCCTATTCTGCTTCTCTGTGTGCTGGCAATGGTTATTCTGCCGTTGTCGCCGCTGATGCTGGATATTCTGTTTACCTTTAATATCGTCCTGGCGGTCATCGTGCTGCTGGTATCGGTGAATATGCAGCGTCCGCTGGACTTTGCTATTTTCCCGACGCTGTTGCTGATCACGACGTTAATGCGCCTGACGCTGAACGTCGCCTCTACCCGCGTGGTGTTGCTGCACGGTCATGAAGGCGAAGGCGCGGCGGGTAAGGTCATTGAAGCCTTTGGTCAGGTGGTCATCGGCGGCGATTTCGTCGTCGGTTTCGTGGTGTTTATCATCCTGATGATCATCAACTTCGTGGTAGTCACCAAAGGGGCGGAACGTATTTCCGAGGTTTCCGCGCGCTTTACCCTGGATGCGTTGCCGGGTAAACAGATGGCTATCGACGCCGATCTGAACGCGGGTCTGATTAACCAGCAGCAGGCCCGAAACCGCCGACAGGAAGTATCGAAAGAAGCAGACTTCTACGGTGCGATGGACGGCGCGTCGAAGTTTGTTCGCGGTGACGCCATCGCCGGGATCATGGTGCTGATCATCAACGTGATCGGCGGTATCTGTATCGGTATTTTTAAATACGATCTCGATGCCAGCCACGCGTTCCGCCAGTACGTACTGCTGACCATTGGTGACGGTCTGGTCGCCCAGATCCCGTCGCTGCTGCTGGCGACTGCCGCAGCGATTATCGTGACCCGCGTCAGCGAAGGCAATGACGTCAGCGATGAGATTAAAATCCAGCTTCTCTCTCGCCCGAAGGTGCTCTATACCGCCGCTTTCGTGATGTTTATTCTCGCGATTGTGCCGGGAATGCCGCACATCGCCTTCCTGAGCTTCACCGCCCTGCTGCTGTTTGCCGCCTGGCGGCAGAGCAAAGCGGTGCAGCCCGCCCAGGAAGAGACGGATATGGAGGCCATCACCGAAGCCATCGCGCCGGATGCGACGCCAGGCGTTTCCTGGGAAAGCATTCCATTGGTGGAGCCCATTGGCCTGAATCTCGGCTATAAACTGGTCACGCTGGTGGATGAGTCGAAGGGCAGTCCGTTGTCACAACGTATACGCGGCGTTCGCCAGGTCATTTCCGAGCACTGCGGCGTACTGCTGCCGGAGATCCGCATCCGGGAAAACTTCCGCCTGAAACCGGCGCAATACGCGATTCATATCAACGGCATTCGTACCGCACTCGGCGAAGTCCAGGCTGAAAAACTGATGGCGATTCCCGGCACTGAATTGTACGGGGAGATCAACGGCATACTGGATACCGACCCCGCTTACGGCATGGCGATTGTCTGGATCGACCCGGAACAAAAGGCGAAAGCGCTGAATCTTGGTTATCAGGTGGTTGACTGCGCGAGCGTGGTGGCGACGCACGTCAACAAGGTCGCCCGCGAGCATCTGCCAGATCTGTTTAACTATGACGATATTACCCACCTGCATGCGCGCCTGGCGCTCCAGGCGCCAAAGCTGGCGGAGGATTTAAATGCCGCGTTTAACTACAGTCTGCTGCTGCGCATTTATCGCCAGTTATTGCTGGAGCAGATTTCACTGAAGGATATCGTCACCATCGCGTCCACATTGCTGGAAAGCGTCACCGTGACGAAAGATCCCGTGCTGCTGACCTCCGACGTGCGCTATGCTCTGCGCCGCGCCATCGTTCACACCATTAACGGCGATCGTCAACAACTCGCGGCCTACACCATCGACAGCCAACTGGAGAATATGCTGCTGGGCGCGCTCAACCAGGCGCAGCAGGCCGGAAAAGTGGCGCTGGATAGCTTCCCTGTCGATCCGAACATTCTGACCCAGTTGCAAACGACAATGCCGATGATTTACGAGCAGATGAAGGCGAAAGGGCTGCCGCCGCTGCTGCTGGTAACGCCGCAGCTACGTCCGGTGATCTCCCGCTATGGCCGACTGTTCGCCAGCGGGCTGCATATTCTTTCTTATAATGAAGTGCCGGATGATGCGGATCTGAACGTCGTAGGGACGCTGGCATAACCGGCAGGAGATCGACAAAGGAGATCGCGATGACGATCTCCTTTCCCATAACGACAGGTTTTATTGATCCAGGTAACGCAGTTTCCAGCCAGCGAGCGTACGCGGCATTTTCTTGATATCGTTACCTCTGGTGCTGAAGTAGTACAACTGCATTTTTCCGGCGCTGTCGCGTTCTACCCTCGCCGCCCAGATATTGCTTTGCGTGTACATAATAATGGCCGTATGGTTGTTCGCCGCGCCACGCACCCACATAGAGACGACCGTTGCGCCGATGTTATCTATATCATCCTGATAAATGTAAACGTTGGCGGTATCCACAAACTTCTGGTAATCATCCCCCACCAGCGCGCGGAAGCGCTCATCCATTTTGGGGTCGGAGAAAATTCCCAGCGAGTACAGCGTCGCCTTCGGGCGGGGATCGTGATCCGAGCGCAGATAGCGCCCATCAATAAATGCCCCCGTCGGCATCGAAATCCGGCATCCCCAGTCCGCGTTGCTGTAGACCTGAAGCGCGCCGCTTTTACGGGGGATAAACAGCAGTTTGCAATTACTGGTATCGGCAATACGTTCGACCAGCGCCATGCCGTACAGTTTTCGGGCTTCAGCCGTAAACTCATCTTTATTCAATCCCGACCAGACGCGAATATCCGTCGTGACTGACCATTCCGCGCTCCGGCTGAACTGGATCATTCCGCCACTTAAATTGGACACACTGGTGTTCCACCACAGCCCTTCCCAGTCAAAATCCGGGGCAACGTCTGAAATAGAACTGATGCCCTGATAGTAGGCGCGCTCAATGCAGCTGTCGGAGGTACACGCCTGTAGCGACTTTTCCCATTCCTGGTACTTCTTGTGAACCTGTTGAGAAGGGTTTCTGACCAACATCGTGTGATAGATAACCGTCATCGTGCTGTCCAGCCAATGAAGATTGTCGTTGTTACAAATGGTGTTTTCTAAAGGCATAGAAGCACGCTGACAGTTAACCGCATAAGCGCTGGCAGCGGAGAATGACACAAGGAGTATCAGACAGTTAATCAGGCGACCAATCATTATGAATAATCTTTAACCAATACAGGGGCTTATTTTGGCTAAATTATGTTTTATTTGCAATAAGTCACAAGATTTTATTCACATTATGAATAATCACCTCCCTGATTTAAGTTGTTGCCGGTAAATGTCGCTTGATAACAATATGTGTTCCTCATGGATTGTTAGGTTATGAAGATAGACAGTAGTAATTACATGCTTTCGACACTCTCCTCAGGTTCGTCACAAAACGATGCCAGTCGCAAACCTCTCGGCATCACGCGTAACAGCGGGCAGGCCAGTCCACAAAGCGGCTACTGGCAATTGTCCAGCACCGCGGTATCGGCTGTAGTGAACCTAAAAAAAGGGGAAATGATGCCTTATTATCAGGGCTCGCCCGTGCAATGGCAGTTAATTCAGTATGATTTAGGTAAAGAGACGCCAGTCTGAATCATCGCTATACAGCATAATTATTATGAGCGGTAATCTGTCACGCACTTGAGATAGCTTATCGTTCATATCACGCCCCCTCCCCCGCGCAGAGTCTTTCAGGATATACCCCCTATAATCAGTATGTTACGTGACAACCTGATAACCTCTGATAAAGCGGATAAAATTCGCGAATGAGAGTGGCCGGGAGAAGAAATAGCCCTGGAAGAAATCAACATTTTTAGATCGAAGATAATCAACCTGATACTTATGCTCCACCCCTTCCGCAGTCGTTTGAATACGCATTCTTTGTGCCATCTCGACCACACAATCAACAAGCGGCGTATTTTTCCCTTCCGAAATCAGATTAATAAACATGCGACCTATTTTAATATTCTCTGGCCGCAGGCCGGTGATATAAGACAGGTTAGAAAATCCCGTGCCAAAGTCATCCAGCGACAGCCCGACATTATGAATCTTCATATAATCAATTTTATTGGAGATATCATCATTCACTTCGATCTCTCCACGCTCGGTGATTTCAAAAACAAGTTGCAGGTTCTGTTCGCGAAACACACCTGAATACGTCCCGATGAATGAATAAAAAGAGTCCTTCACCAGATGAGCATGGCTGATGTTCAGGTTAAATTTAAAACCCGGTTTAAATACCGTGACCGAGCGTTGAATATCGATAACCACCAGATCCAGTAATCCTTTCGTCAGGTCGGCAATCAACCCGGCACGTTCTGCCACCGGGATAAAGATATCGGGAGAAACAGAACCCGCCTCACAATGTTGCCAGCGGGCCAGAACTTCCGCGCCAATCACGCGGTTTGTTTTGGCGCATACAATCGGCTGGTAGTAAGGCTGGATTTCATTTCTTCTGATGGCCGCCGCAAGGTGATGAGGTAATGATGCCCGATGCGATAACAGTAACCAGAGCAATATGGATGATACGAGCGCGCTGGCGATAATCATCGCAATATAGCGCCATGAGTGGGCGATCACGACCAGCGCATCCCCCAGTTCGGTTTTTCGCCAGGCAATCGTATAAAGTTTGTTATTACTTTCCGCTTTTATATAGTGTGAAAAATGCGACTCCTGCAAACTCCCCGGTTTAACGCCAGAGGCGGTTAAAATTTTATCGTTCATGCGTAAAACAATACGATCGCTGAACGCCATATTTTTGATGCGCTCAACAATAATGCGCACATCAGAAGCCGCAAATATTCTTCCCGCCGGATAAGAAACATAAAGCATCATGATGAAATCATGCGGAGAGGTGATCACCCGATCAACCCTTATGCCCTGCTGTAAAGAGAGAGCAGGACTCAGGGTGTACCCTTTGTTGTAGAGTAGCGAGGAACAATAAATCGTATTGCCCTGCGTAAAGTTAAGCGACTGAAGATGCGGGTAGCGTGTGGGGATAATATTGAGCTTTTTTTCCAGTGTCGTATTACAGGGCTGACCCAGTAACGGTTGCGCCTGCGCAATCGCCAGTCGGGCATCGCCTAATACTTTATCGACGACAAAAGCCAGACTTTTGACCTCAGATTGCAGCAGCGCCTGCTTACTTTGCTGTACGCTCGTTAACTCCAGCCACAGCACGCTGGCAAATACCAGAAAAAACAGAAAGACAGAAGCTGTAAGGATTCTTTTATCTGATTTTGTTATAAACCTTAAAGACATATCAGGTCGCTTCTTTTCTACTCAGGGCACTCTGTATTCAGGCGACACAAAACCGGCCCGTCTTAAATGACAGCAATAAAAAGGATGGATACCCAATTTGCATGTAACGACGACGTTCTGCGATGCCAGAATAGTCACGCCATAAATTATTTTATCCGGTGACAGTCCTCGCGCCATACGGACAAAGCGTGAATACGCACCGCTGCTGTCGCGCACAGTGATTGATGGTAACAACGCCATTTCCCGGGCAATCAATTCGGTTATGAAAAGAGGCCCATAACGCATTGCTGTAGGGGAAAACGTGCAGGATTTTGATGTTTCTTTTTTTCCCGTTCGCCAGGACGCCTGAATCCTCCGGGGAGATAACGGAACCTGTGCGTAAAAAATAATCGCCCTTATACCACAGAATGAACTTAAGATTTTCCGCTCCGCTGGTCAGCGCAAAGGCGGTTCCCGTTGTCGGGCACACCAGGTTATTTTCGACGCTCCACTCCATAACAAACTCCTTTTGTTGTATGTTCGTCCATTAACGCCCTAAGAGAATTACTAATACTCTGCCTCATGTCTAACAGAAATAAGAAAAATCAAAAACCTTACGCTTGAACAGAAAACAAATACTTTATTTACACATTGACAAGGCGATCTGATTTGACTTAATGAAACATATCAGCTAACTCTGCATCTATTTTTTAAAATATCAACAGAATTTATAGCAATCATACAACATAAGATTTAAGTACAGGCCGGATTGTGTCGCAATGGTACTCAGGCAATTTGAGCAAAATAACAAATGAAGGAGTCTGATGTATGGACATAATATTTATTATCTCCTTAATCATAATTGGCTGCATCCTGGCACTGTCTGGAGGATGGATACTCATTCTGAAAGCCGAAGCTAAAATAGAACAAAAAATAATGGATGGGCTGGAACTCAAAAGGAAAGAGGATCAGAATAATAAAATTCTGCAAAAATATGAGGAGCTGTTAGCAATGGAAATCGAATGGCATACGTATCGAATATCCACCATTGAGTTTTTCATTACAAAAGTGAAGAGTAAAAGCGCCACAGAAACGCCGATAACACAACCGACAATAAGCGGCGACAGCAAACTTTACTCCAAAATAAAAGCATTAATATCTATTTACTTTCCGCATCTACAGGATGATTATAATACGCTGTGTAAAGTTTCAAACTGCTCTATCTATTTTGACTTTATCTACGGCAGATGTACCAGCAGCAATAAAGTCATTACCACACTGACAGAAAAGCGAGCGCAATTTAAATCGCTGTCTACGGAATTTCAAAACAAAATCCGAAAAGAAGTCACCATTACATGATACGTGATTCGCACCCGATGCGGGGCTGAGTCACCGGCAAGGGAATCGCCCTGAAGATAGAGACTGGCGAAGAATGCAGCACATCGTCAGTCATCTCTTCAGGCTGTTTATCCCTTTACGAGGCAGCGCGTAATTGCAGGTCGGTCAGGCAAGTCTGACTGTCATTCGCGGTTTTAAACGAATAAGCCGCTTTTTTCCCCTCATGACTGATTTCAATCATCCCCTCAGTGTTACGCGGCAGCCATAACCCGATAAAGCCATTCTGATAACTTTTCATTTTCTTATGTATCAACACCGTACCGTTCCGATCTGTCACGTTCACATCAAACCAGCTGTCCGGCATTTCTCCCTGGCAACCTGAAAGACTGTGGTTAAAACAGGGATGGGTTTGATATTCATAAGGCGCCAGCGAGAGATAAAATTTCTCACCCAGCGGAAAGGTGTACGTTTCGCCATTCGCCGACAGTTTCAGATCCGTGCTGGTCACAGAAGCGGTATACGGTAAAGGACGCGCCTGAGGGTTTTGATCGATAGCATCCACCATTTGCTCAACCGATTTTCCCGCCAGCCCGCGTTCAGCCAAAAACGCCGTTTCCTGCGTCGATGCCATTGAGATATTACTTAGTGCAATAAATAATAATAAAGACTGAATGATTTTCGGCATAATTATTATCCTTGTACGAATTGTGTTTCACAATTATACGTCTTTTCAGGAAGAAGAAGACAGGCGCACATCAGGTAAAGTTTAGAAAAGATCTGTATGAGCGTGCTAAATAAGCAAAAAAATGAAAGACATGCAGTCTAATAAAAAAGAGTTCAAGTGACCATATCACAATTATGAACTTTTCCCTGTAAAATATATGTTATATAAACAACTAACTGATAACATGTCAACACTGATAAAAGCGTAATACATCAATGTAAACAGAACCGCCTGAGTCCAGAGTCTCATTTATTCTCTCCGGTACATTGTCCTTGCATCTTAAATCCAATGAGAAAAAATAATAATCTTGACAAGATAATTACACAGCATAAATATGAGCAACAAGAAATAAAGGCATAACCTTATAAGCATAAGGAATATTTATGGAAAGGGAACTGTTAAACATAAAAAAAACAGGAAGAAATAAAATAGACCACGACCTTAACTTAAAAATTAATGTCTTTAAAACGTTGCGACAAGAAAATGTCCTGATGAAGGATTATATTAATCTGCTGGAAAACAGAATTATTTTTCTGGAAGGCGTCATTCTGGAGAAAACGAAGAACAAATCATAAGATTCTATTATACAGGCAGGGATGTCTGACTCCGTGTGCCTTGTCGCATAAGTGACTCTATTTATGCGACCTTTTTTTAAACCACATTCGTACCATGACCGAAACGCAGATAGAACTGCCCTGGCGTCATTCCCATAAAACGCCTGAACACGGCAATAAATGCACTCACATTCTCATAACCCGCTAATTGCGCGACAAGGCTGACAGGCTCTCCGCGCAGTAAATATTCCAGAGACAAAATGACTTTCGCTTTTTGCTTCCACTGACCGAATGTTAATCCCGTCTGCTGTATAAAAAGGCGGCTCAACGTCCTGACGCTCAGCCCGGCCTGTTTCGCCAGCTCTGCCTGACTCCGCGTACAGGCCCTGTCGGCCAGTATTTTTTGCGCAATCTGTCTGACCCTTCTGTCGTCGGGAAGGATCAATTGTGAAGAGAGCGCATCAGCATAGCGAATCTCATCGACCATAACCTGCAACAGGTGGGCCAGCCGCTCTGAAGACTCTCCGATGGTTCCCTCCCCACAAATTTTCTCAAGCAACAGCAGTAAAAAAGGCGACGCTGCCCGAATGCACGGCGAGGAGGGAAAGGCCCCGCAATATTCCGCGCTGAAGTGCAGACTGGCGCCATATGCACTCACCGGCATCCACGCGCAATGGGGTAACGACGGCGGAAGCCACCCTACCGAACCGGGCGTCAACGCCCACTGCCCTTGTTCCGTTTCGACCATCACCATGCCACGCGTGATCCAGTACAACTGCCCGCCAGGGTGATGATGCCACTGAGTCATATGCTTAGAGGAGTGATGTAAAGGTTGAATGCTTTCTATCATCATGGCCGATTTAGCGTATTTATTGTCTTACTACGGTTACTTTGCCGCTTCAGTCTGAGGGTAATCTTCCCTGTACGCAATCACGATGAGGAAGAGAACATTGGAAAATATGATGCAACGCGTTGCTCAGGCGCTTGATGCCGTTATTTCCCGGCCCGGGCACGATGAACACACTATCGAATTATTTTTCACGCCCGATTATCGCCAGACGGTAAATGGCATCGACCTTGATTACGATAACTTCGTCGCGCACATGGCAAAACTAAAACAGGTTACTCGTACCATGAAGGTGAACATTCTGGCCATCGCTCAGCAGGGCAATCACGTTCTGACCCATCACCTGGTGACTGTCATCAAAACGAACGGCGAACAGGCACAAACCGAAGTCTTTGCCTGTTTCACATTAGAAAATGGCCGTATTGCTGCCTGTCAGGAATTAACCCGGTTAATCAGCGGCGCCGAAGAAGATAAAATGCTGGGAAGTCTGCGGTGATCGGGAGCGAATTAAGGGACAGATAAAGGCCGGAATGCAACGACAGAACGCAGCCCCGCCTATAAAAATACGGAGTTTGCGGTATATAACAGTCCCCATATGGCAAAGCCGTACACTCTGCTCCCCTGCCATTGCGCTATTTAGTTAGCGTCAGTGCGTACCTGCAAGAATAAGCAGCAATCCCCCTCTGCTCTCCTTTTTATTAAAACGCCATTTTATATTGCATGCCTGGGCGTTTTTATCCCTTTTGCTCATCCTCTTCACCCACTTTCATTTTAATAAATCTTATTAATTAAAATAATTCACCCCGAATAATGAAACAAAAACAAAACAAATAAAGAACATTTAACTACTTTTCTTTATAAATATAACATTAGCGCGCAAAATATTCTCTTTTTTTGTCGTTACCTGATTGTGTAAATCAATATTACTGAATGTAAGCATCAGATTTTTTCCATTTTGCCTTTCGTTTTATAAGAATTTTAAAATTTAAAGTTACATCTCAGTTACACGATCAGTGCCATATGCTGATAAACAAGAAAAAAAACCAAAACAGCAGACTTATACACTTAATTTAAGTAAATTCTTAAACTGATATTTTAAGATTGTGTTACATCAATTAGGATCATCACCTAACCTGATGGAAATAATGATGCAGGCTCCATTTTTCCGTTTTCAGGGATTTTACGGATGTAGACAGCAAGACCAGGACGGTTTTGTGACATGAAATGTTCGTCCCCAGGACGGGAGCAAACATACTGGAGTTAATATCAATGAAAAAGCTCGCTATCTCTTCTTTCGTTATCGCGTCATCCTTCGCAGCCTTTAATGTCAGCGCTGCAACCGAGGCTTCTGGCGGTACTATCACCTTTACCGGCCAGGTTACTGATACAACCTGTACAATTAACGGCGGAAACTCTGCTGACCTGACGATTCCATTAGATCCCATCGCCGTTAGCGATGCATCTACCGCAGGTCTGATCCAGAAAAACCGTAAACAATTTACTCTGGAATTTACCGGCTGTACTTCTGCTTCCCTGGGGCAGGACGATGGCGCGGGAAATAAAAATACCCTGAATCTGATCCTGAGTTCAGACAGTATTTCTAACGATGGTCTGTATCTGAACAACACACAGTTGAGAACCGACGGCACGAAGAAAAACGTGGGTATCGCACTCAGCACGCTGGCCAATAGCCAGACGCCGCTGAACCTGCATACTAACCTTGATACGAATGTTGAAGGTGATAGCGCCACTGTCGATCTGTATGCGAACTACTATAAAGTCGGTTCAGACGCTGCCGATACCGGTGCCGTTAACACCATGCTGACTTATACCGTCGCGTATTTATAAGCAACGGGTTAATTTACTCATATAAATAAAGAGCCTGATCCGTCATTATTGACTTATTGTATTCGCGAATTATTTTCACCTTCTGGTGAGGTATTCTTATACCTGCAATTCAGGAGGGAAGAGAGAAAATAAACGCGACCAGGTATATTGATTAGATTAGGCTCTCTTTTTTCAGGTTAATATGAAACGTTCTCTCATTTTTCTAACGCTTATTGCCTTCAGCTTTAGCAGTCTGGCGAATGTTATTATTAGCAATACCAGGGTTATCTATCCTGAAGAACAAAAAGAAACAACGGTTCAGCTGATTAACCGTGGCAACAGTCCGGCGTTAATTCAGGCCTGGATAGACGAAGGTAATCCAGACTCTACGCCAGAAACCGCTCAGGTTCCCTTTTTGCTGACGCCGCCAGTGGTGAAAGTTGAAGGCGGTAGCGGCCAGCAGCTGCGCATTCGCTATACCGGCTCAGCCAACGCGCTGCCTCAGGACAGGGAGTCCGTTTATTACCTGAATGTGCTGGATATTCCGCCAAAACAGGAAAATCTTGATGGCAAAAACACGATGCAAATCGCCATTAAGTCGCGCATCAAATTATTTTATCGCCCGACCGAACTCACGATTCCGGCCAGCGATTTACATAAGTATTTATCGTTTAGCGCGCAGGGTAATCAACTTGTCGCCACAAACCGGGCTCCTTATTTCGCATCGATTGCCACAATGAGTTCACGAGGTAAATCTCTTACTGGCGAACCGAAAATGATTGCGCCATTGTCAACACTGACAATACCCACGACAGGGGCGGTTTTATCGGGGCAGGCTTTGGATATTCTGTTAGTTGATGATTACGGTTCATATCAAAAATATTCATTCACCACAAAATAATATAATAATGTCCAAATGAATGGGGATGGCAATGGCTGGTAAAAAGAGTCAATACGCATGTTTATTGCCAATACTGGCGATGATGTCTATTTATAGTCGGGCGTATGCCGTGGCTTTCAATACTGACTTTTTAGCCGGTGACTCTAAAAATGCCGATATGTCGCGTTTTTATCGTGCCTCTGCGCTTCCTCCTGGTGAATACCCGTTTGATGTTTTTATTAACGAGGAGTGGAAAGGCCGCCTTCCCGTTTATATCACGGATGAAGGAACGTTTTTCCAGCATGAAAATATTGCCCAGCTTGGGCTTCTTTCCTCAATAGTCCCTGCCGCAAATAGCGCCAGCGAGCGAGTGGATGTGAATACGTTACTGCACGGAGGCAGTATGAAAGTCAATGCGGCCGATATGTCGCTGCGTCTGACCATTCCCCAGGCGTATATTCGCCAGACGCTGCGCGGTTATGTCGATCCTGTCTTTTGGGATGAAGGCATTCCGGCGCTGATGCTGGGATACAATGCCAACTATAACTACAACGAAGCCAAAGGCGGAGGACGCAATCAGGAAAACGCCTATTTCCAGTTAAACAGCGGGCTGAATGCGTTTGGCTGGCAATTTCGCGATAGCTCCAGCTATAACAAAAGCAAGGGCGTGGAAGGATCATGGACAAACAATACACGCTACGTTGAGCGCGGGATCGCTGCGCTTAAATCGATCATCCGCATGGGCGACAGCTATTCCAGCAACGATCTTTTTGATTCTTTGCGTTTTCGCGGCGTCAGCATGGGCACAGATATGCGCATGTTACCCGATTCTCAGCAGGGCTTTTCCCCGATTGTACGCGGCGTCGCACAGTCTAACGCGCTGGTTAAAATTAGTCAGAACGGGCAGGTTATTTATCAGAAAAACGTGTCGCCTGGCCCGTTTGAAATTGCGGATATCCTTCCTACCGGCTCAGGCGGCGATCTGAATGTCGAAGTCATTGAAGCAGACGGGCGCACCAGCAGTTTCATCGTCCCCTTTTCTTCGGTGCCAAACATGCTGCAAGAAGGGATTGGGAAATATGGTCTGTTGCTGGGGGAAGCGCGCACGGAAGAAAGCCGCTATCGCCCCCAGTTTGCCCAGGGCAGCTATCAATACGGGATCAATAACCTGATCACCGGTTATACCGGGGTAATTTACAGCGAAGACTATAACGCGTTTCTTCTCGGGAGCGGCCTTAATCTCCCGTTTGGCGCGCTGTCTTTTGACGTCACACAGTCACAAACGCAAATTCCGGCAGATAAAAAAGTCCGTGGGCAAAGTTACAAAGTCGCCTTTAGCCGTTTCTTCAATGTCACCGGGACGAACTTTGCGCTGGCGGCGTATCGCTATTCCACGAAAAACTATTACAGCTTCAATGATGCAATCGCTTTGCACAACTGGCAAAAAGAGAACGCTGACAGCCCTAATGCCAGATATATGCGCCAGAAAAACACCTTTAATATCAACCTGAGCCAGTCTCTGGGTGAGGAACTGGGTTCCCTTTACTTATCAGGAACCTGGCGGGACTACTGGAATGGTCATGGCACAACAAAAGAGTATCAACTGGGGTATTCCAACCACGTTGGCGCCGTAAGTTATACCCTCTCAGCCAGCAGCATGCGTAACGATAATCAGCGCGAAGAGCGACGTTATTACCTCACATTCTCGGTGCCCCTGAGTCTCTTTGAACGGCCCGTTTTCCTCAACAGCAGCGTTACATTTAATCGTGACGGCTATTCCGACACGAACGTGGGGATCAGCGGAACCGCAGGCGAATTTAATCAGGCGACCTATAGCGTCAGCGGCAGCAACCGTCGCGGTGGAAATAACTCGGCCAGCAGCAGCCTGAGCTATCGCACTGCGTTTACCACCTTAAACGGCAGCTATAGCGAGTCAGGAGACTATCGTCAGATCGGCGCGGGAGCCAGCGGTAGCCTGGTGGCTTATCGGGGCGGCCTGCTGACGTCCAGCCAGTTGGGCGATACCTTCGCAATTATCGACGCGCCAGGCGCTCAAGGGGCCACGCTGGGCGGCGACGGCACACGCACCACGAATACCGCCGGGAAAGCGTTGGTTCCTTACCTGTCCCCGTACCGTAAAAACCGAATCCAGTTAGATACCACCCATATGAAGGAAGGCGTTGAGCTGAAAGGCAATATCCAGGAAGTGGTGCCTTATGCGGGTTCCGTCACCTATGTGCGCTTCGATACCGACCAACGGCGGCAGTTCATGTTGCCAGCACGGGCCGTTAACGGGCGCCCTCTCCCCTTCGGCACCGAAATTTTTGACGATGCTGGCGCCAGCGTCGGATATGTCGCCCAGGGAGGAATGTTGTACCTGAAAACGGAACAGCTCCCGTCACGTTTACATATCAAAACCAGCAGTGACGGCCGCCAAAGCTGTGTTATTAGCCAGCCGACCCACGATGGTCAGATAAATATTTGCCGCTAATGGCAGGAGCAGAGGATGAAAATCACTATGCGTACAATAACGTTAATTCTTGCCTGGCTACTGGGATCGATAAGCTATGGCGTACAGGCCTCCTGTACAAGCGATTCCGGCGCGCAAAAAGAGAGCAATCTGGTGCTCAACCTGGATTCACTTTCCCTCAGCAGCGAAACCACAGGTTCGCAGAACCTGTCGCTGTCATCCGGTACGTTTAGCTGTACCGGCGAATGGATTGGTTATGCTAACCGTGTTGCCATTATCTCTGAAATGGCCAACAGCACGGCCTATATCAATTATGGTAACTATGTATTGCAATTCACCATCGGCAATATTGTACCCACGAAAAAAGACTATAGTCGCTCTGGAGAAAGTCATATTCCCGGTACTTCGCTGAATAACGTGGTCTATACCTATAAGGCTAAGTTACTCAAAAGCGTACCGAGCGGCGCCAACCCGGCCTATGTCTATAACGTTGGCCCGGACGCAACCAGTATTACTCTTGCTCACGCTATATCCGTTGTTGATGCTTCAGGTATCGATTTCTGGTTTCCCGGCGTTAATTTAGCCGAATTCATTAAATGGATATTAGGCCTTATCGGTTCTGACGAAGAGAAACGCCTGTTCTACCAGAATATCACGATCAATTATCGTCCTCATGTCAGCACCTGTAGCATCCCGGATACGACGGTCACGCTACCGGAAACCGATCTTACCAGCCTGATATCCGCAGGAAAGGAAGCGCAGTTTTATGAAAACTTCACTCTGCATGCCGAATGCAGCGACCTGTTAGAAGGCATGAGCACACGCACCATTCAGTTTTATCTCAGTAGCGCCAGCGTCGATACGGATAAATACACCCTGAAAAACACCCAGGGAACGGCAAGGAATATTGGGGTGCGAATTATGCGTGCCGATACCAGTAAAAAAATTGCCATCAGCCAGACAGAGCTTACCGCAGGTAATATTACCAGCGAGTATGAGCTCTATAAGATTGCGCAGTGGGGAAGCAATTTTGATATTCCACTGAGAGCATATTATTACATCTATGGTGCAAAACCGACGGAAGGCAGAATACAGACCACAGCGAAAGTAAATATCATTTACCCATGATAAAAGGCGAGAAACAGAATAGTCATCTACTGAAATAATCAGAAGCCTCAACAAAAAAAGAAAGATATTTATACACAAAATCATTTGAGAAGCATCGAGGCGGCAAGTGAATGAGTCCCCAGGAGCGTACACGTAGTACGTGACCAGGGTGAATGAGCGCAGCCAACAAAGAGGCAGCCTGAAGGATGAAGTGTATATCAACGCCTTATCATGGTGTGTTTTAATAGCATCACTATTATTTTCTTATTTTATAAATAGTTACAGTTAAATTTTACATCTTGTCATTATTGTAAACGATATGCGGATCGAAAAATATAATGCGTACACTACAGAACGATCAATTTCTTTATCTCAGCAGTGAGGACTCATCCTGTAATCCTTCCACTGCAAGATTTGATTTAGTTATGATAGAAAACTCTGTCAAGTCATTAAATAGCGTTACGCAACCGCTCCATTCAACGTTAATTATTGATACCGATAACTATATGATTAATTTTCTTTGCAAACACCTGATCAACCCTTTGGTACTACACACCAGCCCGACATTCAGAGAAGCAAAATACAAAATAGAAAACCATATTATTGATAATGTCGTCATGGAAGTTTTTACGCTGGAGGAGAGTGCGCTGGAGGCGCTTAATTTCATTTATGATATGCAGATAAACTATCCTGGCATTCGCTTAACGGTGTTTACTTTTACGCGTAACAGTTACCTGCTTCAGGTTTTGCGAAGTTTTCATTATATCAATATCGTTTCTAAGTATGAACCCATGTCCGAGCTTAATCATGCCGTTCATGCCTGCTGGCTGGATGAGGCTTTTTACAGCCAGTACATTAACGATCTCATGGCTGAAATAGAACAGCCGGATTCTTTTGACAACATTGAATGGACCGTGCTGACCGAACTGGCCCACAGCACGCCTACCCATGACATCGCAAAAATAATAAATAAACGCTATCACACGCTTTTTTACTACATCAAAAAGATCAATAAAAAGCTGCATCTAAGCACTAAAAATGAACACATAAAAATGCTGAAAGCGATAAACAGTAATCCACTAAAAAGTGCAAGCATATCTTATCGCGACCGATTTAATTAATCCCAGAAAAGCCTGATGCACCGTTTATAATTAAAAAGGATATGCCATTATTATGAAACTCATGTGCCGTATCGAACCTATCATTCATGTTCAGACCGGTAGACGGATTGGCGGTGAGGTGCTCTGCCAGCCGGAAGGGGCAGATCCAGAGCTATTTTTCCGCTCTGTTTCGCCAGAACTCCTGTCACATATTGTTCAGGAACAGATATGCACGGGAGTAGCAAATCAGCACGATCGCAATGGCATTTTATTTTTGAATATTACGATTCCATTGCTTATGAATCTGGTGTGGCTCAGATCGATTCTTGCCATGTTACCCGGCCCAAAGGTTATTGAAATTGATTGCCAGCAAAGCGAGTCTTATTTTCCACGACTTGTGCCGCATATTGATGCAATTCTGACCCTAATGCGCGCTTTTAATACTCAACTTTGGCTGGACGATCTCTATGTCAGGCATATTCCGTTAATTGCGCAACTCCCCTTTCGCTTTGATGGGATTAAAATTGATAAACATGAACTCTGGAGAATATCCGCTGAACAGGATACCCCAGCAATGACAACGCTGGTAAAGCAGGTGGAATATCTGACGGACCATGTTCTGGTGGAAGGCGTTGAAAATGAATACCAGCACCGCTTTATTTCGGAGAGCGACGTACATTATGCCCAGGGATTTCTCTGGCCCGTTGATGAGCGAGAATCATTCGTAATAACGATTTAAATATTAAGGAAATCAGCATATTTCAAATATAAAAAAGGGATTCAAATGAAGTCGAAAATAGTGATAGTGTCTGATGACGTCTATTATCTGACGGGTATATCGAAAGGGATGAAAGAGTCAGGTACGCGTGTTGAGAGCATTTTTTTAAGCGATGCTGGCGAGTTTGAACGTTTCACGCTAACCACCTCTTTTTCGCTATCAAAAGATACCGTTGTGTTACTCTCCGTCAGAGAACCGGGTTTACTCGACAGGTTAATAACCTTTTTCTTTAGTAAGGTTACGCTGTGCATATCACCGTCAGGCCTGCATTCCCGTCGCCATTTCTTTTGCCAGTACGGTGTATATTACTTCAATAAAAACAAAACATTATCAGAATTAAACGATATTCTGATAGCTATTTCAAATAGAAAAAATACGGAAAGTAACACCATCACTGACAAAGAGTTTTTTATTCTCAGCGAGTTAGTCCGCGCCGGGAATGTGAAACGAATGTACAGCACAATAAACATCTCTGAAAAAACGGTCTCTTACTACAAGAGGTCGGCATTAAAAAAGATGGGATTACTGAGCAGCCAAAATTACTTATGTATCCACCCGGCGTTCTCCGCCGTTAAGACCATTCAACGGCACTGAGCCCCGTCTGAAACTTGTCTGGCGATGCTGGTACGCTTTGATACCGGGGATACCCAGACTCCCGATATTGTTTATCAGGTTGCGACCACAATCGTTATGTAGTCAAATGCATAACGACATCAATGCTAAAAGAGAGTTTCCATGAACCTGTATATGTTTTATATCGGTGGAAATGCCGGTAAATCCAATATCGAAGTACACGATATTCAGTTTGTCGCAGCCAACGAGCCACAAGACGCCTGGCCTGCGCTAAGAGAAGCATGGTTTGGTGACAAGGATAAGATTCACATTGATGGTTACAGCCGTATTACGTGGGTGAATGGCTATTCTGTCACACTCTCTCCTGAACCCTCCCCAACGGCGAACAGGTTATTTTTTGTTAACGTTGGTGGATACCGGCCTGATACGTTAGCTGAATTACATGAATTTGATCTTTTTGTCGCGCAAGACACACAACAGGCCAGAAAGAATGCACTACAAACGTTGCTCTGCGGCGTTGAACAGCAACATAAAGACAATCTGAAGGATGTCGATGATTGCCTGTTACTTGAAAAGGTAGGCGGGCTATTTATTCATCTGACACCCTGCCCGACAGGACGTCGTGACCAACCAGAATGGCAGGGTTATCAACCGATAGGTGAATAACATTCAGGAGCCTGCTCTCCGGCCTGCGTATACGTTCTGCGGCAATCGGGCCTTTACCCTTCATCATTTAGCGGGGTAAGCGGGTATTCCCCATTGACTAAGCCATTATCAAAAAATGGCTTTACGCCTTTCCATAATACAACTCCCTTCCCTGAAATTTACGGTTTCACACGTTCGAACCCATTATCCATATTGTAATCAGCATCAATAAACGGCACATCATGGAGAAGTCAGCCAAATAGTAAACATTTAAAGTTTCGTTATAAGAAAGAACGAATCCCTATTTCATGCGCCGTCAATATGCTGCTAGCTTCGCTGGTTTGTATATACAAGTAAATTCATGCATTTCTTTGCGGGGAAACGGGGATGAGCATAAAAAACAAACTGGCAGCCTCCTGGCTGGCGCTGGGGTTGTTCGCAGCGCAGGCGCAGGCAGCGGATTTCGTTGTGGGCAGCAAAAACTTTACCGAACAATATATTCTGGCGGAAATCTATGCCCAGGCACTGGAGCAATCCGGTCTTTCCGTTGAACGCAAAACAAACCTGGGCGGGACGCTAATCGCCCACGCCGCGCTGCTGAAAGGCGAAATTGATATGTACCCGGAATATACCGGTACTGCGCTCAGCGCAGTGGTCAAAGGAAAGCCCTCCTCCGATGCCGCACAGGTGTTTAAGCAGGTCAGCGACGCCTACCAGCAGCAATATCATCTCACCTGGCTGCAACCAGCCCGCGTGAACAACGGCTACGCACTGCTGGTGAGCAAACAAACCGCAGAGAAATACCACCTGAAAACGCTCTCCGATCTCGCCAAAGCCGCGCCGGAACTGACCATCGGCGCAGGTGCGGAGTTTGGCGACCGTCAGGACGGCCTGAAAGGGCTGGAGCAGACCTACGGCATTAAATTTAAAGCTTTCCGCCAGTTTGCCAAAGTCGGCCTGCGCTACGACGCCCTTGCTGCCGGGCAAATAGACGTCGCAAACGGCTTCGCAACCGACTGGCAAATCGCGGAAAACCAGTATGTCGCACTGGAAGACGACAAACACCTCTTCCCTCCCTACGAAGTTGCGCCGGTCGTGCGCGATACAGCACTACAGGCACATCCCCAGGTTCGCGACATTTTAAATAACATCAGCCAGTTGCTTGATAACGCCACGATGCAAAAACTGAATGCGGAAGTGGAAAAGAATAAAGAAGAACCGCGCGATGTGGCGGAGGACTTTTTGCGCGCAAAAGGCGTAATTAAATAGGGTACAACCGTGACAACGACACTTTTTCTGGGCGACGCGCCGCTCACGCTTGATGACGTGCGAGCTGTCGCTGACTGCGGCCAGACTGTCGCGCTGGGGGCGCAGGCGCAGCAGGCCATCAGCGCGTCCTTTGATTTTCTGCTGCACAGCATCAGCGCCGGAAAGCATATCTATGGCGTCACCACCGGGCTTGGCGCTAATGTCGATACGACGCTGCTGCACACGCAAAATGACCGTCACGATGAGGATCTGCTACAGGCGATTCAGCGACGGATCCCGCTGGCGCGGGCGGTCGGCGTCGGCCAGCAGGCAACGCCCGCACAGGTTCGCGCGATCATGCTGGCGCGTCTTGCGGGTTTCGTGCAGGGCGCATCGGGTATTTCTCTGCCCGTGGCGCAGGCGCTGCTGGCCTTTATCAACGAAGGCATCCATCCGCGCGTTCCGCTTATCGGATCTATCGGCGAAGCGGATCTCGCGCCGCTGGCGCATATCGGACGCGCGCTCATCGGCGATGGCGAAGCGGAATATCAGGGTACGGTGGCGCCGGTCTCCGCACTGCTGAACCAGACGGGTCTGACGCCTGCGCCGCTGCGTGGAAAAGACGGGCTGGCGCTGGTGTCGTCTAACGCCGCCAGCGTCGGCCTCGCCGCGCTGCTGCTGCACGACGCCGCCCGGCTTATGAACGCCCACGCGGGCGCTATCGTGCTCTCGTTTGAAGCGTTTCGCGCTAATATCTCGCCGCTGACGCCCTGGGCGGCGCGGATGCGCCCCGCACCGCAACAGGCTAAGACCGCCGCGTATCTGCTGGCACTGCTGGAAGGCAGCTCGCTACTCCAGCCCGGCAGCGCGCGTTCGTTGCAGGACCCGCTCAGCTTCCGCTGCGTCGCGCCGGTGCTGGCCTGCGTTTGCCATGCCTGGTTGAATGCCCGCGCGGCTGTGGAACTGGAACTCAACAGCGCCGACGACAATCCCGGCCTGCTGGCTGAGTCTGAACAGGTCCTGGCAAATGCCAATTTTGATGCCACGCATCTGGCGCTGGCGCTGGAAAGCCTCGGGCTGGCTCTCGCCCGCCATGCCGCATGCAGCGGCGAACGCATCATGAAACTGATGTCACCCGCCGCCAGCGGCCTGCCGCGTTTTCTCACCCGCCACGCCGGGCAGACGGGCTTCGCCACGCTGCAAAAAACGGTTTCCGCGCTGGTCAGCGATATCGCCCATCATGCCCAGCCGCTCTCCCCGCTGACGATGCCGGTAGCCGATCGGATTGAAGATTACGCTTCGCAGGCAATGGGGGGGGTCGCCAAAACCACACGACTACTGGAAAGCCTGCGCTATCTGGTGGCCATTGAACTGCTAGTCGCCGCGCAGGCGCTGGATCTTCAGGCGTCGCCACGGCCAGGACGCTATGCAACGGCATTACACGACAAGATTCGCGCTCGGGTGGCGCCGCTGGATGAAGATCGCGCCAGCGCTGGCGATATTTCCGTTCTGGCCGACGCGATAATGCAGCCGGAATGGCTTACAGGCCAGGCCGTATTGCTGGAGACCTCCTGATGCGCTGGGCGACGCGACACTATGACGACATTCTGCTGGCGCTCTGGCAGCATCTGGTACTGGTCGGCGCCGCAATGCTGATGGCGTTCGCTATTTCACTGTTTCTCGGCATTACCACCGCCCGCCGCCCGCGACTGTATGCGCTGGTGATGGCGGTCACCGGCATGATTTTTTCCATTCCAGGGCTGGCGCTATTCGCACTGCTCATCCCGTGGCTCGGCATCGGAATGCTCCCGGCGATTGTCGGGCTGACAGCCTATGCGCTGATGATCCTGACCCGCAATATTGCCACCGGTTTTCATGCCATTCCGCTGGACGTCCGCGAAGCGGCGCGCGGAATGGGATATGGCGCCTGGCGCAATCTGCGCGAAGTGGAACTGCCGCTGGCGCTACCGTTCATCATCACTGGACTGCGCATTGCCACTACCACGCTTATCGGCATCGCTACGGTCGCGGCATATATCAACGCCGGTGGACTTGGCGCGATTATTCTCGCCGGGCTGGATCAGCGCTATCCAGAGAAAATATTTATCGGCGGCGGCCTGACGTCGCTGCTGGCGATCGGCGCGGATCTGTTTTTTGTCCGGCTACAGCGGCGCGTTTTACAGGGGAGAGACCAATGATAATCCAGGCATGGCTATGGGTGCTGGATAACCAGCCGCTGTTCTGGCAGGCAGTGTGGCAGCATCTGATGATGTGCGGGCTGGCGCTCAGCATCGCCCTGATTATTGCTATCCCGACGGGCGTGCTGATCGCGAACATCCCTCGCCTCGCTTTTATCATCACCAGCGGCGCCAGCACGCTGCGGACGATCCCAAGTCTGGCGATCCTTGCGGCGGTCATGCCGTTTCTCGGTATTGGCCTGCTGCCTTCAGTCGTCGCGCTGGTGGTGCTGGCCGTGCCGCCGATTTTGCTCAACACCTGCACCAGCATTCAGTCCGTGAACCCGGATACGCTCTCAGCGGCGCACGGCATGGGCCTCACGCCCTGGCAGGTCACAGGCAAAATCGTACTGCCACTGGCGGCTCCCGGCATTCTCGCCGGCTGCCGTACCGCCGCCGTACAGGTTGTCGGCGGCGCGGCTCTGGCGTCATTTATCGGTGGCGGCGGTCTGGGGGATTTTGTCACCACCGGCATTGCCATCATGGACATGTCGCGCCTGCTGGTCGGCGCGGTGCCGATTATTCTGCTCGCTGTGGCTATCGAAGCGCTTTTCGCCCTGCTTGAGCGCCTGTTTTCTCAGCCGACGTAAAGGGCTAATACAATGATTACAATGGAAAATATTAGCAAAATTTATCCTTGCTCGCCGCGTAAAGCGCTTGACGATCTCTCCATGACGTTTGAAGAGGGAACCACCACGGCCCTGATTGGCCCTTCCGGCTGCGGTAAAACCACCACCATGCGCTTAATCAACCGGCTGGAACAACCCACTTCCGGGCGTGTCCGGGTAAATGGGCGCGACGTCGCAACGGAAGATCCGGTGATGCTGCGTCGGCATATCGGCTACGTTATTCAGAACGTCGGACTGTTCCCGCATATGACCGTCGCGGACAACATTGCCACGGTGCCGCGCCTGCTGGGCTGGAGCGCCTCGCGTATTCAGGCGCGAGTGGAAACATTACTGGAACTGGTCGGGCTGGATGCCCGGCAATACGCCAACCGATTTCCTGCCGCGCTTTCCGGTGGTCAGCGGCAACGGGTCGGCGTTGCCCGCGCACTGGCGGCGGACCCGCCGGTCATGCTGATGGATGAACCGTTCGGCGCCATCGATCCGCTGGTTCGCGGGCGATTACAGACCGAGTTTAAGCAGATTCTGCAACGCGTGAAAAAGACGGTGATTATCGTCACTCACGATCTTGATGAGGCCATCAAAATGGGTGATCGCATCGCCATTATGCGCGAAGGACGCCTGTGCCAGTATGCCCCGCCCGCTGAAGTGCTCTCAGCTCCGGCAGATGAGTTCGTCGCGGCTTTTGTCGGTAGCGATGCGGCGCTGAAACTTCTTGCTATTACCCCGGTAGCCCAGGCGATGGAAACGTCTCTAAGCGCTGACCACCCACAACGGCTTGACGTCAACGCTACTCTGAAAGACGCGCTGGCGCTGATGCTTTCCCGGCGCGCCGACAGCATCACCGTCACCAAATGCGGCGCGCCCGTTGGCGTATTAACTCGCCAGCGGCTTTTCACCCACGTACGACCCGATGCGAACCATGCTACCAGTGAGAGAAATCTATGACTCAACCCATCCATTTAACCTGGCTAAACGGCCCCGACGTTGACCAACTGAAGCTCACGGATACAGAAATCCTCACGGCGGTGGAGGACGGGCTGCGGGCACAGGGAGAGAAAAAAACAGTCATTGAACCGCGCATGCATTTAATTCCCGATAAAGCGTTTAACGGCCACTTTAACGTGCTGCGCGGTTATATCGAACCGCTGGGACTCGCCGGGGTAAAAATCGTCGGCGATTACGTCAATAACTATACGCTCGGGCTACCCTCGGAAATGGCGCTACTGAACCTGTTCGATCCGCGCACCGGAATGCCGGTCGCCATTCTGGACGCATCGGCAATCACCGATATGCGCACCGGCGCGCTTACCGCGCTGGGCGCACGCCACCTTGCCCGCCGCAACAGTAAAGTGCTGGGGCATATCGGCGCGCGGGGAACCGCCTGGTGGAACGTTCGCCTGCTCAACAGCATTTATGATTTTGATGAAATCCGCATTCATTCGCGTCGCCCGGAAAGCCGTACCGCATTTGCCCGCCGTCTGGAGCAGGATCTCGGCAAAAAAATCATCGTTACCGATGACTGGGAAAGCTGCGTGCGCGGCGCGGATATTGTGGTCGAAGCCTCGCGTCTTAATGCGCCTACGCCGCTGTTAAAAACAGAATGGATAAAGCCCGGCGCCTTTGTTGTGCCCTACGGCACCATGAGCGCCGTGGAACTGTCGCTCACCGATATGATGGATAAGCTGGTGGTGGACGACTGGGGGCAGTGCAAAGGCGGCATGTTTGGTTCACTGCGAGCCCACGTAGAAGCGGGAAAATTAAGTGAGCATACCCTGCATGCCGAGCTGGGCGACATTGTCGCGGGCACGAAGCCAGGCCGTGAAAATGATGATGAAACCATCCTCTTCTGGCACCGGGGGCTGTCGCTAAGCGATATTGCGCTGGGGCATACGATGCTGAAGAAAGCGCATGCGCTGGGTATTGGTCAGGAGCTACGTTACCGATGATTGTTAACGCAAGAATGTACTCGGTAACTCCGGCTGCGGCGGAGGGGTGGAAAAGACTCCTGCCCGAAGCCGTGCGCCGCGCCGGGCTGACGGCAGAGATTGTTGACTACCCGGCCCCGGCCAGGCTGGAGGGGCTATGGGCTCGTTCCGATCTGCTGGCGGTATTCATGTGCGGCTGGCCCTTCGCGCAGCGGCGCTTTCCGGTACGCCCGGTGGCCGCGCCGATTACGGAAGAGGCCGCCAGGGAAGGGATTCCAGGGCACTACCGCACCCTATTTATGGTGCCGACATCGTCTACCGCCAGATGTCTGGAAGAGACGTTCGGCGGGCGGCTGGCGTATACCAACCCGGAGTCGCACTCCGGCTATAACGCGGTACGCTATCATCTGTCGGCATACATTAACGAGACGCGAAAGACGCTCTATCGCACGCTTGTCGGGCCGCTAATCACCCCGCGACGCGTGGTGGAAGCGCTGGCGGCGGGCGAAGCGGATGTCGGCCCGTTGGACAGCTATGCCTGGTCGCTTCTGTGCCGGTATGAGCCGGAACTAACGCGCCATGTGCGCATACTGACGCGCAGCGTTCCCGCACCGATGCCTTTACTGGTGGCAAGCGATACCGTTAATCCACAGGCCATTGCGGCGCTGCAAACGGCGCTGCTGACGCTGAATACAGAACGCGACGCCACACTATTACGGCCTCTGGGGCTGCGGGGATTTATCACCCCGTCAGCAGACGCCTGGCAAGTCGTCTGCGACCGGGAAGAAATTGCGTTCTCCAGAGGCTATGCAACGCTGCGCTGAAAACGGCATTTCATTATGTCGCCCCTTATTCGCTTCATATGCGGTGACATCGTTATACGGTAGCCGCTTCGCGCCTTAACCAGTTCTGTAATAGCTTGCCATCCTGCGTCATTTCACTATCCTGGCGGACGCACAAATAGTAGTCGCGCCCGTCATCTATTGGCAGATCGAAAATCTTCACCAGCTCGCCTTTGTCCAGGTACGGCATAATGAGGGGTTCGCGCATCAGGGCGCATCCCAGTCCTGCCTGTACACCCGCCAGCGTGAGCAGACCGTCCTCAAACAAGGGGCCGCTGCGCGGCGGGGAACGCTTCACGCCCTGCTGAATAAACCATTGATGCCAGGTGGTTCGTTCTTCATCATGCAGCAGCGGCATCTGCATCAGTTGCTCCGGGGTATCAATATGACCATGCAGTCGCAAAAACGCCTGGCTGCATACCGGCACCATACGCCCGGAAATCAGTTTTTCACTCTGGTATCCCGCCCAGTTGCCATTGCCGAAGCGGATCGACATGTCTGAAGCATCACTCAGATAGTTGCGGTGATTGGCATACACCACGTTAATCTCGGTATGCGGATTCGCGCGCATAAACATCGGCAGGCGAGGAATAAACCAGCCCATCCCAAAAAGCGGAATCAGGCTAATCGTTACCTGCCGGGTCTGCTCCTGCTCCACCAGATGCTCCGTCGCCTGACGCAAAACGTTAAACGCCGCACGGATCGAACGATAATATTCACGCCCTTGCTGGCTCAGCGCCAGTCGTCGCCCATGCCGTTCGGTGAGCGCGATTTGCAGATATCCCTCAAGCAATTTGAGCTGATGGCTAACCGCAGATGGCGAAATCGCCAGTTCCCTCGCGGCTTGCGTCACGCTTCCTAACCGGGCAATGGCTTCAAAGGCGCGCACCGCCCGCAACGGAGGATCGTTGGCAAGGCGACTCTCCGCAAAGGAGGGTAATGTCGTCAATTGTTCTGTTTTATTCATATATTGATTTCTTTAGGCTATAACCTTGTTTTGTGATTAATAAAATAATCATATTAATCATTAAGATATAAAAATATCTGTTTATCATAAGAAATAATATATGTGTATTTTACAATTTTATTCAATTATTGGATGGTACCCACTGAAAGAGCAATTTGTCGGGTACAAACGTTGGACACACTCATACAACAACTGATAAACGGTGTGATGCTGGGCAGCATCTACGCGCTGATCGCGCTGGGCTATACCATGGTGTATGGTATTTTGCGTATTATTAACTTTGCTCACGGCGATATCCTGATGGTTGGCGCGCTCACTACGCTCTCCGCCATCAATGTCCTGAATCATACCTTCCCTGCTATGCCGCAGTTACTGCAACTCGGTGTAGCGCTGCTCATTGCGATGGCCGTCTGCGCCCTGCTGGCAATGGCGGTAGAACGTTTCGCCTATCGCAGGCTGCGTAACGCCCCACGGCTGGCTCCGCTGATCTCCGGTATCGGCGTTTCCGTATTACTGCAAACCGTGGCGATGATCGTCTGGACCCGCAACCCGCTGATGTTCCCGCAGATCCTGTCAATGGCCCCGATCGCCGTGACCTCCGGCGGCGAAACTCATCCACCCGCGATTATCACTCTCACTGGCATTGTCACCGTCGGGCTGGCGCTGGCGGTCATGACCGGTCTGTGGCTGCTGGTTGAATACACTCGCCTCGGGCGAGGCATGCGCGCAGTGGCAGAGAATCCGCGAGTCGCCACGCTGATGGGCGTTAACCCAAACGCCATCATCACCCTGACGTTTGCTATCGGCGGCATTTTTGCGGCGCTGGCCGGCGTGATGATGGCGAGCAACTACGGTAACGCCAGCTTCTCAATGGGCTTTCTCCCCGGAATTAAAGCGTTCACCGCCGCCGTGCTTGGCGGCATTGGCAATATTCGCGGCGCGATGATCGGCGGGATTTTACTGGGTGTCATAGAAGCGCTGGGTGCGGGCTATCTCGGTGAACTCACTAACGGCGTCTTTGGCAGTAATTACCAGGACGTGTTTGCCTTCATCGTGCTGATCCTGGTGCTGGTATTCCGTCCGGCAGGTTTGCTGGGCGAGCGCGTGGCGCACAGAGCGTAAGGGAAAATCAATGACAACCGTACAACTGCAAGCTCCAGCCACGACGCGCAAATTCTGGTCAGGCATGACCTTGTTCTGCATCGCATTGCTGATCGCTCCTGTCGTTGCCAGCCAGCTTGGCGGTAACTACTGGGTCCGCGTGATCGATTTCGCCCTGCTCTACATCATGCTGGCGCTGGGGCTCAATATCGTCGTGGGCTATACCGGCCTGCTGGATATGGGGTTTATTGCCTTTTATGCCGTTGGGGCTTATCTGGCCGCTCTGCTGGCCTCTCCCCATCTGTCTGAGGTGTTCCCAATCCTCACCGTCTGGTTCCCGGACGGGCTACATACCTCGTATCTGCTGATCGTTCCGGCTGCGGCACTGGTCGCTGCCGTATGCGGCATTTTGCTTGGCGCACCGACGCTGAAGCTGCGCGGGGATTATCTGGCAATTGTTACGCTGGGCTTTGGCGAAATTATCCGCATTCTGATGCGCAACCTCGATCGCCCGCTGAATATCACCAACGGTGCCAAAGGCATCACCGGCGTGGATACGCTTAATCTGTTTGGCCTGAAGTTCAGCGGTGTTTATCACTGGCTCGGCTTTAAAGTACCCGCGTTGTGGCTGTGGTACTACCTGCTGATGCTGGTCATTGTGGCGATCATTTTTGTCTGCCTGCGCCTGCAACACTCACGTATCGGTCGCGCCTGGCACGCGATTCGTGAGGACGAAGACGTGGCCCGCGCGATGGGCATTAACGTGCGCAACTATAAGCTGCTGGCTTTTGCTATGGGCGCCTCGTTTGGCGGCGTCGCTGGCGCACTGTTTGGCGCGTTTCAGGGATTTGTCTCCCCGGAATCCTTCACCTTGCAAGAGTCCATTGCCGTGCTGGCGATGGTGGTGCTGGGCGGTATGGGCCATATCCCCGGCGTGATCCTCGGTGCGGTGCTCCTGACCGCTCTGCCGGAACTGCTCCGTAGCCAGGCGGCCCCTGTTCAACAGATGTTGTTCGGCACGGTACTGATTGACCCGGAAATTTTGCGTCAGCTCTTCTACGGCCTTGCACTGGTGCTGGTGATGCTGGTTCGCCCATCCGGTATCTGGCCGGTTCGCCACAAAGAGGTGAAAGCATGAGCCTGTTAACCGTGAGCAATATGTCCAAACGCTTTGGCGGCCTGACCGCCGTGGACGATGTTTCGCTTTCCATTAATAAAGGCGAGATCTACGGTCTGATCGGCCCCAACGGAGCCGGAAAAACCACCTGTTTTAACCTGATTACCGGGCTTTACCCGGCAGACAGGGGGGCGTTTTTTATTGCAGACCAACCCTATTACCCAAAACAGATAGAGAAAGTCACCGCCGCCGGGATTGCACGCACTTTTCAAAACGTGCGTCTGTTCAACGAGATGTCGGTGCTGGAAAACGTGATGGTCGGTCGCCACGTTCGTACCCGTAATGGGCTATGGGCTGCACTGAGCCGCCATAAACGCGCCCGTGAGGAAGAAGCGCAAACCCGCGAACAGGCCTGGCGCTGGCTGGAGTACACCGGCATTGCAAAGTTTGCCCATTACCGCGCCTGCGATCTGGCCTATGGCCACCAGCGTCGTCTTGAGATCGCCCGCGCGCTGGCTACAGATCCGCTGCTTCTGGCGCTTGACGAACCTGCTGCGGGGATGAACGCCGCCGAGAAGGTCGCGCTTGGCGAGCTGTTAATCCGTATTCGTGAAGATGGCAAAACCCTGCTGATGATCGAGCACGACGTCAAGCTGGTGATGAACATCTGCGACCGCCTGACGGTGCTCGATTACGGCAAAACGCTGGCCTGCGGCACGCCGGATAGCGTGCGTCGCGACCCGGCAGTTATCGCAGCCTGGCTTGGAGGCAATAAGCATGTCTGAGTTACTGAAGGTGGAACGCCTGGATGTGCATTACGGCGGTATTCAGGCCGTTCGCGATATCTCCTTTACCCTGCATGAGGGTGAACAAGCCACGCTGATTGGCGCCAACGGCGCGGGTAAAAGTTCCACCGTACGCGCCATCACCGGGCTGGAAAGTTTTAACGGCAACATTGAGTTCAATGGCAAAGCCGTACGCAAACAGAAACCGGAGACGCTGCTGCGCAACGGGCTGGTGATGGTGCCGGAAGGTCGCGGCATCTTTGCCCGCATGACGGTGCTTGAAAATTTGCAGATGGGGGCATGGTTAAGGCGTGACGCCACCAGCGTTAAGCGCGAAATGGCAGAGATTTTTGAGCGTTTCCCGCGTCTTGGCGAACGCCAGCACCAGCTTGCAGGACTGCTCTCTGGCGGCGAACAGCAGCTGTTGGCGCTCAACCGCGCCCTGCTGAGCCGCCCGCGTTTGCTGATCCTCGACGAGCCGTCTATGGGGTTAGCCCCCAGGATGGTGGAAAACATTTTTACCGTGATCGCCGGGCTGCGCGCACGCGGCGTCGCCCTGCTGCTCATTGAACAAAACGCCCGACTGGCGCTGGAAGTAACCGACAGCGCCTGGGTGATGGACAGCGGCAGCATTGTGCATCACGGCGAGTCGAAAGCGATGCTTAATGACGATCAAATTGCACAGATTTATTTGGGCGAAATGCCTGTTTAACACACTCACCAACAGCAGGGAAAAACAATGAAAACAGTAAAAATCAGTGCGCTCAGCGCCGCTATTCTGCTCAGTAGTTTTGCCTCTACAGGTGCATGGTCAGCTAAAAGCGAAACCGTGGCCATCGGTCTTGCAGGCCCGCTTACCGGCCCGTCTGCCCGTATTGGTAAAGATCTGGAGAACGGCGCCCAACTGGCGATTGACGATATCAACAAGCAGCACCCGACCATCGGTGGTAAAGCGGTGACCTTCAGGCTGCAATCTGAAGACGATCAGTCCGACCCGCGCACTGCCGTGGCTGTGGCGCAGCGTCTGGTCGATAGCGGCGTGGCGGGCGTGGTCGGCCACTGGAATACCGGCACCAGTATTCCGGCGGCACGCGTTTATCACGATGCGGGTATCGCCCAGGTCGCGCCTGTTGCCACCGGTCATGCCTATACCAGACAGGGCTTTGATACCAGCTTCCGTGTGATGGGGCATGACGACGACGGCGGCCAGTTTGCCGGTCAGTACGCGGTGAATACCCTGAAGGCAAAACGTATTGCCGTGATCGACGACCGTACCGCATTCGGTCAGGGGCTGGCTGACGAGTTTATAAAATCACTTGAAGCGCAGGGCGTGAAGATTGTTGACCGTCAGTACGTTGACGACAAAACCGTGGATTTCAGCGCCGTGCTGACCGCCATTCGTAGCAAAAATGCTGACCTGATCTTCTTCGGCGGCGTGGATAGCCAGGCCGCGCCGCTGGCGCGTCGTATCAAACAGCTGGGTATGAACGCCACGCTGATGGGCGCAGGCGGCTTCGTCAGCCAGACCTTCCTGCAACTGGCCCAGAAAGAAGGCGAAGGCGTCGTGGCGCTGGAGCCGGGCCTGCCGGTTGAGCAGATGCCGGGCGGTAAGGCGTTTGAGCAAGAGTATCAGTCTCGCTACCACACCCATATTGAACTCCACGCCCCATTCGCCTATGACGCCACCCGCGTTCTGGTTGCTGCGATGGAAAAAGCCGACTCTGTCGATCCGGCTGAGTATCTGCCGGTTCTGCGCGCAATAAGCTATTCCGGCGTTACCGGGCAGATCGCTTTTGATAATGAAGGCAACCTGAAATCGCCGTCTTTCACCGTCTACAAAGTCGTGGATGGTAAATGGCAGCCGCAAACGGTACTGGGCGGCGCCAAAACGAAGTAACGCAGTGAGGCAATGTGATGAGTGATAATAATGAGCTGGGCATTCTCGCCCGCCGCAAAATAGAAGCAGAGATTATTAAACCAATCTATGAAATCCTGGTGCGCGAGATAGGGAAAGCCCGCGCCCAGGCGGTCATTGGCGAAGCCATTGAGCAGGCGGCGATCGATGCCGGTAAAGAATTTGCGCGCAAGGAGCCGAATGGCACAGACGTGAAGAGTTTTATCGCCCTGCAATACCTGTGGGAGAAGGATAACGCGCTGGATGTCAAAGTGATCGACGCCGACGACAAGCAGTACAACTATAACGTCACCCGCTGCCGTTATGCCGAGATGTACCACGAGATGGGCCTCGGTGAGATTGGTCACCTGCTCTCCTGCGCCCGCGATGAGAAATTTATCGTCGGCTACGCGCCCGACGTGGAGCTGACCCGTACGACCACCATCATGCAGGGTGGCGCATGCTGTGACTTTCGCTATCGCACCAAAAAGGAAGACGTATGATCCGCGTGAATGCAGAGCGTTTATGGTCAACGCTTGAGATAATGGCGCAAATCGGCGGCACGCCAGCCGGTGGTGTCACCCGACTGGCATTAAGCAATGAGGATCGCCTCGCCCGTGATTTACTGCGCGACTGGGCGCAGGAAGCCGGATTTCGCTGCGAAATCGATAGCATGGGCAACATGTTTATTCGCCGCGCCGGTAAAAAACCACAGCTTGCGTCGGTGATGACCGGTTCACACGTTGATTCTCAGCCGCTGGGTGGGCGATATGATGGAATTTACGGCGTGCTGGCCGGGCTGGAAGTGCTGCGTACTTTAAACGATCAGAACATTGAGACCGAACGCGATATTGTACTGGTCAACTGGACCAATGAAGAAGGCGCGCGCTTCGCGCCAGCAATGCTGGCCTCCGGCGTCTGGAGCGGGCAGTTCACACAACAATACGCGTGGACGCGTGAAGATCAGGACGGCATCAGCGTCGGCGAAGCGCTTGAGGCCATCGGTTACCGTGGCGACCAGCCCACCGTCGCCTTCCCTGTCTACACCTGTTACGAGCTACATATCGAGCAAGGCCCGATTCTCGAAGAGGAAGGTATTGATATCGGCCTGGTGCATGCCGCTATGGGCCAGCGCTGGTTCAACGTTGTAATTCGCGGATTTGCCGCCCATGCCGGCACCACGCCAATGGCCAGCCGCCGCGATGCGTTGACCGCCTTCGCCCGTCTGGCGCTGGCGGTGGAAGACATTGGCAATCAGCACGAACCAGACGGCAGAGCGACAATCGGCATGGCGCAGATTTCACCGGGATCGCGTAACGTAGTGCCAGGGGAAGTACATTGCAGCGTGGAGTTTCGTCATCCACAGACTGCCGCCCTCCAGGCAATGGAAACGGCGCTTCGCAAGGCAACCGCCGATCTGAATCAGCGCGGCATTCAGCTCGACGTGGAGCGTATCTTCGATTACGCCCCCATCGCATTTGACGAGACCTGTCTACAGCGCAGCGCAAACGCGGCCCAGGCACTGGGATACAGCAGCAAACGGATGGTGTCCGGCGCCGGTCACGATACCTGTTATATCAGCAAAATCGCGCCCGCCAGCATGATTTTTATCCCCTGCGAAAAAGGCATCAGCCACAACGAGGCAGAAAACATTCAGCCGGAATGGGCAGAAAAAGGCGCTAATGTTCTGCTGCACAGCCTCCTGCCAGCTGCGCTTGAATAACAGAGCCAGGTGAACCGGTCAGGTGGAAGAATCACTATTCAACTTAATCGATTACAAGCATGACCGGGTTTGACCATACAGCAGACCATGAATATGACTCATGTTGTAATGAAATTAAGTCTCTTTCACTCATCCAGTGACTCTGGCATAAAAGAGACCTTACTCACTTATTGATAACATGAAGACTGCTCAATAATAAAGTCAGGTAACTCTGTAAAATCAATAAATTAATTCAGTTTTCATATCATGACTTAGGATGCAGGATCACGATGAATAACGATTTTACATTTACGATCAAAAGCAGTCGCTTCGATGAGCATTATAACCCTTCTGAAAATACGCGTATTACTACCAACTTTGCGAATCTGGCCAGAGGAAAGAACCGCCAGGAAAACTTACGCAACACGTTAGTGATGATTGACAATCGCTTCAATACACTGGCGTATTGGGATAACCCCAAAAGCGATCGTTATTCTGTGGAACTTGATATCATTTCTGTTGCGATGAATATTAACGTTGATAGCAACAGCGATACGTTCCCCGCAATTGAAATATTAAAAACCAATATTATTGACAAAAAGAACAACGAACGTTTTGAAGGTATTGTCGGGAATAATTTCTCCTCTTACGTGCGAGATTATGACTTTAGCGTATTACTGCCAGAGCATAACAAAAACAAACCTGAGTTTAGCATTCCAGATAATTTTGGTGATTTGCATGGTAACATATTTAAACATTTCATAAACTCAAATGAATACAAAGAGCATTTCAAAAAACCACCTGTGATATGTCTCAGCGTGTCAAGTAACGATATCTATCATCGGACTGGGAATCAGCATCCTGTATTGGGTATCGAATACCAGCCAGGTGGTTCTTCGTTAACTGAGAAATACTTCAAAAAAATGGATTTGCAGGTTCGCTATTTTATGCCAAAAAATAGCGTTGCACCTTTAGCCTTTTATTTTTCTGGTGATTTACTTAGTGATTACACGAATCTTGAACTTATCAGCACCATCAGCACGATGGAGACGTTCCAGAAGATTTACCGACCTGAAATTTACAATGCCAACGCCGCCGCAGGTCAATGCTATCAACCAAATCTGAACCACCAGGATCATTCATTAACAAAAATTGTTTATGATCGGGAAGAACGCAGCCAGCTGGCTATTGAGCAGGGAAAGTTTACAGAAGAGCATTTCATCAAACCATACAAAGATATTCTTGAAAAATGGTCTGCTCACTACGCTCTTTGATTAACCGAAAATAAAAGGTCATCGATTATGAAAATATTACTACCCACTTCAACGGCTGGCAGTTTACCTAAACCTTCCTGGCTTGCTCAACCTGAGACGCTTTGGTCGCCCTGGAAATTGCAAAATGAGGAATTAATCGAGGGAAAACAAGATGCGCTACGTTTGTCCCTGGATGATCAACTACGGGCAGGTATTGATATTGTTAGTGATGGCGAGCAAACGCGCCAACACTTTGTCACCACGTTTATTGAACACCTCAGCGGCGTTGATTTTGAGAAACGTCAGATTGTTAAAATTCGTAATCGCTATGATGCGAGCGTACCGACCGTTGTTGATGCGGTAGCGCGTCAAAAACCCGTTTTTGTTGAAGATGCAAAGTATTTACGCCAGCTCACTCGTCAGCCAATTAAATGGGCGCTGCCAGGGCCTATGACGATGATCGATACGCTCTACGATGCCCACTATAAAAGCCGCGAAAAGCTGGCCTGGGAATTTGCAAAAATTCTCAATCAGGAAGCCAGAGAGTTAGAAGCTGCCGGTGTCGATATAATCCAGTTTGATGAGCCCGCATTTAATGTGTTTTTTGATGAAGTGAATGACTGGGGGATCGCCGCATTAGAAAAAGCCATTGAAGGGCTAAAATGCGAAACCGCTGTGCATATCTGCTATGGATATGGCATCAAAGCCAATACCGACTGGAAAAAGACGCTGGGGTCAGAGTGGAGACAATATGAAGAAGCTTTTCCCAAACTGCAAACGTCTAATATCGATATCATCTCACTGGAATGTCATAACTCGCATGTTCCAATGGATCTGCTTGAACTGATTCGCGGTAAAAAAGTCATGGTAGGAGCCATTGACGTGGCAACCAATACCATTGAGACACCAGAGGACGTCGCCAGTACGTTACGTAAAGCGCTTCAGTTTGTCGATGCCGACAAGCTCTATCCTTCTACCAACTGTGGTATGGCACCCTTATCTCGTCAGGTAGCCAGAGGTAAGCTCGATGCCCTAAGCGCAGGCGCAGAAATCATCCGAAGAGAACTTTCGGCTAAATGACTCTGTTAATAAGATACGGGCTATAAACCGCAGTGGGTAATATATCCCTGAGCGGCAGAACCGCATGCTGGCGCAGAAGGCGTCAGCCAGACAGCTGCTGTTTATCGCCCTCTTTCAAACAGTTCATAACTGCCCGGAGGGGGTTAAGATTTTTCTGCCAGCCACTTATTAAAGCGCACCATATCTTCCAGCACACATTCGACCAACTGTTCAATCGTTTCCCAGTCCTGCTCGTTATTGCAGGCAACTTCAAGCGCCTCACAGGTCTCTTTCAGCGGCGTATAATTCATCATCCGTGCACCGCCGTTAATCCGGTGTGCCATGCGGCCAACCTTGTCACGGTCTCGCTGTTCAAGTCGCAGTTTAAGTTTCCCGATAAATTCGCCCTGTACGCAACGGCTGGCGCCGGTGTAGCGAAAGTGAAAGTAGGTGGCTGGCAGGGTAATGACACCCGCGAGTTCGCCGGCAACACGCAAACCAACTTTACGTACTCCGTTGGTGCGGGTGCTTCTTATGAAGTTATTAACGATTTGACCCTGTACGCCACTTATCGTTATGTCGATATGGGCAATATCGAAAGCGGCCGTAACACCTTTGTAAACGCCCGTGCTCTACAGGATGAAAATATGCGTGGACGCCTGGTCAACAATGAATTTGTGTTCGGCGTTCGTTACGTCCTTTAAGGCACTTTGACAGAGAGTTTCATCCCCCTCCTTTCAGGTATTTGTTCTCATCTTTTATGCCACTTTTTTCCTGACCTTACCGCCTTCCTGCCGGGTGGTAAGGCTTTTAACCCACAGCCCTAATGGCGAAAAAAATCTTATAATGTTGGTAGGTTCACCGATACTTCTTTGGCATTCACTCTAAAACCCCATTAAATTCAAGTAAAATAATTGGTATTGATCCGATGAAAACATGACTGAATGCTGGACTCAACTGGGGGCACAGTTAACTTTATCCGTTTTACCAATATGAATCGCCACGGATACGCAGACTTCTTATCAATATAGGTGCCGAATGGCTTGAATCCTGAATCGCCACGGGTTTAACAGACACCTCAGAGTCGTTTAAGATGGCTTAAAAAGAGGTGCCCATGGACGGTAAGCGTTATCCCGAAGAGTTTAAAATTTGAGTTTCGTGTCTGAAAAAAATACCGTTAGCCAGTGGTTCTCCGATTCTTTTTATTAACGTGTCAGGACAGACTATTGCGTCTGTTTTTCTGTTTTATATCGCCGTTGCAGTGTTGCTTTCAGCTTACGCTGGAGAGGTTCCGGGTTTTCCCCTTCAATCAATTTGCCAATAAGATCAAAGCAGTGCCATGCCAGCTGATGATTATCCTGGCGGATGGTATCGACAGGAATAGTGAGTGAGTCATACAAATAGTGATCGTCAAAGCTGGCCAGCCGCATGTTACTTTGCAGCAGATTGTGCTGGCCCATATAGCGCAGCACCCCTTCCAGCAGCCCGCAGGCGGCGGTGAACAGCGCCTTAGGTGGACGTCCCAGTCGGGCGCAAAGTTCAGCGAACATCTCATAACCGGAACCAGGGTGATAGTTGCCGTGGATGATCCACTCCGGGCGCAGTTCAACGTTGGCTTCACGTAACCCCTGCTTAAACCCCTCCAGACGGTCACGCGTCGGGGAAAGCCGCGGCTGACCGCCGAGGAAGTAGAACTCGTCAGGATGCTGGCGGGCGATATCCGCCACCAGTTCAGCCGTGGGAGTAATCGAATCGGTGATGACCAGCGGCAGAGAGCTGTCGTTCATGTGGCGATCAAATAGAACCACGGGCATCTGCTCGCTCAGTTTCTGGTAATCCGCATCATTCAACATACTGGAGGCGACAATCAACCCGTCCACCTGGCGCGCCACCATGTTATTGACCACTACGGTCTCCTGGCCTGGGTTTTCATCGCTACAGGAAATCAGCAACTGAACGCCCGCCTCCCGGCACAGGGTTTCCAGTTCGTGAGAAAAGACGGCAAAACCGTAGTTGGTGATTTCCGGAACCACCAGACCAATGGTGTGGCTGCGGTTATCACGCAGCGAGCGGGCGTGAATGCTGGGCTGGTAGTGATGCTCTTTTGCAATAGCCAGTACACGATCCCGTGTTTCTTCCGCCACCCGTAGCTCTTTGCTGCGTCCGTTCAGTACCAGGCTGGCAGTGGCTTTTGAGACCCCCGCCAGTTCCGCGATGTCTTTTATTGTGACGCGTTTTGTTTTTCTCACAACGACTTAGATCCGGCTGCCAAAACTCCTATTCTATCATGCAGCGGCGCAGCGACCAGTAGCGTAATGTGATGTCGGACGCACCTTCGAAGCGTACCCGGGCCGGATGGTCAGGAAAATAGCGGCTGCTCATCACCCCTTCGCCATGGTTGATGAAAATTTCAATACTGGAGCTGTCGCACAGAACGCGTAAATGGCTGACGTCGCCCTGCCAGTAGCGGGTCAACATTTCACCGTTTTTCAGACTGGCGCGTTCCAGACGCACACCGTAGTCATCGACCGTGAGACGCAACGCGCCGGCAAAATCGGCATTCACGTACGAAGTGCTCAGTTCAAACTCAAGACGCGTCGCCTCCAGTTCTGGCGCATCGCTGGCGCGGCCCTGCCACTGGTGTTCGGCTTCGCGAAGCTGTTCAAGTTCTCTGGCAGGCGTTTGCCAGAGCCTGCCGTCGCGATACTTCAATTCCCGCGGGCAGGTCATCTGGTGGATCCAGCCGTACGCACATGTGGGCTGAAGCATCTCTTCACCGTCCGGCACGCCCATCCAGCCGATCAGGATGCGTCTTCCGTCTTCCGCCACCGTGGTTTGTGGCGCATAAAACTCAAAACCGGCGTCAAGCTCATGCAGCTCGCCGTGGGCAAACGAAGCCGTTTCATAATCAAATGCCCCGCTCATCCAGACTGACGGATAGGTATTGAGATAGCGATGCGGTTCGCGCGCCAGCCCCTGCGGGCAGCAGATCAACACATGTGTTTCATCAAGCGCAAACAGATCCGGACACTCCCACATATACCCGGAGTCCGTAAGACCGTTCACGCCCTGTCCAGCAATCTCACCGCAGGGCTGCCAGTGGTGTAAATCATCGGATGTGAACAGCAGCACTTTGCCCTGCTTTTGCAGATCCTGCGCACCGAGCACCATGTACCACTGCCCATCATGGCACCACACCTTCGGGTCCCGTACATGCCCGGTGTACCCTTCCGGCAGGGGCAACACTGGCCCCTGCTTGGTAAAACTGCCATCGTCATTTTGCACCGCCAGACACTGCCAGGCGATGCGACCGCCGTCGTCAAACTTGACGTTACCGGTGTAGCACAGGGTCAGCACGCCGTTGTTATCCACGGCGCTGCCGGAGTAACAGCCGTTACGGTCATACTCTTCGTCGGGCATCAGGGCAATTGACTCGTGCTGCCAGTGCACCAGATCCACGGAGCTCCAGTGTCCCCAGCACTTATAGCGATGATCGCAGCCCAGTGGGTTCCATTGATAAAACAGGTGGTAGCGCCCGGCAAACCAGATAAACCCGTTCGGATCGTTCATCAGCCCCGTTACCGGCGCGGGATGCCACTGCGGATAATGGCTGTCCGCCAGTGCACACGGCTGGCCTTGCATTACTGCCTGCAACACGGCAGGCCAGCGGGAAGCTAAAGTCATTATTCAGAGTCCGTCTTATATTTCAGCAGCAGGGAGACGGTGAACGCCACACCGAAAGCAATCACCATGCCGATAATATAGTTAAGCAGCGAGCTGGCCTGTACTATTGCCATGCCCGGAATAGCAGTCAGTCCCACGGCGGTCATGTAGACATGCACCGACACCACCCAAGCACCGCCCGCCGCGCCACCGATCAGCGCCGCGATAAACGGCTTCACGAAGCGCAGGTTGATACCAAAAATCGCCGCTTCGGTGATGCCCAGCATCGCAGAGAACGCCGACGGTAATGTAATGGCTTTGATTTTGGCATCGTTGGTTTTGAACCACACCGCCAGACACGCCCCGCCTTGCGCCACATTCGCCATCGCCCAGATTGGCAGCAGGAAGTTAACGCCTATCGACGGATTCCCCAGCAGTCCGGCCTCGATGGCGTGGAAGCTGTGGTGAATACCGGTAATAACAATTACCGAATACAGACCACCAAACAACAGCCCGGCCAGCCAGCCTGCATGAGCAATCAGGGTACTCAGGATGAAGGAGATACCGTCTCCCAGCGCGCGGCCCGCAGGGCCAATGATCAACAGCGCAATAAAGCCGGAGATAATAACAGTCAGGAACGGGGTCAGGATCAGATCTAACGCATCCGGGATCGCCCGGCGCAGCTGTTTCTCCACTATGCTCATAAACCACACCGCCAGCAGTACCGGGAACACGGTTCCCTGATAGCCAATCATGGCGATTTCAAAACCGAAAAAGTTCATGGTGTGGAAGCCGGACGCCACGCCCCAGGCGTTGGTCAGCGCCGGGTGCGTCAGAATGCCACCCAGCGTCGCCCCCAGATACGGGTTACCGCCAAATTCCCGGGCTGCGGTAAAGCCAATCAGGATCGGCAGAATAATAAACGCCGCCGAGCTGCACATATCCAGCATGATGTAAAGCGCGTTATCCGCATTCACCCAGCCGTAGGTTTTTACCATCCCAAGCAGGCCCATCAGCAAACCGGACGCCACAATGGCAGGAATGATTGGCACGAAGATGTTAGACAGCAGACGAGCAATACGCTGGAACGGGTTCAGCTTACGTGCGGCGATATCTGCAGCTTCGGACTTGCTGGATTCGCTAATCCCCGCAGCCTGAATAAACGCGGCGTAGACCTTGTTAACCACACCGGTACCAAAAATCACCTGCATCTGCCCGGAGTTACGAAAACAGCCTTTCACCCCTTCGACCTTGCCAATGGCCTGCTGATCGGAAAGCGCGTCGTCAATCAGAACCAGACGCAGACGCGTTGCGCAGTGAGCGGCGCTTGCGATGTTCTCTTTGCCTCCGAGCAGCGGGATGAGTTCGCGGGCGATATTATCAAAATCCATATATACCTCTGCCTGACTTCATTTTTATGGTGTTTAAAACGCTCCCGCCACGCAGGAGCGTGAAGGCTTAGAACCAGGTTTCCATCTGAACCCCAAAGTTCCATTCCCCGCCAGCATTGAAGCCGCTGCTGCCAAAGGCGTCATCGCTGGCGTAGTTATCCAGTTTACTGCTCCAGTCCATCCAGGTGGCGAACAGACGCAGCTCCGGACGGCTGAAGAAATCGCCGATCTTGCCTGCTTTTAATGTCGGGGCGAAAGTCAGCTTGTAGAAACTCCCGTTGACCGCATTACGGTCTTTGTAGCCTTCAGGATTCAAATCCATGTACTGATAGCTACCTTCGAACGCCAGGGCGAAATTCTGCGTGACCTCTTTAATCAGACGAGTGTTGAGCGTGACCCATTCATAGCTGTCGCCTTTGACGTAACGGTCTTTACTGCTCTGCGCCAGGACTGCAGGTGCAATATGCCAGCCGCCGCCCAGAGGCGTGACACCATAACTGGCAAAGCGCCAGGTATCAGCTTCAGACAGCAGTGCGCCATCGGAACCAATACTTTTTACTTCCGCACCCAGGCCGTGGCCATACAGCAGCGCCGTTTTGGCAGATCCCTCCCGCAGGCCGTAGAAACTCTTGTTGTGCAGGCCAGCCATAGCGTGAACACCGTTATTCGCCGCATCAGTTTTAATCAGGTCACCGTTGCTGTCTTTACGGTCATCGTTGTCTTTAGCCCGCAGACCACTCACCATCAGTTGGAACGGTCCGGCAAAGTGGTTCATGCTGAGGATGTAGTTCTGAACGTTGTTGTCGATCTCCTCCTCGCTGCCAAAATTGCGCCCATAGACAGAGAAGTTACTGTGCAGCGTGTCGTCCCACTTCACGTCATACACACCGCCGCCCGTACCGGCCAGGAACACCACGTCAGAATCCAGCCAGTGAATGTCAAAGTTATCGCGGTCAAAACGTTTTCCCGCCCAGAAGGTACTGCCTTTCAGCGCACCGGTAAAATCAGGCAAATTGCCCAGTTCAGCAAAGGCCTGGCGAATATTGAGATCACTGCTGTCCGCTGACCAGTCGTTATAGGTTTTCTGCCCGTCGGCCAGCATGGCCTTAAAGCGCGTGGTTGCGCCGTTGTCCAGGGTCTGCTTGTGTTCCACGTTTAGCTCGACGTAGGTATCTGCTTCATTCCCCAGACGCCCAATCGCCCCGCCTGTTTCCCCGGCTGGCGTCAGGTACGGGCCACTTTTGCTGCTCGAGGCTGCGTCGTTCATCAGCAGGCCGGAACGAGCATAGCCGTGAAACTCAAATCCACTACTCTGATCGGCTTTCTTTTCCAGCGCGGTAGTCCGCTGCGCCACCTCCCGGGTGATGGTTTGCGCCTGTTGCTGGGCGGCAACCAACTGCTGCGTTTTTTGTTCTGCTGCTATGGCACGTTTCTCAGCCACCTGTGCGCGGGTTTCTGCGTCCTGAAGACGCTGCTCCAGCGCCGCAAGGCGTGATTCGATACTCGTCATATCCGTCTGGGCAAGAACAGAGGTACTGCCGATCAGCATGCCTATCATCACGGCAATTCTGCGTTTTTTATACATTTTGTCGCATCCTGAAAGAAGTTATTGAATATTGCTAATCAGCTAAACCGGTTTAGGAAAGTGATACTAAACTGATGGATTCTGAATCGGCAATGCTTTTTGCTAAACCGGTTTAACAATTGTGATCAGGGCAACAATTCAGGCCACCGATAGGCAGCCTGCGGAGGGATATTACAGTTCGTGGAGATACGGCAGTGCAGTCATTGCCCCTTTGGCCGTTGTGGCGAGTGCGCCGCAGCGTTGTGCGAGTCCGATTATCGGGGGGAGATGATGGGGAATGGCAGAGCCTGCTGACGCCAGTCCGTAGAGAAGTCCCGCCACGAAGGCATCCCCTGCGCCGGTGGTGTCAACGCATTCCACTGACGTCGCGGGATAGTGGGTCATCGTGCCCTCATGCCAGGTAATCACCCCCTCTTTACCCCGAGTTACCAGCACCAGACTGGCAGGACAGCTTTGCATTAACGCCGTCAGACCGTCCTGTACCTGATGCTCCCCCGTTAAATAGCTCAACTCTTCCACGGAAAGTTTCACCACATCGGCTTTGGTCAATGCCTGCGCAAGGCACTGGCGCAACTCGGCATCATGACGCCAGAGATCGTGGCGGATGTTGGGGTCGAAGCTGACAAAACCACCGGTCTTTCTGATGGTTTCCATTGCCTGAAGTGTAGCGGAACGAGAGGGTTCTGCGCTCAGGGCAATCGAACAGACATGCAGCCACTCCCCAACCTGAAATGGCGGGAGATCATCAGATGTCAGGAACAGATCGGCGCTCGGGCGTACCATAAACGTAAACGAGCGTTCACCCTGTTCGTCCAGATCAACCACCACCGTTGATGTGCGATGCTGCGGGTCCCGCCGCATCCACTGAACGTCGACCTGTTCGTCCGCAAGCATCTTTTGCATAAACCTGCCGAATGGGTCATCACCGACTCTGCCGATAAACGCGCTTTTGCCGCCGAGGCGGGCAATGCCAACCGCGACATTGGCCGGTGCGCCCCCGGGGCATTGCAGTAATCTGCCCTTACCATCCGGCAGAAGATCCACAACCGCGTCGCCAAGCACCCAGATCTTTTCCATGTAATCCTCATAGCTAAATAACGTTAAACCGATTTAGCTATTTAAGCACAAGCCAGGATACTGGGAAATACATGGGTTAGAGATCCCCGGAAAGACCGCTAAGCTGCGAGGAGAACGACAATATTGCCGGCACGTCAAAAAACGTCACTATTTGCAGTCAAAGAGACTTACTACAGCAACGTGGCCAGCGAAAAGTTGCGTCTTCCCACCCACGATACATGTGACATCATCACCGCCGCTGTAAAGGCTCTGGATCGTATCTTTCTTGAGGGCCATTGTTACGCGAAGGCAGGTGTGATGCTGAATGACTTTACCCCTTCTGGCGTTTCTCAGCTTAACCTGTTTGACGAGTTACAACCTCGGAGGGATAGCGCCGGAATGGCAAATGAATAGTGAAATGCTCTCACCATCTTATGCAACAAAATGGTCAGATCTTCCTCGCGCTTACATTTGCTAATTCTGACCACCCGGTATATACACTGGTTAACCTGCAGGCGGAGTAATCTGCTTCAGCGACTTTGCAGCTTCCTCTTCAGACATATGAAACTGAACGCGATGATACGCAGTGACATCGAGTGCAAACACCTCCGTAGAGACAACCCAAAAAACTGAAAGTAATGACGGTAAAAGGCTGCAAATATTTGGGCATCGGTCATTACGCACAGTTGACACTGGGTAGTACAAAAAAGTCTTAGCTTGAGATATTTTCCTTTTTCCAAACGGACCCCATCATGTGCAATGTCAACACCTGACAGAGTAAATGTCATGAATTTAACTACATGATGAGAGATATAATGAACGGGACAATAACTTTATATCATCATTTATGGCGATGATTGAGTAATGAAATATCCAGGCGGAAAAAGCAAGTGCTTTCAGCGGCTCATTAATATTATGCCGCAGCACCATACTTATATTGAAACCCATCCAAGTGGTGGGGCTGTCATGCGCAATAAATTACCGGCCGACAGAAATATAGGTATTGAGCTTGATATCAATATAGTACAGCGATGGCGTGATGAGGAAGATAACGTATGTGAACGTGTTCACACAGATGCGGTATCGTTCCTTCGGAACTATAAGTTTAAACGATAGCGTAGCGAAAGACTTCACTACAACGCTGGCGAACCTTCTTTGCCTTCTCTGTCGCGCCACGGCCTGAAACGTGTTGTTGAGCTGCACATCGCGAACCCGCTTTTCTTCTTTCTTAGCAAATGATGGATCGATACCTTCGGCCAGCTTTTTCTTGGCTTCATCACGTAGTGCCCTAGCTTGTGCAAGGGAGACTGCCGGATAGACACCAAAAGCCATACGCTTCTCTTTTCCATTGAAGCGATATTTCATCCGCCAGTATCGAGAACCAGAGGGAACGACTTCAAGATACAAACCAGCTCCGTCTGCCAGCTTGCAGGCTTTCTCTCTGGGTTTAGCGGCATCAACCTGTCGGGCATTTTAGCTTCATTGGGGGCATATCCCTGGACCGAGCACAGAATACCCCCATTGATACCCCCAACTCACCGTAGATTTCTGTGAACGTGAGTAGACGAGCAGAGACAATAAGGGCCGTGAAACCGCGTATTATAAGGGTTTAAAGGGTGTTTGAGTAGACTTAGGGAGATAATAGGAACATAACACACCCCACATAACCATTGATAAACATACATATTTTCTCGTTTCATCTTTATAAATGCCCCCTTTTGTGCCCCCACCTTGTTTTTCATGCGACTCGATGAGCCTTTCACCGAGTCGCCAATATCACCAATTTTTTCACAGACCGTACAAATCTTCTCGGCTCTTGAAGTCTTTCTCACTGCCGCGATCGGCTAAGAACAATATTACTTACTTCCAGATACGAACAACTGTTCATTAATCCGCATGCTCTCCTGGCATGAAGGATATCTGTCACAGTCAAATATGGCGTTCGTTCCTGTAAGGTGAATCCATTGCGATCGATACGAACTAACTCATATTTCTTTACCAGAAAGTTAACGGCATTAGCCAGAGTGATACCGGCATCGATATGTTCCTGTATAACGGTTTCATCACAAAACGGCGTATCGTTCAGGGTCAGACCATAGTGTTTTTCCAGCAGGCGTGTAAGTAGCATTTGCCAGACTGCAACGGGCGACAGCCAGGGCTTCGCCGCCCGCGAAATTGTAGCAGGTAGAGTTTTCATGTTTGCTCTCGTGAAATTCGTTAGCGTTGAGTGGGATAAATGGCGATATATACGTAGCCGCAACTACCAAGGGTATCGGCTTCGCAGGTGAAACCATTGTGGTACAGGGTGACACAGTGGGCATGGCGAGGATTCATTTCACCAGTGGTCAGCATTGATTCCATCTGACTGATAAAATGCGAGAATGCGACATCCAACTTCATACACTCGGCATCACTAAACTTATCGGTGATATTTGCCCGCTCAGCCAGATAGTGCAGCCGGTTCCCCTCCTGCACCAGACGGGCTCCCAGGCGTGGCGTAATGTCCCGCTGCAGGCCCCATGTCATGTTACTCATTTATAGCCTCCTTTATTGTCAGTTCAGGGTAATACTCATCAGGCAGGCATACGGCCCGTTGCGGTCCTGGCGACGTTCGGCGTATACCGCCAGCACGCCGGGAATGTCAGGAACTACCTGACCGGTGTAATGACAGACACTGCCGCGCCACTGGTATCTGCCGGTGCAGTAGCGAAAAATACGGGAGGCCGGATGCTGACGGTAAATCGTCATCGCCCGGCGTTTACTGATAATTTTCATGTAATACCTCAAAGCAGACCGTGTTCAGCGAACGACAATATCTGCGTGCCACCGACGATAAGGTGGTCAGGCACACGGATATCAACGAGCTGGAGCGCCTGCACCAGACGCTGCGTGACAGCTTTATCGGCCTGACTGGGTGTGGTGTCACCGGAAGGGTGGTTGTGCGCAAATAACACTGCTGCCGCATTAAAGTACAGGGCCCGCTTGACCACCTCACGGGGATGTACCTCGGTGCTGCTAATGGAACCGGCAAACAGGGTTTCGTGGGCAATCAACCGGTTCTGCTGATTGAGATAAAGCACCATAAACTCCTCTCGCTCAAGCCCGGCCATTTTCAACCGCAGCCAGTCGCGGGCGGCCTGTATGGAGGTGAACGCCACGCCAGTTTCGCGCAGGTGGCGGTCAAGCAGGGCCAGGGCATGTTGCACAGTGCGTTGAGCGCTCAGTGGGAGCACCGGAGCCTGTGGGGTAAGTGGCTGTTCCATCATGAGTATCCTCAATCGATAATGCTCAGAATGGCGTGAGCTTCGGGATGCTGCAGGGCATAGTCCCGCAGGCGGTAATAGTGCGCGGTCATGGCATAGCATTCGGTGCGACAGGCGTGATGGCTGTATTCAATCAGGCAGACAGCGATACCTGCGGCTTCCGCGCTCATTTCCGCACCATTGCCGTTCATGCCGTTGAACAGATGCCATTTATCGTCACTGTCAGCATCGGGAGCCATAAACGCTCCGCCATTGCTGAGCATGTAAAAGGACCAGATACCACCGCTGTACTCATCACAGAAGCGGTCCATCCAGGCGAAAATGCGGGGCTTCAGGATTATCCACTGCGGAATGGAACCAAAGTGTGTCGGCCAGAATGAGAGCCGCTGACGATCGGGCACAACAGAGGCGGTAATACCTGTCGCTGGCGATTGTTCCTGAAAGGGCGTAACGCTATTGCTATTGAATGCGTTCATGATGTTTCTCCGAAATAAAAAGCCAGCGACTGTGTGCTGGCGTGAAGTCGATTACATAACGTTAAAAACAAAAAGCCCCTGCTGCATAAGCAACAGGGGCCGGATGAGAGTGGTTATCTCTGTTTTAGTGGGGCTGTGCTATCAGAAGGCGACTTTCAGCGTGGCCTGCCCGTTGTAACCGTCAGCGCTGTTACCGCTGACACTACGGGTATAGCCGCCTTGAATACCCAGCGTCACGTTCTGGCGGATAAGGGCATCGATACCCGCCTGGAGATCAACCGCTGTGCCATCCTGAGACGGGGTAAAGGTAACATTGCTTCCCGCCGTGGCCGTTCCCATGCTCAAATCACCATCTGAGCTGAAGGTACGAATAAAAGACGGACGCGCCCACCAGTTCACCGGCAGTTCGCTTACGCTGCGTTTCATGCTGTCGCCAAAACCAGCCTGTGTGGAAGTACCGTTACCGAAGGCCATCTCTGACTGGCTGCCGAAGCGAACACCGGCACGAATATGCTGTACGCTACCGTCACCGAGGTTCACGTAGCCGCCATTGTCATAGCCGTTATTCAGGGACAGCCCCTGCCAGACATACTGAAGCTGCGGCTCCAGTATCAGGCCACTGGTCACACTGAACGACAGGCCCGTTTCCAGCGAGCCCAGCCAGCCCCAGCCGTGGGTAGCGAAACTGTCTGCATCAGACGTCGCTTTCAGGTTATGACGGGAGCCCTGAGCCACCACATCCGCCCACAGGCCGCTGGCGGCATGCACGGCGGTCAGGTAACCGCCCAGGCTGTACACATCGTCACGGGCAGTCCCGGCGCGGGAGCGGTCATCGTCTTTTACATCAACAGAAGAATGTCCTGCTGCACCATACACACCAGCTTTCAGCGAAGAGTAGCTCAGCAAGTCGCTGCCCAGTTGTACAAAGCCGTAGCTGCCGCTGCTTTCCGGTATCGCACCCTGCGCAATTCCGCCGTTATTTTCATGTCCCATATGACCGCCCTGGATACGCCCCCAGACTCCACTGCCACCTTTGACCGCACTGCGCTGGTTGTAGCTGCCTACCAGTGCGCGGTCATAGTCCATGCTCTGCGCAAACAGCGAAGCATAAAGTGCAACTTCAGCACGATAACCAACTTCGCTGGTCAGATACCAGTTTTCATCCGCAGCACCGTGGTTCAGGATGTAGTTATACGCACCTGCCTGCAGTTTGCTGCCAAGCGCAAAGGCCCCGGCATCCGTCGTGGCACCGTTAATCGCATCCACTACTTTGATACCGTCCCCCGTGGTAGCAAGGCCCAGCCCGGCATCACCAGCATTGGTGAAATTCAGCCAGGTTTTCCCCGTTGCCTGCCCGCCGTCGATAATCAGCATATCAGCCGGGAAGTCAGGATTCGCCAGGTTGATATTCATGTTAATGGTACCGCCCTGGCCGACAAGGTTTGTCGTGGTGAGCTTGCGGGAAGTAAAGGTATTATCAGAGGAAGCAGCAAACAGGCGAGTTCTGGCGGCATCGCTTTGCTCAGGCACGAAGGTTATCGTACCGGCATTTTCAATGGTGCCTGTACTGATGACATCCCCCGTAATCGTCAGGTTTGCATGCTCAGCCAGGCTGGTGGTTCCGGCCAGCCCACCGCCATTTCCCACACTCAGCTCGCCGCCGCTGCCAACGGCGGTATTTTCCGCTATCGCACCGGATTTAACGCTAAAGTGACCGCCGTTTTCCAACCAGAGCCCACTGGCTTTGCCAGATGCAGCATCAATACTGAATTCACCATGCGCGTTTGTACCGCTGACCGTTGAACCGCTGTCGGCAATCAGGGCACCGCCTTCATTCATGGTCACGTTTGTCGCCGTTCCACCGTCGTTAACCGCCAGCACTCCCTCCTTACCGACCGTTGTTGTGTCTGCAGCATCGCCAGTGAGGACATCCAGTCGCCCGCCGTTTTCCAGCACCACATTGCTTGCGTTACCGGAAACCGAATCAACACTGAAGCTGCCTAGCCGATTGGTGCCGGACACATCCGCAGCCGTATTTGTCACCAGCGCGCCACCTGCATTGATAATGACATCTGAGGCCTTGCCACCCGCCGCTACGCTGAGTCTGCCGCTGTTATTGACCGTGGTATCGCTGACCTGAGCGCCGCCCTTGACTACCTGCCAGCCACCGCTGTTGATGACGGTATCCGTTGCTGCCGCACCGGAATGAACGTACTGATAGCCGCCATTTAGCGTGGTATTTTCTGCACTGCCATGAACGCTCTGGTCACCGCCAGCATTCACCGTCGTGGCGACGACGGTCCCTTGCTCGAAAACGACCTGGCGGCCATTTTCATTGATGGTTGTATTTGTTGCGGTACCAGAAACAAACATCCCGTCGCTGTTTTCCGAATCCGGACCACCCTGTGCGCCGGTATTCACAACGGTGCCAATTGCCTGAGCCCCCCCTTTCACTACCATGTAGCCGCCTTCATTAATGACGGTACCGCTGGCAATCCCGCCGGAATGAACCCATTGTTCACCACCGTTCAGTACCGTACCGGAAGACTGACCGTGTACGCTCTGACCACCACCGGTATTTATCGTTGTATCGCTGGCACTGCCTCCTGCAAGCACCGCCTGAAGACCGTTACTGTTTATGGTGGTGTGGTTTGCTACGCCACCATCCTGTACGAACTGGCCGCCCTGATTGTTATCTTCATCATCGCTGCCGTACTCAAGCCCAGTGTTAATGGTGGTGTTATTCGCCTGCCCGTAAACCAGCTGTGTGTCGTTATTGCTGATAACCCCCCCGTCAGTCATCTCTCCGACAGGTACAGATGTCTCTGCCGCCAGTGCTATCCCCGAGGTCAGTCCGGCAACGGCCAGTGTAAGTACTGCGCCAGCACGCTTTCCTTTTGCTTTTGCCAGTTCTGAAACAACCACAAATGCGCCGAGAACTTCGTTCCAGACCAGTCGATAACTGGTATTCAGATTTCGCTTCATCGTATTAACCTTGTTGTGTGTAAATAAAAAAGCCAGCATCCACTCTCCGTGGATGCTGGCTGGTGAAAAACTTCAGGGTGAGGTAAATGCATTCAGCGACTGCTGGATGCAGCGAAAATGCGGCAGAGCCCGGGCAAAACCGGTATTCTCAGCCATCCGCCAGAGCCTCTCGTTACGTCTGAATATCTCCGTTGTGGGCTGTACCACATGGATTTCATTCAGGGTGAAAACAGCCGGGCGCTCCTGATATTCAGCGATCAGATACCAGTGACCTTCCTGCATCATCAGCCGATACGGTGCCAGCCGTTCGCAACGCTGTCCGTCAGCGAGCAGCGTGACGCGATAGCAGGCGGTAATGGCTTTGACCAGACGATAGAATGACAGTGACGCTGACGGGCTGGTTATACCCACAGCTTCACCCGCCAGACAGGGCGCGTCGTTGCAGTTCAGCAGCAGGCTGACCAGTCGACGGTCCAGCCCCGGAAACAGATCTGCCACACCTGTACGATGAGCAAAGGTCAGCACATCCAGCTCGGCTTGCGCACCACTCACGCCCGTCCTCAGGCGGTAACAGCCATTGCTACATTCAAGATCCAGATACATCAGCCGTTCACGAAAATCGCGGTACAGAGTACGTGCAGATACACCAAACTCTGCGGTCAGCCTGCGCATATCCAGCGTTTCACCTGCGACGAGGCGACTGATAATCAGCGACAGCCTGATCGCCAGCCTGTCGTGGCGGCGCTCTGTCTGTGTCATTATCATTTCTCCATACGAGTTAACTGACTGAAAGAGTTATGATTCTAAAGAAGGGGTCTGACAGGGTATGTCCGGGGCAATAACTATTTTTCGATGGACAGGAAGCCACTGATCACTGGGTAAGCCGGTTTTTTTGTTCAATTAATCAGCAAAACAAGTAGAGGTGAATTGACAGGGCATGTCATTCTTTAACGAGGCATTAACTTTTCAGATGCAGAATCTGAATTTAAACAGACTGAAACTGTGACAACATCGTTTCCGCCATCACCCACAGCGCACGGTTGAGTTTTACGTCCCCGTCAATGCCACGCACCGCACGGGTATGCGTTCGGCCGCCTTTAGCATTACGTCCACTAAGCCCGCCCTTAATCAGGTTTTCCTGTACACGCTGATAAGTGGTCCACAGATCATTGCTCTCATCCTGCCAGCGGCGTGGGGAGAGTATCTGCGATTCAGTAACAGGCTGGTGGTCCTCACCAAAGCGATACGTAAGCGCTGCTTTCGCAAGTGCCTGCTGCGCAGGTGGCGGTAGCATCAGAGACTGCATGGCATCGCGTTTCTCTTCCACCCGGTCAAAAATCCCAAGCACTTCATAAGCCCCTTCAATCACCTGACTCACCACATCACCTTTGTGTGGTACCCGCACCTCACCAAACGACTCACCGCAGACAAGCCCGTTCTGACACACCGCACGAAATAATCCCGGCAGCATTTGATACGAACTGGTGCCATCATGAGAGTTAAGCAGAATGATTTCCGGCACCTGTTTACCTGTAATTTGCCCCTCCCGCCGCAGGCGAAGCATGTGCTTGGTGTGTTCCCGACGCCCCGGGTCACGCACGCGGGTCTGACAGGCAAAGAATGGCTGAAAGCCTTCGCGCTGCAGGCTGTCCAGCAGGTATATGGTTGGAATATAGGTATAACGTTCGCTGCGGGATTCCTGTTTGTCCTGGCTGAAAACGCTGGGCACCACACGAAAGAGCTCTTCACGGGTTAACGGACGGTCACGACGGATAAGATTTGCTGCGCCAAAGCGCGAAGCCAGACGGGTCATAAGCAGACTCCTGATAACGGAAAACAATAATAGAAAGCCCTGCCGCACAGGCGACAGGGCTCATGGAATAACAGGTTGGAATTAAATGCTCAGAAGAAGAAATCCCAGACAGCACGGGCCACTGATACCACGGTCGTGCGCATGGCCTGAATGATGGTCCGCACCGGAGTTGGTATCAGCGGGAAAGTACTCACCGTATCCAGCACCGCACCGATAGTTTCACCAAAATCAACGCGCGCTTTTTCCTGGACTACTGTTGTGCGAAAGGGAGACTGCAGTTGCGCGACCACCGGGCTGCTGGCCTCGCGCGGCAGGCAGCGAATCATTCTCTCCGCCATTGTTCGTAATCCCCACTTAGCCCGGACCGATACGGCACATACAGGATGAACAGGCTGGAACAATTCATGCAGCAGGCAAATTTTACGGCTAATGTTTTGCTTCTGCTCTGTGGATAAGTAACCGCCACCGCTAGTGGGTTCGGTCTTGTCCGACTGACTAATAACAAACAGCACCTTATGCCGGTATGACTCACCAATTATCTGATGATAAAAATGCTCATCCACCGCCAGCGCCCGATCATCGGCCTTGATCAGCCACAGCACCAGGTCGAGCCGGGAAAGCTGATCACGGTACAGCCCGGCATACTCGCTATCGCGTGCACTACTTTCCCCTACGCCGGGCAGGTCCACCAACGTCATAACGCGCTCGCCAACCTGAAGGCGAAAGCGCAGAGGTTCCCGGGTGCAGGCTACCACATCGCTGACAGGAGATACCTCACCAGCAAACAGGGCATTGCAAAGGCTACTTTTGCCTGCTCCCGTTTTACCCATAATACCTATAACCGGTTCATACTCAGTTATCTGTCTTATTTGTTGCAATAAATGCTCAGTAACCCATTCAGGTAATCCAGATACCGGCTTTAGCAAAGAAGAATAACCGTATTTATTTTTCATAACACCCCCCTCTTATTGATAATAAAAAGGCAGCTTACATGGCTGCCTTTTTGAATCCTTCATGGGGATGATATATATCCAAAAAAACATTCAGCGTGGATTCAATTTTTGCCTCCATGCCAGATGAATAGCATATTCAATAACTCTGGCATTTGAGATCCCTTCTCTCACAGATATATCACGAAGCTTATCATGAGTCTCCTGAGAAATGATCACGTTAAGGGCTTTATTTTTATCTGCACGCTTCTTCTCTCGGCTTTTCTGTGTGCTCAATGCACTTTTAAATTTCCTTATGAATAGTTCTCTTTCTGCTTCAGTTCTAAAAACATCCTCACGCCAGATAAAATATGACGCATAACAGTATGCGATTTTTTCTTCTGTTCCTTCAGCATGCCGATACTTTTGCAAGGTAATATTGTTTTCCTGCAAATAGTTCAGCAACCAGTCAATGGTCACCCCTGCCTTCCCATTAACATCAGAAAATAAATTTCTCTTTGTGATTAATTCATTCCACTCATTATGTAATTTTAGGATGTATTGTCTGGTATTTCCTTCAGAAATGCTTCTTACAACTTTATCTTTGATAAGCCGCACCCGAAGATTATGGACCGGCGGAATATCGAATCCTAAAGTGAATGGTTCATTTAACAGAGAATTTCCTGCCTGAACAGGGAAAGTGTTTGTATAGGGTGCATAACCCGCGGTAACGTGATCTTGATCTGTTTTACAAAGTAACCAATAACTAGCCCTGGAGTCTGTGGTGAACCATTCAAGCTCATCTTCACATGGAATCTCTTTTTTAGCCTCAACCCGGGTGTTATTGATAAAAGTATCTACTTCTCTTTCGGAACCTTTATTCCCACTCAATAATAAATTGCGCACTCTCTTTTCATAGTTTGCAAGATTTGCTTCGGACGACTCAGGAGGAATATCAACCTCGAATTTCTTTAATTTAAAGTACAAAAATAAAATGAGATTCCTTTCATCATAAAATGAAACCACCACTACCCCCTTGTCACTACGTGATTATAGGTACAAAAATGCCCATTTTTGCACATTAACTCAATGAGTTATTGTTGATAACGTGTATACGGTCACGAAAATTTGGCTTCTTGAGGACTGGGGGATAGCAGAGGGGAAGAAGTAAAAGAACTGTTTGGGTCCTGGATTACAAAGGGATATAAAACTCTAAGCGCAAATATAAACAGATTGAAATAGCCATAACGAATTATAAAAAACCTTACTGCTTTATATGCATGAAGTGGGACATTTCAATTTCCAGAATCACTTAAAAGGCTCATTATAATTTTTACATAACAACCGGTTGTTATGCCTGAACGCGAACTCAATTCCAAATTGAGCTCTGCCACACTAATAACAACCGGAGAATCTAATATGATAACTGAAACACTATTAACTGAAGACAAATTAGTTGACATGTTATTTATCACCACCCTAACTGGATTAACTGACAAGTGGTTCTATAAATTAATTAAAGATGGTGAATTTCCAAAACCTATTAAGCTAGGGAGAAGTTCTCGCTGGTTACAGAGTGAAGTTGAAAATTGGTTACGAGAACGAGTTAAAGCATCGCGAAGCTGAAATGAAATTACGCCCATGCCCCCAATCGGACTGCATGTTTATATCATAAATATCATTATATAACCCACATGTTAACTTCGGAGTAAAAATAAATGATCACCAGCTAATAAAATCACACCTTGCATGACACGCATTAAAATTAACACCCCGGATTGGTAATATATACAACAATATACTACACATCCAACCATCAACACACTCATCCATTGCAAGTATATAAACAACAATAGTCAATACACTCTGCACATATACACGCTCCCACAAATCAAACTAACAAACATTCAAATCAAAACCATAAATCACCATTTAATTACCTCATCAACCCAAGGTAAGACACAACCCTAGATACTATACAGACAACAGGAATTTATGATGCTTAATGATATTTATCTTGATCAACGTCATGCCCCATTCAATACAATGTATCTGCAACGGATGCTTCGCGTGATTAATAACGCTACAGCACAATACCCACGAACAATGGTTGTCCGTGTAGACCTACGACTTCCTGATAACCACGATGAATGTAAGGCTGGTCTTATCTCTCGATTTATAGAATCGCTTAATGCAAAGATTGAAGCACGATATCGAAGCAAACTAAAGCAGGGTATTCGATGCTACCCATGTCATTTACGTTACGCCTGGGTCCGGGAGGTTGGAGAAGTAAACAAGAAGTCTCATTACCACATGGTACTCTTTGTGAATAAAGATACTTTCAACGGGTTAGGGGTGTACGGTGAAGATGGAACTGGGTTAGCCAGCCTGATACAGGCAGCCTGGCTGAGTGCCTTACAGTTGAGCTCTCCCCCCGGATATCGAACGCTGGTACATATCCCGGACAACCCATTGTATTACCTGGACGTCAATAATTTAGACTACAAAACGGTTTACGATAAACTCACTTTCAGGCTGAGTTATTTTGCGAAGGAGCGCACCAAGTCATACAGCCGGAATGAACGCTCATTTGGCTGCAGCCAGTCCTGAGGCAAAACAAACTAAGTCTATAAAGATTTCTTCAGCCTGGCTCTAATCGACTGAATCTCAGCATACTCCGCTTTTGAAGCCTTGACACGTCAGTTGTTCTTTCACCTCTGAGTGGCTACTCGCGACTGCCTGCAGGAGACTGATTATGTTATTGACCGCAAAAGCCATTAACTGACTTTTCGACTTAATCTCCTTAAGTTATGTGAGAAATTTGCCGATATGAAAACATGATCCCCCAGTCGCTACTGACATGCCCTGTCAGTAGCGACTGGTAATCTCAAGGAAAAATCACAAGGAGAACGCGCATGAGCGGGCATGAGGTAATGGTACAAAGAATAACCGCTATTATTGCAGAACTTTACCAGTACGGTTTTGTATCACGTAAGAAGATGATGGACGAATTCAACATCAGTGAGCGTACTTTGTATCGTGATCTTAATCGTCTGGGCGACAGAATCGTCCCCGATGGTGATGGTATTTACAGGCTGGCTCCCGCTTACGCTAAACCTCAGGCTCTAAAAGAACAACAAAATCTCATCAATGCCCTAGGGATGGCAGAGTTATTCCCTGTAAAAAAAATCTTCTCCCAGCCTGACATGACTTCACTGATCATCAGATCGCTGCCCGGAGATCCAGAAGCGAAACGCGTACTTGAGAATAACTATAGTGTGTTCGATAAAGCGATTCGTGAAAATAGCCTTTGTGAATTTCATTATAAAGGGAAACATCGGACCGTCGCGCCTTATAAGCTTATTAACATAAAGAGCGTCTGGTATCTCGGTGCGGTAGAGAATGAAAAGGTTAAAGGATTCCAGCTCACCAAAATTCATTGGCTGAAATTTAAATCAGAGCACTTCACACCACAACCCCATATCACACAATACTTTGCTGAAGAAGATGATGTCTGGTTTTCTTTGGATAAGCAGATTGTACTCCTTAAAATTTCAGCCGACGTAAGCCATTTTTTTAAACGTCGAAATGTTCTGCCTGCCCAAAAGTTAATTCGTCAGGAACCTAATGGCGACTTGATCGTGCAAACCAAAATGGCACACGAAAACCAGCTATTTCCATTATTACGTTATTGGTTACCAAATCTCACTATTATTTCCCCGGTTAGCCTACAACAACTTTTTTATCAGAAGCTCAACCAGCAGATAATAGAAATGAAAAACCCATTGCAGTGAAATTATTTTTGACAACATACAGCAGGAGTAAAAAATGTTACGTGGTTCAGAAAGAAAAGAAGCATTAGCCAGTCTCAAAAGTGCAACTAACCGTTATGAAGTACAGGCTAAAGACACCCAGGATGAGATCACTGCCCTCTTTCTGTTACGCCAGAAATGCAGTAAGGACCTGATTGCCCGTGGTGAAAATTTTGTTAATCGACTGGCGAATACACCGAAAGAGTTTGATAAATCCTGGAGCGAATTGAAAGCGGAAATCGCTGAATTTGATAACGTGGTGGAAAAACTGGAAGAAGAATACCGCGCATCACATATTGGTAAAGGAACGGCTGCTGCGGGGGTTGCCGTTGGGGCGGGGGTCGCCGCATTTGCCCCTACGGCTGCGCTGGCGGTCGCAACAACTTTTGGTACAGCATCCACGGGTACCGCTATTGCTACGTTAAGCGGAGCTGCCGCAACAAATGCAGCCCTGGCATGGCTCGGCGGCGGCGCACTGGCTGCGGGTGGCGGTGGCATGTCAGCAGGAAGCGCACTACTGGCTCTGGCGGGTCCAATAGGCTGGGGGATTGGTGCTGTAGGCATCGCTGGCGGAACCTTACTAGCCCGTCGCAAAAACGGTAAAATCATTGATGAAGCACAACAGGAAGAGCGCCAGGTTCGCGCAAAAACCAGCGAACTTCGCGTGATGGAACGTGGTGCGCAAGAACTCAAGATGCTCACATCCGAGCACTATCATGGTACTGAAAGCATTATTGATGTGCTGGAAAAGGCTGCGCCTCAAGACTATTGCCAGTTTAATACCCAGCAGAAAGATCAATTAGGGGCATTGATTAACCATATCAATGCATTATCAAAACTGATCAACAAGAAAATCCAGTAATGAGCATTAACCATAATACAGTTGGCGACCAGCTTATCGGCAGCGCGGTTAACGCCATTAATCAGACCCGCATTGATAATGAACTGTTAAAACTATCGCAGCAGGATCGTGCATTTGAGTTGGCTGGCGAACAAATGCAAAAGGTGCGTGATTTCATCGCGTCACCGGGTAACATCCTGGGCTCAATGAGCACCAAACACGGTGAAATTGCTGAGCAGGTAGAAGTTGGCGTGCGCAATGCTCGCCAGGCAATAGAAGAAAGGGTTCAGGATGCCTCTGATCTTAGCGCCACGTTTGACGGAGTGGGTCGAACCGCTCCGGCGGATTATATGATAGATGGCGTTGACGTGCAGTCAAAGTTTATCAACGGAGTTAATAATAACCTGAACCATGTCCTTCAGCACATGGAAACCTATCCCAATTTCACCCAAGGAGAATCCTTTTACCATATCCCCAAAGACTCCTGGCAAACGATTCAGGATGTTATTGATGGGAAGCCGGTGGAGGGCTTGAGCGAAAAAACAATACAGGCTATCAGGGATAAAGTTACAGAAATTGAAAGTACAACGGGAAGATCCTTTAATGATGTCGTGCGTCCTGGAGTTTCTGATTACAAAGATGTTCAGTGGGGAAAAATTGACGAAACGCTTGATAAACATGATCAGGAATTAGCGGAACAGAACGAGGCAAAAAAAGCAGAAATTATTGACGATCACCAACCCTCCCTAAGTGAAGGCATGCGTGCAACCGCAATGGGAGCCGCTTTCGGTGGAACCTTTGCTCTTGTAACAGGTATATATAGCAAATACCGTGACGGTAAAAATATATTTCGTGGAGATTTCAACAGACAGGACTGGCAGGATGTCGGCTTAGATACATTGAAAGGTGCCGCTATTGGCGGTGTATCCGCCGGAGCAATTTATACCCTGACCAATTATGCCTCTCTGGGAGCACCGTTCGCCAGCGCGCTGGTCACTGCCGCTAAAGGTGTAAGCAATCTTGCTCTCTCCTATCAGCGCGGTGAGATTAATGCTGATGAATTTACCGATCTTGGCCTTATCATCTGCGCGGAATCTGCCATCGTTGGCGCAATGTCTGTCGCAGGTCAGGCAATCATCCCTGTGCCTGTTTTGGGGGCATTGGTTGGTTCTATCTCAGGGAAGTTTATGGTTACCGTAGCTAAAAATCTGGACAGTAAAGCACGCCAATTGCTGGCGAAAAAAATGGAGCAATTTACATGTCGCTTAAGTGAGATTGAGCAGAAAGCACTCAACCGAATTTTGAACGAGTTCGCGGCGCTGGGTGAGCTTACCGCAGCTGCATTTAGCGTGGAAAACAATCGCCGGTTGCTGGAAGCAAGCATCACGCTTGCCCAGGCCCACGGTGTTGAAGAGACGAAGATAATCAAAAATGCGGATGATCTTGACACATTTATGATGGCGTAGCACTCGAATAAAAATTACAGCAAGGATAAAACCACAATGCTACAGATAATTGGTGCGTTAATTTTACTGGTAATCGGTTTTGTTATTATAAAAGCGTTGTTTAAGGCATCTCTCAATATTCTAGGTGTGATATTAGGATTGGGTGCATTGATTGTTGCAGGCCCACCTTTATTGGCGGGCTATATTGTAGAGCGCGTAACCTATGCGCTTCACTCACGTTGGCTGCTGGGTGTACCTCTTGCCATAGCAGGAATGGTGATTAGCTTTATGTGGGGACTTGATGGTAAACATATTGCCTACGAAGCTTATTCATTTGATTCAATGAAGTTTATTTTAACCGCTGCATTTGCCAGTGGCCTGCTTGCAGTACCTGTACAAACCAAGGCTATTCTACAAAACGGGCTTATACCAGCCGATATCAATGCCAAACTTAAAGAGTATTATTGCTGTTTTTATACGTCTTACTTTTTGATGGCCTGCTCTGCGGCTACACCGTTTATAGCCTGGCAATATAATATCTCATCTTCACTGATGTGGTGGACAGGATTGCTATACTGGATAGCAGCCTTACTGACACAGTTCTATGCGGCAAACCAAATTCAGGAACTCAAGAAGTTAACTAATGCCATCAATACAGGGTTAAATGAGCAAAAAGCGATCAATAACAAACTTTGGCTGACGGAACTAAAAGAAGGAAGTAACCTCTCAGCAGAATTCGTAGAGACTATCTATCTCAAGTTGGTCTCACAGCATATTTTTCAGGGCGATACTCGAGAGCAGGATCTGGCTGGTGAAAACTGGCTTTTAAATGATGCCTGGTATGAAAGAAAGATGGCTGAATTTAATGAGCAGTTAAACAGTAAAATAGTACACTCATCAGATGAGCTAAGAAGCCTTTTTGGTAATAGGCTGAATTTACCCTCTGCTGCGAATGATGATCTCCTGAACCGTTATCTTGATGGTGGGAACTATTATTCTTTTTCGGATGGTCGAAAATTTGTCTCGTTTCACTATGTCGACGAGCTTTGTACCTGCACTTCATGCGGTTTGAGCGAAATTAAAAACGCAAAACACCAAGGCGGTGGTGGGAGCCAAGAATGGTATTGCTCAGATATTTGCCGGGAAACGGAAAAACTCTGCATTGAAATTCACAAGCGACCACAGGCTGAATTTATTTCCAGTGCAGCAACAAACGGTCTGATTCTCATGACACTCCCGGAGGCCTGGAATACTAACGAAAAAATGTTTGCAGTGGGAGGACAAGGACATGGTTTTGCAGCCGAACGGGGAAATCATCTTACTGACAAAATCCAACTAAAAGATGCACATATTCTCGGTGATGATAATGCGAAAAATGGTGCAGACAGGCTGGTTAACGGTTCAGAGATTCAGACCAAATACTGTGCAACCGCTGCACGTAGCGTCGGTGCTGGTTTTGACGGACAAAACGGTAATTATCGCTATTATGACAGTAACGGAACCCCAATGCAGTTAGAGGTTCCGAAAGACCAGTATTCGAAAGCGCTTGAAACGATGGAGAACAAAATTCGCGATGGCAAAGTCCCCGGCGTTACCGATCCTGCAGAAGCCACAAAACTTGTACGTCAGGGACACCTGACTTATAGCCAGGCACAAAACATTACTAAGTTTGGCACGTTCGAATCTATCACTTACGACATTGCGGAAGGATCTATCATCAGCCTCGCAGCTGGAGGTATCAGCTTCGGTCTGACAGCTTCTATTTTCTACCTCAATACCGGCGATCGTAAGGCTGCGTTGCAAACGGCAGCAATACAGGCAGGTAAAACATTTACCCGCACACTGACAGTTTATGTGACGGTACAGCAATTACACCGTATCAGTGCCGTTCAGGGATTACTTAAAAATATTGATTTTGCCGCTGCCAGCCCGACAGTTCGTAATGCGCTTCAACAGGGAGTCGGAGCTAACAATCTCAACTCCCTTAACAAGATGATGCGTGGCACACTGGTTACCTCTTTCGCACTGGTCGCCGTGACCACTGGTCCGGATATGATCAAAATGGTGCGAGGTCGTATTTCTGGGGCACAGTTTATAAAAAATCTGGCAGTTACTTCATCTGGTGTGGCTGGGGGTGCAATTGGTTCTATTGCTGGCGGAATGATGCTTAGTCCATTAGGTCCTTTCGGTGCTTTAGCAGGACGCGCAGCTGGTGGCTTGTTAGGCGGTATGATTGCCACAGCGATTTCCAAAAAAATAGCGGGTGCACTGGTTGAAGACGACCGAGTAAAAGTGCTGGCTCTCATCCAGGAACAGGTTACATGGCTTGCAACAAGTTTCATGCTTACAGAACACGAACTTGAAAACCTGAACGCGAATCTGGCAACAGTAATTGACCAAAAAACCCTGGAGGTAATCTTCGCCGCAAAAGAGCAAGACCGAGCAACGGCCAATATGCTGATTAAACCACTTGTAGTAAGTGTGGTTAAGCAACGACCGGTCCTGAGCTATGAACAATCGCAAATCTGCGAAATGGTCGATCAGCTTGATACATCGGTTTCATTATATGCTGTTGCATAATGAAAGGTATAAATTCATTACCATCGTGATATGGTGCTCTAGATGAAGCAAACTTAAATACCATTAACCCCATGATACCATTGTAAAATACAGAATAAACAATGGTAATCATCATAATGAACTGATTCGAACAGACTTTCGGAAGGGTATGAAGAATTAACAAATATGGGGGCAATTGCCCCCTTAATGTTTATTTCAGCCGTTTACCTGCATCATCAATAACCTTCTCACCGTCTTCCTTGGTGAAAGCCGCTTTCTGAGCATCTGGAAGGATATCCAGAACAACTTCAGAAGGACGAAACAGTTTGGTTCCCAGCGGCGTCACAACGATTAACCGAGCGTCAGTAAATTTCTCATCTGCAAAGCCCAGTTCCTCATAAGGCTCAACACTTTATTCCTTATTTGATAACATTACCCATTAATAGGTCAGGGTTAACTTGTGCTCATCGATTAGCAATATCTAGCTGCATGCGAAGCGTATCCTCCCAAGGAAGGTTATGAATGAATATGGTTTATCTCTCAGTCACTGTATTGACCCGTTCCCCGTTGAACCACACAGATTGTTGTTAGCCACTTCCGCCCCCGAACACGAAGAAACTCACGCTCAGCAAGGTCCATAGTGAGTGAGGAGCGGAAGTTAGTTTTGGGTAACGTCATCGGTGTAGCAGTTACCTTCTACAACGATAAAACAGTATCTATGGATAGCAATAAGGTATCGGTTAAATATATGGTGATTCAGTCTTCATTTTATTATCATGCGATATCTACTCATACATCTGCGATTAAATCATTGAGAGGCATGAGTGTTGGAAGACAGGCGTTAGCTAAGTCGCGGGAGCCTCTTGAGATAAGCAAGGGGATTTTTATATTATAAAGAAGGTTGTGTCTTTGATGGGTAAAGTTTATCACTATTGTGATCTCAATGCACTATTGAGCATTATAAATAATAAGAAACTTTGGATTTCATCGGCTGGAAATCTAAATGATTATACTGAAATAAATTATGCTAAAAACTATTTCTTGGATGCTCTGGATTCAAAGAGAAATCCATCTAATAATTATGTTATTGATGAGTTCCTTCTTTGCTTTCAAAACTCATTCCCACATCCTTATATTTGTAGTTTTTCAAAAAACAAAGATCTCTTAAGTCAATGGCGTGCCTATGCTAGTGATGGCTGTGGAGTATCAATTGGTTTTAATACTGAAGCCTTTGGGTTTTCTGACGTCGCCCCAGTTTTGGGTATGTCTGATATTCATTCCATAGGCATCAATGAAGTTTTTTATGATGATGTTAAAGTTATCCGTGAGTTTGCTGACCGCATGTCTAATGTTGTAATTGCATCATCTTTTCTTGATGACTCTCATAGATGGATGACCTATAATCATATAACAACTGAGGTCAGAACAAAATGCTTATTTACTAAAAATAAATTCTTTGAAGAAGAGCAAGAAGTGAGAATTGTACACCTTCCCTTTGTTACAGGGAATGAGCGTGGCGAATTTAACTTCTTACATTCAATTTCAAGGCCAAAGCAAAGAGTTACAGGAAATAGAATAACATCGTATTTCGAATATGATTTTTCCTCAAAAGAAAATCTTCTATTTGAAGTTGTTCTTGGCCCTAAATGTGAAATAAATAATTATGAAATTGAGATGTTACTAGCGTCGAATGGCTATCTAAAGATACCCGTATCTAGATCTGGTGCAAGTTACAGGTAATCTTTGTAATTTCCCTCGTTTGTACGAAACAACAGAAACAATGAAGAACTAGCCAAGTCTACAAGAGCATTTAGGTGTTGTCCGCTCCTCCCACGGAACGGACACGTTAACCGGGCTAAAAGTCCGATGTGAGCGAACAACTTAAGTAAGTGGCAATGTTTGAAAGAGGATAGCTAATTCACGCTGTTGCCTGCATAGCCGATACGCTAATGCGCTTTTCGCCCAAAAATGCTTTAAGTTCAGGCCACGTGGTTATTAGTTTATAAGAGTGAATTTCTTCTTCATCACTCACATGACGATCGACAACAATTGGCGGAAGTTCTGTTATTGGCTGTATATTTATTGACTTTTTCCCCTGTTGCAATATATCCCTTATCGAGTTATACAAAAATGGATTATATCGTTTGATATAATCTAATTTTTTCTGAACATCAGGAACTGAGAGCACAGAAAGAAATAATCTGTAATTTTCAGTTTTCATTTCAGTGGGTCCTAAACCTAGGGTGATAAATGCTTCTTTTAAATTCTTGTTTTGTTGCTCACTATAAATCTCGTCAAAGGGTATTTCTGATTCAAAAGAAATCAATGTTCGACTTATACCCGGCTGATTAACTTTTGACGCTTCATTCAGAATTATGTTTTTGAAATTTTTAAGAGTGATAATATCTGGAGCACCTTCAATGTTAGAAAATAATTTTTTGTACTCCGGCGTGGAAATTTCCTTTCCCTCTAAAAAAGAAGATATTGCCTGAAAAGTGCTATTAGTCATTCCACTACCTGATTGAGCAACCCCAGGCAATGCGGTTGAATTCATAGTAAAGTTTGGCGATTTAAATTTCATGCAAAATGGGCGATATAGAAGTCCATCGCCTTCTTGTGAATTCCATAGAAACATTAATTCAAGATAAGGCTTATGGTTCGGATTGATATAATCATAGCAGCAATTAAGAAAACCTATCAATATCTTAGATTGGCCATCAATATCAAAGCATTCACCATCCTGAAAGTTTTGATGAATATTTTCCCTCAATAACTCGATGATTTTGAATCCTGACCTAATATCACCACTGAAAGCCACGCATAAATTACTTCCTATTTGGTGTATTTTTTGAATGCAATTAAAATAACGAACTTCCCCGCCAGTCAATGTTATTGTTGCCTGAATATCGGCTACGCAGACAAACCCATTAAAGCAGTTCCCTCCAACCACCCAAGTCATAATATCCATCCTTTTAATTTCAATTCTTTCGAAGCTGCATGTTCGTCCAAAACTTTATCGATATCATTTATTTAATCTTCCATTAACTATATCTGCTATGGCCTATAGAAGCTAATTTTTATTTCCAAGAGTTCAGTGATGTCTTCTCGCAAACAAACGTTACCCGTTGTTGAAATATCGCTCATAGTCCCATTCATCCTGCCTGTGATTATCAATAAGCACAAACTCGTCAACATCCTCCTAACTTTACAGCGATGACCTAACAGATAAACCCATCGCTATGCCCGCGCAGGGCAGCTGGTGCATACGTCTGGCGATGGCTCGTGAGTGGCGTGACGTAGTGAACAAGCATGGCTAGGATGTGACACTGCCTGATGTGAGAGTCAAAGGTAAGCCAGTAGCCTCAGATACAAGTAGTTGGCGGAGCAGCTCAGCATATGCAGCGGCCAGCCCGTGACTGCGTCGGCTTCTCATTACTGAATGATTAATGCTGTCTGACGGGAAAGCACTTTCACCAAAAAGTTTGAACACAGGGCCGGTAAGGTCCGCTCTTTCTAAATGGCTCATTTGCTCCAGCGCTTAGTGTAATGTAAAAATCTCCTTCGAAAACAATCATCCTCTCAGAGTAGAGGCCGATAAATCGCTATGGATATAGGTAAACAGCGGTCATAAATATGCCAGCTCCGGCGTGTGGATAAATATACGTGCGGAGCCGCGCTAAGAACTGAGGAGGGGAAGCAGACAGTGAAACTTTATGAGAACGTGGTTATTGGTAATTTCCTGTACGGACTGGGCGTCTCTGTAGGGGCACAGCTTCGCGGGCATGTATTGCCAGCATCTGTCAATCTGCTCCAACAGACGCCTGAGGACAAGGCGCTGGCTGATGTCCTGCTTTCCTTTCCCGGCACCCTACGGCTAATTGAGTTCAAATCTGCGGATAACCGCTCTGGTAAAGAGGCCGCCCGTTTCAGAAAGCTCTCTCACGCGCTAGGAAGTGATGTGAGGCTGAGGCCACTCTCTCACCGAATCCACTGGTATGTTGAAACAACGCCTGATGTTCAGGTGGGTGTGAAAACCTACTTTTCGAGCTATCTCATCGCCCTCTCTCGGTCCCCCCGTCAGGCTGAGCCCCTGAACCTTGAGAACTTTATTGCACAGACAACCCGTAGCATCTTTTCGACTCAGGTTAATGCCGAAGATCCGGTTGCCGTCAGTGACTACCTGAAACTGGTCAGGTGGTGCCAGGGCGTGGACGCAGAGAGCAACGCGGGCGCGCTTATCGTCGTTTGTGACGGCAGCGGTAATCTGAGGTATGCAGAGCTGAAGAATATGATGGAGCTTTCGATGACACATGAGAAATGGCTCCTGTACAGGCATGAAGTAGATCGCCAGCCAAAGCTGGAGAGAGAGCAATCATTAGACCACGACAGAGGGATTGAGCTGAGCCTATGAAAAACACAAATTCCGTCAGTGAACACGACATACGCCTCTTTTTTGAGGCCGCAGACAGGCTCCTTCAGGCCGCACAGCAGCAGGGAAAAACAGCAGACAGGGCAACGTCAGCACTGATTCATTCCGCAACATCTCATGAAAAACAGATGAGAGAGGTCAGAGATGATGTTATCAGTGCCGTTACAGCAATGGCCGACTCAACGGCTCAGAGGTCTGCACGACTTCTGGCGGACCATTTCCGCGAAGCCGATCGAGCCGCAGACGGTGCAACTAACCGCTATGAACGAGCCTGCAGGTCTCTTGGTTGGCGAAGCTGGCTCTGGTTTCTGGCTGCACAGGGGGTTCTGTGCAGTGTGGTCATTGTGCTTATCCTGACGCTTGTTCCCTCACTGGATGAGATACACGAGCGACGCTCAACGCTGGCGCAGCTACATAAGGAGACTGAGGGCTTCCCGTTATACTGGAGAAATTGCAACGTTGACGGCAAAGTCACCCGGTGTTTCCGGACGGATGATAAGGCAGGAAATTTTACGTCTGAAGATGGCAGCACCTGGCACGTTCCATGGCAGAAACCTTAGGCCAAGCAGGGCTTGGGATAAACGCATCGGTACCCTGCCTGCAAAAGACTCCAGGCCCGACAGAATTTCTCAGTGCCATCGCCTGAATTTTCGGAGATGAGAGTGCGACGTCAAAAAAAGAGAAAAAGTCCCCACAGGTTTCCCTATGGGGACTTCACTCAGGTGCGGCTGCTGTGAGCGATAAGCGGAAGTTCGCAGCCTTGCCGCTGTATCCTGTTCGAATAGCCAATCACTAGTGTAGAGTTAAAATCGACGAGGTTCTCGCGACAGGAGATTTCTTGTTTGTCCGTAATGCTATTGTTATTTATCAGGGAGGTGATGAGTGGAAGATATACTTTTTGTGATGAGCTGGATTAAGGATCATCATGTGATGTCATTAACTTTTGGAGTCTTATCTGCAATTTTATGGATTAAATCTGCCACAGCAAAAGTTGAGCTAGGCAAAAAAATTGTCATGGTCACATATGAAGATCCCGAACTTAATGTAAACCTCCATGATTTCTTCGCTACTGCGCGGCTTCAATCTAAGTACAATTCATTTGCGGCATTGTCTGCGGCTGCAACAGCGCTATCCCAGATTCTTGGTTTGTAATGCTGGGCTGCCCCCCCCATTGATTAATATCCAGTGGTATTGGCCGTGTCCGCTCCTGGCACAAAGCGGATCGCCTGAAGCGTTGCGAGGTCTGCTATGAGCGAAAGGTGGACACCCGCATAGCGTTAACAGGCGTCCGATATTTTAAAGTGGGCAGATTACTTAACACGCTTCCCCGTTTCGCCAATGACTTTCTCACCATCCTCTTTGGTAAATGCTCCTTTCTGACGTTCCGGAATGATATCCAGAACCAACTCCGAAGGACGGCAAAGTTTAGTTCCCAGTGGCGTCACTACGATCGGACGGTTGATCAGAATTGGATGCTGCAGCATAAAGTCGATGAGCTGGTCGTCAGTAAATTTATCTTCTGCAAGACCCAGTTCCTCATACGGCTCGACGTTCTTACGCAGCAAAGCACGGACGGAAATGCCCATATCCGCAATGAGTTTGACCAGCTCATCGCGTGAAGGTGGAGTCTCAAGGTAAAGAATAACGGTCGGCTCAATACCGCTGTTGCGGATCATCTCCAGCGTATTACGCGACGTGCCGCAGGCTGGGTTGTGATAAATGGTGATGTTGCTCATATCAGTATCTCATTACAAAGTGAAAGAGAGACGTAGCGCCAGCGCGGCCAGCGTTACAAACAGCACAGGCAGAGTCATGACGATCCCGGTGCGGAAATAGTATCCCCAGGTGATGGTCATGTTCTTCTGTGAAAGGACATGCAGCCAGAGCAGCGTTGCCAGGCTACCAATAGGTGTAATTTTCGGTCCCAGATCGCAGCCAATCACGTTGGCATAAATCATCGCCTCTTTGATAACACCTGTTGCGGTGCTGCCATCAATAGAGAGAGCGCCAACCAGCACGGTAGGCATGTTGTTCATGATGGAAGACAGGAAAGCCGTCAGGAAGCCAGTACCAAAGGTCGCGGCCCAAAGACCTTTATTTGCCAGCACGTTCAGTACGCCAGAGAGATACTCTGTTAGACCAGCGTTACGCAGGCCATAGACCACCAGATACATCCCCAGAGAGAAGATGACGATCTGCCATGGCGCACCGCGAAGCACTTTGCCAGTGTTAATGGCATGGCCTCGTTTCGCCACCGCAAACAGAATGACAGCCCCTACAGCCGCAATCGCGCTGACCGGGATACCCAACGGCTCAAGGACGAAAAAACCAACCAGAAGAAGGATCAACACTATCCAGCCAGTTCTGAAGGTTGCCAGATCTTTAATCGCCTTTGCCGGTGCTTTCAGGAGAGCCAGGTCGTAAGTCGGTGGAATATCTTTGCGGAAGAACAGATGCAGCATCACCAGCGTGGCGATAATAGCGGCAATATCCACCGGCACCATTACCGACGCATACTCAGTGAAGCCCAGTCCAAAGAAGTCCGCCGAGACTATATTCACCAGGTTCGACACGATAAGCGGCAGGCTGGCCGTATCGGCAATAAAACCGGCAGCCATGACGAATGCCAGCGTGGTGCCTTTGCTGAACCCTAATGCCAACAGCATGGCGATGACTATCGGCGTCAGAATAAGTGCCGCACCATCGTTGGCAAACAGTGCCGCCACCGCCGCACCGAGCAGAACGATATACGTAAAGAGCAAACGTCCACGACCGCTACCCCAGCGGGAAACGTGCAGCGCTGCCCATTCGAAAAAGCCCGATTCATCGAGCAGAAGGCTGATAATAATCACGGCAATAAAGGCCGCCGTCGCATTCCAGACGATATTCCACACTACAGGGATATCACCAAAATGGACTACGCCAGATATCAGCGCCAGTACCGCGCCCAGCGTCGCACTCCAGCCGATCCCTAATCCCTTCGGTTGCCAGATAATCAAAACGATGGTCAGGACAAAAATAGCGCCTGCCAGTAACATAAATCCTCCAGACAGGACGGCTCTGCCGCCCTGTGTATACAAAAAAAATTAAACGGCCAGCTCTCTGAGTTTCTCGATGCCAGTGGGCTCTGCAGCCACTACCGGTACTAACGCTATGCGGCTTGCATGCTGGTTTTTCACAACCTCGATTTGAGGAAGCTCTTGTAGGGCGCGCTGGCAAAGCAGCGGCGATTGCGTCTGTGCAATCGAAAGGCTGTTATTGATAATCCAGCCCCAGGGATGAATCCCCGCACGCTCAAGATCGGACTGCAGGTTTGCAGCTTCCAGTACAGGTGTGGTTTCAGGCAGAGTGACCAGCAGGACTTTGGTACGTTCCGGGTCCTGAAGCTGCATCATCGGAGTGGTAAAATGACCTTTATCCCCCATCTTCTTGGCAATCTCACGGTGATAAGCCCCGGTAGCATCAAGCAGTAATAACGTATGCCCGGTAGGTGCCGTGTCCATGACCACAAAGCGCTTACCTGCTTCACGAATTACCCTTGAAAAGGCCTGAAAGACGGCAATTTCTTCGGTGCAAGGGGAGCGTAAATCTTCTTCGAGCAGCCGTTTCCCGGCTTCGTCCAGATCTCTTCCCTTCGTCTCAAGAACATGCTGGCGATAGCGTTCGGTTTCATCGTGAGGGTTGATGCGGCTGACCTGCAGGTTTTTGAGGCTGCCGTTCAGCGTTGTACTCAGGTGCGCAGCAGGATCAGAGGTCGTGAGATGTACGTCAAATCCCATATCCGCCAGCCTGACGGCGATGGCAGCAGCCATCGTGGTTTTCCCTACGCCACCTTTGCCCATCAGCATAATCAGGCCGTGTACGCTGCGAGCGATATCATTGACCAGGCCAGAGAGCGATAAGTTTTTAGGCGTGTACTGGATGTTCGTTACCGGGAGCGGTAATGCCTCAGAACCGGTATCCAGCAGTCCCTTCAATGCTGAAACACCAACCATATTGACTGGCTGTAGTAATAGGGTATCTGTCGGTAGCCCAGATAAACCGGCAGGAAGATTTGCCAGTGCCTCCTGCTCACGTTGCCATATCGCAGCGGCCAGGGCGTCATGTTCAGCTTCGGCTTTAGGCAGCACACCATTAATCACTAGGTATTGGTTTTTCAGGCCAATTGCGGCGAGTTCTTCATGGGTGCGGGCGACTTCCTGTAGCGTAGATTTTTGCAGTCGCGCAACCAGAACCAGGCGGGTACGTTCAGGATCGGATAACGCCTCTACCGCATGAGCATACTGCTCACGCTGCTTTTCCAGCCCGGCCATTGGGCCAAGACAGGAAGCACCGTCCGGGTTACTTTCAATGAAGCTACTCCAGGCACCGGGAAGCTGGAGAAGGCGAATCGTGTGGCCCGTCGGCGCTGTATCAAAAATGATGTGATCGAAGCGGGTCAGCAGGGAAGCGTCTGTCAATAAGCCGGTGAACTCATCAAACGCCGCAATCTCAGTGGTACAGGCTCCTGAAAGCTGCTCGCTGATACTGTTAACAACGTCATCAGGCAAAAGACCTTTGATAGGATCAACGATTCTGGAGCGGTATTGTTTGGCGGCTTCCTGCGGGTCGATTTCCAGAGCGGAAAGTCCAGGAACTGCTGCCACAGGGCGAATGGTATTACCGATAGCCTGATCGAACACCTGACCGACATTGGAGGCTGGGTCAGTACTGACCAGCAAAACCCGCTTACCCTGTTCAGCAAGGCGGATAGCCGTCGCGCAGGAAATAGAAGTTTTTCCTACACCACCCTTGCCGGTAAAAAACAGGTAAGGCGGGATATTCTGTAAGAATTTCATATGTCCTCCTGACATATTCAGCAACAGGAAGTATTACCACCACAGCAACTGGTGGGAGCTAACCCTACCTTCTCCAGCGGAATACCGAACCAGCGAGCCAGCTCAGCGCGTTTTGGGTATCGCCCTGCCATCACCGTTTCACCGTCCAATAGCAGTAACGGAAGACCTTCTGCTCCAGATGCTTCGAGGAATGCTTTCGCTTTCTCATTCTGAACAAAGCTCATGGGCTGCTGCGCCAGGTTGTAACGTTCAACCTGTACACCACGTCCTTTCAGCCACTGCACATCAGCAGAAAAATCAACCAGAACCTGATCGACATCTGAGCCACATACGCCGGTACTGCAGCACATTGCCGGGTCAAACACCGTTAACGTCTTCATTCTGAATACCTCACATTTGGAAAAACATATATGTTCAGGAAAATTTTTTAGATGCAAACAGCCTTACCGCTACCAGAGCAGTTTGCCGATGCCAGCTTACGGGCGATGGCCTGTACGTCGTCCTGTTGGCTTAACCAGGCCTGCTCAATCACCTGAGCAGCCCAGGATGGAATATGCGGGGATAAGCGATAATGAACCCATTTCCCCTGCTTGCGATCCAGCAATAGACCGCTTTCCCGGAGCATTGCCAGATGGCGGGAGATCTTGGGCTGCGACTGATCCAGCGCTGTACAGAGATCGCACACGCACAGCTCTCCCATCTCTCTGAGCAGCAGTACGATCCCTAGACGGGTTTCATCGGAGAGGTTTTTGAAGAGTTGTAGGGGCTTCATAGGAATTTCTCCTCTGACGGAAACATTCATTATCACGCGGAAAAATGAAACGATCAACATCACATGCATTTTTTCATATATGAAAGCAAAACTCAAAATTTTTAAAATTTAATAGTAAAAAATGTGAATAGGAAATATGATTTAACATCATGTTTTAAAACAATAAAACGTTTCAGCTTAATAACTTAGTAGGACTTTGATATGTACACTAATGTAGGAAGCTATTGGTATAAATTTGATTTTCATACACACACTCCTGCCTCATCAGATTACAAAGCGCCAGCAGAAACAGCAAAAGAGTGGCTCATTGCCCTGATGGAAAGAGAGGTTGACTGCGTTGCAGTAACTGACCATGTTAGTGGGGCATGGATTGATATCTTGAAGCAAGAGCTAAAAGCGCTTGAAACATCCTATCAAGAATATCGCCCATTAATTTTATTCCCAGGATGTGAAATAACCGTAAGCACCGGGCAATCTAGGGTTCATATATTATCAATTTTTGACCCCTCTTGTGGCACAGCTAAAATTAATGGTGTGCTTGGCATGTGTGGGATTACGGAAGGACATGGAGATGCAGAGTCAACATGCGCTACCGAATCTGTTGATAAAGTAATTGAGCTGATAAGCAAGGAAAATGGAATTGCTATTCCTGCGCATATTGATGGTCCTAAAGGGCTATTAAAGGGAATAAAAAACAACAACTCAGAAATAAGTACATGGGCAAAAAAAATTGTTGCAGCAGAATTTGTCGATTTAAACTTCCTTGATAGCGTAGATGTAGAACTACAAAAGACATTTCAAGATATAGGTAGAGTTAAAGGTTCTGATGCTCATGAAAAGTCTAGACTAGGAGCTAATACCTCTTGGATCAAGATGGGAAAACCAACAATTGATGGTTTAAGGCTTGCATTATACGATAATAAATTCTGCGTAAGTAACGAAATTGACGATCCTAATTCTCTACCAAACCTGTCAATTAACAACCTAACAATTAAAAAAATGACCCACTGTGGAATTATCCCAGGAAAACCTGTTGAGATAAAACTGCACCCTCTCTTCAATGCTATAATTGGTGGACGTGGCGCTGGTAAATCAACATTTGTTGAATCACTACGAATTGCGATGGGTAGATCTGAAGAGTTAGTCGGCTTACAATCTATAAAAAGAGATCTAGATTCTTTTATTGATGGAGTTACTAGAGATGATACCGAAGTCAGCGTAGGAATAAAGAGGCGTGATGATTTATTTAATGTTATATGGACAAAAAATAATGACATTGAAATAAAGAAATTTGAAAATGAAGAGTGGCAAGATGCTCCGGGCAAACCAGAGGAAAGATTCAACATAAGCATTTATAGCCAAAAGCAAATCAATGCCTTAGCATCTAATCCTGAAAGTTTACTAAACATAGTTGATCGAACACCACAAGTAGATATTTCCAGCTGGAAACAGAAATTAGCTTCCCAACAAGTTACATCAATTAATTTAGCAAAAAGCATTAGAAAAATTGAGCTGAGCGCTCTTGAAAAAACCTCTATTCAAGCACAAATTGATGACTTAAACTCTGATATATCCAGCTTTGAAAAGGGTGGACATAAAGATGTTTTTAATAACTATCAAACGCTATCAAAAAAACAAACAAAAATAGAAGATAGTTTCCAAATAGAAAGTTTGAGCAATGCATTACAATCAATTATTGATTTTAACACAGTCCCTCTTGATTTATCTAATTTAGGACATGAGTTAGAAAATGAAAATGAAGTAAGTGAAATTCATAAAAATTTCACTGCTGAAATTGATAAAGTCATATCTGATATCAAATCATCAAAAGCAAAGATTGACAACATTGTACAGCAAACCGTACAAGCACTCGATAACTCTGAATGGAAAAAAAATAGTAAAAAAATCATTGATCGGTATAAGGAAGTTGTTCAAACTTACGAAAGCAAAGGGCATGAACTGAACCCTCAAGAATATGAACAATGGATCGAAAAAAGAAATAACACACAAAAACAGTTAGATGAAATCGTAGAAGAAGAAAATAAACTTGATTCTTACAAAACAGATTTTAATCGTTCGATTTCCTTGAGTTACATCTTACGTAGACGCCTACAAAAAAAACGAGAGAAATTCATCCGTTCAGTAATTGGGAATAATAAATATGTTAAAATGTCAATCATTCCATTTGGAGATAAAAATAATATTGAAAATGATTTCCGTTCTATTCTAGGTTATAGCAATGGGTTCAATTCATCCATTTATCAAGATGATCGTGAAGATAGTTTACTTTATAAAGTAATAAATGATGGTGGAGATTTAAGAAAAACGATAAAATATATCTCAGAAATAAAGGATACTATATTCAAAATTGCAGCAAGTGAAGATGTAACTATACATAGAGTCGATGGCAGATTTAAAACATCGTTATGTGAAAAAATAAAGTCGCAGCCAGAAATATTAGAAAGAATAATTAATTGGCTTCCACAAGACCGTTTACTGGTAGAATATGCAAGAGATGTTGAAAAAGGGAAGTTCGCCTCAATTGACAGAGGTTCTGCGGGACAGAAAGCCGCTGCAATTCTCGCATTCCTGTTAAGTCATGGAGATAATCCAATAGTAGTCGATCAACCAGAAGATGATTTAGATAATGCTCTAATCAATAAGTTAATAGTATCTCAAATACATAGCAATAAAAGAAGAAGACAAATTATAATCATTACCCACAACCCAAACATAGTTGTAAATGGAGATGCTGAGTACATAAATGTTATGCATTTTAACGGCGGTCAGGTGCAATTACTATCTGCAGGTGGTTTATGTGACACTGATGTCAGACTTAATGTTTGTGAGATAATGGAAGGTGGTAAAGAGGCCTTCAACTTAAGATATAATCGCTTACTTAAAATGTAAGAATAATCTAATTGTAGCAAAGGATTGCTACAATTAGATTCAAGAATATATAGCTCTTAGTATTTTAAAAGTAAACAATAGTTCTCTATATCACTATATAACCCACCTAAGCGCTAGCGTGTTATACGTTTCGCGGATTAGTTTTTATCGACGTGAGCAAGCTGTAACTCAATCAAGACAGTGTTAAATTTCTATTCATGCAAAATGGTACGCATCGTGTGGTGGAACCCATGCAGCATAATGCACCGTGCTACGAGTCCACCAGACATCAGTATGAGCTTAAAACGTAATTGAAATAAGCAGGGGTTCCTTTGACAACTTGCTCAATAACGCTTAAATGATTTTGCCTAGCCTCATCAAATGAGCTGCCTCCATATCCATCCTGGAGGAGAGCGTCGCGAATAGCTTGAGAAATAAAACGGTCAGCAAATCCCGCCTCAAATATACTCATGGATAGCGCGTCAGGGAGACCATTTTTTAGGCTCTTCTGAAAATGAGCGAGCGATGCCCCTTGCTCTCCGATTATTTCCTCTGGACTAAAAAGGAATTGTGCAAGAGCTGCCAGAATGAGCGAACAATCAAATGCCAGTGTGCTCTCCAAGAACTTAAGAATATCGTCGTCACTCACTTTTTGTTTACGCTTACCGGCTTTCTTTTTAACCTGCATCTGGGATGCTTTCTTGAAGATTTCTCCGTAACTCATTCCGCACATCCACGAAAGGGCGATCTCGAACCCTGCACCTGCAGGCTCGACGCTACGGAAAAAACGATTGTCGCAGAGCTCGGTCAGTAGTGGCCAGACGGCATTGAGCCATCCATTAGAGGAATCCAGCGCTAGCAGCATTGCTCTATGTTCGCCTGACCATACTTCAATAAATTTAGTCTGCTTTGCGCCCAGCAATGTCTTGCCGAAGAATGCCTGCTTTAAGGGTGAGCTCTCAACCGACTCAATACGTCTGGCAACCAATCTGAAGTATTCTTCAAGTTTCTCAGCCTCTTCGGCAGAGGCAAGCGAGTACGCCAATGTCTCGCGTGCAAGTTCCCCGGCCCTCTGTTCAAAGGCGGTTGCATCCATCGCAGCACAGTTTGCCATTAGATAGCTTTCAAGTGTATGCGTCATCTTTTTCCGTTCTGCCAAGGAGCTCAACAGCGCTTTTACTAGAGCATCTTTTTTCGACTTACTGAGGCGAGGGTCTGAATCCGCCACCAGATTAGCCCAGCCTTCCCACTCAACCTCCTTATCCATAAAATCCAGCAAATCGCCCCCAGCAAAGGGCAATTCTTGGTTACGGGGGAGTGCAAAAGGTTTTAACAATAAAAGGAGTGAACTGGTAACGCCTTCAGCGCGGTCAGGAGAGAGAAGCTCCACAGCGCTTTGAAATTTCCATCCTTCCTGCCAATTTTTCCTTCTGTCCCAAACTGTTGCATCAGCGAAGATTACAACCCCCTCAGTATGCATCCCTGCACGACCGGCACGCCCAATAAGATTCTGGAAGTCGCGAACTTTGACACGTCCTACCCCCTGATATACTCCCTGCACGATAAGATAGCGAATAGGCAAGTTTACACCTTGAGCAAGCGTAGATGTGCATGCAATAAAGTTAATCAGTCCTTTCTGCATACCATGTTCTAGTGCTAAGCGTATACCCTGAGGTGTATTACTGTGATGCGTGTATATACCCAGCTTTGCAGCTTTTAAAAGAAAGGAATTGCTACCGAAATTACCCTCAATAATAGTTTTCAGTGCCATGACTTCTTCAGGATTAGCGTAGGTTGAAGGCCATAACGTGTTATATCCTGCATCCGCAATCTGGACAGCCCTTTTTGCTATACCATTTGCAATCAACTTTGTCCCACAGAAAATAGCTACGGATCCCTTACTAATAACGCGTAGACCCAAATAGAGCGATACGTCGCTCGATTTCGTCCGGGTCGGAAATATCGAGCTGTCTGCTTTAATTCCCGATAGCTGTGCCGCTTCGATTATTCTCGGAACAAAGTAGTCCTCTTTGTCATATCCATTTTCATGAAACATTAACTGTCCAAGCGACTCTGTCCAGCTTGCAAAGGCAACAGACCGGCTCGTAGGTAATAGCGTTGCGCCGTCAATAACCTGTGCCTTATCCTCACCCATCAGCCAGCTAGCAATGGCCTGTGGATTTTGCATCACAGCTGAAATAAGTAGAGTCTGCGCTGTATCAGGCAGCAATCCCTTGATTTCGGTGAGCAACAATTCATAGGTTATACCTCTCACGCCAGTATCAAACTGGTGCCCCTCGTCGTAAACGACAAGACCAATGTGTTTCAAAGCCTGAGAGGACTGACGCAGCACATAGAGAAACTTTTCGGGTGTGAGGACTAATACGTTCGATGTTGAGGGCGGGGCACTTCCCAGAAGGTCAGCAATTTGTTCAACGAAGTCAATCTGCAAGGCATCCGTCAGTTCATTGACTTTAATGTCATCGCCGGCCAAATCTTGCCGAAGTGATAAGGCAATTTCATGGCAGAGTGCCCGAAAGGGTGCAACCACAACCGCAAGCTTCGTGCGCCCAGACATGAATGCACTGCGCAGAACTAACTCAATCGACCTAGTTTTCCCGGCACTTGTAGGCATCTGAATCAAGCCCGAGTCACCTCTGAATATCCCTCTTTCCCCTAAAAGAATCTGAGAAGGCCAGAGTTCTTTAGGAAAGCGTTCCCTCTGAATGACCGGCCGCCAATGATCCACTGATAAACCTGAATATTGGGAGAGGGTTACCCAAGCAGATGCTGCAAGCCTCATACGACAAATCGATATGGCGACATCTGCATAAAGCACTTCCTCGGGAGTGCCCATTTTATAAGCCTCATTCCTGAGGAGTTTCATCAGTACATCAATCTCTTGTAGCCGGGTACCTTCGGCAAAATGGTTAGCAACAGCACGCGAAAACGATGTTAGCAGCGGTCCATAACGTTTGTCGTCTAAAAGCCAGTAAGTCCTCCAGTCCGCTTTGAGCAACCATTGAAGCAAATGCTCAACATTGTTGTCTTCTTCTTTAGGTTCAATTCGACGGGCAAGGACTAAGCTACTTCCCGGGCGTCGAGCCACATAATAGGCGGCAGAGGCTAATAGTAATGTTGTGCTTTCGAGGCCTTGTGCAAATCCTGAATCCAGAACTGCGTCAAAAAAGCTGGCGCAGAAATTCAGCTCCGCCTGCGGCTCAGGGGGAAGAGAAACTAATGGCAGTGACAGCTCAGCCAGCACCCCGGTAACGTCGCCCAAGGTTGCTACGGTCATAATAAACAGCTGCAGAGGATCTGAACCTTCAGGCATTCTGAGATGCAGAGACTCATCCAGACCAAACTCGTACATCTTACCTTTCGAGCGTGTTATGCCAAAGAGGCGTTTGCTATTGAATCCAGCCTTCATTTGCAGGCCCTCTCGTAAAGTTCATGAACCAGTTTCATCTGAAGATCGGCTCTCACAACCATCAGATAAAGTGCTGCCTCATTTGAGTGCGTGTTGGCCAGTGTCTTGGCAAGCTCTTCTTCATTGAAAGCTGTGTTGCAAAGAACAGCAACCGCACCTGAGTAATATGTATAAGGGTTATCTGCAGGATTCTGAAACCGTGCAATTCGGCTCACTTCCAGTGTCTTTCCTTCACGAAGGTACCTACGTTTAGTGGCGTTTAACGTGAAAGCTTGCCTTATGTGTTGATCGTTAGAACCATCGTCAACAGCATTTTGGAGCTGGCCACCATATATACCACCTGAAAGAGACGCTTTAACTTCAAAGGCATAAAGGGCATCCCCTCGATTGGGAGTAGCAATATCCAACTGATGGAAGCCTAGTATATCAACGCCTTTGACGGACTCATTGTTGCTGGCTTTGTCAGCGTATTTTCCTCGGGGCACCCACAGATTGAGCGTGAACTCCAAGTAGTCGGAAATGAGAAATTCAGCGAAATCACCAGAACGAATTGATGGCCCGGGAGCCTTGACTTTGTCGGGGAAAATATGTGCATTTAGATACTGTTCTATCGTCATTCCTGTCCCGCACAAGAGCTCAGGAAGCTCCTGGTCTGTACAGTATTGCCGACGAAAATGCAGTGCCCAACTGTCAAGAATCGCCGGATCAGTTGGGGGCGAGAACTCCCAAACATTTATGGTCCGGCCTTCAACGGTTATCAAACCTGCTGACCTTAAATGTAAACCTTTTAAATGGTCGGGTAGCATAACAGCTCCTTTTGTTGGGCATTCACCTTAAAACAAGATCGGCAATCCATTACTACTGTAACAATGCTGTCAAAACATTAGATTAAACGGGGGATAGTAACCTCGTAAACAATTACTGGTTTGCAGTGGGGTAATTTACGGCATACTTGCCACCGCAATTAGTAGTTTTGGGGCTGACATTTATGACGGACGTCCTCGAGTCTGAGTTAAGGTATCTTATTCTGTTTATACGCACCCCGCGAAATCCTAGCCTGCCTCCTCTTAATCAGCTCAAACACATGCTAAAATGTCAGCCCTCAACACAGGTCTGACCAGATGCCTATTCACCGCCCGTTGAATGCCACTGGAGCGATGATTCAATAATACGCCGATACATGGTGTCGATCTGACGCGGTGCACGACGAATGTATTGCTCCGCCCTATCTCTTTGTTCTCCAGATAGTTGTTCTAAATACTTCACAATTTTTTCGGCTGTTGGAAGGATTTCTTTACCGTTGAATTTTGGAGGGAAACCGGTCCATACCACATGGTCCACGTTATTGGTATCAGCCCATTCAGACAATCCTGGGATCAGTTTTGGAGAAGGCTGACCAGCAGACCACCTGCAAACATGCTTTTCAATATTTTTTATTGGGATACCTTCACGGCAACGCAAAGCCTCAATACTAGAGGTAAGATCCACTGATTCCATTATCGCCCACAGGGAAGGCACTAATCGATCAGTTTCGACTAGCACAAGCGTAATCCGTCCATCTAGCGACTGTCTGGCGAATTCAACGGATATAAGTGGGCCATCCTCAGACCATTTCCCCTGAACAGGTAAACCTCTTGGCTCCCAAATTAAGGAACCCCATCCAAGACAAGCGATACGAGCCATTATGCCTCCATTAGCATGGTCAGTTTAAAGGTAAAACTCACATATCTTACCGTGCCCCATTGGCACTACATTCAATCGACTTTCTGAATCCCTCACAGAGCGTTATAGCCTGCGTTTGTATCTATCGTTTGAACTTACATAACTAAGCAGATCTTCAGAAGTAAATGTAATTTTTCTCCAGAAAGCAGAAATGAAACTCAGCAAAAAAAGAAATTTTCTGGTATGGAACTCCTCCGTTTTGGAGGAGACCTGCTTGTATTTTCACTTTATCTAACGAATAAGTAGCTAAGTTTGTAGGTGAAATTATGATGCTATGATTAGATTAAATTTACCAATGTTATCAATGTAATCTGCATACCACTGCATCATCTCCCTTCGCCCTTCCAGATACAACGCATGGTTGTATGTCCCGCGAATCGCATTCTTATCGACATGCGCAAGCTGGGTTTCAATCCATGCCGTATTAAACCCTTCCTCATGCAAAATCGTACTCATCGTGTGACGGAAACCATGCCCCGTTACCTTCCCCGTGTATCCAATCCGCTTAAACACCTGATTAATACTCGCTTCGCTCATTGTTTTCCGGGGATCATTTCTCCCAGGAAACATTAGAGGATATTGCCCAGACATCACTTTGAGCTGCTGTACGATCTCTAGTGCTTGGGTAGAGAGGGGAACAAGGTGAGGCCGTTTCATCTTCATTCGGTCAGCAGGAATTTCCCACACCGCTTTTTCAAGATCAAATTCACTCCAGAAAGCACCTCGAAGCTCACCGGTGCGAACTCCTGTAAGGATCAGCAGACGAGCGGCAAGAACAACCAGCGGACTTCCTGTATAGCCTGAGAGAGCTTTGAAGAAATCAGGTAACTCCTCAACAGTCAGGAAGGGATAATGCTTTGATTCATGCCCTGACATCGCGCTGGTTAGATCCGCTGCAGGATTGTATTCCGCACGACCGGTAACAATGGCGTAACGAAAGACTTCGCTGCAACGCTGGCGAACCTTCTTGGCCTTTTCCGTCGCGCCACGGCTTTCCATTCGACGCAGCACATTAAGCAGAACCAGCGGTTTGATTTCATTTACCGGCTGCTGGCCGATATAGGGGAAAATATCTTTATTGAATGCTTCGATGATATCGGAGGCATAACCTTCTGACCATCGGCTCACCTTTGTTCCGTGCCATTCAAGTGCCACAGCCTGAAACGTATTATTGAGCTGCACATCGCGAACCAGCTTTTCTTCTTTCTTGGCGAAAGACGGATCGATGCCCTCGGCCAGCTTTTTCTTGGCTTCATCACGCAGTGCCCTCGCTTGTGCAAGGGACACTGCCGGATAGACCCCAAAAGCCATACGCTTCTCTTTCCCATTAAAGCGATATTTCATCCGCCAGTATCGGGAACCAGAGGGAACGACTTCAAGATACAAACCAGCACCATCTGCCAGCTTATAGGCTTTCTCTCTGGGTTTAGCTGCATCTACCTGTCGCGCATTTAGCTTCATTGGGGGCATCTCCCTGGACCGAACACAGAATGCCCCCACTTATGCCCCCAACTGTAACTTGATTCCGGTTGAGTCCAGTTGATAACAGGAGATAAGATACGGGCCAGAAACCGCAGTATACGGGCTTTAAGTTGATTTCGGTAGACCTGGGAAGAGGTTGAAATGGTGCCGATAATAGGAGTCGAACCTACGACCTTCGCATTACGAATGCGCTGCTCTACCAACTGAGCTATATCGGCCCTGAAAGGACATGACCACGAGTGTGAATCACGGGGTAGAAGGTTAAAACTAACCGGGTGATGCGTCAATAGCCTTGTGAATCAAGTGGCTGATTTTGCATCACTCCGGTTTTAATTACGCACGAATGGTATCGTCACCAATGCCGATCCACTTGTAGGTGGTCAGCGCTTCCAGCCCCATTGGGCCGCGTGCGTGTAATTTTTGCGTGCTGACAGCCACTTCCGCGCCCAGGCCAAATTGTCCGCCATCGGTAAATCGGGTTGAAGCATTGACGTAAACGGCGGACGAATCTACTTCATTCACAAAACGATCGGCGTTGCGCAGAGTGCGCGTCAGGATCGCATCGGAATGTTGAGTGCCGTGTTCGCGAATATGCGCGATAGCGTCATCCAGGCCGGCCACGATTTTCACGTTCAGATCCAACGACAGGAACTCGTCGTCATACTCTTCAGCTTTCACCGCTACCACGTTCGCCGGGCCTGATTTCAGTTGGGCCAGCGCCGCATCGTCAGCATGCAGCGTGACGCCGCTTTCCGCCATTTGCTTGCTCAGCGCAGGCAGAAAACGCGCAGCGATATCCTGATGCACCAGCAGCGTTTCCACCGTGTTGCAGGTACTCGGACGCTGGGTTTTCGCATTGACGATGATCTTCAGCGCTGGTTCGATCTCCGCGCTGTCGTCAACAAAGATATGGCATACGCCAATCCCGCCGGTGATCACCGGGATCGTCGACTGCTCACGGCACAGCTTGTGCAGGCCCGCGCCGCCACGAGGGATCAGCATGTCGATGTATTTATCCATACGCAGCATTTCATTGACCAGCGCGCGATCCGGGCTGTCGATCGCCTGGACTGCGCCAGCAGGTAAGCCGCAGGCTTCCAGCGCTTGCTGAATCACCGCAACCGTTGCCGCATTGGTGCGATACGTCTCTTTACCGCCACGCAGAATCGCCGCGTTGCCGGTTTTCAGGCACAACGAGGCGACGTCAACGGTCACATTGGGACGCGCTTCGTAAATCACGCCAATGACGCCCAGCGGAACACGACGACGTTCCAGACGCAACCCGCTGTCCAGCAGACCGCCATCAATCACCTGTCCGACCGGGTCGGCCAGGTTACACACCTGACGGACGTCATCGGCAATCGCTTTCAGGCGCGCCGGTGTCAATGCCAGACGATCCAGCATCGCTTCGCTGAGGCCATTTTCGCGCGCCTCGGCAACGTCTTGGGCGTTAGCGCTCAGGATGCTTTCAGTTTGCGCTTCCAGTTCATCCGCTATTTTTTCCAGTACGCGGTTCTTCTCGCGGCTGGAGAGTAGCGCCAGTTTGTAGGACGCCGCTTTGGCAGCAATGCCCATTTGTTCCAGCATACGTCGGCTCCTTAACGGGTAATCATGTCATCGCGATGGACAGCGACCGGGCCATATTCATAGCCAAGAATCGCGTCAATCTGCTGAGAGTGGTGACCAGCAATACGGCGCAGCGCGTCGCTGTTATAACGGGTGACGCCGTGGGCGATATCGCGCCCTTCCTGGTTACGGATGCGGATCACTTCACCACGCGAGAAGTTACCTGTCACGCTTTTAATGCCTTTTGGCAATAATGAGCTACCGCGTTCCAGAATCGCAGATGTCGCCCCTTCATCCACCGTGATTTCACCGGCAGGCGGCGCGCCAAAGATCCAGCGTTTGCGGTTTTCCAGCGGGGAGGCTTGCGCATGGAAACGGGTTCCCGCAGAAATGCCTGCCATAACATCGCCAATCACGCCCGGCTTGCTGCCCGCCGCGATGATGGTGTCGATTCCGGCACGACAGGCAACGTCGGCAGCCTGCAATTTGGTGCCCATTCCCCCGGTTCCCAGGCCAGAGACGCTGTCGCCCGCAATCGCACGCAGCGCATCATCAATGCCGTACACGTCTTTAATCAGTTCAGCCTGCGGGTTGGTTCGCGGATCGGCGGTAAACAACCCTTGCTGATCGGTCAGTAACAACAATTTGTCGGCGCCCGCCAGAATGGCAGCCAGCGCGGAAAGATTGTCGTTATCGCCCACTTTTATTTCAGCGGTCGCCACGGCATCGTTTTCATTGATGACAGGGACAATATTGTTGTCCAGCAGCGCACGCAGGGTGTCACGCGCGTTCAGGAAGCGCTCTCTGTCTTCCATATCCGCACGCGTCAGCAGCATCTGCCCGATGTGAATACCGTAGATAGAGAATAGCTGTTCCCAAAGCTGAATCAGACGACTCTGCCCCACCGCCGCCAACAGTTGTTTAGACGCTATGGTCGCCGGGAGTTCCGGGTAGCCAAGATGCTCACGCCCGGCGGCGATAGCGCCCGACGTGACGATCACAATACGATGGCCTGCGGCATGTAGCTGCGCGCATTGACGAACAAGTTCTACGATATGGGCACGGTTCAGGCGGCGCGATCCGCCCGTTAGCACACTGGTGCCGAGTTTTACCACCAGCGTCTGGCTGTCACTCATGATTCTCTGCCATTCAAAATAGGGGAAAATGATATCAAACGAACGTTTTAGCAGGACTGGCCCCGGTTGCCAACAACCAGAGCACAAAGCATGAAATTTTGTTGCGCAGGATCAGCAAGCGTAGCGGCAGTTTCTGACAATTTTATTACCGCAATAATAAATCATCCTTTTTTAAAAATATTCTTAATTTGTCATAAAACCTTCATTGCAGAGCGTTAAAAACCATCCTGTTTTTCACGGGGATCACTCCCAGCGAATATTAGCGCGTAATTTTAAATCAGGAATGAAAATGAAAAAGAGCACTCTGGCATTAGTGGTGATGGGTATTGTTGCATCGGCATCCGTGCAGGCAGCAGAAGTGTATAACAAAAACAGTAATAAACTGGACGTGTATGGCAAAGTAAAAGCGATGCACTACATCAGTGATGATGACAGCAAAGATGGCGACCAGACTTATATCCGCTTTGGCTTTAAAGGCGAAACGCAGATTAACGATCAGCTGACCGGTTACGGTCGCTGGGAAGCTGAGTTCGCCGGTAACAAAACAGAAAGCGAAGGCGGTCAGAAAACCCGTCTGGCTTTTGCGGGTCTGAAGCTGAACGATTTCGGTTCGTTAGATTATGGTCGTAACCTGGGCGCCTTGTACGACGTTGCCGCGTGGACGGATATGTTCCCTGAATTCGGCGGCGACGGCCTTGCACAGACCGACAACTTTATGACCAAACGCGCCAGTGGCCTGGCAACTTACCGTAACACCGATTTCTTCGGCGTTATCGATGGTCTGAACTTAACCCTGCAATATCAGGGTAAAAACGAAAACCGCGACGTCAAAAAGCAGAATGGCGACGGTTTCGGCACATCTCTGAGCTATGACTTCGGCGGCAGCGACTTCGCCATCATCGGCGCATACGCCAATTCAGACCGCACCAATGAGCAGAACCTGCAATCTCGCGGACAAGGTAAAAACGCGGAAGGTTGGGCGACGGGTCTGAAATATGACGCCAATAACATTTACCTGGCGACTATCTATTCTGAAACCCGCAACATGGCGCCTATTTCCGGTGGTTTCGCCAATAAAGCGCAAAACTTCGAAGCGGTTGCCCAATATCAGTTTGATTTCGGTCTGCGTCCTTCCCTGGGCTATGTTCAGTCTAAAGGCAAAGATATTGAAGGTATCGGTGATGAAGATATCGTGAAATATATCGATGTGGGCGCAACATATTATTTCAATAAAAATATGTCCGCGTTCGTTGATTATAAAATCAACCAGATTGACGATGATAACAAGCTGGGCGTAAGCAGCGATGATATCGTCGCGATTGGTATGACGTACCAGTTCTGATTGTCTTAATTTGCCGGATGACGACGCTCAGGCGTCTTATCCGGCCTACTCTTTTGCACTGTTGCAGGCCGGATAAGCGTAGCGTCATCCGGCACTATTCTATGTTATGCCGTTAACTTCACCGGTTCTTTGAAATTATCGGCGGGTTCCAGCGCCAGATTCAGCGAAGTCAGCAGTGCACGCAATTTTTCATGAAACTCGCGCAGAGTGTACTCCAGGCGTTCAACCACTTCGGCCTCTTTAATCGGCACGGCGGTCCAGTTACCTTCTTTGTCAAACAGGCCAAACTGGTAGCTGTAGGTAAAGCGTTTTTCCTGCGCTTCCAGTTCCATCCACCAGCCCCAGAATTCACGTTTCTCAGGCGCTGGCTTCACGTTGACGCAAACAGCCAGGCAATCGAAAAAAAAACGATTATCTTCGCACTGTCCTTCGCGTATATACGGGCCAAGCGCAGTGAATTTCTTGATCAATCTACTTTTCGGGTGTCCACTCGGTAACGTCATTGCGATCTCCTTTGGTGAAGCAACTGTTTTACCAAAACAATAAAATTTAGCAATCCATTAACACAATCTGTGATTGATCCAACCGGTAATTTCTTTCAGCGCAGTGTCAAAATTGCGATACACCGGATTAAACGGAATCTCCATCAGCTTACCGTCGGAAGATGACGAGGTGATGAGCCGGGACTCCTCTTCCGGGCTAAACGGATCGTTTTTCCAGAAGCCAGATAACATCGGCGTTGGGCAGCGTCTGCCGAGCAACCCCTGCACCTTCAGTGAATAACGATTTAGCTCAACGCGCAGCGCTTCATCTGACGCATCATGCATCCCCAGACGGCTTGCCAGCACGTCAAGATACATTTCCGGCACCGTCCCCTGACGCTGTGAATCGCTTAACAACGCATGGACCACCGGCCCCAGACAGGCTACCGCTTTCAGTCGCGGCGCTTCCAGGTAGGCCAGACGTACCGCAACGTTAGCGCCAAAACGAAAACCAAACGCCGCCACCCGGGTATGATCAACCCACGGCACCCCAGGCAGCGCTTTCAACACATGCTGATGCAGCAGACTGGAGTCCTGGGTGAGCTTCCATTTTGACGAGAATCCAACCGACGGCATGTCCAGCGTCAGCATCGCCATACCGCGCGGCGCGAAGTAACGTTCGAACAGGGTGTAATAGTCCGTTTGCATGGAGTCCAGGCCGCCGCACATCAGTACGGTCGGGAACGGGCCATCCCCTTTCGGCATATGCAAAAACGCAGTGACAGGCGCGCCGCCGGGGATCGAAAACGCCATTTCACGCAGCGAGCCCGGCAAGCGTTGCGCGGCCTCTTCATACGCGCGGTTCGCCAGCGCCTGCGCCTGCTCCGCCAGCTCATCCCCTTTAAGATGCGGGTAAGCCGCAATGTTGTAGAGCGAGGAAGCGTGCAGCCAGTGGCGCCCGCTGCGCTGTGGGTCTGTTTCCTGGCAGGCTTTCTGCTGCCATTCCATCGCCTGTTTCGACCATTCAAAGATCCAGTTACCGCCACGGTAGCCAATCACCGTGTCGTACAGCTCTTTGTCGGTTCGCTCGGCTTCGCTCATTACGATACGCGCCTGCACATCAAGGATTTCTCGCGGATCGATACCGCGCCAGATCCACATCAGACGGTTGATCATGCGATACCAGTGCGGCACGTTTTTACCATCCAGAGTGGACTGCACGGACGGCTGCGTTCCGTGATTGAAGCGCCGGACAAGCGTCGACGTTTCAGGATGTTTGAAGCGGGGTTTAAACAGGGTTTCGCTGAGGTTAGCCTGTGACATTCGTGCAGCCTCCAAGGGTACTTACTGAGGCCTATTGTAACGTGTGTGCGGCTAAAAAAAACAACGCCCGGCATTGCCAGGCGTTGAAAATTTCAGTGATTAGCGACCAGAGATTGGCGGGACGAATACCACGCCCATATCCCACGGCTGCTCAATCCAGGTGTCCTGCGGGATATCAATCACATAATCATCCACCAGCGGGCGGCCAGCCGGTTTAGCGAAGATAGTGACGAAATGAGCTTTAGGGTACATTTCGCGGATAGCAACAGCAGTGCCGCCGGTATCGACCAGATCGTCGATCACGATGAAACCTTCACCATCGCCTTCCGCACGTTTCAGCACTTTCAGTTCGCGCTGGTTGTCGTGGTCGTAGCTGGAGATGCAAACGGTATCGACATGGCGAATACCCAACTCACGCGCCAGCAATGCGCCCGGTACCAGACCACCACGGCTGACGGCAATAATGCCTTTCCATTGTTCAGAAGGCATCAGGCGGCTTGCCAGTTTGCGTGCGTGAATCTGCAACATGTCCCAGGTGACGACGTATTTTTCGCTCATGTGAAGTGTCCCAGCCTGTTTATCTACGGCTTAAAAATTGAGGGTGAACCAGGTTGCGCGAGATTATAGAGACCTGACGCGCTAAAAACCAGTGTTTCGCGGAATCCAGCCCTCTTTTTACGTGCTTTATACTACCCGAAGACCAGGAAAGTGGTATTCTCAATCGCATCTCGCAAGCCCGACTTGTGGTGACAATCAATCTGCTAACCCTGTGGCCTGCAAGAAAGTTTTGCAGGACATCGTCAAGGAGACTTATCGTGTCTGAACTGTCTCAATTATCTCCACAACCGCTGTGGGATATTTTTGCAAAAATCTGTTCTATTCCTCATCCGTCCTACCATGAAGAGCAGCTCGCTGAACACATTATGGGCTGGGCCAAAGAGAAAGGTTTCCACGCTGAGCGCGATCGGGTCGGTAATATCCTGATTCGTAAACCTGCCACCGCAGGTATGGAAAACCGCAAACCAGTGGTTTTGCAGGCGCACCTGGATATGGTTCCGCAGAAAAACAACGACACCGTACACGACTTCACCAAAGATCCGATCCAGCCTTATATTGACGGCGAGTGGGTAAAAGCCCGCGGCACCACGCTGGGCGCGGATAACGGCATTGGTATGGCTTCCGCGCTGGCCGTTCTGGCTGACGACAACGTCGTGCACGGCCCGCTGGAAGTGCTGCTGACCATGACGGAAGAAGCCGGTATGGACGGCGCATTCGGCCTTCAACCTGGCTGGCTACAGGCCGATATTCTGATCAATACCGACTCCGAAGAAGAAGGTGAGATCTACATGGGCTGTGCAGGCGGTATCGATTTTACCTCTAACCTGCCGCTGTCCCGTGAAGCCATTCCGGCGGGTTTCCAGAGCTTTAAACTGACGCTGAAAGGCCTGAAAGGCGGCCACTCCGGCGGCGAAATCCACGTCGGTCTCGGCAATGCCAACAAGCTGCTGGTGCGCTTCCTGGCGGATCATGCTGAAGAACTGGGTCTGCGTCTGGTTGATTTCAACGGCGGTACGCTGCGTAACGCTATCCCGCGTGAAGCCTTCGCCACCGTTGCCGTAGCGGCAGATAACGTCGATGCGCTGAAAACGCGGGTGAACGCTTATCAGGAGATCCTGAAAAACGAGCTGGCAGAGAAAGAGAAGAATCTGGTGGTTCTGCTGGAAGCAGCCGCTAACGACAAAGCGGCGCTGACTGCCTCGTCCCGCGATGGCTTTATCCGTCTGCTGAACGCCACGCCAAACGGCGTGATTCGCAATTCCGACGTAGCGAAAGGCGTGGTTGAGACGTCCCTGAACGTGGGCGTTGTGACCATGACCGACAACAACGTGGAAATCCACTGCCTGATCCGCTCGCTGATCGACAGCGGTAAAGACTACGTGGTGAGCATGCTGGATTCACTGGGTAAACTGGCCGGCGCGAAAACCGAAGCAAAAGGCGGCTATCCGGGCTGGCAGCCAGATGCGAACTCGCCGGTAATGCACCTGGTGCGTGAAACTTACCAGCGTCTGTTCAATAAGACGCCGAACATCCAGATTATTCACGCGGGTCTGGAATGCGGTCTGTTCAAAAAACCGTACCCGGATATGGACATGGTCTCTATCGGGCCAACCATTACCGGCCCGCACTCTCCAGATGAGCAGGTTCATATCGAAAGCGTCGGTCACTACTGGCGGCTTCTGACTGAACTGCTGAAGTCTATTCCGGCAAAGTAAGTCGCTACGAAACATTGCCGGATGGCGCTGCGCTTATCCGGCCTACACGCTGATTTGTAGGCCGGATAAGGCGTTTACGCCGCCATCCGGCAATACATCAAAGTCACAGCCCCAGCAGAAGCTGTCTTTCCAGTTGCGGGTCCAGTAGCGTAACGTGTAACCCTACCAGCCGCACGCCCCGCCCTCCCCGCCGCTCATTCCAGGTTTTACGCGCCGTCGTGATTAAATCGTCCTTGCTTAAACGCGGCCAGACGTGCTCCTGAGTGGTCAGCTGGAAATCGTTAAATTTTAATTTAACCCCCTGACGGGCAATGAGCAGGTCAGGCTTCACTTTTGCCAGCCGCCTTTCCAGCTCTGGATATAACCGCTCAATGATCGCCTCGCATTCCGCCCATTCGTGAATATCCTCCGCCAGCGTGCGTTCAACGCCTATCGATTTACGCAGTCTTTCATTGTTCACATCCCGCTCATCAATCCCCTGGCTACGCTCCCATAACACGCGGCCAAACTTACCAAAGCGCTTGAGTAACATCGCCAGATCGTACTTTTGCACGTCTTCACAGGTACGCAGCCCCATCGTTTCCAGCCTGGCCGCAGACACTTTACCCACCCCCGGAATTTTCCCCAGCGGTAAGGTTTTGAGAAACTCAGGAACATCGGCGGGGGTAATCACATATTGCCCATTCGGTTTATTAAGGTCAGAAGCAATTTTTGCCAGAAACTTAACCGGAGCAATACCCGCTGATGCGGTGAGCTGGAGTTCGTTAAAAATCGTCTGACGGATTTCCTGAGCGATAAGCGTGGCGGAGCCGTGGCAATAAGTGCTGTCGGTAACGTCCAGATAGGCTTCATCCAGCGAAAGCGGCTCTATACGCGAGGTATAACGAGAGAAGATTTCACGGATATGCTGCGACGCTTCTTTATATGCCTCAAACCGCCCCGGCAATAGCGTGAGGTGCGGGCAAAGCTTAAGCGCCATACCGGTCGGCATCGCACTGCGCACGCCAAATTTGCGGGCGGGATAATTTGCCGTACTGATAACGCCCCTGCGCTCGCGGCTGCCGCCGATAGCGATAGGAATATCACGCAGGGCCGGGTTATCGCGCATTTCAACCGCCGCGTAAAAACAGTCCATATCAACATGTATGATTTTGCGCATGGCTCACCTCCGCAATACTGTTTAAGTATACAGTACATTTTGTATTGTGAGAAGCGAGTGGAAATATAAGCCGCGGCAGAATGCGCCGGGTTCTGACTGCCTTGACGGCTAAATTTCAGTATAAAGAGAAACTAAATTGTAAACGCATCGCCTGGGGCTTGCGAAAAACTGCCGTGGTGATAATGTGAGCGCACCAAATACGGATTAGTCTGATTTGGGGACTCTGTTTGCCGTTCTGGCGTGTGTAACCGTTTTATCAAGGAATAAGCAGTATGCGTAAAATCGCATTTTTTCTTGCGATGCTTCTGATCCCGTGCGTCTCATTTGCCGGTTTGCTAAGCAGTAGCAGCCCAACCACGCCAGTCAGTAAAGAATATAAGCAGCAGTTGATGGGGTCGCCTGTCTATATTCAGATCTTTAAAGAAGAGCGTATGCTCGATCTGTACGTCAAGATGGGTGAGCAATATCAATTGCTCGACAGCTACAAAATTTGCAACTATTCCGGTGGCTTAGGCCCCAAACAGCGCCAGGGTGACTTTAAAAGCCCGGAAGGTTTTTACAGCGTCCAGCGTAATCAGCTCAAACCGGACAGCCGTTTCTATAAGGCCATTAATATCGGTTTTCCGAACGCTTATGACCGCGCACACGGTTATGAAGGTAAGTATCTGATGATCCACGGCGCCTGCGTCTCCGTCGGTTGCTATGCCATGACCGACAGCGGCATTGATGAGATTTTCCAGTTTGTAACCGGCGCCCTGGTATTTGGGCAATCCAGCGTACAGGTGAGCATCTATCCCTTCCGCATGACCGATGCAAATATGCAGCGCCATAAGTATTCGTATTACAAAGATTTCTGGACGCAGCTAAAACCGGGCTACGACTACTTTGAGCAAACCCGTAAGCCACCAACAGTTTCCGTTGTTGATGGCCGTTACGTGGTCAGCAAACCGTTGAGCCATGAAGTGGTTCAGCCACAGCTGGCGTCAAACTATACGCTCCCCGAGACAAAATAATCGCCATTCGCCTGGCATAATCTTTTGCCAGGTTTCATTTCCCGTCAGCGGCTGCGTTGCAATCACGGTAACCACATCATTCGGTGTGGTTTGTGAACTGAAGTCGATTTCCACATCCTGGTCCAACAGCGTGGCAACGCCAAACGGCGCGCGGCGGGTGATCCAGAATAAATTGGTCGAGCAATAGGCCATAACATAGCGCCCGTCTGACAGCAGCATGTTGAAGACACCTTTCTTACGGAGTTCTTCTGTCAGCGTCGCAATATATTTAAATACCGCCATCATATTGCCCGGCGTGCGCGGATAACGCTGCGTCAGCTTATGCAGCAGCCAGCAGAACGCTTTTTCGCTGTCCGTCTCACCAACCGGGCGAAAATTACCGGTTTCAAGCGATTTGTAGCCGTTGAGCTGCCCGTTATGCGCATACGTCCAGTTACGCCCCCAAAGCTCACGGGTAAACGGATGCGTATTTTCCAGCGCCACTTCCCCACGATTCGCCTGGCGAATATGGGCGACGACGGAACAGGATTTGATGGGATAGTCTTGCACCAGTCTGGCGATGGGCGAATTAAAACTGGGTTGCGGATCTTTAAATGTGCGACACCCTTTACCTTCATAAAACGTAATGCCCCAGCCGTCTTTGTGCGGCCCGGTTCCTCCACCACGCTGAACCAGCCCGGTGAAACTAAAGCAAATATCGGTTGGCACATTGGCGCTCATCCCGAGCAGTTCGCACATACATCACCTACCTTAAAACGCTGAACCGCCTGATGGCGCTGCGCTTATCAGGCCTGGACAAATCAAATGTAGGCCGGATAAGACGCTTTAACGTCGTCATCCGGCAAAAACACAGTAAAGAATTATCCGCTTACTTAACCATCTCTTTTTCGATCAATTGGATCAGGATATGAATCACTTTGATATGGATTTCCTGAATACGATCAGCATAACCGAAATGCGGCACGCGAATTTCAATATCCGCCGTCCCTGCCATTTTACCGCCGTCTTTCCCGGTCAGGGTGATGACTTTCATTCCCTTCTCGCGTGCTGCGGCAATCGCTTTAATCACGTTACCAGAGTTGCCCGAAGTTGAAATCCCTAACAACACATCCCCTTCACGGCCAACCGCTTCAACGTAGCGAGAGAAAACATAGTCGTAACCAAAATCATTACTGACACAGGAGATATGGCTGACGTCAGAAATAGCGATCGCCGGGTAGCCTGGACGGTTTTCGCGGTAGCGACCGGTCAGCTCTTCGGCAAAATGCATCGCGTCGCAATGAGAGCCGCCGTTACCGCAGGAAAGTACCTTGCCACCCGCTTTAAAACTGTCTGCCAGCAGGACCGCCGCGCGCTGAATAGCGTGAATATTGGCTTCATCTTTTAAAAAATTGGCCAGCGTTTCCGCCGCTTCGTTCAGTTCGTTACGAATAAGATCCTGGTACATGAGGATATCCTTCAGCATGAATGTAATTGACAGATGCAGTGTACCGGATAGCGCAGAAAGCGAGAAGCACAAGCCACAGGAATGCCGCTGGCTTTTGATTTTTTGTGCCGGTGAAAACGGCAACAATGTGAGCTTCGTTGTAATTATTTTGTAAACACATTGCTAAAAGAAATGACATCCACTACAACCATATCATCACAAGTGGTCAGACCTCCTACAAGCAAGGGAGCTTTTCGTTATGATGATTTTGAGTATTCTCGCAACGGTTGTTCTGCTCGGCGCGCTGTTTTATCACCGCGTGAGCTTATTCCTCAGCAGCCTGATTTTACTCGCATGGACAGCCGCGCTGGGCGTTGCTGGCCTGTGGTCTATCTGGGTGCTGGTTCCTCTGGCCATTATCCTCGTACCGTTTAACGTTACGCCGATGCGTAAGTCGATGATCTCTGCACCAGCGTTTCGTAGCTTCCGTAAAGTGATGCCGCCGATGTCGCGCACGGAGAAAGAGGCCATTGATGCCGGTACAACATGGTGGGAAGGCGATCTCTTCCAGGGCAAACCTGACTGGAAAAAATTGCACAACTATCCGCAACCGCATCTGACTGCTGAAGAACAGGCGTTCCTGGATGGCCCGGTAGAAGAAGCCTGCCGTATGGCGAATGATTTCCAGATCACGCACGAATTAGCCGATCTGCCGCCGGAGTTGTGGGACTACCTGAAAGAGCATCGCTTCTTCGCGATGATCATCAAGAAAGAGTATGGCGGCCTGGAGTTTTCGGCGTATGCGCAGTCTCGCGTGCTGCAAAAACTCTCCGGCGTTTCCGGGATTCTGGCGATTACCGTGGGCGTACCTAACTCATTAGGCCCAGGTGAACTGCTGCAACACTACGGTACTGAAGAGCAGAAAAACCATTACCTGCCGCGTCTGGCGCGTGGTCAGGAGATCCCTTGCTTCGCGCTGACCAGCCCGGAAGCGGGCTCCGATGCCGGCGCAATTCCTGATACCGGCGTCGTCTGCATGGGCGAATGGCAAGGCCAGCAGGTGCTGGGTATGCGCCTGACCTGGAACAAACGTTACATTACGCTGGCCCCTATCGCGACCGTGCTGGGCCTGGCCTTTAAACTCTCTGACCCGGAAAAACTGCTGGGTGGCGAAGAAGAATTGGGTATCACCTGTGCGCTGATCCCGACCTCAACGCCTGGCGTCGAAATTGGTCGCCGTCACTTTCCGCTGAACGTACCGTTCCAGAACGGGCCTACGCACGGCAAAGATATCTTTGTGCCGATCGACTACATCATTGGCGGGCCGAAGATGGCAGGCCAGGGCTGGCGTATGCTGGTGGAATGCCTGTCGGTAGGCCGTGGTATCACGCTGCCGTCCAACTCGACCGGCGGGGTTAAATCCGTCGCGCTGGCAACCGGGGCATATGCCCATATTCGTCGCCAGTTCAAAATCTCTATCGGCAAGATGGAAGGTATTGAAGAGGCGCTGGCGCGCATTGCCGGTAACGCCTACGTAATGGACGCCGCAGCGTCGCTGATTACCTACGGCATTATGCTGGGTGAAAAACCGGCGGTGCTGTCAGCTATCGTCAAGTACCACTGTACCCATCGCGGCCAGCAGTCCATCATCGACGCAATGGACATTACCGGTGGTAAAGGCATTATGCTCGGCGAAAGCAACTTCCTGGCGCGTTCTTACCAGGGGGCGCCTATCGCCATCACCGTTGAAGGTGCGAATATCCTGACCCGCAGCATGATGATCTTCGGTCAGGGGGCGATTCGCTGCCATCCGTATGTTCTGGAAGAAATGGCCGCCGCGCAAAGCAACGATGTGAATGCGTTCGACAATCTGCTGTTTAAACATATCGGCCATGTCGGTAGCAACAAAGTACGCAGCTTCTGGCTCGGTCTGACCCGCGGCCTGACCAGCTACACCCCAACCAGCGACGCAACGAAACGTTATTACCAGCACCTTAACCGACTGAGCGCCAACCTGGCCCTGCTGTCTGATGTCTCAATGGCGGTGTTGGGCGGTAGCCTGAAACGTCGTGAACGTATCTCCGCACGCCTGGGCGATATTTTAAGCCAGCTGTATCTGGCCTCCGCCGTGCTGAAACGCTATGACGATGAAGGCCGTAACGAAGCCGATCTGCCGCTGGTGCACTGGGGCGTACAGGACGCGTTGTATCAGGCGGAGCAAGCGATGGATGAACTGCTGCAAAACTTCCCGAACCGTTTTGTTGCGGGTCTGCTGAACGTGGTGATCTTCCCAACCGGTCGTCACTACCTTGCCCCTTCCGACAAGCTGGATCATAAGGTCGCGCAGATTCTACAAGTACCGAGTGCAACCCGTTCACGTATCGGTCGCGGTCAATACCTGACGCCGAGCGAGCATAACCCGGTCGGTTTGCTGGAAGAAGCGCTGCTGGACGTAATAGCGGCAGATCCTATCCACCAGCGGATCTGCAAAGAGCTGGGTAAAAATCTGCCGTTTACCCGTCTGGATGAACTGGCGCATAACGCGCTGGCAAAAGGGCTGATTGATAACGATGAAGCCGCCATTCTGGTGAAAGCGGAAGAAAGCCGTCTGCGCAGCATTAACGTTGATGATTTTGATGCCGACGCGCTGGCGACTCAGCCGGTAAAGTTGCCAGAGAAGCAAGTGCGTAAAGTAGAAGCCGCTTAATCCTCATCTCCCCTGAAAGCCCCGCTTCTGCGGGGCTTTTTATTGCCACATTTTCGTTGATGCTCATGCTACAGTGTAAAAATGCTGTTCAACGAGGAGCCCCGATCGTGCCTGGTTTGAAAATTACCCTGTTGCAACAACCGCTGGTCTGGATGGACGGTCCGGCCAATTTACGTCATTTTGACAGACTGCTGGAAACCATCACCGGACGTGACGTCATTGTTTTACCTGAAATGTTTACCACCGGTTTTGCAATGGAAGCCGCACTTCAGTCACTCCCGCAAGAAGATGCGATCGACTGGATGCAGGCCAAAGCACAACAGACTGATGCCCTGATTGCGGGCAGCGCTGCGTTGCAAACCGAACGTGGCCCGGTAAACCGTTTTTTACTGGTTGAACCTGACGGCAACGTTCATTGCTATGATAAACGCCATCTGTTCCGCATGGCGGATGAACATCATCATTACCAGGCGGGCGATAAACGTGTTGTCGTTGAATGGCGCGGCTGGCGTATTCTGCCGTTAGTGTGTTATGACCTGCGTTTTCCGGTATGGTCCCGCAATCTTAATGATTATGACCTGGCGCTGTATGTAGCAAACTGGCCTGCTCCGCGTTCGCTACACTGGCAGGCGCTGCTCACCGCACGCGCGATTGAAAACCAGGCCTATGTAGCAGGCTGCAACCGTGTTGGCACTGATGGCAACGGGCACCATTACCGTGGGGACAGCCGGGTGATTAACCCGCAAGGAGAGATTATCGCCACCGCCGAGCCACATCAGGCGACACGTATTGATGCAGATCTGTCGCTCACGGCGTTACGGGAATACCGCGAGAAATTTCCGGCATGGCAGGACGCCGACCCGTTCACGTTACGCTGATGATTGTTCATCCTTCTCTGCAACGATTCTGGCATTTCTACAGAGAAGGATAATTTTTGTTGAAGGCTAAAACGACGAAAGCCTGAATCATTTCTGATTCAGGCTTTCTGAATAGTGGCGGAACGGACGGGACTCGAACCCGCGACCCCCTGCGTGACAGGCAGGTATTCTAACCAACTGAACTACCGCTCCGCGTTGTGTTCCTCTTGGGAACGAAGCGCATATTACGGATTGCCTCGCACCTCGTCAACGGTTTTTCTCACGTTTTGAATCGTTTGCTGTAAAAATCACCCGGACGGCTATTTTTACGTCGTAAAACCCCGAATTACGCCCGCCAGAGGCAACTTCCGCCTTTCTTCTGCACCAGGTCGAGACGCGACTCATGCGCCATCAGCTCTTCATCAGTCGCTAAAACAACGCGTAACTTGCTGGCCTGGCGGACAATACGCTGGATTGTCGCTTCACCCTGCTGTTGCTGCGTTTCCCCTTCCATTGAGAAGGCCATCGACGTTTGCCCACCGGTCATCGCCAGATAGACATCGGCCAGAATCTGGGCATCGAGCAATGCGCCGTGCAGCGTACGTTTGCTGTTATCTATCTCATAGCGTGAACAAAGCGCATCAAGGCTGTTACGCTTGCCGGGGAACATCCTCCTCGCCAGCGCCAGGCTATCGGTGATTTTGCAGAACTCGCTTGTTTTCGGAATACCACGACTGAGTTTGGCGAACTCATAATCCATAAAGCCGATATCAAACGATGCGTTATGGATCACCAGTTCCGCGCCACGGATATACTCCAGGAAGTCGTCAACCACATCGGCAAAAACGGGTTTATCAAGCAGAAATTCATCCGCAATACCGTGTACGCCGAACGCTTCCGGGTCCACCAGTCGGTCCGGTTTTAGATAGACGTGGAAGTTATTGCCGGTAAGACGGCGGTTCACGACCTCGACCGCACCGATCTCAATGATCTTATGGCCTTCGTAGTGGGCGCCGATCTGGTTCATACCGGTGGTTTCGGTATCGAGGACGATCTGTCGTGTAATTGCAGTGCTCATAGCGGTCATTTATGTCAGACTTGTCGTTTTACGATCGATTTCAATTACAGGAAGTCTACCAGAGATGCTTAAACAGGTAGAAATTTTCACCGATGGTTCTTGCCTGGGAAATCCAGGTCCAGGTGGTTATGGCGCTATTTTACGCTATCGCGGCCATGAAAAAACCTTTAGCGAAGGATATAGCCTCACAACTAACAATCGCATGGAGCTTATGGCGGCCATCGTCGCGCTGGAAGCGTTAAAAGAACATTGTGAAGTCACATTAAGCACGGACAGCCAGTATGTCCGTCAGGGAATTACGCAATGGATCCACAACTGGAAAAAGCGCGGCTGGAAAACAGCAGAGAAAAAGCCGGTAAAGAATGTCGATCTCTGGAAGCGCCTTGATGCCGCGCTGGGCCAACATCAAATCAAATGGGAATGGGTAAAAGGCCATGCCGGCCATCCTGAAAACGAACGTTGCGATGAGCTGGCGCGTGCGGCAGCGATGAACCCTACGCAGGAAGACGTTGGCTATCAGGCAGAGGCTTAAGCGTCTGGCTTACGGTATTGCCGGGTCGCGCCCACGGCCTGGCGAATCCGCGCTTTGCTTTTATTTTGTTTCATCGGGTTAAGCGTAAGCGGGATGGTTCGCTTACGCGCCACAATCAGTTGCAGGCAGCCCAGCGCCGGAATATGCGTGCTCAGCAGCTTTCCCCCTTGCTTTGACCAGGGTAAAACATGAAAACGGCTGTAGTGCAGCACTTCAAAATTCAATAACGACAGCCAGTCCAGTTGACGCATCAGCGTAAACATCCGGCTGTTATAAGGTGAAGATTTACGCAAGACGGGCACCAGCTTACGCAGGCCCATCAGACTAATCGGGTTAAAACCACTCAAAACCAGCCAGCCATCATCAATTAACACCCGGTCGGCTTCACGCAGTAACCGATGTGGGTCGACGCACCACGGTAGCGTATGCGCCAACAGACAAACATCAACAGACTTATCGGCAAAGGGAAGATGTAAGGGATCGGCCTGAACCTGGACGGGCGCGCCTTGCAGGGAAATATTGACTTGATGAGAAACGGCGCACGCTTCAGAGTTGATTTCTGCGCTTAAATTACCAATTTTAAGCAAATGAAAACCATACATTTTGGCGAACCACGGGTTAAGCTGATGCTCCAGCGCCTCACGATAGTATTCACCCCAGGGCAAATCGCCCCAGCGATGGGGAGCTATGACTGTTTGAGGGATCCTTGCCGGTTTCATCACAACCTTCCGCTACGCATTAAGAGGTAATTTATGAATCTTAACAGTATTCCCGCATTTCAGGACAATTACATCTGGGTTCTGAGTAATAATGAAGGACGTTGTCTGATCGTTGATCCTGGCGAAGCGGCTCCCGTGCTAAACGCCATCAAAGAGAAGAACTGGCAGCCGGAAGCGATTTTCCTCACTCACCATCACCACGACCATGTTGGCGGCGTGAAAGAACTTCTTCAACATTTTCCGCACGTAGTGGTTTACGGACCGGCAGAAACACAAGATAAGGGAACCACGCGCGTAGTCAAAGATGGCGATAGCGCCCTCGTTTTAGGGCATGAATTTAGTATATTTGCCACACCGGGTCACACTTTAGGACATATCTGTTACTTTAGCCACCCTTACTTTTTCTGCGGCGACACCCTTTTCTCTGGAGGTTGTGGACGCCTGTTTGAAGGTACAGCCTCACAGATGTATCAATCACTTAAAAAAATCAGCGCCCTTCCTGACGATACGCTGATTTGTTGCGCACATGAGTATACTTTAGCAAACATGAAGTTTGCATTGAGCATCCTACCGCACGATTCGTTCATAAATGAATATTATCGTAAAGTTAATGAGTTACGCGCAAAAAACCAAATTACACTCCCCGTAATTCTGAAAAATGAGCGGAAAAATAATATTTTTTTGAGAACGGAAGATCCTGATTTAATTAATGAAATAAACAAAGAAACAAAGTTGCAACAACCTGAAGAGCGTTTTGCCTGGTTAAGGTCAAAGAAAGACAGCTTCTGACAATTCCTACTTGTCATTGGCGAACTTCGCCGTTATGATCGGTCGTCTTTTAAGCAACTATTGACACACACATGAAGGCAAAAGCGATATTACTCGCCTCTGTCCTGCTTGTGGGGTGCCAGTCGTCTCAGAACACTGGCAACGTCCAACAGCACGCACAGAGCCTTTCTGCAGCTGGTCAAGGGGAAGCAGGAAAGTTTACGAGTCAGGCACGATGGATGGACGATGGGACGTCTCTCGCGCCGGATCAAGACTTGTGGGCTTTCATTGGCGACGAGCTAAAGATGGGAATTCCGGAGAACAACCGGATACGCGAACAGAAACAGAAGTATTTACGCAATAAGAGCTATCTCCACGATGTAACTTTACGGGCAGAGCCGTATATGTACTGGATAGCCGGGCAGGTTAAGAAACGTAACATGCCGATGGAACTGGTACTACTACCCATAGTGGAGAGCGCTTTTGACCCACACGCAACGTCTGGCGCCAATGCCGCAGGCATCTGGCAGATCATTCCGAGCACAGGGCGCAATTATGGTTTGAAACAGACCCGCAATTATGATGCGCGTCGTGACGTTGTGGCTTCCACAACGGCCGCGTTAGACATGATGCAGCGTCTGAATAAGATGTTTGATGGCGACTGGCTGTTGACCGTTGCAGCTTATAATAGCGGCGAAGGTCGCGTGATGAAGGCAATCAAAGCGAATAAGGCGCGTGGCAAAGCCACCGACTTCTGGTCGCTTTCGTTACCTCAGGAAACGAAGCTGTACGTGCCAAAAATGCTGGCATTGAGTGATATTCTCAAAAACAGCAAACGCTATGGCGTGCGTCTGCCAACCACAGACGAAAGTCGTGCGCTGGCGCGCGTTCGTTTGAGCAGCCCGGTTGAGATGGCACAAGTTGCAGATATGGCGGGCATGTCCGTCACCAAGCTGAAGGCGTTTAATGCTGGCGTGAAAGGCTCTACGCTAGGCGTTAGCGGCCCACAGTACGTGATGGTGCCAAAGAAGCATGCAGAACAACTGCGTGAGTCTCTGGCTTCAGGCGAAATTGCTGCCGTACAGTCTACGCTGGTCGCAGACAATACGCCGCTGAACAGCCGTAGCTACAAAGTTCGCTCTGGCGATACGCTTTCCGGCATCGCGGCACGCCTTGGCGTGAGCACGAAAGATTTGCAGCAGTGGAATAGTCTGCGCGGATCTAACCTGAAAGTGGGCCAAAGTCTGACGATTGGCGCAGGCAGTAGCGCACAGCGTCTGGCCAACAACAGCGATAGCATTACCTATCGTGTGCGGAAAGGTGATTCGCTTTCGAGCATCGCCAAACGTCACGGGGTGAACATCAAAGATGTGATGCGCTGGAACAGCGATACAGCAAATCTGCAACCAGGCGATCAGCTAACGTTGTTTGTGAAGAACAGCAGCACACCTGACTCCTGATAGCATGACTCAGAAAAGGCACTGGTTTCCCCCCAGTGCCTTTTTTATTTATGCCGCTTTATGCGCCTCAACCATAATCGTATCGCTGGTAAACGAACCGTCCTCCTGCAAAGCGAAATACGCTTTTACCTCCGCGGATGCGCTCTTCTGATACAAACGAATAGCCTCAACCAGCGCCGCAGGCGTACGCATTCTCGCTACCCATGAACTGAACTCCAGCGGTAAGCGATCCGTTAACAACGTATCGACAATCAGATTCGCATCATTCACCAGGGACAGCCACTCACCGCTGGAGTAGTTACGTACATGAGAAGTGTCGCGTAACGCTTCTACAGTCTGTAACCAGATATCGCGCACCGGATGCCCAGGCGACATCACATCCATCATAATCAACACGCCACCCGCTTTCAGAACCCGGTTGACTTCACGCAGTGCCAGCCCAACATCATGCCAGTGATGTGCAGAATAGCGGCTAATCACAACATCAAAAGCGTGATCCTCAAACGGCAGATTTTCAGCATACCCCTGTCGGGTCGCGATATTTTCTAAACCTTTCTCTTTCGCCGCCTGTACGACGACCTCAAGCATCTGCGAAGACAAATCGTAAGCCACCACCTGCTTTACGTTCTGCGCAGCAATAAAACTGGCGTGCCCGGCGCCACATCCCATATCCAGTACGCTGGCATGTGGAAAAGAGGACAGCCGTTCCGCCAGTCGCTGTAAGTCACGACCAGAAGCATGAACGGTGCTGGTTAAATAGGCATTTGCCTGAGAGCCAAACTGCTTTTCGACGTTGTCATGGTGGGAGTGTGTTGTCATCGTGTTGTCCTTTGGTTGTTTGCAAAATAAAGGGCAGCACCACTTCAGGCCTGCCCCACGGCAGACCTGACACACCTTATTGCTCAGGTTTGCCGGGACTGAATTCAACGAGTAGCGGGTTATGATCGGACGCGCGCGTGACCAGAACGGAAGCCTCGCTAACGTTCAAACCTCGATAAAACACAAAATCAAGAGGACGGCCAAACGCCCGTCGGCGCTGATCGTCAGTAAAACGCACCTGGCGCAGGGACATCTCGCGCGCAAAGCGATACAGCGCGTTCATTCGTGGTCGGCTCCAGGCATTAAAATCACCGGCCATAATCACCGGGCCGCTGTGATGCGCAATTTGATCGCCAATAGGAAGTAACTGCTTACTATACACATCCACCCCAAGACTGAAGTTAACGGCGTGAATGTTTACCACCATCAATAATCGCGTATCAGGCAAAGGATAAACGGTCACCAGCGCTGACTTCGCCAGACGTAAGATGGGCTCACGTTCGCGCAGCGGGCAGCAGTAGACGGGATGAGCAGCAGAAAGCGTCATAACACCCGAAGGATGCTGAGGTAACACAAAAGCGGGAACCTGATCGGCGGCAAGATAGTTAGCGGTCGCAAACTGCACCAGTTCGGGCGTGGTTTGCGCTTCCTGTAATAAAACCAGGTGCGCATCTTTGCCAAAGTTTTTCAGCACCGATAACCATTCGGCCCGCTGCTGTTTAAAGATATTCCACACCAGGATCCGAATGCGGTCTTCACTGCTTAACGGCACTCCGGCGGGTAATGCCTGGCCAATACTCGCAAACGACCCAGGCGGTAAAATCCGCTCGGCGGGTTGTCCGGCAATATAGCGCATGGCATAAGTATTTTTTCGCACGTTTGACTTTAAAACCTCTGTAACGTCAACCAGCCCGGGCACGGACTGGTTATTCTGTTATAGGGATTTTAGCTCACACTTTCAACGAGCAGTTACATATTGTTTTGTAAGCAAGCGCTTACCTCCGTAAATTTAACCAGGAACAGCGCGAACTGGCCTATCCAACCGATCACAGGTTAACGCCGTCAGAACAGGCGCTCCGGCCACCACACCTCACGCGCAGATTGAAACCAACAGCCCAGGATGTTTTAATGAAAAAATAGCCAAAATATCAATATAATTTTGCTTCAGGTGCAAAAATGAAAGCCACTTCAGAAGAACTCGTGATATTTGTTGCCGTAGTCGAAAGCGGTAGCTTTAGCCGCGCTGCGGAGCAACTTGGACAGGCGAATTCTGCGGTCAGCCGGGCGGTCAAAAAGCTGGAAATGAAACTGGGCGTGAGTCTGCTTAATCGCACAACACGCCAGCTGAGTCTGACGGAAGAAGGCGAACGTTATTTTCGTCGCGTGCAGTCGATACTACAAGACATGGCCGCCGCTGAAACGGAGGTGATGGAAACGCGAAGCACTCCACGCGGCCTGTTGCGTATCGACGCCGCCACGCCGGTGATACTGCACTTTCTGATGCCGCTGGTTAAGCCTTTTCGCGAGCGTTATCCAGAAATGACGTTATCACTGGTTTCCTCAGAAACATTCATCAATCTGATTGAACGAAAGGTCGATGTCGCCATACGTGCCGGGACGCTGACCGATTCAAGCCTGCGCGCCCGCCCGCTCTTTACCAGTTATCGAAAGATTATCGCGTCGCCGGATTATATTGCCCGCTTTGGCAAACCCGAAACCATTGAAGAGTTAAAACAGCATCTATGTCTCGGATTCACTGAACCGGCTTCGCTCAATACATGGCCTGTAGCATGTAGCGACGGGCAACTCCATGAAATCAGCAGCGGTCTGTCGTCAAATAGCGGTGAGACGCTCAAGCAGCTTTGTCTGAGTGGTAACGGGATCGCCTGCCTGTCTGACTATATGATTGATAAAGAAATCGCGCGGGGAGAGCTTGTGGAGCTGATGGCCGATAAGCGCCTACCGGTAGAGATGCCTTTCAGTGCCGTTTATTACAGCGATCGTGCGGTCAGTACCCGCATTCGGGCATTTATCGATTTTCTCAGCGATCATGTAAAAACAGCCCCCGAAGGAGCTGTAAAAGAGGGTTAAGGATACAGAGAGAGGGTTAGTCGATCAGTCCCACTCTGGCGCCAGACCTTCCGGGCTGACAAGGCGATCGTTGCAATCCAGTGCGGTAATCGCCTTTTTTGCCCAATCCACTACCTTGCGGTTTTGCAGATACGGAGACAGTTCAATTTGGTTATTTTTATGCGGAAAAAGATCGTAGAACGCAGAGGATTTTTGCGAAATAAGCAATAATGGAACAGCAGGCAAGAAAAAAGCCCTGAGCGTTAGCTCAGGGCTCTTAATAAGTGGCGGAACGGACGGGACTCGAACCCGCGACCCCCTGCGTGACAGGCAGGTATTCTAACCAACTGAACTACCGCTCCACCGAATTTTTCTACATCCACTGATTTCACATCAGCTTACTGCTTAATTTGATGCCTGGCAGTTCCCTACTCTCGCATGGGGAGACCCCACACTACCATCGGCGCTACGGCGTTTCACTTCTGAGTTCGGCATGGGGTCAGGTGGGACCACCGCGCTACGGCCGCCAGGCAAATTCTGTTCGTCTAATGCCTCCGGCATTAAACACTAATCTGTAATCAAAGCTGAAAATCGTCTCTCAGTCCGCCAAAACATCTTCGGCGTTGTAAGGTTAAGCC